>Ga0268293_102_pt1 | contig 767168 bp, 720 predicted proteins | sample MetcoculturR22M_FD_191344 | JGI IMG/M metagenome (GOLD analysis project Ga0268293, IMG submission 191344) | Soil microbial communities from Anza Borrego Desert, Southern California, United States - Methanotrophic co-culture R2.2-M | ecosystem: Environmental > Terrestrial > Soil > Desert | place... | reverse complement strand
TCCTCCCCCTACGAACGGCCCGAAAACCCCGACCTCGCCCTCGACACCACCGCCAACACCCCCGAACAACTCGCCGACCACGTCATCAGCCTCATCACCCGAAAAGGCCTCATAGACCCGACTTGACCGCGCCTTCACCACGCTTCCGCCGCGTCGGCGCGCATTAACCGGCGGCCCACGGACCGTGCGGCATGATCCGCACGGACTCCAGGGCGGATGCGGAAGTGATCAAGATCATCCTGCTGGCGGCCTTCGCCGTGATCGGGGCCGTCTACATGGCGTCGGGGCTGACCGCCCTCCGGCAGCCGAACCCGCCCGGCCCGGCCAAGGCCCGGGTTGAGGAGACCGGCGGCGCGGTGACGCTTCAGGCCGATCCCGACGGCCATTTCCGGGTCGACGCCACGATCGGCGGCCGTCGCGTCCCGATGCTGGTTGACACGGGCGCGACCGTGGTGGCGCTCTCCTACGAACAGGGCGAGGCGCTTGGTCTGATCGCCGGCGGGGATCGTTTCGACGCGCGGGTCTCGACCGCGAACGGGGCGGTCGGCGCGAAGCGCGTGGTGCTGCGGGACGTCCGCGTCGGCCCGGTGAGGGTTCCGGATGTCTCGGCTGTGGTGCTCACCCGCGGCGCCATGGACGAAAATCTGCTCGGCATGAGCTTCCTCGGGCGTCTTCGGCGGGTCGAAAGCGCGCGCGACCGGCTCACGCTCGAGCGCTAGAACGGCGACTTGGCGGCCTTGCGGCTCGCCCCATTTCCGCACCGCGTCAGCGTCCAGAGGGGGAATACGTGTCAGCAGATGTGAGTCCGCGCGCAGGCAAGCCGGTCGAGCCCTCGCAGCTCGTCGACGTGCCCGCGCTGGTGACCGCCTACTTCACCGGCCGCCCCGACATGACCGACCCCTCCCAGCGGGTCGCGTTCGGCACCTCGGGGCACCGCGGCACCTCCTTCGCGTCGAATTTCACGGAATCGCACATCGTCGCGGTCGCGCAGGCGATCTGCCTGTACCGCCAGAAGGCTGGGGTCGACGGGCCGATGTTCGTCGGCAAGGACACGCACGCGCTGTCCGAGGCGGCGTTCGCAAGCGCGCTGGAGGTGTTTGCCGCGAACGGCGTCGAAGTCAGGATTTCCGCCAATGCGCGCTTCACGCCGACGCCGGTCGTCTCGCACGCGATCCTGACCCACAACCGCGGCCGTGAGCGCGGACTCGCGGACGGCGTCGTCATCACGCCCTCGCACAATCCGCCCGAGGATGGCGGCTTCAAATACAACCCGCCGAATGGCGGCCCGGCCGGGAGCGACGCCACGGGCTGGATCGAGAAGACGGCGAACGCGCTGATCGAGGACGGGCTGCGCGATGTCCGCCGCATCCCGCTGCGGAAGGCGCTGGCGGCGGACAGCACGCAGCGCCACGACTTCGTCGCCGCTTACGCAGGCGACCTCTCGAATGTTGTGGACATGGAGGCGATCCGCGCGGAGGGCGTACGGATCGGCATTGATCCGCTCGGGGGCTCGAGCCTCGAGTTCTGGGCGCCGATCATCGACCGCTATGGCCTCGACGCCACCATCGTGAACGACGCGGTCGACCCGACCTTCCGGTTCATGACGGCCGACTGGGACGGCAAGGTCCGGATGGACTGTTCCTCGCCTTATGCCATGGCGAAGCTGATCGAGTTGCAGGACCGCTTCGACGTCGCCTTCGCGAACGACCCGGACGCCGACCGCCACGGCATTGTCGCGCCATCCTGCGGGCTGCTGAACTCGAACCATTATCTCGCGGCCGCGATCTCCTACCTTTATGCGCACCGGCCGGACTGGAAAGGCCGGCCGGCGATCGGCAAGACGCTGGTGTCGAGCAGCGTGATCGACCGGCTCGCCGCCTCGCTTGGCCTCGAGGTCAAGGAAGTGCCGGTCGGCTTCAAATGGTTCGTCGACGGGCTGTTCGACGGGACGCTCGGCTTCGCCGGAGAGGAGAGCGCCGGCGCCTCCTTCCTGCGGCGGGACGGCGCCGTCTGGACCACCGACAAGGACGGCATGATCATGGGTCTGCTCGCCGCCGAGATGACCGCGGTGATGGGACGCGATCCGGGCGAAATCTATCACGGGCTGACCGAGCGGCTCGGCTCGCCGCTCTATGGCAGGATCGACGCGCCCGCGACCCCGAAGCAGAAGTCGCTGCTGAAAAGCCTGTCGCCCGATCAGATCGAGGGCGACGAACTGGCGGGCGAGCCGATCCGGGAGCGCCTGACCCGCGCGCCCGGCAATGGCGAACCGATCGGCGGGATCAAGGTCGTGACCGAGAACGGCTGGTTCGCGGCCCGTCCCTCGGGCACTGAAAACGTCAACAAGATCTATGCGGAGAGCTTCCTGGGCCCGGAGCATTTGCGGCGGATCGAGGCCGAGGCGCAGGAAATCGTGGGCCGCGCCCTGAAGGGCTGAGCCGCCGCGGCTTCCACGCTGACCACGGCTCGGACGAAACCGCCGGCGCCGATCAGCTTCCTCAAAAAAAGGAGCGGCGCGCAGAATGCGGCCGCTCCTTTTTCATGACCTGAGGCGGTCCGGATCAGGCCGGATGCGGCGCGGCCTCGCCGCGCGGCTTGTCCTCTCCGGGAGGCGCGCCGTCCTCGCCCGCCTTCTTGCGCCTGAAGCGGTTCACCAGGAGCCGGATGGCGACATAGAACACCGGCGTCAGGAACAGGCCGAGGATCGTCACGCCGACCATGCCGGCGAGCACCGCGGTGCCGATCGCCTGGCGGAGCTCGGAGGCCGCCCCGGTCGCGAAGGCGAGCGGCACCACGCCGAGCGAGAAGGCGAGCGAGGTCATGATGATCGGCCGCAGCCGGTCGCGGCAGGCGTCGATCGCCGCCTGGGCCGGGCTCTCGCCCTCCTCCTCGCGCTGGCGCGCAAACTCCACGATCAGGATGGCGTTCTTCGCCGCAAGTCCGATCAGCACGATGAAGCCGATCTGCGTCAGGATGTTGTTGTCCGACGCCCGGGCATGCACGCCGAGCAGCGCCGCGAGCAGCGACAGCGGCGTGATCAGGATGATCGCGAGCGGCAGAGCCCAGCTCTCATACTGCGCGGCCAGGAACAGGAAGACGAACAGGATCGCGAGGCCGAACACGAAGATGGCCGTGTTGCCGGCGAGCTTCTCCTGATAGGCGAGATCGACCCATTCGAACTGCACGCCCGGCGGCATCGACTGGGCGAACAGGCCTTCCATGTAGGCGATCGCCTGGCCGGTCGAGACTCCGGGCGCGGCGTTCCCCTGCACGGCGATGGCGTTGTAGATATTCTCGCGCTCGACCGTGTACGGCCCGGTCTGGTCGCGGGCCGTGATCAGCGTGCCGAGCGGCACCAACGCGCCGTTCGTCGCCCGCACCTTGAACTGATAGACGTCCGACAGCTTGACGCGGAAAGGCGCGTCGGCCTGGGCGTTGACCTGGAAGGTGCGGCCGAGCGCCGTGAAGTCGTTCACGTAAGCTGTGCCGAGCAGGGTCTGCAACGCGCCGAAGATGCTCTGGATCGGGACGTTCAGCTGCTGCGCCTTGACGCGGTCGATGTCGAGATAGACCTGCGGCGCCCGCGTGTTGAAGGCGGTGAACACGCCGGTCACCTGTCCGCTGGCATTGGCCTTGCCGATCATGCCGTTGACGGCGGCCTCGAGCGCCGGGAAGCCGATGCCGGTGCGGTCCTGGACGTACATCTTGAAGCCGCCACCCTGGCCGATGCCGCGCACCGTCGGCGGCAGGATCGCGATCACGAAGGCGTCCTGGATGGCGCCGAGCCGTTTTTGCGCCTCGGCGAGGATCGCGGGCGCGCGCTGGCTGGCGCCGTGCTTGTTCCGCTCCTCGAAGGCGTCAAAGATGATGAAGCTGGTCGCCGCGTTGGAGGCGGCCGAATAGGTCGCGCCGCTGAAACCCGCGATCGTCACCGCGTTCTTCACGCCCGGGACGCTGCGCGCGATCTTGCTCGCCCGCCGCGCCACCTCGTCGGTCCGCTGCAGGTTCGCGCCTTCCGGGAGCTGAGCGATCAGGATCGCATAGCCCTGGTCGGCCTGCGGGATGAAGCCGCGCGGCACGATCGAGAACATGTAAACCGCGCCGCCGATCAGCACGCCGTAGATCAGCAGGAACACAGCGCGGTGGCCGACGATCCAGCCCACGGTGCGGGAATAGCCGTGCGCGCCGCGGTCGAAATTGCGGTTGAAGAGGTCCGCCGCCCGCTGGCCGAGGCCGCGCCGCCCGCCATGCTGATGCGGCTTGAGCAGGATCGCGCACAGCGCGGGCGACAGCGTCAGCGAGACGATCGCCGACAGCACCGTCGCGGTCGCGATGGTCAAGGCGAACTGCTTGTAGAAGATGCCGGAGATGCCGGGGATGAAGGCGGTGGGCACGAACACCGCGCACAGCACGAGCGCGATCGCGACCACGGCCGTGCCGACCTCGTCCATCGTGGCGTGGGCGGCTTCGCGCGGGGTTTTGCCGAGCGCGATGTTTCGTTCGACGTTCTCGACGACCACGATCGCGTCGTCGACCACGATGCCGATCGCCAGGATCAGGCCGAACAGCGTGAGCAGGTTCAGCGAGAAGCCGAACGCCGACATGACGAAGAAGGTGGCGATCAGCGAGACCGGGATCGCCGCCACCGGCACGATCGCGGCTCGCCAGGATTGCAGGAAGACGAACACCACGATGACGACCAGCGCCACCGCCTCGTAGATCGTCTCCTCGACCGCCTCGATCGACTCGTTGATGAACTCGGTGGGGTTGTACTCGATGCGGTATTCGAGATCGGCCGGGAACGCCTTCTTGAGCGTCTCCATCGCGGCCTTGATCTGTTCGGCGGCCTCGGTGGCGTTGGTGCCGGGCCGCTGGAACACGCCCATGCCGACCGTCGGATCGTCGCCGAGATAGGAGTTCGACGAGTAGGTGCGGGCGGCGAGCTCGACCCGCGCGACGTCGCCGACGCGCAGCAGGCGGCCATCGGAGGTGGCGCGGACGATGATCTGCTTGAACTGCTCCGGGTCCTGGAAACGGCCCTGAGTGGTGACGGTGATCTGGCTGGCCGTTCCGGGCGGCGAAGGCGGCGCGCCGAGCGAACCGCCAGAGACCTGCACGTTCTGCTCCGAGATCGCGGCGACGACGTCGCCGGCCGCCAGCCCGTAGGCCGCGAGCCGGTTGGGGTCGAGCCAGACGCGCAGGGAGAGCTCGCGCTCGCCGAAGATCCGGATGTCGCCGACGCCCTCGATGCGCTTCAGCGCGTCGATCACGTTCACGGACGCGTAGTTCGACATGTAGATCGTGTCGAGCGTCCGCTTCGGGGAGATCAGGTTCACGACCATCAGGAAGTCCGATGACCGCTTGTTGACCTGGACGCCGTTGCGGCGGACCGCCTCAGGCAGGCGGGGATCCGCCTGGCTGACGCGGTTCTGCACCTGAACCTGCGCGATGTCCTGATCGGTGCCCGGCTGGAACGTCACGGTCAGCTGCAGCTGGCCGTCGCCCGTGGCGAGCGAGTTCATGTAGATCATGCCCTCGACGCCGTTGATCTGCTGCTCGAGCGGCGCGGCGACGGTTTCGGCGATCGTCTCGGCGTTGGCGCCGGGATACTGCGCCGACACCGCGATCGTGGGCGGCGCGATCTCGGGATACTGCGCGATCGGCAGACCGAGCAGACCGACGAAGCCCACGATGACGAGCACGATCGAGACGACCGACGCGAAGATCGGCCGGTCGACGAAGAAATGTCCGAACCCCATGGCTTACTTCCCCGCCGCCGGCTTCGCCGCCGGATCCGGAGGGCTGGCTGGCTTGGTCGGATCGACCGTCTGCGGGATCACCTCCGAGCCCGGACGGGCGCGCATCAATCCGTTGACGATGACCTGATCGTCGGGCGACAGGCCGCTCTTGATGACGCGCAGGCCGTCGTCGAGCTGCCCGAGCTCCACCACCTTCGGCGCAACCTTGTTGTCGGGCCCAACCGTCATGACGATCTTGCGGATCTGGTCCGACAGGATGGCCTCGTCGGGCACCAGCAGCGCGTCATAGGGCTTGGACGCCTGCATGCGCAGCCGACCGAAGACTCCCGAGACGAGCGCGCCGTCCTTGTTCGGGATCGTGGCGCGCAGCCGAAGCGTGCCAGTCTGCTGGTCGAGCTGGTTGTCCGCGAAATCGATCCGGCCGTCGATGTTGAACTTGTCGGAGTTCGGCAACGCGATCTTGACCGGAGCGCCGCCATCGGCGTCGTCCACCAGATTGGCGCGGATGTAGCCGACGTAGCGCAGGAAGCTCTGCTCATCGACGTCGAAATAGAAGTAGATCGGCCGCGTGTTGACGATGGTCGTCAGCAGCGTCGCGCCCGCTCCGGCCGAGATCAGATTGCCTTCCGTGACCAGCTTGCGGCCGATGCGCCCGTCAATCGGCGAGCGCACGTCGGTCCACTCGAGATTGAGCTTGGCGGTGGCGAGCGCGGCCAGGGCGGACTGCAGCGAGGCCTGCGCCTCGAGATAAGCCTGGTTGCGCTGCTGCGCGACCTGATCGCTGATGTTGCCCGTCTTGAGCAGATCCTTGGCGCGGTCGACGTCCGCCTTGGTCAGATCGATGCGCGTGCGGGTGGTGGCGACGGTCGCCTGCGCCTGGTCGAGCGCGTTCTGATAGGGCCGCGGATCGATCTTGAAGAGCAGATCGCCCTTCTTGACGTCCGCGCCATCCCGGAACGCGACCTCTATCAACTGGCCGCTCACCTGGGCGCGCACCTCGACGAGGCCGGACGCCTCGAACCGGCCGGTGAACTCGGCTTTGTCCGTGACCTGCCGCTTGATGGGCTTGGCGACGGACACCGGCAGCGGACCGGGCGCTCCCTGCGCCAGGGCCTGCGATCCCGCCGCCGCGCCGCCCGCGACGATCGAAAGCGCCACGATCGCGCGAAAGACGGCCGGGACGGACAGCTCGGAGATGAGGGACATGGGCCACCTGCGCGAAATGACGCGCGCCGCGCACGGCGCACGTGAAGCATCAATTCCGGACGTCCCCGGCCGCAGTTGATAGAGGGCGATGCGCCAAACGGCAACCGGCGAACGCTGGTTCTGCTCAGGACCCGCCTCACCGATGCGTGTGCCCGTACGGACATGCCGCCGACCTGCGTCGGGAGCTCCAAACCGAGACAGCGGCAGCGCTTATGACAGTTTCATTTTGTAATTTATTTCTCCATCGCACTTCCTTATGTGGAATTCAGACGCAGCGTCCTCTCGGAGCGCCCTGTTGCCGCGCCTTTCATCCTTTCCAGCGTTTCACCGCGTCGAGGGCCGCAAGGTCCTGATCGTCGGCTCCGGACCTGCGGCCGCGGCCAAGACGCGCCTTCTGGGCGAGACCTCCGCCCGCATCGTGGTTGTGTCCGGCACGCCCGGCGCGGAGCTGCTCGCCGACGTCGAGCGACTGGACGCGAGCCTGCTCGTGGAGGCCTTCAACCCAGGCCATCTTGAGGGCGCAGCGCTCGCCTTCGCGGCGACCGAGGATGAGGCGGAGGACCGGCGGATCGCCGCGGCCGCGCGGACCGCAGGCGTTCCGGTCAATGTCGTGGACCGGCCGGAGCTCTGCGATTTCATCACCCCCGCGATCGTCAACCGGGCGCCGCTCGCCGTGGCGATCGGCACCGAAGGCGCGGCGCCTGTTCTGGCCCGTCACGTCCGCGCGAAGATCGAAGCGCTGCTCGCGCCTGACCTCGGGCGTCTCGCCGGTCTCGCGGAAGGGCTGCGCGGCACCGTCGCCCGGCTGCTGCCCGCTGGCGAGGCGCGCCGGCGATTCTGGGCGCGGATGTTCGACGGTCCGGTGGCCGCGCGGGCGCTTTCCGGCGACATCGCGGGCGCGCGTTCGGCTGCGATGCGGATGATGGCGGAGGAGCCGGACGCCTCCGGGTTCGTCTGGCTGGTCGGCGCTGGTCCCGGGGCCACGGACCTCCTGACGCTGCGCGCCCAGCGGGTGCTGCAGGAGGCCGACGTCATCGTCTACGACGCCCTGGTTCCCGAGGAAGTCGTCGCCATGGGACGCCGCGACGCCGAGCGCATTTCGGTCGGCAAGCGCAAGGGGCGGCACGAAGTCCCTCAGGCGGAGATTTCCGCGATCCTGGTGCGCGAGGGCAAGGCGGGCCGCCGTGTGGTCCGCCTGAAGAGCGGCGATCCGCTGATCTTCGGCCGCGCCGGTGAGGAGATGGCGGCGCTCGCCGACGCCGGCGTTCCGTATGAGGTGGTTCCGGGCGTGACGGCCGCGTTCGCCGCCGCGGCGTCGGCGCGTGCGCCCCTCACGCTGCGCGGGATCGCGTCGAGCCTGGTGTTCGCGACCGGACACGACGCCGACGGCCGGACCTTGCCGGACTGGGCCGGGCTCGCCCTGCAGGGCGCCACCGTCGCCGTCTATATGGGCCGTTCGGTCGCCGCCGCCGTGGCGGATCGACTGATCGAGGCGGGACTGTCGGCGGAGACGCCGGTCGCCGCCGTCGAGAACGCCGCCCAGGCGGATGAGCGGGTCTTCTTCGGCGATCTCAGCGAATTGTCCATGCTTGCGGCCCGCCCCGACGTCGACGGTCCGGTCCTGATCCTCATCGGCCGCGCTCTCGCGCAGGCTCGCCCGGCGGCCGCCGACGCGCTGTCGCCCAAGGCGCGCCGGACGACAGAAGCCGCCTGAAGGAATTCCCATGTCCGCTCCGATTCAAAAGTCCGGCGCCAAGACCCGGGCCGAGACGCAGGTCGTCACCGCCAATCGGCTCGACGACGGCGTCGTCGTCTATCTCGATCCCTCCGGCGGATGGACCGAACGCCTCGACCGCGCCGCGCCGCTCGCGGGTCCGGCGGCGCTGGCCGCCGGCCTCGACGCCGGCAAGCGCGCTGAAGCCCAGCAGATCGTCGTCGAGTCCTACGCGATCGACGTCGCGCGCGAAGCCGCCGGCCTTCGCCCCCTGCGCCTGAGAGAACAGATCCGCGCCTTCGGTCCGACCGTCCTTCAGGACCCGTCGTCGACCGCCCGCGCCTGAGGAGCCATCCCGATGTATCGCTACGACGAGTTCGACCACGGCTTCGTCAAAGCCCGCGTCGCGCAATTCCGCGACCAGGTCGAGCGCCGCCTCTCCGGCGAGCTCACTGAGGAGCAGTTCAAGCCGTTGCGGCTGATGAACGGCGTCTATCTGCAGCTCCATGCCTACATGCTGCGGATTTCGGTGCCGTACGGCACGCTGTCGTCGCGCCAGATGCGGATGCTCGCCCATATCGCGCGCACTTATGACCGCGGCTACGGCCACTTCACGACCCGCCAGAACATCCAGTTCAACTGGCCGGCCCTGAAGGACATTCCGGCGATCCTGGACGACCTCGCCTCGGTCGAGATGCACGCGCTGCAGTCCTCGGGCAACTGCATCCGCAACGTCACCGCGGACCATTTCGCTGGCGCGGCGGCCGACGAAGTCGCGGATCCGCGCCCTTACGCCGAAATTCTGCGGCAATGGTCCTCCGTCCACCCGGAGTTCTCCTACCTGCCGCGCAAGTTCAAGCTCGCGCTGATCGGCGCCGAGGAGGACCGCGCCGCGATCCAGTTCCACGACATCGGCCTGCAGCTAAAGCGCGACGACGCCGGCGCGCTCGGCTTCGCCGTCTATGTCGGCGGCGGCCAGGGCCGCACCCCGATGATCGCCCACAAGGTCCGCGACTTCCTGCCGGAACAGGATCTGCTCGCCTATGTCGAGGCGATCATGCGCGTCTACAACCTGAACGGGCGTCGGGACAACAAGTACAAGGCGCGGATCAAGATCCTCGTCCATGAGACGGGCGCGGAGGAGATCACCCGGCAGATCGAGGCCGAGTTCCAGGAGGTCCTGAAGACCGACATCCTGCGACTGCCTGAGGAGGAGATCCGTAGGATCGCAGCCTATTTCGCGCCTCCTGCCCTGCCCGACCGGCCGGCGCGCTCGAGCGCGCTCGAGGCCGCGCGCGCCGACAGCCGCGACTTGGCGGAGTTCGTCGACCGCAACGTGACGGCCCACAAGATCTCCGGCTATGGCCTGGTCACCATCTCGCTGAAGCCGGTCGGCGGCGTGCCGGGCGACGCCAGCGACCTCCAGATGGAGGCGATCGCCGACCTCGCGGAGCGCTACTCGCACAGCGAGATCCGGGTCAGCCACGAGCAGAACCTCGTGTTGCCGCATGTCGCGCTCGACGACCTTCCGGCGCTCTATGCCGGCCTCAAAGAGATCGGGCTCGCCGACGGCAATGCGGGGCTCGTGACCGACATCATCTGCTGCCCCGGGCTCGATTACTGCGCGCTCGCCAACGCTCGCTCGATTCCGGTCGCGCAGGAGCTGTCGCGCCGCTTCGGCGCGCCCGAGCGGCAGAAGGAGATCGGCGAGCTCAAGATCAAGATCTCGGGCTGCATCAACGCCTGCGGCCATCACCACGCGGGCCATATCGGCCTGCTTGGCGTCGATCGGAAGGGCGAGGAGGTCTACCAGATCACCCTCGGCGGCTCGGGCGACGAGACCGCCGCGGTCGGCACGCTGATCGGCCCCGGCTTCGCGTCCGAGGACGTCGGCGGCGCGGTCGAGACCGTGGTCGACACCTATCTGAAGCTGCGCGAAGGCCCGCAGGAGAGCTTCCTGGCCGCTGTTCGTCGGGTTGGTCAGAAGCCGTTCAAAGAGGCGCTGTATGGAACGGCCTGACCTCCCGCTGCCGCAGGTCAGCAAGACCCGCGCCGCCGAGCGCGCGACCTCTCTCGCCGCGCATCTGGACCGCCGTCACCGGGGCCAGAGCGCGGAGGCGGTTTTGCGCGCCGCGATCGACAGCCTGTTCCGCGGCCGTATCGCGCTCGTCTCGAGCTTCGGAGCCGACTCAGCGGTGCTGCTGCATCTGGTCGGCTCGGTGAACCCGGCGACGCCGGTGATCTTCATCGACACCGGGCAACTGTTCGAGGAGACGCTCGCCTACCGCGACGAGCTCGTCGGCCGGATCGGCCTCACCGACGTTCGCACCACCTTGCCGAGACCGGAACGGCTCGCCCGGCTCGACCCGGAGAATTTCCTCTGGCAGACTAATCCGGACCTCTGCTGCCGCATCCGCAAGGTCGAGCCGCTGGCCGCGGCGCTCGGCGATTTTCCGGCCTGGATCTCAGGGCGGAAGCGCTTCCAGAACGCCATGCGGGCGAATCTGCCGCTGTTTGAAGGCGACGGCGCGCGCCTCAAGGTCAACCCGCTCGCCGACTGGACGATGGATGACATCGAGGCGTACCGGCGCGACCACGATCTGCCGGCGCACCCGCTGGTGAAGCACGGTTACCTGTCGATCGGCTGCATGCCCTGCACGAGCCGGGTCAAGCCGGGCGAGGACCCCCGCGCCGGACGCTGGCGCGGTTTGCAGAAGACCGAATGCGGCATCCATGTCCGCGAGACGCTCGAACAGGAAGGAAGCGGGATATGAACGCGCTGGCGCGACTGCCCGCCGAGCCTGCCGACGCGCTCCCGGCGGGGACCGATCAAGCCCAATCCCATGGCCCTGCGCTGTGGCGCAACGGCCGCTTCGAAGCCGACGAGTGGGCGCGCGCTCCGGAAGGCGAGGCCGTGCCTGAAGGTCCAGCGCTCCTGCCGCTCGTGCGCTTCCTCGCCGAGCGCGACGCGCTGTCCGCCCGCAATGCGCCGCTCGGGGTCGTCATCCAGCCGAACGAAGCGGTCGAGGAGCTCGCGCCCCATCTCGACCGCGTCTCGCTGGTCGCGCTCGTGTTCCCGAAATTCGCCGACGGTCGCGCGAGCTCGATGGCGCGGCTGCTGCGTGAGCGCTACGGCTTCACCGGGGAACTGCGCGCCACCGGGGACGTGCTGATCGATCAGATGCCGCTGATGCAGCGCTGCGGCTTCGACGCCTTCGAGGTCGTCAACGAGCCCACCCGGCGTCAGCTCGCCGCCGGCAAGTGGCCGGACGTGCCCTATTACCTGCAGCCGACCGGCGCGCCGGCGCAGCTTGAGGTTCCGGCGGGCACGCGGCCGTGGGCGCGGCGGCCGGCCTGAGGGTCAGCCGCCCCAGATCCGCTCCAGCACGGCGAGCCAGTTCCGCCAGGCGATTTTTTCAAGCGTCGCCTCGTCATAGCCGTGCCGGCGCAGCGCCTCGATCAGGCGCGGCAGCCCGGCGACGTCGCGCAGTTCGAACGGCACGATCGCGCCGTCGAAGTCCGATCCGAAGCCGACATGATCGACGCCGAGCCGTCCGATCAGATGATCGAGGTGGCGCGCCATCGTCTCGAGCGGCGTATCGGCCCGCATCCTGCCGTCGTCGCGCAGGAAGCAGGTCGCGAAATTGAGCCCGACCAGCCCGCCGGTGTCGCGGATCGCGTCGAGCTGCCGGTCGGTGAGGTTGCGGGCGTGCGGCGTCAGGGCATGCGCGTTGGAGTGGGTCGCCACCAGCGGCGCGCGCGACAGCCGCGCCACATCCCAGAACCCCGCCTCGTTGAGATGCGACAGGTCGAGCACGATCCTGAGCGCGTCGCACTCACGCACGAGGTCCTGCCCCGCCTGGCTGAGACCGGGGCCGGTATCGGGCGAGGACGGGAAGCGGAACGGCGCGCCGTATCCGAAGACGTTCGGCCGGCTCCACACCGGCCCGAGCGAACGCAGCCCGGCCGCGTGCAGCACGTGAAGCGCGTCCAGGTTGGGCCCGATAGCCTCCGCGCCCTCGATGTGCAGCACCGCCGCGAGCGCGCCGCTGTCCTTGGCCAGCCGAATGTCGGCGACGCTCCGGCAAACCGCGACCTCGCCTTCTGAAGCGCGCTCGATCCGCAGCAGGATCGCAGCCATCGCCAGCGTGGCGGCCTGGGCTTCGGCGAGCGGCAGCGGATCGGGCGTCGGGACGTCGTATTCCGCCGCCCGCATCAGCGCGAGATAGTCGACCCCGAGCTGCCGCGACGGCGTGAAAGCGGCGAACAGGCCTCCGAACAGGCCGCCTTCGCGCGCCCGCGGCAAGTCGAGATGCCCGCCAGCCCCGCCGTCTAGAAAGGCGCGCACGCCGCCGTCGACATGGGCGAGTTCGCGCAGGCGCAGCAGGGCGTCGTTATGTCCGTCGAAAACCGGAAGCGGCGTCATGAGCCCAGGATGCTCGGGTCCTCGCGCACGGCGCAACCGGCTCCGCCGCGGACGGCCTCAGAGCAGCCCGCGACCCTGGGCGAGGCTGCGCAGATCGACCTGCGGACGCGCGCCGACATGGCTGATCACCTCGGCGGCCGCGAGCGAGCCCAGTTCAGCGGAGCGCTTCAGGTCAAAATCGTTGGTGTAGCCGTAGAGAAAGCCGGCCGCGAACAGGTCGCCCGCGCCCGTCTTGTCGACGATCTCGCCATCGACCGGCGCGGCCGGCACGCGGATGCGCTCCGTCCCCTCGACGATCACGCAACCGTCGGCGCCGAGCGTGACGGCGGCGAGTTTTGCGTCCCGTGCGACCGCCTCGACGGCCGCCTCGACGTCGCCCGTCTCGTAGAGCGCCTTCAGCTCGCTGTCGTTGGCGAACAGGATGTCGACGTCGCCGTCGCGCAGCAGCGCGAGGAACTCGGCGCGGTAACGGTCGACGCAGAACGAATCCGAGAGCGATAGCGCCACCTTGCGGCCGGCCTCATGCGCCAGCGCAGCCGCCTTGCGAAACGCTTCCTTGGCGGCCGGCGGATCCCACAGATAGCCCTCGAGGTAGACGACCTTCGAGCCTTTGACTGCGGCCTCGTCGATGTCGTCGACGCTGAGCGCCTGGCAGGCGCCCAGATAGGTGCTCATCGTGCGCTCGCCGTCCGGCGTGACCAGCACGAAGCAGCGCGCGGTGGAGACGCCGTCACCCGCGGGCGGCGTCTCGAAGTCGACGCCGATCGCGGTGATGTCGTGGCGGAAGACGTCGCCGAGCGCGTCGGCCTTGACGCGGCCCACAAAAGCGGCCCGGCCGCCGAACGAACCAAGGCCCGCAAGGGTGTTGGCCGCCGAACCTCCCGAGGCCTCGATCGCCGGACCCATCATGCCATAGAGCGCCTCGGCGCGGGCTTCGTCGATCAGGCTCATGGAGCCTTTGGACAGGCCCTCGCGCGCCAAAAAGGCCTCGTCGGTGCGGGCGATCACGTCGACGATCGCATTGCCGATGCCGAGGACGTCGTACTTGGCTGGCGTCATCCGGAAAATCCCTGACGGCGAATGTGGCTGGAGGCGCGGCCCCTTGCGTGGCCGTCAGGCGGACGCCATAACGCGCCGTCATTCACGAGGCAATCGAAGACGATGGCGAGCGTTCCCCAGCGGGTGTTTTCCGGCGTGCAGCCCACGGGGAACCTGCACCTCGGCAACTACCTCGGCGCGATCAAGCGCTTCGTCGAGCTGCAGGACCGCTTCGACTGCATCTACTGCGTGGTGGACCTGCACGCGATCACGGTCTGGCAGGATCCGGTCGAGCTGAAGCGCTCGATCCGCGAAGTCGCGGCGGCGTTCCTGGCGGCGGGCGTCGATGGCGAGAAGCACATCGTCTTCAACCAGAGCCAGGTTTCCGGCCACGCCGAGCTCGCCTGGATCTTCAACTGCGTCGCCCGGCTCGGCTGGCTGAACCGCATGACGCAGTTCAAGGAGAAGGCCGGCAAGGACCGCGAGAACGCCTCCGTCGGCCTCTACGCCTACCCGAACCTGATGGCGGCCGACATCCTGGTCTACCGCGCCACGCATGTGCCTGTCGGCGAGGACCAGAAGCAGCATCTCGAGCTCGCCCGCGACATCGCGCAGAAGTTCAACAACGACTTCGCCGACTCGATCGCCGCGAACGGGCAGGACGAAAGGTTCTTTCCGCTGCCGGAGCCGCTGATCGCGGGGCCCGCGACCCGCGTCATGTCCCTGCGCGACGGCTCGAAGAAGATGTCGAAGTCGGAGCCGTCGGACGCGTCCCGCATCAATCTGACGGACGACGCCGACCAGATCGCGTCGAAAATCCGCAAGGCGAAGACCGATCCGCTGCCGCTCCCCGAAACGGTCGAGGGACTGAAGGACCGGCCTGAGGCGGACAATCTCGTCGGCATCTATGCCGCGCTGGCGGACAGCGACGCCGCTTCGGTGCTCGGCCAGTATGGCGGCGCGCAGTTCTCCGTCTTCAAGCAGGCGCTGGTGGACCTCACGGTCGACCGGCTCGCGCCGATCAATGCCGAGATGAAGCGCCTTGTGGCCGATCCCGGCCATATCGACCGCGTCCTCTGCCATGGGGCCGAGCGGGCGGACGCGATCGCCCAGACCACCATGGCGGCGGTCAAGGACATCGTCGGCTTCGTCCGCCGCCCCTGAGGCTCCGGGCCGAGCCTGATTGACCCCCGGCGCCAGAACCCCCATGTCTCAGGCAACTTCGAGAGGTTCCAGACATGTTTATCCAGACCGAAGCGACGCCTAATCCGGCGACGCTGAAGTTCCTGCCGGGGCGCGACGTGCTCCCCGGTTCGACGCTCGAGATGAAAGAGCCTGCCGAAGCCGCGCGCTCGCCGCTCGCGCAGAAGCTGTTCGCGATCGAGGGCGTGGCGGGCGTGTTCTACGGCTCCGACTTCATCACCGTGACGAAGTCGGCCGGCGAGTGGCAGCATCTCAAGCCGGCCATCCTGGGCGCGATCATGGAGCACTACCTCTCCGACGCGCCGCTGCTCTCCGAGGGCGGCGAGGCCGAAGCGGCGGGCGAGGAGTTCTTCGAGGACGCCGACGCCGAGACGGTCGACACGATCAAGGAACTGATCGAGACGCGCGTCCGCCCCGCGGTCGCGATGGACGGCGGCGACATCACCTTCCGCGGCTTTCGGGAAGGCGTGGTCTACCTGAACATGAAAGGATCATGCTCGGGCTGCCCGTCCTCGACCGCGACCCTCAAGCAGGGCATCGAGAACCTGCTTCGCCACTTCGTCCCGGAAGTCCAGGAAGTCCGGCCGGTCTGACGCGTTTGGGATTTCCCCTCCGGCAAGCCGGAGGGGTCGCCCGCATCAGCGGATGCCGGGGATGTAGATTCCGCCCGGCGCGCCGATCGGGAATGGCGGGATCGCGCGGTTGACCTGCGCGGCCGTAACCTCGGGCCGCGGATCGTTCGGATCTGCCAGCACCATCGCCCAGAAAACCTCGTAACGGGTGCCCGGAGCCCGCGCGGCCGCGATGCCGATGCGCGACGCCTTGGGCTGCAGCATGTTCTTCATGTGCGGCGGCGAGGAGCGCCAGCCTGTAAAGGCGTCCGCCAGCGTGTCGTGGCCCGCGCCGATGTTCTCCCACATGCCGCCGTTCCGGTAGCCGGACGCGGCGATCCGCGCCTTGAGAGAGCCGGCCGAGGTCTCGTGGCTGAGCTTGTTGTCGCGCGCCATTGCGCTCGCCTGCGCCTCGGCCATGCGGTTCAGCGCCGGATCGAGCGTCACCGGGCCGAGGCCGCGGCCGCGGCGAAACTCGCTGACCATCTCGGCCGCGGCCTGTCGGTCAAGCGTGGCGCCGGGCTTTGACTGGCTCTGATAGAGGCCGGGGGTCGCCGTGGGCGGGTTCGGAGCCGTGGAGGTGCAGCCCGCAAGCGCGAGCGCGATGCAGGCGACGCCGAAGAGCGCGCGGCGCGTGGAGCGATACGGCATGGACATGAAGTCTCCGAATGAACGCGAGCGACACTGCGCAGCCCGCGCGGTTAACTCCGGGTTGCCGCCGCGCCCGGATCGCGCCTAATCTCTGTCGGCGTAGCCGCTGCGCCGCGCAGCGCCTCCGCCACGCGAGTTACGGCCTCGACCATTGTCCGGTCCGGCGGCCCGCCGAGGGCGATGCCCTGAGCGGATAACGCCTTGACCAACGCGAAGTTGAGATCGCTCTTCACGCTGCCGGCGGTGCGGGGACTGGCGACGTTGCAGAACAGTGAGAAGGTGTTCTCGGCCTTGCCCAGCGTGATGAACTGGAACAGCGGCTCCGGGAACTCGATCACCGCCGGATGCGCCTTGGCCGTCTCGATCGCCACCCGCCGCACGAGGTCGGGATCGATGGCCGACGAGACCACGAGATCGATCTGGACTCGTCCGAGCGGACTGCCATGCGTGACGTTCTTCACGCTCTTGGTGATGAATTCGGAGTTCGGCACGATCAGCGTGGAGCGGTCGAACAGCTCGATCTCGGTCGAGCGCACCGAGATGCGGCGCACATTGCCCTGATCCGATCCGATCACCACCCAGTCGCCGGCCTTGATCGGGCGCTCGGCGAGCAGGATCAGTCCGGACACGAAATTGGAGATGATCGCCTGCAGGCCGAAGCCGATGCCGACCGAGAGCGCGCCGGCGACGATCGCGAGCTTGTCGAGGCTGAAGCCCAGATAGCCGAACGCGGCGACGATGACGATGAGCCCGCCGAGATAGCCGACGCCGGTGCTGATCGAAGCCTTCAGGCCCTCGTCCATGCGGCTCTTCGGCAGCAGGTCGCTGTTGAGCCAGCGCTGCACGGCCCGCGTGAGCGCGTAGCCGAGACCGACCAGCAGCAGCGCGCCGAGTACGCCTGTGAGCGAAAGCGTGATGCCGCCGAGCTGCACGCCCGTTATCGCGTAGCGGAGCCAGCCGAAGACGTCGGTGGACTCCACGCCCCAGGGGGCCAGGACGGAGACGGCGGCGACGCAGATCAGCGCGACGCGGGCCACCCCCGACAGCACGACTCCGACCTGCTCGAGCGACTCCGGCCGCACGCCGACAGCCGCGGCCGTAGACCGGCCGAAGCCGGTTCGGCTCGACAGCGCCGTCGTCAGCAGATCGTCGACAAAGATCAGCAGCAGCCAGCAAAGCGAAATGACGGCCGCCGCCCAGACGAGCTGGTTTGCGAGAAACTGCCCGAGCGCGACATAGCCGAGGGCCACTGCGCCGAGCACGACACCGATCGCGAGCCAAGCCGCAAGCCGCGTGACGGACAGCAGAGGATGGGAGACCGCTTCCGGAGCGTCGGAGGCTCGGTCCTCTATCAGACGCGCAGCCCGCATCCTGCGAAGCGCGACAGCAAACACGCCGGCCACCAGCACAGCGAAGAAGCCGCTGGAGGCGATCGTGAACGGCAGGCTCGCCACGATCGTCTCGTTGAAATGATCGGCGAAGCGGCCGAGCACGAACGCCAGCATGCACCAGAGCGGCTGGTTCTTGATCTCGCTGACGGCAGGCTCGGAGAGCCGCGCGAGGCGCCAGCTCGGCCGGCCGGGAGCGAGCACGGCGCGGATCATCCCCTGCGCAAATCCCAAAAGCCCCGCGGCCCAGATCAGCGAATGAATGAGCGGCTCGATCTTGATCGTCATCCAGCCGGCGCTCTTCAGCCCGATATAGACGCACACGGCCGCGAGCAGTGGAGCGAGCGTGGTGGCGACCAGTCGGAACAGCGCGGTGGCCGAGATCTTCAGCCGCGTCTTCGGCGCTTGCCTGACCACGAGGCGCTCGCCAAGCGCGCCAATCCACCTGCGTCCCGGAAACAGCAGGATCACCGCGGCCAGCACCGCCGCCGCCATGATGCCGACGGAGCCCGGATCGGCGTTGCGGGAGATCGCGCTCGCCCAGTCCGACGCGAGATACTGCATCCGGCCGAGGTCATGCGGCGCAGAGGCCACGACCGCCGTCCAGAGGCCGGGATCGAGCAGCGAGTTCGAGCGCTCGAACAGGCGCTGCGCAAGCAGCGTCCTGCGCCGCTGCGTGATCTGGTCGCCGACCTGAGCGGCTTCGACCTGCAACAGCCGTCCCCGCTTGATGGCGTCGTCGATCTTCTGACGGGCCGCCGTCTGCGCTTCGCGCTCACGGGCGACGTCGGGGCTTTCCGCGGGCGCTCCTTCGGCGGGCTTCGGACCCATCTGGGCGAGCCGCTGGTCTGCGGCGTCGAGCTGCGGGCTCAGCTCCGTTATTGCGGAGTCGACCGACAGGACCAGCGGATCGATCCTTGACCGCAGCGTCGCGAGATCGGCGTCCTTGATGTTGGGGTCCGCGAGTCTCGCCTCGATCCGGTCGAGGTCTGCGCGGGCTGCATCGATCGCTCCGGGCTCGCTGTTCTGCGCGCGCGCGAAGCCTGCGGCCGCGATCGACGCGACCAGCGCGACGGCGATGCAGAGCGCGCGGATGCGGAGGAGCTTTGAGGTCATGGCCCCGAGGGTGCGTGATTCGGATCGCTGGCGCGCTTCTTTCGGCGACGAATGCGGCCAAGCCCGGGCGGGCTCACGCTGACGTCCCCCGGTTAGGAGACACGGTATGTGAAAAATTGACCGTATCGACGCCACGTCTCCTTTCGGGACCTGTCTAAACGAAAATTCGCTCCCATAACCCAACCAACGCGGCGCCATCGGCGCCGATCTGCGTTTGACGGCCGCCCCGCAGACGGTCGTCCGCGTCTCGGATGGGGAACCGAGCTGTTCAGCGGCGGCGGAGAAATGGCGAGGCGCCTGGAGGCGTTCGACTGGAGCGCGTCGGCGCTCGGGTCGCCGTCTGCGTGGCCGGGCGAGCTCAAGGCGGCGCTCGGCATCTGCCTGCATTCAAGCGTGCCGACTGCGATCTATTGGGGCCGCGAGCTGCAGCTCCTTTACAACGACGCCTGGATGCCCGTAGCCGGCGAACGCCACCCGCAGGCGATCGGCCGTCCCGCGGCCGAGGTCTGGCGCGACATCTGGCCGATCGTGGGCCCGCAACTCGCTCAGGTGATCGAAACCGGCAAAGGCTTCTCGACCTCCGACCAGATGCTGCCGATGGTGCGCGACGGCGTAGCGGTCGAGTCCTACTGGAACTACAGCTTTACGCCGATTTTCGACGCCGCCGGACGTGTCGCGGGGGTGTTCAACCAGGGCGAGGAAACAACGGCGCGCGTCCTGGCGCAGCGGTCTCAGAACTTCGTCCTGGAGCTGCGCGATCGGCTGCGCGACCTCACCTCCGGCGACTCCGGCGCCGCCGCCGGCCTAACGATCATTCTGGAGCGGCTCGGCCGGCATCTCGGCCTCGCCCGCGTCGGCTATTCGGTGATCGAGGGCGAGGTCGCGCGCGTCGCCGGAAGCTGGCGCGAGCCCCGGATGGTCGATGTCGCCGCCGAGCAGTTCAAGCTGGCAGAGTTCGGCGAGACCGCCATGGCGGAGATGCTGTCCGGGCGCACGATCTTCAGCGCCGACGTCGCGGCGGACGCACGGTTTTCGGAGGCTGCGGTCGCAAATCTGCGCCGCTTCGGAGTTCGCGCCAATGCGATCGCGCCGGTCGTGCGGGACGGGCGCGCCATCGCGTTCCTGTTCATGGACGACGACAAGCCGCGGCGCTGGTCGCCCCATGAGCTCGATCTCGCCCGTGAGACGGCGGAGCGCATCTGGGTGGCGCTCGACCGCGCCGAGACGATGGCGCGCCTGCGCGAGAACGAGCGGCGCTTCGCGGCGATCTTCGGCGGCGCGGGCGTCGGGCTCTCGGAAGTCGACGCCCACGGGGCTTTCATCAGGATCAATGAGAGCATGGCGCGCATCCTCGGCCGCTCTCTCGACGAGGCTCCGGGGCTCACGATCAACGAGGTGACCCATCCGGACGACCTCGCCCTGACATACAGGAAGCTCGCAGAGGCGCGCGAAACCGGCGAACCCTATTCGATCGAGAAACGCTATCTGCGCCCTGACGGCTCGCATGTGTGGGCGCTGACCAACGTCACGCGCCTGCTGGACGACGCAGGGCGCGTCAGCGGCTTTTTCAGCGTCACCACGGATGTCGGGGAACGCAAGGAGCAGGAGCGCATCCGCGCCTGGCTTCTGGCCGAGCTGAACCACCGCGTGAAGAACAACCTCGCCACGGTTCAGGCGCTCGCTCATCAGACCCGCGCGACGACCGTGTCGGTGGACGAGTTCGAGCGGGTGTTCAACGCGCGGCTGATGGCGTTGTCCCGCGCGCACAATCTGCTGATGCGCGAAACCTGGACTTCCGCTCCCCTTGCTGATCTGGTCGGCGCGACTCTCGCGCCGTACGGTCTCGACGGTCCGGATCGGGTCGCGAGCGGAGGTCCCGACGTCCGGCTGGCGCCTACGGCGGCGGTGACTTTCAGTCTGGCGCTGCACGAATTGGCGACGAACGCCGCCAAGTTCGGCGCGCTGTCCCGGCCGGAAGGCCGAGTTTCGGTCACTTGGAGCGTCGAAGAGTTGGCCGGTCGCACGGGCGTCAGGATCGCCTGGCGCGAGGGCGGCGGCCCGTCTGTCGAGGCGCCGCGGCGCCGGGGCTTCGGCCTGCGGCTGATAGAACGCGGCGCGCCCAGCGAACTGGGGGGCGAGGCGCGGCTCGAATTCGCGCCGGACGGCGTCGCATGCGTGTTCCAGTTTCCCTTGTCGCAGAAAGTCATGCTCCCATGACGGAAAACCTGAACGGCCTTCGTATTCTGCTCGTCGAGGACGAGGCGATGATCTCAATGCTGTTCGAGGACATGCTGATCGACAGCGGCGCGACCGTGGTCGGCCCGGCGAGCGCCGTCGCGTCGGCGCTGCAGGCGATCTCGACCGAAGAGATCGACGGGGCGCTGCTTGACGTCAATCTCGGCGGCGAGCAGAGCTTCGCCGTCGCGGACGCATTGGCGGAACGGAACATCCCGTTCGTGTTCGTGACCGGTTATGGCGCCGCCGGCGTGCGCGACCGCTATCCGGAGGCTCCGACATTGCAGAAACCGTTCGTGACCGACGATTTGCAGCGGGCGCTCGTGCAGCTCGCTTCGGCCGCGCGGGCCTGAGACGATGCGCCCGTTCCACCTCGCCTTCCCGGTCTCCGATCTCGATGCGACCCGACGTTTCTACGGCGACGTCATGGGCTGCCGCATCGGCCGGGAAAGCCCCGGCGCCTGGATCGATTTCGACCTTTTCGGCCACCAGCTGTCGGCCCATCTGCGCCCGTCGAGTTCCTCGCCCGAGGCGACCGGCGGCGTCGACGGCGACGCCGTGCCGATCCCGCATTTCGGCGTCATCCTGCGGATGGACGACTGGCGCAGCCTGGCGCAGCGGCTCGAGGCCGACCCCACGACCAACTGGCGGCTGCGGCCGAAGGTCAGGTTCGAGGGCGAGCCCGGCGAGCAGGCCACGATGTTCGTTCTCGATCCGTCGGGCAACGCGCTCGAATTCAAGGCCTTCGCAGACGACGCGGCGATCTTCGCCGCCTAATCTGGAGGCCCCCGGCAGGCAAGCTTGCGGCCGCGCCAGCCCCGGCTATTGTGCATACACACAAAACGAGCGCGAGGCTGGGAATGCCGACCTACAGAGCGCCCGTCGAGGACACGCTGTTCCTGCTGTTCGACGTGCTCGGCTATGAGCGGCACGCCAACCTGCCCGGCTTCGCCGACGCCGGCCGCGAGGTGGTCGAGGCGATCCTGGCGGAAGGGGCCAGGCTGTGTGAGCGGACGCTGCAGCCGACTAACCAGACAGGCGACCTGCAGGGCTGCACGCGGCGTCCCGACGGGAGCGTGACGACGCCGGCTGGCTTCAAAGAGGCCTACCGGGCGTTCGCGGAAGGCGGCTGGATCGGCCTCTCAGCGGAACCGGACCATGGCGGCCAGGGGCTGCCGCATGTGCTGACCGTCGCCATCAACGAATTCGCCTCATCGGCGAATATGGCGCTCGCCATGTACCCCGGGCTCACGCAGGGCGCGATCGCGGCGCTGACGCTGCACGGCTCGGAAGAGCAGAAGAAGGCCTATCTGCCGAAGATGGTCGCCGGCGAGTGGACCGGCACCATGAACCTGACCGAGCCGCATTGCGGCACCGATCTCGGGCTCATCCGCACCCGCGCGACGCCGGCGGGCGACGGCTCGTATCGGATCACCGGCTCCAAGATCTTCATCTCTTCCGGCGAGCACGACCTCACCGAGAACATCGTGCATCTGGTGCTCGCGCGGATCGACGGCGCGCCGGAGGGCACGAAGGGAATCTCGCTGTTCGTGGCGCCGAAGATGCTGCTGAACCCGGACGGGACGCTCGGCGCGCGCAACGCGATCTCCTGCGGCTCGATCGAGCGCAAGATGGGCATTCACGGCAACGCCACCTGCGTGATGAACTATGACGGCGCGACGGGCTGGCTCGTCGGCGAGGAGAACCGCGGTCTCGCGGCCATGTTCACGATGATGAACGAGGCGCGGCTCGGGGTCGGCGTTCAGGGCCTGGCGCAATCCGAAGTCGCCTACCAGAACGCCGCCGCCTACGCCAAGGAGCGACTGCAGGGTCGCGCGCTGACCGGCGCGAAGGAGCCGTCGCGGCCGGCCGATCCGATCATCGTTCACCCCGACGTGCGCCGGACCCTGCTGTCGATCAGGGCGTTCAACGAGGCGGCGCGCGCGCTCATCCTCTGGACAGCCCTCAAGGGCGACGTCGCCCGGGTCAGCGAGGACGAGCGCGAAAGGCGCGAGGGCGACGACCACATGGGCCTGATGACGCCCGTCATCAAAGGCGTGATCAGCGATCTCGGCTTCGACAACGCCGTCAAGGCCCAGCAGATGCTCGGCGGCCATGGCTACGTCGCCGAGTGGGGCATGGAGCAGTTCGTCCGCGACGCCCGCATCGCGATGATCTACGAGGGCGCGAACGGCGTGCAGGCGATGGACCTCGTCGGTCGCAAGCTGCCGCGCGACGGCGGCCGCGCCGTCATGGCGTTTTTCAAGGAAGTCGACGGCTTTCTCGCGGAGAACGCCGAGAGCGAGGCGCTCAAGCACTTCACCGCCCCTCTCAAACGGGCGCGCGAAGACCTGCAGAAGGCGACCATGTGGTTCATGGCCAACGCCATGGGCAAGCCCGACAACGCCGGCGCCGGCGCGACCGACTACATGCATCTCTTCGGCCTGGTGGCGCTCGGCTATATGTGGGCGCGCATCGCCCAGACGGCGCTGGCGAAGAAAGCCGAAGGCAACGGCGTCGCCGAGCAGATGGAGGCAAGGCTCTTGGCCGGCCGCTTTTTCATGGAGCGGGCGCTGCCCGAGACCGCAACGCGGCTCGCGCGGATCTCGGCCGGCGCCGATACGATCATGGCGCTGCCGGCGGAGATGTTTTGAGCGGACGCGAGGCGCGGCGTCGCGCCCCGGCATGACGAGCCCGACGGGAGAAGACGATGGCCGACGCCTTCATCTATGACGCGGTGCGCACGCCGCGCGGTCGCGGCAAGCCGGACGGAGCGCTTCACGAGGTCTCGACGCTGGGCCTCGCTGTGACGGCGCTCAAGGCGCTCGCCGCGCGCAACGGACTCGAGACCGGCCGGATTGACGACGTGGTGCTGGGCTGCGTGGACCCCGTCGGTGAGGCCGGCGGCGACATCGCCCGGGCCGCCGCGCTCGCGGCCGATTACGGCGTCCAGGTTCCGGGCGTGCAGATCAACAGGTTCTGCGCGTCGGGCCTCGACGCCGTGAACTTCGCGGCCGCGCAGGTGATGGCTGGCCAGCACGACTTGGTGGTCGGCGGCGGAGTCGAGAGCATGAGCCGCGTCGGGCTCGGGGCCTCGGGCGGCGCCTGGCCGATGGACCCGGCGATCGCGGTGAAGTCCTATTTTATGCCGCAGGGCGTCTCGGCCGACCTGATCGCCACCAAATACGGCTTCTCGCGCGACGACGTCGACGCCTATGCGGTCGAGAGCCAGAAGCGCTCGGCGGCCGCCTGGGAGGCCGGCCGGTTCGCGAACTCAGTCGTGCCGGTCAAGGACGTCAACGAGATCATCCTGCTCGACCGCGACGAGCACATGCGGCCCGAGACCACGATGCAGTCGCTCGGGAGCCTGAAGCCGTCCTTCGTGGAGATGGGCGAGATGGGCGGTTTCGACGCCGTCGCGGTCTACGCCCATCCGGAAGTGGAGCGCGTCGAGCATGTCCACCACGCTGGCAACTCGTCCGGCATCGTCGACGGCGCCGCGGCGGTTCTGGTCGGCTCCAGGGAAGCCGGCGAGGCCGCTGGCCTGAAGCCCCGCGCCCGCATCAGGGCCTTCGCCAACATAGGCTCAGATCCGGCGCTGATGCTGACCGGGCCGATCGACGTCACAAAGAAGGCGCTGACGCGCGCCGGCATGTCGCTTGCCGACATCGACCTGTTCGAAGTCAACGAGGCGTTCGCGGCCGTGGTGCTGCGCTATCTGCAGGCCTTCGAGCTCGACCCGGCCAAAGTGAACCCGAACGGCGGCGCCATCGCCATGGGCCATCCGCTCGGGGCGACCGGCGCGATGATCCTGGGCGCCGCGATCGATGAGCTCGAACGGTCAGACAAGGAGACGGCGCTCGTGACGCTCTGCATCGGCGCCGGCATGGGCACGGCGACGATCATCGAGCGGGTGTGAGATGACCGCCAGCACAGGTCGAGCCTAGAGGAATCGGAGCCCAGCATGAGCGCACCCAGCTTCCACACCGAGCTCGACGGCGACGGAATTCTCTCGGTCGTCTGGGACATGGCCGGGCGCTCGATGAACGTGCTGACGGCGGAGGCCATCGCGGAGCTTGCGGCGGTCGTCGACCGGGTGATCTCGGACGACGCGGCCAAAGCCGTCCTGGTCTCGTCCGGCAAGAAGGCGTTTTCGGGCGGCGCCGACCTGACGATGCTGGAGGGCATCGCGCGTCTCTACGCGCGCGAGAAAGCGCGCCATGGCGAGGCGGCGGCCGCGAAGGCCGTGTTCGAGGAAAGCCGCCAGCTCAGTCTGCTCTACCGCCGCATCGAGACCAGCGGAAAGCCGTGGGCGGTGGCCATCAACGGCGTCTGCCTCGGCGGCGCCTTCGAGCTCGCACTCGCCTGCCACTATCGCGTCGCGTCGGACGATCCCTCGACCCGCGTCGGCTTGCCGGAGGTGAAGGTCGGCCTGTTCCCCGGCGCCGGCGGCACGATGCGAATCGCGCGGATGATGCCGCCGCAGGACGCGCTGCAGATGCTGATGAAGGGCGAACAGATCCGCCCCGATCGGGCGCGCGCCATGCGGCTCGTGGACGAGGTCGCGCCGAAGGACGAGATCGTCGAGCGCGCCAGAGCCTGGCTTCTGAGCGGGCCGAAGGCTGTGAAGCCATGGGACGAGAAGGGCTTCAAGCTGCCGGGCGGACCGGTCTGGTCGAAGGCCGGCTTCATGACGTTTCCGCCGGCGAACGCCATCTACCGCCGGGAGACGCAGGACAACTATCCCGCGATCCGCGCCATGCTGCAGGCCGTGTTCGACGGGCTTCAGCTGCCGATGGACCTCGCGCTGACGGTCGAGAGCCGGCTGTTCGCGATGGTGCTGCGCAGCCCCGAGGCGGCGGCGATGATCCGCACGCTGTTCGTTTCCATGCAGGAGCTGAACAAGGGCGCACGCCGGCCGAAGGGCGTTCCGGAAACCAAGCTGAGAAAGATCGGCGTCGTCGGCGCCGGCTTCATGGGCGCAGGCGTCGGCTACGTCTCCGCGCAGGCCGGGCTCGAGGTCGTGCTGATCGATCAGACCCAGGAGGCGGCCGACAAGGGCAAGGCGTTCGCGCAGAAGCTGATTTCGGGGCAGGTCGCGAAAGGCCGCGCCACCGGCGCCGAGCGCGACGCGCTGCTCGGCCGCATCACGGCGACCTCGGACTATGCGGCCCTCGCGGACTGCGACCTGGTGATCGAAGCGGTCTTCGAGGACCCGCGGGTGAAGGCCGAGGTCATCGGCAAGGTCGAAGCCGTGCTGAGAGACGACGCGATCTTCGCCTCCAATACCTCCACGCTGCCGATCTCAAGTCTCGCCAAGGCGTCGCGCCGTCCCGAGAATTTCGTCGGCATCCACTTCTTCTCGCCGGTCGAGAAAATGATGCTGGTCGAGGTGATCGTCGGCGCCCAGACCGGCGAGGCCGCGCTGGCCGCCGCGCTCGACTATGTCCGCGCGATCAGGAAGACGCCGATCGTCGTGCGGGATTCCCGCGGCTTCTTCGCCAACCGCTGCGTCATCGCCTACATGCTCGAGGGGCATCTGATGCTCACCGAGGGCGTGCCCCCGGCGATGATCGAGAACCTCGCCAAACAGGCCGGCATGCCGGTCGGGCCGCTTTCGCTGAACGACGAGGTCGCGCTCGATCTCGGCCTCAAGATCGTCCGCGCGACCGAAGCCCAGCTCGGGCCGCAGGCCGTGAACCCGGCCCAGAAGGCGCTGCTTGAGACGCTCGTCGAGAAGGAGGGCCGCCTCGGACGCAAGAACGGCAAGGGCTTCTACGACTATCCGGAGGGCGGCAAGAAGCGGCTCTGGCCGGGCCTCGTCGATCTCCAGACGAAAAGGCTCGATCCGGAGACGCTCGACGTCGGCGAACTCCGCAACCGGATGCTCGTCGTCCAGGCGCTCGAGGCCGCCCGCACCGTCGAGGAGGGCGTGATCACGGACGTGCGCGAGGCCGATGTGGGCGCCATCCTCGGCTTCGGCTTCGCGCCCTTCACCGGGGGGCCGCTGTCCTGGATCGACGGCATGGGCGCCGCGCGGTTCGTGGAGCTCGCCCGCAGCCTCGAGGCCAAGCACGGCGAACGGTTCCGGCCCAACGCCCTGCTGGTGGAGCTCGCCGAAGCCGGCGAGACGTTCTACGGCCGCTTCGCCGGCGCCGGAGAACACGCCGTCGCGGCCGCGTGAACGGAGCCGTCTTGCGCGGCGAACGGCGCGTCCGATAAGCCACGCCGCACGCCTGAGCCGCGCCTGTCCGCCGCGGTTTCCTGGGCAGGACGGGACATGACGGCACGCAGGCTTCTCCCCATGATCGCCGCCGGGACGGCCCTGCTGGCGGCGGCGACGATCCTGGCCGCGCTGGGCTGGCAGGCGGTCCGCATGTGGCGCGCCGCTCCGACGCCGGCGGACCAGTCCGCGGCCGCTCCCGAGGCGCCGGATCCTCTTGCGGCGCGTCAACCGATCGCGGCGTCCGAACTGCTCGCGCACGAGCCGGACGTCCCATCGCAGTTCGTGCTGCTTCCGACCGTGAAGCCTGCCGCGTTCTGCAAGGCGCTCGGCCCGATGGGGCTTTCGAACCCGACGTTCCAGGGCGCCGTATGGCCGGTGCGGAGCTGGACCTGCGTGGCCGATCTCCTCAAGCCGGTCGCGGGCGACGAAGCGGCGGTCTCAAGCCTGTTCGTCTCGGCTCGCGGCGACGATCCTGACCGCCTCGAGACGCTGCGCATCAAACTCAACCTCCTCGACCCGACCACGGCGCCGGTTGCGAAGGCCATCGCCAGGGACCTGTTGCGGAAGATGTTCTGGGGACTTGGCTTCCCCGCGCCGGAGGCGGCGCTGGAGGCGGTCGATCAGTTGCGCGAGGGCGCTTTCGAAGAGGGCGGCGTCCGCTATGACCTGCAGCGAGAATTCGGCGCGCCGCGCTTCAACCTCATCATCACCTTCCCGCAGCGCCTCGGCGCCGGGGGCGAGGATCGTTTCCTGCCACCGCGCTGAGCGCGGCCACGACCGGAGACCGCAAGAATGCCGCGCTCAGTCGATGTCTACTTCTCGATCGCGTCGCCATGGAGTCATCTCGGTCACGCGCCCTTCATGGAGCTCGTCGCGAAGCACGGGCTGACTGTCCGCTGGCGGCCGATGGCGCTCCCTCCCCTGTTCGCGGCTACGGGCGGCGTTCCCCTGCCTCAGCGATCGCCGCAGCGGCAGCGCTACCGTTTCGTGGAGCTGCAGCGCTGGGCCGAGAAGCGCGGCCGCGACATCAACTTCCGGCCGAAGCACTGGCCCTTCAACGCGCAGCTTGCGGATGGGGCGGCGCTCGCGCTGGTCGGCATCGGCGAGGACCCGGCCGGCTTCATTGGCGCGGCCATGCGGGGCGTCTGGGAACAGGAGCGTGACCTCGCAGATCCGGCGACGGTGCATGAGCTTCTGGTCGCGCACGGCCTCGATGCGGATTCGGCGCTGGCGGCCGCGACCTCCGAGCCCATCACCGCGGCCTACGAGGCGAACCGGCTGGAGGCTGAGCGGACAGGCGTGTTCGGGGCCCCGGCCTATGTGCTCGACGGCGAGGTGTTCTGGGGTCAGGATCGGCTCGATCTGCTCGACGAGGCGCTCGCCTCCGGCCGCCCGCCTTATGTCGCGGATTTCTGATCCCGGCGCGGCTCGTCGCGGACCGACGCCAAGGAGACAATCGATGCGCGCGTTCGCCCTCGCCGCCCTGTTTCCCTCCGCGCTTCTGCTGACCGCGGCCGCGCCGGAATCTCAGCCTGCCGGCCGCTATCAGCTTCAGCCAACCGACGGTGGCTTCCTGCGGCTCGACCGGGACACGGGCGCCACCGCGTTCTGCTCGCCCTCGGGCGAAGGCTATGCCTGCCGGGCTGCATCCGAGGAGCCGGCGGCGAACGGCGCCGAGGTGGCGCGGCTCGAGAAGCGCCTGGCGGCGCTGGAAGAGCAGGTGCGGGCGCTCACGCGGCCCGCGGCGGCGGCGCCCAAGGACGGCCCGGCCGAAAGCGACGGTTCGCTGCGTCTGCCGAGCGACGAAGAAATCGGCAAGGTCACGAGCTTCCTCGAACGCGCCTTGCGGCGGCTGAAGGAGCTGGGAGAGCAGATGCAGAAGGAGGAGCCGTCGCAGCGCGAGCGGCTTTAGGGCGTCAGTGCAGCGTGCGCACCGCGTGAGGGCTCTCAAGCGCAAAGGCCGGGATCGCGACCACGAAGGGCTGATCGTTCTCGGTCAGCATGTGGTAGTCGCCCACCATGATGCCTGACGGGGTCGGCAGCGGCGCGCCGCTCGTATAGGTGAAGGACTGGCCGGGCCGTAGCGTCGGCTGCTCGCCGACCACGCCGGGGCCCCGCACCTCCTCGGTGCGCCCATGGCCGTCAGTGATGCGCCAGTGCCGGGCGATCAGGCGGACCGTCTCCTCGCCCTCATTCACGATCTCGACCGTGTAGGCGAAGACGTAGCGTTCCTCGTCTGGCTCGGATTCGGACGCCAGGAAGCGGGGCGAGACCGTGACCCGGATCGCGCGCGTCGTGGCGGTCCAGGAATGCGTTTCTTCGGGCGTCGACGCGGTCGGCTCAGTCATGAGCGCAGGATAAGCGCTCCGCCACGGCGGCCGTCAAGCGGCCGCTTCGGCGGCCGCGGCGGCCATCGAGCGCAACCAGAAGTGAACGCGCCCCACGGCGGCGGCAGGGCGCGTTCCAAGATTCAGCTTGATCGGCGCCATTGCGTCACATTTACTGAGCCCCGGCCCGCGTCCCAAAGAAAAAATCACTAAAGACGGGCCAAGGGGAAACGACAGCGCGTCCGCCAAGAAGATGCGCAACGCTTCCGCGCGTCCGAGTCAAAGACCGGGCGGCGCGACAGGGGAGGATTTACGTGAAAGACCTGCCAGAAAAACCAGAGCGGCCGAAATCCGCCAGGAACAGTCTCGGTCGTCGAGGCTTCCTCGTCGGCGCGGCTGCCGCCGGCGCAGGGTCGGTGGCCGCTCCGGCCGTCGTGCGCGCCCAGGCCGCTGTTCGGCTGAAGTTCCAGTCAACCTGGCCGAACAAGGACATCTTCCACGAGTTCGCAACCGATTTCGTGAAGCGCGTCAACGAGATGGGTTCCGGGCGGATCCAGGTCGAGCTGCTCCAGGCGGGCGCGGTCGTGCCGGCTTTCCAGCTCATCGACGCGGTATCGACCGGCGTGCTCGACGGCGGCCACGGCGTCGCGGCCTACTGGTACGGCAAGAACAAGGCCTTCTCGCTGTTCGGCACCGCCCCGCCCTTCGGCTGGAACGCCAATCAGCTGCTCGCCTGGATCAAGTATGGCGGCGGCCAGCAGCTTTACGATGAACTCGTCCAGGGCGTGCTCAAGCTCAACGTGCAGGGCTTCCTCTCGGGGCCGATGCCGACCCAGCCGCTCGGCTGGTTCAAGAAAGAGATCACCAGCCCCGACGACCTGAAGGGCATAAAGTACCGGACCGTCGGCCTCGGCGCCGACCTGTTCAAGGAGCTCGGCTCGGCCGTCACCATTCTGCCGGGCGGCGAGATCGTGCCGGCGATCGACCGCGGGCTGATCGACGGCGCGGAGTTCAACAATCCGTCGTCGGACAGGGTGCTCGGCTTCCCGGACGTGTCGAAGATCTACATGGTCCAGAGCTACCATCAGGCGCTCGAGTGCTTCGAGATCCTGTTCAACAAGCGCAAGTTCGACGCCCTGCCGGCCGAAGTGCAGGCGATCGTCCGCTACGCCGCCGAGGCCGCCTCGGCCGACATGTCCTGGAAGGCGCAGGACCGCTACTCCAAGGATCTGGAGGCGATCAAGGCCGCAGGCGTCAAGGTCATCCCGACCCCGAAATCCGTGCTGGAGGCGCAGCTCGCCGCCTGGGACAAGGTGATCGCCCACACGCAGGACCCGTTCTTCCAGAAGGTGATCGAGAGCCAGAAGAGCTTCGCCAAGCGCGTCGTCGGCATGACGCGCGAGATGGAGGCGCCGCGGGACCTCGCCTACGAGCACTTCTTCTCGCAGGCGTGACGCCTGTAACGGCGGCCGGCCTACGGGCCGGCCGCTCCGCCTCGCGTCGCCATTCCGGAAACCCTCCCCATGCAATTCTATCTACTGGCCGTCGACCGCTTCAATGCGGCCGTCGGCAAGCTGTTCGCATGGTCGATCGTCGTTCTGACGCTCGTGATCACCTACGAGGTCGTGTCACGACGCCTGCTCGGCGCGCCGACGACCTGGGCTTTCGACGCAAGCTACATGCTTTACGGCCTGCTGTTCATGTCGGCCGGGGCGTACACGCTGTCGCGCAACGGCCATGTCCGCGGCGACTTCCTGTACCGCCAGTGGCGTCCGCGCACCCAGGCGGGCCTGGATCTCGTGCTCTACATTCTCTTCTTCTTCCCCGGCATTCTCGCGATGGTCTACGCCGGCTGGGTCTTTTTCGAGCTGTCCTACGAGACCAACGAGACGAGCTCGTTCTCGCCCGACGGGCTTCTGCTCTGGCCGTTCAAGCTGATCATCCCGATCACCGGCGTCCTGATGGCGATGCAGGGCGTGGTGGAGGTCCTGCGCTGCGTGGTCTGCCTCCGGAGCGGCGAATGGCCGCAGCGGCAGAGTGACGTCGAGGAAACCGAGCAACTCATTCTCGCCGAGGCCGCCGCAAACCGGGTCGAGATCGACCAGGACAAGATCTCCGTCGACGAGGCCAAGCTGTGAGCGCCATGATCACCGATCCCATGATGGGCGTGATCATGCTCGCCCTGTTCGTCGTGCTGCTTCTTCTGGGATTTCCGATCGCCTTCACGCTGATGGCGCTCGGCGTCGCGTTCGGCTACTACGCGATGGGGGACACGGTCTTTCAGCTGTTCGTTCAGCGCACTTACAGCGTGATGTCGAGCGACGTGCTGATCTCGGTGCCGCTGTTCCTGTTCATGGGCTATCTGGTCGAGCGCGCCAACATTCTCGACCGGCTGTTCCGCTCGATCCAGCTCGCGGCCGGCGGGCTGCCAGGCTCCCTCGCGCTCGCGACGCTTCTCACCTGCGCCCTGTTTGCGACCGCCACCGGCATTGTCGGCGCGGTGGTGACCCTGATGGGGCTGCTCGCCTTCCCGGCGATGCTGCGCGCCGGCTACGACACCAAGCTGTCGGCCGGCGTCGTCTGTGCGGGCGGCTGCCTTGGCATCCTGATCCCGCCGAGCGTGATGCTGATCCTTTACGGCGCGACCGCCGGGGTCTCGGTCGTAAAGCTCTACGCGGCCGCCTTCTTTCCCGGGCTGATGCTCGCCGGGCTCTACATGCTCTATGTCATCGTCCGAGTGGTGCTGAACCCGTCGCTCGCGCCGAAGCTGCCGCCGGAGCAGCGGGCCGGCTCCTACCTCACGGTGCTATGGGCGCTCGCGACCTCGTTCCTGCCGCTCGCGCTGCTGATCTCGGGCGTGCTCGGCGCGATCATCGGCGGTTACGCGACGCCGTCCGAAGCCGCTGCGATCGGCGCGATGGGCGCCATGCTGCTCGCCGTCGCGTATCGCCAGCTGACTTATGAGAAACTGCGGGAGTCGGTGTACCTCACCGCCCGCGCCTCCGCGATGGTGTGCTGGCTGTTCGTCGGCTCGTTCGTGTTCTCGGCCGTCTTCGCCTATCTGGGCGGCCAGTCGGTCGTCGAGAACTTCATCGTCGGGCTGGACCTCACCCCGGTCCAGTTCCTGATCCTGACGCAGGTCATCATCTTCGTGCTCGGCTGGCCGCTCGAGTGGACGGAGATCATCGTGATCTTCCTGCCCATCTTCCTGCCGCTGCTCAATCACTTCAACATCGACCCGCTGTTCTTCGGCGTGCTGGTCGCGCTCAATATCCAGACGTCGTTCCTGTCGCCGCCGGTGGCAATGGCGCCCTTCTACCTCAAGGGCGTGGCGCCAAAACACGTGACGATCAACGAGATCTTCGCCGGCGTGATGCCGTTCCTGTTCATCGTGATGTTCGCGATGGCGCTGTACTACACCTTCCCGCAGATCGGCCTGTGGCTGCCGAACAAGCTTTACGGCGGCGGCTAGAGGCCGGGGCCGCGCGCCGCCGGATGTCAGCCGGCGGCGCTGTCGTCGAAGTCCTGTTCCTCGAGCGCCGTGACCTGCTCGGCCGAGAAGGTGTAGCGCGTCGAGCAGAAGTCGCAGGTGACCTCGATCGAGCCGTCATCGGTCAGCATGTCGCGCCGCTCCTCGGCCGAGAAGCTCTTCAGCATGCCGAGCACCCGGTCACGTGAACAGCGGCAGGCTTCGCGGACGCCGCGGCTTTCGAAAACGCGGATCTCGCGCTCGTTGAACAGCCGGATCAGCAGCCGCTCGGGGGCGAGCGTGGGATCGATCAGCTCGTGATCCTCCACCGTGCCGACCAGCGACTGGGCCTCCACCCAGGCGTCGTCCTCCTCCGTCTCGGAGAACGCCGCGCCCTCGGGCGCGTCGCCGGGATCGAGATCCGGCAGCCGCATGCGCTCGGGCGCCTCGGGAAGGAACTGGACCAGCAGTCCGCCCGCGCGCCACGTATGGTTCGGGCCGGCGCCGTCGCCAGCCGACAGGGTCTCGGCGACCGCGAGCCGCACCCGGGTCGGGATCTGCTCTGACTGCCGGAAATAAGCGTGCGCGGCGTCCTCGAGCGAACCGCCCTCGAGCGCGACCACGCCCTGGTAGCGCGACATCTGCGGCCCCTGGTCGATCGTCAGCGCCATATGGCCCTGCCCGAGCAACGCCCCGGTGGATCCGCGCTCGGGCACACGCTCGGCGTCGAACCGCGCGCAGGCGCGCACTTTGTCCGGGGCCTCGAAATCGACCACCAGCATGCCGATCGGCCCATCAGACTGCGTCTGGAGCTGAAAACGCCCGTCGATCTTGAGCGCCGAGCCCAGCAGCACGGTCAGCGCCACCGCCTCGCCCAACACCTTGGACACCGCGGGCGGATAGGCGTGGCGCTCGATCACGCGGTCGATCGCCGGCCCGAGCCGGACGACGCGACCGCGCACGTCGAGTTCCTCGATCTGGAACGGCAGGATGCGATCGTCGCCGTCCTCCCGGATGGCGGCGGAGTCAGTTTTGGTCATGCTCGACTGTTACGCCCCGACGGCGCCGAAGCACCAGGCCAGAACGCCCTTCTGCGCGTGAAGGCGGTTCTCCGCCTCGTCAAAGACAGCCGACTGCGGTCCGTCGATGACCTCGTCGGTCACCTCCTCGCCGCGATGCGCCGGCAGGCAATGCAGGAATATGGCGTCGGGAGCGGCCTTTTTCATCAGCCCCTCGTTCACCTGGAACGGCCGCAGCAGATTATGACGCCGCTCGCCGTCGCGGTCGCCCATCGAGACCCAGCTGTCGGTGACGACGGCGTCGGCGCCGTCCACCGCCGTGTCGGCGTCATGACCAAGCGCGATCTTGGCGCCTTCCTGGCGCGCCCAGTCCAGGATCTGGGCGCCCGGGCTAAGCTCCGCGGGGGTCGCGATCCTGAGATTGAAGTCGAAGCGCGCCGCGGCGTGGATCCAGGAGGCGAGCACATTGTTGGAGTCGCCCGTCCAGGCGACGGTGCGGCCGCGGATCGGCCCCTTGCGTTCCTCGAAGGTCATCACATCGGCCATCACCTGACAGGGGTGCGAAACCTTGGTCAGGCCGTTGATGACCGGCACGGTGGCGTGCCTCGCGAGTTCGAGCAGCGCGTCGTGCTTCAGCATGCGGATCATGATCGCGTCGACGAAGCGCGAAAGCACGCGCGCGGTGTCGGCGATCGCCTCACGTTCGCCGAGCTCGATCTCCTTGCCCGTCACCATCACGGGCTCGCCGCCGAGTTCCCTGATGCCCACGTCGAACGACATGCGGGTCCTGAGCGAAGGCTGCTCGAACACCATCGCGACGAACTTGCCCGCGAGCGGCTTGTCCTGAGCGTCGGCCGGCGTACGCCGGCGCGCCTTGATCGCGGCGCCTGCGTCGAGGATCTGGCGGAGCGTCGTTCCTGGCAAGTCGCTGAGATCGAGGAAATTCCGGACCGCGGCGCTCATTCGGCCGCTCCCCGCGCCAGCAGGCCGGCTTTGCGTTCGATCGCCGACAGCCCCCGATCGATCCGTTCGACCGCCTCCCCGATTTCCTTCTCGGTGACGACGAGTGGCGGCAGCAGGCGAACGACATTGTCGCCGGCGCCCACCGTCAGCAGCCGCTCGTCCCTGAGCGCCGCCACCACGTCCGTGTTCGGCACGAGGCAGCGCAGGCCGAGCAGGAGCCCCTCGCCCCTCACCTCTCCGACGGTCATGGGATGCGCGTCGATAACCTGCGCGAGACGCTGGCGGAACAGCAGCCCCATGCGCGCGACGTGATCCAGGAAGCCCGGCTCGAGCACCACGTCCAGCACCGCATTGCCGACCGCCATTGCGAGTGGGTTGCCGCCGAAGGTCGAGCCATGCACGCCGGCCGTCATGCCGTCGGCCGCCTCCTGCGTGGCGAGGCAGGCCCCCAGCGGGAAGCCGCCGCCGATGCCCTTGGCGATCGCCATTACGTCGGGCCGCACGCCCGCATGCTCATAGGCGAACAGCTTGCCCGTGCGCCCGACGCCGGACTGGACCTCGTCGACGACGAGCAGGAGGCCTTCACGGTCGCAGATCTCCCGCAACGCGCGCAGCGCGGCGGGCGGGAACACCCGAACGCCGCCCTCGCCCTGCAGGGGCTCCACCAGCACGCCCGCGGTCTCGGGGCCGATCGCCGCCTCGACCGCCGCAATGTCGGCGAACGGAACCTGGTCGAAGCCCTCGACCTTCGGCCCGAAGCCTTCGAGATATTTGGCCTGCCCGCCGGCTGCGATCGTCGCGAGGGTCCGGCCGTGGAAGGCGCCCTCGAAGGTGATCAGGCGGTAGCGTTCCGGCTGGCCATTGGCGTGGAAGTGCTTCCGCGCGAGCTTGATCGAGGCCTCCAGGGCCTCGGCGCCCGAGTTGGTGAAGAACACGACGTCCGCGAAGGTCCGCTCCACCAGCCGCCGCGCCAGCCGCTCGCCCTCCGGAATGGCGTAGAGGTTGGAGACATGCCACAGCTTCTCGGCCTGCGCCTTCAGCGCCTCGACGAGATGCGGATGGGCGTGGCCAAGGGAGTTCACGGCGATGCCGGCGGCGAAATCGAGATAGCGCTCGCCGCCTTCCGTCACGAGCCAACAGCCTTCGCCTCGCTCGAAGGCGAGGCCGGCGCGGGCGAAGACGGGCATCAACGCGGAAGCGGCGGTCACGGCGGAACCCTTTTCGGCGTTCCGGCGCACTGCGCGGATCGCTCCGATAGCCGCCGGAAAAAGAAAAAGAGCCGCCCCAGCCGAGCGGCTCTTCGATCGGCGCGATAATATAAAGAGCGCCTGCTCTGTCAATCGCCGCGAGCGGCGGAATGCTTGGTTCTGAGGGCTTTCCGCGGCAGTGGACCGGCTGTGGACAACCCGCCGGCATCCGGCTGGGGAAAACCCCACTGTTGCATTCCGGACTCTTTACGGTGAGTCGCGGCATATCGTACTTTAAGAACCGTTAAGGCACGACATCTCGTGCTCACCTTCGTCTTCCAAGTGGATGAGGCGGCCACGCCGTCGGGCGCAGAAACGCGTCGCGACGGACGCCGCCGGATTCCGCGGAGTCGACGGCACTGGAGGATCCGATGCAGTGGACCGATGAGCGGGTCGAGCTTCTGAAGAAGCGCTGGGCCGAAGGCCTGAGCGCGAGCCAGATCGCGGCGGAGTTGGGCGGCGTCACGCGGAACGCGGTGATCGGTAAGGTTCATCGCCTCGGGCTCTCCGGCCGGGCAAAGGCTGCGCCGAGCGGCGTCGCCCGCCTCCGGGCCAAGCCTGCCGCCGCGCCCCGGCGCGTCGCCACCGCCACGCCCGCGCCGAGCCAGCAGAGCTACGGCGTGCGCGGCAACGTGGCGCTCGCGGCCGCGCCCGTCTCGGCGCCGCGGTCGGTCGCCGCGCCCCGCCTCGTGCCTCTCGAGATCGTGGAGAGCGCCGCGCTGGTCTGCGAGCGGGTCACCATCATGGAGCTCCGCGAAAACATGTGCCGCTGGCCGCTCGGCGATCCGAGCCAGCCCGAGTTCCGCTTCTGCGGCGGGCGCTCCTCGCCCGGCGACGCCTATTGCGGCCACCACGCCGCGATCGCCTATCAGCCCGCGCATGACCGGCGCCGCGACCGCCGCCCGGCCCCGGCTCTCACGCACTGAACCCTGCGTCACGCGGAGCGGTCCTGCCGAGGCCGCTCCGCCGCGCATTTTTCCACGACACGCTGTCTCCAATGTGATCCACGCCGGCTTTCCGGCGTAGGAACGAACACGTCTTGCCATTGTTGTCGGTGAACGCGACGTCGCGAAACGCCGCGTCTAGGTTCATCACGACTTCGGCAGAACCTGCTTCGTACTCGCTTTGGAGAGTCTCAAATGCGCGCGATACGTCTGATCGCACTCGTTCTGCTCATCGTCGGCGGCCTGAACTGGGGTCTGGTCGGCCTGTTTGACTTCGATCTTGTCGCGGCGATCTTCGGCGCCGGCTCGGCGCTCGCCAGGATCGTCTATGTCCTCGTCGGCATCTCGGCGATCATCAGCATCGCGCCGCTCGTCTCGGAGGCGAGCGCAGACCGCCGCCTCGCCTGAGGGCGACTCTTGCGCCGGTCCCCTCGGGGACCGGCGGCTATTGCTGGCGGGCGAAGGTCTCGTCAAACGAGTAGCCGGCGCCGCGCACCGTCCGGATCGGGTCCGGCTTGCGGCCGCGGTTGATGGCCTTGCGCAACCGGCCGACATGGACGTCCACCGTCCGCTCGTCGACATAGACGTCGCGGCCCCAGACTCCGTCGAGCAGCTGCTCGCGCGTGAAGACGCGGCCGGCGGACTGCATCAGGAATTCGAGCAGGCGGAACTCGGTCGGCCCGAGATGGACCTCCCGGGCGTGACGGCGGACGCGGCGGTTCTCGCGGTCGAGCTCGATGTCGCCCGCCTTCAGCGTCCGCGAGACGTGCTCGGGCTTGACGCGGCGGAGCAGCGCGCGGACGCGGGCGAGAAGTTCAGGCACCGAGAACGGCTTCACCACATAGTCGTCCGCGCCGGTCGCGAGGCCTCGTATCCGCTCCCCCTCCTCGCCGCGCGCCGTAAGCATGATGATGGGGAGCAACTCGGTCTCCCGCCGGGTCCGCAACCGGCGGCAGATCTCAATCCCCGAGACGCCCGGCAGCATCCAGTCGAGCAGCAGCAGATCGGGCGGCGACTCCCGCAGCCGGATCTCGGCCTCGTCGCCGCGCACGACGGCCTCGACCTCGTAGCCCTCGGCTTCGAGGTTGTATCGGAGGAGCGTCGTCAGGGCCTCTTCGTCCTCGACGATCATGACGCGTGGCTTCATCGGGGCGCCCGTCAGTGTCCGAAGTCCATCGCCGTCGCGCTGGTCAGATCGGCCTTCGGCCGTTCGTCGGTCAGCGGCACGCCGTGGACGAGGTAGTAGACCGTCTCAGCCACGTTGGTGGCGTGGTCTCCGATCCGTTCGATGTTCTTCGCGCAGAACAGGAGATGGGCGCAGAAGCCGATGTTGCGCGGGTCTTCCATCATGTAGGTGAGGAGTTCGCGGAACAGCGAGTTGTACAGCGCGTCGATCTCGCCGTCGCGATTCCAGACTTCGATCGCCTTGGTCTCGTCCCGCCGCGTATAGGCGTCGAGCACGTCTTTGAGCTGCGCGAGCGTGAGATCCGAGATGTGCGCCACGCCGCCGGCGAGCTTCGGCGGCTGGAACTGTCCTTCGAGCGCGACCACCCGCTTGGCGATGTTCTTCGCGAGATCGCCGATCCGCTCCAGATCATTGGCGATGCGCAGGGCGGCGACGACTTCCCGCAGGTCGATCGCCACCGGCGCGCGCCGCGCGATCGTGCGGATCGCGTTCTCCTCGACCTCGTTCTGCAGGCGGTCGATGGAGCGGTCCCACTCGATCACCCGTTTGGCGAGCGGCGTGTCCCGCCGCAGCAGGGCGTCGATCGACTCCGCGACGAGTTTCTCGCAGAGGCCGCCCATCTCGGCGAGCTTGTCGCCGAGCTCCTTGAGATCGGCGTCGAACGCGCTGACGATATGGTCGGTCATGGCCTTTGTGCCTTCATCTACGTTGAAGCCGAGACGTCTCAACATCTCAGCCGAAGCGGCCCGTGATGTAGTCCTGCGTGCGTCGGTCATGAGGGCTCATGAAGATCTGTTCGGTCTCGCCGAATTCGACGAGTTCGCCGAGATACATGAACGCGGTGTACTCGGACGTGCGCGACGCCTGCTGCATGTTGTGGGTGACGATCGCGATCGTGTAGTCCGCCTTGAGCTCGTCGATCAGTTCCTCGATCTTCGCCGTCGAGATCGGATCGAGCGCCGAGCACGGCTCGTCGAGCAGGATCACCTCCGGCCGCACCGCGATGGTGCGGGCGATGCACAGGCGCTGCTGCTGCCCGCCCGAGAGACTGAGGCCGCTGGCGTCGAGCTTGTCCTTGGCCTCGTTCCACAGCGCGGCGCGCCTGAGCGCCGCCTCGACGCGGCCGTCGAGCTCAGACTTCGAGATCGACTCGTAGAGCCGGACGCCGAAGGCGATGTTGTCGTAGATCGACATCGGGAACGGGGTGGGCTTCTGGAACACCATGCCGACCCGGGAGCGCAGCAGGTTGAGATCGAGCTTGTGGGACAGGATGTCGATCCCGTCGAGCAGCACCTCGCCCTCGGCGCGCTGCTTCGGATAGAGGTCGTACATCCGGTTCAGGACCCGCAGCAGCGTGGACTTGCCGCAGCCCGACGGTCCGATGAACGCGGTGACCTTGCGCTCGTAGATCGGCAGGTCGATGCCTTTGAGGGCCAGCGAGTCCCCATAGAAGAATTTGAGATCGCGGATCGAGATCTTCTCGGCCTGGCCGGCCCCCACATGAACCTTCCGCTGGTCGGCCGGCCGGGCGGCGGACACGGGGGGGATCGTGGTCGCGCGCGCGACGTCAGTGCTGGTCATTTCCGACTCCCGGCTGCGAGTACGCGGGCCGCGATCGACAGCGCGAGAACCGCGAAGGTGACGAGGAGCGCGCCCGTCCAGGCGAGCTGCTGCCAGTCAGTGTAGGGGCTGAGGGCGAACTGGAAGATCACGACCGGCAGGCTCGACATCGGAGCGTTGAGGTCCGAACTCCAGAACTGGTTGTTGAGCGCGGTGAAGAGCAGCGGCGCCGTCTCGCCGGAGACGCGGGCGATCGCGAGCAGCACGCCCGTGATCATGCCGGCGCGCGCAGCCCGGTAGGCGATCCGCTGGATCACGATCGCCCGGGGCAGGCCGAGCGCCGAGGCCGCTTCGCGGAGCTGATTGGGCACCAGGTTCAGCATGTCCTCGGTGGTGCGCACCACCACCGGCACCACCAGGATCGCGAGGGCGAGCGCGCCGGCGATGCCGGAGAAATGGCCCATTCGGATCACCACCACCTCGTAGACGAACAGGCCGACGACGATCGACGGCGCGCTCAGCAGGATGTCGTTGATGAACCGAACCGTCATCGTCAGGCGGTTGTGGCGGCCATATTCGGCCATGTAGGTGCCGGCGAGGATGCCGATCGGGGTTCCGAGCGCGACGCCGATCGCCGTCATGATCAGGCTGCCGACGATCGCGTTGAGAAGACCGCCCTGGGACCCGGGCGGCGGCGTCGACTGCGTGAAAACGTCAAGCGACAGGCCGCCGACGCCCTTGAAGACCAGCGTGCTCAGGATCGCGAGCAGCCAAAGCAGCCCGAACGCGGCCGCGGCGAGCGACAGGCTCATCATGACAAGGTTTAGCCGACGCCGGCGCATATAGCGCGGGCGGCTTGCGGAGTGGGCGACGGGCGCCATGAGCGACATCGGTCAGGACCCCTGCTGGCGCTCGAGGCGCAGCAGCATGAGCCGCGCGATCGCAAGCACGATGAAGGTGATGATGAACAGGATGAGGCCGAGCGCGATCAGCGACGAGGTGTAGAGGTCGCCGACCGCCTCGGTGAACTCGTTCGCAATTGACGCCGAGATCGTGGTGCCGGGAGCCAGAATGGAGCCGGAAATCCGGTGCGCGTTGCCGATGACGAAGGTCACCGCCATGGTCTCCCCGAGCGCGCGGCCGAGCCCGAGCATGACGCCGCCGACCAGACCGACGCGGGTGTAGGGGATCACGATGCGGCGGATCACCTCCCAGCGCGTGCAGCCGATGCCGTAGGCGGCTTCCTTCAGCACCGCCGGCACGGTCTCGAACACGTCGCGGGACACGGACGTCACGAACGGCAGGACCATGATGGCGAGGATCAGGCCAGCGGTCAGGATGCCGATGCCGTAGGGCGGCCCGGCGAATATCGTCGAGAGAACCGGGACCGAGCCGAAGGTCGTGATCAGGAATGGCTGGAGCGTCGCCTGCAGGAAGGGGGCAAACACGAACAGGCCCCAGATGCCGTAGATGATGCTCGGGATGCCGGCGAGGAGCTCGATCGCCACGCCCACCGGCCGGCGCAGGACGGGCGGGCAGAGCTCGGTCAGGAAGATCGCGATGCCGAGGCCGACCGGGACCGCGATCAGCATCGCGATCAGCGACGTCGCCAGCGTGCCGTAGATGGGCGCAAGCGCGCCGAACTTCTCGGTGACCGGGTTCCAGCTCTCGGTGGTGAAGAAGTCGATGCCGAAGGTCGACAGCGCCAGCCAGGCGCCGATGACCAGTGCCAGGATGACGCCGCCCAGGATGCCGAGCACCGTTACCGCCGAGGCGCGCGTCAGGTGACGGAAGACGTTGTCCTTCAGGCGGAAGGAGCGCAGGCGGCCCGCCCGCGCGGCGTCCGGCTGGAGCAACAGTGTCGGCGCTTGCAGCGACGCGTCGGTCATGCGGGCGGTCTCGGAGAGGAAGGACGAGAAGCGGGCGGAGGCGCCTGGAAGGCGCCCCCGCGACGAGGCTGCGGAAGCCTCAGTTGGTGGCGGAATACAGCGCCCGGCCGTCAGCGCCCTTGATCTCCTTCGCCCAGACGCTCTGGACGTCGGCGACGACCTTCTCGGGCATCGGGATGTAATCCAGCGCCTCGGCCATCGGCGCGCCGCTCTTGTAGGCCCAGGCGAAGAACTTGAGCGCCTCGCTGGCGGCCGCCGGGTCCTGCGGCTGCTTGTGGATCAGGATGAAGGTGGCGGCCGTGATCGGCCAGCTGTCGGCGCCCGGCTCGTCCGTCAGGATGACGCCGAAGCCCGGCTGCGACATCCAGTCGGCGTTGGCCGCCGCGGCCTGGAACGACTTCGTGACGGGCTCGACCGCCTTGCCGTCCTTGTTGATCATCTTGGCGTGGGCGAGCTTGTTCTGCTTGGCGTAGGCGTATTCGACGTAGCCGATGGCGCCCTTGGTCTGAGCGACATAGTTGGCGACGCCCTCATTGCCCTTGCCGCCGAGGCCCGCCGGCCATTCGACCGCGGTGGCGGAGCCGACCTTGTCCTTCCAGTCCGGCGAGACCTTCGACAGGTAGTTGGTGAAGTTGAAGGTCGTGCCCGAGCCGTCGGAGCGATGCACGATCGCAATCGCGCTCGACGGCAGCTTGGCGTCCGGATTGAGCTTCTTGATCGCCGGGTCATCCCAGCTCGTGATCTGCCCCAGGAAGATCTTCGCAAGCGTCGGACCGTCGAGGGTCAGGTCGCCGGGGCCGACGCCCTCGACGTTCACCACCGGCACGATGCCGCCCATCACCATCGGGAACTGGACCAGGCCGGCCTTGTCGAGCTGGTCGCCCTTGAGCGGCGCGTCGGTGGCGCCGAAGGTCACGGTCTTGGCCTGGATCTGCTTGATGCCGCCGCCGGAGCCGATGGACTGGTAGTTCAGCCCGACGCCGGTCTCCTTCTTATAGGCCTCGGCCCATTTGGCGTAGACCGGATACGGGAAGGTCGCGCCGGCGCCGGAGATGTCGAGCGCCAAGGCGGGGGTGGCCATCAGCATCGTAGCGGCGACCGCTCCGAAAATTCGATTGAGCTTCACGATCTGCTCCTGCTGCCTTCGTCGATGAGATCTTGCCGACGGCCGCGTGGATGGTCCGCGATCGAGGCTGCCGGAGGTCTATCCCTCCCGCGCAACTCTTCTATGACGCCGACATGACAGCTGGATGACGGCCAGGACCCCGCAGAATGAGGCTATCCGGCCTGTTTGAGCGGGAGCTCCGCCGCGTCCTGCGGTTCGTCTTCCGCCCGCTCGAGCGCGACCGTGAAGCTTGCCCCCTGGCCCGGAACGCTGTCGATGAGCAGGCGGCCGCCGTGACGCTGCACGATGTGCTTGACGAGGGCGAGCCCGAGCCCGGTGCCGCCCTTGTCGCGGCTCTCCGCGACGTCGACGCGATAGAACCGCTCCGTCAGGCGCGGCAGGTGCTCCGGCGCGACGCCGGGCCCATAGTCGCGCACCACCAGCAGGGCGCCACCCCCGGCGCCGCGCCGCACGGCCACGTCGACCCTGCCGCCGGACTGGCCGTATTTGATGGCGTTCTCGGTCAGGTTTTCGGCGACCCTGATGAGCTCGTCGCGGTCGCCATGGACGAACACGCTTTCAGGATCGACCGTCAGCTGGAGCTCGACGCCGCGCTCCTTCGCCAGAGGACCGAGCGCATCCGTCACCCCGCGCGCGAGCGCCGAAAGGTCGACGAGCGCGCGCGGCCGGACATGCGCCTTGAGCTCGATCCGCGACAGCGACAGCAGATCGTCGATCAGCCGCGCCATGCGGTTGGCCTGCGCGCGCATGATCGCCAGGAAGCGCTCCCGCGCGTCCGGATCGTTGCGCGCGGGCCCCTGCAGCGTCTCGATGAAGCCGAGGAGAGACGCGAGCGGCGTGCGCAGCTCGTGGCTGGCGTTGGCGACGAAATCGCCGCGCATCCGCTCCGAGCGCCGCTGTTCGGTAAGGTCGCGCAGCGTGACGATGATGACGGACGGCCCGAGCGAGCCGACCCGGCCGGCTGCGACATGCGCCTCGCGCCAGCGCTCCACCGGCACGCGCTCCACATAGGACACCACCTGCGGTTCGGCGGACTTCGAGACGGCCCGCACGGCGTCGAGGACCTCCGGCGCCCGGAGCGCGAAGGAGACCGGCTCCCCGGCGCGAATCTCTCCGAGTGCCGCCATCGCGTGCTCGTTGAACGCGAGAACGAGGCCGCGGCGGTCAAGGACCAGCACCGGTTCGGGCAAACCCGACAGGATCGCCTTGGTCTCCAGCGAGACCAGCCCCGCGACGGCGGCGCCGTCAGCCGCCGCGACGAGCCGGCGGCGGCGGGGCGCCACGACGGCGGCGAGCGCCATGAAGGCGACGGCGAGCAGAGCCTCCCACGGGCCAAGACGCCCGAACGCTAAGCCGCCGACGATCAGAAGGGCCGCGGCGCCCAGGGTCCAGCGGGCGTCGATCAGTCGTTCGAGCGGCGGCTCGGCGAGGACCACCGGTGTCCGTACGGGCTCGGATGAGTCGCTCATGCCGCAGCAAAACCTATCGAGTCGAGCAGTCGTGGAGAGTCGACACTCGACAGCACCTGCATGACAGTGCCGCGACATCCGGCGGCGGGAGCATCATGGCCGAGAAACACACATCCGCGAAGAGCCACCGCAAGGAAGCCAAGTCCGGCAAAGGCGCCGCGGCGTCCGATCCGACGATCGCGCTTGCTCCGCCGGGGACCGAAGAAGCCCCGGTGGTGACGGTCGGCGGCGTGGAGGTCGATCTCGACGACGACCAGCTCCCGAAGGCGATCGCCGACGCCGCGTTCGCCAGCGGCGGCTATCCGTATGACCGTAAGCTCGACGACGAGGTCTACAAGCGGACGCTTCGCGAGCTCCAGATCGAGCTGCTGAAGCTGCAGGCGTGGGTCCGGCGCACCGGCGAGCGCATCGTAATCGTGTTCGAGGGTCGCGACGCCGCCGGCAAGGGCGGCGTGATCGATCGGTTCACCCAGCACCTCAACCCGAGGAACGTGCGAACCGTCGCGCTCGACAAGCCGTCCTCGACGGAAGCCGGCCAATGGTACTTCCAGCGCTACCTCAGCCATATGCCGACCGCGGGCGAGATCGTGCTGTTCGACCGCTCCTGGTACAATCGCGCCGTCATCGAACTCGTGATGGGCTTCGCCACCCCCGCCCAGACAGCGCACTTCCTGCACGAAGCGCCGCAGATCGAACGGCTTCTGGTCCAGGACGGAATCCGGCTGTTCAAGTTCTGGCTGACCATCGGCCGCGAAATGCAGATCAAGCGCCTTCACGCGCGTCGCCATGATCCGCTCAAGCGCTGGAAGCTGTCGCCGATCGACTATGCCGGCCTCAACCTCTGGGAGGCCTATACGGTCGCGGCGGAGCGCATGCTCCGGGCCAGCCACACCGACCTCGCGCCCTGGACCGTGGTGAAGGCGAACGACAAGGCGCGCATGCGCCTGGCCTGCATCCGCGCCGTGCTGCTGGCGATCCCCTATGAGGGGCGCGATCTGGCCGTCATCGGCGGCAATGACGAACGCATCCTGATGGGCGCTCCGGCCTTCCTGGCCGAAGGCGGAGAGCCCGACGACTAATCCAGCGGCCGTCCCGCGCGCCGGAACGCGCCCGCGGCGAGCGCCGACCAGTCCTTGTCGCCGTCGCCCTGCGCGATCGCCTCGATGAAGCCGTCGCGCAGCACGGAGGCGATCGGCAGCGGCGTCTGGCGCGCCTCGCCGGCGGCGAGCGCGAGGCGCACGTCCTTCAGCCCGAGCGGCAGCTTGAAGGCCGCCGGCGAAAACTTCCGGTCGGCGATCAGGCCGCTATAGGTCTTGTAGGCCGGCGCGGCGAACAGCGTGCCGGTCATGATCTCGAACAGGCGCGAAGGCTCGACGCCGTAGCCGTCCACCAGAGCGCCGGCCTCGCCGAGCGTCTCGATCATGCTCGCCAGCGCGAAATTGCAGGCGAGCTTCACCACATTGGCGTTGCTGGCGCGGTCGCCGAGCGGCCAGACCTGCTTTGCAAAGAGCTCGAGCAGCGGCGTCGCCTTGGCGACGGCCGCGGGCTCGCCGGCGCACAGCACGTTGAGCTGGCCGGCCGCCGCGACATCGGGCCGCCCGAGAACGGGCGCCGCCACATAGCCTAGGCCGTGTTCGCGATGCAGCTGCTCCATACGGTCGGCGAAGGCGACGGAGACGGTCGACAGGTTGACGTGCACTCCGCCCGCAGCCGCCTGTCCGAGCGCGCCTGACGCGACCACCACCTCTTCGATCACATCGTCCTGGCTGAGCATCGAGAAGACGATTTCGGCCCGGAACGCCTCGGCCGGATCCGCTGCTTTCCGCGCGCCGGCCTCGACCAGCGCGTCCACGGCGGCGGAGGACCGGTTCCAGACGACGACCTCGCGCCCGCTCTTCAGCAGATTTCGGGCGACGCCCTCGCCCATATTGCCGAGACCGATGATGCCGACGTTCATGATCGCCTCCTGTTGTCGCGCCTCAACGTCTGGTCGCCGCAGCGGTTCAGTCGGCCCTCATGCGGCCTGAGCGCCTCAGCTCCGCGCAGGAGGCCGAAAGCTCTACTCGTCGATCACCTTGAGCCGCGTTCCCGGCCGGATCGGCTCGCCGGGCGCCAGGCCGTTCAGCACCGCAAAACGCTCAGCGGCGCGATCCTGGAACGCCATGCGGCTCGCGAGCGTCGCCTCGGTGTCTCCCGGGCGGGCGCGGACGACGTCGAGCCGCAGCGGCCGCGCCGCGTCGCTCTCGGCTTGCGACAGCCGGCGGAAGCTCTGGATGGATTGCCGGAAGCCGTTGTCGACCTCGGGCGTCAGGTCACGCGCCGCGAAGATCAGGCGATACACGTCCGGACCGTAGTGGATCGCCGCGAACCGGAAGGTCCAGTCGCGGCCGCGCGCGATCAGGGTCACGGCCTCCATGCCGTTGATCTCGAGCTTCTCGACCGGCCCCGGGGCGGCGCCGTCCACCCAGTTCTCGGAGATGTAGCCTTCCAGCGTTTGTCCCGCGGCGAGCTTGGCGGCGTCCATTCGCAGCGCGCGGCCATCAGGGGCGACGCCCAGCAGCGCCTCGGCGCCGTTCTCGAACGTGAAGCCCTCGGGCGCGAAGAAGCTGAAGCCCAGCCGCGGATGCAGGAACTGGCGGCCGCGGGCGAAGCCTTGGCTGGGGTCGTCGCCATAGACCATGCCGTCGATCGCCGTCAGATAAGCGTCGCGGTCGCGCTCGCCGACGCCCGGCGCGCCGATCTGCCGGGCGGATGCGACCGCGAGCTGGACGCGCTCGGGCGTCGAGGGATGCGTCGAGAGGAAGTCCAGCCCAGGCTGCGACGGCTTCTGGCCGAGCGCGGCGCTGCGCAGATCCGCCTGACGCCCCATCGAGAGCAGGAAGCGCGAGGCGCCATACGGGTCAAAGCCGGCGCGGGCGATATTCTGCACGCCGATCCGATCCGCCTCGAGCTCCTGGGCGCGCGAGAAGCTGGCGAGCGAGAGCTTTCCGCGCGCCAGCGCCACCGCAGCGCCTTCCTGGTCCTGCAGCACGTCGGAGACGACGCGGCTCACCAGGACCGCCTTGCGCTCCTCGTCGGCGCGCTGCATCGCGTGCCGCGCCGAGACATGCGCCATCTCATGCGCGAGCACCGCCGCGAGCTCGGAAGAGTCGTTTGCGACCGCCAGCAGACCGCGCGTGACGTAAAGGCTCCCGTTCGGCAACGCGAAAGCGTTGATGAGCGGGGAGTTGAGCATGACGACCTTGTAGCGCAGGTCGGGACGCTCGGAGGCGGCCGTGAGCCGGTTGGCGATCGTGTTGAGATAGGAGCTCAGATCCGGCTTCTCGTAGACGCCGCCATAGGCGGCCGCGATCCGCGCCTGCTCCTGGCTGACCGCCGTCGGCGGCGGAGGAGCGACCTTGGGAGCGGCCGCCGGGACCAGCGGCTCGCGCGCGGTCTCCTCCGGCTTGACGGCCGCGCAGCCTGCTGCGAGCGCCGCCGCAAGCGCCGCGCCGAGCAGGCCGCGGATCATCCGAAGCGCGCGGATCCTCATCGATCGGGCGCCTCATCAAGGCGCTCGATCTGCTCCGAGCTGGTGACTTCGATGATCGGACCCTGCCGCGCTTCGACCACGCCGCGCGCCCTGACACGCGCCCCTGGCCGCAGATCGAGCGCCTGGATCCCGCCGAGCCTGCGCAGCGTCGCCTCCGAAACGGTGAGCGACAGCGCGTCGCGCCATCGTCTCCCGAAATTCACATAGAGCCGCCCGGCGGCGGTTCTGACGCTCGCGACCCGACCTTCGGCGACGACGAACCGTCCTTCGGCCGAGGCCACGGCCTTGCCGTCGGCCGCGTCCCGGACCTCGTAGTATGCTTCCGCCCACAAACCAAGGCGGGCGGCGCGCGCACGGTCTTCCGCGGCTCGCAGCGTGGCCGCGCAGTCACTGTTGTCGGCGGCCCAGCGCAACAAGCCGCGCGCCAGCAGATCGGTCGCGACGCCGGCCTGGTCGGTCGCGCCGACCTCCGCCAGGAAGCCACGCAGGCGGCCATAGCGGTCCGGAGAACGTCCCGAGAGCCGCAGTTCGATCCTGCGCCCGGCAAGCGCCCCGTCGAGCGCGCCGCGGGCCGCCGCGTCCAACGGCCAGGCCTGTGGCTCCGCGCCGAGCGGCGTCTTGGGCGCAGCGACGGCGGCGAGCCGCACCTCACGCCCATCGTCGAGCTGGACCGTGTCGCCGTCGATCGCCCGCCGCACCTGCACCGCCTCGGCGCGCGCCGCGAGCGAGCACGGCTCCAGCCCGAGAGCAGGCGCCGAGGTTACGCAGAACGCCATGGCGAGCGGGAGGCCTGACGGGTGGATCACATTCGTGGATTCATGACGTTGGCGTCAAAGCGGCTTCCCACGACCTTGCGCGCTTATGGTCGACGAGGCGTTAAGCGCCCCGTCAGAGCACGATGATTCCCGCGTGCTTGGCCTTGTCGTCAGGCTCGACATGGATCGTGACCACCATGTCGGAATCCTCATCATGCAGCGCGCGCTCGATCCGATCGCAGATTTCGTGCGCCTCGGTCACCCGCATATCTCCGGAGACGACGAGGTGGAAATCCACGAATGTCAGCCTGCCGGCGTGACGGGTCCTGAGATCGTGGGCCTCGATGGCGCCCTCCGCATTGGTGGCGATGACGCCCCGGATGCGATCCTGAGCGGCCGGCGACGCCGCTTCGTCCATCAGGCCGCCGACCGAGGTGCGCACGAGCTTCGCTCCCGACCAGAGCACGTTCAGCGCCACCGCGCAGGCGATGAGCGGATCAAGCCAGAGCTGGTCCGTCAGAAGCGCCGCCGCGATGCCGGCGAGGACGCCGACCGAGGAGACCACGTCGGCCAGTAGATGCTGCCCGTCGGCGGTGAGCGCCGGCGACTTCAGGGCTCTTCCGCGCCGGAGCAGAACGGCGCACCAGATCCCGTTGATCACGCTCGCCAGCAGGTTCGCCCCGAGGCCCGCGGCGGAGAACTCGATCACCCGTGGCGTGCGCCAGACGCTCCATGCCTCGTGCAGGATCGCCCCGGCGGCGATCACGATCAGGGCGCCCTCCGCCACGGCCGAGACATACTCGGCCTTGTGGTGGCCATAGGGATGGTTGCGGTCCGGCGGTGCGGCGGCGAGCCGGACGGCGACCAGCAGGGCGACCGCAGCCGCGACGTTCACCACGCTCTCCGCGGCGTCGGAGTAAAGCGCGGCCGAACCGGTCAGCAGATAGGCGACCGTCTTGAGCCCCAGCACCACGAGGCCGATCGCCAGAGTGGCGGTCGCGAGCCGCGCCGCTTCATCCATCTCGCGCCCCCGTTCGCGCCATTCGGACGAGAGCGACTAGCGGCGCCTCGGGCGGCCGGCAACCGTTATCTTCGCCGCTGCGAAGCAGTTGCAGAAGGCGCTCGACCGCGCAGCCTCAGGCGGCGAATTTCAGCAGCAGATCCGCGGCGTCCCTGGCTGCTCGCCGAGCGTCCGCACGGATCTCAGTTCTTGGGATCCGCGTCTCGCAGCCCGGCCGACGGCGGCGCAGCGTCTCGCAGGAACAGGATGGCCCCCTCAGTATTTGGGGAATCGGACATTTCCAGCTTGAGCAATGACGACGCGAACAGCCCTTCATATTCGTGCTGCGTGAGCAAATCCTTCGACGCCAGATGGATGCACAGCGCATCGAAGAGAACTTTCAGCGCGAGCACCGCGTCGCCGGACTCGTGACTCATCGAAAACTCCATCGAACGGTCTTGTGCATCCACAACCATTGGACGGAGGCCACCGGGTATCGTCAAGGCGTGAGTTCTCGTAACGCCCCGAAGCTGTCCTGCCGCCGAAACTCGCCGCAAGAGGTCAGCGAGGATCCATCGAGCGTTGCCAGGATCTCTGGATGGGCGTGCAGCCGGTCATGCCCCGACAGCGGCTGTCGGCGCAAGAGACGCCGCTGGGGATCCGGGCTTCGGCTGCGGCGGGTGAGCGCTGCGTCGATAAAGACCCGGGACCGCAGCGCGAGGCATGATCATATCGTCGGATCGATCCGTGGCGGGATGTGGCCACGAACGCGCGGACGTTCTGTCTTCGTTAGTTGTGGTCGACCCGCGCCTCTGCGGCCTTGAGGGCCACCATGCTGGTCCCGCGCTCCATGATCGTCTCGCGCAGGAAGGTCGTGCTGATGCCTTCCGTGCGAGGCAGGTACACGACCTTGCAGTGCGCCTTCATGGCGTCGAATTTGCCGACCCAGTCGCCGCCCATGCCCAGAACGTCGATGCCGAGCCGTCTGATGTCGTGCGGCTTCTGATCCCAGCTGTTTTCGGGCAGCACGCCCGTCACGCAGCGCAGCGCGGAGACCAGCCGGATCCGGTCCTCGAAGCTGACGACGCAGCGCTTGCCCTTCTGGTGATTGAATTCGTCTGTCGAGACCGCGACATAGAGCTCATCGCCGAGAGCCTTGAGCCGCTCAAGCAGGTTCAGGTGCCCGATGTGCAGCAGATCGAACGTTCCGTAGGTGAGAACTTTTACCACGGCCTCTCTCCGAAAGGTGGCGAGCCTCGCTGGCGAAATGCGCATTGCGGTATGCGAAGACATCTTCCCCGTAGGGAAGATTTCCAAGGTTCCGGAGAACCGCAGCGCGCCGGCCGACGCCGTGCGCACAAGCACTGTCCTCGTGACCATAATGTGACATCTACGTCATGCACAAGGTGTGCGTCGCACAAAAACGTCGGAGAAGAAGTTGATCTCTTGAAAACTGAGGCGGTCCGCCATTCCGCAGCGCACTCGGCGCGGCGACCGTCATCTCGATCTCGCGCTCGAAACTTTGCCGCCGCGCCGCTGCATGATACGGATTGGCCGCCTTGCTTGGGGCCCGTGCGCGGCGCTCCGTCCCGGTAGCTCAGCAGGATAGAGCAACGGTTTCCTAAACCGTAGGTCAGGGGTTCGAATCCCTTCCGGGACGCCAGGGCCCTTCCGGCCCGCTCAGCTCGTCTTAGGCACGCCGCTGTCACGCTCGTCCCAGGCGTGAACCGACGGGCGCTCAGATGCGAGGCGGCGCCTCAGATCCCGATGGCCTGCCCGTCACTGCGCGGGTCGTGCGCGCCGCGGACCAGGCCGTCGTCGCCGATGACGATTGCGCCGGCCTGTCCGGCGAGCGGGCTGTTCGCCGCGATCACGCTCGTCTCATGTCCCATCCGCTCGAGCGCCGCGACAGTGGCGGCGCCGACGCTCGCCTCGAGTTTCAGCGTGTCGCGGCTGTCCGAAAATGTGCGGCCGAGTAGGAAGCGCGGCCGGGCCAGCGCCTCGGCGGGGTCGAGGCCGTAGTCGATCAGGCGGGTCAGGACCGCCGCGAGCGTCTGCGGCTGACCGTCCGCGCCCTGCGTGCCGTACAGGATCCGGGGGCGGCCGTTCTTGAGCGCCATCCCGGGATTGAGCGTGTAAAATGGCCGCTTGCCCGGCGCGATGACGTTCGGGCTACGGGGATCTGCGCTGAAGGCCGCCCCGCGGTTCTGCCAGAGCACGCCGGTGTCGCCGACGACCACTCCGCTTCCCCAGTCGAAATAGGTGCTCTGCAGCACGCTGACGCTGCGGCCCTCGGCGTCGGTCGCGCCGAAGAACACGGTGTCGCCCGTCTTGAACGTCGCCGGCCACGGCAGGGCGCGCCTCCGGTCGATCGCCGCGGCCTTCCGGTCGAGCAGCTCGGCGTTGAGCCAGAGGCCCGTAGGCAGGTCCGCGAAGCGCGGATCGACGATCCGGCCGCGGTCGAGAAAGGCCTGCTTCACCGCCTCGACGCACAGATGATAAAAGTCCGGGCTTCCCTCGTCGACCGCGGCGAGGTCGAACCGGTTCAGAATCCCCATGATCGCGAGCGTCGTGATCCCCTGGGTCGGCGGCGGCGGCGCGAGCAGAGTGAGCCCGCGGTAGTCCAGCGCGACCGGCTCCTCGAGCAGCGCCCGGGTCGCCCGCAGGTCCTGCGCGGTCAGCGGCGAGCCCGCCTCGGCGAGCCCTTCGGCCAGACGGGAAGCGAGCTCGCCTTCGTAAAAATCGCGGGCGCCGTTCCGGGCGATCAGCCTGAGGCTTTCCGCCAGTTCCTTCTGCACGAAGGTCTGACCCGCTCGCGGCGGCGCTCCGCCGGGCATGAATGTCTTCTGGAAGCCGGGCCAGTCCGGCAGATCGGTCCTGCGGAAGTCGGTCCAGAACGCCTGCGAGGCCGACAGCGGGAAGCCGTCTTCGGCGAAACCGATCGCCGGCTCGATCAGCTCAGCGAGGCTTCTGCGCCCGCCCCAGTTGGCCTTGGAGAACTCGAGCGCGACCCGCCAGGCGTCGACCGCGCAGGCGGAGGAGGCAGTGGACGCCGCTCCGCGCAGCGGGATCGGGCGGTCATAAGCCGGAAGCCGGCCAGGCGCCTGGCCGATGCCCATCACGGTGGCGCGGCGACCGTCCCGATCCGCGATCATCCAGATCGCGTCGCCGCCGATCCCGCAGAAATGCGGATAGGTGACGGCGATCGCAGCCCCGATCGCGACCGCCGCCTCGATCGCGTCGCCGCCCTCCCGTAGCACCCGGGCGCCGGTCTCGCTCGCCAGCGTGTGCGGGCTCGTGACCATGCCCGCGCCGGAGGTTGCGAGCTGCGGCCGAACGATCGCCTCCGCCGGCGCCGGCACTTCGCGGAGAGGCGCTGCTCCGGCGCGCGAGGTCGCGCCCGCAGGCGCGCAGAGGATCGGATTGGACGGCATAGGCGCGGCCTTCACTTCATGTTGGGCATGGAGGCGCGGCTTCAGAAAGCCGCGCAGCTCCTCAGCTGCGCGCCGGAGCGGTCGCCGCCGCAGAATGCGGCGCAGGATGATGATGCGCCCCGAACTTGGCGGTCAGGATCGCGTAGATCGGCCCGAGCGCGTTCATCGCCGCGACCGCGGCGAGCGCGACGAACGGGTCCTTCGGCGCTGGCCCGAAGCCGCCGAAATAGGTCGCGAAGAACGACGCGAAGCCGAAGAACATGCCGGGAATGAAGCTAAGCGGCTCGAGCCGTCCCAGCGCCATCATCCCGCCGTTGAGGCAGAACAGGATCACGCAATGCGCGATGGTCAGCGGCGCGCCGGTGAGGTGCTGTGACGCGACCCCGAACAGCAGCACGATCAGGCAGGCCGTGACGTTGCCGATCGCCATCGTCGGCCAGATCTTGCGCAACACTTCGGGCTTGGGCCCGCCCGCGGCGAATGTGCCCGCCCACGCCACGAAGATCGCCCAGACCGGGAGATGCCAGGGGTAGAACAGCGTCGTCACTGCGAGCGTGGAGGAGACGATCTCGACAGGCAGTTTCCTCATGGCCGGATCCTCGTTCAGCGGGCCGCGGCTTGCGGCGTCCTCAGGGAATGGTTCTTGCCGCAGTCGCGGCAGATGCGGCTCTCCACCGTCGTGACGACCGTCACGCGGCCGCGCTTCAGCACCCACGACCGGACCGGAAGGTCGAGCAGCGCGTCTGCGACCGTCAGCGTGTCGAGGATCACGATGTCGGCCTGCTTGCCGACGGCGAGCCCGTAATCGTCCGAGACGCCGACGACCCGCGCGGCGTTCACGGTGCCCATCTTCAGAATCTCGGCCTGGTGCTCGGGCGTGCCGAACTGGACCAGATGGGCGAGCAGATTGCCGATCTGCAGCGGATCCGCCTTCCCGAACGGCGTGAAGGCGTTGCGGATGTTGTTCGACGAGTAGGCGACGTTGACGCCCGCCTCGTGCAGCGCGCGGACCGGCGTCAGCCCGCGGCGCGGCTTGGCCTCGTCCTTCCGGCCGCCGAGATAAACGTCCGTCGCAGGCAGCGTGACGATGTGGATCTCGGCCCGCCGCAGGAGATCGATGACCGGCTTGGCCTCCTCGGGCGCAAGCGCGCCGAGGCTCGTGACGTGGCCAAGCGCGACGCGCCCCTGGTAGCCGGTCTCGATCGTCTTTTCGGCGATGTAGCGGGCCGAGGCGAAGCGCTCGTCGCGGACGTCGTCGGCGAAGTCGACATGCATGTCGATCGGCAGGCCGCGGCGGGCCGCGAGATCGAAAACCTTGTCGATGTGGCTCTTGGTGTCGTCCCAGCTGAGCTCGTTGTAGGGGCAGCCGCCGACGACGTCCGCGCCCATGTCGAGCGCCGCCTCCATCAGCTCGTCGACCCCCTCGGTCTTGAGGATGCCCTCCTGAGGGAAGGCGACGATCTGCAGGTCGACGAGGTCGCGATACTCCTCGCGGAGCTCGACTGCGGTCTCGACGCCGATCAGGCCCTGGATCGGATCGACGTCCGGGTGGGCGCGGATGACGGTGGTGCCGTTACGCACCGCCATGTCGAGCACGCGGCGGGACCGCTCCAGGACGTCCTCCCGCTCCTGCTTCGCCTTGAGAATGCCGGTGACGCGGATCGCTTCCTCGAGCGTGCCGGTGCGCGCCGGCAGCCGGCGGTGCAGGAAGGCCTTCTCGAGATGCAGGTGCGGCTCGACGAAGCCGGGCAGCGCGGCGCGCCCCTCGGCGTCGATCTCCTCGGCGCCGTGACCTTCGATGGTCTCGGCGATCTCCACGATGCGGCCGTTCTCGACGCCGATGTCCACCAGCGGCTGTTCGTCGTCGATCCGGACGCGGCGCAGGACGATGTCCATCGGCGTCTCCTCCTGTGGCCGCCCTTCGCGGGACGGTCCTGCTTGTTATGGAGGACAGTGGCGCCTCGCCGAGAGCGCGCCAATCGGCGGCGTCCGGCCGGCCTCTAGGACTTTTCCGAGCTGCGGCGCAGCGGACCGTCAGTCGAGCCGTTTCGCGAGCGCGTAGCGCACGAGGTCGGTGGTGGTCTCGACGCCCATCTTGAGCAGCACGTTCGACTTGTGCGTGGAGGCCGTCTTGACGCTCAAGCCAAGGGAGCGCGCGATCGCCGAGACCGTCTTGCCGGCGACCAGCAGGTCGAAGATCTGGCGCTCACGAGCGGTCAGCCGCTCATGGGGACGAGGGTCCTCCGGCTGGAGCATCTGGCGGATCATCGCCTGCGAGGCGGCCGGGCTGACGGCGAGCTCGCCGGCGGCGGCCTTCCGGATGGCGTCGAACAGCTGGTCGGAGGCGCTCGCCTTGGTGACGTAGCCGACTGCGCCGGCCTTCAGCGCCTCGATCACATATTGCCGCTCCTCATGCATCGACAGCACGACCACGCGTTGGCCGCCGTCGAGCGCCGCCACCTCGCGGACCAGGCCGACGCCCTCGGCGCCGGGCATCGACAGATCGACCAGGACCACGTCGCATGGCGTCGCGGCGAGGCGGGCCAGAAGTTCGGCGCCGTTGGTGGCTTCGCCGACGATCACGAAGTCCGGCTGGTCGCACAGGATCTGCCGGAGGCCTTCCCGGAAGATGGCGTGGTCGTCGGCGATCCAGATCCGGATCATCGCCTGCTCCCTCTCGGCCGCCCACGCGACAGCGGCAGCCGCAACGTCACTGTGGTGCCGCGGCCCGGAGCGCCCAGTATCTCGATCGTCCCTCCAACTGACCGCGCCCTTTCCCGCATGCCGGCGAGACCGAGCCTGCCGCTCGCTGTCGACGACGGGTCGATGCCGCGGCCGTCATCGATCACTTCGACCCAGAACGCGCCGTCGCGCCGGCGGCCGCGGACCTGAACGCGGTTCGCCGCGCCGTGCCGCACGGCGTTGGTCAGCGCCTCCTGCACGATCCGGAAGGCGGCGGTGCTGGCGTCCGGATCGAAAGCCGGCGCGGCGGCCTCGAATTCGAGGGAGATCGGCAGTTGCGCCGCTTCGCCCACTGTCTGTGTCAGCCACTCGAGCGCGGCCCGGAGACCAAGTTCGTCGAGGATGAGCGGCCGGAGCTCCGTTGCGATCCGCCTGAGATCGCTCACCGAGCGGTCGACGATGCCGATTAGCTTGTCGAGCCGCGCCGCCACGGCCTCCGCCGGCTCCGGCTCGCGCGTCTTCATCGAGACGAGCTGCATCTTGATCGCGGTCAGCGTCTGGCCGAGCTCGTCGTGCAGTTCCCGGGCGATCCTGGCGCGCTCGCTTTCGCGCGCCCGCTGCTCCGCTCCCGAGAGCCGCCGCAGCTCCGCGCGCGAGGCGATCAGCTCCGCCTCAGAGGCCTTCCGCCGGGTGATGTCGCGCGAGATGCCGACCGTGCCGATGATGCGTCCGGAGTCGTCTCGCATCGGCGATTTGATGGTCTCGTACCAGCGCAGCTCTCCCGAGGAATCCCGCCGGCTTTCCTCGTAGCGGCGGCGCTTGCCGCTCTTCAGCACGCCGCGATCCGTCCGGAGATAGACCTCCGCGACCTCGGGCGGCCACACCTCGTCGGGCCGCTTGCCGATGACCTCGGTTTCGGTCACGCCGAGCGCCTCCAGATAGGTCGCGCTGACGGCGAGATAGCGGGAGTCGCGATCCTTCAGCCACGCCATGTCCGGGATGTTCTCGAGCAGAGCGCGGCGGAGACGTCGGTCGGCGGCGTCGGTCACGGTCATTTGGCCAATCCGCGAAGCTCCCCGACCTTAGCCGGCCGAGCCTGGATCCTCGATCACGCTGACATGCGCGGCGACGATCTTCCAGCCGTCGTGAAATCGGACCCAGGTCTGGCTCTGGCGGCCGATCTTTCCCGGGGCTGTCTCCCGCCGGAACAAGGTGTTGGCGATGGCGAGGTCGCGCCCGAAAGTGGTGATCGCCGTGCGCTCCAGGCTGCGCGCAAGTCCGGCCGGAGAGCGCGCGCGGCGGAACGCGCGAATCTCGTTCATCCCGTAGAGGTTCTCGCCCGCGCCGTAGCGGATGGTTCGCGAATCGTCGCGAAACAGCGCTTCGAGCGTCGCCACGTCGTTCCCGACGAGGGCGGCCTCATAGGCCGCAAAGGCGGCGCGCACCTCCCCCAGGACGTCCGGCAGATCGACAGTCATGCGGCGCTCCCCCGATCAGCAGCCCCAAACTAACAGGCGGCCGCGGGGCCTGCGAGCGGCGCCGGCCCCGGTCGCGAGGATCTCCTCTTCGCCTGTTGGCGGAGTCGCCGCCGGAGTCCGGCGGCATATCTTGCACTCGCGCGGGCCGAGAGGCGCGCGACTTGCTTTACTGACGCCGGGGCTTCGCGCCCTCTTCCGCCGCGCGGCGGCTTTGGAGAACCGCCGATGGCGACGACGCTGATGCTCCGCAAGAGCCTCGAAAGCCTTGCGGCGACCGACGACGACGGGCCGCACGGGCTGAAAAGGTCGCTCAGCGCGCTCAGCATCATCGCGATGGGCGTCGGGGCGATCATCGGCGCGGGCATCTTCGTCCTGACCGGCACCGCCGCGGCGAGCTACGCCGGCCCTGGGATCGTGCTGTCCTTCGTGCTGGCTGGCGTCGCCTGCGCGTTCGTCGGGCTGTGCTACGCCGAACTCGCGGCGCTGATCCCTGTGTCAGGGTCGAGCTACACCTACACCTACGCCACGCTCGGCGAGTTCTGCGCCTGGGTGATCGGCTGGGACCTGGTGCTGGAATACGCGATGGGCGCCGCGACCGTCTCGGTCGGCTGGTCGGGCTACGCCGTGAGCCTGCTGCGCGACGTCGGAATCTACCTCCCGCCCCAGCTGACGAACGCCACCGGCACGGTCGTAAAGCTCGCCGACGGCGGTGAGGCGACAGGGATCTTCAACCTGCCGGCGGCGCTCATCGTGCTGGCGCTGACCTTCATGCTCGCGCGCGGCACCCGGGAGTCGGCGCGGGTCAACAACATCATGGTGGGCGTCAAGCTCATCGTGGTGATCAGCTTCGTGGCGATCGGCGCCTTCTACGTGGACACCTCGCACTGGCGGCCTTTCGTGCCCGAGAACCGCGGCGCGTTCGGCGAATTCGGCTGGAGCGGCGTGCTGCGCGGCGCGGCGGTGGTGTTCTACGCCTATATCGGGTTCGACGCGGTCTCCACAGCCGCGCAGGAGGCGATCAAGCCGCAGCGCGACATGCCGATCGGCATCCTCGGCTCGCTGGTCGTCTGCACGCTACTCTATGTGGCGGTCTCCGCCGTGCTGACTGGGATCGTTCCGTTCGCCGAACTGAACGTGCCGGACCCGATCGCGAAAGCCGTCGACATGATCGGGCTCGGCTGGTTCGCGAGCCTCATCAAGATCGGGGCGATCGCGGGCCTCACGACCGTGATGCTCGTGCTGCTCTACGGCCAGACCCGCATCTTCTACACCATGGCCAAGGACGGCCTGCTGCCGCCGGTCTTCTCCCGCATCCATCCGAGGTTCGGCACGCCTTTCATCAGCCAGATCCTGATCGGCTCGCTGGTCGCTCTGACGGCCGGCGTACTGCCCGTCAGCATCCTGGGAGAGATGGTCAGCATCGGGACGCTGTTCGCGTTCATCCTGGTGTGCGCGGCGGTGCTCTATCTGAGGCGCTCGGAGGCCAAGGCGCACCGCCCGTTCCGGACGCCGGGCGCGCCGCTCGTGCCCATCCTCGGCATTCTGTTCTGCCTGACCCTGATGGCTGGGCTGCCGCTCGATACCTGGCTCCGGCTGCTGGTCTGGATGGCGATCGGCTTTGCGATCTATTTTGCCTATGGGCGGCGGCACTCGACCGTGCAGCGCGAGGCCGCCTGAGGCGCCCCGAACGCAAGAAGGCGGCGACCCTGGAGCCGCCGCCTTCCGCTGGATCAGAGACAGATCGCGGGAGCGATCCGGAGCAGGCTCAGGCGGCCTGCTTCATCGCGTCGGCCTTGTTGATCAGCGCCTCGGCCATGCGGATGGAGGCGATGTCGATCAGGCGGCCGTCGAGCGAAACCGCCCCCTTGCCGGCCTTGGCGGCCTCTTCCATCGCCTCGAGGATGCGGCGGGCCTTCGTGACTTCCGCCTCGGACGGCGTGAACACGTCGTTCGCGAGGTCGATCTGCGAGGGATGGATCGCCCACTTGCCCTCATAGCCGGCGGCGGCGCAGCGGCGGGCGGCCGAGATGTAGCCGTCGGGATCGGAGAAGTCGCCGAACGGGCCGTCGATCGGACGCAGGCCGTAGGCGCGGCAGGCGACCAGCATGCGCTGCTGGGCGAACAGCCACGGATCCTGCCAGTGCGTCTCGCGGTTGCCGGCCTCGTCCTTGTCGGTCAGGACCGAGTAGTCGGGGTTCACGCCGCCGATGATGGTGGAGCGGGTCCGGCAGGAGGCGGCGTAGTCGGCGACGCCGAAGGACATCGCCTCGAGCCGCTTGGAGGAGGTCGCGATCGCCTCGACGTTGGCCATGCCGAGCGCGGTCTCGATCAGCACTTCGAAGCCGATCTTCTTCTCGCGCTTGATCGACTGCTCAACCTGCGTGGTCAGCATATCGACTGCGTAAACGTCCGCAGGCACACCGACCTTCGGAATCAGGATCATGTCGAGGCGCGGGCATTTCTCGACGATGTCGATGACGTCGCGATACATGTAGTGCGTGTCGAGACCATTGATGCGGATCATCATGGTCTTGGAGCCCCAATCGATGTCGTTCAGGGCTTCGATGATGTTCTTGCGGGCCTGCTCCTTGTCGTCGGGCGCGACGGCGTCCTCAAGGTCGAGGAAGATGACGTCCGCGTTCGACTTAGCCGACTTCTCCATGAAGGTCGGGTTCGAGCCCGGCACGGCGAGTTCGGAGCGGTGCAGCCGCGGGGTCGCCTGCTGGATCAGGGTGAAGCTCATTTGGTCCTCCTCAAGTCTTTGACCGTTCCGTCTCGCCTGCGTCCGGACTTTCTGCGGCGGTCCGGTTGATTTGCCTATTCGTCAACAGAACTAGCCCGGGCGGGAACAGCCCGGCATTTCGTCTACTGCGCGGCTCGGTCGCAGGGCGGACGGCGGCGGCGCTCAGCCCGTCGCGCCGAACCCGACCGCGATGCAGTTGATCGACAGCAGCAGCGCCGACTTGGTCTCGTCGCGCTTGAACTCGTCGGTCTCGGCGCGGAACCGGCGCAGCAGTTCGACCTGCTCGCGGCTGACCTGGTTGATGACCGGCAGACGCTCGTTCAGCCGCTCTCGGAAGGCCGGATAACGGAACGCGATCTCGCCGCCGCCGCTGACGCGCAGCACCATCTCGCAGGTGAGCGCATATTCGGCCTCGATCATCCGGAAGATCTCCTCCCGGATCGCCTCGTTCGGCACCAGCTTGGAGTATTCCCGGGCGATCGACAGGTCGACCATGCGGAGCGTCTTCTCGACCTCGTCGAGGATCAGACGGAACAGCTTGGACCGCTCGAACATGCGGTGCAGCAGCGCCTCGCCGGTCTCGCCGCGGACCTCGATGAAGCTCTTGAGCGCCGAGCCGATGCCGTACCAGCCGGTGATGATGTGCCGGTTCTGCGCCCAGGCGAACACCCAGGGGATCGCGCGGAGATCGGACAGCGTGCGCGCGCCGAACCGGCGGGCGGGACGCGATCCGATGTTGAGCAGCGCGAGCTCGTCGAGCGGGCTCGCATTCTGGAAATACTCCACCAGCCCGGGGTGGTTGATCAGCTGCGTATAGACCGCGCGCGAGGCGCCCGAGAGCGCCTCCATGGCGTCGTCGAACTCGTGCCGCCCGGCGTCGACCTCCTTGGCCGAGTTCAGCACATGGTCCATCACCGACGCGGCGGTGAGCTCCATCTGGAACGCCGCGGTGCCGCGGTTCGAGTATTTGAACGAGACCACCTCGCCCTGGTCCGTGACCCGGTACTGCCGGCGGATGGAGCCGGGCGGCTGCGCCGCGATCGCGCGCGCCGTCGGCGCGCCGCCGCGGGAGACCGAGCCGCCGCGGCCGTGGAAGAAGGCGATCGGCACGCCGGCCTGCTCGCCGACCTCGGTCAGCTTGGCCTGCGCCTTGTAGAGCTCCCAGTTGGAGGCGAAGTAGCCGCCGTCCTTGTTGGAGTCAGAGTAGCCGATCATCACCTCGTGGAAGCCGCCCTGCCAGCGCACCGACCGGCGTACGAGCGGGATCGCGAGCAGTTCCTTCATGATCGCGGGCGCCGCGCGCAGATCCTCGATGGTCTCGAACAGCGGCACGATCGGCAGCTGGCAGATCTCGACCCCTGGGCTGTCGAGATAGATCCGGGCCTCCTTGGCCAGCAGATAGGCGCCGAGGACGTCGTTGACCGACCGCGTCATGGACAGGATGAAGGCGCCGACCGCCTCGCGGTCGAGCTCCGCGCGCATCTCGCCTACGAGCGCGAAGGTCGCGAGCGTCTCGCGCGCCTCCTCCGAGAGCTTGAGCGGGCGCGGCGTGGTGCGCGGCTTCGAAAGCTCAGCGGTCAGCCAGGCCCGCCACTCGCTGGAGTCGACGTCCGGCGCTTCCTCGACGGGCGCGCCCTCGACCGACGACCAGATCTCCTGCAGCGTTTTGGTGGTGCGCGTCGAGTTCTCGCGCAAGTCGAGATGGACGGTCGAGAACCGGAAGATCTCGACCATGCGCCGCACCGGCCGCACCTGGTGGATCGCGAGCGAACGGCAGTCGGCGTCGATCAGCCCCTGCTCGAGGGCCTTGAGGTCGTTGATGAGTTCGTCGGCGTCCTTGTAGGACGGCGCCGGCGCGGCGGTCGGCTCTTCCTTGTTGCGCTCGATTGTGGCGTCGAGCTTGCGCAGCACGCAGCTCAGGAACTGCCGGAAGTGCTCGCCGGGATTGCGCGCCGCGATCGCTTCGCCGTCGCCGCTGGCGTCGAGGCGCTCCTTCAGCTCCTTGCGGAAGGAGATCGGCGTCAGCAGCGCCCGCTCGGTGATCGACAGCCATTTGGCGAGATCGTTCAGCCGCGCGCGGTAGCGCCTCATGCTGGCGCGGGCGTTGCGCTTCAGCGTGGTGCGGGTCTCGGCCGAGGTGACGAACGGGTTGCCGTCGCGGTCGCCGCCGACCCAGGAGCCGAACTGGAAGAAGGGCGGCATCTCGAACTGCTCGTCCGGATAGTACTCGGCGAGCGAGGATTCCAGCGAGTCCAGCAGCTCCGGCAGCGTCTCGAACAGCGACTCGTCGAAGAAGTGGAGGACCCATGAGACCTCACGGACGACGGTCGCCTTCTCGAGCTGGAGTTCGCCGGTCAGCCAGATCAGCTCGATCTGGTCCCGGAGATCCGCCATCAGGGCGTTGCGCTCGCGCTCTGTCCAGCGCGGCAGCTCGAGCTCGCGCAGCAGCAGATAGACCTTGCGCAGCTTCTCCAGCACCGTGACGCGCTTGCTCTCCGTCGGATGCGCCGTGAGCGTCGGCCGGATGCGGAGGTTCTTGAGCATCTCGTGGATCTCGGCCGGCTTCACGCCGGCCGCCGCCGCATGCGCCAGCACGTTCGAGAACGTGCCCTTGATCTCGGCGCGGCCCTGATTGCGCTCGACATGACGGCGCCGGCGCATCGCGGTGTTCTCTTCCACGATCGACAGCAGGCGGAACCATATGCCCTGAAGCTGCAGCGCCCGGCCCATCCGCTCCGGCGTGAGCCGGGAGATGTCCGCCTCTCCTTTCAGCACGGGCTCCAGCTCCGGCTGATGGCGGCGGCAGATCTCGAGAAGCGCGTGGAACAGGATTTCGGTCGCCGCGTCCGGCGAGGTGCCGGTGATCGCAGGCGGGGCGAAGGGCGCGTCGGGCGGGAACGCCGCAAGCTGGGAGATGGGTGCCATCACGATGTCCATTTCGTCATGCGCCTGCGCGCTTCCCTGCCGGAGGCGGATGACCGCCGGACGGCTTAAGCCGTCCGGAAGAATGAGCGAAACTCAGGCGGCCTTCCTGGTCTTCGCCAGGACTTCTGCAACGGTCGTGCCGAACGAGCCGGGATCGGGCGCGACCGTCAGTCCATAGGACTTCATGATCTCCGCCTTCTCGGCCGCGCTGTCCCCGGTCGCCGAGATGATCGCGCCCGCATGGCCCATGCGGCGGCCCTTCGGGGCCGTCAGGCCGGCGACGAAGCCGATCACCGGCTTGGAGAAGTTCTCCTTGATCCAGGCCGAGGCCTCGGCCTCCTGCGGACCGCCGATCTCGCCGATCATCAGCACCGCCTCGGTCTCCGGGTCCTGTTCGAACAGCGCGAGATGATCGAGGAAGGAGGAGCCGTTGATCGGGTCGCCGCCAATGCCGACCGAGGTCGAGATGCCGATGCCGAGCGCCTTCATCTGGCTCGCGGCCTCGTAGCCGAGCGTGCCGGAGCGGGAGATCACCCCGACCTTGCCCTGCAGGTAGATGTGGCCGGGCATGATGCCGAGCATGGCCTTGCCGGGCGAGATGATGCCGGCGCAGTTCGGCCCCACCACCATCGTCCGCTTCTCCTTCGGATAGCGGAACAGGTAGCGCTTCACCCGCATCATGTCCTGCGCCGGGATGCCGTCGGTGATCGAGCAGACCAGCTTCAGGCCCGCGTCGGCCGCCTCCATGATGGCGTCGGCCGCGAACGGCGGCGCCACGAAGGTGATCGAGGTGGTCGCCCCGGTCGCGCGCACGGCGTCCTTGACGGTGTTGAAAACCGGCAGGCCGAGATGCGTCTTGCCGCCCTTGCCCGGCGTGACGCCGCCGACGACGTTGGAGCCGTACTCCAGCATCTCCTTGGCGTGGAACGTGCCCTTATCGCCCGTGATGCCCTGGACGATGATTGGCGTCTTCTCGTCGATCAGGATGCTCATCGTGTCCTCCCTCTCGCTCAGGCCGCGCTCTGGACGCTGTGACAGGCGTCGACGGCCTTCTTCGCCGCCTCCGCAAGCGTGTCGGCGGCGATCAGGTCGAGCCCCGAATCTTCGAGGATCTTCTTGCCGGCCTCGACATTCGTGCCCGCCAGCCTGACGATCAGCGGCACCTCGATCTTCACCTCCTTGGCGGCCTGGATGACGCCCTGCGCGACCCAGTCGCAACGGTTGATGCCGGCGAAGATGTTCACCAGGATCGCCTTCACGTTCTTGTCCGACAGGACCAGCCGGAAGGCGGTGGCGACACGGTCGGGGCTGGCGCCGCCGCCGACGTCGAGAAAGTTCGCAGGCTCCCCGCCGGCGTGCTTGATCATGTCCATCGTGGCCATGGCGAGGCCAGCGCCGTTCACGATGCAGCCGATCTCACCTTCCAGCCCGATGTAGTTCAGGTTGTGCTCGGCCGCCTGCGCCTCGCGGGGGTCGCTCTGCGACGGGTCGTGCATGTCCGCGACGCCGTGGCGGCGGAAGAGCGCGTTGTCGTCGAACGACATCTTGGCGTCGAGCGCGAGCACCCGGTCGTCCGGCGTCACGACCAGGGGGTTGATCTCCAGCATGGTGCCGTCGGTGTCGCGGAACGCCCGGTACGCGTTCATGATCACCTTCACGGCCGCCGACACCTGCCTGATGTTGAGGCCCAGCCGGAAGGCGATCTCGCGCGCCTCGAACTGCTGAAGGCCGACCGCGGGCTCGACCACGACCTGGATCAGCGAGTCCGGGTCCTTCTGCGCGATCTCCTCGACTTCCATGCCGCCATTCGCCGAGGCGATGACGCGCACCCGCTCGGCCTTCCGGTCGAGCACGTAGCCGAGATAGAGCTCGCGCTCGAACGGGTCGGCGACCTCGACATAGACCCGCTGGACCGGCTTGCCCTCGGGGCCGGTCTGGCTCGTCACCATCCGCTTGCCCAGCATCGACTGGGCGGCGTCACGAACTTCGTTATAGGTCCGGCAGAGCTTCACCCCGCCCGCCTTGCCGCGCGCGCCGGCGTGGATCTGCGCCTTCACCGCCCAATGAGAGCCGCCGAGCTCGGTCGCGGCGTAGACGGCCTGGTCGGGGCTGAACGCCACGGCTCCCTTGGGGACCGCAACGCCGAAGCTCGCGAGCAACTCTTTGGCCTGATACTCGTGAACGTCCATGGCAGCCTCCTCATCCGTCGTTGGCGCGGCGGGCTTGTTGTGGTTCAGCCCAGCTTGTTCTTGACGACCTCGTAAGTCTTTTCGGTCATGGCGCGCGCGTCGCGGAGCAGCGCCTCGAGCTCGTTCAGCCGGCCTTCCGCGAATTCGCGGTCCTTGATGGAGCGCGCATTGACGCGGACGTTGAGCGCCGCGCTGGTGAGGCCCGCATAAGCGGCCTGGACGGCGACGCCGGCGTCGCTGACGACGTTGACGTTACCCTTCTCGGCCGCGATCTCGGCGAGCCGGATCACCTGATCGCACAGGCGCACGCATTCGAGCGGCACGTCCGTGGCGGCTTTCAGAGCCGCCTGGATCTTCTCGCTGCGCGCCGCCTTCTCCTCGTCCGTCGCGCGCGGCAGCCCATAAGCCGCCATCACGGAGTCGAACGCCACCACGTCATCAGCGACCGCGTCGGTGAGCTTGGCGCGCAGCGCTTCGGACTCGGCCAGGACGCGCTTCAGCTCGCCCTCGACCTCGGCGTATTTCGGCTTGCCGATGGTCAGGTTGCAGACCATCGACACCAGCGCCGCGCCCATCGCGCCGGAGAGGCCGGCGGCGCCGCCGCCGCCGGGGGTGGGCTGCTCGCTCGCCAGCTCGTCGAGGAAGGCGCCGAGCGCCTGCTCCTTCGCCATCACGCCATTTCCTTGGCGAGGGCGTAGATTTCCTCCGCATCGAAGGACTGGTCGGCCGCCTCGAAAAGCTTGCCGATCAGCGTGCGGTGCAGCTTGAGCTTCAGGCCGCCAAGGCCGAGCGCTCCCAGCGCGAGCTTGCCGTGCCGCTCCTTCGCCTTGTCCATCGCATCGATGCCGCCGATGCCGAGCGGCGGCTGGGCGTTGTAGTCCACCACGATCTCGATCGAGCTCTCGGACTTCCACACGTCCTCGGCGAGCAGCTCGAGGCCGATCGCGCCGGCGGAAAACACCATGTTCGCGCCGGCGACCGCCTTGGCGCGGTCGCCGGCCGTCTTGGCCTCTACGGCCTCAACCTTGACGCCAAAGCGCTTCTCGATGTTGTCGGCCGCCTTCTGGGCCTTGTCGAGCGCGCGCCCGACGATCGCGACCGTCGCGCCCTCCTTGCCGAGCATGGCGGCGGAGCGCATCCCCACCGGACCGGTGCCGGCGAGGATCACCGCCCTCTTGCCTTTCACGTCGCCGCCGAGCGCCTTCACCGCAAGCGCCACCCCGGCCGCAGCCGTCGTGTTCGAGCCGTTGGAGTCGAGCATGGTCGAGACGCGGAACGGGCCGAAGAAGCGCTTCTGCACGGCGTCGTAGACCGCCTCGCCGGCCGCCATGTCGCCGCCGCCGACAAAGATTGCGGTCGACTTCTTCTCGGAGCCGCCGCGCGTGTAGATCGTGCCGTCGACATAGGCGCCGACGTTCTCGACCGTCACGCCGCCATAGCCCGCGATGTGGTCCGCGCCGCCGTCATAGCCGACGACCGTATCGAAGACGCTCGGCGCAGGGTCGGTGTCGAATTGGAAAAGCAGCTTCTTTGTCATGTTTTTCCCTGTCGCCCGCGCTCGGGCTGTTTTCTTGACCGCCCTCGAGGAGGGCGCGGTCCGATGCCGCCTGGTCCTGGGCCGCCCGCATCGGCGGCCGCCCGGAGCGGAAGCGTCGGCGATCGCCGTCCGGTCGGAATTTGACGTCGGAGAGCCCGGCCGTTCGGGCCGAGGCTCTCCTTGCGCTCAGTATTCGGGACGCCGCCCCGCCTTCCGCCTCACTCCACGACGTTGGACGGCTTGCCGGCGACGAAGTTCTCGACATTGTCGATGAGCTGATCGGCGAGGATCTGCATCGCCTCCTTGGAGGCCCATGCGACATGCGGGGTGACGATCAGGTTCGGCAGGTCCGCCTCGCACAGGATGTTGCCGTTCTTCGGCGGCTCCTGAGCCACGACGTCGAACCCCGCGCCGCCGATCTCGCCCGACTTCAGCGCCTCGAGCAGCGCCGCCTCGTCGACCAGCCCGCCGCGCGCCGTGTTGATGAGAAGCGCGTGCTTCTTCATCTTCTTGAACTGCTCGGCGCCGAACATGTTCTTCGTGTCCGGGGTCAGCGGCACGTGGATCGTGATGGCGTCGGATTGCGTCAGAACGGTCTCGAAATCCACCAGGCCTTCCTGCGGGAAGACGTCGTAGGGCAGGACCTTCATGCCGAGCGCCTCGGCGCGCTTGCCGATCGACTTGCCGAGCGCGCCATAGCCGATGATGCCGAGCGTCGAACCGGCGATGTCGTAGATCGGGTAGTCGAAGTAGCAGAACTGGCTCGACTTGTTCCAATCGCCGCGCTTCACCGACTGCGCGTAGGGCACGATCGAGCGCCGCAGCGCGAACAGCAGCGCGATGACATGCTCGGGGACGGTGTTGAACGCGTAGCCGCGGATGTTGGAGATCGTGATCCCCTGCGCCTTGGCCTGCGCCTTGTCGATGACGTCCGTGCCGGTCGCCGCGACCGCGATCAGCTTCAGGTTGGGAAGCTGCTTCAGGACGTCGGCGCGCATCGGCACCTTGTTGATGATCGCGATGTCGGCGTCTTTCAGCCGCTCGACGATCTCATCCGGCGTCCAGGTCGACTCGTATTCCTTGTAGTCGTGCGGGAAGTTCGGCGCGCGAACGTTGGCGTCGAGACTTTCGCGGTCGAGAAAGACGATCTTGTGCGTCATGGAGACCCCCATTTCGCGGCTTGGCGGAGGGCGTCGTCCGCTGGCCGCTTGAGAAAGACGGCATATCGCGCGCGGCCCGGACGGGACAGGCCTTTCGGCCCGGCCCGCCGGATCGCGATCCGGATTACGCCGCCTTGGGGGTGGCTTCCTGCTTCTCGATCGGGTTCTGGCGGAGATACTGCTGCGCAGCCGCGACGCCCGAGCCGGCTTCGATCTTCACGCCGTTGTCGAGCATGGACATCTCCGCGCCCGCGATCGCGCCGAGCAGCATGAGCTCGTTGAGATCGCCGATATGGCCGATACGGAACACCTTGCCGGCGACCTTGGAAAGGCCGGCGCCGAGCGCGAGGTTGTAGCGGTTGTAAGCGTGCGAGATGATTTTCGCCGCGTCGACGCCCTCAGGCGCCAGGATCGCGCTGACGGTGTCCGAGTACCAGCGCGGGCTCTTGGCGCAGAGCTTGAGGCCCCACGCGTCAACCGCCTTGCGGGTCGCCTCGCCGAGCACGTGATGGCGATGGAAGACGTTGTCGAGACCTTCCTCGAACAGGCAGGCGAGCGCCTCCTTGAGGCCGTAGAGCAGCGGCAGGGCCGGCGTGTACGGGAAATAGCCCGCCGGGTTCTGCTTCATGTGGTCGTCGAAGTCGAAATAGACCTTGTTGAGCTTGGCGTTCTTGCGGACGTTCAGCGCCTTCTGGCTGACGCACACGAAGCCGAGGCCGGCCGGCAGCATCAGGCCCTTCTGGGAGCCGGAGACGGCGCAGTCGACGCCCCACTCGTCGAAGCGGAAGTCGATCGAGCCGAGGCCCGAGACCGAGTCGACCAGCAGCAGCGCCGGATGGCCGGCGGCGTCCATCGCCTTGCGGATGGCGCCGATGTTCGAGGTCACGCCGGTGGCGGTCTCGTTATGGACCACCATCACGGCCTTGATCTCGTGCGCCTTGTCGGCGCGCAGGGCCTCCTCGATCTTCTCCTCGTGGGCGCCCGTGCCCCACTCCTCCTCCTGGACCTCGACGTCGAGGCCGAGGCGCTGGGCCATGTCGATCCAGAGGTGGGAGAACTGGCCGAAGCGCGCGGTCAGCACCTTGTCGCCGGGAGCAAGGGTGTTGGTGAGCGCCGCTTCCCAGCCGCCCGTGCCGGAAGACGGGAAGATGAAGACCTGGCCGTCCTTGGTCTTGAAGACCTTCTTCATGCCCTCGAACAGCGGCAGCGTCAGCTCGGGAAACGCCGGCGAGCGGTGGTCCTCCATCGACACGACCATCGAACGCAGGACGCGGTCGGGCAGGTTGGTCGGGCCGGGGACGAACAGGAAGTTACGACCAGGGCGTCTCGCCATTGTTTCCTCCAAAGCGCTTCTTGGCGGCGGAAAATACACGGGGGGTTGCATTTGACTATGCGACAGCCAGTCACGTTCGCATAGCATTACGTCGAACAGGACAACAGTTCTTCAGCTTCAGAGAAACTACTATCCCTCGTTCAGAAGAAGTTTGGTCGCCCTAGTGGATCGGACGATAGGCCGCTTCGATCAGCTCCCGGCGCAAATCTTCGGCGGCGGACGCTGGACTGCATCCTTACCGTGAAAGAGCGACGGATGTGAGATGAACGGGCACTATGCCCCGGCCGTCGCGCGGTTTCGAGGTCGACCTTAGGAGAACCGCCCGGCGCAATGTCGGCCGGCACGCCTTGGCGCGCTCCGGAGCCGACAGCCCGAGAGGGCGCAGGAATCGCCCATCACCGCGCCGCCGGCGCCGGTTCGAAGGGACGGATCGCGTTCATCAGCGCGCCGTAGGGCGCGAGCAACGCGGCTGCGGCCGCGACCTTCACGAGGAAATCGAAGGCGGCGAGATTGACCCAGAGCGGCGCGGCCACGGCGCCGCCGAGCAGCGCCGTCGGCGCCGACATGTCGGCGACCCCCGCAAAAGCGAGCGTGAAGAACAGGACGGTGTCGAGGCCCGAACCTGCGAGGCTCGCAAGCAGCGGCGCCCGCCACCATGTCTGGCGGCGCAGCCGGGCGAACACGCTGACGTCCAGCAACTGCCCGACCAGGAAGGCCGTCGCGGAGGCGACGGCGATCCGCGGCGTCGCGAGCCAGATCGACAGCGCGGCCGCGATCGCGAACCCGCAATAGACCACGCGGCGCGCGCCGGCCGGCCCAAAGCGACGGTTGGTGAGATCAGTGACCAGGAAGGCGACCGGATAGGCGAAGGCGCCCCAGGTCAGCTTGTCCGCCAGGCCGAACGCCGTCACCGGATGCTGAACGAGGATGTTCGAAGCGACGACGACGAGCGTCATCGCCGCGACCGCAGGCGCCAGGTCCCGCATGATCGTTCCGGCCGGGGCGAAAGCCCGGCCGCGCCGCGGCGTCAGGAAGCCGCCTGCTCGACCGGCTGCTCGCCGGCCTTGGCGATCTTGCGCTTCAGCTCGCGCGCGCCCTGGCTGAGCTGGATGTCCGCCGCCTTGGCGAGGAAAGCGTCGAGGCCGCCGCGGTGCTCGACCGAACGCAGCGCATGGGCCGACACCTTGAGCCGGACGGAGCGACCGAGCGCTTCCGACAGCAGCGAGACCTGCAGCAGGTTCGGCCGGAAGGTGCGCTTGGTCTTGTGGTTCGAGTGGCTGACCTTGTGGCCCGACAGCACGGCCTTGCCAGTGAGTTCGCAACGCCGCGACATGGGCTATGCTCCTGCAACGATCAAAGGCCCGCGCGAAGGCTTCGGACGCGAGGTCCGGGCTGCGCCGCGAGCCTGGAAAAGGAGGCGCTGCTATAGACGCGGCCGCCCGAGGCGTCAAGGATCGGAAAGCGAGCGGACGAATCACGCGCGACCGATATGGCTGCTGACCCAATTTGGCGCCGGGCCTCACAAATATCGGAATTCTGCTTAAGTTCGGCAGCGGACAGACGTTCTCCAGGATGGGCGCGTCGCCGATGGGCCTCGCGCGCCGGCGCACTGAGATTCTCTTTCATGAAAACCACCTTCGTGGCCGCAAGGCGGCCCCTATCGAGCGTCGCCCTTGGTCTCGCGCTTTCCGCGCTGACCGCGGCCGGCCCTCTTCTGGCGGAGACCTCGGCGGCCGCGGCCGAGACGCGGATCCGCGCGCGCTACGCTATGACGCTCGCGGGGTTCGACATCGGAACCGCCACCATGCAGGCGGGGGTGGACCGCTCCTCCTATGACATGAACCTCAGCGTGCGCATGACCGGCCTGGTGAAGTTCTTCACCGGTGGCAGGGGCGCTGCGACCTCCCGAGGCGGCGTCGAAGACAGCCGCGTCACGCCGAGCGCCTATGCGCTGAACACGCGCAGCAACAACAAGGGCCAGATCATCCGCTTCGCGCTGGCCGGCGGCGCAGTGCGCCAGATGTCGGTCGATCCGCCCCCGAAGACCAAGGATACGGTGCCGGTGACGGACGCCGACAAGCACGGGATCGTGGATCCGCTGAGCGCGCTCGTGATGCCTGTCGCGGGATCGGGCGATCTGCTGGCGCCCAGCTCATGCGACCGCACGCTGCCTGTGTTCGACGGCAGGCAACGTTTCGACGTGGCGTTGCGTTACGACCGCACCGAAACCGCCGCAGCCGACCCCGACGTCAAGGGTTCGTATGACGGCAAGCTGATCGTCTGCAAGGCTAGCTACAAGGCGATCTCCGGCCACAAGCCCGGCCGTTCGCAGGTCGCGTTCATGGAGAACAACAAGGACATGGAGGTGTGGCTCGCGCCGGTCGCCGGCACCCGCACCCTGCTGCCATGGAAGATCTCCGTGCGGACCCAACTCGGCACCGCCGTGATCACCGCGACCTCCTTCGTCGTCGACGGGCAGACCCGAGCCGCAGGCGCGAAGGGGACCAACCTCTGATCCGCCCGGCTGGAGCGTTCCCGCCGCGCGGCGCTGTGAGGAACGCGTCTCAAGACCTTGGAACGAATCGGGAATCGGCGTCGGAGGGCCGATTCGACCGTGCTTCGTTCCGGTCACGTTCTTGTTTCGCCGGCGTTTCGCGGCCTCGGCTGCTCCGGACGACCGGTTAAAGGGTTCTGAATGACCGATCCTGCGACGCTCGCTCCCGCGCCGGCGTCAGAAATCCTTGCGCCGGCGCGAGGCCGCGGCGTCACCGCGGTTCTCGGACCGACGAACACGGGCAAGACCCACCTCGCGATCGAGCGGATGGCGGCGCACGGTTCCGGCCTGATCGGCCTGCCGCTGCGGCTGCTGGCGCGCGAGGTCTACGGCCGGCTCGCCGAGAAGGTCGGGCCCGACAAGGTGGCGCTCGTCACCGGCGAGGAGAAGATCAAGCCGCTCGGCGCGCGGTTCTGGGTCTCGACGGTCGAGGCGATGCCGCGCGACCTCGACGTCGACTTCGTGGCCCTGGACGAGATCCAGCTCTGCGCGGACTTCGACCGCGGACACGTCTTCACCGACCGGCTGCTCAATCTGCGCGGCCGCTACGAGACCCTCCTGCTGGGCGCCGCCACGATGCGTCCGCTGGTCGAGAAGCTGCTGCCGGGCGCCAACGTCATCGGCCGGCCGCGGCTGTCGCAGCTCACCTTCGCGGGCGAGCGCAAGCTCACGCGCCTGCCGCCGCGCAGCGCCATCGTGGCGTTCTCGGCCGAGGAGGTCTACGCGATCGCGGAGCTGATCCGGCGGCAGCGCGGCGGCGCAGCGGTCGTGCTGGGCTCTCTGTCGCCGCGCACCCGCAACGCTCAGGTGGCGATGTACCAGGCCGGCGACGTCGATTACCTCGTCGCCACAGACGCGATCGGGATGGGGCTCAATCTCGACGTCGATCACGTCGCCTTCGCGGGCGACCGCAAGTTCGACGGCCACCAATTCCGCCGGCTGAACCCCGCCGAGATGGCCCAGATCGCAGGGCGCGCGGGGCGCCATCTACGGGATGGCAGTTTCGGAACGACCGGCCGCTGCCCGGGCTTCGAGCCCGAACTCGCCGAGAAACTTGAGAGCCACAGCTTCGAGAGCGTCAAGGTTCTGCAGTGGCGCAACGCCCGGCTGGACCTGCGCAGCGTCGACGACCTGATCGACAGCCTCTCGCGCCCGCCGGCGGAGCCCGGCCTGACACGCGCGCCGGACGCCGACGACCTGCGCGCGCTCATGAGCCTTGCGCGCGATCCCGAGACCCGCAGGGCTGCGCGCGGCGAGGCGCAGGTCCGGCTGCTCTGGGACGTCTGCCAGGTGCCGGACTACCGCAAGATCGCGCCGGCGCAGCACACGGAACTTCTCGCGGACCTCTATGGTTTTCTGGCCCGGCCGGGTAAGGTCCCGACCGACTGGTTCGCGCGGCATGTCTCACAGACCGATCGCGCAGACGGGGACATCGACACTCTTTCGGCACGGATCGCCCATGTCCGCACATGGACCTTCGTCGCCAATCGCGCGGATTGGCTGGACGATCCGGACCATTGGCAGGGCGTGACCCGCGCCGTCGAGGACAGGCTCTCCGACGCTCTTCACGAACGGCTTGCTCAACGTTTCGTCGACCGACGCACCAGCGTTCTCATGCGCCGCCTGAGGGAAAAGGACATGCTCGAGGCCGAGATCAACAAGGACGGCGACGTGCTGGTCGAAGGCCACCATGTGGGGCGCCTCGCCGGGTTTCAGTTCGCTCCCGACAGCTCCGCCGAGGGCGTGGAGGGCAAGGCGCTGCGTGCGGCGGCCTCCAAGGCGCTCGCAGGCGAGATCGAAGCGCGCGCCGCGCGGTTCGCGAACGCCGCCGACGGCGACATCGTGCTCGCGGCCGACGGCGCGGTGCGCTGGCTCGGCGAACTGGTCGGCCGCCTCGTCAAGGGCGAGAAGACCCTGCAGCCGCGCATCCGCACCCTCGCCGACGAGCAGCTCACCGGCGCCGCCCGCGAGCAGGTCGATAAGCGTCTCGACCTGTGGATCCGCAGCCACGTGCAGAAGCTGCTGGGGCCGCTCACTGCGATCGAGTCCGCGGAAGACGTCACGGGCGTCGCGCGCGGCGTGGCCTATCAGCTGGTGGAGGAGCTCGGCGTCCTGGACCGGGCCCGCGTTTCGGAAGACCTCAAGAGCCTCGACCAGACGGCGCGCGCCGCGCTGCGCCGGCATGGCGTCAGGTTCGGCGCGCACCACGTCTATATGCCGGCGCTGATGAAGCCCGCGCCGCGGGCGCTCGCGGCTCAGCTCTGGAGCCTCTCGCACAGCGCCGCGACCGACGCGCGGGTCGATGACGTCGCGCATCTCGCCTCCGCGGGCCGCACCACGATCCCGGTCGATCCCGCGATCGAGAAGGGGCTCTACCGCGCGCTCGGCTACCGGGTCTGCGGCCAGCGCGCCATCCGGGTCGACATTCTCGAACGGCTCGCCGACCTGATCCGCCCAGCGATAGCCTGGAAGCCGGGCCAGCCCGGGACCCCGCCTGCGGGCGCCGCGGACGGCAACGGCTTCACGGTGACGGTCGCGATGACCTCGCTCGCCGGATGCTCCGGCGAGGATTTCGCCGAGATTCTCCGCTCGCTCGGCTACCGCATGGAGCGCAAGCCGAAACCGCAGACGCCGCCCTCGCCCGCCGTGACGGCCCAGGCCGATGCGCAGGAGCCGGATGAGGCAGGGACCACGGTCGACGTCGCCGAGACGGTCGAGACCTCGGCGCCGGACGTCGGCGAGCCGGATCTTTCGATCGAGGGCGCGGCTGGCGAGGCGAGCCTGGATGCGGAAGCGGAAGACGCGGCGGACACCGAGGCGGCCGAGCCCGCCCAGGAGGCGGCGGCCGAGGACCAGCCCGTGTTCGACGCCGCAGAGGACGCGCCTTCGATCGTGGACGCCGCGGAATCCGACGAAATCGCGCCTGAGGCCGAGGACGCCTTCGACGACGATCAGGCTGTCCTCGTCCCGCTCGACGCAGAGAGCGCCCAGGCTTCCGCCGAGGACGCCGCCGAAACGGCGGCCGATCTTGCGCCGGAGCCGGTCGCCGAGGACGCGGTCGCAGCCGAGCCGGAGATGATCGAGGTCTGGCGGCCGGCCGGCCACGGGCGGCGCGAGCGGCCGGCCCGGGGTCGGGAGCCGCGGGCGCAGGGTCGGGCCGAGCCCGGCGAGCGCGCGCCGCATCGCGGCCGCGAGGCCCAGCCGCGCCGCGATGAGCGCGCCGGATCAGGCGGTCCCGAGCGGCAGCGCTTCGGGGGCAACCGGGACAAGGCCGGCAAGGGCGATCCCGCGCGCCAGCGCCGGGACGGCGGTCGTCCGGATCGCCCGCGGTCGGAGCGGCACGACGATCGCGGACGGCGCAGCGGCGGCGGAGCGGTCGCGACCGCGGCGCCGGCCCGCCGGCCCGAACGCGCTCCGGATCCGGACTCGCCCTTCGCCAAACTGGCTGCGCTCAAGGCTCAGCTCGAGCGTGGGCCGCGCGGCAAGGATCGCGACGGCGACAAGGACGCCTGACGCTTGGCGGCGGAGCCGGAAGCCGCCGCGCGCACGCGCATCGACGTCTGGCTGTGGCGGGCCAGGCTGACCAAGACGCGGGCGCTCGCGGCGCGCCTCGCCCAATCCGGTCACGTGCGGATCAACGGCCAGCGCGTCGTCTCCGCGGGGCGGTCCGTGAAATCGGGCGACGTGCTCACCGTGGCGCTCGAACGGACCGTGCGCGTACTCCGGGTCGCCGAGCTCGGCGAGCGCCGTGGACCCGCGGCGGAAGCGCGCACCCTGTATGACGACCTGTCCCCGGAGCCGCCTCCGCGGGCGGGATTCGGCGGTGAACCCTCGGATCCGGCGGGCTCCGCCGAGGACGACGACGGCTAGCTTCACATCGGGGCCAAGCGGCTCCGCGTGCCCAACTCTTGCGCAGCTTCCGCGGCTTCGCTACGTCGTCTGCGAGCAAGGAGACGCCGATGACCTACGTGGTCACCGATAACTGCATTCGCTGCAAGTACATGGATTGCGTGGAGGTCTGTCCGGTGGACTGCTTCTACGAGGGCGAGAACATGCTCGTCATCCATCCGGACGAGTGCATCGATTGCGGCGTCTGCGAACCCGAATGCCCGGCCGAGGCGATCAAGCCTGACACCGAGCCCGGACTGGAATCGTGGGTCAAGCTTAACGGCGACTATGCGCGAAGCTGGCCGAACGTGACCATCAAGCGCGACCCGCCCGCCGACGCGAAGGAATTCGACGGCGTCGGGGGCAAGCTCGAGAAGTACTTCTCGCCGGAGCCCGGCCAAGGCGACTGAGACGCGCTCATGAGCGCGAGGCGCGGGGCCGCACTGTTGCCCGCGTGCGTCTACTTCATTGATTTTAGCGCTCGTTCGTGTTACATTGCGGACCAGTCAAACGAGCGCGCCACGTCGCCAGCCAAGGCGAACTTTCCGGCAATCAGAAGACTTAGGCTGACCAGGCGTTCGTAACGTCTGTGGCCGCGCGAGGTCGTTTTTCTGACAGAGGCGGAGCGTCGCCGGCCTGGCCGCGGACGGTCGCTTTCGAACGCGTTGGCGGGCGCTCGCCCGACCAAGTGAGGCGCTGGCGCGGCGCGTCGGCACGTGACGGAGTGCGAAGCAGCATGACCACCAAGAAGACGTCGCAGAGTCGGCATGGCTTCAAGCCGTTGGAGCATGTGGTGTACCCGTCCCACGGCGTCGGCCAGATCGTAGCGATCGAGGAACAGGTCATTGCTGGTCACACGCTCGAGCTGTTCGTCATCAGCTTCGAGAAGGACAAGATGACTCTGCGCGTTCCTGTGGCGAAGGTCGCCTCTGCGGGCATGCGCAAGCTTTCCGACGACCATCTCGTCGCCAAGGCTCTCGAGACGCTGACCGGCCGCGCTCGCGTCAAGAAGACGATGTGGAGCCGTCGCGCTCAGGAATACGAGGCGAAGATCAACTCCGGCGACCTGATCGCCATCGCCGAGGTCGTGCGCGACCTGTTCCGCGCCGACACCCAGCCCGAGCAGTCCTACAGCGAGCGCCAACTTTACGAGTCCGCGCTCGACCGGATGATGCGCGAGGTCGCGGCGGTTCAGAAGCTGGCCGACGTCGAGGCTCAGAAGCTGATCGAGTCGCAACTCGCCAAGGGGCCGCGCCGTTCACGCGCCGACGAGGCGGAGGCCGAAGCTCAGGACGAGGCGGCCTGACCGTTCCCAGCAATTCAATCTCAAAAGGCCCGGCTCGCGCCGGGCCTTTTTCGTTAGAGCTCTTGACTTTTTCGCTGGCGGCCCGGCCGCGGCGGACAAGGGGCACCGGGGGAAATTCACGAAACCGTGAACGCCTAATCCCAAACCGGGCTCGTCCATTTCTCCAGGTGAGGCGTTTCAGCTCCGGAAGCCGTCGCTAACGACGGTCGCATGGGGAGTGTCGGGATGTCCCAAATGGCCGGTGTTCGTCGCCGTTTCGTCCGAGCCGCCATGGAGGCGCCGTTTCTGGAGCGTGGTGAAGAGCACGATCTCGCCGTCCTCTGGAAGGATGAAGGCGACGAGCAGGCGCTGCACCGCCTGGCGGCCGCCCATATGCGGCTCGTGATAGCGATCGCGGCCCGCTTCCGGCATTACGGACTTCCGATGCCCGATCTCATCCAGGAGGGCCATGTCGGCCTTCTCGAAGCCGCCGCCCGCTTCGAGCCGGAGCGTGAGGTGCGGTTCTCGACCTACGCGACGTGGTGGATCCGCGCGGCCATTCAGGATCACATCCTGCGCAACTGGTCGATCGTGCGCGGCGGCACCAGCTCGGCGCAGAAGGCGCTGTTCTTCAACCTGCGTCGGTTGCGCGCCCGTCTCGGCAAGAACGGCGAGACGATGGTTCCGGGAGCGCTCCACAGCAAGATCGCCGAGGCAGTTGGCGTTTCCGCCCAGGATGTCGCGCTGATGGACTCGCGGCTGTCCGGCCCCGACATGTCGCTCAACGCGCCGATGATCGACAGCGACCCGAACTCGTCCTCCGAGCGGATGGACTTCCTGGTCGACACGGCGCCGCTGCCGGACGAGACCGTCGGCGAGAGCATCGACACCGAGCGCCGGGTGACCTGGCTGAGAGGCGCGCTCGACGTCCTCAACGAGCGCGAGCTCAAGATCGTGCGCGCCCGCCGGCTCGCCGAAAACGCCGTCACGCTTGAGGCGCTCGGCGAGAGGCTGGGCATTTCGAAAGAACGCGTCCGGCAGATCGAGAACCGCGCGCTTGAAAAGCTGCGCCGCGCGCTGGTCGAGCGCCACCCGATGGGCGCGGCCGAGGTTCGCGTCTGAAGGGCCAAAACTTCACGGACGAAAAAGGGCGGAGCAGTGCTCCGCCCTTTTTCGTGGTCGCTCCGCAATGAGCGGCAGCCTTGGAAGGATGAGCGGCCGCCGTCCTTCAGACGGTCGGCGGGCCGCCGCCTTATTGGTCGGCGGGCTTGGCCGACGCCGCGGCGGCGCTGCTCCAGGCCGCGAAGGCGTCGTTGAACGCCTGAGTTCCGGGCGTTCCCTTCTCGAGCGTCAGCACCGCGCGGCGGCCGTTGTCGTAGAGAATGGGAATGTCCAGCCAGCCCCGGTCGCGAAGCAGCTGCTCATTGACCGAGCGCTCGGTCTCGAGATTCGAAAGGCCGATGAGGAAGAAGCCGTTGGTGACGCGGACCGAAAGGCCGGACACCGCGGCGCCCCGGGCCGACTCGTCCGCCTTCATCAGCACGCCCGGAACGTTGGTGATGCCGGCATTCGGGAAGTCGTCAGGCAGCTTGAACTGCAGCTCGATGGTATGGCTCGCCGGAAGGGTCGCATCCATGTTGCGCCGGATGATGATGGTCGCCCGCACCTTGCGGCCGGGAATGTCGACGTCGCCCCGGATGGCGGTCTCGAGCGGCTGGTTCTGACCGCCGCTGACCGACTCGGTGCGCCAAACGACCGTGCCCGGCACGGCTTCGCCCGACTGCTGGTTGGGCCCTTCCTCATAGAGGGTGGCGCGCTGCGCCACGAGCGGTCCGGCCGGAGCGGCTTCGGACGGCGCCGCCGCGGGAGCCGACTCCTGAGCCGCGGGAGCGGCCGGGGCAGCGGCCTCGGGCTGCTGGGCCGGCGGCGGCTCCTGCGCCGCCTGCCGCTCGGGCTCGGCGGGCGCGGCCGCATCTTCCTGCGGCAGCCGATCGTCCGCCTTCTGCTGCGCCTCGGCCGTCTTGTTTTCAGGCTCGGACTTCGGAGCGGCGGCCTCGGTGGCCGGCTGCGATCCGCCGCCGAACAGCGCCGCAATCTGCGACCGGCCAGCGAAAAGGCCTCCGATCACGATGATCGCGGCGAGCGCGAGCGCGCCCGCCACGACGCGCGACCGCCCGCCGCGGTCGCTCCGGGCGGTCTCGCCAGCGACGCGGACGATCGGACGCCCGTCGGCGCGCTTTGCGGGACGCGAGGGCGCAGGAGCGGGCCGCGGCGATTGCCCCGCCGCCGTGCCGGACGGAGCCATCTGTTCGTTCGCGGCAGCCGGAGCGGACTTGGCCGGAGCGGGCTTGGCCGGGGCGGGCTTGGCGGGAGCAGCCTGCGGGGTGCTGGGCTTGCCGGCAGCGGGTGCTGGCCGCGGCTCCGAAGTCTGCCGGGGCGCCGCTGACTGCGTGGGTTGTGCTGACGCGGCGCCGGCGGCGCCGGCCTCGACCTTCCGGATCGCCTCTTCGAGCTGCATGCGCTCGCGCGCGATGTCTTCCTCGGAGAGCGGCGGGTCGATGGCCCGCAACTGCCGCACGATCGCGCCGCGCGCGCGCTCATAGACAGCGCGGCGCGCCTCGCCGGTGTTGTTCTCGAGCCCCGCGACGGCGCGGGACAGAACTGGAAAATAGTCGGCCATAGCCTCGACATACGTCAGCGGCCGGCCCGCGTCGATGGCGCGAAAGACACGCCGGCCTAAGGTTTTCTCAGTCTTCGAACGGGTCGGCGACCAGTATCGTGTCGGCTCTTTCGGGCGAGGTGGAGACCAGCGCGATCGGGCAGCCGATCAGCTCCTCCACGCGCCGTACATATTTGATCGCCTGCGCCGGAAGCTGCGCCCAGGAACGCGCGCCTGCCGTCGTGCCCTGCCAGCCCTCGATGGTCTCGTAGATCGGTTCAATGCGCGCCTGGGCGCCCTGGCTCGCCGGCAGACGGTGGATCTCCGCCCCATCGAGCCGATAGCCGACGCAGACCTTGATCTCGTCGAGCCCGTCCAGAACGTCGAGCTTGGTCAGCGCGATGCCGGAAATCCCCGAGATCCGGGCGGTCTGCCTGAGCGCCACGGCGTCGAGCCAGCCGCAGCGGCGCGGCCGGCCGGTCACGGTTCCGAATTCATGCCCGCGCTCGCCCAGCCTGCGGCCGATCTCGTCGGTCAGCTCCGTCGGGAACGGCCCCTCGCCCACCCTGGTCGTGTAGGCCTTGGCGATGCCCAGCACATAACCGATCGCCCCAGGCCCGACGCCGGCGCCGGTGGCCGCCTGGCCGGCTACGGTGTTCGAAGAGGTGACGAACGGATAGGTGCCGTGGTCGACGTCGAGTAGCGCGCCCTGCGCGCCCTCGAACAGGATGCGGTCGCCGGCGCGTCGGCGCTCGTCGAGGATCTCCCAGGTGGCGTCCACATAGGGCAGCACCTTGGGGGCCGCGGAGGCGAGCTCCTCATAGATCGCCTCGACGGTGAACTCGGGCAGGCCGAAGCCGCGCCTAAGCGCGTTGTGATGGGCGAGCAGGCGCTCGATCTTGGGCCTCAGCGTCGGCAGGTTGGCGAGGTCCCGCAGCCGGATGGCGCGCCGGCCGACCTTGTCCTCATAGGCCGGCCCGATGCCCCGCTTGGTGGTGCCGATGCGGGTGCCTTCGTTCGCACCCTCGCGCAGCGCGTCGAGCTCGCGATGCAGCGACAGGATCAGCGTGGCGTTGTCGGCGACCTTCAGGTTCTCCGGCGTGAGCCTCACGCCCTGCTCGCGCAGGCGTTCGATTTCGGTCGCGAGCGCATGCGGGTCGACCACCACGCCATTGCCGATCACCGAGAGCTTCCCGGGCCGCACCACGCCCGAGGGCAGCAGGCTGAGCTTATAGGTGACGCCGTCGATGACGAGGGTGTGGCCGGCGTTGTGCCCCCCTTGGAAACGCACGACGACTTCCGCCTTTTCGGACAGCCAGTCGACGATCTTGCCCTTGCCTTCGTCGCCCCACTGGGCGCCGACCACGACGACGTTCGCCATTACGAGAAGTCCTTCCGCGTCCAGTCCCGGACGAAAAAAGACCCTGGCTCGGGAGAGCCAGGGTCCTCCCGCGGTTTGCTAGAGGATCGCGGCCTCAGAGGCAAGGCGCGCGGGCGCCCGAACATCCGCCGCCCGCGATCCGTTGTTCCCCCCAGAGCCAGAAACGCGAGGGAGATCCGATGAGCTACGGCCGCTTCGCAGCGATGATCGCCACATCCACCGTCGTGATGTTCGGGCTGATGTACCTGAACACTTATGCACTCGACCACGTCTTCTTCAGCCAGACCCGCGCCTGGATGGCGCTGCTCATGGGCGGAGCGATGGCGATCGTCATGCTCGGCTTCATGTGGTCGATGTACCCGAATGCGCGGGCGAACGCGGCCATTCTGGCCGCCGCCGCCGTGGCCTTCGGCGCCGGGCTCTGGCTGGTCCGAAGCCAGGAGACGGTCGGCGACGTGGCCTACATGAAGGCGATGATCCCGCACCACTCGATCGCGATCATGACCAGCGAGCGCGCGCACATCCGGGATCCCCGCGTCCGCCTCTTGGCCGACCGGATCATCGAGGCCCAGCTGCGGGAGATCGGCGAGATGAAGGGCCTCGTCGCCGATCTCGAGCGCACGCCGCCGCCCGATAGCGCTCGGGACCTCCCGTCCTACCGCGACCGCGGCGCCGCTCCGCCGCCGCCGGAGCAGAGCGGCGGCAAGCCGAACGGCTGAAGCCCAACAAAAAAGCCGCGCGGCTCGCGCCGCGCGGCTTCATCGTTTCAGTCGACGCCGATCAGGCGTGCATGCCGGCTTCGATCGCCGCGACGTTCTTGCGGACCGCAGCCTGGACCTTCTCGAAGGCCCGGACCTCGATTTGCCGCACGCGCTCGCGGCTGACGCCGAACTCGCCCGAGAGCTCCTCGAGCGTCAGCGGATCGTCGGCGAGGCGACGCGCCTCGAAGATCCGCCGCTCGCGGTCGTTCAGCACCTTGAGCGCGCCCGACAGCGCCGTTCGGCGATTGTCGAGCTCCTGGCTCTCGGCGAGCCTCGCCTCCTGGCTGTCACTGTCGTCGACGAGCCAGTCCTGCCACTCGGACGAACCCTCGTCCTCGCGCAGAGGCGCGTTCAGCGAAGCGTCGCCGCCGAGGCGGCGGTTCATGTCGACCACGTCGGTCTCGGTCACGCCGAGCTTGGTGGCGATCTGCTTCACCTGCTCCGGCCTGAGGTCGCCCTCGTCGAGCGCGGAGATCTGGCTCTTGGCCTTGCGCAGGTTAAAGAACAGCTTCTTCTGGTTCGCCGTGGTGCCCATCTTCACAAGCGACCAGGAGCGCAGGATGTACTCTTGGATCGACGCCCGGATCCACCACATCGCATAGGTGGCCAGCCGGAAACCCTTTTCGGGCTCGAAGCGCTTGACCGCCTGCATCAGGCCGACATTGCCCTCGGACACGACCTCGCCGATCGGCAAGCCGTAGCCGCGATAGCCCATGGCGATCTTGGCGACGAGCCGCAGATGACTGGTCACGAGCTGATGGGCCGCGTCACGGTCGCCATGCTCGCGCCACCGCTTGGCGAGCATGTACTCCTGCTGCGGCTCGAGCATCGGAAACTTGCGGATCTCGTCGAGATAGCGGCTGAGGCCGCCGTCGCTGACGAGTATTGGGAGTGCTGCTGAAGCCATATGCGCCTCCTGGATCAAGGCCCCCGCTCCTGCGGCGAGCCCGGCTCGCGACCGCTTCCTAGCCGGTCGCGCAGTTCTTATAACGCATTTCGCACGCGCAATGCGCTTCGTTACACATCACGCTGCCGTGCAGAATTGCATGCCTCGCTCGCGCAGGGCGGCGAGGCGCGTGCACGGCTAGAAGTCGATCAAGCCGCTTGTGTTCCGAGCTTTTTCGCCAAGTCCTGGAAATCCGGAGGCGGCGGGCTCAAGAACTCCAACGTCTCCCGCGTTGCGGGATGGACGAAGCCGAGTTCGGCGGCGTGCAGCGCCTGCCGGCCCAATCTGAGAAGCGCAGCCCTCGCGGGCTCGCTCAAACGTGAAGACTTGGAGCGGTGTCCGGCCCCGTAGACGTCGTCCCCCAGCAGCGGGTGACCGACGGACGCCATGTGCACGCGAATCTGATGGGTGCGACCGGTCTCCAGGCGGCACTCGAGGAGCGCGGCGTCGGCCGCCGGGAAGCGCTCAAGCGTCTGCCAGTGCGTGATCGCCTCGCGGCCGTCCGACCGCACCGCGATCTTTTCCCGGTTCCTCGCGCTGCGTCCGAGCGGAGCGTCGACCGTGCCGCGCGGCCGCGTCGGAACTCCCCACACAAGCGCCAGATAGGCGCGTCGCAGCGGGCCGGTGCGGCCGTGGTCGGCGAACTGGGCGCTGAGAAACCGATGCGCGACGTCGTTCTTGGCGACCACAAGCAGGCCGCTGGTGTCCTTGTCGAGCCGGTGCACGATGCCCGGTCGCGCGACGCCGCCGACGCCCGAGAGGCTCGCGCCGCAATGCGCGATCAGCGCGTTCACCAGCGTGCCGTCGGCGTGACCGGCCGCCGGATGGACGACGAGGCCGGCGGGCTTGTCGATGACGATCAGATGCTCGTCCTCGTAGACCACCGACAGCGGGATGTCCTGGCCGACGGGCTCGGCTGGCTCGGGCGGCGGAAGCGTGACCACGATCTCGCCCGCGTTGACCCGTCCAGCCGGGTCCTCTAGCGTCCGGCCGCCCGAGCGCACCGCGCCCTGGCGCATGAGGGCCTGCAGCCGCGCACGGGAAAATTCCGGCAGTCGCGCTGCCAGAAATCGGTCGAGCCGCTCCCCGACGTCCCCGCTCTCCGCCACGACCACGCGGAGACGATCAGGATCGGCGGCGGCTTCGGAGGACGGTACGGACATGACGGCGCAGATCGGCTCCCAAGGGCCGTCGCTCAACGAGATAGCGGACGACGACGATCCGCGGATTCAGCGCGTCTACCGCCGCCTGCGGATGCTGACGCTGATCGGCGCCCTCACCATGGGCGTCGGTTTCCTGTCGGTCATGTCGGTGATCGCCTATCGGCTCGTCAAGTCCAGCGCGCACGCGGCGGGACCCGTGGCCCGCACCCTCTCCATCCCTGCGGGCGCGAAAGTGGTCTCGACCGCCGTCGACGGCGGACGGATCGTGGTCACGACCGAAGCCGAAGGCCGCACCACGATCCATGTTCTGGATCCCGGCTCCCTGACCGAAACCGGCCGGCTGGAGATCGCCCCCGGAGGCCCCTCCTCGCCTCCGATCCGCTAGGCCGCGGAATTTTGGCCGGCGTCGCTTGATGCGACCCGAAAGGGCCGTTATAGGATGCGCCTCCTGCGAAGCTCCCATCGTCTAGCGGTCTAGGACGTCGCCCTCTCACGGCGAAAACAGGGGTTCGAGTCCCCTTGGGAGCGCCAAGCGCTTGTCGACCAACTTGTCCAAGCGGCCCTGCGCGCGGTCAGGCTATTCCCACTCCAGCTCCTTGTAGGCCTGGGTGGCGTTTCGGCTGTTGTAGTCCGAAAACAGCGCCCAATTGTCCTTCTCCGACGCGCCGACCGTTTGGATCGCCTCGTCGATCGACTTGCCGTCCTTGATCGCCTTGCGCGTCTGATCGCGCAGAACGGTGAGGTAGCGGCGCAGATCTCCGAACGCTTTCTGGTCCACCGTCACGGGTCCATGACCCGGCACGATCGTCTTCGCGCCCAGGGCCTCGAGCCCGTCGAGCTCCTTCAGCCAGCCGAGCAGGCTGCCGTCGAGCGAGGGCACGCGCTTCACGAACAGCAAATCGGCCGGAAACAGCAGGCCGGACGACAGATCCATCATCGAGAGGTCGCAGTCGGTGTGCGCCGTCCTATGCGCCTGGAAGGCGAACTTGCGGTCGCCAAGGTCGACCTCTCCGCCCTCCGGGCCGATCTCGCGCGTCGGCATGACGACCGGGCCGACATTGCCGGCCCCGAGAACCTCCGAAAGCTTGTCCTTGTAGAAGGCGCCGCGCGCCTCGAGCGCCGGCTTCAGCCTAGCGTGGCCGATGAAATCCGGCCTGTCGTCCACGAACGCGCAGGCGCCGAAGCTGTGGTCGGGATGCACGTGGCTCAGCACCACGTGGCGGATCGGCCGGTCGGTCTTCTGCCGGATCTGGTCGCGCAGCCATTTTCCGTCGGCAAGGCTGCCGCCGGAGTCGGTGACCAGAACCGCATCCTTTCCGATGACGAAGCCGATATTGGCGATCGCGTCCGCGTTTCCGGGCGCGGCGTCGACGTCGAGCCCCCGCCTGACGAACACGCCGGGCTGGATCTCCTGGACGCCGGCCGCCTCGGCTGCAAAGCCCGCTCGCGGCAGGCAGCAGAGGCAAAGGCCGCCGAGCAGAAGGTCGCGGCGGCTCGTCCGGAGTCCTGATCCGCGCTCCATCCCGACCTCCCTGATGCGCCGAACCTGCATCGAGCCCAGCCTGTGATTGGCTCTACGGACTAGTAGAGCCCCGCAAGCTGATCAACCCATCGCCCAGCGGGCGCGCTGGCCAAGGCCACCGGCTTCGCCAACAAAGCGCGGCCCTCAGGCAAGGAACCGGCGGAAGCGCCAGAGCGCCAGCAGGAAGAGCAGAGCCCCTATGGCGAACAGCGCCGCAAACTGCGGCCAGACGACGTCGAGGCCGGCGCCCCGGAACAGGATCGCCTGGGCCAGCACGACGAAATGCGTGTTCGGCGCCGGCAGCATCAGCAGCTGGATCGCCTCCGGCATGCTCTCGCGCGGCGTGACCGCGCCCGACAGCATCTGAAGCGGCAGCAGCACCAGCACCAGCAGCAGGCCGAACTGGGGCATCGCGCCCGCCAGGGTCGCCAGGAAGATCCCCATGCAGGTCGTCGCGAACAGATGCAGCGCGGTGGCCGCGAGGAACAGCGCCATGGACCCCTGGATCGGCACGTGCAGCAGCCCCTGCACCACGACGATGAGCGCAACCGCCGAGGCCGCCAGAACCACGAGGCCCATCGACCAGATCTTGCCGAGCATGATCTCGACGGGCGTGACCGGCATCACCAGCAGATGCTCGATCGTGCCGTGCTCGCGCTCCCGGATCAGCGCCGCGCCGGTCAGGATGATCGACAGCATCGTGATCGACGAAATCGCGTTGGTGACGGCGCCGAACCAGCTCTTGTTGAGCTGCGGATTGAAGCGCGCGCGAAGCGCGAGATCGACCGGCGGCGTCTGCGCGCCGCGGTGGCGCTCCAGGAAAGCCGAGACCTCGCCTGAGGCGATCGACTGCACATAGCCGCCGCCGGTGAAGGCCTGGGACATCCGCGTCGCGTCGATGTTGAGCTGCAACGTGGGCGAACGACCGGCGAGCAGGTCGCGCTGGAAGTCGGGCGGGATGTCCAATGCGAAAGTGTCGAGCCCGGCGTCCATCCGCGCGTCCATCTCGGCCAGCGAGATGAGCTGCGGCGGCATGAAATAGGGCGGGTAGAACGCAGTGACGATGCGGGAGGAGACCGGCGACTGGTCCTCGTCGACGATCGCGATCGCGGCGCGGTTCAACGTCTCCGGAACCGCACGCGACGCCGTGTAGATCGAGACCGTGAAGGCGTAGGCCACGAGCGCGAGCAGCATCGGGTCGCGGATCAGCCCGCGCAGTTCCTTGACGCCGAGCTCGATGACGTGCGCGAGGCGCATCCCCTCACCTCGCCTGCTTCTTCAGGAGAAACGCGGTGAACAAGAGCAGCGTCGGTATCGCGATCAGCAACGGCAGGTAGGCGCTGGCCAGGTCCGAAAAACCAAGCGCCTTCGAGAACGCGCCGCGGGTGATCGTCACGAAATAGGTCGTAGGATAGATCCGCCCGATGACGGCTCCCGCGCCCTGAAGCGACGACACGGGATCGATCATCCCGGAGAACTGGGTCGCCGGGATGATGGTGATCAGCGTCGTGCCGAAGATGGCCGCGATCTGGCTGTTCATGAAGGTGGAGGTCAGCAGGCCAATGCCGGTCGTCGCGGTGACGTAGAGCGCCGCCGCCGCCGCGAAGGCGAGGAAGCTGCCGGTGAACGGCACGCCGAAGCCATAGATCGCAAACGCGGTCAGCAGCAGGAAGTTGAGAAAGCCGAGCACGACGTATGGGAGCTGCTTGCCGACCAGGAATTCCAGACGGCTCACGGGCGTCACATAGAAATTGATGATCGAGCCGAGCTCCTTCTCCCGCACGATGCTGAGGGCCGCGAGCATCGCGGGGATCAGCATCAGCAACAGCGGGATCACCGCCGGCGCCATGGCGACGATGCTGCGGACATCGGGGTTGTAGCGATAGCGGAGCGCGAGCTGGAAATCCCCGAGGCTCGCTGCGCGGCCATAGAGCTCGCGCGCCTTCTGCTCCAGCCAGCCTGAGTGCATCCCCTGCACGTAACCGCGGATGGTCTCGGCCCGCGCCGGCATCGCGCCGTCGATCCACGCGCCGATCTCGACGGTTCGTCCGTGTTCGACGTCTTGGGCGAAGTTCGGCGGGACCTCGATTGCGAGGCTCAGTTCGCCCGCCCGCATCCGGCGGTCGAGATCGGCGTAGCCGCCGAGAGGCGGCCGCTCCTCAAAGTAGCGCGAGCCGGCGATCTGCTGGACATATTGCCGGCTGACGGTGGTGTCGTCCCGGTCGAGAACCGCGAAGGACAGGTTCTCGACATCCATGTTGATGCCGTAGCCCATGACGAACATCAGGATGACGCTGCCGAAGATCGCGAGCGCCGCCCGGATGGGGTCGCGCGCGAGTTCCACCGCCTCGCGACGGGCGCAGGCGAAGACCCGTCGGGGGGCGAAGCTTCGCCTCGCCTGACGAGGCGGCGCGACAGCCGGCAGGAGATCCGCGGCGGGCGGCGGCGCGAGCGCCGCGGGCGCCCCGATGGCCTCCTCGAGATAAGCGATGAACGCCTGTTCCAGGTCGGCCGCGCCACGCGCCGCGACGATCGCCGCGGGACGATCGCTGACCAGCACCTTGCCGGCGTGCATCAGCGAGATGCGGTCGCACAGCGCCGCCTCGTTCATGAAATGGGTGGAGACGAAAATCGTCACGCCGTCGCGACGCGACAGCTCGGCGAGTATTCGCCAGAAGGCGTCGCGCGCGACCGGATCGACGCCCGATGTCGGCTCGTCGAGGATCAGGATTTCCGGCGAGTGCGCCATCGCGACCGCCAGAGACAGCCGCTGGCGTATGCCCAGCGGCAGCGCGCCGGGAAGCGCGTCCGCGAGACCCGCAAGGTCGAACCGGCGGATCATCTCGTCGACCCGCGCAGGGATCGCCGCGGGGTCCATGTCGAACAGCTTGGCGTGCAGTTCGAGATTCTGCCGGACGGTGAGTTCGCCGTAGAGCGAAAAGGCCTGCGACATGTAGCCGACGCGGCGGCGCGCATTCATGTCCTTAGGATCGAGCTCGCGACCGAACAGTCGCGCCGCGCCCTCGGTCGCCGGCAGCAGGCCGGTCAGCATCTTCATCGTCGTGGTCTTGCCGCAGCCGTTCGACCCCAGGAAGCCGAAGATTTCGCCGCGTTCGATGCGGAAACTCACCCGGTCGACGGCGACGAAGTCGCCGAAGCGCATCGTCAGGCCCTCGGCCTCGATCGCGACGGCGGCATCGGCGCGCTGCGGCCTCGGCGGGATCACGACCGCGGCGTGTCCTGCGCGCCTTTCCTCAGGCAGCAGCGCGATGAAGGCGGCGTCAAGCGTGGCGGCGCCTGTCCGCTCCAGCAGGTCGCCTGGCGTTCCGGCCGCGAGGACGCGCCCGGCGTCCATCGCGACCAGCCAGTCGAAGCGCGCGGCCTCCTCCATATAGGCGGTGGCGATCACCACGCTCATGCCCGGGCGCTGGGTCCGGATCCTGTCGATCAGCTCCCAGAACTGGCGGCGCGACAGCGGATCCACGCCGGTGGTAGGCTCGTCGAGGATCAGCAGGTCCGGGTCATGGATCAGAGCGCAGCAGAGGCCGAGCTTCTGCTTCATGCCGCCCGAGAGCTTGCCCGCCGGACGGTCGGCGAAGGGCTCGAGACCCGTGCTTTTCAGCAGTTCCGCGATCCGCCGCTGCCGTTCGCCCCGGTCGTGGCCGAACAGTCGGCCGAAATAGTCGATGTTCTCGAACACCGACAGGGTGGCGTAGAGGTTCCGGCCGAGGCCTTGAGGCATGTAAGCCAGACGGGAGCATGTCCGTCGCCGGTGGGCGGCGCTCGCCATGTCGCCGCCGAGCGCCTCGACCGTCCCGCCCTGGATCCGTCGCGCGCCGGCGACGAGCGACAGCAAGGTCGATTTCCCGACCCCGTCCGGGCCGATCAGCCCCACCATCTCCCCGGAGGGAAGATCGAGCGTCACCGCATCGAGGGCGCGCCGGCGGCCATAGCTGAGCGAGACGTCGCGCAGCCGCGCGGCCGGCGCGGCGCGCGGGGCGGCGACGCTCATTCGACGAGCGGTCCGCCGACCGCCGCCGGCCATGAGGCGTCGCGGTCGATCAGCACATAGGCGACGCCGGGCAGCCCCGTCTTCACCTGCTGGATATGCCTGCGAAGCAGCTCTGGCGGGATCTGCGCCTTGACCCGGAACATGAGCTTCTCGCGCTCCTCCTGCGTCTCGACGGTTTTTGGCGTGAACTGCGCGACATCGGAGACGAAGGTCGCCCGCGCCGGGATGACGTATTGCGGCGCGGCGTCGAGCACGAGCCGGACTTCGGCTCCGAGCGCCACGCGTCCGGCCTGTGCGGTCGGCAGGAAGAAGGTCATGTAGACATCGCCGAGATCGACGAGGTTCAGCACGCGGCCGCCGGCGGACAGGACCTCGCCCGGCTGCGCCACCCGGTACTGCACGCGTCCATCGCGCGGCGAGACCAGCGTGCTGTCCTCAATGTCGGCCGCGATGCTTTCGATCGCTGCCTTCGCGGCGTCGACGGCGGCTCCCGCGTCGACCACCTGCGCCTTGGCGGCGCTGATCGCGGCCTCGGCGGCTGCGAGCTGCGCTTCGGCCGCGCTCATCGCAGCCTTAGCGCCGCGCGCCGTCGCCCGGTCATCGTCCAGCACCTGGAGCGAAACGTTGTCGGTCTTGGCGAGTTGCTCGGAACGCGCCTGCCTGCGGCTGGCGGCGTCGAGCTGCGCCGCGCGCTGCGCGACCACCGCGACCGCCGCCTCACGCTCCGCCTGGCGCTGCGTGACGAGGCTTTTCGCCGTGTCCACGCTGATTGTCGCCCGCTGCAGCTGCGCATCCGCCTGACGGCGCTGCGCCTCCAGCTGCTTGGTGTCCATGCGCGCGAGCGGCTGACCGGCCGAGACGAAGTCGCCCTCGTCGACCAGGATTTCCTGGATGCGGCCCGGCGTCTTGGTCGACACGTCGATCTCGACCGCCTCGACGCGGCCATTGCCGCTCGCCACTCCGGGCGGCAGGCCGTGATCCGCCAGCTTCGTCCACGCGAAATAGCCGCCGGCCGCCGCCGCCGCCACAAGGCCGGCGGCCAGAATGCGCTTTGCTGGAATCATCCGCCCGCTCCCGCGATCGGTCTCTCTTGGACCCGAGCGCGCGAACGGCCCTTGAGCTGAGTCAATCGACGCCGCAAAGGCTCGGCCGAGGTCCGGCGATGATGGGGCGCCGGTGGCGTCGGCCTTCGGGCGCGGCTATGCAGCCGTTAGGCAATCCGCCAGGACGGCGCGAGCGTGACCATGTCCTCTGGACCCCAGATTTCCCTGTGCGATCTCGCGGCCGGAAAAGCGGCGAGCTTCGCTCCGGCGCCCTTTTGGTGGGACGCCGCGCCGCCCCAGACGGGTTCTTGGCCGGAGTTGCCGGAGCGGACCGACGTCCTGGTGGTCGGCGCCGGCTTCACCGGCCTCTCCGCGGCGCTCGTGCTGGCGCGCGCCGGCCGGCGGACCCTCGTGGTGGACGCGGGCGTCCCGGGCTTCGGCGCCAGCACCCGCAACGGCGGGCAGGTCGGCAGCGGCAACCAGAAATTCCGCGTCCGCGACCTGATCGCGATGAAGGGGGAGCGGAAGGCGGTCGAGCTGCTGCGTGAAGGCGTGGCGATGCTCGACGGGATCGAAACCCTGATCGCTCAGGAGAAAATCGACTGCGGCTTTACGCGCTGCGGCCGCTTCCGGGGCGCCGTTCGTCCCGCGCATTACGACGCCATGGCGCGCGACATGGAGGACCTTGCGCGCCATGCCGGCGTCGACTTCGAAATGGTTCCGCGCGGGGCGCAACGCCGTGAAATCGGAACCGACGTTTTTTACGGAGGCGCGCTGCTGCCGATGGACGCGAGTCTGCATCCGGGCCGCTACCATGCCGGCCTGATGCGTCGCGTGACGGAGGCCGGCGCGGTTTTGAGGGGCGAGGCTGCGGTGCGCGGCGTGTCAGCCGAGACCGATCATTTCCGCGTTCGCTTCGACGGCGCCGAAGTCCGGGCTCGGAACGTACTGATCGCGACCAACGGTTACACGCATGGCGTCGGGGCGCATTTCGACAGGCGGATCGTACCGGTCGTCTCGGCGCAGATCGCCACGGGGCCGATCCCGCAGGACCTCTTCGATCAGGTGACGCCGACCCGGCGGGTCTACGGCAACTCCAACCGCGTGTTCTATTACTTCCGGCCCGCGCCGGGCGAGAACCGGCTGATCTGGGGCGGACGGGCGAGCCATCTGGCGCGCGAAAACTCGGCGGCCGCCTACCGTCACCTCGCGCGCGACCTGCTGCGCGTCTTCCCCGACCTTAAGGACGTGCTGGCCACGCATGGCTGGACCGGCCGGATCGGCTACACCTTCGACGAGTTTCCGCATCTCGGCCGCGCGCCTGATGGCGTGCATTACGCGATGGGCTATTGCGGCACCGGCGTTTCGCGCGCCACCCATTTCGGCCGCAAGATCGCCCTCCAGATGCTGGGCCGCCCGGAGGGCCGCAGCGCCTTCGACGACATGGCGTTCCCGAGCCACCCGCTGCACATGTTCGCCCGGGCCGCCGTCCCCATGGTGGAGCTCTGGCGCCGCGCCCGGGACGCCACGGGATTCTGACGGGTCGGCCGCTCTGCGGGATCGGCCGCGCCCTCGGCCGGCGGCGGCGCAAACGAAAACGCCGCGCTCTTGCGAGCGCGGCGTTTCTTCATTCGGCTGGGTCCGCTAGAGGCGGACGCCGCTCACTTCAGCTTGTTGAACGAGGTGTCGAAGGACAGCTTGGCGATGAAGATGTCGCCGCACCAGTTCTTCAGACCGAAGCCCGCCGGGGTGCACTCGGCCTTCTTCAGGTCGGCGCCGCTGTAGCGGAGGTCGAGGGTCGCAGCCTTGTAGGTCACGCCGCCGCCCGCGTTCCAGGTCAGGTAGTCGATGCCGGCGTTGTAGCGCGTGCGCTCAACCCACTGCTTGCCGAACTCGCCCGACACGTAGAAGCCGAGGTCCGGCATCGAGTCGACCGCGAAGGCGTACTTGGCGACGCCCGAGAGGTAGGTGGCGTTGGCCTTGGTGTTGATGAAGTCGCTCGACCAGTAGATGGTCGGGCCGACCGTCAGGCCGCCAAAGGTGACCGCCGGCTTGGCGAAGATTTCCCAGTAGTCGGTCTCGCGAGCCGGACCCTTCTCGCCCGGGTACCAGTAGTACAGACCGCCGACGTCGAGCGAGAACCAGTCCCAGCTGTGACGCAGGCCGCCATACAGATCGACTTCCGCCGACGGATCCGAGAGGCCGTACTTGCTGGAGAAGTCGACGCTGGACATCCACACGCCGCCATAGACCCAGTCGAACGCCTGGAGTTCGGCGTAGCCCTGGACCGCCGGGTTGTTCTTGCTGTTCGTGATGCCGCGGAACACATAGTTCGTCACGGCGGCGACGCCGAACGCCACGTCCCAGTTCGGGGTGACGGAGGCTTCCACCACCGGCTCCGGCATGGCGAGGTCAGCGGCGGAGGCCGAGCTCACGATCATCGATCCGGCCGCGACGCCCATCAGCGCCTTGATTGCAAGCCCGGCGAATTTGTTCATTTGAGTTCCCCGATTCATAAGTACGCTCAGTCGGTTGACTGTAAAAATCCGGCCCCGGGCTCCGAAAGTCTAGCCTGATTTTTAGGCGCGACCTTGCTTGTCAAGCATAGATGCCTTTTTGCCACAGCCGGGATAAGCCAAAGTTTTTGCTGAGGAAACGCCATATTTGATCGCCGTTGAAGCTCTTAACTTCAAATTACGACGGCCTAGCCGGACCGCAAACAGAGCGCCGGAACCTCGCCGTATACCGGGGCCTTTCGCGGCATGACCATCCCAGCAGCCCCGATCGCAAGAGCGCGCTTGATCGTTTGAGAATTATTGGCCTGCCTTCGCGAACAGACGGAGTTGAAACGTATCGATAGCGGCGCAGACGCCGCGCGCGCCCCGGCCGTCTCGCTGGACGATCGAGACGCGCCGGCGTGAAAACGCGCGCGGCGCCTATTTCGGGAGCCCCGATGATCTGGTTTTAGGCAGCCGCGCCGCAGCAATTTCTGACGCAGGCGCAGCGAAACCTCAGTCCCGGACAAAAAAGGCCGCGCCAAGCAGGGCTTGGCGCGGCGCGGGAGCCGAGGGAGGGCTCAGGGGAAAAGCGGTGGTTCAGCAGTCGAGCGTGTTGTCGCGCTCCCACTGCGTCAGATGACGCGCGTAGGCGTTCCATTCCTGCGTCTTGAGCTTCACGTAGGCGGTGATGAACTCCTCGCCGAGCGCGCCCTTCAGGACGTCCGACGCCTGCAGCTCGCGAAGCGCGTCCATCAGGTTGAGCGGCAGCGCCTTGCCGTTCGTGCAGAGGTGGCCCTCTGTGTACATGTTGACGTCGCTGCGCTCGCCGGGATCGCGCTTGTTCTCGATGCCGTCGATGCCGGCGGCCAGAAGCGCAGCCTGCAGCAGGTACGGGTTGGCCGCGCCGTCGGGGAGCCGGAACTCGAACCGGCCTGGATCCGGAATCCGGATCATGTGGGTGCGGTTGTTGCCCGTGTAGCTGACCGTGTTGGGCGCCCAGGTCGCGCCCGAAACCGTACGGGGCGCGTTGATGCGCTTGTAGGAGTTCACGGTCGGATTGGTGATCGCGCAGATCGCGGCGGCGTTGTGCATAAGGCCGCCGATGAAGTTGTAGCCGAGCGGCGAGACGCCGAGTTCGCCGCCATCGTCCTCGAACATCGCCTTGCCGTCGTTCCACAGCGAGACATGCGCGTGGCAGCCGCTGCCCGTCAGATTGACGAACGGCTTCGGCATGAAGGTCGCCCGCAGCCCGTGCTTCTCGGCGATCGACTTCGCCATGTATTTGAAGAACGAGTGCTTGTCGGCGGTGGCGAGGGCGTCATCGAAGGCCCAGTTCATCTCGAACTGGCCGTTCGCGTCCTCATGGTCGTTCTGGTACGGCTTCCAGCCGAGCGCCAGCATGGCGTCGCAGATCTCGGTGATGACGTCATAGCGACGCATCAGAGCGAGCTGGTCGTAGCAGGGCTTGTCGTGCGTGTCGGCGGCGTCGCTGATCGCCGAGCCGTCGGCGTTGGTCAGGAAGAACTCGCACTCCACGCCGGACTTCATCTGGAAGCCCATTTCACGGCCGCGCGCCATCAGGCGCTTCAGCGTGTTGCGCGGAGCGTGCTCGACCTCCTTGCCGTTCATCCAGAGGTCCGCCGCCAGCCAGCCGACCTCCGGCTTCCAGGGGAGCTGGATCAGGCTGGCCGGATCAGGCTTGGCGAACAGATCCGCGTCCGCCGGCGTCATGTCCAGCCAGGTCGCAAAGCCCGCGAAACCGGCGCCGCTTCGCTGCATGGAGCCGATCGCCGCGGTCGGCACCAGCTTGGCGCGCTGCGCGCCGAACAGGTCCGTGTACGAGATCAAAAAGTATTTGATTCCGCGGTCGCGCGCGGCCTCCGCAAGATCAGCAGCCACCTCAGTTCCCCCGATTGTCCCGACATGTGCGTTCAAGACCGACTCCTCTCGTTCCCTGCGGGAGGTCACCGTCCGCCGGAGGGGAGGCCCCCTGAACTGGCGGCGGGCCTCCTTCTATTATGCGTTCAGAAACGCCCGTCCTGGCCGGGCACCCAGTTCGTTCCCGCGAGCGGGACCTGCGCCATCGCGGCGGATTCGAGGGTCAGCGCCACGAGATCCTCGGGCTCGAGGTTGTGCACGTGGCTCTTGCCGCAGGCGCGCGCGATGGTCTGCGCCTCGAGCGTCATCACCGCCAGGTAGTTCGCGAGCCGGCGACCGGCCATCACCGGATCCAGACGCTTCATGAGCTCGGCGTCCTGCGTGGTGATGCCGGCCGGATCGCGCCCCTCGTGCCAGTCGTCATAGGCGCCGGCGCGGGTGCCGAGAGCCTCGTACTCGCTCTCCCACTTCGGATCGTTGTCGCCGAGCGCGACCAGCGCGGCGGTGCCGATCGCGACCGCGTCGGCGCCGAGCGCCAGCGCCTTCGCGACGTCAGCCCCGTTGCGGATGCCGCCCGAGACGATGAGCTGCACCTTGCGATGCATGCCGAGGTCCTGAAGTGCCCTCACCGCATTGCGGATGCAGGCGAGCGTCGGGATGCCGACATTCTCGATGAACACTTCCTGCGTGGCGGCGGTGCCGCCCTGCATGCCGTCGACCACCACGACGTCGGCGCCGGCCTTCACCGCAAGCGCGGTGTCGTAATAGGGCCGCGAGGCGCCGACCTTCACATAGATCGGCTTCTCCCAGTCGGTGATCTCGCGCAGTTCCTCGATCTTGATCTCGAGGTCGTCCGGTCCGGTCCAGTCCGGGTGCCGGCAGGCGGAGCGCTGGTCGATGCCTTCCGGCAGCGTGCGCATCTTGGCGACGCGCGGCGAAATCTTCTGACCGAGCAGCATGCCGCCGCCGCCGGGCTTCGCGCCCTGGCCGATCACGACCTCGATCGCGTCCGCCTTGCGGATGTCGTCCGGGTTCATGCCGTAGCGCGACGGCAGGTATTGATACACGAGCGTCTTGGAATGCCCGCGCTCCTCCTGCGTCATGCCGCCGTCGCCGGTGGTGGTGGAGGTGCCCATCTGGGACGCGCCGCGGCCGAGCGCTTCCTTGGCCGGGCCCGACAGCGAGCCGAAGCTCATGCCGGCGATCGTGATCGGAATCTTGAGCTCGATCGGCTTCTTGGCGAAGCGCGTGCCGAGCACGACTTCGGTGCCGCAGCGCTCACGGTAGCCCTCGAGCGGATAGCGCGAGATCGAGGCGCCGAGGAACAGCAGGTCGTCGAAATGCGGGACCTTGCGCTTCGCGCCGGCGCCGCGGATGTCGTAGATGCCGGTCGCGGCGGCGCGACGGATCTCCGACAGGGTGTAGGCGTCGAAGGTTGCGGATTCACGCGGCAGCGTGCGCGGCGCGACGGGGGCTTTGACGTGCTCGTTCATGTCGCCCTCAGTAGTTCGACGCGTTGTCGACGTGGAAATGGTAGAGGTTTCGCGCCGAGCCGTAGCGCTTGAACTCAGACGGATCGATCTCGCCGTCGACGCCCGCGAGCTTGAAGCGTTCGAAGAGCTGCTGCTTGTGCTCGTCCCGCATCTCCTTCTCGATGCAGTCCGCGCCGAGGCTCTTCACCGAGCCGCGCACATAAAGCCGCGCCTCGTAGATGGAGTCGCCGAGCGCCTCGCCGGCGTCGCCGAACACGGTGAGCGTGCCGGCCTGGGCCATGAAGGCCGACATGTGGCCGACGGAGCCCTTCACGACGATGTCGATGCCCTTCATCGAGATGCCGCAGCGCGCGGCGGCGTTGCCGTCGATGATCAGCGAGCCGCCATGCGCAGTCGCTCCCGCCGCCTGGCTGGCGTCGCCTTCGACATGCACAAGACCCGACATCATGTTCTCGGCGACGCCCACGCCGGCCGAACCCTTCACCAGGATCGTGGCCTGCTTGTTCATGCCGCCGCAGTAATAGCCGACAGGACCGTCGACCTCGATCGTCACCGGCGCGTCGACGCCGGCGGCGATGGCGTGAAGTCCCCCCGGATGCGTGATGCGCCAGAACAGGGCGTTAGAGCCCTGCTTCAGCCCATGCAGCGCAGTGTTCAGTTCGCGCACCGTGGAGCGCGACAAGTCAAAGGCGTTGCTCTGCGCGCCTGCGTTCATGAAACGGCCTCCCCTCTCTGGCTGCTCTCAGGCGGCCGCACGTTCCCAGAAATAAACCTTGGCGGGCTCGGGCTCCCAAACCTTGGCGTTCTCGATGCCCGGCAGATTGGCGAGCGCGCGATACTCCGAACCGAAAGCGACATATTTGTCGGTCTCGGCCATCACCGCGGGCTTGCAGGCGATCGGGTCGCGCAGCACGCCGAAACCGGTCTCGGTGCCGACCACGAAGGTGTAGAAGCCGTCGAGATCGTTCAGCGAGTCCTCGAGCGCCTCGCCGAGGCTGCGGCCCTGCGCCATGCGCGCGGTCAGGTAGCCGGCGGCGACTTCGCTGTCGTTGTCGGTCTGGATCTTGACGCCTTCGCGCTCGAGATTGCGGCGCACGCCGCGATGGTTCGAGAGCGAGCCGTTGTGCACGAGGCACTGATCGGCGCCGGTCGAAAACGGATGCGCGCCGTTGGTGGTGACGGCGCTCTCGGTCGCCATGCGGGTGTGGCCGATGCCGTGCGTGCCGGACATCTCCGCAAGCTTGAAGCGGTTCGCGACGTCGGTCGGCAGCCCGACTTCCTTGTAGAGCTCCATCCGGGCGCCGGCGCCCACGACGGTGACCTCGGGGGCGAGCTTCACGAGCGACGCGCGGATGTCGGGCTCCCAGGCTTCCGGGATCGACAGAACGGCGTGCGTGGCGCGCTCCGTGAGATGCACGTCGGAGCCGAGCTTCTCCGCCAGCGCGGCGAAGTCATAGCCCTCAGGCCCGCGCAGGGTGAGCTTCACCCGCCCCGCCTCGCCGGCGCCGTAGACGGCGAAGCCCGCCGAATCCGGCCCGCGATCGCACATCACGTCGAGCATCGAGCTCAACATCTCGCCGAGCTTCGGCTCGAGCGACTTGTCCTTCAGGAAAATTCCGACGATCCCGCACATGGGCGTGGGGCTCCGATCTCAAGGAAAACGGCCCGCGAGGGCGTGGATCGGAAGCTACCGAGCGCCGCTGATGCCGTCAACGGTCTGGAAAAAAAAATTCTTCAGAAGAAACTTTTGAGGGCGCCGGAGCCGCATCGCTCGTCGGTTGAGCGCCTCCGCCCTGCTTCAGTCCTTCTCGTACATGATGATGGACAGATAGGTCATCGGCTTCGCCACCAGCCGCTCCGGCCCGTGCGGCGCGCCGGAATCGAACAGCAGCGAATCGCCGGGCTTCAGGTGATAGCTGTTGCCGGCATGGGCGTAGATCACCTCGCCGCTCAGCATGTAGATCAGCTCGGTGCCCTCGTGCTGGAAGGCCGTGTAGGGCGCGGCGTCTTCGGTCAGCGTGATCAGATATGGCTCGACCGCCACCTGGCCGCCAAGCATATGACCCAGCAGCTCGTATTTATGGCCGACCTTGGTGCCGCGGCGCTGGATGACGACGCCCTGCCCGGCCGGCACGTAGGAACAGTCCCGGCGTTCCTCGAATTCCGAGAACAGCAGGCTGATCGGCATGTTGAGCGCGGTCGCAAGCGTCTGCAGCGTCGTCAGGGACGGCGAGATCTGACCGTTCTCGATCTTCGACAGCATGCCGGTCGAGACGCTGGCGGCCGCCGCAAGCTCGGCGACCGTCAGGCCCATCTGCTTGCGGTGATGCCTGATCTGCAGCCCGATCGCCTGTTCGAGCGTGCGCCGATCCGCAGGAGCGGGCGCGCCTGAGCCGGTGACGTAGGGCTCGTCCTCCGAGACGACGCTAAACGGCGGCTCGGCGGCAGGCGAGCGTTTGGCGGCGGCCTGCGCGTCAGCGGTCCTGTCAGCCATGGCGACCTTTCCTCACAGGAAACTGGTCGCCACGCTAGCGAAACTGTCCGCAAACCCCAAGCCCGGCGACGCCGGGGGTGCGGGGCCTTCAGCCGCCGAGGCGGGCGTCGATGCCGCGAGAGCGCCCGGCTTCCACCAGCCAGCGCCACAGTGTGGCCGCGTAGGTGCGGAACATCACGATCTCGTAGGTCGGCTCGTCGCCGACCTGCCAGAGCGTGACCGCGATGGAGGCGGCGTGCGTGACCGCGGCGTCGCCGCGCTGGAAGGCGCGGGGATGCAGATCGATCTGCACCAGCGTCGCCAGCGTTTCGCGCGCCTTGGGCCCCGAGAGCCTGAAGACGGCCCGGCCATCAGACTGGTCGGCGACAGCGGCCGGCAGACCAGAAAAGTCTGTGCCCACCGTCGAGGCGGCCAGCCATTTGCCCGGCCCGACCCCCACGAAGGAGACGGCGCCGGAGCTCACCCGCTTCGGCCCGTCGGGCAGGTCGACCCCATAGGCGGAGCTCACCGCCTGCGTGAGTTCGGCCTCGCGGCCCTTGAGGGCTGCGACGGAGGCGAGCGTGAGGTCAGGGATTTCGCGGAGCACGACGCCGGGCTCGCCGGCCGGCGAGGCGGGCGGCGCGACATGCGCGCGGAGCGGCGAGCGGGCGACCAGGGGCTCAGGCACGGAGACGCGCTCCTTCGGGATCGACGAACACGGGAGAAACCACCTCGACCTCGATGTCGCCGCCGCGCACCGGGTCGTAGGCGCGGACGATCTCGCCCATCCGCTCCGGGCCGCGGGCCAGGAAGCCGAGGCCGATCCAGTGGCCGTTGCTGGGCGAATAGGCCGTCGAGGTCATGTAGCCCTGATCATTGGCGGCGCTCGGCGTCTCGCCCCGCGGCACGAAATGAGCGCCGGAGCGCAGCCGGGCGGAGCGATCCACCGGGCGGAAGCCGACCAGCGACGGGCGCTCGGGATCCTGGAAGGCCTCACGGCCCGACAGCGTGCGGCCGATGAAGTCCTTCTTCTTGGACAGCATCTTGCCCATTCCGAGATCGGCGGCGGTGGTGTTGCCGTTGAGCTCGGGACCGGCGGCGTGGCCCTTCTCGATGCGCATGATGGCGAGCGCCTCGGCCCCGTAGGGGCAGATGCCGAACGGCTCGCCGGCCTTGATGATGGCGCGGATCATGGCGTCGCCGTAACGCGCCGGAACCGCCAGCTCATAGGCGAGCTCGCCCGAGAAGGAGAGCCGGAACAGCCGCGCCTTCACGCCGCCGCAGACCGTGAGCTCCTTGGCGCCCATATAGGGCAGAGCTTCATTGGAGACGTCGAAGCCCTCGTCCACCAGCGCGGCGACCACGTCGCGCGACCGCGGGCCCGCGATGGCGTATTGCGCCCACTGATCGGTCACCGAGGAGAAGTGGACGTCCAGCTCCGGCCACAGCCATTGCTTGCACAGCTCGAGGTGACGCATGACGCCGCCGGCGTTCGCCGTCGTGGTCGTCATATAATAATGCGTCTCGCCGAGCCGCGTGGTGGTGCCGTCGTCCATCGCGACGCCATCCTCGCGCAGCATCAGCCCGTAGCGCGCTTTGCCGACGGCGAGCGAGGAGAACGCGTTGATGTAGACGCGGTCGAGGAAGACACCGGCGTCCGCGCCCTGGATGTCGATCTTGCCGAGCGTCGAGGCGTCGTAAACCCCGACCGCGGTCCGCACCGTATTCACTTCGCGCACGGCCGTCTCGAACCAGTCCTTCTCGCCCGGGCGGGGGAAGTAGGCCGCGCGCATCCACTGGCCGGTCTCGGTGAACGCCGCGCCCTGCTCCTCGGCCCAGAAGTGCGAGGGCGGCAGCCGGGTCGGGCGGAACTCCTTGTGGCGATGAGCGCCGCCGAGCGCGCCGATCGCGACCGGCGTGAACGGCGCCCGCGCCGCGGTGATGCCGGTTTCGGGGATCGAGCGGCCGGTGATCTCGGCCATCAGCGCGAGGCCGAGCACGTTGGAGGTGCGGCCCTGGTCGGTCGCCATGCCGAGCGTGGTGTAGCGCTTGAGGTGTTCGACCGACTTGAAGCCTTCGCGCGCCGCGAGCTCGACGTCGGAGACCGTGACGTCGTTCTGGAAATCGACGAAGGCCTTGCCGCGCTTGACCGGCGAGCGCCAGGGACCGCGACCGTGCGTGTCGCCCGGCTCAGGATCCGTGGCGGGTATGTCGACTGCGCCGGCGGCGAACCCGCAGGCCTCGGCTGCCTCCGCGCCAGCCTTGGCGCCGGCGGCGAGAGCCTCGCCGAGCCCATAGGCGCCGCCGGCGGCCCCGGCGACCTCCATGCCGACGGGGCGAGCGCCGGGCAGGAAGGCCGCAAGACGATCGTCCCAGACCGGCCTTGCGCTGAGGTGCGTGGTGAGCTGGATCGACGGGTTCCAGCCGGCCGAGACGGCGATCAGGTCGCACTCGACCTTGAAGCCGCGGCCGCGGCCGTCGACGATCTCGCAGCCCTTCAGGGAGCGGCCGCCATAGGCGCGGGCGATCGCGCCGCCGAAGATCAGCGAGGCGCCCGCGGCGCGCGCCGCGGCGTGCAGCGCAGGCGCGTCGCCGCGCGCGTCGATCACAGCCGCGATCTCGCAGCCGGCGGCGGCGAGGTCAGCGATGGTGGCGGCGGCGTCGTCATTGTTGGCGTAGACCACGGCGCGCTTGCCGGGCGCGACACCGAAGCGGTTGAGATAGGTCCGCACCGCGCTCGCCAGCATGACGCCGGGCGTGTCGTTGCCGCCGAACGGGATCGGCCGCTCAAGCGCGCCGGCGGCGAGCACAGTGCGTTTCGCCACGATGCGCCACAGCCGCTGGCGCGGCTGGTGCGCCGCCGGCTCGCGCATGTGGTCAGACACACGCTCCAGCGCGGCGTAGACGCCGTCGTCATAGACGCCGACCACCGGCGTCCGGCGCAGAACCGTCACCTCCGGCAGGCTCTCGAGCTCGGCCGCGGCATCCGCCGCCCAGGCCGATGAGGCCTTGTCGCCGATCGTGCGGCGATCGGAGTTGAGCCTCCCGCCGAGCGCGAAGTCCTCCTCGGCGAGGATCACGCGCGCGCCCGAGCGGCCGGCGGCGAGCGCCGCCGCGAGGCCGGCCGGGCCGCTGCCGATCACCAGCACGTCGCAATGCGCCGTGATCTTCTCGTAGGAGTCCGGGTCGGCCTCGCCGGAGAGCCGGCCGAGGCCGGCGGCGCGCCGGATCATCGGCTCGTAGAGCTTCTCCCAGAACTTCGCCGGCCACATGAAGGTCTTGTAGTAGAAGCCGGCGACGAAGATCGGCGCGGCGAGCTGGTTCACCGCCATCACGTCGAAGGCGAGCGAAGGCCAGCGATTCTGGCTGGTCGCCTCGAGCCCGTCATAGAGCTCCGCGACCGTCGCCTTGGCGTTCGGTTCGCGGCGCGCGCCGGAGCGCAGCTCGACCAGCGCATTTGGCTCCTCGGAGCCGGCGGTGAGCACGCCGCGCGGCCGGTGGTATTTGAACGACCGGCCGACGAGCTTGACGCCATTGGCGAGCAGCGCCGAAGCGAGCGTGTCGCCGGAATGGCCCGCGTAGCGCCGGCCGTCGAAGGTGAAGCCAATGGTGGAGGCGCGGTCGATCAGGCCGCCGGCGGCGAGACGGTTCGACTGGGACATCACTCGGCCTCCGACAGCCGCGCGGCCGCGACGTCGCGCGCCGCCTCGACCTGATCGATCACATGCGTGCGCACGTTGCGGGTCACGACCAGCCAGGACTGGCAGCCGAGCGCGTGCTGCCAGAGCTCCCGGTGCAGGCCGGCCGGATTGTCGCGCAGATAGACATATTCGACGAAGGCCGGCAGCGCGTCCGGCGCGTCGGCGTTCGGCCGCTTGACGGTGGCGTCGCCCAGATAGGCGAATTCGTCGACGCCGCGCGGTCCGCAAAAGGGGCAGGCGATGCGCATGGCGATGGGCTCTCAGTGAAGGTTCGGCTGCGCGCCCATGCCCTTCTCGTCGATCGTCCGCCCGGTGGCGAAACGGTCGAGTCGATAGGCGGCGGCGACCGGGTGCGGTTCGTCGCGGGCGATCAGATGGGCGAGGCAGTGGCCGGCGGCCGGCACGGCCTTGAAGCCGCCATAGCACCAGCCAGCGTTGAGGTAGAGGCCCTCGACGGGCGTTCGATCGATGATCGGCGAGCCATCCATCGACATGTCCATGATGCCGCCCCAGGAGCGCAGCAGCCGCACCCTGCCGATCGCCGGCATCAGCGCCATGCCGCCCTCGCAGACGTCCTCGACGGTCGGCAGGTTGCCGCGCTGGGCGTAGGAATTGTAGCCGTCGATGTCGCCGCCGAACACCAGGCCGCCCTTGTCGGACTGGCTGATGTAGAAGTGCCCCGCGCCGAAGGTGCAGACCGTGTCGATGAACGGCTTGATGCCCTCGGTCACGAAGGCCTGCAGCACGTGGCTCTCGATCGGCAGGCGCATGCCGGCCATCGCGGCGACCCGCGAGGAGTTGCCCGCGCAGGCGAGCGCGACCTTCTTGGCGCCGATGAAGCCGCGGCTGGTCTCCAGCCCCTGAATGCGGCCGCCCTCGATGCGGAAGCCGGTCACTTCGCAGTTCTGGATGATGTCGACCCCGCGGCCATCGGCAGAGCGCGCGTAGCCCCAGGCGACCGCGTCGTGCCGCACCGTGCCGCCGCGCTTCTGGCGCAGCGCGCCCTTCACGGGGAAGCGGGCGTTGTCGTAGTCGAGCATCGGCAGGATGCGCTTGAGCTCCGCGACGTCCATCAGATCGGAGTCGACGCCGTGCAGCCGCATGGCGTTGCCGCGCCGGGCATAGACGTCGCGCTGGCCGTCCGAATGGAACAGGTTGATGACGCTGCGCTGGCTGATCATCGCGTTGTAGTTCAGGTCCTGCTCCAGACCCTCCCACAATTTCATCGAGTGTTCGTAGAAAGGAATATTGCCCGGCAGCAGGTAGTTCGAGCGGATGATGGTGGTGTTGCGGCCGACATTGCCGCCGCCGATCCAGCCCTTCTCGACCACCGCGACATTGGTGATCCCGAATTCCTTCGCCAGATAGTGCGCCGCCGCGAGGCCATGGCCGCCGCCGCCCACGATGACGACGTCATAGGCGGCCTTGGGCGCGGCGTCGCGCCAGGCCGGCTTCCATCCGGTGTGGCCGCGCAACGCCTCGCGCAGCACCGAGAAGATCGAATAATGGTCCGTCGACATGAAGAGCGTCCGCTGCCGTTACGCAGCCACGCTCCCGCGGGGAGCTTGCGCGCTCAACATAAATCGAACTTATAGGCGCTTCGCTGAGGCCCCCGGACGCGCAGCATGGCGACCCGCTCCGACGACCTGCCCTTTGATCTCCGCTCGCTCTCGATCTTTCTCGCGGTCTGCGACGCAGGCGCGATGGCGGTCGCGGCGCGGCGGCTCGGGCTCACCCAGCCCGCCGTCTCGATCGCGATCGCCGAACTCGAGAGTCGGATCGGGGCCGCGCTGTTCGACCGCGCAGTGCGCCCGCTCGCGCTCACGCCGGCCGGCGCCCTGCTGCGGCAGCGCGCGAGCGCCCTGCTGTCGGAGGCCCGCCAGATCGCCCCGATGCTCCGCGAGGTCGGCCGCGGCCGGCTGCCTCTGGTGCGCGTCGGGCTGGTGGACTCGCTGTCCCGGGCCGTCGCCGCGCCGCTCGCGCGCTTCCTGTCGGGCCGCGCCGACGAGGTTTCGATCTTCTCGGGCTTGACCGCGGCGCACGCCAGCGCGCTGGTGACGCGCAATCTCGACGTGATGATCGGCGTCGACGACCTCGGCGACATCAGCGGCCTGGAGCGCTGGCCGATCGTGGCGGAGACTTACGTCCTGGTCCTGCCGAAGGATGAGCCGCCGGTTCGGACGCTCGCGGAGCTGGAAACGGTTACCAGCCGGCTAAAGTTCGTCCGCTTCAGCGCGCGCTCGAGCACCGGCGGCGACATCGACCGCCATCTCCGCCGGCTCGGGCTCGAACTGCCACGGGGGCTGGAGTTCGACACGCCGGCTGGCGTCACCGCCATGGTCGCCCAGGGCGGGCACTTCGCGATCACCACGCCGCTCTGCGTGCTGGAGGCGAAGGACGACATCTGCAACCTCGCCTTCGCGCCGACGCCGGGTCCGCAGCTCCGCCGCCAGCTCACTCTGGTCGCCTATCGCCACCAGCTCGGGCGGCTTCCGCTGGAGATCGCCGAGCTGGTGCGCGGGCGCCTCGCGGCCGAGGCCCTGCCGGCGATCGAGGCCGCGGCGCCTGGGCTTGCGGCTGCAGTCACGGTCCTCTAGCGGAACATTCGCCGCGCCAAGCGCTTGAACCGTCGTTCAATTTCCGACGAGGTTCGACATGACAGACATTCCGCCGCGCCGCGGCGCCGGCCCGCAGGAACCTGCGCTGCCCCGCAGCGAGCAAAGGACGAACCGGGGCGCCCTGAAGATCCTGATCGCGCTGCTGGTTCTCGCCGTCGTCGCGGCCATCGTCTACTACGGCTACGTCCAGCCAGACGCGACGCAAGGCAAACTGCTCTGATCCAAGGATAGACACGAAAAAGCGCGGCGGATCTGATCCGCCGCGCTTCTCGGTCAAAGCAGAGAACCCGCTTACGCGGCCTTCTTGTTCACCTTGGCCTGCGCTGCGCGGTTCAGAAGCTGGTCGGCGTTCTTCTCTTCCTTCAGCGTCTCCTCGAACAGCTTGACGGCGTCAGGCATGCCGAGCTGACCAGCCCAGCTCGCGAGCGTGCCGTAGCGCGCCATCTCGTAATGCTCGACGGCCTGCGCGGACGAGATGAGGCCGGCGTCGAGGGCGGGACTGCCCTTGAACTCGTCCATGATCTCCTTGCCCTCTTCGACCAGCCCCTGCATCGCCTCGCACGGCTTGCCCTGCGGCCGCTTGCCGAGCATTTCGAAGACCTGCTCGAGGCGCTGGATCTGGCCGTCCGTCTCTTCGCGGTGCTGCTCGAAAAGCTGGCGCAGCTCGTCGGATTCCGCCGCCTTGCTCATCTTGCCGAGCGCCCGGAGGATCTGCTTCTCGGCGTGGTAGATGTCCTTGAGCGTGTCGAGGAAGAGGTCTTCCAGAGTCTTCTCTTTGGTCGCCATTTTTGTTTCCCGGCCCTTTTTAACGAAGCGCGCCTGACGCCCCAGAGCGCCGCGCGGCGGCCCATCGCCGCTGTGCCGATACAAAGCGGAAGGCCGGCGGATCGTTCCGCGCGCCGATCGCTCCCGGGGGAGCGCGACATCTCCAGCGCAGCTGCGACGGAAAGGTATCCGGTTGAGGAACATTCCATCGAGCGCGCGCTTTCGACGGAGGAAGTTGGACGCCTGCGGGCGCGCTGCGATCCTTACGAGGCGAGGAGTCATCGATGTTCGGTCACCGCAAGGTGCTGCTCGCGCCGTTCGTTCCGCGCGCCCACGGCGCGCCGCCCACGCCGGTTCCGGCGAAGGCGGCGGACTAGTCCCTTTTCCGTTTCCTCCCCCACCTCGCGGGCGCTTGGGCGCCCGCCTTTTTTTTCGGAGCGCTCTCATGGCCAGTTTCGATCAGGACGTCGTCCGTTCCACCTTCGTCGTCGGGCTGCGTGACGCGCACGCCGTCGAGAACCAGGCGCTGTCGCTCATCGACCGCCAGCTTGACCGGCTGAGGAACTATGATGAGGTCGCCGAGCAGCTGCGTCGTCACCGCGGCGAGACCGAGCAGCAGATCGGGCGGCTCGAGCAGATTCTCGGTTCGCTGGACGAAAGCCACTCCGCCCTCAAGGACGCCGCGCTGTCGTTCACGGGCAATCTGGCCGCGCTCGGCCACGCCGTCGCGGGCGACGAGATCCTGAAGAACACGTTCGCGAACTTCGCCTTCGAGAATTTCGAGGCGGCGAGCTATCGCTCGCTTATCACGATCGCTGAGGCCGGCGCATTCAGCTCCGCCGTTCCGCTGCTTCAGAACAGCCTCGACGAGGAGCTCGCAATGGCGGCTTGGCTCGAGCAGCGCGTGCCGGCGATCACCACCAAGTACCTGACGCTGTCGTCGCAGGGCGAGAAAGCCGACCGCTGACGCCACAGGCGCCGGCCCTCGCGTCTGGCGAGGGCCGATCCCTTTATTCGACCGGCCTCCTGCCGCGGCCCGGCCCCGCCCGCTTGGCGCCCTGCTGGCGGGGCCCGCCCTCCCGGCGGATGGCGCCACGCCGCCCTTCGGGCGCGGCGCCAACAAAGCGTCGCGGCCAGAGGCCCTTGCGGCTTGTGCCCCCGCCGCGTCGCGTGTATCTCACCGCGGATCGACGCTCGCCTTACGCGGAGAGGTGCCAGAGTGGTCGATTGGGACGGTCTCGAAAACCGTTGTGCGGGCAACCGTACCGTGGGTTCGAATCCCACCCTCTCCGCCACTTCCTTGAGCTAAATAATTGGGATCATCCTGGCGGCCGAGGCTGAGCGTGCCGAAACGTCACGATCAGCCCGCACCCATTAAGCGCCCCTCCCCAGCAAGCTCGGACAATCCTGGCCGATCATCGGGGAGCCGCGCAGCGCCGTTCGGCGGCCGTTGATCTCCGGCCGACGCTCGCCGGAGCCGGTGATCCCACAGCAGACGTCGAGCTCGCTGGAGGGCCAAGGCGCTAGCTCCCCGCCGCCTCAGCCGCTTCGGCGCCGCCGCTCAGGTGGCTGTGGCGACTAGCGCTCCGCCGAGCGCGCGATCCAGATAAGGCGCGGTGCGGCTCGCCTGGCAGGCGGCGACCTGCGCCGGCGGACCGCTCGCGACGATCCGCCCGCCCTCGTCGCCGGCGCCGGGCCCGATGTCGATCACCCAGTCGCTCGCCGCCGCCACCTTCATGTCGTGATCGACCAGGATGACGCTGTTGCCGGCCTCGACTAGGGCGCGGAGCTGGCCAAGCAGGCGCTCGACGTCGGTTGGATGAAGACCGGTCGTCGGTTCGTCAAGCACATAGAGCGCGCCGCCCCGCTGGGAGCGCTGCAACTCGGCGGCGAGCTTCACCCTTTGCGCCTCGCCGCCCGAAAACTCCGTCGCGGGCTGGCCCAGGCGCAGATAGTTCAGCCCGACCTCTCGGAGCACCTCGAGCGACCGGCCGACGTTGGGCGCGTCTTCGAAGAACTCCCAGGCGCTCTCGACAGTGAGCGCCAGCACCTCGGCGATGGTCTTGCCGCGATAGCGGATCTCGAGCGTCTTTGGGTTGTAGCGGGCGCCGCGACATGCGGGGCACGGGGCGTAGACGCTCGGCAGGAAGAGCAACTCCACCATCACGAAGCCTTCCCCTTCGCAGCGCGGGCAGCGGCCCTTGGCGACGTTGAACGAGAAGCGGCCTGCATCGTAGCGGCGTTTTTTGGCTTCGGGGGTCGCCGCGAACAGGGCGCGGACATGGTCGAAAAGGCCGGTATAGGTGGCGAGGTTGGAGCGCGGGGTGCGCCCTATCGGCTTCTGGTCGACCTCGATCAGCCGCCTGATCCCATCAAGTCCGCCGAGGATCCGGCCTTCGGTCACGCCGGCGAGCCGGTCCTCCAGCGCGGCGTCGCCATCCGGCTCCTCTTCGGCCGCGACCGGGCTGCCGAGGGCGGCGGCGACCAGTTCGACCAGCGCTTGGCTGACGAGGCTCGATTTTCCTGAACCGGAGATTCCGGTGACGGTCGTCATCACGCCGAGCGGGATCGCGCAGTCGACCTGCTTCAGATTGTTGCGCGAGACCCCCTCCAGCCGCAGCCAGCCGGCGGGCTCGCGCTTCGGGCTCGGCGTCCCGCCGCCTTCGCCGAACAGATGGCGTCTCGTTTCCGACGCGGCGACCTCGCGCAGACCCTCGATCGGGCCGCTGTAGAGGATCTCGCCGCCATGCTCGCCAGCGGCGGGGCCGACATCGACGATCCAGTCGGCGCGGCGGACGACGTCCATCTCATGCTCGACCACGAACAGCGAATTGCCGACCGCCTTCAGCCCGTCGAGCGCTCGGAGCAGCGCCTCGGTGTCGGCGGGATGAAGCCCGGCGGACGGCTCGTCCATCACATAGACGACCCCGAACAGGTTGGAGACGACCTGAGTGGCGAGCCTTAGCCGCTGCAGCTCGCCTGGCGAAAGGGTCGGGGTGCCGCGTTCGAGCGCCAGATAGCCGAGACCAAGGTCGAGCAGCACCGTCAGTCGGCGGCGCAGATCGCCGGCGATGCGCTCGACGACCAAGGCCTTCTCCGGATGGCTCTTGCGGAGCGCTCTGAGCTTGCCGGCTTTCGCTTCGGCATAGGGCGCGAAGATCTTCGAAACCCGAGCCATCGGCTGGCGGCTCATTTCGGCGATGTCGAAGCCCTCGAAGCGGACCGACAGGGCTTCCCGGCGCAGCCTCTTGCCGTCGCAGACCGGGCAAACTCGGGCGATCATGAAGCGCGCGGCGCGCTTCTTCATCATCGCGCTCTGGGTCGTCGCATAGCTGTGGGTGACATGGCGCTTCGCGCTCGAGAAGGTGCCCATGTAAGCGGGCTCCGTCTTGCGCCGGATGGCGCGCTGGATTTCGTCGTGGCTCCACCCGGGATAGACCGGAACCTGCGGCTGCTCGTCGGTGAAAAGGATCCAGTCGCGCAGCTTTTTCGGCAGGTTCCGCCACGGCGTGTCGACGTCGACGCCGAGGCTGATCAGGATGTCGCGCAGATTCTGGCCGCCCCAGGCCGTCGGCCAAGCGGCCACCGCGCGCTCGCGGATCGTCTTGGACGGATCGGGGACCATCGAGGCCTCTGTGACCTCATGGATGCGGCCGAGGCCCTGGCAGCGCGGACAGGCGCCCTCGGTCGTGTTGGGCGAAAAGGATTCGGCGTCCAGATGGGCTTGCCCCGGCGGATAGTCGCCAGCGCGCGAGTAGAGCATCCGCATCAGGTTCGAGATGGTGGTGACGCTGCCGACCGACGAGCGGGTGGTGGGCGATCCGCGCTGCTGCTGCAGCGCCACCGCCGGCGGCAGGCCCTCGATCTCGTCGACCTCAGGGACCTCCATCTGGTGAAACAGGCGACGCGCGTAAGGCGAAACCGACTCCAGATAGCGGCGCTGCGCCTCGGCGTAGAGCGTGGAAAAAGCCAGCGACGACTTGCCCGATCCCGACACGCCGGTGAACACCACCAGAGCGTCGCGCGGGATGTCGACATCGACATTCCTGAGATTGTGCTCGCGCGCGCCGCGCACGCGGACGAAGCCGGAGGTCTTCATGTCTCGCGTGCGAACCTCCTCGATCCGGACGCTCACGAACGGCCGTCCGTCGGCTTCGGCTTTATGCCTGCCGGATAAGAAGGCGTCGTGGGCCTACAACATTGGAAGGCGGCGCGGTTTCGGGCCGAGCGGGAACGCCGCGTCTATCCGGGCGAATTCAGCTTCCGTCAGCCGGAGCGAGCCCGCGCCGGAATTGTCTTCGGCGTGCTCGACGCTGGACGCCTTGGGTATCGCGAACAAGGACGGCTTGCGCACCAGGAAGCGGAGCGCCACCTGACGCGCCGTCGCGCCGTGGCTTGCCGCAATCTCCTCCAGGACGAGGCCGCCCGGCGTGCGCCGGCCCGGGAAGTCGCCATGGCCGAACGGACTGTACGCGACCACGGCGACCCCGTGCTCCTCGCACCAAGGCAGAACGGCGTGCTCGATTGCGCGTTCACCGAGGTTGTAGAGAACTTGGTTGCAGACGAGCTGGCCCTTACCACCAGCTTTCCAGGCGGCATCGAGGTCGGGCACGTCGAAATTGCTGACGCCCCAGGACAGGATCTTGCCCTGCTCGCGGAGCCGCTCGAAGCCGGCGAACGTGTCCTCGAGCGGATGGGAGCCGGGCCAATGCAGGAGATAGCAGTCCAGCCTGTCTGTCCCGAGGCGCGCGAGCGAGCGCTCGCAGGCGGCTACGGTCCCGCTATAGGAAGCGTTGCTGGGGAGCACCTTCGAGACGACAAAAACGTCGTCTCTCCGCCCCGCTATGGCCTCGCCCACCACGATCTCGGCGTCGCCGTACATTTCGGCGGTGTCGATGTGGGTCATGCCGAGGTCGATGCCGCGCCGCAGGGCCGCGATGGCGGTCGGCCGGTGCGCGGCGTCGATGTACCACGTTCCCTGGCCGATCACCGCAACCTCTCGCGGCAATAGCCCGAACGGGCGTCGCTCCATGCTCGTCTGATCCGACGCGGGTGACGCCTGGCGACTGGCGGCTTTCATGAAACGGACAGCCTTTCCTCAGTCTGTGCGAGGCGGAATTCAACCCGCCTTTCTGAATGCCGCGGGCCGGTGGGGTTTTCGGCCGCTGCGAGTTCAACGGATTGCGTAGATCTGGGCCTGTCCACGCCCTTACGCCCGCGCCGCGAGCTTTTCGATCAACGCTCTGGCTGCGGGCGCTGAGGACGCAGGGTTCTGCCCGGTGATCAGGAGCCCGTCGGCGACCACATAGGGCTGCCAGTCGGCGACCTTCGAGAACAGGCCGCCGTTCCGCTTGAGCTCGTCCTCGACCAGGAACGGAACGACCGCGGTCAGCCCCACGGCCTCCTCCTCCGTGTTGGTGAAGCCGGTGACGTTGCGGCCCTGGACCAGCGGCTTGCCGTCTGTGCCCTGCGCGTGCCGGAGCACGCCGGGCGCGTGGCACACGAGGGTGACGGGCTTGTCCGCCGCAATCGTCCCCTCGATGAGCGCGATCGAACGGCGGTCCTCCGCCAAATCCCAGAGAGGACCATGGCCGCCGGGATAGAACACGGCGTCGAAGGCCTCATGCGAAACCGTGTCGAGCCGGGCCGTCGCCGCGAGCGCGGCCTTGGCCGCAGCGTCGGCCTCGAAACGCCTCGTGTCGTCGGTCTGGAAGTCAGGTTCCGCGCTCTTGGGATCGAGCGGCGGCTCGCCGCCCTTGGGCGACGCGAGAGTGATCTCGGCGCCCGCGTCCTTGAAGGCGTAGTACGGCGCGGCGAACTCCTCGAGCCAGAAGCCGGTCTTGCGGCCGGTGTTTCCAAGACGGTCATGCGAGGTGAGCACCATCAGTATCTTCACGTCCGTTTCCTCTTCAGCGAGCGCTCAATGGGGGACGGTGACGACGATCTTCCCGAACTGCTGGTTCGACTCCATGTAGCGGTGCGCGTCGACGATCTCGTCGAGCGTGAAAGTCTTCGCGACGATCGGCTTCAGGCGCCCGCCGGCGAGGCCATCTTGGATGAAGGCCGATGCGCGGGCCATCCGCTCCTTGTCCCGGACAAACTCGAACAGCGTGTAGCCGCGCAGCGTCAGCGCCTTCTGCATGGCCGCGATGACCGGAAATGGCGTGGGCCCAGACGCGAGCGCGCCGTAAAGAAAAAGAACGCCGTGAGGACTCATCGCCTCGGCGAGCCTCTCCACCTGAGGTCCGCCGACCGGGTCGAACACGAGGCGCGCGCCCTTGCCGCCCGTCGCACGGTTGACCTCGGCCGGCAGATCCTGCTCGGACGTGACGATGACATGCGCCGCGCCGGCGCCTTCCAACGCCGCCGCCTTGTCGCGCGTCCGGGTCGTCGCGATCGAGATCGCGCCGACGCTGTTCGCGATCTGGATCGCCGCGAGGCCGACGCTTGAGGACGCCGCCGGAATGACGACCGCGTCGCCCTCTCCGAGACGGCCGATGTCGATGAGCGCGCCCCACGCCGTGAGGTAGGCCATCCATAGCGCGGCCGACTCGATCGCCGAGACTCCGTTGGGGCGTCGCACGACGCCGTAAGCCGGCACGATGGCCGTCTCCGCGTAAACGCCGTAATCGTTCATGGAGAAAGCCGGGATGACGCTGACGAGATCGCCAGGCGCGAAGCCGTCGACGCCGTCTCCCAAAGACTCGACCGTAGCGGAGGCCTCGTAGCCAAGGCGCGCGGGCAAGCGTGGCGTTTCGAGGTAGGCGCCCGACCGAAACATCGCTTCGGCGCGATTGAGGCCGATCGCCTCCACCCGCACGCGCATCTCTCCCGGTCCCGGATCGCCGACCGGGAGATCATCGAACTGCATCACCTCTGGTCCGCCAGTGCGATGGAACCTGACCACCCGTGTCATGGCGACGTGTCCTTACATTGCAACGCCGGAGAGCATGTGCGGCCAACTCAGAAGCCGCTCGTCGTCCCGTCGCGGACGACGACCGCCTCAGGCCGCCTGGCCCGCGCGTCCTTCCGCGCCTGCGAACAGCTTGATGGTTTCCCGGTTGAAAGCGGCCATGTCGTCGGGGCTGCGGCTCGTCACGAGGCCCCGGTCGACGACGGCCTCCTCAACGACCCAGTTCGCGCCGGCGTTCTTGAGATCGGTCTTGAGCGACGGCCAGGAGGTCATGCGGCGGCCGCTTGCCGCGCCGGCTTCGATGATGGTCCACGGCCCGTGGCAGATCGAGGCGACAGGCTTCCCGGCGTCGAAGAACGCTTTGGCGAACGCCACGGCCTTGGCGTCGGCGCGGAGCGTGTCGGGATTTATGACGCCGCCGGGCAGGAGGAGAGCGTCGTAATCCCCGGGGATCGCTGAAGCGAGCGGCGCATCCACAGGGTAGCGCTTGCTCCACTCTGTGAAGTTCCAGGCGCGGACCTCGTCGGTCTTTGGCGAGATCAGGGTGGTCTTGGCGCCGGCTTCGTCGAGCGCCTTCCGGGGCTCGGTCATTTCGACTTCCTCGAACCCATCGGTGACGAGAATAGCAACGTTCAATCCTTTGAGCGTGTCAGTGGCCATGAGAAATCTCCTTTGAGGCTGCGCTCGACCGGCGAGAGTGGCCGAGGCGCGGGGGCTCGGCGTCTGCGTTTGGCGGATTGGAGCGCTTGGGGGGAGCCGCTCCTGGCGTCCGCCGGCGGCTCGCCCGGTTGGCCGCGTTGTGCGAAACGATGACGAACTTCTTGGGCGAACTCTCGAACATCCGCTACGCGCTAGGAGCCAGTTCGAGAGGGATGACTTCGACTTTCACGACTTTGGAAGGTCGAGATCTTGAACCTTAGATGTCGTCGCGACGATACACGTGCCGACGCGATCCCGATGCCGTGATTGCTCCTCCTTCGATTTGTTGCGGGTCGAGCAAGGCAATGCCAGCGCGTACTTTTCGTGCGGTGTCAGGGCAGCTTCGCCGCAAGCACATCGAGTTTTTCAATTTTGGGAGGCGAGGCGAAAAGCTCGGGCGACCGCTCCATCAATGCGGCCGCCACAAGGCCGGAGAGGTGCGCTTGCCGTCCCGCCTCATCAGCGAAAACGTCGAAAATCCCGAAAGTCGCCGGGCCCATGCGGACGCCGAACCAAGCGATGGTTCCAGGTTCGTTCTGGACGATCGGCTGGCCGCTTTTTAGAAACGCCTCGACATCTGCTTCTTTTCCGGGCTTGGCTTCCATGGTCACGAGGAGCGCGAACCTAACCACTCGCTTATCCTTTCAAAGTTGACGACGCGCCGAGAGCCCGACTAGGTCGACGGACACGGCTATCGAGCCGCGGCTCATCTTCGACCGAACCCATGTTCATGGCTGGCTATTCAAGATACGAACTTCGACCCGCCGATATATCGAATCAGGGTCGAGGTCCCGGGACACCGCCTCAGGCGCATCAAGTCTCACGCGCGAGCGCGACGCCCTGACGATCGTCAATTTCGCAGATTGCTTGAGGGTGTTCGATCGGGCGGGAAGGCGGAAGGCGGCGCTGACCAGGCGACTGGCCGCAGACCGCTGACGCCAGAGCTTGCGCTGTGCCCGGCCGCCAGACCGAGACCGCTTAGCGGTCGCGTGAGCGCCAGATGAGGCTGCCGTTAGGCGGCGGCCGTCGCGCCCAGTCAGACGCCGGCGAGCAGCCCGTGCTCGTTCAGCGCGAGATCTTGATCGAGCAGCGCGTCGAACTGGGTCTCACCCATCGGCGCCGCGAACAGGTAGCCCTGGCCCACCGAGCACCCGACCGCCTTCATGATCGCGCGTTCCGCCTCCGTCTCGATCCCTTCCGCGACGACGCGGATGTCGAGAGCGGCGCCGAGCCTGACGACGGTTTCCACGATGATGCGCTTCGCCGCGCTGTGGGCGACGTCGTGCACGAAGCTCCGATCGATCTTGATCTCGCTCAGCGGAAAACGCTCCAGATACCGCAGATTGGAATAGCCCGTGCCGAAGTCGTCGATCGAGATCCCGACGCCAAGACGCCTCAAGTCTTCAAATGCTTGGCGAATGCTGTCGTCTTCGGGAATCATCAAGTTCTCGGTGAGTTCCAGCGTCAGCCATTCGCCCCGGCAGCCCGTGTCCTCCAGCGCTTGACGGACGAAAGCGGCCATGTCGCGCCGCATGAACTCGAGCGCCGACACATTGAACGAAAAACGCAGCGGCGTGCGGCGACCTTGATTGACCCGCGCCGCTTGCGCCGCGACCGTGCGCAAGCCCCATGCGCCGATCTCCAGCATGGCGCCGGTTTCTTCGGCGATGCCCAGGAACAGGCCCGGTGATTGGAGACCGAAGACGCCGTGATTCCACCGCAAGAGCGATTCCGCGCCACTCAGATCACCTGTCTCAAGATCAATCTGAGGCTGGTAGTGGAAGATGAATTCTTGATTGGCGACAGCGGTTTGAAGCTCGTTCGCGAGCCGGATCCGGTTCCGTGCGTTCCGTTCGTCCTCAGCCGCGAAGGCAAGGGGCGGATGGCCGGGTTTGACCTTCGATCGGTGCAGCGCGGCGCCCGACTGCCGGACGAGGTGGAGCGGGTCCGTCCCGGCCGGTCCGACGGCGAAGCCGATGGCGAACTGAACCGCCACCGATGCGCCGGGCAGCAGAAACCGCGGTCGCAGCAAGCCCACGACGCTCTCTACGAGATCTGAGGCGCGATCGGCGTCTTCCAGTTCGAACGCGAGCGCGAAGCTGTTGGTGCCCACCCTCGCGATCGCGACCGCAGGGACCGTCGCCAGGCGTGCGGCCGCCGCGCGAAGCAGCGCGTCGCCCACGTCATAGCCGAAGCCATTATTCACATCACGGAATTTTATTATATCTGTCTTTAAGAGAAGTAACTTCGATGTTTTGATAGCATTCGCCGCAACCAATCGGTCGATGAGACCGTAGCGGTCGAGAAGACCAGTCAGGCGGTCGATGTTCGAGGCGTATGTGACGTCTCGGATGACGCCGACGAAGTGCGTCAGACGACTGGCGTCGTCATATAGGGGCGCCATCCGCAACGCGTTACGGAACATTGTCCCGTCACGCCGGTAGTTTCGCAGGATCACCGAACAGGCGCGGCCTTCCTCCAAAGCGGCCCGGACCTCTGCGATCTCGGGCTGCAGGCGGTCGCTGCCCTGGAGATAGCGGCAATTCTTCCCAATCGCCTCATCGGGCGAATAGCCGGTGATCGCCTCGAACGCGCTGTTGACCTGGACAATTGGCTGCCCCCGCATGCGCATATCGGCGATCAGCACGCCGTCGCTGATATGGTCGAGCGCCACCAGGGACGCAGCCTGCGGGAGCGCCGGATCGCCCGACCGCTTGATCAGGCTTCGCCACCGACCTGATTTGAATCCACGTCCCGCCGGAGCCAGATCGACAAGCGCATTCGGCTCAAGGGTCATTGCGCGATCAAGTCACGTAGGCCTTCAACGCCCTCGAAAGCGCTGGGATTTCCCGCCGTGCCGCGCGCGTCGGTATCATGGTCCATGTCAGGCCTCCGTGCGCGAACCTGCGGCCCGGTCGCCGACGCTTCAACCTATAATGAGCGACTGATCAGGACAAATCGGCGGCGCCACCGTCGTCGTCCGCTTCTCCGGATGACGTCGTCGTCTGGAACCGGAGACGATATTCCGCCGGAGAGACGCCGATGCGGCGTTGGAACGCTCGCCTGAGCGTCGTCGTCGATCCGAATCCCGCGGCATGGGCGATCGCCTTGAGCGAAGACGGCGTGTCTTCCAGCATCCGCCGGGCGACATCGACCCGCGCCAGTTCGACATAGGCGGCCAGGCTCATGCCGGCCTGAGCGTGGAAGAGCCGCGAAAGATGCCGCGGGCTCACTCGGGCTACGTCGGCGAGGACCTCGAGGCTCAGCTCTGCGCGAGGGTTCTCCAGGATATGCAACCTTACCCTGTCGACCGGGCCAGCGCCGGCGCTCTGTGCGGTTAAAATCGCGCTGAATTGCGACTGGCCGCCGGGCCGCTTTAGGAAGACGACCAGCCGACGCGCCACCCACAGCGCCAGCGCGCGCCCGTGATCCTCCTCGATCAGCGAAAATGCGAGATCGACGGCCGCCGTGACGCCGGCGGAGCTGAACACCTTGCCGTCTCGAACAAAGATGCGGTCGGGCGCGACCCGAATATCGGGATTTTCAGCAGCGAAGCGGTCGGTGTACTCCCAGTGGGTCGTCGCGCGGCGTCCCGCCAGAAGCCCCGCCTGCGCCAGCAGAAAGGCGCCCGTGCACGTCGAGCCGTAGCGCCGCGCCTGCGCGGCTTGCTGGCGCATCCACAGCGTGACGTCTTCGCTGGGGCGAGCCGGCACCCCGTGCGGGCCCGCGACGATCAACGTGTCGGAAGATTCGGTCGCGTCGACGATAGAGGCGTCAGGCACATATTTAAGGCCCGAAGCGCTTTCCTCCGCGACGCCCCGCTCGGTGACTACCCGCACGCGGTAGCGCTGACCGGGTTCGAGCTTGCAGTTGGCCTCGAAGAGCGCGTCACGCAATCCGGCGACTTCAAGCAGATGCACCTTCTCGGGCGCGAAGATCGTTATCAGCACGGCCCGAACTCCCCCGACCGGGCATAGCCCTCAAGTCGTACACACTGAGCCGCTGCAGCGCGTCGCGACGCTGTCCAACGATCCGCCGCCAAGCCTTCGCCATCGTGATTGCCTCAGGACCTGCGCCGGCGATGCGCGATCTCTGCTAACGCTTACGAAGCAGATCCTTCCCTGTCGCGACAGACCTTCCGCTCGCCGGGCGACCGCAACCGCGTGCGCCGGCCTTTATATCAGTTTCCGCGGGGCCGTCATCGCTATCCGCCTTGGGCCGTTGAGCTTGATGAGCCCGGCTCTCCGGAGTTCGGTCATGGCCCGGCTTACAGTCTCGACCGCGATCCCAAGATGGTCCGCGATATCGTAACGGGACACCGGCAGTACGACTGCGCCATCCTCCGCGCCGGAAAGCCGCGTCGACATCAGCAGCAGATAGGCCGCGATCTTCTCAGTGGCCGTGGTCCGCCCTTGAACCAACAACTGGCTCTCAAGTCGCGCGATGACGTCGCAGGCAAGCTGATAAAACAACCGATAAAGGCGAGGATCGTCCTTGGCGAGCTTGATCAGGTTTCGCTGCGTAAGGCGCGCCGTCAGAGTGCCTTCGGTAACAGCTTCGAACGAATAGCTCCCCGCGTCGTCTGACCCGAGGGCAAAAAAGTCGCCGGGCATGATCAGATCGACGATCCGTCGCTGGCCGCTTTCATGGACGACACTTTTACGGACGATGCCCGAGAGCACCCAGCACAGTCCGCCTTCGGTCAACAGCGCGGCGCAGTTCTCCTCGCGTCGCCAGCGTGTGAACGCCACGGCGCCGTCGAGCTCGGGCGTGAAGTCCAGCAGTTCGGGATCGGCGCTGGATCCCGTATGCGGGCGTGGAAGGGCGTTTACGGAACGAACCTGAGCGGCGCTGACAGCGTACATCTCGTGTCTCCGTGTGAGCGCGGCCCAATCGTCCAGGTCTTCCAGCCGTTTTGGCTCGGCGCCGAAAACTATGCTCATCGGAAGATGATCCGCGCGCGGACCCCAACGCAATTCCGTCGCATTCCTAGGTAAAGGTCGCAGAGCGGCCGTCCGCGCCAGCCGCCCTAATTAGGGGCGAGCGGCGTCGGAGTGGCGGCGGCTAGATCTTCGGTCGCATGTTCGCCGACGCCGCCAAACGCGCCGAATCGGCCAATGTGCGGACGCCGAGTCTCTCCACGACATGCGACCTGTGTGGGTCCACGGCATAGGCGCTGATTTCGACGGGGGACCGGAGGTCAGCTCGGCATGTTCAACAGGGCGCTGGCCTTCGAAGCCGTCGTCGCGCTGGTCATCAGGCGATCAGCGCGCTCCCGCTGGTCGCTCTGGAGACGCGGGAGACGATCGTCCGGGAGATCGACGAGCTAGCGCGTCGTCGCCGGGAGCATCCGATCGATGGCTTCGCCCAGTCCAAACACCCCGTTGGGGTCGTCATAGCGCGCGCCGTTGATGAAGAAGGTGGGCGTTCCATTGACGCCGCTGCGCACGCCGCCGATGAAGTCGGCCCTCACCTTTCCGGCGTAGAGACCATTGGCGAGGGCGTCGCGCAGAGCGACAGTCGAAAGGTTCAGGCTGGCGGCCAGCGAGATCATCAACGGCACGCTCAACCGGCGCTGATTGGCGTAGAGCGCGTCGTGCATCGACCAGAACAGGCCGTTGGCGCCGGCGAACTCCGCCGTCTCGGCCGCCGGAGCCGCATGCGGATGCATCTCCGCCAGAGGGAAGTGCCGGAAGACCAGGCGAACTTCGCGGCTGAAGCGCTCTTGAATCTGATCGATGACGGGCTGCGCTGCTCCGCAATAGGGGCATTCATAGTCGCCGTACTCGACCAGCGTGACGGGCGCGTCCTGGCTGCCTCGGATGTGGTCATGCGACGTTACGGGAACCCTGAGCGTTGCCATCTTTGTTCTCCGTTGCTGGTAGCTCCTCAAGCGCATCCGTCGGCGCCCGGATTCACCGCGATCGGCGAACGGTAGCTCCAGGCGACCACGCCTTTCTCGTCGATGATGAACAGCGCCCGTTCGCTCACCCCCTCGGCCTCTCGATAGGCGCCGTAGCTTCTCGCGACAGCGCCCTTGGGTTCGAAGTCCGACAGGAGCGCAAAATGCAGCTTGCGGTCTCGGGCGAACGCCTGATGGCACCAGACGCCGTCGACCGAGATGCCGAGCAGCTCCGCGCCGTGGCGGCGAAACTCCGGAAGGATGTGGTTGTAGAGGGACATCTGGTCACCGCAGACCGGACTCCAGTCCGCCGGGTAGAAAGCCAGCACCACCCGGCGACCGGCGAATTCGTTGAGCGAGAGCGTCTGGTCGGGGGTGACGTGGAGGGTGAAGTCGGGGGCCGGAGCGCCCTTCGTAAGCAGTTGAGCCATAATTGCCTCCCAGGGGTTCAGGCAGACGCCGCCAGTGGATCTGGCGCGTGTTCGCCGCGATGCTTTCGGAGCTGAAAGGCCAAGACCATCAGGATCACGCCCAGCACCAGCGAATAGGCCGCCAACCACCAGGTGAGCACCAGGGCGCCGATCAGCGGCGCGGCGAACAGCAGCACGCCGTAGATGAGCGAGGCGACGCCGCCGACCACCAGGATCCACCGTCCGTGGCTGATCTTCAGGCTGAGCGCGGCGCCGAGCATCAGGGCGCCGGAGATCAGCGCCCACGCGCCGACCATGAAGACGAACGCGATCACCGTGATGCCCGGCCAGATCGCCGTCACGACGCCGACGAGCACGCCGAACAGGCCGTTGAGGAGAAGCAGTCCCCAGCGTTCGCCTTTCCGGGCGCCGCGCACCGCAAGCACGATGTTGAGGATTCCGTCCACCAGGCTGTAGGCGGCGAAGATAAGCACGAGAGCCAACATCGCCGCGCCGGGCACCGCGAAAGCGGCGATGCCGAACAAGATGGCGAGCAGGCCACGCAGCGCGACCGCCCACCAGTTGTCGGCGAGCATGGCGTTCATGGCGTTCGCACGGGGACCGACAGACTCGATGTTGATCATGGTGCGTCTCCGCGATCTGCTTGCGCCTGAATGCCGTTCTTGTTGCAACCTACCGGGAGCGCGGGGGGGCGTTCCTTGACGGTCGTCAATTCAGGGTCTCGATCGGCCCGCGTTTAGACGTCGACGCGGCCAAGCAACTCGAGGCCAGGCTCGGTCCGCAGTGCGGCGACGACCCGCCCTGCTTCCTTTGGGCCCGCGCTGAACAGCATGGCCTGGTCCGCGAGGCCAAAGCCGTCCGCTAGAATCTTCGGGGAATACAGCGCTTGCGCCGGCTTGGACGATATCGGCGACGGGGGCGCGGATGTCGGCGTCTTTGACGACCGTCAATTCGCGCCCTGCCGAGGCAAATTATTGTTGCGCCATCCGAACCGGAAGACCGGATGCGATGGCCGCGACTGATCCCTACGATGTGCTGGCTGTATCGAGAGACGCCTCGCAAAAGGATATACAGGCGGCCTTCCGCAAGCTCGCGAAGAAGTTGCACCCGGACCTCAACCCGGGGGACGCGCAGGCGCAGCGCAAGTTCCAGGAGGTGTCGGCCGCCTATGAACTCCTGGGCGACGAGGAGAAGAGAGCGCGCTTCGATCGCGGCGAAATCGACGCCTCCGGCGCCGAGCGGCCGCAGCGCCGCTATTACCGGGACTTCGCGGAGGCCGGCGGCGCCTCTGACGGATACAGCCAGACATCCGGCTTCGAGGACTTTGATGACGCCGACGACATCCTGTCCTCTTTCTTTTCGCGCAGCGGTCGGCGCGGCTTCCGCATGGGGGGCGTCGATCGGCGCTATCGCCTGGAGGTCGATTTCCTGGACGCGGTGAACGGCGCCACGAAGCGCCTTGTTCTGCCGGACGGGACCTCCCTCGACGTCGTCATCCCGCCCGGAGCCGAGGACAATCAGGTGATCCGGGTCGCCGGCAAAGGAGAAGCCGGCGCGGGGGGCGGCGAGCCGGGCGACGCGCTGATCGAGATCGCCGTCCGTCCCCACCCGTTCTTCCGCCGCGAAGGGCTCAACATCAGACTCGATCTGCCGATCTCCCTGTCCGAGGCGGTGCTCGGCGGGAAGGTCGTCGCTCCGACGCCTTCGGGACCCGTTACTGTCGCCATCCCCAAAGGATCCAACACCGGCAAGGTGCTGCGCCTGAAAGGAAAAGGCGTCCCGGGGCGCGGCGGCAAGCGCGGCGACGAGTACCTGGTTCTGAAAATCGTCCTGCCGGACAAGCCCGATCCGGAGCTCGAAGCTTTCGTCAGCCGCTGGAAGGCAGGCAAGACCCATGACCCGCGCGAAGGGCTGAAAGCATGACGATTGACCACGCCGAGATGTGCCGCAGGGTCAGCGTCGGGCGTCCGTCGCTGCAGCGCTGGATCGAGGCAGGCTGGATTCACGCGCCAAGCGGCGACGGGTTCGTCGCATTCTCCGAGATGGACGTGGCGAGGGCGCACCTGATCCGCGATCTTGCAGGACCTATGGGCGTCAACCCGGAAGGGGTCGCCGTCATCCTTGACCTGATCGACCAGATCCACGGCCTGCGCCATGCCCTGCGAGGGCTGAGCATGGCCGTCGGCGCGCAGGATCCCGAAGTGCGCCGACGCATCTGGTCGGACGCCGCGCATCCCCCAAGCGGCCCGAGCCGGGCTGCTGGCGCGCTGGGCGGCCGACCTCGAGCAGTCCTGTGAAGGACATCAGGCACGCTCCTCCAACAACAGGAAACCGCGATGGCGATCAAGGACGACGTCAGGGCCATGCGGGCAGCCTTCATCCCGCTCACGATCTATGAGCGGTTCGAGTATGTCGTCATCCTCGTGCTTACCGCCCTGATCGCCATCATCGTGATCGCGGCGGTATGGACGTTGACGCTAAAAGTCCTGTTCGGCCTCATCCTCTCCGGCGGAGTGGATCCCGCGGACTACTCTACCTTCCAAGCAGTCTTCGGCATGATCTTCACGGTCATCATCGCGCTCGAATTCAAGAAGTCGCTGCTGGTGGCGGCGCAGCCCCGCAGCAGCGTGGTCCAGATCAGCGTCGTGGTGTTGATCGCGCTGCTCGCGATCTGCCGAAAGTTCATCATTCTCGACCTCGCGGAGACCGACGCGCCGCACATCCTGGCCTTGTCGGCGGCGGCTCTCACGCTGGGCGTGGTCTATTGGCTGGTTCGCGCCCGTGACGAAGGCGCAGGTGAAGACAGCTGACGCCCCTACGTCTCGCGAGGCGCGCCGGCCGCCGCGGCGTCCTTGCTGACGCCGACCAGCGCCGGTCGCAACAGACGCTCGTGATGCATGTATCCCGGCTGGATCACCTGCGCCACGACGCCAGGCTGATAGCGTGCGTCCGCCACCTCGAAGCTCGCCTGATGCCGGTGCGGGTCGAACGGCTCGCCGACGGGATCAAGCCGTTGAAGGCCGTGCTTGGCGAAGGCGTCGAGCAGGGCGCGCCGCGTCGCCTCGACGCCGTCGATCAATGCGGCGACGGCGGGCTCCGATCGCAGGTCCGCCGGCGCGCTGGCTATCGCGCGTTCAAGATTGTCAGCCGTCGACAGAAGATCGCGGGCGAAACCCGACGCCGCATAGCGGACCGCGCCTTCGCGCTCCCGTCGCGCCAGCTGGCGGCTATTTTCCTGCTCGGCGAGCGAGCGGAGCAGGAGATCTTTCGTCGTCGCCAGTTCGTCGGCGAGTTCGGCGGCGGATCTGTCCGGCGCCCCCTGCGGCTCCCGATCTGCGCCGGCGTCGCCGGGCAAGTTGCTGGTCCCGTTCATGACCCATATCCGCTGAGTTGTCGGAGCCGATCGTGGCCGTTACCGCCGCGCCCGCTTCTGCTCGTCGACCTCCTCGAATTCGGCGTCGACCACATCATCGCCGTCGGCGCCGCCCGATGAGCCGGTCTCGCCGGCGCCTTGCGCGTCAGCAGCGCTGTTCGCGACCTGATCGATCTTGGCGGCCGCCTGCGACAGCGTCTGGCTCTTGGATTCGATCTGGGACACATCCTCGCCGGCCATCGCCGCTTTGAGCTCGGCCAGCGCCGTCTCGATCGCCGTCTTGTCCGACGGCTGCAGCTTGCCGCCATGTTCGGCCAGCGATTTCTCGGTGGAATGAACCAGGCTTTCCGCTCGGTTGCGGGCTTCCGCCAGCGCGCGGCGCTTCTTGTCCTCTTCAGCATGCGCCTCGGCGTCTTTCACCATCCGCTCGAGCTCCTCGTCCGACAGTCCGCCCGAGGCCTGGATGCGAATTTGCTGTTCCTTGCCGCTGCCCTTCTCCTTGGCCGAGACGTTGACGATGCCGTTGGCGTCGATGTCGAACGTCACCTCGATCTGCGGCACGCCGCGCGGCGCCGGCGGGATGCCGACGAGGTCGAACTGGCCGAGCAGCTTGTTGTCGGCGGCCATTTCGCGCTCGCCCTGGAACACCCGGATGGTGACGGCCTGCTGATTGTCTTCGGCCGTGGAAAAGGTCTGGCTCTTCTTGGCCGGAATGGTGGTGTTGCGCTCGATCAGCCGCGTGAACACGCCGCCGAGCGTCTCGATGCCGAGCGATAGCGGGGTGACGTCGAGCAGCAGCACGTCCTTCACGTCGCCCTGCAGCACGCCCGCCTGGATCGCAGCGCCGATGGCGACGACCTCATCCGGGTTGACGCCCTTGTGGGGCTCCTTACCGAAGAACTGCTTCACCACCTCCTGCACCTTCGGCATGCGGGTCATGCCGCCGACAAGGACCACCTCGTCGATCTTGCTTGCGTCGAGCGCCGCATCCTTGAGCGCGGCCATGCAGGGAGCGATCGTCCTCTGCACCAGATCTTCCACGAGTGCTTCAAGCTTCGAGCGCGTGAGCCTGATGTCGAGATGCTTGGGGCCGGCCTGGTCCGCGGTGATGAAGGGCAGGTTGATGCTGGTCTCGTGGCTCGAGGAGAGCTCTATCTTCGCTCTCTCGGCGGCCTCGCGCAGGCGCTGCAGGGCCAGACGGTCGTTGCGCAGGTCGATGCCCTGCTGCTTGCGGAACTCGTCGGCCAGGAAATCGATGATCCGCTTGTCGAAGTCTTCGCCGCCGAGGAAGGTGTCGCCGTTGGTCGACTTCACCTCGAACACGCCGTCGCCGATATCGAGCACTGAGATGTCGAAGGTGCCGCCGCCGAGATCGTAGACCGCGATCGTGCCCTGCCCCTTCTTGTCAAGCCCGTAAGCGAGCGCGGCCGCGGTCGGCTCATTGATGATGCGCAGCACCTCGAGGCCGGCGATCCGGCCGGCGTCCTTGGTCGCCTGACGCTGGGCGTCGTTGAAATAGGCCGGGACGGTGATGACGGCCTGCGTGACGGTCTCCCCGAGATACTGCTCGGCCGTCTCCTTCATCTTCTGCAGGATGTAGGCCGAGATCTGCGAGGGCGAATACTTCTTGCCGTTCGCCTCGACCCATGCGTCCCCATTGTCGCCCGGCACGATCTTGTAGGACACCAGCCCCTTGTCCTTCTCGACGATCGGGTCGTCGAACCGCCGTCCGATCAGCCGTTTGATCGCGAAGATGGTGTTTTCCGGATTGGTGACGGCCTGGCGCTTGGCCGGCTGGCCGACCAGGACTTCGCCGTCCCTGCCAAAGGCGACCATGGACGGCGTCGTCCGCGCGCCCTCCGCATTCTCGATCACTTTGGCCTGCTTGCCCTCCATGACGGCGACGCAGGAATTGGTTGTTCCGAGATCGACCCCGATCACCTTGCTGGCCATTCCCGCCTCCATCCGAACGAGCGTTGCGCGAACCCGAGCCAAGTCGAGTTGAGCGGCGAGCCGCGTCTACGCCGTGATCAGACGCCTGCCGCAGTCCGGAAACCTTGACGATCGTCAAAAGCCAAAGAAGGAGACAAAAGCTCGATGCCGGTCGAGCGTGGCGGCGGGTGATCGAGCGGTCCAATTACGCGGCGGCTCGATCGCCGACACGCCGCTCGGCTCGTCGCGCCGCCATGGATTCCTCCTCGGCATCCTGCGGGTCGCCCCACAACTGGCGAACCGTCGGTCCGTTTCGTGTCAGAGGATCGCGCAGGAAGCTGAGAATCTCATACGGCCAGACGCGCCGGCCCATCTGCGAGTACCAGCGCATGGCGTGGCGGAGGCCACGATCCGGGTGAAGATAGGTGCGGAACAAGGCTTTCGGCCGCGCCTGAAGGACGACCTCGGTGAACTTGAACCAGAGCAGCGTGCGCCAGGGCGGCATATGTCGGGTGGCGAGAACCTGGTGCTTGTAATCCCACTTCCGGCGATCGGTCTGGATCACCCGGCGTTCCGCGGCGATCCTGAAATAGGGCGTCCAGCGGTGAGGCGTCACGTAGAGCATCTGTATCTGGTCGGGGTCATAGGAAAGCAGTCGCTTCAATCCGAGCCAGTGGTCCTTGTCGGTCTCCTCCTCGAACCCGACCACCCATGTCGCCATGGATAGGATGCCGTGGCGGCGCATCAGCCGGATGGCCTCGCGATCCGTTTCGGCGCGGCCGCCTTTCCGGATCAGCTCCAGGGTGGCCTGGTCGGTGTTCTCAAGGCCGAGAAGGAAGCGCTGCCAGCCGGCCTTCTTGTAGAGATGCAGGATGTCGGCATCGCGCACGATGTCGTCGGCGCGTGTCGAGCCCACCAGGATGAGGTCCACCTTTTCGGCGATCAGGGCTTCGAGGAAGGCGCGCCACGCCTTCTTGGACACGGTCGGGTTCTCGTCGGCGAAGTTGATCACCCTGACGCCGTGCTCGCGGTGAAGACGCGCGAGCTCCTTCGCGAACAGCACGGGGTCACGGTGTCGCCAGCGGGTCCAGAATCCGCGCTGGCCGCAGTAATTGCAGAGGTGCGGACAGCCCCGGGAGAATTGAACCACGACAGCCCGCAGACCGCCCCAATAGCTGTATCGGGCGTGATCGATCAGCTCCCAGCCCACCCGGTAAGCATCAAGGTCTCGAATGACTGGCGCCGCCGCCGTCGCTTGGGGGCCGGCCGGGGTCGGAAACGCGATGCCTTGGACAGACTCGAGCGGAACGTGATCGCGGAGCGCCGCCATCAGGCGGCGGCCGGTCTCTTCGCCTTCGCCCCGCACGATCGCGGCGACATAAGGCTCGTCCGCGAGAATTTCGCGCCAGTGATAGGTTGGAAACACGCCGCCATAGACGATCTTCGTCTCAGGCCGCGCCGCGGAGACCCCGCGCGCGACTTGTGCGATCACCGGGTGACCGGAGGTGGACCCGGAATGGCCGAACAGCACGGCGTCCGGCGCGTGCGACAGGATCTCTGCGATCAGGTCAGGGATTGGCGTCGGGCCGAACTCGGCGTCGATCAGGCGCACGTCATGGCCGTCGTCGATCAGCGGGCCGCCGACCGCGAGGAGACCAAGCGGAGGCAGGTGATCGTCCGGAATGCGGCTGCCGATGGAAGGATGCGGGACGTTGACGAGAACAATGCGCATGTGACTGGTCCCCCGCCGGTCAGGCCGCGGCGGCGGTCGAGAGGCCGCCGAAGCGGCGCTCGCGCGCACGGAAGTCGGCCAAGGCGGCGCGGAGATCGTCCTGGTCGAAATCGGGCCACAGGCGGTCCGTGAACCAGAGCTCCGCATAGGCGCTCTCCCAGAGCAGGAAATCGGAGAGCCGCCGCTCGCCGCCCGTCCGGATCAGGAGGTCGACGTCTGGCAGGGCTTGTCCGCCGGTCACATGGCGTCCGAAGACTTCGCGACCGACATCCGGAACCCCCGCCAGCTTTGCGGCCGCCAAGAGGATCGCGTCGCGCGCCGAGTAGTCGAGCGCGATCCTCAGATGCAGCCGTTCACCGCCCAGGGTGCGAGCTTCGGCGGCGGCTATCGCATCGGCCAAGCCCGTCGGCACCCGGTCGCGCCGGCCGATCGCCGTCAGCCGCACCCCGGCTTCTGCAAGCCTCGGAGCTTCGGCGCTGACATAGCGCCGGAGAAGCTCCATCAGCGCGGCGACCTCGGCAGCCGGCCGGCGCCAGTTGTCCGACGAGAACGCATAGAGCGTCAGCACGCCCACTCCGCAATCCGGCGCAGCCTTCACCAGACGGCGGACCGTCCGGACGCCCGCGCGATGGCCCGCGGCGCGCGGCCATCCGCGGCGCAGAGCCCAGCGGCCGTTGCCATCCATGATTATCGCGAGGTGGATATTGTTATGCAGAGTACTTTGCATCGTAGAGTCCCTTGACAAAAAAAAGACGGAGCTCAAGCGGTGGTCGGTTTGATCTCCCGGAGCGTCCCCCCCGCTTCGGCGGCCTTCGCGGCGTCGCGCACCACCTGTTCCAGGACGGCGAGATAGTCGATGAAGCGCCGGCGGCCTTCCGGGGTCATCCGGCAAGTGGTCAGAGGCCGCGCGCCGTCGAATGTCTTCGTGACAGAGACGAGGCCCGCCTCCTGCAGCACTTGAATGTGACGGCTCAGATTGCCGTCGGTCAGGCCGCAGAGCTTCTTGAGATCGCTGAACGACAGCCCTTTTGGGTTGGCGGCGAGCGACGTCAGCACGCCGAGCCGCGCTTTCTCGTGGATCGTTCGGTCGAGACCCTCATAGGCGAAGGGCGAGGGATCGTTAGTTCCGGCCATCGCGGCCTCCTGGCGCGGCACGAAGCAGACCGGCTATGAGCGCCTGCCCGATCCCGAAAGGCAGGCCCATGGTCCACGGTGAAAGCGCGCGCGCTTCGGCGGAGAGCGCCAAGGTGACGAAGCCCGCCACCACATAGAAGCCGCCGCCCAGCGCGAGCTGACGGGGCAGGATCCGCAGCGAGGCGAAGACGCCGAGCCCGACCAGGATCTGCCAGAGCCCCGGGAGCATCCAGAGGGCGTCCGGCGCCACCCGCCACAAGGCGACGAGCAGCAGCGCCCCCACCGCTCCCGCAGGCAGCATCTGCTCCGCCGCATGGCGGAGCATGTCGTCCGCAAGTCCGGAATGGTCCCGTCTTGTCCGGGCGAGCATCTCCGTTCCTATGATGGCGACCGCCGCGATCGCGACCCCGATCCACACAGCGAAGAACGGCAGCGGCGCGGGATGCTCGGCCCCGAGCGTCCAGGCTTGTCCTGACGCTACGAGGACCGCGATGACGCCGGTCGCCGCCACGGCGCCCGGCCCGTAGCCCTGGAACGCAGAGCTGGCCGCGAGCTGGCCCCGGATCGTCGAGATGTCGTCGAGGGCCTTCTTGAGATCAGTCATTTCGCTCGCCAGCTTTGCACTGCAAAGTATGCACGATTGCAGAGCAGGCGCAAGAGTCAGCCGGCGAGCCGATAGCCGACGCCCGGCTCGGTGAGGAGAAGCGCCGGACGCGCCGGATCGGCTTCCAGCTTGACGCGCAGCTGCCGGACGAAGACGCGCAGGGATGTCTGATCGCCGTCGTCCTGGCCCCACACCGCGCGGAACAGGTGCCGGTGGGTCAGCACTTTTCCTGCGTGCACGACCAGTTCCTGCAGGATCGCGAACTCCTTCGGGCTGAGCTTCACCTCGGCGCCGCGAAGGGTCACGAGGTGGCGCGCGAGGTCGACCGTCAGCGGGCCGGCGCTGAAGATCGGCTCGGCGCCGCGGTCGGCGAGCCTGTGGCGCAGCGCTGCGCGCATGCGCGCCATCAGTTCGTCGGTCCCGAACGGCTTCGTCACGTAATCGTCGGCGCCGAGATCGAGCGCCGCCACCTTGGCGGCCTCCTCGCCGCGGCTCGACAGAACCACGATCGGCACGGGGCTCTTGGCGCGGATCTCACGGATGAGGTCGAGCCCCTCCATGTCCGGCAGCACAAGCTCGGGCGGAAGATGGCGCATCAGGCGCAGCGCCTCCGCGGCGGTCTCGGCCTCGAGGGTGCGGTAGTCGTTGACCGTCAGGGTCGCCTTCAGGAAGCGCCTGATCGGCGCCTCATCGTCGACGATCAAGACGGTGATGGCGCTCGACGCCATTATGCGCTCCCCTGCTCGCCCGCCGCCCTGCCCCCGCGCAGGCGCAGGACGAAGCGCGCGCCCCGGCCGGAGGGCGGCGTCTCGACGGTCACGGTTCCGCCGAGAGCTTCGACGAAGCCCCTGGCGATCGCGAGCCCGAGGCCGGCGCCCGGCGTCTTCCTGTCCCCGCCGGCGGAGCGATAAAACCGTTCGAAGACGTGCGGGACGTCTTCCGGAGCGATCCCAGGGCCGTCGTCGGTCACGCTGAGCGTCACGCCGTCGGCCTCCCGCTTGCCCTCGATCGCGATCCGGGCCGAGGGCGGCGTGTGCTTCCCGGCGTTCTCCAGCACATTGACCAGCGCGTGCTCGATCAGCACCGGATCGCCCAGCGCGATGAGCGGCGTTTCCGGAAAATCCAGCGTCACGGCGCGGTCGCCCAGCGCCCCGGCTGCGCGCCGCAGCGCCGCGCCGGCGATGTCCTCCAGATCGATCTCGTCTGACGTCGCCGCGACGCCGCCGGCGTCGAGCTTCACGACGTCGAGCAGGTTGGCCACGAAGCGGTTGAGCCTTTCGGTCTCGGTCTGGGCGCTCGCCAGCATGTCGTCACGCGTCGCGTCGTCATAAAGCCCGCCATAGCTTCTGAGGCTCGTGATCACCCCCATGATGGTGGCGAGCGGCGTCTTGAAGTCGTGGCTCACCGAGGTGAGCAACGCGCCGCGCAGCCGCTGCGTCTCGGCCTCGAGCCGCGCCTCGTCGACATCCGCTCCGAGGCGGATGCGGTCGAGCGCCACCGCGGTCTGGTCAGCGAGCGCGTCGAGCAGGCGGCGTTCGACCGGCGTCAGGATCGGACCGGCGGCGCGCCGCGCGACGCCGACCACGCCCAGCTTGCCGCGGCTGGTCTTCAGCGGCAGGAACAGCCGCGTCGCGCCCGGCAGGGTCGCGGAGCCGCGACCAGCGGGCTCGTCATGCTCGTAGGCCCAGCTCGCGGCCGCCAGCTCGCCCGGCTCGATCGTGTCCTCGGGCGGATAGGCGCCGCCGATCGCGAGCCCTGTGGGACTTGCGGTAAGCAGCACGACGTCAGCTTTCAGCATCAGCGCGACCTGATGGGCGGCGGCCCACAGCAGGTCGTCCTCGGTGGCGACCGCCGCCAGCTTCCGCGAGAACGCATAAAGCTCGGCCGTCGCCCGCGCCTGCGAGCGCGCCGACAGCGTCTGCGCCCGCACGCGCGCGGCGACCGAGCTCGCGACGACCGCCGTCAACGAGAAGAACACGATCGCGACAACGTTCGACGGATCGTTGACGGTCAGCGAGAAGCGCGGATCCGTGAACAGGAAGTTGTAGGCAACCGCCGACAGGACCGACGCCGCAAGCGACGGCCCGGCGCCGTAGCGCAGCGCGATGAGAAGAACGGCGGGCACGAAGATCAGCGAGATGTTCGGCAGATCGATCGCGAGGTCGATCGCGAGTCCGGCGGCGCCCGCGACGGCGACGGCGAGCGCGGCGACCGCATAGGGCTTCGGGTCCCGCCGGCCCGCGGTGGCCGGACGCGCCTCCACCGGCTTGGGCGGGGCGGTCTCTCCGTCGCCGGCCATGACCTGCACCGCGATCGGACCGGCCCGGTCCAGGAGATCTCCCACCACCGAGCCACGGGTCAGCGCGAACCAGCGCGTGCGCTTCGCTTTGCCGACGACGATCGTCGTCACGTTCCGGCGTCGGGCGAAGTCGAGCAGCTCCTCGGCCACGTCGGCGCCGCCGGGCAGCGTCAGCGCCTCGGCGCCGAGCGCCTCCGCGAGCCGCAGCGTGTCGGCGATCCGGTCGCGCTCGACCTCCGACAGCCGCGCGTGCCGCGGCGTTTCGATGCTGACGCAGAGCCACGGGGCCCGCGCGCGGTCGGCGAGGCGCTTGCCGGCGCGCACCAGCGCCGCCGCGCCGGGACGCTCGTCGATCGCGACCAGCACGCGCTCGCCCGCCGGCCACGGACCCTCGATCCCATGAGCCGCCATGTAGTCGCGCATGTCGCTGTCGACGCGCTCGGCGGTGCGGCGGAGCGCGAGCTCGCGAAGCGCCGTCAGATTGCCCGGCTGAAAGAAATGCCGGACGGCGCGTTCGGCCTGCTCGCGGACATAGACCTTTCCGGCCGCGAGCCGCCGGCGCAGGGCGTCGGGAGTCAGGTCGATCACCTCGACCTCGTCGGCCAGGTCGAACAGCCGGTCCGGCACGGTCTCGCGCACGCGCACGCGGGTGATCCGCGCCACAACGTCGTTCAGGCTTTCGAGGTGCTGCACGTTGAGCGTCGTGAAGACGTCGACGCCCGCCTCGAGCAGTTCTTCGACGTCCTGGTGGCGCTTCGGATGCCGGGAGCCGGGTGCATTGGCGTGGGCAAGCTCGTCCACCAGCACCAGCTCAGGCCGCCGCTTCAGCACGGCGTCGACGTCCATCTCGCTGAGATTGCGGCCGCGATACGGGATCTCGGCCATGGGCACGGCTTCGAGGCCCTGGACGAGCGCCAGCGTCTCGGCGCGGCCGTGCGTCTCGACCACGCCGATCACGACGTCGACGCCTTCGCGCTTCGCCGCCTGAGCGGCGGTGAGCATCTCGTAGGTCTTGCCCACTCCGGGCGCGGCGCCAAAGAAGATCTTCAGCCGGCCGCGGCCCGCGCGTTCGGCCTTGGCGAGGAAGCTCTCTGGAGAAGGGCGGACGCCGGCGGCCATCTTCGCCATTATAGCCGTCGCGGGCCGGCTCGCTTACGGCTTCGAAAGCTGGTCGAGCGCGAGGTTGAGCGCGAGCACGTTGACCCGCGGCTCGCCCAGCAGCCCGAGCAGCCGCGGCGCGACCGACCGCTCGACCAGGCTGCGCACCTCCGGCTCCGGAAGCCCACGCTCGCGCGCCACGCGGCCGACCTGCGCATAGGCCGAGGCTGGCGAGATGTCGGGGTCGAGCCCTGACCCGGAGGCGGTGACGAGATCTGCCGGGACCGCGCCCGCGAGCCCATCCTCCGCCCTCGCCTTCAAAACGTCGCCGGCGATGCGATCGGCGAGCGCCTCGGACGTCGGGCCGAGATTCGAACCCGAAGATGACGCAGCGTCGTAGCCGCCAGTCCCGGCTGCGGAGGGGCGGCCGTGGAAATAGCGCGGCTGCGCGAAGGACTGGCCGATGAGACTCGAGCCGATCAGAGCGCCGTCCCGCACGACCATGGAGCCGTTGGCGGCAGCCGGCATCGCGACTTGCGCGACGCCGGTGATCGCGAGCGGGTAGAGCAGTCCGGTCACGAGCGTAAACAGCGCGAACAGCACGATGGCGGAGCGGAGATGGGCGAGCATGGAAGGACCCGGTTGACGGCGACGTTCGAGGACGTGGCTTCAGGCTTTGCTGGGGGTTCTGCGCCCCCCAAAGGTCACGCTAATCCGAGCGCCGAGACGCCCATGTCGATCAGCTTGATGCCGGCGAACGGCGCCGCGAGGCCGCCCAGGCCATAGACGAAGAGGTTGCGGCGGAGCAGCGCTGCGGCGCCCGACGGCCTGTAGGAGACGCCCTTCAGCGCGAGCGGCACCAGACCGACGATGATGAGCGCGTTGAAGATGATGGCGGAAAGGATCGCGCTCTGAGGCGACGCCAGCCCCATGACGTTGAGCGCGCCGAGGCCGGGGTAGAGCGCCACGAACATCGCCGGGATGATGGCGAAGTATTTCGCGACGTCATTGGCGATAGAGAAGGTCGTCAGCGCCCCGCGGGTCATCAGCAGTTGCTTGCCGATGCCGACGATCTCGATCAGCTTCGTCGGGTCGGAGTCGAGGTCGACCATGTTGCCGGCCTCGCGGGCGGCGACCGTGCCGGTCTGCATGGCGACGCCGACGTCGGCCTGGGCGAGCGCCGGCGCGTCGTTCGTGCCGTCGCCGCACATCGCGACCAGCCTGCCCTCCGCCTGTTCCTCGCGGATGAGCGCGAGCTTCGCTTCCGGCGTGGCCTCGGCGAGAAAGTCGTCGACCCCGGCCTCGGCGGCGATCGCGGCGGCGGTCATCGGGTTGTCGCCGGTGATCATGACGGTGCGGATGCCCATCGCGCGGAGCTCCTGAAAGCGCTCGCGGATGCCGCCCTTCACGATGTCCTTGAGATGGACGACGCCGAGGATCCGCGCGTCGGCGGAGACCACGAGCGGCGTCCCGCCCTCCCGCGCCACGCGCTCCACGATGGCGGCGAGCGCGTCCGGGATGCGGCCGCCGAGCGCCTTCACGTGGGCGATGACGGCGTCGCCCGCGCCCTTGCGGATTTTGGCGGCGCCGATGTCGACGCCGCTCATGCGGGTCTGCGCCGAGAACGGGACAAAGACCGCGTCGAGCGAACCGATCTCGCGGCCGCGGAGGCCGTGCGTCGCTTTGGCGAGGGCCACGATGGAGCGGCCTTCCGGCGTCTCGTCGGAGAGGCTTGCGAGCTGGGCCGCGTCCGCGAGCTCGCCGCCTCGGACGTCCGGAAGCGGCAGGAACTCCGCGGCCTGGCGGTTGCCGAGCGTGATCGTCCCGGTCTTGTCGAGCAGCAGCACGTCGACGTCGCCCGACGCCTCCACCGCGCGGCCGGACATCGCGAGCACGTTGAAGCGCACCAGCCGGTTCATGCCGGCGATGCCGATGGCGGACAGAAGCCCGCCGATCGTGGTCGGGATCAGCGTCACGAACAGCGCGATCAGAACGATCACCGGCACGACGCCGCCGGCATAGGCCGCGAAGGCCGGGATGGTCGCGACCGCCAGCACGAAGATGAGGCTGAGGCCCGCCAGCAGGATCGTCAGCGCGATCTCGTTCGGCGTCTTCTGGCGCTCCGCGCCCTCGACCAGCGCGATCATGCGGTCGAGGAAGCTCGAGCCGCTCGCCGCCGTGATGCGCACCCGGAGATGGTCCGACAACACCTTGGTGCCGCCGGTCACCGCCGAGCGATCGCCGCCGCTCTCGCGGATCACCGGCGCGCTCTCGCCCGTGATCGCGCTCTCGTCGACGGTCGCGACGCCCTCCACCGCCTCGCCGTCGCCGGGGATGAGGTCGCCGGCCTCGACCAGCACGACGTCTCCGACCCTGAGGGCCGACGCCGCCACCTCTTCGTAGCCGCCTCCGTCGGCGGCCAGGCGCTTCGCCATCGTCTCCGACCGGGTCCTCCGGAGGGCGTCTGCCTGCGCCTTGCCGCGCCCCTCCGCGACCGCTTCGGCGAAGGTCGCGAAGTAAGCGGTGAGCCAGAGCCAGAACGCGATCTGGCCCGAGAAGCCGGCGGCAGCGCCGGCCGCGAGGTCGCGCGCGAAGAGGATCGTCGCGGCGAAGGCCACGACCTCCACGGCGAACATCACCGGGTTGCGGATCAGCACCCGGGGATCGAGCTTTCTCACAGCGCCGCCGAGCGCCGGAACCATCAGCGCGGGAGCGAACAGGGACTGAGGCTGTGCTGACATGACAAGGGCTCTGAGGTGGGACCGCAGCCGGTCCGGATGGCGAGCGCGTGGACGGCGACCGGGATCTTCGGACGCGCGCATGACGAGGGAGCTCATCGGCCTGCCCCGTTCAGAAGGTCCGGCCGGCGGCGGTCGCGAAGGCGTCGGCGGCCGGACCGAGCGTCAGCGCGGGGAGATAGGTGAGGCCGCCGACGATGAGGATCACGCCGACGAGCAAGCCGACGAACAGGCCGCCATGCGTAGGGAGGGCGCCGGCCGAGGGCGGCGTCCGGCGCTTGGCGGCAAGCGAGCCTGCGACCGCCAGCATCGGCACGATCAGGGCGAACCGGCCGATCATCATTCCCGCTGCGAGCAGGATGTTCCAGAACAGGCTGTTCGCGCTCAGGCCGGCGAACGCCGAGCCATTGTTTGCGGCCGCGGAGGTCGTGGCGTAGAGCATCTCGGAAAAGCCATGCGGACCGCTTTCCTGCAGGCCTGCAAGCCCGAGCGGGCTGACGGCCGCGACCGCGAGCCCGATCAGCGTGGCGGCCGGCGAGCAGAGCAGCGCCAGCATGGTGAGCTTCACCTCGCGCGCCTCGATCTTCTTGCCGACATAGTCGGGCGTGCGCCCGACCATCAATCCGGCCACGAACACCGCGACGATCGCGAAAAGCAGGACGCCGTAGAGTCCTGCGCCGACGCCGCCGACGATGACCTCGCCGAGCTGCATCTCGATCATCGGGATCATGCCGCCGATCGCGGAGAACGAGTCGTGCATCGCGATCACCGCGCCGCAGGAGGCGGCGGTGGTGATGGCGGCGAAGAGCGCGGAGAGCGCGATCCCGAAGCGGACCTCCTTGCCCTCCATGTTTCCGCCCGCGGGATCGACCCCGAGCGCCATGTGGATCGGGTTCGCGCCGGCCTCGGCCCAGTAGAGGACGGCGACGCAGGCGATGAACAGCGCGCCCATCGCGCCGAGGATCGCCCAGCCCTGCCGCTCGTCGCCGACCATGCGGCCGAACAGGTTCGTCAGCCCCGCGCCGATCGCGAAGATCGAAACCATCTGGATGAGGTTTGAGAGCGCGCCCGGGTTCTCGAAGGGATGCGCGGAGTTGGCGTTGAAGAAGCCGCCGCCGTTGGTGCCCAGCATCTTGATCGCAAGCTGGCTCGCAACCGGCCCCAGCGCGATGGTCTGGTCCGCGCCCTCAAGCGTTTTCGCGGTGACGTAGGATTGCAGCGTCTGCGGCACGCCGAGCGCGACATAGACGAGCGCCAGGACGATGCAGGCCGGCAGCAGCACGTAGAGGACCGAGCGCGTGAGATCGACCCAGAAATTCCCAATCCCCTTGGCCGATCTTCGCGCAAAGCCCCGCGCCAGCGCGACCGCGAGCGCCATGCCGGTCGCGGCCGAGAGGAAGTTCTGCACGGTCAGCGCCCACATCTGGGAGCCGTAGCTCATCGTGGATTCGCCGCCGTAGGACTGCCAGTTCGTATTCGTGACGAAAGAGACCGCGGTGTTGAGCGCGAGGTCCGGCGTGACGCCCGGAAAGCCTTGCGGGTTGAGCGGCAAAATCCCCTGAAGCCGCAGAAGCCCATAGAGCGCGAGAAAGCCGACGAGGTGGAAGGACAGCATCGCGAGCGCGTAAGGGGCCCAGCCCTGGTCGGCTTCGGACCTGACGCCTGCGAGCCGATAGAAGCCGCGCTCCACCGGCGCGAGCGCGGGATGCAGAAACGTCCCCTCGCCGCCATAGACGCGCGTCAGAAATCCACCGAGAGGGCGGGTGAGCACGAGCACGAGCGCACAGAACAGCGCGATCTGCATCCAGCCGTTGAATGTCATGTCGATGTCCGGAGAAGCGCGGAGCGGCTAGAACCGCTCGGGCCGCAACAGCGCGGCCAGGAACACGGCCGCCGCGGCGAAGGCCGCGCTTGCGCCGAGCGCGGCGTCCAGAAGTGGCAGGCCGAGGAGCGTCATCGCCGTCACAGCCGGTCGCAGGCGAGCGCATAGGCGCCGAGCGTGGCGAAGGCGGCGACGCCGGCCGCGAGCATCAGCATGTCCGTCATGGTCCCAAGCCCCTGCGCGGCGCCAATCGCCGCGGAGGGATCTAGGCGGAGAGCGCGTTGGGTTGGGAGGCGGCCGCCGCCCAGTCTGCGTAAGGAACGCGTTGGGACGGACCGAAATCGCGTTCGATCGTCCGGCCCGGCCACGACCGTCGAGGGCGGCGGATCAACGGCGAGAACATCCCGGGCGTGGCGGCGGAGAGCCCAGGCTATTGCGACCGCGGGCCCGAACGCCCGTTCGACATTATCTCAATCGGGCGGCGTCCCACACCTCCCGGAGCAGGCTGAGAAGCCCGCCGCCGGGCAAGCTGAAGCTTACCGCCTATGCCGCATTGGCGTTGGCGTCAGCTCGCGTCGCCTTGTACTCGGTCAGGCGCAAAATCTCCTCGGCATTGAACCGCGCCTTGTAAGACGTTCTCGCGCGCTCGCGCCGCCAATGGAAGCCCGGGTTAGGGATCTGCCAACTCTCCCCATATATGCACCTCAGCAGGCCCGCGACATTCTTCACGGCGAGAACATTTCTTCCTTCTAATTCTATCTCCTGATACCCATCGAAATCTTCCAGTCGAAACATGCAGCGCCCCGCAAATCCAAAGGCGGAATGCAGCACTCCCTTCTTATCGAAGAAGAGCCGGCCGATGTCGATCTGGGCTCCTGGAATTTCTGGATGCTTGACGTAAAAGCATGACTTCTTGACACGGATTATATAACCAGCATCCCACAGAGCATGTATTATCCTCTCCGCCTCAGCCTTGACTTCCGGAGGCGTCGTTTCTTTGGACAAATACCCAACGTCGAAGTCGTGGTCTCGCCCGATAAACTTGCCAGCTCGAGCAGCGCCCAACAGAGTTCCATAGATGACCATCAGGTCAGTATCTAACTCTTCTTTTAGGAAGTGACGAACTCTGTCGTAGAGCGCGAACACCGCGGCCTGCCACTCCTTATCGAGCTCCTTCGAGAGCTGCAGTCGGCCCTTCTGATTGAAGACGTATCCGGCTGCAATTTTACTAAATAGCTCGGAACTGGTGTGAGGCCCGCTCTTCCGCGGGCGCCTGTAAAAGCCATGACCTTCAATGAAGAGCGGATCCCCCTCGAAGGTAATCGACAGCCGGTCGGTTGATTTCGTGTAGTTCCAGAGACTCTTAAGACGGAGCCGGAACCGCCGGATAGAGTCAGACCCGTCTTGACCGATGACATCTGAGGTCTTGGCGGCCGCGACTGGCTGGCCGTTCAAACAAAGATCCAGGGAGCGAGCGTCGCCACCTTCGGGAACACGAAGCCACCCAGAGATGCTCGTCTCATCGAAGGTCTCGACCCGCCCGATTGGTTCTGATGCGGCCGGTGCGTCAGTCATAGCTTACGTACTCTGAGTCGATGACGAAAGTAGTTCAGAATATTTTGAGTGTGCTTCTGCTAGTAGGAAACCATGGTGTCTTCATCCTGAAATGTCAATTTGGCGTCGTTGCAGGCTCGCCGCCACAAGCTGCCGAGCTCATCAGGCGCGCGGGCGGCAAGGGGCGCCCGGCAGGACGAGCGGGCTAAGGGCGGCGCTGCGCGTCGAACATCGCCCGCCTGCTGCGAGACGGGGGAATGAACAGGCGGGTGTCACGTTTGCCTCCCCTGCCCGGCTGCCGATCTGGTTTGAAGGCTCGCGTCGCCGCGCCGGGAGATCATACGGGTCTGCGCTCCGAAACGTTGCGACTGGCCTGGCCCAGTTTCGGACGGAGGAACGAGCGCGTCGCTGTCGCAAATCGTCCCGACGCGCACCACGATCCAGACGCGGCGGCCCGAGCCCGCTTGGCGGGCGGATCCGGCGACCCCGACAGCCCAGTTCTCGCGCCGGCGGTGTCTCCTGCGCTACCAGCGGTCGCCGGCGTTGGCCGCGGCGGCGGGCGCGCGCTTTTGGCTTCTGGTGCGGAACAGCAGCCGCTGCTCCGCGAATTCGCGCTCTGCGCGCAGCTCAGCGAGTTCGCGCTCGAGCAGATCGAGCCGCTGATGCGAGGCGCTCGCGTCAGCTCCGGCGCGCTGCAGAAGAGCCCTGTGAAACATCAGTTCGAGCGCGCGCCGCTCGCAGTCCGACACCCGCAGGCGCGCCTCATCAAGCGCTTCGCTGAGCTCTCTGATCACGTCGTCCATGGCCGATCCTCCTGGACGGGCTCAGATGTCATCCTCGCCGCCGCTCAGGGCGTCTTCGGGTTGTCCTGCTCGGCCTGAGATCTGTTCAGAACGCCGCCTTCGGGCGCCGAGGTGATGCCGTGATTGGCGACATAGACCACCAGGACGCTGAACAGGGCGAGGACCATCACGGCCACCATCGCAATGACGCCGTATGGAGGCCTCGCCTTGCGGCGCGGCTGATCGGCTGAATCGGAACGGTGCAGGGAAGCCATGGCGCCTCATGGGCCGCGGATCGGGAGAACTGTTCCGGAAGCGGCCAAGGGGGCGGAAAGTTCCCGCCCCCGCGCCGCCGCGCGCTTGCCGGAGGCGCACTCGAGGGAGGTCGAGCGGCCCGGTTGACCCGGCCGCTCGACGACGCGTCAGCTTTGGAAGAAGGCCAGCAGGTCCGGGTTGATGATCTCGGGATGGGTCGTGCACATGCCGTGCGGCAGGCCCTGATAGGTCTTCAGCGTGCCGTTCTTCAGCAGCTTGACCGAGAGCGGCGCCGAGTCCGCGTAAGGGACGATCTGGTCGTCGTCGCCATGCATGACCAGCGTCGGAACCTCGATCGCCCGCAGGTCCTCGGTGAAGTCGGTCTCCGAAAACGCTTTTATGCAATCGTATTGCGGCTTGGCGCCGCCGATCATGCCCTGGCGCCACCAGTTGCCGATCACGCCTTCGCTCACTTTCGCGCCCGGACGGTTGTAGCCGTAGAACGGCCCTTCCGGCAGGTCGCGGTAGAACTGCGCGCGGTTGGCGGCGAGCGCGGCGCGCAGGCCGTCGAACACCTCGATCGGAAGGCCGCCGGGATTGGAATCCTTCTTGACCATCACCGGCGGCACCGCGCCGATCAGCACCGCCTTCGAGACCCGGCCGGGATCGGCCCTGGCGACGTAGCGGGCGACTTCGCCGCCGCCGGTCGAGTGGCCGACATGGATCGCGCCCTTGAGGTCAAGGGCCGCGGCGAGTTCCTTCACGTCGGCCGCATAGGTGTCCATCTCGTTGCCCGTCGCGGTCTGGCTCGACCGGCCGTGGCCGCGGCGATCATGCGCGATCACCCGGAAGCCCTTGTCGAGGAAGAACAGCATCTGGGCGTCCCAGTCGTCGGCGCTCAGCGGCCAGCCGTGATGGAACACGATGGCTTGCGCATCTTTCGGCCCCCAATCCTTGAAGAAGATCGTGGTCCCGTCCTTGGTGGTGATCGTGCTCATCGCGCGGGTCCTTGTCTGATCGGGAGGGTCTGGCCCTCTCTCATACTTTAGACGCGCCCGTCAGGCGTGGCTCGCCATAAAACGAGCCGGCTTCGCGAAGATGACGGCGGCCGGCCGAGAGCGAGCTCCCGCGCGGGCGCGCTCTCGCTTACGGCGATGAGTCTGGCTGAGGTCAGGCCGCAGCCCGGTCGGGACGGGGCGTGCGGCTGAGCAGCAGGGCCGCGATCAGATCGGTCTGCGTGACGATGCCGATCAGCTGGCTGTGACGGTCGACGACCGGCAGATGGTGGAGGCCGGCGGTCGTCATCAGCCGGACGAGGTCGGCGATCGGCGCGTCCGGCGTTGACGTCTTGGCCGGGGAGGTCATCACCTCCCGCACCACTGAATTGGGCGCCGTGCCGTTGAGGGCTCTGAGGTGGAGCCGCTGCGTCAGGCTCAGACGCGGGCCCTTGGGCCCCCAGGCAACCTTGTCGAGCAGGTCGGTCTGGGTGAGGATTCCGATCACCCGGGCGTTGCCATCCGTCACCGGCAACGCCTTGACGTGGTGCCGCCGCACGATGTCGAGCGCTTCCAGCAGCGGGGTCTCGGGCGAGACGCCGATGACGTCGCGCGTCATCACGTCGCCGCAGGTAAGCTCGCCGGAGCGCCGGCGCAGCGCCCGCACCTCGGCGCGCCGCAGGATCATTTCAAGGTCGCCGCGGTCGACGTCGAGCAATTCGTCATGCTCGGCGAGCGCGGCGTCAATGTCCTCCGAGCTGAAGCCGAGGCGCGCGCTCTGCGGCGGCTCGTTCTCGCGCGGGGCGGCCGAGATCGCGGGCGCGCGATGCGGATAGGCGCGGCCGGTCAGGTTGTTGTAGGCGACCGCCGAGGCGAGCAGCAGGACGGAGTTCGCCAGCACCGGCCAGAACACGAATTCATAGCCGAGCTGACTGATCGCAGGGCCGCCGACCACTGCGGTGAGCGCCACGGCGCCGCTCGGCGGATGCACGCAGCGCAGCGCCAGCATGGCGGCGATCGCGCCGCTGACGCCGACCGCCGCGGCAAGAAAAACATCGGGCACGAATTTCGCCGCCGTGACGCCGATGATCGCCGCCACGAGATTGCCGCCGATCAGCGACCAGGGCTGCGCCAGCGGGCTCGACGGCACGGCGAACAGCAGCACGGCCGACGCGCCCATCGGGGCGATCAGCAACGGCAGATGCGCGGCCTCGCCGCCAACCAGCGCGGCGCTGGCGAACCCCGTGATCGCGACCCCGAGCAGCGCGCCGAACGTGGCGCGCAGCCGTTCCGTCCGGCTGACGGGCGCGAGCGATGGCGCGAGGCGGCGCATGAGTTCTGCGAGCGTGGGCATCGCTTCTCCTGTCGTGCGGCGATCTAGGTTCCGGCGCCCGCGCCGGCGAGGCCACGCGGCGGGCAGACACAGACGAGCGGAGCCCGGCGGCCGGGCCCCGCTCGTCATTCTGCAGGGAAGGTCAGGCGGCGAGGAGCTCGTCGGCGGGGCCGAAGAACTCGTAGTGAATCCGCGACGGCGGCACGCCGCGGCTGACGAGCCCGTTCACGAAGGCGCGCAGGAAGGCGCGCGGCCCGCACAGGAAGTAGTCGGCGTCGCGCAGCGGCGTGTGCTGCGCGAGCCATTCGGGCGTGACCAGCCCCGCCTCGTCATAGGTCTCACCCTGCACGTCCTGCGCGCGCGGCTTCTCATAGAAGAAGGTCGTGCGGATGCGGCCGCCGGAGGCCTTGGCGAGCGCCCGCACTTCCTCGCCGAGCGCGTGGGTCGCGCCCGACAGCGCGCCGTGCACGAAGTGGACGGCCTCGCCGGCGCTCTGCCGGGCGAGCGCGCTCAACATGCTGACCATCGGGGTCAGCCCGACGCCGCCGCTCACCAGCACGACCGGCCGCTCCGTGGTCTCCGGCAGCACGAACTCGCCGGCGGGGGCTGCGGCCTTCAGCCGGTCACCCGGTTGGGCCTGGTCGTGCAGCCAGTTGGAAGCGGCGCCCTGCGGCTCGCGCTTCACGGAGATGCGGTATCCATTGTCGCCCGGCGCCGACGAGATGGTGTAGTTGCGCTTCAGCGGGGCCCCGCCCGGAATCTCGAGCCACAGCGTCAGATACTGACCGGGCCGATGCGGCAGCGTCGCGCGCCCGTCGGCGGGCTTCAGCACGAAGGATGTGATGACGTCGCTCTCGCGCCGCTTCTCGGCGACGACGAAGTCGCGCCAGCCGACCCAGCCGCCCGGGGCGGCGGCGTGCTCGGAATAGATCTGCGATTCACGGCCGATCAGGATGTCGGCGAGGAACCAGTAGGCCTCGCCCCAGGCCGTCAGGATCTCAGGCGTCGCGGCCTCACCGAGCACGTCCTTGATGGCCGCGAGCAGGGCTTCGGCGACATGCGGATAGTGCTCGGGCAGGATGTTCAGCCCGACATGCTTCTGGGCGATGCGCTCCACCGCGCCTGCGAGCGCGCCGAGATTGTCGATGTTCTGCGCGTAGGCCAGCACCGCGGTCGCGAGCGCCTGCGGCTGGGAGCCGGTCTCGCCATGATGCGACTGGTTGAAGAGGTCCCGGATCTCCGCGTTCTGGAACATCCGCTCATACATGCGGCGGGTGATCGCGAGCCCGTGGGCCTGCAGGGCGGGGACCGTCGCTTTGACCAGGCTGACCGTCGACTCGCTGAGTTCTCTTGGCATAAGGCCCCCATAAGATGTGCTTGCGGCACACCTTCTAGAGCCTTGGACAAAAGGTGTAAAGCGAATATATCTTCTAAATGCGTCTGACCCTGCACACCGACTACGCCCTGCGCGCGCTGATCTATCTCGGCCTGCGCCCGGACCGCCGCGTCTCGATCCACGAGATCGCGGAGGCGCACCGCATCTCCGAGAACCACCTCGTCAAGGTGATCCACAATCTCGGCCGCGGCGGCTTCGTGCAGACCGCGCGGGGCAAGGGTGGCGGCTTGAGACTGGCGCGCGCCCCCGAGGAGATCCGCGTCGGCGACGTCGTTCGCTTCACCGAGGAGGATCTGGCGCTGGTCGCCTGCTTCCAGGCGGAGGGGCCGGGTTGCGCGCTGATCAATGTCTGCCGGCTTCAGAGCCTTTTGGGCGAGGCGCTCGGCGCCTTCATGGCCGTGCTCGACGGCAAGACGCTCGCCGACCTGATGGGCGGCGCGAACCGGCCTGCCATGACGGCGCGCCTCGGCATTCCTGATGCCGCAGACGCCTCGGCGGCTGGGAGCCTCGCGCCGATGCGCTGATCCGAGCCGGGCGCGCACCGGACCGGGACTTCGACGAATTAAGGCGTCAGCGCCGGCGCGCGGCGGCGATCGCCGCGCCGAGGCCGGCGAACAGCAGGGCGCCGGCGGCCACCACGCCGACGCGGACCATGTTGGCCGGCAGCAGCGGCGCCCCGGCGGTCGCCTCCGCCGAGAACGATCCCTCAACGCGATGGCGGCCCGGCACCGGCGCTTCGAGATTGTCCCGGCGGTCCGGCAGAATCGGCGTCTTGTCCTGCTGCCCCTCGACAGCCTTGGCCAAATAGCGATCCAGGAAGCCCGGCAGCACCGCGTTGCCCAGCACGGTGAGCGCCGTCGTCCAGCCGATCCAGTAGTCGGAGCGGCCGCCATGCGCGGCCTGGAAAATCGCCTCGGCGACGAGTTCGGGCTGGGCGGGCGTTCCCATCGGCCGCGGCGCCCGGGCGAGATGCGCCCGCGCCCAGCCGAACTGGGGCGTGTTGACGGCGGGAAGGTCCACCATGACGATCCGCACGGCCGAGCCGTCATGGATCAGCTCGGAGCGGACCGACTCGGTGAAGCCGCGGATGGCGTGCTTCGCGCCGCAATAGGCGGACTGCAGCGGGATTCCCCGATAGGCCAGCGCGGAGCCGATCTGGATGATCGTTCCGCGGTCCCGCACCCGCATGCGCCGGAGCGCCGCCATCGTGCCGTGCACGAAGCCCAGATAGGTGACTTCGGTGACGCGGCGGAACTCCTCGGGCGACATCTCGCCGAAGCGGGAGAACACCGTCTCCATGGCGTCGTTGACCCAGATGCGGATCGGCCCGAGCTCCGCTTCGATCCGCTCGGCGGCGGCAAACATCGCCTCAGGGTCGGCGACGTCGGCTGCGATCGGCAGCGCTTGGCTCCCGCGCCGCGTCACCTCCGCGCGCACGTCCTCGAGCGCCGCCGCCTCGCGGGCGATCAGCCCAAGCCGGAAGCCGGCCGCCGCGAACCTCATCGCGACCGCCCGGCCGACGCCCGCGCTCGCGCCTGTGACCACGACGACCGGCGCGTCTTTTCGATCCATCATCCCGCCATCCCTCTCGAAGACTGGGAACGGCGCGGCGGTCACTCGGTTCCGGCGTCTCGCCAGCCTTCGAGGCCGGCGCCCTCGAGCAGCGGGCGGGCCGCCGCGAGCTCCGCGCCCATGAAATCCATGAACGCCCGGACCCGTGGCGACTGTCGCAGGTCGGGATGGGTCAGGATCCAGAGGTCGGCGGAGAACGCCGGGTCGGGCGGCGCGAGGCGGATCAGTCCCGGCCGCGTCTCGGCGATGAAGCACGGGATGTGGCCGACCCCGAGGCCCGCCTCGACCGCCTCGGCGAGGCCGAGCACGGTGTTGGCGCGGTAGCGCAGATTGGCCTCCGGGATGTTGTCTCGCGCGAACCTGACGACCTTCAGCCCCGTCAGCTCCTCGCCGAGCGACACCCAGGACCGCGTCTTGAGCTCGCCGAGGCTCGGCAGGGCGGCGGGATCGGGGAAGTCGATCGCCCGGCCGTAAAGCGCCCAGGCGATGCGCGCGACGCGGCGGCCGACGAGGTTTTCCGGCGGGCTGTCGGTCGCCCGGATCGCGACGTCGGCATCCCGCTTGGAGAGGTTGAGGGCCGGATTGCCGATCACGACGTCGAGCCGGATGTCGGGGCAGGCCTGCTGGAATCGCGCGAACAGCGGGGTGAGCAGGTGGACCAGCAGCGTGTCGTTGGTCGCGACCCTGAGGTCGCCGGCCGGCGAGATCGCGCGCCCCTCGACGCGCCGCGAGAAGGCCGCGATCCGCTCCTCGACCTCGGCGGCGAGCTGGGTCATCTCCTCGCCCGCCGGCGTCAGCCCGTAGCCGTTGCGCCTCCGCTCGAACAGCGTCACGCCAAGCGTCGCCTCGATCTGGCCGAGCCGCCGGAACACGGTGGAGTGGTTGAGGCCGAGCGCCGCCGCCGCGCCCGGCATGCCCCGCGCCTCGGCAATCGCCTTGACGAGCCGAAGGTCGTCCCAAGAGAGGGACCGAAACAGGTCCGCCATTCGAATTCCCCGAGAGCTTCCACGCATCATTTTGCACGAAAGCATCATCATTATCGTCTTGCAATCGCGAGCTTGCGCAGGATCAAGCACACGTCCTCGCGGAAATGCCCTCGCAGGGCCACTTTGCATCCCAACGGCGCAAGGGCGTCACGAGATTGGAGCGCTGCAATGGCTCACAACGGCATCCACCACGTTACCGCGATCGCGGGCTCGGCCCGCCGCAACGTCGACTTCTACACCCGCGTGATGGGCATGCGGATGGTCAAGAAGACGGTCAATTTCGACGATCCGACCACGTACCACTTCTATTACGGCGACCAGCAGGGCTCGCCCGGCTCGATCCTGACCTTCTTCCCGTGGGCGCATGTCGCGCCGGGCAGGCTCGGCGTCGGCGAGACGCAGGAGACGGCGCTGCGCGTGCCGGAAGGCGCGATCGGCTACTGGACGCACCGCTTCGTCGCCGAGGGCGTGCGCCACGAGGCGCCGGAAACCCGCTTCGGGGAGACCGTGCTGCCGTTCCGTGATCCGGACGGCATGCGGCTTGCGCTTGTGGCCGTTCGGGGAGCGGAGGCGGAGCCGGCCTGGAGCGGCGGCGACGTGCCCGCGGAGCATGCCATACGCGGCTTTCACGGCGTCAGCCTGCTGCTCGAGGACATCGCGCCGACCGCGGCCATCCTCACCGACGTGTTCGGCTACGCGCAGGAGCGGACCGAAGGCGCCACGACCAGGTTGCGGGCCGGCGACGGCGTCGGGGACGTGATCGACCTCAGAGCTGCGCCGGGCTTCCTGCCGGGCAGGCCGGGCGCAGGCGCGGTGCACCACATCGCGTTCCGGGCGGCCGACGACGCCGAGCAGGCGGCGCTGGTCGAGAAACTCGCGCGCGATCACGGCGTCCGCACGACGGAGCAGAAGGACCGCGACTATTTCCGGTCCGTCTACTTCCGCGAGCCGGGCGGCGTGCTGTTCGAGATCGCGACCGACGCGCCCGGCTTTGCGGTCGACGAGCCGGCGGACCGGCTCGGCCAGGAGCTCAAGCTGCCGAAGTTTCTCGAGCCGCACCGCGCGCGGATCGAGGCGGCGCTGCCGGCGCTTGGCCAAACGGAACCCGTCGGCTGAACCAATCAGCTGGCTAAACCGTACGGCGGACGGAACTCAGCGTCCGCCGACCTTTTTTTCGCTCTTCTCAAACCTGGCCGCAGTCGCGGCCGGAGGTTCGCCATGACGGTCGCAGAGACCTTCCGTCACCTGCATCGCTTCGTTCCCGGGACGGACGCTTCCCGTCCGCCGCTGCTCCTGTTGCACGGCACGGGCGGCGACGAGAACGACCTGCTGCCGCTCGGGCGCGCGCTCGCGCCCGGCTCGGCGCTGCTTGCGCCGCGCGGCAACGTTCTCGAGGGCGGCGCGCCGCGCTTCTTCCGGCGGCTGCGCGAGGGCGTGTTCGACGAGGACGATCTCCGCCGGCGCGCCCACGAGCTGGCGGACTTCGTCGCCGTGGCGCGCGACGCCTATGGGATCGGCAAGCCGGTTGCGCTCGGCTTCTCGAATGGGGCGAACATCGCCGCCGCCGTGCTGCTCCTGCGCCCGGAGGCGCTCGCCGGCGCGGCGCTGCTGCGCCCGATGAGCCCGTTCGCGGCGCCGCCGCCCGCCGCCCTGACTGGGACGCCGGTCCTGATGCTGTCGGGGTCGCTCGATCCGATCGTGGCGGCCGACGACGTCGGGCGTCTCGCGCAGACGCTGCGCGCAGCCGGAGCAAGCGTGGATCACCGCGCGCTGCCGGCCAGCCATGGGCTGACGCAGGGCGATCTCGGGGCGATGACCGAGTGGCTGGCGCAGCTCTGAGGCTTCCTCAGACGCAGAGGTGAGCCTGTGCCGTCCCGCGGACCTCCGTCCAGGGCCATGTAACGGATGCGCGGGACGGCGCGTATTCCTTGGAGTATAATCTACCTACGGGGCTGCCGTAACAGAGGCGACGCCAGATCGCCGCCGGAGGAAGACATGACCAGACATTTCGTGCCCTTCGCTGCGGCGCTCCTTGCGGGCGCGCTGGCGGCGACTCCCGTGCTCGCCGAAGACGACGCGGCGGCGCGCGACCAGCGTTGGACCGAGCTGCGCCAGGACGTGTTCGGCGACCGCGCCGTCGAGCAGTCCAAGGACGTCGTCGCGCTCGACGCGCCGGTCCGCGCGGAGGACGCCGCGCTGGTGCCGATGGCGATCAAGACGGCCGATCCGGCCTGGATCAAAGGCCTGACGCTGATCATCGACGAGAATCCGGGGCCGGTCGCGGCCCGGGTGACGTTCGGCCCTGCCGGCGACGCCGGTCTGCTGAAGCTCCGCACGCGGGTCAACACCTACACCAACGTGCACGCGGTTGCGGAGACGACCGACGGAAAGCTGTTCGACACCGTCCGGTTCGTGAAGGCGAGCGGCGGTTGTTCGGCGCCCGCCGGTTCGAGCGAGGAAGAGGCCATGAAGGGCATGGGCGAGATGCGCCTCAAGGTCCGGGACGAGATCACGCCCGGCAAGAGCGCGCAGGCGACCCTGATGATCCGCCATCCCAACTTCAACGGCATGCAGATGGACCAGATCACCCGCGCCTACACGCCGGCGCGCTACATCAAGGAGATCAAGGTCACCTACAACGACAAGGACGTCTTCTCGCTGGTGAGCGACATCTCGCTCTCGACCGACCCGGTGATCGAGTTCGGCTTCAAGCCGGAGGCCAAGGGCCAGATCAAGGTGGCGGCGACCGACACCGAAGGCGGCCACTGGGAAAAGACCTTCGACGTTCCGACACAGAGCAACTGATGTTCCGCCTGATGCGCGCCGCCCGCCTCGCGGCGGGCGCGCTGGTGATCGCCACGGCGGCGGCGCACGCCGCCGGCGGTCCCGGCTCGGCGTCCGAACCTGACGGCCTCTGGACAGGGCCGATGCAGAGCTACACCCCGTCGACCCTCAAGGGCGCCGAGGTGGTGGACGCCGACGGCGTGGCGGCGCTGGCCGCGAAGGGCGACGCGGTGCTGATCGACGTCGCGCCGGCCGACCGCAAGCCGCCGACCCTGCCCGAAGGCGCGCTCTGGGCGCCGCAGCACCGCTCGATTCCCGGCTCGGCGTGGTTCCCCGGCGCGGGCCCCGGCGATCTGTCGCCCGCTCAGGAGGCCGCCCTCAAGGCGCGCGTGCTGGAGCTTGCCGGAGGTCGGCTCGACCGGCCGATGGTGACGTTCTGCCATCCCGACTGCTGGGGCAGCTGGAACATGGGCAAGCGGCTGCTCGGCTGGGGCTTCCGGAACGTCTTCTGGTTCCCGCAGGGCCGGGAAGGCTGGCAGGAGTCGGACCGGCCGACCGCCGTGGTCAAGCAGGACTCCGTATGGGCCGCGGCGGCCAAAGCCGAAGCCGGGCCGGCCGCGCCTCAGTAAGGCGGCTCAAGGAGCGACCCCAAAGATGCTGTCCCGCCGCGTGATGCTTCTGGGCGGCCTCTGCGCCGTCGCATGGTCGGCCGCCGCGCAAGCCGCGCCGATGGCGCCGTTCTCCGCCGACGCGTTCGACGCCGCCGTGAAGCAGGGCGGACCGGTGCTGGTCCACATCCATGCGGCCTGGTGCCCAATCTGCCGGGCGCAGAAGCCGATCCTCGAAAAGCTCCTGGCCGAGCCGCGCTTCGGCGCGATGCGTGCGTTCGAGATCGATTTCGACGGCGACCAGCCGAGCGTGCGGAAGGTCGAAGCCCGCGTGCAGAGCACGTTGATCGTCTACAAGGGCGGCCGCGAGGTCGGCCGCTCGGTCGGCGAGCGGCAGCCGGAGTGGATCGAGGATCTGCTCGAGAAGGCGCTCTGACGGGCCATGCTCTGGACGCTGGCTCTCGCCTTCGCGGCGGGCGTGCTGTCGGTGCTGTCGCCCTGCGTCCTGCCGCTGCTGCCGATCGTGTTTGGGGCCGCGGCGTCCCAGCACAGGCTCGCGCCTCTGGCGCTCGCAGCGGGGCTTGCGCTCTCCTTCGTGGCGATCGGGCTGTTCGTGGCCACCATCGGCTTCGCCGCGGGTCTCGACGCGTCCGTGTTCAGGACCGTCGGCGCGGCGCTGCTGATCGCGCTCGGGATCGTGCTGCTGTTTCCGGCGGCCGAAAAGGCGTTTGCGCGGGCTGCGGCGCCGGCGGCCGGATGGGCGGGCGCGCGGCTCGACCGCATGTCGCGCGCGGGCGTCGCGGCGCAGTTCGGGGTCGGGCTGCTTCTCGGCGCCGTCTGGAGCCCCTGCGTCGGCCCGACGCTCGGCGCGACCTCCCTACTCGCCGCGCGCGGCGAGCGCCTCGGCGAGGTGGCGCTCACCATGACGGCGTTCGGCCTCGGCGCCGCGGCGCCGCTGCTGCTGATCGGGCTCCTGTCCCGAGAGGCGCTGCTGCGCTGGCGCGGCCGTCTCGCCGCCGCCGGCCGCGGGGCGAGGGCCGTTCTGGGCGCGCTGCTGGTGCTGCTCGGCGCGGGCGTGCTGAGCGGCTACGACAAGAACCTCGAAGCCGCCCTGCTGGACCGCTCGCCGGACTGGCTGACGGACCTCACCACGCGGATCTAGCGGCGCCGATCAGTAGCGCTTGTAGCCGAGGAACTTGCCCGACATGGCGAGCTTCACGCGGTCGCCCTTCTGGTCGGGCTGGCGCTCGAGCGTCATGTCGAAGTCGATCGCCGACATGATGCCGTCGCCGAACTCTTCCTGGATAAGCTCCTTCCAGGTCGTCCCGTAGACCATCACCAGCTCGTAGAAACGGTAGATCAGCGGATCGGTCGGCGGAATCTCGCCGAGCGACCCGCGATACGGGATCTCGGTCAGCAGGATCTCGGCCTCTTTCGGCAGATCGAGCATCTCGGCCGCCCTGGCGGCCTCGCCGGGCTCCAGCCGCATCTGGCCGAGCAGCGCGGCCGTCACCACGACTGGCGAGGTCGAGACCGACACCCGCTCGTGGATCTGCTTCCAGGTGAGGCCCTTCAGGCGCTTGGCGCTGAGCACCATTTCGGTGACTTCTTCGCGGGTCATCTTCGGCGTCTCCATCGGCTTGCGCGCCGCGCCGAAGGCTTCCGTCAGCGGAGGAAGGCGCGGGCCGTCGGTTCGTGCAGAACCCGTGCCACGACTTCTGGGGTCGCCGCCGCAACGCCGGCGCAGGCCGCGAACCGGCCCCTGCGGCGGCTCGGCGCACTACGACCTAGGCGGCATTGCAGAGCTTTTTGACGCTCTCTACGCTCGTGGCTCATCCGCAAATCCAAGACGATCCACGATCTTGGCATGCCATGACTGGGGCAGCCGGAGCTTAGGCCGCCGGAGGAACGCGAAGCCGCATGAAGAAGAACAAGGTCACCACCTCCGCGGAGGCCATGGCGCTGATCCGGGACGGCGACGTCGTCACCACGACGGGTTTCGTCCAGAGTTGCATCCCCGAGGCCCTGCACGCCGCGCTCGAGAAGCGCTACGTCGAGACCGGCGCGCCGCGCGACCTGACGCTGATCATGACGGCGGGCGCCGGCGACAGCAAAGGCCTGGGCACCGGACGGCTGCACCATGAGGGCTTGCTGAGCCGGGTCATCGCCGCCAATTTCGGCCGCATGCCAAAAGTCGCGCAGGCCGCCAAGGAGAACCGCATCCGTGGCTACAACCTGCCGCAGGGCGTGATCTCGCAGCTCTACCGCGCCTGCGCGGCCGGGCAGCCCGGCCTGTTCTCGAAAGTGGGGCTACACACCTACGTCGACCCGCGCCATGGCGGCGGCAAGGTGAACACGCTGACGGACGAGGAGATCGTCAAGGTCGTCGACGTCGATGGCGAGGAGTGGCTGTTCTACAAGGCCACCAAGATCGACGTCGCCTTCATCCGCGGCACCAGCGCCGATCCTTCGGGCAACATCTCGATGGAGAAGGAGGCGCTGACGCTCGACTGCCTCGCCCAGGCGATGGCGGCCCACAACAATGGCGGCATCGTCATCGCGCAGGTCGAACGTATCGTCGACGACGGCTTCCTGCTGCCGAAGGACGTTCGGATTCCGGGCATCCTGGTCGACTGCGTGGTGGTCGCTGACGCCGAACACCACCGCATGAACTACGGCGTCCAGCACGACCCTGCGCTCGCGGGCCAGATCCGGGTGCCCGTGACCGGCATCGCCCGCATGAAGCTCGACGCCCGCAAGATCATCGCGCGCCGCGCCGCCTTCGAGCTGCCGCCGAACGGCGTGGTCAATCTCGGCGTCGGCGCGCCGGAGGGCATCTCCTCGGTCGCCAATGAGGAGAAGGTGACGCCCTACATCACGCTGACCACCGAGGCCGGCGCGGTTGGCGGGGTGCTGGCCTCGGGCTCGAGCTTCGGCGCGGCGACCAACGCCGACTGCATCATCGACCAGAACCAGATGTTCGACTTCTACGACGGCGGCGGCCTCGACATGACCTGCCTCGGCATGGCCGAGTGCGACCAGGAGGGCAACGTCAACACCTCGAGCTTCGGCGGCAAGCTCAACGGCTGCGGCGGCTTCATCAACATCAGCCAGAACGCCCGCAGCGTGGTGTTCGCCGGCACCTTCACGGCCGGCGGCCTCGAGGTCGAGATCGACAATGGCGAGCTGAAGATCCTCAAGGAGGGCCGCTCGCGGAAGTTCCTGAAGCTCGTCGAGCAGAACACCTTCAGCGGCCCCTACGCCAAGGAGCGCGGCCAGCCGGTGATCTACGTCACGGAACGCTGCGTCTTCCAGCTCACCAAGGAGGGGCTGGAGCTGATCGAGGTCGCGCCGGGCGTCGACATCGAGCGGGACATTCTCCCGCACATGGACTTCCGGCCGATCATCAACCGGCCGATCCTGATGGACCGCCGGATCTTCCTCGACGAGCCGATGGACCTGATCTCCGACCTGCTCAACCTCAAGCTCTGCGAGCGGGTGAGCTACGACGCCGACCGCAACATCCTGTTCCTCAATCTCGAGGGCTGGCAGGTCCGGCAGAAGAGCGACATCGACGATCTCCGCCGCGTGCTGGTCGAGGCCTGCGAGAAGGCTGGCAGGCGCGTCAACTCCGTCGTCAACCATGATGGCTTCCGCATCAGCGAAGCCTTCTACGACGACTATGCGGAGATGATCGAATATCTGATGGAGCACCATTACGCGACGACCACGCGCTACACGACCAACGCCTTCCTGCGGCTGAAGATGCAGGAGGCGCTGAAGAAGCGCGGGCTCGCGCCGCATGTGTTCGAGCGTCAGGAGGACGCGCACGCCTTCCTGGAGCGGCACGACATGTTCAACGCCGCGATGGGCGAGGTCGAAGAGGACAACGAGGCGGCGGCGGCGGCCTGAGGCCGCCGCTCGCGCGAGGTCTCAGTCCGGCAGCGTCTGTTTGCTTCGTCCAGCCATCTTCAAGGATGAGCCGGTCTCCCTCGTAAAGCCAATAGCAGACCTCCATGCCGTCGAAGAGGTGATCGTCGATAAGCGCCTTCACCTCGACGACGCCCTGGAAGGTGTCCTGAACGACCTCTCCGGCAGCGTTGAGATATGAGGTCTCGCGCGCACGCCCGATGTCCGTTCCCTTGACGCGAGCCTCATCCTCGTTTTCCGCAAACACCAGGTGGATGGCGAGTTCTCGCGTCGGCTGCGGCGCATCTTCGGCATGCACTGTCAGCAGGAATGTCAACGACACAGCAAACAAAGCCACCGTACGGTTCCGGCCCGTGTGACAGTCTTCAAGCGAGATGCGTGGCCGTGAAGAGGCTGGACGCACTCCTCAGTCCGGCAAGCCGAACGCGATCACCGCGCCGCCCTGGCGGAAGCCCCAGATCTGGCTGCCGCCGGCGGCGACCGCGACATACTGCTTGCCGTCGACCATGAACGCGATCGGCGGCGCGTTGACGCCGGCGCCGCAGTTGAAGCTCCAAAGCCTGTCGCCGCTCTTCGCGTCGAAGGCCGAGAAATCGCCATTGCCCTCGCCCGTGAAGGCGAGACCGCCGGCGGTAGCCAGCACGCCGCCGATCAGCGGCTCATCCGTCTTCTTCTGCCACAACAGCTTGCCGCCGGCCTTCAGGTCGATCGCCGTCATCAGGCCGTACATGCCGGACTTCGCCGGCTCGATGTTGAAATAGCGCACCGCGGGCTTGTCGGCGGTCGCCGGGATCTCCTGCGCCCGGTAGGTCGACGGCCAATGCATCGCGGCCACGTAGGCGATCCCGTTCGCCTCGTCGATCGAGGCCGGCGACCAGTTGACGCCGCCGCCCACCCCGGGGGCGATCACGATCCCTTCGGGCGTGGGCGCCCGGAACATGTTGGACTGCGGAATGAAGGGCTCCGACCGGAACAGCAGTTCGCCGGTCGCGCGGTCATGCACGAAGTACCAGCCGAGCTTGCTCGCCTGTCCAACCACCTCTCGGGTCTTGCCGTCCACCTCGAGGCTGAACAGCGACGGCGGGCTGGCGACGTCGTAGCCCCACATGTCGTGCGGCGTCTGCTGGTAGTGCCAGGCGAGCTTGCCGGTGCGCGCGTCGAGCGCGACCAGCGAGGAGGTGTAGAGGTTGTCGCCGGGGCGGCTTTCGCCGGCGACCTGGGGCGACGGATTGCCGACGCCGAAGAAGATCCGCCCGGTTTTCGGGTCGAGCGCGGGCGCGTGCCAGATCGACCCGCCCCCATAGCGCCAGGCGTCCTTATGCTGGGGCGCGGCGGCCTTCTCGGCCGCGATGTCGCGCTCGAGCGGAACCCCATAGGGCGTCGCCTGTCGGAACGCGCCTTCCCAGCCCTCCTGGGTGGTGTCGAACTTCCAAACCTCCTTGCCCGACGAAGCGTCGAACGCGGCGATGAAGCCCGGCCGTCCGTAGCGGCCGGCGACGCCCACCACGGCCCCGAGCGGCGCGCCCGGCCTGTCGCTGTCGAGATGCAGCCCGTAGCCAACGCCCGTGATGCCGACGATCACCTTGCCGTCGAACACCAGCGGGGCGGAGTTCGCGCCGATGCCGGTCGAGCCCGACACTGCGCCCTTCAGCGCCGGATCTGCCTTGCCGAGCGAGGCGCGGTCCTCGGTCGGCTCGGGCTCGTCCGACGGCTCGGCGAGCGGCACGTCCCAGACGACCTCGCCGGTGTTCTGGTCGAGCGCCACCAGCCGGGCGTCGACGGTGGCGACAAACACCTTGCCGTAGCCGATCGCAACGCCGCGGTTCGCCGGGCCGCAGCACAGCTTCTTGGTCCGCGCCTTGTGCTCATAGCGCCAGAGCTCGCGCCCGGTCTTCGCGTCGACCGCCATGACGTGGGAGAACGGCGCGGACAGATACATCACGCCGTCAGCCACGATCGGCGAGGTCTGGAAGGTCGCCGCCGTGCCGGTCTGGTAGATCCACTTCGGGACCATCCGCTTCACCGTGCCGGCGTCGATCTGGTCGAGCGGCGAAAATCGTCGGTCGGCATAGTCGCGGCCCGGCAGCAGCCAGTCGGCGGCGTCGGCATCGGCCGCCAGCAAGCGGGCGTCATCCACGGGGGCCGCCGCTGCCGGGACCAGGGGCGCGAGGGCGAAGACCAGGGGCAGGAGGATCCTGACGCGGCGACTCAAGGGCGGCATCCTCTACTCCGAAACGGCGGCCGAACCATCGATCAACATAGGGCGCGCGCCAAGAGGGACCTTCGCCGCGTGAAGGCGGATGTGCGATGCTCTCCTCGCTTAACCGAGACACCGCCGCCCAGGAGGCTCCCGATGCTCCCGCTGCTTGCAGCCCTGCTCATCGGCCTTGTGGCCGGCCTCCGCAGCATGACCGCGCCCGCGGCCGTCAGCTGGGCCGCGCAGCTCGGCTGGCTCGATCTGGACGGGAGCTGGCTCGCCTTTCTGGACTATGCCTGGACGCCCGTGATCCTGACCGCCCTGGCGGCGCTCGAACTCGTCGGCGACAAGCTGCCCCAGACGCCGAGCCGCAAGGTTCCGCACGCCTTTGCGACGCGCATCGTGAGCGGAGCGATCTGCGGCGCCGCGATCGGCTTTCCCGCTGGCGTGACCACATTTGGCCTGCTCGCCGGCGTCGCAGGCGCGGTTCTGGGCACGCTCGGAGGCGCGGCCGCGCGCGCGCGCCTCGCCGCGGCGTTCGGACGGGACATGCCGGCGGCCCTGGTCGAGGACGCCGCGGCCGTCGGCGTGACAGCCGTAGCCGTCGGAGCGCTGCTGTGACGGCCCGTTTCGACGCCATCATCATCGGCGCCGGCCAGGCCGGGCCCGCGCTCGCCGGCCGGCTGACTTCGGCCGGAATGACGGTCGCGCTCGTCGAGCGCCATCTGTTCGGCGGCACCTGCGTGAACACGGGCTGCACGCCCACCAAGGCGATGGTGGCGAGCGCCTATGCGGCGCATCTCGCGCGGCGCGCCGCCGACTACGGCGTGAGATTGCCTGATGGCGTGAGCGTCGACTTCGCCGCCGTGATGGCGCGCAAGGACGCCATCTCGGGCAAGTCACGCGACGGCGTGGAGTCCTGGCTGCGCGGGATGGAGCGCTGCTCCGTCTACCAGGGCCACGCGCGCTTCGCGTCGCCGCGCGAGGTCAGCGTGGGCGACGAGTCGCTGACCGCCGACCGCATCTTCCTGAACGTCGGCGGCCGGGCGCTCGCCCCCGACATGCTGGGGCTGAGCGACATACGCTATCTCACCAATTCCTCGATCCTGCGGCTCCAGAACCTGCCGCGGCGGCTCGTGGTCATCGGCGGCAGCTATATCGGGCTCGAATTCGCGCAGATGTTCCGCCGCTTCGGCAGCGAGGTGACGGTGATCGAAAAAGGCGCGCGGCTGGCGAGCCGCGAGGACGAGGACGTCTCGGACGCCATCGGGGAAATCCTCGAGCGCGAAGGCGTCGAGATCAGGACCGGCGCAGAGTGCATTCGCTTCGAGCCGCGCGGCGAGGAGATCGCAGTCGGTCTCGACTGCGCCGCCGGCGCTCCCGAGATCGTCGGCGACGAGGTGCTGCTCGCCATCGGCCGCCGCCCGAACACCGACGATCTCGACGTGGAAAAGGCCGGCGTGGAGCTCGACGGGCGCGGTTATGTGAAGGTCGACGACGAGCTCAGGACCACTGCGCCAAACATCTGGGCGCTCGGCGATTGCAACGGCCGCGGCGCCTTCACGCACACCGCCTATAATGATTTCGAGATCGTGGCCGCGAACCTGCTGGACGGCGCCTCCCGCCGGGTGAGCGACCGCATCCCTGCTTACGCGCTTTACACCGATCCGCCGCTCGGCCGGGTCGGGCTGACGGAGGCGGCCGCCCGAGCCGCCGGATACAAGGTCAGGGTCGGCGTCAGGCCGATGACCCGGGTGGCGCGCGCCGTCGAGAAGGGCGAGACGGCTGGGTTCATGAAGATCGTGGTGGACGCCGAGAGGCAGGAGATCCTGGGGGCCGCCATCCTGGGCGTCGGCGGCGACGAAGCCATTCACGGCATCCTCGACGTGATGAATCTCGGCGCGCCCTATCCGGAGCTCGAAAAGGCCGTTCCTATTCACCCGACGGTGTCGGAGCTCATCCCCACTGTGCTTCAGGAAGCATTGCCGTAACCGCATGGCAAATGTTCCCGGTCGCTCGGGAAATAGTCGCCGCGCGCACGCGGGTTTCGACTATGAGATAATAATAATGTTGTAAATCAGCATCTTAAGCGCGCAAACCGACACCGCCACATCAGTGTTCGATTGATGGCGACTCTGCGGACGTTCTAAGAAAATCCTGGCTGCCGGGACAGGCAGGATTGGTTGCGTCAGGGGGACTGCGGGGGATGAGGCTCAGAAGATCGGCGGTGCTGCTCGGGACGGTCAGCCTGGCGACGCTTGCGTCGCTCGGGCCGGCTCTGGCGCAGGACGGGGGCGCGACGGCGCTGGAGGAAATCGACGTGATCGGCACGACGCCTCTCGGCGGCGACGCGCTCGACAGCGACAAGGTCCCGGCCAACGTCACCTCGATCACGCAGAGCGACCTCGCCAACGTTTCCGACCGCTCCGTCTCGGCGGCGATCGCCCGCAAGACGCCGTCGGTCAGCCTCAGCGACGTGCAGGGCAATCCCTACTTCAAGGACTTCTATTTCCGCGGCTTCGTGGCCTCGCCGCTCAACGGCATCCCGCAGGGCATCGCGGTCTACCAGAACGGCGTGCGCCAGAACGAGGCGTTCGGCGACACGGTGAATTTCGACCTGATCCCCGAGACGGCGATCGACCGCACGGACATCTGGACCAACAATCCGGTGTTCGGCCTGAACGCGCTCGGCGGCGCGCTCAACATCAAGATGAAGAACGGCTTCACCTATCAGGGGCTGGAGACGGAGTTCCAGGCCGGCTCATTCGGCAAGTTCTCCGGCAACGCGCAGTGGGGCCAGCAGTTCGGCAACTGGGCGACCTATCTGGCGGTCGAGGGCGAGCGCGACGGCGGCTGGCGCGACTACTCCGCCTCGAACGTCAAGCGCGTCTATGGCGATGTCGGCTACAAGGCCGACGCCGCCGAGATCCACCTGAACTTCGCGCTCGCGGACACGCATCTTGGCGTGGTCGGGCCGACGCCGCGTGAACTGCTCGCCCGCGGCGGGCGCGACGCGGTCTATACCGGGCCGCAGACCACGGACAACCAGGCCGCGCAGCTCAACCTGACCGGCCAGTTCGACCTCGGCAATTCGTGGTCGCTGCAGACCAACGCCTATTATCGCCGGTTCAAGCAGAAGCATGTCGACGGCAACGACACCGACGTGCGGCCCTGCGAGGACAATCCCGCGATCCTCTGCCTCGAGGCCGACGACATCATCGACCCGGCGACGGGCCAGAACCCGGACGAGGACGATCCCCGCCTGATCGTGCGCGACCGGAACGGCAATCCGGTCCAGACGCCGGCGGGCTTCGCCGACCGTCCCGGCTCGATCGAGCGGTCGCGCACCAAGTCGCAGACGGTCGGCGGCACGGCGCAGGTGACCAACACCAGCGAACTGTTCGGCAAGACCAACCATTTCGTGGCGGGCGTCAGCTACGACCACGGCTGGAGCGACTTCAGCGGCTACAGCGAACTCGGCATCGTCCCGAACAACCTGCAGGTCATCGGCACCGGCGACATCTATCACACCACCTTCCCGGGCGGCATCCTGCCGACCGACGTGAAGACCCGGAACGATTATCTCGGGCTCTACCTCAGCGACACGCTCGACATCACCGACCGTTTCTCGGCGACGCTCGGCGCCCGGCTGAACTACGCTCATATCCGGCTTAAGGATTACAGCCCGTTCTTCAATGTCGACGTCAACGGAAACCCCGTGGGGGCCGGCATCGACGGCTCGCACAACTTCACCCGCTTCAACCCGATGGCCGGCGTCACCTACAAGATCACGCCAGAGATGACGGCCTACGCCGGCTACTCGGAAAGCAACCGCGCCCCGACGCCGCTCGAACTCGGCTGCGCCGATCCGTCGAACCCCTGCCAGCTTGAAGGCTTCCTGGTCTCCGATCCGCCCCTGAAGCAGGTCGTCACCCGCACCGGCGAAATCGGCCTGCGCGGCCACACGACGCCCGGCTTCGGCGGCCTGCTGAACTGGAAGATCGGCGGCTATCTGGCCTACAACAGCAACGACATCCTGACGATCCCGAGCTTCATCACCGGCCGCGGCTACTTCAAGAACGCGGGCGACACGCAGCGAGCCGGCATCGAGCTTTCGGCCGACTACCAGACCGACATGTGGGGCGTTTACGCGAACTACAGCTACATCGACGCGACCTTCCGCAAGGCCGTGACGCTGGGCTCGCCGAACAACCCCTCGGCCAACGGCCAGGGCGAAATCCGCGTCCACAAGGGCGACAAGCTGCCCGCCATTCCGGCCCATCAGTTCAAGGCGGGCGTGGCGTTCCGGCCGATCCCGAAGCTGACCCTCGGCGCCGACGTGGTGGCGATGTCCGGCCAGTACTTCGTGGGCGACGAATCCAACCAGGAGAAGAAGCTCAAGGGCTATGTCGTCTTCAACGCCAACGCGTCCTATCAGGTCACCGACCAGATCCGCGTGTTCGGCCTCGTCGACAACGTCTTCAACAACAAGTACGCGACCTACGGGACGTTCTTCGAAAACGACGACATCGAGTTCCTGAACCTCAACGGCAGCCGGAGCATCACCCCGGCCCGGCCGCGCGGCTTCTACGGCGGCATCGCCTACAAGTTCACCGCGGACGCCGCTCCGGTGCTGACCACCAAGGACTGAGCGAAGGCTCCGAAGGAGCGACGCGGAGAGGCCGGCCCTACGGGGCCGGCCTTTTTCGTTTCAGCCCGGCTGTCGGACCTCGCCGACGCGCTCTTGCTCAGAGCTCGAGCAGCCCATAGGGCTTGCCGCCGGGCTTCTCGATGTGATGCGCGACGTTGAACACCGGAACCCCGCCGGGCGTGCGGCCCTCATAGACGCCGCGATGCGCGTGGCCGTGCACGACCGCCTTCACGGGAAACCGGTCGATGATCTCGGCGAGCCGGGACGATCCCAGAAACGGGAAGATTTCGAGCGGCTCGCCCGCGATGGTGTCCGGGATCGGCGCATAGTGCAGCACGACCAGCGAGCGCTCGGCCGAGACCTTGCGCATCGCGTTCTCGAGCCGCATCGCCTCGCTGAGGCTCTCGGCCACGATCGCCTTGATGGCCGGTTCGCCGAACGCCCCCAGCATCGCCTTGCCGAACCCGCCCACAAAGCCCTTCACGCCGACGAAGCCGACGCCCTCGATCTCGGTCGCCTGACCGTCGAGCAACCGGACGCCGGCCTGGCGCAGGATGACGGATATCTCCTCGACCGCGTCGGACTCGAAGTCGTGGTTGCCCAGAACCGCCACCACCGGGACCGAACAGGCGCGCAGATCCTCGGCGAGCAGCTCCGCCTCGCCCGGTTTGCCGAGGTCGGTGAGATCGCCGGCGAGCACCAGCGCGTCCGCTTCCCGCGAGATCTCGGCGAACATCTCCTTGAAAGAGCTGGTCGCCTCTTCCTTCACGTGCAGGTCGCCGATCGCCGCGACCCTGAGAACGCCGTCCGTCATCGCCTCTCCGCCCAGCTCACTCGTTGCGCCAGTCGCCCTCGCCGCCGACGTCGGCGAAGCCCCACTCGGCGACGTCGATCGCGTAGTCCACGCGCGAGAACATGCGGCCGCGGCAGACCTTCATCTGCGGCCGCGGCAGCTCCCGCTGGCGCGCGAGCCGCCCGAGCAGTTCGTCCAGCAGCCAGTCCGGGACCGCGTCGCGCTCGGTGGGGTAGCACCATCGGAAATTGATCAGATGGGCGAGCAGCACCTCCCAGTGCAGCTCCATGTAGTTGAGCAGCCGCCTCCAATCGATGTCGCGCCGGGCCTTCAGGATGACGTGGGCGATGTCCGGCCCGTCATAGCGGTGACGCAGCTGGATGAAGCACTTCGACCAGATCAGCTCGGTCGGCGAGACGATCCTGAGCGTCTGCCCGAAGAGTTCGACCGCGCGAGCGTGCTCGAACCACTCGTCGCCGACCGGCATCGTGCCGTTCGCGGAGGCGAAGATGACGTCGAAGAACAGATCGCCGCGCCGCACCTTGCCGAGCCAGCGCTCGTCCTCGACCACGATCTCGAAGCCGCTTCTCTTGAAGTGGCCGAGGATGCGGGAGAAGTCGCTGGCCTTGCAGAATACGTCGAGATCCTTGGTCTCGCGCGTGACGCCCGTATAGGCGCTGACCGCATAGGTGCCGGCCAGGAGGAACGGAATCGACGCGGCGCTGAGCTCCGCCAGGGCCTCTTCGTAGAACGCGGCGGCGCCCGGCTGCGACAGTTCCGGCTCCGCCTTGGCTTCGATGTGACGCACGCGCTGCTCGCTCGCTCCTGTTCCGCCTGATGTTGCGTCTATCGCAACACCCGTCGGGCGAGCTGGTTCCGCCGCCCGCATGCGGCGGCGCGGCGCGCCCGGGAGCAAGGCGGCGCGACCCCGAAGCTGTCACCCGGCTGTCAGGGAGGCGCCGTATGGGATGGGGTCGTTTGCGACCTCGGCGCTCGTGCTGGAGTGAATTTGGTCAGGGTCATCACCTACGGCACGTTCGACCTGCTCCGCGCCGTTCACCTCGACTTCCTGGAGCAGGTCGCGGCTCTCGGGGACGAGCTTTTCGTCGGCGTCTCGACAGACGCCTTCAGCCGGCTCAAAGGCGAGCGCTGCGTGATCGGTTTCGAAGCCCGCATCCGGCTCGTCTCGGCGCTGCGATGCGTCACCGCCGTGCTTCCCGAATATGGCTGGGAGCAGAAGTCGATGGACGTGCGGCGGCTCGGCGTCGACGTCCTCGGCATCGGCGGCGAGTGGACCGGCAGGCTCGACTTCCTGAGGCCATGGTGCAGGGTGGTCTACCTGCCGCGGGCGGAGATCCTGAGCACCGCGCTTCCGCGCCGGGCGGTCCGCCAGCGCAGGCCGAGCCCGGTGGTGCTGCCGGCGCCCTTCGAGCCGCGCGCGTCAGCCTGAAGGCCTCGCGTCGGCGCGCGGCGCAAGATCGCGGCTCGCGCGTGTGACGATTTCGTCATACGCACGACACCGCGGTTTGCTTATCTGCGGTCCAGCGCAATCGGAGAACCGAGCCTCATGAACGCTCCCGTCCAGAACCGACCCGAAGCCGTGGTCGACGTCGGCTCGGCGCGCTTCGGCGCCGAGCTGCCGCTGGCGCTGATCGCCGGGCCCTGTCAGCTCGAGAGCCGGGCCCACGCGCTCGAGGTCGCCTCCGCGCTGAAGGAGATGACGGCCAAGCTCGGGATGGGCCTCGTCTTCAAGACCTCCTTCGACAAGGCGAACCGCACCAGCGCCTCCGCGCAGCGCGGGGTCGGGCTGCAGGCGGCGCTGCCGGTGTTCGCCGAAATTCGCGAGAGCCTCGGCCTCTCGGTGCTGACGGACGTTCATGACGCCGCGCAGTGCGCCCCGGTCGCCGAAGCCGTCGACGTGCTGCAGATCCCGGCCTTCCTGTGCCGGCAGACCGATCTGCTGCTGGCCGCCGCCGCAACCGGCCGTGCCGTCAATGTCAAGAAGGGGCAGTTTCTCGCCCCTTGGGACATGCGCAACGTCGTCGACAAGCTGACCAGCGCCGGCAACCGCCGCGTCCTGCTTACCGAGCGCGGCGCGTCGTTCGGCTACAACACGCTGGTCTCCGACATGCGCGCGCTGCCCGAGATGGCGAAGACCGGCGCGCCGGTGATCTTCGACGCCACCCACTCGGTGCAGCAGCCGGGCGGACAGGGCACGTCCTCTGGCGGCCAGCGCGAATTCGTCCCCGTGCTGGCGCGGGCGGCGGTCGCCGTCGGCGTCGCGGGCGTGTTCATCGAGACGCATCCGGACCCGGACCATGCGCCCTCGGATGGACCGAACATGATCGCGCTCAAGGACATGCCGGCGCTGCTCGAGCGCCTGATGGCCTTCGACCGGCTCGCCAAGTCCGCCTGACGAAGGTTCGGGCGCTCGCGCGCCCGAACCTCAGGCTTCGCGCAGGGCCAGCACAGGTTCGACGGGGAGCAGGCGGCGGTCCCAGTCGACGTTCCGCCGGATGATCCCCGCCGGAACGCCCGCGATCAGCACATAGGGCTCGTGGAACGACTTGTTCACGAAGGACTTGGCGCCCACGATCGAATTGTCCGGAACCCGCACGCCCTTCGAGACGACCGCCTCCAGCCCGATCCAGACGTGATCCCCGATCGTCACCGAGCCCGGCCTGTTGAGCCGCAGGCCGGTCGCGCGGTCGACGATGGAATGGGAATCCGACGTCCGGATCTCGATGCGCTTGGAGAACATGCAGTCCTGCCCGATCGTCACGTCGCAGCCTTCGACGCTGTAGACGGAGACGTGCTGGAACGAGGTCCGGGCGCCGATCCGGACGGTCTGGGCGTCGCCCTTGATGATGATCCGGCCGTTCAGGATGCAGTCGTCGCCGATGATCAGCCGGTTGCGCGAGCCTTTGACGGTGACCTGCAGCCCGGCGAGCTTTCCGGCTGCGCCGAGATCCAAGCGGTTCGATTCCCCCACCACGGAGAGCACGGACGGCATCGCCGACCGGTCCCCGGAATAGGTCACCCGGTTGTTCCTGACATCGCTCTCGTCCACGAGCTCAATGTTCACATGCACCTCCTCGGCCGACGGCGAAACATCAGGAATCCGCAGCTCATCGCGCCTGGCTGCAGGCGTCGGCATATCCGAGCCCCTTGAACGGCATGATGCCGGCGGCGCAGCGGGCCTCGGACGGGGCCGCGTTCCGGCCGTTCAGCTCGTTCGCGCCAAACCCTGACGCCGAGGCCCCGAACGCGAACACATAGCCGTCCTTCTCGGACCGGCAGCGATTGCCGGCGACCACGACGTCCGTGACCGGGCGGCCGAGCTTCTCCGACCGGGGGCCTGTTCCGACCACCGCGCAGGATCCGGAGGCGCCGCTGATGACGTTGTCGACGAAGCGGTTCCCGTCGTCCTCGATCACGGCGGCGATGCCGACGTCCGAGAAGACGTTGCGGGCAATGACGTTGTTCGGCGCCCTGTCCAGCACGTATTTGCCGTCGCCGTAATACGGATCTCCGCAGTCCGACGAAGACAGGATGCGGCTTTGCCGCGACGCGGCCCAGACTCCGACCAGCGAGTCCTGGATCTTGTTGTCCTCGATCCGGTTGCGCTCGCTCGGCATCGTGCGTTTGAAGTTCCGGCCGTGGCCTGACACCATCTCCTGGCAGTTCTTGTAGAGATAGACCGCGCCGCCATTGCCCCGGATCGTGTTGCGGCGGATGACGTTGTCGCTCGAGGAATCGATCGCGACGCCCTCGCGCCGGCCGAGTCCCCGACGGGCATGGCGCGGCGATCCCAGCCCGTTCGAGGCAAGCTCGCTGTCTTCGACGGTCGTGCGCACCGACTGCGGCCCGATATAGACCCCGACGCCGGCGTTGCGGCTGAGATGAGCGCCCGTTATCCGCACGTCCTGTGAGTAGGCCAGGACATAGACGCCGGCCACGTCGTTGTCGTTTGAGGTGACATTGTCGAGCGTGACGTTCCGGGTGCCCGACGCGTAGCGCTCGTCTGCCGAATACTTCTTTTCCCGCACCGAGGCGGGCGACTGCCAGCCGACCAAGACGCCGCTGTTGGTGGCGTTCGCGATGCGGCAGTTCCTGACCGTGACGTCGCGCACGCCCGCCGCAACGCCGATCTCCACGCCGAACCGGTGGCGCCGTCCGACGTCGATTAGCGCGCCGCGGCAGTCGAGCGTGGCGCCGCTCTGTTTCAGGACGATCGGCGCGTCGTAGATGCAGCCGCCGTCGAGAACGATGCTCCGCTCGGAGACGCGGGGCGGCGGGCACGCGGCCGCTCCCACGGGTTCCGCAGCGCCCTCTCTGGCTTGCGCGATCTGGGGGAAGATCAGGGCGCCGGCGACCACGACGACGGCGGCGGCCCGGCCGTCCGTCGGGCGGGGTACGCCATGCTGCGCTGCACTCCCGCCCGGGCCGTAGCTGTTCCTCAAATTCCCACCTGCCTCAGTCGTCCGCGCGACCGTCAACCGACTCGCAGAATGTCCCGACAGTATACGCGAGCTATGACAGGTTTATGACATTCACAGATCTGTCGTAACTGTCATAATTGCGGCGTAGACGCGCAGGTAATGTGAATCATACTTGTGTATGACAGAATTGAACGCTAATGGGTGAATATAGGCGACGCCCGGCGCGTGCGGCTTTTGCGGCCTCCGTGCTGTCGGCGCCCGAAGATCTCACTCAGGGGATGGCGCAATGGATATGGCAGTGCAGCAGCCGCTCGACGCGCTGGCTCAAGGCCGGGCGTTCGCTGCTTCCGTGGACTCCGCGCTGCGGACAGTCGATGTCGAGGTCGCGGGCGTCGCCCGCCTCCGGAAGTCTCTCGAAGGCGCGCTCGGTCAGGCCTTCGCGGAGGCGGTCGATCTGATCGGCGACGCCGCGGGCCGCACGATCGTCACCGGCATGGGCAAGAGCGGGCACATCGCCCGCAAGATCGCGGCGACGCTCGCCTCGACCGGAACGCCGGCCTTCTTCGTTCATCCCGCAGAGGCGAGCCACGGCGATCTCGGCATGATCACCGCGAACGACGTGGTGCTCGCGCTGTCCTGGTCGGGCGAGACTGCGGAACTTCGCGACCTGGTGAATTACGCGGGCCGCTTCCGGGTGCCGCTGATCGCCATCACCTCGAACGGCCGGAGCGCGCTCGGCAAGGCGGCCGATCTCGCGCTTGTGCTGCCGACGGTCTCCGAAGCCTGTCCGCATGGGCTCGCGCCGACGACGTCGACGCTGATGCAGCTCGCGATCGGCGATGCGCTCTCGGTCGCGCTGCTCGAGCGGCGCAGGTTCACGCCGCTCGAGTTCAAGCGGTTCCACCCGGGCGGCAAGCTCGGCGGCGTGCTGACGCTGGTGAAGGACGTCATGCGCTCCGGCGATGCGGCGCCCGTCGTGCGCTCGGGGACCGGGATGGCCGAAGCCCTGATCATGATGTCCGCCAAGAGCCTCGGCTGCGTCGCCGTGACGGACGCGGCCGGGGCGCTGATCGGGGTGATCACCGACGGCGACCTGCGCCGCCACATGGGGCCGCACCTCACCGACATGGTGGTCGACGCGGTCATGACCGAGACCCCGCAGACGATCTCGGGCGGCGAACTGGCCGCGACCGCGCTGAGCGAGATGCAGGCCAACGTGATCTCCGCCCTGTTCGTGGTGGACCAGGGACCGGACATCGGGGTCGTGCATATGCACGATCTGATCAAGCTGGGCGTCGCCTGAGCCGTGGCGGCCGCCCTGCCAGCCTTGCAGCGCCTCCCCGCGGCGACGCCGCCCGTCCCGCCCGCGGCTCCGGAGGGCGGCGGCCTTGACCGGCCGCAGGCGCCTTTCGGCGCCGCCGTGGTCGCGCTGCGGCGCAGCAGGGCGTCAGCCGGCGCCCGGGCGCGGCTGGAATCGACCGCGCTCGCGCTGATGAAGGCCAAGAACTTCGCGGCCGCCGAGCGCAGGATCGTTCGCCTCGCGCTGTCAGGCGCGATCAGCGACATCTGCTACATGGAGTATATCCGCAAGATCGTCTATCCGCGGCACGCCACCAGAACTTCAGACATCGACCGAAGCCGCTACCTCAACGCTTTTCAGTCGCACATGACAAGGGCGTTTGTTCTCGCCGCGAAAGACGATGTGGCGGGCGCCCAGGATCGACTTCATGAGCTCCTGGCGATCACAGGGCCGAACGCCGACGTCTGGCACGCGATCTGGTTCATCTGCCGCTATGGCGGCGAGATCGACGCCTCCGTCACCGCGGGGCAGAAATATCTGGAGCTGACGCCCGGCATCAAGTTCCGCTTCGCGAAAGGCCTCGCCCTCGTATCGGAGCGGATTCGCAGGTTCGGCGTGATGAAGCTCGCGCTCAGGCGCGCGATGAAGGACGCCAAGGCGTGCGAGAAGCACCCCAAGGAGTTCAAGCGTGAGTATGTTCGGCTCGCGCGGTTCTGGCTCGATCTCTACGACCTCGAGCGGGCCGAACACGTCGTCGCGCTGGCCCGGAAGCGCAAGCTTTCAGGTGTGGACGATCTCGCGGCTACGGTCGCGCTCGTCCGGCGCGAGGCGGATGGCTGGCTGGACCAGGTCGAGGCCGCGCGAGTGGACCTCCAGCGGCGCATCCGGGGTCTCAAGCTGCCGACGCCGCCGGACGCGATCGAGGTGGTGCTGTCGTCGGCGGCGCTCACCTTCAAGCCGAACGAGAACCCGCTGTTCCGGTCGACGCTCCGGTTCGCGCATTCCGAGATCTTCGCCGCCGCCAAGGCCACGGGTCGGCCGATCCGGGTTCGCTCGAAGCTCGACAGCCAGACGGTCGTCCCGGGCCGGAAGGGCAGATGCCTGGTGTCCTATCACACCCAGGACGCGCCGGGCCTGAGCATCCACTTCAAGGAGGCCTACCACCCCGGCTACATGACCTTCGATCCGCAGGGATATGCGGGCTGGTGTTCGGTCGCCGATCTCGACCTCAACGACCTGAACCTCGGCGCCATCAGCCTGGAAAAGGCCGAAGCGTTCTTCCAAGAACGCGCCACCACGCTGATCTCGAAAAACATATCGAAGTACGAACAGCCCGACGCCGCCCAGCAGGAGCTTCCGACGCCGTATCTGTTCGTCGGCCTGCAGATCATCAACGACTCGGTGCAGCGCCTCGCGCATGTGCCGATGCTCGACATGCTGCAGGAGGTTTCGGACTACTGCCGCGCCAACGGCCTGAACCTGGTGGTCAAGCGGCACCCGCTCTGCACCTCGCCGGCGGTGGCGGAGCGCCTGAAGACCGGCGAGGCGGCGGGCGAGTTCATCGTCTCGTCGGCCTCCGTGCACGATCTCATCCGCAGGGCGACGGCGGTCTGCGTGGTGAATTCCGGCGTCGGCTTCGAGGCGCTGTTCCACCTGAAGCCGGTCTACCTGTTCGGCAAGAGCGACTACCGGCACGCCTGCTTCGAGGTCCGCCGGCCGGGCGAATTCGCGACGATGTTTCGGGGCGAGCTGCCGTTGCTGCCCTCGGCGACGCTGAAGCGCTACATCTACTGGATACATCATTCGCACTTCATCGACTGCAACGACCGGACGCGCGCCGGCGCCGAGATCCGCGCCCGGGTCCTGAAGTATATCGACAGCAAGAAGAGCGTGAATTTCTTCGGTTCTCTGCGCCGCGTGTTGGGGTCGCGGTTCTTCTGACCAAAGAAGTCACTGAGGCGGGGCATCAAACGTGACGGGGAACGATATGATCCGGATGGTCTCCGAGGCGCCGCTCTACAGGCGCGTCCATCAGAAAGCGGACTGCGCGCGGCCGACATTCATCGTCTGCGACGTCGACGAGATGGAGAAGGCCAGCAAATGGTTCAAAACCGCGGCGGGTCGCAAAGCCGAGTTCATCGGCGGGCTTGAGGCGCAGCGGAATCTCACCGTGATCGGCAATGTCGACGTCGAGCGGCTGCGCGAGCGGCCGGATCTGGCGGTCGTGGCCTTCGGGCGGCAGATCCGCCGCAAATGCATCGCGCTCGCGCTGAACGGCTTTCGCAACGTGCTGTTTCGCGAGGACCAGAAGTATCGCGGCGGCCGCACCCAGTTCGACTACCTGGAGAAGAACAGGTCAGCGCTTTCCGAGCTGTTCGGGCTGCTCGCGGACGACGAGAGCCGGCTGACCTTGAGCTCGATCATCCGGCACCGGATCTCCGGCGACCATGGCTATCTGCGGATCGCGGACTATCCGGAGTACAGCCACCCGAAGGTCCGGGCGCTCGACGGCTACGGCGTGATCGACGCAGGCGCCTATGACGGCCGGACATCGCTCGATTTCTCCCGGCGCGTCGGCGCCGGCGGCAGGGTCTATGCGTTCGAGCCGGACAAATCGAACATCAGGCGGATCGAACAGGCGCTCGCCGAGGAGCTCACGCCCGAGCACGGCGCGGTCGAGATCGTCGAGGCGGCGCTCACCGACCAGGAAGGCTTCGTGCGCCTCAAGGCCAGCGGATCGGGGTCCTCCAACATTGACGAGGACGGCGACACCATCGTCCGGTCGACCTCGATCGACGGCTTCCTCGCCGAAGACAGCTCACGCCGCTGCGACCTCATCAGCCTCGACGTCGAGGGTTTCGAGCAGGCGGTGCTCCACGGCGCCCGCGACACGCTGAACAACAGGCGGCCGATGCTGCAGGTCAGCATCTATCACACGATGGAGCATCTGTTCGAGATACCGCTGGCGCTCGCCCGCATGCTTCCCGAATACAAGTTTTATCTCGGTCACCACAACAGTTACAGCACGGAGACCGACCTTTACGCGGCGCCCGTCGAGCGGATCGTGAGCTGATCATGCTTACGCGGCTGTCGGAGCCCAAGCCGCTCGCCTTTCCGGCGGGGGTGAAGGCGCTGGTGATGGATTTCGACGGGGTGTTCACCGACGACCGGGTGCTGGTCGACCAGGACGGCCGGGAGGCGGTGTTCGCCAGCCGCTCGGACGGGATGGGGCTCGACCGGCTGCGCAAGCTGACCGCGATCCGCACGCTGATCCTGTCGAAGGAGGTCAACCCGGTGGTCTCGGCGCGGGCGAACAAGCTCAGGATCGAGGCCCGGCAGGGCATTCTGGACAAGCTGCCGGAGCTCGACCGCTGGCTCGCCGAGAACGGCGTGACGCGCGCCGAGACGGTCTATATCGGCAATGACGTCAACGATCTCGACTGTCTGAACGCGGTCGGCTTTCCGGTCGCGCCGTGCGACGCGCGGCCCGAGGCGCTCGCGGCGGCCCGCCACGTCACCGCCGCGCCCGGCGGCCGCGGCGCGCTGCGCGAGCTCTGCGAGGCGCTGATAAGGGCTGCGGGCGGGGAGACCGCGAGATCTTCGCTGCGTCCGCTTGTGCTGATTCCGGCGCGGCTTGGGGCGACCCGGCTGCCGAACAAGCCGCTGGCGGAGATCGCCGGCGAGCCGATGATCGCGCATGTCTGGCGGCGGGCGCGCGAGGCCGGCGTCGGGCCGGTGGTGATCGCGACCGATTCGGCCGCCGTCGCGGAGGCGGTCGCGCGCGTCGGCGGCCGGGCCGTGCTGACGCGCCCCGACCACGCCTCCGGTTCCGACCGCATCTACGAGGCGCTGACCGCGATTGATCCCGACCGTGACTTCAACCTCGTGGTCAACGTCCAGGGCGACCTGCCGACGCTCGACCCGCAGGCGATCCGCAAGAGCCTGGCGCCGCTCGATGACCCCGAGGTCGAGATCGCGACGCTGGTCGCCGAGATCGGCCGCGAGGAGGAGAAGACCGCGCCGAGCGTCGTCAAGATGGTCGGCGCCGAGGTCGCGCCCGGGCGCTTCCGCTGCCTCTATTTCACGCGCGCGACGGCGCCTGCGGGGCCGGGGCCGCTCTACCACCACATCGGGCTCTACTGCTACCGGCGGGCGGCGCTCGAGCGCTTCGTGCGGCTGCCGCCGTCGCCGCTCGAACGGCGCGAGAAGCTCGAGCAGCTGAGGGCGCTCGAGGCCGGCATGCGGATCGACGCCGTCGCGGTGGATGTCGTGCCGCTCGGCGTCGACACGCCCGAAGACCTCGAACGCGCAAGAGAGATCATGGCGGGGGCTGCGGCCGCGACGCCATAGCGAGCCGCCGGACGGAGGTTCAGCGGAGCCGATGCTGAAGCGACTGACCGTGGTGATTGACAACCATGACGGCGAGGTCGCCGCCGCGGGACCGGCCAAATATCACGTGACGGTCGCGTTCGGCGACGTCCTCGGGCTCATCGCGGCTCCGGTTTCGGTGGCGCGGTCGATCGGGGTGCGGCGGTCGATTTCGGCGCCGATCGAGACGCCGGATCGCGCGCCGAGCGTGGTCTACGTGCTCTGGGAAGTCAGCTGCGACAGGGACCAGGGCAAGCGGGCCGTTCGCCTTGACGTCGATTCTGCGCTGTTCGCCGGAGAGGTCCGTCTGACCGTGCGATGGTCGACCCTCAGGGTGCTCGACGAAGGCTATGAGATCGTCTCCGTCGCCGTGGATGAGCACGCTTCGGCGTCTGTCCCGGCCTGGCCGCCAAGCGCGGGACGACTGCTGCTTGAAAGCATCGACGCGCTGATCCGCACGCGCCGCTAGAAAGCCGCTTCGGCGCCTTTCATCGCGAGAGATTGAACGGCTCGGGCTCCCCGGGCGGTGATATGAAGGGCGCAGCTCGCTTGAGGAGGCGTTCGTGCTGCTGGATCCCAATGATCTGCGAGATCCCGTGGGCCGCGCCTGCGAAACGATCGGCGCGGCCGTGGGGGTCTTCCTGATCGCGCTCGGCATCGATCTCGGGGTCCAGCTCGCCGAGATCTGCCTGAGCTGGATCGCCGGCGAGGATCATCCGGGCGGCCTCTATTGGGCGCGCAGCGCTACGCCCGAGCTGCTTTAGCGGCGGCGGCGCGGCGCTCTGTTCCGCCGCCGCTGAAGGAAGCCTGCCGGCGACCTCAGGCGGCCTGCTTGAGCGACTTCATGTCGATCACGAAGCGGTATTTGACGTCGCTCTTCAGCATCCGCTCGTAGGCCTTCTCGATGTCCTGGATCGGGATGATCTCGATGTCGGACGTGATGCCGTGCTGGCCGCAGAAGTCGAGCATCTCCTGCGTCTCCGCGATGCCGCCGATCAGCGAGCCCGCGAAATTGCGGCGCGAGAAGATCAGGCTGAACACCGCGACCGCCAGCGGCTCCTCGGGCGCCCCGACCTGGCAGAGCGTCGCGTCGCGCTTCAGCAACCCGATATACTCGTTGATGTCGTGCTGCGCGGCGACGCAGTCGAGGATGAAATCGAAGCTCGAGGCGTGCGCCGCCATCTGCTCCTTGTCCCTGGAGATCACGACGTCGTCGGCGCCGAGCCGCTTGGCGTCTTCGACCTTGTTGGGCGAGGTCGTGAACAGAACGACATGCGCGCCCATGGCGTGGGCGAGTTTCACGGCCATGTGGCCGAGCCCGCCGAGGCCGACGACGCCGACCTTCATGCCCGGCCCCACCTTCCAGCGCCTGAGCGGCGAATAGGTGGTGATGCCGGCGCAGAGCAGCGGCGCGGCGGCTGCGAGGTCGAGGTTCTCGGGCAGGCTCAGAACGAAGTCCTGATCGCAAACGATCGAGTCCGAGTAGCCGCCATAGGTGTTCTCGCCGGTGTTCTTGTCGACGCCGTTATAGGTTCCGACGAACATGTTTTCGCAATACTGCTCGAGACCTTCCTTGCAGCTCGCGCAGGTCCGGCAGCTGTCGACCATGCAGCCGATCGCGGCGTTCTGGCCGACCTTGAAGCGGGTCACCTCGGCGCCGACGGCGACCACCTTGCCGACGATCTCGTGTCCGGGAACGCAAGGATAGACGGTGTTCTTCCACTCGTTGCGCGCGGTGTGCAGGTCGGAGTGGCAGACGCCGCAATAGGCGATCTCGATCTTGACGTCGGTCGGACCGACGTCGCGACGCTGGAAGTCGAAGGGCTGAAGCGGCTTGTCGGCCGCGCCGGCGGCGTATCCGGTGCAAGCGAACATGGAGAGATCCTCGATTTTGAGTTTGGCGCCGCGGGCGCGGCGCAGTGAGGCGGGCTCCAGCCCAGTATAGTTCACCGGCCACGAAAATCGCGTGCGGCGATGCAAGGCGCTGTCCGAACAGCCGCAGGCCCTGCGTCCGCCGCGCGCGGCGGTCGTCGCCGATCAAGCGTCTGGTCCTCGACGATGCCTCCGCGCCCGACGGAAGTGGTGAGACGGCTGGGGCGCATTCGGATCTGCGACGTTTTGCCGTCGGGCTGGCGTAAACGGCTCGTCGGCCTGGACTTAGAGCCGGCTAGGCGAAACCGGGGCTCTCGCTTTCGCGAATGGCGGAGTGGTCACCCGACCATCTGGGGAACATTTCCCCGGAGGCCTTGTTTCATTGCCCGTCGGCGCCCGGCGCCGCGTCGCCCGACGCAGCCTGCCCGCCCGCCACGGCCGTACTGCGCGTAGGGGACCAGCGGTGAAGCATCCTTGCCGGAGCCTTCTCGGCGAAACCGCCGTCGCTTTCCGTTCTCCGCGAACGCCGCCTCGCGGCGGCCGAACGAGGTGCCTGCGCGGCGCTCTGGCCACGGCCGCGTTCCTTGTGGCCGCGTCCGTACCTGCGGCGGCGCAGCCCAGCCTCGAGCAGCTTTCGGCCGATGACCACAACTGGGTCATGGCCGCGAAGAACTACCAGAACACCCGCTTCAGCCCGATGGAGCAGATCAACGCCGGCAATGTCGCGCAGTTGAAGCTCGCCTGGACCTTCTCGGTCGGGGTCGACCGGGGACAGGAGGCCGCGCCGATCGTCGTCGACGGCATGATGTACGTCGTCGCGCCATATGCGGGGCCGTATCCGAACCGTGTCTTTGCGCTCGACGCTACGACGGGCGAGCTCAAGTGGAGCTACGCGCCGAAGCCCAATCCTTCGGCCGCGGGCGTCGCCTGCTGCGACGTCGTCAATCGCGGCCTGGCCTATGACGCCGGCAAGATCTTCCTGAACACGCTGGACGACCACACGGTCGCGCTCGACGCCAAGACCGGCGAGGAGCTTTGGGTCACGCAGCTCGGGGAGATCAACCGCGGCGAGACCGTCACCATGGCCCCGCTGGTGGTGCGCGGGAAGGTGATGGTCGGCAACAGCGGCGGCGAGATGGGCGTGCGCGGCTGGCTCACCGCGCTCGACGAGAACACCGGCAAGATCGTCTGGCGCGCCTACTCGACCGGTCCCGACAAGGACGTGCTGATCGGGCCGGACTTCAAGCCGAAATACGACTGGATGAAGGGCAAGGATCTCGGCGTCAAAACCTGGCCGGCCGAGCAGTGGAAGACCGGCGGCGGCACCGTCTGGGGCTGGGTCTCCTACGATCCCGAGCTCAACCTGATCTTCTACGGCTCCGGCAATCCCGGGCCGTGGAACTCCAATCAGCGGCCCGGCGACAATCTCTGGACCGCCACGATCTTCGCCCGTGATCCGGACACCGGACAGGCCAAATGGGCCTATCAGGCGAGCCCGCATGATCTGTGGGACCACGACGAGATCAACGAAAGCCTCGTGATCGATCTCGAGATCGACGGCAAGCAGCGCAAGATCCTGCTGCACCCCGGCCGCAACGGGTACATGTACGTCATCGACCGCGCGACCGGCGAGGTGATCTCGGCCGACCCGTTCGACACCATCACCGCCTATAAGGGCGTCGACCTCAAGACCGGGCGCAGCATCCCGAACGAGGAGCTCCACCCCTCGCTCAATCGGAACGTCCAGAACGTCTGTCCGGCGCCGCCCGGCGCGAAGGACTGGCAGCCGACCGCCTGGTCGCCCAAGACCAAGCTGCTCTATGTGCCGCACCAGCATTTGTGCGCGAACTTCAAGACCTCCGAAGTCAGCTACATCGCGGGCACGCCGTATCTCGGCGTCGAGGCCGACATGTACGCCGGCCCGGGCGGGAACCGCGGCGAGTTCATGGCCTGGGACCCGGTCAAGCGGGAGAAGGTCTGGGCCATCAAAGAGAATTTTCCGGTTTGGAGCGGCGCGCTCGTGACCGGAGGGGACGTCGCCTTCTACGGAACCATGGATCGCCTGTTCAAGGCGGTCGACGCCCGCGACGGCAAGCTGCTCTGGCAGTTCCGGGCCGGCTCCGGCTTCATCGGCCAGCCGATCACCTATATGGGCGCGGACGGCACGCAATATGTGGCGATCATGTCGGGCGTCGGCGGCTGGCCGGGCGCGATCGCGAACGCCGAACTTGATCCGCACGTCCGCAACGGCGCGCTCGGCTTTGTGGGCGCCACGCAGGATCTGCCGCTTTATACCGCCGGCGGTAGCAGCCTGATGGTGTTCGCCCTGCCGAAGCCCGGCGACGGCGCCCCGCCGAACGCGCAGCCCGCTCCCCGGCCGGAGGCGCCGCAATGATGCGAGGGCTCAGGACATCCTCCCCCCTGCCGCGCGCCCGAGCCATCCTGGGGCTGACGGCGGGGCCTCTGGTCTGCGCGACTCTGTTGCTCCCGCGCCTCGCAGTCGCGCAGCAGCCGGCCGACCAGCCGGCGCCGTCCTCCGGCGAACCCTCCGGAAAGGTCGTCGAGGAGCCGACGCCGAGCGGCAGCGCAGGCGGCGGCCCGACACAGGTCGAGGAGGACACGGGCTCCTATGCCGGCGGCGCTCCGGCAGCCCGGCTGCTGCAGACGCCCGTCACCAATGTCTTCCCAGGCGTGGTGAAGCGGAAGCCGGGCGTCGCCAACCCTGTGGCCGGCGACGCAGAGGCCGCGACCCGCGGCATGCAGTATTTCAACGCCTTCAACTGCTCCGGCTGCCACGCGCCTAATGGCGGCGGCGGCATGGGCCCCTCGCTCAGCAACGCGCCGTTCATCTACGGCTCGGAGCCAGCGAACATCTACCTGTCGATCTATCAGGGACGGCCCGGCGGAATGCCGACATTCGGCGGCACGGTGCCCGACAGCGTCATCTGGGACCTCGTCACTTACATCCAGGGCATCAGCAAGCCCTGGCCCGGCCAGAAATGGGGCGTGACCGTCTCCGCCGAGACGATGAAGGTCGAGCAGGTCCCGACCGAGTTCGGCGCCTCGATCGATCCGTGGTCGCAGACGCAGAGCTTCAGCCACGGCCAAAGGCCGAATTCGGCGCGCTGAGAGTGCAGCGCCCATGACCCGGCCCCATCCAGTTTCGAACCCAAGACGAAGACGGTCCCGCTGGCCCGCGGCCTGGACCGCCGCGGTCACGGCCGACGCGCTCTGCTCGGTCGCAGCCTCGGCGGAGACGCCGCTCGGTTATCTGGAAGGCTTCGGCGTCAAGACGCGCGAGATCGCGCATCTGACCTGGGCGCTGCTGATCCTGTCGATCGTCGTGGTGGTGATCACCAGCGCGCTGGTGGTGGTCGGCGCGCTGCTTCGCCGATCCCGCGCCCCGGTCGGGAACATCGAGCAGGAGCCGGTGTCGCGCAGCGGCCGGGGCGTCGCCTGGATCACCATCGGGGTGTCGGTCTCGACGGTCGCGCTGATCGGCTCGATGGCGTGGACCGCCTACACGATGGCCGCCATCCGCGCGCCCTCCCAGAATCCTGCGGTGACCATCGAGGTGACCGGCCGTCAATGGTGGTGGCAGGTCCGATATCAGAGCGACGATCCATCGCGCGTCTTCGACACCGCGAACGAGATCCACGTGCCGGTCGGCAAGCCGGTTCGGGTCCGGGTGAAGACCGCCGACGTGATCCACTCCTTCTGGATCCCGGCGGTCAGCGACAAGATCGACCTGATCCCAAACCAGACCAACGAGACCTGGTTCCAGGCCGACAAGGCGGGGATCTATCGCGGCCAGTGCTCGGAATATTGCGGCAAGCAGCACGCCCATATGGGGCTGGTGCTGGTCGCGGAAGACGAGGCGAGCTTCAAGGCGTGGTGGGACGGCCAACTCACGCCCGCCGCCGAACCGGAAAAGTCGGAGCTCGTGCGGGCGGAAGGCGTCTTTCTGCAGCGCTGCGGCGCCTGCCATGGCGTGCGCGGGACCAGCGCCGGCGGCAGGTTCGGCCCCGATCTGTCGCATCTGATGAGCCGGCGCACCATCGCCGCCGCCACGCTGCCTAACGATACCGGACATCTCTCCGGCTGGGTCGCCGACCCGCAGCACGTCAAGCCGGGCAATCTGATGCCGAACCTCGGCATTTCCGGCCCCGAGCTCGCCAGCGTTCAGACCTATCTGGCGACGCTGAACTAGCGGAGGAGCTGAGCCTTGGCCGTCATCGACTACGATCGTGCGCCGGAGTTCGCGACCGCAGGCTACGACTCGCCCGCCGCCTCGAGGCTGCATGCGCTATGGGAGACCAAGCCGGGGCTGATCGGCTGGCTGTCGACCGTCGACCACAAGGAACTCGGCGTCCGCTATCTGGTGACGGCCTTCGCCTTCCTGCTGCTCGGCGGCCTGGAGGCGCTGATCATGCGGCTGCAGCTCGCCCAGCCGAACGAGCATCTGCTGAGCCCGGAGCAGTACAACCAGATCTTCTCGATGCACGGCATCACGATGATCTTCCTGTACGCGCAGCCGATCCTGTCCGGGTTCAGCATCTATCTGTTCCCGCTGATCCTCGGCACGCGCGACATGGCGTTTCCGCGGCTGAACGCCTTCTCCTATTGGGCCTATCTGGCGGCCGGGCTGTTCATGTATGCGAGCTTCCTGATCGGGGCCGCGCCGAACGACGGCTGGTTCAACTACGCGCCCTACGCCCTGAAGCAGTTCAACCCGAACCCGAACATGGACTTCTACGCCCTCGGGATGATCCTGCTCGGCGTGTCCACCACGGCGGGGGCCGTGAATTTCCTGGTGACCTTCCTACGCCTCAGGGCGCCGGGCATGTCGATCAACCGCGTCCCGATCCTCGCCTGGGGCACGACGACCACCTCGGTTGGTATCCTGTTGTCCGTGCCGGCGGTGAGCCTCGCCTTTTTCCTGCTATGGCTCGACCGGCAGTTCGGAACCCACTTCTACAATCCCGACGGGCAGGGGCAGCCGCTGCTCTGGCAGCACCTGTTCTGGATGTTCGCCCATCCCTGGGTCTACATCATCGTGCTGCCGGCGATGGGCATCGTCTCCGACGCCCTGCCGATCTTCTGCCGCCGCCCGCTGGTCGGCTACACGGTGGTGGTGCTCGCCACGATCACCACCATGGTGCTCGGCTTCGGCGTCTGGCTGCACCACATGTTCGCGACCGGACTGCCGTTCCTCGCCCTGTCCTTCTTCAGCGGCGCGTCGTTCATCATCACAGTGCCGAGCGCCGTCGCGGTGTTCGCGTGGATCGCCACGATCTGGGCGGGACGCCCGGTGTTCACCACCGCCTTCCTGTACTTCGCCGGCTTCGTCTCGATGTTCGTCATCGGCGGCGTCTCGGGCGTGATGACGGCCGCGGTGCCCGCCGACCGTCAGCTGACCGACACCTATTTCGTGGTCGCGCACATCCATTACGTGCTGATCGGCATCAATCTGTTCCCGGTGCTCGGCGGGCTGCACGTCTGGTTCCCGAAGATGACCGGTCGAATGCTGAGCGAGCGCCTCGGCCGCTGGTCCTTCTGGACGGTGTTCATCGGCTTCAACATGGCGTTCCTGCCGATGCACTGGACCGGCCTCGCCGGCATGCCGCGGCGCATCTACACCTATCCGGAAGGGATGGGCTGGGACACCGTCAACCTGATCACGACCATCGGCGCGTTCGTACTCGCAGCCGGGATCCTGATCTTCCTCGCCAACATCGCGCTCAGCCGCCGGAACGGCAGGGTCGCCGGCCCGAATCCGTGGGACGGGCCGACCCTGGAATGGTCCACGCCGTCGCCGCCGCCGCCCTACAATTTCCCGGTCATTCCCGCCGTCGCAAGCCGCCACCCGCTCTGGGAGGACCGGCTCGACGAAGGGCTCGGCCGCTCGTCGATCCGCCGCGGCGTCGTGCTCGACCACGGCAAGGAGGCGCTCGCGACCTCGACGCTGGACGGCGAGCCGGACGCGATCCTCAAGATGCCGGAGGACTCGCTCAGCCCCCTCGTCGCCACCATCGTAATGACGGCGGCCTTCGCCGGCCTTCTGCTCCACTGGTGGATGTTTGCAGGCGTCTGCGCCGCGCTGCTGCTCGCCGCCACCATCATCTGGCTGTGGCCGGAGCGCGAGCTCGGCCAGCGGGCGGAGGCGTCGCATGGCTGACGCGACCGATCTCGAACGGCTGCCGATCGGCAGCATCGGCCATCGCGCCTCCGGCTGGTGGGGGATGCTTGCGGTCATCATGACCGAAGGGGCTTTGTTCTCATACCTGCTGTTCAGCTACTACTACTTCGCCGTGCAGTACGGCCGCGCGTTCCTGCCGCCGGACCTGCCGAAGCTCCATCTCTCCGTGCCGAACACGGCGCTGCTGCTGCTCAGCAGCGTCGCGGTGTGGTGGGCCGAGCAGGGCGCGAAGCTTGGCGACCGTCGGCGGCTCGCGCTCGGGCTGGCGGCCGCCCTGATCATGGGCGTGGGGTTCGTCGCCGTTCAGGCGCTCGAATGGAGCGAGCAGTCCTTCACCATCGCCTCGAGCTCCTATGGCTCGCTGTTCTTCACGATCACCGGGTTCCACATGGCGCATGTGATCGCGGGCGATATCGTGCTCGCGGTCCTGCTCCTCTGGACCCTGCTCGGCTACTTCGACGCGCGGCGCAACGCGGCCGTCTCGATCGGCGCGATCTACTGGCATTTCGTCGACGCCGTGTGGCTCACGCTGTTCTTCACCTTCTACGTCACGCCACGGTTGAGCTGAGCCATGACGCGCTCCGTCCTTGACGCCTATCCGGTCGAACATCCCGCCCCGCATGCGCATCACGCGCGCATCGAGTGGCTCGCCGCAGCCCTGTTCACCGCGCCCGCCGCGTGGTTCCTGCAGCTGTGCGCCGTTTACGCGCTGGGCAGCCACGCATGCTATCCCCGGGCCGCGCCGCTCCAGGCGGCTCTGCCGGGCTGGGAATGGACCTGGGGCGCGTCGCTTGCGATCAACCTCGCGACGCTCGTGCTCGCGGTGGCCGCGACCGCATTTTCTTACTGGATCTGGCGCCAGACCCGCGGCGAGTCCGAGGGCGGACACCACCACGCCGTCGAGGCCGGCGAGGGCCGGACCCGCTTCCTGGCGGTGTTCGGATTGTGGTCCGGCGTCTGGTTCGCGCTGGCGATCCTGTTCGACACCATCGCGCTGATGGGCGTGCCGTTATGCGGAAGCTGACCCGGATTCTCGTCGTCGCCGCCGCCGGCCTGGCCTGCGCGTCGGGCCCGGCCGCGGCGCATGCGGGGTATGGGCGCCCGCTGTCATCGGCCCTCTGGGATTGGACCTTCGAGCCCTGGGTGACGATCTCCATGGGCGTCGCCTCGATCCTTTACCTGCGCGGCGTTCTCAACATGCGCGCTCGCTCGGAGCGGCTGATCCGGCTGCGCGAGCTGGCCGCATTCCTGGCTGGGCTCGTCGCGCTGCTGATCGCGCTGGAATCGCCGATCGACGCGCTCAGCGCGGACCTCTTCTCCGTGCACATGGTCCAGCATCTCATCCTCATGCTCGTCGCCGCGCCGCTGTTCGTGCTGGCGCGGCCTCATCTGGTGTTCCTCTGGGGCTTTCCTCCGGGCGGCCGCCGCAGGCTCGGGCGGTTCTGGGCGGCCGGGGCAGGCCGTATGATCCAGGCCCTGTCGTCGCCGGTCTCGGTCTGGCTCTGGTTCTGCGGCCTGTTCGCCTTCTGGCACCTGCCGGGCCCTTACGAATGGGCGCTGCGCCATGAGGGCTTGCACATCTTCGAGCACATCTGCTTCTTCGTCAGCGCCTTCGCTTTCTGGTCGGTGGTCATGGAGCGCGACACGGGGCGGCTCGGCTATGGCGGCCGGCTGATCTTCGTCGCGACCGCGGCGGTGCTGAGCGGGCTGCCCGGCGCGCTCATGGTGCTGACCGACAGGCCGTTCTACGGGATCCACGCGCAAAGCGCCGCGCTCTGGGGCCTGACGGCGCTGCAGGACCAGCAGCTCGCCGGCCTGATCATGTGGGTCCCGGCCGGGTTCGCCTATGTGGCGGCGATCATGATCCTGTTCGTCAAATGGATGGCGGCGGCCGAGGAGCGGGCTGGCGCCCGCGCCGCGCGGTTCGCCGGCCTCGCCTCGACGGCGATCGCCTGCCTGATGGTTCTGTCGGGATGCGACGACCAGAGCGTGGCGAGCGAAGCCCACAGAATTCCTGGCGGCGATCCCGAGCGCGGCGCCCGCCAGATCGTCGCCGCCGGCTGCGGGACCTGCCACATGATCCCGGGCGTCGACGGCGCCGAGGGCCTCGTCGGGCCGCCGCTCGACCACATGGACCGACGAATCCTGCTCGCCGGCCGGCTCAGCAACACCCCTGACAACATGATCCTCTGGCTGCGCCGCCCGCAGCTGGTCGAGCCGGGGACCGGCATGCCCGACACCGGCCTCTCGGACCAGCAGGCGCGGGACGTCGCCGCCTATCTCTACACGCTGAAGTAGGCGCGGCTCCGGGCCAACTCCGGCAAAAATCCCGCGTGTGGACGCGCGGCGGGTTCGAGTTTCGGCTGCCTTCCGCTAAGCTGGGCGCATGAACCTGATGCGTGCTCGCATCCGGGCGGCGCCGATTGTTCGCTCCGCGCCGTCCAACGGGAAGTTGATCGTCACGGCGGGGACGACCGTCGTGCGCCCTGCGCCTGCCGGGCTACAGTGGGCAGAGCCCTCTCCCCTACTGGAGCACGGCTCACCGAAACCGCGTCTTGCGCTGAGGACCCGTGCCAAGAGGACTTGGTCGGCGATGGTCGCTAAGCTCGCTGCTCTGGCTGCTCTGTTCGTTGTGGGCCTGCTGCTGATATTGGCTGGCCTTCACCAGCTGAACATCCACTATGGGTTCGATAACCCGGTGTTGGTCAGCTTCGGCGCCATGATGGCTTTCGGCCTCCTGGCCACCATCGTGGTGTGCGCCGTATTGAGCGATGAGCGCTAGACCGACCCAAGCCTCAAGGCCGCGGTTTCGCGCAAAGGGACGACCACATGAACATAGCAGCCTCCGCGAAGCTCCAGGCCAGGGTGGTGTTCGCGCTCATCGTGCAGCGCATCCGCACCCAACATGCCGGATCCCGCGCCGGCTACATCTGGGCGATTCTCGAGCCGATCATCTGGATTTTCGTTCTGAAGTTCGCGATCCGCGGCAAGGACAACAACCACCCGCCGATCGGAACCAGCTACGAGGTTTTCTACGCCACCGGCGTCGTGATCGCGCGCGGCTGGCGCACCACCTCCCAAAGCGTCGCCCGGGCAGTTCGCAAACGAACAAAATCAGCATTGCTGTTCAGGATAGATGCGGCTTACGCCGCCTGGCTTCTGAATACGGCGACATCAGCCGTCGCAATGCTTCTTATTCTCTTCATCCTTGGGTTGTTTGGCTACGACGTTATGCCGAACAGCCCCCTGATATGCATCGCGGCGTTTCTTGCCGCAGCATTGTTCTCATTCGGCTTCGGCCTGATGCTGGCTCTGCTGCTGACCGCCGCTCCCGGCATCTCTCATTTCCAGCACATCATCATGCTGGTTATCTTTATAACGTCCGGATTTTCGATGATTATCGATAGGGTTGCACCTCAGCTGCGTCAGGTGCTTCTCTGGAATCCGCTTGTCCATTGCATCGAGTGGTTCAGAGAGGGATTTTATAAGGGATACGTATGCGCAAATCTTGACCTTTTCTACTTGTTCTCTGTGTCAATTACGTTCATTTTGTGCGGCCTGGCAGGAGAGCGGGTGACGCGCCACCACTTCAATCGCGCCCCGATCCGCTGAGACGTCCGAGAGCTCGCCTCTCGCCTGAAAGGTCCAATCGGATAAACCGCCTACCGGCGGCGCCTGATTAGGACTCGCCCCGGCAGCGTGCGCATGCGGCGTTGATGTCTTGGGCGGGAGGGCTCCGCTCCCGCCCAAGTCCCGCGCGACGTCTCCTTGCGCCAGTCACTGCGTCGGTGGTTCTTACATACCCGCGGGACCGGCGCGGCCCAGAATGCCCGGGAGAGCCAAAAATGCGTCTCATGGAGGCCGCACCTGGCGGAAGCGTCGGCGTTCGACGAGTTGATATGGCTCTGGCATGCCAGATGTGATGGCCAGCGGCCGCAATCGCTGCTAACGTTAGAGCCGTTGCAAACTGCTGCTCCATATTGAGACGCGGGTGAAATGACCGGAGCGCCGCCTGCGGCGCGCCGCGGCGAGGTCCGCGATCCCGGGTTGGTGGTGTGAGGCTTGGAGAACCGCTCTCGATGTGCGATCCGCGAAGTTCCATAGATTGGCCGGCCGTCATCACCGACGCCTATGCGGCGGAGGCGCGACCGCCTCTGACGGAGCATCTTCGGGAGGAGATTCGCACCGCGCTCGGCGAAGCGCTGGCGCCTCAGGCGGGCGAAGAGACGGCGAACGTGGTTCAGCGGGCGAATGAGGCGCTCGACGCCTTCGAGGTCCGGCTGCGCTCGGTGGTGGGGCCGCGCGTCGACCGGATCGACGAACAGGCCGGCGCCGTGGCCATGAAGCACCGCTCCGAGGCTGATCATCCGTTGAGGGCCTTCGGGGGTCAGTAATTTCTGACGATTGCGCGCCGGTGCGGTAGAACCGCTCCGAATTTCCAAATGCGGCGAACGTACGTAGCGATATGAGCCAGGCTAACAACCAGAACGTCCAGCGTTTTTCGCATCCCGGCCGCGGCCGGAACGCCGCTCGCCCGGTGCCAAAGGGCCGCCAGGTCGAACCGCGCGCCAAGGTCGAGATCGAGACGCTGCTCGGCGACCGCTCGCGCCAGCGCGACCTTCTCATCGAGCATTTGCACCTGATCCAGGACACTTATGGGCAGATCAGCGCGGCCCACCTGGCGGCGCTCGCTGACGAGATGCGGCTCGCTTTCGCCGAAGTGTACGAGACGGCGACCTTTTACGCCCACTTCGACGTGGTGCGGGAGGGCGAGGCCGACATTCCGCAGCTGACCGTCCGGGTCTGCGACAGCATCACCTGCGCGATGTTCGGCGCGGAGAAGTTGCTGGAGACGCTGCAGGCGGACCTCAAGGGCGACGTGCGCGTCGTGCGCGCGCCCTGCGTCGGCCTGTGCGACCACGCGCCGGCGGTCGAGGTCGGCCACAACTTCCTGCACCGGGCGACGCCGGAAACCGTGGCGGCCGCAGTGGCCGCCGGCGACACCCACGCGCATGTGCCGGATTATGTCGACTACGACGCCTATCGCCGCGACGGCGGCTACGCGACGCTCGACCGGCTGCGCAGCGGCGCGCTCTCGATCGACGAGGTTTTGACGGCTCTGGACGACGGCGGCCTGCGCGGCCTCGGCGGCGCCGGCTTCCCGACCGGCCGCAAGTGGCGGTCGGTGCGCGGCGAGCCCGGCCCGCGTCTGATGGCGGTGAACGGCGACGAGGGCGAGCCCGGCACCTTCAAGGACCAGCTCTACCTCAACACCGACCCTCACCGTTTCCTCGAGGGCACGCTGATCGGCGCGCATGTCGTCGAGGCGACAGACGTCTACATCTATCTGCGCGACGAGTACCCGATCTCGCGCGAGATCCTGACGCGCGAGATCGCCAAGCTGCCTGCGGGCGGTCCGGTCATCCACCTGCGGCGCGGCGCCGGGGCTTACATCTGCGGCGAGGAATCGTCGCTGATCGAGTCGCTCGAGGGCAAGCGCGGGCTGCCGCGGCACAAGCCGCCTTTCCCGTTCCAGGTCGGCCTGTTCGGCCGCCCGACCCTGATCAACAACATCGAGACCCTGTTCTGGGTCCGCGACCTGATCGAGCGCGGCGCGGAGTGGTGGAAGAGCCACGGCCGTAACGACCGCGTCGGGCTGCGCTCCTATTCGGTCTCCGGCCGCGTGAAGGAGCCCGGCGTGAAGCTCGCGCCGGCGGGCCTCACCATCCAGGAGCTGATCGACGAATATTGCGGCGGCATGGCCGACGGTCACGTGTTTGCGGCCTATCTGCCGGGCGGCGCCTCCGGCGGAATCCTGCCGGCCTCCATGAACGACATCCCGCTCGATTTCGGCACCCTCGAAAAGTACGGCTGCTTCATCGGCTCGGCCGCCGTGGTGATTCTTTCGGATCAGGACGACGTCCGTGGAGCCGCCTTGAACCTGATGCGTTTCTTCGAGGACGAGTCCTGCGGCCAGTGCACGCCTTGCCGTTCAGGCACGCAGAAGGCGCGCATGCTGATGGAACAGGGCGATTGGGACACCGAACTGCTGGGAGAGCTGTCGCAATGCATGCGCGACGCCTCCATCTGCGGATTGGGCCAGGCGGCCTCGAACCCGCTGACGAGCGTGATCCGGTTCTTCCCGGATCTGTTCCCGGCGCCCCGGTCGATCGCCGCCGAGTGAACGAACAAACCTGCGCCGCCGCTTCGGGCGGCTCTGATCTATTTCCGACGCCAGATGTTGGAGCGGAATCATGAACGACGACGGCCACAAGAGCAGCGACGAGATCGGTTCGTCCAAGGCGGAGTTCCGCGCGCCCGGCGTGCAGGACGCCGGCGGCCAGGCCTCGGGAGATCGCCCCGACGCCGGCGGCGCCTATTCGGTAGGAACCAAGTCGGGCGGCCAGGCGTCGCCCGGGCCGAGCGGGCTCGACGGCATCAAGAAGCGCGCCGACGCCGCTCCCGGCATCGTTTTCGAGCTCGACGGGCAGCAGGTCGAGGCGCAGCCCGGCGAGACCATCTGGTCGGTGGCCAAACGGCTCGGCACGCACATCCCGCACCTCTGCCACAAGCCGGAGCCGGGCTATCGGCCCGACGGCAATTGCCGCGCCTGCATGGTGGAGATAGAGGGCGAGCGCGTCCTTGCCGCCTCGTGCAAGCGCACGCCCGGCGTCGGGATGAAGGTGAAGACGGCGACCGAGCGCGCGACCAAGGCGCGGGCCATGGTGCTCGAGCTCCTCGTCGCGGACCAGCCCGAGCGTGAGACCTCCCACGACCCGACGTCCCACTTCTGGGCGCAGGCCGACTTCGTCAATGTAGACCAGAGCCGCTTCCCGACCGCCGAGCGGTGGTCGAGCGACATCAGCCACCCGGCCATGAGCGTCAATCTCGACGCCTGCATCCAGTGCAATCTCTGCGTTCGGGCGTGCCGCGAAGTCCAGGTCAACGACGTCATCGGCATGGCGTACCGCTCGGCCGGCACGAAGGTCGTGTTCGACTTCGACGATCCGATGGGCGGCTCGACCTGCGTCGCATGCGGCGAGTGCGTGCAGGCCTGCCCGACCGGCGCGCTGATGCCCGCCGCCTATCTGGACGCCGAGCAGACCCGCACCGTGTATCCCGACCGCGAGGTGGACTCGCTCTGCCCCTATTGCGGCGTCGGCTGCCAGGTCTCGTACAAGGTCAAGGACGAGAAGATCGTCTACGCCGAGGGCCGCAACGGTCCGGCCAACCAGAACCGGCTCTGCGTGAAGGGGCGGTTCGGCTTCGACTACGTCCACCACCCTCACCGGCTGACCGCGCCGCTGATCCGGCTCGACAACATGCCGAAGGACGCCAACGACGAGGTCGATCCCGCCAACCCGTGGACACACTTCCGCGAGGCCACGTGGGAGGAAGCGCTCGACCGCGCCGCCGGCGGCCTCAAGGCGATACGCGATCAGCACGGCCCCAAGGCGCTGGCCGGCTTCGGCTCCGCCAAGGGCTCGAATGAAGAGGCGTATCTGTTCCAGAAGCTGGTGCGGCTCGGCTTCGGCTCGAACAATGTCGACCATTGCACGCGCCTCTGCCACGCCTCCTCGGTCGCGGCCCTCATGGAGGGTCTAAACTCCGGCGCCGTGTCGGCGCCGTTCTCGGCCGCGCTCGACGCCGAAGTGATCATCATCATCGGCGCCAATCCGACCGTGAACCATCCGGTCGCCGCCACCTTCATCAAGAACGCGGTGAAGGAGCGGGGCGCAAAGCTGATCGTGATGGATCCGCGCCGCCAGGCGCTGTCGCGCCACGCCTACAAGCACCTCGCCTTCCGGCCGGGCTCCGACGTCGCGATGCTCAACGCGATGCTCAACGTCATCGTGACGGAGAAGCTCTACGACGAGCAGTACATCGCCGGCTACACCGAGAACTTCGAGGCTCTGAAGGAAAAGATCGTCGAGTTCACGCCGGAGAAGATGGCGAGCGTCTGCGGCATCGACGCCGAGACCTTACGTGAGGTCGCGCGGCTTTACGCCCGCTCGCGCGCCTCGATCATCTTCTGGGGCATGGGCATCAGCCAGCACGTGCACGGCACGGACAACTCGCGCTGCCTGATCGCCTTGGCGCTGGTCACCGGCCAGATCGGCCGGCCCGGCACCGGACTGCATCCGCTCCGCGGCCAGAACAACGTCCAGGGCGCCTCGGACGCCGGACTGATCCCGATGGTCTATCCCGACTATCAGGATGTCGAAAAGGGCGCGGTCCGCGAGCTGTTCGAGGAGTTCTGGGGCCAGAAGCTCGACCCGCGGAAGGGCCTGACGGTCGTCGAGATCATGCGGGCGATCCACGCCGGCGAGATCAAGGGCATGTTCGTCGAGGGCGAAAACCCCGCGATGTCAGACCCTGACCTCAACCATGCGCGCCACGCGCTCGCGATGCTCGACCATCTGGTCGTGCAGGACCTGTTCCTCACCGAGACCGCGTTCCACGCCGACGTGGTGCTGCCGGCTTCCGCCTTCGCCGAGAAGGCGGGCAGCTTCACCAACACGGACCGGCGCGTGCAGATCGCGCGGCCGGTGGTCTCGCCGCCCGGCGACGCGCGGCAGGACTGGTGGATCATCCAGGAGCTCGCCAAGCGGCTTGGGCTCGACTGGAACTACACGGGTCCGGCGGACATCTTCGCCGAGATGGCGCAGGTCATGCCGTCGCTCAACAACATCACCTGGGAGCGGCTGGAGCGCGAAGGCGCGGTGACCTATCCGGTCGACGCGCCGGACGAGCCCGGAGACGAGATCATCTTCTACGCCGGTTTCCCAACGCAGAGCGGGCGCGCGAAGATCGTTCCGGCGCACATCGTGCCGCCCGACGAGGTGCCGGACGCGGAATTCCCGATGGTGCTGTCCACCGGACGCGTGCTGGAGCACTGGCACACCGGGTCGATGACCCGTCGCGCCGGCGTTCTCGACGCGCTGGAGCCGGAGGCCGTCGCCTTCCTGGCGCCGAAGGAGCTCTACCGGCTCGGCCTCGAGCCCGGTCAGTCGATGCGTCTGGAAACCCGCCGCGGCGCCGTTGTGGTCAAGGTCCGCTCCGACCGCGACGTGCCGATCGGCATGGTGTTCATGCCCTTCTGCTACGCGGAGGCCGCCGCCAATCTGCTGACGAACCCGGCGCTCGACCCGATGGGCAAGATCCCCGAGTTCAAGTTCTGCGCGGCGCGTGTGACGCCCGTCGAGCCGGCCATCATGGCCGCCGAATAGCGGACGCGCGATAAGTCAGAAAAGGCGGGAAGCCGAACGGCCTCCCGCCTTTTTTTGCGTTCTGAGCTGTCCTGGCGTGCGAGGCGGCGGTCGCTGGAGCCAGCTTGGCTACGTCCAGCGAACGCGGACGCGACGGGGACCGCGTCAGCGCGCCGCGAAAAACTTCAGATCGAGCGCTCCGAGGGCGAGCAGCGGGCTGGGCAACGTCACCCCCGCGCGCCGCATGCTCTGAACCGACGCGCGGCAGCCCGCGGGATCGTTGGCCGCCGCCGCGGCCTCGGCCTGCGCCACAGCCTCCGGACTGGGCTTGGTCGGAGGCGCAGGCGTGGTGGGGGCCGGCGTCGGCGCCTTCGCGGCGCTGTTTGCGGCGAGGCGCGCGTCGGCGGGCTTCGCGGCCGCGTCGCCGCCGGAGGCGCCGGAGCCGGAGCCCGACGCCTTGGAGTCATTGCTGACCGGCCCGCTGAGGCCCGAATTCTGCTGCACGCCACCGGCTGCGCCGCCCGGCTTCTCCTCGCCCTTCCCCGTCGGCGCGGAGACCGCCGTCTGCTGCTTCGGGTCGACCGGCGTGGTCGCCGGCGGGTTCGCAGGCGCGGGCGGCTTCACGAAGGCCAGAAGCTCCTGGCACAGATCCGCAGGCTGGCCATGGGGCGCGGGCGTTGCGGCAGGCTCCTGCGCCACGACCGGAGCGGCCGCGAAGGTCGCCGCGACGAGGACGACGACAGAAAGACGCTTGGTCATATCAGGTCCTCAAAACTGCCTCTGATGAGCGGGCGCGCGCCGAAGCGGCGGCCAGTTCAGGAGCCCTTGGAGTCCGCGCGGGCGTCCTCGGCCTTCTCTCTCGTCTCGTTCGTAAAGTCGGCCGGCGTCGGATCGCCGTTCCACTTGTGTCCGACGAGGTTCGTGCCCGGCTCGGAGATTCGGACGCCGGAGGTGGCGAACTTCTGATAGGCGAGTTGCTGGCTGCCGCTGAGCACGACGCTGGCGACGAAGCCGATCGCGACGGCGGCGACGAGCGCGATAAGGAACGCCTTCATTGTTCACTCCGATCCCAAGCGCCGCGGCTGCGCTGCCTTGCCTGTCCGCCTATTCGGCGGGTTGCGGATGACCTTTGAGGCGGGGGCCGCCGCCGGCCTTCGCCTGCTGCTCCTCGACCCAGAGATCGTGATGCGCGCGCGCCCACGCGAGGTCGACCTCGCCGCTGCCCATCGCGGAGAAGGATCCCTCGATGCCGACCGTGCCGGTGTAGATGTGCAGAATGATGCCAGCGATGAACAGCGCCCCGATCGAGGCGTGGACGATCTGCATCAGCTGCATGCCGTTGACATCGACCAGCGCGAACGGGAACAGCATGGCGATGCCGGTGACGCCCATCGCGAGGCCGAAGCCGACCACCATCCAGAAGATGACCTTCTGACCGGCGTTGAAGCGCTCCGCATGCGCGTGACCGCCGAGCACGCCGCCGCCCGCCTTGAGCCACGCCCAGTCGATCCGGTTCGGGATGTTGTCCTTCACCCAGACGAACAGCATCGTCAGGACGCCCAGCATGAACGGCCATGCCAGGTAGACATGCGCGTATTTCGCAAGCTGTGAGGCCGTCCCGAAAGCGTCCGGACCGATCAGCGGCATGAGCAGGCGCTTGCCGAAGATGTAGTTCAGCCCGGACAGCGCCAGCACGATGAAGCAGGTGGCCGTCATCCAGTGGTTGAAGCGCTCGAACGCGTTGTAGCGCGTGATCTTCTCCGCGCTGCGCGGCGACGCCATGCGGCCCTTGATCAGCAGGAACGCGGCCAACACGACGATCATGCCGAGGATCACCACGCCGGCGATCCAGGGCAGCGAGCGCTCATGGAAGGCGCGGTATTCGCGACCCTGCGGCTGGATCAGGTTTGCGGCCTTCTGGTCCGGAATGCTGACGCGGCCGTGGATCTTGGAATCCTGCTTGAACAGGTATTCCTCGTTGACCGAATCCGCCGTGGGGTTGTCCCCGGACGGGTTTTCGCCGACCTGCGTCGGGTTCTGCGCGAAGGCCGCGCCGACCGCGACCGGCGCGCCCGCGAGCGTCACGGCGACGACAAGAGTGCTGAGAAGCTTCAACGCTGAGCGCATCGGCCGTCCTCCCGAACGCGTCTTCATGGCCGCGCGGGCGCGAGCGCCCGCAGGGCGGTTCAGATCGTCACCGTCTCGCGATACGCCGTCTTCCAGCCCCAGGCGCCGGAGCCGTAGCCCCGCTTGACCACCCGCTGCTTGTAGATCTCGGCGATCATCTCGCCGTCGCCGGCGAGCAACGCCTTGGTCGAGCACATCTCGGCGCAGAGGGGCAGCTTGCCCTCGGCCAGCCGGTTCGAGCCGTATTTCTCGTATTCGGCGACTGAGAAATCCGGCTCCGGCCCGCCGGAGCAGTAGGTGCATTTGTCCATCTTGCCGCGCGAGCCGAAATTGCCGACGCGCGGATATTGCGGCGCGCCGAACGGGCAGGCGTAGAAGCAGTATCCGCAGCCGATGCAGATGTCCTTGGAGTGCAGCACCACGGCGTCGGCCGTGGTGTAGAAGCAGTTCACCGGACACACCGCCGCGCAGGGCGCGTCGGTGCAGTGCATGCAGGCCATCGACACCGACCGTTCGCCGGGCCGGCCGTCGTTCAGCGTCACCACGCGGCGCCGGTTGATGCCCCACGGCACCTCGTGCTCGTTCTTGCAGGCGGTGACGCAGGCGTTGCACTCGATGCAGCGGTCAGCGTCGCAGAGGAACTTCATCCGGGCCATTGCGCGTCGCTCCTCATGCCGCTCGGATCTGGCACAGGGTGGCCTTCGGCTCCTGCATGCCGGTCACCGGATCGTAGCCGTAGGTTGTGATCGTGTTGACGCTCTCGCCCAGCACGACGGGGTCGGCGCCCTGCGGGTAGTAGCGGCGCATATCTTCGCCCTGATACCAGCCGGAGAAGTGGAAGGGCATGAAGGCGACGCCTTTGCCCACCCGGTCCGTTACCAGCGCCTTGACCTTCACCTTGGCCTTCTCGGGGCCGTCGACCCAGACGAACTGGCCGTCCTTGATGCCCCGGTCGCTGGCGTCGCCGGTGTTGATCTCCACGAACATGTCCTGCTGCAGCTCGGCGAGCCAGGGGTTCGAGCGCGTCTCCTCGCCGCCGCCTTCGTACTCGACCAGCCGGCCGGAGGTCAGGATGATCGGGAAATCCTTGGCGACGTTGCGCTCCACCGCTTCCTTCTGGACCGTGAAGCCGATGTTCGGCAGGCGGAACTGCCGCTCGTCAGGCCGCGTCGGATATTTCGACACGAGGTCGGGCCGCGGCGTGAAGACCGGCTCGCGATGCACCGGCACCGGATCGGGCAGGTTCCAGGCGTTGGCGCGGGCTTTGCCGTTGCCATAGGGCGTGACGCCATGGTCGAGGCAGACGCGCTGGATGCCGCCGGAGAGGTCGTTGGCCCAGCTCACGGCGTCGATCTTGTCGCCGCCGATCTTCTGGATCACCGCCATCTCCTCGGGCGTCAGATCCTTGTCCCAGCCGAGTTTCTTGAACACCGCCATGGTGAATTCAGGATAGCCGTCGGTGAGGTCCGACCCCTTGGAGAAGCTGTCCTCCGCAAGCAGCGTGACGCCTTTGCGCTCCGTGCCGAAGCGCGCGCGGAAGGTGCCTCCGCCGTCTTTCACGTGCAGGTTCGTGTTGTAGAGGACATGCGAGCCGGGATGCCGGATCTCGGGCTTGCCCCAGCATGGCCATGGCAGACCGTAATAGTCGCCGCCGACCTCCGGATCGTCCTTCGGCGCCCTCAGCGTCACCAGGTCGAACTTGTGCTGGTTCTTCATATGCGCCTTGAGCCGCTCCGGGCTCTGGCCGCAATAGCCGGTTGACCAGCCGCCGCGGTTGATCTCGCGAAGCAGGTCCTCGGCCGAAGGAACGTTGTTCTCGACCTTGATGTTTTTGAACATCTTGTCGGCGAGACCGAGCTTCTTGGCCAGCAGGTAGAGCGCCTCGTAGTCGGTCTTTGACTCGAAGGCCGGCTTGACGATCTGCTCGCCCCACTGCAGCGAGCGGTTCGAGGCCGTGCGCGAGCCGTTCATCTCGAGCGAGGTGCAGATCGGCAGCAGGTAGGTGTTGTCCTGCCGCGCGTTGAGCGCTGCGAAGGTGGTCGGATGCGGATCCGCGACGACCAGCAGCTCCAGCTTGTTCATGCCCTCGATGGCTTCGGGGATGCGCGTCACGGTGTTGCCGCCGTGGCCGAACACCATCATGGCCCGGATCGGGCTCTTCTGGTCGATCTGCTCGGCGGGGAGGTTGACGCCGTCGAACCACCGGGTCGAGGTGATCCCCGGCGTCTCCATGTTCTCCTTGCGGGTGCGGGCCTTGCGGCCGGCCATCGCCGGAACCTCGTCAAAGCGCGACTGCAGCCAGTCGTACTCGACCTCCCAGACCCGCCCCCAGTGCTTCCAGGCGCCTTCGACCAGCCCGTAGTAGAGCGGCAGGGTCGTCACATCGAGCCCGAGGTCGGTCGCGCCCTGCACATTGGTGTGGCCGCGGAAGATGTTGGCGCCCGTGCCCGGCTTGCCGACGTTTCCGGTCGCGAGGCACAGGATGCAGAAGGCGCGGACATTCGCGGTGCCGACCGTGTGCTGGGTCGCGCCCATGCACCAGATCAGCGTGGCGGGCTTCTGCTTGGCGAACATCTCGGCGACGCGCTTCAGCTGCTCGCCGGGCACGCCGGTGACGCGCTCGACTTCGTCAGGCGTCCACTTCGCGACCTCCTTGCGGACGTCATCCATCGCGTAGACGCGCTGGCGGATGAACTCCTTGTCCTCCCAGCCATTCTCGAAGATGTGCCAGAGCAGGCCCCAGATCACCGGGATATCGGTGCCGGAGCGGATCCGGACATATTCGGTTGCGTGCGCCGCCGTCCGCGTGAAGCGCGGATCGATGACGATCATGTTGGCGCGGTTGAGCTCCTTGCCCGACAGGACGTGCTGCATCGAGATCGGATGCGCTTCCGCCGGATTGCCGCCCATGATGATCATGGTCTTGGAGTTGCGGATGTCGTTGTAGGAGTTCGTCTGGGCCCCATAGCCCCAGGTGTTCGCGACGCCCGCGACCGTGGTCGAGTGGCAGATGCGCGCCTGATGGTCGACCGAATTGGTGCCCCAGAACGCGCCGAACTTGCGGAACAGATAAGCCGCCTCGTTGGTGAACTTCGCGGAGCCGAGCCAGTAGGTGGAATCGGCGCCGTTCTTCTCGCGGATGGCGGTGAGCTTGTCGCCGATCTCGTTGATCGCGTCGTCCCAGGAGATCCGCTTCCACTCGCCGCCAACGAGCTTCATCGGGTATTTGAGCCGCCGGTCGCTGCTGACGAGCTCGCGGATCGCCGCGCCCTTGGCGCAATGCGTGCCGCGGTTGATCGGACTGCCCCAGGAGGGCTCCTGACCGACCCACACCCCGTTGACCACCTCGGCAGTGACCGTGCAGCCGACGGAGCAGTGGGTGCAGACGTTCTTCCTGATGACGACGTCGTCGCCGACCGCCGAGGAGCCCGCGGCCTGCGCCTTGCGCACCGCGCCGAGCTGAATCGAGCCGGCCGCCGCCAGCGCGCCCGCCGTCAGGCCGGACCTGCGGAGGAAGCCGCGGCGGTCGACCGCGCCGGCCGCCAATCCCGCGGCCGCCGCCTGGAGCCTGGTGGGAGCCGCGCCGCCATTCTTGCGCTTGATCAGCATGGCCGCCTCACTTGCTCTTGGCGTTGAACGCGTTGTTGGGCAGCGTCTCGTAGGCGTTGGTGCGGTAGAACGCCTTCACGTCATCGCTCTCCCGGTACCGCGCTTTGGTCTCTTCATTGCCGGGGTCGTAGGCCTGCGCCTCGGTCGCCGCCATCGGAGACGCCACTGCGGCCGCGGTCGCTACCGCGCCGCCGCTGAGCGCGCGGAAGAACTGACGGCGTCCAAGCCCCTGGTTCCGATCCTGCCCCATCGTCCTCACTCCTCCTCGGGCCGCTCGCGCCGGCGCATTGCAGGGAGCGCGTCGCGGTTCACGCCGCAACGCGCAGGACCTCACGCATCCATCGCGAACGCTTCCGCCTCGATCTCGATGAAGGCCCGGCCGAGCGCGCCGACCGAGCGATAGAAACGGGCGGCGTTCGCCGTCTCGAGATCGGCCAGAAACCGCTCGACCCAAGGCTGTAAATTCCGCTCGAAGAATCTTTGTTCCTCGCCGGGCCCGGCGTCGAAGCGGCCGGCCGCGAGACCCGCCATGGCCTCGAACAGCACCGCGACGTGATCTTCCGGCTCGCTCGCGAGTTCCTGTCGCTCGATCGCGAGCGCGGCGAAGTCGCCGCGGACCCGCGCCAGCGGCCGCTCGTTGAGAAAGCCCGTCAGATAATAGGACCCGTAGGGGAGCAGTTCGCCCCGCCCGACGCCGATGAAGAGGTTGAAGAATTCGCGCTCGACCGCCGCTGCGTCGGTCTGTGCGGCGGCGCGGGCGAGGTTCGCCGTAAGCCGGCCAAGCGCGCTGTCATCCCCGGAGAGGCGGGCCAGCCTGTCCAGCAATGGCTGGTCCGGCGCGCGGCCCAGAAGGACGGCCAGCAGATCGTAGTGCCGAGCGCGGAGCTGATCGACGTCGTCGACATGCCCGCAAGGCAGCGCGGCGAGCCCCGCTTCGCCTGGCACCCGGGCGTCCGACTCGGCCGCACCCACTTGGTCCGCTCCCCAAAGCCCCTGACGGGGCTCCGTTTTTAGCCTTGTTTTGAGGCATGATAAGAAGCGTTCGAAACTTGCGCAATCACGATTTCGGGTGGCGCGCGATCGTCAGGCGGGCGTGGCGCCGCCATGACGCCGAAACCGGCGCGGCCCCGTCTCGGCGGCGCGATCCGGCGCCTGCGGCGGGCGCGACGGGCGCAGATCAGCCGGCGCGGCCTCGCCGGCGGGCACCGCCGCGCCGGGCGCGGCGTCCGCCCGCGCGACCGGCACCTCTTGGAGATCCGGCGGCTCCGCCGCGAGCGAGTCGGACGCCGCATCCGCGGCCGCGGAAGGCTCTTGAGTCGGAGGCCCCTCAAGGCCGGCGGCGCTTTCTTCCTCCGCTTCCGCGCGCCGGCCACGGCCGTCGAAGACGCAGCGGGCCAAGGCCTTTACGTCGTCTGTCGGCAGCAAGGGTCCGAGCCCCGGCACGCCGCCGGGCGTGTTCCAGTCGTAGGCGTATTCACGGGCGTCGTTGAGAAAGTCGCGGATCGCGGGATCGACCGTCCACATCCGCCGGAGCGCAGCGTTGCGCAGCAGCGCCGGCACGCCGGCGCGCAGGAACGGCCCAAGGTCGCTGGTCGAGCTCAGCTCCTCGATCGGCGGCAGCGCCGCGATCTCCTCGGCTGTGATCTCGGCGACCGCTTCAGCCGGCTCGGCGCTCAACGAGTCGAGCGGCGGCGCGGCCTCTTCGGCGATCTCGCTGCTCGGATCGAGCTCGGGCGCCGGCGATGTCTCCTTCTGCGGAGAAGGCGCGGCCGCCTCGGCCTTCCGCCGGGACCAGCGGGAGAGGAAATCGCCGCTCACTGCTCCCCTCCGCCAGACCGGTTGTGGCCGCCGCGCGCCAACGCCTCGGGATCGGCGCGGTCGCGCTTCCGCTTCTCGAACTTGCGCTCGACGTGGAAGGCTTCGACGAAGGCCAGCACCTTCGCCTGCAGCTCGCGGGGCATCGGCACGGCCTCCACGACCTCGCCGTTCCCCTCGGCCATCGCCTCCCCCTCATAGGGGTCCGCCGTGACGGCCGCGACCGAGCAGCCCTCGCCATCCTCGCGCAGAAGGATCCAGAGCTTCGGCGGGTCCATGACGAGGTTGTCGCGGTAATGCGACGTCTCCGCCGGATGGAGCGACAGTTCATGGACGCCGGCGAAGAAGGTCTCGCCGTCCTCGTCCTCGGCGAGCTTGGTCCAGGGCGCGGCCTCCGGGGCGGCCGGAAGCGCCGCGACTGGGAGCCAGGCGTAGCTCGCCCATGGGCCCTTGAGACGCCGCCGCGCGACGATGACGCCGATCTCGAAGCGGCTGTCCGGCAGAGCGGGAGCTGGGCCTGGCGCGCCGTCCATTAGGCCGCCGCCCTGTTCGACGCCAGCGGCAGGCCGGCGATCAGGTTGTGGGGCTTTACGCGCAGGCTCTTCTCGGGGGTCATCGCAAGCAGCAGCGACAACGGTCGGTCGCCGATCCGGCTGTCGACGTCCCGCGCATCGGCGAAGGACAGGCTGAAAAGCCCGATCACCCGCTCCTGCTCATGCGCCGCGATCTCCTCGCCGCGCCAGAGCGCGTTGCCGATGCGGGTCGCCTCCGCGTCGAGGCCGACGAACCAGCGCCAGTCCGGGTCCTCCAGCCGGTCGAGCGGAGCGACGCGGACCTCGACGTCGAGCAGATGCCTGATCCAGACCTCGATCACCGTCGCAAGACCGGCGCGGCTCTTCGCGCTGGAGCCGAGGTTGAGCGCCATGGTGAAGGCGTCGGAGCGGCTCCAGTAGCTCCAGGCGTTCTCGTCGTTGAGCACGTCGAGCTCGTGCGCCGCCTCCTGCCCCAGCATGGCGACGAGCGGCGAGAGCGGCGCCGTCCCCTCGCGCGCGGCGATGATCTCGGCGTCGGCGAGCAGAGTCGCGCCGTCGAGCCGCGTCACCCGCTGTTCCCGGAAGAAGAGCTCGGCCGCGCGCAGCACGTAAGGATCGTCACAGCCGTCGAGCGCATTGCGCAGGATCAGATGGACGAGCTGGTTGACGAACAGCGACGGCACGCCCTGCAGGCCCTCCCGGACCAGCGCGAGATAGGCCGCCTCGATCGAGCGGGCGGCCAGCAGCCGGTCGCGGAAGGCGAGCATCACCTCCCAGTTCTCGCGCGCGTCCGCGTCCTCGATCGCAGCAACCTCCTGCGGCGCGACGGGCCGCCGCGGCTCGGCCAGCAGCGCCGCGTAGAGCGCGCGCTCGGCGGCGCAGGCTTCCGGCGGCGGCGCCAGCTCCGGGCGCGCCAGATAGGCGAGGATCAACTCGTCTGTGACGGCGAGGCCGCCGCCTTCCGTCCGCTGCGCCAGATGATGGCCGCTCGACACCCAGAACTCGGTCATCGCCGCGCCTCCCCGGCGCGCTGGAGGGCGAGCAGGTCGACATGCTCCTCCGGCTGCTCCTCATCGTCAGCCTCGATGAGGCGAAAGGCGCGGAGCCCGGCGTGCAGCCTGTCCTCGCCGGGCGCGCGCCGGCGCAGCGTCCTGAACGATTCGCGGATCTCGCCCTCCTCCGAGGTGCGGTGCATGGCGATCAGGGTTCCGACCGCCGGCCGACACAGCGAGGCCGCGACCTCGACCTCCTCGCGCGCAGCCGCCCGGGCTGTCTCCAGATCCGGCGCGCCGAGACGTTCATGGATGTGGCGGGCAAGATCCTCCACAGCCTCGTCGCGTTCGGCCTCGCTCGCCTCGACGATCACCACCAGGGTCGAGAAGCCGAGCGAGCGCACGCCGACGAAGCCCGCCCGGAAGGCCGCGCGCTGCTTGCCCGCAAGCGCGGCGACGTCCTGGTCCCAGAACAGGAACGAGCCCGGCACCGCCCATTCGCCAGGCTCGGCCGCACGTTCGAACACGAAAGTGTCGGAGGGATCGAAGCGGATCGTGCGGGGGAGCCTGAGGGCGGTCACAGCCGCACGCCTCCGGTCTCGGGGTCCCGCCAGCGGACGGCCTTCAGCGCGGGCGCGAGCGCAAGCCGCTCGCCATCCGGGCCGACCAGGCAGTCGCCGTTCAGGTCGATCCGCCGCGGCCGTCCGGGCGGCTCGGGCATGTAGCCGAGAAACCGCGCCGCCAGCGCGTCGAAACCGTCTTCGGTCCAGATCTCGAACGCCTTCATCAGATTGCGCGCGAAGCTCTCGAGGATGAGCTCGCGGGCGCCCGGCCCGAAGCTCTCCTCCTCCAGTGAGGTCGAGCCCGGGGTGAGGCCGGGGTCCCCGGCATGGGCCTTGGAGGCGATCAGCATGGCGCCGAAGACCAGCCAGTCGGGCGCCGCCTGCTCGGAGCAATCCTGCGGCCAGCCGAGCCGACCGCCGCCGAGTCGCGCGCCGTCATAGAGCAGCGTGTCCGGCCAGGCGATCGCGACCGGCATCTCCGCCGGTCCGGCCGCCCCGACAGCCTCGGCGAGCGCCAGCATCCCGGCGAACAGCGCCCGGCGGGCGGAGGCGAGCGGTTCGTCCGGCGCCAGCACGACCGCGAAATCGATGACGTCGTCCCGGTCCGTGACCACGAACGCGCCCGCCCCAGCGACGCCGGCCATCCGTCGCGCGGCGGCGAAGGCGTCCTCGCCCGCGGCCGCTTCGGCTTGCGAAAAAACCGGCGGCAGCGTGAGGCGCGAGGCCGGCCGGCTGGGCGCGAGCAGCGTCATGAGCGGCGGCCGCGTCGGGGTTGATTGCAGACTGCGGACACGCCCAGACCCCTGATGCCGATATCGGATCGCAGTTTCGAACGCTTCAAAGTATAGAGGACGCTTGGCGCTCCGCGAAGGGGCGCGCGTCGAACCTGGGACGCCGCCGCACCCGTGACCGACCGTATCGTGTTCGCCTGTTCCTGCGAGAAGACGATGCCGCTCGACGAAGCGGCGATCGCGCCGGCCTGCGGGGGGACGCTGAGAACCGCCGACCAGCTCTGCGGCCGTGAGCTGGATCGCTTCCGCGAGGCCGCTGCGGGCGGCGCCCCGATCACTGTTCCGTGCACGCTTCAGGCGCCCCTGTTCGGGGAGGTCGCGGCCGAACTCGGGGCCGAAGATCGCGTCGCCTTTGTGAACATCCGCGAGAACGCCGGCTGGTCGGCGGACGCGCGTCGGGCCGGGCCGAAGATCGCCGGCCTGCTGGCGGGGGCGGCCGAGCCGCTGCCTGAAGCCGCGATGGTATCGCTGGAAAGTCAGGGGGTGGCGCTCGTCTATGGGCGTGACGAGAGCGCGCTGGACGCCGCAAAGCGGCTCGCCGAGCATCTCGACGTCACGGTCCTGCTCAGCCGGCCCGGCGACGTCGCGCCGCCCTTGCGCTACGATTTTCCGGTGTTCCGGGGCACGATCCGGAACGCGGCCGGACATCTCGGCGCCTTCCAGGTGAAGGTCGACGACTATGCCCAGCCGGCGCCGTCGTCCCGCGCGCGGCTCGTCTTCGGCGCCCCGCGCGACGGCGCGACGTCGGCCTGCGACCTGATCGTCGACCTCTCCGGCGCGGCGCCGCTGTTTCCCGCCCATGAGGTCAGGGCCGGCTACCTCAGGGCCGATCCGCGCGATCCCGCCGCCGTCGAGCGCGCGGTCGCGGAGGCCTCCCATCTGGTCGGGACCTTCGACAAGCCGCGCTATGTCGATCTCGACGCCGGGATCTGCGCGCATTCGCGCTCGCGGATCACCGGCTGCACCCGTTGCCTCGAGGTCTGCCCGACGGGCGCGATCTCGCCGGCGGGCGATTCGGTCGCGATCGATCCTTACGTCTGCGCCGGCTGCGGGAACTGCGCTTCGGTCTGCCCGACCGGCGCAGCCGGCTATGCGCTGCCGACCGCCGACGCGCTGATGCGGCGGCTGCGGGCGATGCTGCTCGGCTATCACGCGGCCGGCGGCCGGGCGGCCATGGTCCTGTTCCATGACAGGGACCATGGCGAGCCGCTGATCCACGCGCTCGCCCGCTACGGCGAGGGATTGCCCGCCGACGTGCTGCCGGTTCAGGTGAACGAGGTCACGCAGATCGGTCCGGAGCAGTTTGCGGCGCTGTTCGCCTATGGGGCGGCGGGCGCCCATGTCCTGACCCGGGCGCGGCCGAAGCACGACCTCGACAGCCTTGAGCGCGGCGTCGCGCTCGCCAACGCCCTGGCCGTCGCGCAGGGCTATGCGGGCCAGGGGAGAGCGCTCCCGGTCTCGATCATCTCGGCTGACGATCCCGACCTGCTCGCAGCCGCGGTGGCCAGCGCCGCGCGCGGCGCGCCGGCGCCCAATCCGGCGAGCTTCATGCCGTTCGGCGGCAAGCGCGAGACGTTCCGGTTCGCGCTGCGCCAGATGCACGCGGTGGCGCCGGCGCCCGCGGCCTTCGTGCCGCTCGAGGCCGGCGCGCCGTTCGGCGGCCTCGCATTCCGCACCGAGGCCTGCACGCTCTGCCTCGCCTGCGTTGGCGCCTGTCCGACCCAGGCCCTTTCGGACAATCAGGAACGGCCGCAGCTGACGTTCAAAGAAGACCTCTGCGTGCAGTGCGGCCTGTGCGCGGCCACCTGCCCGGAAAACGTCATCAGCCTGAAGCCGCAGATCGACTTCGACGCCTGGGCCGCGCCGCGCCGCACGCTGAAGGAGGAGGAGCCGTTCGAATGCGTCGTCTGCGCGAAGCCCTTCGGCACGCGCAGCACGATCGAGCGGGTGATGGAGAAACTCCACGGCCGGCACTGGATGTTCGCCGGCGTGGAAGGCGAACGGCGGATCCGCATCCTGCAGATGTGCGACGACTGCCGCGTCGGGGCCGCGCTGAGCGAGGGTTTCGATCCGCACGCCGCGCCTCAGCGCGCGAGGCCGCGCACCACGGAGGATTATCTGCGCGAGCGCGCAGCGCCGGTCGAGCCGCAGCTCAACGCGACTCGGTCGCCTTCCGAAGGAACTGAACCAGCGCTTCCCGATCCGCCGCGCTCGTGATCCGCTGTTCGGGCATCTTCGTTCCGGGCGTGTAGCGCGCGGGACCGACCTCGAAGAGTTCGGCGATGGTGCGCTCGTTCCAGACGATGTCCATTTTCCGGAGCGGCTCGGAATAGCGGTAGTCGGGCGCGGTCGCGATCCGGCGCCCGAACACGCCGGCGAGACTCGGACCGGCGCGCTCGCCCTCGCCGCTTTTCAGCGTGTGGCAGGCGACGCAGGCGCGGAACACTTCCGCGCCGCGGTCGCCGGCATATTCGGCGAGCGGATCGGCGAGCTGGGACATGGCTGTAGGGCCGAGGGTCTCGCCCGTCTCGGCGCTCCAGCGCCGCACCAGCCGGTCGCTTCCGCCGGTGACGATCTCGGCGCCGCCCGGCCGCCAGGCGAGCGACCAGACCGGCAGCCCGGGGCCTACGAGCCTGTTCAGGATGCGTCCCGTCGCGCGCTCCACGATCGCGACCGCGCCGCCGGCGGTCGCGGCCGCGATCCGCACGCCGTCGGGCGACATCGCGAGCGCGATGACGGGCGCAGGCGCGATCTCGACCTCGGTCCGGACCGTCCCGTCCGACGCCAGGAACCGGAGCGTGAAGTCGGCCCCTGCGGCTGCGATCTCGCCGTCCGGCGCGACCGCGAGCGCATTCACCGGCGACGGCAGCTGGGCCACGGCGGGGGCGGCCGCGTCGCCCGCCTGCGGCCAGATCCGGACCGTGGCGTCGTAGCCTCCGGTGACCAGCCGCCCGTCGGGCAGGAAGGCGACCGCGTTGACCGGACCCTTGTGGCCCTTGAACACGCGCTCCGCGCCGCCGGCCAGCGGAAACGCCCGGGCCGTCCCGTCCCAGGAAGCGGAGGCCAGCGAGGACCCGTCGGCAGAGACCGCAAGCCCGGCGATCGGACCCTTGTGAGCTGAGATGACCCGGACCGGTTCCCCGCCGGCGCTTGTCCAGAGCGCGATGCGTCCGTCCTCCGACGCGGTGGCGAAATCTCCGTCCGGCAGCGCCGCGACTGCGTTCACCGCGCCATCGTGGAAGCGCAGCACCTTGCGGGCGACGCCGGCGTCTATATCCCAGAGGATCGCTGTCTGGTCGAAGCCGCCCGAGATCGCCGTCCGGCCATCCGGCGAGACCGCGACCGCCCGCACGGGACCGCCATGGCCGCGCATCTGCGCCTCGGCCGGCGCGCCGAGCAGCAGGAGGGCCGCCGCCAGCAGCCAGAGCATTACGCGCTTCGTTCGCACCGTGCCGTCGTCTCGCTGATGCGGTCGGGGCGAGCATAGACGATCCCGGCCGACCGCGCGCCCCGCGGGCGCGGCCTTGATCATCGGGCCGCCATGACGCATCGCTTGGCGATGATCTCGCGCGCCGCCCCTCCCCGATCCGCCTCGTCCGCCGGCAGCGCGCGCAGCGCATGAGCAGAGCGGCCTCCCGCGCGCTCGCGCCGCTCGACGAGGCGCTTGCGCTTCTCGCCCGCCTGGCCGCGCCGGTTGCGCCCCGAACGACGTCGCTCGCCGGCGCGATCGGCCTGGTCTCGGCGGCAGACGCGCTGGCGCCCGCAGACGTCCCCGCCTGCCGCACCGCGCTGCGCGACGGCTGGGCCGTCGAAGCGGCGTTGGTCACCGGCGCTTCTCCCTACGCGCCGGTCACGCCGCGGCGGCCGCCGGTCTGGGTAGAGGCCGGAGCGCCGCTGCCGGACGACGCCGACGTCGTTCTGCCGCCTGAAGCGCTCGTCGGGCGCGAGATCGTGGAGGACGCCCCTGCCCTCGAAGGCGTCCGCGGGATCGGCGACGAAATTCGCGCGGGGGCGTTGCTGCTCGCGGCCGGAGAGCGCCTGACGCCGATGCGCCATGCGGGGCTTGCGGCGGCGGGCGTCGCGTCGATCGCGATCCGGTCGCCTCGCCTGCGCCTGATCATGACCGGCGCTCCCGCCCCCGCCATGGCCGACGCCCTCTCGGCCGCTCTGGCCGCGATGAGCGCGGCGGCGGGCGCCTTGGTCGAGGCGGTCGCGGTCCCCGATGACGCGGAGCGGATCGCGGAGGCGATCGGGTCGGCGGGCGCCGACGCCATTCTGGTCGTCGGCGGCACCGGCGAGGGGCGCACCGATCGAAGCGCGGAAGCGCTCGAAACAGCCGGTGATCTGATGCTCCACGGGCTTGCCCTGAGGCCCGGTGAGACGGCCGGCGTCGGCGCCGCCGCCGGGCGGCCCGTGCTGCTGTCGCCCGGACGCCCCGAAGCCGCTCTGGCGGTGTTCATCACGCTTCTGCGCCCCCTCCTTGGAATGCTGTCCGGCGCCGAGGAGCCGGCGGCCGAGCGCGCGTTGCTGACGCGAAAGATCACCTCGACGATCGGGCTGGCGGAGGTGGTGTTCGTGCGCCGCGTGGCCGGCGGCGCAGAGCCGCTCGGAGGCGCCGGGCTGCCGATCGCGCAGCTCCTGCGGGCGGACGGCGCGGTTCTGGTCAACCCCGGTCGGGAAGGCTATCCAGAGCGCGCCGAAATCGAGGTGACGCCGCTTTGACCGAGCATCATCCCGCGAGGGACGACGCCTTTCTCGACCGTCTCGCGGCCGCCTCCCGGCAGGAACAGTTCCTGACGGTCGCCAGCCGCGAAGAGGCGCTTGAGCGGTTCCGGACCGCCGTTCCCCACCAGGCTCTGTCCTCCGAACAGGTTGATCTCGGCCTGGCTCTCGGCCGCGTGCTTGCGGTCGACGTGGCGTCGCCGATCGACGTGCCGCCCTTCGACAGGGCGCTGGTGGACGGTTTTGCGCTTCGCGCCGCTGACACCGAGGGCGCGAGCCAAGCGACGCCGCGCCGGCTTCGCCTGAACCACGAAATCCTCGCCTGCGGCGTCGCGCCGTCGCTCGCCGTCGCCGCCGGGACCGCGACCCCGATCGCGACCGGCGGCGTGATCCCGCGCGGAGCGGACGCCGTCGCGATGGTGGAGCACACCGAACTCGACCGCGAAGCGCTCACGATCGATCTGGCCCAGGCGGCCCGGCCCGGACAGTTCGTCGGCTATGCGGGCGCCGACATGGCGATGGGCGAGACGGTGCTGCGCAAGGGGACGCAGATCACCGCGCGCGAGATCGGCATGCTGGCCGCCTGCGGGCTTGCGCGGGTCGCGGTGGTGCGCCGGCCGAAGGTCGCGGTGCTCTCGACCGGAGACGAACTCGTCGCACCCGGGGAGGCTTTGCGGCCCGGCGCCATCTACGATTCCAACGGCGCGATCGTCGCCGCTTCGGTCGCCGAGAATGGCGGCGAGCCGCACCTGCTCGGCATCGTCCGGGACGACGAGGCGGCGCTTGAGACGGCCCTCGCGGGTGCGATCGACTCCCACGATCTGGTGGTGCTGTCCGGCGGCACCTCTAAGGGCGCGGGGGACGTGTCGCACCGGATCCTGTCGCGGCTCGGCGCGCCGGGCGTGCTTGTGCACGGCGTCGCGCTCAAGCCCGGAAAGCCGCTCTGTCTGGCGCTCTCCAGGGGCAAGCCGATCGTGGTGCTGCCGGGCTTCCCGACCTCGGCGATGTTCACCTTCCATGAGTTCGTCGCGCCGCTGGTGCGGGCGCTCGCAGGGCTGCCGCCACGCGAGGAACAGGCGATCGAAGCCACGCTGCCCCAGCGCACCGCGTCCGAGCTCGGCCGAACCGAATTCGTCATGGCGTCGCTCGCGCATGCGCCGGACGGGCTCGTCGCGCTGCCTTTGCCGAAGGGCTCGGGTTCGGTCACGGCGTTCTCGCAGGCCGACGGCTACTTCTCCATTCCGGCGAACCGCGCCGGTCTTGAAGCCGGCGAGACGGTCTCGGTCATCCGGCTCGGCGCCGGGGTGCGGCCCCCGGACCTCACCATCATCGGAAGCCATTGCGTCGGGCTCGACCGCGTCATCGGGATTCTGGCCGACCGAGGCGTTCGGGCGCGGGCCGTCTGGGTCGGCTCGGCCGGCGGGCTCGCGGCGCTGAAGCGCAGCGAATGCGACCTCGCCGCCATGCACCTGCTCGATCCGGAAACCGGCCGCTACAATGCGCCCTTCCTCGGCCAGGGGCTCGCGCTGGCGCAAGGCTGGCGACGCCTGCAGGGGATCGTGTTCCGGCCGGGCGACGAGCGCTTCGAAGGTCGTTCGGCGGCCGAGGCGGCGGCCGCGGCGATCGCGGACGAGACCGCCGTGATGGTCAACCGCAACACCGGGTCGGGCACCCGCGCGCTGGTCGACGGCCTCATCGGCGACGCCAGGCCCCCCGGCTTCTGGAACCAGCCGCGTTCGCACAACGCGGTCGCCGCGGCGGTGCGCCAAGGCCGCGCCGACTGGGGGGTCGCCATATCGAGCGTCGCGCAGGCCTACGGGCTCGGCTTCCTGCCGCTCACCGAAGAGCATTACGACTTCGCCTATGCGCCCGGCGTGAAATCCGAGGCGCTCGCCATCTTCCTCGACGTCCTGTCCGAGCCTGAGACGTCGGTCGCGCTCAGGGCGCTCGGCTTTTCGCCGGCCGCGGGCTCATGAGCGGCCCGCGCGTCATCGGACTCGCCGGATGGAGCGGCGCGGGCAAGACCACGCTGCTGGTCAAGGCGATCCCCCTGCTGGTCCGGCGGGGTCTGCGGGTCGCGACGCTGAAGCACGCGCATCACGCCTTCGACCTCGACCAGCCCGGCAAGGATTCCTTCCTCCACCGGCAGGCCGGCGCGAGCGAGGTGATCATCTCCTCGGCGCGGCGCTGGGCCCAGATCCATGAGGTCGGGGACGGCCCGGAGGCGACGCTGGCGGAGCTTCTCGGCAAGGTGACTGCGGCCGATCTCGTGATCGTGGAAGGCTTCAAGCGCGACGTCCACGCCAAGATCGAGGTGTTCCGCGCCGCGAACGGGCGGCCCCCGCTGCATCCCGACGACCCGCGCATCCTCGGCGTCGCGAGCGACGAGCCCTTTCCCGACGCGCCGGTTCCCGTGGTGCCGCTCGACGACATGGTCGCCGTCGCGGATCTGCTGATCGCCAGCGCCGAGCAGCTCGACGCCACCTTGGCGCGCCTTCGGACGGGAGGCGCGCATGGCGCAGCTCGCTGACGACTGCTTCGCGTTCGGCGGCAGGCTGATGACGATCGAGGAGGTCCTGGCGCTGATCCAGGAGCGGCTGCCGGTGGTGGCCGGCGTCGAGACGGTCCCGCTCGCGCTCGCCGACGGCCGCATCGCGGCCGAGGACATCCTCGCCCGGAACGACGTCCCGCCCTTCGCGAATTCCGCCGTCGACGGTTACGCGGTCCGCCACGCCGAGCTCGCCGCGGAGGGCGAGACGCTGCTGCCGGTGACGGCGCGGATCGCGGCCCGCATCTCGGGCGGCGACGCCCAGGCCATAAACGGCGCGGCGCGCATCTTCACCGGGGCGCCGATGCCGCCCGGCGCGGACACGGTCTTCATGCAGGAGGATGTCCGGCTCGAAGGCGGCCGGGTCGCCCTTCCGCAGGGCCTCAAGGCCGGCGCCAATATGCGCCCGGCCGGCGAGGACATCGCCGCCGGCGCGGTCGCGATCCCGGCCGGCCGCCGCCTGCGCCCGCAGGACGTCGCGCTCGCCGCAGCGACCGGCCATGCCAGCCTGCCGGTTAGGACACGCCTGCGGGTGGCGCTGTTCTCGACCGGCGACGAGCTCGTCGCGCCGGGAGAGCCGCTGCCGCCGGGCGCCGTCTACGATTCAAACCGCGCCATGCTGGGCGCGCTGTTGCGCCGGCTCGGAGCCGAGGTCAGCGACCTCGGCGTCCTACGCGACGACCCGCTCATGCTGACCGAGCGCATCGCCGACGCGGCGCGCGACCACGACCTGATCCTGACGTCCGGCGGGGTTTCGACCGGCGAGGAGGATCACGTGAAGGCGGCGGTCGAGGCCGCGGGCCAGCTGGTGTTCTGGCGGCTCGGCATCAAACCCGGCCGGCCGCTCGCGATGGGAGCCGTCGGCGGGGCCGCGTTCGTCGGCCTGCCAGGCAATCCGGTGGCGGTCTACGTCACGATGCTGTTCGTGGTCCGCCCGCTGATGGCGCGGCTCGGCGGCGCGCTGCACGAGCCGCTCGCGCCGCGCCTGGTGCGGGCCGCGTTCCCATACCGCAAGAAGTCCGGCCGGCGCGAATTCGTCCGCGTCAGCCTGGCGCCAGGGGCTGACGGCGTCACCGACGCGCACAAATTTCCGCGCGACGGCGCGGGCGTGCTGACCTCGCTCACCGAAAGCGACGGCCTCGCGGAGCTTGCCGACGACGTCACGCGGGTCGCGGAAGGCGACATGATCGCCTTCTATCCTCACGGGCTGCTTTGGTGAGGCGGGCCATAGCCAGGCGTCCCGCAAGCCGCGGAACGCGCCGCTCCGATCAGCGGCGCTAACCGTTCGGCCGGAACCGAGGCGCGCGCCGCAAGGAAGTAGATTTCCCAACCGAGCGGCTCGAAATCGAGCCGAAGGCCTCGGCCGCCGCGCGCGTGCCCATGCCGCAATCCGCCGCGCCTGAGGCGATCAGCGCCGCGACCGCCTGATGGGTGAACTCCTCGGTGTGGAAGCCTAAGATGTCGTCGGCCGCGACGCCCGCCTCCCGGCAAAGCCGCTCGAACCAGATGCGCGTGCCGGCGCCGCGCTGCCGGTTCACGAAGCGGGCGCGCCGGCTCGCCAGGTCAGGGATGCCCTGGATGCCGAGCGGATTGCCGGGCGCGAACATCAGCCCCTGCTCCCGGCGAAACAGCGGTTGGACCGTCAGCTCCGGGTCCCGGAAGAGCGCATCGAGCGGCGGCGGCGGCTCGCCTTCCGAGCCGTAGTGGAAGCCCGCGGCGTCCGCCCCGCCTGCGGCGAGCTTCGCCAGCGCGTCCATACTGCCGGCGACGGAGAACTCGACGCCGGACACGCGCGCGACCACCGAGAGCAGCAGCGGATCGTGGCTGCCGCAGACGCGCAGTCGCGTCTCGGCGGAGCCGAGAAGCGCGGCGAGGCGCCTGTCCAGCGCCGCCTCCTCCGCCGCGCGCGCGGGCTCGATCCGCTCGAATGCGGCGGCGAGAGTTTCGCGTAACTCGGAGCCGAACGCGGTCAGGGCGCTGCCATGTCCCTTGGTCTTCAGCACCACGGCGCGGCCGAGGACGGTCTCCAGCCGGGCGACCTGCCCCCAGGCGGAGCGGTATGAAACGCCGAGCCGCTTCGCCGCGCCCTGGAGCGAGCCGGTGCGATCGAGCCCGTCCAGCAGAGAGAGCGTCGCCGCAAGCGCGATCGCCTCATCGCCGACGCGGAATTCACCGTCGAGGCGTAAATGCACCCTCATATGCACGCCCTTTCCTATTGATCTGTCTGAACGCTCCATATCATTGGGAGCGGAGCCCGGCGTCCATGCTTGAAACCTTCAACGAAACGATCCTGCGGCTGGCGACGCTCGACCGCGGCGTGATCTCGATCGCGGCCCTGTCGCTCCGCGTCAGCCTGGCGGCGGTCGGGATCGGCCTGCTGTTCGGCGTGCCGCTCGGGGCGCTGGTCGCCGTGGCGCGGTTTCCCGGGCGGGCGGCGGCGGTCGCGCTGCTGAACGCCTTCATGGGCCTGCCGCCGGTGGTCGTCGGCCTCTTCATCTACCTGCTTCTGTCGCGCTCGGGGCCGCTCGGCGCCGCGGGCTTGCTGTTCACCCCGTCCGCCATGGTGGTCGCGCAAGCCGTGCTTGCGACGCCCCTGATCGCCGCCCTGACGCGCCAGATCGTGGCGGATTCCGAGGCCCAGCTCGGGCCGCAGCTGCGGTCGCTCGGCCTCTCCGCCGCCCGGCGCTCCGCCGTGGTGATCTACGACGTGCGCTTCTCGCTGGTGACGGTGGCGCTTGCGGCCTTCGGCCGCCTGATCTCGGAGATCGGCGCCGTGCTGGTGGTGGGCGGCAACATCGACGGCTACACCCGCACCATGACGACTGCGATCTCGCTCGAGACGCAGAAAGGCGATCTCAGCCTCGCGCTCGCCCTCGGCCTCGTCCTGATCGGCCTCGTCGTGGCAGTCAACGCCGCCGCCTCCGCGCTCCGCGGCTATGCCGCGCGCGCCTATGGGGCGGCGTGATGGCAGCGATCACGCTCGACGGCGTCGTGGTCGCGTTCAGCGGCAAGACCGTGCTCGACCGCCTGAGCCTTGAGCTCGCGCCGGGCGGCGTGACCGCCCTGATCGGCCCGAACGGCGCCGGCAAGAGCGTGACGCTGCGGGTGATCGACGGCCTCGTGGCGCCCGTCGCCGGCTCGGTGCGGATCTCCGGCGCGAAGCCCCCGCGGCGCGCTTTCGTGTTCCAGCGGCCCGTCCTGGTGCGCGCCAGCGCCGCCGCCAATGTCGAGCTGGCGCTGTCGCCGCTCGGGCTTGCGCGCGCGGAGCGGAAGGCGCGGGCTCGCGCCGCGCTCGACCGCCTCGGCCTGTCGGCCCGCGCCGAACATCCGGCGACGCTGCTGTCGGGCGGCGAGCAGCAGCGCCTCGCCCTCGCCCGCGCCTGGGCGACCGAGCCGGACCTCCTGCTGCTCGACGAGCCGACCGCCAATCTGGATCCGGCCGCGACCGAGCTCGTCGAGGGGCTGGTCGGCGAGATCAGCCGTCGCGGCGCCAAGGTCGTGCTGGTCTCCCACAATCTCGGTCAGGTCATGCGGCTCGCCGACGACGTCGTCGTGCTGTCGCGCGGCCGCGCCGTCGAACACGGGCCGACCCGCCTGGCGCTGACCTCGCCGCGCTCGGCCGAAGCGCAGGCCTACATCAAGGGAGAACTGCCTTGGACATTCTTCGCCGCGGCGTCCTGACGTTCGGCCTGATCGCCGCGCTGGGGCTTGGGCCGCAATTCGTCCGGGCCGAGCCGGCCTCGATCGTCGTCGCCTCGACGACCTCGACCGAACAGTCCGGCCTGTTCGGGCATATCCTGCCGCTGTTCAAGCAGAAGACCGGGATCGAGGTGAAGGTGGTCGCCCTCGGCACCGGCCAGGCGCTCGACGTCGCGCGCCGCGGCGACGCCGACGTGGTTCTGGTCCATGACCGGCCGGCGGAGGAGAAGTTCCTGGCCGAGGGGTTCGCCAAGGCGCGCCACGACGTCATGTACAACGACTTCGTGCTGATCGGCCCGAAGGACGACCCCGCGGGCGTCAAGGGCCTCGACGTGCTGGGGGCGTTCCGCAAGCTGGCGGCCGCCAAGGCGCCCTTCGTCTCGCGCGGCGACCGCTCCGGCACGCACAACGCCGAGCTCCGCCTCTGGAAGAACGCCGGCGTCGACCTCGCGGCCGTGCGGGGCGATTGGTACCGCGACGTCGGCCAGGGCATGGGCCCGGCGCTGAACACCGCGTCCGCCAGCGACGCCTATCTTTTGGCCGACCGCGGCACGTGGCTCTCGTTCAAGAACCGCGGCGACCTCACGATCCTTGTCGAAGGCGACAAGCGCCTCTTCAACCAGTACGGCGTGATGCTGGTTAACCCCGAAAAGCACCCGACCGTGAAGGTCAAAGAGGGCCAGGCCTTCGTCGACTGGCTGATCTCGAAAGACGGCCAGAACGCGATCGCCGCCTACAAGATCGGCGGCGAGCAGCTGTTCTTTCCAAACGCCCAGGGATCCTAGAGGGCCCAGGCGTCCAGGGCGTCGTCCTGCAGCCAGGCGGTGTGGCCGCTCGACAGCCGACGCCGCAAACTCCGTCCATGGCCGGTCAGAACGACGGATTGCTAGAAAACGTTGGTAGCGGAGGAGGGACTCGAACCCCCGACACGCGGATTATGATTCCGCTGCTCTAACCAGCTGAGCTACTCCGCCCCGGCGCGTGCGCGGCGTTCCGCGGGCGGGCGGATATAAGGAGGGGCTCCGAAGGGTGTCAAGCGCGCCGGAAGCCGCCGCGCCGTCCGCCGTTCAGCGCTTGGCGCGGGGCGCGCGCGACGGCGTCGCGCCGGCGGGGTCGTAGCCGACCAGGATGCGCCAGCCCGCGAAGCGGTTCTCCGGGATCGGCACCACGATGTTGTCCTCGATATGCGAGAAGTCCGCCTGGGTCTGGCCGGCCGGGACTGTGACGTCGATCAGGTGGTTCTGCGAGTAGACCGGACGGTTCTGGTCGTCGACGATCGCGACCCTGAGCGGCAGCCGGAACGCGCCCGGCGCGCCCTTCGGGCCGAGGATGACGCGGCCGACCACGCCGATCCGCACACCCGCCTCGACGCCGAGGCTCGAACACTCCCGCGCCGTGTCGGCGAGCGTCGCCTGGTAGCGCAGCGCGAACGGGTCGGTCGAACCCGGCGTATCGTAGACCGGAAAAGCCGCGGCGCCCTGCAGCACCTCGACCGGCGGGCACTGCCGCTTGATCGCGAGATCCTCCGGCGGGGTGACCGGCGGAGGATTGGCGTTGCCGAGCAGCAGCTTGGTGGCGAAGCCCTCGCTCTTCTGGGCGGGCTTGCCGGCGTCGGCGTCGCCGCCGACTGTGCTGCAGGCGGCGAGCGCGGCGAGGCAGGCCGCAGCCGCCCCGGCGCGGGCGGTCTTCGCCAGGATTGCGTGAACGCGACGCATACGCATGCCCCCGGACTGGCGCCGCCGAACCGCGGCGCTGAGCGTTATAGCAACCGCCCCACGAGCTTGGAAAGGCGCTCGCGGCTTGACAGCGCGCCGGCCGGGTCGCCATCTCCGGGACAGCCGACCGGCCCTTGACGCGCCGCCAGCCGAGCGATCTCCCGATGACAGCAAAGCCGCCCCTCAAGGTCCTGCTCTGCGCGCCGCGCGGCTTCTGCGCCGGCGTGGTGCGGGCGATCGACGTCGTGGAGGCCGCGCTCGAGCGGTTCGGTCCGCCGGTCTATGTGCGCCATGAGATCGTGCACAATCGCTATGTGGTCGATGCGCTGAAGCGCAAAGGCGCGGTGTTCGTCGAGGAGCTCGACGAGGCGCCGGACGGCGACGCCCCCGTGGTGTTCTCGGCGCATGGCGTCGCCAAGTCGGTGCCGGAGGCGGCGCGCGCCCGCAACCTGATCGCGATCGACGCCACCTGCCCGCTCGTCACCAAGGTGCATCGCGAGGCCGAGGTGCATTTTCGCCGCGGCCGGCTCGTGGTGCTGATCGGCCATGCCGGCCATCCTGAAGTCGTCGGCACGATGGGCCAGCTGCCCGACGGCGCCGTGCTGCTGGTCGAGACCGAGGCCGACGTCGCCGCGCTTGGCGTCCCGGAGGGCCGCGAGCTCGCCTATGTGACGCAGACGACGCTCTCGATCGACGACACCGCCGCCGTGGTGGCGGCGCTCAAGACGCGCTTCCCGGCCATCGTCGGGCCGCACCGGGAAGACATCTGCTACGCCACCACCAACCGGCAGGAGGCGGTCAAACGCGTCGCCCCCGACTGCGACGCGCTGATCGTGGTCGGCGCCGCGAACTCGTCGAACTCGCAGCGGCTGCGCGAGGTCGCGGAGCGCGCCGGCTGCCCGGTGGCGCGGCTCGTCGCCCGCGCCGACGACATCGACTGGAGCGAGTTCGGCGGCATCCGCACCCTCGGCGTCACCGCCGGGGCCTCGGCGCCGGAGGTTTTGGTCGAAGAGATCATCGACGCCTTCGCGGCGCGCTACGCGGTAGAGGTCGAGACCGTCTCGACGGCGGACGAGAACGTGTTCTTCCCGCTCCCGCGAGAGCTTCGCCCGGCGGCGGAGTGACGCGGCCCGCGATGCGGCGCGACCCGGCGGCCGCCGGCGTTGCGGACGGGGTCTCGAGCCCGTAAGCAGCCCCGGTCCTCTCCGCGCGCTCCCGAGTCCCGCATGGCCGTCTACACCGAAGTTCCCTATGACGAGCTCGCGGCCTTCCTGCGCGCCTACGACATCGGCGACGTGCTCTCCTTCAAGGGCATCGCGGAGGGCGTCGAGAACTCCAACTATCTGCTCGACGCCACGCGCGGCCGCTTCATCCTGACGCTCTATGAGAAGCGGGTGAACCGCGACGACCTGCCGTTCTTCCTCGGCCTGCTGGAGCATCTGTCGGCGAACGGCCTGACCTGCCCGCAGCCGGTAGCGGCGCGCGACGGCCAGGCGCTGCGTGAGCTGTGCGGCCGGCCCGCCGCGCTCGTCACCTTCCTGGAGGGCGTCTCGGTCCGCCGGCCGACGGCGCGGCACTGCGCGGCGCTGGGGACCGCGCTCGCCCGGCTGCACGAGGCCGGCCGCGGCTTTCCGCTGAGGCGGCCGAACGCGCTTTCGGTCGGAGGCTGGCGGCCGATGGCGGAGGCGGCGCGCGGCCGCAGCCACGCGGTCGCGCCCGAGCTCGACGAGGCGATCGCCGCGGAGCTCGATTTCCTCGAACCCGCCTTCGCGGCGCTCGACCTGCCGCAGGGCGTGATCCACGCCGACCTGTTTCCGAACAACGTGTTCTTCCTCGGCGACGAGCTTTCGGGCCTGATCGACTTCTACTTCGCCTGCGACGACGCCTTCGCCTATGACGTCGCGATCTGCCTCAACGCCTGGTGCTTCGAGGCCGACCAGTCGTTCAACGTCACCAAGGGGCAGGCGCTGCTGTCGGCCTATCACGCGGCGCGGCCGTTCCTGCCGCAGGAGATCGCGGCGCTGCCGACGCTCGCGCGCGGGGCCGCGATCCGCTTCCTGCTGACGCGGCTGGTCGACTGGCTTGACACGCCGCCGGGCGCGCTGGTCAAGAAGCTCGACCCGCTCGAATATCTGAAAAAGCTGCGCTTCCATCAGAGCGCGGCGGACGCCTCCGCCTTCGGGTGGCGGCCGTGAGCGCGCCGGCCGCGACGCCCGACGCTCCGCTCTCGGCGCCGGAAGGCGCGCCGGTCACGCCGGGCGCGGTCGAGATCTTCACCGACGGCGCCTGCTCGGGAAATCCCGGCCCCGGCGGCTGGGGCGCGATCCTGCGCTTCGGCGCGGCCGAGAAGGAGATTTCGGGCGGCGAAGCGCTCACCACCAACAACCGGATGGAGCTTCTCGCCGCCATCACGGCGCTCGAGACGCTGACGCGGCCCTGCACGGTCGCGGTTCACACCGACAGCCAGTATCTGCGCGACGGCGTCACCAAATGGATCGCCGGCTGGAAGCGCAACGGCTGGAAGACCGCCGACAAGAAGCCGGTCAAGAACCAGGACCTGTGGATGCGCCTCGACGCGGCGCTCAAGACCCACCGCATCGAATGGCGCTGGGTGAAGGGCCACGCCGGCCACCCCGAAAACGAGCGCGCCGACGAACTCGCCCGCGCCGGCATGGCGCCCTTCAAGAAGAAGCGCTAGCGCGGGGCGGGAGGCCAGGCGGCTGCGCTTGCAGGACCCGCGCGCTCCTTCATCATCAGCGAATGGACTGGATCGCACATTTCCGCGCGGCGGCGCGCGGGCTCGAGGTCTCGCACGTCTGGCGCGGCTATGGCTCTGCGCTGTTCCTTGAATTCGGCTCGCTGACGCCTACGACGCGGCGGGACGGACGTCCTGGCAATCCTGACGGCGAACTCGGGCTGATGATCCAGTGGAGCTGGCGGATCGAGGACGGCCGGTCCATCGCGTGCGGCAGCTGGAGCAACGAGGCGCTGTGGCCGTCGATCTTCGCCCGCCTCGTCGGGCGCCGCGTCACGGACGTCTCCATATTCGGTCGCCTGCCCGAACTCCTGCTCTCGCTCGAAGGCGATCTGCACGTGGCGTCCTTCATGACGGCCGAGGGCGATCCGGAGTGGACCTTGTTCGACCGGCGCGGCGGCGGGTGCATCGCCGTGGGCTGCAAGTCGGGCTTGCTCGTCGCTGAATAGGAACGCCCCCGCCGCCCATCCTAGCGGTCAGGCGGCGCCGCGCGCGCCTTCCGCGGCGGGAGCCTCCTCCGTCGCCAGCGTCGCGCGGTTCTGCTCGCGGATCTTGGCGGCCGCGTCGTCGTAGAGGAACGGCAGGAAGGCGTAGCGCACGCCGCGCGTCACCCGCGAGACGGCGTGCAGATAGGAGCACGAGAACACCACCGCGCCGCCGGCCGGCGGCTTGAAGCTGCGCGGGCCGAATTCCGGAAAGCTCAGCTCTCCGCCTTCGAAATCGGAATTGAGGTTGACCGACACCGCGAAGCGGCGGTGCGCGGTGCCCGAAGTGGTGTTGTCGCGGTGGGCGCGAAAATGGCCGCCGTCCTCGGCCGAATAGCAGCCGACGATGTAGCGCTCCATGCGGTTCGCCACGAAGCAGTGCGCCTTGAGGATTTCCGGCGCCACGCGGCGGCGGATGCGCTGCTGGATCATCCGGACCAGCTCCGGATCGTCGATCTCGGCGTCCTTGCGGCGCTTGTGCGAGGCGTCGTGCATCGGAACGGTGCGGCCGTCGATCTGCCGCATGAAGCCGGATTCCTGACCGCCGCGGGCCTCGTAGTTTTCGATCAGGCGGCCGCAGAGCTCCGGCTCGAAAACATTCGGCAAAAACAGCACCGGCGCCTGCAGCTCGACGCCGGCGTGGCGCGCCGGCTCCGGCAGGGCGGCGACGAGGTCGAACAGGCGGGTCCTGTCGGAACCGTCGGGCGCGAACGGGATGCTGGCGATGACGCGCATCGTCGGGTCGAGCACCAGCCAGAAGCGGCGCGCCTCGACGGGCTCTTCGCGCGGCCGCGCCTCGCGCGGGATCGCGCCGTAGAGCCGGCTCACCGCGCCGTCGACGTCGAAGAAGTGACGCAGGCCCGGCAGCAGCATGCGGGCGCGGCCCTCGGACTCGTCGCGCGGGTCGAGGCTCACGCCGAAGAAGCAGGCGCGGACGTCGTCGAACAGCGCGCGGTTCGCCTCGACGGCCTCGATCGCGGCGGCCGACTGCGGGTCGGCGAGCGTGGCGTAGAAGCACATCACCAGATAGCGCCCGGCGGCGGTGTCGAAGGCATAGCGCGGATTGCCGGTGGCGCGCTGCGAGAACCAGGGGGCGGGGTCGCCCCGCGACAGCTGCACGAAGGAGCGCGGTTCGGACATCGGCGGGTCTCGGCGGCCGGTCCGGCGCCGGCGGGTCCGTCGCAGGATGTGGCCGATCGCGCGGGTGCGAAAGTCCGGGTTCACCCTTACGCGAAGGCCGGCGAGTTTCGGCCGGGCGCCTTTCGGCCGTGGACTGCCGCCGCCATATGCCGGTGCGGACGCGCGCAGCCGGGGGGATCACACGTGAGCGAAGCGAGCTTTCTGGGCGATCTGCTGCAGACCATCGCTGAGCGGGGCCGGCGGCTGCTGGCGCGCGGCGGCGGGCCAGATGACGGCCGGAACGGCGCGCTGGCGGCGCTCTGCGAGCGGCTGATCGCAAGCCGCGGCGAAGCCTCGAGCCTCGCGCTGTCGCAGGAGATTCTCGAACGCTGGGCGGCGCTGTCGGAGGCCGACCGCAGGGCCTTCATGACGATGCTGCTGGAGTCGTTCGGCCCGGACCGCGCGAAGCTCGACGCGGCGGTCGAGGCTTATCGGGGCGCGCCGACCCCGAAGGCCGCGCAGCGGCTGCACGAGGCGTCCGAGCCGCGCCGCCAGGAGCTGATCCGGCGGCTCAATTCGGCGCCCGACGGCATGGCGGCGCTGGTGCGCATGCGCGAGGCGCTGATCGCCCTGAAGGCGGACGACCCCGGCCTTGCAGTCGTGGACGACGATTTCGCGCATCTGTTCGGCTCGTGGTTCAACCGCGGCTTCCTGGTTCTGAAGCCGATCGACTGGGCGACGCCGGCCAATGTGCTGGAGAAGATCATCCGCTACGAGGCGGTGCACGAGATCCGCGACTGGGAGGAGCTGCGGCGCCGGCTGGAGCCGCCGGACCGGCGCTGCTTCGCCTTTTTCCACCCGCGGCTGGTCGATGAGCCGCTGATCTTCGTGGAGGTCGCGCTGACGACTGACATGCCCGCGACCGTCGCGGAGGTGCTGGCGCCGGACCGCGCGCCGATCGCGGCCGAGCAGGCGAGCGCCGCGGTGTTCTATTCGATCTCGAACTGCCAGGAGGGGCTGCGCGGCGTCTCCTTCGGCAATTTCCTGATCAAGCAGGTGGTCGAGGATCTCCGCCGCGATCTGCCGGAGCTCGCGACCTTCGTGACGCTGTCGCCGGTTCCGGGCTTCGCCGCCTGGCTCGCGCGCGAGCGGGAGGCGCCGGACTCCGAGGCGCTTAGCGCCGAGGACCGCGCGGCGCTCGCCGTCCTCGATGACCGCGGCTGGATGGACGACGCCGAGGCCGTCGAGACGGTCAGGCCGGCGCTGACCCGCGCCTGCGCCTGGTATCTGGTGAACGCCCGCACCAGCCGCGGCGCCCCCGTAGACCCGGTCGCGCGCTTCCATCTCGGCAACGGCGCGCGGCTCGAACGCGTCAATTTCCTCGCGGACCGCTCGCCGCGGGCGATGCGGCAGGCGCATGGCATGATGGTCAACTACCTCTACGAGCTCGACGACATCGAGACCAACCACGAGGCCTTCTTCGACCGCGGCGAGGTCGCGGCCTCGTCCTCGGTGCGGCGGCTCGCCCGTCGCGCCCGCGCCGCCGACGCGAAGCCGGCGGAGCTTCCGGCCAAATGAAGGTTGCGGACGCCGCGGACGGCGCCCAGATCGCGTAAGCGCGCCAACGGCGCGCAATCGCAGGCGAGGAGGCATCATGACCATGACGCGTGAGGACGTGATCGGCGTGATCGGCCCGGCCGACGACACGCTGGTCGCCGAGATCGTCGCCACCGATGCGACGCCGCAGGAGCTCGCCGAGGCCTGGGCGTGGCTCAATGCGGACGAAGCGCTGCTGAACGAGGGCCGTCCCCTGCCGACTGCGCGGGTCGCGGCGCTGGCGGAGCTGCTGCGGCCGGACGAAGACGAGGCCTGATCCGGCCGGGAGTGCGTCAACGCAAGCGGCCATCCGCGCGCAGCGCCCATGGACGAAGCGGCGGCGCGCGTCTATCTGCGCGCCATGCCGGTCATTTCGATCTCCAATCTTTCCAAGACCTACGCCTCGGGGTTCGAGGCGCTGAAGAGCGTCAACCTCGCCATCGAGCGCGGCGAGATCTTCGCGCTGCTCGGCCCGAACGGCGCCGGCAAGACGACGCTGATCAGCATCGTCTGCGGCATCGTCAACGCCAGCTCCGGCACGGTCGTGGTCGACGGCCATGACATCGTCGCGGACTTCCGCGCCGCGCGCTCCGCCATCGGGCTCGTGCCGCAGGAGCTGACGACGGATCATTTCGAGACCGTCTGGGCGACCGTGAACTTCAGCCGCGGCCTGTTCGGCAAGCCGAAGAACCCGGCTTATGTCGAGAAGATCCTGCGCGACCTGTCGCTGTGGGAGAAGCGCGACTCGAAGATCCTGACGCTGTCGGGCGGCATGAAGCGGCGCGTGCTGATCGCCAAGGCGCTCGCCCACGAGCCGCGCGTGCTGTTCCTCGACGAACCGACCGCCGGCGTCGACGTCGAACTCAGGCGCGACATGTGGGCGCTGGTGCGGGCGCTGCGCGAGACCGGCGTCACCATCATCCTGACGACCCACTACATCGAGGAAGCCGAGGAGATGGCCGACCGGATCGGCGTCATCAGCAATGGCGAGATCATCCTGACCGAGGACAAGGCCGTGCTAATGTCGAAGCTCGGCCGCAAGCAGCTGACCCTCAACCTGTCCGAGCCGCTGCAGCGCGTGCCGCCGGAGCTCGCGGGCCACAATCTCGAACTCGCCGACGAGGGCTGCTCGCTGGTCTACACCTATGACACCCACGCGGAGCGCACCGGCATCACGGGCCTGCTGACCGACCTCGCCGCCGCCGGCATCCGCTTCAAGGACCTGCAGACGCGGCAGAGCTCGCTCGAAGAGATTTTCGTCGGACTTGTGAGGGCGCGGCGATGAACCTGCGCGCGATCCGGGCGATTTATCTGTTCGAAATGGCGCGCGCCTGGCGCACGCTGCTGCAGAGCATCGTGTCGCCGGTGCTGTCGACCTCGCTCTATTTCGTCGTGTTCGGGGCCGCGATCGGCTCACGCATCCAGCAGGTCGACGGCGTGCCGTACGGCGCCTTCATCGTGCCCGGCCTGATCATGCTCTCGCTGCTGACCCAGAGCGTCTCCAACGCCGCCTTCGGCATCTATTTCCCGCGTTTCGCCGGCACGATCTACGAGGTCCTGTCGGCGCCGGTGTCCTATGTCGAGATCGTCATCGCCTATGTCGGGGCCGCGGCCAGCAAGTCGATCCTGCTTGGCCTGATCATCCTCGCCACCGCGTCGCTGTTCGTGCCGCTGCAGATCCAGCACCCGTTCTGGATGATCTCGTTCCTGATCCTCACCGCCGTGACCTTCAGCCTGTTCGGCTTCATCATCGGCATCTGGGCGGACGGCTTCGAGAAGCTCCAGCTGGTGCCGCTGCTGATCGTGACCCCGCTCACCTTCCTGGGCGGCAGCTTCTACTCGATCGACATGCTGCCGCCGTTCTGGCGCGGCGTCACGCTGTTCAACCCGGTGGTCTATCTGGTCAGCGGCTTCCGCTGGAGCTTCTACGGCCGCTCCGACCTCGGCGTCGAACTCAGCCTCGGGATGACGCTGGCGTTCCTGCTCGCCTGCCTGCTGGCGGTGCGCTGGATTTTCAAGACCGGCTACCGCCTGAAGGCCTGACCGGCTTCACCAGGGGTCGGTCATCTCGGGCGCGGCGCGACCCTGCTCGCGGCGGGTCTCGCGCTCCTGCGCGAAACGCTGGCGGATGAAGACGCCCGGGTCGTCCGGCAGGGTCTCGAGCCACTGCCGCGAGGCATAGATGGTCTTGTACATGATGCTGTCGCTGTGCAGCGCCGGCTGGTCCGGCGTCTGGCGCGCGACGTTCATGAAGGCGTCGCCGGTGCGCCCCGCCCCCTGGGCCGAGCCGATCGAGCCGCTCGCCTTGCCGGCCTCCGATTTACGACCCTGATCGGCGCGGCTGACGCGCAGCGCCTTGCTGGCGCCGGCGCCCTCGGCCTGCTTGCCGGAATCGCGGTCGCCGGCCGCGCCCTGGCCTTCGGACTCGACGTCGTTCTCCGCCTCCGCCGCCGCGTCCCCGCCCCGCTTGTTCTGGGTCGCCGTAGCCTGGGCGCCATTATGGGCGTCCGGGCCGTCGCCGCGCTTTGCGCGGATCAGTGATTCGACCAGCGCGAGATTGTAGCGGGCGTCCTCGTCGTTCGGGTCGCGGTTCAGCGCCTCGTCGAACGCCTCGACGGCTTCCTTCAGGCGCCCGGCGCGGGCGAGCGCCGTCCCGAGATCGTAGGCCTGTCCTGGGAAGGACGCCTGCCGGAACGCGTCGGCCGCTTCGGCGTAGCGGCCGTGCTGATAGAGCGCCGCGCCCTGCCAGACAGGTCCGCCCAGCACGACGGCGGCGACGCGCGGCAGGCCGGCGTCGAACAAAGCGCGGCCGATCCGCTGGCGCGAATCGGTCAGGCCGAGGGCTGCGATGATCAGGCCGACGAGGATCAGGATCCGGAACACGAGCGCTCCCGGGGGAAACAGACGCCGGCCATGCTAGCGCGACGCGCGGTCGCCGTCGCTAGCCCGATCCGGATATGGCCAAGGGCGCTCGGCGGCGCCATTCTCGCGCGCGACCTTCCGGATGCTCCCACAGATGCCGCCAATGATCCGAACCGCGCTCCAACTTCTGGCGGCGCTCGTCCTGATGGGGATCCTGTTCACGACCGCCTTCATCCTGTCCACCACCACGCCGCAGGTCCATGTCGGCTGGTTCTTCGGCGGCGCCGGGATGGTCTATTCGATGCTGGTGCTGCTCTACCTCAACCGCTGAGCGCGCGCCTCAGCCGCGCTCCCGTTCGAGGAGCGCGCGCTTTCGCCCCGGCCCCCAGCGGTAGCCCGAAAGCCCGCCGTCGCTCCGCACCACCCGGTGGCAGGGGATCGCGACGGCCAGCGCGTTCGCCGCGCAGGCGCCGGCGACCGCCCGCACCGCCTTGGGCGCGCCCATCCGACGGGCAAGCTCGGCGTAGCTGACGGTCTCCCCCGGAGGGATGGCGGCGAGCGCGGCCCAGACCCGTTGCTGGAACGCGGTGCCGCGGATGTCGAGCGGCAGGTCAAGCCCGGCCGAGGGTTGTTCGACGAGCGACACGATCCGGCCCATCGCCGCCGCGAAGGCGTCCCCGGCCTCGGTCACATCGGCGCTGGGAAAGCGCCGGCGGAGCTCGGCCACGAGCTGATCGGTCGCGTCGCCCAGCAGGATCGCGCAGACGCCCCGCGCGCTCTGCGCCGCGAGCACGAGGCCGAGCGAGCATTTCGCGACCGCGTAGCGGATGCCGGCCCCCTCGCCGCCCGCGCGATACTGCGACGGCGTCATGCCGAGCAGCCGGTCCGCCGCCTCGTAGAACCGGCCGCTCGAGCCAAAGCCGGCCTGGTAGATCGCCTGCGTGACCGAGGCCTCGCCGCCGCCCAGCGCCTCCCGCAACCGCGCCGCCCTCAGAGCATCCGCATAGGCTTTCGGCGTCATGCCGACGACGGACCGGAACAGCCGGTGGAAGCGCGAGGCGCTGAGGCCCGACGCGCGGGCGAGCGCCGCAAGGTCAGGCGGCTCGTCGGCGGCGGCCTCCAGCGTGCGGCAGGCCCGCGCGACGAGCGCCGCTGCCTTCCGCCGCGCCCCTTCCGCCTCGGGCGCGCAGCGCCGGCAGGGCCGGAAGCCCGCGCGCTCCGCATCGGCGGGGCCGGCGAAGAAGCTGACGTTTTCGGGCTTGGCGCGCCGCGCCGGGCAGGACGGCCGGCAGTAGATCCCGGTGGTGCGCACCGCATAGACGAACGCGCCGTCCTGCGCGGCGTCACGCGCAGCGACCGCGAGCCAGCGCGGATCATCCTCAGTCAGGGCGCGGATCGTCATCATGACCATGGTCGCCTCCTCTTCGAACGGCTTCAAGGCGCCATGATCTATCCGCCAGACACCGGCGCGCGCTCCGGTCCTTGCCGTCAAACTCCGACTTCTCAGCCGCCATAGCGCTCGGTGCGGATCAGCGGCGGCGCGATCCCGGCATCGAGCAGCGCAGCCGCGGCGGTCTCGACAAAGGCGTTGGAGCCGCAGACGAACACATGCGTCGGCGCGGCCGGCAGCAGAACCAGCGCCTGCGCCATCATCGGACCGTCCACCCGCCGCCCTTGATCGCCCGGCCGGCGGGGCGGCTCGCGGCTCGTCGCGATCACGAGCCGGAAGCCGTCGCCACGCGCCTCGAGCGCGATCAGCTCGTCGCGAAACAGCGCGTCTGCCCAGGTGCGGCTCGCGAGCAGCAGCAATGCGGGCGTGAGGGCCCCCTGCGCGGCGCGATGGCGGACCATCGCCATCAGCGGCGCGACGCCGGAGCCCGCCCCGACCAGCAGCAGCGGTCCGCCGTCGGCGATGTCCCAGAGAAAATGGCCGCCGATCGGCCCGCGCAGCTCGATCGCGTCGCCTACCTCGGCGACCTCATGGAGGAAGGAGGACACCTCGCCGCCGTCGAGCTTCTCGACCGCGAGCTCGAGCCGCTCCGGCCCGTCCGGCGCAGAGGCGATCGAATAGCTGCGGCGCGCCTGATAGCCGTCCGGCGCGGTGAGCCTCAGGTCGACATGCTGGCCGGCCCTGAAGACGAATGGCCGCTCGGGCGTGAGGAAGAAGCTTTTTACGCGGACCGTGCGGGAGACGATCTCCGCGATGCGCGCGGTCTGCCAGCCGGTCGGGACCGTCACGGGTCGTCGTGATAGCGCTGCTCGCGCCACGGATCGCCATACATGTGATAGCCGCGCAGCTCCCAGAACCCGGCGGTGTCGGTCTCGGTGAACTGCAGCCCACTCAGCCACTTGGCCGACTTCCAGAAATACAGGTGCGGCACGAGCAGCCGCGCCGGGCCGCCATGGTCCGGGGCGATCGGCGCGCCGTCATAGCTCAGCGCCACCATGGCCTTGCCGCCGACGAGATCGGCCGCCGGCACGTTGGTGGAGTAGCCGTCGAAGCCATGCGCCAGCACGAAGGGCGTCGGCGGCGCGCCGAAGCCCGCGGCGGCCAGCAGGTCGTCGACCGTGACGCCCTCCCAGTCGGTGTCGAGCTTGGACCAGGTCGTGACGCAGTGGATGTCGCGCGTGACGCGGGTGCGGGGCAGCGCGTTGAAAGCTTTCCAGTCCCACTTCGCCAGCGGCCGCGGCCCGACCTTGAGGGTGAAAGACCAGTCCTCCAGGCTGACGCGGGGCGTCGGCCCGGCGGACAGCACCGGAAAATCGGTCGTCAGCGCCTGGCCGGGCGGGATGCGGGCCGCCAGATCCGCCGGCGCGCGTCGTCCTCCGAACCCTCGCGTGACCATCAGCACCGCCTCCGTTGCGCCGCAGCGAGACTAGCCGGCGCCGGCTCGAAGGCAAGCGGCGCTTGACCTCGGGGGCCGCGCGCCGGAGACCATGCGCCTGCGCTCCGGCCGGGACCCTCCATGCTGCTCACCTTGCTTCGCTCGCGCCGCTTTGCGCCGCTGTTCGCCTGCCAGCTGTTTGCCGCTTTCAACGACAATTTCATCAAGAACGCGCTCGCGATCCTGGTCCTGTTCAGGCTCGGCGGCTCGAACGGACCGCTGCTGGTGACGCTCGCCGGCGCCCTGTTCATCCTGCCGTTCTTCGTGCTGTCGGCGCTCGGCGGCGAGCTCGCCGACCGCTACGACAAGGCGCGGGTGGCCCGCGCCACCAAGCTCGGCGAGATCGGCGTCGCGGCGATCGCGGCCGTCGGCTTCCTGCTGCCCTCGACCGTGCTGCTGTTCGGCGCGCTGTTCCTGACCGGCTGCCTGTCCGCCCTGTTCGGCCCCGTCAAATACGGCATCCTGCCGGACCATCTGGCGCGCGACGAGCTGGTCGCGGGCAACGCGCTGATCGAGAGCGCGACCTTCCTGGCGATCCTCGCCGGCACGCTCGGCGGCGGGATCATGGTGGCCGAGGCGAGCCCGCTGGCGATCGCGGCGGTGACGCTCGCAATTTCTGTCATCGCTTATCTGTTCTCGACCAAGATTCCGCCGAGCGGCGAGCGCGCGCCGGATCTGAGGATCGAGCCCAATGTCTGGCGCAGCACCTTCGCGCTGCTGCGCGACCTGAAGCGCCAGCCGCGGCTCTGGACGGCGGCGATCGCGGTCAGCTGCTTCTGGCTCGTCGGCGCCGTGGTGCTGTCGCTGCTGCCGCCGCTGGTGAAGCAGGCGATCGGCGGCCGCGAGAGCCTCGTCACGCTGTTCCTTGTCGTGTTCACCGTCGGCATCGCGATCGGATCGCTCGCCGCGGCCCGCCTTAGCCGGCGACGCATCCGGCTGGCGCTGACGCCGGTCGGCGGCGCGCTGGTCGGGGCGTTCGCGCTCGACCTCGCCTTCGCGACCGCCGGCATGACGGCCGCCGCGCCGGCCATCGGCTGGAGCGACTTCCTGCGCTCAGCCGGCGACCTACGCATCGTGGCGGACCTGCTCGGCATCGCGGCGGGCGGCGGGCTGTTCGTGGTGCCGGCCTTCGCCTTCCTGCAGGCCGAGGCCGGAGAGGACCACCGCGCCCGCGTGATCGCCGCCAACAACGTGCTGAATGCCGCCTTCATCGTCGCGGGCTCGCTCGCGCTGCTCGGGCTCCAGGCGGCCGGCTTCTCGACCTCTACGCTGATCGGCCTCGTCGGCGCGCTCTCGCTCGCCGGCGCGCCGCTGATCGGCCATGCGCTGACCGGCGCCGTGCGCCGCGGCTCCGGCGCCGCCGCGCGCTGACGCGCGGCCGCCGGCTCTACGTTGTCTTACGGATGCCGGCCGGTCGATGTCCCCTGCATAGTACCGCAACGCGGGGGCAAGATGATCGGGCGATCATTCGGTGAGGGTGGGGTTGAGGCATGGTCTATTTCCCGGGGACGCCAGGAAACGACAGCCCGACCGCCAGCGACGACTATGACAGCCTCTACGGCCAAGGCGGCGCCGACACGCTGAACGGCCTCGGCGGCGACGACATTCTTTCCGGCGGCAATGACAACGACTCGCTGATCGGCGGCCAGGGAGACGACGACCTCTATGGCGGCGACGGCGCCGACACCATGCTGGGCGGCGACGGCGCGGACGACTTTTCGGTCTACGGCTACGAGACCGGCGCTGACGTGATCGACGGCGGCGCCGACGTCGATCGGCTGTATCTCGACAGCAGCGCGACGACCGCCGACATCACGCTCAACGTCAGCGACCCGCAGGTCACCCAGATCCTGCCGGACGGCACGACGATCGTCCGCGTCGAGGTTCTGAGCTTCACCGGCGGCGGCGGCGACGACACCGTCGTCGGCGGCGCCTACAGCGACAACATCAGCGGCGGCGGCGGGAACGACAGCCTGTCCGGCGGCTCCGGCGGCAACGACGCGCTGCGCGGCAATGCCGGCGACGACGTTCTGCGGCTCGGATCCGCGATCTATGGGACGCTCGACGGCGGCGCCGACCAGGACACGCTCTTCGGCGGCGACGCCGACGATTATCTGTATGGCGGGACCGGCAACGACTCGATCCTCGGCGGCGGCGGCCAGGACCAGATCTATGGCGACGCCGGCAACGACACGATCGACGCCGGCGCGAACGACGACGACATCTATGTCCGCTACGACGACGGCTATGACAGCATCGACGGCGGCGCCGGCCTCGACTATCTGAGCCTCGACCGAACCGCCTCGCTCGTGGGCCTGACGATCAGCCTCGCCAGCCCCAGCACGCTGCAGACGCTGGCCGACGGCACGCGCATTATCCGCATCGAGCAGATCGCCTTCACCGGCGGCGCCGGCACTGACAGCGTCACCGGCGGCAATCTGACCGACCGGCTGCACGGCGGCGAAGGCGCCGACACGCTGAGCGGCGGCGGGTCGGGCGGCGACTACGACGATCTCCATGGCGACGCCGGCGCGGACAGCCTGATCGGCACCTCGGGCTACGACTATCTCTATGGCGGGACCGGGAACGACCGGATCCAGATGAGCGCCGACGGCGACTACGCCTATGGCGACGAGGACAACGACACGATCGTCGGCAGCGGCGGGCTCGACTACATCGAGGGCGGGACGGGCGACGACAGCCTCTCGGGCGGCGGCGGCGACGACCGCATCACGGTCCGCGCCGGCGACGGCTTCGACACGATCGACGGCGGCGCCGGCACGGACATCCTCTACTTCGCGCGTGAGACCGACGTCGCGCTGACCTTCTCGATCGCCGATCCCACGGTCACCCAGTTCCTCGCCGACGGCTCGCGCATCGTCGGAATCGAGCGGATCGACTTCGACGGAGGCGCCGGCGGCGACGTGGTCACCGGCGGCGCGCTGGTCGATACGCTGAACGGCGGCGACGGGGACGACAGGCTCGACGGCGGCGAGGGCGACGGCGACACCGTCAACGGCGAAGCCGGGAAGGACACGCTGATCGGCGGCCTCGGCATCGACTACCTGTCCGGCGGCGCCGACGACGACCTCATCATCCTGTCCGGCGACAGCGACTACGCCTCCGGAGAGGACGGCGACGACGTCATCCAGGGCTCCGACGTCGCCGACGCGAATCTCAACGGCGGCGCGGACAATGACAGCATCTTCGCGGCCGGCGGCGCCGACTATCTCTATGGCGGAACCGGAGATGACTCGCTCGATGGCGGGACCGGCGACGACCGCATGTATGGCGACGCCGGCGACGACACCTATGTGGTCGACAGCCTGAACGACCAGACCTTGGGCGAGACCGCCGAGGGCGGGATCGATCTGGTCCAGTCGTCGGTCGCCTGGACGCTTGGCGATTTCCTGGAGAACCTCACCCTCACGGGCGCGGCAAACATCCACGGGACCGGCAACGCGCTCAACAACCGCATCATCGGCAATGTCGCGACGAACACGCTGCTCGGCCTCGGCGGCGCCGACACGCTCGACGGCGGCGGCGGCGCGGACCGCATGGAAGGCGGAACCGGGAACGACGTCTATTATGTCGACAATTCCGGCGACAAGGTCATCGAAGCCAAGGGCGCCGGAACCGACCTCGTCTACAGCAGCGTCAGTTTCGCTCTGACGGGCCAGTACATCGAGAAGCTGACGCTGACTGGGGCCGCGGACATCAACGCGACCGGCAACACGCTGGACAACCTGATCACCGGCAACAGCGGCGCCAATATCATCGACGGCGGCACGGGCGCCGATACGATGCAGGGCGGCGCAGGCGGCGACACCTATTATGTCCAGAACGCCGGCGACCGGGTGATCGAGGCCAATGTGGCCGGCTACGACACCGTGTTCTCGTCGGTGTCCTATTCCCTGAAGGGTCAGTATGTCGAAGCGCTGACGCTCACCGGATCGGCGAGCGTCAACGCGACCGGCAACACGCTCGCCAACGTGCTCACCGGCAACTCCGGAGACAATGTGCTGACGGGCGGCAAGGGCGACGACACCTATTACGTTCAGAACGCCGGCGATCGCGTGGTCGAGGCGAAGGGCGAGGGCCTCGATCAGGTGTTCAGCAGCGTCTCATACTCGCTCGCCGGACAATATATCGAGAACCTGACCCTGACCGGCGCGGATGACGCTGTTGCGACCGGCAACACCCTCGCCAACAGGCTCGTCGGCAACTCCGGCGCCAACACTCTCGATGGCGGACGAGGGGCCGACACCATGGAGGGCGGCTCCGGCGACGACGTCTACAATGTCGACTCGCTCGACGACCGGGTGATCGAGGCGAACGTCCAGGGCTTTGATCAGGTCTATTCGTCCGTCTCGTTCTCGCTTGCTGGCCAGTATGTCGAGCAGCTTCTTCTGACCTCGAACAGCGCCGTGAACGGCACCGGCAACAGCCTCGCAAACGGCATCATCGGCAACCTGGCGGCCAACGTGCTCGACGGCTGGACAGGCGCCGACACCCTCACGGGCGGAGCTGGCCAGGACACCTTCTCCTTCGCGACCGCGCTCGGCGCCTCGAACGTCGACACCATCACCGACTTCACGGCGGTGGACGACGCCATCCGGCTCGAGAACAGCGTCTTCAAGGGGCTTGCGGCCGGCGCGCTTGGGGCGGGCGCGTTCTACGCCGGAACCGCGGCGCATGACGCCGATGACCGCATCATCTACGATCAGGCGTCGGGCTCGTTGTTCTTCGATCGCGACGGCAGCGGCGGGACCTACGCCGCAGTGCGCTTCGCAATCCTGAGCAACCACGCGTCGATTACGGCCGACGACTTCACGATCGTCTGAAGGTTAGCTGCGGCTTAACGATGACCCCGGCTTTCTAGCTACAGGCCTTCACCTTCGCGTATGGTTCCGAGCGTATCCTGTGATCAGGACACTCTCGGGAAAGTCGGCGAAGATGACCGCCAGCGCACGCGACCCATCCGCGATCAAGCCGCGCGTCGACTGGGTCGACGTCGCCAAGGGCATCTGCATCGTCATGGTGGTGATGATGCATTCCACGCTCGGCGTCGAGAAGGCGGCCGGCGCAGAAGGCTTCATGCACTACGCGGTCTCGTTCGCCCGGCCGTTCCGCATGCCCGACTTCTTCATGATCTCGGGGCTGTTCCTGGCGCTGGTGATCGACCGCGACTGGCGGCTCTATCTCGACCGCAAGGTGGTGCACTTCGCCTATTTTTACCTACTCTGGCTGGTGATCCAGGGCGCGTTCAAATGGCCGGGTCTCGCGCTGGACGAAGGCGCGGGCGCGGTCGTGCACCAGTTCCTGCTCTCGCTGATCGATCCGTTCGGCACGCTCTGGTTCATCTATCTGCTGCCGATCTTCTTCGTCTTCGCAAAGCTCGTCCGGCGCGTTCCGTGGCCGCTCGTGCTCGGCTTCGCGGCGCTGCTCGAGTCGCTCCACGTCGAGACCGGCTGGATGGTTCCGGACGAGTTCTGCGCCCGGCTGTTCTACGTGATGCTCGGCTGGTACGCGGCGCCCGCGATCTTCAGGATCGCCGACTGGGCGCGCGACCATCGCGGGCTCACCCTGCTTAGCCTCGTGGTCTGGGCGCTGGTCAACGGCGCGGCGGTGTTCGGCGGCGTCGCGACCCTCCCGGGGATCAGCCTCGCGCTCGGAACGGCGGGCGCGCTCGCGATCGTCAGCGTCGCCGCGCTGATCGCGGGCTCGGCCGGGGCCGAGCCGCTGCGCTATGCGGGCGAGCGCTCGATCGTCGTCTACCTCGCCTTCTTCCTGCCGATGGCCGCGACCCGGGCGGTCCTGCTCAAGACCGGCGTCATCCAGGACATCGGCTGGATCTCGCTCATCGTGACGGCGGTCGGCGTCGTCGCGCCGCTCGCCCTGCACTGGATCGTGATGCGGTCCGGCTGGGGCACGTTCCTGTTCGTCCGGCCGCGCGCCTTCCACATCGACCGGCCGCGCGGCGCGCCGGGCGCGCGGCTGCAGCCGGCGGAATAGCCGGCTGCGACGGCCGACCTGTAGGTCAGCGAAGCTGATCCATAATAAGTATAAGGTTCTCGTCCGCGCCCTGCGCGGCCGGAGAGTCCGCCCTAAGATCTTCGTCCGACGCCGCTGACCAGGATGGAGATGCCGGATGAAACGTTGGGCATTGCTTTTGGGGCTGTTCTACGTCGCTCTTGCCGGGTCGGCCCTGGCCGAACCGGGCCCATTCACCGATCAGCAGGCGAATGACGGAAAAACCAAGTTCAACAACCAGTGCGCCACCTGCCATCGACCCAACCTCGAGGGCGGCCAGGGACCGGCTCTTACGGGCGACGCGTTCAAGCAGAAGTGGGCCGGCAAGCCCGTGGCCGAGTTGCGCGACTACATTCATAAGACCATGCCCCCCACGGCCCCAGGGTCGCTGACGGACGACCAGCTCGACCCGATAACCGCCTACATCCTGTCGAAGAACGGCGTGGGCCCGGGCGACGCGCCGCTGTCTGCGGGGAACGCCAGCGCGCCGTTCCCGAAGTGAGGCGGCGCGATTTCGATCCGCCGGCTGACGAGTCGCCGCACACACCATGGTACCGAGCGCCGGAAGGCGCCATATTACCTCTCAGGGCGGCGGAGCGGCGTTTTGTCTCCCTGGAATTCGTACAAAGTCGGGGTCATCACGCCTTCGCAATAGGACGCAATGTCCTATAGCTACGGGCCTTGCTGCCTCACCAAAGGCGACGGAGGAGAACGCTTGATGAGCGTTAAGACGATTGTTGCGGGCCTGTTCGTCGGCTCGGCCCTGTTCGCGGCGCCGGCCTTCGCGGGCGAAGGCCCGTTCACGGACGCTCAGGTCAAGAAGGGCCTGACCGAGTACAATACCCACTGCCGCACCTGCCATGCCAAGGATGGCAATGGCGCGCTCGGCCCGGCGCTGCATGGCGACACCTTCAAGGGTCGTTTCGGCGGGCAGAGCTGGGCGGACATCCGCAACTGGATCCACGAGAACATGCCCCAGACCGCCCCGGGCACGCTGTCGGACGACCAGCTCAACGTGCTGACGGCCTACATCATGACCCTGAACGGCTACACGGCCGGGCAGACCGAGATGTCGCCCGACGCCGCCAAGTCGGTCACGCTCGAGAAGTGATCTCCTTGCGAAGGGAGCGGCTTTGGCCGTTCCCTTCGCCTGTGAGGCGCCTATAGTCCGGGCGAAACTTCGCCCGGATTTTTCTTCATGCCCAGCCGTTCGGTCGCCAAAGGCGACCATGTCGTCCTCGTCGACGGCTCCTCCTACATTTTCCGCGCCTATCACGCGCTGCCGCCCCTCACCCGTCCGTCGGACGGGCTGCCGGTCGGCGCGGTGTCGGGCTTCTGCAACATGCTGTGGAAGCTGCTGCGCGACGCGGGCTGGGTCGATCCGACCCATCTCGGCGTGGTGTTCGACAAGTCCGAGGTCACGTTCCGCAAGGAAATCCACGAGACCTACAAGGCGAACCGCTCCGAGCCGCCCGACGACCTGATCCCGCAGTTCCCGCTGATCCGGAAGGCGACCGCCGCGTTCTCGATCGCCTGCCTCGAACAGGGCGGCTATGAGGCGGACGACCTGATCGCGACCTATGCGCGGATCGCCGCCGAGGCCGGCGCGGAGGTCACCATCGTGGGCTCCGACAAGGATCTGTTCCAGCTCGTCGGCGGCGGCGTCACGATGCTCGATCCGGTCAAGGACAAGCGCATCGGACCTGACGAGGTGTTCGAGAAGTTCGGCGTCCGTCCCGAGAAGATGATCGACCTGCAGGCGCTCGCGGGCGATTCGGTCGACAACGTGCCGGGCGTGCCGGGCATCGGCGCCAAGACCGCCGCGCAGCTGCTCGACCAGTATGGCGACCTCGAGACGCTGCTCGAGCGCGCCCACGAAATCCCCCAGCCGAAGCGGCGCGAGAACCTGATCGCGCACGCCGACCTCGCGCGGGTCTCCAAGCGCCTCGTGACGCTCGAGACCAACGTCCCGCTCGACACGCCGCTCGAAGAACTCGCGGTCCACGAACCGAACCCGACGCGGCTCGTCGCCTTCCTCAAGGCGATGGAGTTCAACACGCTGACCCGGCGCGTCGCCGAGGCGACCGGGATCGACGTCTCGAGCGTCGCGCCCGACGCCGACATGATGTCGGCCGGGCGCGCCGAGCGCGAGGAGATCGCAGCCCCCTCCCCCGACGGCGCGCCGGCCGCCGCGCGGCCGCAGGGCGCGCCGCGCCCCGCCCCCGCCTCGGGAGCGTCGGCGGAGGCCGCAAGCCCGCAGGCGCTCGCCGAGAAGCTCCGCAAGGAGGCGGCCTCCGGCGCGGTCGACCGCTCGACCTACGAGACCATCACGGATGTCGGCCGGCTCGGGGAATGGATCGAGGACGCCTGGGAGCAGGGTTTCGTCGCCATCGCGCTCGAGACCACCGGCCCCGACGTGATGCAGGCCGAGCTCGTCGGCGTCTCGCTCGCGCTCGCGCCCAACCGCGCGGCCTATGTCCCGCTCGGCCACATCTCGGCGGCGAGCGACCTCCTGTCCGAAAACCCCTCCGAGCTCGGCGACGTGCTGGAGCGCCAGATCCCGGCCAACGAAGCCCTCACGCTGCTCAAGGAGCTGCTGGAGGACGACTCGATCCTCAAGATCGGCCACGACGTCAAATACGGCCTCACCGCCTGGTCCCGCCTCGGGATCACGCTCCGGACCTATGACGACGTCATGCTGATGTCCTACGCGCTCGAATCCGGGCTCGGCGGCCAGGCGCTCGACGACCTGTCGCGCCGCCACCTGGGCCACGCCTGCATCGCCTTCGAGGAGGTCACCGGCACGGGCCGCGCCCGGCTCAACTTCGCCCAGACGGCGATCGACCGCGCCGCCGCCTATTCGGCCGAGCGCGCCGACGTCAGCCTCCGCCTCTGGCGCCTGTTCCGCCAGCGGCTCGTCGCCGAGGGCATGACGACCGTCTACGAGACGCTCGAGCGGCCGATGCCGGCCGTGCTCTCCGCCATGGAGCGCGAAGGCGTCGCGATCGAGCGCTCGCTGCTCTCGCGCCTGTCGGGCGAGCTCGCGCAGCGCATGGCGGCGCTCGAGGCCGACATCCACGCGCTCGCCGGCGAGCCGTTCAACCTCGGCTCCCCAAAGCAGCTCGGCGACATCCTGTTCGGCAAGATGCAGCTGCCGGGCGGCAAGCGGACCAAGACCGGCGCCTGGGCGACGCCCGCAAGCGCGCTCGACGAGCTCGCCGCCGCCGGGATCGAGCTCGCCGGCAAGGTGCTGGACTGGCGCCAGCTCGCCAAGCTCAAGGCGACCTACGCCGACGCGCTGCCGACCTATGTGCAGCCCGAGACGCGCCGCGTGCACACCACCTACCAGCTCGCCGCCACCACGACCGGCCGGCTGTCCTCGACCGAACCGAACCTGCAGAACATCCCCGTCCGCACCGAGGAGGGCCGAAAAATCCGCCGCGCCTTCGTGGCGCCGGAGGGCAAGAAACTGGTCTCGGCCGACTACAGCCAGATCGAGCTCCGAATCCTCGCCCACATGGCCGACATCCCGCAGCTCGTTCAGGCCTTTGCGGACGGGCTCGACATCCACGCCATGACGGCCTCAGAAATGTTCGGCGTGCCGATCGAGGGCATGGACCCGAACACCCGCCGCCGCGCCAAGGCGATCAATTTCGGCATCGTCTACGGCATCTCGGCCTTCGGCCTCGCCAACCAGCTCGGCATCGGCCGCGAGGAGGCCGGCCTCTACATCAAGACCTATTTTGAGCGGTTTCCCGGCATCCGGGACTACATGGAGGCGACAAAACAGGCCTGCCGCGACCAGGGTTTTGTGACCACCATCTTCGGCCGCAAATGCCACTACCCGCAGATCCGCGCCAAGAACCCGGCCGAGCGCGCCAATTTCGAGCGCGCCGCCATCAACGCCCCGATCCAGGGCTCTGCGGCCGACATCATCCGCCGCGCCATGATCCACATGACGCCGGCGCTGAAGGAGGCGGGCCTCTCAGCCAAGATGCTGCTGCAGGTCCATGACGAGCTGATCTTTGAGGTCGACGAGCGGGAAGTCGAAGCGACGCTGCCGGTCGTCCGCCGCGTGATGGAGCAGGCCCCGCTGCCAGCCCAGGCGCTGAGGGTCCCGCTGCAGGTCGACGCGCGGGCGGCGGACAACTGGGAGGAGGCGCATTGAGGGGGGTTTAGGGCAGCTCCTGACCCATAGGCGACCTAGGGAATGGCGCGTCGGCATAACGATGGCCCGTGAAGGCTAAGGATTTCCACAGGTTCGCGGGGAATCCGAATCGTTGCGAAGTGGTTTTTCGTGCAAGCTCTAGCGCATTGCCTCGGGCTTACGCGGTCCTCGATGTCGTACTTTTCGCAAAACTATTCGAAGCTCGCCTTCCCTATCGGCACAGACGCTAGCGACGGATTCCGCCAAGCGCAGCGTGGCGCGCTGTTTTCGCTCGGAGCGCATTTCTCGCTAAGAAGCGAGCCCGCAATCGTCACGATGCCAACTGGATCCGGGAAGACCGCCGTTCTTCAGGCGGCGGCATTTCTGCTATGCGCGCAACGGGTGCTGGTCGTCACGCCTAGTCGGCTCGTCCGCGAGCAAATCTTTGATGATTTCAAAGAGCTGAAGGTATTGAAGCGTCTTGGAGCTCTGCCGGCCGATCTCGACTGCCCTTCAGTCTTCAACGCCGACGCAAAGATTACCGATTGGGAAAGGCTTCGAGACCACGACGTCATTGTGGCGACGCCAAACAGCGCGAGTCCGGCTGTCGTTGGTGTCGCTCGTCCTCCCGTGGACTTCTTTGACTTGATCCTGGTCGACGAAGCGCATCACAGCCCCGCCTTCACGTGGACCCAACTGCTTTTAAGCTTTCCCAACGCCAAGCGGGCTTTGTTCAGTGCGACCCCATACCGCCGGGACGAGTTGGAGATCAAAGGCCGCCTGACCTTCTCATACGATCTCAAGCATGCATATGAAGATAGAGTCTTCGGCCAGATCGAGTTCCGTCCCGTCGACGGTTTCCCCGATGGAGGAGAGGACGCCGCGATTGCGCGAGAGGCAGAACGAAAGCTCCGAGAAGACCAAGCGGAGAACTTGGCGCATCGGTTGATGGTTCGAACCGACGGCCAGGCTCGCGCAAAGGAGCTGATCGCGCTTTATCAGCGATCCACGAACCTCAAGCTAAAGAAGGTTACAAGCGAGCACTCGGTTGGGCATATCAAAAATATTATAAACGCGCTCAAATCAGGCGAATTGGATGGCATAGTCTGTGTCAACATGTTGGGCGAAGGGTTCGATCTTCCGAACCTGAAGGTTGCGGCCATCCACTCACCGCACAAGTCGCTAGCAGTGACCCTCCAATTCATTGGGCGCTTCGCGAGGACGGCCGGCGAGAACCTCGGCCGCGCAACATTCATCGCTGCTCCATCCAGCATCAAGGTCGAGGCCGAAAAGCTTTACGCCGAGGGCGCGACTTGGAGTGAGATCGTCCCGAACCTGAGCGCAACGCGGGCCTTGCGAGAAGAGCGTGCGAGAGAAATCCTCGAATCGTTCGAAGGCGAACAGGAGCGCGACTATGATTTCGACGAGCTGTCACTCTACAGCCTTACCCCGTACATGCACGTTAAGGTATGGCGGCTCGAACAAGACATCCGAATCGACGAAGACATTGAGCTGCCGTCGGAGTTGAACGTCGTGTTTTCGCGGGCGAGCGAGAACTTTAGGACCGCCGTATTTGTGGCTCGGGAATATCAGCGCGTTCGGTGGTCCGATGATGACCGGCTTACGGACGTCAGAAATCATCTTTTCATCATTCATCTAAACCGTGAAAAAGGATTGCTCTTCGTGTGCGCTTCCAAGCGTCTGGATGGCACCTATCAGAGACTAAGTGAATCTATTGCCGGGAGATCTCTCAAAGGTCTCTCTACCGATGTGCTTAACCGCGTCCTCCTGGATCTAGAGGATATGAAGCTATTCAATATTGGTATGCGGAACAGAGCGGCGAACAGCACTGCCTCCGCCTACCTCACGAAAGCGGGCGGCTCGGTCGAGCGAACAATTGGCGTGGCCGAAGGACAACAGTACACCCGCGGACACTTCTTTGGCGGAGGTGTTCGTGACGGCGTCGACATAACGATCGGCGTGAGCAGCGCTTCAAAAATCTGGCAAAATAGTTCCGCACGGCTCTTCGACTTAATCGACTGGATGGATGACCTCGCCGAGCGCCTTTCAAGCAATCGTGCCGTTGTTACACACTCCGGCCTTGACCTTCTAACAACCACAACTGAGGTTAATCACCTACCGGCACCGATTTTCGCCGCTGATTGGGACAAGGATGTCTATCTTCACCCTTGGTCCGTCCTAGTCCAGGAAGGGCATCGGCGCGCTGTGCCACTCACTGATTTCGACGTGATAGTGGACCATCAAAGGTGCTCAGAGCATGAGGTGCCGGTTCGGATTGTGGGTCACGGCGTCGATTTCGGCATGATCTTCGACGTCCGCGGCGAGCCATATTTTAGGCCCGTGGCGCTGGGCGAGCCTGTCATCGTAGAACGGCACGGCGAAACGACATCGCTCGTCGACCATCTCAACGAACGCCCCTTGTCTTTCTATACGGTCGAACTCGGCCACATCCGCGGAAGCGACTACAGCCCACCGCCCGACCCTGACCAGGCTCCGTTCGATCCCGAATGCGTCGAGCCTGTGGACTTTATTGGATCGAACGTCTGCATCAACACCGAAGTCGGCAACGCTGAAGGCGGAAAGGTCTCAGTTTTTCAGTTCATCGCCAATCGATTGATCATTGGTCCGGCCATAGTCGTATTTTGTGATCATGGAAGCGGCGAGATCGCCGACTTCGTGGAGATGAATGAAGACGGCGACGAGACGTTCATCGACGTGTTCCATTGCAAAAGCACTCGGGAAGCAGCTCCCGGGGCTCGCGTCGCGGACGCCTACGAAGTCGTTGGTCAAGCCATCAAGTCTGCACGTTGGTGCGACCGGAAGCGGATTCGCGAGCGAATAGAGCATCGCATGAGAGGCGATGGTGTTAGTCGCTTTCACAAAGGCAGTCATGCCGATGTGGAGCGACTTCTGAGCAAACCACGGCCGCCAGTATTCCGAGTGACGATCGTTCAGCCCGGCTTCGCAAGCGGCCGACTGTCACCAGAGCTGAAGCAGCTCTTTGCTTCCGCGAATCTTCATCTCACATACGCCGAAGTGAAGGCTTTTAGAGTGATGGCAAGTTCTTAGGCAAGCGTCTGGACTGGGATCCGACGGTCGTAGCGTAGGACGCAGGCGCTTCCAGCTTGGCCTGCGCGGGGAGGTTCGGCGGCCAGTGCTGAGCGCACCCCCACCCGACCGCGCTCCGCGCGTCCACCCTCTCCTCTGCCAGAGAGGGAGAAGAGCGCGCTTCGGCCGAGTGCGGCACCTCTTATCCCTCCTCGCGTCCGGCGCGGACGCGCCGGGCGCGATGGATGCCCGGGTCAGGCGCGGGCATGACGCGGGAGGTTCGGGCGGGTGATCCTGAGGACACCCCACCCGGCCGGGCTTGGCCCGGCCACCCTCCCCTCTGCGAGGGAGGGAGAAGGAAGGGGCGCGCGTCTCCCTCCTCGCGGCGAAGCCGTGGGGAGGGTGGCCCCTCGCGCAGCGAGGGGGCGGGTGGGGCCTTGGGCGTAGCGCTCCACCTCGCGTCCCGGCCTTGAGCCGGGACCCAGAACCGAACCCGGCCAAAATCGCGCTCCGACGCCGCCGCCTCGTTCTGACCCCTCGGCGCGTCTGGGTTCCGGCTCAAGGCCGGAACGCGAGCGCGGCGCGCGTTCATCTCGCCGTCATGCCCGCTTGCGGGCATCCACGACTTCCTTCACGTGCTGCGACCTCGGGTCCGAAGTCGTGGATGCCCGCGCGAAGGCGCGGGCATGACGCGGGAGGATCGGCGGCTTTTATCTGCGGCCACCCCACCCGGCCGGGCTTCGCCCGTCCACCCTCCCCTCTGCGAGGGAGGGAGAAGAGCGCCCTCACCGCTTTGCGGAATAAATTCCTTGACAAACCTCCTCCGCTCCCGCACCCTCCGCTGATCCCCGCCCGCGGGGAAGCGCGTCTTCCGGAGGCGTCTGGCGATCGCGGGGGCGGGGAGCGGCGTCTGCGGGGGGTTACGCGAACCTCCCCCGGACGGCGTCGCGTCGGGGGCTTTGTCGGAGACGGCGGGGCCTCTGCTCCCGTCCGCCCGGCACTACGACCGGGACGCGAGTTGGAATCGCCTTAAGGCCGCGCGGAGCTTTCGCCTCCGCGCCGCCGGAGAGCGGGGACGCGACGCACCAAACACCGCGCGCGGGACGCCGGGAGGCCGGCATCCCCACTACCCCCAGAGCGGCGACCCGACGTCCCGCGCCTTCCCCCTCCCCGGAGGGGCGATTTTCTCGACCGGCCCAACCGCGCGTCTCCGCGCGGGCCGCGGACGCATGTCCGCCGTTCCGGCGCCCAGCCGCCAGGGCCGGCGGCGGGCTCAGTCCTCGTGGTCCGGAATCTTCAGCAGATGGCCGCAGGCCTTGCAATGCACCGCGTCCGGCTCGTGGCGCATCAGCGCGCATTGCGGGCAGGCGAAGGTCACCTTGCGGGGCCGAAAAATCGCCTGCGCCAGGCGCACGAACAGCGAGATGCCGACGATCATCGCCACCACCGAGGTGAGCCGGCCCCACGGGCCCGGCAGCGTGACGTCTCCAAAACCGGTGGTGGTCACGGTCGCGACCGTGAAGTAGAGCGCGTCGATATAGCCCGCGATGCCGTCGGCGCGGTTGGCGAAGAAGGTGTAGACGAAGCCGGTGGTGACGAACAGGAAGGTGGTGAGGTTGACCACCGCCCGCGTGGCGTCCTCCCAATGCGCGTAGCCGGCGCGGCGCATCGGCCGCCACACGACCGGGCTGCGCGACAGCGTCCACAGCCGCAGCACCCTCAGAAAGCCGAGATTGACGATCCACAGCGGCGCGAGCAGCGTGACAAAGATGAAGCCGTCGACCCAGACGTCCGGCCGCCTCAGCCAGCGTTTTGGATCGTCCGCCGCGAGCGCCCGCGCGGCGAGGTCGAGCCCGACCAGAAGGGCGATCGAGTAGTCGAGCCACAGGAAGATCGGGCCGTCGCCGAGCAGCGGGGTGGCGAGGAAGAAGCCGATGATCGCGAGATCGACGGCCACCACCGCGCACTGGAAGCGCAGCGCGTCGGGCGTCTCGCCGTGATAGAGCCGGTTCAGCCGCCGCCGCAGGCGCGAGCGCGGCGCCGCGCGGACCGGGGCGCGTTCGGAAAGCGATGCCATCGGGTCTGAGCTACAGGCGCGCGCTTCCGCCGCCACGCATTATCGCCGCAACCGCGATCAAGCCGCCGTGAACGGCGGCCTAAAGGACGGGCGGAAACGGGAAGCGGCCGGCCGCTCCCCGCTTTTTCGCCTCAGCCGGCGGGCTTACTGGCGCCAGCCGAGCCGCGACGGCTCGCCATTGCGGGCCTGGCGGGCGGCGCGCGCGTCGCGGGCGTTCTCGCGGCGCTCGGAAACCGCGCCGACATAGCCGCTGTCCTGCGTCCGGACGACCGGCGCCTGGCCCGGATAGGTCTCCTGGACGCGCGCCCAGTTGATGCCCGGATCCGCGAGCGCCGCAGTGGACGCCAGCGCGAGCGCGCCGGCGGCGATGACAAGGGTCTTCATGACCTTCTCCTGTTGTGTGGCGGCGTGAACCTCACGCGGCCAGTTCCGCCTAGTTAGTCAAGCCGCCTGACGCCGGAATAGGCGCAGCCGCCTAACCTCGTTGCATTTTTGCGCGGGCCGAGAATATCGCGTCATTTGAGCAAAGCAACGGATGATGCGCTAAAGCATCATCTGCGACTATTTTAATCGCAGATAGATTATAAGCATTCTGGGCGCCGGCTAAGCTTTGGGCGTGGCGCTTTCCACGCCGCCTGGGCAGGCGATCAGTCGACCACGCGCAGCGGCCGCGCGCCGAGCGGCGCGCCGGTCGCCGCGTCGACCGCCACGGGGCGGACCTCGGCGCCGGTCTCGGCGTCGACCAGCCGCGTCATCGGCGCGCCGCCCCCGTGGTGCTTGCGGGCCCATTCGCCGAGCAGCTGCAGCACGGGCAGGAAGTCGCGCCCGGCGGCGGTCAGCACATATTCGTCGCGCGGCGGACGCTCGCTGTAGCGGCGCTTCTCCAGAAGGCCATCCTCGGTGAGCGCCTTGAGGCGGCGCGACAGGATGTTGGGCGCGACGCCAAGACTGGCGCGGAACTGGTCAAAGCGCGTCGCGCCGAGCGCCGCGTCGCGCAGGATCAGCATGCTCCAGACGTCGCCCACCCGCGCCAGTCCGCGGCCGATCGGGCATGGCCCGCAGGAAAGTTTCTCAGTGTCCATTGCAAAAAGATATCTACTCGCTATCATATTGCAAGCGACACGTGCGCGTCGCCTCACAGGAGACTTTCCATGAATGCGGCAGTCAAAGGAACGGCGCTCGTCACCGGCGCCTCGAGCGGCATCGGCGCGACCTATGCGGAGAAGCTTTCGGCCCGAGGCTATGACGTGATCCTGGTCGCCCGCGACGCGGCGCGGCTCAACGCGCTGGCCGAGCGGATCGCGGCGGCGACCGGACGGCGCGCGGAGGTCCTTCGGGCGGACCTGACCGATCGCGCGGACCTCGCCGCCGTGGAGCGCCGGCTCGCCGAAGACGCGGCGATCACGCTGCTGGTCAACAACGCCGGCATGTCGCTGAACGGCGGTCTGCTCGACAACGAGCCTGCGGCGATCGAACGGCTGATCGCCCTCAACATCACAGCGCCGACGCTGCTGGCTTCTGCCGCCGGCAAGGCGTTCGTGGCGCGCGGCCGCGGTGGGATCGTCAATGTCGCTTCGGTGCTGGCGCTCGCGCCGGAGATGTTCGACGGCGTCTACAGCGGCTCCAAAGCCCACCTGCTGAACCTGTCGCTGTCGCTCGCGGCGCAGGTCGAGGACAAGGGCGTCCGCGTCCAGGCGGTGCTGCCCGGCGCGACGCGAACCGAAATCTGGGAGCGTTCGGGCAAGGACGTGAACGCCTTCCCGCCCGAGATGGTGATGGAGGTCAACGATCTGGTCGAGGCGAGCATTGTCGGATTCGAACGCGGCGAGACCGTTACGATCCCGCCGCTCGCCGACGAAGCCCAATGGGCAGCCTTCAACCAGGCGCGCCTTGCGATGGGCCCGGGCCTGTCGCGCCGCGAGGTTGCGGCGCGCTACCGTCGGCCGGCGGAAGCGAGCGCGGCCTGACGGGCCGTCAGTCTGTGGAGGTGAGACGTTTGCGCTCGGCGCGCGAAAGGCCGGAGTTCAGCCGGGTCACAACATAGACCACGAGCGCGACGCCGAAGCCGGCCATCAGGAACAATTCGAGCATGCCCATCACGTGTACTCCCCTGTCTGAAGACCGGCGTTGACAAGCCAGCCTTCCGCCAACGCTCTAAGGGAGCTTGGGCCGTGCGCCATCAAGACAAGCGCACGGCCGCCAATGTGGTTTCGGAAGCCATAATTTTCTTGCGCGGGCTTCGGCGCGTGTCCCGTACAGGGACGCCACAGGCGGCCTTAAGGCCGCCTGTGGACGACGGCTACTCGGCCGCCTGATCCATCGCCTTGCCGCCGGTATGGCCCGACAACACCTCTTCGGCGGTCGCGCGATGGTTCTTCACCGAACTCGTCCACTGGCCCCAGACCGCGCCGTCGATCTTGTCGCCGTTCTGGCCGAGGCTCTTGAGCCGACGCTGGTCTTCGTCGGTCAGCACCTGCTTGGGAAGCGGCGGGAGATGCGCGACGTCCGCCGCCGTCATCCCAAGCCCCTCTGCGACGCGGCCGCCATACTGGTCGTGGATCAGGAAGAAGTGCCACAGCATCCGTTCCTGCACGTCGCGCTCGCACTGGCTGAGCTGGTCGATCATGTTGTGGACGAGGTCGTCGCGCTCCCAGTCCATCATGGTGCAGAAGCGGGCCCGCGCCTGAACGTAGTCGTTGCGCCGATCGATGACGCTGCGCGTCAGCCGGCCATGGATCTCCGGCGGGTTGTTGGGCGCGTCCTCCCGGCTCTCGCTCAGGCCATTATGGATCGACGGCTCGAAATTGACGTGCGGGTTCTGCCCGGGCGCGACGTCGCGGCGGTAGGACATCTGGCCGCCGGTGAGATTAGTGGCGACGTTGGCGTGTTTGGGCTGGTTGACCGTCAGCTGGAGATAGTTGGTGCCGACCCGGTAACGCTGCGTGTCCGAGTAGGAGAAGGTCCGGCCGACCAGCATCTTGTCGTCCGAGAAGTCGAGCCCGTCGACCAGCACGCCGGTGCCCATCGCGATCTGCTCGTTCTCGTTGTGATGGTCCTCGACGTTGCGGTTGAGCGTCATGACGCCGACATGGCGGAGCGGGAAATCCTTCTCCGGCCAGATCTTGGTGTCGTCGAGCGGGTCCCACTCGAGCTCCGGATGATCATGGTCCTCCATGATCTGGACGTACATGTCCCACTGCGGGTAGTCGCCGCGCTCGATCGCGCCGTAGAGATCCTTGGAGGCGGAACCGAGATCCTTGCCCTGCACCTTCTCGGCTTCCGCCGCGGTCAGGCTCGCGACCCCGCAGCGCGGGTGGAAATGGTACTTCACCAGCACGGTCGCGCCTTCGGCGTTGACCATCTTGTAGGTATTGACCCCGAAGCCCTCCATGTGCCGGTAGCTCGCCGGTATGCCGCGCGGGCTGAACAGATGCGTCAGCATGTGCATCGATTCAGGCGTCTGGCTCATGAAGTCGAAGATGCGGTTCGGCTCCTGCCGGAAGGTGACCGGGTCCGGCTTCAACGAGTGGATCACGTCCGGGAACTTGATCGCGTCCCGGATAAAAAAGATCGCAAGGTTGTTGCCGACCAGATCCCAGTTGCCGTCCTCGGTGTAAAACTTGACCGCGAAGCCACGCGGGTCGCGAGCGACTTCCGAGGAGTCGCGGCCGCCGATGACGGTCGAGAAGCGGATCGCGAGCGGCGTCTTTTTGCCGGCTTGGTTGAACAGCTTGGCGCGGGTGTATTTGGACGCCGGTTCGTCGCCGAGCTTGCCGGTGACTTCGAGCTCGCCATAGCAGACGAAGCCGCGTGCATGGACGACCCGCTCCGGAATCCGCTCGCGGTCGAAATGCGTGATCTTCTCGAGGAACTGGTAGTTCTCGAGCGTGGCGGGACCGCGCGCGCCAACCGTCCGCTGTGACTGATTGTTGTGGATCGGGTGGCCTTGCCGGTTCGTCAGGGTCTCGCCCTGGCCCGCGTCACCCGTGCGATTGCGATCATCGCCCATCTCGTTCCTCCGTTGTGCGAGCTTTTCGTCTTCCGCCCAATCCCCTTGCGGCGGTTTTCGAGGCCGGATCGCCCGACCCAATCCAGAGGGAACGCCGGTTCGTCAGCTTTGTTTCCGCCTGCCTGAATCGTGATCTGGCCAGTCGCGCGGCGACCGGCTAAGTCCGGCCGGAGCGGGAAGACACCCATGAGCGCCGGCGTGCCAGACCTCCATACCGTGGTCCGCGAAATCGCGGACGACATGCGCGGACGTACGGACCGAGGCGAGGTCGCGAGCTACATTCCGGAGCTCGCCCGGGTCGATCCCTCGGCGTTCGGAATCGCGGTGATCGACGCCGAAGGCGAGGTCGCGGCCTGCGGCGACAGCGACACGCCGTTCTCGATCCAGAGCATCTCGAAGGTCTTCACCCTCACGCTTGCGCTCGGCAAGGCCGGCGACCGGCTGTGGCGGCGCGTCGGGCGCGAGCCGTCGGGCAGCCCGTTCAACTCGATCGTGCAGCTCGAGAACGAGCGCGGCATCCCGCGCAACCCCTTCATCAACGCCGGCGCGATCGCGGTCACGGACCTGATCCTGTCGGGCCATCAGCCGCGCGAGGCGCTCGGCGAAATCCTGCGCTTCATGCAGTTTCTGGCGGACGATTCGACCATCACGATCGACAAGGCGGTCGCGGCTTCCGAGCAGCGCACCGGCTTCCGCAACGCGGCGCTCGCGAATTACATGAAGTCCTTCGGAGTGCTCGACAATCCGGTCGCGTACACGCTCGGCGTCTACTTCCATCACTGCGCGATTGCGATGTCGTGCCGGCAGCTCGCGATGGCTGGACGCTTCCTGGCCTATGCGGGCCGCAATCCGTCGACCGGGCTCACGGTGGTGCCGCCGGAGCGCGCCCGCCGCATCAACGCGATCATGCTGACCTGCGGGCATTACGACGGCTCCGGCGAGTTCGCCTACCGGGTCGGCCTGCCGGGCAAGAGCGGGGTCGGCGGCGGCATCCTCGCGGTCGCGCCCGGCAAAGCCTCGATCGCCGTGTGGGCGCCCGGACTGGACGCCTGGGGCAACTCTCACCTCGGCCGGATCGCGCTCGAGATGCTGGCGAAGCGCATGGGCTGGTCGATCTTCGGCGCCTGAGCCGCCAGCGCTTTGATCCGGATCAACGCGGCTCGTCTGGCGCGTCGCCAGCATGCGCTTCCCAGCAGCGGAGAGGCGCGTGAACGAGAGTGTAGCCCCCGGCGCGTTCGCCGAACGCCAACCCCTGTCGCCGGACGCATTCGAGGCCGCGATCCGAGCGGTCGGCGCCGAGCGCTACCACGACAAGCACCCCTTCCACCGACTGCTCCACGGCGGCCGCCTCGACCGCGACCAGGTGCGGGCCTGGGCGCTGAACCGCTACTGCTATCAGGAGGCGGTGCCGCGCAAGGACGCGGCCTTCATCAGCCGCGTCCACGACCGCGAGCTCAGGCGCGAGTGGATCCACCGCATCCACGATCATGACGGGCTCGGCGAGGAAGCCGGTGGCATCGAGCGGTGGCTCGTGCTGACCGACGCGCTCGGCCTGTCGCGCGACTATGTGACGTCGCGGCGCGGCGCGCTGCCGGCGACGAAGTTCGCCGTCGAAGCCTATGTGCGTTTCGTCGTCGAACAGCCGCTGGTGGTGGCGGTCGCCTCGTCGCTGACGGAGCTGTTCGCGCCGGCGATCCACCGCGAGCGCATCTCGGGCATGCTGGCGAATTACGACTTCGTCGACGAGCGGGCCGTCGCCTATTTCAAGCGCCGGCTGCAGCAGGCGCCGCGGGACTCCGGCTTCGCGCTGAACTTCATCAAGACCAACGCACGGACGCGCGCGGAGCAGGACGCCTGCGTGGACGCGGTCCGGTTCAAGTGCGACGTGCTGTGGGCGCAGCTCGACGCGCTGCACCATGCCTATGTGACGCCCGGAATCACGCCGCCGGGCGCCTTCCGACCGGGCGGCGCGACAGACTGACGGAAACCCGCCGCGACTGTCCTTTGCAAGCTTCTTCACCGCCGTATGCTGGACGCGGCGGCGCCTATGCCCGCCCAACGAAGAAGGACAAGTGAGGACATGCTCAAGCAATTGTTTTCGGCCGCAGCGCTGGTCGCGCTCGCCGGCTCGCCGGCGCTCGCCGCCGAGGTCACGGAGGCGACGCCCGTCAACGCGGCGCCGGAGAAGGTGTGGGCCACGATCGGCGGGTTCTGCGGAATTGGAACCTGGCACCCGGCGGTCGAGGCCTGCGCGCTCTCGACACAGGGCGGCAAGAACATCCGGACGCTCAGCCTGAAGGGCGGCGGAACCATCGTCGAGGAAGAGGTCGGTCGCGACGACGCCCGCATGGCGTATAGCTACCGCATCCTCGAAAGCCCGCTGCCGGTGGCGAACTATGTGTCGACCATCCAGGTCGAACCGTCGGGCTCGGCCGGCTCGAAGGTCACCTGGACCGGCTCGTTCGAGCCGAAAGGCGCGAGCGAGGCCGAGGCCAAGGCCGTCATCGACGGCATTTACGTGAAGGGCCTCGCCGCCATCGTCGACAAGAGCACCTGAGCTTGGCGGCCGGAGCGCGCCGCGCTCCGGCCGATCACCCCCCGCTTAGCCGCCGCGGAAGATCTCGCGCTTGCCGGCGTGGTTCGCCGCGCCCACGATGCCTTCCTGCTCCATCCGCTCCATCAGGGAGGCGGCGCGGTTGTAGCCGATCTGCAGCCGGCGCTGGATGTAGGAGGTCGAGGCCTTCCGATCGCGCAGCACGACCGCGACCGCCTGCTCGTAGAGGTCGCCGGACTCCTCGCTGAATTCGCCGGCGTCGAACACGGCGGCGTCGGGCTCCTCGCCATCGCCGATGGCCTCCTCCTCGTCGGCTGTAACCGCCTCGAGATATTCGGGGCGGCCCTGCAGCTTGAGGTGATCGACGACCTTCTCGACCTCGGCGTCGGACACGAACGGCCCATGCACGCGGGTGATCCGCCCGCCTCCGGCCATATGCAGCATGTCGCCTTGGCCGAGCAGCTGCTCGGCGCCCATCTCCCCCAGAATGGTGCGGCTGTCGATTTTTGACGTGACCTGGAAGGAGATGCGGGTCGGGAAGTTCGCCTTGATGGTGCCGGTGATGACGTCGACCGAGGGGCGCTGGGTGGCCATGATCAGGTGGATGCCGGCCGCGCGCGCCATCTGGGCGAGGCGCTGGATCGCGCCCTCGATGTCCTTGCCCGCGACCATCATCAGGTCGGCCATCTCGTCGACGATGATGACGATGTAAGGCAGCGGAGACAGGTCCATGACCTCGTCTTCGTAGATCGGCTGGCCGGTCTCACGGTCGAAGCCGGTCTGGACCTGGCGCGTCACCGTCTCGCCGCGCGCCGTCGCCTCGGCGGCGCGGGCGTTGAAGCCGTCGATGTTGCGCACGCCGAGCTTCGACATCTTCTTGTAGCGGTCCTCCATCTCGCGGACCGCCCATTTGAGCGCGATCACCGCCTTCTTGGGATCGGTGACCACCGGCGTCAGGAGGTGCGGGATGCCTTCATAGACGGAGAGCTCCAGCATCTTCGGGTCGACCATGATCAGCCGGCACTTCTCCGGCCGGTGCATGTAGAGCAGCGACAGGATCATGGTGTTGATCGCCACCGACTTGCCCGAGCCGGTGGTGCCCGCGACCAGCAGATGCGGCATCTTCGCGAGGTCGGCGATGACGGGCTCGCCGCCGATCGTCTTGCCGAGGCAGAGCGCGAGCTTGTGCTGGGTTCCCCCGAAGGCCGGGCTCTCCAGAAGTTCGCGCAGGAACACGGTGTCACGCCGGGCGTTCGGCAACTCGACGCCGATCACGTTTCGGCCCTCGACCACGGCGACGCGCGCCGAGATCGCGGACATCGAACGGGCGATATCGGAGGCGAGCGCGATGACGCGGCTCGACTTCACGCCGGGCGCAGGCTCGAGCTCGTAAAGCGTCACGACCGGACCCGGATTGGCGTCGATGATTTCGCCGCGCACGCCGAAGTCCTGCAGGGTCTGCTGCAGCTTCACCGAGTTGCGCTCGAGCGCCTCCTCGGAGTGTTCCTCGTTCGGCTCGTTTTCGGCCGGGCGGGCGAGCAGGTCGAGCGGGGGGAGTTCGTAGACGTCAGAGGCCTTCGCGGAGGATCGCGGCGCGCTCGGCCGCGCGACTTGCGCGGGCGCGACCGGAGCGGCGGTCTCGGCCTCTTTGGCCTCCACGGCGGCGACCGGCCGGCGCGCCGGGGTGGCGCGCGCAGGGCTCGCGGCCGGGGCCGCAGGCGGCGCGACGGCGGGCCGCGGCGGCTCCGCCCAGCCGAAGGACGCCCTGTAGGTCACCGGCGCGAAGCTCGCGAAGGGCTGCCCGAGCGAGCCGGTCAGGAAGGAGCCGACGGTCGCGCCCGCCTCCGCGGCCGGATCTTCTTCCGGGGCGGAGCTGCGCCGGTTGTCCTGAATCTCGGTCCGGAGCGGCGCCGGCGGCTCGCCCACGCGGATGGTGTGCTTCAGCCGGCGGATCGTCTGCGGCGCTGCGCGGACGGGGCCGGCCTCGCCCTCGAACGCCATGCCGGACATCGCTTCGGCGGCGGCTTCCGGTTCAATCGGGTGGGCCGCCTCGGGAATCGTCGGAAGGCGATGGCGGCCGCGGAGGATGCTGTCCGGCGTGCGGGTGAAGCGCGTGTTGGGGCCGCTGGCGAACGGCCGAAGCCAGCTCGGGATCGGCAGCGAAGGCGCGCTGGGCTCGGCCGGCGGCGTGACCGCTTCGGGCGCGGGGTCTGCGGATCGCCGCTGGCGCAGCATCGCGTCGGGCGTGCGTCCCACGCGGACCTCGCCGGGCGCTCTCCCGACCGCCGACTCGACGTCTTCGGAAGCTGGCGGCCGCCCGGTGAAACGCATGACTCGCAACCCTTCTCGAAGCGGCCTCTGCGCCGCTTTTTCCGTCGCTCCATAAGGAAGGGTCAGCGTTAACGAAGGATGGACCGCGGCCGCTTCGCGCCGGCTGTCCACAGCGGCGAGCCGTTCATTCGGCGCTTCTGGGAATTGGAAGAATTCAAATAGCGCGCAATATCTCCTTCGCGCGGAGATCCGCGCGAAGAGCGGCCGATCGCGCAAGACGGTCGGCGCGACAGCCCGGCTACGTCCGCGGGCGCGGCCGACACAGGGAGGAGCTACGGGATGCTACGTTCACTTGCGCTGGCGGCGGTTGCGCTGGCGGTCTCGTCCGGCTGGGCGATGGCCCAAGACGCCGCCGCAGGACAGAAGGTGTTCGCGCGCTGCAAGTCGTGCCACGAGGTCGGGCCGGACGCGAAGGCGAAGGTCGGCCCGCCCCTGCAGGGCGTCGTCGGACGGCCTGCAGGAAGCGTCGAGGGCTTCGCCTATAGCGACGCCATGAAGGCGAAGGCGCCTGAGATCGGCGCCTGGGATGAGGCCAAGCTGTCGGCGTATCTGACCGATCCGAGCGCCTATCTCGGCGGACCGAGCAAGATGACGCTCAAGCTCGCGAACGAGAAGGACCGGCAGAACGTCATCGCCTATCTGGCCACCCAGAAGTAGCCGACGGCGCGACGATGGGATCCGTCACGGTCGGCGCGCCGGCCGTGACGCCTCACGCCATGCGGTCGACAGTCTGACCAGTATCGGGCGGCGTCTGCGCCTTGGCCGTCTCTGCGGTCTGGGCCACGAAAGCGGCCATCGCCTGCTGCTGCTGGTTTGCGACCTTCAGCGCCGCGACCGCGAAGCCGTCGCGGGTCTGCTGCGCTATGCCGGCGACCGCCGAGGCGGCGAGAGAACTCGTGTCCATCCGGGCCGCTTCATGCGGTGACGTCCGGACGTTGATACTGCGCCTGTTAAGGAATGCTGAAGCGGCGGAAGCGCGCCTCGCCCGTCGGATCAGCGCGTCGGGACCGGGTGCTCGCCGCGGTAGTCGTAGAAGCCGCGCTGCGTCTTCCGCCCGAGCCAGCCGGCCTCGACATATTTCACCAGCAGCGGACACGGCCGGTACTTCGAGTCCGCCAGGCCGTCATGCAGGACCTGCATGATCGACAGGCAGGTGTCGAGCCCGATGAAATCGGCGAGCTGCAGCGGCCCCATCGGATGGTTCGCGCCGAGACGCATCGCCGTGTCGATGGCGTCGACCGAGCCTACGCCTTCATACAGCGTGTAGATCGCCTCGTTGATCATCGGCAGCAGGATGCGGTTGACCATGAAGGCCGGAAAATCCTCCGACACCGCAACCGTCTTGCCGAGCTTGTCGATCAGCTGCTTCGCGGCCTCGAAAGTCTCGTCCTCGGTCGCGATCCCGCGGATCAGCTCGACGAGCTGCATCAGCGGCACCGGATTCATGAAGTGGATGCCGATGAAGCGCTCGGGCCGGTCGGTCGAGGCGGCCAGCCGGGTAATCGAGATCGACGAGGTGTTGGTGGCCACCATCGCGTCCGGCTTCAGCGACGGGCAGAGATCGGAGTAGATCTTGCGCTTGATCTGCTCGTCTTCCGTCGCGGCCTCGATGACGATGTCGCAGTCGCCCAGCGCCTTGAAGTCGCTGGCGAGCGCAATCCGCTTCAGAGCCGCCTTGCGATCCTCGTCGCTGATCGCGCCCTTGCCGGCCTGGCGCTGCATGTTGGAGTCGATCAGGGACAGGCCCGCCTGGGCGCGTTCAGGCGAGATGTCGTTCAGCGTGATGTCGAGGCCCGCGAGCGAGCAGACATGCGCGATGCCGCTGCCCATCTGCCCCGCGCCGATGACGCCGATCTTGCGAATTTCCATCGGCTTGATGCCCGTCTGACCGTCACTGCTACCCGCGCCGAGGCGATGGCCCCGGCGGGGCGCGATCTTACGTGCCGCGCCGCACAATGCCAGCGCCGCGACCGTCGTTCCTACCAAAGTCTGGCGCCTGGTGCGCCAGACGCGTCACTTGCCGGCCTTGGCCAGCTCCTCGCGAAGCTCCGGAACGGCCTGGAAGAGATCCGCCACCAGCCCGTAGTCCGCGACCTGGAAGATCGGGGCTTCCTCGTCCTTGTTGATCGCGACGATCACCTTGGAGTCCTTCATGCCGGCGAGGTGCTGGATCGCGCCTGAAATGCCGAGCGCGATGTAGAGCTCAGGCGCCACCACCTTGCCGGTCTGGCCGACCTGCTGGTCGTTCGGCGCGTAGCCGGCGTCCACCGCTGCGCGGCTCGCCCCGATCGCCGCGCCGAGCTGGTCGGCGAGCGGCTCGATGACCTCCTTGAACTTGTCCGCCGACCCCATGGCGCGCCCGCCGGACACGATGATCTTCGCCGAACCGAGCTCCGGACGGTCGGACTGCGTCAGCTCCTCGCCGACGAAGCTCGAGAGGCCCGGGTCCGCCGCCGTCGCGATCTCCTCGATCGCCGCCGCGCCGCCCTGCCCGGTCGCCTGGAAGGTCGAGGTCCGCACCGTCACGACCTTCTTCGGGTCGGTCGATTTCACCGTCTGGATTGCATTGCCGGCATAGACCGGCCGCTCGAACGTATCCGGCGCCTCGACCTTCGAGATGTCGGAGATCTGCATCACGTCGAGCTTTGCCGCGACGCGCGGCAGCACGTTCTTGCCGGTGGTGGACGACGAGGCGACGAGCGCGTCATAGCCGTCCATCAGGCCGAGGATGAGCTCCGCGACCGGCTCGGCCAGCCCATGCGCGTAAATCTCGTCCGAGGCGATCAGCACCTTCTCGACGCCCTCGAGCGCCGCGGCCTGCTCGGCGGCGCCGCGGGGCGCCTTGCCGGCGATCAGGATGTGAACCGGCTCGCCGATCTGGCGGGCCGCCGTCAGCGCCTTGGCGGTGGCGTCGCCGAGCGCGTCCTCGTGATGATCTGCGAACAGCAGGGTCGCCATGTCAGATCGCTCCCGCTTCGTTCTTGAGCTTCTCGACGAGTTCGGCCACCGAACCAACCTTGGCGCCGGCCTGTCGCTTGGGGGGTTCAGCCGTCTTCAGCACCTGGAGGCGCGGCGTCACGTCGACGCCCAGATCGGCCGCCGACTTCTCGTCGAGCGGCTTCTTCTTCGCCTTCATGATGTTCGGCAGCGAGGCGTAGCGCGGCTCATTGAGGCGCAGATCCGTCGTCACGACGGCCGGCAGCTTCAGCGAGACGGTCTGGAGCCCGCCATCGACCTCGCGCGTCACCTGGACGCTGTCGGCCTCGGGCGAGACCTTCGAGGCGAAGGTGCCCTGCGGCCAGCCGAGCAGCGCGGCCAGCATCTGGCCCGTCTGGTTACAATCGTCGTCGATCGCCTGCTTGCCCATGACGACCAGGCTGGGCTGCTCTTCCTCGACGATCTTGGCCAGGAGCTTGGCGACGCCGAGCGGCTCGGTCGGACCGTCGGTCTTCACCAGGATGCCGCGGTCGGCGCCCATCGCGAGGCCGGTGCGGATCGTCTCGGCGGCCTGGGCGGGACCAATGGAGACGATGACGATCTCGGTCGCCTTGCCGGCTTCCTTGAGCCGGAGCGCCTCCTCGACGGCGATCTCGTCGAAGGGGTTCATCGACATCTTGACGTTGGCGAGCTCGACGCCCGAGCCGTCCGGCTTCACCCGGATCTTGACGTTGTAGTCGACCACTCGCTTGACCGGCACAAGTACCTTCATCGGGCCTCTTCACCTCGGGAGGATGATCGCGCAGCAACGCCGGAACGCATCGGCCGAAGCCGCGCGGGCGCGCGGCCGCCTTCAGACGACGGGCGGGCGAAAGCGCGCGGACAGTAGGAGCCCGGCCGCGCCCAAGTCAACGCGCGACGCGACCGCAGAAAGTCTAGGCCGGTCCTTCCATGGCCTCGTCTCCGCGGCGCTCTATGCGCGCCGCGAGGTCCCGGTCGAACAGCCTCACCTCGGGCCGCTTCAGCGCGACGACCAGCACCGCGCCGGTGAGGAAGCCGCCGACATGCGCCCACCACGCGACCTGCTCCTGGCCCGCGAGCAGCGCGTTGCCAGCCTGGAACACGACCCAGGCGCCGATGATCCAGAACGCGCGCAGGCGCACCGGAAACCGGTAGAACACCAGCACCCAGACCTTCACCTGCGGATGCAGCATCACATAGGCGGCGATCACGCCCGCCACGACGCCCGAGGCGCCGACCAGCGGCGCGTCGCCATTGGCGGCGCCCATCGCGTGAGCAAGGCCCGCGCCGACGCCGCACAGCAGCAGAAAGACGATGTAGCGCAGATGCCCGAGGTCGTCCTCGACATTGTCGCCGAAGGCCCTGAGGAACAGCATGTTGCCGACGAGGTGCAGCAGCCCGCCGTGCAGGAACAGCGAGGTGACGAGGGTCGTCCAGGCGGGCGCAACCGCATAGCCCTCTGGCAGCACCGCTTCCGAAAACAGAACGCTCGGAATCAGCCCGAATGACACCACCGCCCCCGGATGCGCGGGGAGGATCCATCCGGACTGAACGAAAACGTAGACGAGGATGCACGCGGCCATAAAGCCGTAGTTCACCCAGGGCAGCCGGATTCGGCGGACCGGGGCGTCGTCCAGGAGAGGGACGAACATGGCGGCGTCTCGTCTTCCAGGCGCGATCGCCTGCGTCATCCGGAATATGAAGACGCCGGGCGCCGGCTCCAAGGGCCGGCGCGGCTTCGACGCCCGATCCTGGCTCTAGCGTGTCTTTCCGGGCGCCCAAAGCACGTCGCCGGCGCCGAGATTGGCGACGCGCGCGGCCACGAACAGGTAGTCGGAGAGCCGGTTGACGTAGCGCAGCGCCGCCGACGAGACGGCTTCGCGCGCGGCGAGCGCCGTCATCAGCCGCTCGGCCCGCCGCGCCACGGTGCGGGCCATGTGGAGATGCGCCGCAAGCGGCGTTCCGGCCGGCAGAACGAAGGATTTCAACGGCTCGAGCCGCGCGTTCAGGGCGTCGATGTCCTGTTCGAGCCGAGCGACCTGGCTGTCCACGATGCGCAGCGGCTCATAGCCGAGGTCCTTGCCGTCCTCCGGCGTGGCGAGGTCGGCGCCGAGGTCGAACAGCTCGTTCTGGATGCGCGCCAGCGCCGCGTCGATCTCAGGCTCGGCGGCCGCATGAAGCCGCGCCAGGCCGAGCGTCGCGTTGGTCTCGTCGACCGCGCCATAGCTCTCGACCCGCAAATCGTGCTTCGGCCGGCGCGGGCCGGCGGCGAGGCCGGTGGTGCCGTCGTCGCCGGTGCGGGTGTAGATCTTGTTGAGCTTGACCATGGCGTCAGCGGCCCATCGCCCAGACGGTGATCATGATCACCACGATCGCCACGAACTGCAGGATGACGCGCCAGCGCATCAGCTTCTGCGACAGGTTCGGGCTGCCGCCGCGGGTCATGTTGAACAGGCCGATGAGCAGGACGATCGCCACCGCGCCAACGGCGACCGGCACGGCGAAATTGGCGAGGAACGTGGACATCGCGGCACTCTCGGGAGGCGGAAGGGCGAGGCGCGGCCGGAAAGCCGCCTCAACCGTTGAGGTAGAGGATCGACCCGTTCAGGACGGCCGCGAAGCTCACCCAGGCGAGGTACGGATAAAGCAGCGCCGCGGCCGGACCGTCTATCCGACGAAAGCGCGCGATCGTCCAGACGATCGCCGGCAGCAGCAGAAGGATGTCGACGAGCCCGAGCAGCGGGCTCCGCGCCGTGAAGAAGGCGAACGACCAGCCGATGTTGAGCGCGAGCTGGACGCCGAACGCCATGAGCGCAGCGCGTAATGCGCCGCCCGAGCCGCGCACGCAGACGCGCCATAGCGCAAGCGCCATCAGGGCGAACAGCAGAGTCCAGGCGATCGGAAAGGCGACGTTGGGCGGATTGAAGGGCGGCTTCCGCAGCCCCTCGTACCAGGGCGCGATGTTGGGCGTTGTGGCGACGGAGCCGAGCCCGGCGGCGGCGAAGCAGACGGCGAGCGCCGCGGCCAGGATCAGCAGGGAGCGCGGCGAGAGCCAGGCCGAGCCTCTGGCGGCCGCCGGAGTCATTCGACCGCTCCGCCCGGCCGGAGCGTCGCGGTCACGTCCGCACCCCTTCCGCGGTCACTTCGGCCTCCGGCTCCTCCCGGTCGAGCGAAGGCAGCGGCTCGCCATAGATCACGGCCTCGAAGGCCCGCAGACGCTTGTAGACCGACAGCAGCTCCACGATCGTGGTCCAGGAGTTGATGAGATACTGGAACGAGCTCCGCACCTGCTCGAAGGCGCTGAGGATCTGCTGCATCGGCCCCAGCGTGATCTTGCCCGCCACGATGGTCGGGGCCAGCACGATGTAAGGGAAGATGTTGTCGACCTGCAGGTAGGAGATGCGGGCGACGTTGAAGTAGGCGTAGTGGAAGTACAGCCGGAAGTAGTTGTGCCGAACCCAGGAGAACAGCTCACGCACGGTCTGCGGCTGCGCTCGCTCGGGATCGTCCTCGCCGTAGACGAGCTCCTTGCGGTAGGCGGCTTCCACGCGCTGGTTGCGGAACTGCAGGCCGGGCAGCTTGATGCCGATGAGGGCGAGGAAGCCGGTGCCGACGATCGACCAGAGCAGCGCCATCACCACCAGCGGATGTGGCACGGCGCCGATGAGCGGAACCTCGGTGACCGGCGCGGACAGCCTGACCAGCACAGGCAGGAACGCGATCAGCGTCATGATCGAGTCGACGAAGCTGACGCCGAGGCCCTCGACGATGGTCGAGAAGCGCATGGTGTCTTCCTGCACGCGCTGCGAGGCGCCCTCGATATGTCGCAGCCGGGGCCAGTGCTCCATGTAGAAGTCGTTCATCGCGGTGCGCCAGCGGAAGATGTAGTGGCTGACGAAGAACCGGGTCAGCACGCCGACCAGGACGGCGATCATCGCGATGCCCATGAAGGCGATGAGCTCGCTGTAGAATTCGCCGAGCGTGACCGGCCGCGCCTTCGACAGCGCGGCCTGCACGAGGTCGTAGAACGGGCCGTACCAGGCATTGATGGCGACGGAGACCTGCACCTGGAAGTAGGTGGTGAACAGGATCAGGGCCGAGCCGAGGATCGACCACGGAGCCCACGGGTGCGGCGACAGCGTCATCCATGCGGCGGCGAACAGCCCGACCGCGGCGGCGTAGTAGATGTAGAACCAGATGAACGGCCCGGTGACGAACACCGCCGGTCCGATCACGGGCGGCGCGCCCGGCGCCGGATAGGAGAGGCCGATGACCCTCCCGAGCTCCGAGCCGCCTGCGAACCAGACCCCGGCGGCGATCGCCGTCCAGATCACGACGGACAGGAAGAACGGGCGAGGGTTGGGGAAGAACGATACGAACACGTCGGCGCCGAGCCTCCGGTGAGAGCAGCGCACCGCGATAGACCTGCTGAAGGGCGAGGGCAAATCACGCGCGGACGACCGGTCCGGCCATGAGGATCGTGGCGCAGGATGAGGTGCGCGGCGTGATCGGCCGCGGCCGGATCGCCACCGTCTACGAGCTCCCCGACGGGCGCGCGCTCAAGGCCTATCCGTCGCGGATCAAGCCCGCCTTCGTGGAGCGCGAATACGCCGTGACGCGCGCCGTGCGGGACGCGGGCGGCCCGGCGTGGCGGGTGGACGAGATGGTCGCGTGCTTCGGCGGCCTTGGCATCGTGGGCGAGCGGGTGGTCGGCGAAACGCTCGGCGCGCGCGCCCGGCGGTCGCTGACGGAGGCCGTCCGGGTCGCGGCGGCGCTCGCCGAGGCCAATGTCCGGGTGGCGCGCACGCCGCTCCTCGACGCCGCTCTCGTCGAGCGCCGCTGGCGGCGCGAGACCTATCTGAAGATGGGGACCTACGGCGCGCGCGTGATGGCCGACATCGGCCTCTGCCACGGCGACCTCAACCTGAACAACGTGATCGTCCGGCCGGACGGCGCCCTGGTCGTGCTGGACTGGGCGCTCGCCTTCCGGGGCCCTGTGGTGGCCGACATGTGCCGGTCCAACCGCAGCCTCCGCAAGACCCTGCTGCGCGGCGAGACGGGCCGCCTCGCCGGCGGGGCGAAACGCGCGGTCGCGCTGTGGCACCAGATTCTGGTCTGCCGCCGCATGCGCTGGCCGATGCTGAAGCTCTGAAGCGCCGCCCGTGCGCAATCGCCGCGGGGGGGGTCGCCGTCCGGCGTCAGCCCTCCAGCAGCCGCCGCGCGATGACCTGCGCCTGAATCTCGGCCGCGCCCTCGAAGATGTTGAGGATGCGGCTGTCGCAGAGCACGCGGCTGATCTGGTACTCGAGCGCGAAGCCGTTGCCGCCGTGGATCTGCAGGGCGTTGTCGGCGGCCGCCCAAGCGACGCGCGCGGCGAGCAGCTTGGCCATGCCGGCCTCCAGGTCGCAGCGGATGTCGCTGTCCTTCTCGCGCGCCGCGAAATAGGTGATCTGGCGCGCGATCTGAACCTCGGCCGCCATCATCGCGAGCTTGTCCGAGACCCGTGGAAAGTCGGCGAGCGGCTTCTTGAACTGGATGCGCTCCTCCGCATAGCGCAGGCCGATGTCGAGCGCCGACTGGGCGACGCCGACCGCGCGCGCCGCCGTCTGGATGCGCGCGCTCTCGAAGGTCTTCATGAGCTGCTTGAAGCCCTGCCCCTCGACGCCGCCGAGCAGGTTCTCGGCCGGGACCTCGAAGCCGTCGAAGGAGATTTCGTACTCCTTCATGCCGCGGTAGCCCAAAACCTCGATCTCGCCGCCGGACATGCCCTGCGCGGGGAACGGGTCCTCGTCGGTGCCGCGCGGCTTCTCGGCGAGCAGCATCGACAGTCCGCGGTGGCCCGGCTCGTTCGGGTCGGTGCGCACCAGAAGCGTCATCAGGTCGGCGCGCACCGGATGGGTGATCCAGGTCTTGGCGCCGTTCACGCGGTAGACGTCGCCGTCGCGCGCCGCGCGCGTCTTGAGGCTCGCGAGGTCGGAGCCGGTGTTCGGCTCGGTGAACACCGCCGTCGGCAGGATCGAGCCGTCAGCGAGCTTCGGCAGGTATTTCTGCTTCTGCTCTTCGGTCCCGCCGCCCAGGATCAGTTCGGCGGCGATTTCCGACCGCGTTCCGAGCGAACCCACGCCAATATAGCCGCGGCTGAGCTCCTCGGAGACGACGCACATCGCCTCCTTGCCGAGGCCGAGGCCGCCATATTCCTCCGGAATGGTGAGGCCGAAGACGCCGAGATCGGCAAGCTTCTGGATCGTCTCGAGCGGGATATAGGCGTTGGCGAGGTGCCAGGCGTGCGCGTAAGGCGCGACCTCCGCCTCCGCGAAGCGCCGCATCTCGTCGCGGAACTGGCCGTGCGTCTCGTCGAGACCGGAGTCCCCGAAGCCAGAGCGCCCGTCGGCCTGCCGCATCAGCTTGGCGAGCTCAGCGCGCGCCTCCGCGGAGCCGCCGTCCGCGATCAGCTCACGGCCCGCCTCGCCGAGCAGTTCGGCCGGGCGGGCGGGATCGAGCCCCAGATCCTGCGCGCGCACGATCTCGCCCTGGTTCATCGGAATGCCGCCGATCACCTGCGCGAGATATTCGGCCGCGCCGACCCGCAGGATCGCCTCCTCGATCGCGCCGTAGCGGCCTTCCTTGGCGAGCCGCTCGCTCCAGTGCAGCAGTTCGCGCAGCGCCATCCGATAGGTGGCGAGCCAGGCGAGCCCGTGGCCGGCGCGCTGTTCGCGCTCAAAGGCCTCGCCGTCGATCTTGCCGTTCTGGACCACCTTGGCCCGCACCGCCTCCGTCGCTTCCGCCAGCAGGATGTCGAGAGCGGGCAATACAGCTTGAAGGCGGGCCGCCGGCGTCTCGGTCGAGGCGGCGGCGGCGGGCTGTGCGGCGGTCATGAATGTCGCTCCGGAAGGGTGCGCAGCCGGCCGCGAGGGGGGTCAGGCGGGCCGGCGCAACGGTTCGGCTGCATCCTCGTCATCGCGGGCCGCTGCGGCAATGCACCCTTCGGCGGACGCCGGAGCGCCATTCGCGTTGGCCAGCACGACGCCAACCGCAGCAAGCGCCATGCCAAAAAGCTGCACCGCCGAGAGGGTTTCGCCGAACAGCAGGAAGGCTTCCAGAGCCGCCACCGGCGGAACCAGGAAGATGAGCGTCGCCACCCGCGAAACGTCGCCGCGCTTGATCATCGCGAGCATCAGCAGGATAGCGCCGATCGACAGAACCAGCACCGACCAGGCGAGCGCGAAGATCGCCGACGGCGTCCAGTCCACCCGTAAATCCTCCGCGAGCCATGCCGCCGGGGCGGTCAGCACGATCGCTCCCGCGTATTGAAGCGCGGCGAGCGCTCTCAGATCCTGGCCGCCGAGAGAGCGCTTCTGGTGGAGCGTCGCGGCCGCGACTGCGACCATCGCGAGCACATTGACGCCGAGCGGCAGCAGCGCCGGCTGCAGCCCATCCGTCGCCGCGAGCTTCGGCGCCACCACCGCGGCGACGCCCAGGAAGCCAAGCCCGACGCCGAGCCAACGTCGGCCGCTCAGGCGCTCGCCGAGCAGCGGCCCGGCCACGACCACGGTGAGCAGCGGCTGCAGGGCGGCGATCAGCGCCGAGACGCCTGCCGGGACGCCATGGGCGATCGCCCACCAGACGCCGCCCAGATAGAGCCCGTGAAGCATCATCCCGTTGACCAGCGCGCCGCCCCACTGCGCGGAGCCGCGCGGCCACCGGGCGCCGCTGAGCAGAGCGACCGGCGCGAGCAGCATGAGCGCGGCCGCATAGCGCAGCGTCAGAAAGGTCAGAGGACCGGCGTGCGGGGTCGCGAGCTTGGCGACCACCCAGCCGGTCGACCACATCAGAACGAACAGCGCGGGCGCAAGCAGGGCGGGCATAGACGGGATCCGGAGAAGCCGCGCTTCTCGCGCGCCGCGGCGGCGGGCGCAAACGCCTAATCCTAATGGCCACATCAGCGCCTCTGATGTGGCCATCAGGAATCGCCTGCGCCGCTTGCGATCGGACTCCACGCCTGACGCCGTCGCGCTACATTGACGCCATGATCGCCAAGCCTCGCGACACGACCTGGAAAGTCGCGGCCATCATCTGGGAGGCGCTGAAGCGCTTCGACCGCGACGACGGCTGGGCGATCTCGGCGCATATCGCCCTGAACGCGCTGCTCGCGATCTTTCCGTTCCTGATCTTCGTCACGGCGCTTGCGGCCTTCCTCGGCGCCGGGCAGATGTCGGGCCAGGTCGTGCACATCATCTTCGACACCTGGCCCCAGGCGGTCGCGGCGCCGCTCGCCAGCGAAGTCGACAAGGTGCTCACCACGCCGCGCGGCGGCGTCCTCACAATCGGCGTGCTGCTGACGCTGTGGGTGTCCTCCTCGGCGGTGGAGTCGCTGCGCATCGCGCTCGGCCGCGCCTATCACTGTCCGACGTCGAAGCCGATCTGGCTGTCGCGCCTGCAGAGCATGTGGTTCGTGGCGCTCGGGGCGCTCGGGCTGGTGGTTGTCGCGGTGTTCATCGTGCTGTGGCCGATCCTCTGGGACTTCGCCATCAACCACCGCTATCTCTCCTGGCTGGCGGCGTTCGAGTTCGCCAGCGACGTGCTGCGCTATGCGCTGACGGTCATCGTGCTCGCGATCGCGCTGCTCGCCGCGCATCTCTGGCTGCCGGGCGGGCGGCGGAAGGTGGCGGACGTGCTGCCGGGGGTCGTCGCCACGATCGTCCTGTTCATCGCCGGCGCGACCATGTTCTCGATCTACATCGCGCGATTCGCGAATTACGCGTCGACCTATGCGGGACTCGCGGGCGCAATGACGGCCGTGGTGTTCCTCAATGTCAGCGCGGCGCTGTTCATCTTGGGCGCGGAGTTCAACGCGGTGCTGGTCGAACGCCGCAAGGGCAGAGCCGCGGGGTGCTCGAACCCGAAGAGCCGGGCGGCGGCAGATCGCATCGGCGCCCGCGGACGCCCCCGCACCGCGTCGGCGTGACCGCCGGTCCGTGCGCCGGCCCGCAAGCTAGCCGCGCGCGAGCCGGAGCTTGCGGGTCTTGGCGATCTTAGCCTCCAGGGCGCGGATGCGCGCCTCATGCGCCGCCCAGAACCGCTCATTGTCCGCCGCGGTGTGCCGGCCGGGCCGCCATCCCAGGTAGGGCCCGGAGCGCCGCGACGACGGCGGCTTCGTCGGCTCCGCCGCGACCGCGACCTCCGCGACGGGACCGGCGCCGGCCGCGAGAGGCGAGCCGAGCGCCGCCAGATAAGCCTTGGCGCGCGCGCAATAGGTCGACGAGAGCGGCGTCATGCGCTCTTCGCGGTGACCGGCGCGGTACTTCATCAGCGCGCGGCAGACGTCGCCGCCCGCAAGCCGCCAGGCCTGCGCCAGATAACGCACGGCGAAACGCGCATTGGTCGCAGGATCGAACAAGCCGAGCGCGCCGCCCGAATGGCCGAGCATCTCCGCCGTCGGGGGCCGGATCTGCATCAGTCCGATCTCCCCGACGCCGCCGACTGCCGAGGGGCTGTAGCCGCTCTCGATCTCCGCCACCGCCTCGGCGAGCTCCGGCGGAACGCCCTGACCGACCGCCTCGCGCCGCACGAGTTCGACCAGCGCGGCGCGGTCCGTCGCCGGCTGCGAGGGACCGGCGGACGATGACGCCTCCTGCGCGAGGCCGGGGGCGGCGATCAGAAGGAGGGCCAAAGCGAGAAGCGTGAGGCGCATCGCACCTGTCTCCGCGAAGCCCGCAGAATATGCGAGCGGCCGTTAAGAACCCATAGCCTGACATTGGCGGCCGTCTTCGCCGCCAATGTTCCCTTATTGTTCTTGACAGCCTCCGGCGCGCCGCTACTCTCGGGGCCAGCAGGAGCCGAGGGCTGCGGCATGGTCGTATGGGTCTCCACCGTCGCCTTCGAGGGCATCGAGGCCCGGGCGGTCGACGTGCAGGTCCAAGTGGCGCCCGGGCTGCCCGCCTTCTCGATCGTCGGCCTCCCCGACAAGGCGGTCACGGAAGCGCGCGAACGGGTGCGGGCGGCGCTCACAGCGGCCGGGCTCGCGCTGCCGCCGCGGCGCATCACGATCAACCTCGCGCCCGCCGATCTGCCCAAGGAAGGCGCGCATTTCGACCTGCCGATCGCGCTCGGACTGATGGCGGCGATTGGCGCGGTGCCGCATGACGCGCTCGCAGGCTGCACCGTGCTTGGCGAACTCGCGCTCGACGGCACGATCGCGCCGGTCGCCGGCGCGCTGCCGGCGGCGGTGGCGGCGCATGCGCGCGGCCATGCGCTGATCTGCCCGGAGGCCTGCGGGCCGGAGGCGGCCTGGGCGAGCGCCGACCTGCCGATCGTCGCGCCGCGCTCTCTGATCCAGATCGCCAATCATCTCAAGGGCGTGCAGATCCTCGCGCGGCCACGACCGGGCCTTCCGGAGCCGAGCGGCGCGATCCCCGACCTGCGGGAGGTGCGCGGCCAGGAGACGGCCAAGCGGGCGCTCGAGATTGCGGCCGCCGGCGGGCACAATCTGCTGTTCTGCGGGCCGCCCGGCGCCGGCAAGTCGATGCTGGCGAGCCGGCTGCCCGGTCTGCTGCCGCCGCTGGAGCCGAAGGAGCTGCTGGAGGTGGCCATGGTGCGCTCGGTCGCCGGCGAGCTCGCGGGCGGGCGGCTGACGAACCGCCGGCCGTTCCGCGCGCCGCATCACTCCGCCTCCATGGCGGCGCTGGTCGGCGGCGGCGCCCGGCCGCGCCCGGGCGAGATCGCGCTCGCCCACCACGGCGTGCTGTTCCTGGACGAACTGCCGGAGTTTTCCGCGCAGGCGCTGGACGCGCTGCGGCAGCCGCTCGAAAGCGGCGAGGCCGTGATCGCGCGCGCCAACCACAGGATCTCCTATCCGGCGCGGTTCCAGCTGGTGGCGGCGATGAACCCGTGCCGCTGCGGCGGCGGGGACGGCCACGCCTGCCGGCGCGGCCCGCGCTGCGCGGCGGAGTATCAGTCACGGGTGTCCGGGCCGCTGCTCGACCGGATCGACCTGCGGCTCGACGTGCCTGCGGTGAGCGCCGCCGACCTGATGGCGCCAGGCGCCGGAGAGGACAGCGCGACCGTGGCCGCCAGGGTTCTGGAAGCGAGACGGCGCGAGGCGGCGCGGCGGGAGCGGCTCGGCGTCACGGGCTCCTTCCTCAACGCCCACCTGCCGGTCGCCGCGGTGGAAGACGCGACGCGGCCGGACGCCGCGGGCCGCAAGCTGCTCGTCGAAGCGGCCGACGCGTTGCGGCTCTCGGCGCGTGGGTATCACCGCGTGCTCAAAGTGGCCCGCACCATCGCCGACCTCGACGGCGTCGACGCGGTCGGGCGCATCCATCTTGCGGAGGCGCTCGCCTACCGCGCCTCGCCGGAGCCGCAGGCGCGCGCCGCCTGAGCCGCAGCCTCACAGCCTGAGGACGAGCCCCTCGTCGGCGCGAAGCCGCAGCGGGCCTGCGGGTTCGGGTCCGCTGCGGTCGAGATGGGTGGAAAGCAGCGTCTCGGCGGGCTGTCCCAGGTCGACCTCCGCAGGCGCCGAGCCCAAATTCAAGGCGACGAGCAGGTCCTCGTCTCCCAGGCGCCGGCGGAAGGCGAGCACGTCCCCCTCGGTTCGTCCTGATTCGTAAAGGCCGGCCGCGAGAGCGGGATGGCTACGCCGCAGCGCCAGAAGCGCGCGGTGCAGGCGGAGCATGGAGCGCGGATCGGCCTCCTGCGCGGCGACGTTGAGCGCACGCGTGTCGTTGAGCGGCAGCCAGGGGCGGCCGGTGGTGAAGCCGCCCGTCGGCGTGTCGTCCCACGGCATCGGCGTGCGCGCCGGATCGCGGCCATGGCCAGGCTCGTTTTTCTCCCACGGGTCCTGAGCAAGCTCATGCGGCACGAACACGTCCGCGAGGCCGATCTCGTCCCCGTAATAGATCGTCGGCGTCCCGCGCAACGTCAGCAGCAGCATCGCGGCGACCCGTGCCTGGGCGGGTCCGATCCGGCTCGCGATGCGCCTCTGGTCATGATTGCCGAGCACCCAGTTGGGCCAGCCGCCGGCCGGCAGGGCGCGCTCATATTCGTCGATCAGCCGTGCGATCTCCGGTGCGTGCCACGGCGCCAGGATGAGCTGAAAATTGAACGGGAGATGGACGCCCGAAAGCTCAGGTCCGTAATAGGCGACGAGTCGCTCCACCGGCAGATAGATTTCCCCGATCAGCACGCGGTCCTGGTAGTCGTCGACCACCGCCCGCATCTCACGGATCACGTCCAAAACCTCCTCCTGGTCGGCGGAGTGGACCTGCAGCAGCCGCGCGATGTCAGGCTCGCCGGGCGTGAAGGCGGGATTGGGCGGGTTGTCGCGGAATAGCGCGTCCTTCATCAGGTGCCAGATCACGTCGACCCTGAACCCGTCGACGCCGCGGTCGAGCCAGAACCGCATGACCTCCGCCATGGCGGCGCGCAGCTCGGGGTTGCGCCAGTTCAGGTCCGGCTGCTGCTCCAGAAAAGCATGGTGGTAATACTGGCCGCTCGCCGGGTCGAAGGCCCAGGCGCTGCCGCCGAAATTGCTCATCCAGTTGTTGGGCGGGCCGCCGTCCGGCGCGGGGTCGCGCCAGATGTACCAGTCGCGCTTCGGGCTCGCCCGGCCGCTGCGGCTCTCGACGAACCACGGATGGGCTTCCGAGGTGTGATTGGGAACGAAGTCGAGGATCAGCTTCAGGCCGCGGGCGTGCGCGTCGTCGATCAGCCGGTCGAAATCCTCCAGCGAGCCGAAAATCGGGTCGACGCCGCAATAGTCGGCGACGTCATAGCCGAAATCCGCCATGGGCGACGGGTAGATCGGCGACAGCCAGACGGCGTCGACGCCGAGCCGGACCAGATGGTCGAGCCGTCGCCGCACGCCCTGAAGGTCGCCGATGCCGTCGCCATTGGTGTCCTGGAACGAGCGCGGATAGACCTGATAGACGACGCCGCGCTGCCACCATGCCAAGCCGTGCATCGATCAGATGTCGCTGCGGTTGAGCAGGTAGTTGAGCCCGCCGGCGCGGAACCAGCGATAGCCGAAGCCTTCGAGCACGATCGTGTGCCGCCCGTCCGCGTCGGCCTCGCTGTGGTTCTGGGCGAGCAGATTGACGAGCCTGTTCGGCTCTCCGTGCATCGGGCCGACCTCGAAGGAGACCTCCTTCGGCTCGGGCGCCAGATTGTGCAGGATGATCACCGCGTTGTTGCGCCAGTCGTAACGAAGGGCCAGCACGGCCTTGTCGCGCGTGGAGAGCGTGACGCAGTCGCCCCAGCCGATTTCCGGCAGTTCCTGACGCATGCGGATGATGCGCTCCATCCAGTTGAGGAATGAGTCCGGATCGCGCCGCTGCTGGGCGACGTTGACGGTCTGGAAGCCGAAACCGCCGCCTGAGATCACCGGCAGGAACGTCTTCTCGGCCTTGCTGAAGCCGCCCTGCTGCTCGCTGGACCACTGCATCGGCGTGCGCGCGCAGTTCCGCTCGGGCAGCGACAGGTCGTCGCCCATCGCGATCTCGTCGCCATAGCGCAGCACCGGCGTGCCCGGCAGCGTGAACATCAGGCTATAGGCCAGTTCGAGGCGCCTGCGGTCTCCGCCCAGCATGGCCGCAAGCCGGCGGCGGATGCCGCGGTCGTAAAGCTGCATCGACTTCTCGGGGCCGAAGGCGTCGAACACCGCCTGACGCTGCTCGGGCTCCAGCCGCCCGAGGTCGAGCTCGTCGTGATTGCGCAGGAATATGCCCCACTGCGCGGTGTCGTATTTAGGCTTGGTCTCCTTCAGCGCCTTGGCGAGCGGCCGGGCGTCCGCCGAGGCCATGGCGTAAAACAGCCGCTGGTTGACGTGGAAGTTGAACATCATCTGCATCCGCGCGCCGTCCGCGCCGAAATACTTCATGTCGTCGTCCGGCAGCACGTTCGCCTCTGCGAGAATGACGCTGTCGCCCTTGCGCCATTGCAGGAACTCACGAAACGTCCGGAGCATCTCGAACTGCTCCGTCGGCGCCCCGGTCACGTCCGGCCCCTTCTCGGCGATCACGAACGGCACCGCGTCCATCCGGAAGCCGCTGACGCCGAGCTGTATCCAGAAGCCCATGATCTTCAGGATTTCGGCCTGCACATGGGGGTTTGACGTGTTCAGGTCAGGCTGGAATTCGTAAAAACGGTGGAAGTAGTACTTCTTGGCGACAGAATCGTAGGTCCACGTCGTCTTCTGAACTCCGGGGAAGACCATTCCCTGATCGGCGTTCTTCGGCTTCTTGTCGGACCAGACATACCAGTCGCGATAGGGCGAAGCCGGATCTGAACGAGCCGACTTGAACCAGGGGTGCTGGTCGGAGGTGTGGTTGACCACGAGGTCGATCAGGACGCGCATTCCGCGCTGCTTCGCGGCGTGCGTGAACTCGACGAAGTCGCCGAGCGTGCCGTAGCGCGGATCGACGCTGTAGAAGTCGGAAACGTCGTAGCCGTCGTCGCGGCCGGGCGAGGCCTGGAACGGCATGAGCCAGACGGCCGTGACGCCGAGGCCGTGAAGATAATCCAGCCGCCGCGTCAGCCCTCGGAAGTCGCCGACGCCGTCGCCATTCGAGTCCATGAAGCTTTCGACGGACAGGCAATAGACAACGGCGTTCTTGTACCAGAGATCGGAGATCATCGCGCTTGCCCGGTTGCGCCCCCCGGGGGCAACGCGGCGCCGCCCGGCGCGTTCCCGCCTCGGTTTTTTCAGCGCATCAGCCCGGCCGCCCTGAGGGCGCGCTCGATCGTCCCGCCGACATCGCCGCCAGGGAACCGACGGGGCCGTTCGGCCTTAGGCGGCGCCGACGCATCGCCGGCACGCTGGGCGGCGGGCCGCGGCCGCTCGACGTCCGCGCGCTCGGCCTGTCGGTCCGGTTCGGCCGCAGCCTCCGAAAGCCCCCAGAAACGGGCGATATGGCGGGTGGACGAGACGCCGACGTCGAGCATGAAGGGCCCCTTCCGCTCGCCGAGCCTGCCGTCGAGCGGCACGCCGTGTCCCATGCCATCAATCACGTGAAGCTCGACGACATCGCGGCCGCCTTGACGCCAGACGCGCCGACGCCGCCCGGCCCCGGACTCCTCATGAAATTCCTCCAAGGCGGCCCCGTGTACGTCGACCCACTGCTTCACCAGGTGTTCGGCGTTCTTCGGGACCACCGTCGAGTCCGCGGCGCCGTGCCAGATCGAGATCCGCGGCCATGGCCCCTGATGGGGAGAGCCTGCCCGGACCATGTCGCCGAGTTCCTGCGCGGAGCGGTCGCCCGGACGCGACATGGCCTCGAAGGCCTCCGGAATGCTGCGCGCCGCGCCGCATGGCAGGCCGGCGATCACGGCGCCGCCGGCGAAGACCTCCGGATAGTCGGCCAAGAGCGCGCTCGCCATCGCGCCGCCGGCCGACAGGCCGGTGACGAAGATGCGCGCTTCGTCGATCTTGTGACGGTCGACCATGAGGGCGATCATCTCGCGGATGGAGCGGGTCTCTCCCAATCCACGCGCGGCGTCTGCGGCCAAAAACCAGTTGAAGCAGCGCTGGGGGTTGTTGCCGCGCTGCTGCTCCGGATAAAGCACCGCGAAGCCCTCGCGGTCCGCAAGCCGCGTCCAGCCGGCGTGGGAATCATAGCCATGCGCGTCCTGGGTGCAGCCGTGTAGCACCACGACCAGGGGAGCTCCGGGCGCCAGATCCCGCGGCGCATAGGCCAGCATGCGCAACGATCCCGGATTGGGTCCGAACTGCTCGATCTCCCGAAGCCGCCGCTCGCCCGTGGCGGAGCCGGCGGTTCGCTTCGACTTCGGCGCAGCCCACGCTTCCCAGCGATTCCGCTCGCGCCGGCCGTCCAGATCGAGTTTGGCCAAAGCCACCTCCTGAGAATGCTTTCGCGCCCGCCGCGTTACCCTGATGTGGATGCTGCGCTGCGCAAAGCAATATTGCGATGCAGCAACACCGCCATGCGCCGGCACGGCGCGACGGTCATATTTCGGCCGCTCGGCGCGGACTTGACGCCGTCGTCGGGATCGTGGCCCAACACCGTCGATCGCAGGAGCTGACAGAATGGCCGACACCCCGCCCGACCATCTTTCCGTGAATCCCGAGAGCCCGTTCTATGACGAGGCCGCTCTGGCGCGCGGCGTCGGCATCCGGTTCAAGGGCGTCGAGAAGACCAATGTCGAGGAATATTCCGTCAGCGAAGGCTGGATTAAGGTCGCCGCCGGAACCGCGCGGGACCGGGCGGGGAATCCGATGACGCTGAAGCTCAAGGGCGCGGTCGAGCCCTATTTCAGGGACGACGCCGACGCCGGCGAGGCCTGACCGCTTCACTCGATCGCCACGACCTCGACGGTCCCGTTCGGGATCGTCGCCCTATCCCCGACCTCCTTACCCATCAGCGCCTGCGCGAGCGGAGCGATATAGGACACCGACCCGCGGGCCGGATCGGCCTCGTCCTCGCCCACGATGCGGAAGCTCTGCTGGCGGCCGTCTTCCCGCTCGAAGGTGACGCGCACGCCGAAGGCGACGCTGGTCGGGGCCTGCGCATGCGGGACGAGTTCGGCGCTGGCGCGACGCGCCGCATAATAGCGTAGGTCGCGCGTGGCGCGCGCCATGGCGGTTCTGTCGCCGGCGATGTCGCCTGCAGCCTGAGCGGCGGCGTAGGCGGCGCGCGCCTCGGCGAGCGCCCGATCAAGCTCGGCCAGCCCCTCGGGCGTCACAAGATTGCGGTGAGGCGAAATCGGCCGGTCGGGCAGATTGGCCGCCACCGACTCGAAATCCTGCTCCTTTGTAAACGCGACGCTCATGACGACCTGCCGGATGGAACCCGGCTGAGCCAAGCATGCGCCGAGCGGAAGCGATAGCGGGCGAAAAGTGCAACGCCGCCATCTTCAACGCTTCCTAAAGGCGTGACCGATAGGCTCACCAGCCGCCGGGCGCGAAATGGAACGCCCGGATGCGGAGGGTGGCGTGACATTCGGGATGGCGGCCGCCTTCGCAGGAGGGATTACGGTCGGGGCGCTGGCGGCGGCCGGGCTGGCGCGCCGCGCGCTGGGGCGCCTGCGCGCCCGGACCGATGCGGAACTGGAGAGCCAGCAGGACGCGCTGTGGCGCGCGACCGAAGCCGAGGAGCGCGCGCGCGGCGAGCGCGAGGCTGCGCTCAGGGCGGCGGAAGCCGGCGACCGGGCCAAGGCCAAGTTCCTCGCGAGCGTCACGCATGAGATGCGGACGCCGCTGTCCGGCGTGATCGGAACCACGGATCTTCTGCTCGAGACGGGGCTCGCCCCGGACCAGCGGACCTACGCCAGCGCAGTCCGGCGGTCGGCGACCGCCATGCTCGATCTGGTGGACGAGATCCTGGACCACTCGCGCATCGAGGCCGGCGGCTTGACGCTGCAGGACGAGCCTTTCGACCCGGTCGATCTCGTCGAAGGCGTCGCCGAACTGTTGGCGCCGCGCGCGCAGGCCAAGGGCCTCGACCTCGCCTGCCTGACGGGGCCGGGCGCCGCCACGCTGCGCGGCGACGCCGGACGCGTGCGCCAGATCCTGCTGAACCTGGCCGGCAACGCGATCAAGTTCACCGCTCAAGGCGGCGTCGGCCTGCGGCTCGATCTTGCTGATGAGGAGGCGAGGTTCTCCGTCGTCGACACCGGCCCCGGCTTCGAGCCGTCCGACGCCGAACGGTTGTTCGAGGAGTTCACCCGGGAGGCTGCGGACCCCGCCGCGAGCGGCGTCGGCCTTGGCCTTGCGATCAGCCGCAAGCTCGCCACGGCGATGGGCGGCTCGATCGCCGCCGAAGGCCGCCCCGGGGCTGGGGCGACTTTCATGCTGCGGCTTCCGCTGCGGCGCGCCGAGGCGGCGTCTTCCGCGGCCGGTAAGCCGCCTCTGGCGGGCCGCCGGGTCCTGGTGGTGTCGGACGCCCCGTTCACCGGCCCCTGGCTTGCCGAAACACTCCGGAACCTGGGCGCGGACGCCGCCCTGTCCGCGCAGCGCGACGACGTCACGGGCGGCTACGACATCGTGATCATCGACAGCGTGGCCCCGCCGGCGTTGGCGCGCGCCATGGCGGCGAAGGCGGCGGGCGCAGCGCGCGCCGTGGTGCTGCTGACGCCTGCGGAGCGCAGGGACCTCAGCGGACTGCTCTCGGACGGCTTCGACGGCTATCTGGTGAAGCCGATCCGGGCGGCGTCGCTCTACAGCCGGCTGGTCGAGCCGCGCCGCAGCCGCCCCGCCCCCGTCCCGGCGGCGACCGCCTCCGCCCTGCCGATGTCCGCCGAGAGCGGGCTGCGGGTGCTGCTGGCGGAGGACGACCCGGTGAGTTCGCTGATCGCGCTCGCGCATCTCAACCGCCTCGGACACTCGGCGCACCATGTCGCCGACGGCGCCTCCGCCCGGGCGGCATTCGCGGCCGCGTCCTACGACGCCGCCCTTCTCGACCTCCGGATGCCGACGCTCGACGGCTGCGCCGCCGCCCGGGCGATCCGGGCGGTCGAGGCCGCCGAGGGCCGGCGGCCGGCGCTGCTGCTCGCCGTCACGGCGAACGCGACGTTGGAGGACCGGGCCGCTGCGCTCGCCGCCGGCATCGACGACGTGCTGGCGAAGCCGCTCGAGCGCAAGGCGCTCGCGGAGGCTCTCGCGCGCCTGCGGCGGACGGGATCCCGGGTGGCCTGAGCGGGGAGCGGGCCGCGCTCTCGTTGTCACACGGGTGTGCGGCGAATATGGTCTTGCGTTGCGCGGGACCGGTTCGGCCCCCGGATGGCCAGAGTTCCGCTGCCTCCGGACATCGGGGACATGAGACGTCCCCTTGGGGAGGCGCCTCATGTCGACAGATCCGATCGATTTCCCGCCTGCGGCCATCGCTCTCGAGCCTTCTGTCGGGGGGCTCGGCTTCAGAACAAAGCCGCCGTCCCAGAAGCTGCTGGCCCGGCCGCTCGGGCGGATCGGCTCGCTGGAGATCAAGCTCGCGGAGTCCGCGAAGGAAATCCGCCGCGCGCAGCGGCTCCGGTACCGTGTGTTCTTCGAAGAGATGCAGGGCGCGCCGAGCATGATGGCGCGGTTTGCGCGGCGCGACGCCGACCCGTTCGACGCGGTGTGCGACCACCTGCTCGTCACGGATCACCAGCTGCGGGCGCCGAAGCCGACCGCAGTGCTGCCTGGCCTGAAGGGTTTCGACGTCGGCGCGGTGGACCCGTCCTCGCCGTTCAGGATGAGGAAGCCCAAAGTCGTCGGAACCTATCGCCTGCTGCGCGGCGAGGTCGCCGACCGAACGTTCGGGTTCTACAGCGCGAGCGAGTTCGAGGTCGACGGGCTGGTTTCAAGGCACCCGCGTCTGTCGTTTCTGGAGCTCGGCCGGTCCTGCGTGCTCGAGCCCTACCGCGACAAGCGAACCGTCGAGCTGCTGTGGCACGGCATCTGGGCCTATGTGCTCGCGCATGGCGTGGACGTGATGATCGGCTGCGCCTCGCTCGAGGGAACCGACCCCGAGCGGCTCGCGCTGCCGCTTTCCTACCTGCACCACTTCCACGCCGCTCCGCCGCAATGGCGGGTTCCGGCGGTCGAATCGCGGCGCGCCGAGATGCGTCTGCTGGCGCGCGAGGCCATCGACCCCCGCGCCGCGCTGCGCGCCCTGCCGCCGCTGATCAAGGGCTACCTCAGGCTCGGCGCCTTCATCGGGGACGGCGCTGTGGTCGACCATGCGTTCGGCACGACGGACGTGCTGATCGTGCTGCCGCGCCAGTCTATCAATCCGCGCTACGTTGCGTATTACGGAGCCGACGCGGGCCGTCACGCCGCCTGAGGGCGTGCGACGTCGCGTCGGCTTCACGCTCCGCGGCGGACTGCGCCACCTTCGGGCGGGCCGGGCGGAGGCGCGGCCGCCTGTGCAGGAACATTGATGCCCGAACGCCCGCCCGTCCCGGACCGGCCCGTCAAGATCGTGCTCATCGACGAGAGCCCGGTCCGCGCCGCCATTCTGGAGGAAGGCCTGCGGGCGGCCGGGCATGAGGCCATCATGCTCATCTCCGACCATGTGAACCTGCTGGAGCGGATCTACGCGATAGACCCGGACGTCATCCTCATCGATCTCGAGAACCCGAGCCGGGACGTGCTGGAGCAGATGTTCCAGGTGAGTCGGGCGGTTCGCCGGCCGGTCGGCATGTTCGTGGATCAGACCGACGCCGCCTCGATCGAACTCGCCATCGACGCCGGCGTCTCGGCCTATGTGGTGGACGGGCTGAAGAAGGAGCGCATCAAGCCGATCCTCGACACCACGATCAGCCGGTTCAACGCCTTCGCGAAGCTGAAGGCCGAGCTCGAGCAGGCCAAGGGGCAGCTCGAGGAACGCAAGATCATCGACCGCGCGAAGGGCATCCTGATGCGCTCGAAGAACATCGACGAGGAGCAGGCCTATGTGCTGCTGCGCAAGGTCGCGATGAACGAGAAGAAGAAGATCTCGGAGATCGCCCAGTCGGTGGTCACCGCCGCGGAGCTGCTGGGATGAACGCTGAGCGCGTGAAGATCGGCTTCATCCCGCTGGTCGACGCCGCCGCGCCCATCATCGCGGCCGAGCGCGGCTTCGCCGCCGAGGAGGGACTCGAGATCGAGCTGGTCCGCGAAGTCTCCTGGGCCAACATCCGCGACCGCCTGACCTTCGGCCATTTCGACGCCGCCCATCTTCTCGCGCCGCTCGCGATCTCGACGTCGCTCGGCCTGGGCGGGATACGCGCGGCTCTCGCGGCCCCGATGGCGCTGGGCCTGAACGGCAACGCCATCACCCTGACGCCCCACCTCCACGAGGAACTGCTCGCGAACCTTGCGCCGGGCGCCGACCCGAACGATCCCGCGGCGACCGGCGCAGCTTTCGCACAGACGGTGCGGGCCCGCCGACGGCGGGGCGACGAGCGCCCGACGCTTGGAATGACGTTTCCGTTCTCGACACACAACTACCAGCTCCGGCTCTGGCTCGCGGCCGCGGGCCTCGACCCGGACGACGACGTGCGTCTGGCGGTCGCGCCGCCGCCCTACATGGTCGACGCGCTCCGCAGCGGGCACGTCGAAGGCTTCTGCGTCGGCGCGCCCTGGAACTCGGTCGCAGTCGAGCTCGGCATCGGCCGCATCCTGCATCTCGGCGTCGACCTCGTACGGCGCTGCCCCGAAAAGGTGCTGGCCACGCGGGCGGCCTGGCTGGACGAGGATACCGGGCGGACCGAGCGACTGGTCCGGGCGATGGTCAAGGCTGGCGAATGGCTCGACGCGCCGGACAACCACGCCGAAGCCGCCCGTCTGCTCGGCGCGCCCGGCATGCTGGACGTGCCGGAGCCGCTGATCCGGCGCGCGCTCGACGGCCGCATTCCGACCGGCCCGAATGGCCCTGTCCGAGAGGCCGCAGACTATCTCGTCTTCGCCCGCGACGGCGCCATGCGGCCCGATCCGCGTCACGCGCGCTGGCTCTATGGCGAGATGGCGCGGTGGGGCCAGGCGACCGGCGCCGAGGCCGCAGAAGCCGAGGCTGTCTACCGACCCGACATCTTTGACGCCGCCGTCGGGGCGCCCGCCGTGCCGCAGCCGGCCGATCCGCTGGGCCTGTTCACCGACTGACGCGTGCCCGCTTCGGGTGCATCGCACAATTTTCACGCACCATCGGCCCGACCTTGCGGCGCCGACGCGATTGTCGAGGGGGTCGGGCCACGCTCGGCCTCGGTCAAAACTGCTCCGATCCCAGCGCTTCCAGAAGCTGAAACCCGGTTGGCACGCCGCTTGTATGGAGAGTGGCGCAGGTTCGCGTCGCCGCTGACGCCCGGACCCGCCGCCCAATGATGGGCCGCCAGCGACGCCGCTGAACGACTGCGCGACTGCGCATCTCGTCAGCGGCTTTTTTTTGTTCTCACGCCCTCCTTCGGGGCGATCCGCAGCGCCGGCGCCTTGCGCCTTCACGGAGCCGACCAGCATGACCGACCGCGTGAAGACCCTCCTGACGACCGGCGCCAGCCGCCGGTCCGTGCTGCGCGCCGGCGCAGGCGCCGCCGCCACGCTGCTGGCGGCCCGCGCCCTGCTGCCCTCCGGCGCCTACGCCCAGGCGGCGGGGCCCGAGACGCCCAAGGCGAAGCTCGGCTTCATCGCCCTGACCGACGCAGCGCCGCTGTTCGTCGCCAAGGAGAAGGGGCTGTTCGACAAGCACGGCATGACGGAGGTCGAGATCGCCAAGCAGTCGTCCTGGGGCACGACGCGCGACAACATCGTGCTCGGTTCCAGCGGCGGCGGTATCGACGGCGCGCACATCCTGACCCCGATGCCGTACCTCATCACCACCGGGGCGATGACCCAGAACAACCGGCCGACCGAGATGATGATCCTCGGCCGGCTGAACGTCGCCGGCCAGTGCATCTCGGTCGGCCAGGAATATGCGGATCTCAAGCTCGGGCTCGACACCAGGCCGTTCAAGACTGCGCTCGACAAGAAGAAGGCTTCGGGCAAGGACGTCAAAGCCGCGATGACCTTCCCGGGCGGCACCCACGATCTGTGGATCCGCTACTGGCTCGCGGCCGGCGGCGTCGATCCCAACAAGGACATCCAGACGATCGTCGTGCCGCCCGCCCAGATGGTGGCGAACATGAAGGTCGGCACGATGGATTGCTTCTGCGTCTGCGAGCCCTGGAACGAGCAGCTCAAGAACCAGAAGATCGGCTACACGGCGCTGACCACCGGCGAACTCTGGGACAAGCATCCCGAGAAGGCGTTCGCGCTGCGCGCCGACTATGTCGAGAAGAACCCCAAATCCGCAAAAGCCCTGCTGATGGCCGTGATGGAGGCCCAGCAGTGGTGCGAGAAGATGGAGAACAAGGAGGAGCTCGCCGCCATCTGCGCCAAGCGCAACTGGATCGGCGCTCCCGTCTCCGACACTGTGGCCCGGATGAAGGGCACGTTCGACTACGGCGCCGGCAAGCCAGTGGTCGAGAACAGCCCGTTCATCATGCACTATTGGGCCGACAACGCCGGCTATCCTTACAAGAGCCATGACCTTTGGTTCATCACCGAGGACATGCGCTGGGGCTATCTGCCCGAAAGCACCGACGCGAAGGCGCTGATCAACAAGGTCAACCGCGAGGATCTGTGGCGTGAGGCGGCCAAGGAGCTTGGCGTGACCGACCTCCCGGCCTCCACGTCGCGCGGCGTAGAGACATTTTTCGACGGCAAAGTATTCGACCCGGAAAAGCCCGGCGAATACCTGGCGAGCCTCGACATCAAGCGCATGGCCTGAGGCGGCGGACGCCGCCCGCCGCGCCGCCCCCTGCCCGGAGACATCTGATGACACAGACCGCCGCCGCGACGTCGAACGTGACGCCGCTCAAGACGCCGGCCTCTTCGGGAGGAACGGTGGTCAGCCTGCCCGCCCCTGTCGCCCGGCCGCTGTTCGGACGCCGCGCGCGGACGCAGCTTGCGGATATCGCCCGCGCCATCGTGCCGCCGCTGCTGACGGTCGCGGCGCTGCTGCTGCTGTGGGAACTGCTCTGTTCCTCCCCGACCGCCTCGCTGCCCTCGCCCTCGCGGGTCGTCGGCGACACCTGGGAGCTGATCACGCACCCGTTCTACGACAATGGCGGCAACGACAAGGGGCTCGGCTGGCAACTCTATGCCAGCCTGAAGCGCGTGGCGCTCGGCTATGCGCTGGCGGCGATCGCCGGCGTCGCGCTCGGAGCGCTGGTGGGCGGTTCCGTGTGGGCGATGCGCGGCCTCGATCCCGTGTTCCAGGTGCTGCGGACGATCCCGCCGCTCGCCTGGCTGCCGCTGTCGCTCGCGGCGTTCCGCGACGGCGAGCCCTCGGCGATCTTCGTGATCTTCATCACCGCGATCTGGCCGGTGATCATCAATACGGCGGTCGGCATCCGCAACATTCCGCAGGATTACAAGAACGTCGCCCAGGTCCTGCGGCTGAATCCGCTCGAATATTTCATCAAGATCATGCTGCCCGCCGCCGCTCCATACATCTTCACCGGGCTTCGCATCGGCATCGGACTGTCGTGGCTCGCTATCGTCGCAGCCGAGATGCTGATCGGCGGCGTGGGCATCGGCTTCTTCATCTGGGACGCGTGGAACTCGTCGCGGATCAGCGACATCATCCTTGCGCTCGTCTATGTCGGCGCGGTCGGCTTCATCCTCGATCGCATCGTCGCCCTGATCGCCGTCGCGGTGACCCGCGGCACGGCCAACGCGTGAGGACGAGCCCATGGCCAAGTCGTTCCTGACCGTCGACCACGTCGACAAAAGCTTCACCCGCGGCGCCGTCACCAACGAGGTGCTCAAGGACATCTCGCTCGAAGTGAAAGAGGGCGAGTTCATCTCGATCATCGGCCATTCGGGCTGCGGAAAGTCGACGCTGCTCAACATCGTCGCGGGCCTGACCCAGGCCACGACGGGCGTCGTCTTCCTGGAAGGCGCGGTGGTCGACGAGCCCGGCCCGGATCGCGCGGTCGTGTTCCAGAACCACAGTCTTCTGCCCTGGCTGACCTGTTACGAGAACGTCGCGCTCGCGGTCGACAAGGTGTTCGGCAAGACCAAGTCGAAGGCCGAGCGCCACGACTGGACGATGCACAAGCTCAAGCTCGTCCACATGGAGCACGCCAAGGATCGGCGGCCGTCGGAAATCTCGGGCGGCATGAAGCAGCGCATCGGGATCGCCCGCGCGCTTGCGATGCAGCCGAAGGTGCTCTTGCTCGACGAGCCGTTCGGGGCGCTCGACGCGCTGACCCGCACGCATCTGCAGGACCAGGTCATGCAGATCCAGGCGGAGCTCCGCAACACCGTGATGATGATCACGCACGACGTCGACGAGGCCGTGCTGCTGTCGGACCGCATCGTGATGATGACGAACGGCCCCGCGGCCCGCATCGGCGACGTGCTCGAAGTGCCGCTGGAACGTCCGCGCAAGCGGCTCGAGCTGGTGTCGGACCGCGCCTACATCGCGGCGCGGGCGGCGGTGCTCAAGTTCCTCTACGAGCGCCATCGCTTCGTCGAGGCGGCGTGAGCGAGATGGAGCGCGAGCGCCTCGTCGTCATCGGGAACGGCATGGCCGGCCTGAAGCTCCTCGAGGAGCTGAGCGTCGCCTGCCGGGGCCGTTACGCGGTCACCGTGGTCGGCGGAGAAGAGAAGCCGGCTTATAATCGCGTCCTGCTGTCCTCTCTGCTCGCCGGCGAGGCGAGCGAGCAGGACCTTCGCCTCCGCGACCGCGACTGGTATGCGGCGAACGGCTTCGGCCTGCTGACCGGCGCGCCGGCCCAGGCGATCGACCGCGCCGAAAGGCTGCTAACCCTGAGCGACGGCCGCGCGGTCGCCTATGACAAGCTCGTCCTCGCGACCGGCTCCGAGGCGATCCGCCTGCCCCTGCCGGGCGCCGATCTGCCCCAGGCGCTGGTATTCCGCGACCATAACGACGCCACCCGGCTGCGCGCGCTCGCAGGCCCTGGCCGGCGCGCGGTCGTGATCGGCGGCGGACTGCTCGGGCTCGAGGCCGCCTGTGGCCTCGTCCGGCTCGGCTGCTCGGTCACGGTCGTCCACCTGGTCGACCGGCTCATGGAGCGGCAGCTCGACGCGAGAGGCGCCGCCACGCTGCGGCGCACGCTGGAGCGGCAGGGCGTCGCCTTCGTGCTCGGCGCCGAAAGCCGTCGCATCGTGGGCGAGGCCGAAGTCGCGGGCCTCGAACTGAGCTCGGGCGAAATCCTGCCGGCCGACTTCGTGGTGATGGCCTGCGGCGTGCGGCCCAACATCGGCCTCGCGAGGGCGGCAGGGCTGGCCGTCAATCGCGGGATCGTGGTCGACGACCGCCTCGCGACCTCGGATCCGGAGATTTTCGCCCTCGGCGAGTGCGCCGAGCATCGCGGCGCGCTCTACGGCCTCGTCGCTCCAGCCTATGAGCAGGCCAGGACGCTCGCCCGCCACCTCGCAGGCGACAGCGGCGCAAGCTACGCCGGCAGCGTGCTCTCGACCAACCTCAAGGTCTCCGGGATCGGCGTGTTCTCCGCCGGCGCGATCGAAGCGGAGGACGGGGACGAAACCATCACCCTCGCTGACCCGGGCCATGGCCAGTACCGCAAGCTGATCGTTCGCGATGACCGGCTGAAGGGAGCGATCCTGGTCGGCGAGACCTCTGACGCGCTCTGGTACCTCGATCTGATCACGGCCAAGACGCCGCTCGGCCCGCTGCGCGAAGACCTCGCCTTCGGCCGCGGCTTCGCCGTGGCGGCGTGAGGGAGAGACGATGAGCCAGGATTTTTCTCCCGACCAGAAACGCTATCTCGAAGGCTTCGTCTCGGGCGTGCAGGCGGTGCGCGGCGCGCGCGGGCTGCCGGGCTTTGGCGGCGCGACTGCGTTCCAGACGCAGCCGGCCGTAAATTCGCCGGCTACGGTTTCAGGACCTGACGCGGTTCATCTGGAGGCGATGGCGCGCTTCGAGCGCGAGGGCCGGAAGCTCAGCCCGCAGGAGGTCGCCAAGCGCGAGGAGCACCCGTTCGACGCCTACGCCCGGTTCAAGACCATGGCGAAGGAGAACAGGTTCGCAAAGCAGCTCGACGATTTTCGCATCCGCTTCCACGGCCTGTTCTATGTCGGGCCGACCCAGGACTCATACATGTGCCGGCTAAGGATCCACAATGGCATCCTGCGCGCGTGGCAGTTTCGCGGCGTCGCCGACCTCGCGCGGCAGTATGGCGGCGGCTACAGCCACGTCACGACCCGCGCCAACTTGCAGGTGCGCGAGATCGGCGCCGCTGACGGCATCCCGTTCATCGAGGGCCTCGTCGACCTGGGCCTGACCTCGAAGGGCTCTGGCGCCGACAACATCCGCAACGTCACGGGGACGCCCACCGCCGGGATCGACCCGCAGGAGTTGGTCGACACACGGCCCTACGCCAAGGAGTGGCACCACCACATCCTGAACGACCGCTCGCTCTATGGCCTGCCCCGCAAGTTCAACGTCGCGTTCGACGGCGCGGGCCGCATCGCGGCGCTCGAGGACACCAACGACATCGGCTTCCAAGCCGTTGAACTGCGCGAGGGGTTTGGCGTCGAGGCGGGCGTGTGGTGGCGGCTCGCGCTCGGCGGCATCACCGGACACAAGGATTTCGCGCGCGACACCGGCGTGATCGTTCCGCTCGAGCAGGCCACGAGGGTCGCCGACGCCATCGTCCGCGTCTTCATCCGCGCCGGCGACCGCACCGACCGGACCAAGTCGCGGCTGAAATACCTGCTCGACGCCTGGGGCTTCGAAAAATTCCTCGAAGCGGTCGAAACCGAGCTTGGCCTCAAGCTCACCCGGGCGCCGGCGGGAGCCGTGGCGCCGCGCCCCGAGAGCGATCGGATGGCGCATATCGGCGTCCATCCGCAGCGGCAGCCCGGCCACAACTGGATCGGCGTCACCCTGCCGCTCGGCCGGATGACCTATGAGCAGATGCGCGACCTTGCCGGGCTGGCCGAGGAATATGGCGACGGCGATATCCGCCTCACCGTCTGGCAGAACCTGCTGATCTCCGGCGTGCGCAACGCCTATGTGGCCGAGGTCGAGCGGCGCGTCGCGGAGATCGGGCTCGCGACCTCCGCCTCCAACGTCCGGGCCGGCCTCGTGGCCTGCACCGGCAGCCGCGGCTGCAAGTTCTCCGCCGCTGACACCAAGGGCTACGCGGACCAGATCGCGAGCCACATCGACGCCGTCGGGCTCACGGTGGATACGCCCATCAACATCCATGCGACCGGCTGCCACAACTCGTGCGCGCAGCACTACATCGGCGACATAGGCCTGATCGGCGCCCGCGTCGCGGTCAGCGAGGAGGACACCGTCGACGGCTTTCATCTGCATGTCGGCGGCGGCTTCGGCGGCGACGCCAATATCGGCCGCGAGCTCGTCCGGGACGTGAAGGGCGAGGACTGCCCGGCCGTCGTTGAGAAGATGCTGCGCGGCTATCTCGCCCGCCGCTCCGGCCCGCAGGAGACCTTCGCGGCCTTCTCGCGCCGTCACGAGATCGACGAGCTGAAAGCCATCTTCGAACTCGAGGGAGCGTGAGAGATGACCGCGCAGACCCCCATTCTGCCGCCGATCTTGCCCGAGAACGCGCCCTTCAGCCCGGAGCAGCGCGCCTGGCTCAACGGCTTCTTCGCCGGCCTGCTGTCGCTCGACGGCGGGGTGCAGTCGCTGTCTCCGGACGCCGCCAAGGCGCTGCTGGGTTCGCCGCTTCCCGGTGAGGCGAAGCCTGCGGAGGAGGATGACGGCGCGCCCTGGCACGACGCCTCTATGCCGATCAACGAGCGCATGCAGCTCGCGGAGAGCAAGCCGCTGCGGCGGCGCATGATGGCCGCGATGGCGCAGCAGGACTGTGGCCAGTGCGGCTATCTCTGCGAGAGCTATGCGGACGCGCTCGCCCGGGGCGAGGAGAAGAAGCTCAACCTCTGCGTGCCGGGCGGCAAGGAAACGCAGCGCATGCTGAAGAAGCTTGCGCTCGAGCTCGACGGCGGCGCGGCCCCGACGGCCGAGGCGCCCCCCCCGGGCGCGCCGGCCGCGGACGCCCCCGGACGGTCGCGGGAGTCCCCGGTTGAGGCGACCTTCCTGTCGCGGCGGCGCCTGAACGCGGAAGGCTCCGATAAGGAGACGAACCATGTCGAGATCGATCTCTCGCAATGCGGGCTGACCTACGAGCCCGGCGACAGCTTCGGCCTGTTCGCCAGCAACGCGCCGGAGCTCTGCGGCGAGGTCACGGCGCGGCTCGGCGCCGCAATGGACGACGCCGTGACGCATGACGGCGAGACCCTGACCCTGAGGGCGTGGCTCTCCGACAAGGTTTCGCTCGGCGTCGCGCCGGACGCGCTGTTCGAACTGCTCGGAACTTACGCGGAAGACGCCGACGACAAGGCGAAGCTCGCGCGCCTCGCCGAGGGCGATGATCCGGACGGCGACCTCGAGACGCTGGACGTGCTCGCCGCGCTTGAGAAATTCCCGGGCGCGACGCCGCCCGTCGCCGAATTCCTGGCGAGCCTCGAACCGCTGCAGCCGCGGCTGTACTCGATCTCCTCCGCGCTTTCCGCCGACCCGGGCAAGGTCAGCCTCACCGTCGACGCCGTGCGCTACCGCGTCGGCGACCGCACCCGTCTCGGCCTCGCCTCGACCTATCTGGCCGACCGGGTGGGACCGGGTGACCGTCTCAGGGTCTATGTGCAGAAGGCGCACGGCTTCGCGCTGCCGAAGGACGGCGCCACGCCGATCATCATGGTCGGCCCCGGCACCGGGATCGCGCCGTTCCGGTCGTTCCTGCGGGAGCGGCGCGCGACCGGCGCCGAGGGCGACGCCTGGTTGTTCTTCGGTCATCAGCGCGAGGCGACCGATTTTCTTTACCGCGAGGAGCTCGCCGAGCTTCAGGAGGCCAAAACCCTGACCCGGTTGTCGCTCGCCTGGTCGCGCGACGGGTCGGAGAAGGTCTATGTGCAGGACCGCATGCGTGAGGCCGGAGCCGAGCTCTGGAGCTGGCTCGAGCGCGGCGCGCATTTCTATGTCTGCGGCGACGCCAAGCGCATGGCGGCGGACGTCGAGAAGGCGCTGGTCGACATCGTCTCCGAGCATGGCGGGCGGGACGGCAAGGCGTTCGTCGCCGAGCTGCGCAAGGCGGGCCGCTATCAGGCGGACGTCTATTGATGAACGCAGCCGCTACTGGATCCTGGGCGGCTGTCCGCCGATGAACGCCTATGCGCGCGAGCGGCCTCCGGTCCGCACCACCTGCCCCTATTGCGGCGTCGGCTGCGGGGTGCTGGCGACCCCCGACGGCGCCGGCGGCGCGACGATCGCGGGCGACCCGGAGCATCCGTCGAATTTCGGCCGGCTCTGCTCGAAGGGCTCAGCGCTGGGCGAGACGCTGTCGCTCGACGGGCGGCTGCTGCACCCGGAGATCGACGGCCGCAGGGTTTCCTGGGACGAGGCGCTCGACGCCACCGCGCGCGGCTTCCGGGACACTCTGGAGCGCCACGGGCCGGAGGCGATCGCCGTCTATCTGTCCGGGCAACTGCTGACCGAGGATTATTACGTCGCCAACAAGCTGTTCAAAGGCTTCTTGGGCTCGGCCAATGTCGACACCAACTCGCGGCTTTGCATGTCCTCGTCGGTCGCCGGCCACAAGCGGGCGTTCGGCGCCGACACGGTGCCGGGCGTCTATCGCGACCTCGAGACCGCCGACCTCCTCGTGCTCGTCGGCTCCAACGCCGCCTGGTGCCACCCGGTGCTGCACCAGCGGATGCTGGCGGCGCGGGCGGCGCGTGGCGCCAGAATTGTCGTGCTGGACCCCCGCCGCACGGCGACCGCCGAAGAGGCTGACCTGCACCTGCCGCTGAAGGGCGGCTCCGACGTCGCGCTGTTCTCCGGCCTGCTCGTCGCGCTGGCGGACGGCGGCTTCGTTGATCAGGCTTATGTCGACGATCACACCGCCGGCTTCGAAGCGGCGCTCGCGCGGGCCCGCGAGATCGCTCCCGACCGCGCCGCCGTGGCGGCGGCCTGCGGGCTGGCCGAGACCGAGCTCGTCGCGTTCTACGAGCTGTTCGCCGGCGCCGAGCGGGTGGTGACGCTCTACAGCCAGGGCGTGAACCAGTCGGCGCGCGGCACCGACAAGGTCAACGCGATCATCAACGTTCATCTCGCGACGGGACGCATCGGCCGCGAAGGCATGGGGCCGTTCTCGCTGACCGGCCAGCCGAACGCGATGGGCGGCCGCGAGGTCGGCGGCCTGGCCAACCAGCTCGCGGCCCATATGGGCTTCGACGCCGTCTCGATCGACAGGGTCCGGCGGTTCTGGGGCGCGCCCCGCATGGCGCATTCCGAGGGCCGCATGGCCGTCGACATGTTCGACGCGATCGGCCGTGGCGAGATCAAGGCGCTCTGGGTGATGGGCACCAACCCCGCCGCGTCGCTGCCGCGCGCCGACGCGGCGCGTGACGCGCTTCGAAAGCTCGAGCACTTCGTGGCGTCGGAAAACGTCGCCTCCAACGACACGCTTGGGGCCGGAGCGAAGATCCGCCTGCCGGCCGCGGCCTGGGGCGAGAAGGACGGCACGGTCACGAATTCCGAACGTCGCATCTCTCGGCAGCGCCCGTTCCTCGCTCCGCCGGGCGAGGCGCGCCCCGACTGGTGGATTCTTTCGCGCGTCGCCGGGCGGCTCGGCTTCGGAAGTGACTTCGGGTGGCGGACGGCCGGCGAGGTGTTTCGCGAGCACGCCGCGCTATCGGCGTTCGAGAATGACGGCGCGCGCGACTTCGACATCGGCGCGCTCGCCGCGCTGGACGGGCCGGCCTATGACGATCTGGAGCCCACCCAGTGGCCTGCCCGCAAGGGCGCGGCTGGCGGCGAGACCCGCTTCTTCGCCGAAGGCGGGTTCTTCACGCCGGACCGCCGCGCGCGCTTCGTGGCGGTGGAGGTCCCGGCCGCCACCGACGCCGCCCGACCGCTCCGGCTCAACACCGGCCGCATCCGCGACCAGTGGCACACCATGACGCGAACCGGCAAAAGCCCGCGCCTCGCCAGCCACCTGCCTGAACCCTTCCTCGAGATATCGCCTGCGGACGCGCTTCGCGCCGGGCTCGCCGACGGCGGCTTCGCGCGCGTGACGAGCGCCCATGGCGAGGCGGTGCTCCGGGTGCAGCTCGACGAGCGCGCCGCCGACGGCGCCGTGTTCGCGCCGATCCACTGGACCCGCGAGACCTCCTCCCACGGCCACGTTGGCGCGCTCGTGCACGCCGTCACCGACCCGATCTCCGGCCAGCCGGACGCCAAGGCGACGCCGGTCTCGGTTGCGCCCGCGGCCTTTGCGCGACAGGGCTTTGCGCTGACTCGCGGCGTCCTCGGCGTACTGGATGGCGACGCCTGGTGGGCCCGGGCCGCGGCCCCGCAGGGTGTCAGCCTGCTGTTCGCCACCAACGCCGCCGTCGCGCTCGACCGGGTATTTCCCGATCTTCACGAGCGCGACGAGGTCGTCGACTTCGTCGACGCCGCCCGCAAGACCTACCGGGCCGCGGCGTTCCGCGACGGACTGCTCCAGGCGGCGCTCTTCGTCGGCGCCGGGCCGCAGGCGGGAGCGTGGAACTTCCTTCGAGCCAAGCTCGGGACCGCGCTCACCGACGGCGAGATCCGCGGCCTTCTTCTGGCCGGACGCGGGCGGGACGAAGCGGACTGCGGTCCTCTGGTCTGCGCGTGCCATGGCGTCGCCCGGGGCGCGATCGAGGATGCGCTGCGCTCGGGCGCGAGAGACGCCTCGGCAGTCGGCAGCATGACGAAGGCCGGCACCAATTGCGGCTCCTGCCTTCCGGAAATTCGCCGGATGGTCGCCGCGAGCGCGAGGACAAGCGTCCCGGCGTGAGCCTGTGCCCGGGACGGCTCAGGCCGGAAAGGCGAGCACGATGCGCGTGCCGTGATGCCCGGAGTCGCGTTCGATGCGTGACTGGATCGTCGCCGCCATGGTGCGGACGATCTTCTGGCCGAGCCCGGTGCCCTTCGGAGCGGCGTCTTCCGCCATGCCGATCCCGTCATCCTCCACGCTGAGCGCCAAGGTCGCGCCGGCGCGCGTGAGCTTGACGCGGACCTCGCCTTCGACGCCCGTCGGATAGGCGTATTTGAACGCGTTCGTGACGAGCTCCGTCACGATCACGCCGAGCGAGACTGCCCGGTCCGTCGCCATCTTCATCGGCTCGACCGCAAGCGCGATGCGGTGCGGGCGATCGCTGGTCCGAAGCGAGCTCTCGAGCTCTTCGGCGAGCCCGGTCAGATAATCGTCCATGTCGACGGATCGCACGTCGTGCGACGTGTAGAGCCGGCGATGGATCTGGGCGATGGCCAGGATGCGGGCCTCGGTCTCGCGCATCATGTCGCGCGCCGGACCGTCAGGCAGCGCCGAGGACTGCAGGTGCACGAAGGCGGAGACGAGCTGCAGGCTGTTGCCGACGCGGTGGTTGACCTCGCGCAGCAGCGTCTCGGCGCGATCGCGCGCCTCGACCATGGCGCGCTCGGCGGCTTCCTTCTGGCGCCGCACCTCGACCTGCTCGATCGCCTGCGTGATCGCGGCCCGCAGCAGAGCAAGGAACTCGCCCGCGACATCCTTAATGACATAGTCCGAGGCGCCGGCCTTGAGGGCCGCGACCGCGACCCGGCCGTCATCCGTGCCGGTGACGTAGATCACCGGCGGCCGCTCGGGCAGCGCCCTGATCGCCGGCAGCAGATCGAGACCCGTTTCGCCGGCGAGGAAATGATCGAGCGCGACGACGTCGAAGCGCTGCTCCCCGAGCAGCATCAGACCCTCGGCGCAGGTTCCGACCGCCGTCACCGCGTAGCCGGCCCGCGCCAAATCGCGCGAGACGAGGCGGCGCAGCGCCTCGTCATCCTCGATGTAGAGGATCTTGCCCGCGACCTCTGAGGGCCCTTGGCTCATGCGTCGGGGACCTGCATCACCGACAGGAACAGGCCGAGCTGGCGGATGGCGGTTGCGAAGGTGTCGTAGTCGACCGGCTTGGTGATGTAGACGTTGCAGCCGAGATCATAGCAGCGCTGGATTTCGACCTTGTCGTCGGTGGTGGTCAGCACGATCACCGGCGCGCGCTTCAGTCGGTCGTGGTGCTTGAGGATCGTCAGGATGTCGATCCCGGTCATGTCCGGCAGGTTGAGGTCGAGCAGGATCAGCAGGGGGCCGTTCGCGGTCGTCTCGCTCGACCGCAGGAACTGCAGCGCGGACGTGCCGTCGGCGAAATGGCGGATCTCGTTGTTCACGCCCGCCCGCCGGACGTTCTTCTCGATCAGCCGGGCATGACCTTCATCGTCCTCGATCATCACGATCACGACGGGACGTTGGTTGCTGGTGCTCATGCGGCGGCCTGCGTCTCGGTTTGCGGCCGCAGAACGGCCGGGAAGGTCAGATGGAAGCTCGAGCCCTTGCCCGCCTCGGAGGTCAGGCTGATCGTTCCGCCAAGGCGGCGCACGCTCGCGCGCACGAAGGCGAGGCCAAGGCCCTCGCCGGGCTTGTCCTGCGCGCCCGCGCGGCGGAAGAGCTCGAACACGCGCTCATGATCCCTGGCGTCGATGCCGCGTCCATTGTCCTCAATCGTATACTCGACCTGCGGCCCAATCCGCCGGCCGCGGATCTCGATCCGCCCCGGGCGCGCCGGATCAAGATATTTGACGGCGTTCTCTATCAGGTTCTGGAAGATCTGCTCTATAGAAAGCCGGTCCGTCACGAGCGCAGGCATGGCGGGATCGACCACGATCTCCGCGCCCACCGCAGTGGTCTGCTGATGCAGCGTCGCCGCGATGCCGTTCGCCATTTCGCTGACTGAGACGCTCTCGGGCGTCACCACGCGTCGGCCCTCGCGCGACAGCCGCAGGATCGCGTTGATCAGCCGGTCCATCTTCGAGGTCGACGTCCGGATGAAGCCGATCGCCTCCGGCAGGTCGACCTCCACCGCCTCACGCGTCTCCGGCTTGATCTTGTCCGGCACGCTTTCAGTCAGCTCGTCGAGCTGCTCCTTCAGCACGGCCCGCGCGGCGTCGAGTTCGCTGGTGAAGCCCATCACATTGACCAGCGGCGCCCGGAGATCATGGCTGACGATATAGGCGAAGCGCTGGATTTCCGCATTGGCGGCGAGGAGCTCCGACGTGCGCTCGGTCACCGCCGCCTCGAGCCCCTGATTGGCCTGAGCGAGCTCTTCCTGCGCCGCCGCAAGCACGCGCGTCTGACGGCGGACGAGCATTTGCGCCACGAAGGCGAGCGCCCCCGCGATGAGCAGGCCGAGCACCACGACGGCGAGCAGCCCGTTGGACAACCGGGCGGCGTCGTCGGTGCGTTCCGCAAGCGTGCGATCCTCGCGGACCGTCATCTGCGCGACCAGCTGGCGGACCTGCTGCATCGCCTCGCGCCCGCGGTCCGACATCACGATGGCGAGCGCCTCGTCGCGCTTGCCCGAGGTGCTGAGCCCAACGGTCTCCGAAAGCTCGTCGAACTTGACCTTCACCGCCGCCCGCAAGGCCTCGAAATCGGCGCGCTGCGGCCCCTCCGGGGCGACCAACTCGCCGAGGCGACGAATGTGATCGGCGATCTGCTCCATGGCCCGGCGGTAGGGCCTGAGATAGCGATCCTCGTTGGTGAGCAGATAGCCCCGCTGGCCCGTCTCGGCGTCCTGCGTGAGGCTCAGCGTCCTGACGATCTCGTTCTTGGTCTCGAGCGTGACCGCGACCTGGCGATTGAAGTCATCCGACTTGCTGACGAGCCAGACCGAAGCTCCCGCCACGCCAACGAGGGCGGCGAAGCCGAGAATGAGCATCAGGATTTCGTTGCGGACGGCCGAGCTCTTCGCGAGCATCCCAGTCATCGCGGCGTCCCGCGCGACGCGGAAAGGCGCAGTTCCCAGTCCCCCGGCACCCCGATTATCAACGTCACCGCCTGGTTGTTTATCCGCGGGTAGTCAAATGCCCCCTATCGGGGGCGCCGTCCAGCCCGAAATCGGCCGTGCGGCCCAGCTCTGGAGAAAAAACGGCGGATATCGCTCAGTCGGCGATCTTCAGGCTCCCGGCCGCCGCCTTGTCGAGCGCGCGGCGACGCAGGTCGACGGCGCGCCAGTTGAAGGTCATCCGGACGCGGCCGCCCGGCAGCCGCTTCACGCCCGCGATCCGACGCGGGCCGGCGGCCGCCCCGAAGGTCGCGACCGGGACGGTCCCGGTCACCTTGAAGCCGCGCGCGGCGAGCAGCGCCCTCACCTTCACGCAATAGTCGACCGAGCGCTGCGAGTAGCGGGTCTCGCCGTGGCCGGCGCGGTATTTCATGACGGTCGCGCAGATGTCCTGGCCGGTCTTCCGCCAGGCTTGGCTGAGATAGCGGACGCCGTAGCGCACGTTCACCGCGGGATCGAACAGTTCCGGCAGAGGCTCACGGAAGCCCAGCATGCGGGCCGTCGAGGGCAGCACCTGCATCAGCCCGACCTCGCCGACCGAGCCGACCGCATTCGGGTTGAAACCGCTCTCGACTTCGGCCACCGCCTCGGCGACCTCCGGCGGCAGTTCGTCCGCCACCGCCTGCTCGCGAACCATCTTGCGCAGGGTCGCGGCGTCGGGCGCGGCCGGAGGAGCCTCCGCAGCCGCGGGCGGCGCTGCGGGCGGGTCCGCGGGCGCCTGCGCGGTCGCGACATGCGCCCAGGCCAGCCACCCAAGCGCCGCCAGGCCGATCCGCCCGAGGCCGCCGCCGGTCGATCGACGCGGGCGCAGGCTGGCGCAGATTTGGGTCTCGCAAGGCATCGGGTCGATCTTGCGCAGCCGCGCGCCGCGACGGCAATCCTGGAGCGCCGTTAGGCTTTCAAGAAAGCTTTGGCGCCATGCTTCGCGCCTTGCCGCGCGAGACGCCGGAGCCAGACGCATGACCGCCTTCGACGCCGCGGGTCGGCCGCGCAGCCTGCCGTTCGATCGCTGGACGGCCGTCACCGTGATCGCAGTCGCGCTCGCGGCGGCGCTCGTCGCAGCGGCTCTTTATCGCGCGCTCGGCGAACATGGCGGCGTCAACAGCTACGCGCTGCTCGCCGACGCCTTCCTGCACGGCCGCTTCGACAGCCCGACCTGCTTCGACAGCGACTGCGCCCGCTTCCAGGACCGCATCTATGTGATCTTCCCGCCGGTTCCGGCGGTGATCGCGATGCCGCTGGTGGCGCTGTTCGGCGTCGACGCCCGCGGCTTCATTCCGATCTCGCTGGCGCTCACCGCCGTCAGCGGCTGGGCCTGGTGGAGCATCGCCGGCCGGCTCGGCCTCGGCCGTGACGCGCGGCTCTGGGCGACGCTCGCCTTCATCTTCGGCGCGCCCGCCGCTTATGTGACGCTGCGCGGCGACGGCGTCTGGTTCTTCGCCCAGGTCGTAGCGCTGGCCCTGGTCAGCCTGGCGATCCTGGCCGCGCTCGACCGGCGCCTCGTGCTCGCCGGCGCGCTGATCGGCCTCGCCTTCCTGTCGCGCCAGATGGCGCTGTTCGTCGCGCCGTTCCTGTTCGCGCTGTCGCGCCCCAGGGGCGCCCGGCTGATCGCCTTCGACCGCGACACGATCTCGGACGCGCTCCGGCTCGGCGCGCCGATCGTCGCCGCGATCGGCCTCTACTGCCTCTACAACTGGGCCCGGTTCGGGGCGCCGCTCGACACCGGCTACGCCCACATCGCCGACTACCCGCCGGAGAACGACCGCAACTTCATCACCTGGCGGATCCTCGATTTCGGCCTGTTCTCGAAGGACTACCTCGTCTTCAACCTGGCGCATCTGTTCCTGCAGGGCTTCCATGTCGAGTTCGGCGGCAAGTACATGACGGAGCTGGTCCGGATGGACCCGATGGGGACCTCGCTGATCGCCGCCAGCCCGTTCCTGCTCTACGTCTTCTACGCCCGGGCGGACGCCAGGCTCCTGGTCGGCGTCGTCGTGATCGCGATCGTCGCCGGGATCACGCTGTTCTACCATTCCAACGGGTTTTCGCAGCACAACGTGCAGCGCTACGCGCTCGACTGGCTGCCGGTGCTGTACGTCCTGCTGCTGCCCGCCTTCGCGGCCGATCCGGAGAAGGCGGCCGAGCGTCTCAAGATGTTCAGGCTGCTCGCGACCTACGCGATCGCGCTCAACGTGGCGGCGTTCGCGCTGGCGGCGGTCACCAAGGGCGCGACCTGAGCAAACGGCTCAGCGCGAGCCCTTCATGATCTGCCGGAAAGCGTCATCGAAGATGTAGCTGATCGCGAGCGCCGCCCCGATCGTGATGTGATCGGCGTCGCTGTAGAGCAGCTGCCCGTCCTGCTCGACCGGGCACACGACCGGTCCGCAGAGCGCCGCCGTCGGGTCGACGAACAGGCCGCCGTCCTTCTCGGTCTCTTCCGTCAGGATGTCGCGGGCGCGGGCCTGGCGCGCCGCCACGGCCTCCAGCGTCGGGGCGATCGCATCTGGCGGGGTGCGCTGCAGCAGCGCCTTCGCCACGCTGTAGGGCACGTCGTAGCCCGGCTCTGGGACCGCCATCACCACCACCGGCTTCTCGCCGCCGGCGACGATCTGGCTGAGCGTCTCATCCATCGCCGCCGCGAGCTTGGCGTCCTCGCCCGGCACCGCGCCGGGCACCTTGGCGGGGTCGAACATCATGCCCTCGCGGCCGTATTCGTTGCCCTGCGCGTATTTCGTCCAGCGCGCGACCATGAACACCGCGCCGACCTTGTGGGTGCGGAGGAAATCGAGAACCGCCGCATTCGTCTCGGCGCAGCGCCGCTCGGTCGAGGGCCGCACGCCGACCGTGTCGAACTCCCGCAACGGCGGGCAGGAGCCTGCGCCGACGAAATAGCCTCTGGCGCCGAAGCGCTTGGCGGCCGCCAGGATGCCGGGCGCGATCGCATGGGCGTGGGAATCGCCCCAGATCAGGAAATCCGCCGTCGTCCGGTCGGCGGGGCCGAAGGTGCAGATCTTGCCCGCGCGGATCTCAGCCGGCGTCGGACCGCCGCTGCCGTCCGTGTCGATGAAGCAGCGCTCCTCATTCCAGCGGTCGCCATGCGCCGAATAGGCGGCCAGCACGGGCTCCGGAAGCCGCGACGGCAGGCCGTGGGTCACGACCAGAACGCCGCCGGCGAGGCAGCAGACCGCGGCCCCGGCGGCCCCTGCGGAATACAGAGCGCGGCGCGAGCCGAACCTCTCGGGCCGCCGGAAGGGCTGCTCCACCAAGCGCCATGACAGCGCGGCCAGCAGGATCGAGAGCGCCGCGACGCCAGCGGCCTGCCATGGCCCCAGTTCCGCGCCCTGGCGGTATTCGATGAAGACGATCAGGGGCCAGTGAACGAGATAGAGCGAATACGAGATCTTGCCGACGAAGGTCAGGGGCGGCGCGCTCAGGAGCCGCGCCACCAGGCCTCCTTTGCTCGCCCCGTTGATCACGAGGGCTGCGCCGAGGGTCGGCAGCAGGGCGGCCACGCCCGGAAACGCGGTCGCGCCCCCGTAGAACGTGAAGGCCGCCGCGATCATCAGCGCCCCGACTGCGGCTGCGCCTGCGCCTTCCAGCCTGCGGACCGGCCGCAGCGCGATGAGTCCGCCGAGCAGAAGCTCCCACAGCCGGAACGGCGCGAGATAGAAGGCCGCGCTCGGCAGGGCGTCGGTCGCCACGATCCCGGCCGCGAGAGAGACGACGAAAAGCCCCGCGAGGACGGGCGCAACCGCCCTCGGCCGGCGCCGCCAGAGCCACGCCAGCAGCAGCGGATAGAACAGGTAGAACTGCTCCTCGATGCCAAGCGACCAGGTGTGCAGCAGCGGCTTGCTCTGCATCGCGGCGTCGAAATAGCCGGCCTTCAGCCAGAAGCCGATGTTGGACACCATCAGCGTCGCCGCGACGGCGCTCTTGCCAAACGAGATCAGATCGGCCGGCAGCAGAAAGATCGCGGCGCCGATCGTCGTGACGAAGATCGTGGCCAGCAGCGCGGGCGCGATGCGGCGGATGCGCCGCTCGTAGAACCGCGCGATCGTGAACTCGCCGCGGCTAAGCTCCGCAGCGATCACCGAGGTTATCACATAGCCCGAGATGACGAAGAAGACGTCGACGCCGGCGAAGCCGCCCGGCACGATTCCCGCCGCGTGATAGGCCAGCACGCCAAGCACGGCGACAGCTCGCAGCCCGTCGATCTCGGGGCGATAGGGGACGCTTCGCACTGACGAAAAAGCACCGGTGGAGGGACGGTCTTCCTACGCGCTGACTTTGTCAGCAGCAAGACGCCCGCCGGTCATGGCGCCGCGCGGAAGGTCAGCAGACGGTGGCCGACATAGCTGGTCGCGGCCCCGATGCCGATCGCCGCGGCGTGCGAGATCGGCTCGACCCAGAGCGTCCATCCGAGGGCAGGCGCGAGCCAATGCACGAAGGCGACGGCGAGCGCCCAGACCTCGATCGCCCCGATCACGTTCACGAGCACGAATTTCCAGAGCTGGGAGCGAGCGTCGCCCTGGTGCGCCTCGAACACGAAGAAGCGATAGAGGAAGAAGCCCACCACCATGCCGATCGCATAGGCGGCGATCACAGCGGCGCCGAACGGCATGACCTCGTTCAGCGGGAAGCGCGCCGCCCAGTTCACCAGCGCCGCGAAGCCGCCGGCGAGCAGGAAACGGCCGATCCGGCGCATCTCCTCGGGAGACATGCGGGAGCGGATCGCGGGGGGCATCAGCGCCTGCGCAAGCTCGTACACCGGACGCCTCACCAGAACGCCAGAGACCGCGGCAGCACCGCCGCGACAAAGGCGAGCGCCATCACGGCGCCGAGCGCCAGGCTCGGCTTGTCGCGCACCGCGAAGGCGACCGGGTCGTCATGGAGTTCGTCCCGCCCCGAGAGCACCCACACCCGGCCGAGCCAGAGGAACAGCACGCAAGGGAAGGTCCAGAGCGCGGCGGGCGTCGTGTAGAACCCGGCGCGGAACGCCTCGTTGATCAAATAGAGCACCATGACGAGCACGGCCGACATGCCGGTCGCCACCCCCATGCCGATCAGGAACGGCGCGTCCGCCGCCACATAGCCGCGCCCGCTCGCCTTGTCGGCCCCGGAGCGCGCGACCCGCACCATCTCGGTGTGCCGCTTGGCGAAGGACAGGGAGGCGAAAATGAACATCGAGAACACCAGCAGCCACGGCGATCCCGGCACGCCGGCAAGCGCGATGCCGATCACCAGCCGAAGCGTGAACAGCGCCGCGAGCGTGAACACGTCGAGCACCGCGACTCGCTTGAGGCGGAACGAATAAGCCACCGTGACGGCCAGATAAGCCAGAAAAGAGGCCAGCGTGGCGGCACCCAGCATCGCCGCGCCGGCCAGCGCGACGGCGATCCCGAGAGGCGCGGCCGTCAGGCCGGCGAGGATCGGCAGCCGTCCGCTCGCGAAGGCGCGGTCTTTCTTCGACCAGTGCCCCCGGTCGTCGTCGAGGTCCCACAGATCGTTCAGGACATAGGTCGACGAGGCGAGCAGGCCGAGCAGGAGGAAGCCGATCAGGACCGTCGCCCAGGCGTCAGGGTCGAACGCCCTGCCGCCGAGCACCAGCGGCACCGCCACCAGCGCGTTCTTGGCCCATTGATGCACGCGCGCCGCTTTGGCGACGGTTCGGAGCCCCAACGGCCGGCGCGGAATGACCGCAAGCGGCGCCCGGATGGATTCGATCGCGCGCAGCGTCCTGCCGCGGGGTTCGACCGCCACCGCTTCCTGCGCCGCGCGCCAGACCGGCAGGTCCTCTGCGGCGCCGCCCGCATAGGCGAAGCCGCCCGGAAACCGCTCCCGCAGCGCCCGCGCCCGCGCATCGCCTCTGAGTTCGGCCACGCCGCCGCCCGCGACCACGCCGCCGACGAAGCCGAACCGGCGGGCGATGCGGGCTGCGGTCGCGGGATCCGCGGCGGTCACGAGATGCACCTCTCGACCGCCCGCATGCTCCGCCTCGGCCATCTCGACCAGGTCGCGATTGACGGGCAGCGCGCCGACATTGATGTCGTTGCGCGCCGCCAGCCGACGCCGAAGCGCCGCCGGGCCGCGCAGCAGCCAGCCGAGAACCGTAAAGATCCGCAGAGGATTCTCGCGGAGAAAAGCCAGCGTGGCTTCAGCCGCGAGGTCGCCGCGCAAGAGGCCGCCCTCGACGCTGACGACCAGCGGCGGCCGGCCTCGAGCGGATGTCCGACGCGGCTCCGCTTCGGCCGGCGAAGGGCTGGGCGACATGCGCGGCTCCACGGCCATCGGCTGCGCTCCGGGGACGAGTGTCAGTTCCGCCGCGGCCATTTTTTGCGGCGTTTCGCCTCCTCCTAGGACAATCGGGTTAAGAACCGCCCTATGTCCGCCGCGATGACGCGTTTGTCTTCGTCCGCCGCAGGTCCCGGGTTGCGCGTCCCGGGGCCGGATGACATCTCCTCACGGCAGACATGTCCCGACCGATCGACACGGCCGCCGAAACCGAGACGCCGCGGCTCGCCCCGCATGTGACCGACCCGCCCCCCGGCGGGACGGACCGCGGACCCGTGGGCGGGGGCGCGCCGGAGATCGACCCCGTCCCCCCGACACAGTTCCCGAGACTTCGCGCGTTCGCCGCCCGGGCCCCATGGCGCACCATCGGAGCGTGCGGCTCGCTGCTGCTGTTCGGCATGGTGCTGTTCGTGCTGCACCGGCTCGTGCAGGAAGTCGACATCGCCGACGTCAAGGCCGCCGCGGCGGCCACTCCCTGGCGGATGCTGGCGATCTCGCTCGCCGCCACAGCCGCGAGCTACGTAGCCCTCACGGGCTATGACTGGTTCGGCATCATCCACATCAAGCGCCGGGACGTGGGCTACCCGATCGCGGCGCTGGCCTCGTTCACCGGCTATGCGCTGTCCTACACGATCGGGTTCCAGATCGTGGTCGCGGGCGCGGTGCGCTACCGGATCTACGCCGGCGCCGGCCTCGGCGCCGCCGAAGTCGCCGCCATCACGGCGATTTCGGCGCTGACGCTGTGGATCGGCATCTTCTTCACGCTCGCGCTCGGCCTCGTCACCGAGGCGCCGGACGTCTCTCGGCTCGACGGCCTGTCGGCGACGGTCAACGCCACCCTCGGCGTGATCATACTGGTCGCGCTCGCCGCCTATCTGCTGTGGATCAGCCGCCGCGAGCGCGCCGTCACGATCGACGGCTACCGGCTCGCCCTGCCGAACGTGAAGTCGACCGGCGCGCAGATCATCATCGGGCTGGTCGACCTGATGGGCGCGTCCTTCGCGCTCTGGATCCTGCTTCCGCCAGACGCCGCCATCGCCTTCCCGACCTTCGCCGCGCTGTTCGTCGTGGCCATGACGCTCGGCATGCTGAGCCACGCGCCCGGCGGCGCCGGCGTGGTCGAGGCGACCGTCCTGCTCGCCTTGCCGAACCTGCCGACCGACGCCGTGCTGGCTAGCCTGCTGCTGTGGCGCGTCGTCTACTACCTCATCCCCTTCACGCTCGCGCTCGCCCTGCTGGGGGCGTCGGAATTGGCCCGGCGACGCGGGCGCATGCACCGCGCCGGCGTCATGCTGGCCGCCGTGATGCGGCCGGTCGCCCCGATCGTGCTCGGCGCCGCGGTGTTCCTCGGCGGCATCGTGCTGCTCGTCTCGGGCGCGCTGCCCGCCGAGACCGACCGGCTGCATCTCCTGCGCCGCGTCGTGCCGCTGCCTTTCGTGGAGGCTTCGCATCTGCTGGCGAGCGTGGTCGGCGTGGTTCTGCTCGTGGTCGCGCACGGCCTCCTGCGGCGGCTCGACAGCGCATACCGGGTCGCCCAGGCGCTGCTCACCGCCGGACTGATCTTCTCGCTCACCAAGGGCTTCGACGTCGAGGAAGCGGTCGTGCTCGGCGTCGTCCTGGCGCTGCTCACCGTGAATCGCCGCGCCTTCTACCGGCGCGCGTCGCTGTGGGACCAGGACCTCGCCCCGGCGTGGCTCGCCGCCGTCGCGATCGTGCTCGCGGGCTCGATCTGGCTCGGCTTCTTCGCCTATCAGGGCGTCGACTACTCCAACCAGATGTGGTGGGACTTCGCCTATCGGGGCGACGCTCCCCGCTTCCTGCGCGCCAGCCTCGCGGCCTGCGTCGCGGCGCTCGCGATCAGTCTGCACGCGCTGCTGCACCGGCATGGCCGCCCGCGCGAGACCACGCCGGAGCCCGAGGAGCGGATCGCCGCCATCGTGGCGACGTCGCCGCGCGCGGATTCGAACCTCGCCTTCCTGGGCGACAAGCGCTTCCTGTTCTCGGAGGCCGGCGACGCGTTCATCATGTATCAGGTCCAGGGCCGAAGCTGGGTCGCGATGGGCGACCCGGTCGGGCCCGCCGAGCGCACATCGGAGCTGCTCTGGGCGTTCCGGGAGCTCGCCGACCAGCACGGCGGCTGGCCGGTGTTCTATCAGGCGAGCGTGGCGCGGCTGCCGACCTATCTCGACCTCGGCCTGTCGCTGCTGAAGCTCGGCGAAGAAGCCCGGGTGGACCTCGCGAAATTCACCCTCGAGGGCAAGGCCGGCTACGAGTGGCGCTATGTCGACCGCAAGGCCAGCAAGGAGGGCCTGGAGGTCGCTGTGGTTCCGGCGGGAGACGCCGTGGCGCTCTATCCGGAGCTGAAGCGCGTCTCCGACGCCTGGATGTCCTCCAAGAAGAACAGCGAGAAGGGCTTTTCGCTCGGCTTCTGGTCTGAGGATTATCTACGGCACTTCGACATCGCGGTCGTGCGCCACAATGGCCGCATCGTGGGCTTCGCCAACATGTGGTACGGCGCGAACCACGAGGAGGCGACGGTCGATCTGATGCGCTACGCGCCCGACGCGCCCAAGGGGGTGATGGACGCGCTGTTCGTCCGCCTGATGCTGCGCGCGAAGGCCGACGGCTATCGCTGGTTCAATCTCGGCATGGCGCCGCTCTCCGGCCTCGCCGACCACCCGCTCGGCCCGACCTGGAACAGGGTGGGCGCCTTCCTGTTCCGCTACGGCGACAACTTCTACAATTTCGAGGGCCTTCGGACTTACAAGGCCAAATTCCAGCCGGTCTGGGAGCCGCGCTACCTGGCCTGTCCGGGCGGCTGGGTGCTGCCGCAGATCCTGCTCGACGTCACGGCGCTGATCGGCGGCGCGCCGAAGCGCGCGACGCCTCACGCGCCGGCGCCCGAGCCGAGCCTGACCGAGGACTCCGCCGCGTGAGGGGCTCGCTGCTTCTCCCGGCGCTCGTCGCCCTGGTCGCGCTCGCCGGCCCAGCGGCGGCCGACGACCTCCGCCGCACCACCGTCGAGAACGAGACGCTGAAGGACGTCGCCGTGCTGGCGCCCGCCGGGGAGCCTTCGGCGATCGTCGCGCTGATTTCCGACCTGGACGGCTGGACTCCCGCCCGCGCCGCGGAAGCGGAGGCGATCGCCAAGGAAGGCGGGGCAGTGATCGCGATCGACCTGCCGCGCTACCTCGCGGGCGTCACCAAGACCTCCGAGGACTGCATCTTCATGTCCGGCGACATCGAGGATTACGCCCGCCTCGCCGGCAAGACGCTCGGCATGAAGAGCTATCGGCTGCCGGTGCTGCTGGGGGTCGGCAAGGGGGCCGACGTGGTTTACGCGATGCTCGCCCAGGCGCCCGCCAACATGTTCTCCGGCGGAGTGTCGGTCGGCTTCAGCGACCGGCTGCCGCTGTCGAAGCCCCTGTGCGACGGGCCGAAGTCGACCCGCAGGGAGGGCGATGATCTTGTGGTCGGCGACGACCCGCCCGAGGGGCTGCAGGGCGAATGGCGGATTCTCACGCCAGCGCCTGCCGCCGAGAGCCTCAAGAACTTCGTAAAGAACCTGCCGAACGCCGACGTGGTGGAGGAGGAGCCCGGCGCCGACATGGCCGCGGAAGCCCGCGACGCCGCTTTCGACATCGGCGGCGGCGAACCCGACGCGGTCAATTCGCTGCCGCTCGTGCTCTACCCGCCGAACCGCCCGGACCCGAAGGGCCTCGCGGTGATCTATGCCGGCGACGGCGGCTGGCGCGATCTCGACAAGAGCGTCGCCGGCTACTTCCAGCAGGAAGGCTACGGCGTCGTGGGCGTCGACACGCTGCGCTACTTCTGGAACGAGAAGACGCCGCGTGAGCTCGGCGACGATCTGGAGGCGATCGTCGGGCGCTACGCTCCGGAATGGAAGGCCAAGCGCATCCTGCTCGCCGGCTATTCCTTCGGCGCCGACGTCATTCCGTTCGCGTGGCAGCGCATCTCGCGATCGGTGCGCGACCAGGTCGGGCTAATCGCCTTGCTGGGCCTCTCCAAGACCGCCGACTTTGAGGTCAGCGTGGCGGGCTGGCTCGGGGTCGGCTCAGGCGAGCACGACGTGCTGAAGTCTTCCGCGAGTCTCCCGATGGACCGCGTGATGTGCGTCTACGGCAAGGAGGAGCTCGAGGAGAAGGACAATGACGTCGCCTGCGCGACCGACGTGTTCCCGCCCTCAGCGCGGCTCGAGCTCCCCGGCGGGCATCATTTTGACGAGGATTACGCGGCGCTCGCCAAGCGTATCGACGACGAGTTCACCAAGCGCGCCTCCACCGGCCGCTGACCGCCGAGCGCTATCGCGACGGCGCGTCCAGAGCTAACCTGCATCAAGCATCCGCCGCGGGCGCGGCGAATGGGCGGAGGACAGCCCATGTCGGTGAGCTCCGAACCGGTCGCTCCGGCGGCGCTTACGGCGCAATGCTGCGTCGTGGGCGGCGGGCCTGCGGGCCTGATGCTGGGCCTGCTCTTGGCGCGGGCCGGAGTTGACGTCGTCGTGCTGGAGAAACACGCCGACTTCCTGCGCGATTTCCGCGGCGACACCATCCACCCCTCGACGCTCGACGTCATGGCGGATCTCGGGCTGCTGAAGCGCTTCCTCGACCTGCCGCACCAGGAGGTCGAGACGCTGACCGGCTTCGTCGAGGACGAGCCGTTCCGGATCGCCGATTTCCGGCGGCTTTCCACCCGCTGCCGGTTCATCGCCTTGATGCCGCAGTGGGATTTTCTCGACTTCATCGCCGGCGAGGCCGAGCGCTACCCGAATTTCCGCCTGCTTCGGCGGGTCGAGGCGACAGGTCTGGCGCGGCGCGAGGGACGCGTGACCGGCGTCGAGGCCCGCGCAGAAGCCGGTCCGCTCGCCGTGACCGCCGATCTGGTGGTGGGGTGCGACGGCCGCCGTTCGACGGTCCGCCAGAGCGCCGGCCTGGAGAGCGAAACGCTCGGGGCGCCGATGGACGTGATGTGGTTCCGGCTTTCGCGCGAGCCGACCGACGGCGACGCCACCGCAGGGCGGTTCAGCGCCGGCGCGGTGTTCGTGACGATCAACCGCGGCGACTATTGGCAGTGCGCCTATTTGATCCCGAAAGGCGGCGCGATCGCCGTCCGGCAGAAGGGCCTGGAGGCATTTCGTCAGGCCGTGGCGCGGCGGGCGCCGTTCGCGCCCGAGCGGGTCGCGGACCTCGCCTCCTGGGATCAGGTCAGCCTGCTGACCGTGGCGGTCGATCGGCTGAAGCGCTGGGACCGGCCGGGCGTGCTGTGCATCGGCGACGCCGCTCACGCGATGTCGCCGATCGGCGGCGTCGGCATCAACCTGGCGATCCAGGACGCGGTCGCGACCGCCAATCTCCTGGCCGCTCCCTTGCGTGAGGGCCGGCTCGGCCAGGAAGACGTCCGGCGCGTGCAGGCCCGTCGGGAATGGCCGACGCGGGTGACGCAGGCGCTGCAGGTCCAGGTCCAGAACCGCATCATCTCGCCGGCGCTCAGCAGCGGCGAGCGCCTGAGGCCGCCGCTCGCGCTGCGGCTCCTGGGGCGGTTCCCGGCGCTGACGCGGATACCCGCCCGGATCGTCGGCGTCGGCGTCCGCCCCGAGCGGGTGACGGCGCCGGCCGCAGCGACGCCGCGGCCGCTCTAGGGGCGGCCGGGCTCCTCGGGCGCCCGCGCGTCGATCGCCAGCGCATGCACCGGCCCGGCGAGCTCCGCGGCAAGCAGCGCGTTGACCCGCCTATGGCGCTCGATCCGGCTCACGCCCGAAAACGCGTCCGAAACGATCCGCACGCGGAAATGCGTCTCGCCGCCCGGGCGCGACCCCGCGTGGCCGGCGTGCAAGTGGCTTTCGTCGACGACCTCCAGCCGCTGCGGTCGCAACGCCTCGGTCAGGGCGCTCTCGATGCGGTCGCGCACGCTCATGCTAAGTCTCCGTCTTCGCCGCTGAATCGATCCGGGCGGGGCGCTCGTCAAGCCGCCCGGACGAAGAGCGGTGTTGCGCCGCCGCATCCTTGTTCGGGTCCGCCGGCGCAACCATAATGGACCTCGTGATGAAGCTCGACAGTCCCTGGTTTGATCGGATCCGCGTCTCCCGCTCCCGCTCAGAGGAGCGCCCGGAGCCCAAAGTCGCGTTGTGTCAGCATCCCGGATGCCGGGCGCCCGGAACCTATCGGGCGCCCAAGGGGCGCGACCGCGAGAACGACTACTGGCGCTTTTGCCTGGAACATGTGCGCGCCTACAACTCTTCCTACAACTTCTTCGCCGGGATGTCCGACGAGGATCTGCGCGCCTATGAAAAGGACGCGCATGTCGGCCATCGCCCGACCTGGCAGATGGGCCGTAACGGCCCTGCCAGCGCGGACGCCCGCAAGCGGAAGGGGCGGCAGCGCGGCTGGGCGGGCGAGTTCGTGTTCGATGACGCCTTCAACGTCTTCGGCGAGGAGCGCGCCGGCCGGCCAGAGCCGGAGCGCGAGCTGAAAAAGGTCGAGCGGAAATCGCTCGAGGCGCTGAATCTCGGCGCGAGCGCGACCGGCGACGAGATCAAGGCGCGCTACAAGGAGCTGGTGAAGCGGCTGCACCCGGACGCGAATGGCGGCGACCGCAGCATGGAGGACAAATTGCGCGAGATCATCCAAGCCTATAACTATCTCCGATCCGCCGGCTTCTGCTGATCCGAACTTTTGAGCGCGCGTTCCGCGCGCCGCCGGGCCTGCCGCGCGGGCTCTTGCCCGGCCAGGAGGCCCCATGACCGCTCTCATCGACGCTCCGTCCGCCGACACGCTCCTGCCCGACATGAAGGTGTCAGCGCGCCAGGTCTTCGGCATCGACAGCGATCTCGAGATTCCAGCCTATGCGGAGGCGCACGGCGCGGTGCCGGACCTCGATCCGGACTATCTGTTCGACCACGACACCACTCTGGCGATCCTGGCCGGATTCGCCCGTAACCGGCGCGTCATGGTCACGGGCTATCACGGCACCGGAAAGTCGACCCATATCGAGCAGGTGGCGGCGCGGCTGAACTGGCCCTGCGTGCGGGTCAACCTCGACAGCCATGTCAGCCGCATCGACCTCATCGGCAAGGACGCGATCGTCCTCAAGGACGGCAAGCAGGTCACCGAGTTCCGCGACGGCATCCTGCCCTGGGCGCTGCAGCACAACGTCGCGCTGGTGTTTGACGAGTACGACGCCGGCCGGCCGGACGTGATGTTCGTGATCCAGCGCGTGCTCGAGCAGTCCGGGAAACTCACCCTGCTCGACCAGCGGCGCGTGCTGCGCCCGCATCCGGCGTTCCGTCTGTTCGCGACAGCCAATACGGTCGGTCTGGGCGACACCTCCGGCCTCTATCACGGCACGCAGCAGATCAATCAGGGCCAGATGGACCGCTGGTCGATCGTGACGACGCTGAACTATCTGGCGCACGACAAGGAGGTCGACATCGTGCTCGCCAAGGCGCCGCAATACCGCGGCGCGCCGAACGGCCGGGACACGGTGTCGAAGATGGTGCGGCTCGCCGATCTGACGCGCCAGGCCTTCATCAATGGCGATCTGTCGACCGTCATGAGCCCCCGCACGGTCATCACCTGGGCCGAGAACGCCGACATCTTCGGCGATCTGGGCTTCGCGTTCCGGCTCACCTTCCTCAACAAATGCGACGAGCTCGAGCGCTCGCTTGTCGCGGAATTCTACCAGCGCTGCTTCGGCAAGGAGCTGCCGGAAAGCGCCGTCAACGTCGTGATGAGCTGACCTCCCGGCCGTGATCTCCAACCGCAAGCCCGGCGAGAAGGTCGCGCCGCCCTCCGAGCCGCTGAAGCGGGCGGTGGCGGGCTGCCTGCGGGCGATCGCGGGCGACGCGGAGGTCGAGGTCTCCTTCGCGCCCGAGCGGCCGGCGCTGTCGGGCCAGAAGGCGCGGCTTCCGGAGCCGCCGCGGCGCATGAGCCCCGAAGACGTCGCGATCCTGCGCGGCCACGCCGACTCCATGGCGCTGCGGCTCGCCTGCCATGATCAGGCGACGCACGCCCGGCTGGCTCCGCAGGGCTCGGAAGCGCGCGCGGTGTTCGATGCGGTGGAGCAGGCGCGCGTCGAGGCGATCGGCGCGCGGCGGATGGCGGGCTCGGCGACCAATCTCGCCGCCATGCTGGAGGACCGCTATCACCGCGGCCCCTATGCGGACGTCACCGACCGCGCCGATGCGCCGCTCGAAGATGCGGTCGCGCTGATGGTGCGCGAGCGCCTGACGGGCAGGAAGCCTCCCGAATCCGCCCGTAAGCTGGTCGAGCTCTGGCGCCCCTGGATCGAGGAGAAGGCCGGGGCCAACCTGTCGCGGCTCGACAAGGTGCTCGAGGACCAGAACGCCTATGCGCGCACGATCCGCGACCTGCTGACCTCGCTCGACATGGGCGAGGAACTGGCGTCCGACCGCCAGCAGAACGAGGAAGAGGGCGAAGCCGACGGCGAGCAGCCGCCCCCGCAGCAGGGCGAATCCGCGGACGCGCCGCAGGATCAGAGCCAGGGCGCGGACGAGGCAGAGACCGAGGCATCGTCGGAAGCCGACGAAGACGCGGAGCAGATCGAGGCCGCCGACGCGCCGCCGACCGACGCGCCGGATGACGACGAGCTCGGCGAGGCCGAGGAGGCGACCGAACCGTGGCGCCCGAAGGACGACCGCCGCAACGAGCGCGACCGGCCGGATTACGTCGCCTTCACCACCAGATTCGACGAGGAGGCGCTCGCCGAGGAGCTCTGCGACGCCGAAGAGCTCGCCCGTCTGCGCTCCTATCTCGACAAGCAGCTTTCGGCGCTGCAGGGCGTCGTCGGCCGGCTCGCCAACCGGCTCCAGCGCAGGCTGCTCGCGCAGCAGAGCCGCGCCTGGGACTTCGACCTCGAAGAGGGCATGCTGGATCCGGCGCGGCTGTCGCGGGTCGTGATCGACCCGATGAGCGCTCTGTCCTTCATGCATGAGCGCGACACCGAGTTCCGCGACACCGTAGTGACGCTGCTGCTCGACAATTCCGGCTCGATGCGCGGCCGCCCGATTACGGTCGCGGCGACCTGCGCGGATATCCTGGCGCGCACGCTTGAGCGCTGCGGCGTGAAGGTCGAGATCCTCGGCTTCACCACCCGCGCCTGGAAAGGTGGCCAGTCGCGCGAGCAATGGCTCGCCGCCGGCAAGCCGATGGCGCCCGGGCGGCTGAACGACCTGCGGCACATCATCTACAAGGCCGCCGACGCGCCTTGGCGGCGCACCCGCAAGAACCTCGGGCTGATGATGCGCGAGGGGCTGCTGAAGGAAAACATCGACGGCGAGGCGCTGATCTGGGCGCATGAGCGCCTGCTGCGCCGCCCCGAGCAACGCCGCATCCTGATGGTGATCTCCGACGGCGCGCCGGTCGACGACTCGACGCTTTCGGTCAATCCCGGAAACTATCTCGAGCGGCACCTGCGCAAAGTCATCCACGAGATCGAGACGCGATCGACCGTCGAACTGATCGCGATCGGCATCGGCCACGACGTCACCCGCTACTACAGGCGGGCCGTCACGATCGTGGACGCCGAGGAGCTCGGCGGCGCGATGACCGAGAAGCTCGCCGAACTCTTCGAGGAGACCAGCGGGCATCGAGGCGGCCACGCGTGAGGCTCGTCGTGGCGCTCGCGGCGCTGCTCGCCTGCGCCGGAGCGGCCGCGGCCGAGCCCGCGGCGGAACCAGCCGCGCGCGAGGCGCCGAAGCCGATCGAGGTCGCAGTCTCGGCCATCGATCATTTCGACAGCCGAACGCCGATCGGCGGCGCCTATGACCAGTTGATCTTCCTCGGCGGGCTGCAGCTGAAGTCCGCCGAGCCGAGGTTCGGCGGCCTTTCCGGGCTGCGGCTTTCGCCGGACGGCCGCCGTCTGACCGCGATCAGCGACCGCGGTTCGTGGTTCACCGGCGCGTTGCGCTATGAGGGGTCGCAACCTGTAGGTCTCGACGATGTGGTCGTCGCCGACACGCCGGGCCGCGACGGCAGGCCGCTGCGGGGACGCAAAGGCTTCGACACGGAAGGGCTCGAGATCGAGGGCCGCGCCGCCTGGGTCTCGTCGGAACGCGCGAACTGGCTGACGCGCTATCGGCTCGACGACGCGGGGCGGCCGATCGGTCGTGGCGAGGCGGTCGCGCTGCCGAAGCCTGCGACCGGAGCGCCGCTCAACTCAGGCTACGAGGCGATCGCGGCGCTGCGCTCCGGGGCGCTCGTGATGATCGCCGAGAGGTTTCTGGACCCCAACGGCGACAATCGCGCCTTCGTGGTCGGCAAGTCCCCTGTCGCCTTCAGCGTCCGGCGCACGGACGATTTCTCGCCGACCGATCTCGCGCGGTTGCCGGACGGCGACTTCGTGCTGCTCGAGCGCCGTTACGTCCGGCCGCTGTCGCTCAGCGTCCGCGTCCGGCGCCTCGCCGCAGCCGACATGCGCGCCGGCGCGCTCGTCGATGGACCGGTCCTGATGCAGGCCACGCTGTCTCAGGCGATCGACAATTTCGAGAGCGTCTCGGCTCACACGGGGCCGGACGGCCGCACCGTCCTGACCCTCGTGTCCGATGACAATTTCTTCGCGTTCCAGCGCACCCTGCTGATGCAGTTCGCGCTGCCTGACTGAGCCTACTGGATGTGGGGCTCCGGCAGGTCGCGGACGTTCATCGCGCGGCCGCTGCCGAGGTCGATGTCGCCCGGCTTCATGCTGGCTTCGCACTCGCCGACCCGCTTCGCCTCGATCGTGGTCTCCTGGCTGTCGGGGCCCTGCGGAGAGACCTTGTCGATGGCGCCCGGAGAGTCGCGCTGGCCGCTCATATGCACCGTGGTCTTCATCGTGTAGGCGCTATTGAAGTCGCCCGTGACGACCGTGTGGGTCGACGACTGCATCTGCCCAAGGGCGCACTCGCTGTCGAGGATGATCGAGTCGCCCTCGGTGCGCTGCTCCTGCTTCGTGCACATGTTGGCCGCGAGCCCGCCGAAGCGGTCGTTCAGCATCTTGTCGGTCTCGGCGTCGAGGCACATCCGGATGATCTGCGGCGGCATCGCGGCGGTGTCGACTTGGATCTTCATCTCCCACTGGCCGGGCTTGCGCGGCGGCAGGTTGAAGCCGGCGGCCGCGACAGGCGCAGCGACGGCCATGAGCGGGAGGAGGATCATGAGACGGCGCATGGGCATTCTTCCCTCAATCTTGCTTTGCGGGAGTCCAGATCACGGCCTGAAGGCGCGGGCAAGGCGGCGCGTTGCGCCTTTTTAGCGCGCGAGCGCCGCGATCCCTTCGCGGTAGGTCGGAAAGGCGAGCCGCACGCCGAGCTGTTCGCGCAGCACGCGGTTCGCGACCCGCTTGTTCGACGAATAGAAGCTGCGCTGCATCGGTGAGAGCTCCGCAGTCTCGAACCCCACCTCCGGGGGCGGAGCGACTCCCAGGCGCGCGGCCGCATAGGCGATGACGTCCTGAGGCGCAGCCGGCTCGTCGTCGGTCACGTTGATCACAGGCCCGACCATCGGCCGCTCGATCCCTGCGGCGATCGCCGCCGCGATGTCGTCGACATGGATGCGGTTGAACACCTGTCCGGCCTTGATCAGCCGTTTCGCCGTCCCGGCGCGCAGATGCTCGACCGGGCCGCGGCCGGGCCCATAGATGCCCGCAAGGCGGAAGATCTGCACCGAAACGCCCGTCTCCGCGCCGAAGGCGAGCCAGCTTCCCTCTGCGACCACCCGCCGACGGCCACGCTCGCTGTCGGAGTCGGGAGGCGTGGCCTCGTCCACCCAGCCGCCATCGGCGTCCGGATAGACGCCGATCGTCGAAAGATAGCCGACCCAGCGCAGGTTCTGCGCAGCCCGCAGCGCCTCACCGGCGCCGCGCAAGGTAGGGTCGCCCGCTGCGTCCGGCGGCGCCGAGACCAGCACATGCGTCGCCTCGGCGACGGCCGCGCGCAGCGCGGCCGAGGCCGGCGCGCCGTCGAACAGATGCGCGCTTACGCCCTCGGCTCGCAACGCGGCGGCTGTCGCCTCGCTCCGCGTCGTGGCGTCGACAGCGTCGAAGCTCCCGCCGTGCAATTCAAGGAAGCGCCGCGCCGAATAGCCGCAGCCGAACACCACCAGCCGTTTCAAGCCGCCTCCCGCGCCAGCGCCACGTCCCATTCCTCCCGCACCGCGGCGTCGCGTTCGGCCGCTTGCGCTCGCGCCGCCAGGGACGCGAGCCTTCCGGGATCGAGCCGCGCCAAGGCCCACACCGCCGCGCCCCTCACCAGAGGGGACGGGTCCCCGAGCAATGGGACGAGGGTCGGCGCGAGATCCGGGGCGCCCGAATTGCCGATCGCGACCGCGACATTGCGGATGAAGCGGTCGCGGCCGATCCGCTTCACGGGCGACTTGGCGAACAGCCTGCGGAACCCGGCGTCATCGAGCGCGGCGAGCGCCGCGAGCGGCGGGGCGCGTAGCTCGTCCCGCGCTGACAGCCGGGCTTCGCGCCCGGCTTGCGCGAACTTGTTCCAGGGGCAGGCCGCAAGGCAGTCGTCGCAGCCATAGATGCGGTTGCCCATCGCGGCGCGGAATTCGCGCGGGATCGGACCGGCGTGCTCGATCGTCAGGTAGGAGATGCAGCGCCTGGCGTCGAGCCGGTAAGGCGCCGGGAAGGCGTCGGTGGGACAGGCGTCTAGGCAGGCGCGGCAGGAGCCGCAATGGTCCGCCTCCGGCCCGTCCACGGGCAGTTCGGCGGTGGTGAAGATCGCGCCAAGGAACAGCCAGGACCCGAACTCGCGGGACACCAGATTGGTGTGCTTGCCCTGCCAGCCGAGCCCGGCCGCCTCGGCGAGCGGCTTTTCCATCACCGGCGCGGTGTCGACGAACACCTTGATCTCGGCGCCGGCGGCCGCCAGCGCGCCGGCGATCTGCTTGAGCCGGCCCTTGATGACCTCGTGATAGTCGTCGCCCTGGGCGTAGACCGATATGGCCGCGCTCTCCCGGCGGCTGAGCGTCGCCCGAGGGTCGTGATCGGGGCCGTAATTCATCGCGAGCATGACCACCGAGCGCGCTTCCGGCCACAGCGCGGCCGGGTCGCCGCGCCATGCGGCGCGATCGGCGAGCCAGCCCATGGTGGCGTGGTGCCCGTCGGCGAGCGCGCGGGCGAGCCGCGGCGCGGCCTGCGGGATGGCGGCCGGCGTGGTGACCGCCACGGCGTCGAAGCCGAGCGCCTTCGCCCGGCGCTCGAGGGCGGCGCGGAGGGCGGCGGGCGTCATCGAAGCCGCCAAGCCGCGCTGAGCCGACCGCGGATGGTCCTGAGAACGCCGCGCGTCAGATGCGGCGGAAGATCGCGGCGCTCCGCTGCGCCCCAGATGGGACGGCGCGCCGGAACACGGGGGTCGATGCTCAGAAATCGAGGTCCGCATAATGCGGTGCAGCCGCCGTGCCGGGCACCGACTCGGCCAGAAGCGGGCGGAACGACGGGCGCGATTTCACCCGCGCATACCAGCCTCTCGCGGTCTCGTCCTCGTCCCACGGCACGTCGCCCAGATAGTCCACGACCGAGAAATGGGCCGCGGCGGCGAGATCGGCATAGGTCAGCCGATCGCCCGCCAGCCATTTCCGCTGCCGGATCAGGTAGCCGACATATTTGAGATGATAGCGGATGTTCGCCCGGCCGGCGCGGATCGCGGCCATTTCGGGCGCGCCTCCGCCGAGATTGGTCGGCATGAACCGCTTGTAGATCTTCTCGGTCACGAGGTGGCTCGAGACTTCCTCGAAGAACTTGCGGTTGAACCAGTCCGTCAGCCGCCGGGTCTCGACCCTCTCCCGCGGCGATTCCGGCAGCAGCCGGCGGTCGCCGAGCGCAAGCCCGCGAGTCTCGTCGAGATATTCGGCGATGACGTCCGCGCCGGGCACCGAGGGCATGCTGGCTTCGACCAGGACCGGCGTCGCGCCGGCCGGATTGAGAGCCAGAAACGGCTCGCGCCGCTCCCAGACGCGCTCTTCGACAAGATCGGCGTCGAGCCCGTATTCGCTCATGGCGAGACGCACGAAACGCGAATGCGGGCAAAGCGGATGATGGTAGAGGATGGCCATTAATGCCGGAGGTCGCGCTGTAAGGAGGTGTGGCCGACGCGCAGCGGCCCGCGCCGGAACGCCGAGCGTTCGATGGCGCGGCGCAGACGCCCCGTATAGAACCGCCCTCGCCGCGCGACAACAACGAATCGGCCGCGGGTTACGGGGAGATCGGCATGAACGTCGTGAACCTGCTGGAAGCCGCCCTGCTCGGGGTGGTCGAAGGCCTCACAGAGTTCCTTCCGGTCTCGTCCACGGGACATCTGCTGCTGCTCGGGCACTTCCTTGGCTTCGAGGCCAAGGGCAAGACCTTCGAGGTGCTGATCCAGCTCGGCGCGATCCTGGCCATCCTCGTGGTCTATTCGGGCCGGCTCACGAATGTCGCGGTGCGCCTGCCCTACGATCCGGCGGCGCGGCGCTTCGCGCTCGGCGTGCTGATCGCCTTCCTGCCGGCCGCCGTCATCGGCGCGACGCTGCACGGCTTCATCAAGAACGTGCTGTTCGAGACGCCGCTCGTCGTCTGCATCGCGCTCATTCTGGGCGGCCTCGTGCTGCTGTGGGTCGACCTGCGCCATCAGCCGCAAACCGTCGCTTTGCGCACCACCTCCGGGCCCGCGACAGGCTGGTCCGAAGGCGCCCAGCCGGACGTCCGCTACGACGACGCGATGCGCTTCCCGCTGCCGGTCTGCTTCGTGATCGGCCTTTGCCAGTGCCTCGCGCTCGTGCCGGGCGTCTCCCGCTCGGGCTCCACCATCGTGGGCGCGCTGCTGCTCGGCGCCAGCAAGCGGGCGGCCGCCGAGTTCTCCTTCTTCCTCGCGATCCCGACCATGTCGGGCGCGTTCGCCTATGACCTCTACAAGAGCCGGCACGAGCTGAACTTCGACGATCTGGCGCTGATCGCCGTCGGTTTCGTGTTCGCCTTCGTGACCGCGCTGATCGTGGTGCGCTACGTTCTCGATTTCATCTCGCGGCACGGCTTCAGCGCCTTCGCCTGGTGGCGGATGATCATCGGCGCGGCCGGCCTGGCGGGCCTGATCGCCTACGGATGATGCCGCGGCGGGCGGCCGCGCTATGTCGCTCGTCGGAGGCGCGCCCGTGACCGGAATCATCCTGACCGACGTCACCAGGATCTATCGCGGCGGGACCACCGCCGTCGCGAACCTGTCGCTCGACATCCCCGCCGGCGCCTTCTGCGTCCTGCTCGGTCCGTCGGGCAGCGGCAAGTCCACCCTGCTGCGGCTGATCGCCGGCGCCGCGCCGCTGACGGCGGGCGTCATCGAGATCGGCGACGCCGTCCGGCAGTCCTGGCGGATCGGGCGCGACGACGTCGCGGACCTGATCGACCCTCAGAGGCTGCGGCCGCGCCGCACGCTCTACGACAACATGGCGCATGGCCTCGCGGATCACGGGCTCGGCCGCAAGCAGGTCCAGGAGCGCGTGCTGCGGGCAGCGGATGCGCTGGCGCTCGGGCCTGTTCTGGCGCGCCGGCCGAGACTCGTCTCCGCCGGCGAGCGCAGCCGCGCGGCCCTCGCCCGCGCCTTCGCGCACCAGCCCCGCGCGCTGCTGTTCGACGAGCCCCTGGCGCATCTGGAGCCCCGCGAGCGCCTCGCGCTGCGGCGGCAGATCCGGCAGCTGCACAAGACTTCGGGCGCCACCACGGTCTACGCCACGCACGACGCGGCCGATGCGCTGGCGCTCGCCGATCTGCTGGTGGTGATGGAGAACGGCGCCATCGTCGAGGCTGGCCCGCCCGCCGAGCTTTACGACCGGCCTCGGCGCCGCCGCACGGCCGAGCTGCTCGGCGCGCCGCCGATGAACATTCTGCCGGTGCGGGCGAACCAGACCGGCCTGTCGCTCGAGGACGGCACGCATCTCGGCGGCGCGAGCGTGATGACGACGGCCGTCTATGCCTTTTTGGGAGTCCGTCCCGAGAAGCTGTTCGCGCCGGACGATGTCGCCCAGCCCCTGGGGGCGAAGCTGCCCCTCACGGTCGAGGAGATGGAGTTCGCGGGAGCCGACGTCTACGTCCACGGTCGCGTGGGCGGGATCCCCGTGACGGCGCGCCTGCAGGGCCGCCCGGAAATCGGCCCCGACGGCAAGCTCGTGCTGGGCGCCTCGCGCGAGCATCTCCATATGTTCGACGCCGAAACCGGCAAGCGGCTCTAGCGCTCGCGCCGACCGGCCCTGCCCCGCTCTTGCTTGAAAGCAGGTCCGTCCGAGACCATCTCTAGGCTTGGCCGGATCCCCGGCCATCGGAGCGCTTTGTTTACGAGGCTCCGTCAAAGTCGCTTCTGGCGAGGACTTTGAACGATGTCGCGTCTGACGAGTCTGCAGAGCCCGTTCCTGCTCGGTTTTGACGGGCTGGAGCGCGCGCTCGACCGCGTGGCCAAGAGCGCCGACGGCTACCCGCCCTACAACATCGAACGGCTTGCGCCGAACGAGGGCGAGCCCGAACGGCTGCGGATCACGCTTGCGGTCGCGGGCTTCGCCCCCGACCAGATCGAGGTCACGGTCGAGAAGAACGAGCTCGTCATACGCGGCCGTCCGCCGGCGGAACGAGAGGATCGGCAGTTCCTGCATCGCGGGATCGCGGCGCGCCAGTTCACGCGCGCCTTTGTTCTCGCGGAAGGGATGGAGGTTCTCGGCGCGGATCTTGCGACGGGACTTCTGGTGGTCGACCTCGCGCGGCCGGAACCGAAGCGTTCCGTTCAGCGTATCGCGATAAGGGCGCGCGATGAAAACCGCCGCATCGCGGAGAAGGAGTGAGTCATGGTGCGTGGAAATCCAGGCAACGAAGGCCGCAATCCGCTGACCCCCGCGGAATTCGCCGCGATCGGCGACGGTCACATCGCTTACGTGAAGCCCATCCTGTCGCAGGATCTCAACGCGCTGTTTCCGGAGGCCCCGGAACTCGAGCCGGGGCTTGAGCTGTTCGCCCTTCTCGGCGCGGACGGCGTGCCCATCGTGGTCGCCGACACGCGAGAGGCGCTGATCGAGAGCGCGCGCGAGCACGAGCTGGTCACGGTCAGCCTGCACTGAGCGAAGGCGCCCTTGGGGCGCCTTCGTCCGCGCCTCACGCAGCGTTCGAGGCGGCCACCTGGGTGAGGACGGCGTGCAGCGCGCTCGCGTCACGCGACGCGCGAAGCTTCTGCGCTGTGAGCGGATCCCTCAGCACGCGCGCGACCCGCGCCAGCGCCTTGAGGTGATCCGCGCCGGCCGTCTCCGGCGCCAGCAGCAGGAAGACAAGATCCACCGGCTCGCCGTCGAGGGCGTCGAAGTCGATCGGCCGGTCGAGCCGCGCGAAGAGGCCGAACAGCCGGTCGAATCTGGGCAGCTTGCCGTGCGGGATCGCAATACCGGCGCCGACGCCGGTCGAGCCCAGCCTCTCACGCTGCAGCAGCGTGTCGAACACTTCCCGCTCCGGCAGGCCGCTGAGCTCGGCCGCACGGGCGGCGAGCTCCTGCAGCGCCTGCTTCTTCGAGTTCACCTTGAGCGCCGGCAAAACGGCGTTCGGCGCTATGAGATCAGTCAGGGGCATCAGACGTCTCAACCTTGGATCGCAGCTTTGAGCGGCGAAAGCCTCCAGGCTTCCGCTCCGCTCAGTCGCCGCTGAGTGTCTCAATGGCCGTCGGCGCCGCCGGAGGGCGGATCAATCCAACCGACGTTTCCGTCTGACCGTCGATAAACGATGTTCACGCGACCATGGCCGGCGTGCCGGAACACGACCACTGGCGCGCCGGTGAGGTCGAGCTCCATCACTGCGAAGCCGACCGTCATGCGGCGCAGCGGCTTGGTCGATTCCGCCACGATTACCGGACTCCACCCTTCCGCCTCCTCGACCCCGTCGTTCGGCGACTCGAAGACCACGTAAGACAGCGGATCTCCATTGTCGGCGTCGGCATGGTGATCGCGCAGGCGGTTCTTGTAGCGCTTGAGCCGAGTCTCGATCCGGTCCGCGGCCTGATCGAAGCTCGCATAGGCGTCCGGCGCCTCGCCGGCCGACTGCAACACGATTCCGCTGTCGAGATGAAGGGAGCATTCGGTCCGGAAGCCGGCGCCGTCCTTCGCGACGGTCACATGGCCGGAGAAGCCCCCACCGAAATATTTCGTCATCGCGTCGGAGATCCGGTCCTGAACCTGTCCGCGAAGCGCCTCGCCAAGGTCGAGGTTCTTCCCGGAGATGCGCAAGCCCATGTAGTCCGCTCCACTCAGGACGTTCGGCCACAGGCCGGATCGGCGGCCCCGGCGAGGGTTCATCAAGGAGTAAGAGCGGCGCGACACGAAGTCAATCGAGCGTCTCCGGGCTTGTGGGAGCACGCTAAACATCTGTGATTGAAGTCAAATCGGGGCTAGACGGACTCCGCCGCGCCCTTCTTCTCACGCCGCCGTTGGACCGACGAGGGGATGCGCAGGCTCTCGCGATATTTCGCGACCGTGCGGCGGGCGATTTCGACGCCGCTGTCGTGCAGCCGTTTCACGATGGTGTCGTCAGAGAGGACGTCGTCCGGACTCTCGGCGTCGATCATCACCCTGATCCGGTGCCGCACAGCTTCCGCCGAGTGGGCGTCGCCGCCGTCCGCGTTCGCGATCGCGGCGGTGAAGAAGTATTTGAGCTCGAATACGCCGCGCGGCGTGGCGATGTACTTGTTGGCCGTCACCCGCGAGACGGTCGATTCATGCATGCCGATCGCGTCGGCGATCATCCTGAGATTGAGCGGCCGCAGATGCGCCACGCCGTGCGTCAGGAAGCCGTCCTGCTGGCGCACGATCTCGGTCGCGACCTTCAGGATCGTGCGCGCGCGCTGCTCGAGGCTGCGGGTCAGCCAGTTGGCGGTCTGCAGACATTCGGTCAGGAAGGTCTTCTCGACCTCGTTCTTCGCGACCTTCACCACCTTGGCGTAATAGGACTGGTTCACGAGCACGCGCGGCAGCGAATCCGCGACCAGCTCGACTATCCAGGAGCCGTCGGGCGCGGCGCGGACGATGACGTCGGGCACCACCGGCTGGACGATCTCGGCGCCGAACATGTGGCCGGGCTTCGGGTCGAGCCGGCGGAGCTCGCCGAGCATGTCCGAAAGGTCTTCGTCGTCGACGCCGCACAGCCGCCGGAGCGCGGCGTAGTCCCGGCGCGCGGCGAGCTCGAGATTGTCGACCAGCGCCTGCATGGCGGGGTCGAAGCGATCGCGCTCCCGTAGCTGAAGCGCGAGGCATTCCTGCAGGGAGCGGGCCCCCACCCCGGTCGGCTCGAAGGTCTGGATGACGGCGAGCACCCGCTCGACCGCCGGGAGCGGCGCAGCCAGCCGCTCCGCCACCGTCTCCAGCGGCTCCCGGAGATAGCCTGCGGGATCGATCAGATCGATCAGATGGGCGCCGATCAGCCGCTCTGTCGAATCCGTCACCGCCAGCGCCAGTTGGCGCTCCAGATGGTCGGCGAGCGTGGTGCGCTCGGCCACATAGGCTTCGAGGTCGGCGCCTTCGCCGCTATAGGCCGCGCCGGCGCCGAGGCCGGACCAGTCGCCCGGCTCGGGCGAAGCCGGCGCGGTCGGGCGGTCGGGGGACTGCGGGGCGTCGTCCGGGAACACGTTTCCGAAATCGGTGTCCAGCCGCGCCTCCATGGAGGAGCGGGACTCCGGCTCGCCCGGCTCGGCCCACGACTCATGCGCCTCGCGATCGACGGCGCCTGCGTCCGCCGGCGCCTCGGCGACGGCCTGCTGGCCCTCGTGAAGCTCCAGAAGGGGGTTCTGCTCGAGCTCGCGGTCCACATAGGCGGCGAGGTCGAGGCTCGAGAGCTGCAGCAGCTTGATCGCCTGCATCAGCTGCGGCGTCATCACCAGCGACTGGGATTGGCGCAGCTGCAGCTTCGGGGTCAAAGCCATCAGGCGGGTGCTCTCCGGCGCGAGCCGCCCTCACCCGAGGTGACGAGACCGACCCGAACCAAACCAGTGACGCGCGGGCTGGACAGCCCAGTGGGCCAATTCTTGCATGAGGATTGGCCGCGCCCCTGTTAAAGCCGAAATTCCTCCCCGAGGTAAAGCCGCCGCACGTCCGGGTTCTCGACGATCTGCTCCGGCGACCCCTCCATCAGCACGCCGCCGGAATGGATGATGTAGGCGCGGTCGATCAGCCCGAGCGTCTCGCGGACGTTGTGATCGGTGATCAGCACGCCGATGCCGCGATTGGTGAGATGACGCACCAGCGCCTGAATGTCGCCGACCGCGATCGGATCGATGCCGGCGAACGGCTCGTCGAGCAGCATGAAGCTCGGCCGGCTCGCCAGCGCTCGGGCGATCTCGACGCGGCGCCGCTCGCCGCCCGACAGCGCGATCGCGGGAGATTTGCGCAGCCGCGTCAGGCCGAACTCGTCAAGCAGCGCCTCAAGGTCGTGCTTGCGCCGCGCGCGATCCGGCTCGACGACCTCCAGCACCGCGCGGATGTTGTCCTCGACCGAAAGGCCGCGGAAGATCGACGCCTCCTGTGGCAGATAGCCGATGCCGAGCCGGGCGCGGCGGAACATCGGCAGCCGCGTGACGTCGACGCCGTTGAGCTCGATGCGGCCGCTGTCGACCGGCACGAGGCCGGTGATCATGTAGAACACCGTGGTCTTGCCGGCGCCGTTCGGGCCGAGCAGGCCGACCGCCTCGCCGCGGCGGACCCAGAGGCTTACGTCCTTCACGACGGAGCGCGCGCCATAGCTCTTGGCGAGCCCGGTGGCCGACAGCGCGCCGTCGCCCCCGGTCGTGACGTATTCGAATTCCGTCATGCGATGCGACGCCCCGCCGCCGGCGCCCTCGGGAGCCGCAAGCGGAAGGCAGCCCACGGCGCCGCGCGAGATCACCGACAAGACCGGCTCCATCCAGACTTCTTGAGGATCGCGCGGTTCAGCGCTTGGCGGGCCCGGAGGCGGCCGCGCCCTCCTGGTTCCGCTGGCGCGGCTTGAACACGCCCTGCACGCGTCCGCCGCCGCCGCTTTCGATGCGCGAGGTCTGCGTCGTCATGTTGACGTGCAGCCGGTCGCCGCGGACCACGTTGTCGTTCTGCGTCACGACCACGCCGCCCGTGAGATCGGCGGTGTTCGCCTGCGTGTCGAACACGCCCCGCGCGCCGGTCGCCCGCTGATCCTTCTGCGTCACCACGACGTCGCCCTCGGCTTCCATGCGGCGGATGTCGCGGCCGGTCTCGGGCGTCGCGCCGCCTGCGGGCGCTTTGGTCTCGCCCTGGGTGGGCTTCGCCCCGCCCGCGTTTTTGTCGGGCGACTTGTTCTTCTCGAAATAGAAGATCGTCAGCTTGCGGGCCGTCAGCGTCGACTCGCCCTGCTTCATCACCACATTGCCGGTGAAGATCGCCGACTGCTCCTGGTCCCGAACCTCGAGATTGTCGGCCTCGATGTTGACCGGCTCGTCGGACTTCAGCGAGAAGCCGGAGAAGGCGCTTGTGACGCCCTGCTGCTGCTGCTGTGCGGCGGCCGGCGAGGCGACGGCGAGAACGGCGAGAACGGCAAGCGGAAATCTCATCGTCGTCTCCTCGTCCGCGGCGCGGACAGGCTTCCTCTGCGCCGGCCTGCGCGCGGCGCCGTCTTTCGTGTCCGGCTTGCAGACGGCCGTCAACTGGTCTCGTGACGATCTTGCGACGCCGCGGACGCTTCGCGAAGTATGGACGAGGCGCGTCGGCGGCAAGCCTCGGCGAGACGCCAACTCAGGCGTGGGAGAAGATGTCGCTGTCGGCCCAGCCGGCGAGATCGAGCGCGGCCCGCACCGGCACGAAAGCGAAGCAGGCGTCCGCGAAGGCCGAGCGGCCCTCGCGCGCCAGCAGCACGTCGAGCCGTTCGCGCAGAGCGTGGAGGTAGAGCACGTCGCTCGCCGCATAGGCGAGCTGGGCGTCCGAAAGCTCGGCCGCGCCCCAATCGGAGGACTGCTGCTGCTTGGAGATCTCGACGCCGAGAAGCTCGCGGACCAGGTCCTTGAGCCCGTGCCGGTCGGTGTAGGTGCGCACCAGCTTCGAGGCGATCTTGGTGCAGTAGACCGGCTCCGTCATCACGCCGAACGCCTTGTAGAGCGCGGCGACGTCGAAGCGGGCGAAATGGAACAGCTTCTGGACGGAACGGTCGCGCAGCAGGCGCTCGAGATTGGGGGCGCTGTTCTGGCCCGGAGCGATCTGCACGAGATCGGCGGAGCCGTCGCCGGTCGAGAGCTGCACGAGGCAGAGCCGGTCGCGGTTTGGGTTGAGGCCGAGCGTCTCGGTGTCGATCGCGACCGCGTCCCCGGCCGCATAGCCGTCGGGAAGATCGCCGCGGTGGAACCGGATCGTCATGCTGCCGCCTCTGGAAGGATCGGACGCGCGCCGACGGCGGCCCTGAAGGGAGAGGCCGCGCCGGCGCCGCGGATCGTTGCGGCGCCGGTCGGCGTCATGGTGCCCAGGAGAGGACTCGAACCTCCACGGTGTTACCCACACGGACCTGAACCGTGCGCGTCTACCAGTTCCGCCACCTGGGCTCGCGGCGGGTCTTAGGGGGCCGGAGGCCGCTGTGTCAATGGCGTCGACCGCCGAGCGCTCGCTTTACGGCTCCGGGGTTCTGTCCTAGGTCTGGCCTGGCCGCGGCGCGAGGCCGCAAGGAGACCAGGAAATGACGATGGCTGAAGTCCGCCGCCCGGTGGGGGACAAGCTCGTCACCGTGTTCGGCGGCTCCGGATTCATCGGGCGGCACGTGGTGCGCGCGCTCGCCCGCGATGGCTGGCGCGTGCGGGTGGCGGTGCGCCGGCCGGATCTCGCCGGCCATCTGCAGCCGCTCGGCGGCGTCGGCCAGATCGTGGCCGTGCAGGCGAATGTCCGCTTCCCCGAATCGGTCGCGCGGGCGGTGCAGGGCGCCGACGCCGTGGTCAATTTGGTCGGCATTCTGGCCGAGAGCGGAAAGCAGAGTTTCGAGGCCGTGCAGGCGCGCGGCCCGGCCGTCGTGGCCGAAGCCGCCCGGGCGGCCGGAGCTGGCCGTTTCGTGCAGATGTCGGCGATCGGCGCGGACCGAGCGAGCCGCGGCCTCTACGGACGCAGCAAGGCGGCGGGCGAGGAGGCGGTTCTCGCCGTCTATCCGGACGCCGTGATCCTGCGCCCCTCGGTCGTGTTCGGCCCCGAGGACCAGTTCTTCAATCGCTTCGCCGCCATGGCGCGGTGCTTGCCGGCGCTGCCGCTGATCGGCGGCGGCCGCACTCTGTTCCAGCCGGTGTTCGTGGGCGACGTCGCCGAGGTCGTGGCGCTCGCCGTCTCGGGCGGCGTCAGGGGCGGGCCGCAGGCCTACGAGCTTGGCGGCCCCGAGGTTCTGAGCTTCAAGGCGATCCTGCGTTACGTGCTCAAGACGACCGGCCGGCGCCGGCTGCTTGCGCCTCTGCCCTTCGGGCTCGCGCGTCTCGAGGGACGGATCCTCCAGCTGCTGCCGAACCCGCCCCTGACGGCCGATCAGGTGACGATGCTGGAGACCGACAACGTGGTCTCGCAGGAGGCCCGCGCCGCCGGCCGGACGCTTGAGGGGCTCGGCCTCGCGCCCACCCCGATCGAGGCCATCGTGCCCACCTATCTGTGGCGGTTCCGCAAGGCGGGGCAGTTCGAGCGCACCCGACAGGAAGCCTGAGCGGCGGCGGCCGGGACCGCTTGCGGCGGTTTGCCTCGCCGCCGCGATGGCGCTATCGCACGCGCCTCGCCGCCCCAGAGGCGGGCTTTAGGAAGGCGCCGACGTGAAAGCCATCATTCTGAGCGCAGGCCAGGGCCGCAGACTGCTTCCGCTCACGGCGGAGACGCCGAAGTGCCTGATCCCGTTCTCGGGCCGCCCGCTGGTCGAGTGGCAGGTCCGCGCGCTTGCGGAGGCGGGCGTCACCGACATCGTCGTGGTCACCGGCTTCGAGGCCGGCAAGGTCGAGGCGGCGCTCGAGGCCATCCGCCTGCCCGGAGTGACGGTGCGGGCGACGCACAACCCGTTCTTCGAGCTCGCCGACAATCTCGCGAGCTGCTGGATCGCCCGGCACGAGATGAAGGGGCCGTTCCTCATCCTGAACGGCGACACGCTGATCGAGCCCGAGATCGCCCGCCGCGTGCTGGCCGACCCGGCCGTGGCGCCGATCACGGTCACGATCGACCGCAAAGCCGAATACGACACCGACGACATGAAGGTGCGGACGCAGGGCGACCGGCTGCTCGCGATCGGCAAGACCCTGCCGAACGACCTCGTCACCGGCGAATCGATCGGTTTCCTCCGGTTCACCGACGACGGCTGCCGGGCCTTCGTGGCCGAGATCGAGCGCCTGATGCGTTCGGAAGAGGGCCTGAAGCGCTGGTATCTCTCGGCGATCGACGGCATCGCCCGCTACCACAGCATCGTCGGCGTGCGTTCGATCGAGGGCCTCGAATGGAGCGAGCTGGACTTCCCGGCCGACCTCGACCGCGGCGTCGCGATGACCGAAGGCTGGGTGAAGCGCGGCCTCTGAGCCGCGTTACTGGCTCGCCCAGACGATCCTGGCGATCCAGGCAATTTCGCTCGGTGCCAGCGACACGTCGGGGTGCTCGCGGTTGAGCGAGCGCAGCTCGACCTGCTTGGCGGTGCGTCGGGCGAGCTCCTTGGCCATCACCTCGCCGTCCGTCGTCTTGACGATCACCCGGTCGCCGCGCCTGACGGCCGCGCCCGGCGCGACCAGCACCACGTCGCCCTCGCGGAACGCCGGCGCCATCGAGTCGCCGGAGATCTCCAGGGCATAGACGTGTTCGCGATCGACGTCCGGGAACGCGATCTCGTCCCAGCCCTGACCGGTCGGAAACCCGGCGTCGTCGAAGAAGCCGCCCTGCCCGGCCTGCGCCAGGCCGATCAGCGGGACGTTCTGGCGCAGTCGCGGCGAGCCCTCCACCAGCAGGCTCATAAAGCCGTCGAGACTGGTGGTCGTGGCGTCGAGCGCCTTGGCGATCGATTCGGTCGAGGGCCAGCGCGGCCGGCCGTCCGGCGCGATACGCTTCGAACGGTTGAAGGTCGTCGGATCGAGCCCGGACTTCCGGGCGAGGCCCGACGCAGACAACCCGTTCTTCGCCGCCAAGGCGTCGATCGCAGCCCAGATCTGGCCGTGGCCCAGCATGTTCCTGATGGTCTCCTTGCCGCCGCGAGGCGAGACCCACACGATAGGAATTAGTACCTTTTCGGCGCCGTGTCCACCTTCGCGATGCGGCGGACTTGTCCGGCGATCCGAGCGGTCCTAAAGCTCCCGCGTCGCCGCACAAACGTTTCCGCGGCGGAACGTGTTCCGCCCCCCGCCGCCGCGAAGGGCGAATCCGGGGTCCGCGATGCTCCCAGCAATCTACAAGATCGCGCCGTCGAGCCTGTGGGGCGAAGCCGAGCGCGCCGGCCGTTTCACGGGCGCGCCTGTCGACCACGCCGATGGCTACATCCATTTCTCGACGGCCGAACAGGCGCGCGAGACCGCGGCGAAGCACTTCGCCGGGCAGCCTGACCTGCTGCTCGTCGCGGTCGACCCGGAAGCGCTCGGCCCCGCGCTGAAGTGGGAGCCCTCCCGGGGCGGCGCTCTGTTCCCGCACCTCTATGGCGAGCTGCCGCTCTCCGCGGTGATCTGGACAAAGCCGCTGCCTCTCGGTGCAGACGGGCTGCACGTCTTCCCGGAGGCGTTGCGATGATCGCGTCGTTCTGGCCGCTGCTGCGCCCGGCGCTGCACGCGCTCGAACCCGAGACCGCGCATCTTGCGACGCTCGCCGCGCTGGAGCGGTTGCCGCGCGGCGCGGCGCGCCCGGACGACCCGCGGCTAGCGGTCCGCGCCTTCGGGCTGGATTTTCCGAACCCGGTCGGCCTCGCGGCCGGCTTCGACAAGGACGCGCGCGCCCCCGACGCGCTGCTCGCGCTCGGCTTCGGCTTCGTGGAGATCGGCTCCGTGACGCCCCGGCCGCAGCCCGGCAACCCGCGGCCGCGGCTGTTCCGGCTGACGCAGGACCGCGCCATCGTGAACCGCATGGGGTTCAACAATGAGGGCGCGGAGGCCGCCCGCAGGCGGCTCGCGGCGCGCGCCGGGCGGACGGGTCTCGTCGGCGTCAACATCGGCGCCAACAAGGATTCGACCGATCGCGCAGCCGACTACGTCGCAGGCGTGAAGACCTTCGCGCCCTACGCCGCCTTCTTCACGGTCAACATCTCGTCGCCCAACACGCCGGGCCTGCGCGATCTGCAGGGGCGCGTGGCGCTCGACGATGTCGTCGCCCGCGTCATCGCGGCCCGGGACGAGGCTGCGGCGGCCTCCGGACGCCGCCCCGTTCTGCTGAAGATCGCGCCCGACCTCGACCTTGCGGGCCTCGATGACGTCGTGGCGGTGGCGCGCGCCCGCCGGCTCGACGGGCTGATCGTGTCGAACACCACGCTCGCGCGGCCCCCCTCGCTGCGCGACGCTGCGGCGAAGGAGGCTGGCGGTCTCTCGGGCGCGCCGCTGTTTCGGCGCTCCACCTGGATGCTCGCAGAGGCCTTCGGGCGCATGGAGGGCGCGATGCCGCTGATCGGCGTCGGCGGGATCGCGTCGGGCGCCGACGCGCTCGCCAAGCTGCGCGCCGGCGCGACGCTGGTCGAGCTCTACAGCGCGCTGGTGTTCGAGGGACCGGGGCTGATCCGGGCGATCAAGGCCGAGCTGCTGGCGACGCTGTCGCGCGACGGCGGCCGCCTCACCTCCCTGATCGGTCGTGACGCCGCAGCGGTCGCCGCGGCGGGGCCGGGCGACTGAACGCCTAGCGCCCCGATCCGATGCGGAAGATCCGCAACACGATCCAGATCGGCACGACCACCACCGCGCCGATCAGGAAATAGCGCCCGATCATCCGCAGCAGATCGGCGCTGTTTGCGATCGCGTCGCGGACGACATGGGCCGCCCAGCGAAACAGCTCGAAAGCGTCGAGGTCGAGCTGGTCGAGCAGGAGCCCGACGATCACGCACAGCAGCGCGAGGCGGACAAGCACGCCGATCGGCGAGCCGCCGAACACGCGGGCGAGGCCGGCGGATCCATAGCGCATGCGTCCTGCCTCCCCGTCGCGGCGGAAGATCATGTGACCGGCTCCTCAAGCGCCGCGAAGCGCGCGAGCTCGCCGTCGAGCGCGCGGCGGATCAGGGCGCGGGTCTCCTCCACGCCGTAGAGCGCGGCGAAGGATCCGAAGCGCGGCCCCTTCTCCTGCCCGATCAGGATCCGGTAGAGCGCCGAGAACCATTCCTGCGAGACTCCCGGTCGCTGGGGCGTCGCGCCCTTGGCGGCGAAATCCTGATAGCGCGGCACGGCCCGGCCGACGTCGTAGATCGCCTCCTGGACCTGTTCCGGCGTGGGCTCCGCGTCGAGCTGCCCAAGCGCGTCGCGCAGCCGCTCGAGCGCCTCCCGCTCGACCTCGTCGGGCGCCGAAAAGCGCTTGGTCGGCTTCACGTGGTCCTCGTAGTAGCGCAACGCGTAGCCGACGAGCTCGTCGAGCTTCGGATGGGTCTCGGGGCTGACGCCCGGCGCGTAGCGGCCGATGAAACCCCACAGCACCGATCGGTTCTCGGCGTTCGACGCCGAAACCAGGTTGAGCAGCAGCGCGAATGTCACCGGCATGTCGATCGCCGGCGGGCGCCCGCCATGGATGTGCCAGACCGGGTTGCCGAGCTGCTGCTTCGGCTCCTGACGCCTGAAGCCGCCGAGGAACTGGAAATACTCGTCGACCGCGCGCGGAATGACGTCGAAGTGCAGCTTCTTCGCCTCACGCGGCTTCTGGAACATGTAAAGCGACAGGCTCTCGGGGCTCGCATATGTGAGCCACTCGTCGATCGTCAGGCCGTTGCCCTTGGACTTCGAGATCTTCTGTCCCTTCTCGTCGAGGAACAGCTCGTAGTTGAAGCCTTCCGGCGGCGTCCCGTCGAGCGCGCGGCAGATCTGGCCGGCGAGCTTAACCGAGTCGATCAGATCCTTCCCGGACATCTCGTAATCGACCTTGAGCGCGGTCCAGCGCATCGCCCAGTCGGGCTTCCACTGCAGCTTTACGTGGCCGCCCGTCACCGGGCTCTCGAACCGCTCGCCGGTCTCGGGATCGCGCCACACGATCGTGCCGGCGGCGACGTTCCGCTCCTCGATCGGCACCTGCATGACCACGCGCGTCTTCGGATGGATCGGCAGGAACGGCGAATAGGTCGCAGAGCGCTCCTCGCGGAGCGAGGGCAGCATGATCTCCATGACCCGGTCGAAGCGCTCGAGCATCAGCAGCAGCGTCTCGTCGAAGCGGCCCGCGCGGTAGTATTCGGTCGAGGAGGCGAACTCGTAGTCGAAGCCGAACTGATCCAGGAACGCGCGCAGTCGCGCGTTGTTGGCGGCGCCGAAGGAACCCTCGGGGCTTCCGAACGGGTCCGGCACCTCGGTCAGCGGCTTGCCGAGATTGGCGCGCAGCAGCTCCTGGTTCGGGACGTTGTCCGGCACCTTGCGCAGGCCGTCCATGTCGTCCGAGAAGCACAGCAGCCGGGTCGGCACCTTATCCTCGGTGAGCGCCCGGAAGGCGTTCCGGACCATGGTGGTGCGGGCGACCTCGCCGAAGGTGCCGATATGCGGCAGGCCCGACGGGCCGTAACCGGTCTCGAACAGCACCGGCCCGTCCTTCGGCCGCTTCTTCAGCCGCTCGACGAGCTTCTTCGCCTCCTCGAACGGCCAGGCGTTCGAGGAGCGGGCGAGTTCGGCGAGAGCTGCGGGATCGGCGATCGTCATCTGCATGCGGGTCCGGTCGAAAGGGCGCGCACGTTAAGAACGGCTTCCGCGAGGCGTCAATGAGGCGCGCTCACCAGATCCCGATGGGGAAGTGCTTGAGATAGATCTCCGCATAGGCGCCAGATTCGTCCAGGCGCTGCAGCGCGTAGTCGATCGCCTGCCTGAGTTTTTCATCGCCGGGCTTGAGCAGGACGCCGACGCCCTCGCCAAAATAACGCGCATCCACATAAGGCCCGCCGACGAAGCGGCAGCAGCCGGCCGACGACGTGCCGTTCAGCCAGAAGGCGAGCGAAACCGCGTCGCCGAACGCAAGGTCCGCCTCGCCGTCCTTGACCGCCGCGCGCGCGGCGTCGGTCTTGTCGAACGGCTTGAGCTTCGCCTTCGGGAAGAACGCCTTGAGGAAAGCTTCGTGGGCCGAACCCTCCACGACCGCGACGACGCGGCCGGCGAGCGCCTCCGGCGTGACCTCCGCGGGCGCCTTGTCGCTGCGCGCCACGAAGCGGGCCGGCGTCTGATGCACCCGGCCCGACATCGCGAAGCGCGAGCGGAGCTCGGGCGTCGGCCGGACCATCGCCAGGATGACGTCCGCCTGGCGCTTGTCGATCGTGTCGAGCAGCGTGTCCCACCGCCATGCCTGCAGGGTGCAGGCGATCTTGAGCTCGCTGCAGACCGCGCGCGCGAGGTCGACGGCGAAGCCGGCCGGCTGCCCGTCGGCGTCGATGTAGTGGAACGGCGGATAATCGTCTCCCGTCGCCCACCTCACGACGCGGCCTGCGGGCAGGTCCGGACCCTCGATCCGCGCGTTCGGATCGGAAAAGCGCGGGATGGCGACGGCAGGCGCCTGCGCGGAGGTGGGAGGCGCGGCGCGCGCGGGCGACGCCAACGACCCCGCTGCCGCCGCGACGGCCAGCGCGCCAGCCAGGACATACGCGAAAACACCTAGAGGTTGCATCCGACTCGACTCCTCGCCCGACGCGATTCTACACTTTTGGCCTTGGCTTGGCGTGCATGCGGCGCCGTTGCGCGCGCTCGGGGGCGAGGCTCGCGTGAGCTTGTATATCGGTCCGGCTCAGGAGAGCGGGGAGCGCGCAGAGGGCGCGCGCTTCGGTTGGCCGCCTGCGCGGCATGCCGGACGCGGCCCGGAGACGCGTCGGCACCCGGATTCGCGCCCGCTGCCGCCCGAACTCGCGGCGCTCGCGGCGACCGGTTTTCCGCCTGGCCCTCTGATGAACGCCCTTGCGGAGGCCGAGCGGGCAGGCGTCGCGCCGTTCGACGCGCTCGCCGCGTCCTGCGGCGTCTCGGAAGATTCCCTGGTGGCGACGCTCGCCGCGAGCATCGGCGTCGACGTCGTCCAGCCGGAGGACTTCGCCGGCGGGCCGATCGACGCCGACACATGGGCGCTCGCGCTCCGCAGCGGGGCGCTTCGGTCGGCGACCGCGGACGGCCGGACCCGCCTGATCGTTGCCGCGCGCGGAGAGCGGGTGGGGCGGCTGGCGCTTCTGGCGCGTGGCCGCGGACGCGAGATCAACGTCGCGCTGGCTGGCGCCCAGGCCTTCGCGGACCTGCTGACCGCGCGCGCCGGTCCGGCGCTCGCCGAGCGGGCCTGCGAGGGGCCGGCGGCGTTGTTCCCGGAGCTGAGCGTGGCGCGGCTGCCCGTCGTTCCGCGACCGCTGCGCTACGCGGCATGCGCGGCGGCGTTCGCCGTCGCGCTGGCCGCATTCTGGTTCGACTCCGTGGGGCTTGCGGCGATCGGAACGGCCGGCCTGCTGTTCGGGACGCTCAACGGCTTCCGGCTGTGGCTCGCATGCACGCCCGCAAGCGACGGCCAGCCTCTGCGGCGCGGCGAGGACCGCGATCTTCCGACCTATACGGTGCTGGTGGCGCTCGCCAGGGAGGCGGCGGTCGTGCCGGGACTGCTCGACGCGCTTGAACGGCTCGACTATCCGCCGGCGAAGCTCGACATCAAGCTGCTGATCGAGCAGGGCGACGCAGAGACGCTAGGCGCGCTCGCGGCGCGGCCGCCGCGGCCCGGGATCGAGGTGCTCGTCCTGCCGCCGGGCGGCCCGAAGACCAAGCCGCGGGCGCTCAACGCCGGCCTGCTCGGCGCCCGCGGCCAGTTCCTGACCGTGTTCGACGCCGAGGACAGGCCGGACCGCGACCAGCTCCGCGTCGCGGTGGATGCATTCCGGCGCGGCCCGGCGAATCTCGCCTGCGTGCAGGCGCGGCTCGCGATCGACAATCTCGCGGATGGCTGGCTCGCGCGGCAGTTCGCCATCGAATACGCCGCGCTGTTCGACGTCGTGCTGCCGGCGCTCGCGACGCTCGGCCTGCCGATCGCGCTCGGCGGAACCTCAAACCACTTCCGGACGGCGGCGCTGCGCTCGGTGGGCGGCTGGGACCCGGGCAATGTCACCGAGGACGCTGACCTCGGCCTCCGGCTCGCCAGGCTCGGCTGGACGACGCGCACGATCGACTCCACCACCTGGGAGGAGGCTCCGGTCCGGCTGTGGCCGTGGCTCAAGCAGCGGACCCGCTGGATCAAGGGCTTCATCGTCACGGCGGCGGTGCATGGCCGCGACCTGCCCGGGCTCGCGCGGCGGCTCGATCCGCTGAGCTTCGCGGCGGCGCAGATGCTGATCGGCGGCGTGGCGGCGACCGCGCTCGCCTACCCCTGGGTGCTGGCGCTGATCCTGTGGCGCGGGCTGGACGGGTCTCTGCTCGCGCCCGCCGAGAGCCTGGCGGGCGCGGCCTTCACCGGCCTGCACGTGACCAATCTGATCGTCGGCTATTCGGCTGGCCTGGCGTGCGGCTGGATGGGGATCGATCGCCGGGGGCCCTCGGCGCTCGTCCGCGACCTGATCACCATGCCGTTCTATTGGCTGCTGGTCGGCGCCGCGGCGTGGCGGGCGCTCTACCAGATCGCCACCGCCCGAACGAGCCACTGGGAGAAGACGACCCATGGCGTCTCCCGGCGTCGAGCGACGCCGCCTCAGATGTAGCGACGGATCTCGGCCGCGACCTCTTCCGGGGAGCGCTTCAGATTGAGCGGCGCCACGAAGTTCCCGTTGCGGTCCATCAGATAGACCACCGCGGTGTGGTCCATCGTGTAGTCGCCGCCCTCGAGCGGCTGCTTTCGCGCATAGACCTTGTAGGCCTTCACCATCCCGTCGACCTGCTCCTGCGTGCCCGTCAGGCCGCGGATGCGGGGCGAGAAGCTTTTGAGATAGCCTTTCATCGCCTCGGGGGTGTCGCGCGCCGGGTCGACCGTGACGAAGAACGCCTCGGTCTTCTCGGCGTCCGCGCCCAGCGCGTTGAGCGCCTGGGTCATCTCGTAGAGCGAGGTGGGGCACACGTCGGGGCAGTGGGTGAAGCCGAAGAACACGAGGTGCGGCTTGCCCTTCATGTCCGCCTCTGTGACCGCCTGCCCGTCCTGGTCCACGAGGATGAACGGTCCGCCGACCGAGGACGCCTGCGTCGCCGTCTGACTCTCGCCCTGGAGATGCAGCAGCGCGGCCGCGAGACCGGCGGCCCCGAGCGCGAACACGATCGCGCCGGCGAAAAAAGCGGTTCGAGGGGACATGACCCAAACTCCGTCAGAAGCACGCAGCGAGCGCGGCGAAGGCGGCCTGCATGAAGACCGAAGCGCCTTCCGAAGCCCACAGGGCGGCACCCCCGACGGCCAGCATGGCTGCGCCGAGGCCCGCTGCGATCCACGAGACCGTCGCAAGCCGCGGTCCCGCAGCGCCGCTGTCTGGCTGAACCTGACGCCCGCTCATGCGGCTCCTCGACTGCGGCCTCCCGCCGGCGCTTCCTACGCTTCTGTCGGGCCGGCGTCGACGTGCGGTCTCCGCGGGTCCGATCACGACCCTGCGTTCCGGCCGCCAAGACGCTGCAGCGGACGCTTGTCCGCGGCCGCAGCGCATCTTATGGTCTCGCGGCCGCGGGCGTAGTTCAATGGTAGAACGGCAGCTTCCCAAGCTGCATACGAGGGTTCGATTCCCTTCGCCCGCTCCAGTTCCTCCCGATCATCGCTGCTGCGCCGCCATCTTCCGGCTGCGCGCTTTGCCGGCTTCGGCAGGATGGCGTATCGGACGGCCAGACGTTCAGGCGCGGCGCGTTCGCCGCATGTGAAGGCCCGATGACTGTTCTCGACGCCGCCTCCCCCGTACCAGCCGAAACGCTCGCGGCGGCGCCGCGCCCGGATCATCTGCTGGTCGCCGAGATGGTGCAGCCGGGATCGCGCGTGCTCGACGTCGGCTGCGGCGACGGCGCGCTGCTGCGGCTGCTGATCGCGCGGCGCGGCGTCGACGGCCGCGGCATCGAGATCTCGCAATCCGGCGTCAACGCCTCCGTGGCGCATGGGCTTTCGGTCGTCCAAGGCGACGCGGACGCCGACCTCGCGCATTACCCGGACGACGCCTTCGACTACGTCATCCTGTCGCAGACGCTGCAGGCCACGCGGCGGCCAAAGGCGGTGGTCGAGGACCTGCTGCGCATCGGCCGCCGCGCGATCGTGTCATTCCCGAATTTCGGCCACTGGCGGGTCCGGATGCAGTTCCTGCTCGAGGGCCGGATGCCGCAGACGGCCAATCTGCCGGACCCCTGGTACGAGACGCCGAACATCCACCTCTGCACGATCCGTGACTTCGTCGATCTCGTGGACCTGTTGGGCGCGCGCATGGAGCGGGCGGTCGCGCTCAACGCCACCGGCCGCCCTGCGCCCGTCAACGCGCCGTGGTGGTTCTGGAACCTGTTCGGCGCACAGGGCGTGTTCCTGCTCAGCCGGAAGTGACGTCGCGATGCGGCGCAGGCGCCGGAACCCCGATCGGCGCTGGCCGCAAAATCCGCGCGGGCGCCACGCGCCGCGTGGAGCGGACCGGCAGCGGCCGCACCGCCTGCTTGCTCGCCTCGACGATGTGAACGCCTGCGAACGGCGCCCATAGCCGCGAGCCCAGACGCTCCAGCGGCACAGCGGACCGGAACACCAGCCCGCGCTCGACCGGCGGCATGAACAGCGCCTCGTCCCATCCCTCGGGCGCGAACAGCGCCTCGCGCAGCAGCTCGGTAAGCTGACTGCGGCTGAACGGCCGGCCGTGGCCGAACGGCGTTGTGTCCATCTTCGCCCAGGCCCCGCGGCGGTTCGGAACGATCGCGATCAGCCGCCCGCCCGGGGCGAGGCAGCGCCACGCTTCGTTGAGGAACTCCGTGGCGCTGCCGCAGGTCTCGAGCGCATGGACCGCAACGATCCGGTCGACCGCGGCGTCCGGCAGCGGCCACATCTCGTCGTCGACCAGGCCCGCGGCGTTCAGCCGGTCGAGCGGCCAACCCGCCACCCCCTGCTGCGACGGCGAAAACGCCAGCACGCGCTCCGCATCCTCCCGAAACACCCCCACGAAGGGCGTCGCGAAACCGATCCCGAGCACGCGCAGGCCGCGCACGTCGCTCCAGCGGGACCGCAGCTTGCCGCGCAGGATGCGGCGCGCGAGCTCGCCGAGCGGCCGGCTGTAGAAGTCGCGAAGATCGAGAATGTCCAAGGCCATGCTCTTCTTGTACCCGGCCCTTGCGCTTCATTCGACTCGCGGCTTCGGCGATCTCGTAAGCTTGACCGCGAGGCGGTCGCCTATAGCTTGAGCGCCCGTCCGAACTGGAGACGTCATGCCTGCCGAGATCGTCCTGATCCCCTGCCTGTCCGACAATTACGCGGTCCTGCTGCGCGACCCCGCGAGCGACACGGTCGCGCTGATCGATGCGCCCGAGACCGCGCCGATCGCAGAGGCGCTCGAGAGCCGCGGCTGGGGGCTCAGCCACATCCTGATCACCCACAAGCACAACGACCACATCGCGGGGCTCGCCGAGCTGAAGAGCCGGTTCGGCGCCACGGCGCTCGGCCCGGCGGCGGAGGCGGCTTCGATCCCCGGCCTCGACAGGACGCTCGCCGAGGGCGACGTCGCCGAGGTCGGCCCGTGGCGCTTCGAGACCATCGCGACGCCGGGCCACACCAAGGGCCACGTGGTTTTCCACGAGCCGACAGAGAAGTGGCTGTTCGCCGGCGATACGCTGTTCGTCATGGGCTGCGGGCGGTTGTTCGAGGACACGCCGGCGGCGATGTGGGATTCGCTGTCCAAGATCGCCCGACTGCCGAGCGACACCACTGTCTGGTGCGGCCACGAATACACCGCGTCGAACGCGCGGTTCTGCGCCTCCGTCCTCCCGGACGACGCGGCGATCGCCGAACGGCTGAAGAAGGTCGAGGCTCAGCGCGCCGCCGGCCGGCCGACAGTCCCGACCACGATCGGCGCCGAGAAGGCGACCAACGTCTTCCTCAGGGCCGGCGAAGACAAGGTCGCGGCGGCGCTCGGCCTGCCGTCCGGCGACCCGGTCGCGGCCTTCGCCGAACTGCGCGAGCGGAAAAACCGCGCGTGAGCGCGCTCGACGGCCTCTCGGCCGATGAGGTCGTGCGGCTGCTCGACCTCAAGCCCCATCCCGAGGGCGGCCATTTCCGGGAGACCTTCCGGGATCCGGCAACGGACGCGGACGGCCGCAGCCGCTCGACGGCGATCTACTTCCTGCTCGCGGCCGGCGAGCGATCCGCCTGGCACCGGGTCGACGCCATCGAGATCTGGCACTTCTACGCGGGCGACGCGCTGGCGCTCAGCCTGTCGGCCGACGGCGGCGCGACGCAGGTCGCCCGGCTCGGGCCCGACGTCATCGCCGGCGAGGCGCCGCAGCTCGTGGTCCCGACCGGCTGGTGGCAGGCCGCCGAGCCGCTCGGGCGCTGGACGCTGGTCGGCTGCACAGTCGCGCCGGGCTTCGATTTCGCGGGCTTCGAGCTCGCGCCGCCGGAGTGGCGGCCGTCAGGCGGCTGACGGTCCTCGGGAGCTTCTGCGGCGTGGCCGTCGAAGCGTCGCGAGCAGCGCGCCGCCGACGATGAGGCCGCAGCCCAGCGCCAGCGCGCGGCTCGGCGCCGCATAGCCGAACGCCACCAGCAGGAGCGTGGAGAGCAGCGGGGCGGCGTAGGCCGCGACGCCCAGGAGCCGCACGTCGCCGTGCTTCATCCCGACGTCCCAGGCGAAGAAGGCGAGCCCGACCGGCCCGAGGCCGAGCGCCGTCACCGCCAGCCATTCGCCCGTGCTTGCGGGCCAGACCGTCGGCTCCAGAGCGACGTGGCAGAGGCAAGCGAGCGCCGCGGTGGCGAGGCAGAAGCCGGAGAGCGCCTGGGTGGGCACGTGCGCAAGCAGCCGGCCGGTGACCGAATAGGCGGCCCAGATCACCGCGCAGGCGAGCGCGGCGCCGTAGCCTATAAGGTGAGCGCCGCCGAAGGCCAGTCCGGCGCCGCGCCCGCCGATCAGCAGCGCCGCTCCGGCGAGGCCGCAGAGCGCGCCCAGCGCATGGCGCGGCGCCAGCCGCTCCCCGGGCAGCGCGGCCGAGAACAGCACGATCAGCAGCGGCCACAGATAGGCGACAAGGCTCGCCTCCGCCGGCGGGCTGAGCCGCAGGGCGGTGAAGTAGAAGAAGTGGAACCCGAACAGCCCGCCGACGCCATGCAGCCAGACCGGCCATGGCTGGCGCAGCTTTGCGAGCCCGCCTGGGCGGCACGCCGCGACCGCAAGTCCGGCCGCGCCCGCGATCGCGAAGGTGAGCGCCGTCAGCAGGAAGGGCGGCGTCGCGCCGGTCGCGGCGGTGAGCAGCGCGAGCGTCGACCACAGCAGGATGGCGACGAAGCCGATGGCGGTGGCGCGGGCGGAGGGCATGGCGCGTTCCTAGACCGCCATGCCCTCGCCGTCATCGCGACCCGTGCGCCCAGTCGCGGTCAGGCGATGTATTGGCCGCCATTGATCGTCAGCGTCGAGCCGGTGACGAAGCCGGCCTTCTCGCCCGCCAGATACAGCACCGCGTCGGCGATCTCGTCGGCCTCGCCGAGCCGCCCGACCGGAATCGTGGCGATGATCGAGTCGCGCACCTTCTCCGGCACCGCCATCACCATCTCGGTGGCGATGTAGCCAGGCGCGATGGCGTTCACCGTGATGCCCTTCTTGGCGTTTTCCTGCGCCAGCGCCTTGGTGAAGCCGATCACGCCGGCCTTGGCGGCGGAGTAGTTCGCCTGGCCCATCTGGCCCTTCTGGCCGTTGATCGAGGTGATGTTGATGATGCGGCCGAAGCCGCGCTCGCGCATGCCGTCGATCACCGGCTTGGTCATCGTGAACATCGAGTCGAGATTGGTGCGCATCACGTCGCGCCACTGGTCGAACGTCATCTTGTGGAACATGCCGTCGCGCGTGATGCCGGCGTTGTTCACCAGCACGTCGACCGGACCCAGTTCGGCCTCGACCTTGGCGACGCCCGCGGCGCAGGCCTCCGGGTCGCCGACGTCCCACTTGTAGACGGCGACGCCATGCGCAGCCTTGAAGGCCTGGGCCTTCTCGTCATTGCCGGCATAGGTCGCGGCCACGTTGTAGCCGGCCTTCTTGAGCGCGATCGAGATCGCCTCGCCGATGCCGCGGGTTCCGCCAGTCACGAGCGCAGTGCGCGCCATTTCGTCCTCCCGTCGAGATCAGGGCGCAAGCGCCCCGCGGCCGGGACGACCGCGCCCCGCCCTGCCTGCCGTTGCAGCTTGAAGTTCCAGGACCGTAGAGACGTCAGTCCCGAGCGACGCACATGGCGATGCCCATGCCGCCGCCGATGCAGAGCGTCGCGAGCCCCTTCTTGGCGTCGCGGCGGATCATCTCGTAGATCAGCGTGGTCAGCACGCGCGCGCCGGAGGCCCCGATCGGGTGCCCGATCGCGATCGCGCCGCCATTGACGTTGACCTTGCCGGTGTCCCAGCCGAGATCCTTGTTGACCGCGCAGGCCTGGGCGGCGAACGCCTCATTGGCCTCGATCAGATCGAGATCGCCGATCGACCAGCCCGCCTTCTCGAGCGCGCGGCGCGAGGCCGGGATCGGCCCGGAACCCATCAGCGCGGGATCGACGCCCGCCTGCGCCCAGCTGACGATGCGGGCGAGCGGCTTCAGGCCCTTGGAGGAGGCGCGGGAGGCGGAGGTCACCACCAGCGCAGCCGCGCCGTCATTGATGCCCGACGCGTTGCCGGCCGTGACCGTGCCGTCCTTGGAGAAGGCCGGGCGGAGCTTCGCCACCGAGTCGAGCGTCGCGCCATGGCGGATGTACTCGTCCTGGTCGACGATCGTGTCGCCCTTCCTGCCGGAGATCGTCACCGGCGCGATCTCGTCCTTGAAGCGGCCCTCCTTCTGCGCGGCCTCGGCCTTGTTCTGGGAGGCCACGGCGAACTGGTCCTGCTGCTCGCGGGTGATCTGCCACTTCTCGGCGACGTTCTCGGCGGTGGTGCCCATGTGGTAGCCGTTGAAGGCGTCCCACAGGCCGTCCTTGATCATCGTGTCGATGAACTTGACGTCGCCCATCTTGGTGCCGGAGCGCATATGCGCGGCGTGGGCCGACTGGCTCATGCTTTCCTGGCCGCCGGCGACCACGATGTCGCTGTCGCCGTTGCGGATCGCCTGCGCGGCGAGCGCGACGGCGCGGAGCCCCGAACCGCACACCTGATTGATGCCCCAGGCCGACGCGCCGATCGGGATGCCGGCCGCGATCGACGCCTGGCGGGCCGGGTTCTGCCCCTGCGCCGCGGTCAGCACCTGGCCGAGGATGGTCTCCGACACCTCGCCGGCGTCGACGCCGGCGCGCTCGAGCGCCGCCTGGATCGCCACCTTGCCGAGCTCGTGCGCCGGCAGCGAGGAGAGGCCGCCGTTGAAGGCGCCGACCGGGGTGCGCGCGGCTCCAACGATGACGACGTCGGTGTCTGCCATGGAAGTCTCCTGATCGACGGGCCGCCACGACGGCCGCGAATGTCGCTGGTTAATGGGACGGGGGTCGGAAGAGCGTCAAGACGACCTTCGGAGTTGGAAGAAAGGCTTATCCGCCGAGCCGGCGGCTGGATCCGCAGCGAAAACCGCTCGCCTTCTCGTCCGCGAGATCGCGCGCCTTCTTCGCGTCTCCGGACGGCAGCACGGCCATCACGCAGCCGGCGCCGGAGGTTTCCAGACGATAGACCACCACGCGGCTCGCCGGGAGCGCGCCGGCGCGTTCGCCCACCCGGTAGCGCACGATCGCAGCCACCGGCCGGCCCAGCGAAGCCGGCGTCGCGCGCCACTCGACGCTCGCGTCGGGCCGGAACACCGTCCCGAGATTGAGGCTCTCCTTGAGCGGCTTGCGCCCGAACCACAGCGCCGCCGAGGCGCCGTCCGAACTCCAGACCACCGGCACGTTCGCGACGCCGAGGCACATCCGCGCACCCGGCCCCTCGCCCGAGGCAGGCGCCGCGGGGCACTTCTTGTAGTCGTGGCGCGTATAGGTGCTCGGCTTCAGGTCGAGCCCCGCCGCCGCTTTCGCCGCCGCCGGGCCGAACAGCAGCAGAGCGCCGGCGAGCGCCGCGCCTGCCGGCCGAACCCGCCGGACCACCGGGCTACCTTCGCAGTCTGATCGCATGCTCATCATCCGTCTAAGGTTCTACTCTGCACTGCACAAAAATCTGGCCGGTCTGCTGGTTTCGCCTTATCGTTCCGCTTCTCGTGGCCGCTCAGGCGGCTATCGCGCCGCGGAAGAACGAACAATGAAACCCTCGCCGGCCAGAGATCAGCGCGACATGTCGAGCACCAACAACGCGATCACGATCAAGAAATACGCCAATCGTCGGCTCTACAACACCGGGACCAGCACCTACGTCACTCTCGAAGATCTGGCCGCGATGGTGAAGCGGGGCGAGGATTTTCAGGTCGTCGACGCCAAGACGAACGATGACATAACGCACCAGGTGCTGACGCAGATCATCTTCGAGCAGGAGAACAAGGGGCAGAACCTGCTGCCGATCACCTTCCTGCGGCAGTTGATCCGGTTCTATGGCGACAGCGTCCAGAGCTTCGTGCCGAAATATCTTGAACTGTCCATGGGCGCGCTAACCCGCGACCAGGACAAGATGCGCGAAACCATGAAGACCTTTGGCGCGGGCTCGTTCCAGTCCGCCGTCGAGGAGCAGATGCGCACCAACGTCGCCATGATGGAACGCGCCTTCCGCATGTTCTCCGTATTCCCGGCGAGCGGCGAGGCGGCGCCTGAGGCGCCCGCGGCAGCCCAGCCGGCGCCGCGTGAGGCCGGGGCCGGCGACCTCGACACGCTGCGGCGCGAGATGGCCGAGATGCGCGCGCGTCTCGACAAGATGGCGCCCGCCAAGAACTAGCTCAGCTGTCCCGTGCGGCGACGAAGCGCGCAGCGCAACGCAGCGGCTCGGCCGCCTCGCCGAATGTCTCCAGGGCGCCGATCGCCTCGGCCGTGAGCGCCTCCAGCCGCCGCCTCGCGCCGTCGACGCCGTGGACCGCGACCAGCGTCGCCTTGCCGGCCGCCGCGTCCTTCCCAGTCTTCTTGCCAACGGTTCCGGTCGCGCCTTCGGCGTCGAGCAGGTCGTCCGCCACCTGAAACGCGGCCCCGAGCGCACGTGCGTAGCGACGCAGCGCGTCGCGCGCGGCAGGGCTCGCGCCGCCCAGAATCGCGCCCATCTCGATGGCGGCCTCGATCAGCGCGCCCGTCTTCATCGCCTGCATCCGCCGGATGTCCGCCTCGGACCGCACGTCCGCGCCGTCGAACCGGCCCTCGGCCGCGAGGTCGAGCATCTGCCCGCCCGCCATGCCGCCGAGACCCGCCGCCCGCGCGAGCGTGAGGACAAGCTCCACCCGCACGGCGGCGTCGGCGTGGACCCGCTCGCCCGCAAGCGTCTCGAACGCGATGGTCTGCAGGGCGTCCCCCGCCAGGATCGCGGTCGCCTCGTCGAATGCGCGATGCGCGGTCGGCCGCCCGCGACGAAGATCGTCATCGTCCATCGCCGGCAGGTCGTCATGCGCCAGGCTGTAGCCGTGGACGCATTCGATCGCGAGGCCGGCTGCGAGCGGCCCGTCGCCCTCCGCGCCGAACATCCGCGCCGCCCCGACGAGCAGCGCGGGACGCAGCCGCTTGCCGCCCCCGAGCATGACGTAGCGCATCGCCTCGACCAGCCGCGGTGGACGGGCGGCTTCGCCGGGTTGGGCCTTTGGCGACAGAATTTCGTCGAGCCCCTCCTCGATCCGGCGCGCGACGTCGGCGCGGAGTTCTTCAAAGGAGGGCTGCGGCATGAACGGTTTCCGGCAGGGCGCGCTTCGCCGCTTGCGCTGCCCGACCATGGCGGGCGCGTCAAGCCGGCCGCGCCGCGTCCGGCGCGTGGCTTAGCCGGAGCCGTCTGCTAGATTGCCCGCGCCGCGCGACCGGGGGAGGAAAGCAGTCGATGGCGTTCTTGGCGCGGACCGCGCCCGGTCAGAGGCTTCGGCCGAGGATGTCGGCGGTCGCCATCGTGATCCGCGTGCTGATCGCGCTCATGGCGCTTCCGGTCGTGCTGGCGCCGCTCTATGCGATCGTCCCGCCGGTCTCCACGCTGATGCTCGCGCGCTGGGCTATGGGGCGGCCCGTGGAGCGCGTCTGGACGCCGCTCGACCAGATTTCGCCGGCGCTGCCACGGGCGGTGCTCGTCTCTGAGGACGCCCGCTTCTGCCAACACCATGGCGTCGACTGGGGCGCAATCCGCGACGTCTTGAAGTCGGGCGGCGAGTCAGGGCCCGGGCGCGGCGCGTCGACCATCGCGATGCAGGTCGCCAAGAACCTGTTCCTGTGGCAGGGCGGCGCCTACGCGCGGAAGCCGATCGAGATCGTGCTGGCGCACTGGATCGACCTCGTCTGGAGCAAGCGCCGGGTGATGGAGGTTTATCTCAACGTGGCCGAGTGGGGGCCAGACGGAATCTTCGGCGCCCAGGCCGCCGCGCGGCGCGCCTTCGGCCGGGACGTGAAGGCGATCACCCCGCAACAGGCGGCGCTGCTAGCGGCGGCGCTGCCGAACCCCGTGCTGCGCGACGCCCGCCGCCCGAGCCGCCAGGCGCGCGTCCACGCGGCGATCGTGGCGAGCCGCGCCCGCGCGGCCGGCGCGCTGACCGCCTGCCTCAAGTGAGACGGGCGGCCTGATTCCTGCTGGCGTTCCGGCCGGGATGCCGCTATAAGCCCGCCCGACGAGGCGGCGACTGAGCTCCGCCCGCTTTTCTGCGCGCCGAACAGGCCGCGCACCCGAATTGACGGAGTTTGCGAAATGGCCGTTCCGAAGCGAAAGACGTCCCCGATGAAGCGCGGCCACCGGCGCTCCGCGGACGCGCTCAAGTCGCCCACTTACATCGAGGACAAGGACTCCGGCGAGCTGCGCCGTCCGCACCACCTCGACCTGAAGACCGGCATGTATCGCGGCCGGCAGATTCTGACGCCGAAGGCGGAAGCCTGACGCCTCGCAGATCTCGTTTCTGACAAAAGGCCGGCCTTGCGCCGGCCTTTTGCGTTTCCGCCTGTCAGGCGACGCCGCGGTCGCGCTTCGGCCGGTCGCGCGGCCAGCTATAGGCGGCGAGCGCTTCGGCCACGGCGGCCCGCCGGCGGACGCGCGTCTGCCCCACTCCGAGCGCGCCGGCGATCAGCTGCGCCACGAGCGGCGCGTAGCTACGTCCCGCCCAGCTTCGGCCGCCGCGCCGGGCGTCGGCCTTCTGCGGCTGCTCGGTCGGCCCGTTCGCCGCGGCGCTCTCGTCCGCCGGCTCGACGCGCGGCGTTTCGGCTCGCGGCGCCGCCTCGGCTTTTTTCGCCTTTTCGGGCTTCGCCCGCCCCCGCGCGGCGGCGCCCGATCTTTGGATGGGAGGCAACATCAGCATCGCAGTGCTGTCCCGCTCGTGGATTTTCTATGCTCGGGGCGCAATACGGACCATTAACCAAGTATCTCCGGCGCCCAAGCGGCCATCTGCGCTTACGAAGCTAGAGTTTTTGTGAGTAGAGTCCAGAGCACTGATTCGTCGTCCACATCTGCGCGTGGAACCAGCCGGGATGGCGCAAGCCCGAACCACCGCTCAGCCGGGCCTCAGCCAGGGTTCGCCGCTCGAGGATCTGCTGACCGCGGTCGGCGAGGCCGCCTATGTGTGGGACGTCGAGAGCGACCGGCTCGACTGGACGGCGGCCGCCCATGAGGTCCTCGGGCTCCCGCCGGCGACGCCGCTCGAGACCGCGACCCGGTTCGCGGCGCTGTTCGATCCGGACGCGCTGACCACGAGGCGCGAGGCGGTGTTCGGCGCGAGCGCCGCGGATCGCGGCGACGGCGTTCCGTTCGAGGTCGAATATCCGCTCGCCCCCGGCGGCCGCGCCAAGCGGCTCTGGGTGCAGGATCGCGGCCGCTGGTACGCCGGTCCCGAGGGTCGCCCCGCCCGCGTCGTCGGGGTCGTGCGCAGGCTCGGGGCGCATTACGAGCACGCCCACAACGCCGCGACGCTCGCCCGCTTTGACCCGCTGACCGGCCAGCTCTCCCGCGCCCGGCTGCTGGAGGTCGCGGGGGCGACGCTTTCGGCCACTCTGCGGATGCAGACCGCCTGCTGCCTGGTGCTCGCCTCGCTCTCCAATCTCGGCGCGATCAACGAATCCTACGGCTATGACGTCGGCGACCTCGCGGTGGTGGAGGTCGCCCGCCGTTTCAGGCTGGCGATGCGCGGCGGCGACACGCTCGGACGGTTCTCGACCTCGACCTTCGGCCTCGTGCTGCAGGAGTGCGACCGCGCCGAGCTCGACGTGGTGCTGCGGCGGCTCGCGGCCGCGGTCCATGACGAGCCGATCGTCACCCCGGCGGGCCCGGTGTCGGTCCGGATGGCGATCGGCGGCGTGGTCGCGCCCCGGCACGCGCGCGACGTCAACGAGTTCGTCGCGAAGGCGCGCGCCGCGCTTGCGCGCGCCTTCGCGCTCCCGACCGGGATCCACGTCTACGCGCCCGATCCCGAGCGCGAGGCCGCCCGCCGCACCCATATGCGGCTCGCCGACCAGCTCGTCACGGCGCTCAACGAGCGACGGGTGCGGCTCGCCTTCCAGCCGGTGTTCCGCGCCACGACGCGCGAGCACGTCTGGAGCGAAGCGCTGGTGCGCGTCGTCGCGGAGGACGGCGAAGTCTTTTCGGGCGGGCCGCTCGCGAGCGCCGCCGAGGAGGTCGGGCTGATCCACATGCTCGACCGCCGCGCGCTCGACCTCGCGGCCGCGCATCTTGCGAGCCTGCCCGAGGCGCGCGTCGCGGTGAACGTCTCGGCGGCGACGACCGCGGATGAAAGTTGGCTCGAGGCGCTGTCCTCCTGGCTGGCGATGCGGCCGGATCTGGCGGACCGCCTGATGGTGGAGGTCACGGAGACGGCGGCGATCGCCGATCTCGGCGTCACGGCCGCTTTCGTGACGGAGCTCCACGCCCGCGGGGTCAAGGTCGCGATCGACGATTTCGGCGCCGGCCACACCTCATTCAGGGCGCTGCGCGAGCTCGCGGTCGACCTCGTCAAGATCGACGGCACCTTCGTGCGCGATCTGCAGAACGACCCGCGGTCAGGCGCCTTCGTGCGCGCGCTTCTGGCGCTCGCGCGCGAGCTCGGCTTCGAAACGGTCGCCGAGCAGGTCGAGACCCGCGCGGCCGCCGAGATGCTGACGGAATGGGGCGCGACCTACCTGCAGGGCGAACTGCTGGCGGCCGCGGAGCTCGCCTGAGCCGTCATTCCGCGGCGTCGCGCCCGGCCGCGCCGCCGCCGAACCGGCGGGCGACATAGTCTTCCACCATCGCCTTGAACTCGGCGACCAAGCCCGGCCCGCGCAGCGTCGCGACCTTCTTGCCGTCGACGAACACCGGCGCGGTCGGGCTCTCGCCGGTGCCAGGCAGCGAGATGCCGATGTCGGCGTGCTTCGACTCGCCCGGCCCGTTCACGATGCAGCCCATGACGGCGACGTTGAGCGTCTCGGCCCCGGGATAGAGCGTCTTCCACTCCGGCATGCGGGCGACGATGTGGTCCTGGACCTCGCGGGCGAGCTCTTGGAACACGGTCGAGGTGGTCCGGCCGCAGCCCGGACAGGCCGCCACCAGCGGCACGAAGGTGCGGAAGCCCATCGTCTGCAGGATTTCCTGCGCGACCTTGACCTCCACCGTGCGGTCGCCGCCCGGCTCCGGCGTGAGCGAAACCCGTATCGTGTCGCCGACGCCCTGCTGCAGCAGCACGCCGAGCGCAGCGGAGGAGGCCACGATCCCCTTCGAGCCCATTCCGGCCTCGGTGAGGCCCAGATGCAGCGCGTAATCGGCGCGGCGCGCGAGCTCCGCATAGACGGCGATCAGGTCCTGCACGGCCGAGACCTTGGCGGACAGGATGATCTTCTCGCGCGGCAGGCCGAGCTCCTCGGCGCGCGCGGCGGACAGCAGCACCGAACGGATCAGCGCCTCGCGCGTCACCTCGCGGGCGTCCTTCGGGCGCGGGGCGGCGGCGTTCTCGTCCATCAGCCGGGTGAGCAGTTCGCCGTCGAGCGAACCCCAATTGCCGCCGATCCGGACCGGCTTGCCGTTGCGCGCGGCGATCTCGATGATCTGCGCGAAGTGCCGGTCCTTCTTGGCCCCGAAGCCGACATTGCCGGGGTTGATCCGGTATTTGGCGAGCGCCTCGGCGCAGGCCGGATGCTCGGCCAGCAGGGTATGGCCGATGTAATGGAAGTCGCCGACCAGCGGCACGTTCACGCCGCGCCGGGCGAGCTCGTCGCGGATGTGCGGCACGGCGGCCGCGGCCTCCGCGCGATCGACCGTGATGCGGACGAGCTCCGAGCCGGCGCGCGCCAGCGCGGCGACCTGCGCGACCGTCCCGGCGATGTCGGCGGTGTCGGTGTTGGTCATCGACTGCACCACGATCGGCGCGCCGCCGCCGACCGTGACGTCGCCCACCAGCACAGGCCGCGACGCGCGGCGCGCGGCGAGCGCGGCGGGACAATCCACCGGCGCGGACGAATGATCAGGCGTCAGCGGCATCGGGACTTCTCAGCTTGAGCTTGGCGCGACAATGGGCGCATTCGCCGGAGACCTCGATCACCGGCGCGCGCGGGCGAAAACCGGACGCCCGGGCGAGGCCCTGCAGCGCGTTCGCGAAGGCCTGCGTCGTCGCTTCGCCGACGGCCCCGCAATCCTCGCAGATCAGGAACACCACCGGCGCGTCGCCGGTCGCGCCGTGATCATGGCTGCACGCCACGAAAGCGTTGCGGCTCTCGATCCGGTGCACGAAGCCCTGCTCCTGAAGGAAATCGAGCGCGCGATACACTGTGATCGGCGCAGGCGGCCGCTCGCCGGGCCGCGACAGCCGCTCGATCACCTCATAGGCTCCGGCCGGCGCGTGGTCGGCCGCGAGCGCCTCCAGCACGCGGCGGCGGATGTCGGTCAAGCGCGCCCCGCGCTCCGCGCACAGCCGCTCGGCGCGCTGCAGGACTTCGCGCGCGCAAGCGTGATGGTTGTGCCCCGGCTCGGCGAAGGGACGTCCGGCGGCGGTCTCGGGGTGCGTCATCTCGACCGATCTCTTAGCACGAAGCGCCGCGCGTCGCGTCACCGCGGCGGCTCACATTGCGCATCGGCCCGCAGCGCGCCAGCTTAGCCGCGGCAGGACCCGCGCCATTCCCGAAAGGCCTCACAATGTTGCAGGACAAGACCGCCGTCGTCACCGGCTCCACCAGCGGGATCGGGCTCGCCATCGCCCGCGCGCTGGCCAAGGCCGGCGCTAACGTCGTGATCAACGGCTTCGGCGACAAGGCCGAGATCGAGCAGATCCGTTCCTCGATCGAGGCGGAGCATGGCCATGCCGTGGCGCATGACGGTGCGGACATGCTGAAGCCGCAGGAGATCGCCAGAATGATCCGGGCTGCCGAAGAGCGCTTCGGGGCGGTCGACATCCTGGTGAACAACGCCGGCATCCAGCACGTCTCGCCGGTCGACGAATTTCCCGAAGACAAGTGGGATCAGATCATCGCGATCAATCTGTCCGCCGCGTTCCACGCCACCAAGGCGGCGCTGCCGGGCATGAAGCGGAAGGGCTGGGGCCGCGTCGTCAACACGGCCTCGGCGCACGCGCTTGTGGCGTCGCCCTTCAAGTCGGCCTATGTGGCGGCCAAGCACGGCATTGCTGGGTTCACCAAGTCCTGCGCGCTCGAAGTGGCGCAGCAGAAGATCACCGTGAACGCGATCTGCCCGGGCTATGTGTGGACGCCGCTGGTCGAGCGGCAGATCCCCGACACAATGAAGGCGCGCGGCATGACAGAGGAAGAGGTCAAGCGCGACGTGCTGCTTGCGGCGCAGCCGACCAAGGAATTCGTTACGCCCGATCAGGTGGCGGCGCTCGCCGTCTTCCTGTGCTCCGACGCAGCGGCGCAGATCACCGGCGCGCTGCTCACGATGGACGGCGGCTGGACCGCCGCCTGAGGCGAGAGCGCGCAACCTGCGCGTCCCCAGGAGAATCGGTCAGCGCGGCTTCAGGTCGCCCGCCGGGGCCTCGGTGTGGCCGCGCAGCTTATCCGCCGAAGGATTGCCGCTCGACTTGGAAGACGGCGCCTGGCCGGCCATCGGCTCCGCGCCCGCGCCTGTCGCGCCGGCGCCCGACGAGCTCGTTCCGCTCGAGCCGGAGGCGCCCATATCGCCCGTGCTGGCCTTGCTGTCGCTCGGCGACGGCTTCGTGGAGTCGCTCGAATTGGGCTGAGCCCAGCCTGCCGCCGGGGCAGCCGCCAGCATTGTGGCGGTCAGCGCAACGGTCCATCGCTTGTTGAACTTCATAACGTCTCCCATGCGGACTGATTTGACATGGGATCAACTTCCGGAACGGCGCTGTGTTCCTCCGAATCATCACCGGACGTCCGGAAATGCGAGGCGGGGTCTGTTCGACCGCCGCCTCGCCCGGCTCCGGCGGGAATGGCTGACCGGAACCGTATCTGTCCGCAGCGCCAGATGATTAGACGCTGCGCAAGATCGGCGGCCCAGATGTAGAAGCACAGCCGCCGGCCGTTCAAACGAATTCGACTCGAATTTGACCGAAATGGCCACGATTTACTTGAGTGGTTAATCGCCGCCGGAGCGCTGTTCAGCGCCCGCGCGCTTCCGCCAGCGCGGCGCAGCCGACCAGTCCGGCGACCGGAGAGGTCACGAGCAGCGTGGCGGTTTCGCGCATCATCCCGCGATGCGGGCCCTTCGCCTCGAAGCTCGACCGGAACGCGCCCGTATCCACGAAGCCGATAAGCTTCGGCAGCACGCCGCCGCAGAAATAGACCCCGCCGGCGCCGAACGTCAGGGCGACGTCGCCGGCGAACCGGGCGAGGATTCGGAGAAAGATCTCGATCGTCTCGAGCGCCGCGGGATCATTGCGCGCGGCGCCTTCGGACACCGCCGCCGCCGAAATCGCCGCGCCGCCATGCAGCGCGCGATGAAGACGCGCCAGTCCGGGTCCGGACAGCACATGTTCGGCCGACACCCGGCCGTGCTCCCGCCGGATCGCCGCGAACGCCGCGTCTTCGCGCTCCCCCACCGCCGCGAGTTCGACATGGCCGCCCTCGCTCGCGACCGGCAGCCATGTGCCGCCGACCCGCAGCAGAGCGGCGACGCCGAGGCCGGTGCCAGGCCCGACCGCGGCCTTCACGGCCTCAGGCCGAGGCTCGGGGCCGCCGATGCGGCGCAACTCGTCCGGCGCGAGATGCGGCAGCGAGGCGGCCTGCGCCACGAAGTCGTTGATCACCTTCACCGCCGCAAAGCCGAAGCGGCGCGACAGCGCGGCGGCGTCGATCGTCCAGTCGCGGTTGGTGAGGTGAGCGGCGCCGTTCCGCACCGGCCCGGCGACCGCAAACGCCGCTCGGCGGGGCTTCTCGCTGGTCTTGTGCAGATAGGCCGCAACGGCGTCTTCGAACGCAGGATAGGCTTCGTCGGGCGCGGTCTCGACCGAGCGCGGCCGCAGCTCGCCGGCGCAGATGAGGCCGAAGCGGCTGTTTGTGCCGCCGATGTCGCCCACCAGCAGATCCGGTCGGGGCGCCTCAGCCAAGGTCGAGCAGGCGCACGCGCTGCCGCCTCACATAGGGTTTGACGGCCTCCTCGAAGGCGCGCCCGGCTTCTGTCGCATGCCGGGCGGATGCGGCGGCCTCGCTCTCATACAGCGCGGAGGTCAGGAAGAAGCCCGGCGTCGACGGGTCTTCCGCGATCGCGACCCCGCGGCAGCCCGGATCATTGCGCTCCACGGCGTTCGCATTCGCGAACACCGCCGCCCTGAAGGCGCCCGCATGTTCCGGCGCGACCTCGAAAACGGTGGAAACCAACTTCATGGCCGCGACATAGTGCGGCCCCGCCGTCCGCCCATACCGGGCGCCGCCGCAGAGTTCCATGCTCGATCCCTCAATCCTGTCTCCCGACGCCATCGCCTCCCGGGTGCTTCACCGCGACGGCCTGATGCTCATCCTCGACAAGCCGGCCGGGGTCCCGGTCCATGCCGGCCCGAAAGGCGGCCCGAATCTCGAGGCGAGCTTCGGCGCGCTGCGCTTCGGGCTGCCGCGCGACCCCGCGCTCGCGCACCGGCTCGACAAGGACACCAGCGGCTGTCTGGTGCTCGGGCGGCACCGCAAGGCGCTGGCGCGCCTCGGCAAGCTGTTCTCCTCAGGGCGCATCGGGAAGACCTACTGGGCGGTCGTGCAGGGCGCGCCGGAGGCCGACCAGGGCCGCATCGACGCGCCGCTCGCCAAGCGCAACCCCAATCGCGGCTGGTGGATGGCGGTCGATCCCGCGGGCCTTCCCTCGGTCACGGAATGGAAGGTGATGGCGCGCGGCGCCGGGCTCGCCTGGATCGCGTTTACGCCGCTGACCGGCCGCACCCATCAGATCCGCGCCCACGCCGCCCATGTCGGCATGCCGCTGCTCGGCGATCCGATCTATGGCGCCGCGCCGCAGGGCGGTCCGCCGCTGCACCTTCACGCCCGGGCGGTGTCAGTGCCGATGCGCGAGAGCCGGCCGCCGATCGAGGCCGAAGCGCCGCTCCCGCCCCACATGGCGGCGACCTTCGCGGCGCTCGACTGGCAGGCGCCGGCGCCCCGCGCCTCCTCCGTGGACGAAGCGTCCTGACCGCGATGGCGCGCTGCCTCGTCCTGCTCAACCCCCGCGCCGGCGCGCTGAAAGACCTGGAGCGCGCGCCGGGGCCGCAGACGGCGGCGGAGCGGATCGGGGAAGCGTTCGCGGCGGCCGGCAAGCAGGTCGAGGTCCGCATGGTCCCGCCACGCGATCTCGGCGCCGCGCTGGACGAGATCGCCCGCGCGGACAGCCATGACGAAGTCATCGTGGGCGGCGGCGACGGCTCGGTGTCGCGTTCGCTCGGCCGCCTGCTCGCGCTCGGGAAGACGTTCGGCGTGCTGCCGCTCGGAACCGTGAACCTGCTGGCGCGCGACCTCGGCGTGCCGCAGCCGCTGGAGGCGGCGATCGCCGCGCTTGCCCAGGCCGAGCCGCGGCGCGTCGACCTTGCCTCGGTCAACGGCCGCCCGTTTCACTCGATCTCCGGGCTCGGCTTCTTCGCCCAGATGGCGCGCGCCCGCGAGGCCGCGCGGAGCAGCCGCGGGCTCGGCCGATATCTCGGCTTCGCGCTGGCGGCGTTTCGGGCGTTCTTCCGGTCCGGACGCTCGCGCTACGAGCTCGTCATCGACGGCCGCGCGCAACGCGTGGACGCCACGGCGGTCCTGGTCACCAACAACGCCTTCGCCGACGACAGCTGGCGGCGGCCGCGGCTCGACGGCGGCGAGATCGAGGTGATCGTCGCCCATGCCGGCGGCATGCGGGAGCGGCTCCGGCTCGCGGTCGACGTCGTGACCGGAGGCTGGCGCAGCAATCCCCTGATCGAGGCGTTCTGCGCCCAGGAGGCCGTGGTCACCAAGCTCCGGCGGCGGCGGGTGTGGGTGGCGACCGACGGCGAGCTCAGCCGCGAAGCCTGCCCGCTGCGCTATGCAGCCCTGCCGGCCGCCGCGACCATGATGCGCCCGATCGTTCCGCTCGGCGCGGCGGCCGATGCGCCGCCTGCAGGCCAGCCCCGCGGAACATGACGGACCCAAGGGCGTTGGTGCGGGTGAGCGGAGGACGGCGATGAAAAATCCCTGGATGAGCGCCTGGCTGAGCACGGCGAACGCGCTGACGGGCGCGGCGCGCGGCCGAGCCTATTCGGAGGCCCGGCGCGCGCAGGAAGCCTGGCTCGCCGAGACGAACCGGCGGATGATGTCGCTGTGGTTTCCCGGCCTGGCGCAGCCCAAGCCGAAGCCTGTCCCCGTCAGACGCCGCAAGAGCCGCTGAGAGCGGCGTTCAGCTTGCGCAGTGCCGGATCAGCCGGCGCATAAAGGCTTCGCACTGCGCCAGCTGGGCCTCCTCGACGTATTCGTCGGCGCGGTGCGCCTGGGCAATTGAGCCCGGCCCGCAGACGACCGTCGGGATTCCGGCGGTCTCGACGAACAGTCCCGCCTCGGTTCCATAGGCGACCTTGGCGTGCTCGTTGCGGCCGGCGAGCCGTTTCACGAGCGTGACGATGTCGGCGTCGGGCGCGGTGGCGAGGCCGGGAAACTCCGATTTCATCGAGACGTCGACGGCCGCGCGCGGGTCACGCGCCTGCATCTCAGCCTCGAGCTCGGCCGCGTAGGCGCGGAACTCCTCCACGAGCGCGTCGGCGTCCTCTTCCGGCAGCACCCTGAACTCCAGTTCGACGACCGCTTCGTTGGGCACGATGTTGAGCGCGACGCCGCCATGGAAGACGCCGACATGGGCGGTCGAATGCGGGATGTCGTAGAGCGAGTCCTTGAGGCCGGACAATGCGAGCCGGCGGCCGATCTCGGTGGTGCGGGTGACCAGCCGGGCGGCGTATTCGACGGCGTTGACGGCTTCGGGCGCTCGCGAGGAATGGCCGCCGGTCCCTCGCACGTCGACTCGCAGCGAGCGCTTGGACTTGTGCGCGATCACCACCTGCATGTCGGTCGGCTCGCCCACGATGCAGCCGAGCGGCTTCACCGGCCGAGCCGCCAGCATCTCCAGCAGTTCCCGGACGCCCAGACAGCCGACTTCCTCGTCATACGAGAAGGCGAAGTGGATCGGTATCCTGAGCTCGGCGGCCGCCATTTCGGGCGCAAGCGCGAGGCAGACGGCCAGAAAGCCCTTCATGTCGCAGGCGCCGCGGCCATACAGGCGGGCGTCGCGCCGAGTCAGCCGGAACGGATCGGTCGACCAGCGCTGACCATCGACCGGCACGACGTCGGTGTGGCCGGAGAGCACGAGCCCCGGCCGATCGGCGGGCCCGATGGTGGCGAACAGGTTCGACTTGTCGCCATGGGCGCCGGCGGCGCGCTCATGCGCGATCCCGAGACCGTCGAGGTAGCTCTCGACATGCCGGATGAGCGGCAGGTTCGAATTCCGGCTCGTGGTGTCGAACGCGATGAGTTCGCCGAGCAGCTCGATCGTCTTGTCGGAGGCCATTTCGCGCCAATCAGCTCGTGAGCCCGCAGCCTAGACGCTGGGCCGCGCAAGCTGAAGGCGCCGTGCGGAACCCGGTTTGCACGAGGCGTTGCGCCCGAAAACGCGAGGAACGGAGAAGCGCCATGTCGAAGGCATACGCCGTCGGAGCCAAGGTCGCGTGGAACTGGGGCTCTGGACGCGGGCACGGCGAAGTCGCGGAGGTTTTCCGCCGCCGCGTCCAGCGCACCATCAAGGGCGCGAAGATCGTGCGCAACGGCAGCGACGCCGAGCCCGCCTATCTGATCGAGCAGCCGGACGGCGATCGCGTCCTGAAATCGCATTCGGAGCTCGGCGCAGACTAGGCCAAGCGTCGTTTCCTCCGCGGGCCCGCACCCTATCTGCTGCCATCTCTCTCCGTGACGCAGCTTTGTCCGCCTTCATGACCGTTCTGCGCCGCCTGCTGGCTGGACTTCTGGTGATCGCGGCGGCGTGCAGCGCGCCTGGTCAGCTGCGCGCTGAACCGGCGCAGAACCCTGAGCAGGCGCAGCCGTCCGGCGACGTCGACGCGCTGATCCGCATCCTGGAAGACGATCGTGCGCGGGCCGCGCTGATCGAGCGGCTCCGGGCCGCGCAAGGCCAGGCCGCGCCGTCAGGGGCGCCGGATCAGAACCAGCCGGTCAAAAAGCCGGGCGAGGTGGACGGGCCGTCTTCAGCGCCGGACGACGCCTCGGCCGTGCAGTCAGCCCGAGCCGCGGAGGGCGACGCCGAGCCGACGCTCGCGCGGCGGGCCGCCGAATACACGCGCGCCGTAGCGGAACGTGGCGCAGCGCTCGTGGCGGCAAGCTCGACGCTGATCGCCGATCTTGGAAGCATTTTCGCGGGCCCGCTGCAGCAGAACGTCGACTGGCCGCGGCTGCTCGCCCTGGCGCTCACGATCGGCGTCACGTTCGGGGCCTTTCTGGCCCTGCGGGCGCTCGGAATTCCATTTTACCGCAGCATCGGCCGGCGCTCGATCAGCGCCCGGCTGCCCGAACGGGTCGCGCTGATCGGGGTGAGCGCGCTTGTCGACGCCGTGATGGTGCTCGTCGCCTGGGCGGGCGGCTACGTGTTCGCGCTGCAGTTCGGCGCATATGGGGTGATCACGATCCAGCAGTCGCTCTTCCTGAACGCCTTTCTGGCCATCGAACTGCTCAAGGTCGTGCTGCGCGCGACGACCTCGCCCCGCTATCCCGGGCTTCGCGCGGCGCCGATTGGGGACGAGGCGGCAGCCTACTGGTACTTCTGGGCGAGCCGGCTGATCTCGACGCTCGGCTACACCTTCCTTTTCGTCGCCCCGATCCTCACCGCGGCGGTATCGCCCGGCGCGGCCCAGGCGGTCCGGGTGGTGGTCGCCTTCGCGAGCCTGATGATGGCGGTGGCGATCGTGCTGCAGAACCGCGAGCGGGTGCATCAGCGGCTCGCGGCGCGCACGCAGGCGGCGCACACCGAACTCGTCTCCGCCTTCTACGGCTTCCTCGCCCGCTTCTGGCATTGGATCGCGATCGCCTGGCTGGTGGCGCTGTTCACGGCGTGGCTCGTCAATCCCGGCGAGGCCCTGCCCTTCATCGCGAAGGCGACGCTTCAGACGCTCGCGGCCGTGGCGATCGGGGCGATCGCTACGGCGCTGATCTCGCGACTGATCGCCGGCGGCATGCGCGTGCCGGCCGACGTCAGGGCCCGGCTGCCGCTGCTCGAAAGCCGGCTGAACGCCTTCGTGCCCGCCGTGCTGAAGGCGGTGCGGCTGATCGTCCTGCTGATCGTCCTGCTCGCCGTGGCGCAGAGCTGGGCGCTGGTGGACCTGCTCGGCTGGCTGTCGACGGCGGCCGGCGCCCGGTTCGCGGCCTCCACCCTGACGGCCGGGCTGATCATCATCATCGGGCTCGCGGCCTATGTAGCGGTCTCCTCCTGGATCGAATACCGGCTGAACCCGGCGTTCGGGCACGTTCCGACGGCGCGCGAGAGCACCCTCCTCACGCTGTTCCGGAACGCCTTCACGATCGCCCTGTTCGTGCTCGTCGGCATGCTCGCGCTCGCCGAGATCGGCGTGAACATCGCCCCGCTGCTCGCCGGCGCCGGCGTGCTGGGGCTCGCGATCGGTTTCGGCGCCCAGAAGCTGGTGCAGGACATCATCACCGGCGCGTTCATCCAGTTCGAGAACGCGATGAACGCCGGCGACAACGTCAAGGTCGGCGGCGTGCAGGGCACGGTGGAGCACCTGACGATCCGCTCGGTCGGCATCCGCTCGGTCGACGGCGTCTACCACCTCATCCCGTTCTCGTCGGTCGACAGCGTGTCGAACGCGACCAAGACCTTCAGCTACCACATGGCCGAGATCGGGGTGGCGTATCGCGAGTCCATCCCGGAGGTGAAGCAGGCCATGCAGGACGCATTCGACCTGCTCAAGGAGGGGCCGCACGGCGCCGACATCACCGGGCCGTTCGAACTGCACGGGCTGACCAAATTCGGCGACAGCGCGATTACGGTGCGCGGCCGGATCAAGACCGTGCCGGGCCGCCAGTTCATGGTCGGCCGGGCCTATAACGAGATCGTCAAGGAGATCTTCGACGAGCGCGGCATCGAGATGCCGTTCCCGCATCTGACGCTCTACATGGGCGAGGACAAGCGCGGCGACGCGCCGCCGCTCCGGGTGACGGCGGCCGTCGATCTCGCGAGCCGCCGGGAGCCGCATTCCGCGGCGTCCGGCAGACAGGGCAAGGCGGCGCTGGCGTCCGAGACCTTCCAGGGTCATGACGGCGCGCCCGACGAAGGCGGCGGCGCAACCAACGGCTGACGCGCGGCCGCGCACGCGTTCGTGGGCGCGGGGGCTCGCCACCCTGCTGCAGTTTCGTGCTAGCCTCCAGGCTCGGCGGGGGGCTTCCCGCCGCGTCCCGGGCCTCGCGGCCCGTGGGAGCTTGCGGGCCGCCAGATGACGTCCATGCCTGCGACCTTCTGGAACGATCCCGCCGCCGAGCCGGAAGGCGGTCGCACGGCTCTTGAGCTGCCGCCGCCGGGTTCCCCCGAGACCTGGCTGAAGGCGCTGACCGACGACGCGCCGCAGATCGTCTGGTCGGCCCCCCTGACGGGCGAGCACGATTATTTTAATCCCCACTGGCGGCGCCTGACCGGGGCCCCGGAAGCCGAGGTCGGCCGCGACGCCTGGCTGTCGCGCATCCATCCGGACGACCGGCAGGAGTGCGCGACGCGCTGGAGCCGGAGCCTCATCACCGGCGAGCCGTTCGTGCTGGAGCATCGGCTGCCGGACGGAAGCGGCGGCTGGCGCTGGTTCCTCAGCCGCGGCTGGCCGCAGCGCGACGAGCGTGGCGCGGTGACCCGCTGGTTCTGCGTCGGCGACGACATCGACGAGGCCGCGCGGCTGCGCGAGGCGGCCTCGCGCCAGGAAACCGAGTTCGAGCGACTCGTCGCGCAGCGGACTGCGGACCTCGCCCACGCCTATCAGCGCGTGGCCGCCGAGGCGGCCGGTCGCCGCCACGAGGAGACCGCGCGGCGCCACATCGACGCGCTCTACGCCGCCTATGTGGACAACACGCCCGACGGCGTCTTCGTCGTCTCGATCGCCTCCGACGGCGCGGTCGCCGTCGAGACGATGAACCGCGTGCTGGAGCGGGCGCTCGAGATCGGCGAGGAGGGCGTCCAGGGCCGCCGGCTCGCCGAATTCATGCCGGCCCCGATGGCCGCCCGGCTGACGCGCAAGATCGCCGAATGCCTCGCGGCGGGCGCCCCGCTCCGTTACGAGGAGGTCGCGGAGATCCAGGGTCTCGAGCGCGTCTTCGAGGTCATGCTGGCGCCCGTGGAGGCTCTGGCCGGCGGGACGCGCCGTGTGGTGGGCTCGGCGCGCGATCTGACCGAACGCCGCGAGGCGGAACGCCAGTTGCGGCAGGCCCAGAAGATGGAGGCGATCGGCCAGCTTACCGGCGGCGTCGCGCACGACTTCAACAACCTGCTGCAGGTCGTGAAAGGCAATCTCGAGCTGCTCGCCGAGGAGCTTGCGGGCGCCATGACGCCGACGACCGAGCGACGGCTGCGCGACGCCATGGCGGGCGCGGCGCGCGGCGCCAAGCTGACGCGCCAGCTGCTCGCCTTCTCCCGCCGCCAGCCGCTGACGCCCAAGCCCACCCATGTCGGCGCGCTGGTCGCCGCCATGACCGATCTGCTCGACCGCACCCTCGGCGAGCAGGTCGAAATCGAGATCACGGCCGATCCGGAGCCGTGGGCGGCGCTGGTCGATCCGATTCAGCTCGAGAACGCCGTGCTGAACCTCGCGATCAACGGCCGCGACGCCATGCCGGACGGCGGCAAGCTGACGATCTCGGTCAAGAACCTCGCGGCGGACGAGAGAAATGGCGAGCGGATCGAGATCGCCGTGGCGGACGCCGGCTTTGGCATGACCCCCGCGGTGCTTGCGCGGGTGTTCGAACCCTTCTTCTCCACCAAACCGGAGGGGCGCGGCACAGGGCTCGGGCTGCCGCAGGTGCAGGGCTTCATCGAACAGTCGAACGGCGGCGTCGCGATCGAGAGCGTCGCCGGCCAGGGCACGGTCGTGCGCCTGACCCTGCCGCGCAGCGAGGCCGCGCCGCCGGAAGACGCCGAGGGCGTCGGCCGGGCCGATCTGCGCGCCCGGGGCGAGACGATCCTGCTGCTCGAAGACGACGACGGCGTCAGGACCGCCGTCTCCGATCTGCTCGTCGCGCTGGGCTACAAGGTCATCGCCGCGGCTTCCACGGCCGAGGCCACGCCGCTGATCGAGGGCCGGCAGGCGTTCGACCTGCTGCTGTCGGATGTGGTGATGCCCGGCGCGCCCAAGCCGCCCGAACTCGCCCGCCTGGCGCTATTGCGCCGCCCGGAGCTGAAGGTGCTGTTCATGTCCGGTTATGCGGAGAGCGCCATCGTTCACCAGGGCCGCGTCGATCCGAACGTGCATCTGATCGAAAAACCCTACCGCAAGGAGACGCTGGCGCTGAAGCTCCGCCAACTGCTCGACGACCGGAAGCCTGCGGCGCCCGAGAAGCCGTCGCCGCTCCGCATCCTGCTGGTCGAGGACGAACCGCTGATCGCGATGGGCGTCGCCGAACTGCTCGAGAGCTTCGGCCACACGGTCAAGCAGGCCCACAACGCCGCGGCGGCGCAGGCCGCGCTGGCGAACGACGCCACGATCGACCTGTTGCTGACGGATCTCGGCCTGCCAGACATGGACGGCGAGACGTTGGCCGAATGGAGCCGCGGCGTGAGGCCGCGGCTGCCGATCCTGTTCGCCACCGGGCGCGACGATTTCCAGGCGCCGCCGCTGCTGGCCGCCGGCGGACCGGTGGCGGTCGTCACCAAACCGTTCGACGGCCACACGCTGAAGCGCGGTCTCGAGGCCTGCGCATCCGGAAGCTTCTGACAGGGCTGCGCCGCCGCCGCTTGACCCGCGCAAGGCCGCGGGTGCATTCGACGCGCCGACAGGCCTTGTGACGCAGCGACCGATCGGAGCCGCATTGGAACTCGACAGCATGGACCAGGCGATCGCCGCGATCGCCGCAGGCGAACTGGTCGTCGTGGTGGACGACACCGATCGCGAGAACGAGGGCGACCTCATCATGGCGGCCGCCAAGGCGACGCCGGAGACGCTCGCCTTCATGATCCGCCACACCAGCGGCATCATCTGCGCGCCGCTCACCGCCGAGCGGGCCGAGGCGCTGAACCTCGCCCCGATGGTCGCGACCAATCTCGACCCGATGCGGACGGCCTTCACGGTCTCGGTCGACTACAAGATCGGCCTGACCACCGGCATCTCGGCCGAGGAGCGCGCCAACACCGTGCGCGCGCTCGGCTCCGACAACGCGATCTCGTCCGATTTCCTGCGGCCCGGTCACGTCTTCCCGCTGATCGCGCGCGAGGGCGGCGTGCTGACCCGCTCCGGCCACACCGAGGCCGCGACCGATCTCGCGACCCTCGCAGGGCTTCCCGCGGTCGGCGTGCTGGCCGAGGTCGTCAATGACGACGGCACCGTGAAGCGGCTGCCGGAGCTGATCGCCTTCGCCCGCGAGCACGGGCTGAAGATCGTCTCGATCGAGGATCTCATCAATCACCGGTCGAGGCGCGAGACCTTCGTGCGGCGGGTCGATCGGTTCGAGCGCCTGATCGGAGGCCGCGACGCCATCATCACGGTCTACGACACGCCGTTCGAGCAGACGCAGCATGTCGCGATCGCCGTCGGGGACGTCAGCGGCGACGGCGCCGTGCCCTGCCGCATCCACCGCGAGCACCTGCTGACCGACCTGCTGCGCGGCGCGGCGACCTCCAAGGGCTGGCTCGACAATGCGCTCGCCCGGTTCGGCGAAACCGGCCGCGGCGTGTTCATCCTGATCCGGGATCCCGCCGTGCTGCGCGACCCGCGCGACGCCGCCGGCGAGAAGGGCTCGGACGATCCGGCCGCCGAGCGCCATATGTCGGCCCGCCAGCGCCGCCAGCGCTGGCGCGAGATCGGCGTCGGGGCGCAGATCCTGCGCGATCTCGGGGTCCGCAAGATCTCGCTGCTCGCCGGCCACGAGCGGCAATATGTCGGCATCGCGGGCTTCGGCATCGCGATCGAGAAGACCGAGATCCTCGACGAGTAGCCGGAGACGCCGGCTTCAGGACGAGGCGGCGGGCTTCGGGTTCGCCGCCTTGGCCTTCTCGAGCTGCGGCCGCAGCGTCTTTTCGGCGCTTTCGTCGGTCAGCGGACCGACGAACTTGAACGCGATGCGGCCGTCGCCGCTCACCACGAAGGTCTCGGGCACGCCGTAGACGCCCCACTCGATCGCGGCGCGGCCGCCCGGATCGACCCCGACCTTCTGGTACGGATTGCCGAGACCGCCAAGGAAGCGCCGGGCGTTCTCGGGCGCATCCTTGTAGTTCAGCCCGAACATCCGCACGCCGCTTTGGCTGAGCTTAAGCAGAATCGGGTGCTCCTGGTGGCAGGGCACGCACCAAGACGCGAACACGTTGACGACCGTCACCTCGCCGGTCGCGAGATCGGCGCGCGAAAAACCCGGGACCGCGCCGCTTTCCCCCGTCAGACCTTCGAGCGCGGGGAGCGTCAGGTCGGGCGCCGGCCGGCCGATCAGCGCGGACGGCAGCGCCGAGGGATCGCCGCTGTAGAGGCGCACATAGAGCAGCGCGGCGAGCGCCACGAACACCACGATCGGAACCGCCACGAAGCCCCGCCGGCGCCAACCCGCCGCGGGCGCGGCGGCCTCGTTCTCCGGGGTCACGGGCGGCCCCGCCGGCGGCCGGAACGGGCCTCGAGCCGCTCGAGCGCGCGCGCCTGGACGCGGTGGTCCAGGACCGTCCACACGATCAGACCGGCCACGACCACGAACCCGATCGCGTAGGAGGCGACGATGAAGCCGAGATGCGGATCGCTCATTCGGCGGGCTCCGGCGCGAAGGCGGCCGACGCGGCCGCGGTGATCCGGAGCGTGCGCAGCCGCCGCCGGATCAGCTCCGTCCGCATCGCGGCGAGGTGCAGCGTCACGAACAGCAGCGTGAAGGCGAGCGCGTTCGTCAGCAGCGGCCACAGGATCGAGGGATCCATGGCGGGCTTGCCCATGCGGGTGATCGAGGCCGGCTGGTGCAGCGTGTTCCACCAGTCGACCGAGAACTTGATGATCGGGATGTTGACCGAGCCGACCAGCGTCAGCACCGCGCAGGCCTTGGCGGCGCGCGACGGCTCCTCGATCGCGGAGCGCAGCGCCATCAGGCCGAGATACATCAGGAACAGGATGAGGAACGAGGTCAGCCGGGCGTCCCACACCCAGTAGGTCCCCCACATCGGCTTGCCCCAGAGCGAGCCGGTGGCGAGCGCGAGAAACGTGAAGGCGGCGCCAAGCGGGGCCGCCGCCTTGGCGGCGACGTCGGCGAGCGGATGGCGCCAGATCAGAACGCCGAGACTCGCGACCGCCATGATGGTGTAGCCCATCATGCCGAGCCAGGCGGCCGGCACGTGCAGGAACATGATGCGCACGGTCTCGCCCTGCTGGTAGTCGGCCGGCGCGACCAGGAGGCCGAGATAGAGCCCGAGCGCCAGCGCGACCGCGGTCGCGCCTGCAAGCCAGGGCAGCGCGCGCGCCGCGAAGCCCGCGAACCGGGCCGGGTTGGCGAGCGCCGTAATGGAAGTGAGCAGGGCCATGGCTCGGCCTTTTATGTCGAACTCGGTCCTCACAACAGACGTCCGTGGCGAAAATCAGCGCGCCTCGGGGCCGCAGCGCAGCCTCAGCCGCTCATCCTTTCAGCTAACCGACGGCCTCTGGAACCGTTCAGCCTCTTCGTTCCTGCCGGAGCAGCCGGCCGGCCTCGACGTTCCGCGGCTGGGCCCGAGCCGTTCGGGAGCCATTTAGGGCGCTCGAGACCCAAGGAGCCGATCACATGAAAATCATCTCTCTCCTCGCCATTTCAGCGGTCGCGCTCGCGCTCGGCGCCTGCGAGCACGACCGGGCGCGGGGCTATGGCTACCATGACCGCACCTTCGTCGAAGGCGACCGCGGTCATTGGGGGCAGGGCCGCTATCGCCATGGCGATGGACGGTACGAGCGCAGCCGGTATGACGGCCGGCGCCACGACCGCGACCGGGACCGCCGTCACGACGGCCGCGAGCGGCGCGGCGACGACCGGGGCGGGCGGGAGCACGGCCGCATCGACGGTCGGTACTGAACGAACCTGAAGCAGGGCCGGGCCTTAGCGCCAGGCCCTGCCCGCGTCAGTCGCGCAGCAGCCGCAGGGCGGCCGCGGCCGCGACCGGGCCGAGCACCGCGTAGCCGAGCGCCAGCCCGGCCAGCACGCTCAGCGGCGCGAGGCTTTCGCGCGAGGGGTCGCAGGCCGCGACGCCGAAGATCAGCACCGGCACGGCGAGCGGCAGGATCAGGACCGGCACCAGCAGCCCGCCGCGCCGCAGCCCCACCGTCAGCGCGGCGCCGACGGCTCCCAGACAGGCGAGCGCCGGCGTCCCCACCAGCAGGGCGAGCGCCACGTGGCCGGAGACCGCCGGACCGACGTCGAGCATGACGCCGAACAGCGGCGCGGCGAGCACCAGCGGCAGCCCCGTCGCGAGCCAGTGCGCGAGGATCTTGGCGGCGACCTGCAGCTCCAGCGGGGCCGGCGCGAGATGCATGAGATCGAGGCTGCCGTCCTCATGGTCGGCCTGCAGCAGCCGGTCGAGCCCGAGCAGGCTCGCCAGCAGCGCGCCGAGCCACAGGATCGCGGGGCCGATGCGGGCGAGCAGCGCGAGATCGGGACCGACCGCAAATGGCGTCAGCGTCACGACCAGCAGGAAGAACATCACGCCAAGTCCTGCGCCCCCGCCCCGCGCCAAGGCCAGATCGCGCGACAGCACGGCGGCGAGCGGCGAGTTCATGCGGCGTCTCCGCGAGCCGGACTCAAGAAGAAGGACAGGCAGCCTCTCACGGGTATTTCACCTCCGACGCTGAACATATGCCCGCGATCCGCGTTGCTGATGACTGGTCAGCGTTTCGCCTGACCGAGACAGGAGAACAATCATGAGAATCAACCTTACTTCCTCACTGTCCGCTTTGGCGATCGCAGGCGTGCTGTCGGTAGCGCAGACCGCGCCCGGTTACGCCGCCGACGAAACCGAGATGGCCAAGAATGCGAAGGTCACGATCGGCCAGGCTGTCGAGGCCGCCGAGCAGAAGGGCATGGGCAAGGCCACCGAGGCCGAGTTCGAGGACGATTACGGCGGGCGCTGGGAGGTCAAGGTCCTGAGCCAGGGCGGCGACAAGCTGACCAAGTATTTCGTGGATCCGAACAGCGGCGAGGTGACTGGCCAGGAGGAGCAGACCTTCGAGAAATACTGGACCATGCTGAAGCCGGCGGATTTCCAGAAGGCGCAGACCCAGCTCAAGGAAGCGATCGCTGCGGCCGAGAAGGCGGCGAACGGCAAGGCGACCAGCGCCGAGGTCGAGCGCTCGGGCGACGCCGTCGCCTATGAGATCGACGTCGCCACCGCCGACGGCTCGAAGGACGTCGACGTCGACGCCAACGGCAAGGCGGTCGTGGACGACTGACTCATGCTGGGGCGGCCGCGCGCGCTCGTCGACTGAGATCGAGCGTCGCGCCGCCCTCGAAGCCGAGCTCCGCATGGGTGGCCGCGATCACCATGCCGCCGCGCCCGCGGTGCTCGGCGACCAAAGCCGCAAGCAGCGCCTGCCCGGCCGCGTCGAGCGCCGCGGTCGGTTCGTCGAGCAGCCACACCGGCCGCGGAGCGGCGATCAGGCGCGCAAGCGCCAGCCGGCGGCGCTGGCCCGCCGACAGAGCCCCGCCGGGGAGATCGGCGATCGCCCCGAGCCCCACGCGCGTAAGCGCCTCCGCCAGATCGCCTTCCCCGCCGAGGACGTCCCGCGCGAAGGCCAGATTGCGCTCGACACTCAGCCCCGCCTTGACGGCATCGAGATGGCCGAGCAGGTGCATCCGCTCCCTCACCGGCGCGTCCTCCTCGTCGCCTTCCAATCTGACCGAGCCTGACAGGGGCTTCAGCAAGCCGGCGAGCGTCCGCAGCAGGGTCGACTTGCCGGCGCCGTTGGGGCCGACGACCGCGAGCGCCCCGCCCTCCTCGACGGCGAGGCTCACCCCATCCAGGATCGGGCACCCGCCGCGGGCGACCGTCAGGGCTTCGGCGACGAGCCTCATGCGGCCGCCGGGACAGATGTTGGAACGCCTCGAAGCCCGGCGGTTTTCGCAAGGCGCACGCAGGACTCAAGCGTCTTCAACCGGGGCAAGACTTCACCTATAAGGACCTCACGTCTATCTTGTGCAGCGCACCCGCGCGGGTCCGAGCCGCCGCGCCGCCGTGCATTCCAAGGAGCGAGCCCCTCGTGTCCCATCCCGACAGCTTCCGTTCGGCCAAGACCCTGTCGGTGGGCGGCGAGACCTATCGCTACTACAGCATCCCCGACGCCGAGGCGAACGGACTTGCGGGCGTGTCCCGGCTGCCCTTCTCGATGAAGGTGCTGCTCGAAAACCTGCTGCGCTTCGAGGACGGCCGCACCGTGGTGGCCGACGACGCGCGCGCCATGACGGGCTGGCTCGCCGACCGGCGCTCGGATCGGGAGATCGCCTTCCGGCCGGCGCGCGTGCTGATGCAGGACTTCACCGGCGTGCCGGCCGTAGTCGACCTCGCCGCGATGCGCGACGCCATGAAGCATCTCGGCGGCGATCCGAAGAAGATCAACCCGCTGGTGCCGGTCGACCTGGTGATCGACCATTCGGTAATCGTCGACGAGTTCGGCAACGCCCGCGCCATCGGCCGCAATGTCGAGCTCGAATATGAGCGCAATGGCGAGCGCTACCGCTTCCTGCGCTGGGGCGCCCAGGCGTTCGACAATTTCCGCGTGGTGCCGCCCGGCACCGGCATCTGCCATCAGGTGAACCTCGAATATCTCTCGCAGACGGTCTGGACCCGGGACGAGGACGGCGCGACCGTCGCCTATCCGGACACGCTGGTCGGCACCGACAGCCACACCACCATGGTCAATGGCCTCGCCGTTCTGGGCTGGGGCGTCGGCGGCATCGAGGCGGAGGCCGCCATGCTGGGCCAGCCGATCTCGATGCTCATCCCGGAGGTGATCGGCTTCAAGATCACCGGCGCGCTGCGCGAGGGCGTGACCGCGACCGACCTCGTGCTGACCGTCACCCAGATGCTCCGCAAGAAGGGCGTGGTCGGCAAGTTCGTCGAGTTCTATGGCGCAGGCCTCGACAACATGGCGCTCGAGGACCGCGCCACGATCGGCAACATGGCGCCCGAATACGGCGCGACCTGCGGCTTCTTCCCGATCGACGCCGACACGATCCGCTATCTGCGCGAGACCGGCCGGGACGAGGCGCGCGTCGCGCTGGTCGAGGCCTACGCCAAGGCGCAGGGCATGTTCCGCACGTCCGGCACGCCGGACCCGGTGTTCAGCGACACGCTGGAGCTCGATCTCTCCACCGTCGAGCCGTCGATCGCCGGGCCGAAGCGGCCGCAGGACCGGGTGCTGCTGAAGGAGGCCAAGGCCGGCTTCCTGGCTTCGCTCGAGGGCGAGTTCAAGAAGCCCGGCGAGGCGGCGAGGCGGGTTCCGGTTGCGGGCCGGGACCATGATCTCGGCCATGGCGACGTGGTGATCGCCGCCATCACCTCCTGCACCAACACCTCCAATCCGAGCGTGATGATCGGCGCCGGGCTGCTGGCGCGCAACGCCGCCGCCAAGGGCCTGACGCGCAAGCCGTGGGTGAAGACCTCGCTCGCGCCCGGCAGCCAGGTGGTGGCGGGCTATCTGGAGAAATCCGGCCTGCAGACCGAGCTCGACAAGATCGGCTTCAACCTCGTGGGCTTCGGCTGCACCACCTGCATCGGCAATTCGGGACCGCTGCCGGAGGAAATTTCCGCCGCGATCAACGAGTCCGATCTCGTCGCCGCCGCCGTGCTCTCCGGCAACCGCAATTTCGAAGGCCGCGTGAACCCCGACGTGCGGGCGAACTATCTCGCCTCGCCGCCCCTGGTCGTCGCCTATGCGCTCGCAGGCTCCATGCAGATCGATCTCGCCACCGAGCCGCTCGGCGTCGGCTCGGACGGGCAGCCGGTCTACCTGCGCGACATCTGGCCGTCCTCGGCCGAGATCGCGGACTTCATCCGCCAGACGATCACCCGCGAGCTGTTCCAGTCGAAATACGCCGACGTCTTCAAGGGCGACGCCAACTGGCAGGGCATCCAGGTGTCGGGCGGCATGACCTATGAGTGGGTCAGCTCCTCGACCTATGTGCAGAACCCGCCTTATTTCGAGGGCATGGACCGCGAGCCCAAGCCGGTGACGGACATCGACGGCGCGCGGGTGCTCGGGCTGTTCCTCGACTCGATCACCACCGACCACATCTCGCCGGCCGGCTCGATCAAGCAGGCGAGTCCTGCGGGCGAATATCTGCGCGACCATCAGGTCCGCCCGCAGGACTTCAACCAGTACGGCACGCGGCGCGGCAATCATGAGATCATGATGCGCGGCACCTTCGCCAACATCCGGATCAAGAACCAGATGGTTCCGGGCGTCGAGGGCGGCGTCACCATCCACTATCCGAGCGGCGAGCAGCTGCCGATCTACGACGCCGCGATGCGCTACAAGGCCGAGGGCGTGCCGCTGGTGGTGTTCGCCGGCCGCGAATACGGCACCGGCTCGTCGCGCGACTGGGCCGCGAAGGGCACCAGCCTGCTCGGCGTGCGGGCCGTGATCGCGCAGTCCTTCGAGCGCATCCACCGCTCCAACCTCGTCGGCATGGGCGTCGCCCCGCTGACCTTCGAGGAGGGCACGTCCTGGCAGACGCTCGGCCTCAAGGGCGACGAGACTGTGACGATCCACGGGCTCGCCGACGGGCTGCGGCCGCGCGTGACGCTCGAGGCGGAGATCGCCTCGGCGGACGGCGCCGTGCGCAGGGTCCCGCTGCTCTGCCGGATCGATACGCTCGACGAGCTCGAATACTTCCGCAACGGCGGCATCCTGCACTACGTGCTGCGGAGCCTCGCGGCCTGAGCGGTCATCACGTCGCCGCGCGTCACCGCCATGTGAGTGGCGGGCGGCGGCGGCGATACCCATAACCTGCCTCTGGTTCATTCAAGCCCCGCCGGACCTGATGCGCTTCGCCCTGGCTGCTTTTCTCGTCGGATGCCTGACCTCGTCGGGCGGCGCGACGGCTGACGAGCAGACGCCGCGGGGCGTCGTCGAGCTGTTCACCAGCCAGGGCTGCTCGTCGTGCCCGCCGGCCGACCGGCTCGCGAGCGAGCTCGCGCGCGACGGCCGGACCCTCGTGCTGACCCTGCCGGTCGACTACTGGGACTATCTCGGCTGGAAGGACACGCTCGCCAGCCCGTCCAACACGGCGCGGCAGCGCGCCTATGCGCTCGCCCGCGGCGACCGCAAGGTCTACACGCCCCAGATCGTCGTCAACGGTCGCGAGGCCGCGGTCGGCGGCGACGGCGCGGCCGTGATGGGCGCCATCACGCGCGCCGAAGCGGACGGCGGGCTCGCACTGCCGGTGAACCTGAAGATCCGCGACGGCCGCATCGAAGTCGCGGTTGCCGAGCCGCGCCGGCCGCTCGCCGCGCCGCACGCGGAGGTTTGGGCGTTTTCGTTCGAGCGCGCCCACGAGGTGCAGATCGGGCGCGGCGAAAACGCCGGGCGCACCGCCACCTATGCGAATGTCGTGCGCCATATGACGCGGCTTGGCGCCTGGGACGGCGCGCCTGCGAAATTTGAGGTGCCGGCCGAAGAGGTTCTCAGAGCGGGCGCGGACGGGCTCGCCGTGCTGGTGCAGTCCGGCACCGGCGGACAGCCCGGCGCGATCCTCGGCGCGGCTCAGGCCGATCCGGCGGTGTTCGACGCCACCACGACCGCAGCCCGGCTGGCGCGCGATCCCTATTGAGAGCTCTCCGTCTCATCGCCGCGTTGCTGTGCGCAGCGCTTCCGGCGAGCGCCGGCTTGGCGGCCGATCACCCATCCTACGGGCCGGAGCTCGAAGGCTTCGATTACCCGCACGAGGTCCGGCGCTTCGACTTCGTCTCGCAGGGTCAGCGCCTGTCGATGGCCTATATGGACGTGGCGCCGGCCCGCCGGAACGGGCGCACCGTGGTGCTGCTTCACGGCAAGAACTTCTGCGGCGCGACCTATGAGAGCGCGATCTCGGCGCTGACCGCGGCAGGCTATCGGACGATCGCGCCCGACCAGATCGGCTTCTGCAAATCCTCCAAGCCCGACGGCTACCAGTTCAGCTTCCCGCAGCTCGCTGCGAACACGCACGCGCTGCTCGAGAGCCTCGGCGTCCACAGGGCGACGATTCTGGGCCATTCGATGGGCGGCATGCTGGCGGCCCGCTACGCCCTGACCTACCCGCAGGCGACCGAGCGGCTGGTGATGGTCAACCCGCTCGGGCTCGAGGACTGGAAGGCCGAAGGCGTACCCTACGCCACGATCGACGCGCTCCACGAGAGCGAGCTGAAGACCACCTTCGAGACCGTGAAGGCCTACCAGACGAAGTTCTATTACGCGGGCGAATGGAAGCCCGCCTATGACCGCTGGGCCGAAATGAACGCCGGCATGTATGCCGGGCCAGGACGCGACCGGATCGCCTGGATCGGCGCCCGCGCCTCCGAGATGATCTACGCGCAGCCGGTGGTCTACGAGTTCCCGCGGATCGCCGAGCCGACGACGCTGATGATCGGGCAGGCCGACCGCACCGCCCCCGGCGCCAATCGCGCGGCTCCGGAGATCGCGAAGCGGCTCGGCGACTATCCCGCGCTCGGCCGCCGCGCCGCAGCCGCGATTCCGGGCGCGAAGCTCGTCGAGTTCCCCGGCCTCGGACATGCGCCGCAGATCGAGGCCCCTGCGGATTTCGAGGCCGCGCTGCTCAAGGCGCTCGCCGAGTGACGCCGCGGCGCCTTGCGCCGGTCGGCTGCGTCCGCGATCATGGCCGCATGCCTTGGGGCGCTTTCTGGGAGGCTGAATGATCGATCCGGAGCCTATACGGCTTGTCCCGCGTCGCGCGTCTTCGGCGGCGGCTCCGGAACTCTCGCCCGCTCAGGTCACGTTCAACCGGCAGGAGCTCAACGAGATCCTCAATCTCTACGGCCGCATGGTCTCGGCCGGAGAGTGGCGCGACTACGCCATCGACTTCCTGAAGGACCGGGCGGTCTTCTCGGTGTTCCGGCGCGCCGGCGAGCTGGCGCTCTACCGGATCGAGAAGAACCCGGCGCTCGCCCGGCGGCAGGGCGCGTATTCGGTGGTCACGACCACCGGGCTCATCCTGAAGCGGGGCCCTGAGCTGAAGCGGGTCCTGGCCGCGGTCGACGGCGGGTCGCTGCGGCTCGTCAGTTCCTGACGCGGGCCGTCACCTCGATCTCGATCTTCATTTCCGGCTTCAGCAGACGGCACACGATCAGCGTGTTCGCCGGCCGGATCTCGCCGAAGATCTCGCCCGTGACCCGGAACAGCGCCTCTGCGTCGGACGGCTCCACCAGGTAATAGCGCGTCTGCACGACGTCCTCGAAGGAGGCGCCGGCTTCGGCGAGCGCCTTTTGGATCGTCGCGAAGGCGTTGCGGGCCTGCGCTCCGACGTCCTCCGGCATCGTCATCGTGGCGTAGTCATAGCCCGTGGTGCCGGACACGAAGACGAGGTCGCCATCCACGACCGCACGGCTGTAGCCCGCGGTCTTCTCGAAGGGGGAGCCGGTGGAGATCAGGCGACGTGTCATGGATCTGTCTCGGATGGACGCGAAAGTGAGGCGGGTCGCTTCCAAGGAAGCGGCCGTAGGGTTGAACTCAGGCGGAGGACAGGCCGGCCCGCGATCGGGGCCGGAGGAGAGCGGCAGGCGGAGACGCCGTCAGGCCCAGGGACGCTCCGCCGCGAGCTTCGTCTCGAAGCCCGCGATGCGGTCCGCCTTCTGCATGGTCAGGCCGATGTCGTCGAGGCCTTCCAGCAGGCAGCGCTTGCGGAACGGGTCGATGTCGAACCTGACCACGCCGCCGTCGGGGCCGCGGATCTCCTGCGCCTCGAGGTCGACGGTCAGGCGGGCGTTGGCGCCGCGCTCGGCGTCGTCCAGCAGCTTGGCGTGATCCTCGGGCGAGACCACGATCGGCAGGATGCCGTTCTTGAAGCAGTTGTTGTAGAAAATGTCCGCGAAGGAGGTCGAGATCACGCAGCGGATGCCCTTGTCGAGCAGCGCCCACGGCGCGTGTTCGCGCGACGAGCCGCAGCCGAAATTGTCGCCCGCCACCAGGATCTGCGCGTCGCGATAGGCCGGCTTGTTGAGGACGAAGTCCGGGTTCTCGCTGCCGTCGGCGTTATAGCGCAGCTCCGAGAACAGTCCCGCCCCAAGACCGGTTCGCTTGATCGTCTTCAGGTATTGTTTAGGGATGATCATGTCGGTGTCGATGTTGATCATCGGCAACGGGGCGGCGACGCCGGTCAGGGTATCGAACTTCTGCATTTCTCTGGCTCCTGAGGCCCGTGTCATGCTCCCGCCCGAAACGGCGGTCAACCCCGTCCGGCGCCCTCGCCTCGCAGGCGCGACCGTCGCGCAGCTCCCGGTCTGGAGACCTCTCGCCGCATGATCTTCTCGATCCACATCCCGAAAACCGCCGGCACCAGCTTCCGGAACGCGCTCAAGGAGCTTTATGGCGAGCGGCTCGCGCTGTTCTACGGCGAGAACGATCCGGCGACGCATCCGCTGCTTCGCGTGCCGCGCGCACAGCTCGCCTCCCGGCTGCCGGCGCTCGCCGACGAGGGCGTCGAGGTGCTGCACGGGCACTATTATGTCAGCCTCGTCGAATCCGCGATCGTCGATCCGCGCCGGCAGCTCTGGACCTGGCTGCGCGATCCGGTCGACCGCGTGATCTCGCACTACTCCTTCATCAAGGAGCGCCCGACCAAATGGGCGTTCGACAAGGAGATCAAGGCCGGCCAACTGCCGCTCACCCACTTCGCCCGCAAGCGCCGGATCCGCAACATCCACTCGACCTTCCTGGCCGGCGTCGAGCTCAAGGATTTCGCCTTCGTTGGCATCACCGAACGGTTCGAGCTCGGGCTCGCGCTGCTGTTCGGGTCCGACGCGCCGCAGCTCAACCGGCGCTACAACGCGATCAACGAGCGGGTCGATGTGACGCCGCGCGAGATCGCCAAGCTGCATGCGCTGAACCGCGCCGACATCAATCTCTACGCCGAGGGGCTCCGGCTGATGATCGATCGCGTCGCCGACGCCCAGGCGGTCGAGACCCCGGAACGGCCAAAGACGGCCGGCACCGGCATCGTGCGCCGGCTGATCCGCAAAGCCTCCTGAGCCGGGCGGCTCACCTCAACGGATAGGCGGCCTCGACCACATAGGGGCCGCCGCCGACCGAATCGCGCGACGAGTACAGCACGAAGCGCTCGGCCCGGAACGACAGGCCCGGCGGCCCGCCGCGCAGGCCGAGATAGTCCGCGACCGCGCGCGAAGAACTGTCGCGCAGCCGCGCCAGCGTGACATGCGGCGTGAACTTGCGCCGCTCGGCCGGCATCCCGGCGCGCCGCATCAGCCGCTCGTGCTCGGCCTGCAGCTCGATGATGGCGGAGGACGGCGTCACCCGGGCGATCAGCGCCCTCGGGCGCGCGCCGCCGAAGGCGTCGAGGCCGCCAAGCGTCACGTCGAACGGCGCCCGGCGGACCTGGCCCAGCAGATAGGCCGCCTCCTGAGCCGTGTCCTCGTCGATGTCGCCGAGGAAGCGCAGCGTGACGTGGTAATTCTCGGCGTCGAGCCAGCGGGCGCCCGAAAGCCCGCCCCGATAGGTCGACAGCGCCGCGCCGACGTCGTCCGGAATCTCGAGTGCGGTGAACAACCGCGGCACGCTGGCCTCCCTGGCGCCCTTCCCCCGTCCGCGGCGGCGCCGCTCAGGGGCAGGGATTGGTCCGCAGCAGATGGATCGCGTCCACCCGCCGTTCCGTCTCCTCGCTCCACGGCGCGTCGAAGGCCGCGAGGTCGTGCTCGAGCTGCTCCGGGCTGGTCGCCCCGATGATCACAGACGTCACGAAAGGACGGGTGGCGGCGAACTTCAAGGCGAGATGGGCGGGCGAAAGCCCGATCTCCCCAGCTAGATCGACATAGGCCTCTATCGCGGCGTCGGCGCCGGGCGTTTCGTAACGCTGCAGCCGGTCGAACAGCGTCTTGCGCGCGCCAGGGGGCAGCGCGCCGCCCCGGTACTTGCCCGTCAGATAGCCCTGCGCCAGCGGCGAATAGGCCAGCAGCCCGACATCCTCGCGCAGCGCGATCTCGGCGAGACCGCACTCGAAGGTGCGGTTGAGCAGGTTGTAGGCGTTCTGGATCGACGCGACGCGCGGCAGGCTCCAGGTCTGCGCCTCGGCGAGGAAACTCATCACGCCCCAGGGGCTCTCGTTCGACAGCCCGACATGCCGGATCTTGCCTTCGCGCTGCAGCTCGCAAAGCGCCTCGAGCGTTTCTCGGACCGAATGCTCGAGCGCCGGCTCCGGAGCGCGATAGATCGTCGGGTTGGAGCCGAACTGGCTGACCGGCCGGTCGGGCCAGTGCAGCTGGTAAAGATCGATGTAGTCCGTCTGCAGCCGCAGCAGGCTGCCCTCCACCGCCTCGCGGATCTGCGCACGCGACAGCTCCGCCGGCGCCGGCGGGTCGCGGAACCACTCCATTGCGCTCCGCCCCACCGCCTTGGTGGCGACGATCGTTTCGGCGCGGCCGCCGCGGGCCTTGAGCCACGTGCCGATGATCTCCTCGGTGCGCCCCTGGGTCTCAGGCTTCGGCGGGATCGGGTAGAGCTCGGCCGCGTCGAGGAAATTGACGCCGGCGTCCCGCGCGCGATCAAGCTGAGCGTGCCCCTCGGCCTCGGTGTTCTGCTCGCCGAACGTCATGGTCCCGAGGCAGCAGAGGCTGACCTCGAGCCCGGTGCGGCCGAGCTGGCGTCTTTCCATACGGGCGATCCTCAGGCGCGGTTGGTGGAGATCTGGTCGAGGAAGCGCTCGACCGTCGGGACGATGTCGCGGACGATCGCGGCGACCCCCTGCGCGTTGGGATGGACGCCGTCGCCCTGGTTGAGGCTGCGGTCGCCGGCTACGCCTGCGAGGAAGAACGGGTAGAAGATCAGCCCGCGCTCGCGGGCGAGATCGACATAGATCTGCTCGAACCGCCTGGCGTAGTCCTCTCCCAGGTTCGGCAGCGCGCGCATCCCGGTCAGCATCGCGGCGATGCGACGCTGTTGGAGCCGGTCGAGGATCCGGGTCAGCGCCGCGCGCGTGACCTTCGGATCGACGCCCCGCAGCATGTCGTTCGCGCCGAGCTCGACGATGACCCCGTCGGTGCCGTCCGGCACGGACCAGTCGACCCGCTCGGCCCCGCCGGTCGCGGTGTCGCCCGACACGCCCGCGTTCGCGATCGTGACCGACCGGCCGGCCGACCGGAGCGCCGCCTGCAGCCGGGGCACGAATCCGTCCTCCGGCGGCAGGCCGAAGCCCGCCGTAAGACTGTCGCCGAGGGCGACGAGCCTGAGAGGGGCCGCCGCCCCGGCGCCGCGCGGCAGCATCACGGTTGCGAGAGAGGCCGCGGCTCCGGCGATCACGACGCGGCGGGACGGGTGGCGCGTGGCCTCCCGATCAATATATGCGGGGTCCGGCCGAGCTTCCGGCCCGCTCCCCTCAGAGACGAAGAGCTTCATGGCGGCGATCGATCTCCTAGGCGTCAATCTGGCGCTCGGCCACGGCGCTGCGCGCGTGCATATCCTGAAGGACGTAAGCCTGAAGGTCGCGGCAGGCGAGACCGTGGGGCTGGTCGGCCCCTCGGGCTCCGGCAAGTCGACGCTGCTGATGACCCTTGCGGGGCTCGAGCGGCCGGACTCCGGGACGGTGCGGGTTCTGGACCAGGATCTGTCGCGGCTCGACGAGGACGGGTTGGCGCAATTCCGAGGCCGGAACATAGGCGTGGTGTTCCAGTCCTTCCACCTCATCCCGACGATGACGGCGCTCGAGAACGTGGCGACGCCGCTGGAGCTCGCAGGCGCGGAGGACGCCTTCGAGCGGGCGCGCGCCGAGCTCGCCTCGGTCGGGCTGGCGGAGCGCCTGCAGCATCGCCCGGCCGAGCTTTCCGGCGGCGAGCAGCAGCGCGTCGCGCTCGCCCGCGCGCTCGCGCCGCGGCCCGCCATCGTGGTCGCCGACGAGCCTACCGGGAATCTCGACGACGCGACCGGCCGCCAGGTGGCCGAGCTGCTGTTCGCCAAGACCGCGGAGCGCGGCGCGACCCTGGTGGTCGTCACCCATGACGCGAACCTCGCCAGCCGCTGCGCGCGGACGGTCCGGCTCCGCTCGGGCCGGATCGAGCCCGAAGCGCAGGCGGCCTGAGGAGCGTCCCGGTCTTGGCTTCCACGCACGCCTCTGACGCCGAGGGCGCGTCGGCCCCCCGGCCCGCGCCGCATCGTCTGGCCTTCGGCGTCATCCTGCGCCTCGCCGCCCGCGAGCTGCGCGGCGGCGTCCGGGGCTTTGCGGTGTTCCTGCTCTGTCTCGCGCTTGGCGTCGCCGCCATCGCAAGCGTCGGGTCGCTGGCGCGCAGCCTGACCGAAGGGCTTTCGCGCGAAGGGCGCGCCATTCTGGGCGGTGACGCGGCGTTCTCTCTCGTCCCCCGCGAAGCGTCTCCCGCCGAGCGCGGGCTGCTGGAGTCGAAGGGCCGCGTCTCCGCGATCGCGACGCTGCGCGCGATGGCGCGGGCGCCCTCCGGCGACGCTGCTCTGATCGAGCTCAAGGCGGTCGACCGCGCCTGGCCGATGGTCGGCGCCGCCGGGCTCGATCCGGCCGTGCCGCTTGGCGGCGCGCTGGCGGAACGCGACGGCGCCTGGGGCGCGGCGGTCGATCCCGCGCTGCTCGCCCGGCTCGAGCTGAAGCCCGGCGATCGCTTCGCCATCGGGTCGGCGACCTTCGAGGTGCGGACGCGGCTGACGAGCGAGCCGGACCGGCTCTCGGGCGGCGTCGGCTTCGGCCCGCGCGTGATCATCGGCGAGGACGCGCTGCGCGCTTCCGGGCTGATCCAGCCGGGCAGCCTCGTGCGCTGGACCTACCGGGTCGCGCTGCCGGACGCGGCGCGCGGCGACCAGGCCGTCCGGGACCTGGTGAGCGCGGTCGAGCGCGAAGCGCCGGAGGCCGGCTTCGAGGCGCGCTCGCGGCTGAACGCCGCCCCGCAGCTCGAGCGCAATGTCGGACGCTTCACCGAGTTCCTGACCATCGTAGGGCTCGCGGCGCTGGTCGTCGGAGGCGTCGGCGTCGCCAATGCGGTGTCGAGCTTCGTGGAGCGCAAGCGCGCCACGATCGCCATCCTGAAGAGCGTCGGCGCGTCGGGTCGGACGGTGTTCCTGATCCACCTCGCCGAGGTGGCGGCGCTGGGGGCGCTCGGAACCGCGCTCGGGGTTGCGGTCGGCGCCGCCCTGCCCTTCGGGGCGATCGCCGCGCTCAAGGGCCTGGTCCCGCTTCCGCTCGCGCCGTCGGTCTATCCGCGCGAGCTGGCGCTGGCCTTCGCCTATGGGGCGCTGACGACGCTCGCCTTCGCGGTCTGGCCGCTCGGCCGCGCCCATGACGTGCCGGTGGCGGCGCTGTTCCGCGAACATGTCGCGCCCGAACGGCGTCTCCCGCGCCCGGCCTATATGGCGGCCACCGCGCTGTTCGCGGCCGGGCTCGCGGCGCTCGCGGTGTTCGCCGCCTATGACCGGCGCATCGCCCTGATCTTCGTCGCCGCCGCGATCGCGGCCTTCGTGGCGCTGCGGCTGGTGGCGTGGGGCATCATGTGGGGCGCCGCCCGTCTGCCGCGGCCGCGGCGGGTCGAGCTCAAGCTCGCGCTCGCAAACGTCCACCGCCCGGGCGCCCTGACGCCCTCCGTGGTGCTGTCGCTCGGCCTCGGCCTCGTGCTGCTCGTCACGCTGACGTTGATCGACGCCTCGATCCGCCGGCAGATCGCAAATGAACTGCCGGCGCGGGCGCCGTCCTTCTTCTTCCTCGACATCCCGTCAGGCGAGCGCGAGCGCTTTACGGAGCTGATCCGCAAGGACGCGCCGGCCGCGACGTTGGACAGCGTGCCGATGCTCCGCGGCTCGTTCGCGACGATCAAGGGCGTGCCGGCGGAGGAGGTCAAGATCGACCCGGAATATCGTTGGGCGCTGCGCGGCGACCGTGGCGTGACCTTCGCGACCGACGTGCCGAAGGGCTCGAGCGTGGTCCAAGGCGAGTGGTGGCCAGCCGACTACGCGGGCGAGCCGCTGCTGTCGTTCGACCAGAAGCTCGGCGAGGCGCTCGGCCTCAGCATCGGCGACGAGATCACCGTGAACGTGCTCGGCCGCCCGATCGCCGCCAGGGTCGCGAACTTCCGCAAGATCGCCTGGGAGACGCTCGGCATCAATTTCTTCATGGTGTTCTCGCCGAACGCTTTCGCGGGCGCGCCTTACATGAACCTCGCCACGGTCTCCTTCCCCGGCGGCGGAACCGATCAGCAGGAATTCGCGCTGATGCGCGAGGCGACCCGCGCCTTTCCCTCGATCACGGCGATCCGGGTCAAGGACGCGCTGAGCTCGCTGTCGGAGGTCATCGGCAACCTCGCGCTGGCGATCCGCGTAGCAAGCGGCGTGACACTCGCCGCGAGCGTGCTGGTGCTCGCCGGAGCGCTCGCGGCCGGCCATCGCCGGCGCGTCTACGAGGCGGTGATCCTGAAGACGCTCGGCGCCACGCGGCGACGGCTGCTCACGGCCTTCGCTGCCGAATACGCGCTGCTCGGGCTGATCACAGCCGCGTTCGGCCTGGGCGTGGGGTCGCTCGCGGGCTGGGGCGTGACCGAAGGCGTGATGGGCATCGACTTCGCGTTCGACCCCCTGGGCGCGGGCCTTGCGGCTGTCGGCGCGCTGGCGCTCACCGTCGTGCTCGGGCTCGCCGGGACCTGGCGGATACTCGGCGAGAAGCCGGCGCGCCACCTGCGCGACATGTGAGCCGATCCGGCGTCGCGGCCAAAAGAAAAGGGCGCCGCGGCCTTGGCCGCTGGCGCCCTTTGTTCTGGCCCGGGGCTCAGCTCAGTGCAGGAAGCCGAGCAGCCAGAGCACGATGATGATCGGCAGCGGAATGCCGATCAGCCAAAGAAGTCCACCCTTGAACATCACTCGCCTCCCTGTTCCGTGTCACTGAACGCGCGGCCTAGGACAACGTTCCCGACAGCGTCCCGCGCCCGTGAGCGGCGGCGAAAGCAGCTCAGATCTGGTCGCGCTGGTCGGTGATCAGCCGAGCCCCGCGCTGGAAGGTCGCGAAGTCCCACACCCATTTGAACGCCACCGCGATCCGGTTGCGCGCCCCGATCAGGAAGTAGATGTGGGCCACGCACCAGAACAGCCAGGCGATCAGGCCGGTCAGGTTCATGAAGCCGAGCTTGAGCACGGCCGAGCGCCGCCCGATGGTCGCGATGTCCCCCTGGTGGCGGTACCGGAACGCCCGCGGCGGCACCGCGCCCCTGGCGCGCGAGGCGATCACGTCGGCCACATACGCGCCCATCTGCTTCGCCGCAGGCGCCACGCCCGGCACCGGGCTGCCGTCGTCGCGCTGCACCGAGGCGGTGTCGCCGATGACGAAAACCTCCGGGTGTCCCGGCACGCTCAGGTCCTTGTTGACGATCACCCGCCCCGCGCCGTCGCACTTGGCGCCGATCCACCGGCCGGCCTCCGAGGCGACGACGCCTGCGGCCCAGATCACCGTGGCGGCCTCGAGCCGGCCGCCCTCGAGATCGACGCCGGTGTCGTCGCAATTGGTGACGCGGGTGTTGGTCATCACCTCGACGCCCATGCGCTCCAGCGACTCGCGGGTGTACTGGGAGAGATTCTCCGGGAAAGCCGGCAGCACGCGCGGGCCGGCCTCGATCAGGATCACGCGCGAGGTGCGCGGGTCGATGTGGCGGAACTCGTTCGGCATCACGTGCCGCGCGACCTCGATGATGGCGCCGGCGAGCTCGACGCCGGTCGGTCCCGCGCCCACGATCGCGAAGGTCAGCAGCCGCTCGCGCTCGGCCGGATCCTCGGCGAGTTCGGCGCGCTCGAACGCGATCAGCATCCGGCGCCGGATGATGGTGGCGTCCTCGACGCGCTTGAGGCCCGGCGCCGACTTCTCCCACTCGTCATGGCCGAAATAGGAGTGCGTCACGCCGGTTGCGAGCACCAGCTCGTCGTAAGGCACGGTGGTCGTGTCCGCGATCACCTGCCGGTTCTCGAGGTCGATCCGGTGAACCGCGCCGAGCAGCACGCGCGCGTTCTTCTGCCGCCGCAGCACGTGGCGGATCGGCCAGGCGATGTCGGCGGGCGACAGTTCGGCGGTCGCGACCTGGTAGAGCAGCGGCTGGAAGCAATGGTAGTTGTGGCGATCCAGCACCGTGACGTCGACGTCTGCCTTGGCGAGCTTCGTCGCGACGGTGAGCCCGCCGAAGCCGGCTCCAACGATCACCACCCTCGGCCGCCTGAGCTCTGCGACGTCCATCCTGTCTGCTCCTCTGAGGGAAAGCCGCCGCCGCGCGACGGCGGTTGTATATAGGTCGCCCGCACGAGAGCGACGCCCCTCGGCGGCGGCAGGCGGGACTGCGAAACTGCAGGGTCTTCATTAAGAGCCGCTGAAGGCGAGCGCCAGCGGAGCGCCGCGGCCTTGTGACCTTTTGTCGATGACCGGCGCGCAATTGCATTCAAGGGCGGGTTCCCCCATTTGTGAGCCGATCGCGCAGGCGCCGCTGCGGGCGGCGCGAAAGGAGAGTCCGTATGGCCGCCGGAGATGACGTTCTGGCCTCCGCGCCCGACGATCTGATCGTCGAGACCACGACCCAGACCTTCATGACGGATGTGGTGCAGGCCTCCACCAGGACGCCTGTGCTGGTCGATTTCTGGGCCCCGTGGTGCGGGCCGTGCCGGCAGCTGACGCCGGTGCTCGAAAAGGTCGTCCGGGCGGCTGGCGGCAAGGTCAAGCTCGCCAAGATGAACATCGACGATCACCCCCAGATCGCGGGCCAGCTGGGCATCCAGTCGATCCCGGCGGTGATCGCCTTCACGCGCGGCCAGCCGGTCGACGGCTTCATGGGCGCGCTTCCCGAGAGTCAGATCCAGGCGTTCGTGGAGCGCATCGTGGGCGGCCCCCTGCCGGACGAGGCGGGCGACCTGCTGGCGGAGGCGGACGCGGCGCTGGAGGCCGGCGACGTCGCCGGCGCGGCCGCGATCTATTCCGAGCTGCTCGCCGAGGAGCCCGACTCGGCGCCCGCGATCGCCGGGCTCGCCCGCGTCCACATCGCGGCCGGCGATCTCGAACAGGCGAAGGCGACGCTCGCGTCCGCGCCGGCCGAAAAAGCCAAAGATCCGGCGATCGCCGCCGTCGCGGCGCAGATCGAGCTCGCCGAGCGGGCCGCCGCGATCGGCGATCTCGCGCCGCTCGAGGCGCGGGTCGCGACCGATCCTGCGGACCATCAGTCCCGCTTCGACCTCGCCCTTGGGCTGGCGGCGGCCGGCCTGCGCAAGGAGGCGCTCGACCACCTGCTGGAGATCGTGCGGCGCGACCGCGCCTGGAACGACGACGGCGCCCGCAAGGAGCTCGTCAAGCTGTTCGAGGCGTGGGGCCCGAAGGACGAACACACCATCGCGGGCAGAAAGCGGCTGTCCTCGCTGCTGTTCGCGTGATCTAACACGCGCATGGCCTCGAACGTCACCTACCACAAGATCGAGGAGCTGCCGGAGGTCATCCCGGTGTTTCCGCTGCGAGCGGCGCTGCTGCTGCCGCGCGGCGAGATGCCGCTCAACATCTTCGAGCCGCGCTATCTTGCGATGGTCGACGACGCGATCCGGGGCGAGCGCATCATCGGCTTGATCCAGCCGGACCCGGACTCCTCCGATGACGAAGAGCGGCCCGCCCTCGTGCGGGTCGGCTGCGCGGGGCGGCTGACGGCTTTCGGCGAGACCGGCGACGGCCGCTATCTGGTGACCCTCACGGGGATCTCCCGCTTCCGCGTGATCGACGAGCTGCCGGGCGACGCGCCCTATCGCCGCGCCCGCGTGTCGTTCGAGGACTTCGTGGCCGATCTCGCGCCCGGCGAGGGCCAGGAAAGCGTCGACCGCGAGGCGCTCCTGAAGACGCTCAAGGACTATCTTGAGGCCAACAATCTCGAGGCGGACTGGGACGGCATCCGCCGCGCTCCGAACGAGGCGCTGGTCAACGCGCTCGCCATGATGAGCCCGTTCGGCCCGCGCGAGAAGCAGGCCCTGCTCGAGGCCGCCGACCTGAAAACGCGTGCGGAGATCCTGGTCGCCGTGACCGAGATGGAGCTTGCGCGCGCCAGAGGAGACGCGAGTTCGTCGCTGCAATGACCGACGCCCCCGAAGACGCACGCCGTTCCGCCGGCGTTGACCCGAAACTCCTGGAAATCCTGGTGTGCCCGCTCACCAAGGCGACGCTGATCTATGACGCGGAGCGCCAGGAGCTGATCTCGCGGCCGGCGAAGCTCGCCTATCCGATCCGGGACGGCATACCGATCATGCTGCCGGACGAGGCCCGCCCGCTCGACGATTGAGCGTCTAAAGGCCCGACGCGGCCGCCACGATCCGGCGCTTGAGCGCCGGCGCGCGGTCCACGAGCCCCATGCCGACGTCCCGCAGCCCGCGCGTTCCGGGCGCGGCGAACAGCCGGTAGAGCGCGTCCGTCGCGGTCGCGACGCTCGCGACCTCGAAGCGCCGCGCGCTTTCATAGCCGTCCAGCACAGCGTCCGAGCCGATGTCTTCGCCCGCGCGGGCGGCGGCGGCGACGATCCGGGACAGCGCCGCGACGTCTCGGAGCGCGAGATTGAAGCCCTGCCCGGCGAGCGGGTGGACCACATGGCCGGCGTCACCCACCAGCGCGAGCCGCCTTCCCACGAAGCTTCGCGCCAGCACGAAGCGCAGCGGAAACGCGCCGCGCGGGCCTGCGAGGCTCAGGCGGCCATAGTCCGGGCCCGCGCGCCGCTCGGCCTCGCGCAGAAAGGTCGCGTCATCCGACTGCGCGATGCGCTCGGCCTCCGGCCGGCGCTCGCTCCACACCAGCGAGGAGACGTGCCCGCCGAGCGGCAGCATCGCGAAGGGACCGCCGGGGAGGAAATGCTGGACCGCGACCCCACGATGCGGCGCCTCATGGGCGAGCGTCGCGACCAAGGCCGTCTGGTCATAGGCGAAGGCGTAGGTCGGAACCCGTTCGCGGGCGCGGATCGGCGACCCGGCGCCGTCGGCCGCAGCGAGCAGGCGCGCGGCGGCCTCCCCGCCGTTCGGCAGCCCGAGCCGAACGTGGCCGCGCTCCTCAGAGTGGCTTTCAATCGGCTGCGCCACCAGGTCGACCTCCGCGGCCCGCGCACGCTCGAGCAGCCGCGTCCGAAGCGCAGCGTCGAACACCATGTGGGCGAACGGCGCGCCATCCGCGCGGGCCTCGCCGAGCTCCAGGAAGGTGGGACGGACCGCAGCCTCCAGGCGGCTGTCGGTGATGCGCAGCCCGGCGACCGGCGCGGCGTCATCCGGCCAGACGCCGATGCGCTCCAGCAGCAGCCGCCCGTCTGCGGCGATCATCGAGGCGCGGGCGTCGCGCGGCAGCGCGCGGCCGAGCGCCGGATCGAACACCGCGACCCGCAAGGACGGCCCGAGCTCGGCCTTCAGCGCCAGCGCGAGCGTGAGCCCGGTCGGCCCTGCGCCTGCGATCGCAACGTCCAGCGTCTGGGAGGGTCCTCGGATCATGGCGCGAGGCATAGCATGAAAGCCGGCGCGCCGGCCGTCATGCGGGGCGGCATTTCCACGATTTGACGAGCCAGCCGGGATGATCCTCGCCCCACTCGACGATCACCGTCTGGGCCTGGACCAGACAGGCCATGACCGGGCCTGAGAACTCGATCCGCTCCTCGCGGCATTTGTCGGCCTCGCCCTGGAGACAGACATGCATCAGGACGGCGAACAGCATGGCTCTTGTCTCCACCGCGAGCGCATTTCGGCATCAACTCGCGCGATCCCCTTTCCGTTCTACGTTCCGGGCCCGCCCGCCGATCATCGCCCGGCTGTGCCTCAGAGGTTGACGGCGGCGGCGTCCCGGCTCCTCCTCTGGACTGTCGCCCGCAGGGGAATCGCTTCGTGTCCGCCATCTCGCAACTGCTCGACATCCTCGACCTCGAGCCTCTGGAGCGAAACCTGTTTCGCGGCCGGAGCCCGCAGACCGGGTGGCAGCGCGTGTTCGGCGGCCAGGTGATCGGCCAGGCGCTGGTGGCGGCGACCCGGACGGTCGACGGACGTTGGCCGCACTCGCTGCACGGCTACTTCATGCTGCCGGGCGACCCCGCGGTGCCGATCATCTACGAGGTCGACCGCATCCGCGACGGGCGCAGCTTCGTCACGCGCCGGGTCGTGGCGATCCAGCACGGCCAGGCGATCTTCTCGATGTCCGCCTCGTTCCACCGCGAGGAAGAGGGCTTCGAGCACCAGATGGACATGCCTGACGTGCCGCGGCCGCACGAACTGCCTGACGAGCAGATGCTGAAAGAGCGCCTGCTGCCCGACATGCCGGAGGCGATCCGCAACTATTTCGAGCGGGAGCGGCCGATCGAACTGCGGCACGCCGATCCGATGCGCTATGTCGACGGCAAGCCGCGAGGGCTCGGCCAGAATGTCTGGATCCGCACCACCGGGCCGCTGCCGGACGAGCCGGCGGCGCATCAATGTGTGCTCGCCTACGCCTCCGACATGACGCTGCTCGACTCCGCGCTGGCGCCGCACGGCGCGTCGGTGTTCTCCGGTGAAATACAGGCCGCCAGCCTCGATCACGCCTTGTGGTTCCACAAGCCGTTCCGGGCCGACCAGTGGCTGCTTTACACCCAGGACACGCCGTTCGCCGGCGGCGGTCGCGGCCTTACCCGTGGCCGCATCTACACCGAGGCCGGCGAGCTCGTGGCGTCGGTCGCCCAGGAAGGCCTGATCCGCCGTCGCGCAAAATCCTGACTGGCTGCCGCTTTAATCGCCAGTGCTCAGCCGGAGCCGGAACAGCCGGGCAAACCTGCATAGATTCTATGCAGGTTGACGCCTAAGTGGGCGAAAAGCCGCCTTCCGGGCTTCCTTAGCCGGCCTCATGCCTCCCCACGGCCTCAAAATTCCGGATCGGCGCCGCCGATTTGGAGTTGGCACGCGCCTTGATTGCAGAGGCGGCAAGGCGCGGCCGCCAGAGGGCTGCGCCGTGTGATCATCAACTGTCGACCGTTCGGGCGCGCTTGCGCGGACGGTGGGCCAACGGGGAACGAGACGCATGAAACTCGTGATGGCCATCATCAAGCCGTTCAAGCTGGACGAGGTGCGCGACGCCCTGACCGGCATCGGGGTCCACGGCCTGACCGTCACCGAAGTGAAAGGGTACGGGCGCCAGAAAGGGCACACCGAAATCTACCGCGGCGCCGAGTACGCGGTGAGCTTCCTGCCGAAGCTGAAGATCGAGGTCGCCGTTGCGTCCGCCTCCGTCGACAAGGTGGTCGAGGCCATCGCGGCGGCGGCGAAGACGGGCCAGATCGGCGACGGCAAGATTTTCGTCTACGCGATCGATCAGGCCCTGCGCATCCGCACCGGCGAGACGGATGTCGACGCGCTTTGAGCCGCGTCCGACGCCCCCTTCCCCTTCTCAAGACGTCTCGGGAGTTCACTCGATGAAACTGGGTTCCGTACTCCGCTGGGGAGCGCCGGCTCTGGCCGCCGGCCTTCTGGTCGCGGCCGCCGCTTATGCGCAAGAGCCCGGCGTGGCCGCCGCCGCCGCGCCTGATCCGGCGCCCACCGTCGACAAGGGCGACACCACCTGGATGATGATCTCCAGCGTGCTGGTTCTGCTGATGACCGTGCCGGGCCTCGCGCTGTTCTACGGCGGCCTCGTCCGCCAGAAGAACATGCTGTCGGTGCTGATGCAGGTCTCGACGATCTGCTGCCTGATGATGGTCGTGTGGGTGATCTACGGCTACAGCCTCGCCTTCGGCGAAGGCGGCGCCTTCATCGGCGACTTCTCCAAGGTGTTCCTCTCCGGCGTGACCACGGAATCGACTTCGGCGACCTTCACCAAGGGCGTCGCCATTCCGGAATACGTCTTCATCTGCTTCCAGATGACGTTCGCCGCCATCACCCCCGGCCTGATCATCGGCGGCTTCGCCGAGCGCATCAAATTCTCGGCCGCGATTCTGTTCGCGGTGCTGTGGGGCACCTTCGTGTACTTCCCGGTCGCCCACATGGTGTGGGCTTCGAACGGCCTGGTCTTCGGCTGGGGCGGCCTCGACTTCGCCGGCGGCACCGTGGTGCACATCAACTCCGGCGTCGCCGCGCTGGTCGGCGCCCTGCTGCTCGGAAAGCGCCTCGGCTACGGCAAGGAAATCATCGCGCCGCACTCGCTGCCGATGACCCTGATCGGCGCCGGCCTGCTGTGGGTCGGCTGGTTCGGCTTCAACGCCGGCTCCAACCTCGAAGCGAACGGCGTCACCACGCTCGCGCTGATCAACACCTTCGTCGCCACCGCGGCCGCCGGCCTCGCCTGGATGTTCGCGGAGTGGATGACCAAGGGTAAGCCCAGCATGCTCGGCCTCGCGTCGGGCATCGTGGCCGGCCTCGTCGCCGTCACGCCGGCGGCGGGCCTCGCGGGTCCGATGGGCGCGCTGGTGCTCGGCGCGGTCGCGGCCGTGGTCTGCTACATCGCCTGCACCGGCCTGAAGAACGCGCTCGGCTATGACGACAGCCTGGACGTCTTCGGCATCCACGGCGTCGGCGGCATCGTGGGCGCGATCGGCACCGGCATCGTGGTCGCGCCGGCGCTCGGCGGCGTCGGCGTCGCCGACTACACCATGGCCGGCCAGGTCCTCACGCAGATCAAGGCGGTGCTCGTCACCGTGGTCTGGACGGGCGTGGGCAGCTTCATCCTGTTCAAGATCGTCGACGTTCTGGTCGGCCTCCGCGTCAGCCCGGACGCCGAGCAGGAAGGCCTCGACCTCGTCTCCCATGGCGAGCGGGCCTACCACGTCTGACGCAGCGCTCCCGGGGGCGGCCCCAGGGCCGCCCAACCTCCCAGGGCCCCGGCATCGCCGGGGCCTTTTTTCATTGGCGCTTCAATATTTTTCCCGCGGCGGCCCACAGTCGGCAAAGCCGCCAGCGGGATGCCGGGTAAGCGGCTCTTAACCCTCTTCGGCTACCGTCCTCCCGGAGATCGGAGAAAATCGATCAAGCGTTCACAAGGGATCGGCGTCGCAGATGCAGGCATCGGGCGGAGCAGCACGCGCGGCGGCGGCCGGCGCGGCGCCTCGGGTCTGTCACGGCCCGGGCGGGAGCATCCGATGAGCCTGCGCGCGATCAGAACGCGCCCGCGCGGCTTCCAGCCGGTGGCGATGCTGCCCGACGGCGTGCGCGCCATGCTGCTCAGGCGGGCGACGGAGCTCGGCGGGCTGTCGCTGGTCGCGGTCGCGGCGCTTTGCGGCGTCGCGCTCGCGACCTGGTCTGTGCAGGACCCGAGCCTGAGCCACGCCACCGACGGACCGATCCACAACCTTCTCGGGGGCGCGGGCGCGATCGTCGCCGACCTGCTGACCCAGCTGTTCGGGCTTGCGGCCGCAGCCTTCGTGCTGCCGATCGGGGTGTGGGGCTGGGCCCTGCTGACCCGCCGCTCGGTCGAGGGCGAAAAGCTCAAGCTGATCTCCTGGGCGATCGCCTCGGTGCTGCTGGCGGGTCTCGCCGGCCTTGTTCCGGCGCCGGCTTCCTGGCCGCTGCCGACCGGGCTCGGCGGCTGCCTGGGCGACCTGTTCGCCGTCGCGAGCGACGCGACGGGCCTCGGCTCCGGCGTCGGCCGACTGGCCGCCGGCGCCGCGCTCGCGATCTCCGGGGCGGCGGCGCTGGCGCTCGCCATGGGGGCGATCGCCCCGAGCTCGCGCGCCTTCGCTTCGGGCGGGGACGAGACCGCGCCGCGGCGAGAGCCTTCGGTCGCCCGCGACCGTCGGCCGGAGCCGGAGGCCGAGAATTTTGACGAGGAGGACGAGGACGACCAGCGGCTCGTGTCGCTCGGCCTCGTCGCGCACTGGGCGCTGTCGGCGCGCGCCGCGGTCGGCCGCGCGCTTTCGCGCGGCGGAGCCCGCCGGGACGATGACGAGCGCGCCCTGTCGCGCATTCTCGCCCGCGCCAGCCGCGACCCGGAGGATTTCAGCCCGCCCCGGCGCGAGCCGGCGTTCGGCGCTGGCGACGTCGGCCTCGACGGCGCGCCCGTCCGGGCGAACCGCCGCGCGGTGGTCGAAGACGAGCTGGCGGCCGTCCAGCCCGAAGGGCCTGCGCGCATCGCGCCGCCGGCAGGTCCGGTGCGGCCGGGCCGCCGGGCGGTCCGCGAGCAGCAGCCCTCGCTGCTCGACCGCGACGATTACGAGCTGCCGCCGCTCGCCTTGCTGGCCGAGCCCCGCAAGGGCGCCGCGCCCACGATCAGCCAGGACGCGCTCGAGCAGAACGCGCGGCTGCTAGAAGGCGTGCTCGAGGATTACGGCGTCCGCGGGAAGATCGGCAATGTGCGGCCCGGTCCGGTCGTCACCCTCTACGAGCTCGAGCCCGCGCCTGGCATCAAGTCGTCGCGCGTCATCGGGCTCGCCGACGACATCGCCCGCTCGATGAGCGCGGTCGCGGCGCGCGTCGCCGTCATCCCCGGCCGCAACGCGATCGGCATCGAGCTGCCGAACGCCCGGCGCGAGACGGTCTATCTGCGCGAGTTGCTGGCCTCGGCCGACTTCGAGAAGGCCAAGATGCGGCTGCCGCTCTGCCTCGGAAAGACGATCGGCGGCGAGCCGGTGATCGCCGAGCTCGCCCGCATGCCGCATCTGCTGATCGCCGGCACCACCGGCTCGGGCAAGTCGGTCGCCATCAACACCATGATCCTGTCGCTGCTCTACCGGCTGAAGCCCGAAGAGTGCCGGCTGATCATGATCGACCCCAAGATGCTGGAGCTCTCGGTCTATGACGAGATCCCCCATCTGCTGACGCCCGTCGTGACCGACCCGAAGAAGGCGGTGGTCGCGCTCAAATGGGCGGTCCGCGAGATGGAGGACCGCTACAAGAAGATGTCGAAGCTCGGCGTGCGCAACATCGACGGCTTCAACGCCCGCGCCGAGCAGGCGCTCGCCAAGGGCGAGGCCATCACCCGCACGGTGCAGACCGGCTTCGACCGCGAGACCGGCGAGGCGATCTACGAGCAGGAGGTGATGGAGATCGGGAAGCTCCCGTACATCGTCATCATCGTCGACGAGATGGCCGACCTGATGATGGTCGCGGGCAAGGAGATCGAGGGCGCGATCCAGCGGCTCGCCCAGATGGCGCGCGCGGCCGGCATTCACCTGATCATGGCCACCCAGCGGCCCTCGGTCGACGTCATCACCGGCACCATCAAGGCGAACTTCCCGACCCGCATCTCCTTCCAGGTCACGTCAAAAATCGACAGCCGCACGATCCTGGGCGAGATGGGCGCCGAGCAGCTCTTGGGCCAGGGCGACATGCTGCACATGCAGGGCGGCGGCCGGATCAGCCGCGTGCACGGCCCGTTCTGCTCCGACGCCGAGGTCGAGGCGATCGTGCAGCACCTCAAGCGGCAGGGCCGTCCGGCCTATCTCGATTCCGTGCTGGCCGAAGAGGACGACGCCGGCGCTGGGGACGACGGCGCGGTGTTCGACAAGGGCTCGTTCGGCGACGAAAGCGCCGACGTCTACGACCAGGCGGTCGCGATCGTGCTGCGAGACAAGAAGTGCTCGACCTCCTACATCCAGCGCCGGCTGCAGATCGGCTACAACCGCGCCGCCTCGCTGGTCGAGCGCATGGAGAAGGAAGGCGTGGTGGGTCCCGCCAACCACGCCGGCAAGCGCGAGATCCTGCTCGCGACCCAAGAGGCCGACGACGACGCGGCGTGAGCCTCAGTCCTCCTCCAGGAGCCGGCTGACGACGAGTCAGCGTCGATTTTCCAGAGCCGTTCGCGCCGACGAACATCACGATCGGCGCGTCGAGATCGAGCTCCTGCACCCAGCGATCGCAGGCAGGTTGTATGGGTAGGCGGCGCAATCCTCGACCCGCGCCCATTCCATCCGCAACGAGATCAACACTCTCGGCGCTCCCGTCATGGCGCCACGTGAAATCGCCACGAACGGACCCTAAGTGCGTCAGCGTGTCGACCCGATCTCCTGTCATCCGCCTGAGGACGCCATTGCCGATGTTTCGTCTCCGCCCGCTCGCCGGCCTCCTGCTCCTGACCGCGGCCCTTGCGGCGGCGCCGGCCGCCGCTGATCCGCTGTTCGGCGGCCTGTTCGGCGGCAAGAAGAAGGGCGTGCCGGTGACGCAGCTCGATCCGGCGCAGCGCGCCACGCTCCAGCGCGTCAACGCCTATTTCAACTCGATCCAGGACATCACCGCGAATTTCGAACAGACCGGCCCGGACGGCTCCCGCTCCGTCGGCAAGCTCTACCTCTCGCGCCCCGGAAAAATCCGCTTCCAGTACGCGCCGCCGAGCCCGCTCGAGATCGTCTCGAACGGCAGTTCGGTGATCGTCAAGAACCGCAGGCTCGCCACGCAGGAGCTCTGGCCGCTCAGCCAGACGCCGCTGCGCTTCCTGCTGGAGGACAAGATCGACCTCCTCCAGGACGCCAACGTCAAGGCGGTCTATCAGGAGCCGGAGATGGTCTCGGTGGTGCTCGAGGAGAAGAACGCGATCGGCGGCACGGCGCAGATCCAGCTGCTGTTCAGCGGCCAGAACTATGAGCTGAAGCAGTGGACGGTGACGGACGCACAGGGCATGGACACCTCCGTCACGCTGACGGACACGACCCGCACGGCGAAGCTCGACCCGAACCTGTTCAAGATCGTCCAGCCGCGCTGGCCGACCCAGGCGCGCCCCTGAACCGGGCTGCGCGCGCTCACGCAGACGTGCGCTTGAACTCTTTCGGGCGGCCCCCCATCTCGGCTTTCGAGCGAGGCGTCGCCACTCAGGCTGCGTTCCCCCGTCGCGGCCATGGCTAAGACGCTTCGTTTCCGCCGTTCCTCCGATCGGCGGAGCGCCCAGCGCGCGGACGCCCGGCCTTTCCCCCCGGAGGCCGGGCGTCTTTGCGTCTGTCCCCCTGCGCGGCCGCCGCTTCCCGAACGTCCTAAGCGCAGGTAAAGGGAGCGCCCGCCTCTTCCCCGGTCGCCATGCCCGTCCGTCTCGCCACCTGGAACATCAACTCCGTACGGCTGCGCATCGGCCTCGTGGCGAAGCTCGTCGACGAGCACGCGCCCGACGTGCTGTGCCTGCAGGAAACCAAGTGCGCGGACGACTGCTTTCCGCTGAGCGCGGTGCGCAAACTCGGTTATGAGCACGTCGCGATCCACGGCCAGAAGGGCTACCACGGCGTCGCGACCTTCTCGCGCTTCGCCTTCGCGGCGACGGCGCGCGAGCGCTGGGCCGACAAGGACGACGCGCGGCATCTCGCGACCACCTTCGCCGAAGGGCCGCTCGCGGGGGTCACGGTCCACAATTTCTATGTGCCGGCGGGCGGCGACGAGCCGGACCCGGCGATCAATCCCAAGTTCGCGCACAAGCTGCAGTTTCTCGACGAGCTGACGCACTGGTCCGGCCGCATCGCCGAGACCGGGGGGCGCATCATGGTCGGCGACCTCAACGTCGCGCCGCATGAGAGCGACGTCTGGAGCCACAAGCAGCTGCTCCGCGTGGTCAGCCACACCCCGGTCGAGACCGACGGCATGAACCGGATGCAGGAAGCCGGACGCTGGGTGGACCTCGTCCGGCGCCACACGCCGCACCCCGAAAAGCTGTTCTCGTGGTGGAGCTACCGGGCGGCGGACTGGCAAGCCTCCGACCGCGGCCGCCGCCTCGATCACGTGTGGGCGAGCGCGGACGTGGCGGAGCGCATGACGGAGGTCCGGACGGTGCGCGAGGCGCGCGGCTGGGAGCGACCGTCGGACCATGTTCCGGTGGTCGTCACGATCGGCTGACGCTTCGGCTACTTGCGCAGCAGCGCCTCGACCGACCTGAGCTCGGCCACATTGGCCTGCACGCGCGCGGCGAGCCGGCCATGCAGCTTTCGGGCGAGGTCCGGATATTCCTCGAACAGCCGCGAGAACAGGCCGCGGGCGATCTTCAGCACTTCCGAGGGTTCGTGCGCGGTGGCGGTGGCGGGCCTGGTGGTATCGCAGATCAGCGCGAGCTCGCCGAGCAGCGCGCCGCGGCCGACCGATCGCGTACGTCCGCCGGCGCGCGCGACCGTCAGCGCGCCCGAGACCACGACGAAGCCTGATTCGGCGCTATCGCCTTCCCGGAACAGCACGTCGCCGGCGTTCAGCCGCACCCGGTCAGCCGAGAAGGCGACCAGCCGCAACGCATCCCGTCCGAGTTCGTCGAACAGCGGCGTCTCGCTTAGAGCCCGGATGTCGTCCTCAAGCGCCACGCGCCTCTGCTTTCGCCATGCGCCAAGCCGCCCTTAAGGGACGAGCTTGTAGCCCCCTGCTTCCGTGACGAGCAGACGCGCATTGGACGGGTCGGCCTCGATCTTCTGGCGAAGCCGGTACACGTGCGTCTCGAGCGTGTGAGTCGTCACGCCCGAATTGTAGCCCCACACTTCCTGAAGAAGCGTTTCGCGCCCGACGACGGACGAGCCGGCGCGATAGAGGTAGCGCAGGATCGCGGTCTCCTTCTCAGTGAGCCGGATCTTGGCGTTCTTCTCAGTCACCAGCATTTTGGCGCCCGGCCGGAACGTGTAGGGCCCGATCGAGAAGATCGCGTCCTCGCTCGCCTCGTGGCTGCGAAGCTGCGCCCTGACGCGGGCGAGCAGCACTGCGAAGCGCACCGGTTTGGCGACGTAGTCGTTGGCGCCGGCCTCGAGGCCGAGGATCGTATCGGCGTCCGAATCCTGTCCAGTCAGCATGATCACCGGGCCGCGGAAGCCGTTGCGGCGCATGATCTTGACCGCCTCGCGGCCGTCCATGTCCGGCAGCCCGACATCCATCAGCACGAGGTCCAGGTGGTCCGCCTTGACGGCCTCGATGCCCTCAGCCGCCGTCGCGGCCTGCGTGGCCTCGAATTCGTCGTGAAGGTCGAGCTGCTCCGCGAGTTCCTGGCGGAGGTCGGCGTCGTCTTCGACGAGGAGGATCTTGCGCTTAGTGGCCATTCAGCAATCTCTGAGGGTCGAGCGCCGAAACGGCGCAGGCGCCAGTCAAGTAGGGCGCCCACACCACATTTCGCAAGTCAGAGACGCCTTTTGGCCACGTCCCACACCCCAAAGAAGCGCCTTCTGGCGTCGATCCGCGTGTTCGGGCTGCCGTCCGACCGCGCAAAGGGCCGGCTCGTCGCGGGCCGGCTCGCATTCCGTTGCGCGCTCGGGCCGGCCGGAATCGTCGCCTCGAAACGCGAGGGCGACGGCGCGACGCCGCGCGCCGAACTTCCGCTCCGCAGGCTGTGGCGACGGCCCGATCGCGGCCCGCGGCCGCCGACCTTGCTCGAGGTCCGGCGCATCCGGCACGATGACGGCTGGTGCGACGCGTCCGGAGACCCGCGCTACAACCGCCCGGTTCGGCTGCCGTTCGGCGCGTCGCATGAGCTCATGTGGCGGCAGGACGGGCTCTACGACCTGGTGGTCGAGCTCGGCTGGAACGATCGTCCCGCGCAGGCCGGCCGCGGCAGCGCGATCTTCATGCACGCCGCCCGGCCCGGCTTCACGCCGACGGCCGGCTGCGTGGCGCTCGCGCCCGGCGCGCTGCGGCGGCTGATCGCCCGGCTCGGCCCCGAAACCGTGCTCCGGATCGGCTTGCCGCCGCAAAAGCTGCGCGGCGGCCGCCGTTAGTACATCTTAGCCAAGCGCTTGTTCTGACGAAGATGTCAGAATCGAATGACCTTCGTGAACTTGTGCGGGGGGCCGCAATCCCCATATTCTTCGTGCCCAAAGGGACCGCCGCGCCGCGGCGGCCGCGACGGGACAATTCGCGAGGATTGCAGACGATGTCCGACTTTAACCGCAACGCTTATGGCCGGGCCGGCTTCGGCGGGGTCGCTGCGCCGAGCGCTGCGATCGACCCGGGCCTCCGGTCCTACATGCTGAGCGTCTACAACTACATGTCGCTCGGCCTCGCCATCACGGGCTTCGCCGCGATCGGCGCCTTCATGCTCGCCGTCACCAGCGATCCGGCTTCCGCGGTCGCCACCGCGCGCGGCATGCACCTGACCCAGTTCGGCTACGCGCTGTTCGCCAGCCCGCTGAAGTGGGTGGTGCTGCTCGCCCCGCTCGGCATGGTGTTCTTCCTGTCGGCGCGCATTCACAAGATGAGCGCCGCGGCTGGCCAGATCGCGTTCTACGTGTTCGCCGGCCTAATGGGCCTTTCGCTGTCGTCGATTTTCCTGGTCTACACCGGGGCTTCGATCGGCCGCGTGTTCTTCATCACGGCGGCGGCGTTCGGCGCGCTCAGCCTGTGGGGCTACACCACCAAGCGCGACCTGACCGGCATGGGCTCGTTCCTGGTGATGGGCCTTTTCGGCATCATCATCGCCAGCCTGGTGAACATCTTCATCGGCTCGAGCATGGTGCAGTTCGTCGTGTCGGTGCTCGGCGTGCTGATCTTCTCCGGGCTGACCGCCTACGACACGCAGCGCATCAAGGAGATGTATTACGAGCTCGACGACAGCGACACGATGGGCCGCAAGGCCATCCTGGGCGCGCTGTCGCTCTATCTCGACTTCATCAACCTGTTCACGATGCTGCTGTCGCTGTTCGGCAACCGCAACTGACCAAGGCCGTTCCGGCTCCGGCCGGAGATCGAGCGGAAGGCCCCGGCGGAGACGCCGGGGCCTTTTTCATGTCGAGCGCTTGCGTGTCGCCGGCGCTGCTGCATCTTCGCCCGCGCAAGACTCCAGGGAGGCCGCCATGGCGAAGATGATCCACTCGATGATCCGGGTGCGCGACGAGGAAGCCTCGGTCGCCTTCTACCGGACGGCCTTCGGGCTCGAGGTGGCGGACCGCTACCCGTTCGACGGCTTCACGCTGATCTACATGGCGAACGAAGAGACCGGCTTCGAGCTGGAGCTCACCGTCAACGCCGGCCGCGACGCGCCCTACGAGCTTGGCGACGGCTACGGCCATCTCGCGGTGTCGGTCGACGATCTCGCGGCCGAGCACGCCCGGTTCGAAGCTGCGGGCCTCAAGCCGAACCCGCTCAAGACCATGGAGCGCGACGGCAAGCCGTTCGCGCGGTTCTTCTTCGTCTCCGACCCCGACGGCTACAAGATCGAGGTTCTGGAGCGCGGCGGCCGGTTCAAGTGAGCGGCCGGGCGCACTAGGGCCGCGGAGCGCGCCGAAGCGACCAGCAGGAGGACGCCGCCGCGGCCGCGCGTCGCCGGGCGGCCGGCGCGCTGGGTTCGAGAAAGCTTGCCAACCGGGCGAGCCCCGGTCAAAACCCCGGCGGCTCTCTGGCATACACAGATGACGAGGATCCCCATGGCGGCCCAAAAGCTTCTTCTTCTGCCCGGCGACGGCATCGGCGTCGAAGTGCTGGCGGAAGTCCGTCGCATCCTCGCCCTGATCGAGCAGAAGGGGATTCTCTCCTTCGAGATCGAGGAAGATCTCGTGGGCGGCGCCGCCTATGACGCGCATGGCGTGGCGATCACCGACGCCGCCATGCAGAAGGCCAAGGCGGCGGACGCCATCCTGTTCGGCGCGGTCGGCGGACCGCAGTGGGACGGCGTGCCCTACGACGTGCGGCCGGAAGCCGGCCTGCTGCGGCTGCGCAAGGACCTCGAGCTGTTCGCCAATCTGCGACCGGCGATCTGCTATCCGGCGCTTGCCGACGCCTCCGCGCTCAAGCGCGAGCTGGTCGACGGGCTCGACATCGTCATCGTGCGCGAGCTGACCGGCGGTGTCTATTTCGGCGAGCCGAAGGAGATCATCGACCTTCCGAACGGCCAGAGGCGCGCCGTCGACACCCAAGTCTACGAGACTTACGAGATCGAGCGCATCGCCAAGGTCGCGTTCGAGCTCGCCCGCGTGCGCTCGAACCGCGTGACCTCCGCCGAGAAGCGCAACGTCATGAAGTCGGGCCTGCTGTGGAACCAGGTCGTCACCGCGACCCACAAGCAGGGCTACGAGGACGTCCAGCTCGACCACATGCTGGCCGACGCGCTCGGCATGCAGCTGGTGCGCGCGCCAAAACAGTTCGACGTGATCGTCACCGACAATCTGTTCGGCGACATCCTGTCCGACGTCGCCTCGATGCTAACCGGCTCGCTCGGCATGCTGCCCTCCGCCTCGCTCGGCGCCGAGGATCCGGCGACCGGCAAGCGCAAGGCGCTCTATGAGCCGGTGCACGGCTCCGCCCCCGACATCGCCGGCAAGGGCCTCGCCAACCCGATCGCGATGATCGCCAGCCTCGCGATGGCGCTGAAATATTCGCTCGGCAAGCCTGACCTCGCGAACCTGCTCGACCGGGCGATCTCCGAGGTTCTCGCGGATGGCCTGCGCACGGGCGACATCTGGACCGAGGGCATGACCAAGGTGGGCACCTCCGAGATGGGCGGCGCCGTGCTCAGGAAGTTCGACGCGCTGCTCTCGGCCTAAGACGGCTCACCCGACGCGACGGAGACGACAAAAAGCCCGGCGGCCCCCGCCGGGCTTTCTTGTTGCCGACGTGCTCAGACGAAGAGCGGTCTTTCCCTCCCTCGCTGAGGGAAGCGTGGACGGGCGAAGCCCAGCCGGGTGGGATGCGCGTAGGACGGGGCGCCGGGACCTCCGCGCGCGCCTTCACGACGTCGGAGGTTGCCGACGGGAGAAGTCCCATTGCCGCGTCAGAGCTTGACGCGGGGCGGTCGGGTCACGAGATGCCGATGCGGAAGCCGCGAGGGCTTCAGTAGCCCGGCAGGTCCAGGGTGGACGGCAGCGGCGAGCGGCTGAAGCTGATGCTGTTCCGCGCCTGATAGGTGGGCTGGTAGAGCGCCGAGGTGTCGTATTTCGCGGCTGACGGAGGACCGTCAGGGGTGGTCCGCGTGTTGAGGTAGCTCGGCTGCTTGGTGATGGTCACGGAGACGCCGCCGCTGCTCGCCGGCTCCCACGGGTCAGCCGACGCGAAGGACGCGATCAGCGGGACCGCGGCGATCGCCGCGGCGAAGATAAATGAACGCGTCAGGGGAAAGGACATCGGTCTGGCTCCGGCGCCTGAGTGCCACAATCCCGCAACGCGGGAAAGCGGCTTTGGTTGCGCCAGATCGGCCGCGGCCGTTGAATTTTCCGCCGTTTCACGGCATTGGAACGCCCGCGGCAAGACGCCGCTGAACTGAAGAGCCGCGGAGCGCGGCTCTATGGAGCTTGCAATGGGTTATCGGATCGCCGTCGTCGGCGCCACGGGCAATGTGGGCCGGGAAATGCTGAGCATCCTCGACGAGCGGGAGTTCCCGGTCGACGAGATCGTCGCGCTCGCCTCGCGCCGCAGCCAGGGCACGGAAGTGTCGTTCGGCGACCGGACGCTGAAGTGCCAGACGCTCGAGATGTTCGATTTCTCGAAGACCGACATCTGTCTGATGTCGGCCGGCGGCGCGATCTCGAAGGAGTGGTCTCCCAAGATCGCCGCTCAGGGCGCGATCGTGATCGACAACTCCTCGGTCTGGCGCATGGACCCGGACGTGCCGCTGGTGGTGCCCGAGGTGAACGCCGACGCGGTCGCGGGCTACACGAAGAAGGGCATCATCGCCAACCCGAACTGCTCGACCGCCCAGCTCGTCGTGGCGCTGAAGCCGCTGCACGACGCCGCGAAGATCAAGCGCGTGGTCGTCTCGACCTACCAGTCGGTCTCCGGCGCCGGCAAGGAGGCGATGGACGAGCTCTGGAACCAGACCAAGGGCATCTACGTGAACCAGGCGCCGGAGTTCGAAGGCGGCAAGTTCCCGAAGCAGATCGCCTTCAACGTCATTCCTCACATCGACGTCTTCATGGAGGACGGTTACACGAAGGAGGAATGGAAGATGGTCGCGGAGACCAAGAAGATCCTCGACCCGAAGATCAAGCTGACCGCGACGGCCGTGCGCGTGCCGGTGTTCGTCGGCCACTCGGAGGCGGTGAACATCGAGTTCGAGCGGCCGCTCTCGGCCGATGAGGCGCGCGACATTCTGCGCGAGGCGCCGGGCGTGCTGGTGGTCGATAAGCGCGAGCCCGGCGGCTACGTGACGCCGATCGAGTGCGTCGGCGACTTCGCGACCTTCGTCAGCCGCATCCGCGAGGACCCGACGGTCGACAGCGGGCTGGCGATGTGGATCGTCTCCGACAATCTGCGCAAGGGCGCGGCGCTCAACGCGGTGCAGATCGCCGAGTGCCTCGCCAATCGCGGCCTGCTGAAGCAGGCGGCGTGAGGGCGCGATGAAGCTCTACCGTTTCCTCACAGGCCCGGACGACGCGGCGTTCTGCCGCCGCGTCTCGGACGCGATCAACAAGGGCTGGAGCCTGCAGGGCGATCCGACGCTGACCTACGACCCGGAGAAGAAGACCGTGGTCTGCGGGCAGGCGATCGTGAAGGAGATCGTCGGCGTCGAGTGGTCGGACGACATCAAGCTGTCCGACTGGTGACGATCGACAGGGCCGGCCGGCGCGGCGGAGTCCGGCCGCTCTCCTGAACGTCGCCTTCGATCGCGACAAGCTTCGGCCGGGCGGGCTTCTGCTGGGGTCCGCGCAGCACGGTTTCGGCGCGCAGCAGCAGTTCCTTGGCCTGCGCCTGGGAGCCCACCGCCTGGAGCGTCGCTGCGAGCCGCAGGCAGCTCTGCGCGAGCTCCGGGGCGAGCGGCGCGAGCGAAGGCGCGGAGATCGCGACGAGGTCGAGGGCCACGGTGGCGGCGGCGCCGGCGGCCGAGACCTGGCGCCGGTCGCCCGTGGCGTTCACCGGCGCGCCGGCCTCCAGCGCCTCGCGAACCTCGCGCGTCCAGCCTTCGCCGAACGCCCGCAGGATGCAGCGCTGCTCGCAGGCGCGGGCCACCAGCATCAGCCGCGCCACGTCGTCGGACTGGGCGCTGAGATCGACGGTGAGGATCGCGACGCCGCGCACCAGAGCCTCTTCGGCCTCGCGCAGCGAGCCCTCCTCGGCGTCGGCGGTCCATTCCAGCGCGAAGCGCAGATAGCTCGCGGCGAGCGGCGCGTTCCAGTCCGAGCGGTCGGGGTGGGAGGACCGCAGTTGCTCCCAGGCCGTCCAGGCGTCGCGATAGCGGCCGGCCCGTTCATGCGCGAGCGCGAGGCGCGCAAGGGCTGCGACCGGCGACTGCGTCCCGCTTGTTACGGGCCGTTCTGCTGCGTCGCGCGCCATCTCGCATCCTCATCGTGTCGTCGAACGGCGGACCCCGCCGGCCGCCAGACAATGGCCCATCCGGCTTGAAGGCCGCGTGAAGCCAACGGACTCGAATCGCGCGATCGTCTTCATCCTCCGGAAAGGCCGTTCCCGACGACGAATGTCGATGTCGCCTCGTCAGGCGCGGCGTGCCACATACCGCAGCGCAACCAAAGCGGAGCGCGGCATGGCCGGAGCAGGTCGTTTCTTCGAGGATTTCGTCGTCGGCGACGTCATCAGGCACGCCACCCCCCGGACGGTGACGGTGGGCGACGTCGCGCTCAACCAGGCGCTCTACGGCAACCGGTTTGTGGTCCAGTCCTCTGATGCGTTTGCGCAGGCGGTCGGCTATCCGCGGAGCCCGGTCGACGACCTGATCGCGTTCCATGTGGTGTTCGGCAAGACGGTGCCGGACGTCTCGCTCAACGCCTTCGCCAATCTCGGCTACGCCTCCGGCCGCTTCCTCGCGCCCGTTTTCCCCGGCGACACGCTGGTCTCGACCTCGGAAGTGATCGGCGTGCGCCCCACCTCGAAGGGCGACGCCGGCGTGGTCTGGGTGCGGACCCGCGGCGTGCGCGCCGACGGCACGCCCGTGCTCGAATATGTCCGCTGGGTGCTGGTCCGCATCCAGGGCGGCCGCCCCCTGCCCGATCCCGTGGTGCCTACCTTGCCGAGCGCGGTCGACCCGTCGGAGCTCGGCGCCGCATGCCCGCGCATCGATCGCGCCGCCTGGGACGACGCCGAAGCCGGGAGCGCGCGCCGCTTCGACGACTATGCGGTCGGCGAGAAGATCGACCATGTCGACGGCATGACGATCGAGGAAGCCGAGCACCAGCTCGCGACCCGGCTGTGGCAGAACACGGCGCGGGTGCATTTCGACGGCTACGCGCAGAAGAGCAGCAAGATCGGCCGTCGCCTCGTCTATGGCGGCCACGTCATCAGTCTGGCCCGCAGCCTCAGCTTCAACGGCCTTGAGAATGCGTTCCACATCGCCGGCATCAATGGCGGCCGGCACGTCGCGCCGATCTTTGCGGGAGACACGCTCTACGCGTGGTCGGAGATCATCGACAAACAGCCCCTGCCGGGCCGCGACGACGTCGGCGCGTTGCGGGTGCGGATCACCGGCCTGAAGGACTGCCCACCGACGGAGTTTCCGCGCGCAGCGCCAGACGGAAAGGATCACCCTTCCGTGGTGCTGGACCTCGATCTGTGGGTCCTGATCCCGCGTTAGCGGCTCAGGCGGCCTCGAGCGACGGATTGTGGGCGATCGCGCAACGTCGCTCGCTCGCCTCGCCGGCATGCAGCCGGCGCAGCACCACGCGAATGCCGGCGTCCTGCGTTTCCGAGATCTGGCGTATCTCGTCGGCGTCGCTCAGCCAGCGCGGAGTCCGGAAGACGTGCTCGCGCACGCGGATCATCGTCATGGCGTTGTGCAGGGCGATCATCAGCATACGCTCGCCCTCGAGCATCGGCTTGCCGGCCAGGGTCGGCAGACCTTCCTCGCGCCGCCACTCGGCAAGCATGGCGTTCCAGAGCGGCAGGCTCTTGCTGGCGCTGCGATAGATCGGCTCCGCATAGGCGTCGAGGCCGGCGCGGAAGAACAGCCGCGTCGCCGTCGGCGTCATGCGCGGCAGCATGTGGCCGTAGACCTCCGCGACCCGATCGACCATCGGCGCTCCAGCCGACGCCTCAAACCGCTCGAGCGCGCCGACGCTCCAATGTTCGCGGAACACCTCCGCGAAAACGGCGTCGATCAGATCGGTCTTGCTGTCGAAATAGCGATAGAGAAGCGCCTGCGTGACGCCGATCGACGCCGCGAGGTCGCGAGTGGGTCCGCTGAAGCCGTTTTCCGCGAAGAACTGACAGGCGGCTGTGATGATCTGAGCGCGCCGCACGTCGCCAGCGAGCCGCGCGGCCCGAGGCCGAACGATGGGCTCGCCGCGGCTCATGATCGACGTGATCGTCATGTCTTCTCTCGCCTCAGCCCTACAGACCAAATCAGGATGAGGGGAACGCAACCCTGAGGCATAGTTAGGGCTGCTCCTTAGCGACAATATGCCGCGGGGTCATGTGCGTTTATTTTCTCGGTGTGGCTGCGCGCCGATTCGGCTCCCTACCAAAGAGGGCCGCAGACCCGGGCCGCGCGCCGTTGCGCTGCGGCGCACCATCCGCTAGTTGCTGTGCGCGCACTTCGAAAAGGTCCAAAACCCATGGACTCGCCGAAAGCGGCCCCTTCCGCGGCCCGGCCGCTGTCTCCGCATCTTCAGATCTATCGGCCGATGCTGTCGATGATGATGTCGATCGTGCATCGCATCACCGGAGGCGCGCTTTACTTCGGCACGGCGCTGATCGCGATCTGGCTCGTGGCCGCCGCCTCGGGGCCTTCGGCCTTCGCGACGATCCAGGAAATCTACGGCTCGATTCCGGGGCTGCTGGTGCTGTTTTTCTACACCTGGGCGCTCATCCACCATGCGCTGGGCGGCGTCCGGCATCTGATCTGGGACACCGGCCATGGCTTCGAGCCCCGCGAGCGTGAACTGCTCTACCGGCTGACTCTCGGCGGCTCGATCGTGCTGACGCTGCTGATCTGGACGGTCGGCTACGCCGTGCGCGGCGGCGCAGGCTGAAGGAGACGCTCATGAGGACGCCCCTCGGCCACGTTCGCGGCCTTGGCGCCGCGAAGGCCGGCACCGAGCATTTCTGGATGCAGCGCATGACGGCGGTCGCGAACCTGCCGCTGACCCTCTTCTTCGTGGCCGTGGTGGTCGCTCTGTCGGGGTCGAGCCACGCCGGCGCGACCGCAATGCTGGGCACGCCCTGGATCGCCATCCCGATGCTGCTGCTGACCCTCTCGGTCACCTTCCACATGCGCATCGGCATGCAGGTGATCATCGAGGACTACGTGCATGACGAGCTGCTGAAGCCGATCGCCATCATGGCGAACAGCTTCTTCGCCGTGGCGGTCGGACTCGCCAGCGTGTTTGCGCTCCTCAAGATCAGTTTCGGGGTCTGAGCTATGGCCGGACCTGCGAGCCCCTCCCGCGGAGCCGGCGTCACGCCGGCCGTCAACGGACGCGCCTACCCGTTCACCGACCACACTTTCGACGTGCTGGTCGTCGGCGCCGGCGGCGCCGGCCTCCGCGCTGTCGTGGGCTGCTCCGAGGCGGGGCTCAAGACCGGCTGCATCACCAAGGTGTTCCCGACGCGCTCGCACACGGTGGCGGCGCAGGGCGGCATCTCGGCCGCGCTCGGCAACATGGGCGAGGACGACTGGCGCTTCCACATGTACGACACCGTCAAGGGCTCCGACTGGCTCGGGGACCAGGACGCGATCGAGTACCTGGTCCGCAACGCGCCGGCCGCCGTCTACGAGCTCGAGCACTGGGGCGTGCCGTTCTCGCGCACCGAGGAAGGCAAGATCTACCAGCGTCCGTTCGGCGGCATGACGACCCATTACGGCAAGGGCACCGCGCAGCGCACCTGCGCGGCCGCCGACCGCACCGGGCATGCCATCCTGCACACGCTCTATGGAGCGGCGCTGAAGGCCAAGGCGCAATTCTTCATCGAATACTTCGCCATCGACCTGATGATGGACGAGGAGGGCGCCTGCATCGGCGTCGTCGCGCTCAGAATGGACGACGGCACGCTGCACCGCTTCCGGGCCAAGCGGACGATCCTCGCGACCGGCGGCTACGGCCGCGCCTATTTCTCGGCGACCTCCGCGCACACCTGCACGGGCGACGGCAACGCCATGGTGCTGCGCGCCGGCCTGCCGCTGCAGGACATGGAGTTCGTGCAGTTCCACCCGACGGGGATCTATGGCGCAGGCTGCCTGATCACGGAAGGCGCGCGCGGCGAAGGCGGTTATCTGACGAATTCCGAGGGCGAGCGCTTCATGGAGCGCTATGCGCCCTCAGCCAAGGACCTCGCATCGCGCGACGTGGTCTCGCGCTCGATGACGATCGAAATTCGCGAAGGCCGTGGCGTCGGCAAGAACAAGGACCACATCTACCTGCATCTCGACCACCTCGACCCCGCCATTCTGCACGAGCGCCTGCCGGGCATCTCTGAGAGCGCGCAGATCTTCGCTGGGGTCGACCTGACGCGGGAGCCGATCCCGGTCCTGCCGACGGTGCACTACAACATGGGCGGCATCCCGACGAACTTTCACGGCGAGGTGCTGACCAAGGTGAACGGCGATCCGGATTCGGTCGTACAGGGCCTGATGGCGATCGGCGAGGCGGCCTGCGTCTCCGTCCATGGCGCGAACCGACTCGGCTCGAACTCGCTGATCGACCTGGTGGTGTTCGGCCGCGCCACCGCCGACCGCTGCGCCGAATTGGTTGAGCCGAACTCCAGGCATCCGGAGCTGCCGCGCGGCGCCTCCGATCCGGCGCTGGCCCGGCTCGACCGGCTGCGCCACGCCTCCGGCGGCACGCCGACGGCCCAGCTCCGCCTGAAAATGCAGAAGGTGATGCAGTCCAACTGCGCCGTGTTCCGCACCGGCGAGGTGCTCGAGGAAGGGCGCGGCCTGATCCACGACGTCTGGTCCGGCTCCGACGACGTCGGCATCACGGACCGCTCCCTGATCTGGAACTCCGACCTGATCGAGACGCTCGAATTCGACAATCTGATCGCGCAGGCGGTGGTCACGATGGAGAGCGCGGTCAACCGGCAGGAAAGCCGCGGCGCCCACGCCCGCGAGGATTTTCCGGACCGGAACGACAAGGAGTGGATGAAGCACACGCTGGCCTGGGCCGACACGCAGACCCGCGAGGTGTCGATCGACTACCGCCCGGTGCACACCTACACGATGACGAACGACATCCAGTACATCGAGCCGAAGGCGCGGGTTTATTGACCGCCCTGGCGTCGGCCGGCGCGCCAAGAAGCGCCTCGAACCTGATCGGGGCCTGAGGGAACATGGTCCAGCTCACCCTCCCGAAGAACTCGCGGATCATCGAAGGCAAGACCTGGCCGAAGCCTGCTGCCAAGAACGTCACGCCGTTCAAGGTCTATCGGTGGAATCCTGACGACGGCATGAACCCGCGCGTCGACACCTTTTGGGTCGACCGGGACGACTGCGGCCCGATGGTTCTGGACGGGCTCATCTGGATCAAGTCGAACGTCGATTCGACGCTGACGTTCCGGCGCTCCTGCCGCGAGGGCATCTGCGGCTCCTGCGCGATGAACATCGACGGGACCAACACCCTCGCCTGCACCAAGGGCATGGATGACTGCGCCGGCGGCAAGATCGTGAAGATCTACCCGCTGCCGCATATGCCGGTGGTCAAGGACCTCGTTCCGGACCTCACCCAATTCTACGCCCAGCATGCTTCGATCGAGCCCTGGCTCAAGACCGACACCCGCGAGCCGGGCGACGAGTGGCGGCAGTCGCGCGAGGATCGGGCCAAGCTCGATGGACTCTACGAGTGCATCCTGTGCGCCTGCTGCACGACGTCGTGCCCGAGCTACTGGTGGAATGGCGACCGCTATCTCGGCCCCGCCGCCTTGCTGCAGGCCTATCGCTGGCTTGTCGACAGCCGCGACGAGCGCACCGGCCAGCGCCTCGACGAGCTGGAGGATCCGTTCCGCCTCTACCGCTGCCACACCATCATGAACTGCGCCAAGACCTGTCCCAAGGGCCTCAACCCCGCCAAGGCCATCGCTCAGATCAAGCAGCTCATGGTCGCGCGGCAGTTCTAACCCTGCCCGCCATCCGATTGCTCATCAGAGCGTCCGCCGATAATTTAGGCGTGCCTAGCTGTCGACGCGCTCCGGCCGCGCGCCTAGCTCCCTAGTGTCCATAGGGCAAGGGAGGCCGCAATGAACGACACCGTCGAGCAGGATCGTCCCTGGACGCTCGAAAACGTACAGCAGCTGCAGGAGCTCGCACGAGAGAAGGCCCCCGCTGGCCTGATCGCCATGCGCCTGCGCCGGTCGCAGTCCGACGTTCACGCCAAGGCGTCGGAACTCGGGCTCACCCTCGCGGCCGAGTAGCCGCGACCTGCCTCCAGCCGGGCGCGCGTCGCCCGGCCCGGAGTCTTTTGTCCCGCATGGTTAACAAAAGCCTTCGGTTTGCTCCCGAACTTGAGTCGAATGCGAACGAATCGAGAATCGGCGATTCGTCCGCGATTCGTTCTTCTGGAACGAACCGTGACTCGACTCCCGCTGATGGAGATGCAGGAGCTCAGGACTCGCCCGAGGTCCTGTTAGTCCCGCGAATACTTCCGGGCGATCAGCCTGGACTCGCCGCCGACTCAGCCGCGGAGGGTCGCGCCCGTCGCCTTGGCGACCTGCGCCACGATGCGCTCCGCGATGGCCTCGATCTCGGCGTCGGTAAGCGTCTTCTCACGCGGCTGCAGCGTGACCGCCAGAGCGAGCGAGACCTTGCCTTCCGGCACGCCCGGTCCCTCGTAGCGGTCGAACAGGTCGACGCGCGTGACCAGCTTGCGGTCAGCGGCTTGGGCGGCCCGGATCAGCTCGGCCGCCGGCACATCGCGGTCGGCCAGGAAGGCGAAATCGCGCGAAACCGGCTGCAGGGCTGAGCCCTCGAAGGGCGGCTTGGCCCGCGTCGGTTTCGCCTTGGGCTGCGGCGCGGCGTCGAGGGTCAATTCGAAGCCGACGAGCGGGCCGGAGGCGCCGAGCGCCTGCAGCGCCCGGGGGTGAAGCTCTCCGAACGCGCCGAGAATAACCTTAGGACCAAGCTGCAGCGCCGCCGACCGGCCCGGATGGAACCAGCTGGGCGCGGCCCCTTGGGCCACTTGGACGGAGGCGGGCGAAACGCCGAGCGCGGCGAGCGCCGCCAGCGCATCGCCCTTAGCGTCGAAGGCGTCCACGGGGAGCGTCGCCTCACCCCAATGCCTGCCGGCGCCACGCGCCTTCGCGGTTCCGCGCCGGACGCCGGCGGCCGACATGCGTTGGTCCTCTGGGCGGTCCCCCAGAAAGGTTTGTCCGACCTCGAACAGCGCCACGTCGCCGACGCCGCGGTCGGCGTTGCGCTGCGCCGCTGCGATCAGGGCCGGCAGCAGGCTCGGCCGCATGTCCGAGAGGTCGGCCGAGATCGGATTGGCGAGCGCGAGTTCCGCCTTGCCGCCCCCAAAGGCTTCGGCCTGAGCCTTCGACACGAAGGACCACGTCACCGCTTCTACCAGCCCCCGCGCGGCGAGCGTCCGCCGCGCGTTGCGCGCGCGGCGCTGGATCAGGCTCAGCCTCGCGCCCGACACGCTGGCGGTCGCCGGCAGCGGGGTCGCGGCGACGCGATCAAGTCCGATGATCCGCACCACCTCCTCGACGAGGTCGGCCTTGCCCTCGACGTCGGGCCGCCAGCTCGGAACCGCGACCTTCAGTCGATCGCCATGGCCGGTGACCCAGAAGCCAAGCAGGCCAAGCGTGGCCTTGATCTCGGCCGGAGCGAGATCAAGGCCGGTGAGACGGCGCACCTCCGAGACGGGGAAGTCGATGATCAGGTTCCGCTCGGGGACTGCGCCGGCCGAGACGATCTCGGACGGCTCGCCGCCGCAGATCTCGAGCACGAGCTGGGTCGCAAGCTCGAGGCCCGGAACCGTGAAGGCCGGATCGACGCCGCGTTCGAACCGGTAGCGGGCGTCCGAGTTGACGTTAAGCGTTCGGCCGGTGCGGGCGATGTTGAGCGGGTCCCAAAGCGCGCTTTCGATCAGCACGTCGGTCGTGCTCTCGTCGCAGCCGGTAGCCGCGCCGCCGATCACGCCGGCGAGCGACTGGACGCCATTGTCGTCCGCGATGACGCACATCGTCTCGTCAACCGCATAGGTCTTGCCGTCGAGCGCGAGGAAGCTCTCGCCGGCGCGCCCGCGGCGCACCATGAGGTCGCCCTTCACCTTGGCCGCGTCGAACACATGCAGCGGCCGGTTGCGGTCGAAGGTCATGTAATTGGTGACGTCGACCAGCGCGTTGATCGGCTTTTGGCCGATCGCCTTGAGTCGGCGGCGCAGCCATTCGGGCGCCTGGCCGTTCCGGACGCCACGCACCAGCCGCAGCGCGAAGAAGGGCGACAGCGGCTCCGCGTCGCCGAAGTCGAACCGCACCGCCTTGGGGCACGGGAAAGCGCCTACGACCGGCTTGATCGCCGGGTCGCGCAGTTCGCCGATCTCGGCGGCGGCGAGATCGCGCGCGACGCCGTGCACGCCGAGGCAATCCGGCCGGTTTGGGGTGACGGCGATCTCGATCACCGGATCGTCGAGCCCCACCATGGGGGCGAAGGGGCGGCCGACCGGCGCGTTCTCGGGCAGCTCCATGATGCCGTCATGCTCGTCGCCCAGCCCAAGCTCGCGCGAGGAGCACAGCATGCCGCCGGAGGCGACGCCGCGGATCTCGGACGCGCCGAGCTTCTGGCCCGTCGCCGGAATGACGGTCCCCGGGGCGGCGAACACGACCTTGAGGCCCGGCCGCGCGTTCGGAGCGCCGCACACCACCTGCAGGGGCGCGCCCTTGCCGACGTCCACCATGCAGACCTGGAGCTTGTCGGCGTTCGGGTGCCGGCTGGCTTCGAGGATGTGGCCGACGATGAACGCCGACAGATCCCCCGCCTTATCCTCGACGTGCTCCACCTCGAGGCCCACGCGGGTCAACGTGTCGGTGACCGTCTTGAGGTCGGCGTCGCCGCCGAGGTGCTCTTTCAGCCAGGAGAGCGAGAACTTCACGACGACAGCCCTCCGGCGAGCGTCGGGAAGTCGAGCGGGCGGAAGCCGTAATGCGCGAGCCAGCGGGCGTCCGCGCCGAACAGGTCGCGCAGATCCGGCATGCCGTATTTCAGCATCGCGATCCGGTCGATGCCGATGCCCCAGGCGAAGCCTTGCCAGACGTCAGGGTCGAGGCCGCAGTTCCGCAGAACGTTGGGATGGACCATCCCGCAGCCCAGAATCTCGAGCCAGTCGTCGCCCTCGCCGATCCGGATCTCGTTCGGCAGCTTGCGACAGCGGACGTCGACTTCCATTGACGGCTCGGTGAAGGGGAAGAAAGACGGCCGGAACCGCAGCTCGACCGACGGCACCTCGAAAAAGGTCTTGAGGAACTCTTCCAGCACCCATTTGAGGTGGCCGAGATGGGCGTCGCGGTCGATCACCAGCCCCTCGACCTGATGGAACATCGGCGTGTGCGTCTGGTCCATGTCGAAGCGGTAGGTGCGGCCGGGGCAGATCACACGGATCGGCGGCTCCTGCGACTGCATGGTCCGGATCTGCACCGGGCTGGTGTGGGTCCGCAGCAGCAGGCGCTCGCCGTTCTCCTTCTCCGGCAGGAAGAAGGTGTCGTGCATCTCCCGCGCCGGATGGCCGACGGGGAAGTTCAGCTTGGTGAAGTTGAGGTCGTCGGTCTCGATGTCCGGGCCTTCGGCGACGGAAAAGCCCATCGCGGAGAAGATCGCGACGAGTTCGTCCGTAACCTGACTGACTGGGTGAATGCGGCCGGTCTCGAGCGGGCTCTCCCGCACCGGAAGCGAGACATCGAGCTTCTCGGACGCGAGCCGCGCCTCGAGCGCGGCGTCCGCAATTGCCGCCTTCTTCTCCGCGATGGCGGCGGCGACGCGGTCGCGCAGCGCGTTCAGGGCCGGGCCGACCGTCCTGCGCTGCTCGGGGTCCATGCCGCCGAGCGTCTTCATCTTCTCGGAGACCGAGCCCTTCTTCCCGAGCGCCGCGACGCGCACGGCCTCGAGCGCGGCTTCGTCGGAGGCCGCGCCGATCGATCCGAGGATCTCGGCTTCAAGGGTGTTCAGGCTGTCGAGGTCGGACATGGGGGAGGACGCCGGATCGCGATACAGCGCCGTGCTCGCGACAACGGCGCCTCCACCCGCGGCGTCGTCCTCCGGTTCGACCGGAGGACCCATGTCGGGTCCGGAGCTCTACGCCTGAGATGGATCCTCCGGACAAGCCGGAGGATGACGAGCTCTATGCGGGAAGGCCGGCGCGGAGCCGGCCTCAGGGCCTCACGCCGGAAGCGCGGCCTTGGCCTTTTCGGCCAGAGCGGCGAACGCGGCCGGCTCGGCGATGGCGAGCTCCGACATTGTCCGACGGTCCATCTCGATGCCGGCCTTGCCGAGGCCGTCGATGAACCGCGAATAGGTCAGGCCGTGCTCGCGCACGGCGGCGTTGATGCGCTGGATCCAGAGCGCCCGGAAGGTCCGCTTCTTGTTCTTGCGGTCCCGGTAGGCGTACTGCATCGACCGATCGACGGCCGCCTTGGCGGCGCGGATCGTGTTCTTGCGGCGGCCGTAAAAGCCCTTCGCGGCGGCGAGGGTCTTCTTGTGTTTGGCGTGGGACGTAACGCCCCGTTTCACGCGAGCCATGGTCTAATCTCTCAAGCGTTTATGGGGAAAAGCAGCTTCAGCCGTAGGGCAGGAACGTCCTGACGATCCGCGCGTCCTGCGGCGTCAGGATGGTGGTGCCCCGCTGATTGCGGATCTGCTTGTTGGTGCGCTTGATCATGCCGTGGCGCTTGCCGGCCTGGGCAGAGATGACCTTGCCGGTCCCGGTGAAGCGGAAGCGTTTCTTCGCCGCCGACTTCGACTTGATCTTGGGCATTTCGCTCTCCGAAGTGAGGAGAGGCCTCGCTGAACGATCGCGCCGCCGCCGGGCGAACCGGAGACGGAGAAATCAGGCGCAAAGCCTCGAGCATGGGGCGCGCCACGGCAGCCCATACTGGCCGGGCCCGCGCGGAAGCCGGGCTTATAGGCTGCAGCCCGCGAATTTGCAACGGCTGGAGCCCGCCGACGCGCCGGTGCGGGGCGGCTATTTGGGCGGCGTCAGCGCGACGCCGATGCTGCGGCCCGGCGCATTGCTGATCTGCAGCGTGGCGGGGCCGGCCGAGAGCTCGTAACGCAGCGTCTTGCGGGCGCCTTCACAATCCAAGACGCCTGAGAATTCCGTTGGCTGAAGCGCCCTGCCGTCCTGCACCAGATCCGTCCACGCCGCTTCGGTCAGGGTGATCTGGTAGACGCCCGCCTTCGCCTCGAAGCGCAGAATGCCGCCTTGAGAGCGTGGCGCAGGCGTCCGCTGCGGCGGAAGGGCGAAATCCGCCGAGGCGTCGTCCTTCAAGCCAAGGCGCAACCCGATGGGCGCCGCGACGTCGACGCTCGCGCCGCTCTCCACCCAGCGCGGCTGCGCGAGCAGCTTCAGGTCAGGCGCGATCGGCCAGGCGAAGGCGCCGCAGCCGCCTGTCTGGGCTGCGCCGGCCGGCGCGGCCATGAGCGCGCCAGCCAGGATCAGGAAGCTGAGGCGAACGGGCTTCATTGCGACGCCTTTGCCCACTGTTGGTCGATCCCGCCGGTCTGTCAGGCCGACGCGCCGGTCAGCGCCCGCAGGGCCGCCCCGACCGGATGGCTCGAATCCAGCATCAGCCTGAGCGCAAGCGCAAGCGCGACCACGACCAGCAGGGGCTTCACGAGACCGACCCCATGCTTCAGCGCCAATGCCGAGCCGATGCGCGCGCCCACGAAGGCGCCGGCCGCCATGGCGAGGCCGGCCGACCAGACGATCGTGCCGGCGGCCAGGAAGACGAGCAGGCTCGCGACGTTGGAGGCGAGATTGAGGAGCTTGGTGCGCGCCACCGCGCGCAGGGCGCCGAGGCCCGCAAGGCCGACGATCGCGATCATGAAGAAAGATCCGGCGCCAGGGCCGAACAGACCGTCATAGAAGCCGATTGGGAGGGCCGCGCACAGGGCGAAAGCGCGCGGCGACAGGCGGGCCGTCACGTCGATGTCCGACATCCGGGGGCCGAAGGCGAAGTAGAGCGCGACCGCGATCAGCAGGAAAGGCAGCCCGACCCGCATCACGTGGATCGGCGCGAAAGCGATGCAAAGCGCTCCAAGGATAGAGCCGGCGAAGGAGGACGCCGCGAGCCCCCAAGTTTCGGCGGCGCGGAGGTCGAGCAGGCCGGCGCGCGCGAACCGGGCGGTCGCGGTCGCGGTTCCGAGCGTGCCCTGAAGCTTGTTGGTCGCGACCGCAGACGCCGGATCGAGCCCGCCGAGGAGCAGAACCGGCAGCGCGATCAATCCGCCGCCGCCTGCGATCGCGTCGATCGTGCCGGAAACGACGCCCGAAAGCGCGAACAGGAGCAGGGTTTCGGGCGGAAAGGACAACAGCAAGCCGGAGGCTGACGCGAGGCGGGGCATGCTGATAGCACCCCGGAAGAGCTCCGTCAGGCGTTCGGTCGCTGGCGCGCCTGCCGCAGGCTATCATGGCGCGAGATATTCGATGCAGGAGCGGGGATGATCGACGAAACGGCCGTGACTGCGCTGTTCGAGGCCGCGCTCACTGCGCGCGCGCATGCCTACGCGCCCTATTCGGGTTTTGCGGTCGGCGCGGCGGTGCTGACGCAGGATGACGCGGTCCATGCCGGCTGCAATGTCGAAAATGCCGCCTATCCGGTCGGCGCCTGCGCGGAGGCGGGGGCGATCTCGGCGATGGCGGCTTCCGGGGCCCGGAAGATCGCCGCCGTCCTTGTGGTGGCGGATGGCGAGGCGCTCTGCACGCCATGCGGCGCCTGCCGGCAGCGCATCCGCGAATTCGCGGCCCCGGACGCCGTTGTGATCGTCGCCGGCCCTGAAGGCGTCCGGGCGCGCTTCACCCTGGAAGCGCTGCTGCCGGAGAGCTTTGGCCCCGCCAATCTGCCCGACGCGGCCGCACGTGATTGACAAGCTCGTCTGCGGGACCCCAAACGTCCCGCGCCAGCACGTCAGGAGTTTTCGCCCATGAGCCACGCCGATCTCGCCTCCGTCATCGAGGCCGCCTGGGAGCGCCGCGCCGAGATCGGACCTTCGACCAAGGGCCCGGAACGCGAGGCTGTCGAGCGCGTCCTCGCCGCCATGGACAGCGGCGAACTTCGGGTGGCGACGCCCGAGAACGGCGGCTGGACGGTGCACCAGTGGGTCAAGAAGGCCGTGTTGCTGTCGTTCCGCCTGAACGACATGGAGCGCATCCCCGGCGGGCCCGGCAAGGCTGCCTGGTGGGACAAGGTCGCCTCCAAGTTCGACGGCTGGGACGAAGGACGCTTCAAGCAGGCCGGCTTCCGCGCGGTGCCGGGCTCGATCGTCCGACGCTCGGCCTATGTGGCGCCGGGCGTGGTGCTGATGCCGTCCTTCGTGAATGTCGGCGCCTATGTGGACAGCGGCACGATGGTCGACACCTGGGTGACGATCGGCTCCTGCGCGCAGATCGGCAAGGATTGTCACATCTCCGGCGGCGTCGGCATCGGCGGCGTGCTCGAGCCGCTGCAGGCCGGACCGGTCATCATCGAGGACAACTGCTTCATCGGCGCCCGCTCCGAGGTCGCCGAAGGCGTGATCGTCCGCAAGGGCTCGGTGCTGTCCATGGGGGTATTCCTTGGCGCCTCGACGAAGATCGTCGACCGGGTGATCGGAGAGGTTTTCGTCGGAGAGGTGCCTGAATACTCCGTCGTGGTTCCGGGCGCGCTGCCCGGCAAGCCGCTGAAGGATGGCTCGCCCGGCCCTGCCCTGTCCTGCGCCGTCATCGTGAAGCGCGTCGACGAGAAGACCCGCTCCAAGACCGGGATCAACGAGCTGTTGAGGGATTGAGGTCGTAAGCGGCCTGCCCTCTCCCGCTCGGGCGGCAGGGAAGAGACCGCCGGCCAGGCGCTACGGCTGGAGGACGCATCGATGAACGTCGATCCCCGGGATCCCGTCGCCGTCGCGCAGGCGCTGATCGCCTGCCCGAGCGTCACGCCCGAGGAAGGCGGCGCGCTCGCGCTGCTCGAGGGCCTGCTGCGGCCGCTCGGCTTCGAGGTTCACCGCCCGGTTTTTTCGGCCGAGGGAACGCCGGACGTCGAGAACCTGTTCGCCCGCAGGGGCGAGGGCGAGGCTTTCGTGTTCGCCGGTCACACGGACGTCGTGCCTCCGGGCGACGTCGGCCGCTGGCGGCGCGGACCGTTCTCGGGCGAGATCGTCGGCGGCGAGCTGTTCGGCCGTGGCGCGGTCGACATGAAGGGCGCGATCGCCTGCATGGTCGCGGCTGTCGCCCGCAATCCGAGCCTGAAGACGCCGCTGGCCTTCCTCATCACCGGCGACGAGGAGGGCCCGGCGGTGAACGGCACCAGGGCGCTGCTCGAATGGGCCGTCGCGCGCGGCGACCGTTTCTCCGCCTGCCTGCTCGGCGAGCCGACGAACCCGGAGGCCTTGGGCGACGCCGTGAAGGTCGGCCGGCGCGGCAGCCTGTCGGGAACCGTCACGATCCGAGGCGTCCAGGGCCACGTCGCCTACCCCCAGCTCGCCGACAATCCGATCCGCAAACTGCCGGGCGCGCTCGCAGCGTTGCTGGACGAGCCGCTGGACCGCGGCACGGAGCACTTCCAGCCGTCCAATCTGGAGATCGTCGGGCTCGAAAGCGGCGCGGGCGCTTTCAACGTGATCCCGGGCGAGGGGCGGGTCCGGTTCAACATCCGCTACAACGACCGTCACACGGCGCAGGAGCTGATGGCGCTGGTCGCCGCCCGCCTCGACGCAGCGATCGGGCCCGCGGCCTACCAGCTCGCGTTCGAGCCGCCGAACGGCGACGCCTTCCTGACGCCGCCGGGACCGCTTGTGGAGTTGGTGTCGGAGGCGATCGAAGCCGAGACCGGCCGCCGGCCGGAGCTCTCTACGAGCGGCGGCACGTCGGACGCCCGCTTCATCAAGGCTCACTGCCCCGTGGTGGAGTTCGGCCTCGTCGGCCGCACGATGCACCAGGTCGACGAGCGCGTCGCCGTGGAGGATCTCGAGCGGCTGACCCGCGTCTACGAGCGCATTCTGGAGCGGGTCGCTAGGCTCTAAGGGCGGCGCTCAGATCTTGCGGAGCCGCACCTCTTCGATGCGGTGGCTCTCGCCCTTCCTGAGGATGAGATCGGCGCGGGGACGCGTCGGGCGGATGTTCTCGCGCAGGTTCGGCAGGTTGATGTCGGTCCACAGCGTGTCCGCCGTCTCGAGCGCGTCCTGCCGCGACGCTTCAGCGTATTTGCGGAAATAGGACTGCGGATCGCGGAACGCGGTGTCGCGAAGACGCATGAACCGGTCGACATACCAGCGCCGCAACAGGCCCTCGTCGGCGTCGAGATAGATGCCGAAATCGATGAAGTCGGACACGAAGGGCTGCACGCGCCCGTTCCTCGGCTTGTCGCCGACCTGGAGCACGTTCAGGCCCTCGAGGATCACGATGTCGGGCTTCTCGATCACCATCTCCTCGCCCGGCACCACGTCATAGACGAGGTGGCTGTAGACCGGCGCTGTGACGCGCTGCTTGCCGGCCTTGATGTCGGACACGAAGCGCAGCAGGCCCTGGACGTCGTAGCTTTCCGGAAAGCCTTTGCGGCCCATCAGGTTCTCGCGCGCCAGGATCGCGTTCGGCAGCAGAAAGCCGTCGGTGGTGACGAGATCGACCTTCGGCATGTCGGGCCAGCGGGCGAGCAGCGCGCGCAGCACGCGCGCCGTCGTGGACTTGCCCACGGCGACTGAGCCCGCCACCGCCACCAGGAACGGCACGCGGGTTTCGCCGTGTCCGAGGAAGCGCTGCGTGGCGCGATAGAGCTCCTGGCGGGCGGCGACATAGAACGCCAGCAGGCGCGAGATCGGCAGGTAGATTTCCTCGACCTCGTCCATGTCGATCGGATCGCCGACGGAGGCGAGCCGATCGAGGTCGGCGTCGTCGAGCGTCATCGGCGTATCGGCGCGCAGGGCCGCCCAGTCGCGGCGCGTAAACGTCGTGTAGGGCGAAGGGCTACCGATCCGCGGCTTGTCGTCCATCAAGGCTCTTTCCGCGACGCCTTCTCCGCCAGCCCCGACTGGCCCGTGCGCTGCTCAAGCACCCGCATCACTTCAGCGAGCGTCACGCCGCGGACCTTGAGCGCCACCAGCAGGTGGTAGAGCACGTCAGCCGCCTCGGAAGCGAGATCGACCTTCGTGCCGGCGACCGTCGCGAGGGCCGCCTCTACGCCTTCCTCGCCGAGCTTCTTGGCGCAACGGGCGGGACCCGCGTCGATCAGCGCGCGCGTGTAGGAATCCGTCGCAGACGCGGAAGCGCGCGCTTCCACGATGCGTTCGAGGTCCTCGATGGTGAAGCGCGTCATCCGACAGCCTCTCGCTTGCGATCCGGGCGGCGCCTACGCGCCGGGATCAAGCCTGACCGGCAGGCCTGCCTCGGCCATACGAGCCTTTGCCTCGCCGATCGTGTGCTCTCCGAAATGGAAGATCGACGCGGCCAGCACGGCGCTCGCGCCGCCTTCGCGCACGCCCTCGACCAGATGGTCCAGCGAGCCGACGCCACCGGAAGCGACCACCGGGACCGGCACGGCCTCCACCACCGCCCGAGTGAGCGCGAGATCGTAGCCGTCGCGGGTGCCGTCGCGGTCCATCGAGGTCAGCAGGATCTCGCCGGCCCCGAGGCTCGCGACCTCCGCCGCATAGGCGACGGCGTCGAGACCCGTCGGCCGCCGGCCGCCATGGGTGAACACCTCCCAACGGTCGGGCTCGCCGGGCGCCGAAACCTTCTTGGCGTCGACCGCGACCGTGATCGCCTGCGATCCGAATTTCTCCGCCGCGCGCGCCACGACCGAGCGGTCGTTCACCGCCGCGGACATGATCGAAACCTTGTCGGCGCCCGCAAGCATCAGCGCCCGCACGTCCTCGACCGAGCGCACCCCGCCGCCGACGGTGACCGGCATGAAGCAGTTCTCGGCGGTGCGGGCGACGACGTCGAGCAGGATCGCGCGCTCCTCATGGCTCGCGGTGATGTCGAGGAAGCAGAGCTCGTCCGCGCCGGCCGCGTCATAGGCGATCGCCGCCTCCACCGGATCGCCAGCGTCGCGCAGGTCGACGAACTGGACGCCCTTCACGACGCGCCCGTCCTTGACGTCGAGGCAGGGGATGACGCGAACTTTCAGCATGAAGCAATATCTTTCGAACTCACCGCTGAATGTGTCTGCGAAGGATGGGGATCATGACGCCAGCCAGCCAGATCGTGGGATTCGCGGCAACCGGGGTCGGAGCTCTCTGCATCGCCTACACGATCTGGCTGGCGTCCCGCATGCAACGTCAGGCAGGTCACGACCCGGTTCTCGGCAAGGCCATATCCAAATTCCTTCTGACCCATCGGCCCCACATCGCAATCTGGTTTCTGCTGTACGGCGTGGTCCTCGCGCTGATGGTGACGGCCGGCATCCTGCAACGCCACTCCTAGTTCACGCCCCCTTGGCCGCCCTGACGAAGGCGAGCGCCTCACGGCCGTCGAGGCGACCGTCGTAAAGCGCCCGGCCGGTGATGGCGCCGGCGATCGCGGCGTTCTGGGGCTGCAGCAGGCGACGGACGTCCTCAAGGTCGGCGAGGCCGCCGGAGGCGATCACGGGGATCGACACGGCTTCCGCGAGTTCGCGGGTGCTTTCGAGGTTCAGCCCCTTGAGGAGCCCGTCGCGCGCGATGTCGGTGTAGATGATGGCGGCGACGCCAGCGTCTTCAAACCGGCGGGCGAGGTCGAGGGCCGTCATGTCGGACACCTCCGCCCAGCCCTGAACGGCGACTCGGCCGTCGCGGGCGTCGATGCCGACGGCGACCCGCCCGGGATGAGCCTGCGCCGCAGCCTTCACGAAGTCAGGGTCGCGCACGGCCGCGGTGCCGAGGATGACGCGGGAGACGCCGCGCTTCAGCCAGGCCTCGACCGCCTTCATGTCCCGAATGCCGCCCCCGAGCTGCACGGGCACGCCGGCCGCGTCCAGGATGCCGTCGACCGCCGCCGCGTTCACCGAGGCGCCGGCGAAGGCGCCGTCGAGGTCGACGACGTGGATCCAGCTGAAGCCGATCTCGGCGAAGGTGCGCGCCTGCGCGGCGGGATCGCTGCCGTAGACGGTGGCGCGCTCCATGTCGCCTTCCTTGAGGCGCACGACGGAGCCGCCCTTCAGATCGATCGCAGGATAGAGGATCACGGACGCCACCGCAGGAACGCGTCGAGCAGCGCCAGGCCGAGGCGCTGGCTCTTCTCGGGATGGAACTGGACGCCCGCGACGTTGTCGCGCGCCACGAGCGCGGTCACCGGACCGCCATACGACGCCGAAGCCACCACGTCCGCCGGATCGTCGGGAACAAGGTGGTAGGCGTGCAGGAAATAGGCGTGCAGACCCTGCGGCCCAAGCGCGAGGCCGTCGAGAAGCGGATGCGGCCGGCGCGCCTCCAGCGTGTTCCAGCCCATATGCGGGACCTTCAGGTCGGCTTCGCCCGGCTCGATCCGCAGCACCCGACCTGGAATCCAGCCAAGGCCCGGCGTCGGCCGGTATTCCTCGCCCTCGGTCGCAAGCATCTGCATCCCGATGCAGATGCCGAGGAACGGACGGCCGCGCGCCTTCACGACCTCCTGCAGAGCCTCCCCGAGCCCGGAGACGTCGCCGAGCGCCGCGCGGCAGTCCGGAAAGGCGCCGTCGCCGGGCAGAACGACCCGGTCGGCGCGCGCGATCACGTCACAGTCGCTCGTAACCAGGACATCGCTCGCGCCGGCGCGGATCAGCGCCTTCTCAACCGAACGGAGATTGCCGGCTCCGTAGTCGACGATCGCGGTCGTCACCGGGCGCCGCCCGGCTGCGGAAACAGACCCAGCACCATCGACGGCTGCGCGCGGTAGCCGCCGCCGTCACGGACGGACGAGGTCCGCTCGCGCGTCGTTTCGCCAAGCCATTCGTGGAAGAAGTGCGCCTCGGCTTCCTCCTGGGTGCGGGCGAGCGTCGACCCGACAAGCCGATATCCGCGCCGCTCCAGCGAGCGGGCGCGCAGCCAGGCGGCCTCGAGCCCGAGCGCCAGGTTCGGCAGGAAGGCGAGCACGACCGCGCTCCCGCCGCCGACCCCCGCCCATTGCACGACGATAGCGAGCGCGATCTCGACAAGCGCATAGACCACGAGCGCGGCCCAGCACCTGCGCCAGACGAGCCAGACCAGCGGGACCAGGAAAGCGAACTTCGAGAAGCCCTCCCGCACCGTGACGAACGCCTCGACGCCCTCGAGCGTCGGCTGCGCGCCGCCCGGCGGTTCATAGATCAGCCAGTTCCGCATTCCGAAAACCTTGTCAGTCGCCGATCCGGCCCTTGGTCGAGGGCAGCCGGTCGCCGGCGCGAGGATCGATCGCGAGCGCCGCCTTCAGGCAGCGCGCGAGCCCCTTGAAGCAGGACTCGGCGATGTGATGCGCGTTTGCGCCATAGAGCGTCTCGACATGCAACGTCACCGCCGCGTGGCTGGCGAACGCCTGGAAGAACTCCCGCACCAGTTCGGTGTCGAACTCGCCGATCTTCGGCACGGCGAACTCGGTCCGCCAGACCAGGAAAGGCCGACCCGAGACGTCAAGCGCGACGCGCGTCAGCGTCTCGTCCATCGGCATGTGGACGTCGGCGTAGCGCGTCAGGCCCTTCATATCGCCGAGCGCCTGCCGCACCGCCTGTCCGAGCGCAATCCCGACGTCCTCGGTGGTGTGATGAAAATCGACATGCGTATCGCCCTGCGCCCGCACATCGAGGTCGATCAGGGCGTGGCGCGACAGCAGCTCGAGCATGTGGTCGAGAAAGCCGACGCCGGTCGCGATTTTCGACGCGCCGGTGCCGTCGAGGTCGAGCGACAGCTCGATCTCGGTCTCGGCGGTTTTCCTCGTCACTTCGCCCCGTCGCATGGGCGCGTCTCCAGCGCGGCTCGCGCGCATGTGTCTTGGAACGAAACGGCGCGTGACTACCACGGCCGGCGCGTCAGAGCCATGGCCCGGACCAACCGCGGTCGAAATGCCCGTCGGCCCCGCGGAAATCAAGGCGTCGCGCCCTCTCGACATTCGTTGCGGAAAACATACCTCGGCCTGAGGCCGGCGCCGCGGCTCCCCTCATGCTCGACATCCGGCCCCCCCGGCGCGGCGGGCTTCCTTCCGGAGCCGCTTCCATGGCGAAGAACACGCAGAGCAAGAGCCAAAGCGGCAAAGCCGCGAAGATGTCCGAGGCGAGCGCGCAGGAGGCCAAGACGCGCCGAAAGGCGGCGCTCGCCACCCCGACGCGGCTCGGCTCGAACGCCACGCGCGACATCGAAGGCGCGATGAACGCGCTGCTCGCCGACACCTTCGCGCTGTTCCTCAAGACAAAGAACTTCCACTGGCACGTCAGCGGACCGCACTTCCGCGACTACCATCTGATGCTCGACGAGCAGGCGGCCCAGATCCTCGCGACCACGGACGATATGGCGGAGCGCGTGCGCAAGATCGGCGGCACGACCCTCCGCTCAATCGGCCACATCTCCCGGCTGCAGCGTGTCGCGGACAATAACGCGGACTTCGTGGAGCCGCTCGACATGCTGGCCGAGCTCCGCCAGGACAATCTCGACATGGTGGTGCGCATGAAGGAGGTCCACGACCTCTGCGACGATCATGACGACGTCGCGACCGAGAGCCTGATCGAGAACTGGATTGACGAAGCCGAGCGCCGCGCCTGGTTCCTGTTCGAAGCCTCGCGCGGGCCGTCGAGCGGCCACTGAAGTCATGACCGGCCGCTGGCGCTCCTGATTGTCGCGCCAGCGGTCCTGCAAACCTCGCCCTCGCGACGCAGGTCCTGAAGCCAAGTTGCCAAAGGCTCGCGAATGATTACGTGAGGCTCCGAATTCTCCTGCGGAGCCTCGATGTCCGACAATCAGATGCATGGCACGACGATCCTGCTCGTGCGCAAGGGCGGCCGCGTCGTGATCGGTGGCGACGGCCAGGTCAGCCTCGGCCAGACGGTCATGAAGGCTACCGCGCGCAAGGTTCGCAGGATCGCCAAGGGCGAAGTCATTGCGGGCTTCGCCGGCGCCACCGCGGACGCCTTCACGCTGTTCGAGCGGCTCGAAGCGAAGCTCGAACAGTATCCCGGACAGTTGCTGCGGGCCGCAGTGGAGCTCGCCAAGGACTGGCGGACCGACCGCTATCTCCGCCATCTCGAGGCGATGATGCTGGTGGCCGACCAGAACACGGCGCTGGTGATCACCGGCAATGGCGACGTGCTCGAGCCCGAAAACGGCGTCGCGGCGATCGGCTCGGGCGGCAATTACGCGCTCTCGGCCGCCCGCGCGCTGATTGACACCGAGGCGGAGGCCGAGACGATTGTGCGCAAGGCGATGAAGATCGCCGCCGAAATCTGCGTCTACACCAACGACAACGTCACTGTTGAGAGCCTTGAAACCGTCGGCTGACGGGCTCGAGGCCGCGGTCGCCGCCGGCGTGATCGACGCTGGCCAGGCGGAGCGGCTGCGGGCCTTTCTTGCCGCGCGAGACGCTCCGCCGCCGGCCGGCGCTCTGAGCCTGCCGGATCGCGAGGGCGTCCGCTTCGTGCGCGGCTTCCACGACGTCTTCATGAGCGTCGGCCTGGTGGTTTTGCTAGCGGGGCTTCGGCTCGCCATGTCCGCGCTTCTGCCGCCGCAGGCCCTGGCGGCGGGGATTGCGGCTGGCGCTGCGGTCGTCTGGGTGCTCGCGGAGGTCTTCACGCGCCGACAGCGCCTGGTGCTGCCGAGCATCGTGCTCGCCGCCGCCTTATCGATCTACGCCGCGATGGCGGCTTCGTTTGCGTTTGACGGCCGGGACTTCGACGATCCGCTGGGGACGCAGGCCCCTTGGGTGATCGCGGCGGCGCTCGCCGCGGCGGCGGCCTTCCGCCTGCGCTTCCGGCTGCCGTTCTCGGTCCTGTTGATCGCCGCCTGCGCGATCGGCCTTGTTCTGTCCCTGCTGGGCTTGCACGCTGAGGCTCTGCTGGAGCAGCGCTGGCGCGAGTTGCTGCTGGTCCTGGGCCTGCTCGTGTTCGCGACCGCCATGGCCTACGACCTGCGCGATCCGGAGCGCCGGACGCTCGCCGCCGACAATGGCTTCTGGCTGCATCTGCTGGCGGCGCCGATGATCGTGCACGCGCTGCTGAGCTTCGTGGTGGCCGAGCCTGCAAATCCTACGTCATCCGAAGCAGCAGCGGCGGTTGGGATCCTGGCGGCGCTCGCGCTGGTCGCGCTGGTCGTCGACCGCCGCGCGCTGCTGATGTCAGGCCTGATCTACTTCGGCGCGGCGATCGGGGCGCTGATCACCCGTGCGCAGTTCGACTCGGCCACCATCTTCGCGCTGACCCTTGTCATTCTGGGCGGCATCGTGGTCGCGCTGGGCGCCGGATGGCGTCCGGCGCGCCGTCTCGCGCTGGCGCCGCTGCCCGCTTCGCTGCGCGCCGCCCTCCCTCCATCGTCCTGAGATTCCGAAGCCCCGCATGACCGATCTTTCCCCCCGAGAAATCGTCTCCGAGCTCGACCGGCACATCGTCGGCCAGCGCGACGCCAAACGCGCCGTCGCGATCGCGCTCAGGAACCGCTGGCGTCGTCTGCAGCTGACCGGCGCGCTGCGGGAAGAGGTGCTGCCGAAGAACATCCTGATGATCGGCCCGACCGGCGTCGGGAAGACCGAGATCTCGCGCCGGCTTGCCCGCCTCGCCAACGCCCCCTTCCTGAAGGTCGAGGCCACCAAGTTCACCGAGGTCGGCTATGTTGGCCGCGACGTGGAGCAGATCGTGCGCGACCTGGTCGAGGTGGCGATCGGCCTGGTGCGCGAGACCAGGCGCAAGGACGTCCGGGCGAAGGCGGAGCTCGCCGCAGAGGAGCGCATCCTGGTCGCGCTGGTCGGTCCCGCCGCAAGCCCCGCCACCCGCGAGTCGTTCCGCCGGAAGCTGATGGCGGGCGAGATGGAGGACAAGGAAATCGAGATCGAGGTCGCGTCTTCCGGACCGGCCATGATGGAGATCCCCGGCATGCCCGGGCAGGTCGGCATGATCTCGCTCGGCGACCTCATGGGCAAAGCCTTCCAGGGCCAGAAGAAGGCGCGCCGCGTGCTTGTCAGGGACGCGCGCGACCAGCTGATCGCGGACGAGTCCGACAAGCTGCTCGACCAGGAGCAGCTCACGGCGGAGGCCATCAAGGCCGTCGAGAACGCCGGCATCGTGTTCCTCGACGAAATCGACAAGATCTGCGCCCGCGAGGGCCGCGCCGGCGACGTCAGCCGCGAAGGCGTGCAGCGCGACCTGCTGCCGCTGATCGAGGGCACCACGGTCGCGACCAAGCACGGGCCGGTGAAGACCGACCACATCCTGTTCATCGCGTCGGGCGCCTTCCACGTCGCCAAGCCCTCCGACCTGCTGCCGGAACTGCAGGGGCGGCTGCCGATCCGCGTCGAGCTCAACGCGCTCACCCGGGAGGACTTCGTCCGGATCCTGACCGACACCGAGGCGAGCCTGGTCAAGCAGTACGTGGCCCTGATGGCGACGGAAGGCGTGACGCTCGACATCACCGAAGACGGCGTCGCGGCGCTCGCCGACATCGCGGTCGAGGTCAACGCAAGCGTCGAGAACATCGGCGCCCGCCGGCTGCAGACCGTGATGGAGCGGGTGCTGGACGAGATCAGCTTCACCGCCGCCGACCGCGGCGGCGAGACAGTCGTGGTCGACGGCGACTACGTCCGCAAATATGTCGGCGACCTCGCCAAGAACGCCGATCTGAGCCGCTTCATCCTTTGACGCGGCTCAGCGCCGACCGCTGCGTCTGATCCGGACATAGAGCGCGCCGGCCCCGCCATGGACGGGGTCGGCGGGTTCGAAGCCGATCACGACGTCCCGCGCCGCCGGAGAGCTCAGCCAGTGCGGCACGGACCGGCGGAGGACGCCGCGTTCGGACCCGAAGGCCTCTTCTGCGCCGGGGCGGCCTTTGCCGGTGATCACCAGCACCACCTTGTGACCCTCCGCCTGCGCGCGGATCAGGAACGACGCAAGCCGCCGGTGCGCTTCGTCCTGCCTCAGGCCGTGAAGGTCGACGCGCGCGTCGATCTCGACCACGCCCCTGGCCAGTCTGCGCCGCAGCTTGGCCTCCAGGGGCGCGAGCGGCGGGGGCGACGGACGGAGGGGTTTCGGCGCAACGACGGCAGCCGACGGCGGCGAGGCGGGACGCTCCTCGACGGGCTTAGGCGGCGCCGGCTGCGCCACAGGTTCGGGAAGAGCGCGGCCGGGGAGCGGCTCGACCGTCTCGGCGACCTTCATCCACAGCGCGAGCTCTGCCTCGGAGACGACCCGGCGGCGCCTCCCGCCGCTCATCGTTCCGGAGCCGCGTCGCCGCGCGGCAACAACACGACAAAGCGGGTCTGTTGTTTCATGCCGCCCGCAACCGAGCCGGGGGCGTCGCCGGTTCCGGCGAAATAATCGGCGCGCGCGGCGCCGAGGATGGCCGACCCCGTGTCCTGGGCGATCATCAGCCTGCGGAGCGTCTCGCCGTCCGGAAAGCGGCTGTCGAGCCAGAAGGGCAGCCCATAGGACCAGAGGCCCCGGTCCACTGCGATGCTGCGCCTGGGCGTCAGGGGCACGTTCTCGGCGCCTCGCGGTCCGTCCTTCTCGTCGAGCGAATCGTCGATGCGGAAGAAGATGTAAGAGGCGTTCTCGCGCATCAGCGCGCGGCCCTCTCGCGGATTGGCCGCAAGCCAGGCGCGGATCGCGGCCATCGAGGCGCCGGACTTCGTCATCAGGCCGCGCTCGACCAGCAGCCGGCCGATGCCGCTGAACTTCCGGCCGTTGCGGCCGTCGAAGACCAGGCGAAGCGCGGAGCCGTCCGGCAGCCGCACGCGGGAGGAGCCCTGGATGTGGACGAAGAACGCGTCGACCGGCTCGACATAGACGAGCTCGAGGCCCCGTCCGGCAAGCGCGCCGTCCTCGATCGCGGCGCGGTCCGGATAGGGCTCGAAGCCGCCGCCTGCCGCCTTGCGTGCGCCGCCGAGTCCCGGCGGCACGCCCGGCAGGGTTTCGCCATCCGGAATGGTCACGAGATCGTCCGGCCGGGCCAGAAGCGGCGTGTTGAATCGCCCGATTGGCGTTCGCGAACCGTCTATCTCGGGCTCGTAATAGCCGGTGAGCATTCCATCGCCGACCAGGAACGGCTGAAAAGACCGCTCAAAAAACGCGCGGGCGGCGTCGCCGTCAGGCGTTCCGAGCCCCAGCGCATCCTCGCATGCCCGCACAAGGGCAGGTGTCGGCGGCAAGGCCGCCCGTGACGGCGGAACGCCGTCGCGGATCGCCCTGCATGAGGCCGCGAAGGTGCGGAAAGCCGCCGCATGGTCGTCCTGCGCCCAGCCGGCGAGATCCCCGAAGTTCATGGGCGTGAGCGTTCGCGAAGCGGCCGCCGCGCCCGGCGCCGGCAGCAGCGCCGCACAGATCGCCATTGCGGCCCCCCAGCCGCGCACCCCGCTTCCGCCTCCCGTCAGGAGCCGGTCGCGACGAGGCGCCAGTTCGGGTCGCGCGCGTTGAGCTCGCGGGCGAAGGTCCATACGTCGACGAGATCGACGATCTCCGTCGGGCTGCCGTCGATCACGGCGCCGCCACGGTCACGCGTCACGGTGATCAGCTTCGAGACGAACCGCAGCGTGATCTGAGCTGTGCGGCCAGCCACCTCCGCGCCCACGATCTCGGACTTGTCGATCGAGACGAAGTTCGACTCCATGGTCTCGCCGCGATTTTCGCGATCGGCGATCGCGGCCGAGAAGCTCTCGAACACGTCGCGCGCCAGCAGCGGCTTCAGGGTCTTCCGGTCGCCCGCGGCGAAGGCCGTCACGATCATCTCGTAAGCGCTTCGCGCGCCAGCGACGAACGCGCGGGCGTCGAAGCCCCCCTCCGCTTCGGCAATGCGGTCGAGACCAAGCGCAGCTGCGCTGTCCGGATCGACGAGTCCGGACCAGCGAGGACCGGGCTCCGGCTCGGCGACCTCCGGAGCCGGTCGCTGCGGCTCGGAATTCCGCTGCGGCAGCGGGATGACCTTGTCGTTCGCCGGCGGCTCCGGCTTCGGCTGAGGCCTTCCCACGAAAGGATCGCTCGGCCGCCGCTCATTGCCCGTGCGGGTGCCGAGCACCGACCGCAGCCGCAGGAAGATGAACACCGCCAGCACAAGGATGATCACAGTGTAGATGTCGAAGCCGTCGCTCATCTTGTCTCGCAGTCTGTCGGGCCTTGGCCCCGGCAATTTCGCGGGCGCACTCTATATGTGATGAGCGCGGCGCCCGATTCCAGTCACGCAAACGCGCTTGCGCTTGAATCAGGCGCGCATGAGCCCCCACATGATGACCTAAGCCGTTCGGCATCAAGGATCTTCACGGACACGTCATGCCTCGCATCCTCGGTCTGATACTCATCCTGCCCGTCGCTGAGCTGATCGCGTTCGTGCTGGTCGCGAGCGCCATCGGCTTCGGGAAGGCCATCCTGCTGCAGCTCGGCATTTCGCTGATCGGCGTCGCCATGCTCGGCTCGCTGCTGAGCGAGGCCAGAGTGCGCGCGCGCAGCGGCGGGGGCCTGATGTCGATCGCGCTCGACAAGTCGCACAGCCTGCGCGGCCTCGCCGGCCTGCTGTTCACCATCCCAGGCTTCATCACCGACACGCTCGGCGTGCTGGCGCTCGTTCCGGAGGTGCGCGAGCGGCTCAGCCGGCTTATCCGCGGCGCCGAGCCCGTCCGGCAGCAGCGGCCGCAGCAGCAGGCGGCTCGCGGCCGGGCCGAGATGCTCGACCTGGATCGGCAGGAGTGGCGCGAGGTGCAGCCGACCGGCAGGCGGGAAGCCTGAGCCGCTCATCGTCTTGAAGACGGCTGCCGCCTTGCGACGCCGGCGAACGTCATGCTACGCCGCGCCACCGTCGCGGCCTCATTGATCCGCCCGACGTCCCCTCGAGCCGATAGAGACGAAACGCATGGCCAGCAACAACGGCGCGCCCGCGGGCGAGAACAACGCGCCCGCCATCAACGTTCTGGCGCAATACGTCAAGGATCTGTCGTTCGAGAATCCTAACGCCCCGCGCTCCCTCGCGCCGCGCACGACGGCTCCGCAGATCGAGATCAAGGTGAACGTCAACGCCCGCAAGGTCGGCGACGCCGATTTCGACGTGGAGCTCGCGATCGAGGGCCAGGCGAAGGACGGCGAAAGCCTCGTGTTCCGGGTCGACCTGTCCTATGGCGGCGTGTTCCGGGTGATCAACATCCCCGAGGAGCAGCTGCACCCGGTGGTGATGATCGAGTGCCCGCGCCTGCTGTTCCCGTTTGCGCGGCAGATCGTGGCCGACGCGGTCCGCAACGGCGGCTTCCCCCCGCTGATGATCGATCCCGTGGACTTCGCGGCGCTCTATCGCGCCCGCGCCGAAGACGCTCAGGGCACCGCCTGAGCTCCTGAACTCAGGCCGCCGCCTCGGCGGCGGCCGTGTATTCCCGCCAGATCGGCTCGCCCCCGAGCGTCGCCACAAAGGCGAGATGCGCCGCGACGTCCGCCTCGGTCAGGCGCGGCTCGAGCGGCGTCGGCCGCTTCCCCACGCCTGCGCCCCGCGCCAGGGCGCGGCCGGCGAGATGCGACAGGCCGAGCGACGCCTGCCGGCCGCCAAGCAGCTCCAGATAGACCTCGGCGAGGATTTCGCTGTCGAGCAGCGCGCCGTGTTTCGTGCGGCGGGAATTGTCGATCCCATAGCGCTGGCACAAGGCGTCGAGCGAATTCGCGCCGCCTGGGTTCTTGCGGCGCGCCAGCATCAGCGTGTCGACCACCCGCTCGCGGCCGATCGGCGGACGCCCCAGGCGCTTCAGCTCCGCGTCCAGAAACGCCATGTCGAAGGCGGCGTTGTGGATGACCAGCGCTCCGTCGGCCACGAACTCCAGAAAATCTTCCGCGATCTCGGCGAAGCGCGGCTTGTCGGCCAAAAAGTCCGCTGAAAGGCCGTGAACGCGGAACGCCTCTTCGGGCATGTCGCGCTCGGGGTTCAGATAGACGTGGAACGTCGCGCCCGTGGGAATACGGTTGAGCAGCTCCACACAGCCGATTTCCACGACGCGATCGCCGGTCAGCGGATCGAGCCCGGTGGTCTCGGTGTCGAGCACGATTTCCCGCATTCTTCAGCGCCCCAGCAGGCGGGTAAGGGCGGCGCGGACCTGCGCCCGGGCGTCCTCGACGCCGCGGGACGTGTCGATCACGACATCCGCACGGGCGCGCTTCTCGGCGTCGGGCATCTGACGCGCGAGCACGCGCCGGAAGATCTCTTCCGTCATCCCCGGCCTTTCCATCACCCGCCGCCGCTGTTCGGCTTCGTTCGCGCTCGCCACCACGACAGCGTCCACCTGACCCGCGCGACCGGTCTCGAAGAGCAGCGGAATGTCGAGCACGGCCACCCGCACTCCGCTGGCGCGGGCGTCGCGCAGGAACTCGGCCTCCGCCTCACGCACCAGAGGATGGACGATCGCCTCGAGTTTCGCGAGGGCCGCGGCGTCTCCCAGAACCCTCTTCCCCAGCTCCTTTCGGTCCACCTGCCCGTCACGCGTGACGCCGGGGAAAGCGGCCTCGATCAGTGGCGCAGCCTTTCCTCTGTAGAGCGCATGTACGGCCGCGTCGGCGTCGTGAACCGCGGCGCCCTCCTCGGCGAACAGCCTGGCGGTGGTGCTCTTGCCCATGCCGATCGAGCCGGTCAGGCCGATCACCAGCATTTTTGGCGCGGGCGGCGGCGCCTTCGTCATCGACCGAGCAGGTTGTCGATCAGAATGCTGCGCAATTCCGGCGTGACCTCGGGCCGGACGCCGAACCAGCGTTCGAAGCCGGGCGCGGCCTGGTGGAGCAGCATCCCGAGCCCGTCAACCACTGCGTTTCCTCGGGCGCGAGCCGCCGCCAGCAGGTCGGTTTCGAGCGGAGCGTAGACCAGGTCGGTCACGACGGCGCTGCGGGAGAGCGGCGCGAGATCGATCTTGAGCGGCGGCTTGCCCGTCATGCCGAGCGACGTGGCGTTGACCAGGAGACCGGTCTCCGCAAGCAATTCGGGCAGATCGTCCGGCCCATAGGGTTCGCCGGCCCGCCCCGCGAGGCGAGCGACCTCGAACGCGCGGGACGCTGTCCTGTTCACCACCGCAACGCGCGCGAAGCCACGCCCGGCAAGCGCCGCAACAACGGCGCGCGACGCGCCGCCCGCGCCGAGCACCACCGCGAGCCGGCGGCGCCCTTCCCAGCCTGGAGCGGCGTCGTCGAGGTTGGCCAGGAAACCGAACCCATCCGTGTTCGTTCCCTTGAGAGCGCCGTTGTCGAGCCAGAGCGTGTTCGCCGCCTTCAGCTCCACCGCTGCAGGCTCCGCCGCGTCGAGCAAGGCATAGGCCGCCTCCTTGTGAGGCACCGTGACGTTCCCGCCCACGAAACCCTGCGCCGCAAAGCTTCGAACGAAGGCCTCGAACGCGTCGGGCTCGACCTCCGCAAGTTCGTAAGAGCCCTCGACTCCGTAAAGGCGGAGCCAATAGCGGTGGATCAGCGGGGAGCGCGACTGCCGGACCGGCCAGCCGATCACACAGGCTTTCGGCCCGTTCATGCTCGGATCGCTCCTTGGTCACGCAGGGCCGCGAGGAGCGGCAACAGCGGCAGGCCCAGGATGGTCCGGAAGTCTCCCGTGACCGCCGCGAAAAGATGCGCGCCAAGCCCCTCGAACTGGTAGCCGCCCACGCTCTTGAGGATCTCGGGGCCGGCGGCGGCCAGATAGGCGTCGACGAAGTCGGGCGACAGCGGCCTCATCGTCAGCCGCGCCTCGTCCACGAAGCTCCACAGAGCCTCGCCGCCCCGCGCGATCGCCACGCCCGAAAAGAGGCTGTGGGTCTGCCCGGACAGCCGCCGAAGCTGCTCCCGCCCGGCGGCGATATCGGCCGGCTTCGTGAATCTTTCCTCGCCCAGCGCGAGCGTCTGATCAGCGCCGATCACCAATCGATCCGGATATCGGGAGGAGACCTCCGCCGCCTTGGCGGTCGCGAGAGCGCGCGCGACTCCGGCTGGCGTTTTGTGCGCGGGATCGAGCTGAGCCTCGACGCGCCGTTCGTCAATCCGGGAAGGGACAATCTCCGGCGACAGGCCTGCCTCCCTGAGGATCTGAGCGCGAATTCCGCTTTTCGACGCGAGCGCCGGCGGCGCCCGGTCGAGCCATAGCGGGCTCACTGCCCCTCCGCCGCGCGCTTCGCCTTGTGCTCGGTGAGCATTGCGATCACGGACGCAGCCGTCTCCTCGATCGAACGGCGCGTCACGTCGATGGTCGGCCAGCCGTGACGCGCGCAGAACCGGCGCGACAACATGACCTCGGACGCCACAGCTTCGGGATCCACGTAGGAGCCGTCCCCAAGAACGCCGGGAGCCTGGCCCTCAAGGCCAAGAATTCGGTTATGCCGCATCGCAACGATCCGTTCGGGCGACGCCACGAGGCCGACGATGAGCGGGCCGGTCAGTGTCTCGAGACCATGGGGCGGCGGCAAGTTCGGCACCAGCGGGATGTTGGCGGTCTTCACGCCGCGATTGGCGAGATAGATCGAAGTCGGCGTCTTCGAGGTGCGGCTCACCCCCAGCAGCACGACGTCGGCTTCTCCAAGGTCGCCCGCCTCCTGACCGTCGTCATGGGCCATCGTGTAGTTCAGCGCCTCGATGCGCTTGAAATAGCCCGCGTTCAGCGCGTGCTGGGCGCCCGGCGTGTTCGCCTGCTCCGCGCCCAGATAGGACTGCAAAAGCTGGAACACCGGGGCGAGCACCGAGAGGCACGGACAGCCAAGGTCGCCGCAGCGGCTCTCCAGCATGTCGATCAGTTCAGGCTCGACCAGCGTATAGAGCACGATGCCGGGTTCGGACTGGATCTCGTCGAGCACCCGCTCCAGCTGCCGGACCGAACGCACCAGCGGGTAGACATGCTCGACGCTCGCGATGGCGGCGTATTGCGAGGCGGCGGCGCGCGCGACCGCGACCAGCGTCTCGCCGGTCGCGTCGGAAACGAGATGGAAATGGAACGAGTTCTGGGACGACATCAGAGCTGCAGTGCGGGGGACCGCCTGGCGTAAGGCTGTCGAGGATGCGGTGGACGCCTGTGGATGATCGAAGCCGCTTTGGCGGGCCGGGGCCGTACTGTCGCCGAGGCGGTCATTTTCATCAACACCCCTCAGCGTCGGGATAGCGATGCGGGCCGCTTTCGGGAAAATGGTGAACAACTCCTTAACCCGTCGGTAATGCAGGCTTCGCCTCAGGCGTTAACGGATGGTTAACGAGAGGGCGTCTGTGGACGGGTTGTGGAGGGGTCGTAACGGCTGTAATCCGCCTGCCTAGAAAAAGAAGCAGAAAGACTCGAATCTTAGAGTCTGGAAGAGAGGCCCGAGTGAACCCGCCTGTGGTTGAGCGAAGACAATCGCCTTCGAGAGACGGGTCTCTGTTCCTCAGAACGCTCGCCGGAGAGACGCTTCCGACGCCTCCGGTCTGGCTGATGCGCCAGGCGGGACGCTATCTCCCGGAGTACCGTGAGCTCAGAGCCAAGGCAGGCGGCTTCCTCGATCTCTGCTACACGCCGGATCTCGCGACAGAGGTAACGCTGCAACCGATCCGTCGGTTCGATTTCGACGCTGCGATCCTGTTCTCCGACATCCTGGTCGTCCCCCATGCGCTCGGGCAGCATGTCGGTTTCGTCGAGGGCGAAGGACCACGGCTCGAGCCGGTCTCCTCGCGCGCCGAGTTCGGCCGCCTGCGGGAGGAAATCGATCTGGCCATGCTCGCGCCGGTCTATGAGACGGTTCGGCGGGTTCGCGCCGAGCTCGCGCCGGACAAGGCTCTGATCGGCTTCTGCGGCGCGCCCTACACGGTCGCGACCTACATGGTCGCGGGCCGCGGCGGCGACGAGCAGGCCCCCGCGCGCCTGCTCGCCTATCGCGATCCAGACACGTTCGCGGAACTCATCGAGCGGCTCGTCGAGGCTTCCGCCGCGCATCTCCTCGCCCAGCTCGAGTCGGGCGCCGACGCGGTCCAGATCTTCGACAGCTGGAGCGGCGACCTGCCGCCAGATGAATTCACCCGCTGGTCGACCGAGCCGATCAAGGCGCTCTGTGAGCGCGTTCGCGCGAAAGCGCCAGACGCCAAGATCCTCGCTTTCCCTCGCGGCGCGGGGGCCAAGCTCGCGGGCTTCGCCCGCGAAGTCCCGGCAAACGCCTTCGGGCTCGCCACCTCGGAAGATCTCCGCGCCGCGCGCGCGGCCGTCCCGGCGGGAGTCGCGCTTCAGGGCGCCGTCGACCCACTGGCGCTGATGGCCGGCGGAGCGCCGCTCGACCGGGCGGTGGACCGCGTGATCGAGGAGCTCGGAGAGGGGCCGCTCGTGGTCAACCTCGGGCATGGGGTGAGGCAGCACACGCCCCCGGAACATGTGGCGCAACTCGTGGCGCGCGTGCGGCGAAGCCGCTAGGCTGCCTTTGCGCGGCGGTTCCGATTCGAGGGCAGATGGACGTCTATCTCTGGATCAAGGCGCTCCACGTCGCCGCGGTGATCGCCTGGATGGCGGCGATGCTCTACCTGCCTCGCCTGTTCGTCTATCACGTCGGGGCTCCAGCCGGCTCGGAGACCTCCGAGACCTTCAAGGTCATGGAGCGACGGCTGCTGAGAGGAATTGCGACGCCGGCGATGATCGTCACCTGGCTGGCAGGTCTCACGCTCGTCTGGCAGGGCGGCTGGATCACCTCCGGGTGGCTGCACGCCAAGCTGCTTTTCGTGCTGGTCCTGTCCGGCATGCACGGCGCGCTCGCCCGCTACACGCGCGATTTCGCGAATGACCGGAACGCCCGGTCGGCGCGCTTCTACAGGATCATCAACGAGGTTCCGGCGGTGCTGATGCTGGCGATCGTCATCCTGGTGATCGTCAAGCCGTTCTGACGTCTGAAATCCTCGTGACGCGTAGCATTCCCCTTGTGGAGCGCCGCGGCACCCGGTATGACGGACTCCTCTCAAGAGTCGGTTGTCGGCGCACGGGTTCAGTTCAGAGCTCGTTAAGTTCCGTGAGCGGGGCCTAGCCCCTCCGACGCCACGACCACGGAAGACCGGACGGTCCTCCGCTGACGCGCCGCCCGGCGAACGTCCGTCTCCTTCTCTCCTTCCTTTCGCCCGGCCAGCTTGCGCCGGACTCCACTGCCAAAGGCCCCCGATGCCAGAAGTCAGGCTCTTTGATCTCAAGGCCAAATCCCCGACCGAAATCCTCGCTCAGGCTGAGGAGCTCGAGGTCGAGAACGCGAGCACGCTGCGCAAGCAGGAGCTGCTGTTCGCGATCCTGAAGCAACTCGCGGCGCGGGACGTCGACATCATCGGCGGCGGCGTGGTCGAGGTCCTGCAGGACGGTTTCGGCTTCCTGAGGTCGCCGGACGCCAACTATCTGCCGGGCCCGGACGACATCTACATCTCGCCCTCGCAGATCCGGCGCTTCTCGCTCCGCACCGGCGACACGGTCGAGGGCCAGATCAGGAGCCCGAAGGAGAGTGAGCGTTACTTTGCGCTACTCAAGGTCAACACGATCAACTTCGAGGACCCTGACAAGGCGCGCCACAAGGTGCATTTCGACAACCTGACCCCGCTCTATCCGGACGAGCGGCTCAGGATGGAGATCGAGAACCCGACCAAGAAGGACATGTCGACCCGCGTGATCGACATCGTCGCCCCGCTCGGAAAGGGCCAGCGCGCGCTGATCGTCGCGCCGCCGCGGACGGGCAAGACGGTCATGATGCAGAACATCGCGACCGCGATCGCCGCCAATCACCCCGAGTGCTACCTGATCGTGCTGCTGATCGACGAGCGGCCGGAGGAAGTCACCGACATGCAACGCTCGGTGAAGGGCGAGGTGATCTCCTCGACCTTTGACGAGCCGGCGCAGCGCCACGTCCAGGTCGCCGAGATGGTGATCGAGAAGGCGAAGCGCCTCGTCGAGCACGGCCGTGATGTGGTCATCCTGCTCGATTCGATCACGCGCCTCGGCCGCGCCTACAACACGGTCGTGCCCTCGTCCGGCAAGGTGCTGACGGGCGGCGTCGACGCCAACGCCCTGCAGCGGCCGAAGCGCTTCTTCGGCGCGGCGCGCAACATCGAGGAAGGCGGCTCGCTCACCATCATCGCGTCGGCGCTGATCGACACCGGCTCGCGCATGGACGAGGTGATCTTCGAGGAGTTCAAAGGCACGGGCAATTCCGAGATCATTCTCGACCGCAAGGTCTCGGACAAGCGCGTCTTCCCGTCGATGGACATCACGCGGTCCGGAACCCGCAAGGAAGAGCTCATCGTCCCGGCCGATCAGCTCAAGAAGATGTATGTGTTGCGCCGCATCCTGAACCCGATGGGGACGGTCGACGCCATCGAGTTCCTGCTCGACAAACTGCGCTCAACCAAGACCAACGCCGATTTCTTCGAGTCGATGAACACCTGAGGCAGGATCGCCGGTCCCGCTTCGGCCGGCCTCGGCTTCCTTCGTGTGGCGCCGGCCGGACGGACCGGGGAACGGCGGCGGCTTCTGCTAAGTTTGCGCCATGATGACCACGCGCGTTCTCGGCAGACTTCTCGCGCTCACGATCTTCGCGCTCGCGGCGCTCGCGGCGCTCGCGCCCGCTCGGGCCGAGCTCTCTTTCCCGGCTTTCACGAATTATGTGGTCGATGCGGCGGACGTTCTGCCGCCCGCCAACGAACAGGCGCTGGTCGAGAAGCTCAAATCCTTCCGCGAGCGCACCGGCCACCAGTTCGCTGTCGCGACCGTTCCCTCCCTGCAGGGCACGAGTGTCGAGGACTTCGCCAACCGCCTGTTCCGTGAGTGGAAGCTGGGCGACGCCACGCGCAATGACGGGGCGCTGCTGCTCGTCGCTCCGAATGAGCGGAAGGTGCGGATCGAGGTCGGCTATGGCCTCGAGGGCGATCTGACCGACGCGGTCTCCCGGCTGATCATCGAGAACGCGATCCTGCCTCGCTTCCGCGCCGGCGACATACCGGGCGGAATTGCGCGTGGCGCCGACGACGTAATGGCGGTGTTCTCCGGCCAGGCCGAGGACTACAAGGCCCGCGCGGCGCAATTGAGCCAGCAGGAAGAAGCGCCGGCGGGCGTCAGCATCTTCATGATCCTGTTCCTGGCGTTCTTCCTTTTCGTGCTGTGGCGCTCGATCCGCGGCGGCGGCCGCTCCAGACGCTATTCGCCCTGGATCATTGGCGGGCCCGGCGGCTTCGGCGGCGGGGGCTGGTCGGGCGGCGGGGGCGGAGGTTTCGGCGGAGGCGGGGGCGGCTCATCGGGCGGCGGCGGAGCGTCCGGGGGATGGTGAGCGAAGCGCCCTGCGCCCAGCAAACGGCGCTCACCGCGGCCGACCGGGAGCGGATCACGGCCGCCGTACGCGCCGCCGAGAGCCGTACGGCCGGCGAAATCGTCGTGGTGATCGAGACCGAGCCTTGCGAGGAACGGGACGTCACGATCGCGCTCGTCATTGCGGGCTTTCTGGCGATCCTCTCGGCGGCGCCTTTGTCGCTGCTTCGCCTGCCGCTTGAGCACCTTGTGATCGGCCAGGCGGCGGTCTTCGCCGCGCTTGCGGTTCTCGCCGTGTCGCCGCGCGTCCGGGGCGCGCTTCAGCTCGACAGGCTGCCTGCGTCGGCTGCGCGCCGGGCGGCGGAGCGCGCCTTCTCGGAGCTCGGGCTCGGCCGCACCAAGGAGCGCACCGGGGTGCTGATCCATGTCGCCCTCGCCGATCGGCACGTCGAAGTCATCGCCGATCAGGGGGTGCACAGCGCCGTCGCGCCGGAGACGTGGCGCGAGACTGTGATGGCGGTGGTCGCCGCCGCCAAGCAGGGCCGGCTCGCGGACGGCATCGTCGCGGCGGTCGAACGATGTGGCGACGCGCTCGCCGATGTCCTGCCGCCGCAGCCCGGCCTCGGAGACGAACTCCCGAACGAGCCCGTGACGCGCTAAGCCGTCACCGTCCCTTGAACTGCGGCTTCCGTTTCTCCAGGAACGCCGCCATTCCCTCTTTCTGGTCCTCTGTCGCGAACAGCGCCTGAAACGCGCGTCGCTCCGCCCGCGCTCCGTCGGAAAGCGGACTCTCGAAAGCGGCGTTGACCGATTCCTTCGCGGAAAGCACCGCGACGCGCGGCAGCGATGCGATGCGATCTGCGATTTGGAGCGCCTCCTCGGTCAGGCGCTCGGCCGGGACGAGCCGCGCCACGAGTCCCGAACGCTCCGCCTCCTGCGCATCCATCATCCGCCCCGTCAGGACCAGGTCCATCGCCTTCGCCTTGCCGACGGCGCGGGCCAGACGCTGCGTTCCGCCGAAGCCCGGGATGATCCCGAGCGTGATCTCCGGCTGGCCGAACTGGGCGTCATCCGCGGCGATGATCAGGTCGCACATCATCGCGAGCTCGCAACCGCCGCCGAGCGCGTAGCCGGCGACGGCGGCGATCAGCGGCTTGCGGCAGCCGAGCAGCTTCCCCCAGCCCCTGCCGAGGTCGGCGAGGTAGACGTCGGAAAAGCTCTGCTCCGCCATCTCGCGGATGTCCGCGCCCGCCGCGAAGGCCTTCTCGTTTCCCCGGATCACCACCGCGCCGATCGCCTCATCAGCGTCACAGGCGGTCACCGCTTCGCCGAGCTCCCGGACGAGCTGCGCATTCAGCGCGTTCATCGCCTTTGGCCGGTTGAGCGTGATCAGCCCGACGGGGCCGCGCGTCTCGAGCAGGATGGTTTCGTAGGATGCAGTCATGGGGCCTCGGAGGTGGCGGGGGTCATCCGGCCGGAGCAAGACCGGGATCGCCCGCCAGCATAGAGCGCCTCACCCGGATGACGATCCGGGATCGGAGATCCGGCGCCCAGGACGACGCTCTGCCGCAGCCGCCGCGTTTGCGGGTCATTTTTGGCAGACGGGGCAAAAAAAGGTCGAGCGGCCGGTTTGCACGATCCGCCGAACGACTCCGCGGCAGCCAGGCGTCGGACACGGCGCGTCCTCGCGGTCGTACACTCGGAAGGAATGCTGGAAATAGCCGAGCTCGCCATCGGCGTGAGCAAAATCCCGCAGCGTCGAGCCGCCGGCCGCGATCGCCGCCTCCAGCACCTCGCGGATCGCCAGCGCCAGCCGCTCCGAACGCGCGGTGGACCCGCCATCCTTCCGCGCGATTGCGCCAGCAAGACGCTTCGGGGAGAGGCGGGCGCGGTGCAGCGCTTCGCAGACGTAGATGTTTCCCAGTCCGGCGATCAGCCGCTGGTCGAGCAGCGCCGCCTTCAGACTGGTCTGTTTGCCCTCGAACAGCCGCGCGAGCAGCCCGCCGTCGAGCTCGTTGCCGAGCGGCTCAATCCCGACATGTCGGAACAGCGGGTGCGCCACGAGCCCGGCGCGCGGGATCAGCGCCATGAAGCCGAACCGCCGCGGGTCGTTGTAGGTCACGGTCGCGCCGCCCGACATGGCGAACGCCACATGGTCGTGAGCGGCCGCTTTAGGGCGCGCGTGATGGAAAGCGCCCGGCGCCTCTTCGGCGTCCGGCAGCTTGACGCGGAACGAGCCGGACATGCCGAGATGCATCACCAGCGTCTCGCCGTCGTCCAGATCCGCCAGCAGGTACTTCGCGCGGCGGCCGAGCGACAAGACGGTCCGGCCGGCGAGCCGTTCGACGAAGCGCGGCGGGAACGGGAAGCGCAGATCCGGCCGTCGCGCCTCAACCCGCTCGATCCGGCGTCCCTCCATGACGGGCGCAAGCCCGCGACGCACGGTCTCGACTTCGGGCAGTTCGGGCATGGCGGGACTCTCGCGAACGCGCGGACCTTGGCGGGCGCTGAATGTCGGGTCCTGCGCGCCGCCGCTCAAGGGCGACGCGTTCGCGACTGGCGCCGCTACCGCCCCCGCGCTAGGGTCCGCGCCGCCCTCCCCGAGGATTGCGACGCCCATGGACGGACAGCACGGCCCCGGCTCCGGGACCGAAACCCATTTCGGCTTCACCGAGGTTCCGCTCGGCGCAAAGCAAGGACTAGTGGACGACGTCTTCCACAAGGTCGCGTCCCGCTACGACCTGATGAACGACCTGATGTCGGGCGGGCTGCACCGCGCCTGGAAGTCTGCGATGACGACGGCGATAGGCCTGCCGCGCGGACCGCGGCGGTTTGATCTGCTGGATGTCGCGGGCGGCACGGGGGACATCGCGTTTCGGGCGATCGGCGCCGGCGGCGTCGGGGTCGCCGTGACGGTGCTCGACATCAATGGCGCGATGCTCGACGTCGGCGCCGCCCGAGCGGCGAAGAAGCGGCTCTCCGACCGCATCACCTTCGTGCAGGGCAACGCCGAGGATCTGCCTTTCCCCGACCGCTCGTTCGACGCGGTGACGATCGCCTTCGGCATCCGCAACGTTCCCCGCATCCCGCTCGCGCTGAAGGAGATGCGGCGCGTGCTGAGGCCTGGCGGCCGGCTGCTCGTGCTTGAATTCTCGAAGGTCGACGTTCCGGGCCTTGACCGGGTCTATGACGCGTTCTCGTTCAAGGTCATTCCCCAGCTTGGGCGAATGGTGGCGGGCGACGCCGAGCCCTATCGCTACCTCGTTGAGTCGATCCGCAGGTTCCCGGACGCGGAGACCTTCGCGGACATGATTCGCGAGGCCGGCTTCGAGCAGGTCACGGCGACGCCGATGACCGGCGGCATCGCGGCGCTGCACGTCGGGTTCAGGATCTGACGTGGCTGTTTCGCGGAAACGCCGCGCGCGTCCGATCGGCTAGGCTTCGGCGATGCCCATCCTGAGCGCCGTCCCAAACCTGTTCCGGCTCGCCCGCGGCGGCTTCGTCATGTCGCGCGAGGGCGCGCTGCGGCTCGCCGATCCGCTGGAGCTTCCGCCCCTCGCCCGAACCCTCCTGCGTATCGGGCGGCTGATCGAGAAGCGCTCCGCCAAGGATGGCGGCGAAGGCCTCGCCAACGCGCTTGAACGGCTCGGGCCATCTTATGTGAAGCTCGGCCAGTTCCTCGCGACGCGGCCGGACGTGGTCGGCTTCAAGACCGCGCGCGACCTCGAACGGCTGCATGATCGTGTGCCGCCTTTTCCTCAGGAGGTGGCAGAGGCCGTCATCGTGGAGGCGCTCGGCGCGCCGCTCGAGGCGCGCTTCGTATCGCTCGGGCCGCCGGTGGCTGCGGCGTCGATCGCGCAGGTCCATCGCGCCATCGTGCGGGATGCGGACGGCCGCGAGCGGCCGGTCGCGGTGAAGATCGTGCGGCCTGATGTCGGCCGGCGCTTCTCCCGCGATCTCTCCGCCGTGTTCGTCGTTGCGCGGCTGCTGGAGCGCTGGGCGCCCAAGACGCGCCGGCTGAAGCCGATCGAGGTCGTCAGGACGCTTGCGCGCTCCGTGTCGATCGAGATGGATCTGCGGCTCGAGGCGGCTGCGCTCTCCGAAATCGCCGAGAACACCGCGGCTGATCCGGGCTTCCGAGTGCCGGCCGTCGATTGGGAGCGGACCACCCGCAGCGTCCTCACGCTCGAATGGATCGACGGCGTGAAACTCTCCGACCGCGCGGGCCTCGCGGCGGCGGGTCACGATCTGCCGGCGCTCGGCCGGCATCTGATGCAGACCTTTCTGCGCCACGCGATGCGCGACGGTTTCTTCCACGCCGACATGCATCCCGGAAATCTGTTCGTCGAGCCGGCCGGAACGCTGGTCGCGGTGGATTTCGGGATTACCGGGCGGCTCGGCCTCAAGGAGCGCAGGTTCCTGGCCGAAATCCTCCATGGCTTCATCGTGCGCGACTACCGGCGGATCGCCGAGGTGCATTTCGAAGCCGGCTATGTTCCGGCTGACGAGTCGGTCGACGAGTTCGCGCGGGCGCTTCGCGCCATTGGCGAGCCGATTCATTCGCGTACGGCCGACCAGATCTCCATGGCGCGCCTGCTGACGCTGCTGTTCGAGGTCACCGAGCTGTTCCGGATGCAGACCCGGCCGGAGCTGCTCATGCTCCAGAAGACCATGGTGGTGGTCGAAGGCGTCGCGCGCACGCTGGATCCGAAACTCGACATGTGGCGGACGGCGGAGCCCGTGGTGCGCGAGTGGATCGAGCGCAATCTCGGCCCGATCGGGCTCGCCGAGCGCGCCACGGGCGAGCTGCGCAAGCTGGCGCGCGGCCTCGAGGGCCTTCCGGACCTGATGCTGCGGGTCAACCGCACCTCCGTCGAACTCGAAGAAGTCGTTCGCGGCGGCTTCACCTTCTCGGACGAAAGCATCCAGGCGATCGCCTATGCGGTGCAGCGGCGCGCCTTCTGGGGCGATCTCGCGCTCTGGGTGATCGCGATCTCGCTCGTGATCTATGTGTTCCGCTGATCCGGGGGTTCAGGGTGGCCGGCTTGAGCGACACCGCAGGCGCAACGCGCATCCTTCTCGTCATCGGCGGCGGCATCGCGGCCTATAAGTCGCTCGACCTGATCCGCCGGCTGAAGGAGCGCGGCTATGCGGTGCGGGCGATCCTCACCGCGGCTGCGGCCGAGTTCGTGACGCCGCTCTCGGTTGCGACGCTTACCGGCGAGCGCGCCTTCCAGAACCTGTTCGACCTGACGGACGAGCATGACGTCGGCCACATCCGGCTGGCGCGCGACGCCGATCTGGTTCTGGTCGCGCCCGCGACCGCGGACCTCCTGGCCAAGATGGCGAACGGGCTCGCCAACGACCTCGCCTCGACAGCGCTGATCGCCACCACCGCGCCGGTGCTGGCGGCGCCGGCCATGAACCCGACCATGTGGGCGCATCCGGCGACGCGCCGCAATGTCGCGCGTCTGGAAGCCGACGGCGTGAGCTTTGTGGGGCCCGCAGAGGGCCTGATGGCGGAGCGCGGCGAGAGCGGGCTTGGCCGGATGAGCGAACCGCTCGAAATCGTCGCCGCCGCCGAAGCCCTGCTGCGCCCCACCGGAGCGCCTGGACTGTCTGGCCCGCTGGCCGGCCGGCGGGTGCTCGTCACCTCCGGTCCGACCCATGAGCCGATCGACCCTGTGCGCGTGCTGGCGAACCGATCTTCCGGCCGCCAGGGCCACGCCATCGCGGCCGCGGCCGCCCGCGCAGGGGGCGAGGTCACGTTGATCTCCGGCCCGGTCGCGATCCCCGACCCCGCCGGGGTGACGGTGGTCAGGGTGGAGACCGCCCGAGAAATGCTCAACGCGGTCGAGGCGGCGCTGCCCACCGACCTCGGCGTTTTCACCGCCGCGGTCGCCGACTGGCGCGTCGCGGACGGCGCCGCGCAGAAGATCAAGAAGGGCGCGGGCGGGCCGCCTGCGCTGACGCTCGTCGAGAACCCGGACATCCTTGCGACGGTGGCGCGCGGGTTGCGCCGCCCGGCGCTCGTCGTCGGCTTCGCGGCCGAAACCGAGAACGTCGTTGAGCATGCGCGGGCCAAGCTCACCCGCAAGGGCGCGGACATGATCGTCGCGAATGACGTCTCGCCCGCGACGGGCGTGATGGGAGGCGACCGCAACACCGTGCACATCGTCACCCATGACGGCGTCGAGGACTGGCCTGCGCTTTCGAAGGCTGAGGTGGCGGAGCGGCTGGTCAGCCGGCTCGCAGCGCTGCTGGGCCCCGGCTGATGGATCTGCGCGTCCGGTTTCTCGCACATGCCGAAGGGCTGCCGGCGCCGTCCTACGAGACCGCGGGCGCGGCCGGCATGGACCTGTGCGCCGCCGTTCCGGAGGACCAGCCGGTCCTGATTTCTCCCGGCGGCCGCGCTCTTGTCCCGACTGGGCTGGCGCTCCAGTTCCCGGTGGGGTTCGAGGCCCAGATCCGACCGCGTTCGGGGCTTGCGCTCCGGCATGGGGTGACGGTTCTCAACGCCCCAGGGACGATCGATGCGGACTATCGCGGCGAGGTCAAAGTTCTTCTGGTCAATTTTGGAAGCGAGCCGTTCGCCGTCGCGCGGGGAGCGCGGATTGCGCAACTTGTCGTCGCTCCGGTCGTTCAGGCGAAGGTGGTGACGGCTGAGACGCTAGATCCCACCGCAAGGGGGGAAGGCGGCTTCGGCTCAACGGGGCGGTGATCCCGCGAGGAGACGTCATGAACTTGTTGCCGCGTCGGAGCCTGTTGGCCGTCGCCGCCGTCGTGGACATCGCGTATCACGCGCGCCCCACTCCGATCGCCGCCAAAACGCTTGCGGCGCGTCACGGGCTGCCGCCGCGCCATCTCGAGACCCTGCTCCAGGTTCTGGTTCGAGCCGGCATCCTCAAGGGCGTGCGCGGGCCGCGCGGCGGCTACGAGCTCGCCCGCGAGCGGCGCCGCATCTCGATCGCGGACATCGTGCGGGCGGCGCTCGGGGAGCCGGAGGATGAGCCGGAAGGCCGCGCACGCGAGCCGAACGGCAAGATCATTCCCTCCCCGCTCGTGTCCGAGGTGGTCACGCCGATGATCCGCTCCGCGTCGGAGAGCTTCCTGGAGCGGCTGGACGAGATCACCGTCGACGACCTCTGCATGGAGGCGGAACGGCGGTCCGTGTTCGCCGACAGCCGGCCGACCTATGATTTCACGATCTGATTTTGGCTATGCGCCAATCATCGACATGCACCTGTGTCATGCCTATCTTGCGGTGACCTGAACGGCCGCGCCCGCCAGAGGCGCGACGATCCTGGAGGATGACCCGCATGAGCGAGCCCGCATACAAACTCTCCGAGCCGGCCGCGCATGCGCCGGGCCGCGGTCGCGTCTACGATTCGATCACCGACACGATCGGCGACACGCCCCTGGTGAGGCTGGACCGGTTGGCGGCGCACAAGGGCGTCAAAGGCACCATTCTGGCCAAGCTCGAGTTCTTCAATCCGATCGCGAGCGTGAAGGACCGCATCGGCGTCGCGATGGTCGACGCGCTCGAGCGCGACGGCATCCTCCGGCCGGACAGCGTGCTGATCGAGCCGACCTCCGGCAACACCGGCATCGCGCTCGCTTTCGTGGCGGCCGCGCGCGGTTATCGCCTCATCCTGGTCATGCCTGAGACGATGTCGATCGAGCGGCGCAAGATGCTCGCGCTGCTGGGCGCGGAGCTCGTGCTGACCGAGGGCGCAAAGGGCATGAAGGGCGCCGTCGCCCGCGCCCAGGAGCTGGTGCGCGAGATCCCGAACGCCATCATTCCCCAGCAGTTCGAGAACCCCGCCAATCCGGAGATCCACCGTCGGACGACCGCCGAGGAGATCTGGAACGACACTGCGGGCGAGGTCGATTATGTGGTGTCCGGCGTCGGCACGGGCGGCACCATCTCGGGCGTCGGGCAGGTGCTGAAGCCCCGCAAGCCTTCGCTCAAAATGGTCGCGGTAGAGCCTGAGGACTCGCCCGTCCTCTCCGGCGGCCAGCCCGGTCCCCACAAGATCCAGGGCATCGGCGCAGGGTTCGTTCCCGGCGTATTGGACCGTTCGATCATCGATGAGGTCGTGACCGTCGGCAATCAGACCTCGTTCGAGACCGCCCGTCTCGTGGCGCGTCTCGAAGGCGTGCCGGTCGGCATTTCCTCCGGCGCGGCGCTCGCGGCGGCGCTCGAGGTCGGCGCAAGGCCCGAGGCGGCCGGTAAGACGATCGTGACGATCATCCCGAGCTTTGCCGAACGCTATTTGTCGACGGCGCTGTTCGAAGGGCTCTGACCCTCACGCCTCCCACACCTCGCCAGGCCTGAGCGCGCGAAAGCGCTCAGGCGGAATGCTCTTCTCGCGCAGCGCCGCCTGGAGCGCGATGACGGGCGCGTCGATCCCCTCGGCGGTCAGGCGGAAGACGCCCCAATGGCAGCCGATGGCCTGTTCGGCGCGGAGCAGGCCGAAGGCCTCGACGGCTTCGGCTGGGTTGAGGTGCTGGTCTTTCATGAACCAGCGCGGCTCGTAAGCGCCGATCGGCAGGATCGCCAGCCGGAACGGCCCGTGCAGCTCGGCCGCATGGCGGAAATGCGCGCCGCTGAAGAGCCCGCTGTCGCCCGCGAAGTAGAGGCGGCCCGCGGAGCCGGCGTCGATCGCGAACGCGGTCCAGAGCGCCTTGCGGCGGTCCGTCACCCCGCGCGCCGACCAGTGGCAGGCGACGGTGAGCGCGGCGGTCACGCCGTCGCCCAGGATGACTCGGTCCCCCCAGTCATAGGCCTCGACGCGGGCGCGCCGATCGTTGGCTCTTACGATGACGTCGTTGCCCAGCGCGGTGACAATGCGCGGGTCATCCCGCGCGACGAGACGCGAGAGCGTCGCGACGTCGAGATGGTCGTAGTGATTGTGCGACAGCAGGATGACGTCGATCTTCGGCAGATCGTCGAACGCCACCCCGGGAGCGCAGACCCGCTTCGGCCCGGCGAAGCTCACCGGCGAGCAGCGTTCGGACCAGACCGGATCTGTCAGAATGTTGAGCCCAGCCGCCTGGATCAGATGCGTGGCGTGACCGACCGCCGTCACGCGCAGCCGGGATCCGGTGACTCGCGCCGGCGGCTTGTCGGCGAACGGGCTTGGCCAACTCTCCGGCCATGGGGCCTTTTCGGTGAGTTGCAGCGCCTGGAACGCCGCGAGCGGCGACTTGTCCGGCGGCTGCTCGGGATGGAAGAAGCGCAGCCCGTCGAAATGGTCCGAAGGCGGCCCGCCATAATAGGGGTTGCGGCGGCGGGCCCAGCCGAACCAGCCGGCGGCGGCGAGCGGCGCCGCGGCCAGGAGAGCGAGCAGGCGACGGCGGGTCATGCGCCGTCTCCGGCTTCAAGCGCGCGCTTCGCGCGGACAACCGCGTGTTCAAGCTGCTGCAGGAACCGGGACCGGTCGCGTGGCTGAAAGGCGCTCGGGCCGCCGGTGATCTCGCCGACTTCGCGGAGATGGCTCATCAGCTCGCGGCTGGCGAGCGCGGCGCCGATGTTCGCCTCGGTGAACGCGCGTCCCGAAGGACCGAGCGCCGCGGCGCCTTTGGCCAGACATCGCGCCGCCAGCGGCACGTCCGCCGTGACCACGATGTCGTGAGCCGTGGCGTTCTCGACGATCCAGTCGTCGGCTACGTCCGGCCCTGCCGGCACCACCTCAAGGCGCACCGCGGCGTCCCGTGGGGTGAAGATGAAGCGGTTCGCCACCACGATCGTTTCGAGCCCATGGCGTTCGGCGACGCGATAGACCTCGGCTTTGACCGGGCAGGCGTCGCCGTCGATGAACAGTCGAGGAAGCGCGCGCGAATGGCTCAAGAGGCGGTGGTCTCCTTCAGGCCGAGGATGAGACGAGAGCTGGCCGCCACGACTGGTCCAGCTCGAACGCCCGAGCGGCGTTGACTTCCCAAGGATTTGTCACGATCTTGGCTATAGACGGGCGGCGTGTAGCGCGCCGACGATACGTCAGCCTCGTGCTTGGACCACGGGGCCATTTGCGTTGGGACTCGTCGCTGTTTTGTCATCCAGAGGAGAATTCCGCCATTCGCCGACCCATGAGGCCTCTCGCGCCGGTCCAGAAGGACGGTCCGCGCGTCAATAAGGAGATCCGCGTCCTCGAAGTTCAGCTCATCGATGCTGAGGGGCGCAACCTCGGCCCCACGAAGATCAACGACGCGCTCCAGGCCGCCGAGGATGCGGGCCTCGATCTCGTCGAGATCGCGCCGAACTCCGTCCCGCCGGTCTGCAAGCTGCTCGACTACGGCAAATACAAATACCAGAACCAGAAGAAGGCCGCCGAGGCGCGCAAGAACCAGAAGATCGTTGAAGTCAAAGAGATCAAGATGCGTCCGAACATCGATGATCATGACTACGACGTGAAGCTGAAGGCGATGCGCCGGTTCTTCGAGGAAGGCGACAAGGTCAAGGTGACGTTGCGGTTCCGCGGCCGCGAAATGGCGCATCAGGATCTCGGCCTCAAGCTTCTGGTGAAGGTCCGCGAGGAAGTGGCCGAAATGGCCAAGGTCGAGACCGACCCCTCCCTCGAGGGCAGGCAGATGACGATGGTGCTCGCGCCCCGCTAAGACCGAGTCAGGTTCACCATCTTCTCGCTGGACGGCAGGGCTGCGTCGGGCGGCGGTTGATCCCGCCTGCCCCGGGGTATAGTGCTTCGATTGGTCGCGGCCCGCCTACGCGACTGGCGTCCGAGACGGCGGATCGCGGAGTGACGCGATGCAGATGATGGTTGATCCCGGCGCGGTCGGCGCGCCGCTGCCCGTTGAGGAAATGAGCCTCCTGATCGTCGATGACGACCGCGCCTTCGTCCAGCGGCTTGGACGGGCGATGGAGGCGCGTGGGTACGACGTGACGGTCGCCGAGACGATCAGGGACGGGCTCGAGGCGGTGGAGAAGAAGCCGCCGGCCTTCGCGGTGGTGGACATGCGCCTGGGCGACGGCTCCGGCCTCGACGTGATTCAGGCTCTGAAGAGCCGCCGTCCGGATGCGCGAGGCATCGTTCTGACCGGCTACGGCAACATCGCCACCGCCGTGACGGCGGTGAAGCTGGGCGCGGTCGACTATCTCGCCAAGCCAGCGGACGCCGACGAGATTCACAATGCGCTGAGCGCTGGCGACCACAAGCCGGAGCCGCCCGAGAATCCGATGTCGGCTGATCGGGTTCGCTGGGAGCACATCCAGCGCGTCTATGAACTCTGCGGACGGAACGTTTCCGAGACGGCGCGCCGGCTGAACATGCACCGTCGGACGCTGCAGCGCATCCTGGCGAAACGCGCCCCGCGCTGAGAAACGGACGACGTCGGCACATGACTGGCGGCGCGCTTATCACGTAAAAGCGCGCTCCGCCTGCGGACGTTCAGGCTCAGGCTGACTCAGGCGCTGCGTGCGCGTTTGGACGCGCGCGACCGAAATGGGTCTGCTGAAAGTTGCGTCAGGCGACGCGCGCGGGACGGAACGGGATCACCGATGCGCAGGGCGCGGCGGACTCGGCCGGAAAATCCTTGAGCTGTCCAAACTCGACGATGGCGTCGATCGCGCGCCGGAGGTCCTCCGGCTTGTCGACGTCGACGCCGAAGTCCGCCGCCAGCGTGGCCGCGGCTCCGATCAGAGCGGAGAAAACCACACGCGGATCCTCACCGCAGCGCTGAAGCGTGCGCGCGAGACGCAGGATGACCGCGTTCACGTCATCGTTCGACATCGAAATCTCCAACGCGCAGGATGTCAGGCGCGGGGGGGTCTGCGGGTTCGCGCCACGTGAGAGTAAAGCTGCCAGCGTTACGAATCACCCAAGTAAGACGGTCGGGGGCAGATTGTTCCGAAATGAGACCGCAAGGTGGCGAAATGTGGCGCCGTGGTCGGACTAGAGGAGACTCTGTGGTTGCTGCGGATCAAGCGTCGCTTGCAGCCGGAGCGCGGCGAGCCGCGCGAAACTGAGCGACATGGCCTTACGCCTCGCGCCAGCCAGCGGATGCGGAGAACTCGCCCGCATTTCGGCCGCGCCATAGCGGTCAGCGATCAGAAGGCCCACGTCTTGCGGGATCAGCGCCACCGGAAAACCGTGACCGACGGCGAAGTAGAACCGATCGCAGAACTCGCGATAGTCGGGCCATTTGCGATCCATCCGGAAGTCTTGCGGGCCGGACTTGATCTCCACGATGACGATCTCGCCCTGCGGGCCGAGTGCGATCACGTCCGCGCGGCGGCCTGACCGCAGCGGCGCCTCAAGCAAACATCCATAGCCGGCCGCGACGAGGTAACGGCACACGCCTCGAGCGATGCCGGCCGCAACCCCGGCGAGCGAGCCTGGTTTGAGCGGCCGATCTTCGTCGGGCAAGAGAAATGCGTTCTGCATACGTTCTAGTATGGCACGGAACCGGAACGGCGCAAGTGCTTCGACGACCGGCGGCGGGGCAGCGATTTCAGGGGGCGAGGAGGTCGCCCAGTCGACTGCGGTTGAGCGCGAGCCATTGCAGAGCGAGCAGCAAAAAGGCGTTGCGCGGCCGCGGATCGGCAAGGCTCGCGATCGCCTCGTCGATCGTGGCGGTGAACGGGCGCGTAAGCTCGTTTTCCAGAGGAGCGCCGCCGTGCTCCGGCAGGTCCGAGGCGTCGACCGCGACGAGGAACAGGGTTGCGCTCTCGTCGACGATTCCTGGAGTCGGCAGGAAGTCGAACAGCCGGACGATCTTGCCGGCTGGCAGCCCCGCCTCCTCGGCGATCTCGCGGGCCACCGCGGCCTCGGCGGCTTCTCCCGGCTCGACGCGTCCAGCGACGATCTCCACCAGATCGCCCCGTCCCGTGGCGAGAGCGGCCGGCAGCCGGAACTGCCGGATCAGCACGAGCAGCTCACGCTCGACGTCGACCGCGAGCGCCGCAACGCATGGCCCCGCGCGCAGCACTTCGCGCTCCTGCACGATCCGGCCGCGCGCGCCGGCTTCGGCCAGCGTGACCCGCCAGCGCTCAAGCCGACGGTAGCCGGCGTGGATCAGCTCCGGGCCTTCCAGCTCCACCGCGGCTTCGGCGTCGGCCGGCAGCCTTTCGTCGACGCTCATTGGTGCACGGCCGCGGTCTGCCGCGGCTCGAGATCGAAGGCCGCGGCCAGCAGCGCCCGGGTGTAGTCGGTGCGCGGCGAACTTAGGACCTCGCTCGCGGCCCCCTGCTCCACCACCTTCCCGTCGCGCATCACCACCACTTCGTTGGCGAGCGCCCTAACGATTTTCAGGTCGTGGCTTATGAACAGGAAGGAGAGCTTCCGGCGCGCCTGCACGGCGCGCAGAAGGTCCACGATCTGCGCCTGCACGGACATGTCGAGCGCGCTCGTCGGCTCGTCGAGCACGATGAAGCGCGGCTCCAGCGCCAGCGCCCTGGCGATCGCGATGCGCTGCCGCTGGCCGCCGGAGAATTCGTGCGGGTAGCGGTCCATCACCGAGGGGTCGAGGCCGACGTCGTTCAGCGCGCGCGCCACCGCGGCGCGCCGCTCCGGGGTCTTCATGCGCTTTTGCTGAATGGCCAATCCCTCAGAGACGATGTCGAGGACCGACATACGGGGGCTGAGCGACCCGTAAGGATCCTGAAAAACGATCTGCATTTCCCGGCGGATCGGCCGCATCTCGGAGAAGCCGAGACCCTGGAGAGACCGGCCCAGGAAGGCGACCTGGCCGTCGCTCGCGACCAGCCGCAGGATCGCCAGACCGAGCGTTGTCTTGCCCGAGCCCGACTCGCCGACGACGCCGACGGTCTGTCCCTCGCGAACCGTGACGCTGACGCCGTCCACGGCCTTGATGTGCCCAACAGTCTTGCGGAAGAAGCCGCGCCTGATCGGAAACCAGACCTTCAGCTCGTCGACCTCGACAAGGGGCCGCGCCGCGCCGTCGACGGTCGGAGGAGCGCCCTTCGGCTCGGCCGCCAGAAGCTTCTTCGTGTAGGTGTGCTGCGGACGGCGGAAGACCTCCTCGGTCGCGCCCTGCTCGACGATCTTGCCTTCGGTCATCACGCAGACCCGGTCGGCGATCTTCCGGACGATGCCGAGATCATGGGTGATGAACAGCATCGCCATGCCGAGCCGGCTCTGCAGCTCCTTCAGAAGGGTCAGGATCTGGGCCTGGACGGTGACGTCGAGCGCCGTCGTCGGCTCGTCGGCGATCAGCAGATCGGGCTCGTTGGCGAGCGCCATCGCGATCATGACGCGCTGCCGCTGGCCGCCGGAAAGCTGGTGCGGGAAGGCGTCGAGCCGCTCCTCCGGATTTGGGATGCCGACCTGCTGCAGCAGTTCAAGGACGCGCGCCCGGCGCTTCGGCGCCGACCAGCCTCGATGCACCTTGAGGATTTCGCCGACCTGCCGCTCGATCGTGTGCAGCGGGTTGAGCGAGGTCATCGGCTCCTGGAACACCATGGAGATATCTGCGCCCCGGACCTTTCGCAGTTCGTGCTCCGGAGCCGTCAGGAGGTTCTTTCCGCCGAACAGGATCTCGCCCGAAGGATGGCTCGCGGCCGGATAGGGCAGGAGCCGGACGACCGAGAGAGCGGTCACGGACTTTCCCGAACCGCTCTCGCCGACCAGCGCCAGGGTTTCACCCTTGGTCAGATCGAACGAAACGCGGTCGACCGCCACGGCCGCTCCGCCCTCGGCCGCGAAGGCGACCGAAAGATCGCGAACGGAGAGGAGGGGGCTCATCGAAACGTCTTCCGAGGGTCGAAGGCGTCGCGCACCGCCTCTCCGACGAAGATCAGCAGCGACAGCATCACCGCGATCACCAGAAATCCCGAGATGCCGAGCCAGGGCGCCTGCAGGTTCGACTTGCCTTGCGCCAGCAGTTCGCCGAGCGAGGGCGAGCCGGGCGGCAGGCCGAAGCCGAGGAAGTCCAGGGCGGTCAGGGTGGTGATCGAGCCCGACAGGATGAAGGGCATGAAGGTCAGCGTCGCCACCATCGCGTTTGGCAGCAGATGGCGGAACATGATGGCGCGGTTCGACGCTCCGAGCGCCCGGGCCGCCCGGACATATTCGAAGTTGCGCCCTCTCAGGAACTCGGCGCGGACCACGCCGACAAGCGCCGTCCATGAGAACAGCAGCAGGATGCCGAGCAGGACCCACACGCTCGGCGCCAGCACGGCGGACAGGATGATCAGCAGATAGAGCGTCGGAACCGAGGTCCAGATTTCGATGAAGCGCTGGAACAGCAGATCGGTCCAGCCGCCGAAATAGCCCTGCACGGCGCCTGCGAGCACGCCGACGATCGAGGACAGGATCGCGAGCGCCAGGCCGAACAGAACAGAGAGACGGAAGCCATAGAGCAGCCGAGCGAACACGTCGCGCCCCTGGTCGTCGGTCCCGAGCCAGTTCCACTCGATGTCGCCGCAGGTCTTCGCCCGCGGCGCCGCTGCGTCGATGCGGGCGGCGTCGCCTGCGGGCGTGCGAGCGGCGGCGGCCTTCGCGCAGGCCGCATCGTCGAGCAGCCATGTCGGCGGCGACGGCGCAGGCGTCGGCAGGTTGTAGTTTATGGTGTCGTAGCTGTACCGCACCGGCGGCCAGACCATGTAGCCGCCGGACTTCTTGATCAGATCCTGCAGGTAGGAGTCGCGATAATCGGCCTCGGTCTCGAAGTCTCCGCCGAAGGTCGTCTCGGAATAATAGTTCAGGGCCGGGACGTAAAACGCGCCGTCGTACTTCACCAGGAACGGCTTGTCGTTGGCGATGAACTCCGCGAACAGGCTCAGCACCAACAGCACCGTGAAGAGCAGGAACGACCAGTAGCCGCGCTTGTTGGCGCGGAAGTTGGCCCAGCGCCGGCGGTTGATCGGACTCAGCCGACGCCGCGGCGCAGGAGCAGGCGGCGCGCCTGGAGTCGGAGGCGGGGTTGCGATGGCGGCGTCGGTCATTCCTGGACGCCCTCGCGCGGTCCGCTGGCGCGGCCGGTCTTCCGGGCCGCCATCAGACCTCCCTCGTCTCGAAGTCGATGCGCGGGTCGACCCACATGTAGCTGAGGTCGGAGATGAGCGTGACGACCAAGCCCAGCAGCGAGAAGATGTAGAGGTTGGCGAACACGACCGCGTAGTCGCGGTTGACGATCGATTCGAAGCCAAGCAGCCCCAGCCCGTCGAGCGAGAAGATCGTCTCGATCAGCAGCGCTCCGGTGAAGAAGGAGCTGATGAAGGCGCCCGGGAAGCCGGCGATTAGAATCAGCATGGCGTTGCGGAAGACGTGGCCGTAGAGCACCTGACGCTCGTTCAGCCCCTTCATGCGCGCAGTCTGAACATACTGCTTGCGGATTTCGTCGAGGAACGAGTTCTTCGTCAGCAGGGTCGTGGTTGCGAAGGCGCTGATCGCGAGCGCGGCGAGCGGCAGCGCCATGTGCCAGGCGTAGTCGACGATCTTCCCCCAGACCGACAGCTGGCTCCAGTTGTCGGAGGTGAGGCCGCGCAGCGGAAACCAGTCGAGAAAGGTGCCGCCGGCGAACAGCACGATGAGCAGGATCGCGAACAGGAAGCTCGGAATGGCGTAGCCGATCACGATCACGGTCGAGGTCCAGACGTCGAAACGCGAGCCGTCCCGCACCGCCTTGGCGATCCCCAGCGGGATGGAGATTGCGTAGGAAATCAACGTCATCCAAAGCCCGAGCGAGATTGAGACCGGCATTTTCTCCAGGATGAGATCGACGACGTCGATGTCCCGGAAATAGCTCCGGCCGAAGTCGAACCGGGCGTAATCCCACATCATCTTGGCGAAGCGTTCGGGCGCGGGCTTGTCGAAGCCGAACTGTTTCTCGAGCTGCTTGATGAATTCCGGATCGAGTCCCTGCGCGCCGCGGTACTTTGAAGTCACCGGGTCGTTGGAGGCGGCGCGCTGGCTTTGGAGCGAATTTGCGAGGTCGTTGCCCGAGCCGCCCGAGAAGCGCTCGGTCGCGTTCGTCCCCTGCCCGGTCACCTGCGCAATGATGCGCTCGATCGGCCCGCCCGGGGCGAACTGGATGATCACGAACGACACCAGCATGATGCCGATAAGTGTCGGGATCATCAGCAACACGCGGCGCGCGACATAGACGAGCACGTCTAGCGAGCCCCCGCATCGACAATGTCGGCGAGGCCTGTCACGCCTTCACCCCCGCCGCGTCGGCCTTGCCGGCGTCCCACCACCAGGTTTCGGGCGCGCCGCGGGCGTAGCGCGGTTTCTCCGCAGGATGGGAGAAGGCGTCCCAGTAGGCGAGCGTGTGGGTGTCCTTGTGCCAAGCGGGGACCCAGTTGCGCAGCGACCGCAGCACCCGGTCCAGCGCACGGCATGCGACGTTGAGGTCCTCGCGCGATTTCGCCGTCACGATGGCTTCCACCAGCGCATCGACAGCCGGATCGGCGATGCCGGAGAGATTATTCGATCCCGGCAGGTTCGCAGATTCCGAGGAGTAGACCTGCCGCAGCCCTTCTCCGGGCGTGGCGGACATGTTCATCCGCTGGCTTACGACGTCATAGTCGAAGCCGTTGACGCGCTGCTGGAACTGCGCGGCGTCGACCAGCCGGATGGTCGACTCGACGCCGATGACCTTCAGGTTCTTGATGTAGGCGGAGACGTGCGGATCGAGGCCCGGATCGAACTCCAGAAACTCGATCGTCAGCGTCTCGCCGTCCGCGTTGGTCGCCCTGCCGCTCTTGCTGACATAGCCGGCGTCGCGCAGCAGCTTCAGCGCCTGGCGCAGGAGATTGCGGTCCTGGCCTGATCCGTCGCTGACCGGCGGAAGATAGGGCTCGCCGAACACCTCGTCGGACACCTTGCCGCGGAACGGCTCAAGCAGCGCGAGCTCCGCTCCTTCCGGCTTGCCGGCCGCCATCATCTCCGGCGCGCCCTGGAACACTGACGAGGTGCGCTTGTAGGCGCCGTACATCAGGTTCTTGTTCATCCACTCGAAGTCGAAGGCGAGGTTCAGGGCCTCACGGACACGCGGGTCCTGAAACTTCTTGCGGCGCAGATTGAAGAACCAGCCCTGTCCGCCGGAAGGCGTCAGATCCGGCAGCGTCTCGCGCCTCACCTTGCCGTCGCGCACGCCCGGGAAATCGTACCCTGTCGCCCAGGTCCGGGAGGTGAACTCCTCCCGGAACAGATAGGCCCTCGCCTTAAAGGCCTCGAAGCCGACGTCCCGGTCGCGGAAGAACTCGAAGCGCAGCTTCTCAAAATTGTTCTGGCCGACATTCACCGGGAGGTTGTTCGCCCAATAGTCGGCGACCCGCTCGAACTCGATGAAGCGGCCCTGCTCGAAGCGGCCGACCCGGTACGGGCCGGACCCGAGCGGCGGCTCCAGCGTTGCGGCGTCAAATGGTTTGCCGGCGTAGTACTTGCTCGAGAAGATCGGCAGGGCGGCGAGCGTCAGCGGCAGGTCGCGCGTCCGGCTCGGCGCCAGGCGCAGCACGACCGAATCCTCCGCCTCGACCTCGACCGCCTGAAGATCGCGGATCGCTTGCGCCACCAGCGGATGGCCCTTCTGTTTCAGCGTCTCGAGCGACCATTTAACGTCCGCCGCGGTGAGCCTGGAGCCGTCGTGGAAACGCGCCTCCGGCCGCAGCCGGAACCGGTAGGAGAGCCCGTCTTCGGACGCCGCCACCGAACGCGCCACAAGGCCATAGAGCGCGTCAGGCTCGTCGGCGGCCCGCGCCATCAGGGTGTCGAACGTCAGTCCCATGCCCTGCGCGCCGTCGCCTTTCAGGATGTAGGCGTTCAGCGTGTTGAAGGTGGTGAAGCTCTGATTGAGCTCGCGGGTGGGCGGAATCTGGCTGAACGTCCCGCCCTTCGGGGCGTCGGGGCGCACATAGACGAAGCGTCGGAAGTCGGGACCGTAGCGCAGGTCGCCGAAGGCGGAGAGGCCGTGCCGTTCGGGTCCGAACGCGGCGCGGCCGCTTTCGTGCGGCGCGGCGGCCGCGCCCTGCTGCTGGGCGCGAGCGCCGAACGGCGCCAACGCCGCCGCCACCCCGGCGTAGACCAGCGCCTCGCGTCGCGAGAGGCGCGGCGATCCGGCCTCGCCCGCCAGATCGGTCAAGAACGGCCTCCAGCCGCGGCGGCCTTGGCCGGGTCCCACCACCAGACCGTGGGGAACATGGCGCCGCGCGGCGGCAGCCTGTCGGGCCGCGAGAAGCGGTCCCAGCGGGCGGTGCGATCCTCGAGGCTCGTGAACTGCGGCACGACGTAATCGTGAGCGAGCAGCACGCGGTCGAGCGCATGTGTCGCGGCGGTCAGCTCCTCGCGGCTCTTGGCGTAGATGACGCGGTCGATCAGCGCGTCGACGCCCGGGTCCTTGATGCCGACGACGTTTTGCGAGCCGGGCGTGTCGGCCGCCTGCGATCCCCATTGGTCACGTTGCTCGTTGCCCGGCGACAGGGACTGCCCCCAGCCCATGGTGACGACGTCGAAATCGAACGAGCGGATGCGGTTGACGTACTGGCTGTCGTCGAGCAGCCGCTGCGTCACCTGCACGCCCAGCCGCTCGAGCGCAGGGACGTAGAAGCTCAGGATCCGCTCGGCGCTCGGGTCGGCATAGATGAACTCGACGGTTAGCGGCTCGCCCCTGGCGTTGCGCAGCACGGGCTTGCCGCCGCCCTCCCGAGAGATCGTCCAGCCGGCCTGCTTCAGGAGATCGAAGGCCTCGCGCAGATTGGCTCGCGTGGCGTCAGGCGAGCCGCCCACGGGATTGCGGTACGGGGTCGTGAAGACCTCGGGCGGAACCTTGTCCTTCACGCTTTCGAGAATCTCCTTCTCGAGTCCCTCCGGCGGCGCCTTGGGAGCCGCGAGATCGGTTCCGAAGAAGAAGCTGTCGATCCGGACATACTGTCCGAACATGATCGTCTTGTTGATCTCTTCGAAATCGAAGGCGAGGTTGAACGCACGACGGACCCTCGGGTCCTTGAACTTATCGCGCCGGATGTTGAAGGCGTAGGCCTGCATCCGGCCCGACTGGCTGTCCCGGAATTTCTCTAGGATCACCCGCTTCTGCTGGACCGCGGGGAAGTCGTAGGCCGTCGCCCAGTTCTTCGCGCTGTTCTCGAACCGGTAATCGATCTGGTCGCCCTTGAAGGCTTCGAGCAGCACCGTGGTGTCGCGGAAATAATCCCAGCGCATCTCGTCGAAATTGTTCGTGCCGACCCGGACCGGCAGCTTCGCCGCCCAGTAGTCCGGCGAGCGCTCGTAGACGATCCAGCGCCCGGGCGCGAAGTCCTTGATCCGATACGGGCCGGAGCCGAGCGGCTTCTCGAGCGTGCCTTCCTCGATGTTGCGCTTCCTGCCCTGCGCGTCCGCGCCCTGCCACCAATGCTTCGGCAGGATCGGGAACTGGCCGGTGATCTGGGGGAGCTCCCGATTTCCGGGACCCGAGAAGGTGAAGGTGACCTCGCGCTCGCCGGTCTGCTCCGCGCGGACCACATCGTGGTAGTAGCGCGCGCGCAGGGGATCGATGCGCTTCAGCGTCTCGAACGACCAGATGACGTCTTCCACGGTGATCGGAGAGCCGTCATTGAAACGCGCCTCGGGCCGCAGCCGATAGGTGACGGAGGAGAAGTCGGCCGGGTAGCGGACGCTCTCCGCGACCAGCCCGTACTCCGTCGCCGGCTCGTCCGCCGACTCGGTCAGAAGCGTGTCGTAGAGCAGGTCGAGGCCGGCAGCCTCGCTGCCCTTCGGGATGAAGCCGTTGAAGCTGTCGAACGTCCCGAACGCCCCGAGGCGCACAGCGCCGCCCTTGGGCGCATCCGGGTTCACATAGTCAAAATGCTTGAAGTCGGCCGGATATTTGACGTCGCCGAGCAGCGACAGGCCATGTCGCCAGCCGCCGGCCTGCGGCGCGTCCTGGGCGGCGGCCGGCGCGGCGAAGGCCAGAACGGCGGCGAGAGCGGCGGCGCGGAAGGTCATCGTCGGCAGGCGATCCTCGAAAGCGTGTCGCGGGCGCCATTATGTCGTTAAAGGCGGCGGCTTCCAGGCGAACCGGTCCCGGAAGGCCGCGTCAACGGCGTCGTGATACGAAAAGGCCGGGCGCGAGGCCCGGCCAGTCGTTGCGTCAATCGCCTGCCGTCACGGCTGCTTCGGCGCGTCTGCGGGCGGCGCGGCCGGAGTCGCAGGAGCCGGAGCCGGAGCGGACGGTTCCGTCCCGGATGGCGCAGGCGCCGGGCTCGGGGCCGGAGCGGCCTGGTCTGCCGGAGCCGGGGCCGGCTTGCTTTCGGGGGCCGGGGCCGCCGCGGGCGGGGTCTCGGCAGCCGGCGCGGGCTTGGCCTGCTCCTGGTCGCCGCCGGACTGCTCGTTCGCCGGCTTCTTCGCCTCAGGCGTCGCCGGGGCGGGAGTCGCGGCCGGAGCGGGCGCGGCGCCGCCGGAGAGCTGCTGCGGATTGTCGGAGTTCTTGTTCAGATAGGCGATGAGAGCGGCGCGCTCGTCCGGGTTCTTGATGCCCGCAAACGCCATCGTGGTGCCGGGAATGTACGCCTTCGGATTCTCGAGCCACTTGTCGAGCGAGGCGATGTCCCAGTTCCCGCCGGATTTCTTCATCGGGTCCGAATAACCGAAGCCCTCCTGATGGGCGTGCTTGGCGCCGACCACCCCGTAGAGGTTCGGGCCCACCTTGGCGGGCTCGCCCTTGCCGAAGGAGTGGCAGGCGGAGCAGCGCTTGGAAATCTGCTCGCCCTTGGCCGGATCGGCCGCTGCGACCTTCGCTTCGACGTCTCCGGCGCCGGTCGCCTTGGCCACCGCCTTGTCCGAACCTTCCGCGCCGGTCTGGTCGCCAGGCGCCTTCTGCCCGCCGGGAGCGTTGTCGTCGGGCTTGCTGCCGGCGTCCTTCGGGAGCGGCTTCGGCGCGTCGGAGTTCTTATTCAGATAGGCGACGAGGTTGGCGCGCTCTTCGGGGCTCTTGATGCCCGCGAAGGCCATCGTGGTGCCCGGGATGTAGGCCTTGGGATCCTCAAGCCACTTGTTGAGCGAGTCGAAGTCCCAGTTCCCGCCCGACTTCTTCATCGGGTCCGAATAGCCGAAGCCCTCCATGTGAGCGTGCTTCGCGCCGACGACGCCGTAAAGGTTCGGCCCCATCTTGGCGGGTTCGCCCTTGCCGAAGGAATGGCAGGCGCCGCAGCGCTTGGCGACCTGCTCGCCCTTGGCAGGGTCGGCCGAGGCGAGAAGGACATGGAAGTCGCCACCGGCGCCCTTCGAGGCGGCCTCGCCGCCGCCGCCGCTCTTCTCGTCCTTCACAACCACGTCATAGCCGGGCTTTTCCGGCTTCTCCTCGTGGAAAAGGCCGTGGGCTATCGCGTTCACGCCCAGAATGACGGTCAGCGTCCCAAGAATCGCGCCTGCGATTTTGTTGAGTTCATACGCGTTCATATCGGCTCCGGCTTATCGGTCTCCGGAGAGCGCCCCCCGCTGCTCCGCGCGGTTAGGCGTGCTCCAAAAAGGCTGATCGACATAGTCAAACCGCAGGGCTTTCCCCAAAGGCGCGCGACGCTAGCCGCTTTTGCCGAACGCCCGCAACTCGGCTATGACCGCGACGCTTTAAACCTTGGCGCCATGACGGCCCGGACAGGCGCGGCCGGGCCCCTCCAGAGTGCATTTTCGATGCCGACCGTGCGCGGGCCGCTGCGTCCGCTTGTGCTGATCCCGGCGCGTCTTGGGGCGACCCGGCTGCCGAACAAGCCGCTCGCGGAGATCGCCGGCGAGCCGATGATCGCGCATGTCTGGCGGCGGGCGCGCGAGGCCGGCGTCGGGCCGGTGGTGGTGGCGACCGATTCGGCCGCCGTCGCGGAGGCGGTCGCGCGCGTCGGCGGCCAGGCCGTGCTGACGCGCGCCGACCACGCCTCCGGCTCCGACCGCATCTACGAGGCGCTGACCGCGGTCGATCCCGATCGCGACTTCAACCTCGTGGTCAACGTCCAGGGCGACCTGCCGACGCTCGACCCGCAGGCGATCCGCAAGAGCCTGGCGCCGCTCGAGGACCCGGAGGTCGAGATCGCGACGCTGGTCGCCGAGATCCGCCGCGAGGAGGAGAAGACCGCGCCGAGCGTCGTCAAGATGGTCGGCGCCGAGGTCGCGCCCGGGCGCTTCCGCTGCCTCTATTTCACGCGCGCGACGGCGCCTTCGGGGCCGGGGCCGCTCTACCATCACATCGGACTCTACTGCTACCGGCGGGCGGCGCTCGAGCGCTTCGTGCGGCTGCCGCCGTCGCCGCTCGAACGGCGCGAGAAGCTCGAGCAGCTGAGGGCGCTCGAGGCCGGCATGCGGATCGACGCCGTCGCGGTGGATGTCGTCCCGCTCGGCGTCGACACGCCCGAAGACCTCGAACGCGCAAGAGAGATCATGGCGGGGGCTGGCCAGTGAGCGGGCAGGGCAAGATCGCCTATCAGGGCGAGCCGGGGGCGAACTCCCACATGGCTTGCGCCCAGGTCTATCCCGGGATGGAGGCGGTCCCCTGCGCGAGCTTTGAGGACGCGCTCGACGCGGTCGCCTCCGGCGCCGCCGAGCTCGGCATGATCCCGATCGAGAACTCCGCCAACGGCCGTGTGGCGGACGTTCACCACCTGATGCCGACCGCGCAGCTCCACATCGTCGGCGAGTACTTCATGCCGATCCATCATCAGCTGTTGGCCGCGCCGGGCGCGACGCTGAAAACGGTCCGGACCGCGCAGAGCCACGTTCAGGCGCTTGGGCAGTGCCGGCGCAAGCTCCGCGAGCTCGGGCTGACGCCGGTTATCGGCGCCGACACCGCCGGCTCGGCGCGCGAGATCGCGGAGGCGCGCGACCCGAGCCGCGCTGCGATCGCATCGCCGCTCGCCGCCACGGAATACGGGCTCGAGATCCTTGCGGCCGATATCGAGGATTTTGCGAACAACACCACGCGCTTCCTCATCCTCTCGCGGCGGAAGGACTGGGCCCCGGCCGGCGACGGGCTGACGGTCACGACCTTCGTGTTCAAGGTGCGCAACATTCCGGCCGCGCTATACAAGGCGCTTGGCGGCTTCGCGACCAACGGCGTGAACATGACGAAGCTCGAGAGCTACCAGCTCGACGGCGCCTTCGTGGCCACCCAGTTCTACGCCGACGTCGAGGGCCATCCGGATGACCCGGCGCTCAAGCGGGCGCTCGACGAGCTTGCCTTCTTCTCGAGCGAGCTCGCGATCCTGGGCGTCTACCGCGCGCACGAGTTCCGCATCGCGGCGCGGCTCGCCGAGGCCGAGAAGGCGCAGGCGAAAGGCGGGCGCTAGCCGCTCACGAACCGCCGCAGCAGGTGATGTGCGATCGCCGCCGACGGCGGCGCGAACCAGCCTTGCGGGTGGCGGCGCTCCAGCATCGCCGCCGCTTCCTTCCGGTCGAACCAGCGCGCGTCGTCGAGCTCGGCGTAGTCGGGCCGCAGCTCCTCGCCGAGCGCCTCGGCCCGCATGCCGACCATGAGCTGCGAGGGGAACGGCCAGGGCTGCGACAGTTCGTAGCTCACGCGGCCGATGGCGACGCCGGCTTCCTCGAGCGTCTCGCGCCGCACCGCCTCCTCGAGCGTCTCGCCGGGCTCCACGAAGCCCGCGAGGCACGACCACATGCCTGCCGGAAACCGTGGCTGCCGCCCGAGCAGGCAGCGGTCGCCGCGCGTCACCAGCATGATCACCACCGGGTCCACGCGGGGAAAATGATGCGCGCCGCAGGTCGGGCAGTCTCGCCGCCAGCCGCCGGCGGCCGGCGCGGTGGCTGCGCCGCAATTCGCGCAGAAGCGATGCCGCGCGTGCCAGGAGAGCAGGCTTTTGGCGCAGCCGGCGAGCGCGAGATCCGGGGCCGAGAGCCGGCCGTCGCTTGCGAGCGCCCGCAGGTCCTCCAGCGCGACGCCATCGGCGACCGCGTCCTCCGACACCGTCGCGGCGAAGACCGGCCCATCGGGCGACCGGCCGAGGAAGATCTGCGGGTCGCCCGCGCCGAGCCGGGCCGCCTCCGCCTGATCGAACAGCAGGCGGAGAGCGCCATCCGCAGCGGGCCTCAGCGCGAGCCTGTCGCCTGCGAGCAGCGCCGTTCGGCGCGCCGGGCTCCGTGCTTCGGCGGCGACGACCTCAGGATCGTTGCGACCGTCGCCGAGGCGGTCGAGCGCGAAGCCCGCATAGCCGAGATCCGGCTGATCGGCGAAGGGCGCGTCCTGGGCCATGACTCTGGGAATCCCGAATGAAGAGTCGCGCGGCTTGCATCGGGGCGGCGCGGTGGCCCATATAGGGTCGGGAGGTTGGCGGTGGACGTGTCCCTCGCCAACCGGGTCAGGTCCGAAAGGAAGCAGCCCCAACGAGACCGATACGGGTCGTCGTCCGACCTCCCACCCTTCTCTACGACGAGGCGCCCGCGTGATGACGGCGACGGCCGGCGCCTCTCTCTCCGCCGCCGACCCGGAGCGCCGGGCCGCATGAGCGCTGTTCCTTACCGCGTCCTTGCCCGCAAATACCGCCCGCAGCGCTTCGAGGACCTGATCGGCCAGGAGCCGATGGTCCGCACGCTGCGCAACGCGTTCTCGTCGGGCCGCATCGCGCAGGCCTGGATTCTCACGGGCGTCCGCGGCGTCGGCAAGACCACGACGGCGCGCATCCTGGCGAGGGCGCTGAATTACGAGCGCGCCGACGGCACCGGCGGTCCGACCACCGATCTTTCCGAACTCGGCGTGCACTGCGAAGCCATCATGGAATCGCGCCATGTCGACGTGGTCGAGATGGACGCGGCCTCCCACACCGGCGTCGCCGACGTGCGCGCGATCCTGGAGACGGTGCACTACGCGCCCGTCACGGCGCGCTACAAGGTGTTCATCATCGACGAAGTGCACATGCTGTCGACGAGCGCCTTCAACGCCTTCCTGAAGACGCTCGAAGAGCCGCCGCCGCACGTCAAATTCATCTTCGCGACGACCGAAATCCGCAAGGTTCCGGTGACCGTCATGTCGCGCTGTCAGAGCTTCGCGCTGCGGCGGGTGGCGGCCGACGAGATGTCCGCGCACCTGACGCGCGTCTGCGCGGCCGAAGAAGTCGCGATCGAGGACGAGGCGCTCGCCGTCATCGCGCGGGCCTCCGAGGGCTCGGTGCGCGACGCGCTGTCGCTGCTCGACCAGGCGATGGCGCATGGCGAGGGTCGGGTCGAGGCCGCCGCCGTGCGCGGCATGTTGGGCCTCGCCGACCGCGCCGGCGTGCTCGATCTGTTCGAGGCGGTGATGAGCGGCGACGCGGGAACTGCGCTGGACGCCTTTCACGCCCAGCATGCGGCCGGCGCCGACCCGGCCTCCGTGCTGGCGGACCTCGCCGAGACGACGCATCTCGTCACCCGCATTAAGATCGCGCCAAAGACGGCGGACGATCCGGCGCTGAGCGAAAGCGAGCGCAATCGCGGCCGCGATTTCGCCGAGCGGCTGTCGATGCGGTCTCTCTCGCGAGCCTGGCAGATGCTACTGAAGGGCGTGCCCGAGGTGCAGGCCGCCCCGAAGCCCGCGCAGGCCGCCGACATGGTTCTGGTGCGGCTCGCTTATGTGGCCGACCTGCCGACGCCCGACGAACTGCTGCGCACGCTCTCCGAAGGCGGCCAGCCCGCGCCGCGCGATCCGGGACCGAGCGGTCCCTCAGGGGGGCCGCGCGCGCCTGAGCCGATGGCGCCCTCGCGGGGCGGGCCGGCGCTCGCCGCCGCGCGGGATTTCGCGCGTGCGCCTGAGGCCGCCCAAGCCGCGCCGCGGGCCGAGGCGCAGCCGACGGTGCGGCTGCAGCGCTTCGAGGATCTCGTCGCGCTCGCGGCGAAGAACCGCGACATCCTCATGCAGGACGCGCTGACGCGGCAGGTGCGCGTCGTGCGGTTCGAGGACGAGGTTCTGGAGTTCCAGCCGACGGCTGACGCGCCGCCTGACCTCGCCGGCGCGATCTCGAAGAAGCTGCAGGAATGGACCGGCGCGCGCTGGATGGTGGCGGTGGCCGCCGGCGACGGGGCGCCGACATTGCGTGAGCGCGCCGACGCCGAGGCCGCGGCGCGGCTTGCCGGCATCCAGGCCCACCCCCATGTCCGGGCGATCCTCGATCGCATGCCGGGCGCCGTTATCGTCGACGTGAGGCCGCGCGCGCAGGCGGCGGACGCCGAGCTTGACGCGGCGGAAAGCGACGCCCTACCTGCGGTCGAAGACGACGACGAGTTCTGACGCGGAAGGAGCGCCTATGCGCGACCTCATGGGTATGATGGCGAAGGCCAAGGAGCTCCAGCAGAAGATGCAGGACGCCCAGGCCGAACTCGAGCGCATCGAGGTCGAGGGCGCATCCGGTGGCGGCGCAGTGCGCGTGACGCTCTCAGCCAAGGGCGACCTGCGGAGCGTGAAGATCGACCCGAGCCTGCTGAAGCCCGAAGAGGCTGAGATCCTCGAAGACCTTCTGGTGGCGGCCCACGCGGACGCGCGCGGCAAGGCCGAAGCCGCCGCGCAGGAAAAGATGCAGGGCCTCACCGCCGGCCTGCCGATCCCGCCCGGGATGAAACTGTTCTGAGTTTTCTGTACCTCCCGGCCGTTGCGGGACGGACGAGCCCCTCACCCTGATGTCCCGCACCGCCGCCGGCCCCGAGATCGAGCGCCTGATCCAGCTCCTGGGCAAGCTGCCGGGCCTTGGCCCGCGTTCAGCCCGCCGGGCGGCGCTGCACCTGCTCACCCGCAAGGACAAGCTGCTTGAGCCGCTGTCGGACGCGATGCGGCTCGCATGCGAGCGCGTCACGACCTGTTCGGTCTGCGGAAACGTCGACACCCAGGATCCCTGCGCGATCTGCCGTGATCCGCGCCGCGACGGCGCGACCATCGTGGTCGTCGAGGACGTGTCCGACCTCTGGGCGCTCGAGCGCTCGGGCGCGGTGTCGGCGCGCTATCACGTGCTCGGCGGCACGCTGTCGCCGCTTGACGGCCGAGGCCCGGAGGATCTGAACCTCGCGACGCTCGCCGATCGCGCCGGGGCCGCGGAGGTGCGCGAGGTGATTCTCGCGGTGAACGCCACGGTCGAGGGACAGACCACCGCCCACTACGTCACCGATCTGCTCGCCGACGCCGACGTGAAAGTGACCCGGCTCGCCCACGGCGTGCCAGTCGGCGGAGAGCTGGACTATCTCGACGACGGCACGCTTGCGGCGGCGATCCGGAGCCGTACGACGTTCTGAGGCCGCGCCTACTCCGCCGCCTCGCGGCGCAGCGGGTTCGGCAGCGTCTCGGCCGCCGGCGCGACGCCGAGCTCCATCTGCTCAAGCCGGGCCCCGCGCCGGGAAATCTTTTCGGCCGAGATCGCGATCTGGTCGAGATCGCTGACGGTCTGGCCAAAATGCGCCTTCAGCTTCTCGACCCGCTCGCCGATGCGCCGGACGTCGTCGAGAAGCCGGCCGACCTCCGCCTGCAGCAGATGGGCTTGGTCGCGCATCGCGGCGTCGCGCGTCAGCCCCTGCACGACCTGAACGGCCAGCATCAGCAGCGAGGGAGACACGATCAGCACACGCGCCCGGTGGGCGCGCGCCACCACATCCTCGAAGCGCTCGGCGAGCTCGGCGTGGATCTGCTCCGACGGCACGAACAGCAGCGCGACGTCCTGGGTCTCCCCCGGCAGCAGATATTTGGCGGCGACGTCCGCGACATGCTTGCCGACGTCGCCGCGCACCCGCGCCTCAGCGGCCTTCTGGGCGTCCGCCCCGTCGGCCGCGCGCAGCCTTTCGAAACCTTCGAGCGGGAACTTCGCGTCGATCACGAGCGGACGGTCGTCTCCGGGCAGCCGGATCAGCGCGTCAGGCCTGACGCCCGTCGAGAGCTGCGCCTGGAAGGCGCAGGCTGAGGGCGGCAGCGCATCCTTGAGAATGGCCTCCATACGGCCCTGCCCGAACGCGCCGCGGGCCGGCTTGTTGGCGAGGATCGCCTTGAGGTCCGTCACCTGACCGGCGAGCGCGCCGATGCTCGCGCCTGCGGCGTCGATCACCGCGAGCCGCGCCTCGAGCCGCGCGAGCTGTTCGGCGGTCGCCTGCCCGTTCGCCGCCAAGCCGTCGCCGACCCGCGCGCCGACGGCGTCGAGCCGCTCCGCCACGCCGCGCGCGAGGTCGGCCTGCCGCGCGCCGAGCGCGGAAGCGAACGCCTGCAGCCGCCCCACCGCCTCGGACTGCATCCGCTCGACGGCGGCGAGCCGGCGATCGGCCTCCTCGGCGCGGAACGCAGCCTCGCGGGCCTCGGCCCGCCGAGCGGCTCCGGCGCGCAACAGCGTGATCAGCAGCAGGCACAAGGCGGCCACCGCAGCGGCGCCAAGCCCCGCCAGCGCTTCGCCGGAGGTCACGGCGCGGCCACCGAGGACAAAGAGGACCTGATCAGTCATGGCAGTCCTTGTAAGCAGAACAAATAATGAACATGTTGACGTACAGGACGCAAGGTCCTATCGGCGGTCTCTGACCTTCCGCACGCACCTATGTTGAGACATGGCAGTCGCGCCGCTCGTTTATCTGCCCGACCCGAAGCTCAGGCTCGTGAGCGCCCCCGTGGCGCAAAGCGACGCCGAGGTGAAGGCGCTCGTCCAATCGATGTTCGACACGATGTACGATTCGGCCGGCATCGGGCTCGCGGCGATCCAGATCGGCGTGCAGAAGCGCGTCGTGACGATTGATCTCGCCGGGCAGGACGAGGAGCCGCAGCCGCTCGTGCTGATCAACCCGGAGATCGTCGAAGCCTCGACGGAGCGCCAGGTCTACGACGAGGGCTGTCTCTCCATTCCGGAGTATTTCGAGGAGGTGGAGCGGCCGGCCCGGGTGACGGTGCGCTATCTCGACCTCGAGGCGCGGCCGCAGGAACTTCAGGCCGACGGCCTGCTCGCGGTGTGCGTCCAGCATGAGATCGACCATCTGAACGGCGTGCTGTTCATCGACTACATCTCGCGCCTCAAGCGCGACCGCGTGACGCGCAAGTTCGAGAAGGCGCGGGCGTTGGGCGAACTGCCGTCGTTCCCGAAGCGGGAGCGCGATCGGCGCGAGCCAGAGCCGGTCGCGTCCTGAGCGGGGCCTTGCGAGCGGGCGCGGTGGAATGACGCTGCGGCTCGTCTTCATGGGCACGCCGGACTTCGCCGTGCCGACGCTTTCGGAACTCGTGGGTCAGGGCCATGAGATCGCCGCGGTCTATACGCGCGCGCCGAAGGCGGCGGGTCGTCGCGGCATGGATCTGACCAAGACGCCGGTTCATCGCTTCGCCGAGAGCCTCAATCTTCCCGTCTACACGCCGCGAACGCTGCGCGACCCGCAGACGCTCGAAGCGTTCGCCGCGCATGAGGCGGACGCCGCGGTGGTGGTCGCCTACGGGCTGCTCCTGCCGAAGGCGGCGCTGGACGCGCCCCGGCTCGGCTGCCTCAACCTGCACGCCTCCCTGCTGCCGCGCTGGCGCGGCGCGGCGCCGATCCAGCGCGCGGTGATGGCCGGCGACGCAGAGACGGGCGTCATGGTCATGCGGATGGAGGAAGGGCTCGACACCGGACCGGTCGCGGCTGCCGAGCGCGTCGCGATTGGTCCGGACGAAACGGCCGGCGAACTGCACGACCGGCTCCGCGCGCTTGGCGCCGACCTGATGGGTCGCGCGATCGGCGGGCTGGAGCGCGGCAGCCTCGTCTTCCGGCCGCAGGGCCAGGACGGCGTCACCTATGCGGCCAAGATCGACAAGACCGAGGCGCGCATCGACTGGAGCCGCCCGGCCGCCATCGTGCACAATCAGATACGCGGGCTGTCGCCCTTTCCGGGCGCGTGGTTCGAACTCGCCGGTCCCCGTGGCCCGGAGCGCGTCAAGGTCCTCCGCTCGACCCGCGCCGAAGGCGCAGGCGCGCCGGGCGACCTCATCGACGACCGGCTGACGGTCGCCTGCGGGGAGGGCGCGGTGCGGCTTCTGCTGCTGCAGCGCGCCGGCAAGGCCCCGGTCGACGCGGGCGCCTTCCTGAACGGCGCCCGGCTCGATGCAGGCGTGCGGCTCGGCTGACGCGCGATGCCACGCTACCGCTTGATCGTCGAGTATGACGGCCGGCCCTTCGTCGGTTGGCAGCGCCAGGCGAACGGCTCGTCCGTGCAGGGGGCCCTCGAGACCGCGATCGCCGCGTTCACGGGGGAGTCTGTAAGCGTCAAGGGCGCCGGGCGCACCGACGCCGGCGTTCATGCTTCCGGGCAGGTGGCGCATGTCGACCTGTCACGCAGGGTCCGGCCGGACGTGCTGCGCGACGCCACGAACGCGCATCTGCGACCGCAGCCGGCGGCCGTCTTGGAGGCGTCAGAGGTCTCGGAGGCGTTTGACGCCCGATTCTCGGCGATCCGCCGGCACTACGTCTATCGAATCGTCGACCGGCGGCCCCCGCTGACGCTCGATCTCGGTCGCGCCTGGCGCGTTCCCAAGCCGCTCGACGTCGCGGCGATGGACGCGGCCGCAAAGCGGCTTCTCGGCAGGCACGATTTCACCACGTTCCGCTCCGCAGCCTGCCAGGCCTCGAGTCCGATGCGCACGCTCGACCGCCTCGACGTCGAGCGCTCAGGGAATGCGGTTTTGATCAGCACGAACGCGCGTTCGTTCCTGCACAATCAGGTGCGGTCCATGGCGGGTTCGCTCGTCCAGGTCGGCCTCGGTCGATGGACCGCAGACGAGCTGGCGGCCGCGCTCGCTCGGGCGGATCGGACCGCCTGCGGCCCGGTCGCGCCGCCCGACGGGCTAACGCTCGTGCAGGTGGATTACCCGGCGGATCATCCGGACGCCGGCCAGGGCCCCGCGGCCTAGCGCGCCTTCGCCGTCGGTCGGCATTCGGCGTTGATCTTGTCGAGGGCAGCCGAAATGCCCGCGAGCGAATAGCTCTGCGTCGCCGGCCGGCCACGCGCCGGAACCGCTTTGACCGTCATGTCCTTGCGGCCCTCTCGCATCGCGTTCACCAGCGCCTGCTGCTCCTCGTTGGAGCTCATGAAGGCGCCGTCGCCCCGCACGAACAGCGTAAACTTGGCGTCGTCGACACCGAGCTCGACCTGGCTTTCCGGCTTGAGGGCGAAGCCCGGCATCACGCTGACCTCGTTGACGACGCCGTCCTGGGGCCTGTTGGAGATGAAGAAGTACGCGCCGGCAGGCGGATTGGCGGAGCGTCGCCGGCCCTTTTCGGGCGTGGCGAGCGCGTAGCAGACCTTGCCGCCTTTCACCGGGGCCGCATAAGCGTTCCAGTCCTTGAATTCACCCAGCTGGCTGGGCTGCACGCCCGCCGGCGCGCCTTGAGCCAGCGCGCCGTCGCTCCCGCAAACGGCGAGGCCAGCAGCGAACAGGAGAGCAAGGCGGAGGCGGTCGGTCATGGCGTCGCTTTCGGTTCAGGCGCGCGGCTCTCAGGCCGCCTCGCGTCGAAGAGTGGGCGCGTCGCGAAGGCGCATCTGGGGCGGAGGCCGTATGTCGCGCATGAGATTACGTCGAAAAGTTTAGAAAATTCGACCATGCGACACAGGTTAGCCTCAGCGAGGAGGTCGTGCTTTAGTGCGGCTCGGCGCAGAACGTCCAGCCGCTGGCCGGCAGGTGTCGCGAAACAGTGATGTCGTCAGACCGCTCCTCCGAAATGGCGCTGCTCGTCGCCCGGGTCGCAGAGATCCGGGATCGCGACGCTTTCGCGGCGCTGTTCGACCATTATGCGCCGCGGCTCGCCGTCTATCTCCGCCGGCTGGGCGCCGACCCTTCGACCGCCGAGGAGATTGCGCAGGACGCGATGCTCGTGCTCTGGCGGAAGGCCGATCTGTTCGATCCCGCAAAGTCGTCCGTAGGCACCTGGCTCTACCGGATCGCACGCAACCGGCGCATCGATCTGCTTCGGCGCGGACGGGGCGCAAGCCTCGATCTCGACCAGGTGGTCGCCATGGTCGACGACGCTCCGCGGCCGGACGAATCGCTCGGGGCGCGGGAGAGGGAAGATTTCGTCCGCCGCGCCATGGGCGTCCTGCCGCCGGAGCAGAGCTCGCTCGTCAGGCTCGCCTTCTACGAGGGTCGGTCGCACAGCGAAATCGCCGCCGTCACCGGTCTGCCGCTCGGCACCGTGAAGTCCCGCATCCGCCTCGCCTTCGGGCGGCTGCGCCGGAAGCTCGAGTCCGACGGCGTCCTGGACGCCACCTGAGGATCCCCTGTGAAAGCCGTGTCATGCGTCGAGCTCGGACCGCCCGAGCGCCTGCAACTCGTCGACCTGCCGGACCCGGAGCCCGGGCATGACGAGGTGGTCATCGACGTCGCCTATGCGGCTCTGAACTTCTTCGACACGCTGATCATCCAGGGCAAGTACCAGACCCGCCCGACCTTGCCGTTCTCACCCGGGGGCGAAGTCTCCGGCTGGATCTCCGCGGTCGGCTCGAGGGTCGAGGGATTGACGATCGGCGATCGGGTCGCCGGGTATCTCGGGTATGGCGGCTGCCGGGAGAAGGTGGTGGCGCGCCCGGAAGCGCTGACCCTGGTGCCGGAAGAGCTCGATCTCGACCGCGCCGCCGGGCTCATCATCGCCTACGGCACCACGCTGCACGCGCTCGCCGACCGGGGCGAACTCCGACCGGGCGAAACGCTGGCCGTGCTGGGGGCCAGCGGCGGCGTCGGACTGGCGGCTGTGGAGATCGGCAAGCTTCTCGGCGCGCGCGTCATCGCCTGCGCGTCATCCGCTGACCGGCTCGCCTTTGCCCGTGAGCGCGGCGCGGACGAGACGATCGACTATTCGTGCGAGGATCTGAAGGACCGGCTGAAGGAGCTCACCGGCGGCGCGGGCGTGGACGTGGTCTACGATCCGGTCGGCGGGGCGTTCACAGAGCAGGCGGTTCGGGCGCTCGCCTGGCGTGGACGGCTGCTGGTGATCGGGTTCGCGGCCGGCGACATTCCAAAGTTGCCGCTCAACCTGCCGATGCTGAAGGGCGCCGACATCCGCGGCGTGTTCTGGAGCGAGCACGCCCGGCGTGAGCCGCAGGCGCATGCGGCGGAGCTCGCGCGGCTGTTCGACTGGGCGGTGGACGACCAGATCTCCGCGCATGTCGACGCCGTGCTGCCGCTCGCCGAGACGCCGGAAGCGATCGCCCGCCTCGCCCGCCGGGAGGCCCGCGGCAAGATCCTGGTCAGGCCCTGAGCGTCTACTTCCCGAGCGCCGCGTCGATCAGCTTCAGCCCCTCCGCGCTCGCCCACTCGGCGGGGCCCGGCAGATAGCCGATCTCGCAGCCGGTCCGGTCCAGGATCAGCGTCGTGGGCAGGCCGCTGCCGCGCCCGACCGACTTCATCGCCTGAAGCATCTTGCCGGAGGGATCGGCGTAGAGCGGCAGGTTCTGCGCGCCGATCTCCTTGAGGAAAGCCTTCGGCTTGTCCGTCGAGCCGAGATCGAGCGAAACCGGCACGACTGCGAAGTCGGCGCCGCCCCTCTGCTTCTCGAGCGCGTCGAGCGCCGGCATCTCGCGCCGGCAGGGCGCGCACCAGGTCGCCCACAGGTTCAGCAGCACGATTTTGCCGCGGAACCGCTCAAGACCGAGATCGGCGCCGTTCGCGTCCTTGAAGGAGACGGCGGGAAGCGCGCGCGGCGCGGCGGGCGTGACGACTCCCGCAAGCTCGCCGACCGCAGCGGCGTTGATCGCCGCGAGCGTCTCAGGCCGCGCTTCGCAGGCCGCGGCCTTGTCCCGGCCCCCGATCCCGTATAGGGCGAGCGCGCCCGCTCCAAGAGCGAGAACGACGGCGACGACGCCCCATCGGGCGTAGGCGCGGCGCGGCCGGGCCGACGGTTCGGACATGGACTTCAACCTCGATCGGCGCGGCGCCGGAGCCGGCCAGGAACGCGACAGACGATGAGCAACGCGATGTGGGGCGGCCGTTTCGCCGAGGGGCCGGACGCGGTCCTCGAGGCGATCAACGCGTCGATCGATTTCGACCGCCGCTTCTACGCCCAGGACATCCGCGGCTCAAAGGCCCACGTCGCCATGCTGGCCGCGACAGGCGTCGTCACGCAGGAAGACGCCGCCGCGATCGCCGAGGGTCTGGACCAGGTGCTCGCCGAGATCGAGAGCGGCCGCTTCACCTTCTCGCGAGCCCTCGAAGACATCCATATGAACGTCGAGAGCCGGCTCGCCGAGATCGTCGGGCCGGCCGCCGGGCGGCTGCACACCGCGCGCTCGCGCAACGACCAGGTCGCGACCGACTTCCGCCTGTTCGTCCGCGACGCCCTGGACGCGCTCGGCGCCTCGCTGCTGCGGCTGCAGCAGGCGCTGGTGGAGAAGGCGGAGGCGCACGCCGGCGACGTCATGCCGGGCTTCACCCACCTGCAGAGCGCGCAGCCGGTCACCTTCGGCCATCATCTGCTCGCCTATGTGGAGATGATCGGTCGTGATCGCGGCCGGCTCGCGGACGCCCGCAAGCGCCTCAACGAGTCGCCCCTCGGCTCCGCCGCGCTCGCCGGCACCTCCTTTCCGATCGATCGGGAGATGACCGCGAAGGCGCTTGGCTTCGACCGGCCGACGGCGAACTCCCTCGACGCCGTGGCCGACCGCGACTTCGCGCTCGAGACGCTGGCGGCGGCCTCGATCTGCGCCGGCCACCTGTCGCGTTTCGCGGAGGAGATCGTGCTCTGGTCGACGCCGCAGTTCGGTTTCGTGCGGCTTTCGGACCGGTTCTCGACCGGTTCCTCGATCATGCCGCAGAAGCGCAACCCGGACGCGGCCGAGCTGGTGCGCGGCAAGTCCGGCCGCGTCGTCGGCGCGCTCGTCGGGCTGCTCACGGTGATGAAGGGACTGCCGCTCGCCTATTCGAAGGACATGCAGGAGGACAAGGAGGGCCTGTTCGACGCGCTCGACACGCTCGACCTCTGCATCGCGGCGACCGCCGGCATGGTGACGGACATGACGCCCGACGTGGCCGCCATGCGGCGCGCAGCGGGGGCCGGCTACGCCACTGCGACCGACCTTGCCGACTGGCTGGTGCGGGCGCTCGGCATGCCGTTCCGCGAGGCGCATCACGTCACCGGCCGGGTCGTCGCGGCGGCCGCCGAGCGCAAGGTCGCGCTCGAGAAGCTGCCGCTCTCGGTCATGCAGGAGATCGAGCCGCGGATCACCGACGAGGTGTTCGGCGTGCTTGGCGTGAAGAATTCGGTCCGCAGCCGCACCAGCTATGGCGGCACGGCGCCCGCCAATGTCCGTCGGCAGGCGGCGCGCTGGCGCCGGACGCTTGCGAAACAGCTTTCTGCGCTGGAAAAGAAGGCGTAGCTCTCGGGCGTCGAAGGCCGCACGAAGTGCGTTAGGGGGAAAGTCGTGTCGAGCCGCACCATCGCCGTCGCCGCACTGCTCGCCGTCGCCATGGCGCTTTCCGCGTGCGGCAAGAAGGGCGATCCGGAATTCCCCCCCGGCACCCAGTTCGAGACCGTGCCCAACTCTCAAGGCAAGCCCGACAAGCGTCCGAAGAAGCCGCAGCGGCCCTTCGCGCTCGACGGCCTGCTGAACTGATCGCCGCGACGGTCCATCCGACATGCACCATTTCGACTACCGCGACGGCGCCCTGTGGGCCGAAGGCGTGCCGCTCGAGCGCATCGCCGCCGAGGCCGGCACGCCGACTTACGTCTATTCGACCGCGACGCTGACCCGGCACGTCCGGGTGTTCGCCGAAGCCTTCGCAGGCGTCGACCATCTCGTCTGCTACGCCGTGAAGGCGAACTCGAACCAGGCGGTGCTGGCGACGATCGCGCGGCTCGGCGCGGGCATGGACGTGGTCTCGGGCGGCGAACTGGCGCGAGCGCTCCACGCCGGCGCGCCCGCAGACCGGATCACCTTCTCGGGCGTCGGCAAGACCGCTGAGGAACTCGCGGCCGCGCTCGAAGCCGGCATTCTCTGCTTCAACGTCGAGAGCGAACCCGAGCTGCGGCTGCTGTCACAGATCGCGGAGCAGAAGGGGCTCAGGGCGCCGGTCGCGCTTCGGGTGAATCCGGACGTGGACGCCAAGAGCCACGCTAAGATCTCGACCGGTTCGGCGGAGACCAAGTTCGGGATTCCGCTCGACGCCGCCCGCCGGGTCTACGCCGAGGCCGCAGCCATGCCGGGCGTCGCGATCGCCGGCGTCGACATGCACATCGGCAGCCAGATCACCGACCTCGACCCGTTCGAGCGCGCAATTGCGCGGCTCGTCGACTTCGTGGGCGAGCTCCGCGCCGACGGGCACGCGATCCACCACGTCGATCTCGGCGGCGGCCTCGGCATTCCGTACCGGCTCAGCAACGAGCCGCCGCCGCTCCCGGCGGCTTACGCCGAGATGGTGAAGCGGCTCACGGCCGGCATCGACGCCAGGCTGATCTTCGAGCCGGGGCGGCTGATCGTCGGAAACGCCGGCATCCTGCTCACCCGCGTCATCTATGTGAAGCAAGGCGCACAGAAGACCTTCGTGATCGTCGACGCCGGCATGAACGATCTGATCCGGCCGACGCTTTATGAGGCGCATCACGAGATCTGGCCGGTGACGCAGCCGGCGCCTGACGCGCCGCGGGCGCGCGTGGACGTGGTCGGGCCGGTCTGCGAAACGGGCGACTATCTTGCGCTCGACCGCGAGATGCCGCTGCCGAAGCCCGGCGACCTGCTGGCGGTGATGACCGCCGGAGCCTACGGGGCGGTCCAGGCGTCGACCTACAATTCGCGCCCGCTGGTGGCCGAGACGCTGGTTGATGGCCCGCATTACGCGGTGATACGGCCGCGGCCCTCCATCGAGGATCTGATCGCACTGGACCGCGTCCCGGACTGGCTAGCCTGATCCGGAACGCCATCGGTGCTGGCCCGTCCTGCGGTCCATGATAACATCGTTGCCGGGGCGTTCTCGGCGGGGGCCGGAGACCGGCGGATTGGCGATCGAAGAGCGCGGCGCGCCGCGTGAATCCCGACTGGAGGCGCTCGTCCGGAGGGCGCGTCTTGCGCTGCTCTGGGAGAGCGCCTGGCCGTGGCTCGCCGCGGCGCTCGCCGTGGTGCTGCTGTTTCTCACAGTCTCCTGGCTCGGCGTGTGGGATGCGCTGCCGCCGCTCGGCCGCATGGCGGGCGTTGCGCTGTTCGCGCTGGGCATCGCCGCCGCGCTCGCGCCGCTCGTCAGAGCCGCGGCGCCTGATCGCCGAGCGGCGCTCAACAGGGTCGACCGCGAGAGCGGCGTCGCCCATCGGCCGGCCACCAGCCTCGACGACTCGCTCTCCGGGGCCGGCGAAGACCCGCTCACGCGCGCTCTCTGGCGCGCTCACCAGCAGAGGAACGCGGAGGAGGCCGACCGTCTGCGGGTCGGCGCGCCGGCTCCGCGGCTTGCGGCGCGCGATCCTTACGCGCTGCGCTTCCTTCTCGGCCTTGTCGCGGTCGCGGCGTTCGCTTGCGCGGGCTCCGACCGTGGCGATCGAGTGCTCGCGGCGTTCGACTGGCGGAGCCCGGCGGCGGACGTCGTGCCGGTGCGGATCGACGCCTGGCTGGCGCCGCCAGCCTATACCGGGCGTCCGCCGATCTTCCTGACCGCGCGGCAGGGCGCGAAGGACGAGCCGGCCGCAGAGGCGGCTCCCGGGGAGATCGAGACGATCCGCGCGCCGCAGAATTCGGTCATCGTGGTGCGAGCCGCGGGCGGGACCGCCGAAATCGCGGCGAGCGGCGGCGCCGAACCGGTTGAATCTCAGGAGAAGCAACCTGAGGGCGTCACGGAGCGGCGGTTCAGGCTGGGCGGCGAAGCCGAGTTGAAGATCGCCGCGGCGGGCGCGCCCGATCGGGTTTGGCGGTTCGCGGCGATCCCCGATGCGCCGCCGGCGATCAAGCTCGCAGGCGCGCCCGAACTGAACGCGCGCGGAAGCGCGACGATCGCCTACGAGGTGAGGGACGACTATGGCGTCGCCGCCGCCGAGGCCCGGTTCGAACTGAAGCGGGAGCCGCCGAAGCCCCATGGGAGGGCCTCCGGGGAGGACACGGCGCCCACGCCTGCGGCGCGGCCGCTCTACGAGGCGCCCCGGGTCGCGCTGGCGCTGCCCCGCGCCAAGGCGCGCGAGGGCCGCGCGGAGACGCCGCTCGACGTCATGGAGCATCCTTTCGCCGGCGCCGAGGCGACCATGACGCTCTACGCCCGGGACGAGGCCGGGCAGGAAGGCAAGAGCCAGTCGCTCCAGATCCGGCTGCCAGCGCGGAGCTTCAAGAAGCCGCTGGCGCGCGCGCTGGTCGAGCAGCGCCGGATCCTGGCGTCCGACGCCAACGCCAAGCCCAACGTGCTGCAGGCGCTGCGTGCGCTGATGATGTTTCCCGAAGAGTTCACGCCGCAGGCGGCGGTCTATCTGGGCCTGACCACCGCGTACCGCCGGCTCGAGAACGCCCTGAGCGACGACGAACTGCGCGGCGCGGCCGATTACCTCTGGGAGATCGCGCTGCGCATCGAGGACGGCGACCTGCCCGACGCCGAGCGCGAGCTTCGCGCCGCGCAGGAGGCGCTGCGCAAGGCGCTCGAGAACAACGCCTCCGAGCAGGAGATCCAGAAGCTCACCCAGGATCTCCGGCAGGCGCTCGAAAAGTTCATGCGCGAGATGGCCCAACAGGCGCGGCAGCAGCCTCAGAGTCCGCCGCGCGACGGCCAGCGCGGCGCGCAGGAGGTCCGCCCGCAGGACCTCCGAAACATGATCGACCGCATGGAGAACCTCGCCAAGCAGGGCTCGCGTGACGCCGCCAAACAGGCGCTCGCGGAGCTGCGCAACATGCTCGAGAACCTCCAGAACGGGCAGCAGCAGTCGGATCCGAACGCGCAGGCGCAGCAGGAGCGTCTGGACAAGCTGCAGGATATGATCCGCGAGCAGAGCAAGCTGCGCGACAAGACCTTCCAGCAGTACCGGCGGAACCAGCAGACGGACCGAAACCTGCGCGGCCAGCCTCAACAGCGGCGGAAGGAGCAAGGTGAGGACGGCGAGCAGGCGATGCGCGAGCTCGCCGAACAGCAGAAGCGGCTTCGCCAGCAGCTCGACCAGATGACCAAGGAGATGCAGCAGGGCCAGCAGCAGGGCCAGGAGGGCGACGAGCAGCAAGGCCAGCGACAGGGCCAGCAGCAGGCTCCGGGTCAGCAGCCGGGGCAGGGAGAGGGCGAACAGCCGGGCTCCGACGCGCTGGGTCAGGCGGGGAAGAGCATGGGGCAGGCGCAGGGTTCGCTCGGCGAGGGCCAGACCGGTCAGGCGCTGGATCAGCAGCAACAGGCGCTGGAGAACATGCGCAAGGGCGCGCAGGCCATGGCGGAAGCCATGGACGGCGAGGGCCAGCAGCCGGGCCAGAAGGGCCGGCAAGGTCAGCAGCGGGCGCGGAACGGCGAAGAAGGCAATGGCGACGACGATCCGCTCGGCCGCCCGTCGCGACGCCGCGAGAGCGATGGTCAGACCACCAAGGTTCCGGGCGAGATCGACGCCCAGCGGGCGCGGCGCGTGCTGGACGAGCTGCGCCGCCGGCTTGGCGACACTGACCGCTCACGCGAGGAGCTCGACTATCTGGAGCGGCTGCTGGCGCCCTGAGACGTCACTCCCCGACCGCAACGCCCTCGCGCCGCGGATCGGCGGCGGCCTCGAGCCCGTCCGGCGTGATCACGATCGCCTGGAGCCCGGAGGTCAGATCGGTGAGCCGCGTTTCGTAGCCGAGGTCACGCAGCGGTGCCGCCAGGGCTTCGGCGGCCGTGCCCCGTTCGAGCTCGAACGGCCCGTTCCGGTTCAGCATGTTCGGCAGCGCGATGGCGCTCGCGACATCCATGCGCCAGTCGAGATGTGCGACGAGAGCCTTCACCACGAAGCCGATGATCTGACTGCCCCCCGGCGAGCCGATCGCGAGCGTCGGGCGGCCGTCCTTCAGCACGATCGTGGGCGCCATCGAGGAGCGCGGCCGCTTGCCCGGCTCGACGCGGTTTGCGACCGGGCGACCCTCCCGCTCGGCCAGAAAAGAGAAATCGGTCAGCTCGTTGTTGAGCAGAAAACCGTGCGTCATGAGCCGTGAGCCAAAGCCGGCCTCGATGGTCGTCGTCATCGAAACGACGTTCCCCTCCGCATCCACGATCGACAGATGGCTCGTTCCGGGAAATTCGATCGCGGCGTCAGGCGTGAAGTTTTCCGCGCGCGTGCCCTTGGGCGAGCCGGCCTCGACGCTAGGCAGGGCGCGTGCGCCGCTCAGCAGCCGGCTCCGCTCCTGAAGGTAGTCGCGCGCCAGCAGCCCCGCCGTTGGCTGAGGGATGAAGGCGGGGTCGGCGAGGTAACGGTCCCGATCGGCGAAGGCGAGGCGAGAGGCGTCGCCGATCAGCCGCCAGGCCTTCGGGCTGTTCGGGCCAAGCGCCGCAAGGTCGGTCGGCTCGAGAAGACCGAGGATTTCGGCGAGCGCCACGCCTCCGGAGGAGGGCGGCCCCATTCCGCAGACCTGATAGCCCCGGTAGCCGCCGCAGACCGCAGGCCGCTCGATCGCCTGGTAGCCGGCGAGATCCTCGGCCGCCAAGCCTCCGGGGTTCGGCGCGTTGCGGACGGTCGACACGATGTCGGCCGCGATCGCGCCCTTGTAGAAGGCGTCCGCTCCGTCGTCGCGAAGCGTCCGCAGCGTCTCCGCATAAGCGGGGTTTTTCAGCCGATCGCCGGCTCCGAGCGGTCTGCCCGCCGGCAGGAAGTAAGCGCGAGCAGCCGCGTTGCGGGTGAGACGCGGCGCATCGGCTGCGATCTGGGTCGCGAGCCGCGGCGAGACGTCAAAGCCCTCTTCGGCGAGCGCCAGCGCAGGGCCGAACAAGCGAGCCCACGAGAGCTTACCGAAGCGGCGATGGGCCGCTTCGAGCAATCGCGGCGTTCCGGGCGTCCCCACGGATCGGCCGCCGACCACCGCGTCCATAAAGGCGAGCGGCTCGCCGCGCTCGTCCTGAAACAGCGACGGCGTCGCAGCCGCGGGAGCGGTCTCCCTGCCGTCGAGCGTCGTCAGGTCCTTGCGCGCGGCGTCCCAGACGACCAAAAACGCGCCGCCGCCGAGACCTGACGATTGCGGCTCCACCAGGCCGAGCACGAGTTGCGCGGCGATCGCCGCGTCGACCGCGCTTCCGCCTGCGCGCAGCATCTCGGCCGCCGCGGCGGCCGCGTGCGGATTGGCGACCGCCGCCATCCAGCGGTGCGCGCGGACCAGCGGCTTGGGCGCAAAGCCGGTCGCGATCTCCGGCGCTGTGCGGGCCGGGGGCGGCGCCTCCTGCGCAAGCGCTCCCGTGACCGACAGCACGAGGGCCAGGGCAAGGATGTTCCGGCGCTGCATGGCGTCCTCTTTCCGCTCTCGCGATGATGGGCCGGCGCCGCGGCTCGGCAAGTCGGACGATGACTGTTAACCACATGTTAGGGTTAACGAATTATCACCGTCTGACTTGCTCGCGCGCTGAGACGGAGCCTGTTCATGCCGGTCGGCACCTCATTCCTGATCCGCGGCCTAGCCGCCGCGACCCTGGCGGTCGCCCTGAGCGGCTGCATGGCGGATCGGGACGTCACCGGTTCGATCATGAAGACGAGCGCGTCGCGCGAGGTCACGCCGGAGCAGCGCGAAGCGCGGTGGCGGCAGCTCGCTTCGTCCTACGGCGCGGCCTACCAGAAAGACCCGGGCGACGCGTCCACCGCCTACGGCTATGGCCTCGCATTGCGGGCGCTCGGGCAGAAGGCGCAGGCTCTCGCTGTGCTCGAATCCGCGAGCATCAAGCATCCCCAGCAGAAGCAGATTCTCGGGGCCTACGGTCGAGCGCTCGCGGACGTCGGTCGCCTCGACGACGCGATGGCGGTGCTGGAGCGCGCTCATACGCCCGACAGTCCCGACTGGCGCATCCTGAACGCTCAGGGCGCCATTCTGGACCAGCTCGGCCGCAGCGGCGATGCGCGCGGCTACTACGAGGCGGCGCTCAAGATCGCGCCGGGCGAACCGTCGGTCCTCTCCAATCTCGGCCTGTCCTACGCGCTCACGAAGGAACTTCCCAAGGCGGAGGCGGCGCTTCAGCAGGCGGCGGCGAGCCCGAAGGCGGGCGATGACGTCCGCGCCAATCTCGCGCTGGTCCTTAGCCTGAAGCGTCAGGACCCCACGACGATCGGCAAGACCGTCAAGGCGAAGCCGGCCGCCTGAGTCAGCTCGCGCCGAAGGTCGAAGCGCCGCCGTGAGCGGCGGACCACCGCGCGGGCTCGTTCAGGAAAGCCTCGACCTCGGCGAGCTTCGCCGCATCGATCTTTCCATCCTCCTTGGCGACCGCCAGCACGTCCCAGAAGGTCGCAAGCTCGTGGAACTTGACCCCGATCTGCTCCATCGTGGCGCGGCTCTCGGGGAAGATGCCGTAATGGAAGACCACGAAGGCGTGCTCGACCACCTGCCCCGCCTCGCGCAGCGCTTCGCAGAAGGCGACCTTTGAGCGCCCGTCGGTCGCGAGATCCTCGATCAGCAGCGTGCGAGCGCCTTCGGTGACCGCGCCTTCGATCCTGGCGTTGCGGCCAAAGCCCTTGGGCTTCTTCCGGACGTAGAGCATCGGAAGCATGAGCCGCTCCGCGATCCAGGCCGCGAACGGAATGCCCGCGGTCTCGCCGCCTGCGACCGCGTCGAGGCTCTCATACCCGACCTCCCGCAGGATGGTGGCGGCGGCGTCATCCATCAGCTGACGGCGCAGTCGGGGGTAGGAGATGAGCTTGCGGCAGTCGGTGTAGACAGGGCTTGCCCAGCCGGAGGTGAAGATGAAGGGCTCCTCGGGCCGCACGTGGATGGCGCCGACTTCGAGCATCATCCGGGCCACGCGGCGGCCGATGTCGTCTCGGGAGGGAAGCGCAGGCTCGTTCATGCGGCCGATCCGGTAAAAAGCGTCGTTCACGCGGCGTCTTTCTGCTTCTTCTCGACGAGCACGGACTCAAAGCCCTCGAACTGGGGATGGCCGGCGTACATCGGCTTGTTGTCGCCTGCGCTGCGGTGGGCGGCGCGGAACGCCTCCGATCGCGTCCAGGCTTCGAAGTCCGCGCGCGAACGCCAGATCGTGTGGCTGGCGTAGAGCACGGTGTCCTCGGCCTCCGGGCCCTTGAGGAGCGCGAACTCGACGAAACCCGGAACCTCGTTCAGGTGGCGGTCGCGATCGCGCCATACGGCTTCGAAAGCCTCGGCGTCCTTCGCGAACACCTTGAAGCGGTTCATAGCGACGAACATGGAGGCTCTCCCGAGACGTGGCGGCTCGCGCCACCTCTAGCGCGCCCGAGGCGGCGCGCAAAGGTTCGGCGGCGACGTCGCCGCCGCTCAGGTTTTATGATCGAGGCCTGAAGGCCAATGGCGGCCGCGAGGCCTACCGCCAGACATAGGCGAACTTCTCGAGCGTAATGTCGCCGAAATGCTCGACGCCGCGGGCGGCGAGCTTGCCGCCGAGCCTGGCGTAGAAGCCGCAGGCGGGGTCGTTGCCGGCCAGAGACCAGGCCGCCGCGCCGGAGAGCCCGCGCGCGGCGAGCTCGCTGCGGGCGGCCGAGAACAGCCGCCGTCCAAGGCCGAGGCCCTGATATTCCGGTTTGAGATAAAGCTCGTAGACCTCGCCGCCGACCGCGAGCGACGAGGCGCGGTTGCGGCCGGAGCTCGCATAGCCGACGGTCTCGCCGGCGAAGATCAGCAGGCTGACGCGGCTGCCGCGGCGAATCGCGCCTGACCACCATGACGGGCCGCGCCGCTCGATCATCCGCTCCAGCTCTCGGCCGGGGATCAGGCCGCGATAGGCGTTGCGCCAGGCCGAGTCGTGAACGCCGGCGATCGAAGCGGCGTCGTCAGCATGCGCAGGCCGGATCTCGATGGCGACTGTGCTCACCGGATGAGAGTAAGCCGCAGCTTCGCGTCCGGACAAGCACGGAAACGCTCCGGCCAACGCTTCTCGTCCGAAAGTGTGGACGCCGGCCGCGAAACGGCTGCATAGGGACGTAAATCCATTTGATCTGCGTTGTTTTCCGATGTGGCGCGCCACCATTCTCACGCTCTATCCCGAGATGTTTCCGGGCCCGCTCGGCCATGCGCTCGCCGGCCGCGCGCTCGACCGCGCCTGGCGGCTGGAGGCGCGCGACATCCGGGCGCATGCCCTCGACCGGCATGCGTCGGTGGACGACACGCCCGCGGGCGGCGGCCCCGGCATGGTGATGCGTGCGGATGTCCTCGCGGCCGCGATCGATGACGCTGAGCGGCAAACCGGCCCATGCCCCCGGATTCTCCTGACGCCTCGCGGGAGGCCGCTTGAACAGGCGCGGGTTCGCGAGCTTGCGGCCGGTCCGGGCGTGACGCTCGTCTGCGGGCGGTTCGAAGGCGTGGACCAGCGGGTGATCGAGGCGCGGGCGCTCGAGGAGGTGGCGGTCGGGGACGTCGTGCTGTCGGGAGGCGAGGCCGCCGCCCTGCTGCTGCTCGACGCCTGCGTGCGTCTGCTGCCGGGCGTGATGGGGGACGCCGCTTCCGGCGACGATGAGAGTTTCGAGGGCGGGCTGCTGGAGCATCCGCAATACACCCGGCCCCGCGAATTTGAAGGTCGATCAATCCCGCAGGAGCTTTTGAGCGGCGATCACGCCGCGGTCCGACGCTGGCGCCGGGCGGCCGCGCTGCGAGACACGCGCGCCCGCCGCCCCGATCTCTGGGCGAAATATGTCGCCGGGACCGTCGACAAACCCGCGCAAACCGAGTAATAGCCGCGCCACATCACGAGATCCTCAAAACTCTCGTGCGCCCCGCCATGCGGGTGACGCGGAGACCACGGCATGAACATTATCGAACAGCTCGATCGCGAGCAGATGCAGGCTGTCGCGGAGAAGCGGCAGATTCCGGAATTCGCGCCCGGCGACACCGTGACGGTCAACGTCAAGGTCAAGGAAGGCGAGCGCGTCCGCGTACAGGCCTATGAGGGCGTGGTGATCGCGCGCTCGGGCGGCGGCCTGAACGAGAGCTTCACCGTGCGCAAGATCTCGTATGGCGAAGGCGTGGAGCGTGTCTTCCCGCTCTATTCGCCGCTGATCGACAGCGTGAAGGTCGTCCGCCGCGGCAAGGTGCGGCGCGCCAAGCTCTATTATCTGCGCGAGCGCCGCGGCAAGTCGGCCCGCATCGTGGAGAAGCAGGACCGCAGCCAGAAGGCTCTGGCCTCGAAGAACAAGGGCGCGGCCGCAGCCGCCAAGTAACCTAGGCGCAGCCTACTGGTGCTTCCTCAAAGGGCGCGGCTTCGGCCGCGCCCTTTGGCGTTTCAGGCTGGCGTCAATCGCGGAGCGGCTCGGCGCGGCGCGCGAGGCCCGAGCTTCGCCCGGCGATCAGCCAATGGACCAGACCGCCGACCAGCCCGCAGAGCACGACCTCCGGCGCCGTAAAGATCGGGCCGTCGAACCCGCTCGGGCTCAGGGCCCACGGCAGGGTGGCGGTCACCGCGCCGGCGACCGCATGGTAGGCCCAGGAGCGGATCGAGAACATCTCCGCAATCAGCACTGCGACGATCGCCGGCGCCGCCATCAGCGGCGCGAGCAGGAAGAGCGCCGTCGCGGCGCTGACCGACATGTCGTAGCCGAGCAGGACGATCTCGTCCGGCAGCGCGCTGATGGGCGTCAGATCTTTGCTCGTCAGGAAGGCGAGCATCGCAAATCCGGCCAGAACGCCGCAGGCGAAGCCGAGGGGCGCGAGCAGAAGGCGGGCTGCGAGACGGGCGAGCATGAAATCAGAACGCCGGTCGCCCGGCTCCGTTGCGCGCCGCTCGCCAATCACTCGGCGGCGAGCGCTAAGCGCTCTTTCGCCCTGACGCGCTGCGTCTCGGATTTGAGCTGTCCGCATGCGGCCGAGATGTCCCGACCGCGCGGCGTGCGTACTGGACTTGCGTAGCCGGCGCGGAACACGATCTCGGAGAACCGCTCGATCGTCTCCCAGTCCGAGCACTCATAGGGGCTCGCCGGCCACGGATTGAACGGGATCAGGTTGATCTTCGCCGGAACGCCCTTGAGCAGCCGCACCAGTTCGCGCGCTTCTGCCGGGCTGTCGTTGATGCCCTTCAGCATCACGTATTCGAAGGTGATGCGGCGGGCGTTCGACGCCCCAGGGTAGCTCCGGCAGGCCTCGAGAAGCTCGGCGATGGGGTATTTGCGGTTGATCGGAACCAGCACGTCGCGGAGATCGTCCCGCACCGCGTGCAGCGAGATCGCGAGCTGGGCGCCGGTCTCCTCGCCGAGCCGACGCATCTCGGGCACGACGCCGGAGGTCGAAACGGTGATCTTGCGCCGACCGACTCCGAGACCCTCGCCGTCGGCCATCACCTCGATGGCGTCACGCACGGAATCGAGATTGTAGAGCGGCTCGCCCATTCCCATGAACACGATGTTTGTCACGAACCGGCCGCCGTCGCCCGGGACCATCGCGCCTTCCGGGGCTGCGCCGCCCGACCAGTCGCCGAGGCGGTCCCGCGCCAGCACAAGCTGGCCGACGATCTCGGCCGCGGTCAGGTTGCGAACAAGCGTCTGCGTGCCCGTGTGGCAGAAGCTGCAAGTCAGGGTGCAGCCGACTTGGCTCGAGACGCACAGCGTGCCGCGGCCCTCTTCGGGGATATAGACGGTCTCGATCTCGGCGGGCCGAGATCGCGGGCCCTGAGCAGGCAGCCGCAACAGCCATTTTCGTGTGCCGTCGACGGAGATCTGCTCAGAGACGATCTCGGGGCGGGCCAAGGTGAAGCGTTCGGCAAGCGCCGCGCGCAGATCCTTGGAGACGTTCGTCATGGCGTCGAAGGACGCGGCGCCGCGATTGTGCAGCCAATGGTTCAGCTGCGCCGAACGCATCTTCAGCTGGCGTTCCGGGACGCCGGCCTCAGCGAGCGCCTCGGCGAGCCGGACGCGGGTGAGCCCGACGAGCGAGGGATTCGCCGCGACCGGAGCCGCCGGCGCGGCGCCGGGTACTGATGCGCGAGAGGGAAGCTCGATCGTGGTCATCGGCTGCGGACGTCGTTCGGGTGGAGTGCGGAAGGCCGGCCTTTAGCACGAAGCCGCCTGCGAATCGACCGCCAGGCGCTCAGGCCCCGGCCGGCGCGAACGCCCTCAAGAAGGTGTCGACGGCGGAATCCACCACATAGGCGATCCGCTCCTTCGGCGGCGGCGCCTCGCCGCCAAGCAGGACCGGCATCGTCACCGCCGTGTGGCACATCGTGAGGAACTGCCAAGCCGCAAGCTCCGGATCGCGGCAGGTAAGCTCGCCCTGGGCGATCTTCGCCTCTATCCAGGTGGAAAGCCGCCTCACGCCGGCCCTGGGGCCGGCCTCGACGAACAGCCGCCCGATGTCGGGCTTTCGGTCCGCCGAGCCGATCACCATCCGGATGGTCGCGACATGGGTCGGCTCGATCATCGCGCCAGCGAAACTCAGGCCCAGACGCGTCAACGCCTCGCGGAGGTCGTGATTGTCCACGTCGAGCTCGAACAGCCGTTCGGCGGTCAGCGCGCACTGACACTTCACCAGGGCTGCGAACAGCTCCTCCTTGTTCTCGAAGTAGACGTAGAGCGTGCCCTTCGACACGCCGGCCGCTCGCGCGATCTCGCCCATGCTGGCCGCGTCAAAGCCCTGGGCCAGAAAGACCTGGCGGGCGCCGTCGACGATCTGGCGACGCTTGGCGCTGTCGAGCGCCGTGTCCAAAGAGCTTTCCGCAGAGTGCTGCTGCATGGTCCTGTCGTTGTTGAGTCCTGCCACGGCGGCGCGCGAATGGGCTCGGATGCTGGACCCTCGCTCACTGGAGCGGGCTGCGCAATCGGCGAAACGGGCAGGCATAGCGGCTAAATCCGATAGCTCGATCCTATTGACCGAACCGTTCGGTCATAAATAGGGAGCGTGGTCTCGCATGTCGAGCCTGCAGCTCCACCGGGGGTCAGCCCTGCGCTCCGCACAGCGCTGGGCGGAATTCATTTACCTTGTTGCCCGATGATCCAGCGCGACGTGAAGGCGAGGTGGATCGTGGCGAACAGAATGCTGGGCCTGGCGGTCGCGGTGGCCGCCCTGGCCGGAAGCGACCCGGTTTGGGCCGCCTCCGACGACGGCATTGGACGATTGATCGTCGGACAGGCGCAGCTGAGCGAGCCGGAAACGACCGGTTCGGTCGACGCCGGCGCGGCGCCCGCGGCGGCTCCGCTTGCGCCGGCGGCCGCTGCTGCGCCCGCTTCCCCGAGGCCTGCGGTCAGAGCGCCGCATGAGGCCGCCGAGGCCTATCCGATCGACCTCCTGATTTCGCTCGCCAACGATGCGGTCTTCACCCCAGACCCTTATCCGAAGGGCCGGCGCTCCGACCCTCGCATGATCAAGCTGCAGGTGCTGCTCGACCGCAACAACGCCTCGCCCGGCGTGATCGACGGACTGTTCGGCGACAATGTCGTCAAGGGCGTCATGGCTTTCGAGGAGATGGTCGGGCACAAGGTCGACGGTCAGCTCGACGCCGAACTCTGGGCGGCGCTCGAGAAGACCTCCGCGGAGCCGGTTCTGGTCTCCTACACGATCACGCCGGAGGACGTCGCCGGGCCGTTCATTCCCGAGATGCCGCAGGATTATGCGCTTCAGGCCGAACTGCCGGGGCTGGCGTATCGCGACGCGGCCGAGATGCTGGCCGAGCGCTTCCACATGGACGAGGCTTTTCTTCGCCGTCTCAATCCCGAAGTCAGCTTTGCCGAAGCCGGCGCGGAGATCGTGGTGGCGAATGTCGGGAAGCCCCTGAAGGCCAAAGTTGCGAACATCGTCGCCGACAAGGGCCGCAAGCAACTGCGCGGCTATGACGCCGCCGGGCGGCTTGTCGTCGCTTATCCGGCCACGATCGGCAGTTCTGACCTGCCGTCGCCGAGCGGCGTCCATGCCGTAAAGGCGATCGCGATCGATCCGGAATATTGGTACCGGCCAAAGGTCAACTTCGTTCAGGGTACGAACACCAAGGCGTTGCGCCTGCCGCCCGGTCCGAACGGCCCCGTCGGCGCGACGTGGGTCGGGCTGGATAAGCCGACCTATGGGCTGCACGGCACGCCCGAGCCCTCGAAAATCGACAAGACCAACAGCCACGGCTGCGTCCGGCTGACCAACTGGGACGCTCGTGAACTCGCAGGCCTGGTCCAGCCGGGCGTGCCGGTCGACTTCCAGGAGCCGGAGGGCGCTTCCGCGCCAGTCGTCGCTGAGCAGCCGGCTGTCAGCGACGCAGAGGCCGCTCCGTTGCCTGCCGAGCCTGTTCAACCGGAGTTCTCTCCGGAGCCCGCGCCCGCCCGTATTCCGCCGTTGCGAGATCGGCACGCGGACATCCGTTAGCTCAGGGGCGAACGGTCTCCGCTACGATGGAGGCCAATCGCCCAGGCTCAGCCACGGGGCTCGAACAGCGCGATCCGGCGCACACGAACGCCGCCGAGCCGCTGACCTGCGCCGCTCGCACCGGATGACGCTCCGGAAGCGCCTCTCCATCCGTGGCGCATCGGACGACCCGCTCCGTCCAAGGCAGCGCCAACGCTTCCTGATGGAGAGCCCGCGCCGCGTCGTCGTCGCCGACGATCACGATGGAAGCGAGCCGCATGCGCGCGTCGAGCGCGTTCAGAAGACCCGCATGGCCGACCGGGTTCTGGCCCATCCTGCCCATCAGGGCCGCGAGTTCTCCATCAAGCCGGCCGAGCCGGTCCTCGTCCGCGTCGAACGCCGCCAGGCGAAGCGCCGCGTTCAGCAGCAGCGCCGTACCGCTCGGCAGCGCCTCATCGACGGTGGCTTCCGGACGGATGACGAGCTGCGGCGCGTCGTCTGCGTCCATCGCGAAGCCAGGCCCATCAGGATTGCGGTGCCTCAGCCAGGCGGCTTCGATCCACCGGGCGGCGTGGTTGCGATACGACAGCTCGCCCGTCGCGCCAGCGAGCGCGAGCGCCGCCAGCGCCATCGCGCCGTAGTCCGTGGCAAAACCCGGATAAACCAGCCTCCCTTGCCGCCAGGCATGCCCGAGATGGTCGCCCCGCGTCATCCTGGAAACGACGGAATTAAAGGCGGAGCGGGCGAGCTCCAGGGCGTCAGGCCGGCGAAGCGCTGCGGCCGTCTCGGCGAGCGCCGCGATCATCAGCCCGTTACAATCGGCCAGCACCTTGTCATCGCGGCCCGGCCGGGTTCGGGTCTCCCGGTAGGCTAGCATCCGCGCCTTGACCTGCCGCAGCCTGGACTCATCCACCTCGACGGCCGCGGCCTTGCGGAGGCGGTTTGGAATGGACGCGCCCTCCCAGTTCCCGGCCGGAGAGATGTCGAGGATGTCGGCCGCGAACGCGGCGTCCTCCGGGCCGAGCGCCTGCTCCAGTTCCTCGCGGCGCCAGACGTAGAACCTGCCTTCGACGCCTTCGCTATCGGCGTCCAGGCTGGAGGCGAAGGCGCCCTCGACAAGCATCTCCCGCGCTAGCCAGTCGATGATGCCGTGCGCGGCGTCCAGCATCCCGGCGTCTCGGGCTGCGCTTCCGACATCGGCGAACAGCGGCAGGAGCTGCGCATTGTCGTAGAGCATTTTCTCGAAATGCGGGACCAGCCAGCGTTCGTCGACGGAGTAGCGCGCGAACCCGCCGCCGATGTGATCGTGAATGCCGCCCTTCGCCATCTGACGCAGGGTGAGCGCGGCAGGAGCGGCGAGCTCCACCCGCCCGGTTCGGCGGGCCGCCCGCAGCAGCAACTCCAGCGCGCCGGCCTGCGGAAATTTGGGCGCGCCCTGGAAGCCGCCGTTCTGCTGGTCGAACACGCCGGCGAGGCGCGAGGCGACGTCATCGAGCTCCGCCGGCCCGAACGAGCCTGGAGGCGTCGCCGCAGGCTTCAATCTGCCTACGATCGCGGCCCGGTTCTGCGCGACCTTCTCGGGCTCTCTGGCGTAAACTTCTGCGATCGTCCGCACCACGTCGGCGAAGGCCGGCCGTCCGTATTGCGCCTCCTTCGGGAAATAGGTGCCGCCCCAGAAGGGCTCCGCATCTGGCGTCAGGAACATGGTGAGCGGCCAGCCGCCCTGCTGTCCCAGCGCGTGCAGCGCCGCCATGTAGATCTGGTCGACGTCCGGCCGCTCCTCGCGATCGACCTTGATCGCGACCACATGCTCGTTCATCACCGCCGCGACGGCCTCGTCCTCGAAGCTTTCATGCGCCATGACATGGCACCAGTGACAGGCGGCGTAGCCGATCGACAGCAGGACCGGGCGGTTCAGCCGCCGGGCCTCCTCGAAGGCTTCCGGCGACCACTCCCACCAGTCGAGCGGGTTGTCGGCGTGCTGCAGCAGATAAGGGCTGGCCGAGCGGGCGAGGCGATTTGCCATGATGGATGCGACGCTCTTTCCTGATCGGGACAGTGAAGGTTCACCTAGGGCGGCCGAGCGGCGGGACACGATCATCGCGCTGTCGACCGCGCGTGGCCGGGCCGCGGTGGCGGTCATTCGTCTGTCGGGGCCGCAGGCAGGGCCGGCGCTGGATTTGCTGGCGGGGGCGCGCCCCGCGCCCCGCCGCGCCGCCTATCGGAGCTTTCGGCGGCCCTGCGATCACGAGATCCTCGACCGGGGCTTGGCGCTCTGGCTTCCGGGGCCCGCAAGCGCGACGGGCGAGGACGTGGCCGAGCTGCACATCCATGGCGGTCCGGCCGTGATCTCCGCCGTGCTGGACGCGGCGCTTGCTGTCCCGGGCGTCCGCATGGCCGAGGCCGGCGAGTTCACCCGGCGCGCTTTTCTCGCAGGCCGAATGGATCTCGCCGAGGTCGAGGGGCTCGCCGATCTTCTGGAGGCCGAGACCGAGGCGCAGCGCAGGCAGGCGCTGCGGCAGAGTTCCGGCGAGCTGTCCGCCCGGGTGGAGGCCTGGCGCGAGCGGCTCGTCGGCGCAATGGCGCAGATCGAGGCCGCCATCGACTTTTCCGACGAGGGCGATGTCCCGGATGGCCTGCGGGAGCGAGCGCGGGGAGAGATCGAAAGTCTCGCCGTAGACCTCGCCGCGGCGCTCGCCGATACACGGGCGGAGCGGCTGCGCGAGGGGTTTCGGGTTGCGATCGTTGGTCCGCCGAATGCAGGCAAGTCTTCGCTGCTCAACCTGCTTGCGCGGCGCGACGCCGCCATCGTCGCCGACATGCCGGGCACGACGCGGGACGTGATCGAGACGTATCTCGATCTTGGCGGCGTGCCGGTGATCGTCGTGGATACGGCCGGCCTCCGGGAGAGCTCCGACGCCGCGGAGCAGGAGGGCGTCCGCCGCTCCGCGGCGCAGGCCAGGACGGCCGACCTCGTCATCTGGCTGGAGGATGCAGCCGACCCCGTAGAACCGGCGGTCGAGGGCGCGGCCGGACTCTGGCGCGTCGCCAACAAGGCTGATCTGGCAGGCGCGGGGAGAGGTCGCGCGGATCACTTCATATCGGTGCGCTCGGGCGTCGGCGTGGAACGCCTCATCGCTGCGCTGACCGCAGCGGCGCAGGAGGGAACCAGCGGCGAGGCGGCCGGCCTGACGCGCGCCCGACACCGCGACGCGCTCCAGGCGGCCCTCGTCGCTCTCGACGCCTGCCGAAATGGATGGGACGCATTACCGGACGAGCTTGCTGCCGAACTCCTTCGCCAGGCGGCGGCGGAGCTTGGCCGCGTCACAGGCCGGGTTGGGGTCGAGGATGTGCTCGATCGGGTGTTCGCCACCTTCTGCATTGGGAAGTAGCGCCGCGTTTCACGTGAAACATTGCGACCCTTCGACGAACTCCCTAAAGCAGCCCCATGATCGAAATCGCTCCTGTCCCTGCAGCGCCGCGCTATGACGTTATCGTCGTGGGCGGCGGCCACGCCGGCTGCGAGGCCGCCGCCGCCGCGGCCCGGATGGGCGCGGCGACGGCGCTGGTCACGCACCGGATCGCGACCGTCGGCGCGATGTCCTGCAACCCGGCGATCGGAGGGCTCGGCAAGGGCCATCTGGTCCGCGAAGTCGATGCCCTCGACGGGCTGATGGGGCGCTGCGCCGACGCGGGCGGAATCCAGTTCCGCGTCCTCAACCGCAGCAAAGGCGCCGCGGTGCGCGGCCCGCGCGCACAGCAGGATCGGAAGCTCTATGCCGCCGCCGTCAGGCAGGCCTTGGCCGAGCAGACCAACCTCAACCTGATCGAGGGCGAGGTCGATGATCTCGACGTCCAGAACGGGGCAGTCGAAGGGGTCGTGCTGTCGGACGGGCGCCGGATAACGGCCGGCGCGGTGGTGCTCACGACCGGCACTTTCCTGTGCGGGCTGATCCACGTCGGCGAACAGACGATCCCCGCCGGCCGCGCCGGAGAGGCGCCGGCGCTCGGGCTCTCCAAACGCCTGCGGGCGTTCGAACTGCGGCTTGGCAGGCTGAAGACCGGAACGCCTCCCCGGCTCGACGGCCGCACCATCGACTTCTCGGAGCTTGAGGCCCAGCCGGGAGACGAGCCGCCGGAGCCGTTCTCGACGCTCACCTCCCGCATCGACCGCGCGCAGATAGCCTGCCACGTCACGCGAACCACATCCGAAACGCACGCACTGATCCGCGCCGATCTCGGCCGCTCGCCGCTCTATTCCGGTCGAATCGAAAGCCGGGGTCCTCGGTATTGCCCATCGATCGAGGACAAGGTGGTTCGGTTTGCGGACCGCGAGAGCCATCAGGTCTTCCTTGAGCCCGAGGGCTTGGACGATCCGACGATCTACCCGAATGGAATCTCGACCTCCTTGCCCGAGGCGACGCAGCTTGCGCTGGTCCGGAGCATGCCGGGTCTGGCGAAGGCCGAGATCGTGCGGCCCGGCTATGCGATCGAGTACGATTATGTCGACCCGCGAGAACTCAATCCGACGCTTGAGTTAAAACGCCTTCCCGGGCTGTTTCTCGCCGGGCAGATCAACGGCACGACCGGTTATGAGGAGGCTGCGGCGCAGGGCCTGTTGGCGGGCCTGAACGCCGCTCGGCGGGCGGGTGACGGCGACGGGGTCGTGCTCGCTCGCTCCGAAGCCTATCTGGGCGTAATGGTCGACGATCTGGTGACGCAGGGCGTCACCGAGCCGTACCGCATGTTCACCTCCCGCGCCGAGTACCGCCTGTCGCTGCGCGCCGACAACGCTGACCTGCGGCTTACGGCCAAGGGCGAGGCGTTTGGCTGCGTCGGCGCCAAGCGCGCGCAGGCGTTTCAAACCAAGGCCAGACGACTTGCGGAGGCGGAGGCGCTCGCGCGCTCGCTCAGCCTCACGCCCAACGAGGCTCGGATAGCCGGCGTCGCCGTGAACCAGGATGGTCGCCGTCGAACCGCCTATGAGCTGCTTTCGCTGCCCGGCTTCGGCCGGGAGGACCTCCGGCGGATATGGCCGAGCTTTGGGGCCGTCAACGAGGTCACCCTTGCCCAGCTGGAAATCGACGCGGGCTACGCCGTGTATCTCGACCGCCAGCACGCCGACATTCAGCGCCAGCGCGCGGAGGAGGAGGCCGCTCTGCCGGCGGACATCGATTATCGGGCCATCCCCGGACTTTCCTCCGAGCTCCGGGAGAAACTCGTCGCGGTCGCGCCACGCACCCTTGGCCAGGCGGGGCGGATCGAGGGCATGACGCCTGCGGCGCTCGCCCTCGTTGCCTGGCGCCTTCGCCGCGAGCGTCGCGCCGTTGGATAGGGCGGAGGACCGCGCCGCGGCCGAGCGGCTCGTCGATGTTCCACGTGAAACATGGGCGCGGCTGGAGGGCCTCGTCCAGGCGCTGGACCGCTGGCAGGCGAAGACAAATCTCGTCTCGCCCGCCACGCTTCCGGCGATTTGGACGCGGCATGTCGCCGACAGCCTCCAGCTCCTCCGGTTTGCTCCCACCCCGTTCAACACTTGGGTCGACATCGGCTCAGGCGGCGGATTTCCGGGCCTTGTGGTCGCCGCTGCGCTGGCGTCTCAAGGCGAGGTGCATCTCGTCGAAAGCAATCTGAAGAAGGCCGCCTTCCTGCGCGAGGCCGCCCGCGATCTCGGCGGCTCAGTTCGCGTGCATTCGGACCGAGCGGAAAAGGTGCTCGGCCGCACCGTCACGAAGGCGGACGTGATCAGCGCGCGCGCCCTCGCGCCCCTCTCGCAGCTTCTCGATCTCGCGAGTCCGTTGTTGAAAACGGGCGCGATCGGGCTGTTTCCGAAGGGGAAGGAGGCGGAGGCCGAATTGACCGAAGCGCAGGAATCCTGGAGATTCAAAGCCTCGCTCCATCCGAGCCTGACGGACCCCGCCGCCTGCATCGTGCGGATCGACGCGTTCGAAGGACCCAGATAGAGGCTTGGCGCGATCGCTGCGCCGGAGTCGTCGCTCATGCTCTCCAGCAACTTTCCTCCGGGCGCGCCACGCGTGCTCACGCTCGCCAATCAGAAGGGCGGCGTCGGCAAGACCACGACCGCGATCAATCTCGGAACGGCTCTGGCCGCGATTGGCGAGACGGTGCTGATCGTCGATCTCGACCCCCAGGGAAACGCTTCGACGGGTCTCGGCATCGACCGCAAGGTCCGCAAGCTTTCAACGTATGACGTGCTGGTCGGCGAGGCCGGCCTGCGGAAGGCGATCCATGACACCGCCGTTCCGCGCCTGCATGTCGCGCCTTCCACGATGGATCTGCTGGGCGTCGAGCTCGAGATCGCGTCCGCAAAGGATCGCGCCTTCCGGCTGCGGGACGCCATCGCGGCGCTTCACGCGTCCGAAGGCGAGCCGCGCTTCACCTATGTGCTGGTCGACTGTCCGCCTTCGCTCAATCTCCTGACGATCAACGCCATGGCGGCCGCCAATGCGATCGTGGTGCCGCTGCAGTGCGAGTTCTTCGCGCTCGAAGGTCTCAGCCAGCTCCTCCGAACGGTCGAGCAGGTGCGCGGCTCGCTCAACCCCAAGCTCGCGATCCATGGGGTGGTGCTGACGATGTTCGACCCGCGGAACAACCTGTCCAACCAGGTGGTGGAGGATGTGCGCCGCTTCATGGGCGACAAGGTCTATGAGACCATGATCCCCCGCAACGTGCGGGTCTCCGAGGCTCCGTCCTACGGCAAGCCGGTGCTGCTCTACGATTTCAAGTGCATGGGTTCGCAGGCTTATCTGAAGCTCGCCTCCGAGGTCATCCAGCGCGAGCGCGCCCTCCGGGCGGCCTGAGGAGACGGCGATGGCGGAGACGAAGATGGAAGAGCCTCAGCGCTCGCGGCTCGGCCGGGGACTGGCCGCGCTGATCGGAGACGTGGGCGACGAGTCCGCAGTGATGGAGCGCGCCCGCCCTCAGCGCCGCGCTCCCATCGCGCAGCTGCGCCCGAGCAAGGCCAATCCACGCCGCAGCTTTCGCGAGGATGACCTCGAAGAGCTTACCGCCTCGGTGCGGGAAAAGGGCGTGATCCAGCCGATCCTGGTCCGTCGCGTTCCGGAAGAACGCGAGACTTACGAGATCATCGCCGGCGAGCGCCGTTGGCGGGCTGCGCAGCGCGCCGGCGTTCATGATGCGCCGATCGTGGTGCTCGACGTCACCGAGCGAGAGGCGCTTGAGATCGCCATCGTCGAGAACGTCCAGCGCGCCGACCTGAACGCGATCGACGAAGCCGCCGGCTATGACCAGCTGATGGGTCAGTTCTCCTACACGCAGGAAGATCTTGCGCGCGTCATCGGCAAGAGCCGCAGCCACATCGCCAACACGCTCCGCCTGCTGAAACTGCCTGACAGCGTGAAGGCGCATGTCGCGGGCGGCGCGCTCACGGCTGGACATGCGCGGGCGCTGCTTGCTCTGCCGGACCCGGAAGCCGCCGCCGCAAAGGTCGTGGCCAAGGGGCTTTCGGTCCGCGAGGTCGAGGCCATGGCGCGCGCGCCGGAGGTCAAGAGCGTCGCCCGCAAAACCCGCGACGCCGAAAAGGACGCGGACGTTCGCGCGCTGGAGGCCGAGCTTGCTGAGGCGCTCGGACTGGACGTGACGCTCATGCCGCGCGCTGTCGGAGGCGAGATCGCGATCCGCTATCGCAGCCTGGACCAGCTCGACATGATCGTGCGCCGCCTGCGCGGCTGAGCCTTTTGCTCTCTTTTTCGTTCGACCGGCCGAGTTCGGGAGGCCGTTGACTCCTGCGGGCCTTGGACGACCCGCAGAAGCCCGCCTCCCTCGGCCGGTCCAATCACACTGGCCGCTTCCGAAATCGCCGCCAGCGAGTCCCTGAAGGGCGACTGCTTTTCGGAACCGACACAACCTACACGAGAATTATCGGCCGGCGCGGGCCGCTTCGGCGGCCGTCGCGAGCAGCGCGCGTTCGGAGGCCGCCTCGCCGAGCGCGGGGCTCCGGCGGGTGAGCGCCACCGCATCGGCGAAGCGCGAGACGGCGCCGATCAGGCGTTCGGAACTCCAGCGGGACAGCGCCCGCTCGACCGCATCCTTGCGGCGGAAATGGATCGCGCCGCCGGCGCTCTCGACGACCGAGCGGGCGGAGCGGCCGCCATCGACGTCGCCGCGCATGCGATGCAGCGACAGCGCGTGCCGCAGCGCTGCGCCCACCACGACCGACGACGGCGTGCCGCCGACCTTGAGCGAGCGGAGCAGCGCCGCGGTGTCGGCGGTTCGCCCCGTGAAGGCGGCGTCCACCGCCTCGTCCATGCCGATGTCCCCTGCGTCGGCGATGACGGCCGTGACATCGTCCGGCTCGATCCGGCCTCCGCCCATCGCGTAAAGGCAGAGTTTGCGCACCTCTTCGCGCGCCGCCATGCGGTCGGCTGCGAGATGGGCGGTGAGCAGCGCGCGGGCCTCCGGGGCGATCGACAGCCCGGCCGCGCGCATCTCCTCGTCGATCAGCCGGTCGCGCCCGGCGGCCTCATCAGGGTAGCAGGGCAGGGCGGCGGCCCTTGGGCTTTTCTCGAACAGCGCCCGCAGCGGCGCGGACTTCTTGAGGTCGCCCGCCTCCACCACCGTCAGGGATTCCGGGGCAGGCCCGCCTAGCAGAGCCTCGACGGCCGCCGTGATGGCGCGGCCGCCGGCGCGGACGCGGATGACGCGCTTGCCGCCGAACAGCGCGATGGTGCGGGCTTCGTCGGCGAGGCGGCCGGGATCGGAAGCGAGTTCGTCGCCCTCGAGCCGGACGAGGCCGAACGGGTCGCCGGAGCCTTCCAGCGCCTTCGCGGCCAGCCGCTCCGCGCGCTCGGCCACCAGTCCGGCATCCGGCCCGTAGAGCAGGACGGCGAAGGCGTCGGGTTGCGGCCGCGCCAGAAAGGCGTCGACCGCGGAGGCTTTGATGGCGACCATGGCCGGACCGTGCGGTTCGCCCGGCCGGTCGTCAAGCGTCCGTCAGCCGACCAGCGCGCGGATCGGCACGACCGCGCCGCCGCTCTCGATCGTCATGTCGAGTTCGCCGGCCTCGTTGCGGAAGACGCGGTAGCCGATCTCCTCGGCGACCTCATTGTCCGGCCGGAAGGTCAGCACCGTCGGGCTGGCGGAGATCACCTCCTCGACGTCGCCATAGGTCGCCGAGGCGATGATCACCTCGTCGCCGATCTGGCAGGTGCGCGCGGCCGCGCCGTTCAGGATGCAGCAGCGCGAGCCGGCGACGCCGTACAGCACGTAAGTCGAGATCCGCGCGCCGGAGTTCTTGTTCCAGATCTCCACGAACTCCAGCGGGTCGATTCCCGCCCGCCGGCAGATCTCCGGGTCGAGAGTGATCGAGCCGTGGTAGTTCAGATCGGCCCCCGTCACCCGGAGGCCGTGGAGCTTGGCGCGGACGAAACGCTGCATCAGGCCGCCGCGGACGGCTTCGACGCCTGGTAGGCCTCGACCACGTCCTCCACGGTGCGCAGTCCGGCCCGCGGCGCGTTGACCAGCACGGCCATGTTGCCGGGCGCATGCTGGTTCTTCCACATCTTGGTGTGCGCGGCCGGGATGTCGTGGAACGAGAACACCTCCGACATGCACGGGTCGACCCGCTGCTCCAGGACGAAGCGGTTGGCCGCCGCGGCCTGCTTCAGATGGGCGAAATGCGAGCCCTGGATGCGCTTCTGCCGCATCCAGACATAGCGGGCGTCGAAGGTGATGTTGTAGCCGGTGGTGCCGGCGCAGAACACCACCATGCCGCCGCGCTTCACCACCAGGCACGACACCGGGAAGGTCGACTCGCCCGGATGCTCGAACACCATGTCGACGTCGACGCCCTTGCCGGTGATCTCCCAGATCGCCTTCCCGAAGGCGCGGGCGCTCTTCACCCACACATTGTATTCGGGGCTGTTGACCTTGGGCATCTGGCCCCAGCAGTCGAAATCCTTGCGGTTGATCACGCCCTTGGCTCCGAGCCCCATGACGTAATCGCGCTTCGATTCGTCCGAGATCACGCCGATCGCGTTCGCCCCGGAGGCGGCGATCAGCTGAACCGCGAACACGCCGAGACCGCCCGAGGCGCCCCAGACCAGCACATTGTCGTTCGGCTTCAGCCCGTGCGGCGCGTGGCCGAACAGCATGCGGTAGGCGGTGGCGAGGGTCAGCGTGTAGCAGGCCGCCTCCTCCCACGTCAGGTGCTTCGGCCGCTCCATCAGCTGGCGCGACTGCACCCGGCAGAACTGCGCGAAGGAGCCGTCCGGCGTCTCGTATCCCCAGATCCGCTGGCTGGACGAGAACATCGGGTCGCCGCCATTGCACTCCTCGTCGTCGCCGTCATCCTGGTTGCAGTGGATGACGACCTCGTCGCCGACCTTCCAGCGCTTCACCTTGGCCCCGACGGCCCAGACGATGCCGGAGGCGTCGGAGCCGCCGATGTGGAACGGCGAGCCATGACGGTCGATCGGCGAGATCGGTTCGCCGAGCGAGGCCCAGACGTGGTTGTAGTTCACGCCGGCGGCCATGACGTAGACCAGCACGTCCTCGTCGCCGAGCGGCCAGGTCGGCACGACCTCGAGCTCGTTCGCGCTTTCGGGCGGGCCATGGCGCTCCTTGCGGACCACCCAGGCGTGCATGTTTGCGGGCACGTGGCCAAGCGGCGGCATTTCGCCAAGGTCGTAGAGGTCTTTGCGCTCGGCGGTCGCGGTCATGTCGCGGCTCTCCGGTCCGGGTGGGCGTTGTGGCCACGCAATATGCTTCGCCGCGACGCCTGCGCAATGCGACCATCGCCGGGCGCCGCGCTGCGGCATGGCCAATTCGGTGCGCCGCCTTATCTCCATCCGGCGGCGGCGGAATAGGCCGTCCCCGTAGGCATCGAGGCGCAGCACATGGAACCCTTCGCAGGCTTCGGCATCATCGCGATCCTGATCATCGGCGCCATCGCCGGCTGGCTCGCCGGGCTGATCGTCCGCGGCTATGGCCTCGGCATCATCGGCAACATCGCGGTTGGCGTGATCGGCGCCTTCATCGGCGCCTGGCTGCTCGGCCGGCTCGGCATCTTCGTCGGCAACGGCATTTTGGGCGCCATCGTCGGCTCAACCATCGGCGCGGTCGTGCTGCTGCTGATCATCGGCCTGTTCCGACGGGTGTAGGCGCGCCGCCCTTTTCTCCCTCCTCGCCGCGAAGCGGTGGGGAGGGTGGCCTCGGCCTAGCGGCCGAGGTCGGGTGGGGCCTCGGGCGTAGCGCTCCCCTCGCGTCCCGGCCTTGAGCCGGGACCCAGAACCGACGCCGCGCGCAGAACACCCTCCGCCTTCCCCACTCTCGTCATGCCCGCCTTCGCGGGCATCCACGACTTACCTCCAGCCGCGCCGGCTCACGACCAAGTCGTGGATACCCGCGCGAAGGCGCGGGCATGACGGGAGAGGTTCAGGCGCACGACGGCGGACGCGCGTCATCCGCCGGGTCGCACGGCGCGAACTCCCTTCCTCCGGTTTAAACAGCGACAGCGGAAGGCGCGGAGCGCCGGGCCACCGTGGTTTTACGCGTAATCTTTGCCGGTCGCCCGGCGCTCCACGCGCGGCGGCTTGGCGACGACTGCGGAAGCCGCGCTCCGGTCGCGGGCGGCCCGTAGCCCCCTTTGGGAGCCGGTCCCTTTGCGGATCTTTGACCTCGCCGCCTCCGAAGAAGCGCCTTGGCCCAAAACCCATCCCGCGCCTTAAGGCGCTCGACGGCGCGGCCCCGTCCTAGTGCGGGGCGGGCGGCCTGTAATCCCGTTGGGAAGCAAGCTCCCCATTAGGCCCGCAGCCGACGTCCCGGGACCGCGAGCTCCGGTGCTCGCAGGCGCAGGCGCCGCTCCTCCCCCGCATGGCCGGCCGGTCCGGACACGCCTTCCTGTCGGGGAAGGACAGTGGAAGGAGAGCACGAGGGAGGCGAGAAGTCAAGGAATAAAAGCCTAGACCTCCCTTTCCCCTCCTCACGCGCAGCGTGGGGAGGGTGGCCCCTCGCGGAGCGAGGGGTCGGGTGGGGTCCTTGGGCGTAGAGCTCAGTCTTGTGAACACCCCACCCGCCCGGGCTGCGCCCGTCCACCCTCCCTTTCCGAGGGAGGGAAAGAGCGCCCTTCGGCTGCCGCGCGGCGTTCCGGAAGGCTCAGCTCCGTTCGTCGATCAGCCTTGCGATCGCGGCGCGCAGCTCTTCGAGGCCGATGCCCTCGCGGCTGGAGGTCGCCAGCACGACCGGGAACGCGGCCGGGCGCCGCGCAAGCGCCGCCGCCGTCTGCGCGATCCGCTCCTCGCGCTCCGGCGGCTTGAGCTGGTCGAGCTTGGTCAGCACGATCTGGTAGGAGGTGGCGGCCTGGTCGAGCAGGTCGAGCGCCTCGCGGTCGACCTCCTTCAGCCCGTGTCGGGAGTCGATCAGCACGAACACCCGCCCGAGGCTGGCGCGGCCGCGCAGATAGGATTTCACCAGCGCGGTCCAGGCGCGCACCTGGTCTACGGGCGCCTGGGCGTAGCCATAGCCCGGCATGTCGACCATGTAGGCGCGGCCGCCGAGGTCGAAATAGTTGAGCTGCTGGGTCCGGCCCGGCGTGTTGGACGTCTTGGCGAGCGTCTTGCGGCCGGTGAGCGCGTTGACGAGGCTCGACTTGCCGACATTGGAGCGACCCGCGAAGGCGATCTCCGGCCGGTCCATCTCGGGCAGCTGCGCGAGCTTCGCCGCGCCCATCACGAAGTCGCAGCGGCCGGCGAACAGCTTTCGGCCGATCTCCGGATAGGGGTCTTCGTCGGGAGAAGTGTCGTCGCTCACGGGAGGCTTCCAGATGGCGTCATCCCGGCCGGAGCGGCGGAGCCGCGTAGAGCCGGGATGGTCTGAAGAAAGAAGCGCTCGATCCTGAACGCGATCCCAGAGCGCCGCTTCGCGGCGTCCGGGATGACGAAGGTCGCTATGTCTTCGTGGCGTCCGCCGGCTTCTTCTTGCGGAACGCGTCGCGGATGTTGCCCAGCAGATCCACCTTCACGCCCTGGCGCTTCATGATGATCGACTGCTGAATGATCGACAGCGTGTTGTTCCACGACCAGTAGATCACCAGACCCGCCGGGAACGACGCCAGCAGGAAGGTGAAGAACACCGGCATCCAGGTGAACACCACCTGCTGGGCCGGATCCTGCGGCGCGGGGTTGAGCCGCATCTGCAGGAACATCGTCACGCCCATGATCAGCGGCCAGATGCCGATCATCAGGAAGTGCGGCGGCGTCCACGGGATCAGGCCGAACAGGTTGAACAGCGTCGTCGGATCGGGCGCCGCGAGGTCGTGGATCCAGCCGAAGAACGGCGCGTGCCGCATCTCGATGGTGATGAACAGCACCTTGTAGAGCGAGAAGAACACCGGGATCTGCACCACCACCGGTAGGCAGCCGGCCAGCGGATTGATCTTCTCTCGCTTGTAGAGCTCCATCAACTCCTGCTGCTGCTTCGCCTTGTCGTCCTTGTAGCGCTCGCGCAGCCGCTGCATCTCGGGCTGGACCAGCTTCATCTTGGACATCGAGACGTAGGACTTGTTGGCGAGCGGGAAGAACAGCAGCTTCACGATCACCGTCACGATCAGGATCGAGACGCCGAAATTGCCCACGAGCTTGTAGAAGAAGTCGAGCGCGTAGAACATCGGCCGGGTGATGAAGTGGAACCAGCCCCAGTCGATCAGCAGCTCGAAGCGCTGGACGCCGCCCTCCTTCTCGTAGCGGTCGAGCACCGAGACCTGCTTGGCGCCGGCGAACAGCCGGTTCGAGGTCTCGGCGGTAGCGCCCGGCGCGAGCGTGACGGGATCGAGCAGATAGTCGGCCTGATAGGCCTTGCCGCCCTCGGTGGTCGCCGCGAAGCGGGCCCCATAGGGCTTGTCCTGCGGCGGGATCAGCGCCGAGGCCCAGTATTTGTCCGTGATGCCGAGCCAGCCGCCGGTCGCCTTGAAGGTGCGCGCGCCCTCGGAAATCTTCTTGTAGGGCAGCTCCTGAAGCCCCTCGTCGCCCATCACGCCGATCAGGCCTTCATGCAGGATGTAGTAGCCTGCGACCTGCGGCTCGCCGCGCCGCGAGATCAGCGCGTAAGGGTAGAGGGTCTGGGGCGCCGCGCCCGAATTGGCGACGCTGTCCTTGATCGTGAACATGTAGTCGGCGTCGATCGCGATCGTGCGCCGGAAGGTCAGGCCCTGACCATTGTCCCAGGTCAGGGTGACGGGCGTCTTCGAGGTGAGCGGGCCGGACGTCTCGGCCTTCCACTCGGTCTGGCCGTCCGGCAGCTTCACCGTCCCGCCGGGCGCATTCACGAAGCCGAACTCGGCGTAATAGGGCTGCGGGCTGCCGAGCGGCGCGAACAGCACGATCTCGGGGCTCTTGGGGTCGACGGCCTCCCGATAGTCCTTCAGCGAGACGTCGTCGATCCGGCCGCCGGTGAGCGCGATCGAGCCGTTCAAGCGCTCGCTGTCGATCGCGACGCGGGGGCCCTGCTTCAAGACGTCTTCGCGGGAGCGCGGGGCGGCTTCGGTCGCCGGGGCGGCCGGGGCGTCGGGCCGCTGGGCGGACTGGTCGCCCGTCGCGGGCGCCGGAGCGCTCTTGTCGGCGTTCAAGGCCTGCTGGGTCGCCTGCTGCTGGCGCTGCGCCTCGATCTGCGGGCGCGCAAAGAAATATTGCCAGCCGATGAGGACGCTGATCGACAGGGCGACCGCGAGAATCGTGTTGCGAGTGTCCATCACCGTCCGCTTTCGCGCCGGCTGTCCGACGCCGGAGAAGACCCGGCGTTGGCCGGGCCGGCGGGTCTGCTGCGCCCATGGGCGCGCTTCGCCGCGTCTTGGATGTCCCGCAGGATGCGCTCGAACGGGACCTCGAGAACAGCGCGGCGGGCGATCAGCACGTAATCGCAGCCCGGCCGCGCGACGTCGGTCAGAACCGCGCGCGCGGCGGCGCGCAGCCGCCGCTTCATCCGGTTCCGCTCGACCGCGCCGCCGACGCGCTTCGTCGCGGTGAAGCCCACGCGGGCGCGGGCGTCCGGCTCGCCGCGATCGCGCAGCTGCAGCCCGATGATCGGGCCGCCGACTTTGACGCCGTCATGCGAAGCCGCGACGAAGTCGCGCCGCAGGCGGATGGTCTCGAGCGGAGCCGGCATGGGCGCGCCGTTCGGTGCGCCTGCGAGCTCGCGCGTCAGGCGCTCAGCCGCTTGCGACCCTTGGCGCGACGCGCGGCGATGACCTTGCGGCCGCCGACCGTCGCCATGCGCGCGCGGAAGCCGTGGCGGCGCTTGCGGACGAGCTTGCTGGGCTGGTAGGTCCGTTTCACGAACGTAGTCTCCGGTCGCCGAACCGCCCGACGCCCTCTGGGGCGAAAGGCTTGCGGCGCGGCCAAAACGAAAAAGCCCGCGGCGGACGCGGGCGCGATCACGGCCGGCTTATACGGGAGCGCGGCGCCGCAAGTCAACGCCGCGGCGGCGTTCGCCGGGCCTGCGGGCCGCTCCCGGGCGGCCGCTCGCGACGACGTGTTCGGCCGCGGGCCGAGGCGGCGGCTCAGGGTTTGACGAAGCCTGCCCCGAACCGGCATCATCCGGCGCGCGCCCGCCGCTTCGTGGCGCGAACAAGATCATGACGCACCAGACGACCCACGCGGACGCCACCACCGGACGCCTCGGCCTTTCCGGCAAGCTGCTCGCGCTGACGGCGCTGTTCGTCATGGTGTCGGAAATCCTGATCTTCGTGCCGTCGATCGCGAATTTCCGCCTCAACTACATCGACGACGAGATGAACCGCGCCCGCACCGCCGCGCTCGCGCTCGACGCGGCGCCGGACGGCATGGTGGCGGAGCCGCTCGCGCGGAAACTGCTCGCGAGCATCGGGGCGCGCGCGCTCGTGCTGAAATCCGGCGACGCGCGGCGTCTGCTCGCCGTCGCCGACATGCCGCCTGAGGTCGCGATCACGGTCGACCGGCGCGAGCCCGCCGGCGCCAGCGCGGTGCTCGACGCCTTCGACGTGCTGCTCAACGGCAAGAAGCGGCTGGCGCGCGTTGTCGCCGACGCGCCCGAGCAGGGCGACTTCATCGAAATCGTGGTCGAGGAGACCGCGCTGCGCAACGCCATGCTGGGCTTTGCGCGCAACGTTCTGCTGGTCGCGCTGGCGATCTCGCTCGCGACTGCCGCGCTCGTCTATCTCGCGCTCGACCTGCTGATCGTGCGGCCGGTGCGGCGGCTCACCGCCACCATGGTGGGCTTCGCCGAAGCCCCCGAGGATCCGAGCCGCATCGTGGTGGCCTCCGGCCGCGCCGACGAGATCGGCGTCGCCGAGAGCGAGCTCGAGCGCATGCAGAGCGAGATCCACGGCCAGCTGCAGCAGAAGTCGCGGCTCGCCGCGCTCGGCCTCGCGGTCAGCAAGATCAACCACGACCTCCGAAACCTGCTGGCGGCCGCGCAGCTGATGTCCGACCGGCTCGGGACCGTCTCGGACCCCACGGTCCAGAAGCTCGCCCCAAAGCTGATCGCGACGCTCGACCGCGCCATCAGCTTCTGCCAGTCGACGCTGTCCTACGGGGCGGCGCAGGAGACCCCGCCCGCCCGCCGCATGGCGTCGCTCGCCGACATCGTCGAGGACACCCGCACCGCGCTCGGCCTCGCCACCGAGGAGGCCCAGATCGGCTTCGCGCCGGCGATCGAGCGCAGCCTGCAGATCGACTGCGATCCCGACCATATCTTCCGCGTCCTGCTCAATCTCGGCCGCAACGCCGCACAGGCGTTCGAGAGCCGCGGGACGCCTGACCCGACGCGCGACCAGATCCGCATCTCCGGCCGCCGCGAGGGCGCGGTGGTGGTGATCGAGGTGTCGGACACCGGCCCCGGCCTGCCGCCCAAGGCGCGCGAGCACCTGTTCGAGCCGTTCCAGGGCTCCACCCGCACCGGCGGCTCCGGCCTTGGGCTCGCCATCGCGGCCGAGCTGGTGCGCGCCCATGGCGGCTCGATCGCGCTGGTCGAGGGCACCATGGGCGCGACCTTCCGGATCACCATCCCGGACCGGCCGATCGACCTTCAGGCGCGCGCCCGCGAGCGCGCCCGGGCCTGACTTGCCCCGCCGCTACGGCCTTCTGCGAGGGCCGCACAGGCGCCCGACAGGCGCCGGCCGGACGTTCGGCGGGCTCCCGCCAAACGCCTTTCGAGGCCCTTGCCAAGCCGCCGCCGAGCGGCTAACACGACGCCTCCGCGGCGGCCGTCAGGCTGGCCCGGACGCGCGCCCGTAGCTCAGCTGGATAGAGCACCAGACTACGAATCTGGGGGTCAGAGGTTCGAATCCTTTCGGGCGCGCCATTTTCCTTCTCCAGTCAGATCAGACGTTTGCTCGCCCAAGTCTCGGTCGGGGCGCATCGGCGGCGGGTGGTCGCACCTGCCCTCCATCCACGCCTCCAAGCACTGGAAGACGCGCGGCGGCGACAGATATCTGTCGCCGTCCCTCGGCGCGCCCGCCTGGCGCGCCGGACGTCCACGGTTGCTGATGAGGCGACATGTCTGCTGCTCCTTCGCCCTCCTCCGCGGTCGCGCAGGCGACCCGGGTCGCCGCGGGCGACGACCGCACGCGCTATGACGATTTCGCGATCGCCCTGCACTGGCTGACCGCCGGGCTGGTGATCCTGCTGTTCGGCCTCGCGCAGATCTGGGGCCTGTTCGACAAGCCGACGCGGCATCTGCTGATCGTCGGGCACATGTCGTTCGGGATCATGCTCACCGCGGTGATCGTGGTCCGCGTCGTGTGGCGGCTCATGCCGGGCCATCAGGTTCCGGCCGCCGTGTCGGGCTGGGTCGAGATCGCCTCCAAGATCGTGCATTACGCGCTCTATGCGCTGCTGATCGCCCAGGCCGTGCTGGGCTTTGCGCTGCGCTGGTCGGGCGACGAGGCGATGAGCTTCTTCGGGCTGCTGATTCCGCCGCCCTTCGCCAAGACCTCGAAGCCGGTTCATGAGGCGATCGAGGAGGCGCACGAGCTGATCGGCTGGGCGATCGTGGTGATCGCCGCCGGCCACGCGTCGGCCGCGCTGTTCCACCATTACGTCCTGCGCGACGACGTGCTGTGGCGGATGCTGCCCGGCGCGCAGGCCCGCCGGCAGGCGCGCGGGGCGCCCGCGCCGCGCTGACGCGGCGCAAGCCGGCCGCGGCGCCCCGTCGCGGACTCTCGTCCGGGCTGCATCTTGTAACGTTATAATGTTACATATATGGATCGCGCAGAAGGAGCCCTCATGGCCGCGCGCGATCCTTTCCTGTCCTCGATGCTGACGCAGCCGGCGACCCGGCGCGTCGCTGCGGCCGCGGCAGCGCTGACGCTGCTGTGGGGGGCGATCGCCTGGGCGATCGCGCTGCCATGAGCGGCGGCGCGATCAGCCTGCGGGACGTCACGGTCGCCTATGACCGGCACCCGGCGGTGCACCATCTTTCGGGATCGTTCGCCCCCGGCAGCCTGACCGCGATCGCCGGACCGAACGGGGCCGGAAAGTCGACGCTGCTCAAGGCCCTGATGGGCGAGCTGCCCGTCAGCGAGGGCGCGATCGACCGCGGCCGGCTGTCGGTCCGGGATTTCGGCTACCTGCCGCAGGCGGCGGAGATTGAGCGGCGCTTCCCGATCACGGTCGCGGACGCCGTGACGCTCGGCGCCTGGCGGCGCACCGGCGCCTTCGGCGGCGCGACCCGGGCGATCGCCGGAGAGGCCCGGCGGGCGCTGAGCGCAGTCGGCCTCGAGGGTTTTGAGCGCCGCCACATCGGATCGCTGTCGGCCGGCCAGTTCCAGCGCGTGCTGTTCGCGCGCCTGCTGATGCAGGACGCCGAGGTCATCCTGCTCGACGAGCCCTTCACGGCGATCGACGCTCGCACCACCCGCGACCTGCTGGAGATCATCCGGCGCTGGCGCAGCGACGGCCGCACCGTGATCGCGGTGCTGCACGATTTCGAGCAGGTGCGGGCGCATTTCCCCGAGACGCTGCTGCTCGCCCGCGAACCGATCGAATGGGGCGCGACCGCCTCCGCGCTGTCGCCCGCAAACCTGCTGCGCGCCCGCGCCATGGCGGAAAGCTGGGACGAGGCCGCGCCGCCCTGCCGGCCCGGCGCGCACGACCATGCCCACGCGCACGACCACGCATGACGCTCTATTCCGCCCTCGTCGAGCCGTTCGCGGATTATGGCTTCATGCGCCGCGCGCTGGTCGCGACGCTCGCGCTCAGCCTCGGCTCCGGGCCGATCGGCGTGCTGCTGATGCTGCGCCGGATGAGCCTCGTCGGCGACGCCATGGCGCACGCCGTGCTGCCCGGGGCCGCCATCGGCTTCCTGATCGCCGGGGGCCTGTCGCTGCCGATGATGGGCCTGGGCGGCCTGGTCGCAGGCCTCAGCGTCGCGCTCCTGTCAGGGCTCGTCAGCCGGACCACCGCGCTCAACGAGGATGCGAGCTTCGCGAGCTTCTATCTGTCGTCGCTCGCGCTCGGCGTGCTGATCGTCTCGTTGCGCGGCTCGAACGTCGACCTGCTGCACGTGCTGTTCGGCACGATCCTCGCGATCGACGCGGAGTCGCTCTGCCTGGTCGGCGGCATCGCCTCGCTCACTTTGCTGGCGATCGCGGCGGTGTACCGGCCGCTGGTCGCGGAATGCTTCGACCCCGGCTTCCTGCGCGCCGTCGGCGGACGCGGGCCGCTCTACCACCTGCTCTTCATGTTCCTGGTGGTGATCAACCTCGTGGCGGGCTTCCAGGCGCTCGGCACGCTGATGGCGGTCGGCATGATGACGCTGCCGGCCGTGGTCGCCCGGCTGTGGGCCCAGACGCTGCCGGGGATGTTCGCGGTCGCGACCGGGGTCGGCGCGGTCTCGGGCCTCATCGGCCTGATCGCCTCCTTCCACCTCGGGGTCGCGTCCGGCCCAACCATCATCCTGACGGCGAGCGTGATCTACGCCGCGTCGCTGCTCGCCGGCCCGCCAAGCCCGCTGAGGCGGCTCGTTCGGCGGCCGCATCTTTCCGCCTGAACCGCATGAGGACGACCCGATGAACCTCCGTTCGCGCCTGCTCGCGGGCCTCGTCGCCGCCGCCGCGCTCGCCGCTCCGGCCGCCGCCTCCGCCAAGACAATCAAGGCCGTGGTGAGCTTCACGGTGCTGGCCGACGTCGTGAAGAATGTCGGGGGCGACCATGTCGAGGTCCAGAGCCTGGTGCCGCCGAACGGCGACCCGCACGAGTTCGAACCCGCTCCGGATCATGCGCGGTCGCTGAAGGGCGCCGACATCGCCTTCGTGAGCGGGGACGGGCTCGAGACTTGGTTCGAGCGGCTCGCCAAAGCCGCCGGCTACAAGGGCCGTCCGGTCGCGGTTTCGACGGGCGTGAAGACCGCGACCATGGAGGAGGACGGCGAGACCGTCACCGACCCGCATGTCTGGAACAGCCCCGCTAACGTGCTGGTCTGGGTGGCCAACATCGAGAAGGCGCTGGCTGAGGCCGACCCGGAGGACGCCGCGGCCTTCAAGGCCAACGCGGCGCGCTATGCGGAGGAGCTCCGGGCCGTGAACGCCTATGGGCACGCGCGCTTCGACGCCGTGCCGCGGGACCGGCGCAAGGTGCTGACCAGCCATGACGCCTTCGGCTATTTCGCGCGCGAATACGGCGTGACCTTCCTGTCGCCGCTCGGGATCTCGACCGAGGCGGAGCCGTCGGCCGGCGGCGTCGCCGCCCTGATCCGGCAGATCAGGCAGGAAGGCGTGAAGGTCTATTTCCTCGAAAACTCCAACGACCCGCGCCTGATGCGCCAGATCGCGGAGGCGACCGGCGCGCAGCCGGGCGGCGAGCTTTACCCGGAGGCGCTTTCGGGTCCCGACGGGCCGGCCGCGACCTATTTGGCGCTGATGCGCCACAACATCGATCAGATCGCCGGAGCGGTCGCCACCCGGAGCGCCGCGCAGGGCCGCTAACCGCCTGTCAACGCGGCCCGGCGTAGCCTCGTCCGGCATCGGGGACACCGGAGGCGATGACCGGACAGGCGCAGCGGGCCGTAGGGCCGCGGGCCCGAGGGCTCAAAGGGGCGGCGGCGCTGTTCGTCGCCGCGATGGCGGCGCTCATGCTCGCCTCGATCGCCGACAAGCGGTTTCCGTTCCGGGGGGCGGACGAGCAGGGCCACTTCTCCTATGTGGCCCATTTCGCCCACGACGACGCCTTCTGGCCCGATCTCGGCGCCATGCCGCTCTACGATCTCGACGGCGCGCCGACCGACCGGCCGAACTTCATCAATCACCCGCCGCTGTTCTACTGGACCGCGCTGCCGCTCTACGACGCGCTCACCACGCGGCATGTCGACTTCAAATGGCTGCGGGCCTATCCGGTCGCGCTGACGCTCGCCGCCTTGGCCGTGATCGCGGCGTTCGGGCTGCGGATGCGGTTCGGCGCCTTCGGCTTCGCGGTGCTGTTCGCCGGAGCGACGCTGCTCGACGCCACGACCCTCGCGGGCGCCTTCAGCAACGACCAGATGGCGGTTCTGGGCGGCGCGCTGGCCTGTCTCGGGGCGGCGCGACGGGTCTCGTCCAACTCGGACGGGACGGGACTTGCGCTGCTGCTCGCCGGCGTCGCGCTCTGTTCGGTGAAGCTCACGGCTTTGATGCTGGTCGGCGGCTTCGCCGGCCTCTGCCTGCTGCTCGCCCCGGGCGAAAAGCGCGACCTCAAGGGGCTCTCAGCGCTGGCCGCGGCCGGCCTGATCCTGGCGGTCCCCTACCTGATCCTGTGGCGGAGCTACGGCTCGCCGGCGCCCGACACCGCCGGCCAGACGCAGATGCTCAAGGACTACATCGCCGAATTCGGCTGGGACAAGGTTCCGCGCGTGAGCCTCGCCGCCTATCTCGCCGACGCGCCGTCGCTGTTCGCCGTGCAGCTCGGACGGAGCTTCGCCTATGTGGCGCTGCTGATGGCGATGTGCGCCAGCGCGTTGGTGGGATTCCTGCGCGAGGAGCGCGCGGAGCGGCCCGTGGCGGCGACGCTGGTGCGCGCCGCCGCGCTCGCGACCGCCGGCGTGCTCTGCGTGCACGTCGCCTTCGCGTATCGCCGCTACGCCGCGTATGGCTGGCTCGGAGATCTTTATCCCCGCTACTATTTCCCGCTGCTCGCGGTCTATGGCCTCGGCTGGACGCTCGCGCTCCGGCGGCTCGCGGGCGTGTGGCTCCCGCGAGCAAGCCCGGCCGCGGCGGCCGACACCTGACCGGTCAGCCGGCGGCGCCGTCCTGCGGCACGCGGCCGTGAACGAGGTCGTGGATGAAGCCGAGCTTCTGGATCACCGGTTCGGTGAGCACGAACGGGTAAGGATCGGGCGCGCCCATCGAACGGTTCAGCGCGTTCAGCGCCGACGACAGAGCGAGCCAGGATTCCGCGATGTCCGCCATGGTGGTGTTGGGCGAATAGACGTCGAAATTGATCATGGCGGTCAGCAGATCCTCATGATCCTCGCGCGGATTGACCACGAAGCCCCACGCGCGTCCGGTGTCGAGCGTGTCGGTGATGTGGAAGTAGTGCGCCCAGGTCTCGGCGAAGTCCTCCCAAGGGTGCGCGGCCGCGTAGGACGACACGAAGTGAAGCTGCCAGTCCGGCTTCGGGCCATTGGCGTAGTGCCGCTTCAGCGCCTCGCCATAATCCTGCGAGTCGTCGCCGAACACGGCCCGGCAGGCCGATAGCCGGCCGCCGTCGCGCACCAGCCGGTCCCAGTACCAGTGGCCGATCTCGTGGCGGAAATGGCCGAGCAGCGTGCGGTAGGGCTCGCCCATCGAGGTGCGCCGGCGCTCGCGCTCGGCGTCGTCGGCCTCGGCGAGCGCGATGGTGATCAGGCCGTTGTCGTGCCCGGTCATGACGTGGCCGCCATTCTCGGGATCGTGGCTCAGGAACTCAAAGCCGAGCCCTTCCGGGTCTTCTTCGCGCGTCACGAGTGGCAGCTTCAGGCGCAGCAGCGAGTAGATCAGCCGGCGCTTGGCGATCTCCATCTTCTGCCAGAGCGCGACGTTCGAGGCCTCGCCCAGATTGGGCACGACGAGGTTGTGACGGCAGGCGAGGCAGAAGCCGCCCTCGGTCTCGCCGGGAACCAGCCAGTTGCACGCGCCATGCGCGTAGTTCTCGCAGTAGCGCCACGGCCTGCCGTCGGCGTGGCGACCAACCGAGACCCAGCCGCCATTGTCCGCCGTCTCCAGCGCCAGCATCGCGTTGGTCTCTGGCTCGTAGCCGAGCGCGTGGTTGCAGCGCTCGCACAGGACGTTCTCGAAGAACACGACCTGATCGCAGGCCGGGCAGGAAAACAGCTTCATCGGACGTCCTTCGCGCGACGCGTTGCTTGCGGCGCCCGACAATGCCGCGAGGCGTTAAACAGTTCCGCGACATGACATGCCGCGCCGCGGGGATCAGCCTTGCTGCGCCGCGAAACGCCACTAAGCTGCACGCCGCCAGAACCCGGAGCGCCGCGCCACGCATGTCGATCCTCGCAGCTCTCCACCACGTCACGCACTACAAATACGATCGGCCGGTGGTGCTGGGCCCGCAGGTCATCCGGCTGCGGCCCGCGCCGCATTCGCGCACCCGGGTGCCGTCCTTCTCGTTGAAGATCACGCCGGCGAACCACTTCATCAACTGGCAGCAGGATCCGTTCGGCAACTATCTCGCCCGCGTGGTCTTTCCGGATGTCGCCACCGAGCTGAAGATCGAAGTTGATCTGCTGGCCGACATGACGGTCTACAATCCGTTCGACTTCTTCCTGGAGGAGGACGCGGAAACCTGGCCGTTCACCTATGAGGAGACGCTGCGGACCGACCTGACGCCCTATCTGGAAACGGGGCCGGCGGGACCGGAGCTGCAGGCGTTTCTCGCCAGCGTCGACCGCAGCGATCCGCGCACCATCGACTTCCTCGTCGGGCTCAACCGGAAGGTCTCGCAGACCGTCCGCTACCTGATCCGCATGGAGCCCGGCGTCCAGGCGCCGGAGGAGACGCTCCAGAAGGGCTCGGGCTCCTGCCGCGATTCGACCTGGCTGCTGGTGCACGCGCTGCGCAATCTCGGCTTCGCCGCGCGTTTCGTGTCCGGCTATCTGATCCAGCTGAAGCCGGACGTGGTCGCGCTCGACGGCCCGGCCGGCACCGATCACGATTTCACCGACCTGCACGCTTGGGCGGAGGTCTATCTGCCGGGCGCGGGCTGGATCGGGCTCGACCCGACGTCCGGCCTGCTGACCGGCGAGAGCCATGTGCCGCTGGCGGCGACGCCGCATTACCGCTCCGCCGCCCCGATCTCCGGCGTCGCCGGCTATGCCGAGGTCGACTTCGACTTCTCCATGTCGGTCGCCCGCATTTCGGAGCGGCCGCGCGTCTCCTATCCGTTCTCCGAGGAGAGCTGGAAGGCGCTGGACCGGCTGGGCGAAGCGGTCGACGCCGAGCTCGCCCGCAACGACGTGCGGCTCACCATGGGGGGCGAGCCGACCTTCGTGTCGATCGACGACTTCCAGTCGCCCGAGTGGAACGCGGACGCCACCGGGCCGCAGAAGCGGGCGCTCGCCGACGAGCTGATCCGCCGGCTGCGCGACCGTTTCGCGCCGGGCGGATTCCTGCATTACGGCCAGGGCAAGTGGTATCCGGGCGAGACGCTGCCGCGCTGGACGTTCTCGCTGTACTGGCGGAAGGACGGCAAGCCGATCTGGAAGAACGCCGAGCTGATCGCCCGCGAGCGCGCCTCGAGCGCCGCCGACGCCGCCGCGGCCGAGGCGCTCGCGACCGAGGTCGCCGCGCGGCTCGGCGTGCCGGCCGCCAATGTCACGCCGGCCTATGAGGATCCGGCTTATTGGCTGGCGCGCGAGGCGCAGCTTCCGGAGAACGTCGACCCGTCGAATCCGGAGCTCGCCGATCCGGAGGAGCGCGCCCGCATCGCCCGCGTGTTCGACCGCGGCCTCAATGCGCCGACCGGCTATGTGCTGCCGATCCAGCCCTGGCAGGCCGCGCCCGCGATCCGCTGGGTGTCCGAGCGCTGGTCGACGCGCCGCGCCAAGCTGTTCCTGACGCCCGGCGACAGTCCGGTCGGATACCGGCTGCCGCTCGGCTCGCTGGCGCATCTGTCCAAGACGGAGTTCCCGTATTTCTTCCCGGCCGATCCGGTGCGGGCCTTCGATCCCCTGCCGGATCCGAACGAGATCGCGCTCGGCCATGAGCAGCGCCAGATCCGCGCCGAAGAGCAACCCGTCGCGGCCGCCCCTGCGGCCCGGGAGGACGAGATCGTCGGTTATGTGCGCACCGCGCTGACCGTCGAGCCGAACGAGGGCAAGCTCTCGGTCTTCATCCCGCCGATGGAATCGATCGAGGCCTATCTGGACCTGCTCGCGGCGATCGAGGGCGCCGCCGAGGCGCAGGGCGTGCCGATCCAGATCGAGGGCTACGCGCCGCCCCACGACCCCCGCGTCAACGTCATCCGGGTCGCGCCCGATCCTGGCGTCATCGAGGTCAACGTCCATCCCGCGGGCTCCTGGCGCGAGGCGGTGACGATCACCACCGGCGTCTACGAGGAGGCGCGGCTGTCGCGGCTGGGGGCCGACAAGTTCATGGTCGACGGCAAGCACTCCGGCACCGGCGGCGGCAACCATGTCGTGGTCGGCGGCGCGACGCCGCTCGACAGCCCCTTCCTGCGCCGGCCGGACCTGCTGAAGTCGCTGATCCTGCACTGGCAGCGGCATCCGTCGCTGTCCTACCTGTTCTCGGGCCTGTTCATCGGCCCGACCAGCCAGGCCCCGCGGATCGACGAGGCCCGCCACGACGCGCTCTACGAGCTCGAGATCGCGATGGCGAACGTGCCGCCGCCGGGGGCCGGCTCGCCGCCGCCGCCCTGGCTGGTCGACCGCCTGTTCCGCAACCTGCTGATCGACGTCACCGGCAACACGCACCGCTCCGAGATCTGCATCGACAAGCTCTATTCGCCGGACGGTCCGACCGGGCGGCTCGGCTTGGTCGAGTTCCGCGCCTTCGAGATGCCGCCAGACGCGCGCATGAGCCTGGCGCAGCAGCTGCTGATCCGGGCGCTCATCGCGCGGTTCTGGAAGGAGCCCGCGCAGGGCGGCTTCGCGCGCTGGGGCACGCAGCTGCACGACCGCTTCATGCTGCCGGCCTTCGTCTGGAGCGATTTCCTCGACGTGCTCGGGGATCTCGGCTGGGCGGGTTACCCGCTGCGGCCCGAGTGGTTCGAGGCGCAGGCCGAGTTCCGCTTCCCGTTCTGCGGGCGGATCGAGCGCGAGGGCATCGCGCTCGAGCTGCGGCAGGCGCTCGAGCCCTGGCACGTGATGGGCGAGACCGGCGCGATCGGCGGCACCGTGCGCTTCGTCGATTCCTCCGTCGAGCGCCTGCAGGTGAAGCTGTCGAACGCCGACCCCGTGCGCTACGCGGTCGCCTGCAACGGCAGGCTGGTGCCGCTCGCCCCCGCGGGCTCGAGCGGCGAACTCGTCGCCGGCGTGCGCTTCAAGGCGTGGCAGCCGGCCTCGGGGCTGCATCCGACCACCCCCGTCCACGCCCCGCTGACCTTCGACATCTACGACCGCTGGTCGAAGCGCTCGATCGGCGGCTGCGTCTACCACGTCGCTCATCCGGGCGGCCGGAACTACGACTCCTTCCCGATCAACGCCTACGAGGCCGAGGCGCGGCGTCTTGCCCGCTTCCAGGACATCGGGCATACGCCGGGGGCCTTCGAGCCGGCGCGCGAGCCGGTAAATCCGCACTTCCCGCTCACGCTCGACCTCAGGCGACCGGCGGGCCTCGCGGCCTGATCGTCCGCGTCGCCAAGCACGCCGGCGGGCGCCATGATGCGCCCGCTTGCCCTGGAGCCCGCACCGGTGCCCCGACCCTCAACCGCCGACGCCACGCTGGCCGCTGCCGACGAGCGGCCGGCCGCCGGCCTGCTGCGCGGCTACCGCCCGCCGGCGGGCGTGTTCGACGAGGCGGTCGACGCCGATGGCGCGGTGCGCCCGCATTACCGCGCGCTGATCGCCGCGCTCGCCGCGATGGACGAGCCGGAGCGCGAGCGGCGCTTCTCCAGCGCCGGCCAGTATCTGCGCGAGGCGGGGGTCTACTACCGGATCTATGGCGGTGCCGAGCGCGGCGAGGACGCACGGGCCTGGCCGCTCGCGCAGCCGCCGCTGATCATCGCCCAGCGGGAATGGGCCGAGCTCGCGGCGGGTCTCGAGCAGCGCGCGCAGCTGCTCGAAAAGCTGCTCGGAGATTTTTATGGCGAGCGCCGCCTGATCAGCGACGGCGTCCTGCCGCCGGCGCTGCTCGGCCGCAACCCGGAATTCCTGCGGCCGCTCGCCGACCAGGCGGCCTCCGGCTCGCCGCTGATCCGCTTCATCGCGGTCGATCTCGGCCGCGGCCCGGACGGCCGCTGGTGGGTGCTCGGCGACCGGACCCAGGCGCCGTCCGGCTCCGGCTTCGCGCTCGAAAACCGGGTCGCGACCTCGCGCGCCTTCCCCGATCTGATCCGCGACCTCAAGATCCAGCGCCTCGCTGGCTTCTTCCAGCGCTTCCGCGAGACGCTGAACGCGCTCGACGACGGCCGCGGCGCCCGAGTCGGCGTGCTCTCGCCGGGGCCGCACAACGAGACCTATTTCGAGCACGCCTATCTCGCCCGCTATCTGGGCTTCCTGCTGCTCGAGGGCGGCGACCTCGCGGTCCACGGCTCCTCGGTGGTGGTCAAGACGGTCGACGGCGCCAAGCCCATACGGGTCCTGTGGCGCCGCCTCGACGCCGACTTCGCCGATCCGCTCGAGCTGCATGCGCGCTCGCGCATCGGAACGCCGGGGCTTGCGCGCGCGGTGCGGGCGGGCGCGGTCGAGATGGTCAACGCGCTCGGCTCCGGAATCCTGGAGACCCGCGCGCTGCTCGCCTTCCAGCCGGCGCTCGCGCGTGCGCTGCTCGGCGAGGAGCTGCGGCTGCCGACGGTCGCGACCTGGTGGTGCGGCCAGGAGGCGGAGCGGGATTACGTCTCAAAACATCTCGAGCGACTGTCGATCGCCCGCGCCTTCCCGCAGACCGTCGAGGAGGAGGAGCATCGCCGGCCGCTCGATCTCGGCATGCGGCGCGCGCCGTCGGACCGGCTGCTCGACGATTTGGCGAACGACCCGGCGAGCGTGGTCGGCCAGGAGCTCGTGGGGCTTTCGACCGCGCCGATGTTCGTCGACGGCAGGCTGGAGCCGCGACCGGTGACGCTGCGCGTCTATCTGGCGCGCCACGCGAATGGCTGGAGCGTGATGCCTGGCGGCTTCGCGCGGGTGGCGAGCTCGACGGATCCGCTTGCGGTGACGATGCAGTCCGGCGGCCGTTCGGTCGACGTCTGGGTGACCTCCGACCGGCCGGAGCGGCCGGTCTCCCTGCTCGAGGCCACGTCCGGCTTCGCGCGCCGGCTGCCGAGCGCCCCGCCGGCGCGCGCGGCCGACAATCTGTTCTGGCTCGGCCGCTATGTGGAGCGCGCCGAGGCGGCGACCCGGCTGGTGCGGCTGCACGCGGCGCGGCTCGCGGAGGGCGAGCGGCGCGGCGCGCTCGAAGCCGAAGTCGGCGAGCTGCTCGCCGGCATCGGCGTCGACGCCGCGCTCGGCGACCCTGCGGAGGGCCTGCTGCGCCGCGTGCGCGCGGCTTTCGAAACGGCCTCGCGCATCCGCGACCGCTTTTCGCCCGACGGCTGGCGCGTGCTGCGCGAGCTGGTCGACCTGATCGAGCGGCGGCTGGAGCGTGATGAGACCGACGACCTGCCGGGACTCGCGAGCGAAGTCCTGATCCGGCTGTCGGGCTTCACGGGCCTGGTCCGCGAGAACATGTACCAGTTCACCGGCTGGCGCTTCCTGCAAGCCGGCCGGCTGCTCGAGCGCGGCCAGCTGACGGCGCGGCTGGCCGCGGCGCTGACCCGCGATGAGCCGCCCGAGGGGGCGCTCGAGGCGCTGCTCGAATTCGCCGACAGCCGGATCACCTATCGCCGGCGCTATTCGGTGACGCTGTCGCGCGAGACGGTGATCGACCTGATCGTGCTGGACCCGCTCAATCCGCGCTCGATCGCCTTTCAGGTCAACGGCTTCAAGACGCTGCTCGACGAGCTCCCCGGCATGCGCCGCGGGGAGACGCCCGCTGCGGTCTCCCGCCGCGCCGCGCGGCTTCAGGTGCGGCTCGCGACCGCCGACCCGGCCGAACTCAGCCATCTGTTCCTGGCGCGCGTCGCCGCCGATCTCGGCGACATCTCGGACCTTTTGGGCGAACAGTTCTTCAGCGCGGCGCCGACGGCGCGCGGCGAACGGCCTGAAGCCGAATGATCTACGACGTCACGCTCAACATCGCCTACGACTACCCGGCCGCCGTGAAGGACGCCCGCCACGTCCTGCGGGTCCGCCCGCGGGAGCTCGACGGCCAGAGCGTCCGCACGGCGCGCGTGACGGTCGCGCCGCATCCGGACGAGGCCGGGCGCGAGCTCGACTTCTTCGGCAATGCGCTCGACCAGCTGCTGATCCTGCCGGAGCATGAGGCGCTCTCGGTCGCCATGCGGGCGCGCGTCGAGGTGCGGCGCGCATTGCCCGATCTCGAGGCGACCCCCACCATCGCCGATCTGGCGGCCGCCGCGGCCGCCGACCGCGAGACCGGGCCGACGGGACCGATGCATTTTCTTGGCGACAGCCGGATCGCGCGGAGAATCGATGCGGTCAGCGCCTATGCACGCGAGCTGATCGACCCCGCCGCGCCTGCGGGCGAGGCGGTGCTGGCCTTTGCGAGCCGCATGAAGGCGGACTTCACCTTCGCGCCCGGCGCGACCACGGTGGACACGCCGCTCCAGGAGGCCTTCGCCAAGCGCGAGGGCGTCTGCCAGGATTTCGCGCATGTGATGATCGCAGCGCTGCGCGGCGTCGGCGTGCCGGCCGCCTATGTCAGCGGCTTCCTGAGGACCTCGCCGCCGCCGGGCCGGCCGCGGCTCGAGGGCGCCGACGCAATGCACGCCTGGGTCGACGTCTGGCTCGGCCCCGACATGGGCTGGCAGGGGTTTGACCCCACCAACGGCGTCACGGTGCTGGACGACCATGTGGTGGTGGCGATCGGGCGCGACTATTCGGACGTCGCTCCGATCGACGGGGTGGTGCTGACCGCCGGCCCGCAGAAGACCAGCCACTCGGTGGACGTCGTTCCGGTCGGGGAACGGGTCAGGAAAGCCTGACGCCAGGCCGAAGCGTCGGCCTCCCCCCTGTTGGGGAGAGGTCGCCGCGCGGCGTGAGGCGGCGTTACGCCACCTCGGCTTCGGCCTTGCGGCTTTCGCGCTTGCGGTCGTTAGGGTCGAGCAGGCGCTTGCGCAGGCGGATTGACTTCGGCGTCACCTCGACCAGCTCATCGTCCTGGATCCAGGCGAGCGAGCGCTCCAGCGTCATCCGGATCGGCGGCGTGAGGCGCACGGCCTCATCCTTCGACTGGGTGCGGATGTTGGTGAGCTTCTTGCCCTTGAGGACGTTGACCTCGAGGTCGTTGTCGCGGCTGTGGATGCCGATGATCATGCCCTGATAGACCTTCCAGCCCGGCTCGATGATCATCGGGCCGCGGTCCTCGAGGTTCCAGAGCGCGTAAGCCACCGCCTCGCCCGGCTCGTTGGCGATCAGGACGCCATTGGTGCGGCCGGCGATCTCGCCCTTGTAGGGACCGTAGGCGTGGAACAGGCGGTTCATGATCGCCGTGCCTTTGGTGTCGGTCAGCAGCTCGCCCTGATAGCCGATCAGGCCGCGCGTCGGCGCATGGAACACCAGCCGCAGCCGGTTGCCGCCCGACGGGCGCATCTCGAGCATGTCGGCCTTACGCTCAGACATCTTCTGCACGACGATGCCGGAATGCTCCTCGTCGACGTCGATCACGACCTCTTCGATCGGCTCGACCAGCTCGCCGGCCTCGTTGCGCTGCATCACCACGCGCGGTCGCGACACGCCGAGCTCGAAGCCTTCGCGGCGCATGGTCTCGATCAGGATCGCCAGCTGCAGCTCGCCGCGGCCGGAGACGATGAACGAGTCCTTGTCCTTGGATTCCTCGACCTTGAGCGCGACGTTGCCCTCGGCCTCCTTGAGCAGGCGGTCGCGGATGACGCGGCTCGTCACCTTGTCGCCTTCGGTGCCGGCGAGCGGGCTGTCGTTCACGATGAAGCTCATCGAGACCGTCGGCGGATCGATCGGCTGCGCCTGGATCGGCTCGGTGACCGCGGGATCGCAGAAGGTGTCGGCGACCGAGGCCTTCACCAGGCCAGCGATCGAGACGATGTCGCCCGCCTCGCCGACGTCGATCGCGGTGCGCTCGATGCCGCGGAAGGCGAGGATCTTCGACACGCGGCCGGTCTCGACCAACTGGCCGTCGCGCGACAGCACCTTGACGGTCTGGTTGGGCTTCACCGTGCCGGAGATGATGCGGCCGGTGATGATGCGGCCGAGGAACTGGTTGGCTTCCAGAAGCGTGCCGAGCATCCGGAACGGACCTTCTTCGGTCTTGGCCTCCGGCACGTGCTTGAGCACCAGCTCGAACAGCGGCGCCAAGCCCTCGTCCTTCGGGCCCTCCGGCGAATGGTTCAGCCAGCCGTCGCGGCCCGACCCGTAGAGGATCGGGAAGTCGAGCTGCTCGTCGGTGGCGTCGAGCGCCGCGAACAGGTCGAACACCTCATTGATGACCTCCGAGGCGCGCGCGTCCGGCCGGTCGACCTTGTTGACCGCGACGATCGGCTTCAGGCCGATCTTCAGCGCCTTCGAGACCACGAACTTGGTCTGCGGCATCGGGCCTTCGGCGGCGTCCACCAGCACGATCACGCCGTCGACCATCGACAGGATGCGCTCGACCTCGCCGCCGAAATCGGCGTGGCCGGGCGTGTCGACGATGTTGATGCGCGTGTCCTTCCAGACGACCGAGGTCGCCTTGGCCAGGATGGTGATCCCGCGCTCCTTCTCGAGGTCGTTGGAGTCCATCACGCGCTCGGCGACGCGCTGGTTCTCACGGAACGAGCCGGACTGCTGCAGGAGCTTGTCCACCAGGGTCGTCTTGCCGTGGTCGACGTGCGCGATGATCGCGATGTTGCGGAGTTTCATGGAAACGACGTGCCTCAAGGCCCGCGAGCCGCGCGGGCCGCCCTTCGATCAGATTGTCTGCTGTGCGGCGCAACAGATGCGGGAGAAGGCCGCAAAACGCAAGGGCTGGCGCAGAAAGCCGCTCAGGATGCGGCGGGTTTGGGGCTCGCCTGCACCCGTGCGACCATCTCCTCGACGACCTCCAGGACGTCCGCCCGGTCCGCCTCGGACGCCGCCTCGAAGTCGAACACGGAGGGCTCGTAGCGGCGCTCGGGGCAGAGCTCCGCCCAGGAGCAGCCGAAATAGGCCTGCGCGAAGGCCTCGTTGGCGGGCGCGAAGCGCTCGCGGATCGCGCGGTAGCGCTCCTCCGTGAGGCCCACATAGGGAACCGCCTCCCAGCCGCGGCCCTCCATCAGCTTCAGGAAGTGTTCGTAGAGGTCGATGTAGTTCGGCAGCGACCGGATGCGGACGTCGACCCGGCGCATGATCTCCTGTGCGGCGAAGACGCCTTTTACGCCGAAGTTCGGGTTGATCCGCGGCGGCTCCTCCAGCTTGAAGCTGTGGGGCACGCCGACGGCGTCGAGCACGCTGCGGGCGAGCCCGTGCTTCACGGCCCGCTCGAACGAGATCGGCCGCACCGTGATCCGCGGATGCTCGATGGCGCGCTTCAGGAACGCCCACGGGTCCATGTAGCCGCGCTTGATCACATGCGCCTGGAACTCCGCGAAGCTGCGGCGCGACGCGAAGTTCTTCTGGTCCTGCGTGTACCAGGAGTTCATCCAGATCGGCTGGTCGCGCACGAAGGCGACCACCACCACCCGGAAACCGTGCTCCTCGAAGAAGCCGATGATGCGCTCGAACCAGCGGTCCCGACGCAGCAGGATCGCGAAATGCTCGCTGGAGACGACGATCGAGCCCGGCGTCTCCGCGAGCAGCGCGCTGAACTCGTCCCACACCGGGGCGTCGCGAAGCTCGCCCGGCAGCCGCAGATAGGTCTTGCGGGCGAGCGGCGTGTGGTTGCGCCGCCGCCTGCCCTCGCTCCCGAGCGTCGTCGGGTAATACAGCCCGAGCCGCCCCAGGCGCTTCGCATTGACGTAGAGGGCGTGCTGGATCGAGGTCGAGCCGGTCTTGTGCGGCCCGATGTGCAGATAGCAGACCCGCTCCGTGGTCGCAGGCGGCTTCCGGCGGAGCAGGTCGAGGATCATCGGAGCGGGCGGAGACCGACCGCGCTCAGGCGCCGCGCCGCCGCCGCGCGCCGAGCGTGCGCAGGCGGAGCGCGTTGAGCTTGATGAAGCCCGCCGCGTCGCGGTGATCATACGCCACGGCGCCGTCCTCGAAGGTCACCAGCTCCTGGTCGTAGAGCGAGTTGGGGCTCTCGCGGCCGGTGACGATGACGTTGCCCTTGTAGAGCTTGAGGCGGACGCGGCCCGAGACCTCCTTCTGGCTGAGGTCGATCGCGGCCTGCAGCATTTCCCGCTCAGGCGAGAACCAGAAGCCGTTGTAGATGAGCTCCGCATAGCGCGGCATCAGCTCGTCCTTGAGGTGCATGGCGCCGCGGTCGAGCGTGATGGACTCGATCGCGCGATGGGCCGCCAGAAGGATCGTGCCGCCCGGGGTCTCGTAGACGCCGCGCGACTTCATGCCGACGAAGCGGTTTTCGACGAGGTCGAGCCGCCCGACGCCGTTAGCCTTGCCGAGCGCGTTGAGCCGCGCCAGCAGGTCGGCCGGCGACAGCTTCTCGCCGTCGACCGCGACTGCATCGCCCTGCTCGAAGTCGATCGACATCAGCGTCGGCTCGTCGGGCGCATCCTCGGGCGCGATGGTGCGCATGTGGACGTCTTCGGGGGCCGGCAGGCTCGGATCCTCGAGCACCTTCCCCTCGGAGGAGGAGTGCAGCAGATTGGCGTCGACCGAGAACGGCGCCTCGCCGCGCTTGTCCTTCGCGATCGGGATCTGGTGCTGCTCGGCGAACTCGATGAGCTTCGTGCGGGAGGTCAGGTCCCATTCGCGCCAGGGCGCGATCACGGTGACGTCCGGCTCGAGCGCGTAATAGGACAGCTCGAAGCGGACCTGGTCGTTGCCCTTGCCGGTCGCGCCGTGACAGACCGCGTCCGCGCCGGTCGCGCGCAGGATCTCGATCTGCCGCTTCGCGATCAGCGGCCGGGCGATCGAGGTGCCGAGCAGATACTGGCCCTCATAGACCGTGTTGGCCCGGAACATCGGGAACACGTAGTCGCGGACGAACTCCTCGCGCAGATCGTCGACATAGATGTTGTCCGGCTTGACGCCGAGCAGCTCGGCCTTCTTGCGCGCCGGCTCCAGCTCCTCGCCCTGGCCGAGATCGGCCGTGAAGGTCACGACCTCGCACTGATAGGTGGTCTGCAGCCACTTCAGGATCACCGAGGTGTCGAGGCCGCCCGAATAGGCGAGCACGACCTTCTTGACGGATTTGGGTTCGGTCATCGGGGAGTCCGGAAGAGGGGTGAGCGAGCGCGGCGCACTCTAGTCATGAAGGGCCGCGAGGCAAGCAGGCGTCCTGCCTAGGGCGGCGGGGTCTCGCCGTCAGCCGCCAAAGAGCTTCTTCAGGAAGCCGAGCGGCTCGCGGATGGGGTTCGGGGCGCGGCGCTCGCGGACGACGTAGCCGTCGCGCGGATAATCGCCCGCATAGGGTTCTTCTTCCGGCGGCGGGCCCTGGCCGGGGCCGGTCTGGTAAACGTCGCCCGGCTGCTCCTCATAGCCGGCGACGCGCGGGCTCCAGTCGCCCGGCAGCGCGGCGACCTCCGCGCCCTCATGGGCGCGCGTCATGAAGCGGCTCCAGATCTCGACCGGCAGGCCGCCGCCGGAGGCGTGCTTGGTCGGGCTGTTGTCGTCATTGCCGAGCCAGACGGCCGTGACCATGCGGGAGGTGTAGCCGACGAACCAGGCGTCGCGGAACTCCTGGCTGGTGCCGGTCTTGCCCGCGGCCGGCCAGCCGGAGAGCTTCGCCGAACGCGCCGTGCCGGAGCGCAGCGTCTCCTGCAGCATGGCGTTCATCATGCCGACCCGCTCGGGGTCGACGATCTCCTTGGGCGGGTCGACGCGCCGCTGGTAGAGCGTCTCGCCGTCCGCCGTTTTGACCGAGCGCACGATGTAGGGCTTCGCCTCGAAGCCGCCATTGGCAAAGGGCGCATAGGCGGTCGCGAGTTCGAGCGGGCTGACCTCCGAGGTGCCGAGCGCGATCGACGGGTTCGGCGCGAGCTGCGAGGTGATGCCCAAGCGGTGCGCCGTGTTGACGACGTTCTCCGGGCCGACCTCGACGCCGAGCCGCACCGCGACCGTGTTGATCGACTGCGACAGCGCGCGGGTGAGCGTCATCGGGCCAGCGTAGCGGCGGGTGTAGTTCTCCGGGTTCCAGCCCTTGATCTGCACCGGCCCGTCGACGCGGATCGAGTCCGGATTGAGCCCGAGTTCGAGCGCCGTGAGATAGACGAACGGCTTGAAAGCGGATCCCGGCTGGCGCTTGGCCTCCACCGCGCGGTTGAACTGGCTTTCCGCATAGGACTTGCCGCCGACCAAGGCGCGCACCGCGCCGTCCGGCTCCAGCGCGACCAGCACCCCTTGCGTCACCTTCAGCTTGGCCCCGCGCTTGGCGATGCCGTCGGCGAGATCGCGCTCGGCCTCGGCCTCGAGCGCGGGGTCGATCGTGGTCTGGACGATGAGATCCTCGTCATAGATTCCGACCAGCGAGTCCAGCTGATCCATCACCCAGTCGGCCGCATAGCCGACCGCGCCCTCGGGCTTCGGTTGCGGCGAGGGCGGCGAGGCCCGGAACGCCGCTTGGGCCTGGTCGCGGGTGATGTAGCCCTCGTCCGCCATCGCCCGCAGCACGACGTCGGCGCGCGCCCGCGCGGCCTCCGGGTCATGGCTCGGGGACAGCCGCGACGGAGCCTTCACCAGCCCGGCCAGCATGGCCGCCTCGGTGATGTTCACCTTGCGGATCGACTTGCCGAAATAGCGCTGGGCCGCGGCCTCGACCCCATAGGCGCCCGCGCCGAAATAGACGCGGTTGAGGTACATCTCGAGGATCTTCTGCTTGCCGAACTTGCGCTCGAGCCAGAACGCCAGCACGGCCTCCTGAACCTTGCGCTCGAGCGACCGCTCCGGCGTCAGGAACAGGTTCTTGGCGAGCTGCTGGGTCAGCGTCGAGCCGCCCTGGGCCACGCCGCCGTGTTCGATGTTGGCCTTGAGCGCGCGCGCCAGACCGTACACGTCGACGCCCCAGTGATCGTAGAACCGCCGGTCCTCGATCGCGATGAACGCCTGCGGCACGAATTTCGGCATCTCCGACAGCGGCACGCTGGCCCCGCCGGTCTCGCCACGGTTGGCGATCGGCTTGCCGTCGAACGAGACGATCTGGACGTTTGGCGGCCGCTTCGGAACCTCCAGGTTCTGGATCGGCGGCAGGCGGGACGCGTAATAGGCCACCACGCCGCCCGCGCCCACCGCGCCGAACAGGCACAGCGTCAGGGCGAGCGCGATGAACCGGCCGATGAAGCTGCGCCGTCGACGGGGCGGCCGGCTCGGCTCGCGGCGCTTGCGCGCAGGGCGGCTGCGGCCCATCACCCAGTCCCAGTAGGAGATTTTTTCGCGCGGAGGGTCTTTGGGGGCGTCATCGCGCGGCGCTCCGAAGCCAGGCTCCCGGCGGCCGTCCTCCGGCCGCGCGTCGAACAGCGGCTCCTCGCGACCGGAGGCGCGTTCCGGCTCTCGCGCCGGCCCGGCCGTCGGGCGATCGTCCGGCGAGAGGCGCAGGTCGGGCGCGTCGGGCCTGACGTCGAAGCGCGGCTCGCGTCGTTCCTCCCGCCCCCGTCCGATGCCCATCTCGCCAAAGCCTCGTCACGCCGCACGCCGCGGCCGCTCCTGGGGAGCGACCGTCCCATGTTCCATCGGTTGGACTTTGAATGCGGCAGGTTTAAGGGCCGTTACGGGCGCAAACGCCGGTCCGCCCCTTGGGTTCCGAGGCGTTTGGCGTCGCTTGCCGCCACCTGCTTGTGGAGGTGGACGAAGAAAGCCGTTGCGAACAGAGGGGTGAGCAGGTTCGCGAACGGAATCACGGCGAGGCCCGCCACCAGAAGGCCGCCGAGGAACACCTTGCCGCTGTGACGGCGGCGCAACGCCGTCGCCTCCGCTTCGCTGCGGAAGCGCATGGCGGCGAGCGCAAAATATTCGCGGCTGAGCAGGTAGCCGTTCACGCCGAGCCAGGCGACGAGATTGATCCCCGGCAGGAACAGCAACACCAGCAGGAGCAGGTTGAGCCCGAGCACGAGCAGGGCGAAGCGCGCCGACAGCAGCAGCCCGCGCCAGAACGGCAGCGCGACCCCCGGCGGGTCGTTCGGGTAATGCGCGCGCTCGACGTGGCCGGCGATGTCGTCGAGGAACAGCCCGGCCACCATCGCGGTCACGGGCGTCACCAGGAACAACAGCCCGAACGTCGCCCCGAGGCCCGCGAGCAGATGCGCGATCCAGTTCGCCGTCGGGTTCGGCAGCGTGACGAGGCGCTCGGCCGCCGCCTCGAGCGCGAACCAGCCGAAGATCAGCAGCGCGAGCGTGATCCCGATCGACTTCCACAGCACCACGCGGAATTCGGGCGAGAAGGTCTGCCGCGCCGCCTTGACCGCCGCGTCCCACATCGGCGGCGCTCAGGCCGCGTCGTCGGGCGAGCGGACCTGCGCGTCCGGCCGGCCGAGCAGCGCCGCATTGGTGAGCCTGCGGACCTCGCGCTCGACCGCGGCGGCGAGGCGCTTGCGGTCAGTCGCCGGATCGGCCGCGATCGGCTCGCCGAAGGTCACGGTCGCGTCGATCGCGCCGTCGCGCAGGATCGACCACAGGTGCTGCGGGAAGCCCATGTCGCCGTACCAGGCCACGAAGGGACGGCCGAGGCGCCCGAGCGGCAGGCCGTTGCGGTGCGTGTAGGCGATCGAGACCGGCTGCACCCAGACCGCTGCGGCCTCGCCGCCTGCGAGCAGCGCGTTCTGCGTCGCGCCGAGCAGCGCGGTGCGGAACGGCAGCACGCGGTTGCCGTCGCTCGACGTGCCTTCGGCGAACAGCACGACCGGTTGCCCGGCCGCCATCCGCTCCGCCATCCGGCGGTTCACGTTCCCGGTGGCGCTGCGGCGGGAACGGTCGACGAAAATCGAGCGCTGCAGCTTTGCGAGCCACCCGAACACGGGCCAGTCGGCGATCTCGGACTTGGCCACGAAGCACATCTGGCAGACCGAGCCGAGCACCGGGATATCGAGCCAGGAGGAGTGGTTCGAGGTGATCAGCAGCGGCCGGGCGCCGGCGGGCGCGCCGATCACCCGCACCCGCATGCCGACGATCCTGAGCGCCAGACGGTGGAACCTCAACGGAATGGTCTCCGCCGAAGGCCGCCCGAGGCGCAGCATCAGCATCTGAACGGGCGCGAGCGTCACGACGGTCGCGATGAGCGCGACCGCAGAGGCCGCCGCGCGGAGCCGCCTGTGCGCCAAGCCTAGCCCTCGTCGTCGAGCGGGATGGCGTAGAGCTCGAGCCGGTGGTCGACGAGCCGGTAGCCGAGGCGCCGCGCGATCTCGGCCTGCAGCTCCTCGATGGCCTCGTCGCGGAACTCGATGATCTTGCCCGTCCTGAGGTCGATCAGATGGTCGTGATGCTCGTCCGGCTGCGGCTCGTAGCGCGAGCGGCCGTCGCGGAAGTCGAGACGCGCGATGATGCCCGAATCCTCGAACAGCTTCACCGTCCGATAGACCGTCGAGATCGAGATCCGGGGGTCGACTGCGGAGGCGCGGCGGTAGAGCTCCTCGACGTCGGGGTGGTCGTCCGCCTCGCCGACCACGCGCGCGATGACGCGGCGCTGCTCGGTCATCCGCATGCCCTTGGCGGCGCACAGCTGCTCGATGGAATCGGTTCTAAGCGTTGACACTTCGGGCCTCGTCCCCGGTCGTCTCGCGGCCCTCAAGGGCGACATGGCCATCAGTGTTCGCTTATAGGAGCGGCGCGCGGCGGCGTAAACACGCCCCCTCAGGGCAACTCCAGCGCGAGCACCTTGGCGGCGCCGCGGGTTCCGTCCGCCCGCGCGTAATAGGCCGGCCGGCGCCCGACCTGGGCGAAGCCGAAGCGGCGGTAGAGCGCCAGCGCGGCGGCGTTCTCCTCGTCGACCTCGAGCACGATGCGGCGCACGCCGCGGCCGCAAAGCCTGCCGAGGTGATGGCTGAACAGCGCTGCGCCGCCGCCGGAGCCGCGCCGCGCCTCCGCGACCGCGACCGACAGCACCTCGGCCTCGTCCTCGGCGACACGCGACAGCGCGAAGCCGAAAGCCCGCTCGCGGCCCTCGCGCCGCAGCACGCAGCCGATCACGGCGCGGTCGTTCAGCAGCGCGTCCATCTCGTCGACGCTCCAGCCGCGGGCGAAGGCCGCGCGGTGAAGCTCCGAGAGTTCGTCGGCGTCGCCCGCGTCGGCCGGTTCGACCGCCCAGGCGGCGGAGCGCGAAAGATAGGCGTCCCAGAACCACCAGTACATCGACGTCTCGTTCACCGGCGCGCGATCCGGCCGCCCTGCTGCGGATGCGCGTCCGCAGCCTTCAGGTAGAGGGGACGCGGCGGCTGTTCGGCAGGATCGCACGCCGCCCCGAGTCGCGCGAGCCAGACCGGCTCCGGCGCCTCGTGCCGCGCCTCCGCCTTTCGGATGCTGGGGTCGTCGGCGGCCGCGATCACCAGGTCCGCGCCCGACCCGACGACCAGCGCCGGACCCTCTCCGAGCGCCCGCGCGGCCTCGCGCGCCTCGATCAGCCGCGGCGACACCAGCGAGCGGCCGTCGCCGCCGAACGCCTGGAAGAACACGCGGCCGTGCCGGGCGTCGATCGCGGCCGCGACCGGCGTGGCGCCGTCGCCGCCGTCGAGCACCGGCGCGGCGAGCGCCGAGAGGGTCGTGACGCCGACGACCGGCAGGCCGGCGCCGAGCCCGATCGCCCGCGCGCAGGCGAGCCCCACCCGAAGACCGGTGAAGCTGCCCGGCCCGACCGTCACGACGACGCGTTCGACGCCCGCAAGGCCGCCGGCGGCGTCGAGCACGCGCTTCACCTCGGGCATCAGCGCCTCGGCGTGGCCGCGGGTCATCTCGAGCGAGACGACGTGCGAGGGGCCGCCCGCCGTGTCCACGACGGCGGCCGAGCAGGCCCCGAGAGCTGTGTCGATCGCTAGCACGCGCATGCGGGCTGAGTAGCAGGTTTCGGCCCGTGCGGAAGCCGAGCCTCAGGCGGGCGGCCGCGACAGCCTCAGCCGGCGCTCATTCAGACGATTTTGCAGAACTCGTCGAAGTCGGGCCGCGGCAGCCGCTCCTTCACGCCCTGCGGATCGCCATAGCCGAGATTGACGAGGAAGTTCGTCCTGTAGGTCGTCCCCGCGAAAAACGCCTCGTCGACCATCTGCTTGTCGAAGCCCGACATCGGGCCGCAGTCGAGGCCGAGCGAGCGGGCGGCGAGGATCAGATAGCCGCCCATCAGCGTGCCGTTGCGGAACGCGGTCTCCTCGATCAGGGCCTGGTTGCCTTCGAACCAGCTCTTGGCGTCGGTGTGCGGGAAGAAACGCGGCAGGTTGTCGAGCCAGCGCATGTCATGGGCGACGATGACGACGACCGGCGCGGCCATGGTCTTGTCGCGGTTGTTGGCCGAGAGCGCCGGTTTGAGCTTCGCCTTGGCCTCCTCGGAGGTCACGAACACCAAGCGGCCCGGCAGACCGTTGGCGCTGGTCGGCCCAATCTTCACGAGCTCGAACAGCGCGCGGAGCGTCGTGTCCGACACGGGCTCCGGGTGGAAAGCGTTGAAGGTCCGGGCGGCGCGGAACAGCGTGTCGAGGGCGGCGTCGTCGAGCGGCGCGCGATGGGGTCCGGTCAATGGTTCGTCCTTGGCTGAATCGGGCGGGCGGAGACTAGCAGCGCAGGCGCGCGAAAGGCGCCGTCAGATCGTGTCCGCCACGCCGCCGTCGACTCTGAGCGCCGCGCCCGTGGTCGCCGAAGCCTGCTTCGAGCAGACATAGACCACCATGTTGGCGACCTCCTCGACCGTGGCGGCGCGCTGGATGATCGAGCTCGGCCGGTGCGCCTTCACGAAGGCAGCGCCCGCTTCCTCGAGGCTATGCCCGGTCTTGGCGACTTCGTCCTTCAGCATCTCGGCGACGCCCTCGGAAAGCGTCGGGCCGGGCAGCACCGAGTTCACCGTCACGCAGGTCCCCGCCATGCGCTTGGCGAGGCCGCGGGAGATCGCAAGCTGCGCGGTCTTGGTGAAGCCGTAATGCACCATCTCGACCGGGATGTTTATGGCGGATTCCGAGGAGATGAACACGATGCGGCCCCAGCCGCGCTCGGCCATGCCCTGCGCGTAGGCGCGCGACAGGCGCACGCCGGACATGACGTTGACCTCGAAGAACCGGGCCCACTCCTCGTCCGGGACCTCGAAGAAGTCCTGCGGATTGAAGATGCCGACATTGTTCACGAGGATGTCCGGCGCCGGGACCGCCGCGACCAGCGCCGCCGCGCCCTCGGCGGTCGCGAGATCGGCCGCCACGCCCTGGAGCTTGGCGCCCGGGACCGCGGCTGCGATGTCGGCGATCGCCTGGTCGACCGCCGGCTGCTTGCGGCCGTTGATGACCACCGTCGCGCCGGAGCGGGCAAGGCCGAGCGCGATACCGTGGCCGATGCCGACCGTCGAACCGGTGACGATCGCGGTCTTGTCCGAAAGATCGATTATCATCGCAGCGGCTCCCTGAAATTGCTTAGGCGGCAAGGTCGTCCGCCGCGCCTCAATTTTCCAGAGCGGTCCGCTTGCGCCGCCGCAAGCCCGGCGACGCGGCCGCGCCGCTCAGGCCGCGGCGGCGTCGAGCGCCTGCGTCTCCGCCTCGGTGAACAGACGCGAGCGGATGTGGAAGCGCACCTCGCGGCCGTTCTCGAGGCTGAACATGCCGCCGCGGCCCGGCACGACGTCAAGCGTCAGGTGCGTGTGCCGCCAGTACTCGAACTGGGACGGGCTCATGTAGAACGGCGCGCCGCCGACTTCGCCGAGCTTCACGTCGTCGTCGCCGACGATGTAGTCGCCGACCGCAAAGCACATCGGCGAGGAGCCGTCGCAGCAGCCCCCGGACTGGTGGAACAGCACGTCGCCATGCTCGGCCCGAAGGGCGTCGATCAGGTCGAGCGCCTTCTGCGTGGCCTCGACGCGGAGCGGGATCGTCTGGGTCATAAGGGCTCCTCCGGACGGTCAACATAGGCCGGACGGCGGCCGCGGCGAAGCCCCGGCGTTCAGGGTTCGCTGTCGAGCATCGCCCTCCGGACGGGCGGGTGACTGACGGCGAAGGCTCCTGCGTTCACGCGCCCTCGGCCGCGATGCTCCGCAGCACGCCCAGAAGGTCGGGCCCGGTGAGCACCTCGCCGCTGTCGAGATCGGCGACCGAGACGTTCTCGACCCCTTGATCGGAGAGTTCGATCGCTTTCAGCAGCGCCTGGTCGCGGGTCTCGAACGGGTAGGAGAGCGGCTCCGCCGCATTCGTCACGGCCGAGGTCACGAAAGGCATTGCGGCTCTCCTCGCAGTGTTGGGGCGCAAACAGATGGGGCGGCCGAAGCGGCCCCCAAGTCTCGTCTCCTCCGGCCGAAACGCCGCTTCTTCGCCGTGCGCCTCGCATCGCGTCGAGCTGGCCCCCGCCGGACGGGCTCCTACGGCCGCACGGGCCGCACGCCCGTGGCGCTCCGCCAAACGAGCCGGGCGGGCGGCGGCCGTGCCCGGCTGAGCGCAGGCTTCACAGGCTCAGGCGAATGCTTCGGTACTCATCGACGGCGTCCGCGTCGACCTCGACCGTGACGCCGCTTTCAGCGGGATGCATGTTCGAGCCACGTTGCTTGACGCCCGAGATCCAGAACTCTTCTCCGGATTCAACATCGAAGAAATTGCCGCGGACGCCGCCTCCCTTGGCTTTCTGCAGGACGCGGTCACGGTAATAGATCGTCTTGCCGGTCTTCGAGAAGCTGACCCATCCGATCCGTGCGGCCACACCTTCGATGTGACCATCCTTGTTCTCAAGGTACATCACCCGCCGGGCAAGACCCTTGGTGAGCTGCGAGCGCATCTTTCGCTCCGAAATACTATCCGTTCGCAGATAAGACTGCGGAGCGAGCGAAAAAGAAAGGGCGGCCCGGAGGCCGCCCTTCGCAGTTTCGAGGTCGCTCGTCCGCTCAGAAGAAGCCCAGCTTCTTCGGGCTGTAGCTGACCAGCATGTTCTTGGTCTGCTGGTAGTGGTCGAGCATCATCTTGTGGGTCTCGCGACCGATGCCGGACTGCTTGTAGCCGCCGAACGCCGCGTGCGCGGGGTAGGCGTGGTAGCAGTTCGTCCAGACGCGGCCGGCCTGGATGCCGCGGCCGAAGCGGTAGGCGCGATTGATGTCGCGGGTCCACACGCCGGCGCCGAGGCCGTAGAGCGTATCGTTGGCGATCGACATCGCGTCAGCGTCGTCCTTGAAGGTCGTGACCGACAGCACCGGGCCGAAGATCTCCTCCTGGAAGATCCGCATCTTGTTGTGGCCCTTGAACACGGTCGGCTTGACGTAGTAGCCGCCCGCGAAATCGCCCTCGAGCTGGTTGCGGCCGCCGCCGGCCAGCACTTCCGCGCCTTCCTGCTTGCCGATGTCGATGTAGCTCAGGATCTTCTCGAGCTGCTCGTTGGAGGCCTGCGCGCCCACCATGGTGGAGGGGTCGAGCGGCGAGCCGAGCTTGATCGCCTCGACGCGCTTCAGCGCCTTCTCCATGAAGCGGTCATAGACCGACTCCTGCACCAGCGCGCGGCTCGGGCAGGTGCAGACCTCGCCCTGGTTGAGGGCGAACATCACGAAGCCTTCGACCGCCTTGTCGAAGAAATCGTCGTCCTCGGCCACCACGTCGGCGAAGAAGATGTTCGGCGACTTGCCGCCGAGCTCGAGCGTCACCGGGATCAGGTTTTGGCTGGCGTACTGCATGATCAGCCGGCCGGTCGTGGTCTCGCCCGTGAAGGCGATCTTGGCGATCCGATTCGACGAGGCGAGCGGCTTGCCGGCCTCGAGGCCGAAACCGTTGACGACGTTCAGCACGCCCTCCGGCAGGATGCCGGCGATCAGCTCCATCACCACCATGATCGAGGCCGGGGTCTGCTCGGCGGGCTTCAGCACCACGCAGTTGCCGGCCGCGAGCGCCGGCGCGAGCTTCCACACGGCCATCAGGATCGGGAAGTTCCACGGGATGATCTGCCCGACGACGCCGAGCGGCTCGTGGAAATGGTAGGCGATCGTGTCGTGGTCGATCTCCGAGAGCGCGCCTTCCTGGGCGCGGACGCAGCCGGCGAAATAGCGCCAGTGATCGATCGCCAGCGGAATGTCGGCGGCCATCGTCTCGCGGATCGGCTTGCCGTTGTCCCAGGTCTCGGCGAGCGCGATCGCCTCGAGGTTCTGCTCCATCACGTCGGCGATCTTGAGCAGCAGGCCGGCGCGCTCGGCCGGCGAGGTGCGGCCCCAGGCGTCCTTCGCCTTGTGGGCGGCGTCGAGCGCGAGCTCGATGTCCTCCTTCTGCGAGCGGGCGACCTCGCAGATCTTCTGGCCGGTGATCGGGCTGGTGTTGTCGAAGTAGCGGCCGCCGACCGGCGCGACGAACTTGCCGCCGATGAAGTTGTCGTAACGCTCCTTGAACGGCGAGCGGACAAAGGCGTCCATGCGTTCGGGCTTGTTCATGTCACTCCCTCCCAGGCTTGTTGTTTGAGGCTGGCCGCGCCATCGCAGCCTTCGTGCCAATCGGGCCGCGCCGGAAAAAGATCGTCGCTGCGCCGCGGCAAGTCTCTGGCGGCAAAGATGTTTGGCGAGACCGGTCGCCGAGCGCCCGAGGGTTGCTGTGGACTCTGCCCGGCGTCTGGCGCCACACTGTCGCGGACAGCGACGAGAAGCGCTGCGACATGTCGCTGAATGCGACACCAGGGACGAAACGCCGATGAGCGCCGCTGCCCCGCGCGCCGATCTGATGCAGGCGCGCCGCGACTTCTTCGACCGCCACGCCGAACCCATGGACGTGGTGCCGCCCTCGATCCTGCGCTCCTGGCGGCGCTGCGTGGAGCGCGGCTTCGACAGCCACGCCGAGCCGCGCATCGAGCCGGTCGGCTCCGCGGCGCTGCGCGAACATCATGAGCGCAACGACCGGCTGATCCGGCTGTGCCGGCCGGAGCTCGAGGCGCTGGCCGCCGAAGCGCGCGACACCGGCAGCCTGGTGATCCTGACCGACGGCGGCGGGCTGGTGCTGGACGCGGTCGGCGACCCGGGCTTCGCCGGCAAGGCGGCGGGGGTCGCGCTGCGTCCCGGCGTGCGCTGGGCCGAGGCCTCGACCGGCACCAATGCAATCGGCGCGGCGCTGGTCGAGCGGCGGCCGATCGAGGTGCGCGGGGCGGAGCACTATTTCGAGTCCCACCGCATCCTGACCTGCGCCGCAGCCCCGATCTTCGACCCGCGCGGCGCGCTGGTCGGCGCGCTCGACCTTTCCGGCGCGGCGACGATCCCGCATCTCCACGCGCTGTCGCTGATCCGGCTCGGCGTCGACCAGATCGAGCACCGCATGTTCGCCGAAGGCTTTGCGGGCTGCGACGTGCTCCGCCTGCACGCCGACCCGGCGCTGCTCGGCACGCCCCAGGAGGGCGTCGCGGTGTTCGAGGGCGCCCGGCTCGTGGCCGCCAATCGGCACGCGCTGAAGCTTCTCGGGCTCGACTGGAACGCTCTCGGCGCGCGCACCTTCGGCGACCTGTTCGACGGCGGCCATCTCGCCCGCGCCGAGGCGCGCACGCTGCGCAGCCGCGCCGGAACGGTGCTGCACGCACGCCTGCCGGCGCCGGCGCCCCTGGTTCCGGGCGCGCGGCTGAAGCCTGCGGCTCCGCCGGCGGCGCCGGCTGGACCGGTGTTCGACGCCGCCACCCGGGCGAACCTCGCGCGGGCGGTCAAGCTCGTCGACGGCGACATCCCGATCCTGATCCAGGGCGAGACCGGCTCGGGCAAGGAGATGTTCGCCCGCGCCGTCCACGCCGCGAGCGCGCGCGCCGAAAAGCCGTTCGTGGCCGTCAACTGCGCGGCGCTGCCCGAGGGTCTGATCGAGTCCGAGCTGTTCGGCTACGAGCACGGCGCCTTCACGGGCGCGCGGCGGACGGGCTCCAAGGGCCTGTTGCGCGAGGCCGACGGCGGCGTGCTGTTCCTGGACGAGATCGGCGACATGCCGCTGCCGCTGCAGGCGCGGCTGCTGCGCGTCGTGCAGGAGCGGGCGGTGACGCCGCTCGGCGGCGGCCGGCCGACGCCGCTCGACGTCAGGCTGATCTGCGCCACCCACCGCGATCTGCAGGCGCTTTCCGCGCAGCAGGCGTTCCGGCCCGACCTCTATTTTCGCCTCGCCCAGTTCACCTTCGCGCTACCGCCGCTGCGCGCGCTGCCGGACCGGACGGCGCTGATCGAGGCGCTGTGGCGCGGACTGGCGACCGAGGGCCGCAGGTTTTCGCCGGCCGCCATCGCGGCGATGCGACGCTACGACTGGCCCGGAAACCATCGCGAGCTCGTCGGCGTGCTGAAGGCGATGATCGCGCTGTCGTCGCCGGGCGAGTCGCTCGGGCCCGACCTGCTGCCGGCGTCCGTTCTGCAGGGGGCCGCGCCTCCGGCTACGCCGGCGGAGGCGGCCGCGGGCGGGCTCGACGCCATGGCGCGCGGCGCGATGCTGGCCGCCGTGGAGGCCTGCGGCGGCAATGTCGCGGCGGCCGCCCGCCGCCTCGGCGTCAGCCGCAGCACGCTCTATCGCCGGGCGCTCTCCCGGCGCTCCTGAGCGGCCCCGAGGTCGTCAGGACGCACTTGTCCGCCGCGGGGGGCGGAACGATGTGTCCCGCATGACCTTCACGCGGCCACACAGGGAGCTTCACCATGAGCAACGCGAACGCCGCCGCCTCCGGGACCTATGATCTCGGCGGCCAGACCATCCATCGCCTCGGCTTCGGCGCCATGCGGGTCACCGGTCAGGGCATCTGGGGCGAGCCCCAGGACCGGGAGGAGAGCCTCCGGACGCTGCGCCGCCTGCCCGAGCTCGGCGTCAACTTCATCGACACCGCCGACAGCTACGGCCCGTTCGTCAGCGAGGAGCTGATCCGCGAGGCGCTGCATCCCTACACGGAAATGCTGATCGCCACCAAGGGCGGCCTGACCCGCCACGGCCCGGACATCTGGATGCCGGTCGGCCGGCCCGAATATCTCCGGCAGTGCGTGCTGATGAGCCTGCGCCGGCTCGGCGTCGAAACGATCGACCTGTGGCAGCTCCACCGCATCGACCCCAAGGTTCCGCAGGACGAGCAGTTCGGCGTCATCCGCGACATGCAGAAGGAAGGCCTGATCCGCAATGTCGGGCTGAGCGAGGTGAGCGTCGCCGAGATCAAGGCGGCGCAGAAGTTCTTCACGGTCGCGACCGTCCAGAACCGCTACAACCTCGTCGACCGCACGAGCGAGGACGTGCTGGACTTCTGCGCGCAAAACGGCGTCGGCTTCATCCCGTGGTTCCCGCTGGCGGCCGGCGAGCTCGCCAAGCCCGGCTCCGTGCTCGACACGATCGCGAAGAAGATCGGCGCGAGCCCGAGCCAGGTGGCGCTCGCCTGGGTGCTGAAGCGCAGCCCCGTGATGCTGCCGATCCCCGGCACCTCCAAGGTGAAGCATCTCGAGGAGAACGTCGCGGCGGCGGCGATCGAGCTTTCCGACGAAGATTTCGACGCGCTCGACAAGCAGGGCAGGGCCGAGTTCCAGAAGGCCGCCTGAGAGGCTGCGCCGCTCCCCCGCCTCTCCGCCCCACGCCCCGGCCCGCGGGAGCGTGGGGCGCCGCCTCATGAAAGGACCAGCCGATGCCGATGCGTCTCGACGGTTCCTGCAAATGCGGGGCGGTGCGCTTCTCGGTCGAGAGCCACGCGCCCTATCCCTACCAGCTCTGCTACTGCTCGATCTGCCGCAAGACGGCGGGCGGCGGCGGTTTCGCGATCAATCTCCATGCCGACGCCCGCACGCTGAACACCGAGGGCGCGAAGGCGATCGGCGTGTTTCGCGCGGAGCTCGCCGGCGAAGACGGCCAGCTTCATCGCAGCACCGGAGAACGGAATTTCTGCACGCGCTGCGGGTCCGCGCTGTGGCTGTTCGACCCGACCTGGCAGGAGCTCCTGCACCCGTTCGCCTCGGCGATCGACTCCGACCTTCCGGTCCCGCCGGTTCGCACGCATCTGATGCTCGGCTCCAAGGCCTCCTGGGTCGAACCGGTCATCGGGCCAGCGGACCTCGCCTTCGACGAATATCCGGAGCAGTCGATCGAGGAGTGGCACCGCTCGCACGGCCTCTGGATCGACTGAGCCGGCGGCTCACGGGGCCGCCGGGAACGTCTTCCCCCTGGGATGGTTCTTAATCGGGCGGCGGGCCGCTCGTCCGAACCATCCACGAGAGGGGAAGCGCAGTGGCAGAAGCCAGGCCGGCGCCCGGCGCCGTATCCGTATCGCTGACGATCAACGGAAAATCCCACGCGGTTTCGGTCCCCCCCTCCACCACCGTGCTGGACCTCCTCCGCGAGCGGCTGCACCTCACCGGAACGAAGAAGGGCTGCGACCAGGGCCAGTGCGGCGCCTGCACGGTTCTGATCGACGGCCGGCGGGTGAACTCCTGCCTGCAGCTCGCCGTCATGAATGACGGCCGCGAGATCACGACCGTCGAGGGGCTCGGCGCGCCCGGCCGGCTGCATCCGATGCAGGAGGCGTTCGTCGCCCATGACGCCTTCCAGTGCGGCTACTGCACGCCCGGACAGATCTGTTCGGCGGTGGCGCTGCTGAAGGAAGGCCGCGCCCGGTCGCGCGCGGAAATCCGCGAGCTGATGAGCGGCAATCTCTGCCGCTGCGGCGCCTACACCAACATCGTCGACGCGATCGAGGCCGTCATGGGCGCGGGCGCCATGCAGGAGGCCGCGGAATGATGAACTTCTCCTACACCCGCGCCGAAACCGTCGCGGACGCGATCAGCGCCGTCTCCGGGGATCCCGGCGCCCGCTACATCGCCGGCGGCACGAACCTCGTCGACCTGATGAAATACGACGTCGAGCGGCCCGGCCGGCTGGTCGACATCACGCGGCTGCCGTTGCGCGACATCGAGGCGACCCCGGCCGGCGGACTGCGGATCGGAGCGCTGGTCCCGAACTCCGACCTCGCCTATGACCCGCGGGTCGAGCGCGACTATCCGCTGCTCGCGAGCGCGATCCTGGCCGGCGCTTCGGCGCAGCTCCGCAACGCCGCCACCACCGGCGGCAACCTGCTGCAGCGGACGCGCTGCTACTACTTTTACGACGTCGGCACGCCCTGCAACAAACGCGCGCCCGGAACCGGCTGCGGCGCGATCGGCGGCGTGAACCGCATCCACGCGATCCTGGGCGCGAGCGAAAGCTGCATCGCCACCCACCCGTCCGACATGTGCGTCGCGCTCGCGGCGCTTGAAGCCGTTGTGCATGTCGCGGGGCCTGAGGGCGAGCGGACGGTCGCCTTCGAGGATTTCCACCGCCTTCCGGGGGATCGTCCGGAGATCGACAACACGCTGAAGCACGGCGAGATGATCACGGCGGTCGAACTGCCGGCGCCCCGCTTCGGGACGCGCCACACCTACATCAAGCTGCGCGACCGGCTGTCCTACGCGTTCGCGCTGGTGTCGGTGGCGGCAGGGCTGGAGATGGACGGCGGGTCGATCCGGGAGGCGCGGATCGCGCTCGGCGGCGTCGCGCACAAGCCTTGGCGGGTTCCGGAGGCGGAGGCGCTGCTCGGCGGCCAGGAGCCGTCGCGCGAGCTCTTCGGGGCGGCGGCCGAGCGCCTGCTCCAGGGCGCGCAGGGCCAGGGCGAGAACGACTTCAAGATCGAACTCGCCCGCCGCGCCGTCATCCGCGCGCTCGGACAGGCCGCGGCTGGCACGCCGCAGGTCCAGTCCGTCAAGTCGATCAACTGAGGGAGGCGGCGGATGTCCAACGTGCAATACGTCGGCGGCGCCCAGCCGCGCGTGGACGGACCGCTGAAGGTCAGCGGCCTCGCCAAATATGCCGGGGAGTTCCCGGCCGAAGACCTCGCCTATGGGGTCGTGGTCTCAAGCTCGGTCGCGAAGGGCCGTATCCGGCGGCTCGACCTAGACGCGGCGCGCGCCACGCCCGGCGTGGTGGCGATCCTGACGCATGCGGACCGACCGACCGTCACGACCGACGCCAAGAAGCATCAGGACCAGGCGGCGCCTCCCGGGTTCCCGTTCATCCCGCTGCATGACGACCGCATCGTCTATAGCGGCCAGCCGGTCGCCCTGGTGGTGGCGGAAAGCTTCGAGGCCGCGCGCGACGCCGCTGCGCTCGTCCGGGTCGAGTACGAGACGGAGCCGGCGGTGGTCGACGTCGCGCAGCGTCGCGACGCAGCCTATGACCCGCCGGAGAAGCGCGACGGCGTTCCGCCTCCCCCGCCGCCGCGGGGCGACGCGGACGCCGCTTTTTCGGCCGCGCCGGTCAAGATCTCGGGCGACTACCGGATCGCGGTCGAGCATCACAATCCGATGGAGATGCACGCCTCCACGGTGTTCTGGGACCGCGGCAAGCTGGTCGTTCACGACAAGGTCCAGGGCGTCACCAACACCAAGGCCTTCGTGGTCAATGTGTTCGGCCTGCCGGAGGACGACGTGCGCGTCCTGTCGCCCTTCGTCGGCGGCGCCTTCGGCAGCGGGCTGCGCCCGCAGTACCAGCTGACGCTCGCCGTCATGGCGGCGCTGAGGCTGAAGCGCTCGGTCCGCGTGACGCTGACGCGCGACCAGATGTTCACCTTCACCTACCGCCCGGACACGCTGCAGACGGTGGCGCTCAGCGCCGACAGCGACGGGCGGCTCCAGTCGATCCGCCACGACGCCGTCGCCTGCACCTCGACCTTCGAAGACTATCAGGAGGCGGTGGTGAACTGGTCGGGGCTGATCTACGCCTGCGACAATGTCAGCCTGTCCTACCGGCTGGCCAAGATCGACACCTACACGCCCGGCGACATGCGGGCGCCTGGCGCGACCACCGGCGTCTATGCGCTGGAGGCGGCGATGGACGAGCTCGCTTATGCGGCGAAGGTCGATCCGCTGGAGCTCCGGCTGCGCAACTACGCCGATCACGACCAGAACGACGACAAGCCGTTCTCCTCAAAGGAGCTGCGGGCGTGCTACGAGCGCGGCGCGCAGGCCTTCGGCTGGTCGCGCCGCTCCGCGGAGCCGCGCTCGATGCGCGACGGGCGCGACCTCGTCGGCCTCGGCATGGCGACGGGCTGCTGGGAGGCGATGATGCAGCCGCACTCGGCGCGCGCCACCCTGACCCCCGAAGGCAAGCTCGAGGTCGCCTGCGCGACGGCCGACATCGGCACCGGGACCTACACCATCCTGGCGCAGATCGGCGCGGACGCGATGGGGCTGCCGATCGAGGACGTCGTGGTGCGGATCGGCGACTCCTCGCTGCCGATGGCGCCCGTGGAGGGCGGATCCTGGGCCGCGGCGTCAGCCGGTTCGGCGGTCCAGGCCGCCTGTCGGGGCCTGCGCGAGCAGATCCTGACGCATGCGCGCGCGCTCGAGAACTCGCCGCTCGCCAACGCCAGCCTCGACCACGTCGTGTTCTCGGGCGGGGGCGTCGCGCTCGCAGCCGATCCGGCCCGGTCCGTCCCCTATGGCGAGGCGCTGCGGGCCTCGGGATTGCAGCGACTCGAGGCGAACGCCGACTTCGCGCCCGACGAGGCGTTCACCAAGAAGTTCGCGGCCTACACGCATTCCGCGGTCTTCGTGGAGGTGCGGGTCGACGAGGAGCTCGGCGTCATCCGCGTCAGCCGCGTCGTGAGCGCGATCGCGGCCGGCAAGATCCTCAACCAGATGACGGCGCGCAGCCAGATTCTCGGCGGCGTCGTGATGGGCATCGGCATGGCGCTGCACGAGGAGAGCATGCCGGACCGCCGTCTCGGCCGCTTCATGAACCACAACTATGGCGAGTATCACGTCCCCGCCAACGCGGACATCCACGACATAGAGGTGATCTTCGTCGACGAGATCGACGAGGCCAATTCGCTCGGTATCAAGGGCCTCGGCGAGATCGGGATCGTCGGAACCGCTGCGGCGGTCGCCAACGCGATCTTCCACGCGACCGGCCGGCGCGTCCGGGACCTGCCGATCACGCCTGACAAGCTCCTGTAGGGGCGCGGCCGAGGCCGCGCCGCCTCACCGCGAGATGCTGTCGCCCGAGCGGAGCCGGACCGGCGCTTCGTCGTCGGGCTCCGCCGCCTGCTCGAGCTGCCGCTCATAGCGATGCGAGGAGGTCTCGCCGGTGCGGGCGTACTGCTCCGCGTCGCGCCCGGCCGACGAGGAGTAGTCCGCGACCGGCTGCGGCCCGACCCGCCAGCCGAGCTCAGCCGGGCTGGCGTCCCGCGCCGGCGGCGGCGCGCGATATTCGAGCGGCTCGCGCGATGCGACCCGGGTCGGCTTGGGCGCTGCGGCTCCGGCGGGCGCCGCCAGAGGACGACTCTCGATCCGCTGGTTCTGGTTCCGCCAGCTCTGGGGCGAGCCGTACATGTCACGCGGCTCGTCGAGCTGGGCGACCTCGTAGCTGCGCTGTGGCTCCAGGCGGGGCTGCGGGTCCGCCCGGCGCGCGGTCCGTGCGGGCTCGGCCGGCAGCGGCTCATATTGCGGAACCGGCTCAGCCTCCTGCAGGGCTTCCTGGCGCGCCTCCTGGCGGCTCTCCTGTCGCCGCGCTTCCGGCAAAGGCTCGTATTGCGGGATCGGCGCCTCGTTGCGCGCGATCTGGATCGGCCGCTCCGCGGGGCGCGGCGGAGCCACAGGCTCGGCGGCCGCGACCTCGATCGGCGCCGGTCGCGCATGCGCAGGACGGTCGTCGATGATCTCGGTCTGCGCGACCATGATCGGTCCGCCGTCGATCCGCTCGGTCGGGGCCGGGGGCGGACCCCAGCGGCCCTCGCCGCCCCACCAGGTCTTCGGCGGACGCTGCTTGTCGTAGAAGGCGTTGCCGCCCGCGACCAGCACGTAGCGCATGTTCCGGTAGGGGAACTTGTAGCCGGCGGTGTGGAAGAACTGGGCCTTCTGAACGCCCGGATGGCGGCGGCCGGCCAGCACGGCGTCGGCCACGCGGCGGGCGCGCGGCGCGCCGCGGTCGGTCATCGGCCGGGTCAGCACCCCGGGCGCGAACTGGTTCTTGGCGCCGACCACCTGGCAGATCGTCGAGCCGTACCGGCCCGACTTGAGCCGGTTCATCACCACCGTGCCGACCGCCAGCATGCCGGCGTCGCTCGATCGGTTCGATTCGAAATACATGGCGCGCGCGAGACATTCGCGCTCGCTCAGACGAACGCGCTGGACTCCTGTCGAGGACGCGCAGCCGGCGAGGCCGGCAGCCACCATCGTCACGACGAAAGCCGCGCGGAGACTGACCATCGAAGGTCCTGTCACGCCGGTACTCCAAACTCGATACGCCACGCCATTCGGAGCTGATTGTGGCTCTCCGGCCACATCTCCGGCGAGAAGCGAGCCCGCTCCCCACGCGTCAAGAAAATGCGAAGAGTCTGAGGAAAGCTTTAACCGATCGAGGATTTTGGCCGCCTGCGGGCTTCGGGACGGCGCCCGCGCCTAGGTCTCCACGGCCGCGACCTGATCGCGCAGCCAGCCCAGATAGCCGGCCGAGCCGCCCAGCACCGGCGTGACCAGAACCTCCGGCAGCTCGTAATTGTGCAGCCTCGCGATGGTCCGCTGGAGACGGTCGGCGGCGTCGGCGGTCGTCTTGAGCTCGACCACGAATTCCGGCGTGCGGCAGAGCTCGCTTTGCCAGCGATAGACGCTTTCGGCCGAGCCGATCCGAGCGCACGCGGCCTCGCCGGCCTCCACCGCGGCCTGGGCGATGGCGTCGGCGACTGCGCGCTCGTCGGTGGTGGTGGTGACGATCACGAACTCCGTCACGTTCGCGTGGCTCCCGGAAGTGAGGCGCGGCCGGGGGCCGGCCGCGCCGGTTGCTATCTGGCCTCGGAGGCCGGAGCGCCCATGGCCTTCAGCATCTCCTTCATCTCCGCGATCTCGCGCTCCTGATCGTCGACGATCCGCTGCGCGAGCTTTCTGACGTCCGCGTTCTGGCCGTATCGCAGGACGATCCGGGCCATCGCCACCGCGCCTGCGTGATGTGGGATCATGTGGTTCAGGAAGTCGCGGTCCGCATTCCCTGTGAACGGCGAGCGCATCGCCTCATGCATGGCGGCTTCCGCCGCTTCATAGGCCGCGGTGGAGGGAGCGGCGCCGGAGCCCATCCCCATGTGCTGCATGGCGTCGTGGCTCATATGGTCTGCGCTCGCGGGCGGCCCGGACCCGTCCTCGGCCAGGGCCGCGGCCGGGGCGGCGAACAGAAGAGCGGCGGCGAGGCCGCTCGAAATCATGCGCATGGCGCTTCATCCTCTTGATCTGCGTGATGTTTCGGTCGGCTTATGAAACTCACGCGGGTCGGGGAGGCGGCGCGGCCGGCATGCGCGGAGCGTCCTCGAGGACCGCGGCGACCTCTGCGGAGGGCGCATGCGCGCCGACCTCGAGCGGCGGCAGGGCCGCCGTGGCGGCGGGCGCGCAGCAGCACGCGCAGCAGGATTTGAGCGCCAGATGGGCCGCGCGCCCGTCGTGGCAGGGCGTGGGCTTCGAGTGGATGGACGCGCCGTCGCCGGCCGCCGCGACGGCGCAGCCGCCGAAGGCCGGCAGGCTGAAAGCTCCGGCCGCGAGGCAGAGGATCAGAAGAGCGAGCAGCCGCGCCATCAGGTGTCCGTCCGCACGCGCCCTGTCGGGGCGTTGGTCCAGAATGGCGCCGTTCAGAGCGGTGCGCTATCCTTGGGCGTCGCGCGGATCTGAGGGAGACGTCATGGCGGCCGGCCGATTTCGGGCGAGTTTGACGTTGATGTTAGGGCTCGGCTGCGGGCCCGCCTGGGCGCAAAACCCGTTCGCCGGAACCTGGGCGCCGAGCTGCGATCCGGCGCCCGCCAAGGTGGTGGACAACAAGCTCGCCACGCTGGTGTTTCTCGACGGCGCCATGAAGTTCTCGGACTACCAGTGCGAGATCGCCGGCTGGCGGAAGCAGGGCAAACGCTACCGGTCGGACCTGACCTGCTTTCGCAAAGGGGCGGAGCCGGTCAAGCGCCAGCTCGCCGTCCGCCAGATCGGCGACCGGCTGAAGGTCGTGGTGAGCGACGGGGCCTACAAGAAGACGCTGCAACGCTGCGGCGACTGACGGTACGGAACGCCACTTGGCGGCCTAGCGCCGCCACCAGTATTCCTTGATGTTTCCGCGGCGGCCGGCCGAGACGTCGTAGCGCGACTGCAGCTCCTGCTCCGGCGACTGGTACATCGGGCCGTAGGGGGTGTCGTCCGCCTCTTGGTCGTCGCGATATACGTAGGTCCTCGGGGCATGGCGACGCGCCGCCATATGGCTGCGCCGCCGCTCGGCCGCGTGACCGGCATGCGCGGCCGGCCGGCCAGCGCGCGGCTCGGCGCGGCTCCAGTCCGCGGCCTGCGCGGCCGGCAGCGACAGAAGGATAGTTGCGAAGGCGAGCGCGACGGTCTTCATCGGGGCGCGGCTCCTGTGCGGACCAGGCCGGCCGTCCCGCCGAGCCTCTTCCCACGGACAGACATGCTGGGGCAACGTCCTCTCCTTCCCAACGTTCCGCGGCTGCGCGGATGAACGGCGCCACGCGGCAGCGCTACGAGGCGCTCGTCCGTTCGGGCGCGCTCGACCGCGATCCCGCACAGGAGCGGCTGGTCGCGCGGCTCGACGCGCTGGAGGCGCGCCTGCGCGAACGGCTGCGCGGCAAGTCGGGCGCGCTCAACTGGCTGTTCGCCCGCCGCGCCGATCCGCCGCCCCGCGGCCTCTATGTCTGGGGCGACGTCGGCCGGGGCAAGACGCGGCTGATGGACATCTTCTTCGAGGCCGCTCCGGTCGAGGCCAAGCGCCGCGCGCATTTCCACGACTTCATGCTCGACGTGCACGCCCGCATCCACGCCGCGCGCCTCGCCGCCAAGGAGGGCCGCGGCCCGGCCGGCGACGTGATCCCGCCGATCGGCGACCAGCTTGCGCGCGAGGCCTCGCTGCTCTGCTTCGACGAGTTTCACGTCACCGACATCGCCGACGCGATGATCCTCGGGCGGTTGTTCGAGCGGCTGTTCGCCGCCGGCGTGATCATCGTCGCGACCTCGAACGTGCCGCCGCCGGAGCTCTACCGGGACGGCCTCAACCGCTCTCTGTTCCTGCCCTTCATCGCGATGCTGCAGGAGCACATGGAGGTGCTCCGGCTCGACGCCCGCACCGACTTCCGCCGGGAGAAGCTGGGCGACGGCCGCATGTGGCTGACGCCGGCCGACGACGGAGCCCGCGCGGCGCTCGACGCCGCCTTCCTGGCGCTCGCCGGCGAGGAGGGCCGTCCCACGAGCCTGCCCGTGCAGGGGCGGACCGTCGAAATCCCGCACGCGGCGCACGGCGTCGCGCGCGCCTCCTTCAAGGAACTCTGCGGCCGGCCGCTCGGCGCGGCGGACTATCTGGCGATCGCCCGCCGCTTTCACACGCTGATCCTCGACGCCGTTCCCGCGCTCGACGAGCGCCGGCGCAACGAGGCGCGCCGGTTCATGACGCTGGTCGACGCGCTCTACGAGCATCACGTCAAATTACTTGCGTCCGCCGAGACGGCACCGGACCGGATCTGGCAGGGCGCGGAGGGTTACGAGACCTTCGGTTTCGCCCGCACCGCCTCTCGGCTCGTGGAGATGGGTTCCGACGAATGGCTGTCGCGCCCGCACGGCAGGCCGGACAGCGCGGCGAGCGGAGCGACCACCGGCCTCGTCGAAACCTGACCAACGGAACACGGCCGTGGGGCCGCCGATCCCTTGAACGGCTTCGCTGATCGGGCTAGTTGCGAAGGCCTGACCGCCCGCGGGGCTCCGCGCCTCGCCACGCCCGCACTCTCTCGGCACTGAGGATCCCAATGGCGCGCAGCAAGATCGGACTCGTCGGCGGCGGCCAGATCGGCGGCACGCTCGCTTTGCTGGTCGGCCTCAAGGAGCTCGGCGACGTCGTCCTGTTCGACATCGTCGACGGGGTGCCGCAGGGCAAGTCGCTCGACATCGCCGAGGCCTCGCCCATCGAGGGCTTCGACGCGCGCCTCAAGGGCACCTCGTCCTATGAGGATCTTTCGGGCTGCGACGTGGTGATCGTCACCGCGGGCGTGCCGCGCAAGCCCGGGATGAGCCGCGACGACCTGCTGGGCGTCAACCTCAAGGTGATGGAGCAGGTCGGCGCCGGCATCGCCAAATACGCGCCCGACGCCTTCGTGATCTGCATCACCAACCCGCTCGACGCCATGGTATGGGCGCTGCGCACCGCCTCCGGCCTGCCGACCCACAAGGTGGTCGGCATGGCGGGCGTGCTCGACTCCTCCCGCTTCCGCTACTTCCTCGCCGAGGAGTTCGGGGTCTCGGTCGAGGACGTCACCGCCTTCGTGCTCGGCGGCCATGGCGACACCATGGTGCCGCTGCCTCGCTACTCGACGGTCGCCGGCATTCCGCTCCCGGACCTCGTGAAGATGGGCTGGACGACCCAGGAGCGGCTCGATGAGATCATCCAGCGCACGCGCGACGGCGGCGCCGAAATCGTCGGCCTGCTCAAGACCGGCTCGGCCTTCTACGCGCCGGCCGCCTCCGGCATCGCGATGGCGGAGAGCTATCTTCGCGACAAGAAGCGCGTGCTGCCCTGCGCGGCCCACCTCACAGGCCAGTACGGCGTCGACGGCATCTATTGCGGCGTGCCGGTGGTGATCGGCGCCGGCGGCGTCGAGCGCATCGTCGAGATCGAGCTCGACCGCGCCGAAAAGGCCGCCTTCGACAGGTCCGTGGACGCCGTGAAGGGCCTGATCGAGGCCTGCAAGGGCATCGCGCCCAATCTCGGAAAGTAAGGCAGTCCCGGCCTTCTCCTCACGGCGGGGCCAAGGGAGCGACGACGTTACGGCCCGCCCGGTGGCGAATTCCGGCGGGCCGTGCTTATAGGCGCCGGAGAACGGCCGACGCGGCGCGCGCCTCGCGCGGAGCTCGCCTCGCCGGAGGGAGGAACTTCATGAACATACACGAATATCAGGCGAAGGCTTTGCTCAAACGGTTCGGGGCGCCGGTGCCGGCCGGGGCGCCGATCCTGTCGGCGTCCGACGCCGACGCCGCGATCGCGTCCCTGTCGGGTCCGGTCTGGGTGGTGAAGTCGCAGATCCACGCCGGCGGCCGCGGCAAGGGCAAGTTCGTCGAGGCCGAGGCAGGCGAGCTCGGCGGCGTGCGGCTGGCGCGCTCGGCCGAGGAGGCCAAGGGCTTCGTCCAGGAGATGTTCGGCCGCACGCTGGTGACCAAGCAGACCGGGCCGGCCGGCAAGCAGGTCAACCGGCTCTACGTCGAGGAAGGCTCGGCGATCGACAAGGAGTTCTACCTCTCGGCGCTGGTCGACCGCACGACCGGCGGGGTCGCGTTCGTGGCCTCGACCGAGGGCGGCATGGACATCGAGGAAGTGGCGGAGAGCCACCCGGAGAAGATCCACACCATCGCGATCGACCCGGCCACCGGCGTGATGCCGCATCACGGCCGCACGCTCGCCAAGGCGCTCGGTCTGTCGGGCGACCTCGCCAAGCAGGCCGAGAGCCTCGCCGCGACCCTCTATGAGGCGTTCGTCGCGACCGACATGTCGATGCTCGAGATCAACCCGCTGATCGTCACCAAGGACGGCCAGCTGCGCTGCCTCGACGCCAAGGTCTCGTTCGACTCCAACGCGCTCTACCGCCATCCGGAGCTCGCCGAGCTGCGCGACCTGACGGAAGAGGACGCCAAGGAGATCGAGGCCTCCAAATACGACCTCGCCTATATCGCGCTCGACGGCACGATCGGCTGCATGGTGAACGGGGCCGGGCTCGCGATGGCCACCCTGGACATCATCAAGCTGTACGGCGAGGAGCCGGCGAACTTCCTGGACGTCGGCGGCGGCGCCTCCGAGGAGAAGGTCACGGCGGCGTTCAAGATCATCACCGCCGACCCGCAGGTGAAGGGCATCCTGGTCAACATCTTCGGCGGCATCATGAAGTGCGACGTGATCGCGAACGGCGTGATCGCGGCCGTGAAGGCGGTCGGGCTCCAGGTGCCGCTCGTGGTGCGGCTTGAGGGCACGAACGTCGAAGAGGGCAAGCGGATCATCGCCGAGAGCGGCCTCGACGTGCTGCCGGCCGACGATCTCGACGACGCGGCGCAGAAGATCGTCGCCGCGGTGCGGGGGAGGAGCTGAGCATGTCGATCCTGATCGACGCGAACACCAAGGTCATCTGCCAGGGCTTCACCGGCAAGAACGGCACCTTCCACTCCGAGGCGGCGATCGCCTACGGCACCCGCATGGTCGGCGGCGTGGCGCCCGGCAAGGGCGGCAAGACGCATCTCGGCCTGCCGGTGTTCGACACGGTGAAGGAGGCCCGCGAGGCGACCGGGGCGGATGCCTCCGTGGTCTACGTGCCGCCGGCCGGCGCGGCGGACGCGATCTGCGAGGCGATCGCGGCCGAGATCCCGCTCGTGGTGTGCATCACCGAGGGCGTGCCGGTGCTCGACATGGTCAAGGTCAAGCGCGCCCTGGTCGGCTCCAAGACCCGCCTCATCGGCCCGAACTGCCCGGGCGTGGTGACGGCCGGCGAGTGCAAGATCGGCATCATGCCGGGCAACATCTTCTCGCGCGGCACCGTGGGCGTGGTCTCACGCTCCGGCACGCTGACCTATGAGGCGGTGTTCCAGACCACCCGCGAAGGGCTCGGCCAGACGACCGCGGTCGGCATCGGCGGCGACCCGGTCAAGGGCACCGAGTTCATCGACATGCTGGAGCTGTTCCTCGCCGATGAGCGGACCGAGTCGATCGTGATGATCGGCGAGATCGGCGGCTCGGCCGAGGAGGACGCGGCGCAGTTCCTGAAGGACGAGGCGAAGCGCGGCCGCAAGAAGCCGACCGTCGGCTTCATCGCCGGCCGCACCGCGCCTCCCGGCCGCCGCATGGGCCACGCCGGCGCGATCATCTCCGGCGGCAAGGGCGGCGCCGAGGACAAGATCGCGGCGATGGAAGCCGCCGGCGTCCGCGTCTCGCCCTCTCCGGCGCGCCTCGGCAAGACGCTTGTGGAGTTGCTGAAGGGCTGATCCGGCGCGCGCTGCGGCCTCTCGACGGGGCCGCAGCGCGTTCCAGCCACCCGCCTCTTGCAAAAAAACTGAAACACTCATTAGGAGAAGTTGAAGGGCGATTTCCCGGCCGCCATGCGGATTTCGCATTTCTGGCGTTCAAATCCCCCGATGCCGGTCTATATTGCGCTGCGAAAGGCGCTTCGGCGCGTTCGAACTCGAGGTTCTCCTCAATGTCACGCCAGGCGGCGAACGACGCTCTTGCCCGCACCTCATTCCTCTGGGGCGGGAATGCCGCCTATGTGGAGGACCTTCAGGCCCGCTACCTGAAGGATCCGTCCTCGGTCGACCCGGCCTGGAAGGCCTTCTTCGACGATCTCGGCGACGAGCCCGAGGCGGTCGAGAAGACCGCCGAAGGACCCTCCTGGGAAAAGCCGAACTGGCCGACGCCGCTGAACGGCGAGCTGGTCTCGGCGCTCGACGGCAATTGGGGCGCGATCGAGCTCGCGCTGGGCGACAAGCTCAAGGCCCGGTCAGGAGCTGCCGGAGCGCCGCTCACCGAAGAGCAGATCAAGGCCGCGACGCGCGACTCCACGCGCGCGCTGATGATGATCCGCGCCTACCGCATCCGCGGTCATCTGGCAGCCGACCTCGACCCGCTCAAGCTCGAGCCGCGGCCGGAGCGCGAGGAACTCGACCCGGCCTCATACGGGTTCGGCGAGAAGGACCTCGACCGCAAGATCTTCATCGATCACGTGCTCGGCCTCGAATTCGCGACCGTGCGCGAGATGCTGGCGATCCTGAAGCGGACCTATTGCGGCACGCTCGGCGTCGAGTTCATGCACATCTCGGAACCGGGCGAAAAAGCCTGGATCCAGGAGCGCATCGAAGGGCCGGACAAGGCGATCGCCTTCACGCCCGAGGGCAAGAAGGCGATCCTGAACAAGCTCGTCGAGGCCGAGGGCTTCGAGAAGTTCCTCGACGTCAAATACACCGGCACCAAGCGGTTCGGTCTGGACGGCGGCGAGTCGATCGTCCCGGCGCTCGAGCAGATCATCAAGCGCGGCGGCGCGCTCGGCGTCCGCGAGATCGTGGTCGGCATGGCGCATCGCGGCCGGCTGAACATCCTCTCCCAGGTGCTCGGCAAGCCGCACCGGGCGATCTTCCACGAGTTCAAGGGCGGCTCCTGGACCCCCGACGAGGTCGAGGGCTCGGGCGACGTCAAGTACCATCTGGGCGCCTCGTCGGACCGCGAGTTCGACAACAACCAGGTCCATCTGTCGCTGACCGCAAACCCCTCGCATCTCGAGATCGTCGATCCGGTGGTGCTCGGAAAGGTGCGGGCCAAGCAGGACCAGCGCACCGACGTCGACCGCGTGCAGGTGATGCCGCTGCTGATCCATGGCGACGCGGCCTTTGCGGGCCAGGGCGTGGTGGCGGAGTGCTTCGGCCTTTCGGGCCTGCGCGGCCACAAGACCGGCGGCTCGATCCACTTCATCATCAACAACCAGATCGGCTTCACGACGAGCCCGCGCAACGCGCGCTCCTCACCCTATCCGTCCGACGTCGCCAAGATGATCGAGGCGCCGATCTTCCACGTGAACGGCGACGACCCGGAGGCCGTGACCTTCGCGGCCAAGATCGCGACCGAGTTCCGGCAGAAGTTTCACAAGCCGGTCGTGATCGACATGTTCTGCTACCGGCGGTTCGGCCACAATGAGGGCGACGAGCCGGCCTTCACCCAGCCGCGCATGTACCGGAAGATCCGCAACCATCCGACGGCGCTCGAGACCTATGCGGAGCGTCTCGAGAGCCAGGGGGTGATCGCGCCCGGCGAGGTCGACGAGATGCGCGCCGCCTTCCGCGCGCGGCTCGAGGAGGAATACGAGGCCGGCCAGGCCTACAAGCCCAACAAGGCCGACTGGCTGGACGGCCGCTGGGCCGGCATCAAGGCGGCCCGCGACCCCGACGACCCGCGCCGCGGCAAGACCGGCGTCGCGGTCGAGCGGCTGAAGGAGATCGGCCGCAAGCTCGCTGAGGCCCCGGAGGGCTTCCACGTCCACCGCACGATCCAGCGCCTGCTCGACAACCGCCGCAAGATGGCCGAGGAGGGCGAGGGCGTCGACTGGGCGATGGCGGAGGCGCTCGCCTTCGGGTCGCTGCTGACGGAAGGCGTGCCGGTGCGGCTGTCCGGCCAGGACGTCGAGCGCGGCACCTTCAGCCAGCGCCATTCGGTGCTCACCGACCAGGAGACCGAGGCGCGCTTCACGCCGCTCAGCAACCTGTCCAAGGACCAGGCGCGGTTCGAGGTCATCAACTCGATGCTCTCGGAAGAGGCCGTGCTGGGCTTCGAGTACGGCTACACGCTGGCCGAACCGAACGCGCTCACGCTGTGGGAGGCGCAGTTCGGCGATTTCGCCAACGGCGCGCAGGTCATCGTCGACCAGTTCCTGTCGTCGGGCGAGCGCAAATGGCTGCGCATGTCAGGCCTCGTGATGCTGCTGCCGCACGGCTATGAGGGGCAGGGGCCCGAACACTCCTCGGCCCGTCTGGAGCGCTATCTGCAGATGTGCGCCGAGGACAACATGCAGGTCGCGAACTGCACCACGCCGGCGAACTACTTCCACGTCCTGCGCCGGCAGATGGTCCGCGAGTTCCGCAAACCTCTGATCCTGATGACGCCGAAGTCGCTGCTCCGGCACAAGCGCGCGGTCTCGCCGCTCGCCATGATGGACGAGGGAACCTCGTTCCATCGCCTGCTGTGGGACGACGCGCAGCTGACGCCGGGGTCGACGCTCGCGCTGAAGCCGGACGCGGAGATCCGCCGCGTCGTGCTGTGCTCGGGCAAGGTGTATTATGACCTCGTCGAGGAGCGCGAGAAGCGCGGCGTCGACGACGTCTACCTCCTGCGCGTCGAGCAGCTTTACCCGTTCCCGATCAAGGCCGCGGTGAACGAGCTCGCCCGCTTCAAGCACGCCGAGATCGTCTGGTGCCAGGAAGAGCCGCGCAACATGGGCGCCTGGTTCTTCGTCGAGCCCTATCTCGAATGGGTGCTGAACCAGATCGGGGCGGCGCACCGGCGGCCGCGCTACGCCGGCCGTCCGGCCTCCGCGGCGACCGCGACGGGACTGATGTCGAAGCACCTCGCGCAGCTGCAGGCCTTCCTCAACGACGCGCTCTCGGAATAGCGATCGGAAATTTCAATCGACCGATCGCAATTCCAAATCCGATCCGCTAGAGAGGGTCGGCGCCGCCAGAACGGTCCCGACGGGGCCGAAAAACGGAACCGGGAGGCTCCTCCGGGAGCGGGCATATGAGCACTGAGATACGCGTTCCGACGCTCGGCGAATCCGTCACCGAAGCGACCATCGGCCGGTGGTTCAAGAAGCCCGGAGAGGCGGTCGCGGCGGACGAGCCGGTGGTCGAGCTCGAGACCGACAAGGTCACGCTCGAAGTGCCCGCGCCAGCGGCCGGGGTGCTTGGAGCGATCGAGGCCAAGGACGGCGAGACCGTCGGGGTCGGCGCGCTGCTCGGCTCGATCGAGGACGGCGCCGGCGCGACCCCGGCGGCTCCGAAGGCCGCGAAGCCGGCCGAGCCCGCCAAGGCCAAGGAAGAGAAGGCCGCAGCGCCTCTGAAGGACGAGGCCAACGAGGTCCGGCCGAAGCCGAATGGCGGCGCCGCGCCCGCCGGGAGCGATCTCGCGCCGTCGGTCCGGCGGCTTGCGGAGGAGACCGGCGTCGATCCCTCAGGGGTCGCCGGCACGGGCAAGGACGGCCGCGTCACCAAGGGCGACATGCTGGCGGCCGGCGAGCGCGGCGGCGAGGCTTCGCCCCCGCGCGCTCAGCCGGCCCCTGCCCCGGCGCCGTCTGCGCCCCTGCAGGTGCGCGCCCCCGCGGCCCCCGACGACGCGGCGCGCGAGGAGCGCGTCAAGATGACGAAGCTGCGCCAGACCATCGCGCGCAGGCTCAAGGACGCACAGAACGCCGCCGCCATGCTGACGACCTTCAATGAGGTCGACATGAGCGAGGTTATGGGGCTGCGCTCGAAGTACAAGGACGTGTTCGAGAAGAAGCACGGCGTGAAGCTTGGCTTCATGGGCTTCTTCGTGAAGGCGGTGATCCAGGCCCTCAAGGACATCCCGTCGGTCAACGCCGAGATCGACGGCGGCGACGTCGTCTACAAGAACTACTACCACATCGGTATCGCGGTCGGGACCGACAAAGGCCTGGTGGTGCCGGTGGTGCGCGACGCCGACCGGCTCGGCCTCGCAGGCGTCGAGAAGGCCATTTCGGACCTTGGACGGCGGGCGCGCGACGGCAAGCTCGGCATCGACGAGATGCAGGGCGGCACCTTCACGATCACCAATGGCGGCATCTACGGGTCGCTGATGTCGACCCCGATCCTGAACGCGCCGCAGTCGGGCATTCTCGGCATGCACAAGATCCAGGAGCGCCCGGTCGCCGTGGGCGGCAAGATCGAGATCCGCCCGATGATGTATCTGGCGCTGAGCTACGACCACCGCATGGTCGACGGCAAGGAGGCCGTGACCTTCCTGGTGCGCGTGAAGGAAAGCCTGGAGGATCCGTCCCGGCTCGTGATGGACCTGTGACGAGCCGGCGGCGCGCCGCGAGGCGCGCCGCGTCGCCGAAGGTCAGCTCACATTGGCGGAGATGATCTTGTTGAGCTCGAACATCGTGGCCTTCTTCTTCCCGAACAACTTCTCGAGCGTGGCGTCGGCGAGAATCTCGCGGCCGTCGTCCGGGTTCTGGAGCTTGTGCTTCTTGATGTAGTCCCACATCTTGCTGACGATTTCGCTGCGCGGCAGCGGGCCTTCGCCGACGATCGCGCCGAGTTCCGACGATGGCTTGACCTTGGCGTGAATGCCGTCGGTCCGGTTCGACTTCTTCGCGGCGTCAGGTTTCTTGGTAGTCGCCATAGGTGCCCTCCTTGTTCCTGCGCATTGGTAACGGTCACGCAGACCGCGTTCCAGTCCTTCAACTGCGCGGACTTCAAGACGTTCCGAGCGTCTCCGCGCCCTCGCCTTCGGATTGCGTCGAAGGTCAGTCAGAGGCGGCTTCCCATGGCTGATCGTGATCGACATCCCAAGGTCGAGCCGCATCTTTGCGTGGCGGGCGGCGCCGAGGCGCTCGCCTTCTACCGGAAGGCGTTCGGCGCGAAGGTGGTGATGACGGTGCCGGCGCAGGATGGCGTCCGGCTGCTGCACGCCACCGTCCAGCTGTTCGGCGGCGAAGTGCTGGTGCATGACGAGTTCCCGGAGACGACCGGGCCGGGCTCGGTGCGCGCGCCCACTTCGGCCGGCGGTCCGAGCGTCGCGATCAACGTCAATCTCGCGAGCGCGGCGGAGGTCGACGCCGCCATCGACCGCGCGGTGGATGCCGGGGCGGTCGTCGTCATGCCGGCCGACAACACCTTCTGGAACGCCCGATACGGCCGCGTGCAGGATCCGTTCGGTCACGTGTGGGCGTTCAACGCGCCGCTTGATTGAGCGTCCCCTCAGCCCGAACCTGAAAGAGACCCATGGCTTACGATCTCGTCGTCATCGGCACCGGTCCCGGCGGCTATGTGTGCGCGATCCGCGCCGCGCAGCTCGGGCTGAAGGTCGCGGTGGTCGAGAAGCGCGCCACCCATGGCGGCACCTGCCTCAATGTCGGCTGCATCCCCTCCAAGGCGCTGCTCCACGCCTCGGAGCTGTTCGAGGAGGCGGGCCACAAGTTCGGGAAGATGGGCATCGGCGTCGGCGATCCGACGCTCGACCTCGCCCAGATGATGGCGTTCAAGGACGAGGGCGTCGCGGGCAACGTCAAGGGCGTCGATTTCCTGTTCAAGAAGAACAAGATCGAGACCTTCCACGGGACCGGCAGGATTCTTGGAGCCGGCAAGGTCTCGGTGTCCCCGGAGAAGGGCGAGGCCCAGGCCCTCGAGACGAAGGCGATCGTGATCGCGACCGGCTCGGACGTCGCGCGGCTCAGGGGCCTCGACATCGACGAGACCACGATCGTGTCCTCGACCGGCGCGCTCGCGCTGCCGCAGGTCCCGAAGAAGCTGGTGGTGGTGGGCGGCGGCGTCATCGGGCTCGAGCTCGGCTCGGTCTGGCGGCGGCTCGGCTCGGAGGTCGTGGTCGTCGAGTTCTTGGACCGCATCCTGCCCGGCATGGACGTCGACCTGGGGCGGCAGTTCCAGCGCCTGCTGGAGAAGCAGGGCATGACGTTCCGGCTCGGCTCGAAGGTCACCGGCGCCGCGAAACAGGGCGAGCGTCTTGCGGTCACGGTCGAGCCCGCCAAGGGCGGCGAGGCCGAGACGCTCGACGCTGACGTCGTGCTGGTCGCGATCGGCCGCGTCCCCTACACCGAAGGCCTCGGCCTCGCGGAGGCGGGCGTCGCGCTGGACGATCGCGGACGGGTGAAGACCGACGGCCATTTCAAGACCAACGTGGACGGCGTCTACGCCATCGGCGACGTCATCGCCGGGCCGATGCTGGCCCACAAGGCGGAGGACGAGGGCGTCGCCGTCGCCGAGATCCTCGCCGGCAAGGCCGGGCACGTGAACTACGGCGTGATCCCGAACGTGGTCTACACCTATCCGGAGGTCGCCTCGGTCGGGCGGACCGAGGAGGAGCTCAAGGCGGAGGGCGTCGATTACCGCGCCGGCAAGTTCCCGTTCACGGCCAATGGCCGCGCCAAGGCGAACGGCACGACCGAAGGTTTCGTGAAGATTCTGGCGGACGCCAAGACTGACCGCGTGCTGGGCGTCCACATCATCGGCCCCGACGCCGGCACGCTGATCGCGGAAGCTGCGCTGGGTATGGAGTTCAGCGCCTCTTCCGAGGACATCGCCCGCACATGCCACGCCCATCCGACGCTGTCGGAGGCGGTGAAGGAGGCGGCGCTCGCCGTCGAAGGCCGCGCCATTCACATGTGAGGCCGCGCGCCGACGAGCCTAGATCGGCAGATCGACGCCGCGCGCCTTCAGCCGAGACCGGAACGCCTGGTCTATCTCGGCCACCACCGCCGGCATGCGGTCTGCCGAGAGCCGCACGCTGTCGGCGATCACGTTCGGCATCACGCGAAGCGCCTTCTGGCCCGTTGGCGAGCGGTAGAAGGCCAGCATGTCGCGCAGCTCGTCGGCGGTGAAATAGGTCGCGTAGATCGCCGGCGCGGCGGCCACCAGGTCCTTGGTGTGCTGCACCACAATGGTCTGGAACTCGGATTTGAGCGAGGCCATCGTGGCCGGCGAGGCGCTAGGCATCGAGTGCCTGAGCTGCGGCTCGAAGGCCGGCCAGGACCGCGCGACAAGCTGCGCCACCATGTCGTCCTTCGAGATCTCATTCACGAGCTCGACGGCGACATGCAGCGCCTGGTCGCGCGGCGAGCGCTCCTGCGAGACGCCCGAATCCGGCGTCAGGCAGAGCGCGATGACGAGCCCGAGCGGCGCGATGCGGTTCATCAGCGACATGATTCGTTTCCCCCGATCGTGTCGCCTCCAATGAAGCAAGCGCTGCGCCAGCTTGACCAGTACGGAGAACTCCCTAGCGGCCGCGGTTGCGCTGCTCGCTCAGCGTGAACCAGCCGACGCCGGCGAGCACGAGCGCGGTGCCGATCACGTCGACAGAGGTCACCCGCTCGCCCAGGAAGGCGGCGGCGAAGACCAGGGTGGCGACCGGGCTCACCGTGCCGATCGCGGCGTTCGCCTGCGCAGAGATGCGGTGCAGCGCGGCGCTGAGCAGAAAGCTCGGCAGGATCGTCCCGATCAGCGCGATCAGCGCCGCGATGAGCCACACCTTGCCGGACAGTCCGGCGATCACGCCGACGTCCCGCACCAGCGCGAACTGGATTAGCGCGCCGAGCGCCGCGGCCGACATCGCAATGCAGGTGAAGAGCTTTGGACCGATGCGGCCGATATAGCCCTTCGCCAGCAGCTGGTAGAGCGCGAAGGCGACGGCCGAGGCCAGCACCAGCAACGAGCCGGCGCGCGCCGAGGCGAGCCCCGCGATCTGCATGTCCTTGGTGAACACGAGCGCGAGGCCCGCATAGCTCACTCCGAAGGCTGCGAGCGCCTTCAGCCGGAACGGCTGGCCGAAGAACGCCGCCCCGAGCAGGACCGTGAACAGCGGGTAGGTGAACAGGATCAACCGCTCGAACGGCGCCGAGATGTAGGCGAGCCCGAGGAAGTCGACGTAAGACGCGAACCAGTATCCGAGGAGTCCGATGGCGAACGCGGCGCCGAAGACGTTTCGATCGAGCCCGGCCGGCGTTCCGCTCCGCGCCACCGACGCCAGGCCGATCGCGACATAGACCGGGACGGACAGCCCCATCCGGAGCGCGAGCAGCGTCTCCGGGTCGACGCCTTCCGCATAGGCGAACTTGATCAGGATGCCTTTGCTGGAGAAGAAGATCGCGCCCCCCGCGGCGAGCGCATAGCCGAGCCAGGGCGAGGCGGCGCGTTCAGCCGCGGCGTCGGCGACGACCTCGGGATCGGCGTTGGTTGAGGCGGGCATGCGGTCGTCCTCGGAGGCTTTGGGCCGTCCGGAGAGCGCGTCGCTTGAGCCGGGGTGGTCGGCGCCGCGCATCTCCGCGCGGCCCGGGGTTTTCGACGCGCTCAGGCGTTCCCCGGTCCGCGGCAGGCGCGGATAAGGCGGATCGCGGCGAGAGGGCGGGCGCGAACGGTCGACATCACCGGCCGCTTATCACGCGCGCCGCGCCTCGACCAGACGCGGCCGCGCAGATCCGCTCGGCGCCCGCGCGTCGCGGCCCTCAGCCTGCCCGGGCGCGCGGATGATAGGCCGCGTGGATCGCCATCAGCCGCGCGCCGTCGACTTCGGTGTAGAGCTGCGTGGTCGAGAGGCTGGCGTGGCCGAGCAGCTCCTGGATCGTGCGGAGGTCGCCGCCGCGCGCCAACAGGTGGGTCGCGAAGGAGTGCCGCAGCGCGTGCGGCGTCGCGCTGTCCGGCAGACCCAGCGCGCCCCGCATGCGCGCGACCGCGGCCTGCACGATCCGTGGGCTCAAGGGGCCGCCCTTGGCTCCCACGAACAGCGGGCCTTGCGGCGGCAGCGGCCAGGGGCAGCGCGCGACATAGTCCGCCACGGCGGCCTGCACCGCTGCAATCACCGGGAGCTGGCGCCGCTTGCCGCCCTTGCCCAGCACCTCAATGCGGTCGACGCCTGGCAGCGGGGCCTCGCGTCGGCTGAGCGAGAGCGCCTCCGAAATGCGCAGGCCGCAGCCATAGAGCAGCGACAGAACTGCGGCGTCGCGCGCGAGCACCCAGTCGTCGCGCTCCTCGCCCGCCCGGGTATCGACGTCGATCAGCTTGCGCGCGGCCGGCGCCGCGATCGGTTTGGGCAGGCTGCGGGCGATTTTGGGCGAGCGCACCGCGGCGAGCGCCGAAATCTGCGCCTTGCCGGTGCGGGTCAGCCGACGCGCAAAGGAACGCGCGGCCGCGAGCCCGCGCATCAGCGAGCGGCTGCTGAGCCCGTCTGCGCGGCGCGCCGAAAGGAAAGCGCGCACGTCGCGCGGGGCGAGCGCTTCGAGATCGGCGAGCGTGGGCGGCCCGCCGAGATGGCGCTGCAGGAATGAAAGGAAGATCCGCACGTCGCGGCCATAGGCCTCGACCGTGTGCGGCGAGAGCCGCCGCTCGGCCGCCAATCCCACGAGCCAGTCCGCATAGGCGGCGCGAACGTCTTCGGACGCGGGAAACAGCGTGGATTCGTGCTCTGCCGACATGCGGTCGAGACTAGCCCGCCGGGCTTAACCGGCGGTGACGAAGGCCCCCGCCAAAAACAAAGAGCCCCGCCTGAGGCGGGGCTCCTGATCACATAAGAAGCGGGATCACTCGACGACTTCAACGACCTTACGCTTCGGACCGACGATGTAGCGGCGGTCGTTGACGACGGTGTAGCTGTAGTCGCTGTCCGGAACCTGATAGACCTCGACGTCTTCAGGAAGGGTGCTGCCGACCTTCACCGTGCCGGTGTAACGCACAGAAGGCCGGGACTCGCGGACGACATATTCACGGACTTCCCGCGGGGGAGCGACCGCGGTGCCGATGGCCGCGCCGGCGACGCCGCCGACAACAGCGCCCACGGGACCACCCACGACCGCGCCGGTCACTGCGCCGCCTGCAGCGCCTGATACGGTGCCTTCCTGGGCGACAGCGGCGACGGGGGCGGCGGCCCCAAGGGCGACGGCAAGTGCAAGGGCGCTGATGCGCATCGTTTTTCTCTCTCGCTGTTGAAGCTGCGAGAAGAACGCCGAGCTGCTCGACTGGTTCCTTATTATAATGCGCACGCTTTGTTTCAGATGGTTAGCAAACCACCCTAGCGGTATCCAAGTATAGGCGACCTGCTCCAGGGCGGCCTCCCGGTCAATCGATCCGCTGGCCGGTCTTGGCCCAGTCGGCGAGGAATTGGTCGAGCCCCTTGTCGGTCAGCGGGTGCTTGACCAGCGACTTCAGCGTCGCGGGCGGGATGGTGGCGACGTCGGCTCCGGCCTTGGCGGCGTCCTTGACGTGGTTCACCGAACGGATCGAAGCCGCAAGGATCTCGGTCGAGAAGTCCGGATAGTTGTCGAAGATCGTGCGGATGTCCTGGATCAGCTCCATGCCGTCGACCCCGGCGTCGTCGAGCCGGCCGACGAAGGGCGAGATGAAGGTCGCGCCCGCCTTGGCGGCCAGCAGCGCCTGCGGAGCGCTGAAGCACAGCGTCACGTTCACCATCGTGCCCTCGTCGACGAAGGTGCGGCAGGCCTTCAGCCCGTCGAGCGTGAGCGGCACCTTGACGGCGACGTTCTCTGCGATCTTGGCGAGAATCCGCCCCTCGCGGAGGATTTCGTCATACTCGATCGCGCCGACCTCCGCCGAGACGGGGCCGTCGACGATGTCGCAGATCTCGGCGATGAGCTCCTTCATCGGGCGGTTCGCCTTGAGGATCAGCGACGGATTGGTGGTCACGCCGTCGATCAGTCCGGCTGCGGCGAGTTCGCGGATCTCGTTGACGTCGGCTGTGTCGACGAAGAATTTCATCGCAAGAGCTTCCTTGAAGAAAAGGGGGGTGCGGCCGCGTGGCCTCTCTGGTTTCAAGTGGCCCGCCGCATCGGCGTGCGCAAGCCAAAACCGATTGAAGCGCCACTGATGGCGCCGCAAGACGACGGCTTCTTGACGGCCGCCGGCCTGAGCGCCGAAGAGGCGTGATGCGGCCGCCGCCCGAGCGACTCCCCTCCATGCCCCAGCCCGCCATCGTCGAAGTCCTGCTGCCGGTCGCGCTCGACCGGACGCTGAGCTATGCGGTTCCGGACGGGCTCGAGGTGGCGCCGGGAGACGTGGTGGTCGCGCCGCTCGGCGCCCGCGCGACCGCGGGCGTGGTGTGGGACGGCGACGGCGCGGCGGTCGAAAGCGCCCGGCTGAAGCCGCTCGCCGGCAAGATGACGACGGCCGCGCTCCCGGAAAACATGCGGCGGCTTGTCGACTGGGTCGCGAACTACACCCTCGCTCCAAAAGGACAGGTGCTGCGGATGGCGCTGCGCGGCCTCTCGGAGGAGGCCGCCGCCCCCGCGCCCAGGATGGGGCTGCGGGCGACCGGCGCGCAGCCGTCGCGCAGGACGCCGGCGCGGGACCGCGCGCTGGCCGCCGCGGCGGACGGCGCGCCGAGGTCCAAGAAAAGCCTCGCGGAGGCGGCGGGGGTCTCGGCTTCGGTGCTCGACGGCCTCGTCGCCGAGGGCGCGCTCGCGCTGGTCGAGCTGCCGCCGCCGCCGCCTCCGCCGCGCCCCGACCCGGCTCTTCCGGGGCCTGAGCTCAGCCGCGAGCAGGCCGCAGCCGCCGCGCGGCTGCGCGAGATGGTGGCGGCGCGGCGTTTTGCGGTCGCGCTGCTCGACGGCGTCACCGGCTCGGGCAAGACAGAGGTGTATTGTGAAGCGGTCGCCGAAGCGCTGCGCGAGGGCCGGCAGGCGCTCGTCATGGCCCCCGAGATCGCCCTCACGGTGCCGTTTCTCGACCGCTTCGCGCGGCGCTTCGGCGCGCGGCCGGCGGTGTGGCACGCAAGCGTCGGCGAAAAAGGCCGCGCGGCGGTCCGGCGCGGCGTCGCGGACGGCTCCATCCAGGCGGTGGTTGCGGCGCGCTCCGGTCTGTTCCTGCCGTTCCGCGATCTCGGCCTGATCGTGGTCGATGAGGAGCACGACGCCGCCTACAAGCAGGAGGACGGCGTCGCCTACAACGCCCGCGACATGGCGGTGGTGCGCGGCCGGCTCGAGAGCGCGGCCGTGGTGCTGGCCTCCGCCACGCCCTCGCTGGAAAGCCGGGTCAACGCCGAACGCGGCCGCTACGAACGGCTCGAGCTTCCGGCGCGCTACGGCGCGAGCGTCCTGCCCGAGATCAAGGCGATCGACATGCGCCGCGCGGGGCCGGTCCGCGGCGAGTGGCTGGCGCCTGCGCTGGTGGGGGCGATCGCCAAGACGATCGCCTCGGGCGAGCAGGCGCTGCTGTTCCTCAACCGGCGGGGCTATGCGCCGCTGACGCTCTGCCGCCGCTGCGGACACAGGATGAAGTGCCCGAACTGCTCGGCCTGGCTGGTCGAACACAGGTTCCGCGCGAGCCTCGTCTGCCACCAGTGCGGCCACTCGGCGTCCTCGCCGACCGCCTGCCCGGCCTGCGCGGCGGAGAATTCGCTGGTGGCCTGCGGTCCCGGCGTGGAGCGGATTCGCGACGAGGCGGTCGCCCGCTTCCCGGAAGCGCGCGTGACCGTGCTGTCGAGCGATCTGATCGGCGCCGGCGAGCGCCTGAGCGCGGAGCTCGACGCGATCGAGCGCGGCGCGGTCGACATCGTGGTCGGCACCCAGATGGTCACCAAGGGCCATCATTTCCCGAAGCTCACGCTGGTGGGCGCGATCGACGCCGACTTCGCGCTCGGCGCCGCCGATCCGCGCGCCGCGGAGCGCACCTTCCAGATGCTCCAGCAGGTCACCGGCCGGGCCGGCCGCGCCGAGCTCCCCGGCCGCGCGCTGATCCAGACGCATGATCCCGATCATCCGGTGATCCGCGCGCTGGTCGCCGGCGACCGCGAAGGGTTCTACCGGCACCAGGCCGAGGCCCGCGCCGCTGCCGGCATGCCCCCCTTCGGCCGGCTCGCGGCGATCGTGGTCTCCGCGCCGGCCCGCGAGGCCGCCGAGGCGCACGGCCGGGCGCTCGCCCGCGTGGCGCCCAAGGCCGACCATGTGCGGGTGCTGGGGCCGGCCGAGGCGCCGCTCGCGATGCTGCGTGGCCGGCACAGGATGCGGCTCCTGGTCCACGCCGGCCGGGAGGTCGACGTTCCGGGCTATCTGCGCGCCTGGCTCGCCGCGGCGCCGCCCGCGCGGGGCGGCGTGCGGGTCGCGGTGGACGTCGACCCACAAAGCTTCTTGTGATGATCGCCGGCAGGTTGCACGACCCCTCGGAAGCTGGCTAAACGGTTGAGCCGAGTGAGCTTTCGAGGGCGCCGCCACAAGTGCGCCACGATGTTGCGCGGCGTCGCGCGGCGTGTTAGTCACCGCCCGTCTTCGGGACCCCGCCCGAAGTTTGGGTCCTTTCAGGTCCCAGGATCCACCAGTTCCGGGAGGTTCGGAGCGCCCGCTCCGGTTTCAGCCCTTGGCTCCAACCAGCGAGAGACGCTCGGGTGGCAGGTAAAGACACCATCGTGTCCGGAATGGCGGGACGCTACGCGTCCGCCTTGTTTGATCTCGCGAAAGAGCAGGGCGCGGTCGACGCCGTCTCGGCCGATCTCGAGACTCTCGCGCGGCTTCTTGACGAGAGCGAAGACCTGCGGCGCCTGACGCGCAGCCCGGTGTTTTCGGCCGAGGACCAGGAGCGCGCGGTCGCCGCCGTGCTGGCCAAGGCCGGCCTCGGCGCGACGACCACCAATTTCGTCCGCCTCGTGGCCCGCAATCGTCGCCTGTTCGCGATCGAGCCGATGATCCGGGGCTTCCGCGCGCTTGCCGCCGCCGACAGGGGCGCGATGACCGCGGAGGTCACCGTCGCCGAGCCTCTGACCGACGCCCGCCGCTCGGCGCTGACGGCGGCGCTCCGGGACGTCACGGGCAAGACGGTCGAGTTCGACGTCAAGGTCGATCCCAAGATTCTCGGCGGCCTCGTCGTGCGGCTCGGCAGCCGCATGATCGACGCCTCGCTGAAGACCAAGCTCAACTCAATCAAGCTAGCGATGAAAGAGGTCGGCTGATGGACATCCGCGCCGCCGAAATCACCTCGATCCTCAAGGATCAGATCCAGAATTTCGGCCAGGAAGCCGAGGTCTCCGAAGTCGGCCAGGTGCTGTCGATCGGCGACGGCATCGCCCGCGTCTACGGCCTGGACAATGTCCAGTACGGCGAGATGGTCGAGTTCCAGGACGGCATCCGCGGCATGGCGCTGAACCTCGAGACCGACAATGTCGGCGTCGTGGTGTTCGGCGCTGACCGCGGCATCAATGAGGGCGACACGGTCAAGCGCACCGGGTCGATCGTCGACGTGCCGGTCGGCAAGGGCCTGCTCGGCCGCGTCGTCGACGCGCTCGGCAACCCGATCGACGGCAAAGGCCCGATCGAGGCGACCGAGCGCCGCCGCGTCGACGTCAAGGCGCCCGGCATCATCCCGCGCAAGTCGGTCCATGAGCCGATGCAGACCGGCATCAAGTCGATCGACGCGCTGATCCCGATCGGCCGCGGACAGCGCGAACTGATCATCGGCGACCGTCAGACCGGCAAGACCGCCGTCGCGCTCGACACGATCCTGAACCAGAAGTCGATCAACGAGTCCGGCGACGAGAGCCAGAAGCTCTACTGCGTCTACGTCGCGATCGGCCAGAAGCGCTCCACCGTCGCGCAGTTCGTGAAGGTGCTCGAGGAGCAGGGCGCGCTCGAATATTCGATCATCATCGCCGCCACCGCCTCCGACCCGGCGCCGATGCAGTTCCTGGCGCCGTTCGCCGGCTGCGCGATGGGCGAGTACTTCCGCGACAACGGCATGCACGCGCTGATCGTGTATGACGACCTGTCCAAGCAGGCCGTCGCCTACCGCCAGATGTCGCTGCTGCTGCGCCGCCCGCCCGGCCGCGAAGCCTATCCGGGCGACGTGTTCTACCTGCACTCGCGCCTGCTCGAGCGTGCCGCCAAGCTGAATGACGAGCGCGGCGCCGGCTCGCTGACGGCCCTGCCGGTCATCGAGACCCAGGCGAACGACGTCTCGGCCTACATCCCGACCAACGTGATCTCGATCACCGACGGCCAGATCTTCCTCGAGTCCGACCTGTTCTACCAGGGCGTACGTCCGGCGGTGAACGTCGGCATCTCGGTGTCGCGCGTCGGCTCGGCCGCGCAGATCAAGGCGATGAAGCAGGTCGCCGGCAAGATCAAAGGCGAGCTCGCGCAGTACCGCGAGATGGCGGCCTTCGCGCAGTTCGGCTCCGACCTCGACGCCTCGACCCAGCGCCTGCTGAACCGCGGCGCGCGTCTGACCGAGCTCCTCAAGCAGCCGCAGTTCTCGCCGCTGCGCGTCGAGGAGCAGGTGGTGGTGATCTACGCCGGCACCAACGGCTACCTCGACAAGCTTCCGATCGACAAGGTGCGGCCGTTCGAGGCCCAGCTGCTCGAGCGGATGAACACGAGCGAGAGGGGCCTGCTCGACACGATCCGCGTGGACAAGCAGCTCAAGGACGAGACGATCGAGAGGCTGAAGCGCGTTCTCGACGATTTCTCCAAGGCGTTCTCGGCCTGAGCGGCGGCTTGAAAAGCGGAGTTTCGGGCGCCCCATGGCGAGCCTAAAGGACCTCAGGAACCGCATCGCCTCGGTTAAGGCGACGCAGAAGATCACCAAGGCCATGCAGATGGTCGCGGCGGCGAAGCTGCGTCGCGCCGAGATGGCGGCTGCGGCCGCGCGGCCCTATGCGGAGCGCATGGAGCGGGTTCTGGCGAACCTCGCCTCCAGCATGCGCGACGCCCCCGGCGCGCCCCGGCTTCTCGCCGGGACCGGCGAGGACAGGCGGCATCTGCTGGTCGTGATGACCGCGGACCGCGGCCTCGCGGGCGGCTTCAACGCCTCGATCGCGCGGCTCGCCCGCGAAGAGGCGCGGCGGCTGATCGCCGAGGGCAAGGAAGTGCGCTTCCTGTGCGTCGGGCGCAAAGGCGCGGACATCCTGCGCCGGCAGTTCCCGGGCAAGATCGACGACGTGATCTCGCTGCGCGAGGTGAAGACGCTCGGCTACGCCAACGCGGCGGAGATCGGCGAGCGCATTATCAAGGAGTTCCATGACGGCGGGTTCGACGTCGCCACCCTGTTCTTCTCGAAGTTCAGGTCGGTGGTGAGCCAGATCCCGACCGCGCAGCAGATCATCCCGGCGGAGATTCCCGAGGCCGCGGGCGAGGATCAGCTCAACGGCGCCGTCTACGAGTATGAGCCTTCCGAGGAGGAAATCCTCGAGGTCCTGCTGCCGAAGAACGTGTCGATCCAGATCTTCAAGGGCCTGCTTGAAAACGCTGCGTCGGAGCAGGGCGCGCGGATGTCCGCCATGGACAACGCGACCCGCAACGCCGGCGAGATGATCAAGAAGCTGTCTCTCCAGTACAACCGCACGCGCCAGGCGCAGATCACCAAGGAGCTGATCGAGATCATCTCCGGCGCCGAAGCGCTCTGACGATTATCCGACGAGGACCATTTCCAATGACCGCACATGTCGGCCGCATCACCCAGGTCATCGGCCCCGTCGTCGACGTGCAGTTCGACGGGCACCTGCCCGAGATCCTGAACGCGCTCGAGACCAGGAACAACGACGTCCGTCTCGTCCTCGAGGTCGCCCAGCAGATCGGCGAGTCGACCGTTCGCGCCATCGCGATGGACTCAACCGAGGGCCTGACCCGCGGCCAGGACGTCACCGACACCGGCGAGCCGATCGCGGTTCCGGTCGGGGCCGGCACGCTCGGCCGCATCATGAACGTGGTCGGCGAGCCGATCGACGAAGGCGGCCCGATCCCGAACGAGGGTCTGCGCCCGATCCATGCGCCGGCGCCCTCCTACGCCGAGCAGGCGACGGAGACCGAAATCCTCGTCACCGGCATCAAGGTCGTCGATCTGCTCGCGCCTTACGCCAAGGGCGGCAAGGTCGGCCTGTTCGGCGGCGCGGGCGTCGGCAAGACGGTGCTGATCCAGGAGCTGATCAACAACGTCGCGAAGGCGCACGGCGGCTATTCGGTGTTCGCCGGCGTCGGCGAGCGCACCCGCGAGGGCAACGACCTCTACCACGAGTTCATCGAGTCCGGCGTGAACAAGCAGGGCGGCGGCGAGGGCTCCAAGTGCGCCCTGGTCTACGGCCAGATGAACGAGCCGCCCGGCGCCCGCGCCCGCGTCGCGCTCTCCGGCCTCACCGTCGCGGAGCATTTCCGCGACCAGGGCCAGGACGTGCTGTTCTTCGTCGACAACATCTTCCGCTTCACGCAGGCCGGCTCGGAAGTGTCGGCGCTGCTTGGCCGCATCCCCTCGGCGGTCGGCTACCAGCCGACGCTCGCGACCGACATGGGCGCGCTGCAGGAGCGCATCACCACGACCACCAAGGGCTCGATCACCTCGGTGCAGGCGATCTACGTGCCCGCCGACGACCTGACCGACCCGGCGCCGGCCGCGTCCTTCGCGCATCTTGACGCGACGACGGTTCTGAACCGCTCGATCGCCGAAAAGGGCATCTATCCGGCGGTCGATCCGCTCGACTCGACGTCGCGCATCCTGTCGGCCGCGATCATTGGCGAGGAGCACTACGCCACCGCCCGTCGCGTTCAGGAGACGCTGCAGCGCTACAAGTCGCTGCAGGACATCATCGCGATCCTGGGCATGGACGAGCTCTCGGAAGAGGACAAGCTGACCGTCTCGCGCGCCCGCAAGATCGAGCGCTTCCTGAGCCAGCCCTTCCACGTCGCCGAGGTGTTCACCGGCTCGCCCGGCGTGTTCGTCGATCTCGCCGACACCATCAAGGGCTTCAAGGAGCTGGTCGACGGCAAGCACGACAACCTCCCGGAGGCGGCCTTCTACATGGTCGGCACCATCGAGCAGGCGATCGAGAAGGCCAAGAAGCTCGCCGAGGGCTGAGGCCCGCGGACAGACGCGCCGAACGCTCCCTTTCCGGCGACCCGGAAAGGGAGAGCGCCCGCGGCCCGGCGGCCACTGAAGGACTGACGATGGACACCTTCCCTTTCGAGCTGGTCTCCCCTGAGAAGCTGCTCATCTCCGACGACGTCGAACATGTCGTGGTCCCCGGCATGGAGGGCGAATTCGGCGTTCTGGCGCACCACGCGCCGCTGATGTCGACGCTGAAGCCGGGCGTGGTGAAGGTCTACAAGACCGACGGCGGGGAGCCGCGCCGGCTGTTCGTGCGCGGCGGCTTCGCCGACGTGAACCCCAGGGGCCTGACGATCCTGGCCGACGAAGCCGTGCCGATGGAGGAGTTCGACGTCGCCAAGCTCGACGTCGCCATCCGGGACGCCGAAGAGGATCTGGCAGACGCCACGAGCGAGGCCGGCAGGGTCAAGGCGCAGGCGCAGCTCGACCAGCTCCGCGAACTCCGCAGCGCGCTGTTCTGAGCGAAGCTGAACGCCGCTAGCCCCTAGAGGGGCGTCTCTTCCAGCGCGGCTCGCGCCCCGGCGTCGAGCCGGCGGATGGTCTCCCGCATGTCGCGCTCGGTCGCGTCGGGGTGAAGCGCGCAGATCCGCAGCGCCACCCGGCCCTCGACGCGGGTGCCGCCGACGAGCGCGAAGCCCTCGCGCTCGACACGCCGGGCCGCCTCAAGGTTCAGTGCATCCGTCTGTTCCGGAGAGAGCCGCGAGGGTTCGAAGCGGAAGGTGACGATCGCCATCGAGGCGGCGGTGACGACCCGCCAGCCGGGCGTGCGCCTGAGCTCGTCCTCGGCCCAGGCAGCGAGGCGGAAGCCATGCGCGACGGCCGCGCCGACCGCTGCGGTCCCCATCGTCTGCAGCGTCAGCCACAGTTTTAGGGCGCGCGCCGGTCGGCTGGTCTCGAGCCCCAGATCCCAGAAATTCGGAGCGCTTCCCGGCAGGTCGCCGTCGCGGAGGTAATCCGCGCCCAGGCTGAAGGCCTGTTCGAGTCGCGCCTGGTCGCGGACGATCAGCGCGCCGCAGCCATAGGTCTGGAACAGCCATTTGTGGGCGTCCCAGGCGAGGCTGTCCGCGCGCCCGATTCCCGCGAGTAGCGGCCGGTGCGCGGGCGAAAGCAGCGCCGAAGCCCCGAAGGCGCCGTCGACGTGGAGCCACAGGTCGTTGCGCTCGCAGACCGCAGCGCTCTGGTCCAGCGGGTCCACCGCGCCGGTATTGGTCGTGCCGGCCGTCGCCACGACCAGGAAGGGCCGCAGCCCGGCCGCGACGTCCGCCTGGACGAGCCGCGCAAGGTCTGACGCGTCCATCCGGAAGGCCGCGTCAAGCGCGACGCGCCGGATCTGTCCGGGCAGGAAGCCCGCCACCGCCAGCGCCCGGAGCACGGAGCCGTGGGTCTCGGCTGAGAGATATGCGACGCCCTCGGCCCGCTTCTCCGGCTGCAGCTTCGCGTCCCGCGCGGCCGCCACGGCGGTGAGGTTCGCGGCGGAGCCGCCGCCCATGAGCAGCCCGCCGGCGGTCTCGGGAAAACCCGCCGCATCCGCCATCCAGCGGATCACCGCAGCCTCGACGGCCGCCGGCCCTTCCGCCTGGCGCCACGCGCCCGCCTGCGGATTGACGGCGGCCGTCAGCGCCTCGCCGAGCCGCGAGGCGGCGCCCGCCGGCGACGGGATGAAGGCGAAGAAGCGCGGATGGTCGGAACGTGCGGCGCGCGGGAGAACTTCGCGCACGAGCTCAGCGGCCGCGTCGGCGAGCGGGCGGCCTCGCTCCGGAATATCAAGCGAGCGCGGCGCGCCGAGCGCGGCCGGGGCCGGAGAGGCGGGCAGGCTCGCCAGCGCCTCCAGGGCCTGCGTCAGAGCCGCGATGGGCGCGACGGCGCGCGCCGGCTCCGGGGCGCGATCGGCTGGCGAGTCGATCGCCTGCGGGATGGCCGGCTCGTCGACGGCGCCGGTCGCGGCGCGGGGCTGGTCCATGGCGGCGGCCGTTCGCGCGGGTCAGATGCCGGCGCCGGCCGGCGTGGCTCCGGCCTCGGCCGGCGCGCCGCGCGCGCGGAACAGCAGCTTGTCCACGCGCGGACCGTCCATGTCGATGACCTCGACGGTCCAGTTCGACACGTCGATCGTGTCGCCCTCGCTCGGGATGCGGCCGAGCTCCGCGATCACGAGCCCTGCGGCAGTGTGGAAGTCGCCCTGCGAATGAGCCGGCACCGTCACCCCGAAGGTCTCGGTCACGGCGTCCAGCGAGGCGCGGCCGTCGACCAGATAGGTGCCGTCCTCGCGGCGGCGGATCTCCTGCGCCTCGCCGATCTCGTGCTCCTCCGGCAACGCGCCGGCGATCGCGCCGAGCACGTCGTGCGAGGTCACGATGCCTTCGAAGCCGCCGAACTCGTCGACCACGAAGGCGGTCGAGGACGGCTGCGACTTGAACAGCTCGAGCAGGCTCAGCGCGGAAGCGCCCTCCGGCACGAACAGCGGGTCGCGCACATAGGAGGCCACGTCGAACTTCTTGCCCTGGATGAGCGCTGCCAGCACGTCCTTCTTGTGCAGGATCCCGACAGGGTCGTCGACCGAGCCTTCCTTGCCGACCACGATGCGGGAGAACGGGCTTTCGGCGAGCTCGGTCTGGATGGTGCCGAGGTCGTCGCTGATGTCGACCCAGAACACTTCGCGGCGCGGCGTCATGATCGAGCGCACGGGCCTGTCGGCGAGCCCCAGCACGCCTTCGATCATGCGTCTCTCGACCGGCTCGATCGAGCCCGCCGCGACGCCCTCCGCGATCACGCTGCGAACCTCCTCCTCGGTGACGTTGCTGCCGTCCTGCTCGCGGACCCGCAGGATCTTGAGGATGAGGCTCGAGGTCGCGCTGAGCAGGACCACCACCGGCCGGCCGAGGGCGGCGAGCAGCGTGAGCGGACCGGCGACGTAGGCCGCGATCGGTTCCGGATTTGCGAGCGCGATCCGCTTCGGGACCAGTTCGCCGAGGATCAACGAGAGGCTTCCGATCGCGATGACGACGACGGCGCTTGCGACCGGCCGCGCATAGGCGTCGAGCGCGGTGTGGTCCGCCAGCAGGGTCGCCAGGGGATCCGAAAACGCCGCCTCGCCGACCACGCCGCTCAGGATCGCGATCAGCGTGATGCCGATCTGGACGGAGGACAGGAAGCTGCTCGGGTCTTCAGCGAGCCGCAGCGCGCGGGCCGCGCCGCGATCGCCGGCCTCGGCGAGCATCTTGAGCCGCGGCTTCCGGGCCGACACGATCGCGAGCTCCGACAACGCGAAGAAGCCGTTCAAGAGCACGAGGCCCAAGAGAACGGCGGTGTTGAGGAGCGGCATGAAGGGTCCGGAGGTGAAGCAGGCGCGAGGCCTGCAGACGGCGCCGACTATAGGGCCTTTGAAGCGCTCCGTCATGCGCGGCGGCCGCAGCCTGGAACGTTCGGAACCTCTGCGCCCTTTGGCGGCTAGCGGCGTTGGAACAGAAGCTTATCTGATGTCGGACAGGAGCCGACGCCGCTATGTTAACGATTCGTGAACTGCTGGGTCGTCTCCTCGAGAGGTTCGCCGGAAAGCCCCGCCTGATGCCCGATTCGATCGACCGTCTGTTCACAGCTGTCTGCGAGGCCAGCGAAGCCGATCCGGCGTCCTCCCGCACGGCCAAGCTGCGGCAGGAGGGCGTGCCCAAGATGGCCAAGAAGGTGGCCGAGGAGGCCGCCGAGGTCGCGATCGAGGCCGTCAGCGGGCAGCGCGAGGCTCTGATACGCGAAAGCGCCGACCTGATCTACAATCTGGTCGTGCTGTGGTCGGCCGCTGGGCTCACGCCGCAGGACGTCTATGACGAGATGGACCGGCGCGAGCGGCTTTACGGCATCGCGCAGAAGCTGCCGAAGTCGGACGCCCTCAAGTTCAAGCCGGCGCCGAACGCGGCGGCCGCCAAGGCCAGCCAGGGCTTCTGGTCCCCGCTCAGCGGGCGGAGAAGTTGATCGGCAGCGAATAGGTCTTCGAGGCGTCAGGCATCTCTGAGGGCATCGGCGGGAACGAGCCTGCCGCGCGCCGCAGCATCGCCTGGGCCTCCGCCGCCGCCGGACCCGGGCCGGAGGCCGACACGCCGGAGATCCGCCCCGCCCGGTTGACGGTGAACGTCAGCATCGCCCGCCCGGTGAAGGTCGTGCCCGCGCGCTTCTGCGCCGCGACGGCCGCCCTGATCTTCGATCCATAGGCGGCCGCCGCCGCACGGCTCGCCCCGGCGTCCGCGGAGGCGCCGCGCTGGCCCCCGGCCTGCGTGGGAATAGAGGCCGGCTTCGGCTTCTCGGCCGTGCGCTCCGCCGGTTTTTCGCGCGGCTTTCGCTCGACCGGCTTCGGCGTCTCGCGCTTGGTGACCGGCTTGGCCACGGGCTTCGGAGGTTCGGGCGTCTCCTCCTGCGCCACCACGGTGCGCTCCGGCGGCAGCGCGACCGCGGCTTCGACATCGTCCGGCGTCTTCACGTCGTCGGCCGCGACGATTTCGGTTTCGACCGGCTGCGCCTCCTGGATGTCCTCGACCGGCGCGGCCTCGGCGGTGACCGGCTGCTCCTCCGGCGGAGGCGTGTCCTCCACTTCGTCGAGCTGCTCGACCTCCTGCGGCTTCGCCTCGTCGGCTTCTTGGGGCGTGAGCGGCTGGGTCTGCTCCGCGCCGCTTTCCGGCATCTGCGCGGCGCCGGCCGAGGGCGGCGGCGCGAGGTCCATCTCTATGGCGGTTTCGGCCGCGCCGTTCGTCGGCGGCGGCGCCTCGCTCAGCAGGGCGATGGCGCCGAGATGGGCCGCCAGCACGGCGGCGCCGGCGATCGTCCAGCGCTTCCAGTCCGGCCCGCCCGTTCCGGCGTCCAGGCTCAGCGCGTCAACGGCCGCCATCGGAACCGGCGCTCTCCAGCGCGACCAGGGCGACCTTGAGGTAGCCGGCGCGGCGCAGCTCGTTCATGACGTTGGTGAGCTCGCCATAAGGCACCGTCTTGTCCGCGCGCAGAAAGATGCGCTGCTCGCGGTCGCCGCCGGTCATGTTCTGCAGCATGGGCGCGAGCTGCGCCTGATCGATCATCTGCGAGCCGAGCGCGAGCTTCATGTCCGACCGGATGGTCAGATAGACCGGCTTGTCCGGCCGCGGCTGGCGCGGCGCGTTCGAGGAGGGCAGGTCGACGCCGACGTCGACCGTCGCCAGCGGCGCCGCCACCATGAAGATGATGAGCAGCACGAGGATGACGTCGATGAACGGCGTGACGTTGATTTCATGCGTCTCGGCGAGGTCGTCGCCGCCGGCGTGGTCGAGCCGCACAGCCATGGCGTCTACTCCGCCGCGGCCGAGAGCCGGGGGGCGCTGATCCGGTCGAGGTCACGGCTCACGAGCCGCAGCACGGCCGCGGAGGCGTCGGCCAGGATGGCGCGGTGGCCGCCGATCGCGCGGGCGAACACGTTGTAGATCACGACCGCGGGGATCGCGGCCACGAGGCCGATCGCGGTGGCGAGCAGCGCCTCGGCGATGCCGGGCGCGACCACGGCGAGGTTCGTCGTCTGCGCGTTCGAGATGCCGATGAAGGAGTTCATGATGCCCCACACCGTGCCGAACAGGCCGACGAAGGGGGCGGTGGAGCCGATCGTCGCCAGAAGGCCGGTGCCGATCGTGAGCCGTCGGCCCGCCTGGGCCTCCAGCCGCGACAGATGCGAGGCCACGCGCTCCTTCACGCCCTCGGGCGAAAGGCTGTCCTGCGAATAGACGATCTCGGCGTCCGCCGCCTCGACAAAGGCCGGCACCGGGCCCCTGACGCCCTCAAGCGCCTCGCGGGCCTCTTCAAGGGTGCGCGACGCGCCGAGCGCCGCCAGCGCCGCCTTGGCGCGGCGGTTGGCCGCCATCAGCTCCAACGACTTCGCCAGCCAGACGGTCCAGGTGACCAGCGACGCAAAGGCGAGGCCGAGCATCACCGCCTTCACGATCCAGTCCGCGGCCAGGAACATGCCGAGCGGCGACAGGTTGCGCGGAAGGTGGGAGGCCTCGACCGACGGCAGGTTCGGCGCGCCGGCCGCAGCGCCCGGAGCCGGCGCGGCGAGCGTCTGGCCGTCCTGCGGCGCAGCCGGCGCGGGCGCCGGCGCGGCCTTGGCCGGCGGCTGACCAGGCTCGGTCGCCTGCACTTCCTCGGCCGGCGGCAGGGTCTGAGCCGCGGCGGGGCGCGCGCTCTCGGGCGCGCCTTGCGCCCAGACGGCTGGGCTCACAGCCGACAGCGCCGCCGCCGCGGCCAGCGCCGCCGCGAGCTTGCGTCCGCCGGTCATTTGCCGAACTCCACGCCCTTCACCCGGGAGGTCGTGGTCACTAGGCCGAGACAGTCCTGCTCTCCGCCACAGCTCGTGACGTCGTTCAGCAGCACGCGGCTGACGCTGCCGCAATCGGTGTCGCTGGCGTCGAACAGCTTGACGCTCGTCTTGGAGGCGCGCAGCGGCCCCGCTTCGACCGCAAGGCGGCGCGAGATCACCCCCTCCTTGTCGAAGAAGACGAGGTCGAGCTTCAGGCTGTCGATCGACTTGTCGCCCGGATTGGCGACCACCAGGGAGACCCGGCAGGCGCCATCACGCGGCTCGAGCCGGTTCAGCTCGATCGAGACGGTCGAAGCCGCCGCTGCGGGCGCGGCGGCGAGAAGGGCGAGCAGAAGGCCGCCGGAAACGCCTGCCGCTAGGCGCGTGGCATCGGATCGCGACAACGGGCTACTCCCTAACCGCCAGAAAACCGCTCCGCAGCCGAATAAGCGTACAAGAGGCCTACTTCAAGGCGACTCTGACAAATCAGAACCCTTCAAATTCCAAGGTCCAACGCGCTCGTCTTACGATCTTCTTAGTATTGGCGGACCGGCCGAGGTCTCGCGCGCGATCGGTCAGGCGCCCGCTGCGCTGCGCAAGCCGGCAAAGAAACTTGCCGAAAGGGCGCGGTTTTCGGGTTTGCGGTGACGACTGCGCAACCTATCGCCCGGCACAGTCCCCGGCCACAGGGCGCCGAGGGCGCGCAGTGAGAAATAATGACCGAACCGTTCGGTCAATCTTGCCGCGGCCGCATCGGTGCGCTAGATTCTCGTTGACCGAACGGTTCGGTCAGAACGTCCGCGCGCTCCATGTCTTCGGGCAGTCGCCCGCCGCGAGCCAACTGGGACAGCTTTCATGCAGAGGCCTCGCCTTGTGACGGCTGCGCCTGCCGAGCGAGCCGACCCCATCGACCGCCGCGAGCTTCAGCCGGAGGCGCCCGCGGCGCCGGCCGACGCGGCTCCAGCGCCCCAGAAGGCGCGGCGGGCTCCGGGCGCGCGCAAGATGCTGCTCGGCGCGGCTGTCGTCGCCGCGCTCGCAGGCGGCGGCTGGTATGGCTACGAGTGGTGGACCGAGGGCCGCTTCCTGGTCGAGACCGACGACGCCTATGTGGGCGCCGACATGGCGGTGGTCGCGCCCAAGATCTCAGGCTATGTGGAATCGGTCGCCGTCGCGGACAACGCGCCGGTCAAGGCCGGCGAGCCGCTCTTGAACGTCGATCCGGCGGACTTCAGGCTCGCGCTGCAGGCCGCCGAGGGCAAGATCGCGACCCAGCAGGCGTCGATCGACCGGTTCGACAGCCAGATCGCGGCGGCGGAGGCGCAGACCGCGCAGGCCAAGGCGCAGGTCGACTCCGCAAGCGCCGACCGAGACCGCGCCGCGGCCGACTACGAGCGCGCCCAGCAGCTCGTGAAATCGACCTATGGCAGCAAACAGGCGCTCGACCAGGCGAAGGCGGACCGCGACCGGACCGTCGCCGCGGTCGAGGCGGCGCGCGCCGGCGTCGCGGCCGCGGAGGCGAACCGCGCCGTGCTCGCCGCGCAGAAGGGCGAGGCGCAGCGCACGCTGCAGGAGTTCGAGACCGCGCGCGCGCAGCGCCAGCGGGACCTCGACGCGACCCTCATCCGAGCGCCGTTCGACGGCGTCATCGGCAACAAGGCCGTGCAGGTCGGCGACTACGTGACGCCCGGCAAGCGGCTGATGGCGGTCGTGCCGCTCGACCGCGTCTATGTCGATGCGAACTTCAAGGAGACCCAACTGGCCGAAGTTAAGCCGGGCGCAAAGGTGCGGCTCTCGGTCGACGCCTATCCGGAACATGACGTGACGGGCGTCGTCGACAGTCTCGCGCCGGCCTCGGGGGCGCAGTTCAGCCTGTTGCCGCCCGAGAACGCCACCGGCAACTTCACCAAGATCGTGCAGCGCGTGCCGGTCCGGATCCGGGTCGATCCGCAGGACGTCGCGAAAGGCAGGCTGCGGCCGGGCCTGTCGGTGATCGCGTCCGTCGACACGCGCACTGCGCCAAAGCTTACGTCCGACGCCGCAGACCTGCGGCGTTGACGTAGTCCCCGCGTCCGAGGCCTCGTCATGAGCGACGACGCTGCTCCTCCAAGCAGTCGTAAGGCTGTCGAACCGACCCGCGTCCCCACGGGGTTGGCGGCTGGCTCGACGAGCGCCTCGGGCGCGGGGAATCCTCCTTTCGAACCGAAGGTGACGCCGCGCCGGCTCGTCGCGTTCCTCGCGCTCGTCTTCGGCATGTTCATGGCGATTCTGGACATCCAGATCGTCTCGTCGTCTCTCGCCGAGATCCAGGCCGGCCTGTCGGCGAGCCCGGACGAGATCTCCTGGGTTCAGACCAGCTATCTGATCGCCGAAGTGATCATGATCCCGCTGTCGGGCTATCTGGGCCGGGCGCTGTCCACGCGGGTGCTGTTCACCATCTCGGCCGCGGGCTTCACGCTCGCGAGCGCGCTCTGCGCCACCGCCACGACGCTGCCGGAGATGATCGTCTACCGGGCGATTCAGGGCTTCATCGGCGGCGGCATGATCCCGACCGCCTTCGCGGCCGCCTACACGATCTTCCCCAAGCGCCACCAGGCGGCCATCATGGCGCTGGTCGGGCTGACGGTGACGCTGGCGCCGACCATCGGGCCGACCATCGGCGGCTATCTGACCGAGCTGCTCTCCTGGCACTGGCTGTTCCTGATCAATGTCGTGCCCGGCGCCGCCGCCACGCTGCTCGCTTGGACGCTGGTCGACTTCGACGAGCCCGAGTTCGATCTGCTGCGGCGGCTCGACTACTTCGCGCTGGCGGCGCTGGGCGTGTTCCTCGGCAGCCTCGAATATGTGCTGGAGGAGGGCGCGCGCGACGACTGGTTCCAGGACGCGACCATCCGCAACCTCAGCGTCGCGGGCGTCGTGGGCGGCGTGCTGTTCTTCTGGCGCTGCTTCGCGGCCAAGACGCCGCTGGTCGACCTCACCGCCTATCGGGACCGCAACTTCGCCGTCGGTTCGCTGCTCACCTTCATCATGGGCATCGGCCTCTACGGCATGACCTATCTCTATCCGGTCTTCCTCGGCCGGGTGCGCGGCTATGACTCGCTGCAGATCGGCGAGACCGTGTTCGTCTCGGGCCTGTTCATGTTCCTGACCGCGCCTGTGGTGGGCGTGCTCTCCCGCAAGGTCGATCCGCGCTACCTGATCGCGGCCGGCTTCTTGGGCTTCGGTCTGTCCTGCATCGACCTCACCTACATCACCAGCGACTGGGCGTTCGGCGAGCTGTTCATGCCGCAGATGCTGCGCGGCGTGTCGCTGATGATGTGCATGGTGCCGATCAATGTCGTGTCGCTCGCCACCCTGCCGCCGCCGAAGCTTAAGAACGCCAGCGCGCTGTTCAACCTGATGCGGAATCTCGGAGGCGCCTTCGGGCTCGCCTTCATCAACACCTTCCTGAACGACCGTCAGGACCTGCACATGCTGCGGCTGCGCGAGCACGTGGTGTGGGGCCGCCAGGTCGCCGAGGAGCAGCTCGCCGGCATGGCGGCGAGCCTCGCGCCGCGGCTCGGCTCCGACGCGGACCTCGCGGCGGTCCGCCAGCTCTCCAACATGGTCGGCCAGCAGGGCCTGGTGCTCGCCTTCGGCGATCTGTTCTGGGCGATGACGATCCTGTTCGGCGGCATCGTGCTGCTGGTGCCGCTCGTCAGGCGCCCGAACCCCGGCGCGGCCGCCGCGCCGGCGCACTGAGGCCGCGCGTCACAGCCTGTCGCGCAGCGCGTAATAGCTCATCGCCGCGACCAGCAGCGGCTTGCGCAGCCATCGTCCGCCCGGGAAGGCGGGCGCCGGCAGCCGCGACAGCAGGTCGAAGCGCTCAAGCCGTCCGCCGACCGCTTCGGCCAGGATCTTGCCGAACATCGGCCCGAGCAGCACTCCCTGACCGGAGTAGCCGGCGGCGACCAGAACGTTCGGCCGAATGGCGCGCACGAAGGGCTGGCGGGTCGGCGTGATGCCGAGCACGCCGCCCCAGGCGTGCTCGATCGGGACGTCGCGGAGCTGCGGGAAAACCTTGAGCATGTGATGGCGCACGATCGGCGCGATCTCGGCGGGCAGCGTCGTCGAATAGGTTTCGCCGCCGCCGAACAGCAGCCGGCCATCCGGGGTCGGACGGTAGTAGTAGACCACGAACCGGCTGTCCGAGACGGCCGCGCGGCTGGTCAGCGCCTCCCGAAGCCGCTCACCGAGCGGCGCGGTGACGGCGATGTGGTTGGCGATCGGCGCGACATGCGCCTGGACCGTGGCGTCGACGCCCTCGAGCAGCCCGTCGGTGCAGATCAGCACGGTGTCGGCGGTGACGGTCCCGCCGTCGGTCTCAAGAACCGGCCGCGCGCCGTGGCGAATACGGCGCACGCGCGCGCTCTCGTGGATGCGGGCCCCGGCGGCTTCGGCCGCGCGCGCGAGCCCGAAGACCAGCGCCAGCGGATCGAGATGGCCGCCGCCATGGTCGATCGAGCCGCCGTGATAGTTATCGCTCTTCACCAGCGCTCGGAGCTGGTCGCGGTCCAGCGGCTCGATCCGGTCGTAGCCGTAGTCTTGCGCCAGCTTGCGGGCGTAGGCGTGCGTCTCGGCGACGTAAGACGGCTTGTGGTCGGCGTGGATCAGCCCGGCTTCGTAGCGGCAGTCGATCCCGCGCCGGTCGATGAAGTCGCGGAGCAAGCCCTTGGCCTCTTCGGCCATGTCCCAGAGCTTGCGGGCGTCGTCGCGGCCGGCGATCCGTTCGAGCTCGTCCTGCTCGCGGCGCTGGCCGGTGTGGACCTGACCGCCATTGCGGCCCGACGCGCCCCAGCCGACCCGCGCCTGCTCCAGCACGACGACCGATACGCCGCGCTCCGCGAGATGAAGCGCGGCCGACAAGCCGGTGAAGCCTGCGCCGACGATCGCCACGTCCGCCCGCACGTCGCCCGCAAGCGCCGGGCGCGCAAAGGGCGGCGGATTGGCGGCGGCGTAATACGAGGCGGCGGGCGGAAAGGCTGTCACAGCGCGTCCCGCCGCTAGACGTTCAGCAGCAGGTATTCCCGCTCCCAAGGGCTGATCACGCGCATGAAGGTCTCGAACTCGGCGCGCTTGATGGCCGCGAAGGTCTGCACGAAAGTCCTGCCGAAGACCGACTGCAGCGGCCCGCAATCCTCGAAGGCCGAGACCGCCTCCAGCAGGCCGCGCGGCAGGTCGTAGTCGAGGCCGTAGGCGGAGCCGTCGATCGGCTCGGACGGCGTCAGCCCCTCGACCATGCCTAGGTAGCCGCAGGCGAGGGTGGCGGCGATCGCCAGATAGGGATTCGCGTCCGAGGACGGCACGCGGTTCTCGACGCGGCGGGCCTCCGGTCCCGAGGGCGGCACCCGGATGCCGGTGGTGCGGTTGTCGTAGCCCCACTGGACGTTGATCGGCGCCGAGGAATGGCGGGTCAGCCGCCGGTAGGAGTTCACGTAAGGCGCGAGCAGCGTCATCACGGTCGGCATGTATTTCTGCGTGCCGGCCAGGAACGAGAAGAACTCCGACGACGGCTTGCCCTGTTCGTCCGAGAAGATGTTGCGCCCGGTCTTCATGTCGCGCACCGACTGGTGGATGTGCATGGCCGAGCCCGGCTGGTTGGCGATCGGCTTCGCCATGAAGGTCGCGTACATCGAGTGCTTGAGCGCGGCCTCGCGGATGGTGCGCTTGAACAGGAACACCTGGTCGGCAAGTGCGAGCGGCGCGCCGTGACGCAGATTGATCTCCATCTGCGCCGCGCCCTCCTCGTGGATCAGCGTGTCGATCTCGAGCCCCTGGGCTTCCGAGAAATCGTAGATGTCCTCGAACAGCTCGTCGAACTCGTTGACCGCCGATATCGAGTAGGACTGCCGCCCGGTCTCAGGTCGGCCCGAGCGGCCGATCGGCGGCTCCAGCGGATAGTCCGGGTCGGTGTTCGGCTTGACGAGGTAGAACTCGATCTCCGGCGCCACCACGGGCGCCCAGCCCTTGTTCTCGAACAGATCGACGACCCGCCGCAGCAGCGCGCGCGGGGAGACCTCGACCGGGCGGCCGTCGCGGTGAAACGCGTCGTGGATAATCTGCGCCGTCGGATCGGACGCCCAGGGCACCACCGAGAGCGTCGAGAAGTCCGGCTCGAGCACCAGGTCGCTGTCCGCCGGGTCGCCGCCGCCGGGCGCGTCCTCGTCGGCGTAGCCGCCCGCGATGGTCTGGTGGAAGATCGACGACGGCATGTTCATCGTCGGCGACTGGAAGAACTTCTGCGCGGGCATGATCTTGCCGCGCGCCACTCCGGCCTGGTCCGGCACCAGGCATTCGAGCTCCTCGATGCCGCGCTCGGCGACCCATTCGCGCGCCGCCTCGGTGTCGGCGGCTCCGCGGCGATCGGCGATGGCCTCTCGCAGCTCGGCGCGCTTTTTCTTGCTCATCTCATGACTCTCGAATGTCAACCGGCCCGGCCCGCCCGGAGGGCGAGGCCGGCGGCGACCCGAGCCGGGCAGCGGCGAGGCCGGCGGCGGAAGCCGCGGCCGTGCTGCGTCGAGGGCGGCTCCCGGATCGGGTCGGGAAGGAAGGCTGAGCCGCCCCTGCGGCGGTCGAGCCGCCGGACGCCGGCGAACCGGCGCAGCCCGGAGCCTGCCCGACCGCTCGCGCCAAATCAATCCGCCGGCCCTCAGCCGCTGGCGCGGAATTAGGCTCGCAAATCGGTTGTGCGCCCTGACGCGCGAGGCTAGCCTTTCGGCGTCGTTCCCTCGCGAGGGGTCGAGGGCGCCAGGGGATCTCGCGTATGACGATCAGAGGATTGGTGGCCGCCTGTCTGGCCGCTTTCGGGCTCGCGGCCGGCGCCGCCGGGGGCGCGCTGGCGGCGGACAAGGAAGTCAGGATCTACAACTGGTCGGACTATATCGACCCGCAGATCCTGAAGGATTTCGAGGCCGAGACCGGCATCAAGGTCGTCTACGACGTCTTCGACTCCAACGAGATCCTCGAGACCAAGCTGCTGACCGGCAAGACCGGCTACGATCTCGTGGTTCCGAGCGCCACCTTTCTGTCGCGGCAGATCAAGGCGGGCGTCTTCCAGAAGCTCGACAAGTCGAAGCTTCCGAACCTCGTCAACGCGTGGCCGGAAATCTACCAGCGGGTCGCCCAGTACGACCCCGACAACGCCTATTCGATCAACTATATGTGGGGCACCACCGGCATCGGCTATAACGTCGACAAGGTGAAGAAGATCTTTCCAAACGCGCCACTCGACAGCTGGAGCCTGATCTACGATCCGGAAAACCTGAAAAAGCTCTCGAAGTGCGGCGTCATGCTGCTCGACAGCCCGGAAGATCTGCTGCCGTCGGTGCTGACCTATCTCGGGCTGCCGCCGGACTGGTCTGACGTGAAGAACGTGCAGAAGGCGGCGGAGCATCTGGCGAAGCTCAAGCCCTACATCACCAAGTTCCACTCGTCCGAATACATCAACGCCCTCGCGAACGGGAACATCTGCGTCGCCGTCGGCTATTCGGGCGACATCTTCCAGGCCAAGAGCCGCGCCGCCGAGGCCGGCAAGGGCGTGAACGTGGAATACTCGCTGCCCAAGGAAGGCGCGCAGCTCTGGTTCGACCAGATGGCCATGCCGGCCGACGCGCCGCATCCGGACGAGGCGCACGCCTTCATGAACTACATGCTGAAGCCGGAGGTCGCCGCCAAGGCGTCCAATTTCGTGCAATACGCCAACGGCAATCTGAAGTCGCAGGAGTTCCTGGACGCCGAGGTCAAGGACAACCCCTCGATCTATCCCACCAAGGAGGTGTTCGCGCGGCTCTACACCGTGCCGACCATCGAGGATCCCAAGATCCAGCGCGCGCTGACCCGGGCCTGGACCAAGGCCAAGAGCGGAAGGTGAGGCGGAAAGGCGTCATCCCGGACGCGGCGTAGGCCGACGATCCGGGATCGTGATCCGGACGAGGCGCAGTTTCGAGCCGCCACGTTCTGAGGACGATCCCGGCTCTCCGCTTCGCTCCGGCCGGGATGACGAGTTTTGTCAATCGCGCCCTTGCTTCCACCTCCTCTCCGGATCACCCAATGGCGCTGAAGCCCGCCCAGAAAGCCCTCGGCCCGATCCGGCGCTCCTTCGCGCCATGGCTCGACCCCAGCGCCGTTCCGCTGATCCGGTTCGAGAACGTCGTGAAGCGCTTCGGCGACTTCACCGCGGTCGACGACGTCTCGCTCGACATCCACCAGCGTGAGTTCTTCGCGCTGCTGGGGCCGTCGGGCTGCGGCAAGACCACCCTGATGCGGATGCTGGCGGGCTTCGAGGCGCCGACGTCCGGCCGCATCACGCTCGCCGGCAAGGACCTCGCGGGCGTGCCGCCCTACCGGCGGCCCGTGAACATGATGTTCCAGTCCTATGCGCTGTTCCCGCACATGACGGTGGCGCAGAACATCGCCTTCGGCCTGAAGCAGGACGGCATGCCGAAGCCCGAGATGGAGGCGCGCGTCGCCGAGATGCTTCGGCTCGTGAAGCTCGAGCCGTTCGCCGGCCGCAAGCCGCACCAGCTGTCCGGCGGCCAGCGCCAGCGCGTCGCGCTCGCCCGGTCGCTCGCCAAGAAGCCGAAGGTGCTGCTGCTCGACGAGCCGCTCGGCGCGCTCGACAAGAAGCTGCGCGAGGAGACCCAGTTCGAGCTGATGGACCTGCAGCAGGAGCTCGGGCTGACCTTCCTGATCGTCACGCATGACCAGGAGGAGGCGATGACGGTCGCCGACCGGATCGCCGTGATGAACCATGGCAAACTCGTGCAGGTCGCCACGCCGGGTGAGATCTACGAGCAGCCGAACTGCCGCTACGTCGCGGACTTCATCGGCGACATCAATCTGTTCGAAGGCTCGGTGGAGAGCGCGCAAGGCGGCGTCGTCCGGCTGAAGTCGGCCGAAGCCGGCGCGGAGTTCACCGCCGCCAGCGACGCCGAGCTTCAGGCCGGCGCGGAAGTGGCGCTCGCCATCCGGCCGGAAAAGATGCGGGTTTCGCTGGAGCCGCCGCCGCCCGAGGCGACGAACCGGCTGGCTGGGGAGGTGTGGGACATCGCCTATCTGGGCGACTGGACCATCCTGCTGATCAAGCTCGACGGCACGGACAAGATCGTGCGGGTCAGCCGCGCCAACGTCACGCGCAGCGAGGCGAGGCCGATCGGCTGGGACGACAGGGTGTTCCTGTGGTTCGCGCCGGACGCCGGCGTGCTGCTGAGATCCTGAGGCGCCGCCGTGCGAGCCGAACGGGCGGGAGGCTGATCGCCCCATGACCGACGTTCTCACGCCCGACCCCGAGGCGCCGCGGGCGATCGCCGCGGCCTCGCCCGAGACCGCCGCCGGGCCGGCCGACGCGGGGCGCTGGAAGCGCTGGCTGCTGATCGCCGTGCCGTATCTCTGGCTGCTGGCGCTGTTCCTCGCGCCGTTCGCGATCGTCCTGAAGATCTCGCTGTCGCAGACCACCATCGCGCAGCCGCCTTACGAGCCGCTGCTTGATCTCTCGGCCGGCTGGCAGGGGCTGGTCGACTTCGTGTCGCAGCTCGATCTGGAGAACTACTCGATCCTGTTCGAGGACGAGCTCTACGTCGCCTCCTATCTGTCGAGCCTGAAGATCGCTACAATCTCGACGCTGCTGACGCTCGCGATCGCCTACCCGATGGCCTACGGCATGGCGCGGGCGCCGAAGAACATCCGGCCGACGCTGCTGATGGCCGTGATCCTGCCGTTCTGGACGTCGCTGCTGATCCGCGTCTACGCCTGGATCGGCATCCTCAATCCGGACGGGCTGCTCAACGCCTTCCTGATGTGGGCCGGCGTGATCCGCGAGCCGCTCTACATCATGAACACCGAGACGGCGGTCTATATCGGCATCGTCTATTCCTACCTGCCGTTCATGGTGCTGCCGCTCTATTCGAGCCTCGAGAAGCTCGACGACACGCTGCTCGAAGCCGCCGCGGATCTCGGCTCGCCGCCCTGGAAGGCGTTCTGGCAGATCACCTTTCCGCTCTCGCTGCCGGGCGTCGTCGCCGGCTGCTTCCTGGTGTTCATCCCCGCGGTCGGCGAATTCGTGATCCCCGATCTGCTCGGCGGCTCCGAGACGCTGATGATCGGCAAGACGCTCTACAACGAGTTCTTCCTGAACCGCGACTGGCCGGTGTCGTCCGCGATCGCCGTGCTTCTGCTGCTCGTGCTCGTCGTCCCGATCGCGATCTACAACAACCTTCAGGCCAAGGAACTCGAGGGCAAGGCATGAGAAAGGGCCTCTCCTCGGTCAACCTGGTCGCCCTGACCTTCGGCTTCGCGTTCCTCTACCTGCCGATTGTCCTGTTGGTGGTCTATTCGTTCAACGCCTCGCAGCTCGTCACGGTGTGGGGCGGGTTCTCGACCCGATGGTACGTCTCGCTGTTCCACAACGAGCAGCTTCTGGAGGCCGCCTGGGTCACGGTCCGGGTCGGGCTGATCTCGGCGACGCTCGCGACCGTGCTCGGCACGCTTGCGGCGATCACGCTCGTCCGCATGGGCCGCTTCGCCGGCCGTACGCTATTTTCCGGCATGGTCTATGCGCCGCTCGTGATGCCGGAGGTGATCACCGGGCTCTCGATGCTGCTGCTGTTCGTCGCCGTCGGCCTCGACCGCGGCTTCTTCACCCTCATGCTCGCGCACGTCACGTTCTCGATGTGCTTCGTCGCAGTGGTGGTGCAGTCGCGCCTGGTGTCGTTCGACCGCAGCCTCGAGGAGGCTGCGCTCGATCTCGGCTGCCCGCCGGCGAAGACGTTTTTCGTCATCACCCTGCCGATCATCCTGCCGGCGATCGTTTCGGGCTGGATGCTCGCCTTCACGCTCTCGATCGACGATCTGGTGATCTCGCAATTCACCACTGGGCCGGGCGCGACCACGCTGCCGATGCGGATCTATTCGTCGGTGCGGCTCGGGGTGAAGCCCGAGATCAACGCGGTCTGCACCATCCTGATCGCGATTGTGACCACCGGCGTGATCATCGCCTCGATCGCCACCAAACGCGCGGAGAACGAGCGCGTGAAGGCGGAGCGCGCCGCCGCCGCCGGCCGCTGAAGTCTATTTGCCGGAGGCGCGCGCCTCGCCGGCCGACAGCGCCGGCCTGAGCTTCGGCGAGGCGAAGGCGCCTTCCAGCCGCACCGGCAGGACCCACCGGCCGTTCGGCGGCCGGACCGTGCCCTCGAGCTTCAGGTCGCGTTCGACGAGCCGGGCGTCGCCTGCAAGCGCGAGCGTGGCGTCCTCTCCGACGATCGACAGATCCCTCGTGGAGGCGACGCCGCGTTCGACCGAGATCGTCGCCTGGGCGGCGCTCACGGCCATGGCGCCGCGCAGGCCGGCGAGCGTAAGGGCGCGGCCCTTCCCGCCGGCGTTGAACTTGCCGCCCGTAAGATGGGCCTCGGCGCGGCCTTGCAGGCTTGCGACGATGGCGGCCATCGAGGCGCCTGCGCCTTCGACGGCGAGCTCGCCGGAGAGCGTTCCGGTCAGCACGGGCGGGTCGACGAACCGCCGCAGCGCCTCGTGAAGGTCGATCCCCGACAGCGCGCCCTCGACGCGGACTCGTGCGCCCTGTCGATCGCGGCCAAGCGAGATTCGCCCGCCGACGCTTCCCTCGTAAGCCGCGGCCTCGCCGATCGCGACGTCGAGACTGTCGCCGGCGACCGAGATCGTCGCGGCCGTCTCGCCGAGCCGAAGGTCGCCGAGGCGGACCTGATCGGCCGAAAGCCGCAGGTCGAGATCGTAGCCCGTCACCGGCTTCAGATCGATCGGCTTGGGGTTCCAACCGCCGCCGTCATCGCGCAGCGCGGGCGCGATGCCGTTGACGTAAGGATCGAGATTGAGCCGGTCGGTGTCGAGCGTCGCCTCGATGCTCGGCCTGCCGTTTTCGAGCGTCAGCCGGCCGACGCCGAAGAAGGCGCCGCCCTCCAGGTTCAGTTCGGCGTTCGAGATCGCGAAGCCTTCGTGATCGGCGGTCGCGCGGCCGGTGAGCGAGAAGCCGGTGAGCGGCGAACTGCGTCGCGGCGCCGGCGCGCCGAGCCAGCGCAGCGTTTCGCGCAGCGACGTCGCGCGCGCGCTGAGATCGCCGGAGAGCCGCGGCCCCTGCGCGAGACTGGCGTCGCCGTCGAACACCAGCAGGGCGCCGCCGCCTTCAATCCGCGCGCGGAACGGCGAGGCTTCTCCGCGCGACAGCGCAGATGGGTCGGTGAGCGCCAGAGCCGCCTGCATCCGGCGATCGCCCAGAAGGCCAAAGCCCGAGGCGGACAGGGCGCGTCCCGCGCTCGGCCACACCAGTCCGGCGTCGACCTTCTCGAGGCTGCGGCCGCCCCAGTCGAGGCGGGCGTCCACCAGTCGGATCGACGGATAGGCGCCGGGGCGCGCGCCGGCGGCGAGCGCCGCCGAGGTGAAGTCGCCAAGCGGCACGCGGTCGAGCGCGATCTCGGCCCCGATCAGCGTGATCTCGCGGGCCTCGATCCTTCCGGCGAGCAGCGCGAAGATGCGCGGCGAGGCGGTCAGCCGTCGTGCGGAGGCGAACGCCGGCTCGCCGCCTCTTGAGATGCGGACGCCGTCAAGCGTCACGCGGGGCGTCGGGAACAGGGTGACGGTGGGCCGGCCTTCGGCCTCGATCGTGAGGCCGGACGCATCGCGCAGCGCGGCCAGCATGGCTGCGTCCGCGCCCGCGAAAGGCGCTCTCGCAATCCCAAGACAGACGGCCGCGACAAGGGCGGCCGCAGCCGCCGCGAGGCCGATGGCGGCGACGCGACGCATCGAATTGCAGTCCTTCCGATAATTGAGCCGGTTTAACGCCTCGCGCTTATACCGCTGCACGAATTAGGCTCAAACTGGCTTGGCGGCCCGCCGCCTCTCGCAAGCATGCACGCGGCCGGCCGGGCCGCCTGGGAGCTCCGCATGACGACTGACGCCGAAGCGCCGCTCTGGATCCCGCCTCTCTCCCGCGTCGCGGCGAGCGCGATGACGGATTTCGCAGACCGCGCCGCGGCGCGGGCGCGCCGGCCGCTCAGGACGTTTCGCGACCTGCACGCCTGGTCGATCGAGGATCGCGAGGGCTTCTGGGACCTGGTCTGGGATTTCTGCCGCATCGTCGGCCACAAGGGCGACCGCGTTCTGGAGAACGGCGACGCCATGCCGGGCGCGCGGTTCTTTCCCGACGCGCGGCTGAACTTCGCCGAAAACCTGCTGCGCAAGTCAGGCGCCGGCGACGCGATCGTGTTCCGCGGCGAGGACAAGGCCGAGGCGCGGCTGAGCTGGGACGAGCTCCGAGCGCAGGTCTCCCGCATCCAGCAGGCTCTCGCGGCCGCGGGCGTCGGCGAGGGCGACCGGGTCGCGGCCATGATGCCGAACCGGCCGGAGACCATCGCCTTCATGCTCGCGGCGGCCTCCCTCGGCGCGATCTGGTCGTCCTGCTCGCCTGATTTCGGGGAACGCGGCGTGCTCGACCGCTTCGGCCAGATCGAGCCGAAGGTGTTCGTGACGGTCGACGGCTACTGGTACGCCGGCAAGCGGATCGAGATCGCCGCCAAGCTGAAGCCGATCGTAGACGCGCTGACGACTGTCGAGCGCACCGTCGTCGTCCCCTATCTGGGCGAGGCCGAGGAGGTCGCCGCCGGCCTGCGCGGCGCCGTTTCCCTCGAGCGCTTCCTCGACGGCTTCGAGCCGGGCGCTCCGACGTTCAGGCGACTGCCCTTCGATCATCCGCTGTTCATCCTGTTCTCCTCCGGCACGACCGGCGTGCCGAAATGCATCGTGCACTGCGCGGGCGGCGCGCTGCTGCAGCTCGTCAAGGAGCACAAGCTGCATTGCGACAACCGGCCGGGCGACCGCGTGTTCTACTTCACGACCTGCGGCTGGATGATGTGGAACTGGCTCGTCGCCGGGCTCGCGGCGGAGGCGACGCTGCTGCTCTATGACGGCTCGCCCTTCCATCCGACGCCTGCGGTTCTGTTCGATTTCGCGCAAGCGGAGCGGATGACGTTCTTCGGCACGTCGGCGAAGTGGATCGACGGCGTGAAGAAGCACGGCCTGAGGCCGCGCGACACGCACGACCTGTCGAGCGTGCGCGCGATGGCGTCGACCGGCTCGCCGCTCGCCGCCGCGAGCTTCGACTGGGTCTATGACGCCGTGAAACGCGACGTCCAGCTCGCCTCGATCTCCGGCGGCACCGACATCGTTTCCTGCTTCGTGCTCGGCAATCCGCTCGAGCCGGTGTGGCGCGGCGAAATCCAGGGACCGGGGCTCGGGCTCGCGATGGCGACGCTCGACGATGACGGGCGGCCGCTGGCCTCCGGAAAGGGCGAGCTCGCCTGCCTGAAGCCGTTCCCCACCATGCCGATCGGCTTCTGGAACGATCCTGATGGGGCCAAGTACCACGCCGCCTACTTTGACCGCTTCCCCAACGTCTGGGTGCATGGCGACTTCGCCGAGTGGACGCCGCATGGCGGGATGATCATCCACGGCCGTTCCGACGCCACGCTGAACCCCGGCGGCGTGCGGATCGGCACGGCGGAGATCTACGCCCAGGTCGAGAAGATGGAGGAGGTCGTCGAGGCGATCTGCATCGGCCAGGATTACGACGGCGACGTCCGGATCGTGCTGTTCGTCAGGCTGAAGGAAGGGTTCGCGCTCGACGAAGACCTCGCCAAGCGCATCCGGACGCGGATCCGCGAAGGCGCGTCGCCGCGCCATGTGCCGGCGAAGATCGTGGCGGTCACGGACATCCCGCGCACCAAGTCCGGCAAGATCGTCGAGCTCGCGGTCCGCGAGGTCGTGCACGGACGGCCGGTGAAGAACAAGGAGGCGCTGGCGAACCCCGAGGCGCTCGCGCTGTTCGAGAAGCTCGAGGCGCTGCAGGACTGACGAAAACGCGCCGCCTGGCGGCGGGTCGGGGCGTCCTCAGGTCAGGCCGTCATGGTCCGGCTTGACCGGACCATCCATCTCGAAGCCCGCGCTCGACGTCGAACATGGGTCCTCCGGTCGGGGCGGAGGACCATGGCGGCGGTTCGGGCGCCTGCCGACGCGCCTCACGCCAGCTTCAAGAACTCGCGCCCGGCCTTCACCAGATCGAACGCCTTCCAGCCGCCGCTTCCGTCCGGCAGCTCGTAACGGACGATGTCGGCGGTGGCGTAGGTGCGGCTGAGGCGCGACGGCAGGAAGGAGCCGGTGCCGACCACGTCGATCGGGACCGACAGATTGCCGAAGACGCGACACTTCAGCGTGTCGAAGCCGGACGAGACCACGATCTGCGCTTCGTCGAATCCCGCCGCGTCCAGCGCCTTGCGAAAGTGGACAGCCGCGGCGGCGGTGACGCCGGTGCCGAACAGGAGCTTGTCGCGCACCTCGTCGGCCGACATGCCGCCGACTTCTTCGAGTTCGGAGCCGGCGAGCGCGCGTCGGGCGATCTCCCCCGGCGTCTTGCAGTCTGTCCATGAGAGAAGCGTCCGGACGCTCTCCTCCCAGTCGAGCCCTTCGAGATACCGGCCGCCATGGGTGTCGAGCCGGAAGGCGAGCCGCTTTCCCGCGCGAGCGGGGCCGTCCGGGCCATAAAACCAGCGGCACACGGCGAGCGCGTCCGAGACTTCGCGGCCGTCATAGTCGTTGAGAACCGTGTAGCTCTCCTCGTCCGGGAACTGCGCGGCGTAGAGCTTCGCCGCCTCCAGCGTCGCGCTCTCCGCCTCGGGATCGCGGCCTTGTGCAAGCATCCGGGCCTTGGCGTAGCCGATCAGCGAATGCGGCATGGTGCCGAGCCCGCGCGGGGTTCCGAACAGAGACGCGGCGATGTCGGTCGAGGTCCCGACGAAGCCCTTGGCGCCCGCCAGCTGCGCTGCGCGCGACCCGACCGCAGCGCCATAGGAGCAGGCGAGATGCATGTCGTCGCCGGTCGTGTGGCGCGCCTCCATGGCGATGAACGCGGCGTTCGGCAGCGCGACGCACATCGAGAACGCGTTGTGCGCGGCCACGCAGGGAAAGCCGATGCGCTGCAGCAGCAGCGTCTCGATCGGCGACAGCGCGGCGAGCGATCCCGTGACGTAGAGCATCGGCAGCCCGGCCGTCAGCGTCGCGCCCTCAGGCGCGACCCGCGTGACCTCGAGCGGAATCCGGGCGTCCGCCGGATAGACTTTTCGCAGGAACTCGACCGCCCGGTCGGCCGCCACGACCACGTCGGCGCGCAGGAAGACCGCATAGGTCGCCCGCGCGTCGCCATGGGCCGCGACGATCTCGGCGGTCTTGGCGAAGTACTTGTCGGTCCGCGCGGCGACGAAGTCTGGACCCGGAACGCCGTCCGTCATTGTCGGGGAACCTCCGCGCAGGCCCGGCGCCGGGACATGATCGCGGTGCGACGTCAGTCCTCGGCTTTCGTCTCCGCAGCGTCGATGGTCTTCAGCGCCGCAGGGTTGGGCATCGAGATGATGTTGTAGCCGGCGTCGACGAAATGAATCTCGCCGGTGACGCCGGCCGAGAGCGGGGAGAGCAGATAAAGCGCCGCGCCGCCGACGTCCTCGATCGTGATCGGACGGCGCAGCGGCGAATGGCGGCGCTGGAAGTCGTACATCAGCCGCGCGTCGGCGATGCCCGCGCCCGCGAGCGTCCGGACCGGCCCGGCGGAGATCGCGTTCACCCGGATGCCCTGCGGCCCGTAATCCGCAGCCAGGTAGCGCACGCTCGCCTCGAGCGCGGCCTTGGCGACGCCCATCACGTTGTAGTTCGGCATCACGCGCGTCGCGCCGCCATAGGTCAGCGTCAGCATCGAGCCGCCGGCCGGCATGATCTCGGCGGCGCGCTTGGCGAGTTCTGTGAAGGAGAAGGCGGAGATCACCATGGTGCGCGAGAAGTTCTCGCGCGTCGTGTCGGCGTAGCGGCCCTTGAGCTCGTTCTTGTTCGAAAAGCCGATCGCGTGGACCAGGATGTCGATCCCGCCCCAGCGTTCCTTGAGAGCGGCGAACACGGCGTCGACAGAGTCCAGATCCTCGACGTCGCAGGGCAGCACGAGGTCGGAGCCGAGGCTCGCGGCGAGCGGCCGGACGCGCTTGCCCAGCGCCTCGCCCTGATAGGTGAAGGCGATCTCGGCGCCCGCCTGGCTCAGCGCCTTGGCGACGCCCCAGGCGATCGAGTGGTCGTTCGCGACGCCCATGACGAGCGCGCGCTTGTCTGAAAGAAGTCCGGCGACCATGGGGTCCCCCGTGGTTTCGCCGGAGACAACCCGCGTCATCCCGGCCGAAGCGAAGCGGAGAGCCGGGATCGTTCTCCGGATCCGGCGGCTCATCTGAAGACGATCCCGGGTCGGCCTAGAGCCGCCCGGGATGACGTTCTGCGAACGGGCCCGTCACACCCGCTCGAACACCAGCGTCGCGTTGGTGCCGCCGAAGCCGAAGGAGTTCGACATCACGGCGTCGAGCCGCACGTCGTCGCGGCGCTCGCGCAGGATCGGCATGTCGGCGAAGGCCGGGTCGAGCTCCTCGATGTTCGCGCTCTCGGCCATGAAGCCGTTCTGCATCATCAGCAGCGAATAGATCGCCTCCTGCACGCCCGCGGCGCCGAGCGAGTGGCCGGTGAGCGACTTCGTCGCCGAGATCGGCGGGCACTTGTCCCCGAACACGGCGCGCAGCGCCTCGATCTCCTTGAGGTCCCCGACCGGGGTCGAGGTCGCGTGCGGGTTGACGTAGTCGATCGGGTTCCTGGCGGTCGACAGCGCCATCTTCATGCAACGCACCGCGCCTTCGCCGGACGGCGCGACCATGTCGTAGCCGTCCGAGGTCGCGCCATAGCCCGTGAGCTCGGCGTAGATCTTGGCGCCGCGCGCCTTGGCGTGCTCCAGCTCCTCGAGCACCAGCACGCCGGCCCCGCCCGCGATGACGAAGCCGTCGCGGTCCTTGTCATAGGCGCGGCTTGCGACCGCCGGGCGATCGTTGAAGCGGCTCGACATCGCGCCCATCGCGTCGAACAGCACGGACAGCGTCCAGTGCAGCTCTTCGCAGCCGCCGGCGAACATCACGTCCTGCTTGCCGAGCTGGATGATCTCCGCGGCGTTGCCGATGCAGTGCGCCGAGGTCGAGCAGGCCGACGAGATCGAGTAGTTCACGCCCTTGATCTTGAACCAGGTGGCGAGCGTCGCGGAGGCGGTCGACGACATCGCCTTCGGCACCGCGAACGGTCCGATGCGCTTCGGGCCCTTTTCGCGCGCGATGTCGGCGGCTTCCACCACGGTCTTGGTCGACGGACCGCCGGAGCCCATGACGATGCCGGTGCGCTCGTTGGAGATGTCGCTCTCCTCGAGCCCCGAATCGCGGATCGCCTGATCCATCGCGACGTGGTTCCAGGCCGTGCCGCCCGCGTGGAAGCGCATGGCGCGCCGGTCGACCACCTGGCTGGCGTCGAGCGTCGGCGCGCCCTCGACCTGGCAGCGGAAGCCGAGCCGGGCGTATTCCTCGGCGAAGGAGACGCCGGACTTCGCCTCCCGCAGCGACGCCAGAACCTCCTGGGTCGAGTTTCCGATCGAGGACACGATCCCCATGCCGGTGACGACGACGCGCTTCACGTGAAGCCTCCTTTGGGCCGGCCTTCGCGCATGGCGAGCCGGTTAGTACATGTTGTCGGCCTCAGCCGGGCGCGGCGCCGGCCTTGAACAGGCCGACCTTCAGGTCCTTGGCCTGATAGATGGTCTCGCCGTCGGCCTGCAGCCAGCCGTCGGCGATGCCGAGCACCAGCCGGCCGCGCACGACGCGTTTGAAGTCCACGCCGTAGACGACCTTCTTCACGCTCGGCAACACCTGGCCGGTGAACTTGATCTCGCCGGTCCCGAGCGCGCGGCCGCGACCCTCGCCGCCGATCCAGCCGAGGAAGAACCCGGTCATCTGCCACAGCGCGTCGAGCCCGAGGCAGCCCGGCATGACCGGATCGCCCTTGAAGTGGCATTCGAAGAACCAGAGGTCCGGCTTCACGTCGAGCTCGGCGCGGACGAAACCCTTGTCGGCGGGGCCGCCGGTCTCGGAAATCTCGGAGATGCGATCGAACATCAGCATCGGCGGCAGGGGCAGCTGCGCATTGCCCTGCCCGAACAACTCGCCGCGCCCGCAGGCGAGCAAGTCCTCGTAATCGTAGCTTGTCCGCCGCTCTTTCATGTAGCCTTTCAATCTCCTTGCGGCGACCGTCGCCATCCTCCCGGCGCGGGTCTCCGCCCGTCGCGCGCCCTCCTAGCACACATGCCGGAGAGGCGTGAAGCGTTCCGGCGAGACAGGCGGTTGCCCCGGCCGTCGTGAAATTGTATCTTTCTCCACAGGTTCAGGCGGTTCCTGGCCCACTTCTTCGCGTCCGGCGCTCAAGGCGTTCGGGCTTCAGTTTGCAAGGTACGACGTGAGACCGACGATGGCCGAGCTGCCGACCACCGCCGCCGCATCCTCCGCGCCCGCCGCCGACCGACCGGTCGATTGCGGCCTGCGGCCCGCTTTGTGCGTCGCCCGCGATGTCGGCGGGCTGCTGCGCGATTCCGGGCTGCGGCCGACGCGCCAGCGCATCGCGCTCGGACGGCTGCTCTACGCCAAGGGCGACCGGCACGTGACGGCTGAAATCCTGCACGAGGAGGCGATGCGCGCCCGCGTCCCGGTCTCGCTCGCCACCGTTTACAACACGCTGCACCAGTTCACCGAAGTCGGCCTGCTGCGCGAGCTCGCGGTCGACGGTTCAAAGACCTGGTTCGACACCAATGTCAGCGACCATCACCACTTCCTGGTCGAGGACGACAACCGCCTGATGGACATTCCGGGCTCGAGCGTTTCGGTCGACCGGATGCCGGAGATCCCCGAGGGCATGGAGATCGCGCGCGTCGACGTGGTCGTGCGGCTGCGTCGCAAATCCGCCTGACCCAGGCTCTTCTGAGCCGAACAGTTTTCGAACGGCCGCCGCGGTCTCGCGGCGGCCGTTCGCGTTTGTCAGTCGAATCGCTCGCCCGGATACACGCCCCAGAGCCGCTCCTGCTCGATCCAGCCGTCGAAACCGTCGCCCTCGACGCGACACCAGGAGCCGTCGCAGCGGCGCACCTCGACCAGAACCTTCGGCTCCAGCCGGGCGCTGGTGCGCGAATCTCCGCCGGCGCTGACATGGATCGGAAGCGCGGCGTCCTTCGACCAGGGCGCGACCAGCGCCGTCCGCCGTCCCGACAGCAGGCTGTGCCAGACCCAGCCCTCGGCGCCCTCCGAATCCCGGATGCGCCGCCAGTTGTCATATTCGGCGGTGATTTCGACCGGTTCGCCCGCGCGGCGGTAGATATAGGCCACCGGGTGATCCTTGGTCGGCCCGCGGCGGACGTAGGCCTTGCTGGCCTTCAGGCTGACGAAGCGCGGCACCGGCAGGCCCGACACCGGTCCGATCATGACGCCGGCCGCGCCCTCATGCGCCGCTTGAGCCATGGCCGGAACGCGGGCGGCGGACAGCATTGCGAGGGTCGAGATCGCGGCTGCGAGCAGTCCGGCGGCGGGCCGGAAAACAGATTTCATCATCAACCGCAGCGCTCCGCCTTTCGTCGCCATATTGCGTTCCGGGCCTCGTCTGCTAGAGACGGCCCTTCCGGCCGCATGCGGCCATCGCTCTGAGCGAGCATCCTTCGTCAGCATTGATGAGGGATTAACCGTAAGCCCGAGCCGCCAGAAAGGTCCGCCGGCTATGAAGAAGCGCCCGCTCGTCGTCGTGACGCGCCGTCTGCCGGACGTGATCGAGACGCGGATGCGCGAACTGTTCGACGCCCGGCTCAATCACGACGACCGCCCCTTCACGTCTGAAGATCTCGTTCAGGCGGTCCGCGAGGCCGACGTGCTGGTGCCGACCGTGACCGACCGGATCGATGCCGCGCTGCTCGCCCACGCGGGCGAGAACCTCCGGCTGATCGCGAACTTCGGCAACGGCGTCGACAACATCGACGTCCAGACCGCGAACAATCGCGGCATCACAGTCACCAACACGCCCGGCGTCCTCACCGAGGACACCGCCGACATGACGATGGGCCTCATCCTCGCCGGTCCGCGTCGGATCGCGGAGGGCGCCCGCGTGGTGCCGGACGAACATGAATGGACCGGCTGGTCGCCGATGTGGATGCTCGGCCGCCGCATCTGGGGCAAGCGCCTCGGCATCGTCGGCATGGGCCGGATCGGTCAGGCGGTCGCCCGCAGGGCCCGCGCTTTCGGCCTCTCGATCCACTACCACAACCGGCGCAGGCTGCCCGCCACCGTCGAGGACCAGCTTGAGGCGACCTACTGGGAAAGCCTCGATCAGATGCTGGCCCGCATGGACATCATCTCGATCAACTGTCCGCACACCCCGGCGACCTACCATCTGCTGTCCGCGCGCCGGTTGAAGCTGCTGAAGCGCGACGCCTATGTGGTCAACACCGCGCGCGGCGAGGTGGTGGACGAGACGGCGCTCGCCCGGATGCTCGAGTCTGGCGAGATCGCCGGCGCGGCGCTCGACGTGTTCGAGAACGAGCCCGCCGTGAACCCGAAGCTCGTCAAGCTCGCGCGGCAGAACAAGGTGGTGCTGCTCCCGCATCTCGGCTCCGCCACGATCGAGGGCCGTATCGACATGGGCGAGAAGGTCATCGTGAACATCAAGACCTTCATGGACGGTCACCGCCCGCCGGACCGGGTGCTGCCCTCGATGCTCTGAGCGGCGGCCGATTGACTCGGCCCCGGAGTCCTGTTCTGTTCTGAGGAACAATGCAGGAACAGGTGGCTTCGATGCGCAGTCAGCTTGTCGGTCTCGTGCTTCTTCTCGCCGCTGGCCCCGTCACGGCCGCGGAGCTTGTTTCGCCCAAGGACCTGCAAGCCTCCTGGTTCGACGGCAAGACGATCTCGACGACCGGGCCGCGCGGCGGCAAGGCCGAGATGACGTTCTCGCCCGACGGCAAGATCACCCGCACCGGAGGCCGCGCGGGCGCCGCGCGGCAGGGAACGTGGCGGCTCGACGACGACGGCTTCTGCATGCGGCTCGGCGAGGCGAAGCGGGACTCCTGCTACCTCGCGCTGAAGAACGCCGATGGATCGCTGCGCGTGGTGCGGCGCTCAGGCGGCGCCTTCACCTGGACGCGCTGAGCGGCTCGGCCGCGACGGCGTGGATCGACAGATCGGTGATCGTCGGGCTCCGGCCGGTCACCGGGTTCTCGGGATCCCACTCGTAGCTCAGCGTCTCGAGCCGCATCGACAGCGCGTCGACGACCAGCAGGCGGCCCACCAGGCCTTCGCCGAAGCCGACGATCTCCCGGACGACCTCGATCGCCATCATGGAGCCCATCAGGCCCGCGAGAGCGCCGAGCACGCCGGCCTCGGCGCAGGCCGGTACGGTCCCGGGCGGCGGCGCCTCGGGGAACAGGCAGCGCCAGGTCGGGTTCGGCGCTCCGTCCGGCCGCGTCTCATGGGCTCGGATGGTGGTGAGCGCGCCATCGAAGGTCCCGAGCGACGCGGTCACGAGGGGCCGCTTCGCCAGCGCGCAGGCGTCGGCCACGAGATAGCGCGTCGCGAAGGAGTCGGAGCCGTCTGCGACAAGGTCGTAGGATGAGATCAGCTCGAGCGCGTTTGCGGCGTCGAGCCGGAAGGAATGCGCCTCGACCGCCACATGCGGGTTGATCCGCTCCACGGCCTGCGCGGCGGACTGCGTCTTCGGCCGCCCGACGTCCGACGTCGCATGCATCACCTGCCGCTGAAGGTTGGAGAGCGACACCTCATCGTCATCGACCACGCCGATCGTCCCGACGCCCGCGGCTGCGAGGTAAAGGATCAGAGGAGATCCGAGGCCCCCGGCGCCGACCACGAGCACGCGCGCGGCCTTCAGCTTCTGCTGGCCCGGCCCGCCGACCTCCCGCAGCACGATGTGGCGGGCGTAGCGTTCGACTTCTTCAGGGGAAAGCGGCATGGCCGCACCATAGGAGGCCGGGCGCCGCGCGCAAGCCGTTCCGACCTCGCTTTCCGCGGTCCGATTAACCGGACCGGCGCCTCTTTGTGCTTTGCTCGGCCGCCTTCCTCGGACACCGAACAATGATCGCGCGCCGTCTCCTGCCAGCCCTCGCGCTGTTTCTGGTTCCCTTCGCGGCCGTCGCCCAGACGAATTGCGGCGGCGTCGATCTCGTGGCCAAGGCGAAGGCCGAACATCCCGAGAAATACGCCGCGTTCGAGCAGGTCGCGCGCGCCGTGCCGAACGGCGAAGGGTTGCTGTGGCGCATCGAGGCCAAGGGCGTTCCGCCCTCCTACCTGTTCGGCACGATGCACACGACCGAGGCGGACCTGGTTGCGCTCAGCGAGCCGGTCAAGGCGGCGCTCGCGGAGGCCAGCACGGTGGCGGTCGAACTCGCCGACGCCAATGGCGGGGCGGCGCAGGCCCAGATGGTGGCCTATGTCACGCAGAACGGCGTGGACCTCTCGGGCGGCGGGCTGGCGGGCCTCACGCCCGATCAAGCCGAGCTCGTTAAGAAACGGCTCGGCGAAGCCGGCATGCCGGCCTCCGTCGCGACGATGCTGAAGCCCTGGTTCCTCGCGATCACGCTCGACATTTCGAGCTGCGAGCTGAAGAAGATGGGCGACGGGATGCCGACCATCGACGCCACGGTGGAGAAGACGGCGCGCGACGCCGGCAAACAGGTGGTGGGCCTCGAGACCGTCACCGAACAGCTCGACGCGGTATCAAAGATCTCCGATGACACCGCGCGGCGGATGATCCGCGATTCCGTCGCGAAGCCGACCTCGAGCGACGACATTCAGGCCACGACGCTCGCGCTCTACCGCGCCCGCCGCGTCGGCTGGTACTACGCGATGAAGGAGGACCTGTTCGGCGAGGGCGTCGAGCTGTCGTCCTATGCGGATTTCGTCGACGAGGTCGTCGACCGCCGCAACCGGTTGATGGCGGAGCGCTCCAGGCCGCTGATCGACAAGGGCGGCGTGCTGATCGCCGTGGGCGCCCTGCATCTGCCCGGCCCCAAGGGGCTGGTGGAGCTGCTCCGCCAGCAGGGCTATGAGGTCACTCTTGTCTGGTGACGGCGGCCGTCACGCGGCAGCTTCGACCAGCGCGGCGGAGAGATTGTCGTCGAGGCGCTGCGCCGTCTCCCGAAAGGCCGGCAGCCTGGGCATGACGGCGCCCGCGAGCCTCTCGGCGCCGTCGGGACCGAGCGTCTTCACCAGGCTCGCCCAGTATTCCGGAATGCGCTTCCAGTCGGCGATCGTTTCCTCGACGATTTCCGGATGGAACTGGAAGCCGTAGGCGCAGCGGCCCCAGCGCATCGCCTGAACGGCCGAGGCGTCGCTGCGCGCGAGCGAGACTGCGCCCTCGGGAAGCTCGGCCACCTCGCAGCCATGCCACTGGAACACGTCCAGCTCAGGTCCGAAGCCCGCAAACAGCGGGTCGGCGCGCCCGGCGGCGGTCAATGCGACGCGGGACAGCCCGACCTCCGGCGCGGCCATCCGGGCGACGCGGCCGCCGAGCGCCTCGGCGAGCAACTGATGGCCGAGGCAAATGCCGAGATAGGGCCTGCCGAGCTCGCGCACCCAGCGCCGGATCGCCGCCTTCTCGGCCTTGAGCCAAGGATGGTCGTCCTCCTCCCAGACATCCATCGGGCCGCCCATCACGGCCAGCATGTCGAACGCTTCGAGCTCCGGAATCGGCTCGCCCGCATCAAGCTCGACCGCCACGCGCTCATGGCCCTTTTCGTCCCAGATCTCCCGGAAGGAGCCAGGATGCTCGACGTCGAGATGCTGCAGGACAAGAATGCGCATGGTCTTCTCCGGGATGCCGCCGGCCGAGTTAGCCCGGCTCCGCTGCGAAAAAGAAGGCGCCGCTCCGCGATGAGCCGCTTCGCCGCATCCATGATCGCCCCGTGAGCGACGCCGGGCTCCGTCCCTTCGTCGAGCGCGACGCCCGCATCCGACTGCGCGTCAGGGTCACGCCGCGAGCGAGTCGGGAAGCGGCCGGCGCCGTCGCGATCGACGCCGACGGCCGCGCCTTCGTTCCTGTGCGACTGACGGCGCCGCCGGTCGAATGCGCTGCGAACGCCGCTCTCACGGCGTTCCTTGCGCGCGCGCTCGGGTTGCGGAAATCGGATGTGGCGATCGCCTCGGGCGAGAGCTCCCGGCTGAAAACCGTGGAGTTCGCCGCCCATGCCGAGACGGTCGAGCGGCTGCGCCGCTGGCTCAACGAACTTGCTCAACCATAGCGATGCAGCGCGGCGCCATGCGCCTTGAGCCAGCTCTCCGAGCGGTCGTAGTCGGGCGCGAGCCGGGCGACATGCGCCCAATAGCGCGGGCTGTGGTTCATCTCGCGGCGATGGGCGACTTCATGCGCGGCCAGATAGTCGAGCACATGCGTGGGCGCGAGGATGAGCCGCCACGAGAAGGCGAGGTCGCCGGCGACCGAGCATGAGCCCCAGCGGCTGGTCGTATCGCGGATCGCGATGCGGCCGACCGTGACGCCGAGGGTCGCGGCATGGCGCGCGACGGCGGCGGCGAGGTCGTCGCGCGCCTCGCGCTTCAGAAAATCGGCGATGCGGCGCGGCGCATGCTCGGGCGCGCCGTGCACGACCAGGATCGGGCCTTCGCCCCGCAGCCCCGGCTCGACCCGCACGACGCCGCGAAACCCTTCGCGCAGCACGATGCGGTGGCCGACGCCGCGCAACGGGATGGTCTCGCCGGGTTCGAACGGAATTCGCTCCGGCAGGCGCGCCAGCCGGTGCTCGATCCAGGTTACGTGCCGTTCGATGAAGTCGCGCGCGCCCGCGAAGGATGCGCCGGGCGGCAGCGTCAGCGTCACGTCACGCGTCGCGGCGCGCACCCGCAGCGTCATGCGGCGCGCCTGGCTGCTGCGGCGCACCGTGATCGGCACATGGCCGAGCCCCGTGCTGACGAACAGCGCGTCTTCTCGAAGCCGCGCGTCGGGGCGTGTCTTGAATGGCAGGCCCCTGAGGGCGCGGAACAGCGACATCCAGCGGCGGCTCGCAGACGAAGGGCCGAATCGGCACGCGCCGACTTTACCCGCGCCGATTCTTCGCTGGCGAGCCCCTCAGGCCCGCGGCGCGACGCCGTCCACGGCTTCCAGCAGGCGAATGATATCTTCGTCTCGTGACAGTCTGTGATCGCCGCCCTTCACCAGGGTTACGACGACGTCGTCCTCCGCAAGCCGCTCCACCAGCCGCATGGCGTGCGCCCAGGGCACGTCCTTGTCCTCCATGCCCTGCAGGATGTGGACCGGAGCGCCGGTTCGGATGGGGCCGCCCAGCATCAAGTGGCGGCGGCCCTCCTCGACCAGTTCGCGTGTGATCGGATAGGGCTCGGGCGCATAGTCGGTCTCGCGCATCCACCGGCCTTCGCGCAGGATCTGCCCCCGCACCTCTTCGGGGAACGTGGCCCACATCAGGTCTTCGGTGAAGTCGACGGCCGGCGCGATCAGCACGAGCCCCGAGGGCGGCGCGGCCATGCGGCGGGCGGCCAGCAGCGCGATCCAGCCGCCCATCGAGGAGCCGACCAGCACCGGCGCCGGGCCCGCATAACGCTCGATGACGGCGAGCGCCTCCTCAAGCCATCGGCCGATCGTGCCGTCCTCGAACCGGCCGCCGGAGGCGCCGTGGCCGGAATAGTCGAAGCGCAGCACCGCCCGGCCTTCGCGCTCGCCCCATTGGTCGAGCGCGACCGCCTTGGAGCCGCTCACGTCCGAGCGGAAGCCGCCGAGCCAGACGACGCAGGGGCCGTCGCCCGCGCGACGCAGGACGGCGATCTCGCGCGCCTCGTCGTCCGCGCCGACCGTGAGGCGTTCGGCGATCGGGTCGGTCATGGGCTCTCCTTCGTGTCGATGGCCGAGACCCATAGCCAGCGCGACCGTCCGGATAAAGGCGCCAGGGCCCGCGCCTTGTCTCTGAACGAAAAGGGCCGGCGCTTTCGCGCCGGCCCTTTTGTGGAAGCCCGAAGCGTCAGGCGGTGGTGAACTTCTGATCGCCGAGCGGCAGATCGCGGACGCGCTTGCCGGTGGCGGAGAAGATCGCGTTGGCGAGCGCCGGCGCGAGCGGCGGCACGCCGGGCTCGCCGATGCCGGTGGGCTTGGCGTCGCTCGGCACCGCGTAGACCTCGACCTTCGGCATGTCGGACATCCGCAGCGGCTCGTAGGTGTCGAAGTTCGCCTGCTGCACCACGCCGTCCTCGAGCGTGATCGCGTCGCGCAGCGCAGCCCCGAGGCCGAAGCCGACGCCGCCCTCGACCTGCGCGCGGACCACGTCGGGGTTGATCACCGTCCCGCAGTCCACGCCCGCCACCACGCGGTCGACCTTCACGCCGCCGTTCTTGGTGATGGTGACGTCCACCACCTGCGCGACCACGGTGTTGAAGCTCTCATGCACCGCGACGCCGCGGCCCTTGCCCTTTTCGGGCTTGGCGCCAGGGGTCCAGCCGGCCTTCTCGGCCGCGAGCTTCAGCGCAGCCGTGTGGCGCGGCTTGTCCTTCAGCAATGCGAGCCGGTACTCGACCGGGTCCTTGCCGGCGGCGTGAGCGAGCTCGTCGATGACGCTCTCGACCACATGCGCGGTGTGCGTATGGCCGACCGAGCGCCACCAGAGGACCGGCACGCCGACTTTGAGAGTGGTGAGTTCCACCTTCAGGTTCGGCACCGCATAGGCGAGGTTGGAGGCGCCCTCGACCGAGGTCTCGTCGACGCCGTCCTTCACCGCCATCGCTTCAAGCGCCGTGCCGGCGAAGATCGACTGCCCCGCGATGTGGTGCTCCCAGGCGACGGGCATCCCGTCGGCGCCGATCGCCGCGCGCACCTTGTGGGCGTAGAACGGGCGGTAGTAGCCGCCCTTCGTGTCGTCCTCGCGGGTCCAGACCAGCTTGACCGGATTGGCGCCGTTGATCGCCTTGGCGATCGAGGCCGCCTCGGCCACGTAGTCGGCCGTCGGCACCGCGCGGCGGCCGAAGCTGCCGCCCGCCCAGACCGTCTCGATCTTCACCTGCTCGGGCTTGAGGCCCGTGATGGCGGCGACCGTCGGCTGGTCGATCGACTGGAACTGCGACCCGTAGATCAGCCGCGCGCCGTCCGGCTTGAGGTCGATCACGCAGTTCAGCGGCTCCATCGGCGCGTGCGCCAGATAGGGGAAGGTGAAGTCCGCCTCGATCACCTTGGCCGCGCCCTTCAGCGCGCCGTCGACGTCGCCGCGCGTCGCCGCGACCGCGCCGCCGGGCTTGGAGACCGCCTCCTTCGCGAGCCTCAGAAGCTCCTCCGATCCGCGGCCCTCCGCGCCCGACAGGTCCCACTCGACCTTGAGCGCGTCGCGGCCCTTGAAGGCGGCCCAGGTGTTCTTCGCCAGCACCGCGACGCCCTGCGGGATCTGGACGATCTTCTCGACGCCCTTGACTTTCTTGGCCTCGGAATCGTCGAAGCTCTTCACCTTGCCGCCGAACCGCGGGGGATGGGCGACCGCGGCCACCAGCATGCCGGGCAGCTTCACGTCCTGCGTGTAGATTGCAGTGCCGTCGGTCTTCGGATCGTTGTCGATCCGGTGCAGGCCTTCCTTGCCGATCAGCTTGAACTTGGCGGCGTCCTTGAAGGGGGTCTCCTGCGGCGCGCCGACCGGCGCGGGCAGCTTCGCCGCGGCCTCGGCGAACTCGCCATAGGTCCCGCGCTTGCCCGACGGGTGCGACAGCACGCCCTTGTCGACGACGATTTCGCCCTGCGCGACCTGCCACTTGTCGGCGGCGGCCTTCACCAGCGCGGCCCGCGCGGCGGCGCCCGCCGTGCGGTACTGCTCCCAGGAATTGGCCATGGCGGTCGAGCCGCCGGTGCCCTGCGCCTTGAAGGCGAGATTGGCGTAGAGGGTCGCGTCGGCGGGCGCGAACTCCGTCCGCATCTGGCTCCAGTCTGCGTCCATCTCCTCGGCGATGAGGGTCGCAAGGCCGGTCGTCGGGCCCTGGCCCATGTCGAGATGCTTGACCACGACCGTGATCGCGCCGTCGGGCGCGACCTTCACGAAGGGGTTGAACTGGACGAGCCCGCCGGCCGCTTCCGCCTCGGCGGGGAGCGGCTTGAGGCCCACCATCAGACCGACGCCGGCGCCGCCCGCGATCGCAAGGAAGCCGCGGCGGCTCATGTCGAGCGGCGCGCCGCCCCCGATCCTGTCCTGGATGCTCATGGCTCAGGCCTCCAGCCTGCGGGCGGCGTCATGCACCGCGGCGCGGATCCGCTGATAGGTCGCGCAGCGGCAGACATTGCCGTTCAGCGCGGCGTTGATGTCTTCGTCGGTCGGCTTCTTGTTCTCGGTCAGCAGGGCGGCCGCCGACATCATCTGGCCGGACTGGCAGTAGCCGCACTGCACGACGTCGAGCGCCCGCCAGGCGGCCTGCACGGCCTTGCCCTCGGGCGTGGCGTTCGCGCCGACCAGGCCCTCGATGGTGACGATCTGGGCGTCGCCGACATCGCCAGCCATGGTCTGGCAGGAGCGCACCGGCTGGCCGTCCATATGGACCGTGCAGGCGCCGCACAGCGCCTGGCCGCAGCCGAATTTGGTGCCGGTCAGCCCGATCTCATCGCGGATGACCCAGAGCAGGGGGGTGTCGGCGTCGACGTCGACGGACCGCTCCTCGCCGTTGATGTTAAGCTTGATCATGATGTCTCCCGAACGGCCCCAACGGGCCGCGCATGCGCCGCCGCGCTCCGGCGACGGCTTTGGATGCTGCGCATGCTAACGGCGAGATTTGACAGGTTCCAGACAAGGAACCGTGCGCGAGCGCAATACCCGGGCTGCGGAAGCTCTCATGGCGTTGCGCCCAAGGGTCGCAGGCGCGGCTATTCCGCCGCTCGGAGCGCGTGACCAGCGGGCCGTTCTGCGGGCGCCGCGACCTCCTCGTCGCGCGGGCCGACGAAGCGGCCGAAGATCCGGGCGAACAGCCGCCGCAGGTCGTCCATGATCGTGAACACCGCCGGCACGAACAGCAGGCTCAGCACCGTCGATGCGATCAGTCCGCCGATCACCGCGATCGCCATCGGCGCCCTGAACGAGCCGCCTTCGCCGAGCGCCAGCGCCGACGGGACCATGCCGGCCACCATGGCGACGGTGGTCATCACGATCGGGCGCGCGCGCTTGCGGCCGGCGTCGATCAGCGCCTCGGTGCGCGGCACGCCGCGGGCTACCTCCTCGATCGCGAAGTCGACCAGCAGAATCGCGTTCTTGGTGACGATGCCCATCAGCATCAGGAAGCTGATCACCACCGGCAGGCTGATCGAATTGTTGGTCACGAGCAGCGCCACCAGCGCGCCGCCGATCGACAGCGGCAGCGACACCAGGATGGTGACGGGCTGCGCCACGTCGGCGAACAGCAGCACCAGCACGGCGAACACCAGCAGCACGCCCGCGCCCATCGCGGTCGCAAAGCCCGTGAACACCTCCTGCATGATCTCGACGTCGCCGAACTCCTTCAGGGTGACGCCGTCCGGCAGGCTCTTGGCCGCCGGCAGCGCCTTGACGGCGGCGAGCGCTTCGCCGAGCGCCACGCCGGGCGCGAGGTCGCCCTCGATCGCGACGCGGCGGTCGCGGTCATAGCGGTCGAGGCTGGTCGGGCCCTGCCCGAAACCGACATCCGCCACCGCGGTCAGCGGCACGCTGCCGCCGGCGTCGCGGCGCACGCGGAGCGCTTCGAAGGTCGAGAGCTCCGCCCGCGCGGCCTCGTCGAGCTGCACCCGGATCGGCACCTGGCGGTCGCCGGCCGAGAACTTGGCGAGGTTCTGGCTGATGTCGCCGATCGTGGCGATCCGCACCGTCTCGGCGATCTGGGCGACCGAGACCCCGAGCTCCGCCGCCTCGTCGAGCTTCGGCGTGATGCGGATCTCCGGCCGGTCGATGGCCGCAGTCGAGATCACGTTGAGAAGCTGCGGGACCCGGTCGCGCACCTCCTTTTCGAGCTCCACCGCGGCGCGTTCGACCGCGGCGCCGTCCGCGCCGGAGACGATCAGCGTGAACTCCCGCTGACCGTTGTCATTGCCGAAATTGCTGCGCAGGTCGGGGATCGCCGCCAGCTCCTGGCGGAACTCCCCTTCGAACTGCTTCTGCGTCAGCGCGCGCCGGGACCGCGGCTTCAGATTGATGATCAGAACGCCCTTGCGCACCTCGCCGGCCGCGACCGCCGCGCCTCCCTGGGCCGCCGAGCCGACGGTGGCGTAGACGGAAGCCACCTCCGGCCGCCGCTTGAGCATCGTCGTGATGCGGCGCGCCACCGCGTCCGACTGCGCCAGCGTCGAGCCCGGCGGCAGCTCGATCTTCAGGATCGCGCGCGAGGTGTCGTTCTCCGGCAGGAAGCCGGAGGGCAGCAGACCGGCGAGCATGATCGAGCCGACGAACAGCGCGATCCCGGCGGCGACCGTCAGGAACCGCCAGCGCACGGAGACCGCCAGCGCGCGCGCATAGGCGCGCATGATCCAGCCGTCCTCCTGCTCGCGCGCCCCATGATCGCGCAGGAAGAAGGCGGCGAGCAGCGGCGTGATCAGGCGCGCGACGAGCAGCGAGAACGCCACCGCGATCGCGACCGTGATGCCGAACTGCTTGAAGTACTGCCCCGCGATGCCGCCCATGAAGCTGACCGGCATGAAGACCGCGATGATGGTCGCGGTCGTCGCCACGACCGCGAGCCCGATCTCGTCCGCCGCCTCGATCGCCGCGCGATAGGGCGACTTTCCCATGCGCATGTGCCGGACGATGTTCTCGATCTCGACGATCGCGTCGTCGACCAGAATGCCGGTGACGAGCGTGATCGCGAGCAGGCTCACCGCGTTGAGCGAGAAGCCGAGCATCTCCATCGCCCAGAAGGTCGGCAGCACCGAGAGCGGGATCGCGAGCGTCGAGATCACCGTGGCGCGGAAATCGCGCAGGAACAGGAACACCACGATGACCGCCAGCACCGCGCCTTCGATCAGCGTGTGCATCGCTGAGCGGTAATCAGCCTCGGTGTAGCGCACGGTGGTGTCGATCGGGGTGATGCTCACCGCGGGATTGCTGGCGGCGAGCTGCTCGAGCTTCTTGCGTGCGGCCTCCGCCACCGTCACGTCCGAAAAGCCCTTCGAGCGGTAGATCCCGAAGGCGACGATCGGCTTGCCGTCGAGCCTGGCCGAGACGCGCGGCTCCGCCGAGCCGTCGGTCACGCTGCCGAGTTCGGACAGCCGCGTCTCGCGACCGCCCGGCAGGATGATGCGGGTTGCGCCGAGCCGCTCGACGGTCAGCGCGCCGCCGAGCGTGCGGATCGACTGCTCCTGCGTTCCGACCTCCCCGCGCCCGCCCGCGAGATCGACATTGGTCGCCCTGAGCTGCGCGTTGACGTCGGCCGCGGTGACGCCGAGCGCCTCGAGCCGCGCCGGATCGAGCGAGACGCGGATCTCGCGGTCGACGCCGCCTTCGCGCTTGACCTGGGCGACGCCGCGCACCGCCTGCAGCGCGCGCACGATGCGGTCGTCGACATACCAGGAGAGTTCTTCAGGCGTCATCGAGGGCGCCGAGGCCGCATAGGTCGCGATCGCCATGCCCTCGATGTCGATGCGCTGGATCAGCGGCTCCTCGATCGACTGCGGCAGCTCGGTGCGAATCTTGGTGACCGCGTCGCGCACGTCGTTCACGGCGCGGTCCACCTGGGTCTCGAGCTGGAACTCGATCGTGGTGAGCGAGACGCCATCGCTGATCGAGGAGGTGATGTGCTTCACCCCCGCGATGCCGGCGACCGCCGTCTCCACCCGCTTCGTCACCTGCAGCTCGAGCTCGCTCGGCGCCGCGCCGGACTGGTTGATCGTGACCGACACCAGCGGCAGGTCGATGTTCGGCATTCGCGTCACGGGCAGGGACGCGAAGGAGAACAGCCCGACCGCGAGCAGCACCGCGAACAGCACGAGCGGCGGAATCGGCTTGCGGATCGCGCCCGCCGAGATGTTGAGGGCCATCGTTCAGCGCTCCGCCACGGCCGGCGCGGCGTCGGCGCTGACCTCCGGCGCGGCGACGGCCGTGACCCGGTCGCCCTCGCGCAGGAAACCGCCGGCGCGCGCCACCACGCTCTCACCCTCGGACACGCCGCGCACGATCTCGACGCCGGCGGCGTCCTGCAGCCCGGTCTCGACGCTGCGTTCCGCGACCACGCCGTCCGTGACGATCTGCACGCGGGGTCCCGACGCGCCGAACAGCACCGCAGACTGCGGCACGACGACGCCGTCGCGGCGCGCGACCTCCACCGCCCCGCGGGCGAATAGGCCGGGACGCAGATCGGGGTCCGCCGGCAGCGCGATCTTGATCTTGCCGAGCCGGGTGGCGGCGTCGACGGTGGGAGCGACCAGCCGAACCTTGGCCTCGACCGGATCGGGGAATCCCGCGACCTGGATGCGCGCGGTCTGCCCGGCCGCCACGGCGTGAAGCCGCGTTTCGGTGACCTCCGCCTCGAGCTCGACCTCGCCGTCCCGCACCAGCCGGAACAGCGGCTCTCCCGCCATGCCGACCGTCTGACCGACCCGCGCGGCGCGGTCCGACACGACGCCTGCCGCCGGCGCGCGCACCTCGGTGCGGGCGAGGCGGAGCTCGATCTCGCGACCCTGCGCCTCGGCGAGCGCCTTTTCCGACTCCGCGACCCTGAGATTCTCGTTCTGCGCCCGCAGCCTTGCCTCCGCGACGCGCATCGCGGTCTGGCGGGTCTGCAGCAGTTCCTCGGTCACGTTTCCGGTGCGCTTCAGCGTTTCGGCCCGCGTCAGCGCGGCTTCGGCGTCGACGCGGGAGGCCTCGGCCTCGGCGATGGCGGCGCGCACCTGGGCGATCGCGGCCTCGGCGCGCGCGCGCTGCGAGGCGTTCTGCGCCAGCTGCGTCGTCAGCATGTCGCGGTCGAGCCGCGCCAGCACCTGGCCGCGCTCGACGCGGTCGCCGATGTCGACAAGGTAGGAGACGAGCCTGAGGCCGTCGATCTGTGCGCCAACCATGATCTCGTCGCGCGCCACCAATGTTCCGGTGACGGTGATGGTCTGCGCGATCTCGCGCCGCACGGCGGTCGCGACCGTGATCGCGGGCGGCGCCGGCGCGGCGCTCTCCGCGGTCGCGGCGCTGTGCGCAGTCGCGGCTCGGTTCGCATGAATCCGCTGCGCGATCTCGTCGCGATACGCGTAGGCGGCCGCTCCGGCGCCGAGGAGCGCCAGCGCGAGCAGCCAGGGCCATCGCCGCTTTCTGGACGGCGCGCTCATCGGACCGGCTCCCCAGCCGCCAGGAAGCGGCGGATCGAGCGCTCGAACATCGGCATCAGCCCGTCGATCTCCGCGCCCGGCTCGTAGAGAATCCGCAGCAGCACGCCGTCGGCGAGCGCCATCAGCAGCCGCGCCCCGTGGCCGGCGTCGAGCGCCGGGTCGATCTGGCCGAGCGTCTTGCCGCGCTCCAGCACGCGAACGAGGATGCCGTGGACCTCCGCGTCGCAGCGCGACGCGATCGCCTTCACGGCCGGGTTTCGGATCGCCTCGGCGTAGAGCTCGGGGAAGATCGGCATGCCGTCCGCCTTGAGATTGCCGGCCACGAACTGGCGCGCCGCCTCGACGATCGCCTCCACCACGTCCTCCGCCTCCAGAAGCGGACCCAGCATCGCCGGGATCGCGGCGCGATCGCGCTCGACGATCGCCTCGATGATGGCTTCCTTGGAGCGGAAGTAGCGGTACAGCCCGCCGGGGCTCATGCCGGCTTCGGCGCAAACCGCCTGCATGCCGGTCGCGTGGAATCCGCCCCGCGCGAAACAGGCGATCGCGGCGTCAAGAATCCGCCGGCGCTGTTCGGCCTGCCGGCTGGCGCGCGCGTCCTGAGTGGGGGAAAGCTGGTTCAAGGCGGAGCCACATACACGAGAGCGAACGTTCGTTCGCAAAATAGCGACGGCTTGCGAACTCCACAAGCGTCCGGTTCGACTGCAGGCTCTCCGGCTTTCGCGCGCGTCTGCCGGCCGCCGCTATCTTCGGCGCCGCAGCGCTTGCGCGGCCGGGGGGCTTGTGGCAGTTTCCGCGCGCCTTCAGGCCCCGCATCGCACCGGCGGCCAAACGAACGGCCCCCGGCGCTGCGGTAGCTCAGTGGTAGAGCACTCCCTTGGTAAGGGAGAGGTCGAGAGTTCAATCCTCTCTCGCAGCACCAGTTTTTCGCCCGTGACTTTTCAGACTCCCGAAGCTCCGCTGACGGGGATGGCCGCGTTCAACCAGCGCGGGCTGGGCGGATGTCTGAGCCGTCGGGCCTCTTCGCCGTCCTAGGTCCGCGCGATGCGGCGGAGCCAGCGGCAGAAGGCGCGGACGGCGGGCTCGTCGACGCAACGCTCGGGCACATAGGCGAAATAGCTTCGCGCCGGCAGCGTCGGCGCTGCGAAGGGCATGGCGAGACGCCCGGCGCTGACGTCGTCGGCGATCAGCGCGGTGGGCCCCATGGCGACCCCGACGCCGTCCAGCGCCGCCTGCAGCGTCAGATAGAAGTGCTCGAGCGTGATCGAGCCCGCCGGCTTCAGATCCGGGACCCGCGCCGCCACAAGCCATTGCGGCCAGACATCCGGCAGGGTCGCGGCGTGCAGCAGCGTGTGACGGGCGAGATCGCCCGGATGCGACAGCGGCCGCTGTTCCAGCAATTTGGGGCTGCAGACGGGGATGCGGGCTTCCGAGAGGAACGCCTCGGCGACATGGCCGGGAATCCGGTCCGGACCGCCGCGGATCGCGACGTCGTAAGGCTCCCTCAGGTCCTGCAGCGGAGCGTTGGACGTGGTCAGCCGCACCTCGATCCCCGGATGGGCGAGCTGGAATGAGGAGAGGCGCGGAATCAGCCACCGCAGGGTGAAGGTCGCCACGGCGTTCACCTGCAGCAGGCGGCCGGCGTCGCGCTCGAACTGACGCGCGGTCGCGGCCGCGACGCGGTCGAACGCGGCGCCGATCTCCGCGAGATAGGCCGCGCCGCTCTCCGTCAGGGCGATGCGGCGATTGCCGCGCTCGAAGAGCGGCTGGCCCAGCCAGTCCTCCAGCAGGCGGACCTGCCGGCTGACCGCGCCATGCGTGACGTGCAGCTCCTTCGCGGCGAGCGTGAAGCTCAGCCGGCGGCCGACGGCTTCAAATGCCCTGAGGGCGTTCATCGGTGGCAGCCGCCGACTCATACGCGTCAGTTTTCCTCACGCGAGAGGTCAGCAAAAATCGATTGTCGCCCGGCGAAGTCAAGCGCAACGTGCCGCTGCCTCACCGATGCAAAGTCACATGTCTTCAAGCAGATCCGCGGAGGCGCCGGCGGCTCCGAACCGCACGCTGGCGGTCGCCGGCGTCGTGCACGCGCTCCACGACGGGTACACCGACCTCATCTACGTGCTCCTGCCGATCTGGCAGGCCGAGTTCGGGCTGAGCTACAGCCTGCTCGCTCTGTTGCGCGGCGTTTACGCCGGCGCCATGGCGGCGCTGCAGGTTCCGTCCGGCCGGCTCGCGGAACGGATCGACGGGCGCGTGATTCTCGCGGCGGGGACGATCCTCGCCGCGATCGGCTACGTCGTGGCCGGCTCGTCCGGCGGGGTCGCAGGGCTGTGCCTCGGTCTTGCTATGTCGGGCGCGGGATCCAGCACCCAGCACCCGATCGCATCGGCCGCCGTGTCGCGCGCCTTCGGCGCCGCCGCGCGCGGGCCGATCGGCACGTATAATTTCACCGGCGATCTCGGCAAGGCGGCGCTCCCGGCGCTGACGTCGCTGCTGGTGACGCTGATGCCCTGGCGACATGCGCTGTGGCTCGTGGCGCTGCTCGGCCTGCTGGCGGCGGCCGCCTTGGCGTGCATGCCGCCGATCCGCGTGTCGCACGCCGGCGCCTCCGTTCGCGACGGGCGGTCGTCGGGCGACCGGCGCGGCTTCGCCCTGCTGTGCGGGATCGGAGGCCTCGACACCGCGGCGCGCATGGGTTTCCTCACCTTTCTGCCCTTCGTGCTGCTGGCGAAGGGCGCCGCGCTCCCCACGATCGGAACGGCGTTCGCAGCCGTGTTCATCGGGGGAGCGCTCGGAAAGTTCGCCTGCGGCTGGCTGGGCGCGAAGCTCGGCGTTCTGCGGACGGTGCTGTTGACCGAAGGCGCGACCGCCCTGCTGATCGTCGCCACGACCGTGCTGCCTTTGACGCCCGCGCTGCTGCTCCTTCCCTTCGTCGGGCTGGCGTTGAACGGCACGTCTTCGGTCCTCTATGGGACCGTTCCCGAGCTCGCGCCATCCGGACGCGTCGAGCATGGTTTCGCGGTCTTCTACACCGGGGTCACCGGCTCAGGAGCGCTTGCGCCGGTGCTTTTTGGAGCCGTCGGCGACGCTGTCGGCGGAAGCTGGGGCATATCCTGCGCCGCCGCGACCGCGCTGCTGACGCTGCCGCTCGCCGTGCTGCTCGCGCCGCGCCTGACGTTGCGCTGACATGCCGCTTCTCAAGCTGAGCAAGTCGCCGTCGCTCTGGCTGATCATCTGCGACCACACCGCAAAGGACCCACAATGACAGAGGTCTCGCAGGCCCCGCTGATCCTGATTACCGGCGGAGGCCGCGGCGTCGGCGCGGCGACGGCCCGGCTCGCCGCCGCACAAGGCTACGACGTGGCGATCAGCTTTGTGTCCGACGAGGCCTCCGCCGCTGCGGTGGCGGCGGATGTGGAAGCCGCCGGGCGCCGGGCTTTGGCCGTGCGGGCGGACAGCGCGGATCCCGAGCAGGTGGAGCGGCTGTTCGGCGCGATCGACCAAAAGTTCGGCCGGATCGACGTGCTGGTGAACAACGCCGCGGTGCTGGCGCGGCAGTCGCGGCTCGAGGAGCTCGGCTTCGATCGCATGCGGCGCATCTTCGCGGTCAACGCGATCGGGCCGATCCTGTGCGCGCAGCAGGCGGCCAGGCGCATGTCCTATCGGCACGACGGGCGGGGCGGCGTGGTGATCAACATCTCATCGGCGGCCGCCCGACTGGGAAGTCCCGGCGAGTATATCGACTACGCCGCGTCGAAGGGCGCGCTTGAGACCTTCACGACCGGTTTCGCCAAGGAGGTCGCGCGCGACGGAATACGCGTCAACTGCGTTCGCCCGGGGCACATCTACACCGACATGCATGCAAGCGGCGGAGAGCCCGGACGGGTGGATCGCGTCAAGGACACGATCCCATTGGGGAGAGGCGGCCAGCCGGAGGAGGTCGCGCGCGCGATCCTCTGGCTGGCGAGCCCCGAAGCCTCCTTCGTCACGGGGGCGTTCCTCGACGTCACTGGCGGCAAGTGAGCCGGAGGGCTCAGCGCATCTCGAAGCGCCGCCCCGCATGAGCTGACGAACGCCGTCTAGGGCTGCTTGTGGATGGGATCGACCCAGTAAACCTCTTCGGGCGCCTCCACCGGGTCGACGTCGGTGATGTTCACGACGACCGCCTCGTTGTCGGAGCGCACCAGCACGCATTCCAGCGGATGGTCCGGATCGGCGTTGATCTCCTGGTGCGGCACGTAAGGCGGCACGAAGATGAAGTCGCCCGGGCCGGCCTCCGCCACGAACTGGAGCCGTTCCCCCCAGCGCATCCGCGCCTTGCCGCGGACCACGAAGATCACGCTTTCGAGCGCCCCGTGATGATGCACCCCGGTCTTGGCGTTGGGCTCGATCGAGACCGTTCCGGCCCAGATCTTCTGCGCGCCGACCCGGGCGTGGTTGATCGCCGCCTGCCGGAACATGCCGGGCGTCTGCGCGGTGTTGGGGTCGAGACGGTCGCCCTTGATGACGCGCACGCCGTCATGCTTCCAGCGCTCATGATCGTGGCCGGTGTTTTCGGTCATCCGTCGCAATCCTCCTGCCTGTCCGGGCTTGGGCGCCATTCTCGGGGGGAAGCGGCCGCGATCCAAGCTTGTTGCGCCGGCGCCTTGCGGCTTTGCGCTTCAAGCCTGCGCCCGGCGCCCTAAAACGGCTCGGTCGGCCGGTCCGGCGCGACCCACCCTGTGCATGTCTGCGAAATCCAATGCGCCTGCGGCCCGACACGCTCGCCCTCACCGCCGTGCTGGCCCTGCTGACGGCGGTCGGTCCGCTTGCGATCGACATGTATCTGCCGTCGCTCCCGACGCTCACCGCCGCGCTCGAGGCGACGCCGGCGGAGGGGCAGCTCACGCTCTCGGCTTTTCTGGTCGGCTTCGCGGCCGGGCAGGTGATTTACGGGCCGCTGTCGGATTCCCGCGGCCGCAAGCCGGTGCTGCTCGCGAGCCTTGCTCTGTTCACCTTCGGCAGCGCGCTCTGCGCGCTCGCGCCGACGATCGAGACCCTGATCGTCGCGCGCTTTCTGCAGGCGCTCGGCGGCGCCGGGCCGGTGGTGCTGGCGCGCTCGATCGTGCGCGATCTCTATTCGGGCGCCCGCGCCGCCCGGGAGCTGTCCAACATGGCGACGATCCTCGGGCTGATCCCGGCGATCGCGCCGCTGATCGGCGGCGTGCTGGAGAACGCCTTCAACTGGCGCGCGACCTTCGTGCTGCTCACGCTGGTGCTGGGAGGCGAGATGATCATCGTCGCGCTCGCGCTTCCGGAGACGATCCGCCAGCGGGCGCCGGGCGGGTTCAGCCCCGGGACCGTGCTGAGGAGCTATGGGGTGCTGCTCAGGCATCGCGGCTTCGTCAGTTATCTCGGGCTCACCGCGATCGCGTTCGGCGGGCTGTTCGCCTACATCTCGACCTCGTCCTTCATCCTCCAGTCGATCTATGGCCTGAGCGAGATCGCCTATGGAGCGGCGTTCGCGATCGGCGTCATCGGCTATATCGGCGGCACGCTTGCGGCCGGGCCGCTGGTGCGCAAGCGCGGGCTCGACGGCGCGATCGGGGTGGGCGCCGTGGCGGTCGCCTGCGGCGGGCTGCTGATGCTCGGTCTCGTGCTGTTCGGCCCGCGCACGCCCGCCTCCGTCGTCGTGCCGATGATGTTCTATATGTTCGGCGTCGGGCTGGTGATGCCGCAGAGCATGGCGTCCGCGCTGCAGCCCTTCCCGGAGCGCGCCGGCGCGGCCTCCTCGCTGGTCGGCTTCGCGCAGATGACCTTCGGGGCGATCGTCGGCGTCGCGCTCGGCAAGACGCTGGCGCTCGGGCAGGCGGGGCTGCTGGCGCTCCCGGTCGCGGTCTCGTTCTTCGGAGTCGCGACGCTGGCGCTGTTCGTGGGCAGCGCGAGGGCCCGCGCCGGAGGCGGCCGCTAGAAGCGCGGTCTCAGCGGCGGCGGAACGTCAGATAGGTTCCGCGCCGGCCCTCGCGGATGGCCTTCGCCTCATACCGCGTGCCCGGCCAGCCCGCCCAAGGCGTGCGCCAGTCGTTCGCCGTCTCCGCCGTCCACTCGAAGTCCGGCGAGCGACGCACATGGGCGAGCGTCCACCCGACATAGGTGTCGATGTCGGAGGCGAAGCGGAACAGGGCGCCGGACTTCATCACGCGGCCTAAGCGGCGCAGGTTCTCGTCCGAGACGAAGCGGCGCTTCCAGTGGCGCGTTTTGGGCCAAGGGTCCGGGTAGAGGAGGTCGATCCCGGCGAGGCAGGCGTCCGGCAGTCTGTCGAGCAGCTTGGTGGCGTCGTCCTCATAGAGGCGAACGTTGCTCAGCCCGAGGCGCTCGAGGCCGGCGACGCCTTTGGCCAGGCCGTCCACGAAAGGCTCGACCCCGATGAAGCCGACGTCCGGGCTTTCCTGCGCGCGGTGCAGCAGATGCTCGGCGCCGCCGAACCCGATCTCGAGCCGGATCTCCCGGACCGGATCCGGGAACAGGAGCGCCAGATCGTCGGGCAGCGCGTCCGGGTCGACGCGCAGCCGTGGCAAGGCCTCCGCGACGGTCGCGGCGCGACCGGCCCGCAGGGCTTTGCCACGGCGTCTTCCGTAGAAGGAGCCGCCGCGGCGCGCGTCGTCGGACATGAGCTCAAGCGTCATTGGGAGGAAGCGGCGGCCGCGCGGCCGCCGCCGATCAGGACAGCGCCGACTTCAGCGCGTCGACGAGATCGGTCTTCTCCCACGAGAAGCCGCCATCGGCGTCGGGCTCGCGCCCGAAATGCCCGTAGGCGGCGGTGCGGGCGTAGATCGGACGGTTGAGGTTCAGCTTGGTGCGGATGCCGCGCGGGCTGAGGCTCATGACCTCGCCGAGCACCTTCTCGAGCTGCGCCTCGTCGACCTGGCCGGTGCCGTGCAGGTCGACATAGATCGACAGCGGCTCGGAGACGCCGATCGCATAGGAGAGCTGGATCGTCGCGCGGTCGGCAAGCCCGGCCGCCACCACGTTCTTGGCGAGATAGCGCGCCGCATAGGCGGCCGAACGGTCGACCTTGGTGGGATCCTTGCCCGAGAAGGCGCCGCCGCCATGCGGGGCCGCGCCGCCATAAGTGTCGACGATGATCTTGCGGCCGGTGAGGCCGCAGTCGCCGTCAGGACCGCCGATCACGAAGGAGCCGGTCGGGTTCACGTGCCAGATCGTCTCGTCGGAGATCCAGCCCTCGGGCAGCGTCTCGCGGATGTAGGGCTCCACGATCGCGCGGATGTCCTGCGAGGTCTGGTTCTCGTCGGTGTGTTGGGTGGAGAGTACGATCGACGTGACGCCCACCGGCTTGCCGCCGGCGTAGCGCACGGTCACCTGGCTCTTGGCGTCCGGCGCCAGCGTCGGCTCCTGGCCGGAATGCCGCACCTGCGCGAGGCGCTCGAGAATCTTGTGCGCGTAGTAGAGCGGCGCCGGCATCAGCGACGGGGTCTCGCGGCAGGCGTAACCGAACATGATGCCCTGGTCGCCAGCGCCCTCGTCCTTGTTGCCCCCGGCGTCGACGCCCTGGGCGATATGGGCGGACTGCGCGTGCAGGTGGACGGCGACGTCGGCGTTCTTCCAGTGGAAGCCTTCCTGCTCGTAGCCGATGTCCTTGATCGCCGCGCGCGCCGCTTCGACGATCTGATCCGTGGTGATGCTCTCTGGCCCGCGGACCTCGCCGGCGATCACCACGCGGTTGGTGGTGCACAGCGTCTCGCAGGCGACGCGCGCTTCCGGCTCCGCTCCGAGATAGATGTCCACCACCTCGTCGGAGATGCGGTCGCTCACCTTGTCAGGGTGGCCCTCGGATACCGATTCGCTCGTAAACAGGTAATCAGCGCGTGCCAAAGGCGTCTCCCCCGGACCGGTTGAACGACGAGAGCGTTCGGTTTGACGAACGCTCCCGTGATTTCGCAGATGCGGCGAAAACGGTCAAGCCGATGAACAGGGCGCGGACCTATGGCGCGCGGCCCTGCTCTCAGGCGGACTTCAGATCCTGGTCCGCCAGGGCGGCCACGAGGTCCACGATCTTCCGGCGGACCTTGGCGTCCTGAATGCGCACGAAGGACTTGTTCAGTTGAAGCCCCTCGGTCGTGGTCAGGAAGTCTACGACGTAATCGGAGCCCTGGCTTTCGCCGAAGCCTTCAGGTCGGGCTTCGGAGCCGGGAGCGTCGTCGAAGAAGTACGAGACTGGCACGGACATGACAGTGGCGATCTGCTGCATCCGGCTTGCGCCAATGCGGTTGGTGCCCTTCTCGTATTTCTGGATCTGCTGGAAGGTGATGCCAAGCGCTTCCCCGAGCTTTTCTTGGCTCATGCCGATCAAGACGCGCCGCATTCTCACCCGGCTGCCGACGTGCTTGTCGACCGGGTTGGGCGTCTTCTTAATCATTTCAGTTCTCCTAGCAACCGATCGTGCGGCGTCGCCCCCGCCGTACAACTCCTGTTTCGCGCGCACGAATGCCACGAGCGCCCTGCAGAGCGCCGCCGAAGCGGCTGAGGCCGTAGATGGTCATCTCGCCTAGGGCTTGTCAAACCCGCTTACGAGACGTGAATACGAGAACGGCAAAAATGATGGGAAAGCAGAGGTAAAGAAGACCGGAGGTTGTGACGAACATCGTCGGGGCGATCGGAAGAGGCAACGGCGCGTCCAAAACGTCGCGGACGCCGAGCGGAAGAGCCGCCACCGTGCGCCCATACGCATCCACGACGGAGGAGATTCCGCCATTGGCGGAGCGGACCATCGGCAGCCCCTGCTCCACCGTCCGCACCCGCGCCTGAGCCGCATGCTGATAGGGGCCCGGCGTGCGTCCGAACCAGGCGTCGTTGGTGATGTTGAGCAGGAAGTCCGGGCGGTCGTCGGACGAGGCGATCTCTTCCGGGAAAATCGCTTCGTAGCAGATCAGCGGCCGGAAGCGCGGCCCCTGCGGCAGCGCGATGATCGACCGCCGGTCGCCGGTCGCGAAGCCGCCGCGCTGCCGGGTGAGCTGTTCGAGACCGATGGACTCGAGCAGCGACTGGAACGGCAGGAACTCCCCGAACGGCACGAGGTGGATCTTGTCGTAGGTGGCGAGAATCGATCCGTCGTCGCCCACCATGTGAAGCGAGTTCCAGAAATCGGCTCCGGAGCCGTCAGGCCGCCGCTCGCCCCGCACCGAGCCGGTGACCAGCACGGAGCCGGGCGCCAGGCTGCGGCCGATCCGCGCGAGAGCGTCGGGCGTCCGCGACAGCAGGAACGGGAAGGCTGACTCCGGCCAGACCAGCAGGCCCACATCCGCAAAGCCGCTATGGCCCGGGCCGCGCGGCTCGTCCGAGAGCGCCACATAGGCGTCCATGATGGTGTCGCGCTCGGACTCCTGCGACTTCATGTCCTGCGGGATTTCCGGCTGGAGCACGCGCACCTGCAACCGCGGGTCGACGCCCGCTTCGGCCGTCGCGAGCCGCAGCGCTCCGAAGCCCGCGAGCGCGAGGAGCCCGAGGATGGCGGCGCCGACCAGTCTCGGGCCGCCGCGTCCGGCGTCGGCCAGCGCCGCGGGCGCGGCGAAGATCGCGAGCGCCGCGAAGGTCAGGCCCTCGACGCCGACCACAGAGGCGAACTGTCCGAGCCAGAGCTGGTCGGCCAGCGCGTAGCCGAAGGAATTCCAGGGGAAGCCTGTGAAGAGATGGCCGCGGGCGAGTTCAGCGAGGCCGAGCGCCGTCGCAAACGTCAGCACGCGCGTCCAGCCCGGCGTCCAGAACAAGCGCGCGAGTCCGAAGCCTGCGGCCGTGAAACCGCCCAGCAGGGCAGGGAGGCCGGCGACGGCGAACGGCATCAGCCAGCCGAACACGTCGGCGTCGACCAAGAAGGCGGAGCCGATCCACCACAGGCCGGCGAGGAAATAGCCGAGGCCGAAGCACCAGCCGATCCAGGCGGCGATCAGCGCCGCGCGAAGCCGCGAAGGGGCGGCGGCGCCGTCGATCAGCCACACCATGAAGGGCAGCGTCAGCGCCAGCGCGGGCCAGAGGTTGAACGGCGGCATCGCCAGCGCGGACGCTGCTCCCGCCACGAGAGCGACGGCCGCGCGCCGCCAGCCATGCGCGAGGGTGGCCCAGCTTGCGAGGGCGAAAAGACCCGGTGGACGGCGCGTCATGCGGCGAGCTTCGCGGCTGAGAGGTCAGGCCGCGTCGGCGGCGTCTCCGGGCCTACCCGATTCGCTGAGGCCGCGCTCGGGCGCCGGTCCGCCGATGCGCACCTCGATGACCCTCCGTGGGTCTGCGTCGCGGACCTCGAGACGATGCCCGCCGGGCCCCTCCACCACGTCGCCCTGCGCGGGCACGCGGCCGGCCAGCGTGACGATAAGGCCGCCGATGGTGTCGACCTCGTCGCGGAACGGCGCGACGTCGAAGCTCGGCCCGACCGCTTCGGCGACCTCCTCGAGCGGCGCGCGGGCGTCGGCGATGAAGCCGCCTTCGCCGTCCGGCCGGACGCTCGCGACGACGGACTCGTCATGCTCGTCCTCGATCTCCCCGACGATCGTCTCGACCAGGTCTTCGATCGTGACCAGGCCGTCGACGCCGCCATATTCGTCGATCACCAGCGCCAGATGGATGTGCAGGGACTGCATCCGCGCCAGCAGGTCCGAAGCCGGCATCGAGGGCGGCGCAAAGATCACGGGGCGGACGAGGTCGAGATCGGCGATGCGGGCGCCGAGATCGACCCCGCCGGGATCGAGCACCGACCCGCCGCCCTGCACCTTGTGGGCGAACAGCGCGAGCGCGTCCTTCACGTGAACCATGCCCTTCGGCTCGTCGAGCGAACCCTGGTGGATCGGCAGGCGCGAGTGGCCTCCTTCGGCGAAGGTCAGCAGCAACTGCCCGAAGGTGACGTCTTCCGGGACTGCGACGATGTCGGCGCGGTGCACCATGACGTCGTCGACCCGCGTCTCCCGCAGGGCGAGCACGTTGCGCAGCAGCGTGCGCTCCTGGGCGTTGACCGAAAGGTCGTCCGGCGCCTCCTCGAGCGCCTCCGCGATGTCCTCGCGGATGGTCGGATGCGCGCCGAAGCCGACGAAGGCGCGCAGCCTCTCCAGCCAATTGTCGCGCGCCTCGCCGCTTGCGAGCACGGCGGCGCCAGGGCGGGCATGGCGTTCTGAAGGGGGCATCGGAGGACGGGGGCTCAGCTGTTCGTCAGTGGGGGGTCGGCGAGCGCCGCATAGGGGTTGGCGACGCCGATGCGCGCGAGCGCCCGGATCTCCACCGCCTCCATGGCGTCGGCCTCGGCGTCGTCGAGATGGTCGTAGCCGAAGAGATGCAGAACGCCGTGGACCACGAGGTGCGCGACATGGTCGGCGAGGGTCTTGCCCTCGTCACGCGCCTCGCGGGCGACCGTCTCGAACGCGAGGATCACGTCGCCGAGCATCGGCGCGTCGGCGGTCTCGTCCGGCTCCACGGCCGGGAAGGTCAGGACGTTGGTCGGCTGGTCCTTGGCGCGCCACTCGGCGTTCAGCGAGCGCACCCGTGCGTCGTCGGCGAGCGTCACGGCGAGCTCGGCGTCCGGACGGGCGATCAGCCGGGCTTCCGCGAACGCCGCCGACACGGCCTTCGCAACGATGGCCTCGGCCTCCGGCAGCGCGCTCCAGAGGTCGCTGTCGCGCTCGATCTCGAGCGCGACGGGGGTAGGTCGATCCGGGCTCATGGCTTGAGGATCATGGGTTCTGGCTCGGATGAGCGCCCTCATAGGCGCGCACGATGCGCGCCACGAGCTCGTGGCGGACGACGTCGGCGGCGGTGAAGCGCGTGACGCCGACGCCCTCGACGTCCTCCAGCAGGCCGATCGCCTCGGCGAGCCCCGACACCTGACCGGGCGGGAGATCGATCTGGGTGGGATCGCCGGTGACGATCATGCGGCTGTTCTCGCCGAGCCGGGTCAAAAACATCTTCATCTGCATCGACGAGGTGTTCTGCGCCTCGTCGAGCAGCACGATCGCGTTGGCCAGCGTCCGGCCGCGCATGAAGGCGAGCGGCGCGATCTCGATCATGCCGGAGGCCATGCCGCGCTCAACCTTCTCGGGCGGCATCACGTCATACAGCGCGTCATAGAGCGGGCGGAGATAGGGATCGACCTTCTCCTTCATGTCGCCGGGCAGGAAGCCCAGCCGCTCGCCCGCCTCGACGGCCGGCCGTGACAGCACGATGCGGTCGGCTTCGCCTCGTTCGATCAGCGCCGCCGCCCAGGCGACGGCGATGTAGGTCTTGCCGGTGCCGGCGGGGCCGGTGGCGAACACCAGCTCGTGCCGGGCGAGCGCGCGCATATAGGCGTCCTGCGCGCCGGTGCGGGCGACGATCGTCTTCTTGCGGGTTGAGACCTGGGTGAAGCCCGGCCGCGGGCCGTCTCCGTCCGCCGGGAAAAGCTGGCCCTGGGCGGTCGTCATCCGGATCGCGCCGTCGACGTCGCCGAGCGCCACCGTCTCGCCGCGGCGGACGCGGTCGTAGAGATTCTCGAGCACTTTGCGGGCCTGCTGGCAGGCCTCGACCGGCCCGCGCAGCGCGACGTGATTGCCCCGCACCGTGGCCTCGATGCCAAGCCGGCGCTCCAGGAACGCGAGGTTCTGGTCATGCGACCCGAACAGGCTCGAGGCGTGACGGTTGTCCTCGAAGGCGAGAATCACTTCTCCGGGCGCCGCGCCGCCGGGCACGCCCGGCGCTTGCCGGGAGGCGGGGCTGCGCAGCGGGTCGAAGCCGCGCACGATGGTCTCAGCGCTCAAATAGCGGTCTCCGCGAGCAGGGCGGTCGATCCGCGCGCGTCGCCCGCAGGCGCGGCGAACAGGCTGTTCGGGCCGACGTCGGTGATGACGGCCTCTATCACGTCCCCCACCTCCGCGCCCGGCGCGACGAGCTGGACGGGCTGAAGATAAGGCGAGCGCCCGGCGATCTGCCCGGCGTGGCGGCCAGGCCGGTCGAGCAGCACCTCCATGCGGCGCCCGACGAGTGAACGCGCGAAGGACGCCTGTTGTTCGCTGATGAGCGCCTGCAGGCGGAGAAGGCGTTCGGTCTTCACGCCCTCGTCCACTTGCGCGGCGCGATCCGCCGCCGGGGTGCCGGGCCGCGGGCTGTATTTGAACGTGAACGCGCTGGCGTAGCCGGCCTCCCGCGCGATCGCGAGCGTCGCATCGAAATCCGCGTCGGTCTCGCCCGGAAAACCGACGATGAAATCGCCGGACAGCGCCAGGTCGGGGCGGGCCGCGCGGATGCGGTCGACGAGCCGGAGATAGTCCGCCGCCGTATGCCGGCGGTTCATCGCCGCCAGGATTCGATCCGAACCGGACTGCACCGGCAGGTGCAAATACGGCATCAGCTTGCCAAGGTCGCGATGCGCGGCGATCAGGTCGTTCGCCATGTCGCGGGGGTGGCTGGTCGTATACCGCAGCCGGGCGAGCCCCGGTATCTCTGCGAGCTCGTAGAGCAGCCGCGCCAGCGACCAGTCGCGGCCGTCCGGGCCTTCGCCGTGATAGGCGTCGACGTTCTGCCCGAGCAGCGTGACCTCGCGGACGCCGGCGGCGACCAGGCGCTCGGTCTCCGCCACGATCTGCGCGACCGGCCGGGAGGCCTCTGCACCGCGCGTATAGGGAACGACGCAGAAGGTGCAGAACTTGTCGCAGCCTTCCTGCACGGTGACGAAGGCCGTCACGCCCCGGCCGCGGATCGCCTTCGGGGTCGGGGCCGCGAGCCGCTCGAACTTGTCCTCGACGGCGAATTCGGTGTCGACCGGCCGCGCGCCGGCTTTCGCCTGGCGCAGCAGCTCGGGCAGGCGCTGGTAGCTCTGCGGCCCGACCACCAGGTCGACCACGGGGGCCCGGCGCAGGATCTCGGCGCCTTCCGCCTGCGCGACGCAGCCGGCGACCGCCACCACGGGCGCGCGGCCGGTTTCGGCCTTCATCTTCCGGATCCGGCCGAGCTCGGAATAGACCTTCTCGGAGGCCTTCTCGCGGATGTGGCAGGTGTTGAGGACGATGACGTCGGCGTCTTCGGCGCTGTCCGCCGCAACATAGCCGTCCGGCGCGAGCGCGTCCGCCATGCGGTCCGCGTCGTAGACGTTCATCTGACAGCCGTAGGACTTGACGAACAGTTTTGGGCGGCTGGCTGTCATTACGGCCGGTTCTGGCGACTCCCATCGTCGGCGCGCAGCCGACCCTGATGGTCAAGCCTTAACGCGAAACCGGGCACAAGAGAATACTGCGGGCGCATCTTCCCACCGGCCCGGCAGGCCGCACGGCGCAGGGCTGGCCAAATCGCGCGCGACGCGACAGGTATCGCGCTCCTCGAGACACAGCCGCCATGCAGATCCGCCTCCCAGACAGGCACGCCGCCGATCTGCGCATCGCCATCAAGGTCGCGACGGCCTCGGTGGCGGCGTTTGTGATCGCGACGCTCCTGCAACTGCCGCAGGGCTATTGGAGCGTGATCTCGGCGCTGATCGTGGTGCAGGCGAGCCTCGGCGGCACGGTCGCGGCCGCGCAGGAACGGGCGGTCGGCACGGTGGTCGGATCGCTGGTCGGCGGCGCCGCGGCGTTCCTGCACCCGCATTCGCTGCTCGGCACATCGGTCACGCTCACCGTCACGGTCGCGGCGCTGGCCTTCGCGGCGGCGGGCCGGCCGATGCTGCGGATCGCGCCGATCACGGCGGCGATCCTGCTGGTCGCGACCGCCAACCAGGCGAACACGTTCGAGACGGCGCTGGAACGGATAATCGAGGTGCTGATCGGCTGCGCGATCGGCGTGGTGACGACCCTTCTGGTGTTCCCGGCCCGCGTCGACCGGGACCTCGCGCGCGAGGCCCGCGCGATCGCCGGCGATCTCGCCGCCCTGCTGAGGGGCGCGCCGGCGCGACGCCGCGATCCGGACGCCGCTCACGTCCTGCTCGGCGCGCAGGACGCCATCCGGCGCAAGCTCGCGGCGCTCGAGAAGACGGTCGCGGACGCAAGGCGGGCGCCCGGCGCCCGGGCTGCGGCGGAGGCGCGGGCCGCGCTCGCGCGCACGCTCTGGCGCGTTCGCAACGACGCGGTCGCAGTCGAGCGGGCGCTTGCGGCCTCGGACGCGGCGCGCGGCCTGCTGGGGCCCGCCGCGGACGCCATGATCCTCGCCGCGGCCGACATGCTGGCGGAGATCGCCGTCGGACGCTCCGTCGAGGAGACCCGCTCGCAGATGCAGGCCCGGCGCGCCGATCTCGACGACGCCGTCGCGCATCTGAGGGACGGCGCCGAAGAGGTGGATGTCGGGGCCGCGGTGCCGACCATGGGCCTCGTCTTCGCGCTCCGAAACCTCGCGGGCAATCTCGGCGACCTCGCGGACCGCCTGGGCGAAGCGCGGGCTGCGGCGGTCGATGGCTAGTCGACGGTGGCGCCGCCCGCGACGAGCCATTCCGGCTTGAACCAGCGGTCCGCCTCGCCGTCATAGGGCAGGCGGTTGATGTCCCAGTGCCGGATGAACGGGGCGTAGACGTCCCAGGCCCTCGGACCGCCGCCCATGTAGACGACGCGGCCGCGGAACTGCCTCAGGACGTCGCGCGGGTCCATGTGCGAGCGGATGACGAAGGTCGTCATCTGCTTCTTGGCCCAGTCTGGCACTGCGCCGATGGTGGTCGGCCCCGCGATCAGCACGTGGCCGCGCGTGATGTCGAAGAAGCGCGCGACATCGGCGGTGAACTCCGGCCGCTGATCGCCTTCCCAAGGCAGGTGGCCGTTGAGGCCAAGCTGGCCGCGAAGGCCGATCGCGCAGATTGCGCGGACGTCAGGCATGGGGCTTCCTCCGAGAACCGGATCTAGGGCGCAGCCGCAGAACCGCCGCGTCGCTTATAGAAATAAACAAGGTCAGCCGGCGTAGCTTTCGCTGCGCAGGGCCATCTTCCGGGCCTCTTCGGCCGACACCGGCGCGCCGATCAGCGCGCCCTGCGCCTGGTCGCAGCCATGGCGGGCGAGCGCCTCCGTCTGCGCCTCGGTCGCCACGCCGTCCGCCGTCACTGCGAGGTCGAGGCCCTGGCCGATGCCGATAAGGGCGCGAACCATCACGGCGGCCTGCCGGTCGTGCTCCATGGCGGCGACGAAGCTGCGGTCGATCTTCACGCCGTCGAGCTTCAACCGGTGCAGGTTCTTGAGGTCCGAATAGCCGGTGCCGAAATTGTCGGCCACGATGGCGACGCCGGCCGCCCGCAGCGGCGTGATCAGCGTCTCCGCGGCTTCGGCCTCGCGGATGAGCGCGCCCTCGTCGATCTCCAGCCTCAGCCGCCGGGGCGGCAGCCCGGCCTCGCGCAGCGCCGACAGGATCCGGCCGGCGAAGCTCGTGTCCCGCAGCAGCGCGCCGGGCAGGTCGAATGACAGCCGCACGTCTTCCGGCCACGCCGCGGCGGCGGCGCAACTGCGGCGGAGCAGCCGCTCCGTGAGGCGCGGCAGGAGTCCCGCGCCCTCCGCGATCGGGGCCAGCCGGTCCGCCGCGATCTCGCCGAGCGTCGGATGCGCCCACAGGGGCGACGCCTCGAAGGCCGCGATCCCGCCGCCGATCCGCGCCACCGGCTGGTACCGGAGCGCGATGTCGTCGGCGTCGACGGCGACGCGGATGGCGCTCTCGAGTTCGTCGCGCTGCCGCAGCCGAATGTCCATCGCCGGCTCGAAAAAGCGGATCGAGGAGGCCGGCTCGGCCTTGGCCCGATAGAGCGCCACGTCGGCTTTGCGGACGAGCTCATCTTCGGCGACGGCGTCTTGCGGCGCCAGCGCGATCCCGAGACCCGCGCCCACCGCATGAACGCCGCTCGCCGTCACGACGGGATCATCGAGGCTTTCCAGAACCCGGCGGGCGATGTTGGCCGCCCCTTCGGCGCCCTCGACGTTGCGCGCCAGGATCACGAATTCGTCGCCTCCAAGCCGCGCCACCAGGTCCTGGTCACGCACCGCCCGGAGCAAGCGCGCACCGATATGGACTAGCACCTGGTCGCCCGCCGGGTGGCCATAGATGTCGTTGATCTTCTTGAAGCCGTTCATGTCGATCATCAGCAGCGCGTGGGCCTCGGGCGCGGCCGGCGTCGCCTGCATGGCGGCCCTCAGGGCGTCTTCGAAGCGGCGCCGGTTCGGCAGGCCGGTCAGCGGGTCCTGCAGCGCGAGCTTCATCACCTCCTGTTCGGCCGCGACCCTCAGCTCGTTCTCGCGCTTGTGCTCGCGGGCGCGCCGCCAGAGGAAGCCCAGGACGCCCAGCATCGTCAGGGTGGTCAACGCCATGAGCTCGTCGAGCTCGACCGTCTGCTGCGCCAGCGTCTCCTGTCCTTCGTGCCGGAAGACATTGACCTCGAAGGCGAACAGCGCGGCCGCGGCAAGCAGCGCGAGCAGCAGCCCGCCGTCGAGAATCTTGACCTTGTGTCTCACGAACAGGGCTTTTCCTTTGGTCAAGGCTCGGCGGACGGAGAGCATGAGCTGAATCCGGTGAAGCGGGCGAGCTTCTGACCGCGGGATTAACGCTGCGTTGCGTCCGCGGTCCAGGCGCGGGCCTTGCGATCCCCGGGCGCCGGGCGTATATCAGGCGCATTCAAGACATCGTCGACTGGCTCGTAAGGGTCCTTCGAGGGTGGGTCCACCGGGGCCCGCTCCAAAACCACTTAGGCTTATGGCAGACGGTTTTCCGCTCGATATCGAAAGCCCCCTCGACGAGCCCCGGCTCGTGACCGAGTCAGGCGTGGACGCGCGCGTCGCCGCGATCGTCGCCCCGACGCTGCTCGATCTCGGCTACCGGCTGGTCCGGGTGAAGAGCTCGGGGCGCGAGGGCTACACGCTGCAGATCATGGCCGAGCGCGCCGACGGCACGTTCACGGTCGATGACTGCGAGGTGGCGTCCAAGGCGATCTCGCCGGTGCTCGACATCGAGGACCCGATCGATCGGGCCTACAATCTCGAGCTTTCCTCTCCGGGAATCGACCGGCCGCTGGTCAGGGTCTCCGACTTCGCCCGCTGGGCCGGCCACCTCGCAAAGGTGGAGATGGAGGTTCCGGTCGACGGCCGGAAGCGCTTCAAGGGCGTCCTCGAGGGCGCGGAGGGCGCGAACGCCATCCTGCGCCGCGACGACGCCAAGAAGGACGAGCCTGCGCGCGTGGCGCTGCCCATCGCCGACATCGCGGAGGCGCGGCTCGTGCTGACGGACGATCTCATCCGCGAGGCGCTGCGCCGCGCGAAAGCGGCCGGCCGCGCGCCGGACGACGCTGCCGACGTTCCGGAAGCGGACGACGGACACAACGACGGGGACGGCCAGAAGTCCGCCTCGAAAGGACGGAGGTGACGTGACATGGCGGTGAGCGCCAACAGGCTTGAGCTTCTGCAGATCGCCGAAGCCGTCGCCCGCGAGAAGGTCATCGACAAGGCCATCGTGCTTGAGGCGATGGAGGACGCGATCCAGAAGGCGGCGCGGTCCCGCTACGGTCAGGAGACCGAGATTCGCGCCGAGATCAACCCGAAGACCGGCGACATCCGCCTGTCGCGGCTGATGCTCGTCGTCGACCAGGTCGAGAACGACAACATCGAGATCTCGGCCGAGGACGCTCGGCGGAAAAACCCCGCCGCGCAGCCCGGCGACTACATCGCCGAGACGCTGCCGCCCTTCGACTTCGGCCGCATCGCCGCGCAGTCCGCCAAGCAGGTCATCGTCCAGAAGGTCCGCGACGCCGAGCGCGACCGGCAGTACCAGGAATACAAGGACCGCATCGGCGACATCGTGAATGGCCTCGTGAAACGGGTCGAGTACGGCAACGTCGTCGTCGATCTCGGCCGTGGCGAAGCGATCGTGCGCCGCGACGAACTGTTGCCGCGCGAGCTGTTCCGGGTCGGCGACCGCGTCCGCGCCTATGTCTACGACGTGCGGCGCGAGCCGCGGGGTCCGCAGATCTTCCTGTCGCGCACCCATCCGCAGTTCATGGCGAAGCTGTTCGCCCAGGAAGTGCCGGAGATCTATGACGGCGTCATCGAGGTGAAGGCGGTCGCGCGCGACCCCGGCTCGCGCGCCAAGATCGCGGTGATCTCGCGCGACTCCTCCATCGATCCGGTCGGCGCCTGCGTCGGCATGCGCGGCTCGCGCGTCCAGGCGGTCGTGCAGGAGCTGCAGGGCGAGAAGATCGACATCATTCCGTGGTCGCCCGACGCCGCGACCTTCATCGTCAATGCGCTGCAGCCGGCGCAGGTCGTGAAGGTCGTGCTCGACGAGGACAGCGAGAAGATCGAGGTCGTCGTTCCCGATGATCAGCTTTCGCTTGCGATCGGCCGTCGCGGACAGAATGTGCGCCTCGCCTCGCAGCTCACCGGCTGGGACATCGACATCCTGACCGAGGCCGAGGAGAGCGAGCGCCGGCAGAAGGAGTTTCTTGCCCGCACGCAGACCTTCATGGAGGCGCTCGACGTCGACGAGACGCTCGGTCAGCTGCTCGCCGCGGAGGGCTTCACCTCGGTGGAGGAGGTCGCCTATGTGGAGCTTGGCGAGCTGGCCTCGATCGAGGGCTTCGACGAGGACATGGCCGCCGAAATCCAGAACCGGGCGACCGATTATCTCGCCCGCATCGAGGCCGAACACGACGACCGTCGTCGGGAGCTCGGCGTTGCGGATGACCTCAAGGACGTTCCTGGCGTCACGACCGCGATGCTGGTCGCTTTCGGCGAGCACGACATCAAGACCGTCGAGGATCTCGCCGGCTGCGCGACCGACGATCTGGTCGGCTGGATCGACCGCTCCGGGCCGGAGCCGCGCCGCGAGGCCGGCGCGCTCGACGGCTTCGAGATTTCGCGCGACGAGGCCGAGAACATCATCATGCAGGCGCGCGTGAAGGCGGGCTGGATCGACGAGGCCGATTTGGCGCAGCCCGAGGAGGAGGCGCCGGCCGATGAAGGAGCGGCAGAGCCTGCCGGCGCCTGAGGAAAGCGCCCCGGACGCGGCGCGCGAGGACGATCGTTCGGCGTCCGAGCGGACCTGCGTCGCGACCCGGACCGCGCGCCCGACGGAGGAGCTGATCCGGTTCGTGCGCGCGCCCGACGGCAGCGTCGTCGCCGACCTGAAGCGCGCCCTTCCGGGGCGCGGGGTCTGGGTGACGGCGAGCGCCGAGGCGGTGCGTCTCGCCGTGAAGCGCAAAGCTTTCGCGCGCGGCTTCCGGGAGCCTGTGCGGGTCGATCCGGAGCTGCCGGAGCAGGTCGATGAGTTGATCGAGCGCCAGGCGCTCGCCATGTTGGGCTTCGCCAACAAAGCGGGCCGCGTGACGTGCGGCTTCGCAAAGGTCGAGGCGGCCCTCGCAAAGGAGCCCGTCGTGGCGCTGATCGAGGCCGCCGATGCGGGCGCCGACGGCGTGCGCAAGCTGGGGCAGGCGCTGACCCGGCTTGGCATGGCGTCGCGGGTTCGCCCGGTGCGGTTGTTCCGCTCCGGGCAATTGGACTTGGCGTTAGGGCGGTCGAATGTGGTACATGCAGCGCTACTCGCAGGCCCGGTCAGCGCCGCTTTTCTCGCGCGATGCGATGCGCTCGCGCGGTACAGGGACGTGAGCGAAGGGTCAGACCCGGCGGATGCCGCCCGGTCGACGGATGCAGGGTCGGGCGACGAGCCCGCAGGAACGGACAGGGCATGACGGATACGAAGAATACGGGCGACAAGACTTTGACGGCCTCGCCGAAGACGCTGACGCTGAAGCGTCCGGCGGAATCCGGCGTGGTGCGGCAGAGCTTCAGCCACGGCCGCACCAACGCGGTGGTGGTTGAGAAGGTGAAGCGGCGCGTCCTCACGCCCGGCGAGGCGAAGGCCCAGAGCGCGCCGTCCGCGCCTGCCGCCCCTGCAGCGCCGCGTCCAGCCGCGCCGACGCCGCCGCCCGCGCGACAGGAAGCTACGCCGGCGCAGAGCCAGCAGCGTCCGGCTCCGTCGCGACCGGCCGGCGGCAGCCGCCCGGGCGCCGGCATGGTGCTGCGCACGCTGACGAATGACGAAATGGGCGCCCGCGCCCAGGCGCTTGCGGGCGCACGCGTTCGTGAGGCTGAGGACCGCAAGCGCGCCGAAGAGGAGGCGCGCGCCCGGATCATCCGCGAGGCGAATGAAGAGCGCGAGCGGCTCGCCGCCGAAGCGCGCAAGCGCGAGGAAGACGCGCGCCGTCAGCAGGAAGAAGAGGTGAGGCGCCGCGCCGAGGTCGAGGCCGCCAAGCGGCTCGGCGAGGAGGCGCCGCCGCCTGCGCCCGCCCCGGTTTCGACGTCCGCTCCCGCCCCGCGCGCGCCGTCGCCGGCCGCGCCGCGTCCCCGCAGTTTCGAAGGGCCGAGCCCGGCCGCCGGCCGCCGGCCGATGCCGGAGTCGGAAGAGCCCGCCCGCGCCGCGCCGCGCCGCATGGGGCCCGGGCCCGTTCGCCCGGTCACGCCGCCGAAGCCTGAGCGCACCCGCGCCGCCCCGACCAAGGAGCGCGGCCGCCTGACGATCGCGACCGCGACCGGCGGCGAGGAGCGCTCGCGCTCGGTCGCGTCCTACCGTCGCCGCGTGCAGCGGCTGACCGGCAAGGGCGCGCAGGAGCCGAAGGAGAAGCTCGCCCGCGAGGTGACGGTTCCGGAGACGATCACCGTCCAGGAACTCGCCAACCGCATGTCGGAGCGCGCGATCGACGTGGTGCGTCTGCTGATGAAGCAGGGCGTCATGAAGAAAAGCACCGACCTGATCGACGCCGACACCGCGCAGCTGATCGCGGAGGAGCTCGGCCACACGGTTCGCCGCGTGGCGGAATCCGACGTCGAGGAAGGCCTGTTCGACGCCCCGGACGCGCCCGACGCGCTGCAGCCGCGGCCGCCGGTCGTCACGATCATGGGCCATGTCGACCACGGCAAGACGTCGCTGCTCGACGCCATCCGCCACACCAGCGTCCAGCGCGGCGAAGCGGGCGGCATCACGCAGCATATCGGCGCTTATCAGGTGACGTCGCCGCTCGGCGGCAAGATCACCTTCATCGACACGCCCGGCCACGCCGCCTTCACGGCGATGCGCGCCCGCGGCGCGAAATCGACCGACATCGTGGTGCTGGTGGTCGCGGCCGATGACGGCGTGATGCCGCAGACCGCGGAGGCGATCAACCACGCCCGCGCGGCCGGCGTGCCGATCATCGTGGCGATCAACAAGATCGACAAGCCGGACGCCAACCCCGGCAAGGTGCGCGGCGAACTGCTGCAGTACGAGATCCAGGTCGAGAGCCTCGGCGGCGAGACCCTCGAGGTCGAAGTCTCGGCCAAGGAGGGCACCAACCTCGACCGTCTGCTCGAGCTGATCGACCTGCAGGCCGAGCTTCTCGACCTCAAGGCCAATCCGGATCGTCCGGCGGAAGGCACCGTGATCGAGGCCAAGCTCGACCGCGGCCGTGGTCCGGTCGCGACCGTCCTTGTTCAGCGCGGCACGCTGCGTCAGGGCGACATCGTCGTCGCCGGCTCCGAATGGGGCCGGGTGCGCGCGCTCGTCAACGACAAGGGCGACTCCGTGCAGGAGGCCGGGCCCTCGGCTCCGGTCGAGATCCTCGGCTTCAACGGCGCGCCTGAGGCGGGCGACCGCCTCGCGGTCGTCGAGAACGAGGCCCGCGCCCGCGAGATCGCGGATTACCGCCAGCGCCAGAAGCGCGAGAAGGCGGCTGCCCGGGCGACGGTTCGCGTCAGCGGCCTCGAAGAGATGATGTCGCAGATCAAGACGGCGGGTAAGAAGGAGTTCCCGCTCGTCATCAAGGGCGACGTCCAGGGCTCCGTCGAGGCGATCGTGCAGGCGCTCGAGAAGGTCGGCAACGACGAGGTCGGCGTGCGCATCCTGCTGTCCGGCGTCGGCGGCGTGACCGAGAGCGACGTGATCCTGGCCTCGGCCTCGAACGCGGTCGTGCTCGGCTTCAACGTCCGGGCGCTCAAGGAAGCGCGCGACGCGGCGGAGCGCACCGGCACCGAGATCCGGTACTACAACATCATCTATGACCTCGTGGACGACATTAAGTCCGCGATGTCCGGGATGCTGTCGCCGGAGCGGCGCGAGGACTTCCTCGGCAACGCCAACATTCTCGAGATCTTCGCGGTCTCGAAGGTCGGCAAGATCGCGGGCTGCCTCGTCACCGAGGGCGTCGTGCAGAAGGGCGCGAGCGTGCGCCTCATCCGCGACAACGTCGTCATCCACGAGGGCAAGCTCGCGACGCTCAAGCGCTTCAAGGACGACGTGCAGGAGGTTCGCGCCGGCACCGAATGCGGCATGTCCTTCGAGAACTACCAGGACATGCGCGCCGGCGACGTCATCGAGTGCTACCGCGTCACCGAGGTGAAGCGGTCGCTCTGATCGCGAACGCATGAACGTGTCGTTCCGGCCGAAGCGGCGAAGCCGTTTCGAGCCGGACCGCCCGTCCGAAGAGCGTCAGTCCTGAGGACGGCCGGCTCGCGCGGTCGCTTGGCCGCGACGCTTACAGATCGAACATCCCGCTCATGGCCGGTCCGATCCCGGTCCTGACGGCTCGCCGCCAGGCGGCCGCTCGGCGCAGAGGAAGAAATCATGTCACGCCAATCCGGGCCGAAGGGTCCCTCCCAGCGCATGCTTCGCGTGGGCGAACTCGTGCGCCACGCGCTCGCCGACGTGCTTCAGCGCGGCGAGGTGATGGACCCGGTGCTCGAGAAGCACGTCATTACGGTGCCAGAGGTCCGGATGACGCCCGACCTCAAGCTCGCGACCGCCTTCGTGATGCCGCTCGGCGGCAAGGACGAGGAAAAGGTGCTGAAGGCGCTCGACGCCAACCGCAAGCAGCTTCGCATGATAGTCGTGAAGCGGCTGGCGCTGAAATCCGCGCCTGATCTGCGCTTCCGCATCGACGACAGCTTCGACCGCGGCTCGCAGATCGACGCGCTGCTGCGCTCTCCGGAAGTCGCCCGCGACCTGCGGGTCGACGAGCCGGAGGACGAGCGGTGAGCATCCTTTCAGGATCAGGCGTGGGCCTTCACCTCTCCCCAGCGGGGAGAGGTCGGCCCAGAGGGCCGGGTGAGGGGGCTCTACCGGCCCGAAAGCTGAGCGTCGATGGCTTGGAGAACGCCGTCGAGGTTCTCGTACACGTCGACATTTGTGACACGCATGACGAGGAAGCCGAGACGTTCCAGCCGGGCGGTCCGCGCCTGATCGCGCTCGACTTCCCCCGGTTCGCTATGCGTCGCACCGTCGATCTCGACGATCACCTTGCCAGCGACCGTCACGAAGTCGACGATGAAGCCACCGATCGCGTGCTGGCGGCGGAACTTCCAGTCCTCAAGTCTGCGGCCTCTCAGAGCCTGCCAAAGGCGCGCCTCCGCGCCGGTCTGGTTCGCCCTCAGCGCTTTCGCGCGCGTTCTGAAGCGTTCCATCCCCCTCACCCGCTCGCTGCGCTCGCGACCTCTCCCCCGTGGGGAGAGGTGAAGGCCCGCGCCTTCCTCGCAAACCTTAGACCGAAGGAGCCTTCCGATGTCGCGGCGTAAGAAGGGCCTCGACATCTCCGGCTGGCTGGTGCTCGACAAGCCGGTCGGCGTCACCTCGACCCACGCGGTCTCGAAGGCGCGCTGGCTCTACCAGGCCAAGAAGGCGGGCCACGCCGGAACGCTCGATCCGCTCGCCTCCGGAATCCTGCCGATCGCCTTCGGCGAGGCGACCAAGACCGTGCCGTTCGTGATGGACGGCCGCAAGGTCTACCGCTTCGAGGTTCTGTGGGGCGTCGAGACCAACACCGACGACGCCGAGGGCGAGCCGGTCGCGACCTCCGAGCGCCGCCCGACGCGTGAGGCGATCCTCGACGTGCTGCCCGCGTTCCGCGGCCAGGTCTCGCAGATCCCGCCGAAATTCTCGGCGCTCAAGATCGACGGCGAGCGCGCCTATGACCTCGCGCGGGAGGGCGAGGACGTGATCCTCGAGCCCCGCATCGTCGAGGTGCACCGGCTCGAGCTCGTCGACATGCCGGCGCCGGACCGCGCCGTCTTCGAGACGGAATGCGGCAAGGGCACCTATGTGCGGGCGATCGCGCGCGACATGGGGCGGGCGCTCGGCACGCGCGCTCACATCGTTTCGCTGAGGCGCACCGTCGTGGGCGGCTTCAGCGAAGAGGACGCGATTTCGCTGGACGAACTGGAGCGATTGCGACAGGGTGCCGGCGGCGAGCAAGGTCTCGCTGACGCTCTCCTTCCTGTCGAGACGGCGCTGGACGACATCCCGGCGCTCGCCGTCAACAGGGCGGAGGCGGCCCGACTGCTCAATGGGCAGCCGGTGCTGCTGCGTGGACGGGATGCCCCGACCTTCCAGGGTACGGTGTCCGTGACGGCCGACGGCGCGTTGATCGCGCTCGCCGAGATCGAGCGCGGCGAACTTCATCCCCGGCGCATCTTCAACCTCGACCGGCCGTAAGCCGGCCGGGACCTACAACCGATCGAACGAGAGATCCCGATGTCGATCACCGCTGAACGCAAGAATGAAGTGGTCGCCCAGTACGCGACCAAGGAAGGCGACACCGGTTCGCCGGAAGTGCAGGTCGCCGTGCTGACCGAGCGCATCGCCAATCTGACCCAGCACTTTAAGACCCACGCGAAGGACAACCATTCCCGCCGCGGTCTGCTGAAGATGGTCAGCCAGCGCCGCTCGCTGCTCGACTACGTGAAGCGCAAGGATCCCGCGCGCTATCAGACCCTGATCGAGCGTCTCGGCATCCGCCGCTGACGTTTGTTCGTTGCGCCCCGCCATAGGCCGGGCATCCACGGTCTGACCGTGGGACGCGACGCCGACAAGGTCGCCGACGCCGGCATGGCGGGCGCGGCGGCCTGAAATCCAATGCGGCCGGAGCCGATCTTCGGCCGTTGCTTCCAGTACGACGCCGGCGCATGGGGCGCTGGCGACGAATGACAGACGAAAGGGACCCGGGACGCCATCGGGCCCGAACGTCATGGGGCAGGATCGCCGGGCGCTTCTCCGCTGAGGAGGAAGCGCCGCGCCGTCTTGCCCGTGGCGTAAAGACAGAGCCCGACGGCTTCCTTGGGGTCCCAGACCGCAAGGACAAAGACGCATGTTCGAAATTCATCGCGAAAAGATCGAGTGGGCCGGCCGGACCCTCACCCTCGAGACGGGCCATGTCGCCCGCCAGGCCGACGGCGCCGTGCTCGTCACCTATGGCGAGACCACGGTGCTCGCGACCGCCGTGTCCGCCAAGTCGCCGAAGCCCGGCATCGACTTCTTCCCGCTCACCGTGAACTACACCGAGAAGTATTACGCCGCCGGGCGCATTCCGGGCGGCTACTTCAAGCGTGAGCGCGGCCCGACCGAGAAGGACACGCTGACGTCGCGCCTGATCGACCGGCCGATCCGTCCGCTGTTCGCCGACGGCTACAAGAACGAGACCCAGGTCGTCATCACGGTCCTGTCCTATGACCTTGAGAACGACCCGGACATCGTCGGCATGATCGGCGCCTCGGCCGCGCTGACGCTGTCGGGCGTGCCCTTCATGGGTCCGATCGGCGGCGCGCGCGTCGGCTATATCGACGGCGAATACGTGCTGAACCCGGTGGCCGACCGTATGGCCACCTCCGACCTCGACCTCGTCGTGGCCGGCACGCAGGACGCGGTGCTGATGGTGGAGTCGGAGGCCAAGGAGCTCTCCGAGGACGTCATGCTGGGCGCCGTCATGTTCGGCCACAAGGGCTTCCAGCCCGTGATCGACGCGATCATCCGGCTGGCCGAGAAGGCCGCCAAGGAGCCGCGCGAGCACACTGTCGAGGACATCTCCGAGCTCGAGAACAAGCTTCGCGAGCTGGTCGAGGCGGACCTGCGCGACGCCTACAAGATCAAGCGCAAGCAAGACCGTCAGGAAGCCGTCTCCGCCGCCAAGAAGAAGGCGCTCGCCGCCCTCTCCGGCGAAGGCGTCGAGAACCCGGTCGATCCGCTGAAGCTCGGCGCGGTGTTCAAGGAGCTCGAGGCCAAGATCGTCCGCTGGGGCATTCTGGACGAAAAGATCCGCATCGACGGCCGCGACCTGACGACGGTTCGGCCGATCCTGTCGGAAGTCGGCGTCCTGCCGCGCACCCACGGCTCGGCGATCTTCACCCGCGGCGAGACGCAGGCGCTGGTCGTCGCGACTCTCGGAACGGGCGAAGACGAGCAGTTCATCGACGCGCTCGGCGGCACCTACAAGGAGCGCTTCCTGCTCCATTACAACTTCCCGCCCTATTCGGTGGGCGAGACGGGCCGCATGGGCGCGCCCGGCCGCCGCGAGGTCGGCCACGGCAAGCTCGCCTGGCGCGCCGTTCACCCGATGCTGCCGAAGGCCGATGAGTTCCCGTACACGCTGCGCATCGTCTCGGAGATCACCGAGTCGAACGGCTCGTCCTCAATGGCGTCGGTCTGCGGCGCCTCGCTCGCCGCGATGGATGCGGGCGTGCCGCTGAAGCGGCCGGTCGCCGGCATCGCGATGGGCCTGATCCTCGAAGGCGAGAAGTTCGCGGTGCTGTCCGACATCCTCGGCGACGAGGATCACCTCGGCGACATGGACTTCAAGGTGGCCGGCACCGAGCAGGGCGTCACCGCGCTGCAGATGGACATCAAGATCGCCGGCATCACCGAGGAGATCATGAAGGTCGCCCTCGGCCAGGCGAAGGATGGCCGCATGAGCATTCTCGGCGAGATGGCGAAGGCCATCGCGACGGGGCGCTCGGAGCTCGGCGAATACGCGCCGCGCATCGAGGTCATCAAGATCCCGACCGACAAGATCCGCGAAGTGATCGGCACCGGCGGCAAGGTGATCCGCGAGATCGTGGAGAAGACCGGCGCTAAGGTGAACATCGAGGACGACGGCACGGTCAAGATCGCCTCCAGCGACGGCAAGGCCATCAAGGCCGCGATCAACTGGATCAAGTCGATCGCCTCGGATCCGGAAGTCGGTCAGATCTATGACGGCACGGTCGTGAAGGTGGTCGAGTTCGGGGCCTTCGTGAACTTCTTCGGCGCCAAGGACGGTCTCGTCCATGTCAGCCAGATCAGCCAGGAACGCGTCGCCAAGGTCTCGGACGTCCTCAAGGAGGGCGACAAGGTCAAGGTGAAGCTGATGGGCTTCGACGATCGCGGCAAGACCCGCCTGTCGATGAAGGTCGTCGACCAGCAGACCGGCGAGGACCTCGAGGCCAAGGGCGGCTCCGCCCCGGCGGGCGAGGCTCCGGCGGACGCGGCGTCCGAGGGCGGCGACGAGCAGCGCGCCGGCGGCGGCCGCCGCCGCCGCGGCCCGCGCCGCGAAGAAGCCGCCGAGTGAGCTGACGCTAAAGCGAAGAGTTGAAAAGGCGGCCCCCGGGCCGCCTTTTTATTTTCCGGGGCAGGCGGGATCTGACCGCCGGAAAAAGCCCCGCCGCCGATGTCGGCGCGCGCCGCCGTCGGGCGTCCTAGGTCCCGAAGGCGGCTGTCTCGCCGCCAGAGCCTGGAGGAATGCGATGCGCTTCATGATCATCCGCAAGGCCGACGCCGACACCGAAGCGGGCAAGATGCCCTCCGAGGCGCTCCTGCAGGCGATGGGCGATTACAACAAGCAGATGCTGGAGGCCGGCGTGATGATCACCGGCGAAGGGCTGAAGCCGACATCCGCCGGCGCGCGCGTCAGGATCTCCCGCGACGGGACCGCTCCGGTCGTGACCGACGGGCCCTTCGCGGAGTCCAAGGAGCTGATCGCCGGCTTCACCATCATCGAAGTCGCCTCGCGGGAGCAAGCGCTTGACTGGGTCAGACGCTGGCCGCGCGAGGACGCGCCCGTCGAACTCGAGCTCCGGCAGGTCTATGAGCTCTCGGACTTCGCCGTGGACCCGGCCGAGAAGCCGGATGGCTGGCGCGCCATGGAGCAGGCGTTCAGGGATCGCGAAGGCGGCCGCTGAGGCGGTGGGCTTATCCGAACGGGCTGCCAGCCGGCTCCAAAGGCGCGACGCTCCGGTGCGGCCGCCGCCCGGGCTCCGCGGCGTCCTCGGCCGGAACGAAGACCGCGGGAAACCGCATCGTCGCGATCGCGCCGCCGTCCGGCAGGTTGGCGAGCTCCAGCGATCCGCCATGCGCCGCCATCGTGCGCTCGACGATGGAGAGTCCAATGCCTAGGCCCTCACGCCGGTCGCTCCGGCCGCGCGCGGCCAGCCGCGCGACCGGATCGAGCTTGTCGGGCGGAAATCCTGCGCCTTCATCCAGCACCGCGACGCTGCCGTCGCTCGCCGTGCGGATCACGACTGTCGACCCCGGCGGCGCGTGGTTGAGCGCATTGTCCACCAGGTTTCGCAGCGCGCGGAAAATGTAGTCTCCGGCGCCGTCGACGAGGATCGGGCCGGGCGGTCCATCGACCGCGATCAGCCGACCGCGCGCCACGGCGAGCGGCGCGCAGAACCGCCCCACATCCGTCGCGACCGCGGTCAGATCCACCTTGTCGTGCGGCTCGAACTGGATGCGTCCGAGCCGGACGTGGTCGAGCAGCTGCTCGACGAGGCGTTCCATGGGCGCCAGATCCTGGGCGATCTCGCGCGCGAGCGGCTCGTCCGCCATGGCGACCCGCGCCTTGACGATCGCGAGCGGCGTGCGCAGCTCGTGGGCGACGTCGCTCACGAAGGTCTCGAGATTCTCGTAGCCGTACTGCATCCGGTCCAGCGCGCTGTTCACGGCGCGCACCAGCACGAGCACGTCGTCGGGAAGGCCGTCCTCGCGCAGTCGACGCCCGACGCTTTTCGGGCCGATCTCCCCGGCGTCCTCCGCAGCGCGGCTGAGCGGCTTCAGCGCGATCCGAGCGACGACCACGAAGGTCGCCAGCACCGCGCCCACGAAGGGCAGCCACAGCCAGCCGATGTCGAGCACGAACTCTTCCAGGATCGAGTCGTAGATCACGTCGCTGATCGGGAAGGCGACCTGGACAAAGAACGGCGTGGGCCGCTCATATCGTGCGCTGAGCCCATATTGCGGCGCGCCGGCCGTCCCGCCTGCGAGCTCGAAATAGGACTCTTGGGCGTTCCCGAGCGGAATGAGGGGCTCCGTCTGCCCCTCCGAGGCCGCGAGGATCCTGCCGTCTTCAGCCACCACCGCGAAACGTCCGCCCGCGCCGCGGAGCGCCCTAAGGGTGGAGTGGCGGAGATCGACGCCGAACGCCGCCCCTTCGCCGTGCGCCCCTTTGACGAGCGTCGACGCGAAGTTCCGGAGCGTGCCCTCGCGGAACCGGTCATTGATCGCGCCATAACGGAGATACAGGAAGGTCGCCGCCGCCGCGACGGCGACGACGCTGACCAGAGCGATGCCCATCACCAGCCGCCGGAACAGCGTGGAGCCGAGATGCGTCACCGCGACGTCTCCGTGAGCAGATAGCCGATGCCCCGGAGATTGTGGATGTCGACGCCGGCCCCCGCGCCTTCGAGCTTTTTGCGGAGCCGGTGAATGAGCACTTCTATGGCGTTGTCGCTGACCTCGTCGTCGAAGCCGTAGAGCGCCTCCTCGATCGTCGACTTCGCGATCACCTGTCCGTTCCGGCGCACCAACAGTTCCAGCGCGCCGACCTCCTTGCGCGTGAGCCGCAGCTCGGCGCCGGAGACCTTCACGGCGCGCGTCGCCGAATTCACCTCGACATTCGCCTGCCGAAGCACGACGTCGAGCGCGGTCCCGGGGCGCCGCAGCAGGGCGCGCAGCCGGGCCACGAGTTCTTCCACTCTGAAGGGCTTGAGGAGGTAATCGTCGGCGCCGGCGTTCAGCCCGTCGACGATCGCGTTGCAGCCGTCACGCGCCGTGAGGATCAGGACCGGGCAGGCGTACCGGCGGCGGATGTCCCTCAAGAGCTCCATGCCGTCCCGGTCGGGGAGTCCGAGGTCGAGCACGACCGCCTCGAAGCGGGACGCCGCGAGCGCGTCCTCGGCCTGGCCGGCGTCGGCGACGCGATCGACCGTAAAGCCGCCGGCCCGCAGCGCGTCGGCCGTCACCGCGGCGAGCCGGTCATTGTCCTCGACGAGCAGAATACGCATCGGCCGTGACTCGAGCGGCTCAGGTCGGAAGCGGAAGACTAGCCTCTGATTATGGTTGCGGTGCGACCAGAACAGGGAGCCCGCAGTCACCAGCAGGCGAATACACGCCTCCCCCAGTAACGCAAAACCTCGGTTTGGTCACGGGAATGTAAGCCAGGCGTAAGCCTCGCGGCCAAATCTCCGGCCCGTCCCGAGCAGCGCCTCCCGCGTCAGCTCGCTTTCCAAGACGGCGCGGCGGAATGCGGAATCACGGCCGGAGCAGCGGATTGAACGCGCCGGGAAGCCGTCGCGCCGCGAAGCCGAGCGGACGACTCTCCATGCTGAAGGTCTGCGGCTTCGCGCTCGCCGCGTTCGGCGCGGCGGCCGCTTTCGGCGCCGGGATCGGCGGCCTTCTGGCGGGAACGCGCGGCCTCGGCCATGGCGCTCACGTCCAGAACCCATGGAACGGCGACGGCCTCATCGCGCCGGGTCAGTCCGACATTGACCGAACCATCCACTGACGGCGCGCCGCAAGCGGGCCTCGGGCTATCCCACCTCCTGCGCAAAGGCGCTGAAGACATGAAGACCTGCTCGAACAAAACCAGCAGCGCGGCCAGTACGCTGCTTCATTCAGGCTACGCGATCGTTCGAATGGAGCCTGCCTTCGCCAGAAAACTGGACGACGTGTTTCGGTCCGCGGAGATCTTCTTTGGGCTGCCGGCGGCCGAGAAGGCCGAATTCGCCCGACCGGACATCCTTGAAGGCTACCGCACGCTGGGAGCGGAGTTCTCCCGGACGGCCGAGCGGCCCGACCTCAACGAGACCTTCGCGATGGTGCTGCGCAACCAGACGCGGCCGGATCTCGCGGGCTGGTCGGCCGCCAACCCGCTGCATCGGGCGCTGCGGGCGGCGGCGCATGACTATGTCGAGCTCGTCGACGGCGTTCTGGAGAATCTGAGGCGAGCGATCAATCCCGAGGGCGACGCGGTCGCATCGGCCGAGTTCTCCTATTTCCAGCTGAACCATTACCGGCCGCAGCGGGAGCGTCGCGACCTGCTTCAGGACGCGCACGAGGACGGACATCTGCTGACTGTGGTGACTGCCCGCCAGCCGGGCCTCGAGATCGAGGTCGACGGCGAGTTCGAGGCGGTCTCGCTCGCTCCCGACGAACTGCTGCTCATGCCCGGCGGAATTCTGACGCTGATGACCGGGGGCGCGGTCCAGCCGCTGCTGCACCGGGTCCGCAACGTTCCCGGCGTGGCGGAGCGCTCGTCTTTGATGTTCTTCGTGAACCCGAGTCTGAGGAATCCGCCCCGGGCCTGGGCGCCGGCCAGCGACGGATCCTATCCCGACATCGCGCAGGCGACGATCGAGAGCTCGCAGATGTTCGGGCTCGCCTCGATCGCGGTCGTCGCGGAATGATCGGCTCTCGCGCCCTCCGCCGCCAAAGCAGGCCGGCGCTCGTTCCACAGTTGCTGCTGAGCTTTGCGCTGGCGCTTCCCTTGGCGGCGCTTTCGATCCGCGTCGCGCCCACGTCCGGCTTCACCTCCGTCGCGGCCGCGGTGGAGTTCATTGCGATGGGCGGCGGCCTCTGGGCGGCCTTCCAGGCCTGGCGCCGGCGCGCCGCGCCGGAGCTGAGGCGCGCCTGGATCCAGGCGGCGGTGGGCGCTCTGCTGATCGCCGCGGCGCGCCAGATCGAGGCCCGGCCGTTCGGCCTCGAAGCCCTGGCGCCCGTTGCGGCTCTGGCGCCCGCGGCGCTGTGGATCTGTGCGGGCTACCTGATCTTCGCCTGCGGCCGGCGTTATGCGATGCGCCGGCACGTCGTCGCCATCATGCAGGCGGCAGTCGCGGTCGAAATCCTGGCGCTGGCGCTGAGCGGTGTTTTGGCCGGCGCCGATCCCGGCGTCGCGCGGCTGCAGGAGGCCTGCGAACTGCTGAGCGTCTTGCTGTTCGTCTCAGGCCTCGTGGTCGCCCAGTTCGCATCGATCAAATCCTATCGCTTCCCGCCCGAGGAGGTCGGTAAGCGCGCGCGCCGGCTGCTTTACGATTTCGGGATCGAGGCGCCCCCGCGCTATCCTGCGCCATACCCAATCCTCTTCGAGCCTGGGGCTCGCCACCTCTTCATAATCGCGATGATCGCCTTGTTCGCGCCGCAGGCGGCGCGCGCCGCCAGTCGGGCGAGCGGGCGCGGGGTCGGCAAACAGCTGTTCGACATGCTGCGGCTCGGCTTCGTCGAGCGCATCGACGCCAAGAGCTATTATGTCCACGATCTCTACCGCGCGCCGGCGCGCGCCAGCGAGACCCTGACGCGCGTCGAGACGAAGAACGGGATCAACAGGGCGCTCCAGCAGCTGAGGGCGAACTGGCCCGGCCCGCGTGACATGAACGACAAGCTCGCCTTCTGGCGCGCCTGCGAAGAAAACGGCGTCGCTTCCGCGCCGATCCTCGCCTGCGTCGAAGGCGGCCGCGTCGAACGGCTGGCGGATCTCTCGCGTTTCGACGGCGACCTCTTCGTGAAGGAGCGCAGCGGTCGCGGCGGACGTTTCACGCTGAACTTCGAGCGCGTCGGGCCTTTGCGCTACCGGGACGACGGCGGCTCGGAGATCGACTTCGAGGATCTGATCGCGCGCCTTCAGAAAATGTCGGAGGCGCGTCGCCTGATGGTCCAGCCGAAGCTGCGGAATCATCCGGCGATCAGCGCTCTGGCCGACCAGTCCTTGATCGTGTTTCGGGTGATGACCTGCATGGACTCTTATGGCGCGCCGCGCGTCACCCACGGCGTTATGCGGCTGCTGCGGCGCTTCGAGCCGCACTGGCCGAAGACGCAGGATTCCGACTGGGGCTGCGCGGTCGATGTCGACACCGGCGCGTTCGGCCCGATGACCGGCGACGCGCCGGCCACCGCAACGATCTGGTTCGAGCGCCATCCGGTGACGGGCGAGCAGGTGGCGGGCCGCGTGCTGCAGGAGTGGGGAGCGATCGCGGAGCTCGCGTTGCGCGCGCATCGCGTGTTCGCGTCGCGCGTGCTCGTCGGTTGGGACATTGCGCTCACGCCGGACGGCGCGGTCATCCTCGAGGGCAACAGCAATCCGGACTTCTCCTACATCCAGCGCGTCACCAGGACCCCGGTCGGCCGCTCGCAGCTTGGCGCGCTGCTGAACGTCCATTTCGACGCGCTGACGGCGCAGCTCCTCGAAAGGACCGCCGCGCGCGATCGCTGACAGCCGCGTCGAGGCGCAGCCGGAAGACGAATCGGCCAGGGTGGGTGACGACGCGTCCCGCCGCGCGGCAGCGTGTGGCGGAAGTCCTGTCGCTCGGATCAGGCGAGGAGAAAGCGTCCGGGGAGGCTGGTGGAGCCGAGGGGATTCGAACCCCTGACCTCTGCAGTGCGATTGCAGCGCTCTCCCAACTGAGCTACGGCCCCGCATCCCCGAAGGCGCGCCATTTAGGTTGCCGCCCTGCGGACTGTCAAGCGCCGGCCTCCGCGGCTTGCCGGGCGACCCCGCGGCCGTTAATGGTCGCGCCACAGTTTCGTCGCCAAGAGGCCTCCCCGACGCATGCGCGCGATTCTCGACGTCGTCCTGCTCGCCCTGCAGCTTTATGTCTGGCTGCTGATCGCCTCCGCGATTCTCTCCTGGCTGGTCGCCTTCAACGTGGTCAATCCGCGCAACGGCGTCGTCGCAGGCATCTACGACTTCCTGTACCGCATCACGGAGCCTCTGCTGCGGCCGATCCGGAACATGCTGCCCTTCCTCGGCGGCATCGACATATCGCCGGTCATCCTGCTGCTCATCATCTTCCTGATCCAGCGGGTGATCGTTCTCTATCTCTACCCGGCCGTTTTCTGATCCGACGCCGCCCTCACCGCCCTTCCGTGGCGGACATCACGATCCGCACGAGGTCGGCGGCGTTCTTCGCGCCGAGCTTCTCCATGATGCGGGCGCGATGGACCTCGATGGTGCGCGGGCTGATGCCGAGCCGGCGGCCGGCCTCCTTGTTGGATTGGCCCCCCGCGACCAGGATCAGCACCTCCCGCTCGCGCGGAGTCAGCGCGTCCGCGCCGGGAATCTCGCCCGCGCGGCCGCTTCGCAACGTTGCGTCGGCCCGCGCCTCGCTCGCGGCGAGGGCGTTGCGCACGCGCTGAAGCACGTCGAGCGGATCGAACGGCTTCTCGATGAAGTCGAGGGCCCCGTGGCGGATGGCGTCCACCGCCGTCGGGATATCGGCCGAGCCGGAGATCATGATCACGGGGACGACGGAGCCGCGGGCGTTGAGCTCCCGCAGGACGTCGAGCCCGGATCTGCCGGGCATCAAGACGTCCAGCAGCACGCAGGCCGGCGGTTCATGGGAGTCGCGCGCAAGGAAGAGCTCGCCGTCGCCGAAGCTCTCAACTCTGAAGCCGTCGGCGTCGAACGCTGCGGACAACACGTCTCGGATGGTCTCGTCGTCATCGACGACGCAGACCGTTCCACTCCACGCCACTGAGGGCATCCGCGTCCCCACGCGTTCGACGCCTATACGTGAATTTGCGCATGCAACGTTCAACTAGAGCGCGATCATGATCGCCTGCGCAAGATCATCGTTATTCGATCGTTAATTTCCGCATGAGGCAGAGGCGCGGACGAAGCGATCAGCGCTCGGAAAGCGCCTGTCCGATCTCGGCCAGGATGTTCTCGGCGGCCGCCCGCGGATCGGCGGCCGCGATCACCGGCCGCGCCACGACCAGAAAATCGGCGCCGGCGCGGATCGCCTCCGCCGGAGCGGCGACGCGCTTCTGGTCGCCGAGCGCCGCGCCGGCCGGCCGCACCCCCGGCGTGACCGCCAGGAACGGACGCGGCGCGATCCGCCTCACTGCGGCAAGATCCGTGGGCGCGCAGATCACGCCATTCGCGCCGGCCGCCAGGGTCTGTCCGACGCGGCGGGCGACGAGCTCATCGGGCGTGTCGGAGAACCCGGCCTCGCGCACGTCGGCCGCGTCCCAGGACGTCAGCACGGTCACGCCGAGAATCTTCAGGCTGCTGTCGCCCCGCCCTTCGACCGCGGCGCGAAGCGTCTGCGGATAGGCGTGGACCGTAAGAAAGGCGGCGCCGAGCCGCGCCACCTGGCGCGTGGCCTTCTCCACGGTGGCGCCGATGTCGTGGAGCTTCATGTCCACGAACACCTTCTTGTCCGACCGGGCGAGCCGTTCCGCGAGCACGAGCCCGCCCGCCATCATCAGCTCGAAGCCGATCTTGTAGATGGCGACGGCGTCGCCGAGGCGGGCGACGATCGACTCGGCCTCCGGCACGGTGGCCACATCGAGGCCGACGATCAGCCGGTCCTTCGGATCAGCGGCCGCGGGCGGCTCCGCGGCGGGGCGCGACGCGCTCACGCGAGGCGCGCCGCATGGTCGACGAGCTTCCGGACGACCTCGTCCAGGAAGGCCGCGGTGCGCGGCGCCTTCAGCCCGCCGTCGTCGGAGAACGCTTCCGAGGCATTGCCGACGGCCACCATGTCGGGCAGCACCAGCGCCCCGAGCCCAAGCTCCATCATGGCGCGCAGCTGTGTCAGCCCACGGTAGCCGCCGAGCGCGCCGTTCGAGACGGCGCCAAGGGCGAAGACGCGCTGCTTGAAGGCGGGCAGCGGCGGCCGCCCCTCGATATTGATCCGCGACATCCAGTCGAACGTGTTCTTCAGCAGCGGCGTGAAGCTCGCATTGTATTCCGGGCTTGCGACGAACGCGCCCTGATGATCGAGAAACAGGTCCACGAGGCGCCGGGCGGGCGCGGGAACGCCGTCGCGGGCCTGAAGGTCGGCGTCGTAGAGCGGAAGCGGGTAGTCCCGCAGCGAGATGCGCGTGACCTCGGCGCCGGCGGCCGCAAGCGACTGCGCCGCGGCGACCGCAAGCTTCTCGTTGATGGAGCCGGTCCGGACCGAACCGGCGAACACGACGATCTTGGGTGCTGCCATTTGTAGGCTCCGTGGCGAGCGGAAGGCGCCCCGTCCTGCGTCGCGGCCTTCGGATCAGGCTGTCAGGGCGCGGCGGGCGCGAAGAAACCGATCAGGCCGGTCGACTGTAGATCCACACGCGGGCCGGCGGGAGATTGAGCCAGACGCGGGGTGAGCCGACCGCGCTGGTCAGGCCGATGGCCTCGCGCGGGATGGGGGGCGTTAGCCCGTAGGTGAACTGCACGAAGGGCGCGCCGGGGCGCGACATCTCGAAACATTGTTCGAGAAGCGCAGCCCTCTGGCGCACGGGCTTGGTCAGAAGAGGCAGGCTCGAGACGGTCGCGGTGAGCGGCTGATCGATCCGCCCGGCCAGGGTCTCCCGAACCGTGTAGGCGTCGCCCTGGACGATCGTGACGCCCGGGAAGCGGCGCTCGAGCAGCGGCACGAATTCGCGGTTGTACTCGATCAGGACGAGGCGCTCGGGGGCCACGCCCCGTTCGATCAGCGCCTCCGTCACCGGTCCTGTTCCGGGGCCGATCTCCAGAACGAGGCCAGGCTGCGATGGATCGACGTAGCGAGCCATCATCCGGGCCAGCGCCTTACCGGAGGGGCTGACGGCGCCGGTGACGAGCGGCTTGTCCAGCCAGGATTTCAGGAAGCGCGCCTCGTCGGCGAAATCGATGCCTTTGCCGCGGTTGCCCGACCGGCGTGGAGTCCGTCTCGCGATCTCGAGCATGGACGCAGGGAACTCCGATGAAGGAGGCGGCGGGCGCCGGAGCGATTCCGGCATGTGAGGATGATAGTCGGCACGGCGGCTCGGCAAGCGCCAGAAGGTCACGCGCCGCCAAAAAACTCCTTAACCCGACTGAAGAAGCCGGTCGACTCAGGATGGTTCGAATCCGACGCTTCCGCCGCGAACTCTTCGAGCAGATCCCGCTGCCGCCGCGTCAGCCGCTGCGGAATCTCGACATTCGCCTGAATGTACATGTCGCCGAAATCCTTGGTGCGCAGCACCGGCATGCCCTTGCCCTTCAGGCGGAACTGCATGCCGGACTGGGTGCCCTCCGGGATCTTCACCCGCGTGCGCCCGCCGTCGATCGTCGGCACCTCGAAGGAGCCGCCGAGCGCGGCCGTGGTCATCGCGATGGGCACCCGGCAGTAGAGATCCGCCCCGTCGCGCTGGAACAGCGGATGGCTCTCAAGCGACAGGAAGATATAGAGGTCGCCGGCCGGGCCGCCACGAAGGCCCGCCTCGCCTTCGCCGGAGAGGCGGATGCGGGTCCCGTCCTCGACTCCGGCCGGGATCGCGACCTCGAGCATGCGCTCCTTGGTGATCCGGCCGGCTCCGGCGCATTCCTCGCAGGGATCGTCGATCGTCTCGCCCCGGCCATGGCAGGTCGGGCAGGTGCGCTCCATCAGGAAGAAGCCCTGGCTCGAGCGGATCTTGCCGGCGCCGCCGCAGGTCGGGCACTGCTTCGGACGGGAGCCGGGCTTCGCGCCGGTGCCGGAGCAGGCCTCGCAGGCGACGCTCGTCGGGATCCGGATCTGCGCGGTCTTGCCCGAATAGGCGTCCTCGAGCGTGATCTCCATGTTGTAGCGGAGGTCGGCGCCACGCTCGCGGCCGCCAGACGAGCGGCCGCCTCGGGACCGGCCCTCTCCGAAGAAGGACTCGAAGATGTCCGACATGAAGTCGGACATGTCGGCCCCGCGCCCGGGACCGCCCATCCCGCCCTGCTCGAAGGCCGCGTGACCGAAGCGGTCGTAGGCGGCGCGCTTCTGCGGATCCTTCAGGCAGTCATAAGCGGCGTTCAGCTCCTTGAAGCGCGCCTCCGCCTGGGCGTCTCCCGGATTGCGGTCGGGGTGCCAGCGCATCGCAGCCTTGCGGTAAGCGGCCTTCAGCTCGCCGTCGCTCGCCGTGCGCTCGACTTCGAGAACCTCATAAAAATCGCGTCTGGACATGGGCGTCTTCGTCAGGCGCTCGCTGGCGTTCCGGTGCAGGGATCGAGTGGAACGAGAGCGACCCCCGACGCTTCCCTGAAGAAAGCGGCGAGGGTCGCGATCGTGTCGTCAGCCTCAGGCCGACTTCTTCTTGTCGTCGACTTCCTCGAAGTCCGCGTCGACGACGTCGTCCTTGGCATCTCCCGCCGAAGCCGAAGCGTCAGCGCCAGACTCGCCGGCCTGACCCTGGGCGTACATGGCCTCGCCAAGCTTCATCGAGGCCTGGGCCAGCGCGTTAGTCTTGGCCTGGATGGCCTCGACGTCGTCGCCAGCGACCGCCGTCCGCAGCTCCGCCACGGCGGCCTCGATCGCGGGCTTCTCGCCCGCAGCCTTGTCGCCGAGCTCGCCGAGCGTCTTCTCGGTCGAGTGGATCAGCGCCTCGGCCTGGTTGCGAGCCTCGACAAGCGCGCGACGCTTCTTGTCCTCGGCCGCGTTGGCTTCAGCCTCCTTCACCATCTTCTCGATGTCGGCGTCCGAAAGGCCGCCGCTCGCCTGGATCCGGATCTGCTGCTCCTTGTTCGTCGCCTTGTCCTTGGCCGAGACGTTGACGATGCCGTTAGCATCGATGTCGAACGTCACCTCGATCTGCGGCACGCCGCGCGGCGCCGGCGGGATGCCGACGAGGTCGAACTGGCCGAGGATCTTGTTGTCCGCAGCCATCTCGCGCTCGCCCTGGAAGACGCGGATCGTCACGGCGTTCTGGCCGTCTTCGGCGGTCGAGAAGGTCTGGCTCTTCTTCGTCGGGATCGTCGTGTTGCGGTCGATCAGGCGCGTGAACACGCCGCCGAGCGTCTCGATGCCGAGCGACAGCGGGGTGACGTCGAGCAGCAGCACGTCCTTCACGTCGCCCTGCAGCACGCCCGCCTGGATCGCGGCGCCGATGGCGACGACCTCGTCCGGGTTGACGCCCTTGTGGGGCTCCTTGCCGAAGAACTGCTTCACGACCTCATGCACCTTCGGCATGCGGGTCATGCCGCCGACCAGAACCACCTCGTCGATCTGACCGGCGGAGACGCCGGCGTCCTTGAGCGCCGCCTTGCAGGGCTCGATCGTGCGCTGGATCAGGTCGTCCACGAGGCTCTCGAACTTCGCGCGGGTGAGCTTGAGCGCGAGGTGCTTCGGACCGGACGCGTCGGCCGTGATGTAAGGCAGGTTGATATCGGTCTGGCTCGCGGAGGAGAGCTCGATCTTGGCCTTCTCGGCGGCTTCCTTCAGGCGCTGGAGAGCGAGCTTGTCGTTCCTGAGATCGATGCCCTGCTCGCGCTTGAACTCGTCGGCCAGATAGCCGACCAGCCGCATGTCGAAGTCCTCGCCGCCGAGGAAGGTGTCGCCGTTGGTCGACTTCACCTCGAACACGCCGTCGCCGATCTCGAGCACCGACACGTCGAACGTGCCGCCGCCGAGGTCATAGACCGCGATCGTGCCGGAGGACTTCTTGTCGAGGCCATAGGCCAGCGCGGCCGCGGTCGGCTCATTGATGATGCGCAGCACCTCGAGGCCGGCGATCCGGCCGGCGTCCTTGGTCGCCTGACGCTGGCTGTCGTTGAAGTAGGCCGGGACGGTGATCACCGCCTGGTCGACCTTCTGGCCGAGATGCGCCTCGGCGGTCTCCTTCATCTTCTGCAGCGTGAAGGCGGAAATCTGTGACGGCGAATAGGGCTTGCCGTCCGCCTCGACCCAGGCGTCGCCATTGTCGCCCTTGATGATCTTGTACGGGACGAGCTTCTTGTCCTTCTCGACCGTCGGGTCGTCGAAGCGGCGGCCGATCAGCCGCTTGACCGCGAAGAAGGTCCGATCCGGGTTCGTCACCGCCTGGCGCTTCGCCGGCTGACCTACGAGGCGCTCGCCGCTGTCGGTGAATGCGACGATCGACGGCGTCGTGCGCGCGCCTTCCGAATTCTCGATGACCTTCGGCTGGGCCCCGTCCATGACGGCGACGCAGGAGTTCGTCGTTCCGAGATCGATCCCGATGACCTTGCCCATGACTCTCACTTCCTCATCTTCTTAAGCGGACCGGAACGGCCCCGAAGCGGCCTTGCGGAGGCGGCGGGATCGGCCTCCACAACCCTTCGGTCCCTTGGAAATCCGCGGGTTTCGCGGGTCGGCGGGTATATAAGGATGGCGGTTTCTGGTCGCAAGGCGGGCGATGACGCGGCTGTGAGCGGCGCGCTCGCGGGGCTGCGTCTGCGGCCCGGCTACCTCTCATCGGAGGCGCAGCGCGATCTGCTCGCGAGGCTGCGGGCGGCGCTCGCCGAGGCGCCGCTGTTCACCCCCGTCATGCCGCGCACCGGCAAGCCGTTCTCGGTGCGGATGAGCAATCTCGGCCCGCTCGGATGGGTCTCGGATGCGGAAGGCGGCTATCGCTATCAGGCGACCCATCCGGTCACCGGAAGGCCTTGGCCGGCGATCCCGGACATATTGCTGCAGGCGTGGCGCGAGATCGGCGGCTATCCGGCGCCGCCGGAGGCCTGCCTGGTGAACTGGTACGCGTCGGGCGCCCGGATGGGTCTGCATCAGGACCGCGACGAACAGGATTTTGACGCGCCAGTGGTTTCTCTCTCGCTCGGCGACACGGCGCTGTTCCGGATCGGCGGCTTGAGGCGATCCGACCCGACGCGTTCGTTCCGGCTCGCCTCGGGGGACGCGATGGCGCTTGCCGGAGATAGCCGGCTTGCTTTCCACGGCGTTGACCGGATTTATCCCGGCAGTTCGGCGCTGCTCCCGCAGGGCGGCCGCATCAACCTGACGCTGCGTCGCGTCTCGCCGCCCGGTTGATCAGGGCGCGACCGTGTCGGCCATCTGGGCGCCCCTCAGTCCCATCGGACGCGGGGCGCCGGTCGTGGTGTCCTCCGCCGTCTGGTGCTCCATCTCGGCGTTCAGTTCGCCGCCGAGCAGCACCACGATGACCGAGATCCAGATCCAGGTCATGAAGCCGATCACCGCGCCGAGCGAACCGTAGGTCTCGTTGTAGGTCGCCATGTTGGCCGCATACCAGGAGAAGCCCGCGGACGCGGCGATCCATATGATCGCCGCGACGAGCGAGCCTGGGGCGGCCCAACGCCACTGCGGCCGGGCGCGGCTCGGGCCGAAGCGGTAGAGCAGGGTCAGCCCGAGCAGCACCGCGCAGAGCAGCAGCGGCCAGCGCCCGAGCGACAGCAGCGTCTCCGCGCGGTCGCCGAGACCGACAAAATCGAGCGCGATCGGCAGCACGACGACGGCGTTGAAGGCGAACAGCAGGAACAGGATCGCGCCGGCGGTGAAGGTCAGCGAGATGAGGTTCAGGCGGACGAAGCTGCGCTTCTCCTGCTCGTCGTAGACGACATTGAGCGCGTCGAAGAGCGCCTTCACCCCCGCATTCGCGCTCCACAGCGCGGCCCCGAGGCCGAACACGAAGGCGAAGCCGAGCGACCCGTCGCCCTTGGTGACGATGCGCGTGACCTGATCCCGGATGATGTCCAGCGCTCCTCCGGGGACGACGCCTGCGAAAGAGGAGAGGTGGTCGTTGAGCGTCGAGAGATCCGCCGTGAGGCCGTAGAGCGAAACCAGCGCGACGATCGCCGGGAAGATCGCCAGCAGAGCATAGAAGGTGACGCCGGCCGCGACCGCCAGGATGCGGTCGTCCGAGATCTCGGCGTAAACCCGCATCAGGACTTCCTTCCAGCCGCGGGCGGGGATCTCCGTCGGCGTGCGAGCGTCCTTGCCGCGGGCGTGGAGGCGGCGCGCCTGCGCCTCCGCCGCGTCTGGCTCCGGCGGGCCAGAAGAAAAGGCCGCCGCCGCGACCACTCCCGCGGCCGCGATCCCGCTCGCCATCAGGAGGACATTGTCGATGATCGCCTCAAGGCGCCGATCCGGTTGAACTGGTTCTGATTTTCGCACGCGCCGCACCCTGTTAGCGGGGTTCAACGCAGAACTTGCCTTGTCGTTGCCTCAATCTCGCCGCGGCGCGATCCGCATCGGCATCCCGCGGCCCGGCCGCAGCGTGACGCGCAGCCGCAGCTCCGGCTCGAAACCGGCCCGGAGCGAAGGCCGCGTTGCGCGCAGCAGCGTCGCCAGGATGAGGAGGCCTTCGATCATCGCGAAGCTCATGCCGATGCAGATGCGCGGCCCGGCGCCGAACGGCAGATAGGCGTAGCGGTGACGCGCCTTGACGGCCTCCGGAGCGAACCTCTCCGGATCGAAGACATCGGGCGCCTCCCACAGCAGTTCGTGCCGATGCACTGCATAGATGGGGATGTAGACCTGAGCGCCGGCGGGAAGCTCCTCGGCGCCGATCCGCACCGGGCGGACCGCCTCGCGCACCACCACGGCGGCGGGCGGATAGAGCCGCATCGCCTCCTGCAGCACCTGCCGCGTATAGGCGAGCCCCGCCACATGCTCGGCCGAGAGCGCGCCGCCGCCCGTCACCTGTTCGATCTCCGCCCTGATCCGCTCCGCCGCCTCGGGGCGCCGGTCCAGGAGGTAGAACGTCCAGGTGAGCGCGAGCGCGGTCGTCTCGTGGCCGGCCGTGATGAAGGTCAGGATGTTGTCCGCAAGATCGCGGTCGCTCATGGCGTGGCCCGTCTCAGGGTCGCGCGCGGCGAGCAGCAGCGCCAGAAGGTCGTCCCGCGCCTCGGGCGCGCCGCGCCGCTTTGCGATCATCCCGACGATCTCGCGGCGCAGGAACCGCCTGGCGCGGTCGCTCCGCAGGCGGCCCGGGTGGGGCAGCCAGCGCGGCAATCGGGCGATCGACATGGCGATCACCCAGCCGAGCGGATCCAGATAGTCGTTGACCGCATGTTCGACCCGCTCGGCGTCAATCCCGTCGTGGCCAAGCATCGTTCGCACGATCACGTCGTAGGTGGTCAGCATCATCTCGCGTGCGACGTCGAGCTCCGCGCCGCCGGCCGCCAGCCAGCGCTCGCGGGTCGTCTCCGCGGCGGCGACCATCTGAGGCGCGAAGGCCAGGATGCGCTCATGCCGGAAGATCGGGGAGGCGGCGCGACGCTGCCAGCGCCAGTCGGCGCCCTCGGCGGTGAGCAGCGCGTCGCCGAGGGCGGGACGCAGCGCGCGGCGCATCGTATCCGCCTTCTGGAACGCGTCGGCGCGGTCGACGAGGGTCTCGCGGATCAGATCCGGATCGCAGAAGAACGCGACGTCCCGGCCGGCGAAGCGCCGCCGATACACCCTCTCTCGGTAGACCGCGCGCGGCCAGATCTCGATCGGGTTGCGGACCGCCGTCCGCAGCAGGCGGAAGGCGTCGAGCGGCTCGGAAGGCGGATCTACGCGGGCGAGGGCAGGGCTCAGCGTCGTCATGCGGTCAGCCACTCCCGGCGGCGCGTCGGCGCGCCGCCGCTGTTTCCGAGTTCGGACATATGGTCCGCCCCGCGCCCCGGCCATCGGCGACGGAGCCGCGCCGAATCGAGGGCCGCTGGTCAACGATTAACGCTTTGCGGCCTCGTTCTATCGGACGCCCGCCGCGGAGCTGGCCGCCAAGGATCGCCGCGGTAGCTAATCGGCGTCGATCTTCTTCAACGAAGCATCATGGGAGGCTTGTTTTGAAAACGTCTTCTGTCCTGAGCGTCGCGGCCGCGCTGCTGGTCGCTGGTCTGGCGTACGGACCCGCCGGCGCGGCCGAGCCGACGCGGGCCGCCGCCGCGAGCGCCGGCAGTTCCGGCCAGCCCGTCTCCAGCGCCTCTTCTGAGCGCCTGTCGGGGCCTCTGCAGCTCGTCGACTATCGCCGCGATCGGCGCGTCGAGAGGCACCGGCGCGTCCATAGGCATCAGCGCGCCTCGCGCTACAGCCTCCGCTACATGCACCGCAAGGGCCGCTGGTGCGGCAAGTGGTACGGCCGCCGCTGCTATTACACGCCGGGTCCGCTCCGGCCGCTGCGCCAGCGCTGACGCCGTCGCTGAAGTTCCGGCCGCCTGCGCGCTGAACGCGGCCGCGGCGGCCGGACCGGCGCACCTTCGATATTCCCGGCGCCGCGATCGGCGCGTTGGAGCCCCACTGCATGGCTGACGAGTTCCAGTTCGGAATCGAGGAGGAGTATTTCCTCGCGGACGCCGTCACCGGCAGAAGTCCGGACGGGGCCACCGCCGACAGATTCCATGAGGCCGCGAGCCGGTTCGTCAAACCGGCTTCGCATGAACTGCTCAAGGGTCAGGTCGAGGTGCAGACGGAGCCCGGCGTAAGCTTCGACGAGGCCTGCGCGGCGCTCCGAGGCATGCGGCGCGAGCTGGCCGCCATCGCGCAGGACTGCGGCCTTCTGCTGCTCGCCTCCGGAACGCACCCGCTGGCTCAGGCGCGGGAGCAGGAGACCACGGAGAAGGAGCGCTACAAGCGGCTCGAATCCGAGTTCGGCATCATCGCGCAGCGGGCGATGATCTGCGCCATGCACATCCATGTGGAAGCGCCCGACCCGGGCCGCCGCATCGATCTGATGAACCGGCTCGTTCCGTTCATTCCGCTCCTGCTCGCGCTGTCGGTGTCGTCGCCCTTCTGGCAGGGGCGGGAAACCGGCATCAAAGCGTTCCGACTGACCGCGTTCGCGCAATGGCCGCGGATGGGCGTGCCGGAGATCTTCCGGAGCCAGGAGGAATACCAGCGTTACATCGACATCCTGGTCGGCGCCGGGATCGTCGAGGACGCCAGCTTCGTCTGGTGGCACATCAGGCCCTCGACGCATTACCCGACGATTGAGCTGCGGGTCTGCGACAGCTGCCCGCGCGTCGAGGATGCGGTCGCGATCGCGGCGCTCTACCAGGCGCTGATGCGCTGCGTCGCCCGTCGGCCGGAAATCAACGCCGACGTGGGCCCTGTCGAACGGGGAATCTGCGGGCAGAACATCTGGCTCGCCCAGCAGCACGGCGTGGAGGCCCGCCTGATCGACGCCGAGGGTCGCGCTAGGCCCGTCGCCGAGCAACTCGACGCGATCATCGACATGACCAGCGAGGACGCGGCAGCGCTCGGCTCCGCCGGTTGGATCGCCCGTTTGCCGGAGATCGCGCGGCGCGGCGCGGCGGCCGACCGACAGCTCGCGATCCATGAGGACGCGCGCGCCAGGGGCGAAGGACGGGAGGAGGCCCTCAAGCGCGTCGTGCGGGCGATTGCGGAAGAGACGGGAAGCTAGCCCGCAGCCGGGCCGAGGCGGCCCTCAAGAATTCCGGTCGCGTCGAGGACGCCGCGTCGCTCCGAGCGGGGCGCGCTTGCATCGTGCGAGCTGTCCAGTCGGGCCAGGCTCGCGTCCGCCGGCGGTTTCCGCGAGCTGATCCGGCGAAGGCCCGGAACAAGTTACCCCGCAGCCTGTTTAGGGAGCCCGACTCTGGAGCTCTCTCAATGTTCATGCACAACAAGCGACTGCAATACACCGTCCGGGTCTCGGAGCCGAATCCGCAGCTCGCCTGCATGATCATGGAGCAGTTCGGCGGCGCGGATGGCGAGCTCGCCGCCGCGATGCGCTATTTCACCCAGGGGCTGGGCGAGGATGATCCCGGCCGCCGCGACATGCTGCTGGACATCGCGACCGAGGAGCTGAGCCACCTCGAGGTGGTGGGTTCGATCATCACCATGCTCAACAAGGGCCTCAAGGCGCAGCTCGCCGAAGGGCAGATGAAAGAGGCCGAGCTCTATCGGATGATCGGCGCGAGCGGCACGTCGGTGAAGGAGTCGATCCTGTTCGGCGGCGCGCCGGCGCTGTGCGATTCGGCCGGGGTGCCGTGGACGGCCGCCTATGTCGATTCGCGCGGCGAGCCGACCGTGGATCTGCGGTCCAACATCGCCGCCGAGGCGCGCGCCAAGATCGTCTACGAGCGGCTCATCAACATCACTGACGACCCTGGCATCAAGGACGCGCTCGGCTTCCTGATGACCCGCGAGGTCGCGCACCAGAAGTCGTTCGAGAAGGCGCTCTACGCGATCGAGAACAACTTCCCGTCCGGCAAGCTTCCCGGCATCGAGAAGTACGCCAGCATGTACGTGAACACGTCCCAGGGCGAAGGCGACGTGAACGGTCCGTGGAATTCGGGAGAGGAATGGGACCGGGTCGACGATCTGGAGCAGGTCATGCCGGCCGACGACGGCGACGGTCTGGCGACCGTCAAGCTCGACGCCAAGGACAAGAAGGTCGCGGCCAAGATGGTCGAGCGCACGATGTCCGATCCCGCCTCGGACCCGACCACGGGCGCCGATCTTGGCGCGGGACCGGGAGCCGGGCGCACCAAGAATGGCGACATGGGCGGCGCCGCCAACATCCAGGAAGCCCCGGCTCTCGCGGAAGCCGCCTCGCGCAAGTAGGGCGCGGCGGTCCGGCCGAAACAGCATGATGCAGAGGCCCGCTGGTCACCCGGCGGGCCTTTTTTATTCCGTCATTCAGCGGCGTCGAGGCCCGCCTCAGGGGCGGGGCGTAGGATGGTGCCCGGGGGCGGATTCGAACCACCGACACGCGGATTTTCAGTCCGCTGCTCTACCAACTGAGCTACCCGGGCCAAGGCGGAATGCGCCAGCTGCGCGACCGTCTCGAAGCGGCGTCGCCGCCGGACGGCGAGGCCGCCGCGGCTTATAGGGGGTCGGCCGGAGGGTGTCCAGCGGCTAGCGTGGATCCACGGCCGGCCGCGGCGTCAGTGCGCGGTGTCGTCGCCCGGCTCAGGCTCATCGGGCTCCTGCTCTTCGGCCGGCACGGCGTAGACGCCGCCAAGCCAGCGCGACAGATCGACGTCGGCGCAGCGCTTGGAGCAGAAGGGATGAAACGCCGCGACCGACATCTTCCGGCATATCGGGCAAGGCCGAGGCGCGTAAGCGCGTTGTTCGCTCATTTCGATTCAGGTCTTCGACGACCAGCCGTCGTGAAGGGGAAAGCCCTCGCCCGCGAGCAGGGCCGCGGTCTCGTAGAGCGGTAGTCCGACCACGGCGCCGTAGGAGCCGGCGAGCTTCGAGACGAAGCAGCCGGCCAGCCCCTGTATGGCGTAGCCGCCGGCCTTGCCGGTCCATTCGCCGGAGCCCAGATAGCTCTCGATCTCCCGCTCCGAGAGCCGCTTGAATCTCAAACGCGTCTCGACCAGGCGGCTCTTGAGCGCGCCCCTGCGGGTGGCGAGGCAGATCGCGGTGGACACGCGGTGCGCCCGGCCGGACAGCAGCCGCAGACAGTCCGCAGCCTCCTCGGGCGTCTCGGCCTTGGGCAGGATGCGGCGCCCGACGGCGACGACGGTGTCGGCCGCCAGGATCAGCGCGCCCGCGAGCGCGGCGTCCTGCGCGGCCAAGCGCGCGCCTTCGCGCGCCTTCTCCTCCGCCAGGCGAAGGGCCAGGCTGCGCGGACGTTCGTTGCGGCGCGGAGTCTCGTCGAGCGAGGCGGGCAGCAGCGCGTCCGGACGGACGCCGATCTGCTCCAGCAGAGCGAGCCTGCGGGGGCTTGCCGAGGCGAGGACGAGTTTGGGACGGTCCTTCATGAGGCGGGCGGTCGGACCGGCGTCTGGACGAAGGCCGAAGCTCTGGCCGTCACTTGAAACGGTAAGTGATGCGGCCCTTGGTCAGATCATAGGGCGTCATCTCGACCAGGATCTTGTCGCCCGCCAGCACGCGGATCCGGTTCTTGCGCATCCGGCCGGCCGTATGGGCGATGATCTCGTGGTCGTTCTCGAGCTTCACCCGGAAGGTTGCGTTCGGCAGAAGCTCGACGACGGTGCCCGGGAACTCGAGCAGCTCTTCTTTCGACATTTGGTCTCGATGGTGAGCGACGCCGAGGGCCCGGCGCCCGGGCGGCCGACGTCAGACATGCATTAGGATACGGCGTGATACCGGAAACGATGTGGTTTCACAACCGAGCCGCCGCAAGGCGGCGACCGGACGACCGAAAGTCAGCCGTCACACCCGAGCCTTCTGGGGCGCCCGGAACCGGTCGCGGATCCGGTTGGAGAGCGAGTCCCGCATGGCGCGGTAGGCGTCGAGCACCTGCTCCCGGCTGCCGCCCGCCGCAAGCGTCGGATCGAGCGTCGGCCAGTACTCGACCTCGACCGGCAGCCTGCGGGTGAGCTCGAGCGCCGCGTGATGGGCCTCGGGCGCGAGCGTGACGATCAGATCGAAGTTGAGGTCTTCCAGGTCCTCAAGCGTGTGCGGCTTGTGCTTGCCGAGCGTGAGCCCGACCTCCTCGAGCGCGGCGTTCACGAACGGGTCTGGCTCGCCGGGCCGGACGCCGGCCGACGCCACATAAAGCGAACGGCCGAAATAGTGCCGCGCCAGCGCCTCCGCGACGGGCGAGCGGATGACGTTCTGCCCGCACATGAAGAGCACCGACTGAGGGCGCCTGCCCTGATCGCCGCCCTCGTCCATGCGAGGTCAGCCCTTCCAGCTCAGGGCGCAGATCAGCGTGAACAGACGGCGCGCAGTGTCGTGGTCGCAGGCGATCTTGCCCTTGAGCCGCTCGCCCAGAACCTGCGCGCCCTCGTCGTGCAGGCCGCGGCGGCCCATGTCGATCGCCTCGATCTGCGACGGGCTCGCGGTCTTGATGGCTGTGCGATAGCTCTCGCAGATCAGGAAGTAGTCCTTGAGGATCTTGAGGAACGGCGTGAGCGAGAGCAGGTGCGTGACGATCTCCTCGCCGGTCTGGCGCCGGATCTGCAGCGCGAGCTTGCGGTCGAGCAGCCCGATATGGAGCGCGAACGGTCCCTCGGCCTCGATCCCCTTGGGCGCGAACTGGTTGTCCTCGACAAGATCGTAGATCGCGACCGCCCGCTCGTGCTCGACGTCCGGCGAGGCGCGGCCGATCGATTTTTCGTCGAGCGTGACCGCGACCAGCCTGTGCCTCGGATCGGGTCCCGTCTCCGACATCGCGCGATTCCCCTGCTCAGCCGCCGGGATTCATGCGGATCGCCACCGATCGCGCATGCGCCTCGAGGCCCTCGGCGCGGCCCAGCGCCACCGCCGCCGGCCCGATCGCGCGCAGCTGCTCCGGGCCGCAGCGCAGGATCGAAGTGCGCTTCAGAAAATCCAGCACGCCGAGGCCGGAGGCGAAGCGCGCGGTGCGCGCCGTCGGCAGCACGTGATTCGAGCCGCCGACATAGTCGCCGATCGCCTCGGGCGTGTGGCCCCCGAGGAAGATCGCGCCGGCGTGCCGGATCGAAGCCGCAAGCGCATCGCCGTTCTCGGCGATGATCTCGAGGTGCTCGGCGGCGATGCGGTTCGCGAGCGGCGCCGCGGCGGCGATGTCCTCGACCACGATGATCGCGCCGAACTCCCGCCAGCTCGCTCCCGCGATGTCCTTGCGCGGCAGGGTCGTGAGCTGGCGTTCGACGGCGGCCTCGACCGCGTCGGCGAGGTCCGGGTCGTCGGTGATGAGGATCGACTGCGCGGAGGCGTCGTGCTCGGCCTGCGCCAGAAGGTCGGCCGCGATCCAGTCAGGATTGCCGGTGTGGTCGGCGACGATCAGCACCTCGGAGGGCCCGGCGATCATGTCGATGCCGACGGTCCCGAACACGCGGCGCTTGGCGGCCGCCACATAGGCGTTGCCGGGCCCTACGATCTTGGCGACCGGCTGCACCGTCTCGGTGCCGTAGGCTAGGGCGCCGATCGCCTGCGCGCCGCCGATCCGGAACACCTCGTCGACGCCGGCGATCTCGGCGGCAGCCAGCACAAGCGGCGACAGCGCTCCGCCCGGCGCCGGCACCACCATGGCGAGCCGCTCGACGCCTGCGACCTTGGCCGGAACGGCGTTCATGAGCACCGAGGACGGGTAGGCGGCGGTGCCGCCCGGCACATAGAGACCGACCGAGTCGACGGGCGTCCAGCGATGCCCGAGCTCGACGCCGATCGGGTCCACATAGCTCTCGTTCGTCGGCATCTGCCGGCGGTGATGGGCCTCGATCCGGTCACGCGCCAGCGTAAGCGCGTCGAGCGCCTCGGCGTCGCAGGCGGCGCGGGCGGCGGCGATCTCCTCCGGCCCGACCCGGATGCCGAGGACCGAAAGGTCGACCCGGTCCAACCGGTGCGACAGGTCGATCAGCGCAGTGTCGCCGCGCGTCTTCACGTCGGCGAGGATCGCCGCGACGGTCTGGTCTACATCCTCCGAAATCTCACGCTTCGTCGAAAGCAGGGCGTCAAAGCACGCCGCGAAATCTTCGGCGGCGGCGGTCAGGCGGAGCGCCATTTCGGATCAGGCCTCGTCGGCTTCGTGGAGAGGAGGGGCTTTGGCGGCCCAGACTGGGCCCAGATCGGCGACCTGCGCCTCGATGCACTCGACCTCCAGGCGCAGGCATGCCCCGCCGGAAAACAGCAGATCGATCGCCCCCGAGGGTGCGTCGCCCGGGTCGAACGCGATCGTCAGCAGGTTCAACACGGCCTCTGGATTGGAGCGATCGACGCCTTTGGCCCGAACGCGCGTGACCCTGTCGAAATGCGCTGCGGTGCGCCGGCGGCGGACTTCGCCCGCGGCGCGGCGGTCGGCGCGGTTGCCGACCATCGCGAGCCGCTGCTCGGCGGGCAGATAGACCAGATCGCCGATCTTCAGCACGAAGTCCTGCAGGTGCGCCGCCAGCACCTCAAGATCCTCGGAGTCGAGTGCGACAAGCTTGAGGGGCGCGTCGGCGGGATCGGACATCGGCTCGCACGGGCTGGCTCGACCGGGGCGGCCGAATTCGGAGAGTTAGCGGGGCCGGGGGGGCCGGGCAAGCCGCGCTCGGCCGACGGCGGATCGAGACGCCGGCCGGGTCATCGCCTTCCGGACGATTGTGCCTTGCGCGGGATGGCGCTAAGCCCGTGCGCGTCTTCCGGAAATCTGTCGAAAGTCGATCGCCCGTGTCCGCGCACGCCACCGCCGCCCCGGCGAACTCTCCCGGTCGCGTCCTGTTCGCGAGCCTCGTCGGCACGACGATCGAGTTCTTCGACTTCTACATCTACGCCACCGCGGCCGTTTTGGTGTTTCCGAAGCTGTTCTTCCCCGGCAGCGATCCGACCTCGGCCGTCCTGCAGTCTTTCGCGACCTTCGCGATCGCCTTTCTGGCGCGCCCGGTCGGGGCGGTGCTGTTCGGGCATTTCGGCGATCGGGTCGGGCGCAAGGCGACGCTCGTGGCGGCGCTGATGACGATGGGGCTCTCGACCGTCGCGATCGGCCTGCTGCCGACCTACGCGTCGATCGGCGTCGCCGCGCCGCTGCTGCTCGCCTTGTTCCGGCTTGGCCAGGGCCTCGGGCTCGGCGGCGAATGGGGCGGAGCGGTGCTGCTCGCGACCGAGAACGCGCCTCCGGGCAAGGAGGCCTGGTATGGCATGTTCCCGCAGTTGGGCGCCCCGATCGGCTTCATCTGCTCCGCGGGCAGCTTTCTTATCCTGGGCGAGCTGCTGTCGGATGAGCAGTTCTTCTCCTATGGCTGGCGGATCCCGTTCGTCGCCAGCGCGCTGCTGGTGATGGTCGGGCTCTACGTCCGGCTCAAGATCACCGAGACGCCGGCGTTCCGGAAGGCGCTCGAGCGGCACGAGCGGGTCCGGGTCCCGATGCTGACGGTCGTCACGGAGCACACCTCGGCGCTCGTGCTCGGCACAGTCGCCGCGATCGCGACCTTCGTGATCTTCTACTTGATGACGGTTTTTGCGCTGAGCTGGGGCACCAGCGTGCTGGGCTACGCCAAGAACCAGTTCCTGCCGCTGCAGATGATCGGCGTGGTGTTCTTCGGCCTCACCATCCCGGTCGCCGCCAGGATCGCAGACCGGGTCGGCACGGAACGGGCGCTGATCGGCGCGAGCCTCGCGATCTTCGCGTTCGGGTTCCTGTTCCAGCCGCTGTTCGGCTCGGGCGGGGCGGCCGGGGTGCTGCTCTTTCTGTCGATCGGCCTTGGCCTGATGGGCTTCACTTACGGGCCGCTCAGCGCCGCGCTGTCGGAGCTGTTTCCGACGGCGGTGCGCTACACCGGCGCGTCCCTCGCCTTCACGCTCGCCGGCATTCTGGGCGCTTCGCCGGCGCCCTATGTGGCGACCTATCTGGCGAGCGCCCACGGACTGGCGGCTGTCGGCTACTACATGTCCGTGATGGCCGCGCTGAGCGCGTTCGCCTTCTGGCTCATCGGCCGTCGACGGACGTTCCAACTGGCCGCCGGAAGAGTCTGAGCGCCGAGAGGCCTCGGCCGTCTAGTCGGCGAGCTGGCCGGCGCGGGCGGGCGGCGCCGGCGGCGTCTTCGGCTCGAAGGGGCATAGGTCGTTGATCAGGCACGCCGGGCAATCGGGCCTCCGCGCCTTGCAGACGTAGCGGCCGTGCAGGATCAGCCAGTGATGCGCATGGCGCCGGTAGCGCGCCGGCACCGTCTTCTCCAGCCCGAGCTCGACCTCGAGGGGCGTCTTGCCGGGCGCGAGGCGGGTGCGGTTGCCGACCCGGAACAGATGCGTGTCGACCGCGATCGTCGGCTCTCCGAACGCCGTGTTGAGCACCACGTTTGCGGTCTTGCGCCCTACCCCTGGCAGCATCTCCAGGGCCGCGCGAGAGGGCGGCACCGCGCCGCCATGCTCGGCGATCAGCTTCTCCGACAGCGCGACGACGTTCTTCGCCTTGTTGCGGTAGAGGCCGATCGTCCGGATCAGCTCGCGCACCCGCTCCTCGCCGAGCGCGACCATCTTCTCCGGCGTCCGAGCCTCCGCGAACAGTCTCCGCGTGGCCTTGTTGACGCCGGCGTCGGTCGCCTGCGCGGACAGGACCACCGCAACCAGCAGGGTGTAGGGATCGACATGCTCGAGCTCGCCCTTGGGCTCGGGATCCCGCGCTTCGAACCGGCGGAAGATCTCCTCGACTGTCGCAGGCGGCAGACGCCTGGGACGCCCGGCCTTCTTCCCTCCGCCGGCCGTCGGCTTTTTGCGCGGAGAGGACTGACGCTCTGGCATCGCAGACCTATACTCGGCCCATGAGCCGGGACGCCAGTCGCCCAGACCCCGAAAGCGAGGTCTTCGCCGCGGTGATCACCCCGCACCGCTCGCTGGGGCGGCGCGGCTTCGTCATCGTGATGGCGGCGTTCGCGCTGGTCTCGACCGCCGTCAGCGTGCCGTTCTACCTGATGGGCGCGTGGCCGGTCGTCGGCTTCTTCGGCCTCGACGTGCTGGCGCTGTGGATCGCGTTCCGGCTGAACTTCGCCGCGGCGCGGGCCTGCGAGCAGGTGGCGCTGAGCTACGTCGAACTGCTGATCCGCCGCGTCCCGCACCGCGGCCGGCCGGCCGAGTGGCGCTTCAACCCGCTCTGGGTCCGGCTCGAAACCGAGACCGACGAGGATTTCGGGATGACGCGGCTTGCGGTGGCGCAACGCGGCGACCGGCTCGACATCGCGGGGGCGCTCTCGCCGCGCGAGCGGGCCGAATTTGCGGAGGCGTTCGGGCGCGCCCTTGCGAACGCAAAGGCGGGACCGCGGACGGACGCCTGAAGCGAGGAAGAGATTCCGGAACGGATCGCCGCCCCGCGCGTTTTTACGTCGCGACGGCGCGTAATCGGGAGCGAGCCGACGTTTCCCACCCAACCCCGAATAGTTCTCGCCGCAAAGGATGACGAGAAATGGAAGGGCCCCTCATCGGCATTCTGATCACCATTCTGGTGATCTTCTTGGTTCTCTACCTCATCGGAATGCTGCCGATCGACGGCCGGGCGAAGCAGATCATCCGGATCATCGTCATCATCATCGGCATCATCTCCCTGCTCAAGTATCTCGCGGTGTTCTGATCGCGAGCCGCTCGGCGGCAGAGTCAGGCGCGCCCCCTCGCAAGCCGAGGGCGGCGCGCTTCGTTTGTCCACCAGAACTCCTCCCAGCGCAGCGCGTCGCCGACGATCAGGTCGAGGTCGGCGCGTTTTGGGCGCCATCCCAGCGTCTCCCGGATCAGGCTGGCGTCCGCGACTGAAACGTAAGGGTCCCCGGCCCGCCGCGGCTTCTCGGCGACCGGAAAGTTTCTCTCGGAGACCCGACGGACCGCCTCGACGACCTCGCGCACGGAATAGCCCCAGCCATAGCCGCAATTGAGCGTCTGGCTGTCCCCGCCGGCGCGCAGATGCCGCAGCGCCGCGACATGTGCTTCGGCGAGATCCGACACATGGATGTAGTCGCGCACGCCGGTGCCGTCAGGGGTCGGCAGATCGGTCCCGAAGATCGACAGGCCCTCGTTCAGACCGAGCGCCGCCCGCGTGGCGAGCGTGATCAGGTTCGACGCGCCCGGCGAGCGCTGTCCGGCCCGCAGCCGGTGATCCGCGCCCGCGACGTTGAAGTACCGCAGCACGACATAGGCGAGGTCATGCGCCGCCGCGCCATCGCGCAGAATACGCTCGGACATCAGCTTCGAGGCGCCGTAGGGCGATGCGGGGTCGGTCGGCGCGGTTTCTGACGTCGGGGTCGGCGGCGCAAGGCCGTAGACCGCGGCGGTCGACGAGAAGATCACGCGCCGCACGCCCGCCGCCGTGAGCGCTTCGAGCAGGGCCGACGTCTTGGCGGTGTTGGCGGCGTAGTAGCCGAACGGGTCCCGCACCGACTCCGGCGCGGAAATGCGGGCGGCGAAATGCACGACCGCCTCCACATTGTGGGCGGCCACGGTTTTCATCACGAGCGCCCGGTCGGCGACGTCGCCGACCACCAGCGGCACGTCGGCCGGCACGGCTTCGCGGAAGCCCGTCGAGAGATCGTCCAGCACCACGATGGGTTCGCCGGCGTCGCGCAGCGCCAGGACCATGTGCGAGCCGATATAGCCGGCGCCGCCGGTGATGAGCACCGTCATGTCGTCACCCCCGCGGGCCGAGCCGCCATTCCGCCGACCGTACGGGGGAGCGCCTTTCCATTTGCTTGCGGTGATCGAGGAATCTCATGGGCTTTGAACGTTTTGACGACGATATGACCGCCGCCGCTAACGATTGATTCAGGATGCCCGCGCTAGCGTCCCGTGAGGTTCGTGACGCCGAGGAGCGCAGGGCGGATGCCACACGCCAACTGGCCCGGCGCCGGCGGGTCTGACGATCGCTGGTGGCGCGGCCTGGCGGCCAGGTCGACGCTTGCACTGGGGGCGGCGCTGGCGGCGCTCGCGGCGGTGGTCATCATCACAGGCGGACTCTATGTCCGCAGCGCGGCGATCGCCTCGACCGAGCGCGACCTCGCCGCCGCGGCCCAGCGCCTTGCGGCCGCCATCGGACAGGATGTGACGCCCGCGCGGTTCGATCAGCTCAGCGAAGCCGCAGCGCTCGATTATGCCTATGTGCTCGGCCCTGCCGGCGAGGTTCTTGTAGGCGCCCGCCCGTCCTCGGCGCCGGCGCCATCTCCGGACCTACGCTCCGACGCCGGGCGCGATGGCGCGGCGGCGCTGACAGTGGAGCGTGGGTTCGCCGGCGCGGCGGTGCGCGCCGCGCTTTCCGACGGCGCCGCCGTCACGGTGCATGTCGGGCGCTCGCTCCGCGACGCCGACGCCGCCATGCGCGGCATGATCGCCCGCGCCTCGCTTGCGGCGCTCGCGCTGCTCGCCCTCATCCTCCCGCTTGCGGCCTGGTTGATTGATCGGGCCGCGGCGCCGCTGCGCGCGCTGACTCGGGCCGTTACGCGTCCCGGCGCGGCCGAGGACGAGGTGCGGCGCGCCGGCGGCCGCCGCGATGAGATCGGGGCGCTCGCGCGGGCCCATCTGTCGATCGCCCGCAACCTCGCCGAGAGCGCTGATGCGCTGCACCGGCTGACCTTCGACGATCCGCTGACGCGCCTGCCGAACCGCGGCAGCCTGACGAGCCGCCTCACGGCGGCTCTGCAGGTCGGCCGCAAGCTCGCCCTGCTGCGGGTGGAGGTCGTCGGTCTCGCCCGTGTGGCCGCGGGCCTTGGCCAGCAGCATGGCGACGACGCGATCCTCGGGGCCGCGGACCGGCTCAGGATGGCGTCCGCCGAGTGGACCCGCGCGGCGCTCGCGCCGTCCGGGGCGGACTCCTCGGTTTTCCTCGCTCGCATCTCTGATTCCGGCTTCGCGATGCTCGCGCTCGGCGCAGACGGCGAGGCCGCCGAGGAGCTTGCGCGGCGCGCCGTCGCCGCCTTCGAGACGCCCATGCCGGTCGGCGATCATTTCGTCACGCTGAGCCTCGCGATCGGGGTCGCGATCGGTCCCGACGACGGCGACGAGGCCGACGGCCTGCTCCGCAGCGCCTCCGCCGCGCTGTCGGCGGCGCGCTCGGCCGGGCCGCAAAGCGTGCGCACGGCGGACGCCGGGCTCAATCAGCTCGCCTATGGCCGGCTTCGGCTGGAGGAGGACCTGCGCCGCGCGCTCGACAACAACGAACTCGAGGTTCATTTCCAGCCTCAGATCGCGCTGAAGCCGGGGGTGGTCTCCGGGGCGGAAGCGCTGGTTCGATGGCGGCACCCGATCAGGGGGCTCGTGCCCCCGATGGAGTTCGTCACGCTCGCCGAGGAATGCGGGCTGGTCGAACAGCTCGGGCGCTTCGTGCTCGCCGAGGCGAGCCGGGTCTGCGCCGGCTGGACCGCCCGCGGCATGGCGCTTCGGGTCGCCGTCAACGTTTCGACCCTGCAGTTTCGCAACCCGCGCTTCGGCGAGACCGCCCTCGAGATCATCCGCGCCGCCGGGGCCGATCCCTCCCGCGTCGAGCTCGAGATCACCGAGAGCGCCGCGATGGGCGACCCGGAGCACGCCGCGCGCGAGCTGGCGCCGCTCAAGGCCGCCGGCGTCAGAATCGCGATCGACGATTTCGGAACCGGCTATTCGAACCTCGCGACCCTGACCCAGCTGCCCTTCGACGTCCTGAAGATCGATCGCGCCTTCGTGCTCGACGCGCTGAACGCGCCCGCGGCCCGCGTCGTGGTCGGCACCGTCATCGGCATGGCGGACAATCTGGGAGTCGACACCGTCGCCGAAGGCGTCGAGACCGAGGAGCAGCTCGACTTCGTCATCAGCCATGGCTGCACCTACGCCCAAGGCTATCTGTTCGGGCGCCCGATGGCGGCGGACGCCTTCGAGGCCTGGTACGCGAACCGCCTCGTGTCGGAGCTTCGGGCGCTCGCGGAGCGCGCCGCGCCCGATCTGTCCGGCTCTCCGAGCTGGGCCGTCAGCGCCTTGATGGCGAGCTGAAGCGCCGCTCCTCATTGAGGCGTCGCGCCGAAGCGTCTAGAACGCCGCCGGCCACATTGCCGTCGAGCGAAGCCCCATGACCGTCAGCGCCCCAGATCCGCACGACACCGCGCGCATCCTCGTCGAAGCGCTGCCCTATATGCAGCGTTACGACGCCGCGACCGTGGTCGTGAAATATGGCGGCAACGCCATGGGGGACGCCAACGCAGCGCGCTGGTTCGCGCAGGACGTCGCGATCCTCAAAGAGGTCGGCATCAACCCCGTCGTAGTCCATGGCGGCGGGCCGCAGATCGGCGGCATGCTCGACCGGCTCGGCATCAAGAGCGAGTTCAAGGCCGGCCTGCGGGTGACCGACAAGGCCACGGTCGAGATCGTCGAGATGATCCTGGCCGGCTCGATCAACAAGCAGATCGTGGCGTCGATCAACGCGGAAGGCGGCCGCGCCATCGGTCTCTCCGGCAAGGATGGCGGCATGGTCGCGGCGCGCAAGGTGAGCCGCACGATCATCGATCCTGAGACCCGGGTCGAGGAGGTGGTGGATCTCGGCTTCGTGGGCGAGCCGGAACGGGTCGACCGCGCCGTGCTGGACTGGGTGATCGCATCCGACTTCATCCCAGTCGTCGCGCCGGTCGCGACCGCCATCGACGGCCCGCAGACCTACAACGTCAACGCCGACACCTTCGCGGGCGCGATCGCAGGCGCGGTGAAGGCGAAGCGCCTGTTGATGCTGACGGACGTGCCGGGCGTGCTCGACCGCGACAAGAAGCTGATCCAGGAGCTTTCGGTGGAGGAGGCGCGGAGGCTGATCGCCGACGGCACCATCTCCGGCGGCATGATCCCCAAGGTCGAGACCTGCATCTACGCCGTGGAGCGCGGCGTGGAGGGCGTCGTCATCCTGGACGGCAAGACGCCGCACGCCGTTCTGATCGAGCTGCTGACGCCGGGCGGCGCCGGCACGCTCGTCACCCGCTGACCGCGGCCGTGGCGGTCGTCCCGTTCAAGCGGCCGGAGACGGCGAGCGCGAAGCCCCGGCGTCGCTCGCTCGGCGAATTTGCGACCGCAATGGCGGGCGTCGGGCTCACGCTCTTCCTGCTGCCCTCGCTCTGGTCGGGCGTGCCCCAGAACCTGCTCGCCGTCGTGCATCTGCTGGTCGCGGTGGTCTATTTCCAGCAGGGGCCGAGGATCGTCGCGGGCGTCTGGATCGCAGCCTCGCTGGTCCTGCTGGCGCTCACCGGAGCTCCGTCGCCGGTGAGCTACGCGCTCGCGGTCGCCGTGGGATATGCGGATCTGGCGCTCCGCTGAGCCGCCCGGGCCGGTCCGGCGGCCCTAGAAAAGCCGCGGCGTCGCGACAACATGTTCGTCATACAGCGCGCTCAGACTGTAGGGACGGACATCGCCGAAAGACGCCACCCATTCATGAACCGCATTCCCGATCCGCAGTCCTTCGCCGCTCTTAAGGAGCACGCGCTCCAGGCCGAGGCGAAGGGTTTCGACCATGTCGACACCTGGGTGTTCGATCTCGACAACACCCTCTATCCCGCCTCGTCGCGGCTGTTCGACCAGATCGACGCGAAGATCACCGCCTATATCGCGCATCGCTACGACATCGACGGCCTCTCGGCCCGCGCGCTGCAGAAGCACTATTACCGCAAGCACGGCACCACGCTGCGCGGCCTGATGGCCGAGGAGGGGCTGGACCCGGCCGACTTCCTCGCCTTCGTGCATGACATCGACCATTCGGTGCTGGTCCCCGCGCCGGACCTTGCGGCCGGCATCGCGCGGCTGCCGGGCCGGCGCTTCGTCCTGACCAACGGCTCGCGCCGCCACGCCGAGAACGTCGTCGCACGGCTGGGCGTGGCGGACCTCTTCGAAGACGTGTTCGACATCGCGGCCGCAGGCTTCGTGCCGAAGCCCGAGCAGGCGGCCTATGACGCCTTCCTGAAGCTCCACGGCGTCGCGCCCGAAAGGGCTGCGATGTTCGAGGACCTGTCGAAGAACCTCGTGGTGCCGCACACGCTGGGAATGCGCACCGTGCTGGTCACCCCGAAGGGCGGCGAACCCGAGGGGCTGGAGCGGCTGACCTCATTCGACGACGCGCTGCCGGCGCCCCATGTCGACCATATGACCGACGACCTTCCGGGGTTCCTCGCCGCCCTCGCGATCGTCGCCGCGAATTGAGCCTCAACAGCCGGCGGTCTCCGCCGCGCTCCGCACGCTAGCGAGCGTGGCGGTCGGAGAGGTCGCCTCCGGATCCAGCCGGACATGCACCAGCGCCGGACCCCCGCAGGCGCGCGCCGACGCGAAGGCCTTGGCGAAAGCGCCGCCCGTCGTGACCGTGAACCCCTCCGCTCCGTGAGCCCGCGCCAGCGCCGCGAAGTCGGGGTTGCGGAGCGCGGTTCCGAACGGCCGGCCGGGGAATTCCCGCTCCTGATGCATCCGGATGGTGCCGTACTGGCCATTGTCGATCACCACGACGGTGAGCGCGAGCTCATGCTGCACGGCCGTCGCAAGCTCCTGGCCGGTCATCATGAAGCAGCCGTCGCCTGCGACCGCCACGACCTCGCGCGCGGGAAACAGACGTTTGGCGGCGATCGCGGCCGGCAGGCCGTAGCCCATGGAGCCGGACGCCGGCGCGGCCTGCGTCCCGTAGCGCGTGAAGCGCCGGAAGCGGTGAATCCAGCCCGCATAGTTGCCGGCCCCATTCGCGACGATCGCGTCCGGGGGCAACGCGTTCAGCGCCGCCATGACCTCCGCCATCTGAACCGCGCCTGGATGGGGCGGAACACGGCCGGACCATTCGAGATAATCCGCGTGAGCCGTCGAAGCCCTGTCGGCCCAGCGGATCGTCTGCGGCGGTTGCACGCCTTCGAGCGCGGCCGCGAAGGCGATCGGCGAGGCGTTTATGGCGAGCGCCGGCTGATAGACCCGACCGAGCTCTTCCGGATCGGGATGGACGTGGACCAGTGTCTGCCGGGGGGAGGGCGCGTCCAGAAGTTCGTAGGACTGGCTCGGAGCTTCACCGAGCCGGCCCCCGATCAGCAAAACAAGGTCCGCCTCACGCACCCGCGCCAGGAGCTTCGGATTGGGCGCGATGCCGAGATCGCCCGCAAAGCAGGGGTGGTCGGCCGGAAACAGCATCTGCCGCCGGAAGGTCACGGCCGTCGGCAGGCGGAAGCGCTCGGCGAAGCGGGCGAGGCCCGCCACCGCAGCCGCCGACCATCGCGAGCCTCCAACCAGCGCGATCGGCCGCTCCGCCGCCCAGAGCATCTTCTGCAGCCGCGCCATGTCGGCAAGTCCGGGCCCGGTCTCGGCGGGCTCGACCGGGGGCGCGTCGGCGACCGCCGCGGCCTCCGCCAGCATGTCCTCGGGCAAGCCGAGCGCGACGGGTCCCGGACGTCCCTGGCAGGCCGTGCGGATCGCGCGCGCGAGAAATTCCGGGATGCGCGCCGGATCATCGATCTCGACGGCCCATTTCGTCATGGAGCCGAAGACGGCGCGGACGTCGAGCTCCTGGAACGCCTCCCGGTGCCGGAAGCGGCGCGCGACCTGCCCGACGAACAGGATGAGCGGCGTGGAGTCCTGGCTCGCGACATGGACGCCGCTGACGGCGTTCGCCGCGCCCGGCCCGCGGGTGACGAAGCACAGACCCGGGCGGCCCGTCAGCCGTCCCGCCGCGTCGGCCATCATGGCCGCGCCGCCCTCCTGCCGGCAGACCACGAAGTCGAAGCTCCGCGCCCGCATCGCTTCCAGCACCGCGAGATAGCTCTCGCCCGGCACGCCGAAGCCGGTCGTCAGGCCGTTCGCCATGAGGCCGTCGACCAGGATCTCGGCGCCGGTGCGAGTCCCCGCCATGACCTCAGCCGTATTTGTCGGCCGCGATCGTCACTGGGACGCGTCCGAGGATGAACCTCAGCAGCCTGCGCGGCAGAAGCCGACCGACCCGGATCGCCGCCACCATCTGCCACGGGAAGGCGATCAGCTCATGGCCGCGCGCGAGCCGCCGGCGGATCAGCGCCGCCGCGGCGTCCGCCGACATCTCGAAAGGTTTTGGGCCGAGATATCGCGCGCTCATGTCGCTCGTGACGAAGCCGGGGCACACCACGCTCACGCCCACGCCGTCCCGCGCCAGAAATTCAGCGAGCGCCTCCCCCCAAACCAGGATGCCGGCCTTGGAGGCCGAATAGGCGGCGGTGTCGCCGATCGGCTGCAGCGCCGCGAGCGAGCTCATTAGCACGATTCGGCCGCGCCTCCGCGCCCGCATCGGTTCGATCAGCGGGGTCGCCGTCGCGACCGCGCCTTCGAGGTTTATGCGGATCTGGCGCCGCGCGCTCTCGAAGGTCTCCATGCGCCGGCCGTCCTGCAGCCCGCCGGAGACGCCCGCGTTGGCGATCAGCAGGTCGACGGGGTGGAGGGCGTCGAACGCCAGCACGGCCCGAGCGAGCGCGTCGGAGTCGACCACGTCGACCGCTGCGGTCTCGACCACAGCGCCTCGGGCGCGGCATTCCGCAGCAGTTCCGGCGAGGCGCTCGGCGTCGCGGCCGATCAGCAACAGGGTGACGCCCGGCGCGGCGTAGACGCGCGCCAGCGCCGCCCCGATCCCGCGGCCGCCTCCCGTGACGACGACCGATTGCGGCGCGGCTTCCGTCACTCGCCCGGAACCGGCGATCCAGCTTCGTGGAAGGCGCTTTCCCGCCTCCAGCCGAGCGCCACCGGCTGCGCGGCGGCGGGGCCGACGAGCCGCGCCACGGCGTTGGCGACAGCGATCTCTATCGCCTCCTGCGAGTAGAACCCGCCATTGATCTGTGTGCGCGCGGTGACGACCTTGCGGAACGCCTCCGTGAACTCCGGGTCGGGTGGAGTGGGCTCGCGCCAGAAGCTCTCCAGCGTGCCCTGATGGGTGAGGCCGGGGAGGTCGTAGATCGCCTGTCCGAGCGCGATCGTCGGCCGCCCGCGCTCGATGGCGAGCGTTCCCATCGTGCTGTTCACCACGACCACGCCCGCGGCGCCGTCGATCAGCCGCGGATTGTGGCCGCCGTCCATATAGACGAGGCGCTCGCCGAGCCCGGTGCGCTGCGCCGTGATGTGCGTCGCGCGTCGGCGGTTGACGAGGCCATTGTCGAGCGGGTGAAGCTTGACGACCAGATGTGCGTCCGGAGTGGCATGCGCAGCGAAAGACCGGGCGACGAAGTCGACGACCTCGGTCATCGCGCTGAACGGCGAGTGCAGGCGGATCTGGTAGTCGCTGTCGAGTTGCAGGGGCAGAACAAAATAGCGGCGTCGCCTGGCGGCGAGCGCGCCCTGCACGGCGGCGGCGCGCCGCGCTTCGGCCTTGCGCCGGACCAGCCGCCCGATCCAGCCGGCATATTCCACCAGGGGGTGGTTCGGCCGGTAGCGCCGGTAGCCGGGATACAGATAGGGAAAGCCCATATTGGCGCTGTTGTAGACGACGTCCCAGAGCGAGCGCGTCGGCATGCTGCCCTGGATCGGTCGCGGCCTTGGCGCCTCGGGAAGTTCGGCGGCCAGTCGGCGGATCGTCTCGGGATCACGCGGCAGGCTCGAGAAGCCGTTCACGCCCCCGGACTCCATGGTGATCCAGTGGGGGCGAAAATAGCCTTCCTCGAAGACATGGACGTCGACGCCGCGCAGCTGGGCGGTCGCGATCGCGACGCGATGATAGGGGCGCCCATCTCCGAACAGTACGAGATCGGTGACGCCCCGCGCGTCCATGAAACCGGACAGGAAGCCGCGCCAGCCCTCGAACCGGCCGCGATAGTCGACCGACCCGGGCATTCCCCAGAACAGCCTGTCGCCGAGATTGAGATTGATCCGTTCGACCCCATAGCCCTGACGCTTCAGGGCCTTGCCGAGACGTTTGAAGAACGGGGAAGCCAGCCCCTGCAGGAACAGGAACGTGCGCTGGGGCCGCGTCCGAACGTCGTTCCCGCCGTCGATCATCGGTCGCCTGCCCGGAGCGTTCGCGAAGAAACGCCGCGCCCCGTCCTTATCTTACCCCACGTCCGGCGATCTCTCTCGCAGTTGCGAAGGCGCCGCTCGTGATTCGGCGGCGGGTGAACCTCGCATTGTCCGTTGCAACGCCGGCGGCGGACCGTTAGCGCTGAACGAACAATAGAAGCCAGAGAGACGTCGGACTCGCATTTGAACCACACGACGGGCAGAGTGGCAATCATCTCCAAGCGCTTGTGGGAGCGGCCACAAGACGTCGAGGCCGTCGCAGGGCTGCGGGCATGTCGTCCCGGCCCCATGCGCCAGGGGGTCTCCGCCGTCGCGACCGCAGGGGAAGATCCGCTGTTCGACCGCGCCACGGCCTTCGCAGGCGCAAAAAAACTCTCCCTGCTAACAATATGGCCCGCGCCAATCCGCCTGTCGGCGCTTGATCGCGCGGGCCGCCCGCTGGGCTATGCGGTGGACGGGCTCGCGCCCGCCCCGCGCCAGCCGGAGGATCGGGTCCTCGTTGACGCCGCGGTCGCCGGCCTCATCGCCGCTGCGCCGCCGGGCGAGTTCCGCCTCGCCGCCGACTTCGACCCGAACGATCCGCGCCTGGTGTGGCTCGATCCGTATGATCGCAGGCGCATTTCGCTCGCACGCGCGCTCGACATCGCGGGCGACATTCTCCGCCACCGTGCGAAAACCGCGCGGCGATCCTTCGTGGTCGGCGTGACGCGATGGAAGCGCCCTGCCGTCCGCGCTTTTCTCGACGGCCCGAATGGGCCTCCGGTCTTTCTCCGCGACCCCGACAAGGCCGCGTCGCGGGCCCGCGCGGGCCGTGGCCGGATGGTGACGTGGGCGTCGCGTGACGCCGCCGCGGCCGAACGCGCCGCGCAGCGCGCCGGCGCGCCGCTGGCGCGGCTCGAGGATGGGTTCTTGCGCTCCGTCGGCCTCGGGGCGGCGTTCATCGAGGCGCTCTCGCTCGTGCTGGATGACACCGGCATCTATTACGACCCCTCGGCTCCGAGCGACCTCGAGACGCTGTTGCGCGATGCCGAAATCTCGCCGGAGCTTGCGGCGCGCGCCGCCGCTCTGCGCCGCCGGCTCGTGGCGGAGAACGTCACGAAATACAATGTCGGCGTCGACGCCGCGCGCGTCGTGCCGGAAGGCCGCACGGGCGTGCTCGTGCCCGGACAGGTGGAGGACGACGCCTCGATCCTCCGCGGGGCCGGCACCGTGCGCACCAATCGGGATCTGCTCGCCGCGGTTCGCCGCCGCCGCCCGGACGCCTTCATCGTCTACAAGCCCCATCCCGACGTCGTCGCCGGCTATCGCCGCGGCGCGGCGCCGCCGCAGGACCTCGGGCTCGCGGACGCGGTGGTGGTGGAGGGCTCGATCGCCGCCCTCTATCCGCAATGCTCGGCGCTCGAGACCATGACCTCACTGTCGGGTTTCGAGGCTCTGCTGCGCGGGCTTTCGGTCACCACCCACGGCGCGCCTTTCTACGCGGGCTGGGGCCTGACGGAGGATCTTGCGCCCCATCCGCGGCGCGGCGTGTCGCGCACGCTCGACGAATTGGTCGCCGCGACGCTGGTCCTCTATCCGCTTTATCGCGACCCCGTATCCGGCCTGCCCTGCGGGCCCGAAACGGCGCTCGACAGGCTGCTGGCCGCCCGCGCCCGCGCGATGACCTGGCGGGGCGCAGCGGCCGCCCGGCTGCGCCACGCCTACGCGCTGACGCGCCACCGCATGCTCGGCCCGATCGCGCGACGGCTTCCGTGACGGGGTTCCTGTTCGCTTTCGCGGCGTCGTTCTTCATGTCGCTCGCGGTCGAGAGCTGGCCGCCGAGCCTCGCCTCGTTTCGGGCGCCGCCGCGCGCCTTGATGTTCCGTCTGGCGCTCCATGCGGGGCTGTTTCTTGGGGCCTTTTCCCTGTCGTGGCGGCCGTGGCACGCGGCTTTCGTGACGGTGACCGTGTGCGGCCTGTTCGGCGGCGGCTCCGCGATCAAGCGTCGTATCCTCGGCGAGCCGCTGATCTTCTCGGACTTCGCCCTCGTCCGGAACGCCGTTCGCCATCCCCGGCTCTATTACGCCGAGCGGCTCGCGGAGCCCCGCGCGCTCGCCGGTTTCGCAGCGCTGATCGCGGCGACGGCCGCGTGGTTCGCGATCGAGCCCTCAATCCTTCCCAGCGGCGGCGTGTTCCTCATCGCGGGGCCGGCGCTCGTGACGGTTTTGATCGTGGTCGCGCTGTTGAGCGAGCCGGCGGCCCGTGCGGCCGGGCTGCTTGTGCCGGACACACCTGATCCCGCCACGGAGGAGGCGCGGCTCGGCCTCGCCGCCAGCATGCTGGCGCACTGGCTCGTGTGGCGAAGGAAGGAGCGGCCGTCGCAGGAAGCGCGCGCCGCGATCGCCGCTCTGCCGGCGCTGCGGGCCGCCCGCGAGGGGCCGCCGCTCATCGTCGCGATCCAGTGCGAGAGTTTCGTCGACGTGGCGGCGCGGGGGCTGCCGGGGCCGGAGCTGCCGTGCTACCGCCGGCTTGCGGGTGAGAGCCTCGCCTGGGGCCGCTGCGAAGTGCCGGCCGAAGGCGCCTACACGATGCGGAGCGAGTTCGCGTTCCTCACCGGTCTGCCGCGCGCGGCGCTCGGGCTCGACGCCTATGATCCCTATCTCACGGCGGCCGCCTACGCCGGCGCCTCGCTCGCCCGCCGTTACGTCGCGAGCGGACGCCGCGCCGTGTTCATGCATCCCTATGACCGCCGCTTCTTCGACCGGGACGCGCTGATGCCGGCGCTCGGCTTCGAGCGATTCATCGACAGTGCGGCTTTCGCGCGGGCGGAGCGCTTCGGACCCTATGTGGCGGACGCCGCCGTCGCGGAGGCCATCGCGGCGGAGATCAAGGCCGCGCGGCAGCCCACCTTCCTGTTCGTCGTCACCATGGAGAACCACGGCCCGTGGGGCCCGGGCCGAATCGCCGGCTTGCCTGATCCGGCGCAGCAATACGCCCGTCACCTCGAGAACGCCGATCGCATGATCGGCCGGGTGGCTAAGGCGCTGGCCGATCGACCTGGAGGCGGCGTGCTCTGCGTCTACGGCGACCACGCCCCGGCCCGGACTCTTCATCCAGACATGCCCGACAGACGCGCCTCTGATTATCTGCTCTGGGATTCGCGCGCCGCCTCGAATCGCGGCGCGCCGCGACAGGACTTGAGCATCGACGCCCTTAGCCGGCTGATGCTTGCCTAAAGTTCAGGCGGGGCTGCCGCGCCTGTTGCCAAAACATCTCACGAGGCCCGACAAGCTGCGTCATCATTGTGGCGCGAGGCCCGGAGCGCTGCGCGTTAGTTGGCAGGCAACTTCTTCAATGCTAACCCGAGGCTTGGGGTTGCATCGAATTGTGAGGACTAATGCGGTCCAGGCTCGTCTCCGGCTTGGCGGCCATCGCCTCAGCCGGCCTACTCGCGGGGTGCTCCACGCTGCCCGCCGCTGGCCCGACCGCGCAGCAGATCGATCCGCCGAGCGTCAACAAGAACGCTGTGAAGGACTACGTGCTGGTCGATCTGAGCCAGCAGGTCGTCGACATCCTGTCGCAATATCGGGTGGCGCCGTTCTCGAAGCGCTTCGCTGCGCCGCGCCCGGCGCCGGGGCAGGTCGTCGGACTCGGCGACCAACTGTCGATCACGCTGTTCGAGGCCGGGCAGGGCGGCCTGTTCGCGAGCGACTACGGCGCGCGCGTGACCCTCAACCAGCGCGTCGACAGCGACGGCTCCATCACGGTCCCCTACGGGGGCAAGATCCAGGCGGCCGGCGTGTCGCCGCAGGTGGTCGAAAAGCGCATCGTTGCGGCGCTTGAAGGCCGTGCGATCCAGCCGCAGGCGCTGGTGCAGATCACCGAGACCGTCAGCCGCAGCTTCGTGGTCAATGGCGAGGTCGGCAAATCCGGCCGCTATCCCATCACGGGCGCGGGCGACAAGGTGCTCGACGCGCTCGCGCTTGCGGGCGGTCCGCGGCAGGAAGCGTTCGAGACGCGCGTCACCCTGCAGCGCGGCTCCGCGCAGGGCTCGGCGATCATGAAGGATCTGATCGAGAATCCGGCCGACAACGTCTATGTGCAGCCGAACGACCGCATCTATGTGACGAAGGATCCGGAGATCTTCCTGGCCTTCGGCGCCGTGCCGAATCCGGGGCCGATCCCGTTCGGGCTCGACAAGATCTCGCTGCTTGAGGCCGTCGGCAAGGCGGGCGGGTTGATCGACCAGCGGTCGGATCCTGCGGCGTTCTTCCTGTTCCGCTACGAGCCGGCCTCCGCAGTTCGCTCGATGCGTCCGGATTATGACGGCCATCTGGGCGACAAGGTGCCGGTCGTGTACCGAGTGAACCTGCGCGATCCGCGGGCCTATTTCTTCGCCAAGGCGTTCGTGATGCGCGATCGCGACGTGCTTTACGTGGCCAACGCTCAGCTCACGGAACTGCAGAAGTTCCTCGAGATCCTCGCGAGCGCCCGCAACGTCGCCTCGACCGCCTACACCGTGCAGCGGATCGGCGCGCTCTGAGGACGGGCGTCGCCGACCCGCGCGCCTCAGCCGTCGCCCAACAGGCCACGGCGTGGCGGCGCGACCTGCATGCCCATCCGGAGCTGATGTACGAGCTGCCGCGCACGGCGCGCTTCGTCGCTGAGCGGCTCGCCGAGATCGGCTGCGACCGCGTCGAGACGGGAATCGGCCGCACCGGCGTCGTCGGTCTCATTTCGGGCCGACGCGGCGCCAGCGATCATGTTCTGGGCCTGCGGTCGGACATGGACGCGCTGCCGATCGAGGAAGCGACCGGCGCGCCCTATGCGTCGCGGACGCCCGGGCAGATGCACGCATGCGGGCATGACGGCCACATGGCGATGCTGCTCGCCGCCGCGAAGTGCCTCGCCGAGACGCGGGACTTCGCCGGCACCGTCGCGCTGGTTTTCCAACCGGCCGAGGAGGGCGGCGCAGGCGCCAGGGCGATGCTCGACGACGGCCTCGTCGCGCGCTTCGGCGTCCGGGAAATCTACGGGATGCACAATCTGCCGGGACTGGCGCTCGGCGAGTTCGGCATCCGCTCCGGGCCCATCATGGCCGCGGCCGACCGGGTCGACATCCGGATCGAGGGGCGCGGCGGCCATGCAGGCCGGCCGGCGCTCGTGATCGACCCCGTGGTGGCCGCCTCGCACGTCGTGCTGGCGCTGCAGACGATTGTGTCGCGCAATGTCGATCCGCTGGAATCCGGGGTGCTCTCGATCACCCAGATCCGCGCCGGCGCGGCGGACAACATCGTGGACGACGCGGCCGTGCTCTCCGGAACCGTGCGCACGCTGACCCCGCAGGTCCGCGACCTCATCGAGCGCCGCATCGGCGAGATCGCGGCGGGGGTCGCGGGCGGCCTCGGAGCGCGCGCGGCCACGACCTATCGCCGCGGCTATCCGGTGACCGTAAATGCGCCGGAGGCGGCGGGCTTCGCCGCCCAGGCCGCCGCGACAGTGGTCGGCGCCGGGGCGGTCGCCACGAACCACCCGCCGCTTATGGTGGCGGAGGACTTCGCCTATTTCCTCGAAGAATTGCCCGGTGCCTTCATCTTCATGGGCAATGGCGACAGCGGTGGCCTGCACAGCCCCGGCTACGATTTCGATGACCGCGCGATCCCGAACGGCGTCTCCTACTGGCTGCGACTCGTTGAGAGCCGCCTCGCGGCCTAGGTCCGGAAAACCGCCGCGCCGCCGGTGAGGCCCGCGCCCGCCGCCGCCATCAGCAGGATCTCTCCGGCGCCGAGCGGCATCGCCTCGTGCGACAGGCTGAGCGAGAGCGGCACCGTGGCGGCCGAGGAGTTGCCGTATTCCGCCACCGTGCTGACGGTGACGGATTCCGGGAGGCCGACCCGCCGCCCCACCGCGGAGAAGATCCGGGAATTGGCCTGGTGGGGCACGAAGCGGGTCACCTGGTCGGGGCTGAGGCCCGCTTCGCCGAGCGCCTCGAGCGAACAATCCGCCATCATGCCGACCGCGCCGGAAAACAGGCCGCGCCCGTCCGCGATCGTCATCAGCGTATCCTGCTCGTCGATGTCCGCTGCGAATGGCTTCGTGCTGCCGCCCGCCGGGATGCCGATGAGGCCGTATCCGGCGCCGTCGGAGGCGAGCGACTGGCCGAGCAGCCCCCGGCCCTGTTCCGCCGGCCCGAGCAGGACCGCGCCTGCGGCGTCGGCGAACAGGACCGAGCTCGCGCGCTCGGCAGGATTGATCCGGCGGCTCAGGAGGTTGGCGGCGATCACCAGCGCCGGCCGGCCATGGGCGCGCACCTGCGCGTCGGCGAGCGCAAGCGCATAGAGGAAGCCGGCGCATGCGCCCGCGAGGTCGAGCGCGCCGGCGCGAGAGAGGCCGAGGCGGTGGGCGACGAGCGGGCCTGTCGGCGGCAGCAGCTGGTCCGGCGTCGAGGTCGCAAGCAGCAGCAGCCCGACCTCGCCCCGGTCGACGCCGGCCGCCGCCAACGCCCGCTCTCCCGCCGCCGTGGCGAGCGCCGAAAGAGTCTCGTCCGGCCGCGCCCATCGCCGCTCGCGAACGCCGGTGCGGCGCTCGATCCAGCCCGGCTCCAGCCCAAGCCGCTTCTCGATCTCGGCGTTCAGCACCCGACGGTCGGGAACGGCGTGGCCCAGTCCGAGGATGCGGGTTCCCTCGGCCTTCATCGCACGAGCCCCAGCGCGTCCGGCGCCTCTGCGATCGCGTCGTAGAGCGAGTCGAGTTCGGCTTCGGTGACGCAATAGGGCGGCATCAGATAGATGATCTCGCCGAGCGGCCGGACGAGCAGACCGCGCGCGAGGAAGAAGGCGCGCAGTTTTGGGCCGATCTCAGCGAGGTAGCCTGCGTCCGGGACCCGAAGATCGAGCGCCGCGATCGTGCCGCACGACCGGACATTGGCGAAACGGGCGTCCGCTTCGAAGCGCGCCAGCCGGCAGGCCTGGGCTGCGGCAAGCGCCGCCACCCGCGCGCGGACCGGTTCGTCGCGCCAGACGCCGACATTGGCGAGGGCGGCCGCGCAGGCGATCGGGTTCGCGGTGAAGGACGAGGAGTGGAAGAACGTCTTCGACCGGTCCTCGGACCAGTGCGCTTCGAAGATCTCCGCGGTGGCGAGCGTCGCCGCGAGCGGGATCGCGCCGCCGGTCAGCCCCTTCGAGGTGCAGAGGATGTCTGGCGAAAGTCGCGCCTGTTCGCAGGCGAACAGCGTTCCCGTCCGGCCCCAGCCGGTCATGACCTCGTCGGCGATGAACAGCGCGCCGGCGGCGCGCGCCGCGCGGGCGAGTTCGCCCAGCACGGCGGGCGGATAGGTCAGCATGCCCCCTGCGCCGAGCACCAGCGGTTCCACCAGCAGAGCCGCGAGCTCGCCGTTCCGGCCCGCGGCCTCGACGGCGTCGATCGCCGCCTGCTCGCGGCCGGGAGCGGGGAACGGGATGCGCTCGACCTCGAACAGCAGCGGCTCGTAGGCGGCGTTGAACACGCCGCGCGCGCCGACGCTCATCGCGCCGATCGTGTCGCCGTGATAGGCGCCTTCCATCACGGCGATCTTCGCGCGCGGCTCGCCTCGGTTGCGGAAGAAGCCTAACGCCATCTTGAGCGCGACCTCCACCGAGGTTGAGCCGGAATCGGAGAAGAAGACGTGCTCGAGCCCCGGCGGCGTGAGCTCGACAAGCGCGCGCGCCAGCGCCTCGGCGGGCTCATGCGTCAGGCCGGCGAAGATGATCTGGTCGAGGCTTTCGGTCGTCTCCCGGATCGCTGTCATGATCGCCGGGTGGCGGTGACCATGCGTCGTCACCCACCAGGAGGAGATCGCGTCCAGAATCCGCCGCCCGTCGTCGGTCTCCAGCCATGCGCCCTCAGCCCGCACGATCTTGGGCGGCTGCGGCTCGACGGCGTGCTGGGTGAACGGACGCCAAAGGGGAGATGCGGGCATGCCGGGCAAGGACGTTCCAATGCGCCGGAGAGGGCCGCGCCTTCGCGTTCCGGCTTCGAGCGGGGAGCCATAGCCCCTTCCGCGCGGGAACGGAACGCGCTTACCGCTTGAGGCTGGAGAGATCGAAGCTCGCCGCGAAGGCGTCAGCGAGCCGCTGTGGCGTCAGCTCATGCAGGACCGGCAGCCGTCCGAGGACGGCCGCACCCGAAAATTCGGCGATCACGAGGGGGTTGTCCGGATGCGCCTCGCCGACGAAGGCCACGCCTGCGATCGGAATGCGCCGGGCTCTGAGAGCTTCGATCGACAGCAGCGTGTGGTTGATCGTGCCGAGGCCCGTGCGAGCGACCAGCACGACCGGCAGGCCCCAGCGCGCAAAGACGTCGATGGTGAGGACGCTTCGCGTGAGCGGCACGAGCAGTCCGCCTGCGCCCTCGATCACGAGCGGACCGGCGACGTCCGGCGGATTGAGCGCGTCAGGGTCGATCGTCACCCCATCGAGCTCGGCGGCGAGGTGCGGCGAAGCCGGCGTCTTGAGGCGCCAGGCTTCAGGGATCACGCGCTCGGCCGGCAGCAGCGCGAGCCGCGCCACGGTCTCACTGTCGGTCTCCTCCTCAAGGCCGGACTGCACCGGCTTCCAATAGGAGGCGCCGAGCGCAGCCGTCAGGCCGGCGGCGAACACCGTCTTGCCGATGCCGGTGTCCGTGCCGGTGACGACCAGGCGGAGGCTCACGCCGCAGCCTCCATCAGCCCCTCGGCGATGGCGTCGAGCAGCGCCGACACTGCGCTTTCGTCGACATTCAGGGTGAGCGAGATCCTCAGCCGGGCCGTTCCTTCCGGCACCGTCGGCGGGCGGATGGCGCGGCAGTCGAAGCCCGCGGCCTGAAGCCGGGCGGCCGTCGCTGTCGCCCGCGCATTCTGCCCGAGGATCACAGGCTGGATCTGGGAGCCCGAAGCCGGCAGTCCGAGCCGCGCCAGGCGCTCGCCGGCGAAGCCCACCAGAGCATGGAGCCGGGCGCGCCGCTCCGGCTCGTCCGCCACGATCCGCAGCGCTTCGCGCACCGCCGCCGCCATCAGCGGCGACGGCGCGGTCGCGTAGACGAAGGGTTTCGCGCGATTGACCAGCGTGTCCACGATGGCGGCGGGCCCCGTCACCAGCGCGCCCGAGACCCCGAGCGCCTTGCCGCAGGTGTGGACCGCGATCAGCGCCTGCGACCCCTCGAGCGCCTCGCCGAGGCCGCGGCCCCCGGCGCCGAAGACGCCGGTGGCGTGGGCCTCGTCGAGGATCAGGAAGCCGTCATGGGTTTCGGCGAGGCCGAGCAGGTCGGCCGCCGGCGCGCGATCGCCATCCATGGAGTAGAGGCTTTCGGCGACGATGAAGGGCTGGCCGCGGCCGCCCCGGCCCCGCCAGGCCGCGATCGCGTCGGCGATCGCCTGGGCGTCGTTGTGCGGAGTGAACGCCACCTCGGCCTTGGCGTCCCTGAGGCCGTCATGCACGCTGGCGTGCACCAGCGCGTCACAGACGACGAGGTCGCCGCGCTGCGGCAGCGTCGAAACCAGCGCGACGTTCGCCGCGTAGCCGGCCCCGAGATAAAGCGCGCGCTCGGCGTGGAAGAAGCCGGGCGCTTCCGCCTCCAGCGCCTCGTGCTCGGGATGATTGCCGCGCAGCAAGCGCGAGCCTGCGGCGCCCACCGGAACGCCGCGGCCGAGCGCGTCCGAGATCGCCGCCTTGAGCCGGGGCGACTCCGCGAGCCCCAGATAGTCGTTCGAGGCGAAGTCCTTGCCCTGGCGCGGCGCGAGCCGCCGGCGGCGGCTCCTGCGTTCCAGGCCCTGAAGCGCGGCCTCGAAGCGCGCGAGGCGGCTCATGCGAGCGGGTCCAACTCCTCCGGCTCGATGCCCAGCCGCCGGAACAGTTTCGTGTCGTGATCCTCGCCCGGATTGTCTGCGGTGAGCAGCGTCTCGCCGCAGAATATCGAGTTCGCGCCGGCGAGGAAGCACAGCGCCTGGGTCTCGTCCGACATCTCGGTGCGGCCGGCCGAAAGCCGCACATGGCTCTCCGGCATCATGATGCGGGCGAGCGCGATGGTGCGGATGAAGTCGAGCGCGTCGATCGTCTCGGCGTTCTCGAGCTTGGTCCCGGGGATCGGGATCAGCATGTTGATCGGCACGCTCTCCGGCGCCTCATCCATGTTGGCGAGCGTGACCAGCATGTCGATGCGGTCGTCGACCGTCTCACCCATCCCAAGAATGCCGCCGGCGCAGACCTTCATGCCGGCGGAGCGGACGTTGTCGAGCGTCTCCAGCCGGTCCGCGAAGGTGCGGGTGGTGATGATCTCGGAGTAGTAGCGCTCGGATGTGTCAAGGTTGTGGTTGTAGTAGTCGAGCCCGGCCTCCTTAAGCTGCAGCGCCTGCTGGGGCGTCAGCATGCCGAGCGTCATGCAGGTCTCCATGCCGAGGCCTTTCACGCCCTCCACCATGGCGACCACCATGTCCATGTCGCGATCCTTCGGCGAACGCCACGCCGCGCCCATGCAGTAGCGGGTGGCGCCGCCCTCCTTGGCCTTCTGGGCCTCGGCGATCACCCGCTCGACCTCCATCAGCTTGGAGGCCTTGAGCTTCTCGCCGGGCATGCGGGCGGACTGGCTGCAGTAGCCGCAATCCTCCGGACAGCCGCCTGTCTTGATCGACAGCAGCTTCGACATCTGCACGCGGTTGGGATCGAAGTTGCGGCGGTGGACCGTCTGCGCCTCGAACATCAGGTCCGCGAACGGCAGATCGTAGATCCGCCGCGCCTCCTCGCGGGTCCAGAGGGTCCGGGCGGGCGTGCGTCCCGCCGCCTGAGCCAGATCGATAAGCGCCATCCGCCGCCCGCTTCAGAGGTTTCTGCAGGCGGCCATCGCTTACACAGATCGCGCTGCGCTGCAAACCCGCGGAAGGTCGAGCCTGTCCGCGTCAGCGGCGGAGCGGCTTACGGCAGCGGGATGAATTCGCCGCGATCGTCAGGCGGCAGATCGAACAGGCCCTGGCCCCAGGCGCCGCGCCGCCACTCCTCCTTGGCCGCCTCGATCCGGTCCCGGCTCGAAGACACGAAGTTCCACCAGATGTAGCGCTGCTCGCCGAGCGTCGCGCCGCCGAGCGCCATCAGCCGGGCGCCGGCCTCGCCCGCCGCGACCGTGATCCGGTCGCCGGGGCGGAACACCATCATCTGGCCGGCGCCGAACTCCTGGCCGGCGATCGACACCGAGCCCTCGACCACGTAGAGGCCGCGATCCTCGTGGTCGTCCGGCAGCGGGAAACGCGCGCCCGGCTCAAGCCCCACATCGGCATAGAAGGTCTCGGAGAACATGCTGGCCGGAGCGGCTTCGCCATAGGCCCGGCCGAGGATCAGCCGGACGCTGACGCCCTCGGCCTCGATCATCGGCAGCGCTTCCTTGGCGTGATGTTCGAAGCTCGGCGCGACCTCTTCGCGGTCTGCGGGCAGCGCCACCCAGGTCTGGATGCCATAGAGGCTATGCGGCGCCTTGCGGGTCTCGAGGCTGGTGCGCTCCGAATGGGTCACGCCGCGCCCGGCCACCATCCAGTTCACGGCGCCTGGCAGGATCGTCTGGTTGGAGCCCAGGCTGTCGCGGTGCTGGAACTCGCCCCGGTAGAGATAGGTGACGGTGGCGAGCCCGATATGCGGGTGCGGGCGCACGTCGACGCCCTTGCCGGTCAGGAATTCGGCCGGCCCGGCCTGATCGAAGAAGATGAAGGGGCCGACCATCTGACGCTTCGGCGCGGGGAGAGCCCGCCGCACCTCAAAGCCGCCGAGATCGTGCGCGCGGGGGATGATCAGCGTCTCGATCGAGTCGAGATGCGCGGCGTCCGGGCAACCGGGCTCGAGTGCGGGATTCCAGCTCATGGGCGTCTCCTAAGCCGGGGCACATTACGAGCCAAATCCGGCCGCGTCAGCGGCGCTGCGGCTCCAGCCGGACAAGCCGCCTCAGGAGCCAGTCGCGCAGCATCTCCTTCTCATAAGCAAGGCCGTCGCTCGAAGCCCGGGCCGAGAGGTTGGACAGGTAGTTCATGTCGGTCACGGTCTCCTCGCCTCGCGCGGTCGTGCGGCCGCGCTCGGTGACCGCATAGCGGAGCCTCACGCGCGGCGGGGTGGTGTCGCGGAGGATGCGGATGTCGTCGCCAGGCGGGGCGCGCCATGGCTCGAAGCGGCCCGCGGGCTGGACCTCCAGAAGTTCGATCGATGCGCTGCGGCCGGGCGGGAGCAGACGGCCGCCGATCCGCTCCAGATAGCGCGCAAGCTCTCGGAACATGCCGTCGCGCTCCTGTGCGCTGCGGAACGTCCAGCTCGAGACGCTCGTTGCGGGCGCGTAACGCACCGCGACCTCGGCCCGAACGCCGGACGCCATCTCGATCGCCAGAAGAATGGCGAGCCCGTACAACAGCCGGGACCGGTTCCCGCGGGACAGACGCCAGGCCGCCATCATCCTGATCTTGTTCAACGCCGCTCCTCCTGATCCTGGCCTAAACGGCGCCGTGTGACCTTGGCGCCACATGGCTTTCATCGACCGGCGACCCGTCCGCCACCTTCGCTCTCCCGCCATCGAGCCAGACGGGGCTCCGTCCGCCAAATCCCCGAGCACGAAGGCGCCGTTCTTCCTTTGAAATCGTACTCCGTCGATGCAGGTTTTCCAGCATCGAAATCCAGAACGGGCGCCGCTAAAATCAATCTGCCGCACGCAATAAGCGAATTCTAAAAGAATATATGCGGGCAGCCGGCGACGAATGCTGTGATATTTGAAATATTATAGATAAATATTGGAATTATTCCATTTCATAAAAGCGTCCGGCGCATTGCGAGCTGGGAGTATCGCGCGGTAGCGAGCAAAGAACTTAGTGCTTCCGCGGAGATCTCGTTCCATGTCCAGGCTGTCCTTCGCCCTCTCAGCGGCCGTGTCCTGCGCCGCGCTGGCGGCGGCCCAGCCTGCGGCGGCGCAGGACGCGACGCCGCTTCAGGAGATCACGGTTCAGGGCGCGGCTGGCGTCGGAAGCGACGGCGCGCCGGGCGTCGCCACCAATGACGGCTATGTGGCGAAGACCACCCGCACGGCGACCAAGACCGACACGCCGGTTCACGAGACGCCGGCGACCATCAACACGGTCACTCAGAAGCAGCTGGAGGAACGCCGCCCGCAGACGCTGGAGGAGGCGCTCGCCTATACGCCGGGCGTTCGCATGGGCGCCTACGGCTTCAACCCTCGCTTCGACAGCTTCTTCATCCGCGGCGTCGACGTCACCTATACGGGGATCTTCCGCGACGGCCTGCGCCAGTTCAGCAGCCCGAGCGGCCTGTTCCGTCTTGAGCCCTATGGGCTGGAATCGATCTCGATCCTGAAGGGCGGCGCCTCGGCGATCTACGGCGCGAGCGCGTCGGTCGGCATCGTCGACGTCGTCTCCAAGCGGCCGACCGACTACAAATTCGGCGAGGTCGAGGTGCAGGGCGGCTCTTGGGACCGCAAGCAGGTGAACTTCGACATCGGCGGCCCCGTCAACGAGGAGGGCGCCGTGCTCTACCGCGTCACGGGCCTCGCCCGCGACGCGAACACGGAGATGCGCGGCGTCCCGGACGATCGGGTGTTCATCGCGCCGTCGGTCACCTTCAAGCCGAGCGACGACACCAAGCTGACGCTGCTGTCCGAGTACATGGACTCCAAGACCGGCGGCTCGATGTTCCGCACGAACACCTACATTCCGCTAACCGACAAGCATGGCAACCCGATCCCCGACCAGTACGGCAGCGCTGGGGCCGACAAGGGCCTCGAATACGATCCCCACTTCAACGGCTTCACGCAGAAGCAGGGGCGGATCGGCTACGAGTTCGAGCACGATTTCAGCGACGCCGTCTCGATCCACCAGAACGTCCGCTGGTCCGGCATCTCGACCAACGAGAAGTTCGGCGACTCAGCCAGGACCTATCGCGGCCAGGTCAAGGAGACGTTCGGCTCTTTCGCGGCCGATACCTATCTGAAGACCAGGCTGCGCACCGGCGCGGTGGACCACACGCTCCTGACCGGCGTCGACTTCGGCCGCCTGAAGTACGACTCGCGCATCGGCTACGCGTTCCCGGGCGAAGGCGAGAACGCCGTGACCGGCATGCCGGTCCTGCCGGAGCGCACCAAGCAGCGCCAGACCCTGTGGGGCGTCTACGCGCAGGACGAGATGAAGCTCGGCGGCTGGCGGCTGCTTCTCTCCGGCCGCCACGACTGGCTGGACAGCGACTATTTCAATCCGAACTACTACGACGCCGTTCGCAACGAGACCCGCCCGGCGACATTCAAGCAGAACAAGGGCGCCTGGACCGGTCGCGCGGGCCTGAGCTACGTCACCCCGTTCGGCCTCACGCCCTATGTGAGCTACGGCACCTCGTTCAACGCCAATTCCGGCACGGTGGTGAACGCCTTCGTGGCCAAGCCCACCAAGGGCGAGCAGGCCGAGGCCGGCGTGAAATACGCCGTGCCGGGCTACAACGCCTCGATCAACGCCTCGGTGTTCTGGCTGAAGCAGACGGACGGCATCGTTTACGCGGTCAACTCCACCGGCCAGAACGAGCAGAAGCAGCTCGACTTCCGCTCCCGCGGCTTCGAGATCGAGGGCGTCGCCTCGCTCGAGAACGGCGTCTCGATCCAGGCGTCCTACAGCTATGTGGACACCAAGATCCTGAAGCTTTCGGACGTCACGGAAGGAAACCAGGTCAACAGCGTGCCGCGGCACTCCTTCGCGATCTGGGGCAATTACGACTTCCAGACCGCCGCCCTGCGCGGCCTCGGCGTCGGCGCCGGCGTGCGCTACACCGGCTCGAGCTTCGGCGACGACCTGAACCGCCCGGTCATCAAGAACAGCCCGCGCGCCTTCGTCGACGCCAAGGTGAGCTATGATTTCGAGAACCTGAACCCGAAGCTCAAGGGCGTCAGCGCGCAGCTCAACGCGACGAACCTGCTCGACAAGGTCGAACAGGTCTGCAGCGGCGGCTATTGCTACTTCAACGAAGGCCGCAAGGTCATCGCGAGCCTGCGCTACCGGTGGTGAGCGCCGGAACGCTGGCCGCGGAGATGGACGGGCAGGACCTGCCGGCGCCCGCTGCGGTCGTCATCGGCGTCGGCGGGCTCTACGTCGCGCAGAGCGTCATCGGCGGCGTGTTCTTCACCGGCCTCCCCGCCGTGATGCGCGAGAGCGGCGCGTCGCTCAACGAGATCGCCTTCATCCTCATCACCGTCCTGCCCTGGTCGTTCAAGTTCCTATGGTCGCCGCTGGTCGAGCGTCTGCGCGCGCCGCATGGGCGTCCGAGGCGCTCGCGCGCCGTCGTCTCCGCGATCGGCGCATTTGGGGTGGGGGCGCTTGCGGCCTGCGCCTTCATCGGCCCGACCGCGCTCGCGCCGCTGGCGGTCGCCATGATGGTCGCCTCCTTCGCCTCCGCCACGGCGGACATCGCCACCGACGGTTACGCCGTGGAGAATCTCGCCGCGAAGAATCGCGGCTGGGGCAACGCCGCGCAGGTCGGCGGCGCTTATCTGGGCAACGCCGTCGGCGGCGGGGTCTTCCTGATCCTTGTCGACCATTTCGGCTGGACCCCCGCGACGCTCGTCATGGCGTTCGTGCTCGTCGCGCTCGCCGTCCCGTTCCTCACCGTCCGCGAGACCGCGCCGGCGCGGAGCGCCGACGCGCCGCCGCAATCCCTCAGGGCCGCGCTGAGACGTCCCGAGGTGCGCTATGGCCTGCTGCTGGTGGCGGTGTATGTCGTCGGCCAGAAATGGGCGGCGCTGCTCCTCGGGCCATTCCTGACCGACGCCGGCGTGAGCCTTTCGACGCTCGGCGTCGTCAACGGACTCGGAATCACGGCAAGCGGCCTGATCGGGGCGTTCAGCGGCGGCTATCTGCTGCGCCGCTTCGGCGCCTATCCGATCATGCAGGCGACGCTCGCGGCGCATGTGGTCGCCCTGCTGGGCTTCGCGGTCTGCGCCTATCTGGAAGCGCGGTCGCAAGGGGCGATCGCCGCGCTGATCGCGGCGCAGCTCGTCGGCGGGGCGACCTTCGCGCTCGGCGTCACGGCGCTCTATTCAGAATTGATGGGCCGGGTTTCGCTGGCGCAGGCGGGCGTCGACTTCACGCTGTTCCAGAGCGCGGACGCCATCGTCAGCGTCATCGGCTGGCAGATCACCGGCTCGTTCGGCGACAGACTCGGCTACGCTTTCTGCTTCGCGACGGCCGCGGCACTCGGGGTCGCCGCCCTCCTCACGCTGCCGTTCCTCTCGCGCCGCGGCTCAGCGCTCCCGCGGGAGGCCCACCAGGGCGCGTGAGAATTCCTGCGGGTCGAAGGGTTCGAGGTCGTCCACCCCCTCGCCGACGCCGATGAAGTGCACCGGCAGTTTGTACTTCTCGGCGACCGCCACCAGGATGCCGCCGCGCGCCGTGCCGTCGAGCTTGGTCATCACCAGTCCGGTGACGCCCGCAACCTTGCCGAAGGCGTCGACCTGCCCGAGCGCGTTCTGGCCGGTCGTGGCGTCGAGCACCAGCAGGCTGTCATGCGGCGCCGCCGGATCGAGCTTTCTCAGGACCCGGACGATCTTCTCGAGCTCCGCCATCAGCCCGGCCTTGTTCTGCAGCCGGCCGGCGGTGTCGATGATCAGCAGGTCGGCGTCCTCGGCCTTGGCCTTCTGCCAGGCCTCGTAGACCAGCGCGGCGGCGTCGGCGCCGGTCTCTTTGGAGACGAAGATCGCGTCCGCGCGCTTGGCCCAGACGGCGAGCTGCTCCACCGCGGCGGCCCGGAAGGTGTCGCCGGCCGCGAGCACGACCTTGAGCCCGGCGGTGCGGTAGCTCTCGGCGATCTTGCCGATGGTGGTGGTCTTGCCGGAGCCGTTGACGCCGACCACGAGGATCACGGCGGGGCGCGCGCTCTCCGGCGGATCGAGCGGCTTCGCCACCGGCTCCAGCACGCGCGCCACTTCCGCCGCCACGATGGCCCGGACGCTCTCGCCGTCGAGCGCCCGCGCGTGGCGGGCGCGGCCGACCGCCTCGGTGATGCGCTCGGCCGTCGCGACGCCGAGGTCGGAGCGGATCAGCAGGTCCTCGAGCTCGTCGAGCGTCGCGGCGTCGAGCTTCTCCTTGGTGAAGATGTCGGCGATGCCGCGGGTGAGCGAGGAAGAGGTCTTGGACAGCCCCTGGCGCAGCCGCGAGAACCAGCCTGAGGATTGGGAGGCGTCGGTCATGGCTCGATCTTCTCGGCGGAGAGAGACGGTCTCAGGGTCATGCGGCGATCAGCGCACGGCCGTCATGGCCGGAGACAAGCGCGTCAAGAAATGCGCCCCTTGCGGTCTCGGCCGGCAGCCGGACCGTGGAGAAATCCGCGGCGCGCGCGATGAGGCCGCCCTCGGCGAGCACGCGCAGCCGCGCCCCGACATGACGATCGAGATGGCGCGCCAGCCGCCCCGCGGCGGCGGACCGCAGGCGCGCCGCGCGCTCCTTCACCAAGGCGGACGGCAGCTGCGGCATGCGCGCCGCCGGGGTCCCCGGGCGGGCCGAATAGGGAAAGACATGCGCGTAGGCGACGTCGCAGGCGTCGAGGATCGAAAGCGAGTTTTCGAACATCGCGTCGGTCTCGGTCGGAAAGCCGGCGATCAGGTCGGCCCCGAAGGCGACGTCCGGCCGGACGCGGCGCAGCCGCTCGCAGAGCCGTTCGGCGTCCGCGCGGCCATGGCGGCGCTTCATGCGCTTCAGGATCATGTCGTCGCCAGACTGCAGCGAGAGGTGCAGGTGTGGCGCGAGGCGCTCCTCCTCAGCGAAAGCGCGGACGAGTTCGTCGTCGATCTCGACGGCGTCGAGCGAGGACAGGCGGAGCCTTCGAAGCTCCGGAACTTCTCGCAGGATACGCCTGACCAGCGCGCCCAAGCTTGGCCGGTCCGGCAGGTCCGCGCCCCAGGCGGTGACGTCGACGCCAGTCAGCACCGCCTCCTGCGCGCCGAGCGAGACCACGCGGCGGACCTCGGCGACGACGATCTCGGGCGGCGTGGAGCGGGAGGCGCCGCGGCCGAAAGGAATGACGCAGAAGGTGCAGCGGTGGTCGCAGCCGGTCTGGACCTGGACGAAGGCCCGCGGCCGCAGGATGTCGGCGTCGCGCGGCGGCGGCGAGACGTCGCGCGCTTCAAGCGCGTCCTCAACCTCCACGCGCGGAGCGTTCGGCCGGCGCGCCCAGGTCTCGGGCCGCGTGCGGGCCGCAAGGCCGACGACGCGCGAGACCTCCCGCATCGCCGCGAAGCGTTCCGGCTCGATCTGCGCGCCGCAGCCGGTGACGACGATCTCGGCCTCGGGCCGTTCCCGCGCCGCCCGCCGCACGGCCTGCCGCGCCTGGCGGCCTGCCTCCGCGGTGACGGCGCAGGCGTTCACGACCACCAGGTTTTCGGCGCCGCCCGCGCGCGCATGAGCGCGGATGGTCTCGCCATCCACGGCGTTGAGACGGCAGCCGAAGGTCAGGACGTCTACGGACATGCGGCGGGGTATGCCCGAGGCCGCGCCAAAACGCCATGCCCGGCGCTCGACAGGCGAGGCCGCGCCCCGTAAGCGGATGCTCTCCCTTCCAAGGTTTGCGCATGACATCGATCGGGTCCGAAGCCCCGAGCCCCGCGAGCGGCGTCCCGGTCTCGCCGATTGCGTTCCGGCACCGCAACTTCATTCTGTTCTGGCTCTGCCGCCTGTCCGGCACCTTCGCGATCCAGATCGTGTCGGTCGCTGTCGGCTGGCAGGTCTATGACCTGACGCGGGACCCGTTCGACCTCGGTCTCGTCGGCCTATTCCAGTTCATGCCGGCCTTCGCGCTGGTGCTGGTCACCGGGCCCGCCGCCGACCGGTTCCCGCGCCGCGTGATCATGGCGCTGTGCTGCGCCGCGGAGGCGGCCGGGGCGGCCGCGTTGGTCTGGCTCACGCTCGCCGGCGACGTCTCGACCACGCCGATCTTTGCAGTGCTGCTCGTGTTCGGCGTCGCGCGCGCCTTCTTCGGCGCGGCGAGCTCGGCCACGATTCCAAGCACGGTTCCGCGCGAGGCGCTGTCCAACGCCATCACCTGGGCTTCTTCGGCCTGGCAGTTCGCCTCGATCGTCGGCCCGGTTGCGGGTGGCCTGCTCTACGGCCTCGGACCGGAAGTCGCCTACGGCGCGGCGTTCGCGCTGCTGATCTTCGCGACCGGCGCGGCCCTGCTGCTGAAAGTCGTTCAGCGCCGCCGCGCCCTGGAGGCCGGCTGGACCGGCGTGGTCGCAGGCTTCGCCTACGTGTTTCGCGAAAAGATCGTGCTCGGCGCAATCACGCTCGACCTGTTCGCGGTGCTGCTCGGCGGCGCCGTCGGGCTGATGCCGGCCATTGCCCGCGACGTGCTCGACGTCGGCCCCATCGGCCTCGGCATGCTGCGCGCCGCCCCGGGGGTCGGGGCGATCGCGGTCGCGGTGATGCTGTCGCTCGTGCCGATCCGCGATCACGCCGGCCGCATCATGTTCGCCTGCGTCGCTCTGTTCGGCCTCGCCGGCGCGGTGTTCGGACTGTCGCACACGCTGTGGCTGTCGATCGCCGCCCTCGCCGTGATGGGCGGCGCCGACATGGTGAGCGTCACGATCCGCGAGACGCTGATGCAGCTCTGGACGCCGGACGAGGTGCGCGGCCGGGTCAACGCCGTGAACATGATGTTCGTCGGCGCCTCCAACGAACTCGGCGAGTTCCGCGCCGGCATGACGGCGGCCGTGATCGGCGTGATGCCGGCGATCGTCACCGGCGGGATCGGCGCGATGGTCGTGGCTGGATTGTGGGCCTACTGGTTTCCCGGCCTGCGCGAGGCCCGGTCGCTGGAGCGGCGGGAAGCGTAAGCTACGCCGCCTGCGGGAACATCTCAGCCGTCAGCCGGCCTTCGTGCTCGAACGTGGCCGGACCTGTCATCAGGATGTGGTCGTCGTCGCGCCACGCGATCCTGAGCGGCCCGCCCGGCAGCGTCACGGTCACGTCGCGCCCGGTCCGCCGCGTCCGGGCCGCGGACACGGCCGCCGCGCAGGCCGCGGTGCCGCAGGCGAGGGTGAGGCCGGCGCCGCGCTCCCAGACCTTAAGGGTCAGCGCATCGCGCGACGTGACCCGGGCGAGCGAGATGTTGGCGCGCTCCGGGAACATGGGATGGTTCTCGAGCATCGGCCCTGCGCGCGAAAGGTCGACCACGTCGAGATCATCGACCCAGAAGATCGCATGTGGGTTGCCGACATTTGCGACCGACGGCGAATGGATCAGCGGCGCGTCGATCGGGCCGAGCTGCAACTCGATCGCCCGTGTGTCGGCGAACTCTTCGGACAGCGGAATCTCGGCCCAGCCGAAACGCGGCGCGCCCATGTCGACCGTCACCCCGTCCTGCTCGACGCGGCAGCTGAGCAGGCCGGCGGCGGTCTCGAGCGCGAGCTCGCGGGCGCCGCCGTCAAGGGCGAGCAGCGCCGCGACGCAGCGCGTGCCGTTGCCGCAGGCGGAGACCTCGGAGCCATCGGCGTTGAGGATGCGCATGAAGGCCGCCGTGCCCGGCGTGCGCGGATCGTGCAGCGCCATGAGCTGGTCGAAGCGCGTCTCGGGGCGGCGGGCGAGCGCCCGCGCGTCCTCGGCCGAAACGCACGCCGCCGAGCCGCGCAGATCCACGACCAGGATCTCGTTGCCAAGCCCGTTCATCTTCACGTAGCGATGGTCGATCAGGGCGTTCATGGCGGGCCGCTCAAGGGTTGCGACCCACATATGCCCCTTCGCGGCGCGGGATGCGAGCGCCGGTCGCCCGTTAGCGCTCTGCGAGCTCGATCGGCGCGGCTGCGAACGCCTCGGTCGCCGAGATGGCGAAGATCTCGGCCCCCCAGCTCAGCGTCAGCGCGAGCAGCGCCAGCGCCCCGATCCGGGACGGCCAACAGAAGAATGCGCGGCCGAGGCCGGCGCGGATGGTGGATGTGGACGTCATGAGCTCCCTCCGCAGGTCGCAGCCCTGGACCGCGTGACGATGACCTTGGAGCTCCGCCGGATGAGGGCTTCGGCTTTGCGCCGAAGCGAGATGGCGGGGTCGAACCGTTCGCGTACATCCAGGCGATGACGGGCCGAGATATACTGCGGCCGCCGCCGTCGCGGCGAGCGGAAGCGCCGCCGCGCGACGCTCGGTCGCAACCGCGGGGCAGCCATGATTGACGCGGAGGCCGTGCTTCTGTAGGTCACAGCCTATCTGACGAGGTCAGAAGTCCAATCAAGCCGCCCGTCCCAGCGAGTTCGGGGGGTCAACGTCCGCCGACGCGTCGCGTCCGCGGGCGCGATTTGCGTTGGGCTCGGCCTCGGAACGGAAGGGACTGACGTCGCATGTTCGACGCGCTTACAGACCGCCTGAGCGGCATTCTTGACCGGCTCACCCGTCGCGGCGCCCTCACCGAGGCCGACGTCGCGGAGGCGATGCGCGAGGTCCGCCGCGCGCTGCTCGAGGCGGACGTCGCGCTCGAGGTCGCCCGCTCGTTCATCGACCGGGTCAAGGAGCGCGCGGTCGGCGTCGACGTCGTCAAGTCGGTCACGCCCGGCCAGATGGTCGTCAAGATCGTCCATGACGAGCTCGTGGCGATGCTGGGCGCGGACGCGCAGACGATCAGCCTGGCGGCCGCAGCCCCGGTGCCGATCCTGATGGTCGGCCTGCAGGGCTCGGGCAAGACCACCTCGACCGCCAAGATCGCCTACCGGTTCACGAACCGCGACCGGCGCAAGGTCCTGATGGCCTCGCTCGACACGCGCCGTCCGGCCGCGATGGAGCAGCTCGCCACGCTCGGGACCCAGACCGGCGTCGCCACGCTGCCGATCGTGGCGGGGCAGTCGGCCGTGCAGATCGCGCGCCGCGCCATGGAGGCCGGCCGGCTCGGCGGCTACGACGTCGTGCTGCTCGACACCGCCGGACGCACCACGCTGGACGAGGCCCTGATGGCCGAGGCCGCGGAGGTCAAGCGCGCCGTCAACCCGCACGAGGTGCTGCTGGTCGCCGACGCGCTGACCGGCCAGGACGCAGTCGTCACCGCGCGCGCCTTCGACGAGGCGCTCGGCGTCACCGGCATCGTGCTCACCCGTCTGGACGGCGACGGGCGCGGGGGCGCCGCTCTTTCGATGCGCGCCGTCACCGGCAAGCCGATCAAGCTCGTCGGCGTCGGCGAGAAGTTCGACGCGCTCGACGAGTTCGACCCGCAGCGCATCGCCAACCGCATCCTCGGCATGGGCGACGTGGTCGCGCTGGTCGAGAAAGCGGCGGCCTCGATCGACGCCGAGCAGGCCCAGAAGGCCGCCGAGCGCATGCGCAAGGGTCAGTTCGATCTGAACGACCTGAAGGAGCAGCTCGGCCAGATGCAGAAGCTCGGCGGCATGTCGGGCGTGATGTCGCTGATGCCGGGCGTCGCGAACCTCAAGAAGCAGCTCGCCGGCGCCAATCTCGACGAGGGCATGTTCAAGCGCCAGGCGGCGATCATCGAGTCGATGACCAAGGCCGAGCGGCGCAATCCGGACATCCTCAAAGCCTCCCGCAAGAAGCGCATCGCGGCCGGTTCCGGCACCAAGGTCGAGGACGTCAACAAGCTGCTCAAGATGCACCGCCAGATGGCGGACATGATGAAGCTGATGGGCAAGGGCGCGAAGTCCGGCCGCGGTCCGCTGGCCGGGCTCGGCGCGGCGCTCGGCTTCGGCGGCGGGGCTGCGCCGCAGATCCCGCCGGAGGCGCTCGAGGACCTGAAGAAAGGAAAGATGCCGCAAGGCCTGCCGCCCGGTTTTCCCGGCGGCCCCGGCGGCGGGCTGCCGCCCGGCTTCCCGGGGATGGGCGGCGGACTGCCGAAGCTGCCCGGCCTCGGCGGCTTCCCCGGCCTGGGGAAGAAGAAGTGAGTTTCGAGGCGTCGTCCCGGACGGCGCGGGCGTGCGCCCTCCGGATGACCATCGATTAAGACGCAGATCCTGAGAACGATCCGGGTTCTATGCGGCTGCGCCGCTTCGACCAGGATGACGAATTGAAGAAGGAAGCAGAGAAATGTCCCTGAAAATCCGTCTGGCGCGCGGCGGCGCCAAGAAGCGTCCGTTCTACCGCATCGTGATCGCGGACTCGCGCTATCCGCGCGACGGCCGCTTCATCGAGCGCATCGGCTCGTTCGATCCGCTGCTCGCCAAGGACCACGCTGACCGCGTCAAGCTCGACCTCGACAAGGCCAAAGAGTGGCTCGCCAAGGGCGCGACCCCGACCGACCGCGTGCACCGCTTCCTTGACGCCGCCGGCCTGATGAAGCGCGAGGCGCGCAACAATCCGAAGAAGGGCGAGCCCGGCAAGAAGGCCCAGGAGCGCGCCGAAGCCGCCAAGGCGGCGGCGGGCGGCGGCGACGAAGCCGCGGCCTGATCAGGAACTGACGTCATCCCGGCCGAGGCGAAGCCGAAAGCCGGGATCGTCGCCTGGCCGCGCGTCCGTCATGGTCCGGATTGATCGGACCGTCATCTCGGACCTGCGGCTGACGGTCGAGATGGGTCCTCCGGTCAAGCCGGAGGACGACGCTTTCAACGCGGCCGCTTTCTGGCGTGACATCCATGTCCTCCCGCCTCGTCCAGATCGGCGTCTTCGGCGCGCCCCACGGGGTGCGGGGGGAACTGCGCGTCAAATCGTTCACGGCTGATCCGCAGGCGCTCGCCGGCTACCGGCCGCTGACCGACGAGGTGGGCGGGCGCCGCTTCGAGGTGGCGGCGGCCCGGCTGCTGAAGGACGACATGCTGGTCGTCCGCCTGAAGGACGTGACGACCCGCGACGCGGCCGCCGCGCTGACGGGCGTCGGACTGTTCGTGCCGCGCGATGCGCTGCCGGCGGCCGATGACGAAGACGAGTTCTATTACGCCGACCTCGTTGGCCTGCGCGCCGAGACGACGGACGGCGCCCGGCTCGGAGAGGTGATCGCGGTCACCAATTTCGGGGCCGACGACCTTCTGGAAATCCGCCTCGGCCGCAGCCGGCGCACGGTCTATCTGCCCTTCACAAAGGCGGTCGTGCCGCTGGTCGACATGGCCGGCGGGCGCGTCGTGGTCGATCCGCCCGAAGGCGCGCTCGACGAGCCGAAGCCGGAGGGGCGCTAGCGCCTCAGATCTCTTTCTCGAAAATCCGCCAGACCTTGGTCTTCTGGGCCGGCATGCTGCGGACGAGGTTGAGGATCGACCGGTTGTCCTCGAGCATCCAGCTGACTTCGAGCCGCTCCGCTCCCGCCTTTCTGGCCTTCTCCACGGCGTCGGCGAGCAGCGCTGCGGCCGCCATGGCGCCGACCCGCGTGCCGCGCCAGGCCCGGCGGACGCCGATGATCGGCACGCGGACGCGTGAGACGCCCGAAACCTTGAGCCGCCAGATCAGCTTCGCCCAGCCGAACGGCATGAGCCTGCCGCCGAGGTCGCGGATCGCCTCGTTGAGGTCGGGGGCCATGCACAGCACGCCGATCGGCTCGCCGCGCCAGTCCGCCAGCATCGTCCAATCCGGCGGCACGATCTGCTGCGCGAGTTCGGCCAGGAACTTCGCCTCGTCGTACGAGACCGGGGCTGAGCCCCAGTTCACCGACCAGGCGTCGTTGTAGACCTCGTTCAGCTCACGTGCGGCGTTCGGCCCCTGGGCGCGGCGGAGAGTCAGGTCAGCGGCGCCGTGCCACTTCGCCTTGATCGCCGCCACCCTGCTCGGAAGCCGGCTCTCCGCGAGCGAACCTTCATAGCCGACGATGTCCTTGATCGGCTGGAAGCCAAGGCGGGCGAGCTGCCGGGCGTAATAGGGCGGCGCATAGTTGGTGTGTGTGGTGGAGGGCGTCTCGTAGCCTTCGACCAGAAGCCCGCACTCGTGGTTCACCGAGGCGCTGAATGGCCCGGTGACGCGCGTCAGCCCATGGGAGCGCAGGAAATCGGCCGCGGTGGCGAACAGCGCGTCCCACACCGCGTCGTCGTCGATCGCCTCCAGGAAGCCGAAATGGCCGGTGGCGTCGTGGTATTTGGCGAGGTGGGCGTTGTGCTTGACGGCGTAGATGCGGCCGACCGGCTCGCCGCTGCGGAACGCCACCCAGGCCTGGCCCTCATTCTCGCGCGCGAACGGCGTCGCTCGCGGGGTCAGGACGTCATAGGTCTCCTTGAGCAGCGGCGGCGCATAATTCGGCTCGGCGCCCTGCGCCTTCAGCGCGGCCCGCCAGAACGCCTTGACGTCCGCCCTCACGGCGACGGGCCGGATCTCGACCGCGCCACCTGTGGCTATGGTCACGGGGGCCAACCGGGTCAGCTCGGCCGGGTCGCTTTGGCCAGGGCAGCGGCCATCTTGATGCCGAACCCCGCCTTCGCCAGTTTCGCGTGCTCGTCGGCGGTGATCGCGACCGCCTCGTCGATCTGCTCCGGCGTGTGCTCGCTGGTGATGAAAAAGCGCAAACGTGCGGACCGCTCCGGCACCGCGGGATGGATGATCGGAAGCGCGTTCACGCCGCGCTCCAGCAGCCGGTTCGACAGATGCACGGCGCGCAGCGAGTCGCCGACCATCACGGGCACGATCGCAAGCCCGGTGCTTGAGCCGACGTCGAGCCCGGCCTCCTTGGCCTTCTCGACGAAGCGCAGGCCGTTCGCCCGCAGCTGCGCCACGCGCTCGGGCTCCCGCTCCAGCAGGTCGAAGCAGGCGATCGCGGCGGCTGCGACCGCGGGCGGCATGCCAACCGAATAGACGAAGCCGGGCGCGGTGAACTTCAGATATTCGACGAGCGCCGCCGAGCCGGCGATGAAGCCGCCGCAGCCGGACAGCGTCTTCGACAGCGTGCCCATCCAGATGTCGACGTCGCGCGGATCGACGCCGCACTCTTCCGCCACGCCGTGGCCGGTCTTGCCCAGCACGCCGAGCGAATGCGCCTCGTCGACCATCAGCCAGAAGCCGTAGCGGTCGCGCAGCGAAACCAGCCGGGCGAGATCCGGGAAATCGCCGTCCATGCTGTAAAGGCCTTCGACCGCGACCAGCACGCGCTCATGCGCATGGGACTGCTGAGCGAGGATCTCCTCCAGCGCATCGATGTCGTTATGCGGGAACAGCCTGCGCGTGGCGCCCGACAGAGTGGCGCCGACCACGATCGAGTTGTGGGCGAGCGAGTCGTAGACGATCAGGTCCTTCGGCCGCATCAGATGGCCGATTGCGGCGACATTGGTGGCGTGGCCGCTGACGAACGCGACCGCAGCTTCGACTTCATAGAAGTCCGCGATGCGGCGCTCGAGTTCGCGGTGGATCGGCCGCTCGCCCGCGACGAGGCGGCTCGCCGAGACCGAGACGCCGTAATGGTCGATCGCAGCTTTCGCGGCCGCCGCGACCTCCGGATGGCCGTTCAGCCCGAGATAGTTGTACGAGGCGAAGTTGATGTCGGTGCGGCCGTCGATGTGCGTGGTCGCGCCCGCCACGCCGTCATGCAGACGGAAGAACGGGTTCGTCACGCCGAGCAGATCTGTGACCGCCTGCTGGGTCTTGATGTCCTTCAGTTCCTGAAGGTCAGCGAACCGGTCGTTGCGCTTGCGGGCCGGCCGTGCGGCCTGGGCGGCTTCGCCGCGCGCCTCCGGCTTCGGCGTGGTGCGCAGGGCGCCCAGGATGCCGTCCTTCGCCGAGCGCGACAGCGCGCCGATGCCGCGCCGCCCGGTCATCGTGTGACGTGTCCGAGCGTGGCGCGGCGCGCCTCGACCGCTTCACTGAACTCGGCGAGTTCGGCGTGCGCCACGTCATCGCCGATGTGGCGGTTGACGAGATCGGCGTTGACCGAGCCCGACTCCGCGCCGGCGTCCGGCTCGTGGATGCGGCTGACGATCGACTGGGCGATCGTGGTCAGGGTCGTGGAGTCGCCGATCGCCACCAACGGCAGCTCGATGTCGAAGCGGCGTTCGACGCTCATCCGCAGCTCAAGGCCCATCAGCGAATCCATGCCGAGTTCGGCGAGCGGCCGCTGCGGAGAAATCTCCTTCGACGGCAGCTTCAGGATACGCCCGACCTCGCCGGCGAGGATCTCGGCCACGATGTCGCGCGCTTCGCGGGCGTCCTTGCCGCGCACAAGCGCTGCGAGGTCAATGGTCTCCACGGAGTCCTGCGGCCCCATCTCGGCGCCGGCCACCACCTGCGCGAACATCGGCGACGCGAGGAATGCGAGGTCGCGGCGCGCCGCGCCCCAGTCGAGCGGCGCGATGGCGATCACCGCGGTCTCGAGCCTGAGATCGTCATGCGCGAGCACGCGGCCGAGGCCCTCGAGCGCCTCCGCTCCCGACAGCGTCTGGTAGCCGAGCCGCTTCTGGATCTTTTCCTTCACCTCGCCGGTGCGGGCCAGATAGCCCACGTCGCCGAGCGCGCCCCATGCGATGGCGAGGCCGGCGAGCCCCTCCCGCCGACGCACGCGCATCAGCGACTCGAGCCACATATTGGCCGCGACATAGTTCGACTGGCCCGGATTGCCGATCAGGGTCGTGGCCGAGGAATAGACCACGAACTGCTTCACCGGATCCTGGCGCGTCAGCCGGTCCAAGGCATGCGCGCCGTCGATCTTGGGCTTCAGCACCGCCTCGAACCGCGCCTCGTCGAGATTGGCGAGCAGCGCGTCGTCGAGCACCATGGCGACATGCCAGGCGCCGCCGATCGGGCCGAGATCGCGGCGGGTCTCGTCGAGCGCCTTCTCCAGCGCCGCCGCATCGGCCGCGTCGCAGGCGAACACCTTGACCTTGGCGCCGGCCGCCTCGATGCGGGCCACGCCGTCCCGGGCCGCCTGGGTCGAGGCGCCGGACCGGCCGATCAGTGCGATCTTTTCGGCGCCATTCGCGACCAGCCATTCGGCGGTCGCGAGCCCGAAGCCGCCGAGGCCGCCAATCAGCACGTGCGCGCCCTCAGCCGCTCGGAATGCCGGCGGCTTGGTCTCGCCGAGCTTGGACGGATCGAGCGGCCGGACCACGATCTTGCCGACATGGCCGGACTGCTGCATCAGCCGGAAGGCGTCGCGGATCTCGTTCGGCTCATAGGCCCGGTAGGGCAGGGGCGCGAACACGCCCTTGCCGAACAGCTTCATGCACTCGCCGAACAGGCGCTGCCCGAGATCGCCGCGGTGGATCAGCAACTGGTCGGCGTCGATGCCGAAATAGCTGATGTTGCGGCGGAACGGCCGGAGCCCGAGGCGGCTGTTGGCGTAATAGTCGCGCTTGCCGAGCTCGAGGAAGCGGCCGAACGGACGCAGCACGCTCAAGGAGCGCTCCATCGCCTCCCCGAACAGCGAGTTCAGCACCACGTCGACGCCTTCGCCGCCAGTGAGCTTCTTCACCTCGTCGACGAATTCCAGGCTGCGGCTCGACAGCACATGCGTCGCCCCGAGCGCGCGCAGCAGGTCGCGCTTCTCGTCGGAGCCCGCCGTCGCGATGACCTTCGCGCCCTTCCAGAGCGCGATCTGCAGAGCCGCGAGACCCACGCCGCCGGCGCCGCCATGGATCAGCACCCACTCGCCGCGCCGAAGCTGGGCGAGATGCTGAAGCGCGTAATAGGCCGTCAGGAAGCAGACGGGGATCGTCGCGCCTTCCTCGAAATTGATCGAGTCCGGCAGCGGGGCCACGGCGGTTTCAGACGTCACAACGCGGGAGGCGAAGGCGCCGGACGCGAACGCAACGACGCGATCGCCCACCCGGTAGCGCTTCACGCCTGGGCCCACGGCCGTGACGACGCCCGCGCATTCGATGCCGAGGCCGGGGCCGGCGAAGCCGTCCTCGAGCGCCTCTTCGGGCAGCAGCCCGAGCGCCCACATCACGTCGCGGAAATTGAGGCCCACGGCGGAGACGTCGATCGCGACCTCGCCCTGCGCCGGATCGAGCGCGGGAGCCGCAACCCAGGACAGATCGTCGAGGCCGCCGTCGCGGCCGGATTCGAGCGCCGCAACCCGTGGCGCCTCGACTTCGGACGCCGGCGTCGGGAATTCCGGAAGGCCGGGCCGCAGACGCGGCGCCAGCACGCCGTCCGCGGTGATGGCGAGTTCGACATCGTCCTTCGGGGCGGCGAGTTCCGCCGCCACGGCGCGCGCCGCCTCTTCCGGGTTCAGATCGGAAGACACGTCGAGCAGCCGGATGTCGACGCCCCGCAGCTCGTTCCGGACGACGCGCAGGAAGCCTGCCAGCGCCGCCTGTTCCGGACGATCCTCGCCAGCGCCGACGCCGCCGGCCAGCGAGCCGGGCGCGACCACCCACAGGCGGGCCGAGACGTCATGCACCGTGCGGGCGAGCGACAGCAGCCGGCCGGCCCGGTTCGCGGTCGCGGTCGAAAGCGCGCCTGCCGCTGAATCGAACACCGCGACCACGTCGGCGGACGCGCCGGTCGCGCCCTTCGCGGGAGCGCGCAGACCGAGCTCGGCCGCAGGCGCCCAGCCCTGCTCGCCATGAGCATGGCCGTTGGTCTTGCCGTTCGGCCGGCTGACGCCAGACGCGGGAGCCTGATGCACCGTGACGGGGCGTCCCAGACCTTCAATCGCGCGCGCGATCGCCAGCGACAGCCCTTCCGGCGCGCCGGCGGCCTCGGCCGTGAGGACCACAGGGGCGACATGCGCGGCGGGCTCGGAGTCCGCGATCGGACGCCGACGCTTGGCGGCGAGCACCAGCGAAGTCGGGGAACGGGCGCCCGAAACCGGCGCGATCGCCTGATCCGCGAGGCGGGCGTCGCCCAGATCAGCAGTCCAGTCGACCGAAGACCGCGCGCCACCGATCGGGAATTCAGGTGACGCCGAGCGTCCGAACCAGTCGGTCTGGACGCCGAACACGACGTCCAGGAACGGCGTGGGCGCGAGCGCCGCCAGCACAAGGCAGCCGCCATCCGCGATCCGGGCGCCAAGCCGGCGCATCGCGTCGGCCGCAGCGACGGCGGAGCCCCAGGCAAGCGAGCCCACCGCCAGGTCGAACCGGCCGACGTCGACGCCGTCCGAGGCGAGGTCGAACTGCTCGACCGCGACGTTCGGCTCGCCCGCAAAGGCGAAGCGCAGCCGCTCGGCGGCGGTCGCGTCGGGGTCCGTCACGAGGAGCGTCACGCGCGGATCGCCCGCGAGCGGCGCGAGCCGCCGCGTGAGCGCGCCGGAACCAGCGCCGATCTCCAGGATGCGGATCGGCCGCCCGGCAGGGCTCTGCGCGACCAGATCGGCCGCCATCTCGGCGACGGCGGCAGCGCCGGCGGCCACCAGCGGCGCGGCGCTGCCGGCATGCGCCAGCGTCGAAGCGCCATAGGGCGAAGCGAGCGGACCTTCCGTCAGCGCCTTCGGCAGCAGCACCGCGGCGCGGGTCGCGAGCACGCATTCAGCCCCGCGGTCCGGATAATCCGCGAGGATGGCGCGGATGATCTCCGCCGACGGCGGCAGCCCGGTCTTGGCGGCGAGCGTCCACACGTCGCCGTCGAGCGAGGCGTGGCCCTGATGTTCGAGCAGGCCAAGGAGGCTGTAGGCCAGCGGCGCCGAGGCGGCGGCGAGGCGGCCGCGCTTGATCAGATCGGCGACCGCGCCCTGCCGTTTCCGGCCGAGGATCGCCGACAGGCTCTCATGCGCGGCCGCGACCGCGAAGGCTTCCAGCAGCAGATCGTCTTCGGGGCGCTCGGCCTCTCCGGCCGCAGCCAGCCCGAGAGCCGCCGCGCGGGCGGCGAGCTCTTCGCCGGTCGGCGCAGGCGCGGAGGCGTGTTCCGACGCGCCGACGAGCGCCGGCGCGTAATGGTAGGACAGCCGCTCCAGCGGCGTCCGACGCGACAGCGTCACGGCGCGGAAGCGCGCATCCGCCAGCACCGCCACGATCTCGCCCTCAGGGCCGAGGATCGTGAAAGTGGCGTCGATCGAGCGCGGGCTGAGGCGCCGCACCACGATCTCCGCTCCTGCGATCGTCGCTCCCGGCCTGAGCAGCCGCAGAGAGCCGAACCGCATCGGCAGATAGGTGACATCCGGACGGTCGCCGTGGACGCCGAACAGCGTCAGCAGGGCGTGGAAGCACGAGTCGAAATCGGCAGGGTGCAGGCCGTAGCGTTCGTCGCGCTCGCCCTTGCGGTCTTCCACAGGGCGAAGGCGGACCGACAGCCGGTTCGGTCCGTAGCGCGTCACATGGTCGACGACCTGGAAGGCGGGGCCGAAGCCGAGGCCGTGGGCCTCCGCCCGCCCGTAGAGATCGGCGGCGCGGAAGATCTCGCCCTCATGCGCGGGCGTGGCCGGCGTCTCGGCGACGATCGTCGGCGGCGCGGAGACGCGGCCGATCGCATGCACGACCCAACCGTCGTCGCGCAGCCGCGGACGGCTGAGGATCTCGACCGTCCGGCTCTCGGGAGAGACGCGGGTGCGGACCTCCGACATGGCGTCGGGATCGAGCGTCAGCGCGTGCGGAATCTCGAAATCCGACAACTCGACGATGTCGGCCTTCAGCCAGCCTCGGCCGGCCGCGAGCGCCATCTCGGCGAGCGCCGCGCCGGGGACGATGACCCGGCCGGACACCTTGTGGTCCGCGAGCAGCGGCGCGACGGCCGGATCGAGATGCGAGGTCCACTCGTCCGAATCCGCGCGCAGACGCGAACCGATCAGCGGATGCGGGTCGAAGCCGCGATAGAAGGACTGCGCCTCCGCGGTCGCGCCGACGGCGAAATCGGTGTTCTGCCACGGATAGGTCGGCAGGCGGACGGCCGAGCCGTCGAGCTTGCCGAAGGCGAGATCGCGCTCGACGCGGCCGCCCTTGGCGATGACCCGGGCGAGCGTGCGGCGGAGCGGATCGTGCTCGCCAGCGCCGTGATCGTCGCAGGACAGCACGCCGCCCGTGACCTCGGCGGCGGCGAGGCAGTCGGAGAGATAGGTCTGCAGCACCGGCCGCGGCCCGATCTCCACGAACACCCGCGCGCCCTCCTCGACAGCGGCCGCGACTGCGTCGGCGAAGCGCACCGGGCGACGCACGTTCTCCCACCAGTAGTCGGCGCCGAGCTCGGCCCCGTCGATCACGCCGCCGGTGACGCTCGACACGAAGGTGCGCTGCGTCGCGCCCGGCTGCAGGCCCGCGAGGTCGGCGAGCAGCGGCTCCTTCACGGCGTCGATCAGGCCGGTGTGGAACGGATAGTCGATGTCGAGCACGCGAACCGGCACGCGCCGCGTGCGGGCGAAGCGGCTGAGCTCCTTGATCTCGCTCTCCGGGCCGGAGATCGTGATCGAGCGCTCGCTGTTGATGGCGGCGATCTCGACATTCGCGAAGCCGCCGTCGCGCAGCAGCGCAGTAACCTCTTCGGCCGGCAGCAGAACGGCCGCCATCGTCCCGTTCTTCCAGGCGATTTCCTGGTGAACGCTGCGCGAATGCACGACCGACACCGCCTGATCGAGCGTCAGCGCTCCGGAAGCGGCCGCAGCCGCGACCTCGCCGACCGAATGGCCCAGCACCATGTCGGGCGTCACGCCTTCGGCCGCGAGCGCAGCGGTCGTTGCGACCTGGACCGCGAACATCAGGGGCTGCGCGGTCTCGGCGCGGCGCAGCCGGTCCGGCAGGTCGTCGGCGAACAGCGCGTCGGCGATCGACCATTTGGCGAGCGCGCCGAAGCGGGCGTCGATCTCCGAGATCTTCTGCCGGAAGGCGGCGTTGCGGGCGTGCAGCTTGCGGCCCATGCCGGCCCACTGGGAGCCGTTGCCCGAAAATGCGAACGCGACCGGCGCGTCGCGGCCGACGGCGCCGTCGATCGCGGCGTCCTTCGCCTCGCCGCCCTCGGCGACCGCGGCGAGCGTCGCCGCCCAGGTCGAGGGATCGTCGCTCTCGAGCACCAGCCGCCGGGGCAGCAGGTCACGCGTCGCCGCGACGCTCTTGGCGATGTGGCGCGCGGCTGCAGGTTCGCGGCCCTCGAGCAGCTTGGCGTAGGTCCCGGCGAGCGCCGAGAGCGCTTCGCGGGTGCGGGCCGAGAGCGCCAGCACCGGGGTGTGGCCCTCCGCCTCGACGACGCGCGGCGCGGAGCGGCCGGAGCGGTCCTCGGGCGTCGGATCGCAGACGATGACATGCGCGTTGGTGCCGCCGAAGCCGAAGGAGTTCACGCCGGCGTAACGCGGCGCAGACCCACGCGGCAGCGGAACCGCGCTCGTCGCGACATGCAGCTTCAGCGCGTCGAACGGAATGTCCGGATTGAGTTCCGTGACATGCAGGCTCGCCGGGAGCAGATCGTGCTCGAGCGCGAGATCGGTCTTGAGCAGGCCGACGAGACCGGAGGCGGGCTCAAGATGGCCGACATTGGTCTTGACCGAGCCGATCGGCAGCGGGCCGACCGTGCGCCGCTTGACCGCGGCGCCGATGGCGTTTGCTTCGGCCGGATCGCCAACCCGCGTGCCCGTGCCGTGCGCCTCGATGAAGGCGATGCTGTCAGGATCGACGCCGGCGTCCTGGTAGACGCGCTCGAGCAGGCTGAGCTGCGCCTCGGAGGACGGCAGCGACATGCCGACGGTGCGGCCGTCCGAGTTCACGGCCGATGCGGCGATCATCAGGCGCATCGGCCGTTTGGCCGCGCGCGCGAGGTCGGCGCGCTCCAGAACGATCGCGACGCCGCCCTCGGAGCGGACATAGCCGTCGCCGCTCGCGTCGAACGCATGGCAGCGGCCACGCGGCGAGAGCATCGTCGCCTGGGCGAAGGTGATGAACGGGAAGGGGCTGGCAAGGATCGAGACGCCGACCACGATCGCGCGCTCGATGCGTCCGGCCTTCAGCGCTGCGACCGCTTCGTTCAGCGCCACCAGCGAGGATGAGCACGCGGTGTCGACGGTGAAGCTCGGCCCGTGCAGATCGTAAATGTACGAAATACGATTTGATACGATGGAGAGCGTATTGCCGGTCGCGAAATAGGCGTCCGCGGACGCCGGATCGAAGATGATGCGGTTTCCGTAGTCCAGCGAAGACGTGCCGACATAGACGCCGGTCTCGGAGCCTGCGATCGAGGAGGGCGGGATGCCGGCGTCCTCCAGCGCCTCCCAGACGAGTTGCAGCGACAGGCGCTGCTGCGGGTCCATCTGCTCGGCCTCGCGCGGCGAGATGCCGAAGGCGGCCGGATCAAAGCCCCAGATGTCGTCCAGAACCCCGGCCGCGAAAGTGTAGGTCTTGCCTGGCTCGCCCTTGCGCGGGTGCAGGTAGCGCGCGTGATTCCAGCGGTCCTCGCCGACCGAGGTGACGGCGCAACGCCCTTCGGACAGCAGCGACCAGAACGACTCAACGTCATTGGCGCCGGGCAGCCGGCACGAGCGGCCGACGATGGCGAGCGAAGGCGTCTTCTTCATGAGCGGCCACGCAGCCCCGCGTGGCGCGGCAGGCGCGGCTTTATGAAGAGACCACTCTCGGCCGGCGCGAAAACAGACATGAACCCGGGCTCCGGGGCACAGCCCGGCAGGCCGGGCAGGACGAGGGTCGTTGGGGGCTTCGGCCGTCTATCGGGGCTTTACGAAAATGTGTCAAGCGCGCCCCCGGAGGCTTTCGCCGATGCTCCGGGGCGTGGAATGATCGCCGCCGAGAGGTTTTTTAATACCCCACAAGGCGCCAATCGCGGTGAAGTCGTGTGAAGGAGCCGCCGGCTCTGGGCTGCTATTGGGCGGCTGTCCGAATCGCCACGACCGGCTTCACCGCCGCTTCGAGAGGCGCCGCGCGTTCGCCCGCACCGTGCGATGAACCGGGGCCAGCGCGGCCTCGCCCGCCGCGACCATCAGGCCGGCCGCCGCGACGGGTCCGACGGCGGTCGCCAGCCCGCCGAGGATCTGACCTGCGGCCACTGTGCCCTCGAAGGTGGCCGCGAGCTTCTCCGTGACCATGCGATAGTTCTCACGCGCGCCGCGCGAGGTTGGTCTGCCGCCTTCAGCGACCATGCTGCCGAGGCGGCTGGCGACCACGAAGCCCGCGAACGGCGCCATGGCCGCATAGCCGGTCGCAAGAGCCGCCTGCCGTCGCCAAAGCTCGAGAAGCTCAAAGGGGTCCATAAGTGTCCCGCTCGTCTGACGCCAGGCGATGATCGCTGCGTCGCAGCAATCTAACACCCGGCGGGCCACTTCCGTTCAGCGTCGTCGTCGCACGCCAGACCTGCGCGGCCGGAGCGGGTCCGCTTTGCGCCCCCGCGCGTTGACCGGAGCCGGCGGAAGCTGCCATAGGGCGCGCCCCGTCCGCACGCACGCGCGAAGCCCGATGATCGCCATCTTGGAACGCATCGGATCGAACCTGTTCCAGCGGCCTTACCTGCTGCTGTCGCTGACGTCGCTGTTCTGGGCCGGCAACCTTGTGCTTGGGCGGTTCGTCGCCGGGCACGTGCCGCCAGTGACGCTCGCCTTCGCGCGCTGGGCCGGCGCGTTCACTCTGCTCATCGGTTTCGCGCTGCCTCATCTGCGGCGCGACTGGCCCGCGATCCGCGGCAGTCTCGGCCGGCTGTCGCTGATGGCCCTCACCGGGATCGGCGCCTACAACACGCTCGCCTACTGGGGCCTGCAGAGCACCGAGGCCCTGAACGCGCTGCTGATCCAGTCGACCGGCCCGCTGCTGATCGGCGTCTGGACCGCGCTGCTGTTCCGCGACCTGATGAGCCGCGCCCAACTGCTCGGCGTTCTGGCCTCGCTTGTGGGCGTGGCGGTGATCGTCAGCCGGGGCGATCTGGCTTCGCTGGCGCGCATTCATCTCAACGCGGGCGACCTCGCCATCCTGATCGCCATGGTGATCTATGGGCTATATTCGGCGCTGCTGAGACTGAAGCCGCCGATGCACTGGCTGTCGTTCCTGACGGCCACGATCGGTCTCGGGGCTCTGTTCCTGGTCCCGCTTCTGGTCGCGGAACTCAGCTCCGGGCGCACCATCATGCTCGACGCCACCACCGCAGGCGCGATCGCCTATGTGGCGATCTTCCCCTCCACGCTGGCCTATCTGTTCTTCATCCGCGGCGTAGAGCTGATCGGCGCAAACCGCGCCGGGCCGTTCTTCCACCTGATGCCGCTGTTCGGCGCGATCATGGCGATCGCCTTCCTGGGCGAGCGCCCGCAGCCGTTCCACGCGGTCGGCTTCGCGCTGATCCTCGCCGGCGTCGCAATAGCGGCGCGACGCCGGACGTCGAAAATGGCGCAAGAGGTCTGACGCGGCGGTCGGGCCGGCCGCGGTTCAGACTTACGCGATGCCGTCGATCGTGCCGTCCGGCAGCAGCTTGATGTTCGCCGAGGCGGGGACTTTCGGAAGTCCCGGCATGGTCATGAGGTCGCCGCAGATGACCACCACGAAGCCCGCGCCCGCCGACAGGCGAACCTCGCGGATCGGCAGCGTGTGGCCGGTCGGCGCGCCAAAGGCGGTCGGGTCCGCGGAGAAGGAGTTCTGGGTCTTGGCGATGCAGACCGGGAACTTGCCGTAGCCGGCGTCCTCCCACTCCTTGAGCTGCTTCTTGATCGCCGCGGAGGCCTGCACCTTGTCGGCGCGGTAGATCTCCTTGGCGATGGTCTCGACCTTCTGCAGCAGCGGCATGTCGTCGGGGTAGAGCGGCTTGAAATCGGCCGTCTGCTCGCTTGCGACCCGGACGACCTCGCGCGCCAGCGCCTCGGCCCCCTTGCCGCCGTCCGCCCAATGCCGGCAGACCACGGCCTCGACGCCGAAGTCGCGCCGCACGGCGGTCTGGAGCGCCTCGATCTCCGCGTCCGTGTCGGCCACGAAGTGGTTGATCGCCACCACGACCGGCACGCCGAACTTCTTCACGTTCTCGATGTGCCGCCCGAGATTGGCGAGACCGGCCTTGAGCGCCTCGACATTCTCCGTCTTGAGGTCGTTCTTGGCCATGCCGCCATGCATCTTGAGCGCACGGACGGTCGCGACGATGACCACCACGTCCGGCGAGAGCCCGGAGAAGCGGCACTTGATGTCCATGAACTTCTCGGCGCCGAGATCCGCGCCGAAGCCGGCCTCCGTCACCGTCCAGTCCGCGAGCTTCATCGCCGTCGAGGTGGCGATCACCGAGTTGCAGCCATGGGCGATGTTGGCGAACGGGCCGCCATGGATGAACACCGGCGAGCCGTCGATCGACTGCACCATGTTCGGCCGCAGCGCGTCGCGCAGCAGCACGCCGAGCGAGCCCTGCGCGTCGACGTCCTTCGCGGTGATTGGCTTCCGGTCGGGCGTGTAGGCGACCACGATGCGGCTGATGCGCTCCTCGAGGTCGTGCAGGTCCTTCGCCAGGCAGAAGATCGCCATGATCTCGGACGCGACCGTGATGTCGAAGCCGGCCTCGCGGGTGTAGCCGTTGGTCGGCGCGCCCACGCCGGAGATGATCTGGCGCAGCGTGCGGTCATTCATGTCCAGCACGCGGCGAAACACGATCCGGCGCGGGTCGATGTTGAGCGGATTGCCCCAGTAGAGCGAGTTGTCGACCAGCGCGGCGAGCAGGTTGTTGGCGCTGGTGATGGCGTGGAAATCGCCGGTGAAGTGCAGGTTGATCTGCTCCATCGGCACGACCTGCGCCTTGCCGCCGCCGGCCGCGCCGCCCTTGACGCCGAACACCGGACCGAGCGACGGCTCGCGCAGGCACATGATGGCCTTCTCGCCGATCAGGTTCAGCGCGTCGCCCAGCCCCACCGTCGTGGTGGTCTTGCCTTCGCCGGCGGGCGTCGGGCTGATCGCCGTCACCAGCACGAGCTTGGCGTTTGGCTTCTCCGGAAGTTCGGCGATGAAACGGTCGTCGACCTTCGCGATGTGCTTGCCGTAATTGTGGAGCGCGTCCTCGGGAACGCCGACCTTGGCTGCGATCTCGACGATCGGCTTCAGTTCGGCCGCACGGGCGATCTCAATGTCGGTCGGCATTCAGCAACGGCTCCAGCGGAAGAAAAGTCGGCCCGACCACGCCGGGCGGGCCGCTGTTTTGGCCCGCCGTCGCGGGCGCCGCAAGCCGGTGGTTCGCTGCATCGCAATGCGCGCGACGAAGGTATGACCCGAGACAGCGCAAGATGCGCCAAGATGTTTCTCAGGAAGAAAAAAATTCTACTGGATCAGGCCCATCGCCCGGAGCGCCTGACTCGCCAAGGTCAGAAAGGCGGCGTCCAGAACCGCGAAGCCGAGCGCTAGGACAGGCAGCGTCGTTGCGCTGCTCCGCGTTTGTCGCCGGCTCCGGGTCGGCAGATTGGCGTCACGAGACTGATCGCTCATGCGGCTCTCCTCGCTTGGCTCCCGCCCGGAAGGTTCTGGGCAGAACCTGAAGCCTGCGCGCGCAATAGTTGACGAAAAATGACCGACGACTAAATGCGCCCGAGGGTGACGCTCATTGCGCCCGCGAGTCGGCAAGATTTCTGAAGACTGGCCGCCGAGAGGAAGCTTCAGCGGGAGGTACTGATCCGCCAATTCGCGGGTGATATAGATTTTTGGTTTAAATGCGAGTTTCGCTGACGGGATTTACGTAATCTCAATGTCGGGTCGGTAGCGTTCAATTGTTCCCCGCGAGCCGACGACATCCAGAGGACGCGCGACGGGGGGAACTGTCGTCATCTCCGCGGATCAGGAGTGTTTCGCATGAGCATCATCAAGCGTTTCGCCAAGGACCAGTCCGGCGCCACCGCGATCGAATACGGCCTGATCGCGGTCGGCATCGCGATCACCATCATCGCCGTCGTCAGAGGCGTCGGCGGCTCCCTGAACAGCGCCTTCACCAACGTCAACACCGGTCTGAAGTAAGCGCCGCAGCAGGCGATCATCTTCGTAGGTCACCTCGGCCGTCCGGAACGCTCCGGGCGGCCGAATTATTTTGCGAGCTACTCGGAGCGGCTGCCGCTCGACATGCCGTTGCGCTGGGTGATCTGCGTAGCGGTCGCCGAGAAGGCCTCGGCGTTGTCGCCGATCGACAGAACGGGCTCGCAGCGCGGGTTGCAGGCGAAGCTCTCGCGCTTCCCGCCCTTCTGAACCACCAACGTTCCGTCCGCCGGGCGGCCGACATTGACGATGGTCTCGCTGAGCACCGCCCCGCCGCCGTCGAGCAGCATGATGTTGGTCGAGCCGAAGCTCTTGCCGGTGACGACCAGGACGCCATTGCGCTGCGTGGTGGCGTCGGCGATCAGCGGATTGCCGATGATGACGGTGGCGGTTCCTTCGGGAGCGCGCATGATGCTGGCGCGGTCCACGGCCACGCTGAGCGTGTCCTGGGCCGCGAGGGCCGGCTGGCTAAGTACTCCTACGGACAAGGCGCCGAACAGGCCGCCAATGCGCAGCATAACCGCAAGAGAGGAGGTCATGAGGTCGTTCCCCAAAATTCGTGCGCCCATTGAAGCGAAATTGGGTGAACGAAACCCTAAGACCGTTCGCCTTCTTCGCCACGGACCCCATCTGCAGGCGCCTTCAAGGCCGCGCGGCGACCCGGGTCGCTTTCAACTATCATGACAAGTTCGGTTCAGCTTTGACTAAACCTTATGTATTTACCTCCCAAGTATATATCAATCTCAGCGATCTTCTAAACCATGCCTTAACCGTATTTCGTCGTGTTTTGAATCACATAATAATCGCTTTTCAGATTAACCCAATTGCAACTGCGGCGCGCTATTCCTTGAAGCGTTCCCGGCGCCCAGTGCATGGATGAACGGGACAGGAGCAGTCGCAACCTCCGGCAACCAGGGATTTCGGTTATGAGCATCATCAAGCGCTTCGCTAAGGACCAGTCCGGCGCCACCGCGATCGAGTACGGCCTGATCGCCGTCGGCATCGCCATCACGATCATCGCGGTCGTCCGCGGCGTCGGCGGCTCCCTGAACACCGCCTTCACCAACGTCAACAGCAACCTTCAGTAATCGCCGGCCGTCGGGGGTTCTGCTCGACGCTCCTCGGCCGGGACCGCGCCAGCGCGGTCCCGGTCCGTCGTCGAAGAGAACTCCCCGACCGGCGCGGGCCGCAAACCGCCCGACCCGTAAGCCTCATTCGTCCCTTGTTAGCGATTTCGCCGTATCAACGGCCTGGTTCCGCGCGGGGCGACGCCATGCTTGAAACATTCGTCGTCGTGGTTCTGCCGGCGCTCGTTGTGGTGGCGGCGGTCTCCGACCTGATGACCATGACGATCCCGAACGCGCTGGTTCTGGTGGTCATCGCCGCGTTTGCGGCGACCGCCCCGCTCGCCGGCCTCGACCTCGCGGCGATCGGCGGCCATATCGCCGCGGCCGCGCTCGTGCTTTTCCTCGGGCTGCTTCTGTTCATTCCGGGCTGGATCGGCGGCGGCGACGCGAAGCTCGCCGCGGCCCTGGCCCTGTGGCTCGGCTTCGACCCGCTGCTGACGTGGTTCGTGCTGTTCGCGCTGTTCGGCGGCGCGCTGACGCTCGCCACGCTTTACTATCGCTCGGCGCCGCTGCCGCGGCGGCTCAGCCGGGTCGAGTGGCTCGAGCGGCTGCATCATCCAAAGTCGGGCGTGCCCTATGGCGTCGCGCTCGCCGCCGGCACCCTTGTGCTCTGGCCCGATACGAGTTGGTTCGCCGGACTTGGCTGATCGGCGCCTCGACAGAGGTTTAGTGCGCCGCCGGCAAAGACTAATGAGCGCTCTATAATGGCGTCAATCGGCGACCTCCTGTTAACCATGAATTGACGTTTGGCTGTTTAGCTCGATCCAAGAAATCAGGCGCTCCGCCGGGAGCCTCGATGTTCGGGGGACGATCATGACAGCCGCACGTCTCGTGGTCCTCGCGATAGCGCTGATCGCCGCCGCGGGAGCCGCGATGCTGGCGGGCGGCTCAGGCAATGACGGGCCGACCCAGGCGCAGGCGCCAATGGAGACCGTCGACATCCTGGTCGCGGCCAGCGACATCGGAATGGGCGGAGCGGTCCGGGCCGAGGATGTGCGCTGGCAGGCCTGGCCGAAGGACGCCGCCAACGCCGCCTTCGTGCAGAAGTCCTCGTCCCCGAACGCCATTCAGGACACGGCCGGTTCCATCGCGCGGGCGCCGTTCGTCGCCGGCGAGCCGATCCGCCCCGACAAGCTGATCAAGGGCAGCGGCTCCGGCTACATGGCGGCGATCTTGCCCTCAGGCATGCGCGCCATCTCGATCGAGATCTCTCCGGAAACCGGCGCCGGCGGCTTCATCCTGCCGAATGACCGCGTCGACGTGATACTCACCCGCAAGCTCTCCGGGCCGAACGGCCGTGACGAGTCCTATTCAGAGACGCTGTGCCGGAACGTCCGGGTGCTGGCGATCGACCAGACCGTCGAGGACAAGGACGGCCAGAAGGTGGTGGTCGGCAAGACCGCCACGCTCGAGCTGACGCCGATGCAGACCGAGCAGCTCGCGCTCAGCCGGCAGCAGGGCGCGATCGCGCTTGCGCTGCGCTCGCTGGTCGACTCCGGCGAGCAGGTCGACGCCTCGGGCGAGCCGGCGGGCGACCGCGGCGGCAAGGTCACTGTGGTCCGCTACGGCGTGGCCAACGGCGGGGGCGGCCGCTGACCATGGACCTCAATCCTGCATCCGCCCCTCCCAGCCGCTCAGCCCTGCCCGAAGCGAAGAGCCTCGCGATGCCTACTGAGAACCGCATCCGCATGACCGGCCTCGTGACGCGCGCCCTGCGAGCCCTGCTCGTGGCGACCAGCACGCTGGCGCTCGCGACTCCGCACGCCGCCTTCGCGGCGGATCCGGCCTATCTCGATGGCGGCGGCTACGGCGCAGCGGGCGACAGCCGCATCGATCTCGGCATCGGCAAGTCCTACGTGGTCACGCTGCCGCGGGATGCGAAAGAGGTCTTCGTCGCCGATCCGACCGTCGCCAACGCCGTCGTGCGCTCCGCCCGCAAGGCCTATCTGATCGGCGCCGGCCCGGGCCAGACCGACGTCAAGTTCCTGGACAATGATGGGCGCGAGATCGCGTCCTACGAGGTCTCGGTGTCCCGCGACGTGGGCTCGATCCGGTCCTCGATCAGCCGCTCGATCGACGGCGCGAATATCCGCGTCGAGGGCGTCGGCGATGGGGTGGTGGTGACCGGGTCCGTCAAGTCGGCGCAGGAGGCGCAGACCGCGATCGACATCGCCGGCGGTTACATGGCCGATCCCAAGAAGGTCGTGAACGCGCTGCGCATCGAGAACCAGGACCAGGTCATGCTGAAGGTCAAGGTTGTCGAGATGCAGCGCGAGGTGCTGAAGCAACTCGGCATCGACTACGCGGCCAACGGCCTCGACATCTTCGGCGCGAAGGTCGTCGGCGCGACGCTGTTCCCGTTCAGCGCGACCGGGACCGTGCCGAGCAACCTGTTCAACCCGCTGCTGAATGGCGGAAAGGGCACGATCACCAATCCCGCCGTCGGCTTCTTCAATAAGAAGAACACCTTCGGCAGCCAGCTGCAGGCGCTGGAGCGCAACGGCGTGTCCCGGACGCTCGCGGAGCCGACCCTGACGGCGATCTCCGGCGAGAGCGCGAAATTCCTGGTGGGCGGCGAGTTTCCGATCATCACCGGCATCGACGCCGACACCCGGACCGCGACCGTCACCTTCAAGGAATTCGGCGTGGGGCTGAACTTCACGCCCGTCGTCCTCTCGGGCGGCAGGATCAGCCTCAAGGTGGCGACCGAAGTCAGCGAGATCGACAACAGCACCTCGGTGACGATGTCGGGCACCACGATCCCGGGCCTGAAAACCCGTCGCGCCGACTCCACGATGGAGATCCCGTCCGGCGGCTCGCTCGTGATGGCCGGACTCATCCAGCAACAGACCAAGCGCGCCGTGAACGGCCTGCCGGGACTGATGAAGCTGCCGGTGCTGGGCCAGCTGTTCCGCTCCAATGACTACCAGCGGAACGAGACCGAACTCGCGATCTTCGTCACGCCCTACATCGCCAAAGCGGCGGCGCCGCAGAAGCTCGCCAGCCCGGACGACGGCTTCGCGGAGCCGACGGATCAATCGAACATTCTGCTCGGGCGCCTGAACCGGCTCTACGGCATCCCCGGAGAGATCGACCCGAACACCGTGAGCCACCGCCACGGCGGCTTCATTCTCGACTGAGCTCGCTCCGAGCGGAGTATCCCAAGATGACCCTGCAGCGTCAGTCTCAGTTCAAGAAATCGCTCGCCGCCGGCGCGCTCCTCGCCTCAACCTTTGCGCTTGCGGGCTGCCACGGCGACCGCATCGTGGCCGACGCCTATCCGCAGACATATGAGCAGCGGCATCCGATCGTTCTCGCCGAGGGGGCGGCCCGGCTGGACCTCCCAGTCGGCGGCGGCCGGCGAGGGCTGACGGAGCGCCAGCGGGACGACATAAGGGCGTTCGCGGCGGACTGGCGCAAGAACGGGCGCGGGCCGGTCGGCATGCTGGTCCCGGCTGGCGGAGCGAGCGCAGGGGCGGCCGATTACGCCATTCCGGCGATCCGCACCACGCTTGCGGCGGCCGGCGTTCCCGCCACCGCGATCATCAGCCAGCGCTATCCGGCCGACGCTCCGGGCGTCGCCCCGGTGAAGCTCGGCTTCGTCAAGCTGAAGGCCGAAGTGCCGCATCCCTGCGGCCTGTGGCCCGAGGATCTCGGCCATGGCGCCGGCGATCTCTACGGCGAGACGCAGAACCGGGAGTACTGGAACTTCGGCTGCGCCACGCAACAGAATCTGGCCGCCCAAGTGGCTGATCCGGAAGATCTTGCGAGGCCGCGCACCGAGACCGCCATCTATGCGGCCCGCCGCCAGACGGTCATGGAGAAGTACAAGGCAGGTACCGACACGACGACCGACTACCGTCAGTCAGACGTCCAGGTCAGCACCATCGGCGGCGGAAACTAAGCGGGACGCATGATGATTAAGCACGTCCAAGAGCAAGTCGGCGGTTTCGGAAGCCAGGCGGAGGGGCCCGGCGCCGCGGCCGCCCAGGTGATCGCCCCGCTTCCCCGCGTCTCGATCCAGGCCTTCTGCGAGACCCCGGAGATCGCGCGGCTGATCGAGCAGTCGACCTCCGACCGCCGCATGGAGAAGGCGCACGTCAAGGTCCAGATGGGCGGCGGTCTCGCCGCCTCCGAGGCCTACAAGAACGCGCCGACGCCGAACGTCATCGTCGTCGAGGGCGACGCGCACCGTGAGCGTCTGCTGGAGACGCTCGATCGGCTTTCCGACGTCTGCGACAACGACACCAAGGTCGTCGTCATCGGACAGGTCAACGACGTCCTGCTCTACCGCGAACTGATGCGGCTCGGCGTCAGCGACTATCTGGTGCCGCCTTTCGGGGTGGTCGACCTGGTGCGTTCGCTTTCTGAGATCTTCCGCGCCCCGGGAGCCGATCCGGTGGGGCGGACCGTCGCCTTTGTGGGCGCCAAGGGCGGCGTCGGCGCTTCGACGATCGCCCACAATGTATCGTGGGCGATCGCCCGCCAGCTGAAGCTCGACTGCGTCGTCATCGACCTCGATCTCGCCTTCGGGACCGCCGGCCTGGATTTCAACCAGGATCCGCCGCAGGGCGTGGCCGAGGTGGTGTTCGCGCCCGACCGGCTCGACGCGGCGCTGGTCGACCGCCTGCTCTCGAAGTGCACCGAACAGTTGAGCCTGCTCGCCGCGCCCGCGACGCTCGATCGCGTCTATGACTTCCACGAGGACGTGTTCGACCCGCTGCTCGAGATCCTGCGGTCGAACGTCCCCTGCGCGGTGCTCGACATTCCGCATGTCTGGACCGCCTGGTCCAAGCGCGCGCTGATCGCAGCCGATGAAGTCGTGCTGGTGGCGAGCCCCGACCTCGCCAATCTCCGCAACGCGAAGAACATGATCGACCTGCTGCGGGCCGCGCGGCCGAACGACGCCGCGCCGCGTCTGGTGCTCAACCAGGTGAACGTGCCGAAGCGGGCCGAGATCAAGCCGGGCGACTTCGCAAAGGCTCTCGATCTGCAGCCTTCGGCGATCGTCGCCTTCGATCCGCAACTGTTCGGAACGGCCGCCAACAACGGTCAGATGATCGCCGAGACCTCGCCGTCCAACAAGGTCAACGAGGCCTTCCTGGATCTGGCGAAGAAGCTGACCGGCAAGAGCGAGGCGCGCCGCGTCAAGAAGACGATGCTCGACCCGATCATGGCGCGCATCAACTGGAAGAAGGCCGGCTGAGCCGGCCGCGAGCGGAGCGAACGATGTTCGGAAAGCGTGGGTCCACGGTCACGCCTCCCACGGGCGGCTTCGGCCGGACGTCGGGCAATGGCGAGTTCGGCGCGCCGCTGATCCCCGTCGCCCCGATCGCGCCGGCGCCGGCGGCGGCGCAGACGGAGACGCGGTCGACGACGCCGTCGCCTCCCACGCCCTCCGAGGCGAGGCGCACGGACGATTATTTCCAGACCAAGAGCCGGATCTTCGGCGCGCTGATCGAAGCGATCGACCTCGCCCAGCTCGCGCGCCTCGACACGGAGAGCGCGCGCGAGGAAATCCGCGACATCGTCAACGAGATCATCGCGATCCGAAACGTCGTGATGTCGATCGCCGAGCAGGAGGAGCTGCTCGAGGACATCTGCAACGACGTGCTCGGCTATGGGCCGCTCGAGCCGCTGCTGGCGCGCGACGACATCGCCGACATCATGGTGAACGGCGCCGAGCGGACCTACATCGAAGTCCAGGGCAAGGTGCAGAACACCCATGTCCGCTTCCGCGACAACGCCCAGCTGCTGAACATCTGCCAGCGCATCGTCAGCCAGGTTGGCCGGCGCGTCGATGAGAGCTCGCCGATCTGCGACGCGCGCCTCCCGGACGGCTCCCGCGTCAACGTCATTGTGGGACCGCTGGCGCTCGACGGCCCGACGCTCACGATCCGCAAATTCAAGAAGGACAAGCTGACGCTCGATCAGCTCGTCCGATTCGGCTCGATCAGCCCGGAAGGCGCGGAGATCCTCAAGATCATCGGCCGGGTCCGCTGCAACGTGCTGATCTCCGGCGGCACGGGCTCCGGCAAGACCACGCTGCTCAACTGCCTGACGCGCTACATCGACGAGGACGAGCGCATCATCACCTGCGAGGACGCAGCCGAGCTTCAACTGCAGCAGCCCCACGTCGTCCGCCTCGAGACCCGGCCGCCGAACCTCGAAGGCGAGGGCCAGGTCACGATGCGCGACCTCGTGAAGAACTGCCTGCGCATGCGCCCTGAGCGCATCATCGTCGGCGAGGTGCGCGGACCGGAATCCTTCGACCTGCTGCAGGCGATGAACACCGGCCATGACGGCTCGATGGGCACGCTGCACGCCAACTCGCCGCGCGAAGCGCTGTCGCGCCTCGAGAGCATGATCACGATGGGCGGCTATTCTCTGCCCTCGAGGACGATCCGCGAAATGATCACCACCTCGGTCGACGTGGTGATCCAGGCCTCGCGCCTGCGCGACGGCTCGCGCCGCATCACCCACGTCACGGAGGTGATGGGGATGGAGGGCGACGTCATCATCACCCAGGACATCCTCGTCTACGACATCCTCGGCGAGGACGCGAACAAGCGCCTGATCGGGCGCCACAGGTCGACCGGAATCGGCCGCCCGCGCTTCTGGGAGCGCGCCCGCTATTTCGGCGAGGAGAACAGGCTGGCGGCTGCGATCGACGCGATGGACGTCGACGCCGGCTCCCGCGTGGCATGAGGACGCCGAAGAAGGCTGCGCGATGATGATCTCCGCCAACCTCGCCTTCATCCTGCTCGCCGGCATCGCGGCCGCTGGCGCGGCTTACGCTCTGCTCTACCCCTACCTGACCGGGGCGGCCCGTCTGGAGAAGCGCCAGAAGATGGTCGGGCTCGACCGTCGGCGGAGCGTCTCGCCGGCGATCGTGGCCGACAGCCTGCGGCGCGGCCAGGTGGCGGACAGCCTGAAGGCGCTCGACGAGCGCCAGAAGCGGATCAACCGGCCGACCCTCGACATGCGCATCGCGCAGGCGGGGCTGACCTGGTCCAAGGAGAAATTCTACGTCATCAGCGCCGGGATCGGGGCGGCGCTCGCCTTCGGGGCGTTCATGGCGACCGGCGACTGGCGCATCGCTGCGGCCCTCGGCTTCGTCGGCGGGCTGGGCGCGCCGCGCTGGGTGCTCTCGTTCCTCAAGAAGCGGCGCATCAACCGCTTTCTCACTGAGCTCCCCAACGGCGTCGAGGTTATTCTGCGCGGCCTGAAGTCGGGCCTTCCGCTCGGCGACTGCATCCGCATCGTCGCCAACGAGGCTCAGGAGCCCGTGAAGTCGGAATTCCGCAAGATCGTCGAGGAGCAGACCGTCGGCATTCCACTCGCTGAGGCGGCGGGCAAGCTCTACGAGCGCATGCCGGTCTCGGAAGCGAACTTCTTCGGCATCGTGATCGCGATCCAGTCCAAGGCGGGCGGCAGCCTGTCGGACGCGCTCGGCAACCTCTCGAAGGTGCTGCGCGACCGCAAGAAGATGAAGCAGAAGATCCAGGCGCTCAGCATGGAGGCGAAGGCGTCGGCGTCGATCATCGGCGCGCTGCCGCTGATCACCATCGGCGCGATCTCCTACACCAGCCCGAGCTACATGGAGCTGATGTGGAGCACCGGAATCGGCCGCGCGATGCTGGTGCTGTCGGCGGCCTGGATGCTGACCGGCATCCTGGTCATGCGGAAGATGATCAACTTCGACTTCTGAGCCCGCCTCTGGCGGAAATGGCGCGGCGCGCAACGGGGACCGGCAGATGGTCGAGCAGATCTTCAGGACCATTAACGATCCGCACGCGATGGCCGCGCTTCTCGCCGGGATCGCGGCCATCGCGACGGTGCTGACCTTCGCGATGCCGTTGCTCGCCGGCAACCCGCTCGACAAGCGCATGAAGGCGGTGGCGACGGAGCGCTCCAAGATACGCGCGCGCGAGCGGGAACGGCTCGCCCGCGGCGAGCGCCGCGGCCTGAAGCGCGAGCCCAAGGCCTACATGCAGAACATCGTCAGCCAGTTCAATCTGACGAAACATCTGGGCACGGACGACGCCAAGGAACGGCTGCAGATGGCCGGCTACCGTGGACAGAGCGCGATGGTGGCCTTCCTATTCTTCCGGTTGGTGGCGCCGCTCGTCTTCCTCGCCTTCGCGCTGTTCTACCTCTTCGTCATCAACGATTTCGGCTTGTCGCCGCTGATCCGGGTCGGGGGCGCGGTGTTCGCGGCATATCTCGGCGTGAAAGCTCCGGAGCTGTTCCTCAAGAACCAGACCCAGAAGCGCCAGTCCTCGATCAAGAAGGCGTTCCCCGACGCGCTCGATCTGATGCTGATCTGCGTCGAGTCCGGCATGTCGATCGAGGCGGCGTTCCGCAAGGTCGCCGACGAGATCGGTTCCCAGTCGGTGCCGCTCGCCGAGGAGCTGACGCTCGCCATGGCCGAGATGGCCTACCTGCAGGACCGCCGGCTGGCTTACGAGAACCTCGGCCTGCGCACCGGCCTCGACAACGTCAAGGCGGTCGGAACGGCGCTGATCCAGGCCGACAAATACGGCACGCCGATTGGGCAGGCGCTGCGCGTCCTCGCCCAGGACAGCCGCGACACCCGCATGGCGGACGCCGAGAAGAAGGCGGCCGGGCTGCCGCCCAAGCTCACCGTGCCGATGATCGTGTTCTTCCTGCCCGTGATCTTCATCGTGATCCTCGGGCCGGCCTACATCCAGGTCATGGCGGTCAAGTAGAGGCGCCGGCTACTCGCGCGGCGGGAGTTCTTCGGCCGGTTCGATGTCCGGCTCCGCCGGCGCGGTCGGCTGATGCGGGAAGCCCTCGATCGAGCCGAGCGGCTTAGCGTCGCGCTTGATCTCGATCGGACTCGTCACCCAGGCGGTCATCAGCTCCGCGAGCGAGCGCAGGGCATGCATGTGAATGCGCTCATAGCCGTGGCTCGCGTCCACCCCGAAGGTCGCCAGCGCCGTGCGCACGTCGGCGCCGGCCTCGATCGCCGACGCGCTGTCTGAACGGTAGTAGCGGAACACGTCGCGCTGGTGCCGGATGTCGTTCTCGCGCGCGAGCCGGATCAGGTCGTGCGTCAGGTGGTAGTCGAACGGGCCGGTCTGGTCCGCCATCGCGATCGTGACGCCGAACTCGTCGCTGGCCTGGCCGGGAGCGGTCGTGCCGTTGTCGATCGTCACCATCGCGGCGACGTCGTGCGGCAGCACGGCGGAGGCGCCGACTCCGACCTCCTCGGCGATCGACAGCACCCACCAGGTGTCGACCGGCGGCTTCACATCGGACTCCACCACGGCCTTCAGCGTGGCGAGCAGGATCGCCACGCCGGCCTTGTCGTCGAGATGGCGCGAGACGATGAAGCCGTTGTCGAGGAACTCGGCCTGCGCGTCGATCGCCACCACGTCGCCCACGTGGAAGCCGAGACGCTGCAGATCGGCGACGTCGCGCACCAGCGCGTCGACCCGGATCTCCACATAAGGCCAGCCGGTCGGCTGCGTGTCGACCTCATCCGCAAAGGTGTGGCCGGAGGCCTTGAGCGGCAGGATCGAACCCCGATAGGCGCCCTGTTCGGTGAAGATCGTGCAGCGGGCGCCTTCGGCGAAGCGGGCCGACCAGTTGCCGATCGGCACGACCTCCAGCCGGCCGTTCGGCTTGAGCAGCTTCACCTGAGCGCCGAGCGTATCGAGATGCGCGATCAGCGCCCGGGATGGATCCTTGGCCTTGCCCTTGAGCTTCGCCCGGATGGCTCCGCGTCGCGTCACCTCGGGCTCGACGCCGAGCCGGACCAGTTCGTCCACCACGGCGTGCGTGATGCTGTCGGTGAAGCCGCTGGGGCTCGGGATCTTGAGCAGCCCGCGGAGCTGTTCGGCGAGATAATCGATGTCGACGTCAAGACGCGGCATGGGAGCTCGGGACCTGCTGGGTCTCATGCGGACCGAATCGGGAGGCGTCGTCTTACCACGGAGCGCGGCGGCGCTTGCAGGGCGGCGGACCTGGCGACTGCTCGACGCCCAGTCTAACGCCCCGGCGGTCCGAGATGTTCGGCGTCAGCCCAGATCAGCTCCGCCCGATGCGCCGAACGGCGGCCGGCATGGAGAGCGGGAACAGCAGGTCCACAAAGCGCTCCGCCGTCGGCTGCGGCTCATGGTTGGCGAGGCCCGGCCGCTCATTGGCTTCGATGAAGGCGTATTCGGGCTCCCGCGGCGAGCGCACGATGAAGTCGACGCCGACGACCGGGATGTCGATGGCGCGCGCCACCGTCACGGCCGCCTCCACCAGCCGGGCGTGAACCATGCCGGTGACGTCGTGGATGGTGCCGCCGGTGTGCAGATTGGCGGTCTTGCGGACAGTGATCGCCCTGCCGTCCGGCGCCACGTCGTCGAGCGCGAAGCCGGCGGCCTGAACCGCGCGTTCGGTCTCCTCGTCCATAGGGATCGAGCTTTCGCCGCCTGTCGCGGCGGCGCGGCGGCGGCTCTGGGCGGCGATCAGCTCGCGGATCGTGGTCCGGCCGTCGCCGATGACCTCCGCCGGCCTCCGGATCGCGGCCGCGACCAGCTTGAAGTCGATCACGATGAGCCGGAGGTCGTCGCCTTCCGCCTTGCTCTCCACGATCACGCGGTCGCAATAGGCGCGGGCGCGCTCGACCGCGCGCTCGACCTCCGCGATGGTCTCTAGGCCGACCGAGATGCCGCGCCCCTGCTCGCCACGCGCGGGCTTCACCACCACCGAACCGTGCCGGGCGAGGAACTCCGCGAGCTGCTCTCGATCGTTGGCCTCGATCTGCTCCGGCACGGCCACGCCGGCCCGCGCGACGGTGCGGCGCGTCACGGCCTTGTCGTCGCAGATCGACATGGCGACGCCGTTGGTGAGCTCGCTCAGCGACTCCCGGCAGAGGATCGAGCGGCCGCCATGGGTCAGCCGGAAGAAACCGCCTTCGGCGTCCACGACCTCGACTCCGATGCCGCGCCGTCGCGCCTCGTCGACGATGATCTTGGCGTAGGGGTTCAGGCCCTCGACGCCGGGGTCGCCGACGAACAGCCGCTCGTTGATGTAGTTCCGCCGCTTCACCGAGAACGTCATGATGCGGGAGAAGCCCAGCTTCTCGTAGAGCCCGATGGCCAGTTCGTTGTCGTGCATCACCGACAGGTCCATCGTGCCCCTGCCGCGCTTCTGGAAGAACTCCGCAAGCCGCCGAACGAGCGTCTCGCCGATCCCGGGATGGCGAGCCTGGGGGTCGACGGCGAGGCACCAGAGCGACGACCCGCCGTCCGGGTCCCCGAAGGCGGCCGCGTGGTCGACGCCCATCACGGTCCCGATGACTTCGTTCGAGCGGGCGTCGACGGCGATCAGGTGGACCAGCTCCTCGCGGTCCTGCGAGCGCTCGTAAAAATCCGGCGGAGCGCAGACCATCTGGCGGGCGGCGTAGATCCGGTTCACGGTTTCGACGTCGCGGGCGCTTTCGATCGGCCGCACCGTGAAGGCGCGCTGGCCGCGCTTCGACGGCCGGTAGAGGGACAGGTCCAGCCGGAACATGTGGGACGGATCCAGGAACAGCTCGAGCGGCGCCTGGGCGAGCAGCACGTGCGGATCGTCGACATAGACCGCGATGTCGCGCCGGTCCGGGCCTTCCTCGCGCAGTTCCTCGGCCAACGCCGCGGGGTCCCCGAAGGTCTGCGCGAACAGCAGGCGGCCCCAGCCGCAGTCGACGATCGCATTGGCCTGGGGGCTCGCGGGCGGCGCGATCCGCTCGCCTGCTGCCGGCTGGCTGTTCGCGGCCGATAGCGTCATGAGCATGAGTCCTCGTTCCTCGATCTTGCGGATCGGCGCAGTCAGACGCCGTGCGTCTGCAGCCAGACCTCGAGCAGGGCGCACTGCCAGAGCTCGGAGCCCTTCAGCGGCGTGATGTGGGCCGTCGGATCGGCGAACAGCGTGTCGAGATATTCCGGGCGGAACAGGCCGCGCGACCGGGCGGCCTCGCTGCCGAGCGCGTCGCGGACCATCTCGAGCGTCTTGCCTTCGAGATATTTCAGGCCCGGAACCGGGAAATAGCCCTTCGGCCGGTCCACCACCTCTTTCGGCACGACATGCCGCGCGAGGTCCTTGAGCACGCCCTTGCCGCCGTCAGCGAGCTTGTGCTCGCCCGGGATGCGGGCGGCGAGCTCGACGAGTTCATGATCGAGAAACGGCACCCGCGCCTCAAGCGAGTGCGCCATCGTCATGTTGTCGACCCGCTTCACCGGGTCGTCGACCAGCATCACGGTGCTGTCGAGCCGCAGCGCCTTGTCGACGGCGTCGGGCGCGCCCGGCATGTCGAAATGTTCTTCCACGAAGGCGCGGGCATGGTCGGCGCCGGCGTATTCCTCGGTGACGTGCGCGAGGAAGCGTGCGTGATCGCGGTCGAAGAACGCCTTGGCGTAGGCGGCGGCCGGGTCGTTCGCCGCGGCGACCTTCGGATACCAGTGGTAGCCGGCGAAGATCTCGTCCGCGCCCTGGCCGCTCTGCACGACGGTGACGTGCTTCCGGACCTCCTCGGAGAGCAGGTAGAAGGCCACGCAGTCGTGGCTCACCATCGGCTCCGACATCGCCTCGATCGCGCCGGGCAGCGCGTCCAGCATCCGGCTCTCCTCGATGGAGATCTTGTGATGCGTCGTGCTGAAGCGCTCGGCGATCAGGTCGGAATATTTGAACTCGTCGCCTTCCTCTCCGCCGCGCGCCTCGAAGCCGATCGAGAAGGTCTCGATATGGTTGTGGCCGAGCTCCGCCAGCAAGGCGACCACGAGGCTGGAATCGACCCCACCTGAGAGCAGCACGCCGACCGGCACGTCAGCCACCATGCGGCGGGCGACCGCGGTTCTGAGCGAGCCGTGGATCTCCTCGCGCCACTCGTCGAAGGAGCGGGCGACGTCGGCGGCGGACCGCGCGTAGAAGACGGTCCAGTAGACCTCTTCCTTGGTGCGGCCGTCGGGCTCGTAGATGCGCAGGGTCGCGGGCGGCAGCTTGCGCACGCCGGCCAGAATGGTGCGGGGCGCCGGGACGACCGAATGGAAGGTCATGTAGGCGTTGAGCCCTACCGGATCGATCGAGGTGTCGACGCCGCCCGCCCTCAGCAGCGCCGGCAGCGAGGATGCGAAGCGCAGCCGTCCCGCGCCTTCGGAGAGATAGAGCGGCTTGATGCCGAGCCGGTCGCGCATCAGGATCACGCGACCGGTGTCGCGCTCGTGGATCGCGATTGCGAACATGCCGAAGAGCTTCTTCGGCAGCTCGGTTCCCCAGGCGCGCCAGCCTTTGCTGATCACCTCGGTGTCGCCGTCGGAGAAGAACGCGTAGCCCTTGGCCTCGAGCTCGGCCCTGAGCTCCTTGTGATTGTAGATGCAGCCGTTGAACACGATGGTGAGCCCGAGAGCGGGGTCCACCATCGGTTGCTCGGCCTTCTCGCTGAGATCTATGATCTTCAGCCGGCGATGCCCGAAAGCGACCCGGCCGCGGGCCACCACGCCGTCGCCGTCCGGCCCGCGCGCCGTCATGCAGCCGGTCATGGCCGTGACGGCCTCGACCGACGCCGGCTGGCCGAGGAAGGTCACCTCACCGCAGATTCCGCACATTTCCCGCCGCGTTCCTCTTCCTTGAGTGCACTGCACCTAAGGCGGAAGTCGCGAAAAGCGAGTCTGCGCAGTTCCCTCGGCAGGCCCAAAAGCTGGGCGCGCGCTCAGCCCCCGGGACGAGACGGCGCGAGCGGGTCCCGATAGGCTGGCTGCCGAAACGCCCTCGGCCACAGCTGTTCCTCGGAGCAGTTGCGCTGGACAAACAGCCGGGCGTCGTCCCAGCTCATCTGCCCCGGTCGCTGCCGCGCTTTGGGCGCAGCGTAGTAGGCGAGCAGGCCCCTGGCCTGGGCGCACTTCGCCCTAAGCGGCCCCAACGCGGCTTGCTCGCGCGCGATAGCCTCGGCGCGCGCGAGCCGCGCGTAATACGCGTACGCGCTCAGCCCGACATAGCCGATGACCGTCAGGCAGGTGACGGCGAGGAGCGTCTTGAGGAAGCGGTTCAATTCCGGGGCCGCGGGTGACGGAGCCGGCATCCTGCTTGAGAAGGCCTATGTGGCTCAAGCCTTCGTGGTCGTGAGGACGATCTTGCCCATATGCGAGCTCTCCTCCATCAGGCGGTGTGCATCGGCGGCCTTCTCGAGCGGGAAGGTGGCGTGCACGATCGGCTTCGCCTTGCCGGCCGCGACCAGCGGCAACGCCTCGCGCTTCAGCGCCTCGGCGATCTTCGCCTTCTGCGCGGTCGGCCGGGCGCGCAGGGTGGAGCCGGTGACGGTCAGGCGCTTCAGCATGATTGGCGTCAGATCGATCTGAACCTTCGGGCCCTGCATGAAGGCGATCTGCACCAGCACCCCGTCGGGCGCGAGCGACTTGATGTTCTTGTTGGTGTATTCGCCGCCGACCATGTCGAGGATGACGTTGACGCCCTTGCCGCCGGTCTCCTCCTTCAGCACGGCCTGAAAGTCTTCGCTGCGGTAGTCGATGCCGCGCTTGGCGCCGAGCGTCTCGCAGAACGCCGCCTTCTCCGGGCCGCCGGCCGTCGCATAGGCGGTCGCGCCGCGGGCGACGGCGAGCTGGATCGCCGTGGTGCCGATGCCCGAGGTCCCGCCATGAACCAGAAAGCTTTGGCCTTCCTTGAGGCCGGCGCGCTCGAACACATTGGTCCAGACGGTGAAGAAGGTCTCCGGCAGCGCGGCGGCCTCCGTCAGTGATAGCCCCTCGGGGACCGGGAGGCATACGGCCGCGGGCGCGACGGCGTATTCCGCGTAGCCGCCGCCGGTCAGCAGCGCGCAGACCTGGTCGCCGACCTTGAGATCGGTCACGCCCGCGCCGAGCGCCGCGACGCGGCCCGCAACCTCGAGGCCAAGCGTCTCGGGCGCGCCGGGAGGGGGCGGATACATGCCCTTGCGCTGCATCACGTCCGGCCGGTTCACGCCGGCGGCTGCGACCTCGATCAGCACCTCTCCTTCGCCGGGCGCGGGGACCGGGCCGCGCGCCGGGACCAGCACCTCGGGGCCGCCGTCGCCTTCGGCGCGCACATAGGTCATCTCGGTCGGCAGGTCGGTCATCGCTGCGGCCTCTCGGGCTTCGTGTTCCGGAATCCGGCACAGGGTGTGGCGCGACAGGCGCCACAGAGCAAGGCCGGCCGCGACCGCGATGACGCGCGGCGCCGAAATATGCGATGACGGCCGCCGGTTCGCGTTTCGCCCGAGGACATGCCGATGCCGCCGATCTTCGCCGCCCCGTCCGAGCCCACGACGCCGGTCTGGTTCGTCGCTGCAGGCGAGGAGCTTCCGGAGGCGGCGCGCGGCTGGGCGGCGGCCACCGGCTTCGAGGCGAGCCCCGGCGGCTGCCTGCTCGTGCCGGACAGCGCCGGCGGCCTCAAGGGCGTCGTCTTCGGGACCGAGGGCGCGAAGGCGCGCAGCCGAAATCCCTTCCTTGCCGGCAAGCTCGCCGGCGCGCTGCCGGCGGGCGCATACCGGCTGGAAGGCGCGATCGCAGATCCGCGGCTCGCCACGCTCGCCATCGCGCTCGGGTCCTATCGCTTCGCCCGCTACCGCAAGGCGGAGCCGAAGGAGATCCGCATCGCGCTTCCTGACGGCGTGGACGCCGCGGAGGTCGAGCGGGCGGTGGCGGCGACCTTCCTCGGCCGCGACCTCGTGAACACGCCGGCGAACGATCTCGGCCCCGAGGAGCTCGAAACCGCCATCCGCGAACTCGCCGTCCGGCACGGCGCCGAAGTCTCATCGATCGTCGGGGACGCGCTGCTCGACGAGAACTTCCCGCTGGTTCACGCGGTCGGCCGCGCGTCGCCGCGCGCGCCGCGGATCGTCGATCTGCGCTGGGGGCGGGCGGACCATCCGAGGGTGACGCTGGTCGGCAAGGGCGTGTGCTTCGACACCGGCGGGCTCGACATCAAGCCGGGCTCCGGCATGCTGCTGATGAAGAAGGACATGGGCGGCGCGGCGGCGATGATTGCGCTCGCCGAGATGGTGATGGGCGCGAAGCTCCCTGTGCGGCTGCGGCTGATCGTCGGCGCCGTCGAGAACTCGATCTCCGGGAACGCCTTCCGGCCGGGCGACGTCTATCCGAGCCGCAAGGGCCTCAGCGTCGAGATCGGCAACACCGACGCCGAGGGGCGGCTGGTGCTCGCCGACGCGCTCGCGCTCGGCGACGAAGAGGCGCCGGAAATCATGGTCGACGCTGCGACCCTGACCGGCGCGGCCCGGGTCGCGCTCGGGCCGGACCTGCCGCCGCTCTACACCGACGACGACGTTTTCGCCGAAGACCTGCTGCGGCACGCCGCGGCCGAGCATGACCCGCTGTGGCGGCTGCCGCTCTGGAACGCTTACGACGATCTGCTGTCGTCCAAGATCGCGGACGTGAACCATATCTCGGGCGGCGCATTCGCAGGCTCCGTCACCGCAGCGCTGTTCCTGCGGCGCTTCGTCGACAAGGCCGCGACCTGGGCCCATCTCGACATCTTCGCCTGGAACCCCTCGGCGAAACCCGGGCGGCCGGAGGGCGGCGAGGTGCAGGCCGCGCGCGCGCTCGCGGCGCTGCTCGAGGAAAGGTACCGCCGGTGACGCGGTCCGGCGCGCTGCGCGGGCGCGATCGCTGATGCGTCCGCTCGATCCCCGCACCACCCCGGCCCGGCCGGACGTCGCCGCCGCTCACCTCAAGGGCAAGGTCGAGGCGCTCCGCTTCGTCGCGGGCGACCGGCGGCGGGTGGCCGTCGGCCATGTCGGCCTCCGGCGCGCGCCGAATCCTGACGCGCCGCTCGAGACCGAGGCGCTGTTCGGCGAGGAGGTCACCGTCTATGACGAGCTCGAAGGCTGGTCCTGGCTGCAGCTCGCGGGCGACGGCTATGTCGGCTACGCGCCCTCGGCGGCGCTGAGCGGGGAGCTCGGTCCGGGCCCCACGCACCGCGTCTCAGCGCTTCGGACGCTGCTGTTTCCGATCGCCTCCATCAAGGCTCCGCCGGTCGACGCGCTGTCGATGAACGCGCGGGTCTCGGTCGTGGACGAAGACGGCCGTTTCGCCGTGCTCGACACCGGGGCCTATGCGATCGCCGCGCATTTGGCGCCGCTAGACGCCTTCGAGGCGGACCCGGTCGCGGTCGCCGAGCGCTTCATCGGCGCGCCCTATCTGTGGGGCGGCCGCACGAGCCTCGGCCTCGACTGCTCCGCGCTCGTCCAGCTCTCGCTCGCCGCCTGCGGCACAAAGGCGCCGCGCGACACCGACATGCAGGAGGCGGCGCTGGGAGAGGCCATCCCGCTCGACACGGCGCGCCGCGGAGATCTCGTGTTCTGGAAGGGGCACGTCGCGCTTCTGCGTGACGCCCGCTCCATCGTCCACGCCAACGCCCACGCGATGGCGGTCGCAGTCGAGCCGCTCGGCGCCGCCATCGCTCGCATCCAGGCGGCCGGCGACGAGGTCAGCAGCGTTCGTCGGCTCGACTGAGGCGCCAGCTCAGGCGCGGCGATCGACGCCCGTCGTCTCCGGGGCGGCGGCCTTCGGACCGCCGCGCGCGACGCCCACCATCGCGGGGCGCAGTATGCGGTCGCCGATCACGTAGCCGTCCTGCATGACCTGCACGACGGTGCCAGACGGAACGCTTGGATCGGGCGCCTCGAACACCGCCTCATGATGATGCGGATCGAACGGCTTGCCGCGCGGGTCGAGCTTCTTCACGCCGTTCTTCTCGAGCGCCTTGAGCAGTTCGCGTTCGGTGAGCTCGACGCCTTCGACGAGCGCCGTGAAGACCGGGTCCGCGATCTCCTCGGCGGCGTCTCCGCCGGAGGTTCCCGGGCCGGCCGCCGCGTCCAGCGCGCGTCGCAGATTGTCCGCGACGCCCAGCAGGTCGCGCGCGAAGGAGGACACCGCGTAGCGCTTGGCGTCCTGTACCTCGCGCTCGGTCCGCCGGCGCAAGTTTTCCATCTCCGCGTGCGAGCGCAGCAGCCGGTCGCGCAGGTCGGCGACGGCGGCTTCGAGTTCGGCCGCGCGATCGGAATCAGCGGCCGCCGGGGCGTCCGTCACTTCCGCTTCGACGGTCGCGTCGGCGCGCTGCTCATCGGTTTGCGCCGCGTCGGCGGCTCCGGCGGCCTTCAGATCGTCTGGCGTGGGGTTTCCGGGCGAAGTCGGGTCCGGCATCGCGCGCCCTTCCATTGCGTTCACATCCTGGAGAGGCGTCGGATATCAGTCTGCGAATGACAAAAATCAAGCCGGGAGCGCAGCTCGCCGCGCTGGGGGCTCAGTTCACCCGCACCTGCGCCGAGGCGGTGGCGCCGGTGGCGTCCATCACGGTGACGCGCGAAAAACCGGCGCCGGCGACCGGCCACAGCGTCTCCCGGCGCCGCTCCGGAGCGAGCGGCCGGCCGTCGACGAGCCAGCGGAACGGCGGCGTTCCGCCAGCGGCCTTGAGCGCGAGGCCGGCGCCGGCTTCGACCTCCACCCGCGCGCCATCCGGCGGGAACGCGACCGCAAGCGGCGCGGGCTCGCGCGCGCCGAGCACGGGAGGCGGCGCTCCGGCGGGCCGGAACCGTTGCAGCGGCGCCGGGAGTTCCGCGAGCGTCAGCGCGGCGGGCGGCGCCGGGAGCGGCGCGATCGCTTCCCCGGTGCGGGCGAAGGCGTCGAACAGTATCGGGGCTGCGGCCTCGCGGCCGACGAGGCCGGAGCTTGAGGCGCCGTCGGGGCGCCCGGCCCAGACGGCGATGACGCGGCGGCCGTCGAAGCCGATCGCCCAGGCGTCGCGGTAGCCGTAGGAGGTGCCGGTCTTGAAGGCGAGCCGTCCGCCGAGCGCCGCTTCCGGCGGCGGGCTTTTGAGCAGCGCCTGCGCGACCTGCGCGGCCGCGACCGGGTCGACCAGCCGGCGGCCCGGCGTCGCCGCGTCCGCAGTCTCGCTCGGGTCGCAGGTGAGCGCCACGGTGACGCCGTTCCGCGCGAGCCCGGCGTAAAGCGTCGCGAGGTCGACCAGGCGGACTCCGACGCCGCCGAGCGCCACCGCGAGCCCCGGGGTCTCGCCCGCCGGCAGCGCGACGGCCGCGCCGGCGGCGCGCAACCGGGCCACGAAGCGCGCCGGCCCGACTGCGTCGAGCAGCGCCACCGCGGGGATGTTGAGCGACAGCGCCAGCGCCTCCGCCGCGCTGACTGTCCCGTGGAAGCCTTGGTCGAAGTTGCGCGGCGCGTAGTCGCCGAAGCGCGCCGGCCGGTCCTCGATCAGCGTGGCGGGCGCGGCGACGCCGTTCTCGAACGCCAGCGCATAGATGAAGGGCTTGAGCGCCGAGCCGGGCGAGCGGACCGCGCGCGTCTGATCGAGCGCGCCTGCGCGGGCGGCGTCGAAATAGTCCGCCGAGCCCACAGAGGCTTCGATCGCGCCGGTCGCGACATCGGCCGCCACGATCGCGACGGAAAGTCCGGGGCCGAGCGCCCGGGCGCGATCACGCGCAAGTTCCTCGAGCGAGCGCTGCAGGTCTCGCCTGATGGTGAGCCGAACCACGGCGCCCGCGCCTGCCCGCGCCGCCGCGGCCTCGGCCACATGGGGGGCGAGGTTCGGGAATGCGCGGCGGCCGTCCGGGACGGGCTCGGCAGTGGCGTAAGCCGCCTCGGCGGCCGAGATGACGCCGGCGGCGGCCAAACGCCCCAGCACGCGGTCGCGCGCGGCCTTTGCGGCGGCGCGATCCCGGTCAGGTCGCCGCGCCTCGGGCGCCTGAGGGATCGCCACGAGCAGCGCCGCCTCGGCGGTGGAGAGCCGAGCCGGCTCCTTGCCGAAGAAGGCGAGGCTCGCGGCCCGCACGCCCTCGAGGTTGCCGCCATAGGGCGCCAGCCGCAGATAGAGGTCGAGCACGCCGGGCTTTCCGACCCGGCGCTCGAGCGCGAGCGCCGCTCCGGCCTCGCGCCATTTGCGGGCGAGGGTCCGGGAGCGATCGGGCGTCACAAGCCGCACCACCTGCATCGTGAGCGTCGAGCCGCCCGACACGATCCCGCCCGACCGCGCCGCCTGCCAAGCCGCCCTGAGCGCCGCCAGCGGGTCCACGCCCGGATGCGCGAAGAACCGCTTGTCCTCATAGGCGAGCAGCATCTTCAGAAAGCGCGGGTCCACCTCGGATTGGTCGACCGGCAGCCGCCATGCCCCGTCGGCCGCCGCAAAGGGCCGCAGAAGCCGTCCGTCCCGGTCGAGCACGAGCGTCGAGAGCAGCGCAGCGCGGCCGGGCTCCGGGGGAGGCACGGAGCCCAGGCTGATTCCGGCCGCGCCCGCTCCGGCGAAAGCGAGGAGCGCCGCCGCCGCCGCGAGCCTGCGCAGCTTCACTTCGTGGTCACCTCCACGAACCCGGCGCCGGTGCGGGCGAAGCGCTCGGCGCGGTACATGTCCTCGACCGTCGCGGCCGGCTGCGCATAGCGCCCGGGGGCGACGGCGCGCACCACATAGGCCGCCGTATAGACCGCCGGCCCGTCCGCCTCGCGATCGAACGCAGCGACGAAGCGGTCGTCACGGAACTCGGAATGCGCAGGCTGCGGAGCGTCGCCGAGGAAGGAGAACGCGTCCGAACTCGCGCTGGTGACGAGCGCCGGATTGTCGATCTCGAACCCGGCCGGCAAGCGATCCACGAGCAGCACGCGGCCCGGCCGGGGCTCCGGCTCGGTGACGGTGAGCACCGCGATCAGCCGGGTGTTCTGCGCCACCTTGGAGGGATCCGCCTCGGCCCCTGCCGACGTGTAGAAGCGGCGCTCGAGATGGAAGCCGTTCTCCGCCGGGGGCTCCGGCGTGGCCGGCGCGCCCTTCACGGTCACCACCGCCTCGAGCGGCGTGCGCCCCGCATTGGTGACGGTCGACGCCGCAGCGGCGAGCCGCTCCGGCGGGAAGGTCAGCTCGAGCGCGCCCTTGTGGGGCGCTCCGTCCACCGTGAGCGTCAGGTCGGCGCTCTGGGCCTTGAGCGCGCGCGCGGCGATGAGCAGCCAGGCGTTCTCCTGCGTCGTCAGAATGTCCCGGCCACGCCGCGCGGTAGCGATCCGGCGCAGCGCGGCGGGCGAGGCGAGGGCGTCGATGCGGTTCTCCGCCGCGAGCGCCACGATCCCAGCGCGATCCCTGAGCACCGACCCGAAGTCGTCGCGGGCGGAATCGTCTGGCGGGTTGATCTCGGCCGCCGCGAACGCCTTCTTGGCGCGCGCGAAGTCGCCGGCCTGCGCGAGCGCGGCCCCGATATGCGCGCGGGCGAGGGGACTGGCGAACTCCTCGATCTTCACGTCGGCGAGGTAGCGCAGGTCGCCCAGCAGCGGCCTGCCCTGCTTGGCCAGCACGTAATAGGCGTAGGCGACGTCGCTTTCAGTTGAATCCTGCCGCACGCCGATTGCGTTGCGGAGGTTATCGAGCGCCTGGCTGAAGGCGCGGTCCGGGACCGGCAAGCCCGCGGCCCGCGCGCGGCCGAGCGCGTCCGTGACATAGGCGTCGAGCCAGAGATCGCCGCCCTCCGCCGACCACAGGCCGAACGACCCGTTCGAGTCCTGCCGAGACAGGATTCGGTCGATCATCTCCGCCGCACGCGCCTTCGCGTCTTCGGGCTTGACGCCAGAGAGGCCGAGCTCGTCCCCATAGGCGAGCGCCAGCAACCGGCTCGAGAGCTGCTCCGAGCAGGCGTAAGGATAGCCGTCGAGCGCCAGCTTGAAGGTCGCGGCGTCCAGCATGCCGGGCTTGTTGACGGTCAGCGCCACCGAGCCGGTTCCCGGAACGATGTCCGCCAGCGTGTCGCGCGAGACCGTGACGCTCGCGCCCTCGGCGAGCGCGATGACGTTGCGCCGCGTCACCGGCGCGGCGGCCGGCTTCACATCGAGCGCCAACGCCTGGACGAGCGCGCGGCCGTCCGGCCCCTTCAGCGTCACGTCGATCCGCGCAGGCCCGACGCCGCGCGCCGCGAGCGGGAATTCGAGCGCCCCGCGGGCCTTGGCGGCCAGCGTGAGCTTCTTCGAGGCCGCGGCGGCGGAGAGCGGGCCAGAGACCGCGACGTCGAGCCGATACTCGCCGGCCGGACCCGAGACGTTGTCGAGGTCGAGCCTGAGCCGCGAGGAATCGCCATCGGCCAGGAAGCGCGGCAGAGCGGTCGTGACGACCACCGGATCGGCGACCACCATGTCCTTCGCGGCATGGCCGAGCTTGCCGGCCGACCAGGCGACGGCCATCAGGCGCACCGTGCCGTTGAACGCAGGCAGCTCGATCGGGATCACCGCCTCGCCGCCCGGTCCGACGGAGACGAGCCCGGAGAACAGCGCCAGCGGCGCCTGGGTCGGCGTGTCCTGCAGGCCGCCTGCGCCCGTGTCGTCGCCGCCTGAGCGGATCTTCCCGGCCTTTGCGCCCATGCCGTCGATCAGCTGGCCGTAGAGGTCCCGGATCTCCGCGGCGAGCTTGCGCTGGCCGTAAACCGCTTCGTCCGGCGCCGGCGCCTTGTAGCCGGTCAGGTTGAGGATGCCGACGTCGACGGCCGCGAGCGTGACATAGGCCTTCTCGCCGCCCGTGAGGTTCGTCAGCCTCACAGGCACGTCCAGCGAGCGCCGCGGCTCCGCCTTTTCGGGCGCTTCGATCGCGACCGCGATGGTTCGGTCGGCGGCGTCGATCTGCGCGTGCGCGACGCCGATGGCGCGGCCCGGCATGCGGCTCGCCTTGGCGTCGAGCGGCCGGTGCACGAAGGCCACCACGTAAGCGCCGGGACGCCACGCCTCGGTGACCGGGAAACGCGCCGTCGCGCCCTTTTCCGAGACATCCAGCGTCGTTTGGTCGATCACGCCGGCGGCCACCACCATCACCGTCGCGCGGCCGGCCAAGCGCGAGGCGAGGGTGACGGTCGCAGTCTCCCCCGGCCGGTAGCTCGGCTTGTCGAGCGCCACGTCCATCATGTCGGGCGTGTCGGCCGAGGCGGCGGCGAAGAAGCCGGCGTCGAAGGCCACACTGGTCGCCGGCCCCTGCGGATCGGGGCTCGTCACCTCAAGGCGATAGCGCCCATAGGCGACCTTGGACTCCACCCGCGCCGCCCCGTCGGCCGCGACGTCGAGCTTGCCGTCGGCGATGCGGCGGACGCGGTTCACGGTCTCGAAATTCCAGCGCCCGTTCGTCGCGTACCACTGGTAGCTGGTCTCGATGCGAACGAGCTGCCAGGTCAGGCCCTGAGCCGCCGCGCCCTTGCCGTCCGCCCCGACGACGCGGACGTCGAAGCGCGCAGTCTCGCCGTCGCCCACCCGCTCGTCGAACAGCGGCTTGATTCCGATGCGCGGGCCGGAGGCTGCGACCGGCAGCGTCAGCTTGCGTTCGAGCGTCCGCCCGGAAGGCTCGGCGAGCCGCAGCGCGACCTCGGCCTCCAGCGGGCGGGTCGCCTCCGGCAGGGGCGGCTCGGCCACACGGACCGTCGCGCGGCCCTGGGCGTCGGTGCGGCCGAGGCCGTCGATCGGCGTGCGTTGCGGCGCGACGACCTCGTCGGAGAGCCCGAAGCGGTAGCCCTCGAAACCCGGCAGCCCGCCGTCGCGGACACGCAGCGTGACGTCGCCTTCGAGCGCGAGATCGGCCGCCGGCGCGCCATAGAGCCAGCGGCCGTCGACCGTCACGGTCGCCCCTGCCGCGCCGAGCTCGGGCGACTTCGACTCGAGCCTGAGATCAAGCCGCTCCGGCACATAGTCGGCGACCAGGAAGCTGGTCGCCCCGATCGGCTCGCCCTTGGTCTCGGCCAGCGCCTCGACCCGCCACGTCCCTTCCATCGCCTGATCGACCAGCGGCACGTCGAGCGTGCGCCCGCCCGCGCCCGCGTCGGAGGTCACGACGCGGCGATCCTCGACGCCGTCGGGGCGCTTGACGACGAGCGTCAGCGGAAGGCCATCGACGCCGGCGCCCTTGTCGTCGCGCAGAAGGGCCGTGAGATGCACGGTCTCCTTCGGGCGGTAGACGCCGCGCTCGGCGAAGAGCTGAGCGTCGAGCGGGCCGGGGGCCTCGCGGCCGCCGACGCCGCGGTCCGAAAGGTCGAAGCCGGCGCGGGTCAGGTCGAGGAAGCCGTAATCGTCCTTGGCCGAGGCGACCAGCACCGCCGGCGCCTCCCCGCCGGTTCCGCGCGTGAGGCCGGGCTCGAACGTCGCGAAGCCGTCGGCGTCGGTCGTCCGGGTCGCCAGCACCTCGTTGTCGCGGGCGACAAGCTTGAGCTCGACGCCTTGGAGCGGCGCGGCGCTCGCCAGCGAGCGGGCGAAAGCCTTGACGCCGTCTGAGCCCGAGACGGCCGTGAGGCCGAGATCGGAGACCACGAACCACTGCGTCGCCTGCGCGTCCCAGGGCTCCGGCTCGACCGCATTTTCGGGTCGGGCGGCCATCACATAGACGCCCGGCGAAAGCTTCGGCGCAGCTTCGGAGATGGGGAAGGCGGTGACGACGTCGAGGTTCTGCTGGCGCTCGACCAGGAGCTCGCCGCTGTACACCGAGGCGGCGGCGTCCTCCCTCAGCCTGTCGAGATCGGAGGCGTTGAGCTGCTTCTGGAACTCGCCGGACACCACCGACTGGGCGAGGCTTCGGTCGCCGATGCGGAAAATCTCGACCCGCACGGCGTCGACATTGGTCGACGCCACCGGAATGCCCTGCTGGCCGGTCGAGGGCAGCACGTAATTGCGCCCGGTGAACCGCACCGACGGGGCGCGGTCGCGAACATAGATGTGGAAGTCCTTCGCCGCGGCGAGCGGCTCGTCGACATCCGACGGCAGGCCGGCCCGGACCGTCAGGTCATAGGTCTCGCCGTGCTTCAGGCCGTCGACGCAGAGCTGCTGGCCCTCGGCCGTGACCGCGGGGGCGTCGACGCCCTTGACCGCGACGTAGGGCGCGAAATCCACCCGGCCTTTGGCGAGATCCTCGGAAAACTGCACGCAGGCGCGCGGCGCAGCGGCGTCGGAATCGACCGAATAGTCGACGACCCGGAAGCCGTGCTCGGCCCTCATCGCCTCATAGGCGTTGCGCGCGTCCGCGCTGTCGGCGAGCGCGAGGCTCGCCTTGTAGGCGTCGAGCGCCGGCCGCCAGTCCTCTCGCGCCGCGAAGGCGTTGGCCAGCACCGCGAGCGCGCGGGCGCGGCTCTTCGGATCGCCGGCGAGCTGGTAAGCCCGCCAGCCGGCCCCGACCGCCTGCTCGCGCAGGCTCTCCTTCTCGGAATAATCGTCAGTTTCGACCCGCGTGAGCGCGACCGAGAGATTGCGCCACGCCTGCTCGTTGTTCACGTCCTTGCCGGCCGCGAGCGCCATCGTCACCGCGGCCTCGCGCCAGCTGCCGGCGCGGATCTGGGCCACGCCCTGCTTGATCAGCTCCGCGACGGGCCGGGCGTCGGACTGCGCCTCGCGCTTGAGGCGCGCCTCGAGCTTCAGAGCGCTCTGGTTGGCGCCTCCGTTCTGGAAGGGCTTGGCGGGCTCGGCCCCGGACGGTCCGCAGGAGAGCGCCAGCGCCAGCGTTGCGGAAGCGGCGGCTTTGGCGATCCAGCCAACGAGAGCGCGCGCGGTCATCTCGATCCCCCGACCTCTGTTGAGCTACGATAGACCTGCGGCGGTCGCCGCGAAATGACGTTCCGCGATTCACCGGTTCCTAAGGCGCGCCATGCGATCACGCTTGATCGGGGTCACCCTGGGGCGACTGGAATGGCGATGACGCACGCGGCTGCGGGTTCGGCGATCCTTGCGCCTGCGCAGTCCCGGCCCCTGTTCGAGGGCGCCGGCGTCCGGCTCATCGTCTTCATCTGGGCGATGTTTTCGATCGCGACCGCCCTGAACGCCTATCCGACCGTCATTGACCAGCTGTCGACCGACGACGCGATGCGGCTCGCGGAGGTCAGGGACCTGCTCGCCGGCCAAGGCTGGTTCGACCTCGCGCAGCATCGGCTGAACCCGCCGGACGGCGTGATCATGCACTGGTCGCGCGTCATCGACCTGCCGATCGCGCTGATCCTCGCGGCGTTCGAGCGCCTGTTCGCGCCCGATCTCGCGCTCAAGGCGACGCTGATCGTCTGGCCGCTCCTTCTCCTGCTGCCGGCTCTGCTCGCCGTGGCGTCCGCCGCGCGCAGCCTCGGCGGCCCGCAGGCCGCGGCGCTCGGCGCGTTCATGATCGTGATGTCGCCGGGGGTGACGGTTCGCTTCGCGCCCGCCGCTCTCGACCACCATGGCGCGCAGCTTGCTCTGGCGCTCGGCCTGCTCGCCTGCGCCCTGAAGATCGACCGCTCTGCGCGCGCCGCAGCCGGGGCTGGGCTCTGCGCGGCCGTGATGATGGCGATCGGCATGGAGACGGCGCCGCATGTCGCCGCCTGCGCGGCGCTGATCGCGCTCCGCTGGGCGATCACCGGCAAGGAGGACGTGGCGCGCGGAGCGCGGGTGTTCGGGCTCGTCTTTGCGGCCGGAGTCGTCGCCATCGCGCTCGCGACGCTTTCGCCGGCAAGCTGGAGCGCGCCGGTTTGCGACACGCTCGGGCGCGGGCATCTTGCAGTCGCGCTCGCCGGTGGGCTTGGGCTCGCTTTCGCCGCCTCTTTCGTGCGCGGAGGCGTGGCGCAGCGGCTCGCAGCCCTGGGGGCGCTCGGCGTCGCGGCGTTCGGCGCCCTGATGGCGGCTGCGCCGAACTGCCTCGCCTCTCCCTATGGCGCGCTGCCGGAGAAGCTGAAGACGGACTGGCTCGCCAATGTCCAGGAGGCGCAGAACATCGTCTCGGCCGCGATCCTCGGTCCGACCTCCATGCTCGCTGTCGGCCCGGCGCTGGTGGCGCTGATCCTGATCATGGGCTGGGCCGTCTGGTCGGCGCGATCGGCCCCGAGCGACGCGCGCTGGCGGGTCTGGACCGTCGCCGCGATGTTCGGCGCCGCGCTTGCCGTGACGGTCTGGCAGATCCGCGGCGCGAGCCTCGCCTTCGCGCTCGGCGCTCCGCTGCTGCCGCTGCCGGTGCTGGCGGCCGCCCGCAGCGGCGGCCGCGCGCGCGCCATCCTCGCCCTCATCGTCTTCGCGCCCGTGACGTCGACCATCATCGGTCTGCAGGTCGCCGGAGCGGTCGGCCTGCCGTCGATCGAGAACCAGCGGATGTCCTTCACGGGCTGCCCGATGGCGGATTATCGCGCGCTTCGGCGACTGCCGGCCGGTCTGGCGTTGAACACGATCGACACGGGCCCGTTCATCCTCGCCTTTTCGCCGCTCGCGGTCGTGGGCGCGCCCTACCACCGCAATGTCGACGGGCTGATGGCCGAGCTCGAGGCCTTCCAGGGCAGCGACGAGACGGCGCGCGCGGTGGCGCTGTCCCGCCGGGCGGAGTATGTCGTCGTGTGCTCGGTCGACGGCGGCGCCCGCTCGAACGCCAAGGCGCATCCGGACGGTTTTTCGGCGATGCTGTTGTCCGGCCAGCCGCCGGCCTGGCTGCAGCCGGTCGATCTCGGGCCGGACGCCAAGCTGCGGGCCTTCAAGGTCATGGCCGGGCGCTGAACGCGCGAAGATTGAGACGTCGCATGCCGGATTCCGATTCGCCCTCCGCCAAGACACGTCCCGGCCGCGGGGCCGATGCGGCGGCCCGCGAGGCGGAGCGGCGCGAGCGACTGGCTGCGGCGCTGCGTCAGAACCTCAAGAAACGCAAGGCTTCCGACCGGGCGAAGCGCGAGGATCCGGACCCGCAGGGCGGCTCCGCGGCCTGAGCGGACCGCGCTGCGTTGTGCCTCCGGCGCGCATAAGCTAGACCGCGGGGTCCGCAGCCGCTCGTCGGCCGCAGGAAACCGGCCGCGTCTGACTGGTCGTCGCGCCGCCCCCGAGGAGGCTCCATGGACCGCATCCGCATCGTCGGCGGCGCGCCGCTGTTCGGCCGCATCCCGATCTCAGGCGCGAAGAACGCGGCTCTGCCGTTGATGATCGCGAGCCTGCTGACGCCCGAGACATTGACGCTCGAGAACGTGCCGCGGCTCGCTGACGTCGCGCTCCTCAAGCGGATCCTCGGCAATCACGGCGTCGAGGTCACGGTCGAGGGCAAGCGCCCGGCGCAGGACGAGTTCACCGGCGATACGGTGCGCCTCACGGCGCGCGAGATCGTCGACACCACCGCGCCCTATGACCTCGTCTCCCGTATGCGCGCGAGCTTCTGGGTGCTCGGCCCGCTGCTGGCGCGCATGGGCGAGGCCAAGGTCTCGCTGCCGGGCGGCTGCGCGATCGGCACCCGGCCGGTCGACTTCTTCCTGTCCGGCCTCCGGTCGCTCGGCGCCGAGATCGAGATCGACCGCGGCTATGTAATCGCGAAAGCCCCCAAGGGCCTCATCGGCGGCCGCGTCGAGTTCCCCAAGGTTTCGGTGGGCGCGACCCACGTCGTGCTGATGGCCGCGGCGCTGGCGCGCGGCGAGACCGTCATCGAGAACGCGGCGCGCGAGCCCGAGATCGTCGACCTGGCAGACTGCCTGATCAAGATGGGCGCGAGGATCGAAGGCGCCGGCGGCTCGGTCATCCGCATCGAGGGCGTCACGTCGCTGGGCGCGGCGCGCCACCGTGTGCTGCCCGACCGGATCGAGACGGGCACCTATGCGATCGCCGTCGCGATGGCCGGCGGCGACGTCGTGCTGGAGGGGGCGCGGCACGATCTGCTGGAGTCGGCCTTCGACGTGCTGGTCGAGGCCGGAGCGGAGATCTCGACCACCAATGACGGCGTGCGGGTCGCCCGCAACGGCCACGGCGTCGCTCCGGTGCGGGTGACGACCGCGCCGTTCCCTGGGTTTCCGACGGACCTGCAGGCGCAGCTGATGGCGCTCACCGCCCGCGCCAAGGGCTCCTCCTCGATCACCGAGACGATCTTCGAGAACCGGTTCATGCACGTGCAGGAGCTCGTCAGGCTCGGCGCCAAGATTCACCTCGACGGCGACACCGCCGTCATTGAGGGCGTCGAGAAGCTGACCGGCGCGCCCGTGATGGCGACCGACCTGAGAGCCTCGGTCTCGCTGGTGATCGCGGGTCTTGCCGCCGAGGGCGAGACGATCGTCAACCGCGTCTACCATCTCGACCGCGGCTTCGAGCGGCTCGAGGCGAAGCTTTCGCGCTGCGGCGCGACGATCGAGCGGCTGTCGAGCTAGCCGCGCCCTCTTCTCAGACGACCGTCACGCGCAACTCGCCCACGCCCTCGACCGCGCCGTGGAGCGCGTCGCCGCGCGCGACCGGGCCGACGCCCGCCGGCGTGCCGGTGAAGATCAGGTCGCCGGGCGCGAGTTCGAACAGGCGCGACAGATAGGCGATCATCTCCGGGACGGTCCAGATCAGCTGGTCGAGATCGCCCGTCTGGCGGCGCGCGCCGTTGACGTCGAGCGTCACCGCCCCCTTCGTCGGGTGGCCGATCTCGGCCGCGCGGGCGAGCGATCCGCAAGGCGCCGCATGGTCGAACGCCTTCCCGACCTCCCATGGGCGCGCAAGCTTCTTGGCCTCGGCCTGCAGGTCGCGCCGGGTGAAGTCGATCCCGACGCCGTAGCCGAAGACGAGATCGAGCGCCGCGGCCTCAGGGACGTCTCGGCCGCCTTTCTCCAGCGCCACCACCATCTCGACCTCGTGGTGCACGTCCGAGGTCGCGGTCGGGTAGGGGAAGGTCCCGCCGTCCGGCAACAGCGCGTCCGGCGTCTTCATGAAGAAGAACGGCGGCCCGCGGTTCGGGTCGTGGCCCATCTCGATCGCATGCGCGGCGTAGTTCCGGCCGACGCAATAGACCCGCCGCGCCGGAAACAGCATGGACGTCCCGCGCACCGCGACGGCGGGCTGTTGGGGCGGCGGAAATGCGTAGGACGGCATGATCTGGGCTCCCGAATCCGGCCGCACAATGCGGCGGCCGCGGCGGGCCGCAAAGCCATGATCTTCGTCCGCCCACTGGACCAGCCTCGGGGGCGCGCCCTAGAACAGGCGCTTCCGCGGCCCAGGCACGACGGTCTCATGGACATTTCAGGCTCTCACCGCATTCCGGCGCCGCGCGCCACCGTCTGGGCGGCGCTCAGCGACCCGGCGATTCTGAAGGACTGCCTGCCGGGATGCGAGCGGCTGGAGAAGACGCCCGACGATCGGTTCCAAGGGGCGGTGTCGGCCAAGATCGGCCCAATCAAGGGCGGTTTCGCGGGCGCGGTCACTCGCAGCGCGGCGTCCGCGCCTGAGCGCTTCACGCTCGAAGGCGAGGGCGACGGCGGTCCGGCGGGCTCCGCCAAGGGCCGCGCCGAGGTCACGTTGCGGGAGGAGGCCGGCGAGACGGTCGTCAGCTACGCCGCCAAAGCCGACCTTGCGGGCAAGATCTCCCAGCTCGGCGCGCGGCTGGTGACGGGCTTCGCCCGCAAGACCGCAGAAACGTTCTTCGAGCGGCTGGCGGAGCGGCTGGCGAGCTCCTCCGCGGCGGCGCCGGCGCCGAGCGTCGAGGCGCCGCTGGCGGACGCTCCGCCCCTGGTGCACGAGGAGCCCGCGGAAGCGCCCGCAGTGGTCGACGCCCCGCCGCTCGCCTATGGCTCCGCAGCGCTGACCGGCGCCGGTCTGCCGGCGGACCCGACGGCCGCGAATGTGATCCCGGACGCTCCGTCGCCGGAGACGATCGGCGCAGACGAGGACGTCACCCCGCCCGGCGCGACGAATTCGGGCGCGATCACGCGCATCATGCTGGTGGCCGCGATCGTGGTGATCGCCGCCTGCGCCATCTATTACTTCGTGTGGCAGGCGCCGCCGGTCTAAGCCAGCTCACTCGGCGCCCAGGACTCGCGCGCGGATCTGCTCCAGCCGGCCGAGCCGCTCCACGGTCTCCGGCCCGGAAAGTTCGGTGGCGCGCGCGACCAGCGCCTCGGTCACGGCGAGCAGGCTCGCGAAGGAATCCCACGTCCCGGCGCTCTCCGTGGCGCCGACGAGCGTCGCGTTCGCGTGCGCTGCGGCGGGCGCGTCGGCAGAGTCGGTCAGCAGCACCACCCAGGCTCCCCGCTCGGCCGCGAAGGCGCAGAGCCGGATCACGTCGCGCTGATAGCGGCGCACGTCATAGGCGACGATGACGGTCCGGCGGCCGACGTCGATCAGCCGGTCTGGCCAGGTGGCGGAGAGCGAGCCGATCTCCTCCACGCCGCCGCGGATGATCTCGAGGTGCCGGACCAGCAGGCGCGCGAGCGCCTGGCTGAAGCGGCCGCCGACCACCAGCACGTGGCGCTTCGGATCGGCCAGTCGCCGCGCCGTCGCCTCGAACTCGGCGCGATCGAGGTCGCGGAACGCCGCGGCGACGTTTTCCGCAAGCTTCGCCCCGAAAGCCGCGAGGCGGTCGCCGTCGAGCAACTCTGCCGCCGCATGGGCCGTCCAGCGCCCGAGAGGCGACGCGCGTTCGGCCGCCAGTTCGGCGCGCAGCCGCTCCTGCAGGCCGCGCCAGCTCTTGAAGCCGAGCTTGGCCAGCAGGCGCAGCACGGTCTGCGAACTCGCCCCCGCGCTGCGGGCGAAACGCGCCATCGGCGCGAGGCCGGCGACCGGATAATGCGCAGCGAGATGCTCCGCCGCGCGGCGCTCGCGCGGCGTGAGCTCGGACATGATCTCCGACAGGGTCTGCGCGACCGTTCGAGAGGAAGCCGCCGCTCCGTTCAGCGCCATCGCACTCTCACGCCCCGCACTCATGGTCACGTTCATTCCATATTGACAGAAACATCGGCTCTCTGGAACGATCGTTCCAACGAGGGGCGGCGTCGACCCCGCCTCCGGCGGCCGGGGGAACGCGCCGCCTCGCCCGGGGATTCACGCCGGGCGTCCCGTCGACGTCAACGGGGCTCATCTCATGGCGCAGGACCTACGCGGCGTGACCTACCAGACGGTAGACGCCGGCTACTTCGAAAAGCGTGGATTGATGCGTTACGCGGGCGTCGCGAGCCTCTGGGCTCTGGGCGTCGGCGCCGTGATCTCCGGCCACTTCTCCGGCTGGAACTTCGGTTTCGCGACCGGCGGCTGGGGCGGCATGCTGGTCGCGGGGATCATCATCGCGATCATGTATCTCGGCCTCACCTTCTCGATCGCCGAGATGTCCGCCGCGCTGCCGCACACCGGCGCGGCCTACTCCTTCGCCCGCACCGCCATGGGGCCATGGGGAGGCTTCCTCACCGGCCTCTGCGAGAACGTGGAATACGTCATCACGCCGGCGGTGGTGGTGACCTTCATCACCTCCTACGTGAACTCGATCTTCGGGCTTGATCCAGCGTACTCGCCGCTGATCTGGATCGGCTTCTACGTCGTGTTCGTCGCGCTCAACGTGTTCGGCCTGGAGCTGTCGTTCCGGGTAACCATGGTGGTGACGCTGATCTCGCTCGCGGTGCTGGTGTTCTTCTGGCTCAGCGCGATCCCCAACATGGATTTCTCCCGCTGGGCGCTGAACATCGGCGTCGGGCCGGACGGCGCCGCCGTGGAGCTGCCCGAAGGCGGCGGCGAGCTGTTCCCGTTCGGCGTCTCGGGCGTGCTGGCGACGCTGCCCTTCGCGGTCTGGCTGTTCCTGGCGATCGAGCAGCTGCCGCTCGCAGCCGAGGAGTCGATCGACCCGAAGCGCGACATGCCGAAGGGCATCATCCTCGGCATGGTCACGCTGATGGTCTCGGCTTTCATGATCGTGCTGCTCAATCCGTCGGTCGCAGGGGTCGGCTCCTTCAAGCTGAGCTCCTCTCTGGAGCCGCTGCTTGACGGCTTCCGGGCGATCTATGGCGACGGAGGCGTGGTGGTGCTGGGGCTGGTGGCCCTGACGGGTCTGATCGCGAGCTTCCACACCATCCTCTACGCGCAGGGCCGGCAGATCTACTCGCTGTCGCGCGCCGGCTATTTTCCGCGCGGCCTGTCGGTGACGCACTCGACCTACCGCACGCCGCATCTTGCGATGTTCGTCGGCTCGATCGTGGGCCTCGCGGTGATGCTCGCGATCTGGTTCGCCCTCGGCGCCGAGCAGGCGGGCGCCTCGATCGGCAGCGTGCTGCTCAACATGGCGGTGTCCGGAGCGATGTTCTCGTACATCGCGCAGGCGGTGTCCTTCATCCTGCTGCGCAAGAACAGCCCGCACATCGAGCGGCCGTTCCGCAGCCCGCTGGGCATTCCCGGAGCGGTGCTGACGATCGTGATCGCGGTGGTCACGCTTGGCTACCAGGTGCAGGACCCGAACTTCACCAAGGGCGTGTTGTGGGTGCTGGTGTGGTTCGCCGTCGCGACCGCCTACTTCGCGGTGATCGGACGCCACAAGCTTGTGCTGTCGCCGGAGGAGGAGTTCGCCCAGTCGGGCGGACGCTCCGAGTATCGCGCGCACTGAACCTCACGGTTCGCGCGGGCGGCGGGCGATCCCCGTCGCCCGCCTCCTCGTAGCCACGTTGGGAGCCGATGAGCAAAGCACATCCGACCGCCAAGGACGTTCTGGCGCTGGTCGACAAGCGTGGGCTGTCGCACGTCAAGCTCGGCGTCACCGACGCCGACGGCATTCTGCGCGGCAAATATATGAGCCGCGACAAGTTCGCTTCCGCGCTCAAGAACGGCTTCGGCTTCTGCGACGTCGTGCTTGGCTGGGATTCGAACGATCAGCTCTACGACAATGTGGCCTTCACGGGCTGGCACACCGCCTATCCGGACGCCGCGGTCCGGGTGCTGCCCGGCACAGCGCGCGACCTGCCGCTCGAAGGCGACATGATCTTCGTGCTCGGCGAATTCGCAGGGGCGGCCGAGGAGGTCTGTCCGCGCGGAACGCTGCGGCGCGTGCTCGACCGTGCGGCCGGCATGGGGCTCAGCGTCAGCTCAGCGGTCGAGTTCGAATTCTTCCTGTTCGACGAGACGCCGCATTCTGTCCGCGACAAGGGCTATGCGAACCTGACCCCGATGACGCCCGGCTTCTTCGGCTACTCGGTGCTGCGTTCGGGCGTGCACGCCGAATTCTACGCCGAGCTGCTGAAGCTGTGCGCCGACATGCGCATGCCGATCGAGGGCTTGCACACCGAAACCGGGCCTGGCGTGCTGGAGGCCGCGATCGAGGTCTCGGACGCGCTCGAGGCGGCGGACCGCGCAGTGCTGTTCAAGACCTTCACCAAGATCCTCGCGCAGCGCCGTGGGCTGATGGCGACCTTCATGGCCAAATGGTCGAAGGACTGGCCAGGCCAGTCCGGCCACATCCACGTCTCGCTTCAGCGCGAGGACGGCGGCTCCGTCTTCCACGAGGAAGGCCGGCCGCACGCGATGTCGGACGCGATGCGCTGGTTCGTCGGCGGTCAGCAGCGGCTGATGCCGGAACTGCTCGCGATGGTGTCGCCGACGGTGAACTCCTATACGCGCCTGATCCCCGGCTTCTGGGCGCCGACCGACGCCACCTGGGGCGTCGAGAACCGCACCTGCGCGCTCCGCGTGATCCCGGGGTCGCCGAAGAGCCAGCGCGTCGAGTACCGGGTGGCGGCCGCCGACATCAATCCCTACGTGGCGCTCGCGGCCGCGATCGGCTCCGGCCTCTGGGGGATCGAGAACCGGATCGAGCCCGATCCCGCCGTCGAGGGCAACGCCTATGCGATCCAGCACGCGGCGGAGCGGGCCCTGCCGCGCTCGCTCGGCGAGGCCGCCGGCCGTCTCGCGGCGTCCGCGCCGGCGCGGGAGCTGTTCGGCGACGCCTTTGTGGACCATTGGGCCGCGACCCGGGACTGGGAGCAGCGCGAGTTCAATAAGGCCATCACGGACTGGGAGCTGGCGCGGTATTTCGAGATCATCTGAGCCGCCAGCCTCCGCCATCCTCTGAACCGATTCCGCCCCGACAAGGGCAGGGATCACGAGTGAGCCTCATGACTGACCAGATCTGCATCTCTCCCGTCGACGGCCGCGAACTCGCACGGCGGCCCACCCTGTCCGAGGCCGCCATGAAGGCCGTTCTGGCCGATGCGCGCAGGGCCCAGCGGGAATGGGCCGAGGTCCCGATCGCCGAGCGTGGACAAAAGATGCTGGCGTTCCTCGACGCGCTGCTGGGACTCAATCAGCAGATCATCCCGGAGCTCGCGCTGCAGATGGGCCGCCCGGTGCGGTTCGGCGGCGAGATGCGCGGCGTGGAAGAGCGGGTGAAGCACTGCGTCGCGACCGCCGAGGCGTCGCTCGCGCCGATCGTTCCGGAGCCGAAGCCCGGCTTCCGCCGCATGATCAAGCGGACGCCGCTTGGGCTGGTGTTCGTGATCGCGCCCTGGAACTACCCGTTCCTGACCGCAGTCAACACGATCGTGCCGGCGCTGATCGCCGGCAACGCCGTGCTGCTGAAGCACGCGGCCCAGACGATCCTCGTCGGCGAGCGCTTCCAGGAGGCGATGGACAAGGTCGACCTGCCGAAGGGGCTGTTCCGCAACGTCGTGCTCGATCACGAGCAGGCCGACGCGCTGATCGCAGCCGGCGCCTTCGACCACGTCAACTTCACCGGTTCGGTCGCCGGCGGACGCGCCGTCGAGCGGGCGGCCGCCGGAACCTTCACGAGCCTCGGCCTGGAGCTGGGAGGCAAGGACCCGGCTTACGTGCGGGCTGACGCCGACCTCGCCTTCGCCATTGAGAACATCGTCGACGGCGCATTCTACAATTCAGGGCAGTGCTGCTGCGGCGTCGAGCGCGTCTATGTGCATGAAAGCCTCTACGATCGCTTCGTTGAGGGGGCGGTGGATCTCACCTCGAAATACGTGCTGGGCAACCCGCTCGACGACGCCACCACGCTGGGGCCGATGTCCGCGACCCGTTTCGCCGAGACGGTGAGGTCGCAGGTCCGAGAGGCGTTGGAGAAGGGAGCCAGAGCTCATCTCGATCCGAAGAGCTTCCCGGCCGACAAGGAAGGCACGCCCTATCTCGCGCCGCAGATCCTGACCGATGTCGACCATTCCATGCGCGTGATGGTGGAGGAGAGTTTCGGACCGGTCGTCGGGATCATGAAGGTCCGGGACGACGACGAGGCCGTCCGCCTGATGAACGACAGCCCGTATGGGCTGACCGCCTCGATCTGGACGCGCGACATCGATGTCGCCGAGGCGCTCGGCGACCGGATCGAGACCGGCACGGTCTACATGAACCGGTGCGACTATCTCGATCCGGCGCTCGCCTGGACGGGCGTCAAGGACACTGGCCGCGGCGCCTCGCTGTCGGAGATCGGCTTTCAGCTGCTCACGCGGCCGAAGAGCTACCATCTGCGCGAGGCCGGATGATCCGGCGCGGCTTCGAATAAGGCTCGTCGTCCTCCGGCTTGTCCGGAGGACCCATCGACGGCGTAGCGCTCGACGCCGGGCATGGATCCTCCGGACAAGCCGGAGGATGACGGGGGAGTCTCCCGAGCGACGCCTGCAGCAGACCGCCAAGAGATCCTACCGATGACAGCGTTCACAGGTGCCTGGAACTACCCGACCCGCGTCCTCGTCGGGCCGGGTCGCATCGCCGATCTGCCCGCCGCCTGCGACCAGGCCGGGATCCGGCGTCCGCTGCTCGTCACCGATCCGGGGCTGAAGGACAGCGCGATCCTGGCGAGAGCGCTGGACTTCTTGAAATCCGCAGGGCGCGAGGTCGCCGTGTTCGCGGACGTGAAGGGCAATCCTACGAACGCCAATGTCGAGGCGGGCGTCGCCGCCTATCGCGCCGCGGGCGCGGACGGAGTCATCGCCTTCGGCGGCGGCTCCGGGCTCGACGTCGGCAAGCTGGTCGCGCTGATGGTCGGCCAGAGCCGTCCGATCTGGGATTTCGAGGATGTCGGCGACTGGTGGACGCGCGCGGACGCCGACAAGATCGCGCCGATAGTCGCCGTGCCGACGACGGCCGGCACTGGCTCGGAGGTCGGCCGCGCCGCGGTCGTCACCAATGAGGAGACGCACGAGAAGAAGATCATCTTCCACCCGAAGCTGCTGCCGGCGGTGGTGATCTCCGACCCGGAGCTCACTGTCGGCCTGCCGCCGAAACTCACCGCCTGGACCGGCTTCGACGCGCTGGCGCATTGCCTCGAGGCGTTCTCCGCGCCGGGCTTCCACCCGATGGCGGACGGCATCGCCGTCAACGGCGCGCGGCTGGTGAAAATCTATCTGCCGCGCGCGGTCGCCGACGGAACGGACATCGAGGCGCGCGCGAACATGCTGGCCGCCGCCTCCATGGGCGCGGCCGCCTTCCAGAAGGGGCTTGGCGCGATCCACTCGATGTCGCACCCGATCGGCGCGCTCTACGACACCCATCACGGACTGACCAACGGCGTGGTGATGCCTTACGTCTTCGTGGCCAACCGTCCGGCGATCGAGGAGCGGTTCGGCCATCTTGCGCGCTCGTTCGAGATCGCGGGCGGCTTTGACGGCTTCATCGACTGGGTGCTGCGCTTCCGCCGGGAGCTCCATGTGCCGCATTCGCTGGGCGAACTCGGCGTCGGCGAGGACCGGATCGACGAACTGGCCGAGAAGGCCGAGCGGGACCCTTCGACCGGCGGCAATCCGCTGCCGTTCAAGGCGGCGGATTTCGCGCGGCTGTTCCGCGCCGCCATCCGTGGCGATCTCGACGCTGCGCGGAGCTGAGCGATGCGTCCTGTCCGGCTGCTCGTCGCAGAGGGCAACCCGCCCGCCATGCGCGAGCGGCACGCGGCCGTCTCGGGGCAGACGCCGAGCGAATTCTACGCCGACGTGCTGACCATGCTGGCCGACGATCTCGGCCTCGCTGCCGAGATCGACATCTGCTTCCCGGCGGACGAGGGCGCGAACCTGCCGGGCGGCGACCTCGCCGGCTATGACGGCGTCGCGATCACCGGGTCGGGCCTGAATCTCTGGAAGGCGGAGCCGGAATCGCTGGCGCAGGTGGAATTCGCCCGCGCCGTCTATGCGTCCGGCCTGCCGTTCTTCGGCTCGTGCTGGGGGCTCCAGGTCGCAGCGGCTGCGGCCGGCGGCGAGGTCAAACTCAATCCGCAGGGCCGCGAGATCGGCGTAGCGCGGTCGATCCGGATCACGGACGCCGGCCGCGGCCATCCGCTACATGCAAATCGCACCGAGGTGTTCGACGCCCCGGCGATCCATTCCGACGAAGTGGCGGTGCTGCCGCCGAACGCCACGGTCACGGCGACAAACGAGCTCTGCGCAGTGCAGGCGGCCGAGATCCGGCATGGCGGAGGCGTCTTCTGGGGCGTCCAGTTCCACCCCGAATACACATTCGCCGAGCTTGGCGGCATCCTGACCCGCTACACCCCGATCATGCTCAAGGAAGGCTTCTTCCGCGAGCCCGAGGAGGCCGCGCAATACGTGTCCGACCTTGTGGCGCTCGATGAGGAGCCGGGCCGGAAGGATCTCGCCTGGCGGCTCGGGATCGCGCCTTCCGTGCTCGACCCCAAGGTCCGTCGGACGGAGCTCACCAACTGGCTGAAGGCGCAGGTCCTGCCGACGGCGAGCGCCCGCGGCCGCGCCTGACGCGACTCAGAGGCCGTTGATCACCAGCACGGCGAGCGCGCCGGCGCCCAGCGCCAGCGCGGCCGCGCCAGCCGCCTGGATCTGCCGGATCTTCTGGCTCTTGCGGGCCTTGAGCCGTTCCTCGCGTCTTCCAAACGTGCGCGGCTGCTCCTCGTCGGGGTCGGTCTCCCGGGTTGGAAACACCCGATAGGCTTTCATCGATCAACTCTCTCCTTGAGGGCGAGGCTCGGTATGTGTGGCGCCGGGACCGGTCTGTGCAGGGGGTGATCGCCCGACAAACGGGTGACGCGGCGCCCGCCGGAGCGTCACACCGCCTTCAGCGCCGTCTCCACGTCCTCGAGCAGGTCGTCGCGATCCTCGAGCCCGACCGACAGCCGCAGCATCGCGTCGGTGATGCCGAGCTCCGCGCGCGCTTCGGGCGCCAGCCGCTGATGCGTCGTGGTCGCCGGATGGGTGAGGATCGACTTGGCGTCTCCGAGATTGTTCGAGATCTTCACGATCCGCAGCGCGTTGCCGAGGCGGAACGCCTCCGCCTTGCCGCCGTCCAGCGTGAAAGCGACCAGCGTGCCGCCGCCCGCCATCTGCTTCTTCACGAGCGCCGCCTGCGGGTGATCGTCGCGCCCGCAATAGACCAGCCGCTTCACCTTCGGGTGCCCGGCCAGAAGGTCTGCGACCACGGACGCGTTCGCCTGCATCTTCTCGACCCGCAGCGCCAGCGTCTCCAAGCCCTTGGCCAGCACCCAGGCGTTGAACGGCGACAGCGACGGCCCGGTCTGCCGCAGGAAGGTGTGCAGATGGTCCATCACGAATTTTTCCGAGCCGAGCACGACGCCCCCAAGCGTCCGACCCTGCCCGTCTATATGTTTGGTGGCTGAATAGACCACCACGTCGGCGCCGAGCTTCAGCGGCTGCTGCAGCACGGGGGTCGCGAACACGTTGTCGACCACGAGCCGGGCGCCGGCGTCATGCGCGATCCCCGCGATCGCCTCGATGTCATAGACCTCGAGCGTCGGATTGGTCGGGCTCTCGAGGAAGAACGCCTTGGTCTCCGGCCGCACGGCCGCGCGCCACTGGTCGAGGTCCGCGCCGTCGACCAGCGTCGAGGCGACGCCGAAGCGCGGCAGCAGTTCCTCCACCACATAGCGGCAGGAGCCGAACAGCGCCTTCGCCGCCACCACATGGTCGCCGGCCCTGACCTGGCACAGCATCGCGGCCGTGACAGCCGCCATGCCGCTCGCGGTCGCGCGCGCCGCCTCGGCGCCTTCGAGGGCCATCATCCGGCGCTCAAAGGTCGAGACCGTGGGGTTCGAGAAGCGTGAGTAGATGTAGCCGGGATCGCTCCCGTCGAAGCGGGCTTCGGCCGCCTCCATCGTATCGTAAGCGTAGCCCGAGGTGAGGTAGAGCGCTTCCGACATCTCGCCGAAGGTCGAGCGGCTCTCGCCCTCGTGGATCAGGCGGGTGGCGGCGCGCAGGGGACGGTCTGTGGGGAGTCTTTCGCGGCTCATGATGCGACCTCGGACGGCGCCGGGCCGCACGGGACGCCCGATGCGGCTTCCGCGCGTCCGGCCTTTTAGCTGGTTGTTTTAACGTGGCTGCAAGCCGGCCGGCCCAAGGAACCACGGTTCGCCTGCGTAGGCCTGCCGGCGCTTGGCGTCAACGCCTCGTTCGCGTACAGGAACCCGACGACGCCTCGGGGGACTGCGGTTTGCTGAACGGAGACGGCGCGCCGCAGGGCGGCATCCTGCCGAGCCAGGCGATCGAGCGGCTGATCGCGGACGGCGCCATCGCGCTCGATCGACCGGCCGCCCCCGACCAGATCCAGCCAGCGAGCCTCGACCTGCGGCTCGGCGCGGTGGTGCACCGTGTCCGCGCGAGCTTCCTGCCGGGCGCCGGGCGCACGGTCTCGGAGCGGCTCGACGACCTCCGCCTGCACACCATTGATCTGACGAGCGGCGCGGTGCTGGAGACCGGCTGCGTTTACATCGCGCCGCTGATGGAGAGCCTGGCGCTCCCTGCGGAGATCGCCGCCGCCACCAATCCAAAAAGCTCCACAGGGCGGCTCGACGTGTTCACCCGCGTCATCACGGACGGCGCGCGCGCCTTCGACCAGGTGCCGCCGGGCTACCGGGGGCCGCTGTTCGCCGAAATCTCTCCGCGCACCTTTCCGGTCCTGGTCCGCGCCGGCTCCCGGCTGAGCCAGCTCCGGTTGCGGCGCGGAGAGGCGCGGCTCTCGGACGCCGATCTCGTCGCGCTGCAGGACCGCGAGCGCCTCGTCGACGATGATGAGGCGGACGTGCAGGGCGGCGTGGCCGTCACGGTCGACCTCAGGGGCGACGGAGAAGGTCTCGTCGGCTGGCGGGGCAAGCGCCACACCGGCGTCGTGGACGTCGACGCGCCGGGCGCACATGCGGTCGAGGATTTCTGGGAGCCGATCCGAGCCGGCCGCTCCGGCCTCGTGCTCGATCCCGGCCAGTTCTACATCCTCGCGTCGCGTGAGGCCGTGCAGGTGCCGCCCGACCACGCCGCCGAGATGACGCCGTTCGATCCGCTGGTCGGAGAGTTCCGGGTGCATTACGCCGGCTTTTTCGATCCCGGCTTCGGCCATGCCGAGGCGCGGGGCGCAGGCGCGCGCGCGGTGCTCGAGGTGCGCAGCCACGAGGTGCCGTTCATCCTGGAGCATGGCCAGACCGTGGGGCGGCTCGTCTATGAGCGCATGCTGGAGCGTCCCCGCGCGCTCTATGGCGAGCTAGGCGCTTCCAACTATCAGGGCCAGAAGCTCAAGCTCTCGAAGCATTTCCGCCTGCCCTGAGGCGTGGCTGACGATGCGGAGCAACAGCTGATGGCCGCAGAGAGCGCTGGCCTGCTGCTGTTCAGGCGCGAGGCCGGGAGGCTTCTGGTCCTGCTTGCGCATCCGGGCGGCCCGTACTGGCGGCGCAAGGACCTTGGCGCCTGGTCGATCCCCAAAGGCGAGCTTGCCGCGGGCGAGGACCCGGAAGCGGCGGCGCGGCGGGAGTTCGCCGAGGAGCTTGGCGCTTCGCCAGCCGGACCGCTCATCCCGCTCGGCGCCATCGTTCAGCGCGGCGGCAAGCGTGTGCACGGCTTCGCGGCCGAAGGCGCGTTCGACGTCGCGGAATTGCGGAGCAACGCCTTCGAGATGGAATGGCCGCCGCGCAGCGGGCGGATTCAGAGCTTCCCGGAAGTGGACCGGGCGGAATGGTTCGAGCCCGCAGAAGCACGCGAGAAGCTGCTGCCGGCGCAGACCGAGCTAATCGACCGGCTGGAGCGGTTGCTTCGTGGTCCGGACGGGGAGGCCGTCTGATCAGCGCGCGATATCAGGCGTCCCGCCAGGCCGAGAAGGTCGCCGCCTGACCCGCGGACGAGCCGTCCGGAGCGACGAGCCGCCACACCACCCCCTCTTCGATCCAGAAGCGCCGTCCGGACTTGGTGATCCTCACGCCGCGATAACCTTCGGCGAAGCCATTCTGCGCGACGGAGTCCAGCAGCGCCTGCCGCGCCGCCCGCTCCGGCGCTTCGGCCGAAAGCCGCGAGGGCAGGCCGACAAACTCCTCCCAGGAATAGCCGAAGCAGCGCTGCGCGGTCCTGTTGGCGTAGATGAAGCGTGGGTCGGCGCTGGCGTCATGCGCCAGAACGGCGAATGGCGCATCCTCATAGAGCCAGGCTGCGTCCGCGCCCTCGGGCGCAAGCCGGCGGCCGACGAAACGGGCGTGGCTTTCGCAGAGGACTTCGAAGAAGGCGCGATCGGAGCGGAGATCGGTCACTGGGCGCCGTTGGAGCGGTCTGGTTCGGGGAAGGCGAGAACTTCGGCCGTGTAGTTCTCGATCAGCGCGCTGAACGGGACGCCGTTCGGAAGAGTCAGCACCGCGCGATGCTCGATCACGGTGCGCGGCGGCCGCAGCGGCTCCTCGGCGGGCATGGCGGCGCCCATCTCCCACCCGTCCGGCAGCGGCGACCATGCGAGCTTCGCAGACAGCGTGCGGCGGCGGAACCCGAGCGCCTGAACCGCACGCCCGAAGGCGACGTCGCTCGCTGCGAGCGCGGCGTTCATCTCGGGCGTGAGGCGCGACGGCACATACCAGTTCTCGGCTTCCGAGAGGATGCGTTCGCCGCATCTCAGCCGGACATGCCGATAGGCGACCGGCTCGTCCGGGCCGACCTGCAGCAGGCTGCGCTGCTCGTCGGTCGGCGGCTTGGCCTCGGCGCGATCCAGTTCCGCCACCATCTTGGCCGGCGCCGCGAGCCGGTGAGAGGCGCACCAGCGGTCGAGGGTGAGGGTCGCGCTGTCATGGCTCAGCAGATCCGCGTTGAGCTGCTGCAGCAGCGCCAGCGCCTCAAGTCTCCCGACATAATCGCCGCGCCAGGCAGGCCCATCGGCGAAGGCGGGCGCCGCGAACAGGGCGAGGGCCAGAACGGCGCCGGCGCGCATCTGAGTGAGACGGGTCATGGCTGCCTCTCAGCATCTCGACGTTCGGCGATAGCAGCGGGTCATGCGACAAGGCCGCAGCCCGACCGGAGCCCTGGCCGCAGGGTGCGGGCTTTTGCCGGCGGCCACTTCCGCCACGCGCTTTGAGAACCACCTAAAGCGTCCCGCATCTTGCTGAAAGCGCCGATGACCGCCGCAATCTCGTTCGACAACAGCTACGCTCGGCTGCCGCCCTCGTTCTATGCGAGAGTCCTTCCCGCTCCCGCGCCTGAGCCGCGGCTCGTGAAGCTGAACCGCGCCTTGGCGGAGGAGCTACGGATCGACCCCGAGGCGCTCGCCGGTCCCGCTGGTCTCCAGTTTCTCGCAGGGAACGCGGTGCCGGAGGGCGCCGAGCCGATCGCGACCGCTTATGCGGGCCACCAGTTCGGCTATTTCGTGCCGCGGCTCGGCGACGGGCGCGCGATCCTGCTCGGCGAGATCATCGGCCGCGACGGCGTGCGCCGCGACCTGCAGCTGAAGGGCTCCGGCCGCACGCCGTTCTCGCGCAATGGCGACGGCCGCGCGGCGCTTGGACCGGTGCTGCGCGAATATCTCGTCAGCGAGGCGATGGCGGCTCTTGGAATTCCCACGACCCGAGCCCTCGCCGCGGTCACGACCGGCGAAACCGTTGCGCGTGAGCGGACCTTGCCGGGGGCGGTGCTCTCCCGTGTCGCGACGAGCCACATTCGGGTGGGAACGTTCCAGTTCTTCGCCGCGCGGGGCGACGTCGAAAGCCTGCGGGCGCTCGCCGACCATGTGATCGCGCGGCATTACGCCGAGGCGGCGAACGCCGCGGAGCCCTACCGCGCCTTGCTGGACGAGGTGATCCGGCGGCAGGGTCGCCTGGTCGCGCAATGGCTGCTGGTCGGCTTCATCCACGGCGTCATGAACACCGACAACATGTCGGTCGCGGGCGAGACGATCGATTACGGGCCCTGTGCCTTTATGGACGCCTATGACCCGGCGACGGTGTTCAGCTCGATCGATGAGCACGGCCGCTACGCTTACGGCAACCAGCCCACGATCGCGCACTGGAACCTCACCCGGCTCGCGGAGTCTTTGCTGCCGCTCCTCGCCGAAGATCAGGAGCAGGCGGTCGCGACCGCGCGCGAGGCGCTCGCCCGGTTCCCCGAAGCCTTCAACGAGGCCTACCTCGCCGGCCTGAGAGCCAAGCTCGGCCTCAGCGAGGCCCGGGAGGGCGACCTCGCGCTCGCGCAGGACCTGCTCGACCGGATGGCGGCGAATCGCGCCGATTTCACGCTGACGTTCCGCCGCCTCTGCGCCGCCGCGCGCGATCCTGCCGCCGACGCGGAGCTCCGCGCGCTGTTCGAGGACCCGTCCGCCTATGACGGCTGGGCCGCGCGCTGGCGCGACCGTCTGGCGGAGGAGGGCGGCGACGGGGCGGCCCGCGAGGCTGCGATGCGGCGCGTCAACCCGGCGCTCATTCCCCGCAACCATCTGGTCGAAGGGGCGATCGAGGCGGCGGTCGAGCGACAGGATTTCGCGTTGTTCGAGCAGCTCCTCGACGCGCTGATGACGCCGTTCGAGGAGCGGGCCGTCCATGCGGGCTTTTACGATCTCCCGCCTCAGGCGCAGGGATACCGGACCTTCTGCGGAACCTGACCGGAACGGTTGAGGCAGGGCCTAGTCTGCGGCCGCGCGGCTCGGAGTCTCAGCTCCGCGCCGCGTCGTCGATCGTGAAGCCGATCTTCAGGGTAACCTGAAAGTGCGCGACCGCGCCGTTCTCGACATGGCCGCGCGTCTCCACGACCTCGAACCAGCCGATGTGGCGGATGGTCTTGGAGGCGTCCGCGATGGCGCTGCGGATGGCGTCGTCGATGGAAGACGGCGACGAACCGACGAGCTCGATGACCTTGTAGGTGTGCTTCGACATTGCGCTTGCTCCAGGTGGCGGGGTGGCTGAAAGGCCGCTTGGCCGCAGCCTGCTAACACCTGACCGGCCGGAGGGTTCAACGCGCCAAGGCTGCGTCGCGCCCGTCCCGTGGAACAGATCGGGCTGAGCTGTGCTTCATCCAGCGCGGGTGAAGACCCGGCATGCGTTCGCGCGGATTGCGCGGCCGCGGCCTCGGCGGCAGGTTCGCTCAGCCGAAACAACACAGAGATCGTTAGTGCCCCAGCCTGTCCTCTTCACCCCGACCCGCGTCGGCGGCCTGGAACTCGCGAACCGGATCGTGATCGCGCCGATGTGCCAGTATTCCGCCGAAGACGGGCGCATGACCGACTGGCACCTGATCCATCTTGGCCAGCTCGCGCTGTCGGGCGCGGCGCTGTTGACCATCGAGGCGACCGCGGTGCTGCCCGAGGGGCGGATCACCTACGCGGATGTGGGGCTCTGGGACGACGACACCGAAGCCGCGATGCGGCGGACGCTGGAGGGCGTGCGGCGGTGGTCGGACATCCCGGTCGCGATCCAGCTCGGCCATGCCGGCCGCAAAGCCTCGACCGAGGTTCCTTGGAAGGGCGGCGCGCAGATCGCCGCTTCCGACCCCCACGGCTGGCAGACCGTGGCTCCCTCCGCCGTGCCGTTCGCCCACGGCGAGGCCGCGCCGTTGGCGCTGGATCGGGACGGTCTCGCGCGGATCCGGGACGCGTTCGTGGACGCCGCGAGGCGGGCCGGGCGGCTCGGGCTTGACGCCGTCCAGGTCCACGGCGCGCATGGCTACCTGATCCACCAGTTTCTCTCGCCGCTCTCCAATCGGCGCGAGGACGAATATGGCGGCTCACTGGAGAACCGGATGCGGTTTCCGCTCGAGCTGTTCGATGCGGTGCGCGACGCCTTCCCGGCCGATCGCCCGGTGACGATGCGGCTGTCCGGGACGGACTGGGTCGAAGGCGGCTGGGACGTCGACCAGAGCGTGACGTTCGCAAAGCTTCTCGAACAGCGCGGCTGCGCGGGCATCCACGTCTCGAGCGGCGGCCTACATCCCGCGCAACGCATCCCTGTCGGGCCGAGCTATCAGGTTCCGCTTGCCCGTGCGGTGAAGGCCGCGGTGTCGATCCCGGTGATCGCGGTCGGGCTGATCACCTGCTTCGAACAGGCCGAGGCGATCGTCGGCACGGGCGACGCCGATCTGATCGCGCTGGCCCGCACCGTGCTTTACGATCCGCGTTGGCCTTGGCACGCGGCCGCCGCGCTTGGCGGCCAGGTTCGCGCGCCAAACCAGTATCTGCGGTGCCAGCCGCCGCAGTTCAGGGACCTGTTCGTCCAAGGCTGAGGCGCCGCCGACCTGCGGCTGCCCGAATCGGCAGCCCGGATCAGTTCCGCAGCGCGTTCTGATGAGCGAAGGCGCTGCGGACATCCGTCTCGGGCCGCTCGCGCAGCTCGAGCCACATGGCGTTGAGCACCGAGAAGCTCGCCGCCAGCCCAAGACCCAGAACCCAGGCGAAGTACCACATGGCGTTTCCTTTCAGTACGAGCTGACGTCGGCGTTCACGGCCGCGATCGTGATCCGGCCGCGCAGAACGCTGTAGACCCAGGCGGTGTAGGCGAGCACGAGCGGCAGGAAGATCGCGGTCGCGACCAGCATGATCTTGAGCGTGAGCTCGCTGGAGGACGCGTCCCAGACCGTCAGGCTGTGGTCCGGCGCGATCGATGACGGCAGCAGGAAGGGGAACAGGCCGACGCCGGCGGTGGCCACGACGCCAGCGACGGCGAGGCCGCTCGCCACGAAGGCTAAGCCCGGCCGCCTGCGGCTCAGCAGCAGGCCCGCGGCTGGCGCGCTGACCAGCGCGAGCAGCGGCGCGACGATCATCCAGAGGTGGGCGCCATAGACGCGCAGTCCGCCGCCGGCGACGACCTCGACATGTTTGAGCGTCGGGTTGGATGGGCCCATCGGATCGATCTCGCCGACGAGGCGGTAGCTGTCGACGCCGAGTTGGATGCAGACGCCGCCGATCAGGAAGGCGACGACCAGCAGCATGGCGGCCTGGCGCCCGATGAGCGCCGCGCGGCTCGCGACCGGCTCGTCCGCTTTGAGAGCCAGGAAGGCGCCGCCGTGCAGCGTCAGCATCAGCACGCTGACGACGCCGCAGAACAGCGCGAACGGATTGAGGAGGCCGAGCAGGCTGCCCTCATAGATCATCCTGAGGTCGTCATCGAAGCGGAAGGGGACGCCCTGGAGGGCGTTTCCGACCGCCACCCCGAAGATCAGCGCAGGCACGAAGCCGCCCGTGAAAAGCGCCCAGTCCCAGAACCGGCGCCAGCGCGGATCGTGGATCTTGGAGCGGAACTTGAACCCCACCGGCCGGATGATCAGCGCGCAGAGCACCAAGAACATCGCGAGATAGAAGCCAGAGAAGGCGACGGCGTAGAGCATCGGCCACGCGGCGAAGATCGCGCCGCCGCCGAGGATCAGCCAGACCTGGTTTCCCTCCCAGACCGGGCCGACGCTGTTGATCACCACCCGCCGCTCCGCGTCCGTCCTGCCCACAAAGGGCAGCAGGATCGCGGCGCCCAGATCGAAGCCGTCCATCACCGCAAAGCCGATCAGCAGCGCGCCGAGCAGGAGCCACCAGATCAGGCGAAGAGTCTCGTAATCGAGGGTCATGGCTTTTCGTCCTGATGAAGCTTCACTCGGCCGCGACGGCCGCAGCGGAGAGTCCAGGTTCTGGGTGGAGCGGGGCTGGCCGACCCAGCAGACCGTCCGGCCCCATGCGGATCGCCTTGACCATCAGCACGAGGTCGACGATCGCGAGAGCGGAGTAGAAGGCGACGAAGCCCAGGAGCGTCGTCAGCACGTTGCCCGCGGAGACGCTGGAGACCGCGAGGAAGGTCGGCATGACGCCCTCGATGACCCAGGGCTGGCGGCCGACCTCGGCCACGTACCAGCCGAGTTCCGCCGCGATCCACGGCGCGGGCAGGCTCAGGAGCGCGACCCAGAGGAACCTGCGCGAGCGCGCCAGACGACCGGTGCTGGCGAGGAAGAAGGCGGTGGCGAACAGAGCGATGAAGAAGAAGCCGAGCCCCACCATCACGCGGAAGCTCCAGAACAGGGGAGAGACCGGAGGAACCGTGCTCCAGGCCGCCTGCTTGATCTCGTCCTCGGTCGCGTTGAGGACGTCGGGGCGGATCTTCTTCAGAAGCAGCGCGTAACCGAGCTCACCCGACGTCACGTCCAGCGTGGCGCGCGCCTCGGCGTTCGTGCGGTCCGCCCGAAGCTTTTCCAGAGCGTCATAGGCCATGAGGCCGAAGCGGATGCGGAGCTCGACGTCCTTCACGAGGTCTTCGATGCCGGGCACTTCCTTGCTGATCGAGCGCGTCGCGATCAGGCCGAGCATCCACGGAACCTTCACCTCGTAGCGTGTCTCGCGGGCCTGCGCGTCGGGCAGGCCGAAGAGCGTGAACGAAGCCGGCGCCGGCTCGGTCTTCCACATCGCCTCGATCGCGGCGAGCTTCATCTTCTGGTTCTCGCCGGTCGTGTAGCCGCTCTCGTCGCCGAGCACGACGACCGACAGCGCGGCCGCAAGCCCGAAGCTCGCCGCGACCGTGGCGGATCTTGCGGCGAGCTCGCGGTGACGCCGGCGCAGCAGGTAGAACGCGCTGATCGCGAGCACGAACACCGAGCCTGTGACGTAGCCGGCGCTGACCGTGTGGACGAACTTGGCCTGGGCGACGGGATTGAAGATCAGCGCGGAGAAGTCAGAGACCTCCATCCGCATGGTCTCGGGATTGAAGGTCGCGCCGACCGGATTTTGCATCCAGCCGTTGGCGATCAGGATCCACAGCGCCGACAGGTTCGTGCCGAGCGCGAGCAGCCAGGTCACCGTCAGGTGGCCGATCTTCGACAGCCGGTCCCAGCCGAAGAAGAACAGCCCAACGAAGGTCGCTTCGAGGAAGAAGGCCATCAGGCCTTCGATCGCGAGCGGGGCTCCGAAGACGTCGCCGACATAGTGGCTGTAGTAGGCCCAGTTCATCCCGAACTGGAACTCCATGGTGACGCCGGTCGCGACCCCCATGGCGAAGTTGATGCCGAACAGGACGCCCCAGAAGCGGGTGATCCGCCGCCAGATTTCGAGGCCGGTCATCACATAGACCGTCTCCATAATGGCGAGCAGCACCGCCAGCCCGAGGGTCAGCGGGACGAAGAGGAAGTGATACATCGCCGTCAGCCCGAACTGCAGGCGCGACAGGGTGACCACGTCGAGATCGGCGAACGTCATGGGCGAGCACCTGAGGTTGAGGCTGGTGGAGCGTCGGAGAGCAACCGGGCCTCGGCGCCCGCGGCGTCGATCCGCTGACGCAGCGGCTGGACGACGAGCCACGCCGCGCCGAAGACGACGATGAGCTTCACGATGACGGCGATGAGCGCCGGGCGGGCGATCGGATGGGACCACATGGCGCTCTTGTGGCTCCGCCCCCGCCAGACCGCCGTGATCTATGTCAAGCGCCGCGCCCGGCGGATGCTCGGGCCGCCTGCGACGGGGGCCGGGCGATCGTTGACATCCGCCCTGAGCCGCATTTGGCTCACCTCGCCGGCGGAGACGCGCCGGGATGTCGTGGGCCGCATTCATGGATCAGTCGATCGCAGCGCCGCCGGAGAGCCGAACCGCGGCCGAGCTCCTGCTCGATTCCGTCACCGACATCGCCCTGCTGGCGCTCGATCGGGACGGGCTGATCATCAGCTGGAACCGGGGCGCCGAGCATGTGAACGGCTGGACGGTCGACGAGATCATCGGGCGGCACTTCTCGACCCTCTACGCCGAGGAAGACATCGCGGCCGGCAAGCCGGAGGCGCAGATCGCCGCCGTGGTTGCGGAGGGCAGGCACGAGGAGACGGGCCGCCGCCGGCGCAAGGACGGCTCGCGTTACGTCGCCTCCGTGGTGATGACGCCGGTGCTCGATCAGGACGGCCGGATCCAGGGCTACGCCAAGGCGATGCGAGACGTCTCCGCGCGATCCGCCTCGGAGGAGGCCCTCAGGGCGAGCGAAGCGCATCTGCGCTCGATCCTCGAGACCGTTCCGGACGCCATGATCGTCATCGACGAGGACGCGCTGATTCAGTCGTTCAGCGCCGCAGCCGAGCGACAGTTCGGCTACGCCCCCCCCGAGGTCGTGGGCCGCAACATCAGCATGCTGATGCCGCAGCCCTATCGCGAGCAGCACGACGGCTACATGGCGCGCTACCGCGCGACCGGAGAGCGGCGCATCATCGGGATCGGCCGGGTGGTGGTCGGCCAGCGCAAGGACGGCTCGACCTTTCCGATGGAGCTCTCCGTCGGCGAGATGCGGTCGGGCGGCAAGCGCTACTTCACGGGCTTCATCCGCGACCTGACGGAGCGGCAGGAGGCCGAGACGCGGCTCCAGGAGTTGCAGAGCGAGGTCGCGCACATGTCGCGCTTCACCGCGCTCGGCGAAATGGCTTCAACGCTCGCGCATGAGATCAACCAGCCGCTGACCGCGATCGCCAACTATCTCAAGGGCTGTCGCCGCATCCTCGACCGGCTCCCGGAGACCCCGGAACTGACGCTGCTTCAGGAGGCGGTCGAACAGGCGGCGGGGCAGGCGCTCAGGGCCGGCGACGTCATCCGAAGGCTCCGCGAGTTCGTCGCGCGCGGAGAGACCGAGCGAGGCGTCGAAAGCATCGCTCGGTTGATCGAGGAGGCGAGCGCGCTGGCGCTGGTCGGCGCGCGTGAGCGTGGCGTACATGTCAGCTTCGTCTTCGATCCCTCCGCGCCGAGCGTGGTCGCGGACCGAATCCAGATCCAGCAGGTCGTGCTGAACCTGATCCGGAACGCCGTCGAAGCGATGCAGGAGAGCGCGCGCCGGGAGCTCGCGGTCACGACGCGGCGGCGCGACGAGGACATGGTGGAGATCTGCGTGTCGGATACGGGTTCGGGGCTTGCGCCCGAGGTGGCCGGGCGCCTGTTCCAGCCTTTCGTCACGACCAAGTCCGCCGGGATGGGCGTCGGCCTGTCGATCTGCCGGACGATCGTGGAGTCCCATGGCGGCCGCATCTGGGCGGAGCCCGCCCCCGGCGGCGGCAGCCGCTTCATTTTCACCCTGCGGAGTTTCGAAGCGGAGGCCCCAGATGTCTGACGACGTGATCGTGCACGTCATAGACGACGACCTCGCAGTCAGGCAGTCGCTGGCCTTTCTGCTGTCGTCCGACGGCTTCGCAGTGCGGCTGCACGAGGGCGCGGGCAGTTTTCTCGACGGCGTGCGGGAGCCTGAGGGCGGTTGCGTGCTCACCGACGTGCGCATGCCCGAGATCGACGGGCTCGAGTTCCTGTCTCGCCTGCGCGAGCGCGGGGCGACCATCCCGGTGATCGTGATGACCGGCCATGCGGACGTGCCGCTCGCCGTCGAAGCCATGAAACGGGGAGCGGCCGACTTCATCGAGAAGCCTTTCGACGACGCTGTTCTGCTGGGCGCGATCCGGGCGGTTCTGGCGCGTCAGGAGCGGAGCGGGCAGGTCGACTCCCGGGCGGCGGAAATCCAGGACAGGATCGCGAAGCTGTCGGAGCGCGAGCGGCAGGTTCTGGATGGCCTGATCGCTGGCAAGCCAAACAAGATCATCGCCTTCGACCTGGAGATCAGCCCACGCACCGTCGAAATCTATCGCGCCAACGTGATGACCAAGATGCAGGCTGGAAGCCTGTCGGAGCTCGTCCGGCTCGCCCTGCGCGCTGGGCGAAATCCCTAAGGGGTATCCCTGAATAGCCGCCCGGCCGCTGGCGCCTCATACCAATCATGAGCGCGAAGGCGCGGGATGCGCTGAGGCGAGGATCGGAAACCGCGATGACGACGGCCCAGGGTTCTGCGTGCGCTCTCGTTCTCGTCGTCGATGACGACGCCGCCGTCAGGCTGTCCCTCAAGTTCATGCTCGAGCTCGAGGGGTTGAAGGTTCAGCTGTTCGAGAGCGGCGAAGCTCTTCTGTCCCAGAAGACGTTGCCCGAGCGCGGCTGTCTGGTCTTGGACCAGAAGATGCCGAGGCTCAGCGGCGTCGATCTCTTGCGGCGGCTGAAGGAGCGATGCGTGGAGCTTCCGGCGATCCTCATCACCGGTCGCCTGACGCAGGACCTGATCACAGTCGCGATGGCCGCGGGGTTCGCCGCCGTCATGGAAAAGCCGCTCGAAGGCGGCGGGCTGATCGAGGCCGTGCGCCTGGCGCTGGCCCGGTCATGAGGCGGAAAAGGGGCGGCCTAGGATCAGGCTGCCTGGAGGGTTCGTGCGGGGCCTGTTAGCTTGCCTGACGGCGGACAGCCTGCGCGCCGGAACCGCGGCGCCTCATGCTCGCGAACCGGATCGTCTCCGACCGAAGAGACAAGATCTTCGATGACCGACGCGATCCTCACGCTCAACGCCGGTTCGTCCAGCGTCAAATTCGCCGTCTTCGAAGCCAGGGAGGCGAGGCTCGCGGAGGTCCTCGCCCGCGGCCGCATCGAGCGCGTGGGATCGCGGCCGCGCCTCGTCGTGCGTGACGCGGCGAACGCCGTGCTGCACGATCGGACCTGGCCGGAAGGCGAACGTCCACGCTTCGACGAGCTTATCGACGCCGCCCTTGCGTGGTGCGAGACGCGGCTCGGCGGCCGAAGCCCTGCGGCGCTCGGCCACCGGGTGGTTCATGGCGGTCCAAACCGACGCGAGCCCGCGATCGTGACGCCGGAGCTCCTGCGAGAGCTGGAAGCGCTTCGACCGCTCGCGCCGCTGCATGAGCCGCACAATCTGGATCCGATTCACGCGATCTCGGCGTCGCGTCCGGAGCTGCGGCAGGTCGCCTGTTTCGACACCGCGTTCCATCACACAATGCCCGCGACCGCGACGCGCCTCGCGATCCCGCGCGCCTATGAGGCGAAGGGCGTGCGCCGCTACGGCTTCCATGGGCTGTCCTACGAGTATCTCGCCGGAGCGCTGCGAACGATCGATCCCGTGCTCGCGGAGGGCAGGGTGATCGCTGCGCATCTCGGCTCCGGCGCGAGCCTCTGCGCGCTCCGCGCGGGGTTAAGCGTCGAGACCACGATGGGCTTCACGGCGCTCGACGGCCTCGTGATGGGCACGCGCTGCGGGACGCTCGACCCGGGAGTCGTTCTCTACCTGCTGCAGCAGGAGGGCCTCTCGGCGCAGGAGGTCCAGGAACTTCTCTACAAAAGATCCGGCCTGCTCGGGGTTTCGGGCGGACTGTCGAGCGACATGCGCGACCTTCTGGAGAGTCCCCATCCGGGCGCCCGGGAGGCGGTCGAGACATTCGTCTACCGGTTTGTCCGCGAGGCGGGGGCGCTAGTGAGCTGCCTCGGCGGCCTGGACGGGCTCGTCTTTACCGCCGGCGTCGGCGAGAACGCTCCTGCGATCCGCCGCATGACCTGCGCAGGGCTCGCCTGGCTCGGCGTCGAGATAGACTACGCCGCCAACAAGGAGGGACGGGACCTCATCAGCACCCCAGGCAGCAAGGTGAAGGTCAGGATTATCCCGACGGACGAAGAGCGCATGATCGCCCGCCACACGCTCGCACTTCTCGCAGCGCCAGGAGACGTCGGTCAGTCCGACTGAGAGGCCGCTCCGGCCGCCGCGGCGCCACGGTGCCAGCGCCAGTCCCGGATTTCGGGCATGTCCTCGCCATGCTCGCGGACGTAGCGGCGGTGCTCCGTCAGCTTGTTCTTGAGGCGTTGCTTCAGTGCGCCGGCGGTTGCCGACAGGCCGGGCACCCTTTCGATGGCCTCGAGCGCCAGATGGAAGCGGTCGAGCTCGTTGAGCACCACCATGTCGAACGGCGAGGTCGTCGTGCCCTCTTCCTGAAAGCCGCGGACATGGAAGCCGGCGTGGTTCGCGCGCTTGTAGGTCAGCTTGTGGATGAGCTGCGGGTAGCCGTGATAGGCGAAGATCACGGGCCGCTCGCGCGTGAACAGGCTGTCGAAGGCCTGATCTTCCAGGCCGTGGGGGTGCTGGTCCGGGGCCTGCAGGCTCATCAGGTCGACGACGTTCACCACGCGGATGCGCAGCTCGGGCAGCCCCTCCCGGAGCAGGGCGACCGCCGCAAGCGTCTCGAGCGTCGGCACGTCGCCCGCGCATGCCATGACGACGTCCGGTTCGAGCCCCGGCGCCTCCGTGCCCGCCCAGGCCCATATGCCGGCGCCGGCCTCGCAGTGCAGAATGGCCTGCTGCATGTCGAGCCACTGCGGAGCCGGTTGCTTGCCCGCCACGATGACGTTGATGCGGTCATAGGTCCTGAGGCAGTGATCGGTGACCCACAACAGGCAGTTGGCGTCCGGAGGGAAATAGATGCGGACGATGTCGGCCTTCTTGTTGGCGACGTGGTCGACGAAGCCAGGGTCCTGATGGCTGAAGCCGTTATGGTCCTGGCGCCAGACGTGGGAGGTCAACAGGTAGTTGAACGATGACACCGGGCGCCGCCATGGCAGGTCGCGCGAGACCTTGAGCCACTTGGCGTGCTGGTTGAACATCGAGTCGATGATGTGGACGAAGGCCTCGTAGCAGGAGAACAGGCCGTGCCGTCCTGTCAGAAGATAGCCTTCGAGCCAGCCCTGGCAGAGATGCTCGCTCAACACCTCCATCACGCGGCCGTCATGTGAGAGATGCTCGTCATAGGGCTCGACGCGCTCCATCCAGGCGCGGTCGGTGACTTCGAACACGGCGTCCAGGCGGTTGGACGCGGTCTCGTCCGGGCCGAACACCCGGAAGTTGCGGGCGTCGGCGTTGAGAGCCGCCACCGCGCTCAGGAAGGCGCCCATCACGCGCGTCGCCTCTGCGACCGCTCCCCCCGGACTGGGAACAGTCACCGCCAGATCCCTGTAGTCCGGCAGCTTGAGCTCGCGTCTCAGCAGGCCGCCATTGGCGTGCTGGTTGGCGCCCATGCGTTTCTGGCCGGAGGGAGCGAGCGCCTGAAGCTCAGGCCGTAGCCTACCGTCGGCGTCGAATAGCGTGTGCGGCTGATAGCTGCGCAGCCAGGCTTCCAGCAGCTTGCGATGCGCCTCGTTCTCGCGCGCCGCGGCGATCGGAACCTGGTGCGAACGCCAGAACCCCTCGACTTTCTTGCCGTCGACTTCCTTCGGGCCCGTCCAGCCTTTCGGGCTGCGCAGCACGATCATCGGCCAACGCGGCCGCTGCATAACGCTCTGCGCGCGCCGGGCTTCGTCCTGGATGGCGCCGATCCGGCCGAGCGCGTGGTCAAGCGCGGCCGCCATGAGCTGGTGCATCGCCGCCGGCTCGTCGCCCTCCACGAAGAGAGGCTCGTACCCGTAGCCGACGAACAGGCTTCGGACCTCATCGTCGGCCATCCGGCCAAGCACCGTCGGGCTGGCGATCTTGTAGCCGTTGAGATGCAGGATCGGCAGCACGGCCCCGTCATGGACAGGGCTCAGGAATTTATTGGAGTGCCAGGAAGCCGCGAGCGGCCCCGTCTCAGCCTCGCCGTCGCCGACCACGCAGGCGGCGATCAGGTCGGGATTGTCGAAAACCGCGCCGAAGGCGTGGACCAGCGCATAGCCGAGCTCCCCGCCTTCATGGATCGATCCCGGCGTCTCCGGCGCCGCATGGCTCGGGATGCCGCCCGGGAACGAGAACTGCCGGAACAGCTTGCGGAGACCGTCATAGTCTTGCGAGACGTCCGGGTAGATCTCCGAATAGGAGCCCTCGAGATAGGTGTTAGCCACCATGCCGGGCCCGCCATGGCCGGGGCCGCAGACATAGATCATGTCGAGGTCGCGGGCGCGGATGACCCGGTTCAGATGCGCATAGATGAAGTTGAGGCCGGGGGTGGTCCCCCAATGGCCGAGCAGGCGCGGCTTGACGTGCTCCTCCCGGAGCGGCTCGCGCAGCAGCGGGTTGTCCATCAAGTAGATCTGGCCGACCGACAGGTAATTGGCGGCTCGCCAGTACCGGTCGATCAGTTCCAACTCACCAGGCTCGAGCGGCCTGTCGGATAGCGCCCGATCCATCTCATCCCTTTCGACGTCCGGCCGCGCGGCCGCGCGAGGAGCCACTTGAGCCGGCAAGTTAGCGCGCGATCAGGCGCGCGCTATGGGCGTGAACTCCCGCCCGGCGCGAGCCGGGGCGCGCGGAGCGTCTTCTGAAAGAGGCGGTTGTCAGCGCGCCATCAGAACCGGCGTCGGACTTGCCCGCAGGATCGCCTGGGTCACGCCGCCGAAGAGCCACTCGTGAAAGGGCGAATGCACGAAGGCGCCCATCACGATCAGATCGGCGTGATAGAGGCCCGCTTGCTCGCACAGGCGCTCGGCCACGTCGCGGCCGGCGGGAAGCTCCTTGGCGGCGACGTTCACGCCATGACGCACCAGGGCGACAGCGAGGTCGGCGCCGGCGGCGCTGCGCGACAGATCCTTCTCGCCGACATAGCAGACGATCTCGACCTCCGACGCAGCCTTCAGGAACGGCATGGCGGAGGCGACGGCGCGCGAGGCGGCGGCGCTGCCGTCCCAGGCGATGATCACACGTTCGCAGCGGAACTCGTCATGGCCTCGTGGGACCACGATCGTCGGGCGTCCGCTGTCGAACAGCACCGCCCGGAGAAGACCGCCGTCGATCGTCACCACGCTCGGGTCGGCGTCGACGACCGAGAGGTCTGAGACGCGCGCCTGGGCGATCGCCCGCGCCTTGAGATCCGCATAGCTGAGCTGGGAGGCGTCGGTGTCGCAGATGACGCCCGCCATCGCCGAGTCCGCGCGGGACTGCTCGGCGACGCGCTCGGCCAGCTCCCGCAGGCGACGGTTCTCGGCCGCCACCATGCCGGCCACCACCGCCGAGCCGTGAGCGCTCGGCAGGTCGAGTCTCACCGTGCCGGCCTGGACGGTCACATGGGCGCCCGCGGCTCGGGCGAGCGACAGGCCATAGCTCAAGGCGAAGGAGCGGCCGCCGTCTCCCTCCTCGTGAGTGACGACGAGGACGTTCTTGACGTCGAGTTGATGCGGCATGGCTGATCCCTCCTGCGGTGGAGGGCACTCTCATCGTCCGCGGCCAAGACCTCATTGACCTTGATCAATCCAGCCGACGAGCGCCTGCGTCCGCGCTTCTGACCCAGATCAAGGCGGACAGCGGGCGGAGACCTGCATGCTTCCTGTCCGAAGCAGGGGGGTTCCTATGACACATTACGCAGGCGCAGGAACGCAGATCGCCAACCGCTCGCGCGACGACATCGCAGCGGCTGAACTCGCCCTTGCGGCGATTCCCATCTACGACAACGCCTGCGGCGATTGCCTCGTCCGCCTGCGCGGCTACGTGCTGCCTCGCTCGGTCGGCGCTCCTTCGCTCGACATGCCTGCGCCGTCCGTCAGCTGGCGCGATGCGGCGCGGCCGAGGGCGATGTCGCGCGTCGCCGCCGCAGCCTGACAGGCGTGGCGAGCGTTCCGTTCAGACGTCCAGATTGGCGACCGTCAGCGCGTTCTGCTGGATGAACTCGCGGCGCGGCTCCACGATGTCGCCCATCAGCTTGGTGAAGATGTCGTCGGCCTCGTCGACCTCCTTGACCTTCACCTGCAGCAGCGTGCGGGCGTTGACGTCGAGCGTCGTCTCCCACAGCTGGTCTGGGTTCATCTCGCCCAGCCCCTTGTAGCGCTGCAGCTGCGAGATGCCCTTCCGGCCCGCGGCGAGCACGCCGTCGACCAGCCCGGTGGGGCCGTGGACAGGCGAGACGTCGTCCTTGCGCAGCAGATGCGGCGTCCGGCCGTAGATTTCCTGGAGATGCGCTGCGCGCTCGTCGAGCTTGCGGGCGTCGGCGCTGGCGATGAAGGCGGCGTCGATGGTCGCCGCCTCACGGACGCCGCGCACCGTGCGGGTGAAGGTGAAGCCTTCTTCGCTCGCCGTCCCCTCCCAGCCGCGCTCGGTTTCCTCGGAAAGCAGGTCCAGGCGGCGGGCGATATACTCCGCCGCGGCCTTCGCCTTTTCCTCGTCGCGCAGCACGTCGGCCGTCAGCGCCCCGGCGATTGCGGCCTGCTCGACGACGGAGCGGCGGTAACGGGAATGCAGGCCGCCCAGGATGGAGCGCACCTGACGGGCGGTCTCGACCACCGACCGGAGATCCAGCCCCGAGCGCGCCTCGCCGCTGGCGAGCTTCAGGGTGACGCCGTCGAGGCCTTGATCGATCAGGTAATCCTCGAGCGCGCGCTCGTCCTTTAGGTACTGCTCCGACTTGCCGCGCACGACTTTGTAGAGCGGCGGCTGCGCGATGTAGACGTGCCCGCGCTCCAGCAGGTCCGGCATCTGGCGGTAGAAGAACGTCAGCAGCAGCGTGCGGATGTGGCTGCCGTCGACGTCGGCGTCCGTCATGATGATGATCTTGTGGTAGCGCAGCTTGTCGGGATTGAACTCGTCGCGCCCGATGCCGGTGCCGAGCGCGGTGATCAGCGTGCCGATCTCCTGGCTGCCGAGCATGCGGTCGAAGCGGGCGCGCTCGACGTTGAGGATCTTGCCGCGCAGCGGCAGCACCGCCTGGAATTCGCGCGCGCGGCCCTGCTTGGCGGAGCCGCCGGCCGAGTCGCCCTCGACGATGAAAAGCTCGGCCTTCGCGGGATCGCGCTCCTGGCAGTCGGCGAGTTTGCCGGGCAACGAGGCGATGTCGAGCGCCCCCTTGCGGCGGGTGAGCTCGCGCGCCTTGCGGGCCGCTTCACGCGCCGCCGCCGCTTCCACGACCTTCTGGACCACCGTCTTGGCGTCGGCGGGGTGCTCCTCGAGCCACCGGTTCAGCGCCTCGTTGACGAGGTTTTCTACCGCCGGGCGAACTTCCGAGGAGACCAGCTTGTCCTTGGTCTGAGACGAGAACTTCGGGTCCGGGACTTTGACCGAGAGCACGCAGGTCAGGCCTTCGCGCGCGTCGTCGCCGGTCAGCGAGACCTTCTCCTTCTTGGCGACGCCGGAGCTGTCCGCATAACCGTTGATCTGCCGCGTCAGCGCCGCGCGGAAGCCGGCGAGATGGGTGCCGCCATCGCGCTGGGGGATGTTGTTGGTGAAGGCCAGCACGTTCTCGTGGTAGCTGTCGTTCCACCACATCGCGACCTCGACGCCGATGCCGTCCTTCTCGGCGCGCAGCACGATGGGCGCGGAGATCAAGGGCTGCTTGGCGCGATCGAGATAGCGGACGAACGCCTCGACGCCGCCCTCATAGAACAGCTCTTCGCGCTTGGGCTCGACGCCGCGGGCGTCGGTCAGGACGATCCGGACCCCGGAGTTCAGGAAGGCGAGCTCGCGCAGCCGGTGCTCGAGCGTGGCGTAGTCGAAATCGGTCACGCCCGTGAAGGTCTCGAAGCTGGGCGAGAACGTCACCTCGGTGCCGCGCTTGCCGTTCGCCGGGCCGGTGACCTGCAGCGGGCCATCGGCGACGCCGTGCGTGAACGACATTTCGTGCGCCTTGTCGTTGCGCCAGACGCGCAGCGTCAGCTTGGTCGACAGCGCGTTCACGACGGACACGCCGACGCCGTGGAGGCCGCCCGAGACCTTGTAGGAGTTCTGGTCGAATTTCCCGCCGGCGTGCAGCTGGGTCATGATGACCTCGGCGGCCGAAACGCCTTCTTCGGAATGGATGTCGACCGGAATGCCGCGTCCGTTGTCGGTGACGGTGCAGGAGCCGTCCGGATTGAGCGTGACGGTGACCTCGGTGGCCCAGCCGGCGAGGGCCTCGTCGATGGCGTTGTCGACGACCTCATAGACCATGTGGTGCAGGCCCGACCCGTCGTCGGTGTCGCCGATATACATGCCCGGGCGCTTGCGGACGGCGTCGAGACCCTTCAGCACGCGGATCGAGTCCGCGCCGTAGTCCTCGGCGCCGTTCGGGGTCATGTCGGTCATTAAAAGCTCTCGATCAGCGAGGCTCGCGACTGCAGTCGTCGGCGATTGGGAACGACCGTGCGAGCGGGGAGGAATCAAGGGATTCCGAAGGCCCCATTGGTAGCCTGAAACACCGCGGAAAGCGAGTTTCGGAGGATGCCGAAGGAGGTCCGGATCGCGCCGCGGGGCCGGAATCCAAGTTACTGAGATATAGTGCGTTTTCGCGTAAACGCCATGGCCCCGATTGGCGCTTCGCAAAAAGCCGATCAGCCTCGCGGCGTCTCGACCGCGACGCCGTCCGAAACCGTGAACAGTCGGGCGCGACCGCCGAGCTCGGCGAAGGCCGCCGGATCGGCGGCGGTGATCCACGCCTGCGCCCCGAGGGCGTCGAGCGCGCCATAGAGCGCCTCGCGCCGCAGCGGGTCGAGATGGGCGGCCACCTCGTCGAGCAGCGTTACGGGAGGAGACCCGTCGAGCCGCGCGATCAGCCGCGCGTGCGCGAGCACCAGCCCGATCAGCAGCGCCTTCTGCTCGCCGGTGGAGCACAGCGCCGCCGGCATGTCCTTGGCGGCGTGCCGCACCAGAAGATCGCTCAGATGGGGGCCTTCCAGCGTGCGACCGGCCGCCCGGTCGCGACGTCGCGTGCTCGCGAGCCGCGCCCGATAGGCGTCTTCGACAGCGGTCGCCGAGGCGTAGGAAAGCTCGGCCTCAAGGGAGCCTTCGATGGCGATCAGGGCCGCAGGAAAAGGCGAGGCCGGATCGGCGGTCTCGGCGATCAGCGCGCCGAGCCGGCGCGCCGTGTCCGCGCGGGCGGCCGCGACCGCAACGGCGAGCTCCGCGAGTTCGCGCTCCACCGCGTCGAGCCAGCGCGGGTCGGCGCGCTCATCCTCAAGGAGCCGGTTGCGCGAGCGGAGCGCCTTCTCAAGTCCCGACGCCCGCGCCGCATGCTCGGGGTCGGCGGCCACAACGAGCCGGTCGAGGAACCGGCGGCGATCTCCGGCCGCCCCCCTGAACAGCCCGTCCATGTCCGGCGTCAGCCAGACGAGACGAAGGTGCTGGGCGAACGCGCCCGCCGACGCCACAGGGGCGCCGTCGATTCGGCAGCGCCGGCCGGTCTCCTGTCCGGGGTCCATGCCCGCGCCCAGCCGCGCTTCGCCGGCGAGGCCGATCAGATCCGCGACGATCGTCCAGGAGCCGTCGCCGGGCGTCCGGGCCAGCTCCGCGTAAGGCGCGCGCCGCAGGCCGCGCCCCGGCGCGAGCAGCGAGATGGCCTCCAGAATGTTGGTCTTGCCCGCGCCGTTCGGGCCGACGAGCGCGACCGAGCGCTCGCCGCAGGCGAGGTCGAGCGCCGCATAGGAGCGGAAATTCGTCAGCCGCAGGCGCGTGACCGCGACGCGGGACGCCTCGCCTCGGGGCGGCCGGCGGCCGCCTCCGCCCGCAGTCACACCCTCATCGGCATCAGGACGTAGAGCGCGGGCGCGTCGTCGCGGTCCTGAACAAGCGTAGGCGAGCCCGGGTCCGCGAGCCGGATCAGCGCGGTGTCGCCCTCGAGCTGACCGGCGATGTCGAGCAGATAGCGGGAATTGAAGCCGATATCGAGCGGGTCGGAATCGTAGTCGACCTCGATCTCCTCGGTGGCGTTGCCCGAATCCGGATTCGTGACCGTGAGCACCAGCCGCCCGTCGGCGAGCGACAGCTTCACGGCGCGGCCGCGCTCGGACGAGATCGTCGAGACGCGGTCGACCGCGCTCGAGAACTCGGCCCTGTCGACCGTGAGGCGCTTGTCGTTGCCGGTCGGGATCACCCGGTTGTAGTCCGGGAAGGTGCCGTCGATCAGCTTCGAGGTCAGCACCACATTGCCGAGCGAGACGCGGATCTTGGTCGCGGAAAGCTCCACCGTCGCCTCGCCCTCAGGGTCTTCCAGCAGACGCTGGACCTCGGCGACCGTCTTTCGCGGCACGATGACGCCCGGCATTCCCTTGGCGCCCGCCGGCGCCGGCATCTCGACGCGGGCGAGCCGGTGCCCGTCGGTCGCGACGGCGCGCAGCAGGCTGACGCCGCCCTGCTCGACGACATGCAGATAGATGCCGTTCAGGTAGTACCGCGTCTCTTCGTTCGAGATCGCGAATTGGGTCTTGTCGATCAGGCGGCGCAGATCGGCCGAGGCGATCTGGAAGCGCACCGGCAGCTCGCCAGCGGCGAGATCGGGGAAGTCGCTGTCCGGCAGCGTCTGCAGCGTGAACCGGGAGCGGCCGGCGCGGATCACCAGCGTGCCGCGCTCTCCGCCCATCTCGAGCGAGACCTGCGAGCCGTCCGGCAGCTTGCGGACGATGTCATAGAAGGTGTGCGCCGGCACCGTCGTGGCCCCGGCTTGCGTGACCTCCGCCGGCGTCGTCTCGACGATCTCGAGATCGAGATCGGTCGCCTGCAGCTTCAGTCCGCCGTCGCCCGCGCGCAGCAGGACGTTGGCGAGAATCGGAATCGTGTTGCGCCGTTCGACGACGCGGTGGACGTGGGCGAGAGCCTTCAGGAGGGCCGCTCGCTCGAGGGTCGCTCGCATTTTCGTCCCGCTCTCCGTAGGAGCATCGAAGGTCGGCCGCCCGCCGCACGATCCGGCCGTCCCGCGGACAGAGGCTCCGCGGGGGGCGCGACATTGCATGAGGCGGCCGCACTCGACAAGCCGTTCCGCCGACCGGCGAAAGCCTTCAGTGGGCGGTCTGCCCGTCAGCGGTTCCGGGATACCCCGTGACTTTCGGCGAACCCTCTCGATCGTTCTGCGTTGGGGGCGAGGGACGCCATGAGCCACAAGGAGAGCCACCATGCCTGAGATCCCGTTCGATCTCGCGGTGATGACCAGCCTGGCCATCCGCTACGGAACGAACATCCTCGGCGCCGTTCTGCTGGCCATTGTCGGGATTTGGCTCGCCGGCGCGGCTGAGCGCGCCGCCCATCGGCTGCTGCTCGCGACCAGGCATATGGACGTGACCGTCGCAGGCTTCCTGTCGAGCCTGGTGCGCTACGCCGTTCTGGCGGTGGCGCTGGTCGCCATCCTGCAGGTCGTCGGCATCCAGGCCACGAGCCTGATCGCCGTGCTGGGCGCGGCGTCTCTGGCGATCGGCCTCGCCCTGCAGGGCACGCTGTCGAACATGGCGGCCGGGGTGATGCTGCTGCTGTTCCGGCCGCTCCGGGTGGGCGACCACATCGAAGTGGCGGGCAAGAACGGCGAGGTGCGCGACCTCACCCTGTTCTTCACCGAGATCGCCACGGCGGACAACGTGCAGGTGCTGATCCCCAACGGCTCGGTCTGGGGCAACGCGATGACGAATTTCTCCAAATATCCGAACCGCTTCGTCGAGACCAAGGTGACTGCGCGCAATGGCGACGCCGACGCGACGGTCCGCGACGTGCAGGCCTTCCTGACGGAGAACCCGCACGCCCTCAACAACCCGCCCCCGGAGGTCAAGAAGGTCGGCTATGGCGACCCGATCGAGCTCAGCGTCAAGGTCTGGACGAAAGCAGCCGACACGACGGTGCTTCGGTATGAGCTCGGCAGGTTCGTGACGGAGCGCGCCAAGGCTCACGAGCAGCCGGCCCAGGCGGCGGAGTAATCCGCCGCAGCCCTATTCGAGCAGCATCCGCTTCAGCAGCTCGACCTCGTCGGACAGCGCCGAGTTGTTCTTCACCAGATCGTCGATCTTGCGCACCGCGTGAAGCACGGTGGTGTGATCGCGGCCTCCAAACCGGCGCCCGATTTCGGGCAGCGAGCGCAACGTCAGCTGCTTGGCCAGATACATCGCAACCTGACGGGGCCGCACCACGGTCTGGGTCCGCCGCGACGACAGAATGTCGGCGCGGCTCACCTGATAGTGGCGGGCCACGATGCGCTGGATTTCCTCGATCTTGACCCGCTTGGGCTCGACCTGACGCACCAGGTCGCGCAGCGCGGTTTCGGCCATTTCCACGGTGATCGGCGCGCCCGTCAGGGTGTTGTGCGCCAGCAGGCGGTTCACCGCCCCGTCGAGGTCGCGGCCGTTCGCGGTGACCACCCGCGCCACATAGGCGATGACCTCGTCTGGCGCGTCGAACCGGGGGTGGGCGGCCTTGGCGGCCGCAACGCGGGTCTTGAGGATCTTGGCGCGAAGCTCCTCGTCGAGAGCTCCCATTTCGAGCGTCAGTCCGCCCGCGAGCCGTGACCGCAGCCGCTCGTCGACGCCCTCCAGTTCGGACGGCGCCCGGTCGGCCGCCACGATCACCTGCTGGCGTCCGTCGAGCAGGGAGTTCAGCGTGTGGCCGAACTCCTGCTGGACCGTCTTGCCTTGCAGGAACTGCAGGTCGTCGATGATGAGCAGGTCGATCGCGCGGAGCCGTTCCTTGAAGGCGAGCGCAGTCTGCGCGCGGAGCGACGCCACGAAGTCGAACATGAACTTCTCGGCCGTCAGATAGGTCACGCGCCGGCCGGTCGCCTCGGCGGCATGGGCGGTCGCCTGCAGCAGATGCGTCTTCCCGAGGCCCACGGCGGCATGGATGACCAGCGGGTTGAACGTCACCGGATCTCCCGGTCGGGCGTCGGCGATCTGGCGCGCCGCCGCATAGGCCATGGCGTTGGAGCGGCCAGTCAGGAACGTGTCGAAGGTCAATCGCCGATCGAGCGGCGAACCGCCGATCCGCGCGGCGGCGTCCGGGCGCGGAAGCTGCGAGACCAGAGAGGCGGGACGGATGTCGACCGGCTCCGGAACGGGCGCCACGACCACGTCGCGCGCGCCGGCCGCAAGCTTGGGCGCCGCGACCCTGACGCCGATCGAGACGCGGCGCACGTCGGAATGCTCCTCGGCGAACACGGCCGCGATCCGCTCCGAATAGTGGGACTGGATCCACGACTTCAGAAAGCGGGTTGGAACGGTCAGGTGAGCGACTTCGCCGTCGATCCGATCAAGCACGAGGCGCACGAACCAGCTCGTGTAGACATCCTCGCCATATTCCGCGCGCAGCCGGCGGCTTACGGCCGACCACAGGGCGTCATGCTCCGATCCATCGTCGAGCTCGTGCGCGGCCAGGCTTCTCGATTGGGCTGCGAGCTGCGAGCTGGGCATCAAAAAATCCCTCCGAGACGTGCGACGTTTGAAGGCGAGATTGGTGGCTTGAACGCGGCGTCAGGACTGGACCCAGGGCAGACCGTCGGCCTTCCAGCCGGCGGTCGCGCCCCTGTGTCGGCTGCCGTCGAGCGGTCCTTCGAAACCTCCGACGACGTTGAAGCACTGCGTCCAGCCTCTCGCCGCCAGAGCGGCCGCGGCGGCCTGACTGCGGGCTCCGCTGCGACAGAGGAAGAAGACAGGCGTATCCGGCCCGGCGCCCGCCTGGCTGAGCGCTGCAGCGACGTCGTCGGCGAAGCCGCCGTCGACATGCATCGAGGGGTAGCTCTGCCACTCGCGCAGCAGCGGCCGTTTCGCCAGAGGCGAGAGGTCCGGCAGCCCGACGAAGGACCATTCGGCGCTCGTGCGCACGTCGACCAGGGCGGCGGCGGGCTCGCTCGCGAGCGTCTCCCAAGCCTCCTTCGGCGCGACGTCCCCGGCATACGGCGTCTGATGATCTGGCATAGAAATTCCATCGCCGGATGCAGATCCGGCGCCCCACATTCGTGACTAGCCCACTGGAGAACGAACGCGCGCGCCGAAGCGCATCTCTACGCCAACGTAATCCGCTCAGCGCGCGACGCGATGAACCATGCCCCGCCCCAAGAGGCGAGGTCAAAACTTGTGGAACTCGGGATCTTTAACGAGAACGACTGCAGAATATCGCTTTATTATCAACGATCATCTCGTCGGCCCCCATTGACCCGGAAGATACCCGAGAGGCTGATCGGGATGCAATGGGGCATCGTAAACGAATCGCGTCGGGAGGCGGATTCGCGGCGTTCCAATCCGGGAACGCGATGTGGGCCGGCGGTGCAAAACCCTGCATAGCCAGCGAATTTGCGTGGGCCCCAAACGCCGCTCCAAGAACCGGCCCGCCAGGAAGAATCTTCGGCCCCGAAGTCGGGCTCCATGGCCCCCTGTCCGGATTCCCGGTCCGTCTCCGCGTCTACGCGCTAAGCCTCTGAGATAGATGATTTTTTTCTGTCCGCAAAAGTGACGCAGACTCGTCATGACGGCGATTCCGAGCTTTTTTGGAGTCAAGCCGGATTCTGCGGCCGGATCGCGTTCCAGCGCCTGCGTGTCGTGCATGCCAGAACGCAAAAAGCCCGGCCGAGGCCGGGCTTCTGACTGCAAACGGCAGCGGCGATCAGGCGAGCGCGCGCACTCGCGCCGACAGGCGAGACACCTTCCGGGACGCCGTGTTCTTGTGGAACACGCCCTTCTGGGCCGCGCGCATCAACTCCGGCTCTGCGACCGCCAGCGCCGCCTTGGCGTCTTCCGCCCGACCGGCGGCGATCGCCTCCTCGACCTTGCGAAGGAAAGTGCGGACGCGGCTCTTGCGCGCGCCGTTGATCGCCGTGCGTGCGGCGATCTTGCGGACGGCCTTCTTGGCCGACGGCGTGTTGGCCATAAATCGGAAATCCTTGTGAGGCGGCGTTGGCGGGCCGCGCCGGGCAACAGAAGAGCAGCCGCCTTCCGGGCGGCCGCGGGAGCGCGTCACCTAGCAAGAGCGGCCTGTCGCGTCAACGCTCAGGTTGCGGCGGCGCGGAGAGAGAATAGGGGCGCCTGGGCGGCGCCTTCGGGCGGCGGAGCCGCGAAGCGGGCGCGCGGCCAGGTGATGCGGATCCGCGCGCCGGTCAGCGGCGGCGGCGCGTTCCTGAGCTTCAGCTGGGCGCCCGAGCGCTCGAGAAGCGTCTTGGCGATGAAGAAGCCGAGCCCGAGACCGCCGGCTTCCACCGGAGCGCCCCGACCGGCGGCCCGGCTCGAGACGTAAGGCTCGCCCAGTCGGTCGATGATCTCCGGCGCGAAGCCCGGGCCGTCGTCGGCGACCTCGACCTCCACCCGCTCCGCGTCCCACCGGGCCGTGACGGTGACGCGGGAGCGGGCGAAATCGACGGCGTTCTCGACGATATTGCCAATGCCGTAGAGGACGCTCGGATTGCGCAGCCAAGACGGCTCCGCCGCGGGATCGCCAAGCGCGGCGACCTCGAGCACGACGCCGAAATTGCGATGCGGCGCGACGATCTCCTCGAGCATGTGCCGCATCGCCATCCGCTCGTACGGCGCGTCGCCTTCGTCGAGCGAGGTCAGCGTCTTGAGGATTTCGCGGCAGCGGGCGACCTGCTCGCGCAGCAGCTTCATGTCGTCGTCATGCGGCCCCGGCGTCAGGGCGCGCTCCAGCTCCTTCGCGACGAGCGCGATCGTGGCGAGCGGCGTGCCAAGCTCGTGGGCGGCGGCCGCCGCCAGGCCATCGAGGGCGGAGAGGTGCTGCTCGCGGGCGAGGACGAGCTCGGTCGCCGCAAGCGCCTGACTGAGCTCGCGCGCCTCCTCGGCGACCCGCCATGCGTAGACGCCGATGAACACCAGCGCCAGCATGAGCGCGACCCACTGCCCGAGCAAATAGAGGAACGGCAGCTCGACCGCGTGCGGCGACGGCCAGGGCAGGGGCAGGTGCACGAAGGCGAGCAGGCTCGCGAGCCCCACGACCAGCGCGCCGAGGGCCGCTGTCGTTCGGGGAGTGAGCGCGGTGGCGGAGATCATCACGGGCGCGAGGAACAGAACGCAGAACGGGTTCTCGAGTCCGCCCGTCAGGAACAGCAGCGCGGCGAGCTGCAGCAGGTCATAAGCCAGCAGAAGGCCCGCCGCCGGGCCTTCCAGCCGGTAGGTGATCGGGTAACGCAGCCGCAGGGCGACGTTCAGCCCGCCCGAACACGCGATCACGGCAAGGCAGGCGGCGAGCGGCAGCGGAAAACCGAGCGCCATGTGGACCGCGAACACCGCGCAGCTCTGGCCCGCGACGGCGAGCCAACGCAGACGGATCAGCGTGTCGAGCCGGAGGTGATGTTCCGTGATGAGGTTTTCCGGGGGACGATCGAAGTCCAAGAGATCCGCCTTCCGAGCTTGAAGACGGCCGTCATGGCCGGCTTTGCCTGGCGCGACAAGCGCCTATGGCCGTATCGCCTGGACGACGCGCATGCGGTCCCCGACGATCAGAAGCGCCGACAGCACGCCGCTGTGGAAGGCGCCGGTGTCGAGATTGATGCGGTGCGGGTGCGACAGGTCGACGTTCGGCTGCGGCGTGTGGCCGTGGATCACCGCCACACCATCGTCATAGGGGCCGCGGCTCTCAAGCCAGGGCCGCCGCGTCCACATCAGGGTGCGGGGGGACTGCTGCGAGAGCGGAACAGCTGGGTCGAGCCCGGCATGGACGAACGCCAGATTTCCGATCCGGTGCAGTTGCGGGAGCTGCGTCAGCCAGTCGATGGCGTCGCGCCCGAGCGCGCCGGCAAAAGCCTGCCGCCAGTCGGGCCGGTCGTCTGCGACGCCGACCTCCGCTAGCGTCTCGCCGCCCCCGAACTCGAGCCACATCGCCTTCTCGTGGAGATCCTCGGTGAGGATGGCGCTCAGCATCCGATCCTCATGGTTCCCCATGAGCGTCACGCATGTGACGCCGGGAACGCCCGCCTTGGCTCGCCGCAGCGCGGCGACCGAGCCGGGGCCACGATCGACCAGATCGCCCAGTTGGATGAGGCTCGCGTCCTGCGCCGCCTGGAGGTCCGGCAGCAGGGCGTCGAGCAGGGCCGCGAACAGATCGTCCTGGCCGTGGACGTCGCCGATCGCCGCCACGGCCTGGCGATCGGCGAGCGATCGGATCGCCGCGGTCCAGTCGCCGCGGCGGATCAGCGCGGTCACGCAGCGAGGGTCCGCGCCGAGGCGCGGACCGGGATGAGCGACCTGCGCCGGATCACTTCATGATCATGAGGATGACCCGCTGGCCAGCCTTGGAGTCGAGCTCTGCGGCCGTCAGCTTGCCGTCCTTGTCGGCGTCGGCCCGCTTGAAGTGCACGCGCAGGATCTTCAGCCATTCGTCCATCTCGAGGGTCTGATCGCCGTCGGCGTTGAACCGCGCCCATTCCTTTTCGGTGATGCGCCCCTTGGTCTCGCCGCTTTCGAGCGTCGTGTCGCCGTCGGGATTGATGGCCTGGAACGTCTTGACGCCCGCATCGATCACCTCGGCGATCTCGAGGGTGTCGTCGCTGTCCTTGTTGATGCTCTTGAGCGCATCCGCTCCCGAGGTGGCCGCGGCGGCGGGCGCGGCGGCGAACATGACGGCGGCGGCGAACGCGGCGGCGATGCGGTAGCTCATGGAGATCTCCTTTAATAATAAGAACGTTGCGCCCTGAATTACTTCGCGGCGCGGCGGCAATATGGAGACAAGCCGCGCTCTTAGAAAGGGCTTAGAAACAACGTTCTTCGCTTATGAGCCCACTTAGTGCGCTCAGTCGTGCGGTCGACCTCCTTGCGAGCGCCAGGACCTCTCCTGGAACGGGTCTCAAGGACGTGACAGCCTCTCCGCCTGCTCGATCCACTTGTCGCGCGTGATCCGGCCGCGCGGCGTGATCCGCTGCTCCAACTCGGCGATCTCGTCCGGGGACAGCCGCGAGAGCTGCCAGAAGTGAAAGATGCCGGCCTCGTTGAGCAGTTCCTGGATGCGCGGCCCCACCCCGACGATCTGCGTGAGGTCGTCAGAGGGCCGCCGCGACTGCGCCGTCGCGCGGGCGTCGCGCGTGCGCACCAGAGGCTCCACCGCCGGAAGCTCGTCGACTGAGGAGACGGCGGCCTGCCCGGCAGGACGGGCCGCGGGCGCGGGCCGCTGCGTCCTCGGCTCGTGCGAACTGATGAAGTCGCGGATGCGCGGCGCGATCTCGGCCCGGAAGCGCGAGCCGTTGAACACGCCATAGTGACCGACGCGATCCTGCAGGTAATGGGCGCGCTTGTCGTCCGACAGGCGGGTGCAGAGCTTGTGCGCCGCCTTGGTCTGCCCGACTCCGGAGATGTCGTCGCGCTCGCCCTCGACCGTCATGAGCGCGCAGCGTGTGATCTTCGAGCAGTCGACCGGCTTGCCCCGATGGGTCATGGCGCCCTTCGGCAGCGCCTGGCGCACGAACACCGTGTCCACCGTCTGCAGGTAGAACTCGGCCGCCAGGTCCATCACGGCCAGATATTCGTCGTAGAATTCACGGTGCTTCTCCGCGGAATCGCCGTCGCCGTCGATCAGGTGCTTGAAGAACTCGTGATGCGCGGACACGTGCCTGTCGAGATTCATGCTGACGAAGCCGGTGAGCTGCAGGAAGCCTGGATAGACCTGCCGCATCGCGCCGGGGTGCGGCCACGGCACCATGGTGACGACGTTGCGCTGGAACCACTCGGTGCCGCGCTCGATGGCGACCTCGTTGACGGCCGTGGGGTTCTCGCGCGTGTCGATCGGACCGCCCATCAGCACCATCGATCGCGGCGTGAAGGGATCCTCCTCGGCTTCCATGCGGGCGACGGCGGCCAGCACCGGCACCGCCGGCTGGCAGACCGCCATGACGTGGGCCTCGCCGTTCAGGAAGTGGAAGATCGAGATCAGGTAGTCGATGTAGTCGTCGAGATCGAACGGGCCGTCGCTGAGCGGCACGAGGCGGGCGTCGGTCCAGTCGGTGATGTAGACGTCGTGGTCCGGCAGCATCGCCTCGACCGTGCCGCGCAGCAGCGTCGCGTAGTGGCCGGACATCGGCGCCACGATCAGCAGCTTGGGCTGCTTGCGCCGCCCTTCGGGCAGGCCGCGCTGGAAATGGACGAGGTTGCAGAAAGGCCGGCTCCAGACGATCTCCTCGGTGACCGGCACGCGCTCGCCGTGAACCAGCGTGGAGGCGACCCCGAATTCAGGCTTGCCGTAGCGCCGCGTGGCGCGCTCGAAGACTTCGCACATCGCCCCGACCTTGCGGCCCCAGTCGGTGTGCGAGAGCGGGTTGACCGGGTTCTTGAAGTAGAGCTTGCCGGCGTCGGCGAGGGCGCGCGCCGGTCCGAGCGAGGCCTGGGCGGCCTCGAACAGCCAGTAGAGCGGCATCGTGGTCGCGGAGCCGCCCCAGTCGGACGTCGCTGGCGCGCCGCCGAACTCGCCGATCCCGGTCATTTTCCTGTCTCGAGGCATCGACGGGTCCTTTCGATGCTGCGCCGCAATAGAGCCGAACGATTCTCCCTTCGGGGCCTGACGTCAATGCCGCCTTGGTCGTCATCCTTCTTGCGCAGACCGTTGGCGCGCGCATGAAAAAAGGGCGCGCCTTGCGACGCGCCCTTCGAGCCGATTGAGCGCGCGTTTTCAGGCGCGTTCTTCGAGGGGGTGGGTTCTGAGGCGGTGTGGGTCGTAGAACGGGGTTCGGACGACGGCGGCGGCGACGGGGCCGTCGGGGGTCTCGACCTCGAGGGCGGTGCCGATCGCGGCGAATTGCGGGGGCACGCTGCCGAGGCCGATCGACTTCATCAGATAGCGGCTGTAGGTGGTCGAGTTGACCGTGCCGATCTCTTGGCCGTCCTTGACGATCCTGGCGCCCGGCGCGATCGCCTCATGGGCGTCGAATTCGAGCCCGACATTGGCGGCGCGGATCTCGTTCCTGCGGCGCTCGAGCGCGGCCTTGCCGTGGAAGTCCGGCTTCGACAGGTCGACCGTCCA